>Ga0126314_10000002_pt1 | contig 826161 bp, 834 predicted proteins | sample Plot105B_FD_92535 | JGI IMG/M metagenome (GOLD analysis project Ga0126314, IMG submission 92535) | Serpentine soil microbial communities from UC McLaughlin Reserve, CA, USA - Plot105B | ecosystem: Environmental > Terrestrial > Soil > Grasslands | place: USA: UC McLaughlin Reserve, Lake... | reverse complement strand
GGTTTTCTGAGAGCAGTGAAGGCCTCTTGGCTGGCTAAAAAGAGGGCAGCTCAGTTGGGGGGGGCGACCGTTTCGCCTGGACGTCCCGTAGCGGGCTCTCAGCGCCCCCCCCCCCCCGCAACTGCGCACTTCTAATACCTGCCCAGGGCGAGAGCGCGAGCGGCTTGCCCGAAGGTTGGAGCAGCCAAATAGCCGACCCATAACGACCGCTGCCTTCTCACAAAAACGCGATCTGTCAGCAACCCGACGGACAGAGCTGGCGTTTTACCGGCGAAATCGCGATCTCATCTCTTGCCGGGTGATGTCCATGCCTCACTACGCCTTCTACATCAGCGACAGCCGTTACAGCGTACCTTCGCTCGTGCTCTCCGACCAGCCCGACAAGCTCGGAGCGAAGCGCCTCGCTCGCCAACTGCTCCACAACTCTCCTGAACACTTGGCCGTTGACGTCTACCTTGACGATCAGATCGTGGCGCACATCGCTCGAGAACAGGCGGACACCGTGCCGAGGCCGTGCGAACCACGCGAAGATTCGAGAACGATGGATAGCAGTCGTTAATCGATCCGTCCGACGTGCGCGGATCTGGACGCTATCGCTTGGATTTCGGCAAGCTCAGTTGGTCACGCTCTGCCGCACCAGACGCACCGTATACGCGCGCCACCAAGCTGTACTTCCCTACAGGCGCGGCAGCCAGTTGGACCAGTCGGATCGGAGTTCGGCGCGGTAGTTAGCCGCGCCTTTTGCGGACACGTCTGCTTTCACGGAAGTCGTTCAACAACCGCTGTCGCCCCATTGCGGACGTTGCACTTGGGTTGCGCGCCGTGAATATTCCATGCCACCGTCGAAGTATGGACAGATCGCCCCCGCCCTTCGGCCAACCAATGACGATGCGTCAGAAACGTCAGTTTCTGAAGGATCGCTACTACCTGATGGCCGGGCCCCTGTTGCTGCTTTTGGGCGTCAGCCTGGGGTCTTCCGAACCATCATCGACGGTGTTGGCATGGGTGGCGGGCGGCCTGCTAGCCGGGTTGACGGTGAACCGCCTGGTGCGCTGAGCGTCAAGCCTTCGTCACGCGAGTCTGCTTCCCACCCAAAGCCTACCTCATCGGATCAAATGTCGGTCTGCTCGGATAGCTCCAGGGCGTCGTCAACTTCGATGCCGAGGTATCGGACGGTGCTCTCGAGCTTCCCATGGCCAAGGAGCAATTGGCAGGCGCGAAGGTTGCCAGTGCGCTTGTAGACCAGCGCGACCTTGGTTCGGCGAAGGCTGTGCGTGCCGTAGACGTTCGGGTCCAGATCGATGAGCTCGATCCAGTAGTCCAGTAGGCGCGCATATTGGCGAGTGGTGATATGCCCTCCCCGCTGGCTCCGGCTGGGAAAGAGCCACTCGTCCGGTCGGCGGCCTCTCGTCGCGAGCCACGCCGCCAGCGCTTCGCGAGTCGGCTCTGTAATTTCAAACGGCACCGGGCGCCCGGTCTTCTGCTGAATGATTGCGGCGCGCTGCCTCACCACGCCACCCTGGGCAATGTCGCTCACACGTAGCTTCACGAGATCGCAGCCGCGGAGTTTGGTGTCGATTGCGCAGTTGAACAGCGCAAGATCTCGCAAGCGCTTTGCATTCTTGAGCTGCTGCCGGATCGCCCAGATGTGCTTCGGCTTTAAGGGCGGTTTCGGACCAGTCAGCCGGTGAGCGTTCCACGGCTTGGCGCGTGGTCGGAACAGATCAGGTTGAGCCATAGCTCACCTCGCAGGGTTGTCCCCGACTCGGTCAGCTTCGCAGATTAGAGTTAGCCGGCTGTGCACACACTGATGATTGTCGGCCACGCGCCAGAAGACGATCTTCGGCTCAGCGCCATTTGCTGACCCTGGGATGGCTCCAATAACCAGACCTTCAGCCGACCTTGCCAAGGCCACGTGGACTAGAAGCCGGCGATGATCCTCGCCGCCGCGCTCACCGCAATCATCGCCTGCACCGCCCCGACCGTTCACGACGGCGACACCCTTCGGTGCGGCCCCCAACGCGTGCGCCTGTTCGGCGTCGACGCGCCGGAGGTTCGCCGCGGCAAGACCACGGCCGAACCCCTGGCTTACGAGGCGCGCGACAAACTAATCCGCTTGACCCGAGGCCGCGTCGGCTACCGCTTCGTCGACCGTGACCGCTACGGCCGGTTCGTGGGCCGCTGCTGGTCGGACACGAGTCCCGACGTCAACGCCGCCCTGATCCGGTCGGGCCTGGCGACGGAGTATCGACGTTACAGCAAGGGCGCCTACGCCGCACCCGAGGACGAACCCCGACGGGCCAGGCGCGGAGCTTGGAAAGCCACGAACGCTGGCGACAACTGAACGGCATACGACAGATTACGTAGTGCGCAGGAACCGGCGTGCTTGACGTACTCCTGCGAGCCCGCCGGGGATCATGTTCAGCCCAAAGGGGTGTTTCGACGATAAGCTGTATTTGTCGACTAGCCGTTCTTCAGCCTCCAACGCGGCTTCCCGAGACAAGCCGACGCCGCAGACTGATGAAATGAGCCCCGCGAGGCTGGGCCGATCGTCAGGCTCTCCGTAGAGTTCGTCAGCTCGCGCCTCGATCAAGGCGTTGAGTGTTTTGGCCAAAAGCCGCTTCGATTTCTGCGCCACAGCGGCCCGCGTATGCTCGTTGAACCGAAGACTCCATCCGCGCTTGGTGATGCCATAGTAGGTGTAGGTTTCGCCGCGATCAGTCAGCAGGGCATGAAGATAGAGGGTATAAAGACCTTCCAGAGGGGCATTGCCCACGATGACCGCCCTCAACGGCAATTCCACGCGCATGGGAATGTCCAGTGTCGGTGAATGCATGCTCAACCACACCATGGGCGCGGTCTCGCGTTCTGCGGTGTTGCGCAAAACCATCGCGAAGTAGCCGCTTCGACCTTTGACGTCGGTGGTCTGAGTCACATCGATGATGATGCGTCCAAGTCCATCATAGGGGCACGGACCAGAGACATGGGCGCCGGCACCTATCCAGGCCACCAATTGGTCGGGCAGCCCGGTCTTGGCGTTCAGACTGACCAGCGCGTCATCCAGCATCTCGGCGCACCGATCGATGTCGAAGGTCAGCCCCTGGGACAGATGGCGCAGCGCGAGGAGATCGACGTATCGCATCGTTGCAATCCCAGCCTGACGAAGCGCCCGGCACGCCGACCTGTCGGCGACGCCAAGCTAACCGAGGCTGTACATCTACGCGACCTGGGTGGCGAATTTGACTCCGCCGCTTGGGCTGCTGCTGGCGATGAAAGCCTGCACGACCTGCCCGGCGAACTCCAGGTCTTTAACCCCATCCATTGGACGCGCCGATGACCGTTGGCGTCATGACCATGATGGCGCGACGCCAGACAGCTATCTGGGCCGACGAGCGCCTAACCTTGGGCGACACGCTAACCTGGAGCTCGCATACACCTTGGAGAATGGAGCTTGCCAACCACATGTGGGGTCGGTTCCCTGCTCCACGGGTCCGCACAAACCAACAAAGGCCGCGATGAACGTGCTCCTGCCACCAGGCGATCCGGATGCCAATCTCGAGAAGATGGTCCAGACGTTGGAAAGCACCGGGCGCTATCGTGTTTTGCGTCAGTTGTCGCCACGGATGGGCGTCACGCCGGCCGAGGGTGCCCAAATCCGTCAGGGCCTGTTCGTCGATGTCGAGACCACTGGCTTGGATTCGGAGCGCCACGAGATCATTGAGTTGGCGATGGTGCCGTTCACCTATGGGGTTGATGGCGAGATCTATGGGATTGGCGAACCGTTCCATCAACTGCGAGAGCCATCCAAGCCGATCCCACCCGAGATCACCGCCATAACCGGCATCGACGACGCCTTGGTAGCCGGCAAGCGTATCGACCCAGCCGATGTCGCCGCGTTCGCAGCTTCGGCCGACCTGGTCGTCGCACACAACGCCAGCTTCGATCGCCGCTTTCTCGACCGCTTCTGTCAGACATTCAGCGCCAAGCCCTGGGCCTGTTCGATGACGCAAATCGATTGGTCTGCCGAAGGATTCGAGGGGGTAAAGCTTAGCTACCTGGCAGTTAGTGCGGGATTTTTCTACGAACGTCACCGAGCCGTTCACGACTGCCTGGCGGCCATTGAGCTGCTCGGCATGACACTACCCCGAAGCGGCGGTCTCGCCCTGGCCCAACTTCTGAAACAAGCGCGCGCGACGACCTGGAGGGTGTGGGCTGAACGGTCTCCCTTCGACCTGAAGGACGTCCTCAAGGCGCGAGGCTATCGCTGGAACGGAGACGGTAGCGGCGCGCCAAAGGCTTGGTACATCGACGTTGCCGACGCAGACCTCGACGCCAAAATCGACTTTCTCAGTCGCGAGATCTATCTCGGTGAAGTCCATCCCTTGACCCGAAAGATCGACGCCACCGACCGGTTTTCGGATCGCTGCTGAGCGTGGCCGATTTTCCTCGTCTCCGGGATACCCATCTACTTTCGACCCGCGCACAAGTCTTGGCCAAGCCAACGCCCGTGCCCGCCACGTCGGGGCTCTACGGTTGGTACTTCGACTTCCCACCCGGCGGAATCGACGCGCACGATTGCCATCGATGCGGCGATTTCATGCTGCTTTATATTGGCATCTCGCCCAAGGAGCCGCCGACCAACGGTCGGATGCCTTCTCGGTCGACGTTGCGCCAGCGATTGCGCACCCATTATGCCGGCAATGCGGCGGGATCGACCCTGCGCAAGACGTTGGGCTGCCTACTGGGCGACGACATCGGGGTGACTTTGCGTCGGGTGGGTTATGGCGATCGCTACACCTTCGGCAACCAGGGCGAACAGGCGCTAGATCGCTGGATGGATGAGCACGCGCGGGTGGCTTGGTTCGAGACCACCCAGCCTTGGCTTCTCGAACGTCGTCTTCTGGCGTCTGGGCTGTCCCTGCCGCTCAATATCAGGGACAATCCCTGTGTCGCCCACACCCTCCATCTCAAGGCAATCCGCGCAACAGCCATGCGCCGCGCAGATCTAATGCCGGTGCTGACGGACAATGGCGGGCTCCGTCGACCGATCGCGACGATATGAACAGTGGCGCCGCCTGCAGCAGTTGCGCGCCTTTGGGCCGAGCGCTTGCTCACGTTGCATAGTTAAGATTGGTCGCCTAACAGTTGGGCAAACGTACGGGCGCCGGCTAGGTGCCGCGTCCGTGCAGAGGCCCGTCATGCACATCGAAAGTCTTCGACTGCGGAATTTTCGCTGCTTTGGCGATGAGGGCACGACGATCACTTTCGATCCGACGCTGACAGCGATCGTCGGGGCGAACGGCGCGGGCAAGACAGCGCTGATCGCGGCCCTGCAAAAGCTCTTCGGCTCCAGGGCGGAAGATCGGCGTTTGGTTCGCGAAGACGTGCATTTCGGCCATCTCGAAGAGCCGGGTGCCGCGGAAGGGCCGCCGGAGGCCGCGGTATCGGAGGGTGGGCTAGACGAAGCCGCAGTGGGCGACGCTGCGATCACGCTGCCGGATGCGCCCCCCGTCACGTCCGCTCAGGCGCGGCAGGACGCCCCTTCACCACAATCCGACGAGGAGCCGATCACCGTCGTTTCCATACGCGAGATTGAGATCGAGGCGGTATTGGCGTTTCCAGAACTGGAGGGCGAAAGCCCAGTGTCGCTGGATGCGATCGCCGAGATCTTTCGCGCCATGTCGGCGGCGACTCCGGGCGGACCGCTCAAGGCCCGCGTTCGATTGGAGGCGACCTGGACTTACGGCGTCGAGGACGACGACATCAGCTCCGAAATGTACTGGGTCACGAGCCTGGGCGAAGTGCCGTTCGGCGAGCGTGATATCGCCAAACTCATGTTCTCGGCCAACGACCGGCGACGATTTCAAGTTCGCTATCTCCCCGCGACGCGAGATGGCAATGCGATCTTGAAGCTGGCCTTGCGGGAACTGCTGATCTGGCTCGAAAAATTCGGCGACTGGAGTGGCGGCCGTGCGTCCATGGCCGAACAGTGGGACGGCATGCAGAAGCTGTTCGACACCATGCCCGCCATTAGCAAGGTGACCACCGAGCTATCCATTAACTGGGGTCGCCTGTTTGAAGGGCCGCATTTGCGGTCTCCGCGGCTGACGGTGCTGGCCCGAGAGATCCAGCGCGCCTTGCGGGAACTCTCCCTGACTTTAGGACCCGGACCGGGAGGTCGACACCGATCCGTGCATGAGCTCAGCGAAGGCCAAGCGTCGCTCTTCTACCTCGCCCTAGTGGTGACTCTGTTCAAGTTGGACGCGGAACTTGCCAAGACCAAGACCGAAGGCTTCCGGGAAATCGACACCGTACGGCCCTGGCTGACCGTCCTGGCGCTGGAGGAACCGGAAACCATCTAGCCCCGTTCTATCTGTCGCGGATGGTCAGCCTGATGATGGAGCAAGCCAAGAGCGACACCGTTATGGGCGTGCTAACCACCCATTCGGCCAGCGCGCTCCGTCGGGTCAAGCCGCGCCAAGTTCGCTATGTTCGCCAGGATCTCAAGCTGCTGACGTCCTCGGTCAGCGAGATCCACTTACCCGAACTGGCGAGCGACGCGCATAAATTCATTCAGGAGGCCGTCACTAGCCATCCGGAACTGTACTTCTCGCGTCTCGTGATCCTCGGCGAAGGGCGCTCTGAGGAGGTAGTGCTGCCCAATGTGGCGCGGGCGCTCCACGAAGAGATGGAGCTTGATCCAGCCTTCGTCGCATTCGTTCCGCTGGGAGGACGGCACGTCAATCACTTCTGGCGGCTGCTTGATGGTCTAAAAATTCCCTACGTGACCCTGCTGGACTACGACCTTGGACGCTTTGGAGCCGGACCCAAGCGGATCAAATACGCCGTCGATCAGATCGAAAAGCTGGGCATCGTTCTCCCCGAACTTCCAAGACCATCAAAGGCCGCTGATTGGGACGGGCTTGGGTCTGCGGATATCGCCAGCTGGATCGCGTGGCTACGGGAGAGAAACGTCTTCTTCTCGCGGGATCTCGATCTCGACATGATGATGGTCAAGGCGTTTCCCGACGCCTATGGCGAGGTCGCTGCGGTCGAGGCACCGAAGGCGGCCCAAGAGTACAAGGTGGCGGTTTTCGGCGATTCTGGCCTGGGCTCGACCGTGTATCCAGCGGGTACGGCATTCACGAGCCTTCAACTTGCTCAGTATGACGCGCTGTTCAAGAAGGGCAGCAAGCCCGTCGCCCATGTCGAGGCGCTCGCCAATCTGACCAACGCCCAGATCAAGGCCGCGTGCCCGGAACCTCTGCAAGCGTTGTTTGAGCGCTGCCAGGCCTTGCTGGAGATCAGAGATGACCAAGGGGAGGACGTCTAGTGAACCGCGTCTCCTCTGCAGAATGGAAACCACCTAACGGCGTCGTCCTAGACGCACGGACGCTGGAGGCCGTCAGGAGCACCAGGAGCGCGGCGATCGTCGCCGGCCCGGGCGCGGGCAAAACTGAGCTTCTCGCCCAGCGCGCATCCTATTTGCTGGAAACAAACGCCTGCGCAGCCCCGCGTAGAATCCTGGCGATAAGCTTCAAGCGCGATGCGGCCAAGAACCTGCGCGACCGAGTCGCGATGCGGGTCGGCGAAACCTTGGCCGGCCGGCTTGAGAGCTATACATTCGACGCATTCGCCAAGAGCCTTGTGGATCGCTTCGGTTCAACCTTACCGACTTGGTGCCGGCCGGACCGTGACTACGATATCGCCATGCCGCGCTGGCAGGATTGGAACGATTTCGCCCAACGTCTGCAATCGGAGCACAACATCTCCGTCTCGGCCGAGACGCTCAACTTGGGCCACGCGACGCTGACGCGTGAGCCAGGGCCGCTCCCACTCGGCGGCGCCCAAAGCGAATTTCCGAACCAGGCCGGCCTGCGTTGGTGGGCGACCATGTTGCGCAAACGCAAGCCGTCGCAGCTGACATTTGGCATGATCGCGACGCTGGCGATGACGATCCTAGCGCACAATCCACAGATCCGCGCGGCCCTCCGCCTGACCTACTCCCATGTGTTTCTCGATGAATTCCAAGACACGACGGGACTGCAATATGCGCTGCTGAGGCAGGCCTTCCTTGGGTCTGATGCGATCATCACCGCAGTCGGCGACAGCAAGCAGCGGATCATGACCTTCGCCGGCGCCCGCTCGGGCATCTTCGAGGAATTTTCGCAGGACTTCGAGGCCGATGTCGTCGCCTTGACCACGAACTTTCGGTCCAATTCCCGGATCGTCGAGATCGTCAACGCCATGGCGCTGTATATCGAGCCCGAGGCGGTTCCGGTTTCGTCGGCGCGCGCGCAGGGCGGTTTGCCTGATCCGGCCGATGGGATCATTCACTACGACAGCACCGAGGAAGAGGCCGCCGATTTGGCCGGGATCGTCGCCGAGGCGGTGAAAGCGGGGGAAAATCAGCCAGAAGACTTCATGCTCCTGGTTCGGCAAAACGCTGACACGGTCGAGCAAGTGCTCGCCCCAGCCTTTACCGCTCGAGGCCTTACGTTACGCAATGAGGCTCGATCTCTGGGCGGCGTGCAGATTCAGGAGCTAATGACCGAGCCGTTGGCCGATCTCGTCATTGGCGTAGTGCAGATGGCGATCGACGACCGCTTCAATGCCCCCTTTCAGAGGGTCCGAAGCATGATTGGGCCCATCTTTGGCAATGAGGATGATCGGCCCGCTTCCGAAATGCGGGTGGAACGAGCGATCCGAGACGCCGTCGAGATCGCGCGCGAGGCCGTCACGACAGCGCCGGTTGATGTGGATGTCGCGGCGATGGTCGAGGCGATCCTCGCGGTCTTCGGCAGCCGAGTTCTGATGCAACTGGCCCCGGACTACGCCAAGGCCTCACGGATCCCCGAGATCCAAGAGGCCACAGTCAAGTTTCTGGATGAATGCGCTGCGGCCGTTTCAACCTGGCCTGACGCGGTGGGTCAGTTCCTGGGACGCTCGCAGGTCAAGTTGCTGACGGTGCATAAGAGCAAGGGTCTCGAGGCGCACACAGTGTTCTTCCTCCACCTTCAGGACGACGGCTTCTTCTGGAAAGCCGACATGGAGGAGGAAGCCTTGGCCTTCTTCGTCGCCGCGTCACGCGCGCGCGAGCGGTTCTTCGTCACGACGACTAGCGGGCAGAGAAGCCGCGTGGCGCCGCTGTGGGATATGATCGCGGCCGCCAACCTCCCGGAAGTCCGCCCTCCTCCCGCGCTCGCGTAGGCGAGCATACCTGCGCTCTGAGGACATGCATGGCCGACATAGTCACATACGCCGTTCCGCAATGGCTCTATCGCTTTCGCCGCTTGAACGGACCCAAGGGCAGCCTTCTGGGCCAGGAACTTGATCCGATCCGTGAGGTGTACATTTTCTGCCCCACCTACGCGTCGATGAACGATCCGATGGAAGGCAAGCATACCGAGAGCGCCATGCTGCGCTCGGACGAAGGCCACGCCGCGACGATTCAGCAAGTGGTTTCGGTAAAGGACGCCTTGGGGATCGCCTCGTTTTCCGAGGTGGTGGATCACGAGCCGATGTGGGCGCATTACGCCGATGGCTTCGCCGGAGTTTGCGTTCGCTATAACTTCAGAAAATTGTTACGCGGCCTCGGCGACGAGGTTGAGTTCGTGCGCATGGCGTACAACGAGACCGCGCCGGTTCTTCTACGGGACAGGAAGACCGCCGAGCAGCGGGCCAAACTGGTGCTTTCCATCAAATCCGTACGGTGGGCCAGCGAGCGCGAATGGCGTCTGATGCGGCCCAATTCCGGCAAGGCTTTCTACAACAACCTAGATTGCGTCGATCGAATCTACCTCGGCTCGCGCGTGTCCATCCCGGATCGCGCCGAGGTCATCAGGGTCGCCAATAAGCTGGGCGGTCCGGTCCATGCCATGGAGCTCGACCACTACGCCCTTACGTTCAAACGCATGGGCGCTTTGCTGAAGAAGAAGCCCACAAAGCCCAAGACGAGGAGTCGAACGGCGGCGATATACCGGCCTAAGAAGCGAAAGCCGCCACCGCATTAGCACACACCGGAAACGTTCTGGTCTGACCTTCCGCGCCACGTGCGACAAGGCGTCGGCTAACGACGTGGGCCGGTATTGACGGCGCGTCAATCTGAGCAGGACACTCGCGGCTGAGCGCGCCCTGTCGGCGCCGCGAGCGAGGCTTTCGTGGCTGTATCGACGCGCCTGGACATCATCGGCAACGGCTTCGATCTCCATCACCACATTCCGTCACGCTTCGTTCAGTTCGGTGCCTACGTGCGCGACACGGACCTGACCACTTATCGGCTGCTGGAGCGCTACTTCGCCGTCGACGATAAGTTCTGGAATGATTTCGAGGCCCGATTGGCCGACTTCGACGCCGACTTTGTGATGGAGGACAATCAGATGTTCCTTCCCTCCTATGGCGCGGACGACTGGAGCGACTCCGGCCATCACGACTATGAGTACGAGATTGAGGGCATCGTACGCCGCATCTCTGAGACGCTGCGCGGGCATTTCGCAGACTGGGTAAAGGCTCTGCCCATCCCAGACGCCTCGGGCATTGGTCGACCAGTGCCGATCGACCCCACCGCCCTGTTCCTCAGCTTCAACTACACGCCAACCCTGCAGAGGGCCTACGGCGTGCCGGACACGCGCGTCCTGCACATCCACGGCCGCACGTCGGATCCCACATCAAACCTTGTGCTCGGCCACGGCTGGGAACGACCCGCCGCCGACCGTTTCGCCGATCAGATCGACGAGGACACCGATGTGCGGGTTGCCGGCGGCTACCGGCTGCTCGACGATTATTTCGAACAAACTTTCAAGCCGACGGCCCAGATCATCGTCGCCAACACCGGCTTCTTCGACGCCCTACGCGACATCGAGGTCGTACGCGTGATGGGTCACGCGCTCGGTGAGGTCGATGCGCCCTACTACGAGGAGATGTTCGAGCGCTTCGATCCTGATCGCGTCCTCTGGACCATCAGCTATTACGACGATCTCGACGCGCTTCGCGAACGCGCGCTCGACTTGGGCATTCCCGCACATCGGACGACGTTTCGACTGCTCGCGGACTTCTAAACCGCAGCATCGGATCCCGACTCGCATGGTCAAGAAAACGGCCTTCTCCAGCGCCCCTGAGCTCGGCCGGGAGATCACCCGTAGTGCATGTTGATCGTTCGGATGCTGTGGGGCCCGCCGCCACCGTGGTCAAAGGACAGCATAGTGCGTTTCAATCCGGGGAACGGCCACCAGAACCAGCTGGCAATTGTCTTGGTCTTCTCCGAGAACGATTCGACCCGGGCGACGCCGTTCAACGGTAAGCCACCGCTTCCCAAGATGCCGGTGCTCACATCGGAAACCATGCCGGCGGCGAGATCGGGGATCGCGCACAGGTCCTCGTAAAGCCGCTCAGGCCCGTCGATCGCGGTGGTGTTCATGGCAAACACGCCCATCGGAAATTGCAGGTAGAGGCTGCTCATGCGCGCCACCACACGCTGGAAATCGTCAAGGCGCAGGTCGTTGGCGACTGATTGGTCCTGGTCGGTGATCCACTCGAGGTCCATGCCAGGCGCTGCCCAGATCGAAAGGCAGATCGTGAGGAAATAGGCCTTTCGCGCCATGTCCTCAAAACCCTGCTCGTTCCAACGTGCTTTGAGATCAAACGCCGCTCGAAAGCGTTCGAACTCCTCCGGAAAGCAAACCAGGCGCTTGATCCGCTTGTCTACGGCGACGACGACCAGATGGCCGGTGAGCGTGTCGGCGGCTTCGAGATAGGCCATAAGGGCGGCCATCCGCGTCTCGTCTACCACCCGCTTGAAGGACATCCGGCGGCCGTCCGTAAGGAGCGTGAGGCGTATCTGATGTATCGCCTCGAACCAGGCGGACGACACGCCCTGGGAAATGAGAAAGGCGTAGACGCGGTGCGTCGCGGAGCTGTGCTCGCCGCCGTAGTCCGACGTGATTATGAGATCGCGCCCGGCGAAGGGATGAGGCTGGGCGTGCCAAAGCTGCCGTTGCATCGGACCCGTCCAAGGCATGCCCTTGCGGAGCACGATCTTGGGCTTCGAGAGAAGCCGCCAATGCTCCGGGTGGGGCCTAGGCCACAGCATGGCTGCCCTCAATAGTCTGATCGCGGATCACGGCTTCGGCTTTCCGCCGAACATCATGAAGAACGAGCGCTGGGTCTTCAGGCGAAGGGTGTCGCCTGGGACGATTTGCCGGCCGCGGCGGCGCACGCCGCCTGCCGGCGTGACGACCTCGAGATCCTCGCCACCGAGCATGGCGCTGTGAATGTCATCCTTGTGCGCCGGCGTTGCACTGTAGGCCGCAGCGTAGAAATCGCCGACCAGCATGGCGTCGCCGGCGCCGGATACGAAACGCGGGATGTCATAAATCAGCTTCTCGCGCGCCTTGGCTCGGTGCTCCTCCTCGAAGAGGTAAAGCGACCCTTCCTTGGCTGGGTCGTATTCGAGCATGTCGAGGCCCGGCAGGCCGAAGTGCGCCTGACTGCCATTCTCGTGCAGGACGTCGTTATAGACCTGGCGGGCGCGATAGTTGTTGGCGAAGTGGATCAGCCAGTAGCGCCATCCCTGCGGGTTGGTGATCGAGAAAGGGCTGACATAGCCCGCGCAGTTGTGAAACGACTCGAACACGATGCGCTCGGCCGCCCCGAGCCACGCCTCGTTGCTCACGATGCCGTCGATGGCGCGCAGGTCGCTCGGATTGACGCCCAGATGGCGAACCTGGCGCTTCATCAGGTCCGGATTGGTGCGGCTGAGGAAGGTCAGGAGAGTGTCGATCGCGAAGGTGTAGAACACCTCCACCGACTTGGTGGACCGCATGATCTCGCTGAGCGTGGCGAAGTCGACCTGCACGTGGCCGCACTGGTCAAGGTTCCACAACACGCTCTGGAACCGGCCAGCGAGTCGGTCGCGGATAACCGGATAGGCTTCCTCGAACGGCTTGCTGACGTAGGCGACGTTGAGGTGCAGCTTGGGGCAGGTTTCCTTCACCGCCGCCAACAAGGGCTCGCAATAGCCCTTCAGCATATCGGTGACGTTGGGCAGCGCGTCGTTGAAGATCAGCAGACACTCGATCTCGACCGTGCCCAGGCCTTGCCCGGTCCGCCGCGCGTTGACCGCCTGGAGCGCGCGCTGCAGTTCCTCGATGAAGATGATGGGCGAGCCGGCGGCGCCGCAGGCGTAGCGTCCGCCGCCCGAGAATCCATCGACCACTGCGAGCCGAAACTTGCTCTGCTGCGGGTTTCCGCACCGGACGGAGATATACTGAAAGAAGTACTCCCGCAGGATCTTGTGCTTGCGGCGACTGTGCTCGTCGAGCACCGCCCCGTCGTCCCACGCGTACGCCTTCTTGACCAAGTCCCGCTCCCCCGCCAGCACGGCCCTGGCTAGATCTCCGAGGTCGCGGGCATCTCGTTCCAGATCTGACCGCGATATTCGCGGCCGTTGGCTTTCTTGGAACGCTTCTTGTTATCCTTGCCCCAGGTGCCCCACTGCTTAAAGAAGAAAGCTGTGCCGTAGGTATCGCACCGCGCGTATATCTCGTCGATCCAGTCTTCTCGGATCGGCCGGGCGTTCAGGCCGCTCTCTCCGCCGACGATCGCCCAATGGACATCGGTCAGGTCGACGTCGCCGACGGCGCCGATCAACGGCTCGAACGAAATAAACCGGATGGCTGCGGGCACGGCGCGCAAATGGTCGATGCGGCCGACGACGTCGGCGTTCTCGACGCTGGTGCCCAGCCAGACATTGGGCAGGACATCGGGGATGGCGCGCGCCACGACCTCGGCCATGCGCTCGGGACGCTTGGTCAGGATCTGATAGTTATGATGCGGCGTCTCGCGCATGACGCCCCAGACGTCGACGATGAAGCCCTCGCTCACGTCATCGTGGAAGAGATCGCTCATCGAGTTGACGAAGATCTTCCTGGGCTTGCGCCAACCATAGGGAATGTCCAGGGCGGTGCGATCCTCGCGAACGACTCCGTTCCAGATGGCGCGTTTGCCGCTCTTGCGAGTCAACCCTTCGTACTTGGAGACGCCCATAGCTTCCAGGCGGCGCGCCATCTGCATGGCGTAGCAGTTGGTGCAGCCCGCAGTGACAATCGAGCAGCCGGCAACGGGATTCCAGGTGGCGTCCGTCCACTCTATCTGGGTCTCAGCCATTGGCGCCACTCTTCCTGCACCTTGAAGGTGCTTCGTCGGGGGGACAGTCAACTCCAAGAAGCGAAGATCGCGTTAACCATGACCGCTTGGGTCGAGCTTTCTAACGACAGGAATGGGACCTGGATATGTCAGGTGCGGTCGCACCCGTGCTCGACTTCAGCGGGAATTTCTCGACCGTTCGGCCGAGCTTTGCAATGGTGACGGTCAGACCGCGCGCTGGCGGCCTTCCCCGTCGAGAGCGTCGTGATCGGTGAACTGAAGCACTACCAGGGCCGCGAGCAGGCCTATGTGAAACACTTTCTCCTGAGCGAGTACCTCGAGAGCTGGGCCCACAAGGTCGCCAGCACATGGGAGGAAGTCGCCTATGTCGACGGCTTTTCCGGCCCCTGGCAGCACACGGGCGAGGCGTTCGAGGACACCTCGTTCGGCATCGCCCTGCGCGCTCTGACCAGGGCAAAGGCCAGCTGGAAGGGCCACGGTAAGACCGTCAAGATGTCGGCCTTCCTCGTCGAGAAGGATCCTGGCGCCTACGCCAACCTCCAGGCGGCCAAGACGCTGTTCCCGGATGTGGAAATCAAGACCTATCCCGGGTCCTTCATCGACCAGGCGCCGAACATCCTTCGGGACATCCCGCCACGCGCCTTCGCCTTCTTCTTCATCGACCCCAAGGGTTGGGGCGTCGACATGAAACGGATCGCACCGCTGCTGCGACGGCCACACAGCGAGGTGGTCTTCAATTTCATGTTCGACTTTATCAATCGGGCCGCCTCGATCCAGAACTCCGGTGTCGCGGCCAGTCTAGATGAGCTGATCCTCGACTCGACCTGGCGCGCACGCCTTGAGGCCAGGCCGCTCCATGTGACCGAAGCCGATCACCGCAAGACCGTGCTGGTGGACGCGTTCTCACGCACTTTGGCACAGTTGGGCCAGTACACCCACGTGGCCGAGACCACGGTGCTTCGGCCCCTGAAGGATCGCCCGCTCTACAGCCTCGTCTACGGCACACGGAATTCGAAAGGCATTGAGGTCTTTCGCAGCAGTCAGATCAAGGCTCTTGGGCAGCAAGACCGGATCCGCAGACTCGCCAAGCTGAGCGCGACGGCCGCCGCCAGCGACCAGACCGAGATGTTCGGATCGTTGAGCGAGATGGCGCCGGATCCGTCCGTCGCTTTTCTGGCCGAAGAGGAGCGCCGAGCGGGGCAACTGCTTCAGGATCTGGTCCCCGCGGCGCCAGGGAGCGTTCGATGGCCCGACCTTTGGCCGCGGATTATGGAACGTCATGTGGTCACCAAGACCCAGGTCAAACAGATCGCCAACGACCTGCGCAGGAGCGGCACTGTGACCGTGCTGGATTGGGGACCTAAGCAACGGACAGTGGACGACCACAACAGGATCCAGCGCAGCTAGCCGGGGACCGCATCACTCCACGGACCGACGGCCGGGCGGCAGAACCCTGTCGCTCGGGTCGCCGAAAATGCGACGGAGCTTATTTTGCTGCCACTCGGGCGTGCGTGACATCGGTTGGGCTAGGCCGAGCGCTCTGAGAAACGTCCGTCCAGCCGAACTATTCGCCCGGGTCCTTCGGGTCGCTGAAAAAGTCGGTCGCCATCCGCTGGCCATTTCCACCCATCAACCGCCATATCGACTCCATCGAATTTCGTCCGACTAAGGCTCCTGACCTGTGAGCGAAGCAAGCGACGAAGCCAGCGTCTCTACAGCGCTCTCAAGAACGCCGCATTGAGCCAGGTGCGTCAGTCTGCCAGCGCCACCCCGACCGTCTGTGAGCGGACCTTCCCAAGGTCGCCAAAGAGTCAGGAGCCGACCTTCGCCCTCAGATCGGCGATCCGGTCACTGCAGACGATCTCGACTGTGGGCTGGAGCACAGCAATCCGCGCCCCTAGCCAACCCAGTTCTTCGGCAGTGATTCTGTAGTGCGGCGAGTAGCGCGCATCCACGTAGGCCCGTCGAAGCAGGTCGAAACAACGGCTCTCAAACTTCGTCGCGCGCGGCCATGCCTCTGCCAGCCGACCGTCAAGCTGTTCGGCCTGCGAGCGGAGAAAGTTGAGCCGGTGGGACTTCGGGCTGTACAGCGTGAGCACCAGCAGAACGCAATGGTAGAGGCGTTCAACAGACTGATGCAGATCGAAGGCAGCCTTGTTCAGGTCGCCGTCGCGGAACGCATACTCGTAACCCCTGTAGAAGCTCTCGGAAGTGCGTAGCCAGGTTTGGAAGAACCCCTCCGCCTCCTTCAGCGCCTCCTCCGGCTTCAGCTTCTTCGGCCGGTCGAACGGGTGGTTCGGCGCCTCGTAGAGCGCGATCCCGTCCTTGACGATGTCGGTGAAGAAGTACTTTCCCAACTTCAGCCGCTTGTTCACGTCGGTGAGGCTGTGGACGATGAAGTTCACCGGCGCGGTCAGCTTGTGGCCGATGGCGTACTCGCGAACGAGGTGGTCCTCGGCCTTGACCCAGTACTCCTGGACCTCGGTCAGCTCCTCGTGGTTCACGACGACAAGGATGTCGTAGTCGGAGACGTAGCCGCCCTCCGGGTCCTCGACCCAGCCGCCGCGCGCGTATGATCCAAAGAGGATGATCTTGAGGATGCGGCCGCTTCTGTGCCGCTCCGCCTTCCCGTCCGCGAGCCGTTCCTCGAACTCGGAAAACAGGATCTCGACCACGCGCGCCAGCTCGCGCTGCTTGCTCTCCGGCAGATGGTCGAGGCTGGTCTTCATGGTCCTGTTGTCCGCAATGGCTGAGGGGATGGCAACCCCAGGCGCAGCAAGCGCGCAAGGCTCGCCTTAAGCGCTTGCCGAGCCCTCTGCGGCAGAGCGGGTCGGCGGTCCAGGGGCGCGCAGCGCTCGCGTCGCGACGGCGAAGCCGCCCTTGATGGCCGGGCCGGTCTGCCGCCTCCGCCGTCTCCAGAAGAGTCAGCCACCCCTACCGCGACCTCCCCTTTCCCGGCGCCGAATCTGCCTCGCAGGACAAGGGACTGCCGCCTCTCCGCTCCGTGCTTGACGGTGCGTAGTCTTCACGCGCCACCGCGACGCGCAGCGCGTCTTCGATCAGGGCCATGCGTTCGTGGAGATCGCCCGCCATGTCATGACCTCGCAAAATCCAGCAAGGGACTGATGTCGTGACCGTCGGCGGCGCGCAGCGCGGCGACGTAGCGGCGACGCGCCTCCGCCGGCGCTATCAGGTTTGCGCTACCCCAGGTGAAGCGCGGCTGTCCGAGACGTATGGCGAGAAGGTCGGCCGCGATACGCGCGTGTCGTCCGTTGCCATTCGGGAAGGGATGAATCCAGACGAGCTTGTGGTGGAAACGCACCGCGATCTCGTCGGGCGGATAGGTGCCGTTTTCGATCCAGTAGCGCGTATCATCGAGCAGCGCGCGCAGTTCGGTGTCGATGCGATAGGCCTCAACGCCGATGTTGCGCGCCGTTTGCCGGAACGATCCGGCCCAGCGCCATACCTTGCCCAGCATGCGTCTGTGCAGGCCGCGGAGGAAGGCGTCGTCGAGCACATCGCGCTTGCGCGCGAAGGCCCAGCGATCGGCATCGCTGATGTTGATCTGCTCGGCCTCGTTCAGCTCGCTGCGCGTGGTGATGTAGGTGGGGATCAACCCCTCGCGCTCTTCCGGCGAAAGCGGAGTCGCCGCGTCATCGTCGGCGTCGAACAGAGGGTCGCTCATGGCGTATCCCACAGACGCCGCGGATCGCCGCGCAGCAGTTCCTCGATCAAGCGTTCGCGCTCTTCGGCCAGATCGCTGGCGGTCAGCCCCTGATCTTCCAGGCGCATCGTGTGGTTCATGCGCGCTATCTGCGCCTCGGCGATCATCCGCGCGCGCTCGCGCGCCATCTGCTCCAGCGGCTGATTGGGTACGAGCGCATAGACCAGCGTGCAGTTCAGCGCCTCGGCGGTTTTGCGCAGGGTCTCGAGTGTGATGGTGTCGTGCGTCTCGCGTTTCTCGATGTCGCTTACGCGGGGTTGAGAAACGCCCAAGCGCTGGGCGAGCTGTCCCGTAGTCATGCCTAGGGCGTCGCGGATGGCCCGCACCCAGCCGCGCGGCGGGCGCGTCAAGGCATCGCTTTCCCGCAAGGGCGAAAGGCGAGCGTCCAGGCGACGGCGGGCGATCTGATGCTGATCCATAACATGTAGATTATCACAAATGACAATCTACATAATACAAAACTTATTCCTAACGGAATATTTGATAACATATATATTATTAGAAATGCGAGGCGCTGCGAGCTGTACGCTTGAACAAAGCGTCCGCGATTCGCGGGATTGGCCCGCGGCTAGCTCTAGTTCCCAAAAGGCCTCCAGTTGTCCTACCGTCATGGGGTGAGCGACACCGATCCCCTATCGCAGTCCTATTCGCTGCTCTCTGTAGCGCGATCCTCATTGGAGATTGCTACCGAAGCACTGGCGCTTTTCCAAGAGCGACAGCCCGCCATTGTAGAGCTGCCGGCCGACCACGGACACGTCATCGAAGGCCGCAAGGTGGAATGGAGCCGAGACAGTGTCGAGCAACGACGCGGTATCATTGGCGCCCTCGCCTTTCAGTCCAGCTTGGTGATGGTCAGCAAATGCGTCGAGCGCTTGACCAGAGTGAAGGATCAGCCGGCCCATATCGTCGAGCGCGCTCGGCAGGCCCTGGAGACCATCAACAGCGTAGTCGATAGGCAGGCCCGCAACACGTCAGAACACCTAGACGAACGAGCCATAAGAAGCGGCGACCAATCTTTGATCGCCAATACCATCTTCGAGGGCGACCTGTTCTGTTCGACGCGGGCGGACGGCACGCTCGGCGCGATTGCCGTCACACAGGCGACACTCAAGCTGGTGGCTGAAACATTGGACGGCATCTTTTGGACACCGGAGCAGATTGAGAAGCTGCAACAGCGACACGGGTATCAGGACAAATAGTAGAACGCAGGTAGGACAACCCACTGATTGCGCTCACCATTAGCCGTTGCCTAACGCGATCCGAAGCATCCAATTGTAGAACACCCGTGCAAATTGTATGCGTTAAGCATGAACGATAAGGGCCATTCGTTCCGGGAGGCGCTGCCATGAGCCTTCCGGAAATAGACTTCGATAAAATACGCTCTCACGATAACAGCCGAAACGCTGGCTTCGAGGAGCTTTGCTGCCAGCTAGCCGGGCTGGAGCCGCGCGAGCCCACCGCGACCTTCATCCGAAAGGGCCGTGGCGGTGACGCCGGCGTCGAGTGCTTTGTTCGGCATCCCAGCGGGCAAGAGACTGGGTGGCAGACGAAGTATGTCGCCGATTGGGCGGCGGCGTCGCCCCAGTTGGATAAATCCATCCGAACGGCGCTCAACAAGCATCCAAATCTCGACACGTACATTGTCGCCCTCCCCTTCGATCTCTCCGATGCACGCGTTGATGGGCGGACATCGGCTCTAGAGTCGTGGGAGAACTGGAAGGCCAAATGGCTGAAGGTCGCTGCGGACGAGGGCCGACCTCTCTCCATCGAGCTTTGGGCCAAGAGCTCAATCAGCGAGCGCTTGGCCCGCGATGCGCCTGCCTACGCAGGAAGGCTCTTTTACTGGTTCGATCAAGATGCGCTACGACCGAATTGGTTTCGAGCGAAGCTGGAGCGCGTGAAAAAGGCACTGGGTTCTCGCTACATTCCAGAGACCAACGTCGAACTTCCAATCCGAAGAGATTTTCTGGCGCTCGCCCGCGATCCGAGCCTCAACGACGAGGCTGACGACTGGCAAGCGAAGATCCAGACAAGCGCATTTTCGGTCGCCGGTGCTATCGGCGAAAAGAAGGTCGGCACGCCGGCCGAACTCGTCACCGAACTAGACGAAGCGCTGAATGAGCTGGACCAAAGCTTGGGCATTGCGCCTGTCGGACCAGAGTTCGAGTTTCCGATCTCGGCCTGGCTGGCTGCGGTCGATCGATCGCTCAGTGCATCCCACAAAGTCCTGCATTGGCTGTACGCGGCTCCGCGGTCACACGCCAAGTCGGGAAGCATTGACCCATTGGATTGGGCTCGGCACCAGATTGGCAGTCTTAATGAGGTGCTCTACGAGATTCAGCGCGAACTCCAATCGCAGCGATGGAAGGCCGCGAATTTCCATGCGGTCCTTCTGCACGGCGAGGCGGGAATCGGAAAGTCGCACTTACTCGCCGATGTGGTCGAGCATCAGATAGGGGCCGAACGTCCGGCGCTGTTAATTCTAAGCAGCACACTCACGGAGGGCGAGCCGTGGCATCAGATCATGCGCGATCTGGATTTGCCGCCCAGCCTTCAGACAAAACACTTCCTGGCTGCACTAGATGCGGCAGCAGAAGCCTCTGATACGCGCGCGCTGATATGTGTCGATGCGCTCAATGAACGTCACGGGTTGGACCTCTGGCCGCCGCGCCTCGCGGCGTTCATAGAAGATGTCCGACCCTATCCGCGTCTTGCAGTAGTGGTTTCGTGCCGAACGACCTACCTCCCCCACATCGTGCCGGACTCAATCTCAGATGAAGAGCTTCCGAGAATTCTGCACACCGGATTCGGGCGAGGTGCCGGCGAGGCGGCGAAGGCGTATCTCGCTAAGCGAGGAATTGTTCGACCCGGCGCCCCCAACCTGCTGCCCGAGTTTAACAATCCGCTGTTCCTGAAAACCTGCTGCGACGCGCTCGAAAAGCAGGGCGTTCGAGAGTTGCCGCGCGGCCTCCGGGGCGTCACGGCAATTTTCGGCTTCTATACAGAGGCCATTTCCGACGCATTGAACAAGAGGATGAAGCTCGACCGCCATCGACAGTTTGTTCCTCGAGCACTGGACGCTATGGCCGACGCGTTGGCGGATTCGGATCCTGGCTATCTTCCCGTCGCAACGGTCAGCGACCTGTTCGAGGTCATCCTTCCCTCGATGGGGGACCGCGAACGGAGTCTCTTGATCCAGTTGGAGAGCGAAGGCGTTGTCACGATCGAACCCGTTCTCGATGAGAATGGGGGCCGAAAAGAGGTCGTGCGCTTCACATTTGAACGGTTCAGCGATCATGTCCGAGCGGCGAGACTGCTGGAGCAACACCTCAACACTAAAGACCCGGCGGCCTCCTTCGCCTCCGGGCAACCGCTATATGCATGCGTTGCCGATACCAGCGCGTACGAACGCGCCGGGGTTGTCGAAGCGATGGCAATCCAACTTGCCGAAATTGCGGATGTAGAGCTGCCTGACGTCGTCGCTGACAAGCGGCGCTCATGGATCGTCGAGGACGCATTCGTCGCGAGCCTCCTGTGGCGGGATCAACGCAAGTTCACAAGGCGGACGCTGGAACTGGCTGGTGAACTGCGCGGTCAGTCCTTCCGGACTGACCTCCTGATTATGGTCGGCAGCGAACCCGACAACGCATTCAATGCCGAGTTCCTGCATACGAAGCTACTCGCCACCACGATGCCGGACCGCGATGTGTTCTGGTCCACCGCGCTCTATTGGGCCGACGACGAAGACGATGACGGCAAGTCCGTCAGGACGTTGATCGAATGGGCGCTCGAACACGGCCTTGAAAGCATTGAGGACGACCGCGCGCAGCTCGCGGCGAAAACGCTCGCCTGGTTCTTTTCCACATCCAACCGGGTCGTGCGCGATCGTGCAACAAAAGCGCTAGCGTGCCTGCTTGCAGGCAGGCTGACGATCGCCACGAAGCTGGTGCGTGACTTCGCTCTTGTCGATGACCTGCACATCCGTGAGCGAGTGCTTGCTGCCGTGTATGGTGCCGTCCTCCAAGGGCGTGGGGACGGTGAACTCACCGATCTTTCAAAAGCGGTGTTCGAGACGGTTTTCGCCGACGGCTCACCGCCTCCGCACGTTCTGTTACGCGACTACGCGACCAACATTCTCGAATACATTTCTTGGCGCGGTCTTCTACCCCCCACCCTTGATATGACGGCCGCTCGGCCGCCTTTCAGGAGCGACTGGCCGATTGAGGCTGTGCCCGACGAACTGATCGAAACCTACAAAGAAGACTGGGGAAGAGGCGAGTTTCGGGACGAGATCGTGAGTTCGACAGTCAATGACGGCGACTTCGCCCGCTATCAGATCGATCCGTTGGCAGGGCACTGGAGTCCGGCACCACTAGGCACCAAGAAACGCCCTCACTCGAAGGACGTCTACAAGGCCTGGGTGGCCGAGTTCAAACGCGGGGCTACCCCTGCACAGGTGAGTTCGTTCGATGCCGTGTTGACCGCTGCGAAGGCAACTCAAGGCTCTGGAGTATGGCAGGACACGCCAGAACGCCGGGCTCTAAAAGCGGTTGAGAAGAGCTTTGCGGAAGACGTCGGTTCTGACGTTTGGGAACGTTACCGGGTCACGGCGCGAGACTACGTGAATCACTCCCTCTTCTCCGATCACTCGATGGATCACATACGCGCCACCTTCAACAACCGATGGGCGCGACGCTGGATATGTAAGCGGGCTCACGATCTAGGCTGGACCGCCGATCGGTTTAGCAAGATCGATCGAAACATGGGCCGCGGATCGGACCGACATGAACACGCTTACGAGCGGGTCGGAAAAAAGTACCAGTGGCTCGCGTTTCACGAGCTGGCCGCTCGGATGGCCGACAACCTTGCATTCCTCCATAGCTATCGCTCTTTCCGCGATGACCCAGCGGCGTCCTATGCCGGCGCGCTCGACATCGGTTCGCGGGATATCGATCCCTCCTTCCTAGTCACCGGCACCTACTATGATGGCTGGAAGCAATGGCCGAAAACTTGGTGGCTGCCGGCCTCACCGGTGCTTCGTTCGTTGCCGCCGCTCGATCGGCTCGCGTGGCGAGACACCGAAGACAATCTCATCAACAGCTCGGACTTGATCGAGCTCACTAACCCCAAAGACCGACGACGCTGGCTCGCGCTGCACTCGGCTGGTCATTGGAGGCAATCCAGTATCGGCGAAGGGAAGAAGCATATCGAGCGGGAAACGTGGTTCCGGCTCAACTGCTATGTCGTGAAAAAGGATGAAGTCGGAAAGCTCGTCCGTGGAATGCGTGACACCATCCTGACATCGAGCCACGACCTTCCCGAGATGCAGATCTCTCGCGAGAATTTCCTCGGCGAGTATCCTTGGCATCCCTCATTGTCTGAGCTCGACGAGTGGACCGTGCCGGACGAGTGGAACAAGCTGAAGGCCGCCATTAAGCCAACCGCCGGAAGCTATTTTGGCGAGCGGAGCGGGTATGATTACTCCCTGGAGCAAACCACCAACATTTCGCTCCCGGCACCTTGGCTGATGCGTTCGCTAGGCCTGCGTCTTTCGAGCGGCAGAAAGCCAATCTATGTCGATCAGACTGGCAAGGTGATCTTCTTCGATCCTTCAATTTCAGAGCCAGGCCCTGCCGCCGCACTTGTCGATCGCGAGGCCTTCCTTACTGCCTTGACGAAAGATGGACTGGCTGCGGTCTGGGTGATCGCCGGTGAGAAGAATGTCTACGGTGGAGGCGATCCGGGCTTCGGCGGTCGACGCCTTCACACGAACATATATCAGCTCACAGAGGACGGTTTCGCGGTCTTGGAACATCGCGACACGCTCCTGCCGTCCAGAGAGCAGCTAGATGCACTCCTCGGTGCCGAGGTCGCCAAGAAGCTGCTCGACAAGCCTGTTGGCGCAACACGAAAGCGCGCCGCAAAGCCTGTGCCAACTGCGCCCACGCTCAAGAAGCCTCGCAAGAAGAAATAATATCGCCGCGGCGCTTACGCGCCGCCGCGAGTTGCTAGTACAGGCTGAGCTGACGGCTGGACTCCTCGTAGCGTTTCCACTCCCGGCTCTGCGCCATGTAGTCGAGCCAATCGCGGACGATGCCTCGATGGCACCCGCATCCTCAATGTCGCCAGGCTGGAGGAAGGGCGAGCGATAGCCGGTCTCGGTGATCGGCAGGCGCGCCTTCATCGGCAGCACGGACCTGATCGCCAGATGCGCACAGGGATGCAGCGTGCCGCCGAGCCACTGGAAGGACCACCTCCCCGACCTAACCGCCTCACGCTGCTCGATGGCCCGTCGGCGTCATCCGCGCCGTTTGACTGAAGCTAATAGGTCCGGGCTAGATTTTCCAGGAAGAACACGGCTAGAATAGTCGCAATGACTGACGAAATTCCGCCGCGAAAGTACTTCACCGAGACCGCTGTGGGACTTTGCACGAGCACGGTCATGGTGCTTTCGCCAGACCAACTTCACCGCAAAGCCACGATGCGGCCCGAAGAAGCTGCCAATTTCGCTGAATGCCACATCTATTTGATCTGTAGACGGCCCGTACTCTCGATTGATCCAAAGACTTTTGAATACTCCCCAACTGGATCGACGGGGCATTTCGTTCAGCGGATTGATGGCAAGGAACGTCGCATCGGCTTTCGGAAAAAGGTCCTTCCACCCGAAGGCCAGACGATTGAGGTCGCCCCCTATCCCCACAGGGCGCTTGTGACGACTGAGAACGGCAAGTTGGCGGACATTCACTGGCCGGCGTGGGTGCTTTCCATCGCCTCCGCACTGGAGGACGACACGCTGCGCGACATGGAGGTGATATATGTCGGTCAAGCCTACGGTGACGGATCGCGGACGGCGTTAGACCGCCTTCGCAGCCATTCGACCCTACAACGGATTCTTGCGGAGTCCGCCGCCACCCGGCCGGATGACGAAGTGATCCTGCTGCTCTTCAAGTACGAGCCGGCGACGCTGTTCACACACATGGATGGGATCACCAACGACGGTATCACGGGGGCTGGGGACCACGAGCATTTCATGAGCCTCGTGGACAATCCGCTGTCAGAAAGGCAGGAGATCTCGCTCGCGGAAGCGGGGCTCATCCGGTATTTCGCGCCTCACTACAACGAGGTCTACAAGACCAGCTTCCCGAGCGAAGGCCAGAAGCTGTTGGACGAATGCTATCGCTTAGATTTCGCTGGCCTGATCGTTGAGATCGACACGGAAGACGTCGGCCTTCGCCTGTGGTCGCCGGCAACGCCGGGCAAAGGGCGGCATCACATCGCGAAGTTCGATCTTCATGATCCGACGACACGGCGGAGCTTCTTCAGCCTTGTCGACACGAAGGGACGCTATGCGCTGATGAACAAAAGCGGCCCCACCTTTTAGGTGTGAATTGGACGCGCTCTTCAGTTGGCGGATACGAGAATCCCCATTGCCCGCAACAGCCGGTGCGCTTCCGCCGCCAGATACAGCATGTCAGTATGGGTTCGCGGTCGGGCATGAGCCGTGTTCTTCCGCATGGGGTGGAGCCGGGTCAGGGCGACCCGCACAGCGTCGCCGTTCTCGAAGAATGGTTTGAACGCTTCCCGCCAGTTGTTCCCGGCGCAGATGATGTCGGCTAGATCCATGAAGTTCGCGTAGTGGATTGGCTCGTAGACCGGACGCCCGGCGGCTTCGTCTTCCGCCTGTCGAAGTTTCCAGTCGCGAACCATGTCGCCAGGCACCCGACGGCGTAACCACGCACCGCCTTCGAGTACGGTGAGCTGCTGTTGGACAAACTGTCGAAGGTGCTGCTCAAGATGAGTCAGAGCGGCATAAAACTCGGGATCAAACTCGGCGGAGTCATCACTGTTGGCGATGGCCACTGGTCGGGGCGCTGCAGGGACTCCGAACGAGAACCCCGCAGCGATCAGTACACCGCCGTAGGCCGGTCGCGGGAACGCGACGAGGTCAGGATTTCGGCCCGCTGCTGAATAGGCCCTCTCGCGGGTGTCCTCATCGGCTTCATCATCGATCTCAACGAGTTGTCCCAGTTCCTCGATGACGTATTCGTTCGCCTCTTCCGAGAAGGGCGCGTCATAGCCGATCGTCGCGCCGAGACGCGTTAGTTCCCCGAACGCCATCCCGGAAAACTCGAGATCGTCCGCAAGCGCCCAGGCTGACGGGATCGTGCCCATGCGATCAGCGAGGTGACGCTGCCATCCGCCGATCTGATCGAAGGCGTGCGCATGCGGCTTGACGATCCCTGCGATCATTTCGGCAACCTGAGACACCTGATCCAGGTTCGGGCGGATGATCGTGAAGGATTCCATGAACTGCTGGCGCGCCCGGAAACTCTCGAACAAATCCTGATTGTAGAGGGCCGCCTGCTTGACTTCGCTGAGCGGACCGCGCGCAAATTCAGCCACTTGCAAAACCGAAGAGTAGGCACTGCCGAGTGCTCGCGCAGCTTCAAAAGGAAGGGCGTGGCGCGAGTAGACGTTCCGAACGGCTTGCGCCGCATGGAAGGCTGAACCTTCGCCTCTGGCGGCTGCATGAATCTCCAGGACGCTCTTAGACAAACCGGCTTGTTCAAGAGCGGACTTTACGCCAGCGGCGTGCCGCATAATCTCAGACATGTCTGACAATCCCGCCGCCGCCATAAGCGTCTTCGAGTCGGAAAGACCGAGGCCTTGCGAGATCAATCTGAGTTTGCGTGTCGGATCATCCATGTCTGACCACTCTAGCCTAAATCGTCCCGCACTCCGAGTAGGCGTTGCCGACCACGGAACTTGCTCAGGGGTTAGGCAGCCTAGAACGGAATCTCGTCGTCCAAGTCGGCGGAGAAGGTCTCGCGCTTGGGGCGAACCTCCTCGGCCCGAGGGGGCATTAGTGCCAGCGGCAGTTCCCGAGGCGGAAGGCGGCGGTTCTCGTCGTCGTGATGCTTCGCTTCCGCCCCGGCCTGCATCACGTTCATCAACAGCTTTTGGAATGTCTGACTGTCGCTGAGTGCGACTACGTTGGCGGTGACCGACATCAGTTCGAATACGAACCGGGCGATGGCCAGAGTGTTGATACGTTCCTTTTCGAGCGCGACCTCGAACTCGGCGAGCCGTTTGAGCAGGGCATCACGCCGGGTGTCGGACAGATCAGCCGCGTGGATCTGTTCTTTGATTACCTGGAGGTGGGTGCGAATGCGCCGCTTCACGTCATCCTTTAGGACCAGCATATCTCGACGCGACCTGAGCGCATTCCCTGCGATCATCTGCGTCACATAGTGGTCGAGGTCGGCATTGAACTGCCGGTAGCTATGGGCGTCGAACTCACGGGCGGTGGGGATATACATCGCCGCCACCTGCTCGATGCCGTGAGCTTTAGCGATAGCGACCGCCACATTGATGAAGCTGTATTGGGCCGCGAGGATCGCGTCGTATTCGTGCTCCGCTTCCGGGTGAATCAAGTCGAGGTTGTCGAGCAATCGTCCGTGCGCCAGCCGCACCAAATAGACGAACGCTTCACCGTGGTCCTCGGGTGCCGCTTCATAGTCTTCGGCGGTGATCAGGTCGTTGCTCATCACGTCAGTCTATACGCGGTCAGCGTTTCGACTAGGGGCGTCACCGATGCCGTTCGGCGGGTGCCCTCTCGTCCGCACAGCAGCGCTCCGTCCTGATCCTCGAGCGTCAACTCGCCGTTGCGAGAAATGTAGTCGAGGTTCGCCTGCAGGTGCGCCCTATCGCGCATCCGTCCCGTCCCCTCGACCATTCCCTCCGACGCCCGCGCCGCGATCCGCACCAGCCGCGCGCGTGGCGCCATGTCGGTTCGACCTAGCACCGTCTGGGGCTTCACTCGCCCGCCGCCCACGGCCCGCCGTGACAGCTCCTCGAAACCGGGGACCGCACGGAAGTCGCGCCGTCACAGCGCCTCCCAATAGGACAGGTTGCCATCGAAGGCCTGACGCAAGGCGGCGATGTGGTCGCGGATCTCGGCCCGAAGGCTGCGGGTCCAGGCCAACTCGCTGTCGAGCACCTGGCCTTCCATCACCGCCGTGTTCAGGGCCCGGGCGATCTGATTGACGTTGACCCCGACCCGCCGAAGCTCGCCCTGGATCGTCATCAAGGTCAGCGCGTCGGCACGCACGAATGTCGGCTTGCCGAGCAGGCGCCGCCGCACGAGAGCGGCCACCCACCGCGCCCGGCTGATGCCCATGGCCGCCGCCTCGCGATCAAGCGCGACGAACTCGGGCGCCGTGAGCCGGACGGTGACCCGCCCCGCCGTGCGATCGCTGGACACGCCGCTCGCTCGAACGGGAGCGGTGCCCACGGCCTCGCCGATCAGCCTTCGCAGCACCACCGCCCGGCCGCCCTCAAGCGCGGCCACCGCCGCGAAACGGTCTGCCAAGTCGTTTGGGAGGCGGAGGTTGATCACAGCCACGGCGAAGCCCTGTCACACAACGGCGCCACAAGGCCTATCCTGCCCTAGACAGCGCCGAGACAGACTGGCCGATCTCGCTCGCTCGGCGCGATACGTAAGCTTACGGGTCGAGAAGCCAGAGTCCGCGCGGAAGAGACGCTGCTTGTGTTTGAGTTAAGCCTGAATTCCCTGGAACGCCGCGACGCTCTCGTCGCCGAGTGGCCAAAGGGCCAGCAGGCGTGTATCCCCTGAGACGAGCAGGACGAACAACACCTCAGGATAGTTCGCCCGGCAAACGTGCTAGAGAAAGCACCTCTGAACTCAGAACGCACCCGTAGCTTGCCAACGCCCCATGGCAGCTTGGGCAGGTTCGTGCCCCATTGCTGCGGCACGTCGCATTAGAGCGACCGCTTCCCTGTCGTCCTCAGCAGAGTCGTTGTAACCGCGTTGCAACGCCAGCTCATAGATCGACTCGACCTCTCCTCGGGCCGCACCGATCTCGAGAATTCGCCCCGCTTCCACACTGTCATTCAGGCAAACGGAGTAGTGCAGGTAGAGTTTCCGAAGATCCGCACCTTCCAGCTTCTCAGGGTTGGTCGGAATCTCGTCGAGGCAAAACGGCGAACTGGCTGCGACCGAGGCGCCAAGCCCGGTTTCCGATGTTGCCGGGTCGAGAGCAGTCGTTTCGCTTCGGCCGCAACTGATCGCAATGAGCGCGAGAGATGACACGGCAACCGCGCTTATCCTTTCCCGTTTGGACATTGTATTACCCAAGGGATTGCCCCTCCTCGAATCACGTTCTGGGAACGCGCTGAAGACATTGGGGCAGCCGATGCAACCGGCCCCCCTCGATCAAAGTAAAATGCTTTGCCAGGCGTTGAGATGACGCACGCCTGCAGCGCGTTGGCCAGAGCCTGAGTGTAGGCGCTCCCTCCGATATTGCAGGCACCCAAAGTCACCGGTTGGCCAGTTACGTACCCCTTTGACGCTTGGATTGAAGCGGCCAACGCCCCAGCTGAAACGCCTCGCCCATCAGGCCCCACGACGCTTTTGTTGTTCGCGTGCCCCATAACGAGCTTTGTTCCAGGGTAGGGGTTGAGGGCGATCCGGGCGTTCCGATACGCTCGCTCACCGGGAGAAAACAGGTTTAGTCCGTTGTTCAGGCCGCCGCTCGCGTAGCAAATGTTGGCTGATGGCAGAGTCATTCCGGCCACTTGGAGTCCGCCAGAAGCGCGCCTCGCCGTGACAGTCAGACCTTCCACCTCCGTGGCAGCTTGCTCAGGTGTAAGTCCATCGGGTGTGACCCCGGGAACGCCCACCGAGCCCCACCCAACGGGATCGCCCGCGGTGGAGACGCCGCTAGGTCTTGAGCCGGTTACAGTCACGCCCGTAACGAGTGTCTCACCCGACGGATCGCGAGCGTTAATCGGATCGTTCCCCACGTAGGCATACAGGTTCATTCCGTCTGCATAGCCACTTGGGTCGGGTTGAAGAAAGCGGCCTAGCGTAGGGGAATACAGTCGCGCCTTGTAGTAATAAGCCGAGGCGTCGGGCAACCAGGCTTGTCCGGTGTACTGGAAGCGCCCCATGTTTCCCGGATTGGGCGTTCCAAACTCGTCGTAGGTGTTAGTCGCAACTGCAGATCCAGATGCATCCGTCACCGCTATGATCGATCCCAGTTGGTCCGCGATCAGCCATCGTCGGTCGGATGAACCAGAGCCCTCATACCAAACAAGTGGTTCGTCCTCGCCTGGTCCATGAACGTACCGGCGCTGGATGGTGCCAGAACCATCGACCTCGCTCACCCGGTCAGGGCCATCGTAAGCAAAGCGGGTCGTCCCTCCGGTGGTGGTAGTCTGGTAGAGTCGGCCTAGTGGATCATAGCCAATTGTCGCTCCGCCTGCGGTGGTAAGTCGGTTCAACGCATCGTAGGTATAAGCAGCTGCCCCGCTGGAGCTGACGTTGCCTCTACCGTCGTAAGCCAATGTTGTTCCTCCGGCAGAAGTCAGCTGGTTCAGCCCATTTGATGCGTAGGTCGTTGTGCCGGGATTGGGCAGGACTGGCAGGTAAGCGGAACTCGAGTCAGTGAATGCCTGAATTCTACCATTCGAAGCCCTCGTGAAGGATCTACCGAGGTCAGCACCGATTCCAGGAAGCTCAACGTCAAGACTCTCGAGACGGGATGCCCCGTCGAGCCCAAAGGCGGTTTCAACACCGTTGCCGCGCACAAGGCCAACACGCGCTCCCAGATTATCGTAGATAAAAGAAGCCAGTACGCCGACACCAGAGGAGGCGCCGTACTCCCGGATCGCTGTGAGATCATCTGCTAGGTCATAGTCGTACGTGACGTAGAACCCGTCTGGCCACGTCATTCTCGTACGCCGGCCAGCGCTGTCGAACTGGTAGGATACAGTCCCGAGCGGGCCGGTCGCGGTTATTTCGTTGCCTAGTGCGTCGTAAGCGAACGATGTGGAGTGCGTAGCGGACGATACAGATGTTGTCTGGCCATACAGATTATAGGTGTAAGACAAGTCACTCATGCTGGGCGGCATGTCGACCGCAATGACCCGGTGCAATCTGTCGTAGTTCAGCGTGATTATTTGTCCATCTCTCCGCCTTTCGTATCCCACCCTCCCATACTCGTCGAAGTAAGTGTACTCGTAGTCTGTCGTTGAACTTACAGTCCTCAAATCAGCGCGAGGGTACCTAGTCGATATTCTGCGCCCGTGCGCATCGTACTCATAGGTTGTTCGGCCGCCCAAGGCGTCCACTGAAGTGCCGACCAGCCCCTGCAGGTTGTACGTGAGAGTGACATCGTCGGTGGCGAGAGCAGTGGCGTATCCGGCCGTGGCCTTCGTTAGTCGGTCGGCAGCGTCGTACGTAAAGCGCGTGATCTGGTCTGGGCCGTGAGCGCCGATCACGCTTAGCGCGCAAGCGCTTTGAGGAAGAGTTCCGAAAATTGCTGGATTCATACGTGTTGCAACGCACTCGACGCGATCTGCAGCATCGTAGCTCTTTTGGACGACGGCAAAGGTTGCAGCCCCGTCAGCCAAAGCTGACTTCACAGCCCTACCCCTAGAGTCATATTCTGTGATGAGGGTCTGGAGGGGTGCAAAGGCTGCCCAGGCGGCGTCGCTTTGATCTATGACCGTACCCTGAGCTACCATCGTGGGGCGACCGTCGGGATCATAAGTAATCCGCGAGGCGCGGTGGGCTAGTGGACCGGTGCCGTCTGGATCGGGCCCGACCACCCCGACAAGCTGCCGAGCCAGGTCGTACCTGCTGACGGTCACGTCACCAGTGCCAGAAAGCGGACCATCAACGGCGATGAGGTCGCCGATTACGTTCCAGGCCTGAGTGGTAGTGGCCACCAGAGCACCAGTCCCGTCAGACACTGTTTTTCCCACCGGCAAGCCGTTGCTCCCGACAAGCGAACTGCCGGTCTGGTACGCGATCGTCTGCTTTGTTTCACCCGTCGTGCCCGCGCATAACGCCACGGCGGCGCAGCTAGAGACTGCCTGCAAGCGCATAACGGCGCTGGGCGATTGCACGATCGTTCCTGAGCTAGTCTTAGACCAGGAATGCACCGGTCCCCATGTATATCGGATTTGAGGGCGAACCGCCCCAGCAATGGGGGCGGGCTCAGTGAGCGATATCAATCCACCGTGGGACAGATCATATGTATATTCGGTAATTGCATTGTTCACATCTATCTTAGAGTTCGGCTTGTTACATTTCGCGGCAGCAACGCACACTGCGTCATATCTGTATAGTATGTAACGATCCTGAATACCCGGATCAGCGCTATAATGCTTTATGAGGTTTATATTGCCTCTTCCATCGTACTCGTACGCTATACCTAGTCCCGTAGGTAATGCTGAATCAATAAGGCGCCCGTATCCGTCGTATGCGTAAATTGTCTGAAGACCCACACCATCGGTCTGCCAGTACATACGACCGTTGGTGTTGTTAGAAAACGCCCTTCTGGTGTTACCGTTCGGGTCTGTAATCGTTACGTCCCTATATATTCCGCTGACATCGACGTATGCGTAGATCCAGGCGCTAGATCCTTGTGAGATTGACGCAACTCGGCCAGCGGCGTTATACGAGGCAACAGTCGTGGCCGCTGACGGCCTACGGATTTCGGTGATTCTAGAACTCGAGTCGTATGTATATGTGGTCACACGACCGATTTCATCTGTAACTGTGCGAGACATCGGAGCGCTGGGAGGGGTCTCATAAGTTACGGCAGGCCATACTGTCGAATAGACGCAAGAATCTGCAGATGGATCGCAGTAGTCAACGGCCTGATTTAGGCCCGTCACCTTGGTAACACGGCGGAACTCTGGCAGCTGACCCGTCGACAATGGAGCATTCTCGGCGTACTCGTATTTAATCTGTAACCCTGAATTGTTATATACAGACTGTAAACGGTTGTGCGAGATTCCGGACACAACAACCGTCTTGTAAGTGTATACTGACTGATCTCCATCCGCCTTCGTAGCCGACGTAACCTTACCTTCATTTGCAGCAATAGGATAGGACTCAGCAAGAGCCTTAGAAAATACCACTACAGAGCCGTCCACACCTCTGTAAGTGTATGTATTGGTCGTCGGATTGAAAGCGAGGCTGGAGCCCTGCCCCTCTCGCCCAAGAAACGAAGAACCACTCGATGTAAAGCTCTCCGACCTTCCACCGAAGCTAAGAGTGTACACCGCTCCAGACCTGTTGAGCACTCCCATGTGATTGTCGCGCCAACCTGTTCCGTAGAACGTTCGCTCATAGGTTAGGCCACCCAGACCTGGCTGCCCGATCACCAGTTCTTCGACCGTGTGCCCGAATGCCCCGGTAGAGAGATCAACTCCCCTCTCGTCCATGACGGATCTAATCGGCGGTGGGCTAGCCAGCACACCTTGCGCGACAGCTGGCTTCCACCAGCTCCCACCGATGAACAGGCCGAGAGCGATAATAGCGATGCCACTTTGGCTTTTGATCGAACTCAACCCGGCCCGATACGCGAAGCGTCTTTGACCTACGGACATGACACCATCCAACACTGTTTGCAGTTGGGTCGTGCACCTCAAACAGAGGGCACCCGGACCGGGGCGGAAAGATTGTCGCAGCACAAGCTACGGCGTCACAGCGCGTGCAGTCCGGTTTCCGACGCTATCGTAGGAGTAGGTTACTACCGTACCATTCGGATAGGTCACGGTAGCGAGGCGTCCCAGGGCGTCGTACGTGAAGGTGATTGTGGCCGCCACAGCAGGCTGCACAACCATCAGCGCAGCCGTTGAGATCGCGCCAATCAGTTCGGAACGATACCTCATCACCCCTCCCGCAGATAGATCAACCAAGGGTAGTGCGGGTCGCAGGGACGTCAAGTGGAGATTGAGGCCTGGTAGATGCGGAGCTAGAAACCCAACACCGGCAGTTGGCGGTTAGGCGCGATAGGCGGGCCGCATATCGGGACAATGATGGGACAACGGCTGCCTTTCGCATTGCAGCCCGCGAGAAAAATGCCGCCTAAGTAATTGATTTTGTTGGAGCGGCCGGGGGGAATCGAACCCCCGACATTCAGCTTGGGAAGCTGACGTTCTACCTCTGAACTACGGCCGCGCCCGACCTTGGTCAGGGAGCGGCGAACATACTGAAAGCCACCGCGCCCGCAAGGCCGCGTTGACGGCTCAGCGCGTGCGGCGCACGATCGGGTCAAACAGACGTTGGGAGGACGACGCGATGGCCGACGGCGAACACGGCGAGCACGGGCAGGCGAAATTCCATGCCATGACCGAGGGGACTGCCGAGGACTGGGGCCATATCGCCCAGGCCTCCGCCCAGTTCGGCCGCGAGCTGCCGACCCGGCTGATCACGCATCTGAACCTGCTAAAGGGCGACTGCGGCGGCTTCGTCGTCGATCGGCTGGAGCACAGCCTTCAGACCGCCACCCGCGCGCATCGCGACGGCCGCGACGAGGAGTACGTGGTCTGCGCCCTGCTCCACGACATCGGCGACGTGCTGGGTCCGCGCAACCACGCCGACATCGGCGCGGCGATCGTGAAGCCCTTCGTGTCGGAGGCCAATCACTGGATGGTCGAGCAACATGCCATCTTCCAGGGCTACTACTTCTTCCATCACCTGGGCCTGGACCGGGAGATGCGGGAGCAGTTCCGCGGACATCCGCACTTCGAATACACCGCCCAGTTCTGCCACCTGTACGACCAGGCGGCCTTCGACCCGAATTACGAGTCGATGCCGCTGGAAGCGTTCGAGCCGATGCTGCACCGGGTGATGTCCGTTCCGAAGAACTCCATCTACCTGCGCAAGCCGGCGGACGCGGCGGCCTAGAGCCGGCACGCCCGCCTTGCCGCCCTGACCTAGTCGGCCAGTCGCACGGCCTCGATATTGCGTTTGGCGAGCTGGACCTGGACGCTGTCGTCACCGGCCAGGTGACCGGCGCCCACCGCGATGATGGTGACGCCCTTGCCGGCGAGCAGGGTTTCGATCTGCCGGGCCCAGTCCTTGTTCCGGCCGGTGAGGATCACCTCGTACAGCTCCGGATAGTCGCGCTTCATGTCGTCGATCATCAGGCGCTTGATGGCGGCCACGTCGCCGGCGACCCAGGCGGCGACCAGGCCGTCGATCATGGCCGGAGCCTCGGCCGAGTCATCGAGGGCGGAGTCGAGGAACTCCATCTCGATCTTCGGGGGAAGGTCGGCGAAGAAGCGGATCTGCTGCTCCGGGCTTTCCAGCGTGCGGATCGGCTTGCCGGCGGCCTTGGCGGCGGCCTTGAGCTTGGCTTCGACGCCGCTGGTCGGGTCGTAGCCGGCCTTCAGCAGCGGCGCGACACTGAGGGTGACGCCGGCGAGCCAGGGCCGCATCGGGTCGAGGGCGGCGCCGCTGGCGCCCATCGCCTTGGCGGCGGCGTCGACCTGGGCGAAGCGTTCGGCGCTGATCTTCTTCGACAGCGGGTTCGCCGCGTCGATGCCGTACTTCATCACCAGCGGCTGCATCACGGCCGGGTCGTCGGCCTCGACCTCGACCCAGAGATCGGCGGACTCGGCCAGCGCCTTGTCGATCGCCGGCGAGCGCCACTGGGTGTCGGGCTTCAGCACGTGGACGGTGCCGAGCAGGTAGATGGTCGAGTCCTGATCCTTGACCACCCAGACGGCGGGGGCGGCGGCGACCGGCGAGGCGGCGGCGAGCGCCACCGAAAGGATCCCGGCCGGAACGGCGAGAGCGTGTTTGAAGCGAGCGAACATGATGTGTCCTTACTGACTTGGTGGGGAGGTCGGGTTGAAGGGGCGCGGCTGTGGGCCGCTACTTGAGGAAGCTGTCGACGGCGGCGGCGAAGACCTCCGGCTGGTCGAGCATGACGAAGTGCAGAGCGCCCTCGACCGGGACCAGGGTCTTGTCGGGCAGGGCCGCATAGGCGCCGGCGTAGAGCGGCTCCACGAAGGCGGCCATCGGGCCCATGGCGTCGTCGCGGGCGTAGACCACGGTCATCGGCGTCTTGATCGTCGCCAGCCGGCCGCGCAGGTCTGTGGTCATGACGTCGTACATGGCCCGGGCCATCACCCCACGATCGCTGGTCAGCGACCAGGCCAGCGCATCCTTGCGGCCCTGCGGCGACTTCACCAGCGTGGCCATGGTCCGCTCCTGCTGGGCGGCGAAGGCGTCGGGGGTCATGGCGATCATCATGTCGCGCAGACCGGCGGCCTGGGGCGTGATGCTCTCGACCGTCGCCGTCGGGCTGACCAGCACGCTGAAGAACGGCAGGGCGTCGACGATCATGATCCGGCCGACGGCCTCCGGGTAACGATCGGCGATGCCGAGGGCTGTAAAGCCGCCCATCGAGTGGCCGATCACCGCCGGCGCGCCGAGCTTGTTCACCTTGATGTAGGCAACGATCTCGTCGGCCAGCGGGCCAACCACGGGACCATCGGCATTGGCCCCAGCGGGCAGGCCGGCAAAGCCCCTGACCTGGAGCAGATGCACGCGGTGGGTCTTCTCCAACCTGCGGGCGGTGTCGGACCAGACGTCGCGCGACGACGACAGGCCGGGGATCAGGATCACGTCGGGTCCCTTGCCCGTCACCTCGACGGTGAAGCGGGCGGGCTCGGCGGCCTGGGCCGACGCCAGGGGCGTCAGCAGGGTGGCGGCGGCAAGCGCCAGAAGGGAGAGCAGATGGCGCATGAGGCGCTTTCTATCGAAGAGGAATGACAGGGATCAGGCGAAGCCGCGACGAACCGAGAGCACCGAAGAGACCAGCAGGTAGAAGGTCATCAGCACGACAAGGGCGTCCCAGGAGCTGAGCGCCGGGGCGAGGTCGAGCTTCTCGGCGGCGGCCCAGAGAAACAGGCCGCCTTGCAAGACCCAGAAGCAGGCGGCGCCGGCCTCGGCGATCATCTGCCGCACCATCTCGTCGGCGCGGCTCCAGACCGACAGATTCAGCGCCGTCTGGATCAGGAACAGGGCGACCAGCGCGATCATCAGCGCCAGCGCGACCGGCTGTTCCAGCGGCCCCGCCAGCAGCGGGACCAGGACCGGCGCGCCGATCATCACCCCGGCCAGCAGCGTCACCACACCCTGCTGGCGGTAGAAGACCGTCTGGCCGGGCTTGGCGCTCGACGTGCGCTCCGGGTCCATGGCCGAGGCCGTGGCGCGGGCGCTGAAGCTGGTCGCGGTGACGAACAGCCCGGCGATGATCAGCATCAACGCCAGGACCAGTCCGAACATCTCCGACCAGGACAGGCGGGAGAAGTCGAGGACACCGGAATCCTCGAGGTTAAGGGCGATCATCGCCGCGACGCCGCCGAACACGGCGCCGATGAGCATCTGTGTGGCACGAACGATGGTCGCACGGCCGGGTCTGGAAGGCTTGGCGGAGGTCATCAGACAGTCCCCGATTCATCGTCGAAGATAGCTTCGATCGGTTGCCCGAACAGGCGGGCGATGCGGAAGGCGAGCGGCAGGCTGGGATCGTACTTGCCGGTCTCCAGGGCGTTGATGGTCTGGCGCGAGACCTCCAGCCGGTCGGCGAGATCGGCCTGGCTCCAGTCGCGCTCGGCGCGCAGGACCTTGAGACGGTTTTTCATGGGCGGCTGCCGGAGACGAGCGGCGTCGCGAGGCGTCTCGGCGTGGTCTTGATCATTGCGATTGTCCTTCGTCGAGACGGGTCAGCGGCTGCGGAGGAACCACCAGCCGGCCCAGCAGACGCCGTAGCCAGCGAGCATCAGGGTGAGGGTGAAGACGATGCCGCTGAGCAGCAGGCCGGCCTCTTCGCGGGTGACGCCGAGCTGCTGCGACGCGTCACCCTGGGTGATGCCGAAGAGCGCCAAGGCGACGGCGCCGACGAGGATCATCGCCGTGGATCCGCCCCAGAACCAGCTGGTCTTATGCGCCTCGCGAACCGCCTCATCGACCGCGACCCACCAGCGCCAGCTCAGCCAGAGCCCGATGCCGCCGGCGATCAGCGTCGCCGCCGCATAGGTCAGCGGCTCCGAGGCCCCGCCCAGGGCGCCGACCATCGCGGCGACGCCGCCTGCGACCAGGCCCATGCCGCCGCAGATCAGAAGAAGTTTCACGAAGCCCATCCGGCGGCGTCTTGTCGGGGTAGAGGTCACGTCGTTGTTCCTTGTCGTTTTGACAAGGATGCTTGTCACACATCGGCACAGATTGTGTCAAGCGTCCGTTACATTTTGCGCAGGACCCTTGTCCTATTGGAGGCGATCGACCTTGAAGCCGCGCTTGCGCAGCTGAACCACGAGGCCGTCGCGGCCGACCATATGCAGCGCGCCGACATTGACCATCGCCGTCCCCTGCCCCGCCATCTCCGCTTCCAGCACCTTCACCCAGGCGGCGTTGCGGCGACGGACCAGCGCGTCATAGAGCGCCGGCCGCTGGCGGCGCATCTGAGAGACAACCTTGTCGCCGAGCCGGTCGATGTCGCCGGAGATCCAGGCAGCCTGGGTCTCGCGGGTTTCCTCGGGCGTCTCGTCGGCTGCGTCGAGGCTGTCTTCCAGCATCTGCACCTGCACTTTCAGCGGCAGATCGGCGAAGAAGCGCAGCTGATCCTCGGGGGTCTCGAAGTAGCGGACGGTCTTGGCGCCGGCCTTGGCGTCGCGCGTCAGGGCCTGGTCGGCCCCGGTCTCCGCCTGCATGCCGGCCTTCATCATCGGCAGGGCCTGGATCATCATGGCGGCGGTCCAGGGATGCATCTGCTCGATCATCTCCGCGAGCTTGGGCTGGTCCTTCACCGCCGCGCGCAGGGCGGCCATGGTCTTGGGCGAGACCTTCCTGGCCAGCGGCGTCTTGCGGTCGACACCGAGCTGAACCACCAGCCGCGCCAGCGTCTCCGGCGCGGTATCGCTGTCCATCTCGAACCAGACCTGGGTCGACTCCGCCAGGGCTTTGTCAAAGGCCGGCGTGCGCCAGTCGGCGTCCGCGGTCAGCACATGCATGGTGCCGAACAGGTAGATCGTCGAGTCCGCGTCTCGCACGGCCCAGAACGGCGGCGCGGCCAGCGCCGACGTGGCCGCCGTCAGCGCCAGGGCGAACCCGGCCGCGGCGCGGAGCAGCGGCCGGATCAGTCTCACGTCCAGGGCCGGAAGTGCTTCGACAGCTTCAGGCCCTGCCGCAGGTAGTGGGAACCATCCTCGCCGTAGAGCCGGGTCGGGCGGTCGATCAGCGGCTCGTAGACCAGACGGGCCACGGTCTGGCCGTCCTCGAGCAGGAACGGCGTCTCGTGGCAGCGGACTTCGAGCACGCCCTTGGAGCCCTTGGACAGGGTTTCCTCGGCGCCGAAGCCGGGGTCGAAGAAGCCGGCGTAGTGGACGCGGAACTCGCCGACCGCCGGATCGATCGGCGTCATCTCGGCCGCTTCCATCACCGGGATCTCGATGTCGTCCTTCGAGGCCAGGATATAGAACTCGTGCGGGTCCAGCAGCAACTCGCCGCGCGGCGCTTCGAGCATCTCCCAGAAGTCGCGCGGGTCGTGGCCGTCCACATGGTCGAGATCGATGACGCCGGCGTGACGGCGGCCGCGGAAGCCGACGGCCCCGGTCGAGAGGTCCACGCCGACATCGCGGCTGGACAGCCGGGCCGGCTGACCGCGCTTGAGGCGCAGCTGGTTCAGCCGGGTGCCTGTGCGGACCAGCACCGAGAAGGTCTGTGGCGCGATCTCGATATAGAGCTTGCCTTCATAGCCCTCGGCGACGTCGTCAAAGGCGGCGCCGTAATCGGTCAGCAGGCGCACGAACACATCCACCCGGCCGGTGGAGCTCTTGGGATTGCCCCGCGCCGCGATGCCGTATGGCAGAGCCAGATGCTCCTGAACCTCGGCGATGTAGACGCAGCCGCGCTCCAGCACCGCGCCCTTGGTCAGGTCGAGCTGGTGCATGGCCACGTCGGGCAGCCGCTCCATGACCCGCCGGTTGCGCGGCAGGAAGGAGGCGCGGACCCGCCAGACACGTTCGCCCAGCCTCAGGTCGAGACTGGCCGGCTGGACCTGGTCCTTGTCGAAGGGCGTGAGCGATCCGATGGCCTCCTGGGCGATCAGATCCTCGATGGATTGGCAGGGGAGTATCCCCGCGGAATGTGCGTCGTTCATCGTTGGGCCATTACTCATGGCCCGCGAGGCAGTTGGCAAGTGACCTTCGGAAGACAAGCGGCGGCCTCCGACGGTTCCTCTCCCCTTGGGAGAGGTGGCCCCGCGAAGCCCGCAGGGCGCAACGGGGTCGGAGTGGGAGACGCGGCGGCCAAATGTTTGGTGTCGGTTCTTCCCTCTCAGTCACCGCTTCGCGGTGACAGCTCTCCCAAGGGGAGAGCGACCAGGGTGTATTCGCCGCTAGTGGTGCGCTTTCCGGTGTCCCGACTGCAGGCCGAGCAGGTAGATGCCGGCTCCGACCCCGAACAGGATCAGCGCCTCGGTCAGGTTGCCGACAGCCTGCACCGGTATCGGCGAATAGCGGGCGATTGGATCGGCGAGGATCAGCAGCAGGACGTTGATCGCCCCCAGGATGCCGAGAATGGCGGCGAAGACGCGGAACACGAGCGCAAGCGGCATGAGAACCTCCCCGTTGAACCTCAGGACTTAACCTTAACCGCAAAAGCCCGAGGCCGCGTCGGGTTCCCGACAAACAACACCTGACTGTGCCTGTGGAGACTTCGTGGAAGCGGTTTCAGCATTCCGGCGGGCGCGTCGGGTTGACCACCGGCCCACCTTTCCTGTTGATGCCGCCTCTCTGGACCTCTCTCCCTGACCGAAAGCCGTAGCCATGGCCGAAGACCCCAACAGCTGGGCGGACGCGACCCGCCTGATCCGCGGCGGACTGAACCGCAGCAACTTCGGCGAGACGTCCGAAGCCCTGTTCCTGACCCAGAGCTACGCCTACGAGAGCGCCGCCGCGGCCGACCGTCGGTTCTCGGGCGAGGATCCGGGCTTCGTCTATTCGCGCTACGCCAATCCCACGACCCAGATGTTCGAGGAGCGGCTGGCCCTGCTGGAGGGCGCCGAGCACTGCCGGGCCGTGGCGTCGGGCATGGCCGCCATTCACGTGGCCCTCACCGGACTGCTCAAGGCGGGCGACCACCTGGTCGCGGGCCGGGCGCTGTTCGGGTCCTGCAACTGGATCATCTCCAACTATCTGCCGCGCTTCGGGGTGGAGACGACCTATGTCGACGCCACCGACCTGGACGCCTGGAAGGCGGCGATGCGGCCCAACACCAAGGTCGTGCTGATCGAGACCCCGGCCAATCCGCTGCTCGAGATCACCGACATCGAGGAAGTGGCCAAGATCGCCCACGCCGCCGGCGCCAAGGTGGTGGTCGACAACGTATTCGGCACGCCGATCTTCCAGAAGCCGTTCACCCTCGGCGCCGACATCGTCGTCTATTCGGCGACCAAGCACATCGACGGCCAGGGCCGGGTGTTGGGCGGCGCCATCCTGGGCGCGCGGGAATTCCTCGAAGAATCCTACCGCGACATCATCCGCCATACCGGCCCGGCGATCTCGCCGTTCAACGCCTGGATCCTGCTCAAGGGCCTGGAGACGCTGGACCTGCGCGTGCGCCGCCAGACCGAGACCGCGGCCGCGCTGGCCGACCTGATCGGCGACCACGCCAAGGTGAGGAGCGTCCGCTATCCCGGCCGCGCGGACCACCCGCAGGCCGCTATCGCGCGCAAGCAGATGAGCGGCTTCTCGAACCTGCTCGCCTTCGACCTGGGATCGCGAGAGGCGGCCTGGCGTTTCCTTGATGCGCTGGAGATCGTCGACATCTCCAACAACCTCGGAGACGCCAAGTCGATGGCCACGCATCCCTCGACCACCACCCACCGGGCCATGCCCGAGGAGAAGCGGCTGGAGATCGGCCTGACCGAAGGCTACGTGCGCATGTCGGTCGGGCTCGAGGACGTGGCCGACCTGTCGCGCGACGTCAGCCGGGCGCTGGACGCCGCCTGATCGTCCCATGACCCGCATCAGCCGCCGGGGCACGCCCGACAATCCGGTCTACGAGGCCCGCACCCGGGAGATCCTGGTGCGGGTCGCCCCGACCTACCTGCCGGAGGAGTCGAACCCGGAGACTGGTCGCTGGATCTGGTCCTACACCGTCGAGATCGAGAACCACGGGACCGAGACGGTCACCCTGCTTTCGCGCCACTGGATCATCACCGACGGCAAAAACCGGGTCGAGGAGGTCAAGGGTCCCGGCGTGATCGGCGAACAGCCGGTCCTCGGCGCCCGCGAAGCCTTCCGCTACTCGAGCGGCTCGCCGCTGCCGACGCCGTCCGGCAGCATGCGCGGGACCTACCAGATGATCACCGAGGCCGGCGAAGGCTTCGAGGTTGAGATCCCGGAGTTCTCGCTGCACCTGCCGGGCGCGATGCGGCGGATGAACTAGGGGCGCTTGGCGAAGACCAGCGTCAGCGCCACGGCGCCAGCGACGATCGCGAGCCGCAGTCCGTTGCCGAGCCAGCCGCCGAGCGCGTCCTCGCCCAGCGCGAACACGATCCAGAGGCTGTTCAGTCCGACGTGCAACAGGATCGCCGGCCACAGGTTGAACGCCCAGCGTACGTACAGCCAACCGAACAGCAGGCCGCCCAGCCCTGTGATCACGGCGATCCCGGCCGCCTCGGCCAAGTCTCCGCCCTGCCCCGCGTGGACCAGCCCGAACAGCAGGGCCGGCAAAAGGCAGGCCGTCCACCATCGCCACCCGGCCCATCGGATCAGCGCCCCAATAGCCAGTCCGCGATAGACGATCTCCTCGATCACCGGAAAGCCCAACCCCTTCCAGAACAGGTCGGCGCCGGTGAAGTCCTCGGACACCGGCGCGACCACGCCGGCGATCAGCACGGCGGGAACGAACAGCAAGGCCGCCCACAGCAACGGCTTCCCGACCTCAGCGATCAGCCCCGTCAAACGGGTCAGCCGGACAGGTCCCGCCCTGCCGACGAGGCCGAGCAGAACCGCCATCACCAGAAGGTCGCTCAGGTTCACGAGCAGCGAGCGAAGGTAGGGCGTCTCGAGGTCCGCCAGCAGCGGTCGCACGACCTGTCCGCTGAACGTCGTCCAGATCAGCGCCGCGACAACCGCGCCGGCGACGATCAGCGACGTCCTCGTTCGCCAGTTCGGCTGATCCTGCGGCATCGACTCGACCTTCTCCTGATATGAAGCGGTCTCTATCGGGCTTGTCCCGTGCGTCATTGAAGTTTTCGGCCATGGCTCCTGCATCGGCCCCGGCGGATGCGCGGGGCGCCCTCACCGTCGCCCCTCCGCCGCTCGATCTCCGTCAGGCGGTGACCGGCTTCATCCGGCGCATCGACCCGGATTGCGGCGGCGTCGTCCGCATCCTGCCCGACGTCCGGATCTCGCTTCAGGTCCAGGCCGCGGATCCCTACTGGATTGGAGAACAGGAAGCCGGCCGCGACTGGCGCATCGTTCCAAGGGTTTCTCTCTGGGGGCCGCGTCACACCTGGGGCTGGGGCTACGCGCAAAGGGACATCTCCGCCTTCGCCGTCAGCCTGACGACAGCCGGAGCCGCCGCGCTGATCCGCGCGCCGACGTCGACCCTGGTCAACGAAACCCTGCCCGTGGCGGACCTGGAGCCCGCGCTCAGCGTCGCCCTGGATGCGAGGCCCGACGAAGAGTTCGACGCCTGGATCGCTCGCGCCACGCAGGCGTTGCGGGAAGCGTTCAGGAACCGGCCACTGGCCCGTGATCCGGTGGCGGAATCGCTTCCGATCCTGGCCGTTGCCGATGGAGATGTCACCGCCCAGGCCGCAGCCGCCTGCGGTCTATCCGAGCGGCACTACCGCCGCGTCTTCCGGCAGTTCCACGGCGCCTCGCCCAAACTCTATCAGCGGCTGCTGCGCGTCGATCGAAAGCTCCGCGAATTGCACGCCCGACCATGGGAGACCGATCCGTGGGAGGACGTGCCAATCCCCTTCGCGGACCAGCCTCACCTCATTCGCGAATTCCAGGCCCTCACGGGGATGACGCCGAGGGCCTATGCCCGTGCGAAGGCGGCCGGCGACGCCACCCTGCGCTCGGTTTCGCACCTGCCGACGGCCCCCTCACCGCCGGCAGCCTGACCGCAACGGCCAGACGGTGGAGAACCTCAGGCCGCGTCCGGGTCCATCGCATACACCCGCGAGCAGTACTCGCAGGTGACGTGGATCTTGCCGTCGGGCTCGACCATTTCCGCCCGTTCTTCCGACGTGAAGCTTTCGATCACGGTGGCGATGCGCTCCGGCGAGCAGCGGCAGAAGGCGCGCAGCGGCTTGGGCTCGAACACCCGGACGCCGTCCTCGTTGAACAGCCGCCACAGCAGCGTCTCCGACGACAGCAGCGGGTCGATCAGCTCGTCCTCGGCGGTGGTCAGGAACAGCGCCTGGGCTCGCTCCCACACGTCGGCCGTCGAGCCGCGCGCCTCGTCCGAGGCGATGTTCTGGATCAGGATTCCGCCGGCGCGCCACGTCGGTCCCTCGCCGGTGTCGACCTGGCCGACGGCGAGGCGGATTTTGGTCGGGGTCTGCTCCGACTGGTCGAAATACTGCTCGGCGCACAGGGCCAGGGTCTCCCCCTCGATCGGGGTGATGCCCTGGTAGCGGTCCATGTCCGGGCCCTGGTCCACGGTCATGATGAAGACGCCCTTGCCCAGCAGCGCCTGCGCGCCCGGCCGGACGAAGCCGGTGCTGACCTCGGCAAGGCGATCGGCGTCGAAGCGGCAGTAGCCGCGCATCGCGCCGTCGGTGTCGTAGTCGACGACCACATAGGCCACCGGGCCATCGCCCTGGGCCTGAACGATCAGCCGCCCGTCGAACTTCAGGCTGGAGCCGACGAGGGCAGCGAGCGCACAGGCCTCGCCGAGCAGGTTGGCCACCGCTTCGGGATAGTCGTGGCGGGTCAGGATCTCGTGCACGGAGTCGCCCAGACGGACGATGCGGCCACGCACGGGCCAGCCCTCGATCTGGAAGGCGGCGACGAGATCGTCGGCGGGTTTTTGAAGGGTCTCGGTCATGAAGGCGGCTAGATAGGACGCCGGGCGCGCGATTGCGAGAGGCGCGGGTTTCCGGCGATCCCCGGCGCCGCCATCTGGTTGCGAGTGAAACCGGATTGGAGCATGGAGGTTGCGCTGGCCTTCCGGGGCCGACCATTGTTCGAGGATCCGCCTTACATGTCGCCTTTCGCTCGCGCGCTGCTGATGGGTTGCGCCCTGGTCTCGGTTTCCGCAGCCGCCCCCAACTTCGCCGTCGCCGCCGAGGTCGCGCCGATCCTGACCACGCCTGACGCGGTCGATAGCCAGTCTTACGCCCAGCCCCGCGTGGCGCGGGTGACCCACGTCGATCTCGATCTGACGCCCGACTTCGCGACCAACACCATCGCCGGGACGGCCAGCCTCGACATCCTGGCCGCCCCCGGCGCCAAGGCGGTCGTCCTCGACAGCTATGGCCTGGCCATCGCCAAGGTTACCGACGCGAGTGGCCGCGCCCTGCCCTGGACGCTGGGCAAAAGCGACGGCGACAAGGGCTCGGCCCTGACCGTGCAGCTCAACGGCGCCAAACGGATCGTCATCACCTACAGCGCCGGCAAGGACGCCCAGGCGCTGCAGTGGCTGCCCGCCGAACTGACCGCCGGCAAGACCAAGCCGTTCCTCTACAGCCAGGGCCAGCCGACCCTGAACCGCAGCTGGATCCCGACCCAGGACAGCCCCGGCATCCGCCAGACCTGGTCCGCCCGCATCGTCGTGCCCGAGGGCCTGACCGCGGTCATGAGCGGCGAGATGCTGACGCCCGAGGGCGAGCCGGCCGGCGCAGGCAAGCGCGCCTTCCGCTTCCGCATGACCCACCCCACCGCGCCGTATCTGATCGCTATCGGCGTCGGCGACATCGCCTTCAAGGCGCTGGGCGCGCGCACCGGAGTCTATACCGAGCCGTCGATGATCGACCGCGCCGCCGCCGAGCTGGTCGATACCGAGAAGATGGTCGAGGCCGCCGAGACCCTCTACGGCCCCTACCGCTGGGGCCGCTACGATGTGCTCGTGCTCCCGCCCGCGTTCCCGTACGGCGGCATGGAGAACACCAACCTCACCTTCCTGACCCCCACCTTCATCACCGGCGACCGGGCCAACGTCAGCCTGGTGGCGCACGAGCTGGCGCACAGCTGGTCGGGCAATCTGGTCACCAACGCCACCTGGAAGGACATCTGGCTCAACGAGGGTTTCACCACCTACGTCGAGAACCGGATGATGGAGGCCCTCTACGGCCCCGAGCGCGCCCAGATCGAGGCCGACCTCTACTGGGACGAACTTCAGGAAGCGGTGAAGACCAGCACCAAGCCGGAGTCGATCACGCTTTTCGGCGAGGACACCGACGTCCAGTACATCAAGGGCGACGCCTTCCTGCGCATGCTCGAGCACGCCGTCGGCCGCGATCGCTGGGATCCGTACCTGCGCGGCTACTTCGACCGCCACGCCTTCAAGCCGCAGACCACCGCCGGCTTCCTGGCCGACCTGCGCGAGCACCTGATCAAGGGCGACAAGGCGCTGGAAACGAAGCTGCGGCTGGACGAGTGGGCCTACAAACCCGGGATCCCGACCAACGCCTTCCACGCCCCCTCGCCGGCCCTGCAGCAGGTCGACGCCGAGCGCGCGAAGTTCCTCGCCGGCGGCGCGGCGGCCGACGTGCCGGCCAAGGCCTGGACCACCCAGCAGTGGAAGCGCTTCCTCAACGGCCTGCCGCGCAAGCTGACGCCGGCGCAGATGGCGGATCTGGACAAGACCTTCGACCTGTCTGCCTCGACCAACAGCTATATCCGTTCGGCCTGGCTCGAGCTTGTCATCGCCAACCGCTACGAGGCCGGCCTGCCGTCGCTGGAGGCGTTCCTCGGCAGCATCGGCCGGGGGCTGTTCGTGCGGCCGCTGTACGATGGGCTGGTGAAGGACAAGGACTGGGGTCTGCCGCTGGCCCAGGCGTACTTCGCCAGGTCGCGGACGACCTACCACCCGTCGCTGGCGGCCGAGTTCGAGAAGACGATCAACGGGGGCTAAGCAACGCGCCAATCCTCCCCAGCTCGCTGGGGAGGTTGGCTAGCTTCGCGGCGTCGCCTTGTGCAGTTCGTCGATGGCCTCGATCACCACGTCGATGCGCTTGCTCACGACCGCCTGCGCATCAAGAAGGCCCTGATTGTAGAAGCTCGGTCCAAACCGCTCGGTGATGAAGTCGAGCAGGAACTCGGCGTCGATGCCGCCGAGCTCCACATCGAACTCGGTCTTCAGGTGATGGCGCAGAACCTTGGCCATCTCCTCGCGATCGGCCTTCTCGATCTCGATCCCGGCCATGACGCGGCCCCTAGCCGATCTTGCCGAAGCACCAGGCGAGGATCGACTTCTGGGCGTGGATGCGGTTCTCGGCCTCGTCCCAGATCAGCGACTGCGGGCCATCGATGACCCCGTCGCTGACTTCCTCGCCGCGGTGCGCGGGCAGGCAGTGCAGGAACACCGCCTCCTTGTGCGCCAGGGCCATCAGATCCTCGTCGACCTGGTAGGACTCGAAGGCGTCCAGGCGGGCCTCGCCATCGACGTCGCCCATCGACACCCAGGTGTCGGTGACCACGCAGTCGGCCCCCTCCACCGCGGCGCGGGGATCGTCGGTCATCTCCACCCGCCCCTGCTGCTCGGCCGCGCGGGCGAGGTCGTAGAGGTCGGGGTGGTAGGCCGCCGGGCAGGCGATGTTGAGCTTGAAGCCCAGCTTCGGCGCCGCATGGATGAAGCTGGCGCAGACGTTGTTGCCGTCCCCGACCCAGGCGATGGTCTTGCCCGTGACCGGGCCACGGTGCTCCTCGATGGTGAGCAGGTCGGCCATGATCTGGCAGGGATGGCTGCGGTCGGTAAGGCCGTTGATCACCGGCACCGACGAGTTCTGGGCGAACAGCTCGACGTCGTCGTGGCGGTTGGCGCGGATCATCACCGCGTCGACCATCCGCGACAGCACGCGGGCGGTGTCGTCGATGCTCTCGCCTCGGCCGAGCTGCATGTCGGACGAGGTCGAGATAATGCCGTGCCCGCCCAGCTGACGGATCGCCGCGTCGAACGAGAACCGCGTACGGGTCGAGTTCTTCTCGAAGATCATCGCCAGGGTGCGGCCGGCGGCCGGGGCGTCGTGATCGACCATGGCCTGGGTCCAGCCCCGACGCGACGCCTTGCGGGTCTTGGCGTCGTCGAGGATGGTCCGCAGGTCGTGCGGCTCCAGCCGCCAGAGGTCGAGGAAGTGCCGGACCGGGGCGGTCACGCCGCCGCCTTGGCCCGGGCGGCCTCGCAGGTCTTTTCCAGCTTCTCGACGGCTTCGCGGGCTTCGTCGAGGGTGAGGTTCAGCGGCGGCAGCAGGCGCACGCAGTTGTCGCCGCCCCCGGCCACCAGCAGCTTCTCGTCGCGGGCCCAGCCCATGAACTCGCGGTTCACGGGGACGAGCTTGAGGCCGATCAGAAAGCCCTTGCCGCGCACATCGACGATGATGTCCGGGAAGCGATCTTTCAGGCCGTTGAGCTGCTGGGTGAAGTAGCCGGCGACGTCGCGGACGTTGGTCAGGGTCTCTTCCTTGGCGATCTCCTCGAACGCCGCCAAGCCGACGGCCATGGCCAACGGGTTACCGCCAAAGGTCGAGCCGTGGACGCCCACGGTCATGCCCTTGGCCGCTTCCGCCGTGGCCAGGCAGGCGCCGACCGGGAAGCCGCCGCCCAGGGCCTTGGCCACACACATGATGTCCGGCGCCGCGTCGCTGGCCCACTCGTGGGCGAACAGCTTGCCGGTGCGGCCCATGCCCGACTGCACTTCGTCATAGATCAGCAGGACGCCGTTCTCGCGGGTCCAGGCACGGATCTGATCAAGGTCGGCTTCCGGCATGGCGCGCGCGCCACCCTCGCCCTGGACCGGCTCGAAGATCACGGCCGCCGTGGTCGGCGCCTCGATCAGCGCCTTCAGGGCGTCCATCTCGCCCCATTTGGCCTGGACGTAGTTGGGCAGGCGCGGGCCGAAGCCCTCGACATAGCCCGGGTTGCCGGCGGCGTTGATGGCCGCGTAGCTGCGGCCGTGGAACGAGCCGTCGAAGCCGATGATGTCCACACGCTCGGGCTGGCCATTGGCGGTGTGATACTTGCGCGCCGTCTTCAGCGCGCACTCGATCGCCTCGGTGCCGGAGTTGGTGAAGAACACCACGTCGGCGAAGGTCGCGTCGGTCAGCGCCTTGGCCAGCGCTTCCTGGCCGGGGATGCGGAAGATGTTGGAGACGTGCCAGAGCTTCTCGCCCTGCTCCTTGAGCACCTCGACCAGCTTGGGATGGCAGTGACCCAGACCGTTGGTGGCGATGCCGGCCACGCAGTCGAGATAGTCGTTGCCCTCGGTGTCCCACAGGCGCGCGCCTCGGCCTCGTTCAACCGCCAACGGGGCGCGGTTGTAGACGCCCATGATGTGGTCGGGGGACGGGGCGGTGGTCGCGGTGGGGCTCAAGGTTGCCTCCCAAAAGCGAGAAGTCCCCGGGCGGTTCGCGCGGGGACAGGAAGGCTTGGCGTTGTCGTCGGACAACCGTGCGATGTCAATGCGTCGTCCGGGCCGGGATGCAGTCGTCACCGGGGCGTCATTTTCGGGTGACACCCGGCGAGCCGCCTCAGCGGGCGTCGAAGGCCTTCAGCGTCTCGACCGCGAGGCGCGAGGCCTTGACGATGGTGGCGGGATCAACCTCGGCCATGACGTCGCCCGGGGTGTGGATGATCGCCAGCACGCGAGGCAGGCCGGGGCCGGTCGCGCCCGCTTTTGACGCCTGGATAAAGGCGTGAAGCTCCTCCACCTCCGCCTTCGGCAGGTAGCTGATCGAGGTCGCCGTCACGCCCTTGGCGCGGAAGGCCAGGTGATCGCTGGGCGGATAGTCGCTGAAGCGCCGGCAGTCCTCGGCCGTGACCTTGCAGGCCGCCGCCAGCGCGGCGTCGAGCGGCTCGTCCGCGGGCGTTGCGGCGCCGGCGAAGAAGGGCGTGTCGCCATAGGCGTTGATGTCGAAGTTGATCACTCCGGCCACGCGCGCGGCGTCGGGCCCGGCGGCATAGGCCTTGGCGCCGAGCAGGCCGAACTCCTCCTGGTCGAAGAGAATGATGCGCACGCGATGCTTGAGCTTAAGGTCCTTGATGGCGTCGCCGGCCTTGATCAGCGCCACCACCGAGGCGGCGTTGTCGACCACGCCGTCCACCAGAGCGCCGTCCTTCAGCACCTTGGCGTCGTAATGAGCGGTCAGCAGGATGTCGCGGTCGCCCGAGCCGATGGTGACGACGACGTTATAGCCGGTCGTCGGCGCGCCGGGCTTGCCGCTCTCGAACGGCTGGACCTCGTAGGCGAGGTGGTGGGCGTCGAGCAGCCCCTTGAGGACCGCCAGCCGCTCGGCGTGGCTCGGCTTGGCGAAAGCCTCCACCTGATCGGCGATGCTGGCAGGGGCCGCCATCGCCGGCGCGGTCGCGCAGACCATGAAGCCCGCCAGGGCGAGCGCCTTGAAAGCCTTCATCGTCGTCTCCGCGGGATGGGTCTCAGGTCTTCAGCCGCCAGCCGGTGACGAACATTCGCCAGCAGGCCAGGAACAGGGCCACGTTGAGCACCGCCACCATCGCCACGCCGATCGCCAGGCTGCCGTCGGCATGGCCGATGAAGCCATAGCGGAAGCCGTCGATCAGATAGAAGAACGGGTTGAAGTGACTGGCCGTCCGGAACGGCTCCGGCAACCGGTCGATCAGATAGAAGGTCCCGGACAGGAACGTCATCGGCATGATCAGGAAGTTGGTGATCGCCGCCAGGTGGTCGAACTTCTCCGACCACAGCCCGGTGATGATGCCGACGAAGCCGAGGATCAGCGAGGCGCCGGCCGCGAAGTAGACGACCGCCCACAGGTGGCTGACGCTGAGATCGGTGAACGGCAGGAAGGCTATGGTCACCGCCGTCACCGTGCCCACGACCACGCCGCGCGTGGCCGCGCCGAGCGCGAAGGCCAGCACCTGCTCCAGCGCCGACAGCGGCGGGGTCAGGAAGTCCGGCGTCAGCCCCATCATCTTCGCCTGCAGCAGGCTCGAGGAGGAGTTGGCGAAGGCGTTGTTGACGATCGCCATCATGATCAGGCCAGGGGCCACGAACTGCGAGAAGGGCGTGCCGTGGATCGGCGGCGCCGCGCCGCGCACCGCGACCACGAACACCATCATATAGAGCAGCGTCGTCACCACCGGCGCGGCGAGCGTCTGCATCCACACCTTCCGGAAGCGGTTCACTTCCTTGAGGTACAGCGTCGTGAAGCCGGTCCAGTTGAAGCCCGCGTAATCGCGCGGCTGCGGCGGAAGGACGCTTTCGACCATGTCTTTCATGCGTCCCTAGGTGCGCCCGAGCCTGCCCGAGCGCAACCGTCTCGGACGCGGCCGCGGCGAAAAGCCTGTGCGGCCCGGAGTTTGTCGCCTATATCGCCCGCCCGCCGACCGCCGGGGCTCCAACCCCCACCGCCGGACGGGGGATGTGATTCAACATATTGAATCTGTGGACATCCCTTGGGCGCCTATTGTGCCCGTTAACAGAAGGTTTACGATATCTAGTAGGCGAGCAGCTCGGAGAGCCGCTCGGACACTAGATGTGGGGTCGGCGCGCGGGGCGTGACCACCCTCTTGGCAGAAAAGGGCTGGGCCATGGGCTGGACCGACGAACGCGTTACGACGCTGAAGAAACTCTGGCTCGATGGCCTTTCGGCCAGCCAGATCGCCAAGCAACTCGGCGGAGTCACCCGCAATGCCGTCATCGGCAAGGTGCACCGTCTCGGCCTCTCGGGCCGCGCCGCGCCGTCGCAGCCCGCGCGCCCGGTCTTCAAGACCCCGCGTCCGGCTCGTCCGGTGTCGACCGCTCCGGCCGCGCCGCGCCGCATGGTCGCCGAGCCGGTTTCGGTCTCGCCGACCCAGCAGTCGCTGCCGCAACCGATCCACCGTATCGAGGAACCCGGCAGCGCCACCGTGCTGACCCTGGGCGCCCACATGTGCAAATGGCCGATCGGCGATCCGTCCACCGACGGCTTCACCTTCTGCGGCCGCCGCTCGGGCGATGTCGGCCCCTACTGCCGCGAGCACGCCCAGGTGGCGTACCAGCAGCCGCAGTCCGGCAAGAAGAAGGCCTCGCCGACCGAACTGGCCCGCTCGCTGCGCCGCTACATCTAAGGGTTCAGGGACTAGGGGCCGGGGGCTAGAGGATGCTAATCCCTGACCCCTAGTCCCTAGCCCCTAAATCCATGACCGACAGCGACACCGCACCCGCCTCCAACGCCCAGGCCTATTCCGTCTCGGAACTGGCGTTCGCCCTCAAGCGGACGCTAGAGGACCAGTATGGGTTCGTGCGGCTGCGCGGTGAGCTGTCGAAGGTCACACATCACGCGAGCGGCCACGTCTACCTGACCATCAAGGACGACAAGGCCGCCATCGACGGCGTTGTCTGGAAGGGCAGCGTCCGCGGCCTGTCGATCCGGCCCGAGCACGGAATGGAAGTGATCGTCACGGGGCGGATCACCACCTTCCCCGCCGGATCGCGCTACCAGATCGTCATCGAGACCATGGAGGCCGCCGGCGTCGGCGCCCTTCTCGCCCAGCTCGAGCGGCTGAAAGCCAAGCTGGCGGGCGAGGGCCTGTTCGCCGCCGAGCGCAAACGCCGCCTGCCCTCGATGCCGGCCACGGTCGGGGTGATCACCAGCCCGACCGGCGCGGTCATCCGCGACATTCTCCACCGCATCCGCGACCGCTGGCCCTGCCGCGTCGTCGTCTGGCCGGTAGTCGTCCAGGGCGACGTCGCCGCTGCTCAGGTCGCCGCCGCCATCCGCGGCTTCAACGCCATGGAGCCGGGCGGCGCGATCCCGAGGCCGGACATCCTGATCGTCGCCCGGGGCGGCGGATCGGTGGAGGACCTCTGGGCCTTCAACGACGAGGCCCTGGCCCGGGCGGTGTTCGAGGGGACCATTCCGCTGATCTCGGCCGTCGGGCACGAGACCGACACCACCCTGATCGACTTCGTCTCCGACCGCCGCGCGCCGACCCCCACTGCCGCCGCCGAGATGGCCACGCCGGTGCTGGGTGAGCTGAAGGCGGCGGTCAGCGACTACGACCGGCGTATCAACCAGTGCGCCGCCCGGGCGGTGGAGAGCCGGCGTGAGCGGCTGACCGCCCTCGCCCGCGGCCTGCCCCGACCTGCGGACATCCTCGCGCTGGCCGGCCAGCGGCTCGACTACGCCTCCAGCCACCTGACCATGGGCCTGCGCCGCAATGTCGACCTGCATGCGCGCCAGCTGGCCCAGATCTCGGCGCCGTTGCGCCCCGCCCTGCTCAGCCGTCGCAACGACCAGCTACGCAGCCGACTGGACGAGCTGAACCTGCGCCTCAACGCCGCCATCCCGCGTCGCATCCAGGTGGAAGAGACGAAGCTCGCCAGCCTCGACAAGCTGCGGCTGACCCTGAACCCCAAACGGCCGCCCCGTCCCGGCTTCGTGCTGGTCACCCGCGCCGACGGCTCGACCGTGGCCAAAGGCGCGGACCTTGCCGCCGGCGAGGGCGTGAACCTGATGTTCGAGGACATCACCCGCGAAGCCGTCATCGACGGCGGCGGAACAGGCTCGCCGATCACAGCGCCGCCCCCCAAGCCTGCGCAAAAACGCGTGACGCCCCCATCCGCCAACCAGGGCGACCTGTTCTAGCCGCCCTCGAAGCGCTACATTGGCTGCATGAACGCTTTTGATCGCGACATGGGCGGGGACGTCGCCGTCGTACATTACGGTGACGGCGAGTACGCCGTGCTGAAGCCCGGACGCCATGTGATCTGCGCCGTCAGCGGCGTGAAGGTCCCCCTGGAAGCCCTGCGCTACTGGAACCCCACGGTTCAGGAAGCCTACGCCGGACCGGCCGAGGCCCTGAAGCGCTGGAAGGAACTGAACCCCTGAATCGTCGGGACGTGCTGGCCGGTCTGGTCGCGGGCGCGAGCCTGGCGGCGGGTTCCGCCTTCGCCACGCCGCCGCCGCTGCAGCTCTCCGGACGCTACCGCCAGGGCGGCTTCGCCATCGGCCGCACCGCGCCGGGCGCGACCGTCAGCGTTGACGGCGAAGCCCTGAGCCGCGCCTCCACCGACGGCTGGTTCTTCGTCGGCTTCGACCGCGACGCACCGGCCTCCACCACCGTGACGGTGACCACCGACGCCGGCTCGGCCTCGCACGTGATCGAGGTCATGCCGGGCGACTTCGACATCCAGCGCATTGGCGGCCTGCCCCGGGACCAGGTCGAGCCCAGCGATCCAGGTCTCATCGCGCGTATTCGCGCCGAGTCCGCGCTCAAGGCCGAGGCCCAGGGCAGCCGGCTAGAGGCCGATCATTTCCACACCGGCTTCCAGATGCCTCTGGAGACCTGGCGGGTCAGCGCCCGTTTCGGCGGCCAGCGCATTCTCAACGGCGTGCCGAAGCGGCCCCACTACGGCTGCGACCTCGCCGCGCCGACCGGGACGCCGATCATCGCCCCCGCCGCCGGGATCGTGACGCTGGCCGCGCCGATCATGCACTTCGAGGGCGGCCTGACCATGATCGACCATGGCCAGGGTCTGACCAGCTTCTACCTGCACCAGTCGCGGGTGGCGGTGCAAACGGGACAGACGGTGAGCCGGGGACAGGTCATCGGCGCCGTCGGCAGCACCGGTCGGGCGACCGGCCCCCACCTCTGCTGGCGACTGAAATGGCGTGACCGCAACCTGGACCCGATGCTGCTCGCGGCGTTCAACCTACCGAAAAGCAGGTAACGTTTCAGTAGGCAGCGCGGCCCTAACTAGCGCCACCTAAGAACCACTGGTCGGCGACGCTGTCGGCCAGGAACGCGAGGCTCGATGGACGACGGACTTGGCGAGCTCAAGCTGCTGCTGGTGGACGATAACCAGCACATGCGCGCCATCGTCTCCACGATCCTGAAGGGCATTGGCGTTCGCGACGTGCGCGAAGCCTGCGATGGGGCCGAAGGCCTGCAGGCCCTGCGCGACTGGCCCGCCGATATCGCCATCGTCGATTTCCGCATGGATCCGCTCGACGGTGTCGAGTTCACCCGGCTGGTGCGCAACTCGCCGGACAGCGCCAACCCCTATCTGCCCATCATCATGATGACCGGCTTCGCCGACCGCCCCCGGGTGGTCGAGGCGCGCGACGCCGGGGTCACGGAGCTCGTGGTCAAGCCGATCACCGCCCGCTCCATCATCGACCGGCTGAACGCGGTGGTCTTCCGGCCCCGGCCGTTCGTGAAGACCCACGACTACTTTGGCCCCCGCCGCCGCGGCATCGACGACGTCGCCGTCGATGTGCCGGACTCGTTCCAGAGCGCCATCCAAATCTAGTCGTCGACGCCGTCGTCCATGGCGGCGAGCTCGGCGTAGGCCTCCTTGGGCCAGCGGCGATGGACCCAGAACCACTCGCCCGGACGCCGCCGGACCTGCTCCTCGACGAAGGCCGTGATCCGGCGCACGCCCTCGGCGATGTCGGCGGTGCGGTCGCCGGTCTGCTCCAGCACGATCGGATCGTGGACCACCGCCCGGAAGCGCGCGCCCTTCGTCCGCTCGACGGTCATCGGCTGCAGCACCGTGCCGAAACGAAGCGCCAGCCGCGTCGGGCCGGGCGCGGTCATCACCGGCCGGCCGAAGAAGGGCGCCGCGACGCCGCCCTTGTTGAACTTCTGATCGTTCATCAGCGCCACCGAGCGGCCCTGCTTCATGCCTTCCAGCATTTCGCGGGCGCCATCGCCGCCCTTCGGCGCGAACAGCCGGACCCCATAGCGGAAGCGGCTCTCGCGGATGCGTCTGTCGACATAGGGGTTGTTGGCGGCGCGGTAGGTGATTTCGCAGGGCACGCCCGCGTTGACGATCGCCGCCGGCATCACCTCCCAGTTCGAGAAGTGACCCGAAACGAACACCACCGGCTTACCGCCTTGGGCGATCTCGGCGAGCCGCTCACCGTTCACGACCTCGACCCGGCCGGTCGAGGGCAGCAGTCGGTCCATGTTCGGGAATTCCGCGACCGTGCGGCCGTTGCTCTCCCACTGGTCGCCGAGCACCTGGCGATGCCAGGCGGCGTCCTTTTCCGGGAAAGCCAGCTTCAGGTTCTGAACCGCCACCGCATGAGTCTTGGTCAGCGGCCCCAGCCAGCGGAACAGCTTTCCGCCCAGCCATGAGGCCGCGTCGATCGGCATCAGCCGGAACAGCAGGTTGAAGACGTCGAACCCGACGGCTTCGAGCCGCCAGGCGAGGTGCTGTCCCTTGGCGGGCGGAGGGGGCGGGTTCGCCATGCCCTCCCTCTACCCCGCTTCGAGGCGAATGGGGAATCGCCCTGCGCGTGATCTCCCTGGAGGCGCGTCTTCACCCTGTCAGATCGCTTGGCGCGCGACTTGCGACTTTCAGGTCAGACCGTTTCGTTTCGGAACAGTCGTCGGAACAACCACACGGGGGCGACAGCCCATGGGCAGCGACATCGACACTCACCTCGGCAAGCGGCTCCGCCGCCGCCGGCGTCTCCTCGGCCTCACCCAGCAGCAGCTGGCCGGTACGGTCGGGGTGCGGTTCCAGCAGATCCAGAAGTACGAGTGCGGCGCCAACCGCATCTCGGCCTCGCGGCTGTGGCAGCTTTCCGAAGCCCTGGAGGTGCCGGTCGGCTACTTCTACGACGGCCTCTCGGACGCCGATCGCGGCAATCTCGCCAACGAGACCACCGGCGAGGGCGGCGAGATGTTCGGCCGCAAGGAAACGCTGGACCTGATCCGGGCCTATTACCAGCTGGGCGAACGCCCGCGTCGGCGCCTGCTCGACCTGGCCAAGTCCCTGAACGGCGAGACCGACGCGGCCTGATTGCGTGGTTCGAGACGCTCGCTTGAGGCTCGCTCCTCACCATGACGAGGGTGGGGGCGGCCCCAAGAGTTCGTCATCCTGAGGAGCCGGCGCCAGCCGGCGTCTCGAAGGACGCACGACGCAACTGCAAGCTTCCCTCGGCGCGGCCTCACCGCTAACCGTGGGGCATGACGCTTTCCGCTGATCGCTACGCCGAGTTCGACGCCTTCCTGATCGAGCTCAACCGCGCTTCGGGCGCGACCATCCTGCCGCTGTTCCGGTCCGATCACGGGCTGGAGAACAAGCTGGACGGTGGTCAGTTCGATCCGGTTACCGAGGCTGACAAGGGCGCTGAGCGTACCATCCGCAAACTGATCGCCGAGCGCTATCCCGACCACGGGGTGATCGGCGAGGAATACGGCGAGGACCGACCGGACGCCGAATTCGTCTGGGTGCTGGACCCCGTCGATGGCACCCGCGCCTTCATCGCCGGACTACCGCTTTGGACGACCCTGATCGGCCTGCGCCACGAGGGCCGCCCCGTACTCGGCTCGATCGGCCAGCCCTACCTCGACGAGATCTACATCGGCGGAAAGGTCCCCGGCTCACGGCTGGTGGGCCGAGGCCAGGAGACGCCGCTGCGCGTGCGCGCCTGTCCCAAGCTGACCGACGCCATCATCTGCACCACCGATCCGGCGATCCTGACCGGACCAGAGCTGGGCTCCTGGACCCAGGTCCGCGCCGCCGCCAAGCTCGCCCGGCTGGGGCTGGACGCCTACGGCTACGCCATGGTCGCCATGGGCAAGCTCGACCTCGCGCTCGACACCGGCCTGAAGGTCTGGGACGTCGAGGGTGTGATCCCGGTGATCGAGGGCGCCGGCGGCATCGTCACCGACTGGTACGGCAAGCCCGCGAAAAGCGATGGCGGAAAGTTCGCCTTCGCCGGCGATCCGGCTTGCCTCGAACAAGCACTGGTGACGCTCAAGCGCTCTGCGGCGCACTAGCCCCCAATCTGGCGACCGCCGTTATTTCACGCTAGGATTGCATCCGGGCTTTGGCAGGGGTGCGAGATGGCTCGTCGAGAATGGCTGCGGATTCATTTTGCTTATGAAGACGCCGAGCTGACGCTGGAGAAGGTCGAGCGCGCCGCGCGACCGGTCCGCCGCTCGCGCCTGCCGCCTAGCCCCATGGTGTTGTCGGTGGTCGGCGCCGGACATCTCGCCGACTCTCGAGGAACCGCACAGGCCGACACCTGCTGTGTGGGAACAGCTGAAGCGCACCAGCACCCGCATTATGTTTTCGAGCTGATGGCGCTGCCGACGGACCGTCTGCGCCTGACCTATCCAGGCTTTGACAGGACCTATGATCTGGCCGTCCAGGCGCGGGCGACGGAGCCGGTTCGTCTGGCGCCGCCAGCCTTGGACGCCGACATCGACAAGGTCCGACAGGCCGCGGCGGCGGGCGGCTGGATCGTCGTCGCCCTCGCCAACGGCTTCACCGCCGACAATATGGCGCCGTTTGTCGCCCAGGTCCGCAAGCTGGAGACGGACCTGAAGAGGCGCGCGCCCTTCGCCCACTTCAAGGCCAGGATATCGGTCGTGCCGGTGCGCACGCCCTCCCCGTCCAACATCCCCGGTGACGGCAGCGCCTTCGGCCACAAGGTCCTGCAGACCCGCCGTTTCGATGTCGATCAGGACGCAGTTAGCCGGTTCATGACCAAGCACGGCTTCACTCATGATCGCTTTCAGCCCTTGGTTGTCACCAATATCGCGACGTACGGCGGCTCCGGCGGCAAGGCGGCGGTCGTCTCCATGGATCCCCTATCGACCGAGATCGCCATCCACGAGATCGGCCACTCGGAGTTCGGTCTCTCCGACGAATACAGCGATCCCTTTGATCACCGCGGCCTCCTATCGCCGGGCCCAAATGTGCAGAAGATCGAAGCCGGTGACTTCGGCGATCTGAAGTGGGAGAGGTTCGTGAACGCTGCCCGACTGCCGACGCTCAAGGGGCCGACGAGCCTCGACCCGAACACGGCGGGCTTCGATGGAATCGTCGGGGCGTTCGAGGGAGGCTTCTACCTGTCGAGCGGCATCTACAGGCCCCAGCTCAAGTGCGCGATGCGCGGGTCGGGCGAGGCATTCTGTGTCGTCTGCAGCGACGTGATCAGCAGCCAGCTCAGCGAGATGACGGGGCTGCCTGCGCCGTAACGGCGTCGAATTCCGTCCAGAAGGCGGCGCGGATGTCGTCGGTCTCCTGCAGCAGCTCGTGATAGGCGCCGGGGATTTCCATCCAGCGCCCCTGTGGCAGCCTGGCGACGATCTCGCGCTGATCGGCGGTATCGACCAGCCTTTCTTCACCTGCGGCGATCACCAGCACGGGGATGTCCAGACGCGGCACGGCCGGCGACCGCTTCAGCCAGGCGGAGGCGGAGAACGCGAAGTTCAGCCAGCTCCAGGTCCCGGCGTTGAGACAAAGCCGGGGGTCCGCTTTGTAGATCGCTTTGTTGCGTGTCCATCGCGCGCGGTCATGGGTGACGATGTTGCCTTCGAAGGCTTCGCCATGAGGATCACCGGCATTGCCGAGGATGTACTCGCTCGGCCGGACCCGGCCCATGATCCAGGCCAGGGCCCGCGACGCCCGCTTGGGCCGATTGCCGGTCTGCAGCCCCAGCATCGGGGCCGACAGCACCGCCGCCGAGAAATCGCCGACGCCGTGCGCCAGCGACAGCAGGGTCAGGCAGCCGCCCATCGAATGGCCCATCGCGATCCAGGGCTTGGGCAGGCGGGTCTCGAAATGCGCCAGCAGGGCGCGGTAGTCGGCCACGAAGTCGGCGAAGCCATGGGCGTGGCCTTTCAGAGGATCGGGCAGCAGTCGGTGCGACAGCCCCTGCCCCCGCCAGTCGTGAATCAGGACCACGAAGCCGCGATCCTGCAGTTCACGTACGACCTCGAAATACTTCTCGATCGGTTCGGTGCGGCCGCCGCTCAGGACCACTGATCCGCGCGGGTGGCCTTCGGGCAAAAATAAAGCGGCGCGGAGGCGTACAGCCCCCGCGCCGCTAAACCATTCCGCCGTTCCGTTATCGGGAACGGGCGCCTCGGGAATCGAAACCAGAGGCGCTGGTTCGCTCATCAGACCGTTAGGCCATCTTCGCGAACAGGGCGCCCATCTTGGGCTGCAGGGACATGGCGAGACCCATGTCCGACAGCTTCAGGCGGCCCGACATGAAGGCCATGGTGGCGTCCAGCTTGCCGGCGCCCATTTCCAGGAGATCGGCCATGGAGATGGTCATGGTCAGATCGGCCGGAGCGTCTTCGTTGGTGACAGTGCCACCGTCGATGTGGATGAAGCCGTCACCCTTGAGGTCGAACTTGAGGGTCTTGCCCAGACCCGAGTCGTCGCCGACGGCGGTCTTCACGCGGTCGGTAATTTCTTGCAGCGTCGCCATGCGCGCCTCCCGTTTATCGATGCCGGAGTGTGGTAACTTGGCCTGTCTCAACGCACAAGCGAACTGCGGTCGCTCATCGAAAAAAGATGACGCCCCCGCCATTTTCGCTGAACCTCACGGGACATCATCAAGAGCGCCCCGGGGAGAGACGCCGTGACCGACCTGACTCTCGACGATCTGGACCGGATCTACGGCCAGCCCAAGCCGACGACCAAGGCCAAGTCGCTGGACCATGTCGACAAGTACGGCCGCCAGTTCCTGGCCCTGTCGCCGTTCTGCGTCATCTCGGCGGCGGGGCCTGACGGCAGCATGGACGTGTCTCCGCGTGGCGGCGAACCCGGCTTCGTCCATGTCGCGGACGACCGCACGGTGATGATGCCGGACCGCCCCGGCAACAACCGCCTCGACACCCTGCGCAACCTCGCCGCCGGCGACGGCCGGATCGGGATGATGTTCATGATCCCGGGCTTCGACGACATCTACCGCATCAACGGCACAGCGGTCTTGAGCGAGGATCCGGCCTTGCTGGAGCGGTTCATCGAGTTCAAGCGTCCGCCGCGCTCGATGGTGGTGATCGCCGTCGAGGAGGCGTTCCTGCACTGTCCCAAGGCGATCATGCGGGCCCGGCTGTGGGAGCAGGACGCCCAGATCGAGCGCACGACCATGCCGAGCCTGTCCGAAATGATCATGGACCAGCTGAACCTGGGCAAGCCGCAGTTCGACGAGACGGCGGTCATCGAGAGCTACAGGCAGCAGCTGTAGAGCTTAGGGGCTAGGGAGTAGCAGGCCGAGCACGGCATCTTCACCCGCGCCAACTCCTAGCCCCTAGCCTCTATCCCCTAGTCCCTACTTGGGCTTTACCAGCTTCAGCGTCATGCGATCACTCTCGCCGACGGCGTCGTATTTGGCGTGATCGAAGCCTTCCTTGGCCGGCTGGCCTCGCGGCGCCGACAGCCGGGTCGGCGGCAAGGTCCAGACGCCGAACGGATGGTCGCGCGTATCCTTGGCGTTGGCGTTGATCTCGCTGGACGCGGCGAGCACGAAGCCCGCCTCCTTGGCCAGCTGGATGGCGTAGGCCTGCTGTACGTAGCCATCCTCGGCCAGCACGTCCTGGACGCCGCCGGGCGCGGCGCGGTGCTCTTCGATGCCGAGCACGCCGCCGGGCTTCAGCGCCGCGAACGCCGCCTTGAACGCCTTGTCGGCCATGCCGGCGGCCATCCAGTTGTGCAGGTTGCGCAGGAACAGGACCATATCCGCCGACCCAGCAGGGGCGACCTCTGCGCTGGTCGGGCCGAAGGCGGTGACCGAAACGTCGCCATAGAGCTTGGGCTTGGCCGCCAGCTTGGCCTTGTACGCGTCGACGAACTGGGTCGAGCCCGCGTCGGTCGGCTGCAGGTTGGCCGCGTAGAGCTTGCCCTTGGTGTCGGCCAGATAGGGCGCGAGGATGTCGGTGTACCAGCCGGCGCCGGGCCAGAACTCGACCACGGTCATGCCGGGCTGCAATCCGAAGAAGGTCAGGGTCTCGACCGGATGGCGGAAGGCGTCTCGCGCCTTGTCCTGCGGCAGACGCCAATCGCCGGCCACCGCGGCGGCGAGGCTGTCGGCCCCGCTCTTCTTCGGCGCCTTGGCCTTGGGCGCGGGTTCGGGGACCTTCTTTTCAGGCGTCTTGGGGCCGCAGGCGGCGAGCGCCGCGCAGGCGCCCCCGGCGAGAAACAGGCGCCGGGAGGCTCCGGACGAAACTGGATACATCGACTCTTCCGACAAGGCCGCCCCCGCGCCGCCCAGAGCGGCTTAACCCAACCGGCGTCTCCCGGTCAAAGCCCGCCTAGCTGGCGGGCTTCACGAACCGGAGCGTCATCCGATCGCTCTCGCCGATAGCGTCATATTTTGTCCGGTCGAAGGCGGGGTCGGCCGGCTTTCCGCCGGGAGCGGTGCGCTTCGACGGCGGCAGGGTCCAGACGCCGAACGGATGGTCCTTGGTGTCCTTGGGGTTGGCGTTGATCTCGGACTGGGCGTCGAGCTTGAAACCGGCCTTCTCGGCGGCGGCGACCACGGTGGCGACCGAAACATAGCCGTCTGTCACGCCCGGCAGTTCGGGACGCGGATCAGCGCGGTGTTCCTCGACCGCGAGCACGCCACCGGGCTTCAGCACCGCGAAGAAGTCGCTCATCGATTTGTCGAGGCTCCCCTGCATCATGAAATTGTGGATGTTGCGGGCAGTCAGCACGAGGTCGGCCGACCCCGGCTCACCGAGCGGTCCGGACACGGCGCCGAAACCGACGTACTTGATGGAGCCATATTTAGCCGCGTCCGCGTACTTGGCCTCGAAGTCGGCCCGCCCCTTCCTGGCGCCGTCCGACACCTTGGGGTTGGCCAGGTCGGTTACGCCGGCGACGTAGGTTCCGCCGGTCGCCTTCGCATAGGGCGCGAGAATCTCGGTCCAGTAGCCGCCGCCGGGAACGACCTCGATCACCGTCTGCTTCGGCTTCAGCCCCCAGAAGTGGAGGCTCTCGTAGGGATGGCGCGCACCGTCGCGGGCGACATTCTCGGCAGCTCGCGACGGGGCGGCGACGGCGGCTTTCAGCGCGGTGTCCTCGTGGGCGTGGTGGTCGGCCCGGGCGGACACGACCGCGCCTCCGGCCAGCAGGGAGCCAGCCACCAGGGCCATCGCCAGTCTGCGCGTCGTCGTCATGCCGTTCCTCCACGATCATTGTTCGGCGGGGAGCCTAACCATCCCCGCGTCTCGATCAAGCGGCCCTTGAAACCGGATTTCGGCTTACCCACCTGATCAATCGAAGGCGCTGGATATCCGGGCCTTCCGGTTCACAGACGGGTGCTTCGGGCCCGACGACGATCCGCTCTCAACCTTGCTGATAAAGAAGGATGTGACGCACATGCGTACGATCGATTTCTCCCCCCTCTACCGCTCCGTCGTCGGCTTCGACCGTCTCGCCGCGCAGCTCGACCAGGCCGCGGCCCAGGACAGCGCCGCCGGCTATCCGCCGTACAACATCGAGCGCACCGACGAGAACGCTTACCGCGTCGAGATCGCGGTCGCGGGCTTCCGTCCCGAAGAACTGGCCATTGAGGTCAAGGAGAACCTGCTGACCGTCACCGGCCGCAAGGCCGCCAACGACGACAGCCGCAAGTTCCTTCACCGCGGCCTCGCCGAGCGCAACTTCGAGCGTCGCTTCCAGCTCGCCGACTACGTCATCGTGACCGACGCCGCGCTCGCCGACGGCCTGCTTTCCATCTCGCTGAAGCGTGAACTGCCGGAGGCGCTGAAGCCCCGCACGATCGCCATCAACACCGGCGAGAAGCTGATCGAAGGCAAGGGCAAGAAAGCCGCGTAACACCAGAGGGATCGATCACTAGCGATCCCGGAAGGGCGGTGCGAAAGCGCCGCCCTTTTTCTATGCGGCGGCGGCCTGGAGGCCCAGCGCGGCGGAGACGTCGGCTCCGGTCATCGAGACGCCCTGAATCCTGGCCCCGCTGAGGTCGGCGCCGCGCAGATCGGCCCCGTCGAGAACGGCGGCGGTCAGGTCGGCCTGTTGCAGCCGGGCGTAACGCAGCCGCGCCCTGGCCAGGTTGGCGGGCGTGGACCGGCCCGGACCGAGCGGCAGCGGGCTCAGGATCGCGCCGCGCAGGTCGGCCTTGGTCAGATCCGCTCCGGCAAGCCGGGCGCCGCGCAGATCCGCCTTCACCAGCGAGACGCCGCGCAGATCCGCGCCCTCGAGATTGGCGCCCTGCAGGTGCGCGCCGCTGAGGTCGAGCCCGACCAGGCAGGCGCCCCTGGCGCTCATGGCCGTCAGCCGCAGGCCCTTGAGCCCGTCGCCGAGCGGCCGCAGGTCGGCGCCGTCGAAGCGGGCTGGCTGCCCCTGCTGGCCGCCGGTATCGCACCAGGCCTGGTTTCCCCGCGCCAGATCCAGCAGCTCGCTCGTGCGGGCAAGAGCCTCGGCGGTGGGCGCCGTGAGACAGCCATCCAGTCTGGCCCCGTTCGTTCGGGCGGCAGAGATGTCGATGCCGCCGATCACCGCGCCGGACAGGTCCGCACCTTCCAGATTGGTCCCGTCGATGCACGCCCCGTCTAGGTCGGCGCCGGCAAGGTTGGCGTCCTTCATGTTGGCGCCGCTGAGTTTCGCCCCCCGCAGGGAGCAGTCGCTGAAGTCGGCCGCGAAGGCGGAGACGCCCTCGAACTGGAGACCCTGCAGGTTGGCTCCGGCGAAGATGGCGCCGTCGGCCTCGCCCTTGCGCGGCTCATGAGTCAGGGAGGCGATGCCCTTGCGCGGATGCGGAATCGCGATCTGGCCCTCACGGAAATCGGCCTGGGTCAGATCGGCCTGGGCGAGATTGGCGCCCTTCAGGCAAACCCCGCGCAGGTCTGCTTCCCGCAGGTTTGCGCGGCGCAGATCCGCTTTGCGCAGATCACAGCCGAACAGGTTGGCGCGCTCGAGGATGACCCCGCCCATGCGGGCGCCGTCGAAGATCGAGGCGGAGAGGTCGGCGTCCGACAGGTTGCGGCCCATCAGGTTCAGGCGCGACAGGTCGAGGAACCGCAGCGAAGCGCGCTTGCCGCCGGGCTGGCCCGCCAGGAAGCGCTCGTGCGCGGCGATCATCAGGTCGAGCTCGCCCTGCGACAGCCGGCGACGACCGGAAAGAGGGGTTTGCGGAACGCTCAACAGAGGCTCCTGGTCAGACCGCGTCGGTCAGGCCGCGAGAGCCCTCGCGGTTGGCGCCGGTGAAGTTGGCGCCCTTGACCTGGGCGCCGGTGAAGTTGGCGCGGGTCAGGTCGGCCCCGGTCATGTTGGCCTGGCGCAGGTCGGCGCGGGCGAGGTCGGACGCCTTGAACTGAGCGCCGGTCAGGTCGGCAGGCAGCAGCCGCTCCGGTCCCAGCAGCAGCGGCCCCAGCTGGGCGTCGCGCAGGTCGGAGCCCGACAGCTTGGCGCCGGCGAGCCGCGCGCCCCGCAGGTCGGCGCGGCGCAGGTTGCAGTTGCGCAGGTCCGCGCCCTCAAGCTGGGCGCCCTGGAGCTGAACGCCCTCCATATCGAGGCCGTAGAACACCGCGCCCTTGCCGGACAGGGCGGTCAGGTTGAGGCCTCGCGCCGAACCCAGATTGCGCAGGTCGGCGCGATCGAAGGTCGAAGGCTTGCCCTCGAGGCCGCCGGTCTCGCACCAGAGAGCGTGGTCGCGCAGCATCTGCTCATAGGGCAGATCGTCCAGCGCCCGGCCGGACGGGGCGTCGGTCAGGGCGCCGGACATGTCGGCCTCGCTGACGTTCCAGGCGAAGGTCTTGGCCCCCACCAGCACCGCGTCGCGCAGGTCGGCGCCGGCCAGGTCCGCGCCCGACAGATCGGCGCCGGCAAGGTTGGCCCCGTTCAGATTGACCTGTTTGAGGTTGGCCCGAACGAGCTTGGCGTCCTTGAGGATGGCGTCGCTGAAGTCGGCCTTCACGGCGACAATGCCGGACAGGCGCGAGCGTTCGAGGTTGGCGCCGGACAGGTTGGCCCCACGCGCGTCGCCGGCGCGGGTGGCGTGTTCCATGATCCGCAGGCCCATCTCGCGGTCGGCGGAAGCAATCGCCCCCTCACGCAGGTCGGCCTCGAACATGTCGGCGCCGGTCAGGTTGGCGCCACGCAGGCAGGACCCGCGCAGGTCGGCCCGGCGCAGGGAGGCTTCGGAGAAGTCCGAACCCTGCATGTCCGCTCCGAAGAAGCTGGCGTTGTCGAGCCGCGCGCCGACCAGCCGGCAGTTCTCGAGGATCGCGCCGGTGAAGTCGGCATCGGACAGATTGCGGCCGGAGAGGTCGAGCCCACGCAGCTCGCAGAAGGTGAACACCGCCCGCGCGCCGCCCATCCGCGCCGAGAACAGGCGGTCGTGCTTGGCGCAGATCAGGTCCACGTCCTGTTGTGTAAGGCGTCTGCGTGCTGCGCTCGACGCCGCGGCGGCGGCCATACCTGTCGTCTCCTGAGGTGGAAACTTATGGCTGACGCGCGTTAACGCTATCCTTCCAGGGCTTTAGCCCAGATTTGGTAGTCCAGAGCATCCCAGGCCTCCCGCGAGAGCAGGCCGGTCTCGACGGCGATGCCGGCGGCGGTGAGCCGCTCGGTCCCCTGGCCGGAGGCGAACGGAGATGGGTCCTCGCAGGCGATCACCACCCGGGCGACGCCAGCGGCGACCAGCAGCTCCGAGCACGACCGCCCGCCCGACGACCGCGCGCCACAGGGTTCGAGGGTGACGTAGGCGGTGGCGCCGCGCGCGTCGACGCCGGCCAGCGCCTGCTCCTCCGCGTGCGGACGGCCGCCCGGCGCGGTGGCGGCCTCGCCGAGGACGACGCCGTCGCGAACGATGACGCAGCCGACCACGGGATTGGGCGCGGTCTTGCCGAGATTGGTGCAGGCTGCCGCGATGGCGCGGCGCATGTGGTCGGAGTCAGACGGCATCAGCGCACTGCGTCCTTCGAGACGCGGCTTCGCCGCTCCTCAGGATGACTGGTTCTGTTGAACGCCCCAACCTTAGTCATGGTGAGGAGCGAGCCTCAAGCGAGCGTCTCGAACCACGCAGTGCTTCAGATCGCCGGCAGCGGCTGCGCCCGGTCCGTATCCAGGTACCGCGCACTGGTCGGCTTCAGGTCGCCGTCCAGCTCGATCAGCAGCGGGTTGCCTGTCGGGATCTCGACGCCGACGATCTTGTCGTCCGGCACGCCGAACAGCAGCTTCACGATCGCGCGCAGGCTGTTGCCGTGGGCGGCGACCAGCACGGTCTCGCCGGCCTTCAACTTCGGAGCGATCTCGGCGTCCCAGTAGGGTTGCACGCGGTCGAGCGTGGTCTTCAGGCTCTCGGTGTCGGGGATGGCCTGGCCAGCGTAGCGCTCGTCGGCGGTGAAATCCCACTCACCGCCCGGCGCCAGCTGCGGCGGCGGCACGTCGTAGGAGCGGCGCCAGATGGTGACCTGTTCGTCGCCGTGCTTGGCGGCGGTCTCGGCCTTGTTCAGCCCGGTCAGGCCGCCGTAGTGGCGCTCGTTCAGCCGCCAGTCGCGGACCAGCTCCAGATCAGCCTGTCCGGCCGACTCCAGCGCCATCGTGCCCGTGCGGATCGCGCGGTTGAGGACCGAGGTGTAGCCGCGGTCGAAATGAACACCCGCGTCCTTCAGCAGCTCGCCGCCGCGCTTGGCCTGGGCCTCGCCCTCGGCGGTCAGATCGACGTCCACCCAACCGGTGAAGCGGTTTTCGAGGTTCCACTGGCTTTGGCCGTGGCGGAGAAGAACGAGCTTGGACATGGGCTTGGGGCTAAGGGGCGAGGCCTCGACCGTCAAGCGCGAAGCATGCCATGGCTTGGCGGAAAGCCCACGGAGCGCCCGCGTGATCCGCACCCTCGCCTTCTGGTCCGCCGTCGTCGGCGCCGCTCTGCTGCTGATCATGATCATCGCCGGAGGCGCAGCATGGCCGGGCTATTCCCATGTCCGCGACTTCATCAGCGAGTTGGGCGCGACCGGCGCGCCGCATGCGCGGCTTGTGAACTTCGCCGGCTTCCTGCCGGTCGGAATTCTGATGACGATGTTTACGGTGCTGGCCGCCTTCGTCGCGCCGCGTGGCGCGCTTCAGATCGCCGGCTTCGCCTGCCTGACGCTGTTCACGGCCACCTACGCGGTGATCGCCTTCTTTCCGTGCGACCTCGGGTGCGCACCGGTTTCGCCGAGCTTTTCGCAGCTGATGCACAACCTGTTCGGGCTGCTCGGCTACCTAGGCGCGCCCATCGGTCTGATCCTTCTGGGTGTCGCGGCCAGACAATGGTCCGGCGGGCGCTGGCTGTTTCCCCTGGGCATCATCTGCGGGGTCGTGGCCGCCGTCGCCTTCGCGATGATGCTGGCGGAGCCGGCGACCGGCGGGCTGGTCCAACGGTTGCTGGAGGGGGCTGTCGTGGTCTGGATCCTGGCCTGCGCCTTCACGCTGCGGCGCGACAGGGCGAGCATCTAGCGCCCTCGCGATCCACGCTTCTCGCTGCTATATCCCTCGGATGCGCGACCGCTTCTTCTTCCCCCTCTGCGTCCTCGCCGCCGTGGGCATGATCGCCCTGGCCCTGGTCTGGCCCGAGGGCATGGGCGCACCGTCGCCCGCCCCGTTCGGCAAGCCCCGCGTGGAGACGCTGCGATGAGTTTCGACGCCGTGGCGGTCGGCCGCCGGGTTCTGGTCACCGAGGCCGACGCCCTGCGGCAGATGTCCGACCAGCTGGGCGAGACCTTCGTCCAGGCGGTTGAGACCCTCTTCGGCTGCAAGGGCCGCATCGTCTGCACGGGCATGGGCAAGAGCGGCCACGTGGCCCGCAAGATCGCCGCCACCATGGCGTCCACCGGCGCGCCGGCGATGTTCGTACACCCGGCCGAGGCCAGCCACGGCGACCTCGGCATGATCGGTACGGACGACGTCATCCTGGCGCTGTCGAAGTCCGGCGAAGTGCGCGAGCTGGCCGATATCCTCGCCTATACCCATCGTTTCGGCATCCCGCTGATCGCCATCACCGCCAACGCCGGCAGCGCGCTGGGCAAGGCCGCGACCACCATCCTGCTGCTGCCCGACGCGCCCGAAGCCACCGGAGAGGTGAGCGCCCCGACCACATCGACCACGCTGCAGATCGCCATGGGCGACGCCCTAGCCGTAGCGCTGCTGGAGCGGCGCGGGTTCACGGCGCGGGATTTCCACGTCTTCCATCCTGGCGGCAAGCTGGGCGCCATGCTGCGCACCGTCGGCGACCTGATGCACCGGCTGGAAGAGGCCCCGCTGGTCGTCGAGTCGACCCCGATGCCCGAGGCCGTCCGCGTGATGAGCGAGCGCAAGCTCGGCGTCGTCGGCGTCGTTTCCGGCGACGGCAAGCTGATCGGCGTGGTCACCGACGGCGACCTGCGCCGCCACTTCGAGGATCTGGCCGGCCGCACCGTGGGCGAGATCATGACCCGCAACCCCAAAGCCCTGACCGCCGAGGCCCTGGCCGGCGACGCGGCCCGGCTGATGAATGACAGCCGCATCACCGTGCTGTTCGTGGTCAAGGACGAGAAGCCGGTCGGCGTTCTCCATGTTCACGACGTGCTCAGCGCGGGCGTCATCTGACGGACTTGGAACCGCCCTAGAGGCGGTGCATTGCCCTCCCCTGCGTCACCGCCTACACCCGCCGCAGCTTCAGACGGACAGTTCCCATGCCCTTCCTTCCGCGCGCCGACCTCGTTCCCAACACCGCCGAGTACGAGAACGAACCGCTGGTCAAGGCGACCGGCTTCCGCGAGTACGACGCGCGCTGGCTGTTCGGCCCGGACATCAACCTGCTGGGTATTCAGGCGCTGGGCCTCGGCCTGGGCACCTACATCCACGAACTGGGCCAGTCGAAGATCGTGGTCGGCCACGACTTCCGCTCCTACTCGGTCTCGATCAAGCAGGCCCTCACCATCGGCCTGATGCAGGCCGGCTGCGAGGTGCTGGACATCGGCCTGGCCCTTTCGCCGACGGCCTACTTCGCCCAATTCGACCTCGACGCGCCTTGCGTGGCCATGGTCACCGCCAGCCACAACGAGAACGGCTGGACCGGTGTGAAGATGGGCGCCCAGCGTCCGCTGACCTTCGGCCCCGACGAGATGGGCCGGTTGAAGGAGATCGTGCTCGGCGCCCAGTTCGTCGAACGCGAAGGCGGCAAGCTGACTCGCGTCGACGGCGTCGCGCAGCGCTACATCGACGACGTCGCCCGCCGGGTTCAGGTGAAGCGGCCGCTCAAGGTCGTCGCCGCCTGCGGCAACGGCACCGCCGGCGCCTTCGTGGTCGACGCCCTGGTCAAGATGGGCGTCGCCGTGGTCGTCGAGATGGACACCGACCTCGACTACACCTTCCCCCGCTACAACCCGAACCCCGAAGACCACGAGATGCTGCAGGAGATGGCCAAGGCCGTCCGCGAGCACGGCGCCGACCTGGCCTTGGGCTTCGACGGCGACGGCGACCGCTGCGGCGTGGTCGACGACACCGGCGAGGAGATCTTCGCCGACAAGATCGGCCTGATGCTGGCCCGAGACCTGGCCCCGCTGAACAAGGGCGCCAAGTTCATCGTGGACGTGAAATCGACCGGCCTCTTCGCCACCGACCCGATCCTGGCCGAGAACGGCTGCACCACCGTCTACTGGAAAACCGGCCACAGCTACATCAAGCGCAAGACCGCCGAGATCGGCGCGTTGGCGGGCTTCGAGAAGAGCGGCCACTTCTTCCTCAATGAGCCGCTGGGCCGGGGCTATGACTGCGGCCTGACCGCCGCCGCCGCCATTCTGGCGATGCTCGACCGCAACCCGGACAAGAAGCTGTCGGATCTGAAGAAGGCCCTGCCGGTAGCCTTCACCTCGCTGACCATGAGTCCGCACTGCGGCGACGAGGTGAAGTACGGCGTCGTCGACAAGATCGTGCAGGAGTACCAGGATCTCGCCGCCGCCGGCGGGACCATCCTTGGCCGCAAGATCGTCGAGGTGATCACCGTCAACGGCGTTCGCGTCGCGCTGGAAGACGGCAGCTGGGTGCTGGTCCGCGCCTCGTCGAACAAGCCCGAGATCGTGGTGGTGGTTGAAAGCATGGCGTCGGCTGACGACATGCGGGCCCTGTTCCGCGAAGAGGTTAAGCCCCGACTGGCGAAACATCCCGAAGTCGGCGCATACAACCAGGAAATCTGAGGACTCAAACGCATGCGCGTTGCGATGATCGGCACCGGCTACGTCGGTTTGGTGTCCGGAGCCTGTTTCGCCGATTTCGGCCATGACGTCGTCTGCATCGATAAGGACGCGGGCAAGATCGAGCGCCTGAAGCAGGGCGAGATCCCGATTTTCGAACCCGGCCTCGAAGCCCTGGTCGAACGCAACGTGCGCGAGGGCCGGCTCAGCTTCACCCTCGACGGCGCCGCGGCCATCAAGGCCGCCGACGCGGTGTTCATCGCCGTAGGCACGCCGTCGCGGCGCGGCGATGGCCATGCCGATCTCTCCTACGTCTACGCCGCCGCCGAGGAGATCGCCGCCCTGATGGACGGCTTCACCGTGGTGGTCACCAAGTCGACCGTGCCCGTCGGCACCGGCGACGAGATCGAGGCGATCATCCGCAAGGCCCGTCCGGACGCCGACTTCGCCGTCGTCTCCAACCCGGAGTTCCTGCGCGAAGGCGCCGCGATCGAGGACTTCAAGCGACCCGACCGTGTCGTCGTCGGCACCGACAGCGAGCGCGCCCGCGAGCGGATGAACGACCTCTACCGGCCGCTCTTCCTGAACGAGACGCCGATGGTGTTCACCGGCCGCCGGACCAGCGAGCTGATCAAGTACGCGGCGAACGCCTTCCTCGCCATGAAGATCACCTTCATCAACGAGATCGCCGATCTCTGCGAAGCGGTCGGGGCCGACGTCCAGCAGGTGGCCAAGGGCATCGGCCTCGACAAGCGGATCGGCAACAAGTTCCTCAACGCCGGCCCCGGCTACGGCGGCAGCTGCTTCCCGAAGGACACAATCGCCCTCGTCCGCACCGCCAGCGACGCCGGCAGCCCGATGCGGCTGATCGAGACCACGGTGGCGGTCAACGATGCCCGCAAGAAGGCCATGGCCGGCAAGGTCGCCGACGCCGTCGAGGGCGATCTCAAGGGCAAGACCGTCGGCGTCCTGGGCCTCACCTTCAAGCCCAACACCGACGACATGCGCGACGCGCCGAGCCTCGACATCGTGCCGGCGCTGCAGGCGATGGGCGCCACGGTCCAGGCCTTCGATCCGGAAGGCCACGAGGCGCGCCAGATGCTGCGCGATGTCGACTTCAAGGGTAACGCGTACGACGCCGTCGAAGGCGCCGACGCGGTGGTGATCATCACCGAGTGGGACCAGTTCCGGGCGCTCGACCTCGACCGCATGAAGCTGCTGATGAAGTCGCCCACGGTCATCGACCTGCGCAACATCTACCGCCCCGACGACATGAAGGCGCGCGGGTTCAAATACCTGAGCGTGGGACGGGCGTAGGAGCACGGTGAGCGTCGCGAAGGACGCAATTCCCATCCGCCTTCCTCAGCCCTAGCATCATCATCGAACGGGGGAGTCGCGCGCATGTGGGTGCTGCTGGGCGTAGCGGTGGTGGTGGTGGGCTTCGCAATCAGGCTCAACCCGCTGCTGATCGTGGTCTTGGCCGCGCTGGTCACCGGCCTTGCCGCGCTGATCGCACCGGGGCTGACGCCGGCGGTGCTATTGGCCGGAGCGATCGATACGCTGGCGGTGCTGGGCAAGGCGTTCAAGGACAACCGCTACATCAGCATCACCTGGTTGATCCTGCCGCTGATCGGACTGCTAGAGCGCGAGGGTCTGCAGGAGCGGGCCAAGACCTTGATCCAGAAGCTCAGGTCGGCGACGACCGGGCGGCTGCTGCTGATCTATCTCGTGGTCCGTCAGGGCACCTCGGCGCTGGGCCTGACCTCGCTGGGCGGCCATCCGCAGATGGTCCGGCCGCTGATCGCGCCGATGGCCGAGGCCGCCGCCGAGACCCAGGATCCGGACCTCTCGGACGCCTCGCGCAACAAAGTGAAGGCGCTGGCCGCCGCCACCGACAACGTCGGACTGTTCTTCGGCGAAGACATCTTCATCGCCATCGCCTCGATCCTGCTGATCAAGGGCTTCCTGGAGGCCAACGGCATCATCGTGCAGCCGCTTGAGCTGTCGGTCTGGGCAATCCCGACCGCAATCCTGGCGTTGCTGATCCACGGGACACGGCTGCTGCTGCTCGACCGGGCGCTGAAGCGGGAGGCCGGCCGGTGATCGGGCTCGGCGTTCTCTACGTCCTTGCCGGCCTGCTGTTCGCGATTTTCGCGGTGGGCTCGGCGACGGATCGCACCAATCCCCGGCGCTGGGGCAACACGATCTTCTGGGGCCTGTTCTCGCTCAGCTTCCTGGCGGGATCCTGGCTGCCTGATGTCGTCAACGGCTTGATCCTGGTGGCCATGGCCCTGGTCGCCGGCTTCAATCTGATGGGCAAGGGTGAGCCCGTCCCGCAGACGGACCGGGCTGAACGCGCGGCGCGCTGGGGCAACCGGCTGTTCATCCCGGCCCTGATCCCGCCGATCGTGACCCTGACCGGCACCCTGACGCTGAAGGGCGTCGAGATCGGCGGCCAGCCGCTGGTCGACCCCAAGCAGGTGACACTGGTGTCGCTAGGCGCCGGGATCGTACTGGCCACCGCCGTGGCGCTGGTCATGTTCCGCGCCTCTCCCGCTGTCGCCGTCCGCGAAGGCCGGCGACTGATGGACTCGGTCAGCTGGGCCGGGTTGCTGCCCCAGGCGCTGGCGGCGCTCGGCGCGGTGTTCGCGGCGGCCCAGGTCGGCGACGTCATCGGCGGGCTGGCCACGACCTGGTTGCCGCTGAACGGCCCGCTGGCGGCGGTGATCGCCTACAGCCTCGGCATGGCGCTGTTCACGGCGATTATGGGCAACGCCTTCGCCGCCTTCCCGGTGATGACGGCGGCGATCGCCCTGCCGCTGATCATCGGCAAGTTCGGCGGCGACCCGGCCATCGTCTGCGCAATCGGCATGCTGTCAGGCTTCTGCGGCACGCTGCTGACTCCGATGGCGGCCAACTTCAACATCGTCCCGGCCGCGTTGCTGGAACTTCCGGACCGCAACGGCGTCATCAAGGCCCAGGCGCCAACCGCCCTGCTTCTGCTGCTCGCCAACACGGTGCTCATGTATGCCCTCGCCTACCGCTTCTGACGCTCGCCTGACCCAGGCGCTGGCGGGCAAGTTCGCCGCCATCGCCCTGGGCCATGTGACCCGCCCGTACCCGCACAAGGCGGACCACGTCTTCAACGGTCCGGAGGAGGTCGCCCCGCACCGCGAACACCACCCGATCTTCTTCGGCAGCTTCGACTGGCACAGCTGCGTCCATGGCTACTGGACGCTGGCGACCTTGCTGCGGCGGTTCCCGAAGATGTCGGAGGCGCCGGCGATCCGCGCCCTGTTCGCCGAGACCTTCACCGCGGAGAAGGTCGCCGGAGAGCTGGACTACCTCGCCCGGCCGATGAGCGCCGGGTTCGAGCGCCCGTATGGCTGGGCCTGGCTGCTGAAACTGGCGGCCGAGCTGAAGGCGCACGACGACCAGGCCGCGTTCGAGGCCATCGCGCCGCTGGCCGAGGCCTTCGCCGACCGGTTCATGGTCTTCCTGCCCAAGGCCACCTATCCGCTGCGCGCCGGGGTGCATTCCAACACCGCCTTCGCCCTTCGGCTGGCGATGGACTACGCGGAAGCCTGCGGCGACGCCGATCTGGCCTTTCTGGCCCGCGAAACGGCGCTGGGCTGGCACGCCGACGATGCGGACTGCCAGGCCTGGGAGCCCAGCGGCGACGAATTCCTGTCGCCTGCGCTGATGGAGGCCGAGTGCCTGCGCCGGATGCTGCCCGCCGACCAGTTCCGCGCCTGGTTCTCCGCCTTCCTGCCGCGTGTCGCCGGCCGCCAGCCCGCGACCCTGTTCGCCCCCGCCACGGTCAGCGACCGCAGCGACGGCAAGATCGCCCATCTCGACGGCCTCAACCTCAGTCGGGCCTGGTGCTGGCGCGGCATCGCCAGTGTGCTGGCCTCGGACGATCCTGCCCGCGCGGTCGCGCTGGAAGCCGCGGAGACGCATCTGGCCAGCGCCCTGCCCCACGTCGCCGGCGACTACATGGGCGAGCACTGGCTGGCGTCGTTCGCGTTGTTGGCGTTGGAAGCCTAAGCCGCCGCCTTCACCGCCACGACGATCTCGCCGACCAGCTGCGCGACCAGGGCTTCGTCATCGCCCTCGGCCATGACGCGGATCAGAGGCTCGGTGCCCGAGGCGCGGACGAGGACCCGGCCCGTGCCGTTTAGCTTCGTCTCGGCCGCCGCGATCGCAGCCTTGACCGTATCGCTTTCCAGCGGCCGCCCACCCTTGGCGAAGCGGACGTTTTCCAGCCGCTGCGGCACCGGGTCGAACTGGCGGCCGATGGCGCTCATCGGCTGCCCGGTCTCGACCAGCACCGCCAGCACCTGCAACGCCGCGATCAGGCCGTCGCCGGTGGTCGAGAAGTCCGACAGGATCACGTGGCCCGACTGTTCGCCGCCGAGGTTGAAGCCGCCGGAGCGCATCTTCTCCATCACGTAGCGATCGCCGACGTTGGTGCGCTCGAGCGTCAGGCCTTTGCCGGTGATAAAGCGCTCAAGGCCGAGGTTGGACATCACCGTCGCGACGACGCCGCCGCCCTTGAGCCGCTCCTCCCGCGCCCAGGCGGCGGCGACGATGGCCATGATCTGGTCGCCGTCGACGATCTGCCCGTGCTCGTCGCAAATCGCCACTCTGTCGGCGTCACCATCCAGCGCGATGCCGATGTGGGCGCCGTGCTGGGTCACCGCGGCGGCCATCGCGTGCGGCGAGGTCGAGCCGCAGCTGTCGTTGATGTTGAAGCCGTTCGGATCGACGCCGATCGGAATGACCTCGGCCCCCAGCTCGTAGAGCGCGGTCGGCGCGACCTTGTAGGCGGCGCCGTTGGCGCAATCGATCACCACCTTCAGGCCGTTCAGGTTCAGGTGGCGCGGGAAGGTGGCCTTGGCGATCTCGACGTAGCGGGCCTGGGCGTCGTCGATCCGCTTCACGCGGCCGAGGTCGCGGGGGGCGACAAGGCCTTCCTGCAGACCTTCGTCCATATGGGCTTCGATCTCGGCTTCGCGCCCATCGGACAGCTTGTAGCCGTCAGGACCGAACAGCTTGATGCCGTTGTCGGTATAGGCATTGTGCGAGGCGCTGATCATCACGCCAAGATCGGCGCGCATCGAGCGGGTCATCATCGCCACGCCCGGAGTCGGCAGCGGGCCGAACAGGCGCACGTCCATGCCCATGCTGGCGAAGCCGGCGACCAAGGCCGGCTCGACCATATAGCCGGACAGACGGGTGTCCTTGCCGATGACGACCAGGGGCCGACGGCCGTGGTCCTGACGGAACAGTTTTCCCGCGGCCATGCCGACACGCAGGGCGACCTCGGCGGTCATCGGGTAGCTGTTGGCCTGGCCGCGAATGCCGTCCGTGCCGAAGTATTTTCGTTTCGTCATCGTCTGTTCCCAGCGCCGATCGGGCGCAACAGTTTGCAACGCACTTTTATGTCGAACCTTCGTTCGCCGATGCTAAAGGCGGTCGCGGGATTGTTGGTCCCGGCAATTCATATCCCTTCAGACGGAATCGGCGAAACCGGCATGTGCGGCATCATCGGCATCGTGGGCAAGACGCCCGTGACGGATCGACTCCTCGAGAGCCTCAAGCGTCTCGAGTACCGAGGCTACGACTCCGCCGGCGTCGCCGTTCAGGCGGGGGGCAGGGTCGAGCGCCGTCGCGCCCAGGGCAAGATCCGTGCGTTGGAAGCCGTGCTCGCCGAGCAACCGCTGACGGCCGAGGTCGGCATCGGCCACACCCGCTGGGCCACCCACGGCGCTCCGCTGGTCCACAACGCCCACCCGCACACCGCCGGCCGCGTGACCCTGGTCCACAACGGTATCATCGAGAACTTCGCCGAACTGAAGGCCGAGCTGCAGAAGGAAGGCCGCACCTTCGAAAGCGAGACCGACACCGAGGTCGTCGCGCAGCTGATCGACTATTATCTCGGCAAGGGCCAGGCTCCGCTGGCCGCCTTCAAGCTGACGCTCGACCGCCTCACCGGCGCCTATGCGCTGGCCGTGCTGATCGAGGGCCGCGACAACTTCATCATGGGCGCCCGCCGCGGCAGCCCGCTGGTGGTCGGCACGGGCGTGGGCGAGATGTTCCTCGGTTCCGACGCCCTCGCCGTCGGTCCGTTCACCAACAAGGTCACCTACCTCGAGGAAGGCGACTTTGTCGCTATCGACCACGACCGCGCCGAGATCTTCGACGCCTCCGGCACGCCGGTCGAGCGGCCGCTGAAGGTGGTCTCCGCCGCCGCCGCTCTGGTCGAGAAGGGCAACTACCGGCACTTCATGGAGAAGGAGATCCATGATCAGCCGGAAGGGTGTCAGCGGACTATCTCGGCCTATGTCGACCCGATCACCGCCCATACCACCATCCCCGGCGGCATCGACTTCGCGGCGCTGGAGCGTATCCAGATCGTCGCCTGCGGCACCTCCTACATCGCCGGCATGGTCGGCAAATACCTGATCGAGAAGCTTGCCGACCTGCCGGTGGACATCGAGATCGCGTCCGAGTTCCGCTACCGCGAGCCGGCGCTGCGGCCCGGCGCCCTGGCCATCGCCATGTCGCAGTCGGGCGAAACCGCCGACACCCTGGCCGCCCTGCGCCATTGCCAGTCGAAGGGCATGAAGACCGCCGCCGTGGTCAACGCCCAGGAATCGACCATGGCCCGCGAGGTCGACGTGGTCTGGCCGATCCACTGCGGCCCGGAGATCGGCGTCGCCTCGACCAAGGCCTTCACCGCCCAGGTCAGCGTCCTCACCGTGCTGGCCGTCGCCGCCGCCCGCGCGCGCGGCCGCATCGACGACGCCGAAGAGCAGCGACTGGTGAAGGTGCTGCTGGAAGCGCCGCGCCTGATCGCCGAGTCGATCGGGCTCGAGGACGCCGTGCGCGAGGTCGCCGCCGACATCGCCAAGGCCCGGGACGTGCTCTACCTCGGACGCGGCCCGATGTCGGCCCTGGCCCTGGAAGGTGCGCTGAAGCTCAAGGAAATCAGCTATATCCACGCCGAGGGCTATGCCGCCGGCGAGCTCAAGCACGGCCCGATCGCGCTGGTCGACGAGCACACGCCGATCATCATCCTCGCGCCCTACGACAGCTACTACGAGAAGTCGGCCTCCAACATGAGCGAGGTCATGGCCCGTGGCGGCCAGGTGGTGTTCATTACCGATCCGGAAGGCGCCAAGCATGCGCCGGAGGGCGCCAAGGTGGTGATGACCGCACCAGCCAGCGATCCGCTGATCGCGCCGCTGGTGATGTCCGCCCCGATCCAGCTGCTCGCCTATCATGTCGCCGTTCTCAAAGGCGCCGATGTCGATCAACCGCGCAATCTGGCGAAGTCCGTCACCGTCGAGTAGTTCCCGCGCACAACGCCGGAACGCTTTCCACGGCGCACCGTTACCGAGCGCGTCCCGACCAAGGGTCGGGCGCGTCGGCCTCCGCATACAGCCCGACACGACGATGGCGCTGCTTGACAGCCCGTCGCGCGAAAGGTCATGCGATGGTCAATCGGAGGTTGTGGATGCATATCTACCCCGTGATCATGTGTGGCGGCGCCGGATCCCGGCTGTGGCCCGCGTCGCGGCCTTCGCGTCCCAAGCAGTTCGTCTCCCTCGGCGGCGGCCTGTCGATCTTCCAGCAGACCGTCCTGCGCGTGGCCGAGCTGGCCGACGACCGTCGGCCCGTCGTGGTCTCGGGTGAGCGCTACGAAGAGATCGTCCACCGGCAGCTTGCCGAGATCGGCGCGCGAGCGACCCTTCTGCTCGAACCCCAGCCGCGGGACTCAGGACCGGCCATGGCCGCCGCCGCCGCATTGATCGCCGAGACCGACCCCGAGGGCGTCGCCGCCATCGTTGCCTCGGATCACCACATCCCCGACCACGAGGCCTTTCGCGCAGCCCTGCGCACCGCTGCCCGCGCGGCGACAAGGGGATGGGTGGTCACTCTCGGCATCCAGCCGTCCAGCCCGTCGACCGCCTACGGCTACATCAATCCCGGGGTTCCGGAGGACGAGGTCCGACACGTGGCGCGCTTCGTCGAAAAGCCCGACGCCGAGACAGCTCTCACCTTTCTGACCCAAGGCTATCTCTGGAACAGCGGCAACTTCGTCGTCGCGGCGGACACCATGCTCTCCCAGCTCGAGCTGCATGCGCCGGAGATGGCGGCGGCGGCGCGGGCCGCAGTCGCGGGCGCGCGACGCGTCGGCGATACGGTGCATCTGGGGCCTGAGTTCCTCACGGCGCCGAGACGGTCGATCGACTACGCCCTGATGGAGAAGACCGACCGCGCCTGCGTGCTGCCGGTCGACTTCATCTGGTCGGACCTCGGCGCCTGGGACGCGATTCACGCCGCCGGTGACCAGGACGAGACCGGCAACGTCGTCTCCGGCGATGCCATCCTGCTCGACTCTTCCGGCTGTTTCATCCGCAATGACGGCCCGCTGCGGATCGCCGGCGTGGGGCTGCATAATCTGGCTGTAATCGCCGAGCCCGACGCGGTACTGATCTGCGCGCTGGACTCGAGCCAGTCGGTGAAAATCGTCGTGGACCGGTTGAAGTCAGTAGAGGCACGGGAACTGGATATCCCCTCCGAGCCGAGCCTGGTTGAATGGCGCGATCGCTACGAGACCTGGCTGAAAGCCACGGCGCTGCCGCTGTGGTGGAGTCTGGGCGCCGATTTCCAGAGCGGCGGCTTCCACGAATCCCTCGACGATCATGCCCGGCCCACGTCGGCCTCGCGGCGCTCTAGGGTGCAGACGCGACAGGCCTATGTCTACGCGACCGCCGCCGCCCAGGGCTGGCCCGGTCCCTGGCGCCAAGCAGCCGAGCACGGCCTCGACTTCTTCCTGGAGCGATACGGCCGTCCCGATGGCCGGTTCGTCGCCCTGGTCTCCACGGACGGCGAGGTGCTCGACGACACCCCGGTGCTCTACGATCAGGCCTTCGCCCTGCTGGCCATGGCCTCGGTGCTGAAGATCGCGCCCGAGCGCATCGACCTCGCCGATCGCGCCAAGGCTCTGCTCGCCGGTCTGCAGCCGACCCGGAACTCCAACGGCGGTTTCCGCGAGAACACCGACTGGCCCTATCAGGCCAACGCCCACATGCATCTGCTCGAGGCGACTCTGGCCTGGTTCGAGTTGACCGGCGACGAGACCTGGGGCGTGGTGGCGGACGAGATCGTCGATCTCGCCCTGACCAAATTCATCGATCCCGAAGGCGGATTCTTGCGCGAGGTCTTTGATGAGACCTGGGCGCCGGCCGACGGGGATGACGGCCGCTTCATCGAGCCCGGCCACCAGTTCGAATGGGCCTTCCTGCTGCGGACCTGGTCGATGCTGCGTGGCAAGGACGGCGTCGATGATGCCATCGACGGCCTGATGGCCGCCGGCCGACGCGGGATCGATACGCGACGCGGCGTGGCGGTGAACGAGCTATGGACCGACTTCAGCGTGCGGACGGACGCGGCGCGCCTGTGGCCACAGACGGAGTGGCTTCGCGCCGCGCTCACCCTGATCGACCGCCCCGGCGGCCGCGAAGACGAGGCGCGACGGGCCGCCAAGGCGCTGTGGCGTTATCTGGAGACCCCGACGCCGGGGCTCTGGCGGGACAAGCAGACCGCGGACGGCGGTTTCCTCGACGAGCCCGCGCCGGCGAGTTCGCTCTATCACATCCTCGGCGCGGTGGTGGCCCTGTTGGCCTGGAAGCCCGCCTAGGCGTCTTCCTCGACATCGATCCGGGACACCGACACGACGCCATCGACGCGGCTGGCCTGGATAAAGCCGCGTTGCCCTCCGACCAGCTCCACGGCGGTCAGCACGCCGGTGCTGTAGGCCCAGGTGTCGACGCCGATGCGGCGTTCATCGATGTGAGGCTCTGGCTTCGGTGTGTGCCCGTGGACGATGATCTTGCCCAACCGCCGGGTGTCCGACAGGAACGGTTCGCGAATCCATCGTAGGTCGCGGGTGCTCTGGGCGTCTAGGGCGCGGTCCGGATGCACGCCGGCATGCACGAACAGGTAGTCGCCCAACTCGATCGAGTCCTCCAGCCCCCAGAGGAAGCGCATGTGGCTCTCCGGGATGGCCGCCTTGAGGAGGTCGTGGGCCTTTTGCCAGCCTTCGAAGTCGTTATCGTCCGCCGGCGGCTCGACGCCGTAGGAGCGCATCGCGGCCTTGCCGCCATAGTTCGACCAGACGAGGCCGGCCTCCATGTCGGACAGGAAGCGTAGCATCGCCTCCTCATGGTTCCCGCCCAGGAAGCGCGTCCCCGGCCATTTCGCGCTGAGCTGCACCAGCCGCTCGATCACGCCGCGGGAGTCGGGCCCGCGGTCCACGTAGTCTCCCAGGAAGACGATCAGAGGCGTCTCGCCGGCCTTCAGGTCGGCTTCGATGCCGCCGAGGAGCCCTGCCAGAAGGTCGTCGCAGCCGTGGATGTCGCCGACCGCGTAGACGCGCCGGTTCTCGATCGCCACGGGCCTGGAGGGGGCCGAGCCTTTGAAGAGGCGAGACAGGAAGTTCAATGACAAACCCTTGGACCGACGCGGACGAGTTCGGACCGAGGCTTTCGCTTCACCGCTCTTCGCCCCCGCGCCCTATGCGTCTTCCATACGGGCGCCCGACGGTCAACGCCGACGAACGCACGCAGGAGTATGCCGCCGCGAATGCGGCGGTGGCGTGACGGGCTTCGGGAGCGCCCTACTGCGGCGGAGCGGGCGTCTGCGTCGGAGGCGGCGCGTTCGGCGGCGTGCCACCGACCTGTGGCGGGGTGTCGATCGGCGGGGTCGAGGGCATGGCCTCGCCTACCGTGGCGGCCGATGGCGGCGGCGCGACGGTGTCGACCGGCGGCGGATTCATCGCCGCGTCGTTGGACTGAGGCATGGCCTCGCTGGTGCTGGCGTCAGCGGCCGCGTCCGGTTTCTTCTGGCAGGCCATGAGCACAAGGCCGGCGACGGCGGTCACGGCGAGAACGGGCAATATTCTGGGCACAGGCAAGGCTCCAACGGTTGTCCCCCGACGAGGTTTGAACAGCGCCCATGGAGCCATCGTTCCCGCCGACTCTGGATTTGTCGGCTCGCCTCGGATACCTCCGCTCGCATGAAGAGAGTTCGCAAAGCTGTCCTGCCCGTGGCCGGTCTCGGCACCCGCGTTCTGCCGGGGGCCAAGACCACGCCCAAGGAAATGCTCAACATCGTGGATCGCCCGATCCTGTCCTACATCGTGGCCGAAGGCCGGGCGGCGGGGATTGAGCATTTCGTGTTCGTCACCGGCCGCGGAAAAGGCGCGATCGAGGACTACTTCGATCACCACCCCGAGCTGGAGAGTCAGCTCGAGGCCAAGGGCAAGCACGACATGCTCGCCGACATCCGGGCCGAACTGCCGCGCCCCGGCGAGATGAGCTTCGTCCGCCAGATGGCTCCGCTGGGCCTGGGCCACGCCGTCTGGTGCGCCCGCGACATCATCGGCGACGAGCCATTCGCGGTGATGCTGCCGGACATGCTGATGCACGCGAATGTCCCGCCGCTCGCCCAGGCGGTCGAGGCCTACGAAAAGGTCGGCGGCAACATCATCGTCGTCGAGCCCGCCCCCGAGGGCGAAGCCCACAAGTACGGCATCGTCGCGCTCGACGGCCAGGATGGCCGCCTCAACCGCATGACCGGCATGGTCGAGAAGCCCGCCCCTGGGACCGAGCCCTCGAACCTGTTCATCTCCGGCCGCTACATCCTGCAGCCCGAGATCTTCGCCCTGCTGAGCGATCAGCAGAAGGGCGCCGGCGGCGAGATCCAGCTAACCGACGCCATGGCCCGGCTGATGGCGATCGAGAGCTTCCACGCCCTCGAGTACGACGGCGTCACCTATGACTGCGGCGACAAGATCGGACTGCTCCGCGCCAATGTCGCGTTCGCGCTGCAACGCGAGGATCTCGGCAACGCCGCGCGCAAGGCGATTCTGGACCTGCTCGGTTAACTGATCGGGGACATGCTCCCAAGGTGCGTGTCCCGCCCCTTGCCAAACTTCGGCGCCACGCCCAATTTGATTGTACGCAATCTAATTGGAGCAAGACCCCATGCCCGTCCTCTACACCGCCACGGCCACCGCTTCCGGGGGCCGTGACGGCTCCGCCCGTTCTGACGACGGCGTCCTGGATGTCGCCCTGTCCACGCCCAAGGGCCTCGGCGGCCCCGGTGCGACCGGCGCGACCAACCCCGAGCAGCTGTTCGCCGCCGGCTACGCCGCCTGCTTCGACAGCGCGCTGCGTTTCGTGGCCCGCGCCCAAGGCGTGACGGTGGAGGACAGCGCGGTCACCGCCCAGGTCGGCATCGGGCCCAACGACAAGGGTGGCTTCGGTCTCGAGGTGGCGCTGAACGTCAGCCTGCCGGGCCTCGACCGCGAGGCGGCCGAGAAGCTGGTCGAGACCGCGCACCAGGTCTGCCCCTACTCCAACGCCACTCGCGGCAACATCGACGTGAAGCTGACAGTCGCCTGATCCGCTTGGCCCGGCGCCGTCGGGCCGCTACTCCTTCCGTGTCGGGCCTAACCCGGCGCGGAAGGATGTGCGCTTGCCGAACCTGCTCGTCTTCGGTTTCGGATTTACCGGCCAGGCCCTGGCCCGGCGACTGCTGGGCGAAGGCTGGAACGTCTGGGCCGCCGTTCGGTCTGACGAGTCGGCCGACGCCGCCCGCACGCTCGGCGTGACCCCAATCGACGCCAGCGACCGCGACGCGCTGGTCGCGGCGCCGCCCATGAACGCCATCCTCGTCACCGCCCCGCCCGACGACCACGGCTGCCCGGGCCTGAATACTCTGGTCCCGGCCCTGGCCCAGGCCAACGCCTTCCCCGACTGGATCGGCTACCTGTCGACCACCGGCGTCTACGGTGACCGCGAGGGCCGCTGGGCGTTCGAGAACAGCCCGCTGCGCGCCCGCTCGCCCGAAGCCGCTCGCCGGGTCGCCGCCGAACGCGACTGGCTGGAAGTCGGCCGCGGCATGGGCTTGACGGTGCAGGTCTTCCGCCTGCCCGGCATCTACGGTCCCGGCCGATCGACCTTCGACCGGCTGCGCGAGGGCCGCGTGCGCAACATCGTCAAACCGGGCCAGGTCTTCAGCCGAATCCATGTCGAGGACATCGCCGCCGGCCTCGCCGCCTCGATCGCTCGGCCGCACGCGGGCCGGGCCTACAATCTCTGCGACGACGATCCGGCTCCGCCGCACGAGCTCAACGCCTATGCTGCCGCGCTGATGGGCCTCGAACCACCCGCTCTCGCGCCGTTCGACGAGGACGCCCTGCCCCCGGCCGCACGCCGGTTCTGGGGCGAGAACAAGCGGGTCTCGAACGCGCGGGCCAAGGCCGAGCTGGGCTGGCGTCCGGCGTATCCCACCTATCGCGAAGGGCTCACCGCGATCTACGCTGCGGAAAAACAGGGAACAGGCACATGACCAAGGCACTGGTGCTCGGCGGCGGCGGTCCGGTCGGAATCGCCTGGGAGACGGGCCTCGTCGCGGGTCTGGCCGAAAGCGGCGTCGATGTGCGGCGCGCGGATTTCATCCTCGGCACCTCGGCCGGCTCGGTGGTCGGCTCGCAACTGGCGAGCGGACGCACACCCGCCGAGATGCTGCACTCCGAGTTCGCCTATGCCGAGAAGGCCAAGGAGGCGCAGGCTTCCGCAACCGCCGGTGGGAACAGGGCGCCGGATCTGTCTTTCCTGATGTCGATCATGAGCCGCCGCCCGCCCGGCCAGGAGATGCCGCGCGAACTCTTGCTGGAGCTTGGCGAGAAGGCGCTGGCGGCCGAGACGGTAAGCGAAGAGGTCTTCCTCGCCGGCTTCCCGATCCCCGAGACGCCGTGGCCGGAGACGTTCGCCTGCACCGCCATCGACGCCCTGACCGGCGAGTTCCTGCTGTGGAACAAGGACACCGCCGCACCGCTGCGGCTCGCGGTGCCGTCGTCTTGTTCTGTGCCGACGATCTTCCCGCCGATCACCATCGACGGCCGCCGCTACATCGACGGGGGCATGCGATCGGGGACCAACGCCGATATGGCCAAGGGCCACCACAGGGTAGTGATCGTCGCCGTGGTCCCGCCGGCCATGGCCGCGATCATGCAGCCGGGGCTGGACCGCGAGATGGCGGTCATCCGTGAGCACGGCGGCGAGGCGCTGCTGATCACGCCTGACGCCGGCAGCGGCGCTGCCTTCGGCATGAACCTGATGGACAGCAGCAACCGCGAGGCGATCGCTCGCGCGGGGTTCGCACAAGGCCAGGCGGAGGCGGCGCGGGTGAAGGGGTTCTGGAACTGATTTCCTCCCCGCTCGCGGGGAGGGGAACCATGCGGAGCATGGTGGAGGGGCAGCGCGGGCGTGGGGCGACTAGCCGCCTTGCACCGCGTCCCTCCGGATACATCGGCGCTACCCCTCCACCGCGCGCTGCGCGGTCCCCCTCCCCAGCAAGCTGGGGAGGAAGATCAAACCACCTCCTCCACCGCGCTCAGCAGCCGCGCGATGTCCTGCGGCCGGCTCAGCCGGTGATCTCCATCCTTGATCAGGGTGAAGACCACATCCTCGCCCTTCAGCGCATTGGCCAGCTCGAGCGCGTGGGTCCACGGCACATCCCGATCCTCGCGGCCCTGCAGCACCCGCACCGGAACCTCGATCGGCACGGGCCCGGGCAGGATCGACCATCTCGCGCCGTCTTCCAGCAGCGCCGCGGTGATCGGGTAGCCGCCGTCGTCGTAGAGCGACGGCCGGATCCACTCGCCATCCTTCGCCAGCGCTTCGAAGGCCTCGGGCGGGAAGCCGGGCTTCATCAGCCGCTCGGTGAAGTCTGCGGCCGGTGCGATCAGCACCAGGGCATGCAGCCGTTCCGGGATCGCCGCCGCGACCAGGCAGCTGATCCAGCCGCCCATCGATGAGCCGACCAGCACCAGCGGGCCCTCGGTCAGGGCTTCCAGCGCCGCCAGGCTGTCCTCGCGCCAGCGGGTGATGGTCCCGTCCCGGAAAGCGCCGCTCGACTCGCCGTGGCCGAGATAGTCGAAGCGCAGGAAGGCCCGGCCCTCCGCCAGCGCCCAGTCCGCGAGCGCCTGAGCCTTGGTCCCAGCCATGTCGGACATGAATCCGCCGAGCCAGACGACCGTCGGCCCGCGCCCATCCACGCGCCGCCAGGCGATCTGTTCGCCATCCCCGCGATCGAGAAATCCCGCCGTCTCCACCATGGTCGCTCCGCACTTCATCGAGACGGCCATTTTACCGCCGCGCCGCACGCGCTATGCAAGAAGGGTGAGCACTCTTCCCCAAGATTTCGCGCTGCTGCAGGTGACGCCGGAACTCGAGACCGGCGGCGCCGAGCAGACCACGATCGACGTCGCCCACGCGGTGATCGCCGCAGGCGGTCGCGCACTGGTCGCCACCCGGGGCGGGCGGATGGTCTCGCGGCTGGAAGCCGACGGCGGACGCCTTGCCCAGATGCCGGTCCATTCCAAGAACCCGCTTGTGATGCTGGGCAACACCGCGCGGATGATCGACCTGATCCGCAAGGAAAAGATCAGCCTCGTCCACGCGCGTTCGCGCGCACCGGCCTTCAGCGCCCTTTGGGCCGCTCACGCCACCGGCGTGCCGTTCGTCGCCACCTACCATGGCATCTACAAAGCCCATAACGGCCTCAAGCGCTGGTACAACGCGGTGATGACCAGGGGCGACCTGGTGATCGCCAACTCCGACTTCACCCGCGACAACATCCTGGCCGAGCATGGGATCGATCCCGCCCGCATCGTCACCATCCCCCGCGGGGTAGACCTGAGCCGCTTCGATCCGCGCAAGGTTCCCACCGCCCGGGTCGACGCCCTGCGCGCGGCCTGGGACGTTCCCGCCGGCGGATCGAAGCTGGTGTTCGTGCTCGGCGGACGGCTGAGCCCGATCAAGGGCCACCTGTCGATCGTGGCCGCCGCCGCGCGAATGCAGGCCGAGGGCCGCAGCGACTTCATCATCGTCTTTGCCGGCGACGACCAGGGCCGCAGCGGCTATCGCGAGGAGATCCTCACCGCGATCAAGGCCGCCGGCCTGACCGACGTGGTCAAGGTCGTCGGCCACTGCGACGACATGCCGGCCGCCTATCTGGTCGCCGACATCGCCCTGATGCCGACGCTGGTCCCGGAGTCCTTCGGCCGCGCCGCCGTCGAGCCGCAGGTCATGGAGCGGCCGGTGATCGCCTCTGACCACGGCGCGGTGCGCGAGACTGTGCTGGAGGGCGAAACCGGCTGGCTCGTGCCTGTCGGCGACGTTGCGGCCTGGGCCAACGCGATGAAGGCGGCAATCGACGCCGGGGGCGTGCGTCGCCGCGCCATGGGCCAGTTTGCCGCCTCTCGCGCGAGACGCCTTTATTCGGTCGACGCCATGTGCGACGCCACGCTCGAGGTCTATGCGCGGGTGCTGGAGGGGCGTCAGTGACGGCAGAGATCAAGAAGGTCCTGGTTATCCAGGCCGGCGCGATCGCAGAGTTCGTGCTGTCGCTGACGGCGATGAAGCGCATCCGCGCCGCGCACCCTCGCGCGCGCATCACCCTCCTCACGATTCCGCAGTTCGAAGGCCTGGCCAAGGCCAGCCCCTACTTCAACGAGGTGCTGACTACGGGCCACCCCGGCTCTCCGGGCGAATGGCTGGCGTTGCGACGCGACATCAAGGCCGCCCGCTTCAACCGGGTCTACGACCTGGAAAGCTCGGGCTGGAGCAAGTTCCTGTTCCACATGCTGCGGCCCTTCCCGCCGGCATGGTCGGGCGCGGCGCGCGGCGCACGGCTGCGGCACCGCAATCCGGAACGCGAGAGCATGCATACCCTGGAGCGCCAGGCGCAGCAGCTGCAGGTGGCCGGCATCTGGCCCGACGCCCCGACGCAGCCGGGCGATGCGCCCGCGCCCGACCTCAGCTGGATCCTGCGCCGTGCGACCGAGGCCCGGCCGGTATCCGGCGGAGCGACGCCCAAGCCGTTCGTGCTGCTGGTGCCGGGCGGGGTCGAGAACCGTCCGGAGAAGCGCTGGCCGATCGCCGCCTATGCCGAACTGGCCGGCCAGCTGCGCGCGCGCGGCTACGACATCGTCGTCGTCGGCGGCCCGTCCGAGAGCGCGCTGGCCCGCACCATCCAGAAGGCCGTCGGCCAGGCCCGCGACCTGACCGGCCGCACCGACTTCGCCCAGATCGCCGTGCTCGGCGCCCGCGCGGCGCTGGCGGTCGGCAACAACACCGGGCCGATGCACCTGATCGCCGCCGCCGGGGCCCCGACCATCGCCCTGGTCAAGGACGACGGCGACGCGATGGTCACCGCCCCGCGCGGCCACGTCGCCGTGCTGCAGGCCGCGGACCTCGCCCAGCTGCCGGTGCAGACCGTGGCCGGCGCGGCCTGGTCGCTGCTGCCGCAGTAGAAAACACCCCGTCGGACCGCCCGGACTGGTGATCTTTGGGGAGTGTTGCCCCGCAGCGCTTGATCGCGAGGGGTCGCGCGGTCATATATCCTTTCGCGTGGAACGCTTCGGCGGGCCGCGCCCTTTTGTGCAAACAGCCTCGGAGCACCGCCTATTCGCCGTCCCAACAATACGCCGCCCGTGAAAGACGGGCCGCGCATGAACGAAGACATTCGCGTCCCCCGCGTTCTTCTGATCGGTCAGAATGGCGAGAAGCAGGGTGAGATGCCCATCAGCGCAGCTCTCGAAGCGGCTGAAGAGGTCGGTCTCGACCTCGTGGAGATCGTCCCCGGCGCCAACCCGCCCGTCTGCAAGATCCTGGACTACGGCAAGTTCAAGTTCCAGGAGCAGAAGAAGAAGAACGAGGCCCGCAAGCGGCAGAAGGTGGTCGAGCTTAAGGAAATCAAGCTCCGCCCGAACATCGACGTGCACGACTACGAAGTGAAGGCCCGGTCGATGACCCGGTTCTTCGAGGAAGGCGACAAGGTCAAGGTGACCCTGCGCTTCCGCGGTCGTGAAATGGCCCACCCGGAGCTTGGCATGAAGCTGCTCCAGAAGGTTCGCGCCGACTTCGACGAAGTGGCCAAGTGCGAGTACGAACCCCGCATGGAAGGCCGCCAGATGATCATGATCCTGGCTCCGCGCTAGGCTCGATCCGATCGGAACCCGAAACGCCCCGGCCCCGCGCCGGGGCGTTTTGCGTTGGCGCCGCCCGCCTCCGGGCGTAGGCACGAGGCCTCATGCCCGCCGAAGCGCCACCCGCGACGCCCGGCTCTCCCGACAAGGGTGACAGCCGGGCGCTCTACGTTCTGCTGACCGTGGTGTTCGTGAACATCGCGGGCTTCGGCGTGATCATCCCGCTGCTGCCCTTCTATGCGAAGTCGTTCGGCGCGCCCGACTGGCAGGTGTTCGTGTTGTTCGCCGCCTATTCGGTCGGCAACTTCTTCGCCGAGCCGATCTGGGGACGACTGTCGGATCGTATCGGGCGGCGGCCGGTGCTGATGATCACCATCTTCGGCAACGCCCTGACCTACATCCTGCTGGCTTTCGCTCCGAACCTCTGGATCGCCTGCCTGATCCGACTGACGGGCGGCGTGCTGACCGGCAACATCTCGACCATCCAGGGCTATATCGCCGACGTCACCCCGCCCGACCGCCGGGCGGCGCGGCTGGGCTTGATGGGCGCTGCGTTCAGCCTGGGCTTCATGACCGGTCCCTCGATCGGCGGCATCCTGGCGCATGAGGAGATGGGCACGGCCGGCTTCCGGCCCCCGCTGCTGTTCGCCTGCGCCTTGGCCATCGCGGCCGGGATCGGCGTGGTGCTGTTCGTGCGCGAGACCCGCCAGGTCCACAAGGACGCCCCACGCCGCGGCCGGCTGGACGGGTTGAATGACGCCCTCGCCCATCCGGTGATCTGGCGCACGCTGCTTGTGACCCTGATTTCGATGGCCGGCTTCGCGGGTATGGAGGCCACCTTCGGCCTCTGGGCCGAGGCGCGGTTCGGCTGGGGCCCCAAGCAGATCGGCTTCTGCTTCTTCGCCATCGCCATCACCGCCGCGGCCGCCCAAGGCTTCCTGACCGGCGCCATGGCCAAGCGCTATGGCGAGACGACCACCCTGATGATCGGGCTGAGCCTGATCTTCCTCGGCTTTGCGATGCAGCCGTTCGCGCTGACCTGGCAGTTGGCGGTGGTCGGGATGATCACGGTGGCGCTCGGGCAGTCGCTGGCTTTCCCCAACATCGGGGCGATCATCTCCAAGGCCTCCGCTTCGGATCGGCAGGGCGAGATGATGGGGCTCAACACCGCCACCGGCGCCCTCGCCCGGATCATCGGCCCCCTGACTGCCGCACCGCTGTTCATGACCTTCGGCCCCAGCGCGCCGTTCGCGGTGGCGGCGGGCCTGTGCGTGCCCGCCCTGTTCATGGCCTGGCAGGTCAGCAAGGCCCTGCGCCGATCGGCCTGAGGCTTGCGGAGATACCAACCACCCGCCTAGGCTGTAGGAGAAGTTGGGGGACTTTTCATGATCCGGAGCACCTGCGCCGCGTTCTCGGCGCTGCTTCTACTTGTCGGCTTTGGCGCGCCGGCTGTGGCGGCCGATCCACGGCCGCCTATCGCCGCCTATGGCGCACTACCCGCCGTCTCGAACGTCACCCTCTCCGCGGATGGCAGTCGGCTGGCCTTCGTCGGCGTGGCCGGCGAAGAGCGCCGGCTCATCATGCAGACCGTGAGCGGCGAGGTGCTCGGCGTCATCACCTTGGGCAAGATCAACGTCGAACAGCTGGTCTGGGCGGGCAACGACGACATCGTCATTCTCAACTCCGTGGTCAGATCGCATCCGGAGCTCGGGGGCGGCAAGATCAGCTACTGGGTGGGCCAAAGCTTCAGCCTGTCCAAGAAGCGGTTCATCAACCTGGCCGGCCGGGTGCCCACCGCGCTCAGCGTGATCTTCGACCGCCCTGTCGTCCGCATGGTCAATGGCGAGGGCCAGGTCTTCGTCCGGGTGGTGACGTTCGACGGCGCTCCTCGCCGGGAGCTCGCGCGCATCGCGGTGAAGGACGGGACGGCCGTCACCGTGGCCTCGGCGGCCATGGATGGTCTGGGCTGGCTGGTGAACGCGGAGGGCCATCCGGGAGGTAGCGCGCGCTACACTGAGAACCGAGGCTACTGGGGCGCGCAGATGCCGCGCGGTTCCGTCTGGGCGGACGTCTTCACCGTCAAGGCTCCCTTGGACTCGCCACAGCTGGTTGCGTTCAGCGGAGACGGACAACGGCTGGTGATCGGCGTCACCGACCCAGGCGGCGATCGCTATATCGAGGTCGGGCGAGACGGCGAGCCCCGCGACGCCCTACCCGCGAACCAGCCGTTCAACGGCCTCGTCGTGGATCCGGCGACGTCGCGGATGCTGGGTCACTATTACATCGACGACAGCTCGCAGTACGTCTTCTCCGATCCCGCTGCAAAGGCGGCCTGGGCTTCGGTAATGAAGACCTTCAAAGGCCAGCGCGTCCTGCTGCAGTCCTGGTCCGCGGACTGGCGAAAGGTCGCTGTGCTGGTCGAGGGCAAAGGCAACTCGGGCATCTATTACCTGGTCGACCTGTCGGCCAAGCGCGCCGACTTCATCGGCGAAACCTATCCGACAATCGTGGGGGATGCGGTCGCCGAGACGCGCCCCTACAGCTTCAAGGCGGCGGACGGGCTCGATATCCCTGGCTACCTGACGCTCCCCCCGGGCCGCGAGGCCAAAGGCCTGCCGCTCGTTGTCCTGCCGCACGGCGGACCGGCGGACCGCGACATGCTGGAGTTCGACTTCCAGGCTCAGGCCCTGGCTTCGCGAGGCTATGCGGTGCTCCGTCCAAACTTCCGGGGCTCGTCCGGCTACGGTCAGGCCTTCATGGCCGCCGGCTATGGACAGTGGGGCCGCAAGATGCAGACCGATCTGTCCGACGGCGTGCGCGCGCTCGCGCGGGAGGGCGTCATCGACCCCAAGCGAGTCTGCATCGTCGGCTGGAGCTACGGCGGTTATGCGGCGATGGCGGGGATCACCTTGGATCCGGGCGTCTATCGCTGCGCGGTCGCGGGCGCTGGCGTTTCGGACCTAAAGCGCTTCAGCGCATGGCGCGCGCGACGCTCCGGCGAGAACTCGGAAGCCGTCCGAAGCTGGAACCGGTTCTGGGGTTCGGAGGATGAGAAGGATCCGGTGCTCGAGGCGATCTCACCGGCCCGCCATGCGGACAAGGCCTACGCCCCCATCCTGCTGATTCACGGCAAGGACGACACCGTCGTGCCCTATGAGCAGTCGGTGATGTTCGCGGACGCCTTGAAGTCGGCGGGAAAGTCCGTGGAGATGGTCACCCTGAAGGGTGAGGATCACAACCTCTCCAGGGCGGACACCCGGCTCCAGACCTTGGAGGCGACCGTGGCCTTTCTGCTGAAGCACAACCCGCCGGACTGACCCAGCGCATTGCATGACTCGGAATTAACGCACCGGCGTCTTGTGGAACAAATCAGTTAGCGCTTACTGACCCCCATGGTCACGATTGTTGCAAATTCCGGAAAGGGCTTCGGCTCCCGACTGCGCAGACTGATCGACCGCCTCGATCGCGACGTCCAGGCGCTCTACCGCGAGGCTGGCGTCGCCTTCGAACCGCGCTGGTTCTCGGTGTTTGACGCCCTGCGTGACGGTGGCCCGGCCACGGTCGGCGACCTGGCCCAGCGTCTCGGCGTCACCCATGCCGCCGTCAGCCAGGTGCGTTCGGCGCTGCAGGCGGAGGGGCTTATCGAGACCTGCCGCGATCCCGCGGATGGCCGCCGCCACAGCCTGGCGCTCACTGACAAGGGTAAGGCGACCGCCACGCGGCTGGAGCCGCTCTGGCACGCGATCAACGCCGCCACCGCCGAGATACTGACCGCCGAGGCCCCCGGCCTTCTTGCCGGCCTCGAAGACTTCGCCGTCGCGCTTGATCGGCGCCCGCTCAAAGCCCGCGTCGACGACATCCTCACCCCTTCGGAAACCGCATGATCCTCTCCAGACTCCTCGTCACTGCCGCCATCGGTCTCGCGCTCACGGCCGCCTCGGTCCCAGCCGCCGCCCAGCCGGCGCCCGCGACCGCCCCCGAAACGGTCCGCCTCACCGCCCCGCAACGCATCGCCGCGCTGGCCGAAATCCGCGCCAAGGTGCAGTCGCTCTACGTCTTCCCGGAGAAGCGGGCCGCCATCGTCGCCGCCCTGACCAAGGCCGAGAAGGCCGGCCGCTACAATGTCGACAGCCCCATCGCCTTCGCCGAGGCCGTGTCGAAGGACCTCGCGGCCGCCAGCGGCGATAAGCACATGTATCTGCTGGCCGACCCGGTCCAGTACGCCGCCATGTCCGCGCCCGAGGCTACCGCCGAGGCCGAGGCGGCGGCCTTCTGGCGCGAACGGGCGCTGGGTGAAAATCACGGCCTGATCGAGACGAAGATCCTGCCCGGCAACGTCCGCTATCTGAAGATCAGCGGCTTCTACTGGGTCGATGACGAGACTGGCCAGGCCTATGACGACGCCCTGCGTTTCCTGAAGGGCGGCGACGCGGTGATCATCGACCTGCGGGGCAACGGCGGCGGCTCGGGCGCGGCGGTGAACTACCTGACCAGCCATTTCATGAAGCCCAACACCCTGCTGCTGACCTTCACCCGCGCGTCGCAGACGCCTGAGCAGTCGCGAAGCCGGGAGTATCTTCCGGCGGGCAGGCTTATCGGCAAGCCGCTCTATGTGCTGACCGACGGCGGCTGCTTCTCGGCCTGCGAGGAGTTCGCCTACCACGTCCAGCAGTTCAAGCTCGGCGAACGGGTCGGCACCATCACCGGCGGCGGGGCCAACAACAACGACCAGATGCCGATCGCGCCGGGCTTCGTGCTCAGCGTCTCGGCCGGCCGTCCGGTGCATGCGGTCAGCGGGACCAACTGGGAAGGCGTGGGCGTGAAGCCTGACGTCGACGCCCCGCCGACGCAGGCCCTCGATGTGGCCCTGCAACGCGCGCTCACCGGACTAGCGGCATCCGCGACGGCCACGGCCCGCCAGCGGGAGAACTACGCCTGGGCCTTGATCGACGCCGAGGCGCGCCTGCGGCCCATCACCGTCGCGTCGGAACGGCTTCAGGCGCTGGCGGGTCCTTATGGCGACGCCAAGGTCAGCTTCCGCGAAGGCTCGCTGTGGCTGAAGCGCGTCGATCGGCCCGAGCGCCGGCTGATCCCGCTGGACGACAAGGGCCTGTTCGCGGCCGAGGGATCCTCGACGCTGCGCGCGCGCCTCTCCGGTGATACGCTGGAGTTGCTCTGGAACGGCGCGCCGTCGCTGGTCTTCAAGCGCGGCTGAACCGGCGGACGCAGCGTGGCCGAGCTTGCCTAAAGCGAGTCTTTGCCGTATTAGCCCCGCCTTTCCCGAACTGCCGGGCCAAAGGCATGCCTTGGCGGTTCCAGATGCGTATCCAGAGGACAGGGTTTCGGCCCTGAGCAAAATGCCCAAACTGAAGACCAAGTCTGGCGCCAAAAAGCGCTTCAAGATCACGGCCACTGGTAAGCTGAAAGCCGGCGTCGCCGGCAAGCGCCACCGCCTGATCAGCCACAACGGCAAATACATCCGCCAACAGCGCGGCACGAAGGTCATGAGCGCTTCGGATACGAAGACGATCAAGTCCTACCTGCCCTACGGCCTGTAAGAAGGAGCGCTGAGAAATGGCTCGCGTCAAACGGGGCGTCACCGCCCACGCCAAACACAAGAAGGTTCTCGTTCAAGCCAAGGGCTTCTACGGGCGTCGCAAGAACACCATCCGCACGGCCAAGGCCGCTGTCGACAAGGCCGGCCAGTACGCCTACCGCGACCGCAAGGTCCGGAAGCGTAACTTCCGCAGCCTCTGGATCCAGCGCATCAACGCCGCCGCGCGTCTGGAAGGCTTCACCTACTCGCAGTTTATCCACGGCCTCGACCTGTCGGGCATTGAGATCGACCGCAAGGTTCTGTCGGACATCGCCGGCCAGGACCCCGTCGCCTTCAAGGCCATCGCTGACAAGGTTCGCGCCGCGCTGGCTTAAGGTCTGGGGACGTCCCTGACGTCTCTCGAGTTTGAAAAGCCCTCCGGTGTGAGCCGGGGGGCTTTTTGTTTGCGCATTGCGCAGGCGAGCCCGGTTCCAACCCTCGCAGAAACCGCATAGATCACCTCGTCATGACCGATCTCTCCCAACTCGAAGCCGAGCTCACGGCCCAGGTCGCCGCCGCCGGCGATCTCGCCGCGCTGGAGGCTCTCCGTGTCGCCGCCCTCGGCAAGTCCGGCTCGATATCGGGCCTGCTCAAAAGCCTCGGCTCGATGAGCCCGGACGAGCGCAAGGAAGCCGGCCCGGCCATCAACGGCCTGCGCGACCGCGTCCAATCCGCGATCGCCGAGCGCAAGGCCGCGCTGGAGACCGCCGAGCTCGACGCCCGCCTGGCCGCCGAGCGGCTGGACCTTTCCCTGCCCGCCCCCCCGCGCCGCAAGGGCTCGGTGCATCCGACCATGCAGGTCATGGACGAGATGACCGCGATCTTCGCCGACATGGGCTTCCAGGTCGCCGAAGGCCCGGACATCGAGACCGACTTCAACAACTTCACCGCCCTGAACTTCCCCGAGAAGCACCCGGCGCGGGAGATGCACGACACCTTCTTCTTCAATCCGGGACCGGATGGAGAGCGCAAGCTGCTGCGCACCCACACCAGCCCCGTGCAGGTGCGGGCGATGAAGCAGACCAACGAAGCGGCGCCCGCGCCCTGGATCGCCACCGGCATGGAGCCGCCGATCCGCATCGTCGTGCCCGGCCGCACCTATCGCTGCGACAGCGACGCGACCCACACGCCGATGTTCCACCAGATGGAAGGCCTGGTTATCGACAAGGGCATCCACATGGGCCACCTGAAATGGACCCTGGAGACCTTCGTCGCCCGCTTCTTCGAGGTGGACAGCGTAGTCAGCCGTTTCCGGCCGCACCACTTCCCGTTCACCGAGCCGAGCGCCGAAATGGACATCGGTTGCGACCGCTCGGGCGGGGAGATCCGTATCGGCACGGGCAGCGACTGGCTGGAGATTCTCGGCTGCGGGATGGTCCATCCCAACGTGCTGCGTCACTGCGGCATCGATCCCGACGTCTATCAGGGCTTCGCCTTCGGCCTCGGCATCGATCGCCTGGGGATGCTGAAGTACGGCATGCCCGACCTGCGCGACATGTTCGAGAGCGATACCCGCTGGCTGGCCCACTACGGCTTCAGCGCCTTCGCCGCCCCCAACGCCGCTAGTGGACTGAGCTGATGAGCACACCGGACACCTGGCCGCTGGCCACGGACCTGGACGCGCAGACGTTCGACCACGTTTCGATCGTCGTGCACGACCTGGGCCGTGCGGCGATGAAGGGCGGCCAGCCGCTGATCATCGGGCGCACGTTCAGGAACGTCCGCTTCGAGGGGCCTGCCGTGTTCCTGGCCGCGTCGGGTAACAGCTTCGATGCGACCGACTTCGGCTACACCGGCGGCGACATACGCAACATGATCCTGCGGCCGGCCTCGCCCAACAAGGTCATCGGCGCGGTGGCGTTCCAGAACTGCAGCTTTGTCGGCTGCCGTTTCTTCGCCGTCGGCTTCACCGGTCCTGAATCCTTCCTCGAGCAGCTGCTAGCGCTGAGAACCACGCAATGAAGTTCACCCTGTCCTGGCTGAAGGAACACCTCGACACCGCCTGCACCGTTCCGCAGGTCGTCGACGCCATGACCATGGCCGGCCTCGAGGTCGAGCACGTCACCGACCCAGCGACCAAGCTGGCGCCGTTCACGGTCGCCAAGATCGTCGAAGCCGTCCAGCATCCGAACGCCGACCGCCTACGCGTCTGCCAGGTCGACACCGTCGACGGCCGCAAGGAAATCGTCTGCGGGGCGCCGAACGCCCGCGCGGGCCTGACCACCATCTACGCCCCGATCGGCGCCTATGTGCCCGGCCTCGGTGTGACCCTGGTCGAGAAGCCGGTTCGCGGCGTGATCTCCAACGGCATGCTCTGCTCGGCCGCCGAGATGGAGACCGCTGAGGAGTCCGATGGCATTCTCGAGCTGCCCGACAGCTTCCCGGTCGGCATGCCCGCCGCCGAGGCCCTGGCGCAGGAAGCGGTGATCGACTTCGAGGTCACCCCCAACCGTCCCGACTGGCTCGGCGTCGACGGCATCGCCCGCGACCTGTCGGCCGCAGGCGTCGGCCGCCTGCTCACGCCGAAGGTCGAGGCGATCCCCGGCAAGTTCCCGTGCCCGATCACGGTGAGCGTGGACGGCGACGCCTGCCGCGTCTTCTCCGGCCGCGTCATTCGTGGCGTGAAGAACGGCCCCAGCCCCGCGTGGCTGCAGGCGCGGCTCAAGGCCATCGGCCTGCGCCCGATCAACGCCCTGGTCGACGTCACCAACTTGATCACCTACGACCGCGCGCGGCCGCTTCACGTCTACGACCTGGCCAAGCTGGTCGGGACCACGATCGAGGCCCGCCTCGGCCGCGGCCCGGGCGAACCCACCGCTGGCGACCAGCCTTCCCCTGCCCCGCACCGTGACGAGCAACTGATCGCTCTGGACGGCAAGACCTATGACATCACCCCGGCCATGAGCGTCATCGCCGACGCCGGCGGTGAGCGCCCGATCGGCCTCGGCGGCATCATGGGCGGCGAGAGCACCGGCTGCTCGGAAGAGACCGTGGACGTGTTCCTCGAGAGCGCCTGGTTTGACCCGATCGTCACGGCCCAGACCGGCCGCGTAACCGGCATCACCTCCGACGCCCAGTACCGCTTTGCCCGTGGCGTCGATCCCGGGTTCGTGGTCGGCGGGCTGGAGCTGGGCACCAAGCTGATCCTCGAGCTCTGCGGCGGCGAGCCGTCGGACGTGATCGTCACCGGCGAGGCTCCTGCCGCGCCCGGGCCGATCCAGTTCGACCCGGCCTACGTCCACCAGCTGGCCGGCCTCAGCATCCCGCGCGAGGGCGTGGTCGACATCCTGGCCAAGCTCGGCTTCACGGTGGACAGCGGCCATGCGCTGCTGACCGTGACCCCGCCGACCTGGCGCCGCGATGTCGAGGGCAAGGCTGATCTGGTCGAGGAAGTCGCGCGCATCGCCGGCTTTGACGCCCTGCCCGCGACCCCGCTGCCCGAGGTCGTCCGTGTCTCCAACGGCGTACTGACGACCCGCCAGAACCGCGCCCGGGTCGCCCGTCGCGCCTTGGCCGACGCCGGCTACGCCGAAGTGCTGAGCTGGTCTTTCACCGGCAACGCCACGGCGAAGTTGTTCGGCGGCGGCGCCGAGGAACTGGTGCTGGCCAACCCGATGTCGGCCGAGATCGACACCATGCGGCCGTCGATCCTGCCCAACCTGATCGAGGCGGCCGGCCGCAACGCGCGGCGCGGCTTCCCGGACGTGGCCCTGTTCGAGATCGGCCCGATCTTCGGCGGCGACCGACCGCAGGACCAGCGCCTGGCCATCAGCGCCATCATCGCTCCGCACGCCCCGCGCGGCTGGGACAAGCGACCGTCCGAAGACCTGTTCACGGTCAAGGCCGACCTGCTGGCGCTGCTCGATGAACTGGGCGCGCCCGTGGCCTCGCTGCAGACCGCTCAGGGCTCGGCCTCGTCCTGGTGGCACCCTGGCCGCTCGGCCCGGCTGCAACTGGGTCCCAAGGCGGTGCTGGCCGAATTCGGCGAACTGCATCCGGCGGTGCTCAAGGCGCTCGACGTCGATGGCCCCGTCTACGGCTTCGAGATCTGGGTGGAGGCGATACCCGAGCCCAAGAAGAAACCGACCAAGAGCAAGGGTTCTCTGGATCTCTCCAGCCTGATGCCGCTGAGCCGCGACTTCGCCTTCCTGGTCGACGCCGCCAAGCCGGCCGGCGACCTGGTCAAGGCCGTGGTCGGCGCCGACAAGGCGCTGATCGCCGGAGCCCGGGTGTTCGACGTCTACCAGGGCGCCGGAGTCCCCGAGGGCCAGAAGTCGGTCGCCGTCGAGGTCACCATCCAGCCGCGTGAGAAAACTTTGACCGAAGCCGAGATCGAGGCCCTGTCGGCCCAGATCGTGGCCGCGGCCGAGAAGGCCGGCGCGAAGCTGCGCGGATGACCCTGAGCCTCGGCGCCGTCACCCTGGTCGTCCGCGACTACGACGAGGCCATCGCCTGGTACGTCGACGCGGCCGGCTTCGTGCTGGTCGAGGACACGGACCTGGGCGACGGCAAGCGCTGGGTCGCCGTCGCGCCGTCGGCCGACGGCCCGCGCCTGCTGCTGGCCAAGGCCTCCGGCGAGGCCCAGACCGCCCGCGTCGGCGACCAGACCGGCGGCCGCGTCGGCTTCTTCCTCCACACCGCCGCCTTCGACGCCGACCATGCCCGAATGAAGGCGGCCGGGGTGCGCTTCCTCGAAGAACCGAGACGCGAGCCCTACGGCAGCGTGGCGGTGTTCGAGGACCTGTATGGCAACAAGTGGGATCTGCTGGAGAAGCGCGCTGGATGACCAGTCGCAATCTCTATCTCGCCGCCATCCTGGTGTGGGCGGCCTACTGCCTGTACCTCGGTTGGGAAGGCGTGGATCTCGCCTTCGTCAGCATGGGAGCAGGCCCCTTTCCCCATCCGATCCTGCTCGCCTCCGCGAACTTCGCGATCGGAGCGGCGGCTCTCGCCATTTCGGCGAAAAGGGTTCGATGGTGGAGCCTGTATCTCCTTCTCTACCTGAGCCTGGTCGGCATCATGTGGGCCGGCTCCGGCGCCCAGTTCGGCTTGCCGATCCATAGCGTCTTGATTTCGGCGTTCGCCGGATTGGCGTTTCTCGTGCTGGCGGTCATCCAGGTGCGGCTGGCCAGGAAGCCCGCGGACTGACTTCGCCGGTCTTGCCACCGCCCGACTTCCCGCCTATCCCTCGTTCCGCAAACGGAGTCCCTGCCGAGATGCCTTCGCGCCTCGACATCGTTGACCGCCTGACCGCCGCCCCCAAGGCCGGCGCGATGACGGCCGTCTGCATGCGCAAAACCATGATGATTATTACCGATCCCATCGGACCGGAGTGGCAGCGCGCGTCTTAGAGACCGCCGGCAGATCGCAAGATCACAAAGCCCCGCTCCGGAAACGGCGCGGGGTTTTTGCTGTGCGGTCTGTCGGTCCCAACCCAACACAAGGACCAACACCATGTCGCTATCCCCTGCTCTCGAAGCCCCACTCGATCCCGAGGCGCGCCACGTGCTGCGCTTCTCCGCCAACGGCGTCGCCCTGGCCTTGGAAGCCGTGCGCGCCGGCCTCGCCGGCAGTCCGGCGGAGCTGTGCAACCTTCAGCTCAAGGCCCTGAGCCGCGGTCTTGTCGAGGCCGTTCTGCGTGTGAGGCAGGTCGACGACGCCGGCGCCGTCAGCCTCTCCTACGCCCTCGGCGAACGGCCGGGGGTGCTGTCCAGTCGCGTCGAGCATCTGTGGGGGAAGGCATGAACGCCGAGGATGGGAAACGGCGGCTGTTCCTGCTGCGCGCGCCGAACGAACCGGAGGCCCTGTCGAGGGTGCTGAACGTGGTGGCGCTGCTGCAGGCCAGGGTGAAACGGATCGAGGCCGAACCGGTCGGCGACGGCCTCTCCATCCGCCTGGAGGTCGCCGACGACGGTGATGATCGCGCCGAAGCCCTCGCTCGTCGCCTGGAGGCCAGCCCTTTCGTGCGTCGTTTGGCTTTCGGCTGGCAGGGCGGCCTCGCCCCCGCTAACTAGGGGCGAGCACCGGAGGCGCCATGTCCATCAAACCCACACTCGAGACCATGCTGGAGAAGGGGCTGTTCGCCTCGCGCTGGCTGATGGCGCCGATGTACGTCGGCCTGATCGTGGCCCTGCTCGCCCTGATCTTCATCTTCTTCCAGGAACTGGTCCACGAGGTGCCGCACATTCTGAGCGGCACGGCCCACGCCGACGACGCTATCCTGCTGGCCCTGTCGCTCATCGACCTGTCGCTGGCCGGCAACCTGGTGCTGATCGTGATCTTCTCGGGTTACGAGAACTTCGTGTCCAAGCTGGACATCGGAGACACCGTCGATCGCCCATCGTGGATGGGCACCGTCGACTTCTCCGGCCTGAAGATGAAGCTGGTCGCCTCGATCGTCGCCATCTCGGCCATCGCCCTGCTGAAGGCCTTCCTGGAAGCCAGCGACACCGGCTCGACCATCGACCAGACCAAGATGCTGTGGCTGGTGGTGATCCACCTGACCTTCGTGGCGTCCGGCGTGCTGCTGGCGCTGATGGACTGGCTCGCGAGCCTGACCGACAAGCACTAGTCCCCGTTCGCTAGAACGGCAGGATGTTGCGCTGACGGCTGTAGGCCAGGTAGCCGACGTTGGCGCCCAGGCGCAGGCCGACGCCGGCGCGGATCGGGGCCAGCGTGATGTCGTCGGCGCGCTGGTAGTTCACGCCCAGGCCGGCGATCAGATAGGCCGAGCCCTCGACGCCGGGGTAGCGGCGGAAGATCATGTCCGGGTAGTGCAGATTGTAACACAGGGTGAAGACCCGGCTGGCGTTGCCGCCGATGTCGAAGCCGATGTTCACGCCCTGCCAGAAGACCTCCAGCGTCGGACGCTCCTTCATGTAGAGCAGGCCGCGGCCGTAGCGGGCGCCGACGGTGGCCGCGCCTGAGGCCTCCTCGCCGGCGATGTAGCCGGTCGGCTGGCCGTTCTCGCGGAACACCCGCTCGATCGCGGCGCCGGCGGCCTCGGCAGTCACGCCCAGGAAATCCGACGCCCCGGTGACGAGTTCGTCCGTGCTGTAGGTCCGCGACGGCGTGCCGCCGGCTTCCTGGAAGCCGGAGGAGTTGCCGGTGCTGGTGCAGGCGCCGACGGTGGCGGCCATGCCGGAAAGGATCAGGGTGCGGCGGTCCATGCGAGGTCGGCTCCGAATCGTCAGGAAGCGGTCAAACTCCCATCTGTTTGGGACCGGTTTGGGGCGCGAAGACTAACGGCCCGTTAACCATGTGAAGCTTCGGCCGGCGGCGTCAGGGGATGCCGCCGGCTCCAGGCAGGGTCGCCGATGGCGTAGGCGCGACTTTCTGGCCGGCGAACATCCTGTCCAGCTTCCGGTGCCCCCAGTTCCGCATGTCGTCGATGATCGTGAAGATCGCCGGGATGTAGAGCAGGGACAGCAGCGTCGACGTGATCAGCCCTCCAACCACGGCCACGGCCATCGGCTGACGGAACTCGACGTCGGCGCCGAAGCCGAGCGCGATCGGGGCCATGCCCGCGCCCATCGCCACGGTCGTCATCAGGATCGGCCGCGCCCGCTTGTGAGCTGAGTCCACCAGGGCGTCGTGACGGCTCATCCCGCCCTTGATGGCCTCCAGCGCGTATTCGACCAGCAGGATCGAGTTCTTCGCGGCGATGCCCATCAGCATCAGGATCCCGATCAGCGACGAGATCGAGAAGCTGCTGCCCATGATCAGCAGCCCCAGGAAGGCGCCGCCGATGGCGAGCGGCAGCGCCGCCATGATGGTGATCGGGTGGGTGAAGCTTTTGAACAGCAGCGCCAGCACCGCGTACATCAGCAGCAATCCGGTGACGAAGGCCATGGCGAAGCCGACGACCATCTCGATGATGAACTCGGTGTCGCCGGCCGCGACCTCGCGGACGCCCTCCGGCAGGTTCTTGACCGACGCCAGCTTGTGCACGGCCTGGTTGGCCTCGCCGCTGGTGATGCCGTTGAGCTCGGCGGTGATGGTGGCGATGCGAGAGCGGTCCTGGCGGCTGATCTGCGAGGGCCCGGCGCCGAAGGTGATGTCGGCCACCGCGCTGAGCGGGACGGCCCCGCCAGTGGCCGTCGGCACCCGCAGGTTCTCGAGCACCGACAGGTCCTCTCGGGCGGTTTCGGTGAGCATCAGCCGGATCGGCACCTGGCGGTCGCCGAGATTGTACTTGGGCAGCGCCTGATCGACGTCGCCGATGGTGGCGACGCGGATCGCCTGCGACAGCACCCCGGCCGAAACCCCGGCCCGCGCGGCCGCGTCGGCTTTCGGCGTGATCAGGATCTCGGGTCGGGCGATCGAAGCGGTGTTGACCACATTGGCCAGACCCACGACGCCGCGCATTTCCGCCTCGATCTTGCTGGCCGCCGCCTGCAGCTTGTCGCCGTCGTCGCTGAGCAGCGAGAAGGCATAGGTGCTGCCGTCGCTGGGACCGCCACCGATCTGCGCCGCGGCGCCGATACGGGCGCCCGGCACGGACTCGAACTGTTCGCCCATGACCCGCACGAACTGCTGCTGGGTCAGGTCACGCTTGCCCTTCTTGACCAGGTCGGCGGTGACCGTGGCCTTGTTGACGTCGCTGCCGCCGATCGAGGCGTAGACCTTGGTCACCTCGGGGCGCTGCTGCAGGGTCTTGGTCACCTGGGCGACCACGGCGTCGGTCTGCGCCAAGGTCGCGCCAGGCGGCAACTCTACGGAGAAGGCGGCCCGGCCACGGTCGGCCGAAGGCTGGAACTCGAACGGCACGAGCGGGGTGATGAGGCCGGTCGCGATGAAGATCCCCACCCCCATCAGGAACACTTTCCAGCGGTTGCCGAGCGCCCAGTTGAGCGCCCGCAGGTAGCCCGCCATCCAGCTCGGGTCCTTGTCCTCGTGCACGGCGTTCTTGAGCAGGTAGGCGCCCATGAGCGGCGTCAGCAGACGCGCCACCACCAGCGAGAAGGCCACCGAGACGCAGGCCGCCAGTGCGAAGGCCTTGAAGAACTGGCCGATGATGCCCGGCATGAAGCCGACCGGCGCGAACACGGCGATAATGGTCAGGGTGGTGGCGACCACGGCGAGGCCGATCTCGTCGGAGGCCTCCATGGCCGCTGGATACGGCGCTTTGCCGCCACGCATGTGCCTGACGATGTTCTCGATCTCGACGATGGCGTCATCGACAAGGATGCCTATGGTCAGCGACAGCGCCAGCAGGGTGATCATGTTGAGCGATTGACCGGCCGGCTCGAGGATGGCGAAGGTCGGGATCAGCGACAGCGGCATCGCCACCGCCGCGATCAGCGTCGCCCGCCAGTCGCGCAGGAACAGCCACACCACGATCACCGCCAGCAGCGCGCCCAGGCCCACGGCCTCCAGCGAGGCGATGTAGCTCTCCTCGGCGTATTCGACGTTGGCGTTGATCTGCTCGATGGTCAGCTCGGGATGCGCCTTGTCGATGCGCTCGATCTCCTTGCGCACCTTCTCGGCGGTCTTGACCTCGCTGGCCTCGCGCGACCGGTAGAAGTTGAAGGTGACCACCTCCTGGCCGTCGAAGCGCGCGCGGCCGCGGGGCTCGGTCCAGCCGTCGGTGACCCGGCCCAGGTCGCCCAGCCGAACACTGGCGCCGCCCGCGAGCGGCACACGGGTGTCTGCCAGCTCCTGCACGGATCCGGCGGCGCCGAGCGTGCGGATCGACCGCTCCGAGCCGGCTACGGTCACGCGACCGCCCGGCAAATCGTTGTTGGTGTTGACCAGCGCCTGGCTGACCTGGGCGGCGGTGACGCCGAAGGAGGCGAGGCGATCGGGATCGAGGTCGATGCGAATTTCGCGGTCGACCCCGCCCAGCCGGTCGACCTGGCCGACACCGGAAATCGACAGCAGGTCGCGGCTGATCTCGTTGTCGACAAACCAGGACAGCTGTTCCGGCGACATCGAACCGGACTTCACCACCCAGGTGATCAGGGCGTCGCCGGTGATGTCGAACCGCACCACCGTCGGCTCCTGCATGTCCTGTGGCAGGCTCGCACGCAGGCCGCTCATGGCGTTGCGCACGTCGTTGGTGGCGCGTTCGACGTCGGTCGACAGCTCGAACTGGATCACCGTCAGCGAGACGCCGTCGGAGATCGTCGAGTTCATGTGGCGAACGCCGCTGAGGCCCGAGATCGAGTCCTCGATCAGCCGCGTTACCTGGGTCTCCATCTCGCTGGGCGCCGCGCCCGGACGGGCGGCGGTGACCTGGATCAGCGGGAAGTCGACATCCGGATTGTTGTTGATCCGCATCGCGTTGAACCCGATGACCCCGGCGATGGTCAGCAGCAGGAACAGCAGGATGATCGGGATCGGATTCTTGATCGACCAGGACGAGATGTTCTTCATAGGTCGCTACCGGACCGGCGCGATGCGGACGGTGTCGCCGTCGGCCAGGAAGCCGGCGCCGTTGGTCACCACGCGTTCACCGGCCTTCAGGCCTTCGCTGATCTCGAGCGCGGTTTTCGTGCGCGAGCCGATGACGACCGGCCGGAAGCGGACCTTCGAGGCCTGGTCGGCGACGAACACGCCCGGCTTGTTGTCGCGATAGACGATCGCCGATTGCTGCACGGTCACCGCCGGCTGTTCGCCGACGTTGATGGTGGCGCGGGCGAACATCCCGGGGCGGAAGCCGCCGGCGCTGGACAAGGCGACGCGAGCCAGGCCGACGCGGGTGTCGGCGTTGACCTGAGAGGTGACGATGCGGACGCTGCCGGGCACTTCGCCCAGCTGGTCGGAAGCGATGGTCGCGGGCATGCCGGCGCGGATCTGCGCCAGCTGCGTCTCGGGAACCTCGGCGTTCAGCTCCAGCCGGCCGTCGCGGACCAGCTTGAACAGCTCGGTTCCGGCGCCGACGATCTGGCCCTTCACCACCGTGCGTGCGCTGATGAGGCCGGAGACCGGAGCCCTGACCGTGGTCTGACCGAGGCGGGTCTGGGTCTCGCCGAGCCCGGCCTGGGCGGCCTGCAGCTGGGCGGCCGCGGTGCCCTGGTTGGCGACAGCGGTGTCGAGGCCGGCCTTGGCGAGGTAGCCGCGGGCGTTCAGCTCGCGGGCTCGTCCGAGGGCCGCCTCCATCTGCGCCAAGGTGGCGCGGGCGGCGGCGACATTGGCCTCCTGCTGACGAATCTGCGCGCGCAGCAGGTCGTCGTTCATCTTCACCAGCGGCTGGCCCTGTTTCACCCAGGCGCCTTCGTCGACATAGACTTGGACCGCGGTCAGGCCGCCGGTCTCGGCGCCGACCACGACTTCGTTCCAGGCCGCAATGTCGCCGCTGGCGGACACTCGACGTGGAAGATTGGTGACGGCCGCGGGCTGGACGCTGACGGTCTGGCTGGCGCCCGGCGCCGTCGCCTCCGCCTTCTCATCCTTGCCGCTACAGGCGGCCAGCATCAGAGACGCCACCGCGAGAACCGCCAATCGCCGGCTCAGCCGGACCTGCATGTCTCGCACGTGGAACTCCCCTTCTCGCGCACGACTAAAGCCCGACACATGTGTCGGGTTCCGGGCGTATCTATGGTCACAGTCTTTATTCGCAAGTGCGAAGACGCCGTTACCGCGCCCGCCTCTCGCACTTATTGCGCGATGTGGTATGCGGGCGCCATGACGACGCCTCTCGATAAAATCCGAAATTTCAGCATCGTGGCTCACATTGACCACGGCAAGTCGACCCTGTCCGACCGGCTCATCCAGGAGACCGGGGGCCTGACCGCGCGCGAAATGACCGCGCAGGTCCTCGACAACATGGAGATCGAGAAGGAGCGCGGCATCACCATCAAGGCGCAGACCGTGCGCCTCGAGTACAAGGCCGACGACGGCGAGACCTATGTCCTCAACCTGATGGACACCCCGGGCCACGTCGACTTCGCCTATGAGGTCAGCCGCAGTCTCGCCGCCTGCGAAGGCTCGATCCTGGTCGTCGACGCCAGTCAGGGCGTGGAAGCCCAGACCCTGGCCAACGTCTATTCGGCGATCGACAACAATCACGAGATCGTCCCGGTCCTCAACAAGATCGACCTGCCCGCCGCCGAGCCGGAGCGCGTGCGCGCCCAGATCGAGGACCTGATCGGCCTCGACGCGTCCGACGCGGTGCTGGCCAGCGCCAAGAGCGGCCTCGGCATCCACGAGGTCCTTGAGGCCATCGTCACCCGCCTGCCCGCGCCCAAGGGCGACCCCAACGCGCCGCTCAAGGCGCTGCTGGTCGACGCCTGGTACGACGCCTACCTCGGCGTCGTGGTGCTGGTCCGCGTCTTTGACGGCACGCTGAAGGCCGGCCAGCGCATCAAGATGATGCAGCACGGCTCGACCCACCTCGTGGACCGCGTCGGCGTGTTCAAGCCCAAGAACACCCCGGTCGAGAGCCTCGGCCCGGGCGAAATCGGCTTCATCACCGCCCAGATCAAGGAAGTCGCCGACGCCGCCGTCGGCGACACCATCACCGACGAGAAGAAGGGCACCGAGACCGCTCTGCCCGGCTTCAAGGACGTGCAGCCGGTGGTCTTCTGCGGCCTGTTCCCGGTCGACGCCGCCGACTTCGAGGACCTGCGCGCCGCCGTCGGCCGCCTGCGCCTGAACGACGGCTCATTCACCTACGAGATGGAATCGAGCGCCGCGCTCGGCTTCGGCTTCCGCTGCGGGTTCCTGGGCCTGCTGCACCTGGAGATCATCCAGGAGCGCCTCAGCCGCGAGTTCGACCTCGACCTGATCGCGACCGCCCCGTCGGTGGTCTACAAGATCAACCTGCGAGACGGCACGCAGGTCGATCTGCACAACCCGGCCGACATGCCCGACCCGATGCAGATCGAGAGCATCGAGGAGCCTTGGATCAAGGCCACCATCTTCACGCCCGACGACTACCTCGGCGGCGTCATCAAGCTCTGCCAGGACCGTCGCGGCGTGCAGCGCGAACTCAGCTACGTCGGCAACCGCGCCATGCTGGTCTACGACCTGCCGCTGAACGAGGTCGTCTTCGACTTCTACGACCGCCTGAAAAGCATCTCGAAGGGCTACGCGTCGTTCGACTACCAGGTCGAGGACTACCGGTCCGGCGACCTCGTGAAGATGTCCATCCTCGTCAACGCCGAGCCCGTCGACGCCCTCTCGATGCTGGTCCACCGCGACCGCGCCGAGAGCCGCGGCCGGGGCATGGTGGAGAAGATGAAGGACCTGATCCCGCAGCACATGTTCGTCATCCCGATCCAGGCCGCCATCGGCGGCCGCATCATCGCCCGCGAAACCGTCCGCGCCCTGCGCAAGGACGTGACGGCCAAGTGCTACGGCGGCGACGCGAGCCGCAAGCGCAAGCTGCTGGACAAGCAGAAGGCCGGCAAAAAACGCATGCGCCAGTTCGGCAAGGTCGAGATCCCGCAGGAAGCGTTCATTGCCGCGCTGAAGATGGACGGGGATTGAGGCCTTTCGCCGAGCTCTGTTTCCGACGGATGCGCAATAGCGGTCGTCGAAAGCCGAGTTGCGACGACCAACCCATGCCCTAACTTGCCTTCCGACAAGACCTGGAGGGCACAACCACCATGACCACCCCCTACATCGGCGCCTTCGGCATCGGCGTCGCCGATCTCGCGCGATCCGCCGACTTCTACACGCGCGTGCTCGGGATGAAGGTGATCACCACCTTCAAGCTCGACTACATGGACGAGATCATCGTCGGCTACGAAGGGCGTGGGGCGGCGCTGGTGCTGATGCACTGGACCGACGGGTCGGCGCGGAACTACGCCAACAACCCGATCAAGGTTGTCCTGTACGTGCCCGACCCCGTGGCCGCCGCCGAGGCGATCCGGGCCGAGGGGCTGGAGATCGTGCGGGAGCCGACGCCGTTCGGCGAGGGCGGACCGATCGTCGGGTTCGGCAAGGACCCGGACGGCTACCTGATCGAGCTGCTGCAACGGCCGTCGAAGGCTTAAGGCCTTTCACGACGCCGGGCGCCGCAACGGCGCCCTAACTCGCGGCTGGACTCTCGCCGTCCGGCTCGGCAGTTTGCGCTCAAACAAGCGTTTCAACGAGATAAAGGGGCGAGGCGTCATGGCCGCGATCAATACCGTCACCGACCTGAGCAACGAGGGCGATGTCGCCGTCGTCACCCTGAATTCGCCGCCGGTGAACGCGCTGTCGTCCGGCGTTCGGGACGGCCTGTACGAAGGCTTCAAGGCCGCTATCGCCGACGACAGCGTCAAGTCGATCGTGCTGATCTGCGACGGTCGCACCTTCATCGCCGGCGCCGACATCAGCGAGTTCGGCGGCGCCTCGAAGGGCGCCAGCCTGCAGGACGTGCAGGCGATGATGGAAAACTCGCCCAAGCCGGTGATCGCCGCCATCCACGGCACTGCCCTCGGCGGCGGCCTGGAAACGGCGCTGACCGCCCACTACCGCGTCGCCGTACCCTCGGCGAAGGTCGGGCTGCCGGAAGTGAACCTGGGCCTGCTCCCCGGGGCCGGCGGCACCCAGCGCCTGCCGCGCATCGTCGGCGCCCAGAAGGCGCTGGAGATGATGACTAGCGGCGCTCACGTGCCGGCCAAGCAGGCCGCCGAGATGGGCCTGGTCGATGACCTGGTCGAGGAAGGCAAGCTGCGCGAGGGCGCGATCGCTTTCGCCAAGAAGGTCGTGGCCGAGAACTGGCCGCTGAAGAAGGTCCGCGACCGCGAGGTGGTCGGCGGCACGCCGGAAGTCTTCGCCGAGTTCCGCAAGGCCAACGCGCGCAAATTCCGCGGCTTCAAGGCGCCCGAGTCCAACATCCAGTGCATCGAGGCGGCCGCGACCCTGCCGTTCGAAGAAGGCATCGCCGTCGAGCGCAAACTGTTCGTCGAGCTGATGACCGGTCCGCAGTCGGCCGCCCAGCGCTACGTCTTCTTCGCCGAGCGCGCCGCCAACAAGATCCCCGACGTGGGCGACGACGTCGAACTGTTGCCGATCAAGAGCGTCGGCGTGATCGGCGCCGGCACCATGGGCGGCGGCATCTCGATGAACTTCCTCAACGCCGGCATCCCGGTGAAGATCGTCGAGATGAAGCAGGACGCACTCGATCGCGGCCTCGGCGTCATCCGCAAGAACTACGACAACACCGCCGCCAAGGGCCGCCTGACGGCCGACGACGTGACCAGGCGCATGGGCCTGCTCTCGGGCTCGCTGGAACTGTCCGATCTCGCCGACTGCGACCTCATCATCGAGGCCGTGTTCGAGAACATGGAGATCAAGAAGGACATCTTCGGCAAGCTCGACAAGATCGCCAAGCCGGGCGCGATCCTCGCCTCCAACACCAGCTACCTGGACGTCAACGAGATCGCGGCGGCGACCAGCCGTCCCGAGAGCGTGATCGGCCTGCACTTCTTCTCGCCGGCCAACGTCATGCGCCTGCTGGAGATCGTTCGCGGCGACAAGACGTCGAAGCCGGTGATCGCCACCTCGATGAAGCTGGCCAAGCAGATCGGCAAGGTCGGCGTGCTCGTCGGCGTCTGCCCCGGCTTCGTCGGCAACCGCATGCTGTCCTCCCGCCAGGGACAGGCCCAGGCGCTGGTCGCCGAGGGCGCCATGCCCTGGGACGTCGACCGCGTGCTCTACGACTTTGGCTTCCCGATGGGTCCGTTCGCGATGAGCGACCTGGCCGGCCTCGACATTGGCTGGAGCAAGGAGAGCAACAAGAGCGAGACCATCCGCGACAAGCTCTGCGAACTGGACCGCCGCGGCCAGAAGACCGGCGCCGACTACTACGACTACGACGAGAAGCGCAACGCCAAGCCCTCGCCCGTGACCGAGCAGATCATCAAGGACTTCGCCGCCAAGTCGGGCGTCAACGCCCGTCCGATTGACGACGAGGAAATCCTTGAGCGCACCATCCTGCCGATGATCAACGAGGGCGCGAAGATCCTCGAAGAGGGCAAGGCCATCCGCGCTTCGGACGTCGATACGGTGTGGGTCAACGGCTACGGCTGGCCCGTCTATCGCGGCGGTCCCATGCACTACGGCGACAGCCTCGGCCTGGACAAGGTCGTGGAGCGCCTGAAGCACTACCAGAACAAGCACGGCGACTTCTTCAAGCCGTCGGCCCTGCTCGAGAAGCTGGCCGCCGAGGGCAAGGGCTTCAAGGACCTGAAGTAGGGGTCAGGGGCTAGGAATTAGGGGCCAGGGGCTAGAGCGCCACTGGCCCCTTATGTCTTACTCGCCCCTAGTCCCTAACCCCTCGTCCCTTATCGCGCCCATCAGCTTCCCCAACGTAAAGCGCCCCCATGCTCACCATCGAAGCCATGATCGCCGAGGACTTCGGGACCGTCCCGGACCTCATCCGCATCCACGCCCAGGCCCGGCCGACGCATGCCGCGCTGGTGCAGGGCGACCGGTCGCTCAGCTACGCCGAGCTCGACGCGCTGATGGACCGGATCGCGGCCGGGCTGCAGCGGGACGGTGTGAAGCAGGGCCAGGCGGTCTCGGTCTGCGCGACGACCTCGATCGAGTACGCGGCGCTGTTCCTCGGCGGTCTGCGCGCCGGGGCGGCGGTGGCGCCGATCGCGCCCTCGTCCACGCCCGACCAGATCGTGGCCATGGTCAACGACAGCGGGGCCAGCCTGTTCTTCCTCGACGCCACCGTGGCGGCGGAGATGGGCGAGGCTATCAACCGCGTCACCACCCGCCAGATCGCCCTCGACGGTTCCGAAGCCGGCGATGCCTTCCTCAGCTGGCTGCCCGAGGCCGGGACGGCACCGAAGCCGGTGACGATCGGTCCCAAGGACCCGTTCAACATCATCTACAGCTCCGGCACGACCGGCACGCCCAAGGGCATCGTCCAGAGCCACGGCATGCGCTGGCGCCACCTCGCCCCGCGCCCCGACGGCCTCGGCTTCGGGCCGGACGCGGTCGGCTGCGCCTCGACGCCGCTGTATTCGAACACCACGCTGGTCCACTTCTTCCCGACCCTGGCGGGCGGCGGCACGGTGACCATGCTGCCCAAGTTCGACGTCGTGAAGTGGCTGGAGAACGCCCAGAGAAACCGCGTCACCCATGCCATGCTGGTGCCGGTGCAGTACCGCCGGCTGCTGGAGCACCCGGACTTCGACAGCTACGACCTGTCGGCCTTCGTGATGAAGTTCGCCACCAGCGCGCCCTTCCCGGCGGAACTCAAGAAGCAGGCGCTGGATCGCTGGCCCGGCGGGCTGATCGAGTACTACGGCATGACCGAGGGCGGCGGCGGCTTCATGCTGCAGGCTCACCTCTATCCCGACAAGCTGCACACCGTGGGCCAGGTCTCGCCCGGCGCGATCATCAAGATGATCGACGAGGACGGCGCCGAGGTCGGCCCCAACGAGGTCGGCGAAGTCGTCGGCCGCTCGCCGGCGACCATGAGCGGCTATCACAACCAGCCGGGCAAGACCTCCGAGGCGCAGTGGACCGACCCGGCCACCGGCGATGTCTACATCCGCACCGGCGACGTCGGCCGTCTGGACGAGGACGGCTTCCTGACCCTGATGGATCGCCGCAAGGACATGATCATCTCAGGCGGGTTCAACGTCTATCCGAGCGATCTCGAGGCGGTGATCGTCCAGCATCCGGCGGTTGCGGAAGCAGCGGTGATCGCGGCGCCGTCCGACACCTGGGGCGAGACCCCGGTGGCCTTCGTGGCGCTGAAGGACGGCGCGTCGGCCTCGGCCGACGAGATCAAGGCGTTCTGCAACGGTCAGGTCGGCAAGACCCAGCGGCTGGCCGACCTGGTGCTGATCGACGTCCTGCCCCGTAGCCACATCGGCAAGGTGCTGAAACGCGAGCTGCGGGACCAGTACGTAAAGGGCTGATCCTCTCCCTGTTTGGAGAGGACCTATTGTGCTCCACCCGCGTTTCCTCCCGGTCCGGAACGAATCAGGATGAGTGGATGTGGAAGTGGATTTTCCTGGCGACGGTGTTCGTGGCGGCGGCGGTGCTCGGCATCGCCCTGTTCGCGCCGCGCCCCGCTGAGCAGGTGGCGCAGGGAACAGTCTATCCGGAGCGGGTGACCACGGCCGAGACGCCGCCGTTCGAGCCGCTACCGCCGCCCGCCTGGAACCCGCCGTCGACAGAGGCCTGCACCAACGTCCCGACCTTCGCATCCGCCGCCGCCCGTAACGCCGCGGAGATCGACGTCCTGGCCTGGACGCCATTCGGACGGCCAGAGACCGGCTGGCGCATGTATGGGCCCCAGATCGCCGCCGAGATCGCCTCGACCTGCGCCTATGACAGCCCCGGCTTCGCCAACGCCCTCGCCGGCTGGCAGAAAGCCAACGGCAAGCCCGCAACCGGCATCATGGACCCGGATACCTTCGGCGTCATGAAGGTGAAGTGGCACCTGAAGCGGCCGTTCGTGATCCTCAACCGCGCCGTCGGCTGCCCACCCGCCCCCTCGCCCGGCGCGCTCACCGCCGCCCGACCGGAGGAGGTCCATGGCGCCAAGGTCATCCAGTTGCGCGCCGACGCCCTGGCCGCCTATCGCCGGATGGTCTCCGACGCGCGGGCCCAGGATCCGGCCATCGCCGCCGACCGGCAGAGCCTGCTGATCTTCTCCGGCTTCCGCAGTCCGCTGGAGAACGACCTGACCTGTCTGGCCCAGGGCGGCTGCGACAACGTCAGCCGCGCGCCGTGCTCCGCTCACCGGACTGGCCTGGCGTTCGACATCGTCGTCGGCGCCGCCCCCGGTGGCCGCGTGGACTCGACCGAGAACGGCAACCGCCTCGCCCAGACCCAGACCCCGGCCTACCGCTGGCTGGTTCGCAACGCACACCGCTACGGCTTCGTGAACTATGTGTTCGAGCCCTGGCACTGGGAATGGTCGCCGCCGGAACAGCAGGGCGCGACACGCGCTTAGCCTCCATACCCAGGAGGCTTCTTCGTGATCCGCGTACCCCTTTCCGCAGCCCTGCTGCTAGCCCTCGCCGCCTGTGGCGACGGCAAACCCGCCACCGACGTCCCGCCGGCCAAGATCGTCGCCCCCGCCGCGGCGCCGGTCACCCCCGTCAGCCGGACCAGCATCGACACGGCCGCCTGGACTCCGCTCCCGACGGACACCGCCTCCGTGGCTCCGACGGTGATCCGGGCCCAGGTGCTGCTCGACCGCGCCAAGTTCTCGCCGGGCGTCATCGACGGCCTTCAGGGCGAGAACCTGCGTCAGGCGATCGCCGCCTTCGAGGAAGCCAAGGGCCTTACCGTCGATGGCCAGCTGGACGAGCAGGTGTTCGCAGCCCTGACCACGCTCGACACCTCGCCGGCGCTGCAGGAGTACGTGATCACCGAGAAGGACACCGCAGGGCCGTTCGTCGCCTCGATGCCGGAAGACCTTGAGGCGATGAGCAAGCTCAAGAGCCTCGCCTTCCGGGGGCCGGAAGAGCTGCTGGCCGAGAAATTCCACACCACCGAGGACCTGCTGCGCACGCTCAATCCCGGCGCCGACTTCACCAAGGTCGGCACGAAAATCGTCGTGCCGGCCGTGCGCGAGGACAAGCTCGAGGGCCAGGTTGCGAAGATCGAGGTCGACAAGGCCGAACGCGCCGTGAAGGCCTTCGACGCCAACGGCAAGCTGCTGGCCTTCTACCCGGCCACCATCGGCAGCGACGAGCGGCCGGCCCCGACCGGAACCTTGAAGGTTCTCTCGATCGCCCACGAGCCGACCTACACCTTCGATCCCAAGCGGCTGACCTACAAGGGCAGCAAGACCAAGGTAACGGTGCCGGCCGGGCCAAACAGTCCGGTGGGTTCGGTGTGGATCGACCTGTCGGAAGACACCTTCGGCATCCACGGTTCCGACGAGCCCAAGGAGATCGGCAAGAAGTTCAGCCACGGCTGTGTGCGCTTGACTAACTGGGACGCCGAACAGCTGGCCGCCGCGGTGAAGGCCGGGGTGGTGGTGACCTTCACCGGCTAAGACGACCGAAAGGACAGTTCAGGATCTCCCTTGGGAAACCTTGAACTGTCCTTCACGGCCAGCGGTGGCTATAGTGCCTCATGACCCACCGTCTGACGACCATCGAACGGGCTTACGAACTGGCCCGTTCAGGCGAATGCGCCACTGTCAGTGAGATCAAGCTGCGGCTGAAGGCCGAGCGCTTTGACGATGTCGCCGGCCAGCTCTACGGCCGCGAGATCATCTCGGCGCTGCGGCGCCTATGTGACGCCGCCCGCCTCGAGACGACGAACCCTTAGGCGACCGCCAGACCCGACGTCGCCGTAACCGCGCGCCACTCCAGCACGGTGAGCACCGCGACCGCAGCGGACTGGGCGATGACGAAAGCCGCCCCGAACAGCGTCGGCGTGGTGAGGAACAACACCGCGATGCTGCCCGCGACCCAGCCGGCGTTGCCCAGCACAACCAGCCACACCAGAGCGGCCGGCGCCCTCTCGCGACGGGAGAGCAGCGCCATGATCACGGCGACAGGGAACAGGGCGACGCCCGCCCAGAACAGCAGCGGCTGAGGCAATCCGGTGATGGGAGCCAAGGCGGAGGCGCCGAACGCCATCAGGGCGCCGGCGGCGGTGCAGGTCAGGGCGTCGACGGCCAGAGTGCGACGCAGGAAGCTGTTGAGGTGGGTCATAGCGATCTCCGTGTCTGGTTGATGACGCGAAGATCGCCGAGGACGGGCGGCTGATCGATTACCTGTGAGGTAGCGCAGCGCGGGGACATGCTCTCGAAGAGTGCGTGTCCAGTCTGATCCGGAACTGGGGACACGTACCTTTCAGGTACATGTCCCCGGCTGAGCTACCCGACCAGCGTCTTCTCCAGCGTGATCTCGGCATTGATCACCTTGGACAGCGGGCAGCCCTTTTCGGCGGCCTCGGCCAGTTCATCGAACTTGGCGGCATCGAGCCCGGGGACCTCGGCCTTCAGGGTCAGAGCCGACTTGGTGATCCTGAAACCGCCGGCGGGATCGGGCTCGAGCGACACGGCCGCCTGGGTTTCCAACGACGTCGGGGTGAAGCCGGCGGTCTGCAGCTGGAAGGCCAGGGCCATGGTGAAGCAGCCGGCGTGGGCGGCGGCCAGCAGCTCCTCGGGGTTGGTGCCGGGCGTGTCCTCGAAACGGGTCTTGAAGCTGTAGGGCGTCGCCGAGAGGACACCGGAGTCGGTGCTTAGATCGCCGTCGCCATCGCGGCCGGTCCCGCGCCATTGCGCTGTCGCCTTGCGGATCATGGGGTGCTCCTTGCTGGTTATGCAGCCACCCTAGGCCTGTCGTGCGACAGGCGCATTCACACCTTGGTATGCCGGGTGGGAGGTGGGGACAGTTTAAGGTGTCCCAAGGGACATCTTAAACTGTCCCCTCACTCAAGCCGCCTTCGCCAACTGCCCGTTCGCCTGCGCGGTCAGTTCGAAGGAACGCAGTCTCGCCGCGTGGTCGTGAATCTGGGCGGTGACCATCAACTCGTCGGCGCCGGTGTAGGCGACGAAGTCGGCGAGGCCCTTCCGCACTGTCTCCGGCCCGCCGACGATTGAACAGCGCAGCGCCTGCTGCAGGCGGGCCGAGGCCATCCCGTCGAGGGTGTCACCATAACCCGCGACCGGCGGCGGCAGGCGACCTGGCTTGCCGGTGGCGAGGTTGACGAAGGCCTGCTGCAGCGAAGTGTAGAGCAGCTGCGCCTCGGCGTCGGTGTCGGCGGCGAAGATGTTCACGCCCAACATCACATAGGGCTTGTCGAGATACTGCGACGGCTCGAACTTCTCACGATAGGCCGCGACCGCCGCTTCCATCTCGGCCGGCGCGAAGTGGGAGGCGAAGGCGTAGGGCAGGCCCAGCGCGGCGGCGAGATGGGCGCCGAACTGGCTGGAGCCGAGGATCCAGACCGGGACGTCGAGCCCCTCGCCCGGCGTCGCCACGACCGGCTGGTTGGGCTCGGCGGGCTCGAAATAGCGCAGCAGCTCGATGACGTCCTGCGGGAAGCGGTCAACATCGCCGACCATGGTCCGGCGCAAGGCCCGGGCCGTCATCTGGTCGGTGCCGGGCGCTCGGCCGAGACCCAGGTCGATACGCGGACCGTAGAGGGCGGCCAGCGTCCCGAACTGCTCGGCGATCTGCAGCGGCGCGTGGTTGGGCAGCATGATGCCGCCGGCCCCGACGCGGATGGTCGAGGTGCCGTTCGCCACATGGCCGATGACCACCGAGGTCGCCGCACTGGCGATGCCGCGCATGTTGTGGTGCTCCGCCAGCCAGAACCGCTCGTAGCCCCACTTTTCCGCATGCTGGGCGAGGTCGAGGCTGTGGTGCAGCGCCTCGGACACGGTGGAGCCCTGGACGACGGGGGCGAGATCGAGAACGGAGAGCTTGGCCATGGTTTCCATATAGGACGGACTTGGCGCGAACCAATCCTCCCCATGAAATGGGGAGGGGGACCGCCGGAGGCGGTGGAGGGGAGTCCGTGCACAGTTCTGGAAGCGCCGTGGTTAGGGAGTCCGTGCACCGACTCCCCTCCACCACGCTTCGCGTGGTCCCCCTCCCCAGCAAGCTGGGGAGGATTGGGGGCTACGGAATCAGCAGCACCCGACCGACCGCCTGCCGGCTCTCGATGTAGGCGTGGGCGCCGGCCGCGTCGGACAGCGGGAACTCCTTGTCGATCACCACCTGGAACGCTCCGGTGGCGGCCTCGTCGATCAGGGTCTGGATCATGTCGTGGGCGCGGTCGGTCATGATCTCGGCGCCGAGGAAGACGCCGCTGAGCGAGCGGTTGCCGCCCATCAGGTTGCTGACATCGACCGTCATCGGCTCTCGCCCGGCGTTGCCGACCATTGAGCAGCGGCCGCGGTAGGCGAGCGAGGCCAGCGAGCCCTGCAGGGTCGCGCCGCCGACGCTGTCGACGACCAGGTTGACGCCCTTCTTGTCGGTGATCTTCATCACAGCCTGGGCGACATCGTCAGCCTTGTAGTTGATGCCGTGGTCAAGGCCGTAGGCCTTCAGCCGCTCCAGCCGTTCGTCGCTGGACGCGGTGGCCAGCACCGTCGCGCCGGCGCGCTTGGCCAGCTGGATGGCGGCCAGACCCACGCCGGAGGCGCCGGCCTGAACCAGCACCGTCTCGCCGGCCTTGAGGCGGCCGAACTCGAACAGGCAGTCGTGGGCGGTGCCGAACGCGACCGGTATCACCGCCGCCAGTTTGGGGTCGAGACCGTCCGGGATCGGCCAGCAGTTGCGGGCCGGCACCGGGCGCAGCTCGGCGTGGCTGCCATGGCCATCGACGGTGGCGACCTTCTGGCCGACCCTGAGATGGGTGACCTCCGAGCCGACCTCGACGATCTCGCCCGAGGCCTGATAGCCGACGATGTGCGGAACCGTCGCCAGCGGTCCGCGCCAGCGGTTCAGCGTATCGCCGCCCTCGATGCTGACCGCGATGACGCGGATGATGACGCCCTTGGGGTGACAGACGGGGTCGGGAACGTCCTCGTAGCGCAGGACGTCAGGGGTTCCGTTCTCGTAGTAGACGGCGGCTTTCATGCGGAAGCTCCTTGCGTGGTTCGAGACGCGGCTTCGCCGCTCCTCACCATGACTATTCAGAAAAGCTCGTCATCCTGAGGAGCGAGCCTTGCGAGCGTCTCGAAGGACGCACCACGTGAAAGCCGTCAGCCCCACACTGGCGGCTTGCGATCCTTCCACGGCAGTTCCTTCTCCAGCTGGCCCGCCAGCCGATACAGCGTTGCCTCATCGCCGAAGCGGCCGGTGAACATCATCGACATCGGCAAATTGTCGTCCGACTGCCAGAGCGGCAGCGACAGGCTCGGCTGACCGGTGAAGTTGAACGGCGGTGTGGTGCCGTAGGTTGACGCCTGATTGCGGTCGAAGTCCTTGAGGTCGCCGACCAGCGGGTCGAGCTCGTCGATGCGCGGCGAGGTGCGGCTCATGGTCGGGGTCAGATAGACGTCGAACTGCTCGAAGCGCTCGAGGATCTGGATGTTGACCAGACGCAGCTGCTGCCAGCCCCAGAAGGCCTGTTGTCCGGTGACCCGGCGGCCGGCGTCGTAGCCGCGCTGCGCCAGGGGACCGAGTTCGCCGGGTTCCGGCTCGCGGCCGAGAAGCTCGACCCAGCGCATGATCGAAGCGGCGAAGTTGCTGGCCGAGACCAGGCCCTGTGCGCGGTACATCTGCCGATAGTCGATGCCGAGGCCCATCTCGAAGACCTCGTGGCCGAGCGCCTTCAGGGTCTCCGCCGTGCGGCGGGTCGCGGCGATCATCTCGTCGCTCATCGGCCGGCCGCTAGGTGTCTCGACGGACCAGGCGATGCGCAGCTTGCCGGGGCTCTTCGACACCTCGGCCAGGAACGGGCCATCCTTGCGTGGGTGAGTGAACGGATCGCCGGCCTGCGGGCCGTCAGTGGCATCGAGCATGGCGGCGCTGTCGCGGACCGTGCGGGTGACGACATGGTGGACCGAGAAGCCCATGGCCCCGTCGGTGGTCTCGCAGATCGGGGTGCGGTCGCGGGTGATCTTCATGCCGACGAGGCCGCAGTTGGCCGCCGGGATGCGGATTGAGCCGAGGCCGTCGCTGGCGTGGGCCATGGGGACCATGCCCGAGGCCGTGGCCGAGGCCGCGCCGCCGGAAGAGCCGCCGCTGATGCGCTCGGGGTCCCAGGGATTGCCGCAGGGCCCAAGCTTCTCCGATTGGGTGACGCCCGGAATGCCGAACTCGGGGGTATTTGTCTTGCCGACCAGGACCACGCCGGCGGCGCGGTAGCGGCGGATCAGCTCGCTGTCCTCGGCGTCCGAGGCGACCTGTGCGTAGTTGGAGCCCGAGGTGCGCGGCCAGCCCTTCACCTTGGCGCCCAGGTCCTTGATCAGGAACGGCACGCCCTTGAACGCCCCATCGGGCAGGTCGGCGGCGGCGGTCTTCCGCGCTTCGTCATAGGCCTTGTAGGTGACCGCGTTGAGCGCGCCGTTGTGGCGCTCGATGCGCTCGATCGAGGCCTCGACCAGTTCAGCGGGGGTGACCTCGCCCTTGGCGACCAGCTCGGCCAGGCCAAGCCCGTCGTAGTCCGAATAGGCTTCGAACCCCATCCTCGATCCTCCCTTGGCGTTTTATCGCGCGGCGAGGAAGGCGAGCTTCTCCACCGGCGGCAGGTCGTGCGCCTGCGTCCCGAGAGTTTGAAACGACTGTTCGGCCGCGTCGAGGGCGAAGTCGATATCGGCCTCGGTCATCGCCGCGCAGAGGAACATGTTGTGCCACGGGTGAACGTAGACCCCACGCTGCAGCATGGCGCTCGACCAGCAGAAGCCCTTGCGCAGATCCGGGTCCTCGTCGAACAGGAACAGCGGCATGGTCCCGGGCCCGGTCTGGCGGAAGCCGAAGCCGGCGGCCGAGGCGCGCTCGGCCAGGCCGCCGCGCAGCCGCTCTCCAAGGGCCTGGAGGCGTTCGAGATAGTCGGTCTCGCGCACCAGCCGCAGCGTCTCCAGCCCCGCCGCCATCGCCGCTCCGGCGAACCAGAACGAGCCGGTGACGTAGATCGAGGCCGCTGCCGCCCGCGCCTTGTCGTTCCCGAGCAGGGCCGAGATCGGATGGCCGTTGGCGATGCATTTGCCCCAGGTCGACAGGTCAGGCTGGACGCCGATCGCCGACCAGCTGCAGTCGCGGGCCACGCGCAGACCGGCGCGGACGTCGTCGACCACCAGCAGCGCTCCATGCTCATCGGCCAGCTCCCGCGCGCGGCGGGCGTAGGCGGCGTCCGGCGCGGCCTGGTCGATGAAGGCGTCATGGCGGAACGGCGCGGCGAAGATGGCGGCGAGGTCGGGGCCGGCCTTGGCCACGGCGGCCTCGAGGCTGGCGATGTCGTTGTAGGTACAGAGGATCTGGTTGGCCTTGTCCTCGGCCGTGGTTCCGCCCGGCCGGGGCGTGCACCAGGGCGCGGCCCCGTGATAGGCGCCCCTGGCCAGCACCAGGGTCTTGCGGCGGGTATGAGCGCGGGCGGTCATCATCGCCATGGTCGTGGCGTCGGTGCCGTTCTTGCAGAACATCGCCCAGTCGGCGTGGGCGACCATGCCGACGAAGGCCTCGGCCAGTTCGACCATCAGGCCGGTGGGTCCGGTCAGGGCGTCGCCCTGCCTCAGCTGGCGGACATAGGCCGCGTCGATTTCCGGCTGGGCGTAGCCGAACAGACTGGGGCCGTAGGCGCACATGAAGTCGAGGTAGCGTTTGCCGTCGGCGTCCGTGATCCAGGCGCCGTCACCGCTTCGGAAGAACTGCGGGTAGTCGTCCGGCAGCAGGCCGACAGACTGGTGGCCGTACATGCCGCCCGGGATCACCGCCTCGGCGCGGCGGCGCAGGTCGCGGTCAGTGTTGTTGGAACCCGTCACCGTTGATCCTCCCGCGGCTGTCATCGCCGTCTTGCGACGAACGATAGCGAACGCTAGCGGGAGGGCAACGGCCGATCGGCGGGGGCGCTACTTGCCGCCGCCGTTCCAGATGTCCTCGGCGATGCCGAGGAAGACAGTGATGTTCATTTCCAGGTTCTTCGGGGTGATGCCGTGATCGAAGATCACGTAGCGGTTCACGTCGAGCGAGTTGTCACCGCCGTTGCGCACGCCCACCGCCATGCGGTCGATCTCCTTCACGCGCGCGTTGACCGCGGCGTCGGAGTCCTGGGTGAAGCCGGCGCTGAGGTTGAGACCCTTACAGCGCTTGGGCGTGCCCGAGCAGACGGTGCCGTAGGCGAGGAATTTCATCCCGCCGGCCGACTTGGCGCTGACGTAGATCGCGCCGTTCTCGTCGGTCCCGGAATTGGTGACGGTGGCGCCGGCGGCGACGATCGCCTTGGTAGCATCGGCGATGGCCCAGTCGTTGAGCAGGCCCTGGGCGGCGGCCGGCGTGGCCATGATCGCCGACAGCGCGCCGGCGACGAGGAGTTTCTTCAGCATGGTAGTCCCCCTGTTAGACTTCAGCCCAGACGCGTTCTGCGATCCCGGTGAAGACACTGATGTTGAGCTTGAGATTGTCGCGGTGCACGCCGTGGTCGAGGATCACGTAACGCGAGATCAGCAGTTCGCTCTTGCCGCTGTTGCTGATCGAGACGGCCGCGAACTCGGGCGCGTACTTCTTCACGGCGGCATCGACCGCCACATCGGACGTGAGCGTGAAGCGGGTCTGCACCGAAGCCCCGCGGCAGCGCTTGGGTCCAGTCGTGGCGCCGGCGGCATGGTCGCAGACCCGCCCGCTGATGCTGAACTTCATGCCGCCCGCCGTCATCGCGGCGATGTAGGGCGCGCCGTCGGCGCTGACGTCCTCGCGCACGACGCTGGCGCCTGAGGCGACGACAGCAGACTTCATGTCAGCCACGCCCCAGTCGGCAAGATAGGTCTGAGCGGAGGCCGTGCCCGCGCACGAGAGGCCCGCAGCGAGCACAGCGGCCGCGGCGACGGATCTGATCATCTCACGAAGCTCCCGGCCAAATGACCCACCGCGAACTCTGACGCGGCGAACACCGCTACGCCAGAAGCTCCGATGCCGCAGGGTGCCGCTTGATCCACGCGGCGGCATAGCCACAAAGGGGGGTAATCTTCAGGCCCTTCTCGCGTGCGTCGGCGACGACGCCGGCCATCAGGCGAGCCGAGGTGCCCTTGCCGCGCAGGGGGACGGGCGAGAACACGTAGTCGATGATCAGCATGCCGGGATGCAGGCGGTAATCCGCGTAGGCGATCTCGCCCTGCTCCTCGAGTTCGTAGCGACCGGCGATCGCGTTGTCGGTGACTTTGCTCATGAAACTATAGCGCTCGAACGCGTGTCCCGATCCATCAGGGTTCAGACCAGCTCGATGGCCATGGCCGTGGCTTCGCCGCCCCCGATGCAGAGACTGGCCAAGCCCTTGGTTCCGCCGCGCGCCTTCAGGGCCGAGATCAGGGTGGCGAGGATACGGGCGCCCGAGGCGCCGATGGGGTGCCCGAGCGCGGTGGCGCCGCCGTTGACGTTGAGCTTGTCGCGATCGATGCCGAGCTCGCGCTGGGCGATCATGGCGACCACGGCGAAGGCCTCGTTGACCTCGAACAGATCGACGTCCTCGACGCTCCAGCCGGCCTTCTTCAGCGCCTTCCGCATCGCCGGCACGGGCGCGGTGGTGAACAGGCCCGGCTCATGGGCGTGGGCGGCGTGGGAAACGACGCGGGCGACGATCGGCAGGCCGAGGGCCTTGGCCACGCTCTCGCGAGTCATGACCAGGGCGGCGGCGCCGTCGCTGATCGAGCTGGCGTTGGCGGCGGTGATGGTCCCGTCCTTGGCGAAGGCGGGTTTGAGCGTCGGGATCTTGGCCGGATCGGCCTTGCCGGGCTGTTCGTCGACCGAGATGACCTCCTCGCCCTTGCGGGTCTTCACCGTCACCGGGGTGATCTCGGCGGCGAAGGCGCCGCTCTCCGTCGCCTTGCGGGCCCGGCTCAGGCTCTCGATGGCATAGGCGTCCTGGTCCTCGCGGGTGAACTGGTAGGTCCGCGCGGTGTCCTCCGCGAACGAGCCCATCAGCCGACCCGGCTCGTAGGCGTCCTCGAGACCGTCCAGGTACATGCTGTCGCTGATGACGTCGTGGCCGATACGGGCGCCGCCGCGATGCTTGGTCATCAGGTACGGCGCGTTGGTCATGCTCTCCATGCCGCCGGCGACGATGATGTCCGCCGAACCGGCCGCTAGAGCGTCGTGGGCCATGATCGCGGCCTGCATGCCGCTGCCGCACATCTTGTTGACGGTGGTTGCCTCGACCGAGAGCGGCAGGCCGGCGCCCAGAGCCGCCTGACGGGCCGGTGCCTGGCCGAGGCCGGCGGGCAGCACGCAGCCCATGATGATCTGCTCGACCTTGTCGCCGGCGAGACCCGCGCGCTCCAGCGCCGCCTTCACGGCCGTGGCGCCGAGCTCCGTGGCCTTGGCGCCGGACAGCGCGCCCTGGAAGCCGCCCATCGGCGTGCGGGCGTAGGAAACGATGACGACGGGATCGGCGGCGGACATCTGGGGAACTCCGTTCAGGCTGGGGTCATGTGATCGCTCTAGCGTGCATCGGCAAGCCCGCCGATGCGTTGGAGCGGGTGAAGAGCGTCTGTTTCGCGGAGGGGTCCGCGCTCGTACGACCAAGGAGCGAAGACCGATGACTATCCGAATTCTGCTGGCCGGAGCGGCCGTTGCGGGACTGCTGAGCGCCTGCGATCAGGCCCCGTCCCTGCCGCCCCTGAGCTACAGCCCGCCGATCGAGGCGCTGCCCTATGCGCCGCCGGTTCCGGTAGCGCAGGCTACGCGCGCGGATCCGCAGGCCTACTGGAACGAGGCCGCCACCTACGACGCGGGCTATGCCGACGTCGCGCCGGACTATGGGTATGATTACGGTCAGGAGACGCCCGCGGTCTGGACCCGAGGCGGCGACATCCTGCGGATCGTCGAGCGGCTCACCGACGGCGGCGAGCGCTACTACTATTACCGCCAGGGCCAGGACTATCCGTACTTCGTGCGCGATCCCGACTACGCCTATGCCTATGACAACCGGTCGCTGGCTGGCGTCTATGACGTGCGCAGCCGCCGCGCTCTCGACCGCCAGTATCTCAATGACCGCGCCCCCTACGCCGGTCGCTATCTGGCGCGGGCGGACGATCTGCGCCGGGCTGCCCGCAAGACGGACAAGGCCGACCGTCGCGCCTTCGACAGGAACCAGTGGCAGGCTTGGCAGCGCCGGGAGGATCGGCGCGACATCCGCCAGGCTGAACGGGCTGACCAAAGGCCGTTCGAACGCGCCGAGCGCCGGGATGACCGCCAACAGGCCGCCTTCGCCCGCGCCCAGACGGAGCAGGCGCGCGACGTCGCGCGGGCTCAGCAGCGCGCCGCCCGGGAAGCCGGTCGCGGCGACCGGATCGATATCGCCAAGGGGACCGATCCCGCTCAGGTCCAGCGCGTGCTCGAACGGCGTCAGCAAGCGCAGGCGCAACAGGCGCAGGACCGCCGTCAGTCGTCCGCGCAGATGAAGGCGGAACGTCGCCAGGCCGACGTCCAGCAGGCGTCGCAGCGCCAGCAACAGGTGCAGGCTCAGCGGCAGGCGAAGACCGAGGCGGCGCGTCAGACCCGCGAACAGCGACAGGCGACCCGCGCCGCCCAACCCGCTCAGCCATCCGGCCAGGGCTTTGGCCAGAAGGCCCTGCAACGGGCCGAGCAGCGTCAAGCGCAAGGTCAGGTTCAAACGCAACAGGCCCAGGCGCGGCAACAACAGGCGACGGCCAAGGCTCAGGCGCAGCAGGCTCGCGTCCAGGCCAAGGCCGACCGTGTGGCGGCCCGCCAGACTCAGGACTCTCAGCCGCGTCAGCAATGAGCGATCCGAAAAGGACGGGCGGCGACCTTGGGGCCGCCGCCCAAGTCACAACAGGACAGTGAGTTGCGTAACGAAACCTAGTCGGGTCGGTCCATAAAAACAACCCTCTTGCTTTCCCTTTGGGGAAACCCCAATCTTTCATCATGGGCAGGACAGCGAACTATTCTCAGCAGACGTGCGGCATCGCCGGCACGCTGGAAGTCGTGGGGGATCCCTGGACCCTCCTGATCCTGCGCGACGCGTTTCGCGGCGTGCGGCGCTTCGAGCAGTGGCAGGAACATCTGGGCGTCGCCCGCAACGTTCTCGCCGCGCGGCTGAAGACGCTGGTGGCGCACGGAGTCATGGAGACCCGCCAGTATTCCGAACGCCCGCCGCGCAACGAATACGTCCTCACCGCCAAGGGCCAGGACCTGCGCGGCGTACTGCTGACCATGGCCGACTGGGGCAACCGCCATGTCTACGAGGGTGAGGCTCCGGTGCAATTCGTCCACGATCACTGCGGCAAAGGCTTCGTCCCCAGGATCACCTGCGCCGAATGCGGCGAAGGCCTGATCCCCGGCGACCTGCGCCATGTGCATGTGAACAAGGACGCGCCGAACGTGGGCGCCGCGTTGGCGAAGGCCGACAAGGGCTAAACGGGGGACTGGATTATCGTGCCCCGGTTTCGGGACATGATTTCCTGCCCCTCGAACCGTCAGACGCCTGTGAGGGGACAGCTAATGATGTCCCTTCGGGACACCAAAAGCAGTCCCCGCCCCCGCGCTTCAGTTATGGTTAATGCGCCTCGGCCATGATGCCCTCTCTTGGTCCGGGGCAAAGCGTTGCGCAGTCTGATTTCCGCCGTCGAGCGCATCGAACCCCTGTCCGTGTCCGGGCGGGTGGCGGCCGTGAACGGGCTGCTGATCGAGGCGCGTGGCGGCCTGACCCATCTGCCGGTCGGAGCCCGCGCCGAAATCGAGCGCCGCAACGCCACGCCGCTGCCCGCCGAGGTGGTCGGCTTCCGCGAGACCCGCGCCCTGCTGATGCCGTTCGGTCCCGTGGAGGGGGTCGCGCCCGGCGCCGAGATCCGCATCAAGCCCGAAGGCGCCAGCGTCCGTCCGAGCCGGTCCTGGCTGGGCCGCATCGTCAATGCCTTCGGCGAACCCATCGACGGCAAGGGCGCCCTGCCCCAGGGCCAAGTCCCGTACAATCTGCGCGCCGCGCCGCCGGCCGCCCATGCGCGCGGCCGGGTCGGCGAACGGCTGGACCTCGGCGTGCGGGCGATGAACGTCTTCACCACCACCTGCCGCGGACAGCGTCTGGGCATCTTCGCCGGCTCGGGCGTGGGCAAGTCGGTGCTGCTGTCGATGCTGGCCCGCGAAGCGACCTGCGACGCGGTCGTGGTCGGGCTGATCGGGGAACGTGGCCGCGAAGTGCGTGAGTTCATCGAGGAAACCCTCGGCGAGGAAGGCCTCAAACGCGCCGTGGTCGTGGTCGCGACCTCCGACGAGCCCGCCCTGACCCGCCGCCAGGCCGCCTACATGACCCTGGCCGTGGCCGAGTCGCTGCGCGATCAGGACCTGGAAGTGCTCTGCCTGATGGACTCGGTGACCCGCTTCGCCATGGCCCAGCGCGAGATCGGCCTGGCCGCCGGCGAGCCGCCCACCACCAAGGGCTACACCCCGACCGTCTTCACCGAACTGCCCAAGCTTCTGGAGCGCGCCGGGCCCGGCCCCGTGCGGCCGGACGGCACCACCGCGGGCCCGATCACCGGCCTGTTCACGGTGCTGGTCGACGGCGATGACCATAACGAACCGATCGCCGACGCCGTGCGCGGTATTCTCGACGGCCACATTGTCATGGAACGGGCGATCGCCGAGCGCGGCCGCTTCCCCGCCATTAACGTTCTCAAGTCCATAAGTCGGACCATGCCCGGCTGTCAGCTGCCTCATGAGCGCGAGATCGTGAAGTCCGCACGGCAGACGCTGGCCGCCTACGCCAACATGGAAGAGTTGATCCGCATCGGCGCCTATCGCGTCGGCACCGACCCGCAGATCGACCGCGCCATCGCCCTGAACCCTGAGCTGGAAGGCTTCCTGTCTCAGGACAAGGAAGAGGCCACCAGCCTCGACGACAGCTTCGGTCGTCTCGACCACATTCTCACCGGTGACGCTGAATGAAGGCCATGGGCTCCCTGATCCGGATCTCGACCCATGAGGTCGAGACCCTGCAGAAGCGGCTGGCGGACATCGTCGATCGCCGCACCCACTGCGAGCTGCGCCTGGTGGTCATCGAGGCCGAGGGCGAGAGCGAACTGCAGCGCGCACGGGGCGACGCCGAGGCCGGCTGGTACCTGATCGGTTTCCGCGAGGGGCTGAAGCAGCGCAAGGCCGCCGTCCAAGCCGAGATCGACGTCATCGCCCTGGAAGAAGCCGGCGCCCGCGACGCGCTGGGCGAGGCCTTCGAGGCGCTCAAGAAGTACGAGCACGTGCAGACCGCGCACAGGACGGTGGCCCGCAAGGAAGCCGACCGCCGCGAGACCGCGGCCCTCGACGAGCTCGGCCTGCGCCGGGCCTCGGCGCGGTGACCTACAGCCGTCGCGGCGTGCTGACGGCCGGGCTGGCCCTGGCCGCTTGTGGCCGCGAGGACGCCGCCTCCCAGCAGCCCATCCACGCCCCGCCGTTGAAGTCGCTGGCGCCCTTCCCGGTCGGCGTCGCCGTGCAGGCGGCGCAGTTGAACGAGCCCGCCGCCGCCTCGCTGATCGCCGAGCACTTCTCCCAACTCACCGCCGAGTGGGAGATGAAGATGGAGTACATCGTCGGCGACGACGGCGGCTTCCGCTTCGACCGCGCCGACGCCATCGCCGGCTTCGCCCGCCAGCACGGCCTGCGCCTCTTCGGCCACGCCCTGGTCTGGTACGCCAACGAGCCGGAAGCCTTCAAACAGCTCGACGAACGCCGCCAGAGCTTCGATGGCGCCCTGCGCAACTACGTCACCGCCGTGGTCGGGCGCTATCGCGGGCTCGCCTCGGGCTGGGACGTGATCAACGAGCCGATCAAGGACGACGGTTCCGGGCCGCGCGACAGCCTGTGGAGCCGCAAGCTCGGCCAGACGGGCCATTTCCGCGTCGCCTTCGAGGCCGCCAGGGCCGCCGATCCCGACGCGGTGCTGTTCACCAACGACTACCATCTCGAGAGCAAGTCCGCGAAGCTGGCCAGCTACATGCGGCTGATCGAGCAGCTGCTGCGTGAGGGTGTGCCGCTGGGCGGGATCGGCTGCCAGACCCACTGCGACGCGAGCCTGCCGGCCGGCGCGCTGACGAAGACGCTTAAGGCGCTGTCGGGCTTTGGCTTGCCCATCCATGTGTCGGAGATGGACGTGTCGGTGATCGGAGGCGGCCTGTTCGCCTCACGACGTGACGCGGAGCTGGCCCAGGCGCGGCTCTACGGCGAGGCCATGGACGCCTTCACCGCCTTGCCGGACGCCCAACAGTTCGCGTTCTCGGTCTGGGGGCTGCGCGACAGCGACAGCTGGCTGCGGCGCGAGAACAAGGCCGACGCGCCGCTGCTGTTCGACGACGCGGGACGACCGAAGCCGGCGTTCACCGCGGTCGTGGACGCGCTGAGGCGCTAGTAGGCCGGCGGCGGCGGGGTCGTCGGACGGGCGTCCGGGCGCTGCTGCTGGAGGGAGTGGTCGGCGTCGCTGGCCCGACGCAGGGCGCGCAGGTCGTCGGCGATGCGCAGGATGGCCACGTAGAATTCGCAGAACGAGCGCCACAGCAGCACCAGCGCGACGCAGACCAGCAGGCCGGCGACCGACACGGGCAGGGCCAGCAGCTTGCCGATGACGTCGTCGTCGTTGAGCACCACGCCGACGGCCGCGCCAATGGCGCCGAAGGCCCCGAGCACGATCACGCCGAGGCCGGCCCAGTAGATCAGGTGGATGACCGGTCCGGTCATCAGGCGGTCGAAGGTCAGCAGATCCCAGAGGATGCCGCCGCCGCTACCGCGCTTTCTCGATTTCGGCGCCATGCGAACTCTTCCCCGACGGCTGTAAGCGCCATCTCAACGGCGCATCTCTATCGGCGCGGCTCGCCGGGAGCAACAACGACCAGAGCTGCGGTCGGCATCGCGGTAACCCCGACGAATGCGCGCAGGTTCCCTCGGGGCACGGTTGCGGGGGCGGCGAGGAGGCCGATACGCTGGCCGCAACAAGATAAAGGGAACGCCGCCATGAGCACCGAAGACCGGATTTCCGTAACCATCGAGGGCGGCGTCGCCGACGTCCGCCTGGTGCGCACGGACAAGATGAACGCCCTCGACGACGCCATGTTCTCGGCCCTGATCGAGACCGGCGAGCGACTCAAGGCCGATCCCGCCGTGCGCGTGGTGGTGCTGTCGGGCGACGGCCGCGCCTTCTGCGCCGGGCTCGACATGGGCAATTTCGGCAAGATGGCCTCGGGCGAGCGCAGCGGCGGAAGCGGCGCGCTGGTCACCGCCGACCGCACCCCGGGCGGCAGCAACCGGGCCCAGCACGCGGTGATGGTCTGGCGCGAGATCCCGGTCCCGGTGATCGCGGCGATCCACGGCGTGGCCTTCGGCGGCGGCTTCCAGCTGGCGCTCGGCGCCGACCTGCGCTTCGTCACCGCCGATACGAAGATGTCGGTGATGGAGATCAAATGGGGCCTGGTGCCCGACATGGCCGGCCTGGTGCTGATGCGTCAGCTGGCCCGCGACGACGTTGTCCGCGAGCTGACCTACAGCGGCCGCCAGTTCACTGGCGAGGAGGCTGTCACCCTCGGCTTCGCCACCCGCGTCTGCGCCGATCCACGCGCGGAGGCTCTGGCCTTCGCGGCCGACGTCGCTTCGAAGAACCCGCACGCCATCCGCGCCGACAAGCGCCTGTTCGAGGTCGCCGCGCAAGGTGACGCCAAGGCGACCCTGCTGGCTGAATCGGTCGAGCAGACTGCACTGATCGGCTCGCCCAATCAGGTCGAGGCGGTCATGGCCAACATGCAGAAACGCGCGCCGACGTTCGCGGACTGACTGGTCGGGGACATGCTCCGCCAAGCGGTGCGTGTCCCCGTCAGCAAGGCCTAACGCCCCAACGCCTTCCCGATCGCCGCGCCGATAGCGCCGGTGACGCCGGAGCTGAACGTGCCGAGCAGCAGAATCTCGCGCGCCGTGTCGCCCCAGGCCACCGAGGCGGCGATGCCGATCAGGGCGCAGACAGCCCCGGCGATGACGCCGCCGAGCAGGCTGTCGGGCCAGCTGGTCTTCGACGCCCTCGCATAGAGCAGTCCGGCGACCAGCGAGATCGCCAGGCCGCCGAGCATGAACACGTTGTCGCGGACGAACGGGATGAAATGGCCGGCCACGATCATTGCCAGCTGCAGCACCGTGCCTATGACGGTGGCGTTGATTAGAGCCTTGCGGTTCATGGCCGCCTCCCCTTGAGGGGCGCCTTCAGTCACGCCCCGTACCGAGGCTGTCACGCGGCGCTAAAGGCGGCAAGAGCGGGTCCCGCCGGCTCTCCGTCGGCGGGACCCTGGCCGCGCTTACTTCTGCGGCTTGGAAGAGGCCTTGATCTCGGCCTTGGTCTGGCTGCTGACGGTGGAGCCGTCGGCGCTGGTCAGGCTGGACGCCGGCACGCCGTAGAGGGCGCCGTCGATCTGCAGCACTACCTGGGGTCCGGCTTCGCCGTCGCTGACACCCTGGATGACGCCGACATCGGCGCCGGCGGCGTCGGTCACGGCGGCGCCGGCCTTGAATTCGGTTCCGACGGTGGCGGCGCTGGGCGTGGCCGCGGATTCTGCTGCGGGGGGATTGGTCTCGTCAGGCGTCGCCGAGGGAATTTCCTGGGCATTGGCGGCGACGGCGAAGGAGGCCGCGACGGCGGCAAGGAGCAAGGTCCGGTAAGTCATGGAGGTGTTACTTCCTACGTGACGCCCCCCGGCCCGTTGGATGTGAACGCCGAACCGTGAAGCCGGTTCCGAAGAAAATCGCGAGAGCTCGCTAGACCTGCCCGACGGTCTTCAGCCGGGCCTTCGGGTGGACCTCGTTCTGGCTCATCACGACCGTCTGGCCACGGAAGCGTTCGATGATCGAGCGGGCGTAGGGGCGGACCTGCGGGCTGGTCAGCAGCACCGGTGAGTCACCGGCCAGGGCGGCACGCTCGAACGCCTCGCGGACGCCCTTGATGAATTCCTGAAGCTTGCTCGGCGCCATGGCCAGCTGCTTCTCCTCGCCGGGACCGACCAACGACTCCGAGAAGGCGATCTCCCAGTCCGGCGACAGGGTGACGATCGGCAGGGCGCCGTCGTCGCCGCGGTTGGCCCAGCACAGCTGGCGGCCGAGCTTGGCCCGGACCGCCTCGACCAGCGAGGTGATCGACGCGGTATGCGGCGCGGCCTCGGCGACACCTTCGAGGATGGCCTGCAGGTCGCGGATCGAGACACGCTCGCGCAGCAGGGCCTGGAGCACGCGCTGGAAGGTGGTGCCGGTGACGATGGCCGGGATGACATCGTCGGCCAGTTTCTTCTGGTCCGGGGCCAGTTCCTTGATGAGCTTCTGGACCTCGGCGTAGGACAGCAGGTCCGACATGTTGTCCTTGAGGATCTCGGTCAGGTGCGTGGTCAGCACGGTGGCCGGATCGACAATGGTGTAGCCGCGGAACGTCGCCTCTTCCTTGAGGTTGTCGTCGATCCAGGTCGCGGGCAGGCCGAAGGCGGGCTCGCGAACATGGTCACCGGGCAGTTCGACTTGGCCGCCGCGCGGGTCCATGGCCATCAGCGAGCCGATGCGGACCTCGCCGGCCCCGCACTCCATCTCCTTGATGCGGATGGCGTAGCCCTGGGTCGGCAGGCGCATGTTGTCGAGGATGCGCACCGGCGGCATCACGAAGCCGAAGTCCGCCGCCAGCGTCTTGCGCAGGGCGCGGATCTGATCGGTCAGCTTGCGGCCGTCGAGGTCGTTGATCAGGGCCAGCAGGCCGTAGCCGAGCTCGATCTTGATGTCGTCGATGGCCAGGGAGGCGGCGATCGACTCCTCCTCGGTCTCCGGCGGCGCGGGCAGGTCCTCGATCTTGATCTCGGGAATGACCGGGGCGTGTGATCGCCGCCAGGCCAGCACCCCTGCCCCGACCGCCATGGCCAGGAACGGGATCACCGGCATGCCGGGGATGATGGCCAGGACGCCGGAAGTGGCCGAGACCATGCCCAGGCTGACCGGGTTCATGGCCAGCTGGGCGACCAAGGCCTTGTCCGCGGCGCCCTCGACGCCGGCCTTCGACACCAGCAGGCCGGCGGCGATCGAGATGATCAGGGCCGGGATCTGGCTGACGAGACCGTCGCCGACGGTCATCAGGGTGTAGGTGGTGGCGGCCTGACCGGCCGGAATCTTGTGCTGAAGGATGCCGATCAGCATGCCGCCGATGATGTTGATCGCGACGATGATCAGGCCGGCGATCGCGTCGCCCTTCACGAACTTGCTGGCGCCGTCCATGGCCCCGAAGAAGGTCGATTCCTGCTCCAGTTCCTTGCGGCGGGTCTTGGCCGTCTCCTGATCGATCAGGCCAGAGCTGAGGTCGGAGTCGATCGCCATCTGCTTGCCGGGCATGGCGTCGAGGGTGAAGCGGGCCGAGACCTCGGCGATCCGGCCGGAGCCCTTGGTGACGACGAGGAAGTTCACCAGCACCAGGATCGCGAACACGATCAGGCCGATGATGAAGTTGCCCCCCATCATCAGCTCGCCGAAGGCCTTGATGACCTGGCCGGCCCCGTGGGCGCCCTCGTGGCCGTGGCCGAGGATCAGTCGCGTCGACGCGATGTTCAGGCCCAGCCGAAAGAGGGTCGTGACCAGCAGCACCGTCGGGAAGGCCGTGAACTCGAGCGGCTTCTTGATCAACAGCGAGGTCATCAGGATCAGGATCGAGCTGCCGATCGACAGGGTCAGCAGGATATCCAGAAGGAACGGCGGGATCGGCAGGATCAGCAGCACGACGATGCCGACGATGCCGACGGCCAGCCCGACTTCCCCACGCGCCACCCAGCCCCAGACGTCGCGGGCGCTGGTGCGGGTGTTGATGCCGGAGATGCCGGTGTCGGCCATGGTTTAGATCACTCTCAGGCCGCGTTCTGGCCGAGGCCGGCCTGCGGCGCCGGGACCGAAACGCCGGCCTCGGAATATTCCTTCAGCTTGTTCCGCAGGGTGCGGATCGAGATGCCGAGGATGTTGGCCGCGTGGGTGCGGTTGCCGATGCAGTGGCTGAGGGTGTCGAGGATCAGCTGTTGCTCGACCTGGGCCACGGTCTGGCCCACGAAGTCGCGGCTGACCGCGTCTGCGGCCATCGAGGCGGTGCGGGCGATGGCGGCGTCCGGGGCCGGCGACATCGGCTGGCCGTCCGGCAGGCGGATGGCGAATTCCTCGATCTCGGCGCCGGTGGAGAGCAGCACCGCGCGGTGCATGGCGTTCTCCAGTTCGCGGACGTTGCCCGGCCAGCGGTGGGCGACCAGGCGACGGCGCGCCTCGCCCGACAGCGGACGCTCGGGCATGCCGTTGGCGGCGGCGTATTTCTTCACGAAGTGCTCCGACAAAGCCACGATATCACCAGGACGCTCCCGCAGCGCCGGCAGGCGCAGGTTCACGACGTTGAGGCGGTAGAGCAGGTCTTCGCGGAAGACGCCTTCCTTCACGGCCTGGGCGAGGTCGCGGTTGGAGGTGGCGATGACGCGGATGTCGACCTTGACCGGCTTGCCGCCGCCGACGCGATCGATCTCGCGCTCCTGCAAGGCGCGCAGCAGCTTGGCCTGCAGGCGGCCGTCCATCTCGCTGATTTCGTCGAGCAGAAGCGTGCCGCCGGTGGCTTCCTCGAACTTGCCGATGCGGCGCGCCACGGCGCCGGTGAAGGCGCCCTTCTCGTGGCCGAACAGCTCACTCTCGAGCAGGTTCTCGGGGATGGCGGCGCAGTTGACGCTGATGAACGGCTTGTTCTGACGACGCGACTTGGTGTGGACGTAACGGGCCATCACCTCCTTGCCGACGCCGCTCTCGCCCGTGATCAGGATCGAGGCGTCGGACGGCGCGATCTGGTCGGCCAGCTTGATCACCGCGTCCATGCCGGGGTCGCGGGCGATCATCGGCCGGTTGTCGTCGCCGATCGCGGCCAGCACCGCGGCGATCAGCTCGGCGTCGGGCGGCAGCGGGATGAATTCCTTGGCTCCGGCGCGGATGGCGTCGCCGGCGCGCTGGGCGTCGGCGGCCACGCCGCAGGCCACCACCGGCACCCGGATCCGCTCGGCCTCGTTCGCCGCGATCAGGCCCGCGATGTCGAGGTCGTAGTCGACCATCAGGAGGTCGGCGCCCTGCCCGGCGCGCAGCGCCTGGGTGGCGGCCTCCACGGTCTCGACATGAGCCACCTTGGCGCCCGCCGACATCGCCATCTTCACGGCGAGGGACAGCTGTCCGTTCAAACGTCCGACGACCAGAAGCCGCATGGGTAGTCTCCTCAGCTCACACGATCGCCGATCAGACGTTCGTGTCGCCGTCCTTGATGATTTCGGTCATGGTCACGCCCAGGCGATCGTCGACGACGACGACTTCGCCGCGGGCGACCAGGCGATTGTTCACGTAGATGTCGATGGCCTCGCCGACCTTGCGGTCCAGCTCCAGGACGCTGCCCTGGCCGAGGTGAAGCAGCTGGGCGACCGACAGGCTGGCGCGGCCGAGCACGGCCGAGATGTTGACCGGCACGTCGAACACCGTCGCCAGATCGGCGGCGGACTTGCCCTCCATCTCGATGTGCATCTCGGAGGCCAGGGCCTCGTCGGGGGCGAACTCGTCGAGGGTCAGGTTGGTCTCGTCGGTCATTGGTCGATCTCGCTGGGGGCGATCAGGGGTTCGGCGTGCAGGCCTTCGGCGGCCAGGGCGGCGTCCAGGGTCTCGGCCACGCGCACGGCGGCGGCCTCGGGGTCGAAGGCGGCCTTGCCGTCACCCCAGTCGAGGACGAAGGCGGCCGGGGGCATGCCGGGCTCGGCCCGGGCCAGGATCTGTCCGGTGAAGCCGATGGCCTCGGCGGTGTGGTCGAGGGCGAGCTGGACCCGCTCTTCCAGGCCGGCGGCGACGCGGACGATCAGGCGCGGCTGGGCCTCGATCTCGCGAGCCAGGCTTTCCAGCGCGGCGGCGACCGGCGCTTCCGGGAAGCGCGACAGGGCGGCGTCCGCGATGCGGCGGGCGGCGACCAGGGCCAGCTCGGCGGCGCCGACGCGGTGCTCGTGAGCCACGCCCTGGACGGCGGCGAGGCCGAGGCGGGCGGCGCGGGCAATGTCGGCCAGGGCGTCGGCGACGGCGGCTTCCGACTGGGCCACGGACGAGCGCTCGCCCTCGGCATAGCCGGCGGCGCGGGCCTGCTCGACCTCCTCGGCGGTGAAGTGCCGGCGACGTACGGGCGGCGCATAGGCGACATCGCCGATGTCGTCGAAGACGGTGTCGAAGGCGAACAGCTTATGGGGGACGCCGGTCATCAGTAGATCAACTCATCGTCGCCGCCGGACCCTGCCAGCATGATCTCGCCCTTGGCGGCGAGGTCCTTGGCGGCCTGGACCATGGTCATCTGGGCCTGGTCGACGTCGCGCAGGCGCACGGGGCCCATGCTTTCCATGTCCTCGCGCATGATCTTCGACGCGCGCTCGGACATGTTGGAGAAGAACATCTCGCGCAGGGTGTCGGAGGCGCCCTTCAGCGCCAGCGCCAGCTGGTCCTTCTCGACCGCCCGCAGCAGCGTCTGCACGCCGCCCGGGTCGAGCTTGTTGAGGTCCTCGAACACGAACATCAGCGCCCGGATGCGCTCGGCGCTCTCGCGGTTGCGCTCTTCCAGGGCTGCGATGAAGCGCGCCTCGGTCTGGCGGTCGAAGTTGTTGAAGATGTCCGCCATCATCTCGTGGCTGTCGCGCTTGGAGGTGCGCGCCAGGTTGGACATGAACTCGGTGCGCAGGGTCTGCTCGATCTTGTCGAGGATCTCGCGCTGGACCGGCTCCATGCGCAGCATCCGCTGCACGCATTCGAGCGCGAAGTCCTCCGGCAGCGAGGCCAGCACCCGGGCGGCGTGCTCGCCCTTGATCTTGCTCAGCACCACCGCGACGGTCTGCGGGTATTCGTTCTTCAGATAGTTGGCGAGCACCGCCTCGTTCACGTTGGCGAGCTTGTCCCACATGGTGCGGCCCGCCGGACCGCGGATCTCCTCCATAAGGGCGTCGACCTTGTCGCCGGGCAGGAAGCTGCCGAGCAGGCGCTGGGTCTGTTCGAAGCTGCCCATGATCGCGCCGCTGGACGACATTCCGGACACGAACTCGACCAGCAGCTCCTCGACGACGGCCGCGGAGACCTGGCCGAGCGACGCCATGGCCTGGGAGACCTCCTTGATCTCCTCCTCGTCCAGGGATTCCCAGATCTTGGTGTGGTCCTCGCCGAGGGCCAGCAGGATGACGGCGGCCTTCTCCGGCCCGCTCAGCTTGCTCGGATCACTGACCGCCTTGGATTTCCCCAGCGCCATCAGGTCGTCTCATGCAGCCAGGTGCGGAGGATCGACACCGACTCCTCCGGATGCTTGTCGACGAAGTCCGACACCCGCTTGACCGAGGAGGCCCGAACCTGGCCCTCGATGCGGGCGATGTCGATGCGCTGGTCGAGATCGGGGCCCGCCAGCGCCAGCGGCTCGCCCGTCGACGGATCGACCGTCAGCTGCATCTGCTGGCCGTCGGCCGTGGTCACCAGCCGGGTCGCCCCGCCGCCGCCCGCCAGCATCGGCATGCCGCCGCCGGCCGGACCGCCGAGGGTCTTCAGCAGCGGCTTCACACCGAACAGCAGGATCAGCAGCGCCACGATGGCCAGCACGCCGATCTCGACGGCGCGCATGATGTCGTTCTTGTCGAAGCTGCTCAGCAGCCCCCCCTCGCCGGCGGCCACGCCCTCGGGGACCTCGCGGGAGAAGCGGACGTTGACGACGCTGACGATGTCGCCGCGCTCGGCGTCGAAGCCGACGGCGGCCTTCACCAGCTGGTCCAGGCGCTGCATCTCCTCGGCGGTGCGGGCGGTCCAGGCGCCGGGCTTGCCGTCGGCAGCGGCCGCTCCGGTAGCGCCGTCGACGGCCACCGAGACCGAAATCTTCTTGATGGCGCCGGGCTCACGCACCTCGGTGCGGGTCTTGTTGCTGATCTCGTAGTTGGTGGTGGAGTCGGTGCGGCCGCTGGTCGAGCTGTTCTGCGGGCCGGTCCCGCCGGGGGTGGCGCCGCCGGGGATGTTGGCGGCCGCGGTGACGCCCTCGGCGCCGTCGGCGGCGTTCTCCTTGGCGTTTTCCTCACCGGTCTGCTCGGACCGGATGACCTGACCGTCGGGATCGTAGGTGGTTTCCTGCTCGGTCACCCGGGCCATGTCGATGTCGGCGCTGACTTCGACGCGCGAGCGGCCGGGACCGACGACGCCTTCGACCATCTCCTTGATCCGCGCGGCCAGCTTGCGCTCGACCTCGCCCTTGCGGTCGTCGGCCAGCTTGCCGGCGATCGAGCCGCTGCCGCCGACCGACAGGGTCTTGCCGTGCTGGTCGATGATCGAGACCTGCTCGGCCTTGAGGTTGGGCACGGCGCCGGCGACCAGGTTCTGGACGGCCTGGACCTGGTCCTCGCTGGGCTTGCGGCCGCCGACGCCGATCGTCACCGAGGCGGACGGCGCCTCGGCCTCTTCCTCGAACAGCTGGCGCTTGGGCAGGTTCAGGTGGACGCGGGCGAAGGTGACGCCGTCGAGCGACTTGATGGTGCGCGCCAGTTCGCCCTCGAGCGCGCGCTGGCGGTTGAGCTGCTGGACGAAGTCGGTCTGGCCGAGGGTCGCACCGGCGTCGAAGATTTCGTAGCCGACCGACCCGGAGGTCACCAGGCCCTTGCCGGACACCATCAGCCGGGCCTCGTTGACCCGGTCGCGCGAGACCATGATCGTGGAGCCGTCGCCCTTGGCTTCGTACTTGATCCCGGCCTGGTCCAGCGCCTGGACCACGGCCGAGGCTTCCTTCAGGTCGAGGTTCGAATAGAGGAGCGCCTTGGGCTGGGCGCCAAGGGTCGTCACCGCGAACACCAGCCCGGCAATAAGCGCCGCACCGATGCCCAGCAGCGCCGCGAGTCGGCCGATGCCGAACCCACGCAACCCGCTCATGACCTGTTCCACTCGGGCCTGCCCCCAAAACACTGACAGGGGCGCGACCGCGCTGGTTCGCCCACTGCTAGGCAGGAATTACCGGGTGCAGGGTAAACGGGGTCTTAAGGATGGTTACCGGCCGGCCCCAAAAGAAAACGGCCGCGCCCCCTGGGGAGCGCGGCCGCTTCATTTCGCCGAGGCTCGATTTGGGTCGAGCGGCTCAGCGATATTGCTGAAGACGGGTCGTTCGAAGGCCGGCCATGCCGTGCCGGTCGATCGACTTCTGCCAGGTCAGGAATTCCTCGTTGGTGAGGCGATAGCGATCGCAAGCCTCATCCAGGGTCAGAAGACCACCTCGCACCGCCGCCACGACCTCCGCCTTGCGCCGGATAACCCAACGCTCGGTATTGGCCGGCGGCAAGTCAGACAGCGTCAGCGGCGCGCCGGTCGGACCGATCACGTACTTCTCGCCTCTGCTGTTGACGCGCTGCTGCTGAAGCATCGTTCTACGCCTCTCTCACCATCACTTGTGGCGAGGAATATGCGCCCGCGACAATAACACGCGGTAAAGCGCAATGGTTTAAGTAGGTTAACCACCATCTCTCGCAAGTTAACAACAGTGTTTCATGGTGAGACATCTGAATTAACACCAGATAAATCTCAAGATTAGCGCTTAATATTGAGCAGTTCTTCCAGCATCTGATCGGCGGTCGTGATGATCTTCGACGAGGCCGAGTAGGCGCGTTGCGTGGTGATCAGGCCGGTAAACTCGCTCGAGAGATCGACTGTCGACGCTTCCAGCGTAGAGGGGGCGATGAAGCCGGCCCCGCCGCTGCCCGGCGTCTTGAAGTTGTAGGTGCCGCTCTCCTTCGACACCCGGTAAGCATTCCCGTTGATCGGGATCAGGCCGTCGGCGTTGGGGAAGGTGGCGATGGCGACCTGGGCGATCTGGCGCGAGATGCCGTTGTCGAAGATCGCGGTGACGTAGCCGAGGTCATCGATCTCGATGTCGGTCAGGTTGCCGAAGGCGGTGCCGTTGGTGGCGACCGACTGCAGCACGCTCTCGCTGTCGAAGGCGGTCAGGCCGCTGGCGGCGCCGGCAAGCTCCAGGCGGATGTCCTGATCGCCGATGCCCAGGCCGCCGGCCCATTTGAAGCCGCTCGCGCCCGGCGCGGCCCCGGCCGAGGCGCCGAAGTTCAGGTTCGGCTCATCGTAGTCGGCGAACAGCGGATTTTGGCCCGCCGGGAGGACGGCGTTCGGATCGAAGCGGCCGTCGGCGGTGAAGGCGATGGTGCCCACCGCCAGTTGGCCGTTGGTAAGCGGCGCGCCGACTTCGACATCGCTGGCCGGGACGGCGCGCACCTCGGCGTACCATTGGTTCGGCTCGGAACTGCGTAGGAAATCGATCTGCAGAGTCCGCTTGCCGCCCTTGGAGTCGGAGACCGGCACCTGGATCGAGAAGTCCGGCTTGGTGCCGGTGCCGGCGTCGGCGTCGTAGTTGGCCATCGAGTTCGCGCCGGTAGGGGAATAGGTCATCGGCGAACCGGTGACCGCCGCCGACAGCGTCGTGCTGGACTTCAGGTTGGCGTTGACCTGGATCCGCGAGGTGGGCTCGGCCGCGCCGCCGACCGAGGCGACGTTGATCGACTTCAGGCGCGTGATGTCCGACGGGTCGGTGCCGATAACGCCGTTGGCGTCGGTCAGCCAGCCCTGCAGATAGTGACCGGCGTCGTTGCGCAGATAGCCCATGCTGTCGAGCTGGAACGAACCAGCGCGGGTGAAGGACCGGGAGTCCGCGGCCGAGACGTTCTCGGCCTTGTCGGTGACCACGAAGAAGCCCGCACCCGAGATCGACAGGTCGGTGCCGCGCGTGGACTGAATCGGCAGGCCCTGGGTGGTGATGAACCGACGGGTCTGGGCGGTGACGCCCCCGGCCGAATAGGCGGCGGTGCTCGAACGGCTGGTCACCAGGGTCTGGAAGTTGGCCTGGCTACGCTTGTAGCCGGGCGTGTTGACGTTGGAGATGTTGTCGGAAATCGCGGCGAGGGCCTGGGAGTTGGCGCTCAAGCCGGTGACGCCGGCAAGCATGGCGCTGTTGATGCTCATGGAGGATAGCCTTCCTTACTGAGATGCGTTGCTGGGTCAGACGGTGGTGTTCTTGACGCTGGTGACGTTGCCGAGAGGCACCTTGAGTTTCCCGACGCTGACCATCGTCTGGCCGTTGATGACTTCCACGCCGGTGGCGACGCCGGTGGCGTGGGTGGAGGTTGCGATCTTCTCGCCGGCGGCGCCGGTGGCGGTCATCCGCAGGGTGTAGGTCCCGCCATCGGCCAGCTGGGTGCCGGTGGTGGCCTTGCCGTCCCATTCGAAGGTCTTGCCGTCGCCCTTGGTGACGTTGGCGTCGGTGCGACTCCAGACGACCTGGCCGGCGCTGTTGAGGATTTCGTACTTCACGTCCTTGGCGTTCCTGGGCAGGTCGTAGTTCCAGGTCGCCTTTCCGCCCTCGAGCGTGGTGTCGTTGGTCTCGGCCGTGACGGTCTTGCCGATGATGCCCACGGCGCCGGCGATGCCGCCGTCGTTCATGCCGACCAGCATGGCGAGCAGATCGTTGGTCATGAGCTGCTGCTCGACCCCCGTCATCTGCACGATCTGGGCGGTGAACTCGTTGGAATCGAGCGGCGACAGCGGATCCTGGTTCCGGAGCTGCGTGGTCAGCAGCTTCATGAACGTGTCGGTGCTGGACGCCATCCGGTCCTTGGCGCCGTTGATCTGGTCCATAACCGAACCTGTTGCGGCAACAGCCATGTCACGAACCTCAAATACGAATGTCCACGCCACCGGAGGCAGCGCGGGCGTTGGATGAAAGAGCGGCGCGGGCGTCGGCCTCGTCGAGGCCGCTCTGGGCGGTCTGGAAGGCGCGGCCGGACCAGCTGCGGGACTGTTCGCCAGCCTCGCGGCCGCCGAAGCCGCCGCCCTGGCTGGCCATGTCGAAGCTGAGGCCGCTGTCGGAGACCTCGAAACCCGCCTGCTCAAGCGCTGCGCGCAGTTCGCCAGACCGGCTCCTGAGGTCGGACGCGGATTGGGCGGAATCGAAGGACAGGGCCGCGGTCAGACGACCGTCGCGATCGATCTCGACGCTGACGTCGACCTTGCCGAGGCCGTGGGGATCGAGCTGCAGGTCGAACTTCGTCGACTGACCTTCGAGCTTGCGCACGATATCGGCCGACAGCTTGGCCACCGTCTCGGCGGACGTGCGGGACGCGGCGGGAGCCTCAGCCGTCGTCGCGGCGCCCGACGCCGCGGCGGCGCGGACGTCGACGGCCTGGACGGGACGCTCGGGCGCGTCGGTCTCGACCACTTCGACCGGGACCTGAGCGATATCGGGCGAACCGTCGACGCCGGCGTCAGCCTGGACGGCGACCTCGTCACCCGGCTTGGGCTCGGCGCCGTCGAGCCCGTCCAGATAGGAGGAGACGGCCGTGGCGGTCTGCTCGCTCTTGGCGGCCGCGCTGGCGGCGGCGGCATTGGCGGCGCGGCGGGTTTCGCCGGCGGGCGCGGCCGGACGCGGCGGCGTGGCCACAGCGGTCACAGCGGGCGCCGCCTCGACTTGGGCTTCGGCGGCGGCAGCGGGAGCGACATCGGTCTTGCCCACGACCGGCTGGGTCTTGGTCGTCTCGGCGGGACGGGCGGCGGCTGCTGCTGCAGCTGCAGCAGCGGCTGTCGCCGCGGCAGCCGTTGCCGTGGCTGTACTGGACGTGGCGGGCGCGGCAGCCGCACGCGAAGCATCCGAGACCGGGGCCGCCGGCAGTTCGCCCTCCACCGGCGCCTCCGCGAGGACATCGGACACGAACGCCTCGCCCGCCGTCACGGCCTCGTCCTGAGCTTGGTCGTTGGCCTTGGCGGCGACATCCACGGCCGACGAGGCAAGGTTCGGAGCGGATCCGGCCGTCGGCGCTTGCTGAGCCGCGGAAGCGTCGCGGGCGTTGGTGGCGACCTCGGCGGTCGCCGTAGTCGTGGGCGCGACAGGCGAGGAGACGGCAGGCTGCTCGCCGTCGATCGGCACGGCGCTGTCGACGGCAGGCTCGACGACCGTGGCGCTTACCGCCGACGTCGGCGTCGAAGCGCCCTCGGCCACTTCGGTGGCGGCGGCGCCTTCTTCCTGCGCGGTGGGCAGACCGGCGGTCAGCGGCGCGAACGGCAACACATTGGAGGCGCCGGCGAGCGCGGGATCGATGACAGCGGCATCGGGCTGGGCAGCGGCGAGATCGATGCCCGCGTCCGCCTTGCCATCTTCCACGCCGCCGCCGGTGATGGCGTCGGTCATGCCGGCCAGCATCGCCTCGAACACGCCGAGCACGGCGTCGCCACCCGTCGCACCGGTCCCGGCCTTCTCAGGCTGGGCTCCGGCGCCCGGCAGGGCGGCGAGGATGGCTGACGCGAACGCGGTCATGGCAGGCTTGGGTCGCCTCGTGGCGGTGGAAGCTGGTCGGCGCCTGCTGCGCCCGGATCATTCGAACCCATCAAAGCAACCAGCGGGCCAACTGCCCTCAGACACCACATATCATTGTATTTATTCAGCTTTATTCACCCTTATAGCAGAGCGCCCCATGCCCTTCCGGGGCGCTTTTTGCCGAGCCGCAATGGTCACGAGGGGCGCGAACTGCCCATCGCCGACACCCGGAAGCCATCTGGCGCCCGTCTTGCGCTGTCGTTCCATGAGCCACCCGGCCCACGGAATCGATCGTCATGTTTTTCAATGAGTTAGCCAGAACCTACGCGAGCGCTCCCGCGCTCGCCCGGCAAATTCGGCCGGAACAGGCGTCAGGCTTTGCCGGGTGCGAAGGGAAAAGCGCATGAGCCTCAGCGCCATCATGTCCTCGGCGAACAGCGGCCTCATGGCCGCCCAGACGGGCCTGCGCACCGTCTCGGACAACATCGCCAACATCAACACGCCCGGATATGTCCGCAAGCTTGTCAACCAGACCCAGCTGGTCTCGGCCGGGCTCGGCGTCGGCGTCAGCATCGAAAGCATCCAGCGGGCCGCCGATCAGTTCCTTCAGCGCGCTTCACTGACGGCCAAGGCGGCTTCGGCGGAGGCCGGGGTCATCTCCGACAACCTCGACCGCGCCCAGGCGCTGTTCGGCGACCCGAGCACCTCCAGCTCCTTCTTCAGCCGTCTGGACGAGATCTACGCCGCCTTCTCCTCCACCGGCACCGACTCCTCGTCGAACATCCGGCGTGGCCAGGCCATCGACAATGTCACCGACTTCCTGGGCGAAGCCAGCCGCATCGCCTCCTCGCTGCAGGACATGGGCAAGGAGGCAGACTCCCGCCTCGCCTCCACCGTCGACCGGGCCAACGAACTGCTGAAGGAGATCGACTCCCTCAACGGCGACATCAGCCGCTCCCTGATCCAGGGCAACGACGCCACCGGTTCCGAGAATATCCAGAGCCAGCTCATCGACGAGCTGTCGGGCCTGATGGATATCAACGTCACCCCCCGCAACAACGGCGGCTTCGTGATCCGCGGCGCCGACGGCATGGCGCTCGCGGGCGCGGGCGGCGCGGCCACTTTGAAGTACGTGCGCACGGAAGGCGTCGCGGGGGAGATCACGGTCACCCTGCCGGGCTCCAGCTCGCCGGTGAACACCCGCATCACCAGCGGTGAAATCCGCGGCCTGCTCGACCTGCGGGACAAGGAACTGCCGGCACTCAGCGACCAGCTGTCCGAGTTCGTCACCCGTTCGGTGGACGAGCTGAACCGCGCCCACAACGCCTCTTCGGCGGTCCCCGCCCCGACCAGCCTGACCGGCCGTAACACCGGCCTCGACCAGGCCACTGCTCTGCGCGGCTTCACCGGCAAGACCACGGTCGCCATGGTCGACTCCACGGGGATGATCACCCGTCAGGTCGAGATCGACTTCGACGCCGGCACGATGAGCGTCGGCGGCGTTCCCGGCTCCACGCCTTTCACCCCGGGCAACTTCGCCGCGAACCTGACCACCGCCCTCGGCGGTCAGGGGACGGCCAGCTTCACCAACGGCGCCCTGACCATCACGGGGAACGGCGGGCGGGGCGTGGCCATCACCGACGACGCGACGACGCCATCGCAGAAGGCCGGCAAGGGCTTCTCTCACTTCCTCGGCATGAACGACCTCGTCAGCTCGCGGGGCTTCCCGTTCTACGAGACGGGCGTGAAGACCACCGACCCGCACGGCTTCACCGCCGGAGACACCATCAGCCTGCGCATCGCCGACCGTAATGGCGAGCGGATCCGGGACGTCACCGTGGCGGTTCCCGCCGGCGGCACGATGCAGGATCTGCTGAACGCCCTGAACGCTCCCACCACCGGCGTCGGAACCTATGGACAGTACGCCCTGGACGCGGACGGCGCCCTGAAGTTCACTCCCAGCGGCTCGGCCGGCGCCGCGATCGCCGTGGTCCAGGACGGCACCGAGCGCGGTGGCCCCGGCGGCCCGTCGATGTCGCAGCTGTTCGGCATGGGCCAGGCCGAACGCGTCGGCCGGGTTTCCAGCTTCCAGATCCGCGACGACATCGCCAAGGATCCGGCCAAGCTGGCGCTCGCCAAGCTCGACCTCGCTCAGGCCGCCCTCAACAAGCCGGCGCTGGCCAGCGGCGACGGTCGGGGCGCGATCCTGCTCTCCAAGGCCGGCGAGACCATGGCCCGGTTCGGCGCCGTCGGCGGGCTGGCCGCCAGCAACATGAGCGTCTCGCGCTACGCCCAGGAATTCGCCGGCTCGATCGGCCGCAAGGCCGACGCCGCCGCATCGCGCCAGACCGTCGCCGAAGCCGTGGCCGCCGAGGCCGATGTCCGCCGCACCTCCGCGGAAGGCGTCAACCTCGACCAGGAACTGATCAGCATGACCACCTATCAGCAGGCCTTCAGCGCCTCAGCCCGGCTCGTTCAGGCCAGCAAGGACATGTACGACGTCCTGCTGATGATGACGGATTAAGAGCCATGAACCGCGTCGCCACCGCCAACAGCTACTCGACCGTTCTCGACAACCTGATGCGCGCACAGGTGCGCCACCAGCTGGCCAACGAACAGGTCTCCAGCCAGAAGGTCGCCTCCAGCCTGAAGGGCTATTCGCGGCAGGCCGAGACCTTGCTGGCGACCCGCACCATCCAGACCCGCGTCGAAGGCTTCATCGCCGAGGGCCAGACCATGGCCGCGCGGCTGGAAACCCAGAACCTTGCCCTGACCCAGACCGCCGACTCCGCCAGCGCGGCGCGACAGGCGATCATGGAAGCCTTGGCCACCGGCCGCGGCGAGGCGCTGATGAGCGAGCTGTCGAGCTGGTTCTCGTCCGCCACGGACTCCCTCAACGCCAAGTTCGGCGGCCGCTACCTGTTCTCCGGCGGCCAGGCCGACACCCAGCCGGTGGTCAGCGACTCCATGGCCGATCTGACGGGCGCGGCCATCGCCACCCAGTTCAAGAACGATGGCCTCAAGGGCGTCAGCCGCCTGGATGAGACCGCCACCATCCAGACCGGCTTCCTCGCCGACGAACTCGCGACCGGCCTGTTCACCGCCTTCCGGGACGTGCAGGCCTATGTCGAGGCCAATGGCGACTTCACCGGTCAGTTGACCGCGGCCCAGACCACCTTCCTGCAGGGCATGATCGACGACTTCGAGGGCGCCGCCACGAGCCTGACCAACGCGGCGGCGGCCAACGGCCTGCTGCAGAACCGCGTCGACAAGATGCTGGAGACGCAGGACAATCGGAAACTGATGCTGGATGGCCTCATCGGCGGCATCACCGATGCCGACATGCCCAAGGCCATCACCCAGCTGGAACAGGCCGACGTGGCCGTGAAAGCCTCCGCCCAGGTGTTCAACAGCCTGAGCCAGAGCTCGCTGCTTGATCTGCTGCGTTAGGACGTCATCTCGCAATTCCGCGCCGCACCCTCTAAGTAGCGGCCATGAACGCCCATCTGCCCATCGTGGAGATCGCCGACGATGTCGTGCGCCAGGCCGTCGGCTTGCCGACCGGCTCTCGCGTGGTCGCCGCCATGTCGGGCGGCGTGGACTCGACGGTGACCGCCGCTCTGCTGGCCAAGGCCGGCTATGACGTGGTCGGGGTCACCCTGCAGCTCTACGACCATGGTGCGGCGATCCAGAAGAAGGGCGCCTGCTGCGCCGGTCAGGATATCCTCGACGCCCGCCAGGCGGCCGAGGCCATCGGCATCCCCCACTACGTCCTCGACTACGAAAGCCGGTTCAAGGAACAGGTGATCGAGGAGTTTGCCGACGCCTACCTGCGCGGCGAGACGCCGATCCCCTGCGTGCGCTGCAACCAGACGGTCAAGTTCCGCGACCTGCTGGACGTTGCTCGCGACCTCGGCGCCGTGGCCATGGCCACTGGCCACTATGTGCGTCGTGAGGACACGCCGAACGGGCCGCAGTTGCATCGCGCCTTCGACGCCAACCGGGACCAGAGCTACTTCCTGTTCGCCACCACGCGCGAACAGCTCGACTTCCTGCGCTTCCCGCTGGGCGGGCTGCCGAAGCCGGCGGTGCGCGGCGTCGCCGGCGACCTGGCGCTGTCGGTGGCCGACAAGCCCGACAGCCAGGACATCTGCTTCGTGCCCGAGGGCAAGTACCACACGGTCATCGACCGGCTGCGCCCGCATGGCGCGGAGCCGGGCGAGGTCGTGCACATGGACGGCCGGGTGCTCGGTCGCCACGAGGGCGTCACCCGGTACACCATCGGCCAACGCCGGGGTCTGAACATCGGCGGCGCCGGCGATCCGCTGTTCGTCACCCGCATCGACGCCGACAAGCGTCAGGTGATCGTCGGCCCGCGCGAGGCTCTGCTGACCCGCGCCCTGACCTTGAAAGAAGAAAACTGGCTCGGCGACGAGGCCACGATCGCGGACGCGGCCGCCAACGGCCGCGCCGTGCTGGCCCGCGTCCGCTCGACCCGCGAGCCGATCGCCGGTCGGCTGACGATGGAAGAGGGCCGCATCGCCGTGGCGCTCGACACCCCGGAAGAAGGCGTCGCCCCCGGCCAGGCCTGCGTGCTCTACGCGCCGGAAGACCCGACCCGCGTCCTCGGCGGCGGTTTCATCGAGACGGCGGTTCGCGCGGGCTGAGCCTCCTCGGGCGCTGTTCCCCTCGCAAAATGCCAGTAACACGGTGAGCGGGTTAACGGTTGACGGGCGGCGACGGCGTCGTCTCGCCGCAGTCCACAGTTAAATTCGAGCTCGAAAAGCGCCGATCGTCGCCCGATGCGGAGTCGGCGCCGACTCCCTTTCCCAAGCTGTGAAGGGGTTTGTGAATCCCACGGGATTCACTGGAGATTCCGCAATCAGGCGACGGGCGCGCCGGTGCGACTCGACACCGCGAAGTCGCCGCTTGCCCCCGATTCGCAAATCGGCTTAACGATTCTTTTCAAAGGGCGGTTCACCATTAACCAGTCTTAAAGCAGCCCATCGGCAGTGTGGCGCCGATGAGCTCCGAGAGCGGATTCCGCTCTCATCCGAAACGTTACCGCGGGAGGGCCGCGGGGAGGGGATCGATGCGCGTACTCTTGATCGAAGACGACAGCGCCACGGCTCAGACCATCGAGCTGATGCTGAAGTCCGAAGGGTTCAACGTCTACACGACGGACCTTGGCGAGGAAGGCGTGGATCTGGGCAAGATCTACGACTACGACCTGATCCTGCTGGACCTGAACCTGCCGGACATGAGCGGCATGGATGTCCTGCGCACGCTGCGCAACGGCAAGATCAACACCCCGATCATGATCCTGTCCGGCTCGGCCGAGATCGACACCAAGGTGAAGACCCTGGGCGGCGGCGCCGACGACTACATGACCAAGCCGTTCCACAAGGACGAGATGGTCGCCCGCATCCACGCCGTGGTCCGCCGCTCGAAGGGCCATGCCCAGGCGGTGATCCAGACCGGCGAGATCGGCGTGAACCTCGACGCCAAGACCGTGGAAGTGAACGGCCTGCGCGTCCACCTGACCGGCAAGGAGTACCAGATGCTGGAACTCCTCTCGCTCCGGAAGGGCACCACGCTCACCAAGGAAATGTTCCTGAACCACCTTTACGGCGGCATGGACGAGCCCGAGCTGAAGATCATCGACGTCTTCATCTGCAAGCTTCGCAAGAAGCTGGCGACGGCCTCCGGCGGCCAGCACTACATCGAGACTGTCTGGGGCCGCGGCTACGTTCTGCGCGATCCGCAGGAAGCCACCGTCGCCGCCTGACAGGCCTGAGGTCGGAGCCCTCCTCCAGCCCAGCACGACCAAGACGCCCGCCGGGAAACCGGCGGGCGTTTTCGTTGTGGTGCGGCGGATACAAAGACGCCCGCCGGTTTCCCGGCGGGCGCTTCGTTTCGACGATGTCGCGAGGTCTAGCGGACCGGCTGCACTGACGAGATCTGGCCGTCGAGACCCAGCGAGCGCAGGTCGCGCTGGTTGCGATCGACGGTCACGCAGCGGCCCCGGAAGTTGGGCTCGCTGCAGAGCTGCCAGCGCCCGCTGCGGACCTGCAGCGAACGGGCCTTGTCCGCCATCTGCCAGGCGCCGAGCGTGGCGGCCGGACGATCGATGGTGGCGTTGCGGCCGGCGTAGCCGGGCTGCGTGAACAGGGTGATCACGCCCTTGGCGCCGACGGGCGGCGGCGGCGTGCCACCGTTGGCGGTGCAGCTTAGCTGTCCGTTGACGTTGACGATGTCACGGCCACGGCACTCGCGAGTGTCGATCGAGGTCCGGCGGGTCGAACTGCCGAAGGTCAGCTTGCAGGTGGCGTGCAGGACATTGCCGTTCATGTAGGGATTGGAGCAGGTCCGCTGGTAGCTGCCGGTCGGAACGCCACCGCCGCCGCCGCCGTTGCCCGGGCCGGTGGAGCAGTTCAGGCGGCCGTTGACGTTGGCGATGTCGCGGCCACGGCAGTCGCGGGTGTCCAGCGAGGTGCGGACCGAGTTGCCCCGACCGTCGCGGCAGACCGCCGACAGGATCGAGCCACGCATATCGATGTTGGAGCAGGACTGGGTGTAGCTGCCGCTGGGCGGACGATCGTTGCCGCCACCACCGCCAGCGCTCGTGCAGCTCAGGCGGCCGTTGATGTTGGCGATGTCACGCCCGCGGCAATCGCGGGTGTTGATCGAGCTGCGGACCCGCTGACCGCGGCTGTCGCGGCAGACGGCGCTGAGGGTCGAGCCTTGCATGACGGCGTCGGTGCAGCTCTGCTGATAGCTGCCGGTGGGCGGACGGTCGTTGTTACCGCCGCCATTGGTGCTGCAGAACAGTTTGCCGTTGTTGTTGCCGATGTCGCCACGGCAGTTTTCGTAGCGCAGGCTGGACCGCTCCTGGCCGCCGTTGGCGGTTTGGCATCTGGCGGTCAGCAGTCTTCCACCCGCCTGTGACAGCGCGCGAGCGTCCGTACAGGTTCTGCTGTAGCTGCCCGAGGGAAGCGGCAGACTCTGGGCCCAGGCGGAGGCTGCCATGACCGTGGCGAGACCTGCCGCCGCTATGGTCGCGATGATTCCAGTCTTCATGAGATTACCCCTTTGTTTCCCCCGGCGTCGGGAACCTTAGCATTCCCGCCGTATCGAACCAGTGACACAGAAGCGCGAGCGCCGCGCGGCGGTTCCCTTGCATGACGCGACGGGCTGGCGCCTGATGCGACGAACACGGGGGAGAGGGCGTCATGGGTCGTTGGATCGCGCTGGTTTCGGCGCTGGCGGGCGCGCTGCTGCTCGGTTGGCTGGGGACCAAGACGCCGGCGCCCAAAGGCCCCGACACCCCGCCGGAAGCGTTCTCCACCGACCGCGCCCTCGCGGACGTCCGGGTGATCGCGCGCGTCCCCCACCCCATCGGATCCTCCGCGAACGCCAGGGTCCGCGACCACCTGATTACCCGGATGACGGCGCTCGGCCTATCGCCGCAGGTCCAGCGGGCGGCCGCTGTCGAGAGCGACACCTGGAAGGGCGAGGCCTGGCATTACGGCGGGGTGGTCGAGAACGTCGTCGGCGTCCTGCCCGGCAAGGACCGGAGCAAGCCGGCCCTGGCGATCATGGCCCACTACGACAGCGTTCCAGGCTCGCCCGGCGCGGCGGACGACGCCACCGGCGTGGCGGCCGCGCTGGAGATCACCCGCGCCTTGAAGGTGAAGGGCCAGCCGGAGCGGGACGTCATCGTCATCATCACCGACGGCGAGGAGGCGGGCCTGCTCGGCGCCCGCGCCTTCTTCGCCGACCATCCGCTTAAGGGTCGCATCGGCCTGCTGATCAACATGGAAGCGCGCGGCAATGGCGGTCGGGCCAACATGTTCCAGACCGGTCCCGGCAACGGCGAGCTGGTGAAGGCCTTCGCGAAGGCCGCCAGCGCGCCCATCAGCAGCTCGCTGGCTGTGTTCCTGTACGAGAACATGCCCAACGACACCGACTTCACCGTGTCCAAGGCGGCGGGCGTGCCGGGGCTGAACTTCGCCTTCATCGGCCGGCAGTTCGACTACCATTCCCCGACCGCGACGGTGGCCAACCTCGACCTCGGCTCGGCGCAGCACATCGGCGACCAGGCCCTGGCCGCCGCCTCGGCCTTCGCCTTCGCGGCTGCGCTGCCGGCGCGGTCGGGCGACGCGGTCTACAGCCAGACCTTCGGCGACCACATCCTCGCCTATCCGGCCTGGGGGGGCTGGGTCCTGTTGCTGGTCGTGGCCGGGCTCCTGACCTGGGCCGGCGTGAGAGCGCGCGGGACGGGCGCGCTGACCCTGCCTGATACGCTGCGCGGCGCCGGCGCGGCGCTGACCCTGCTGACCGGCGGAGCGCTGCTGCTGCATCTGGCCCGCCGCGCCACCGGCGTGGACTTCGGCTTCATGGAGCAGCGCCCGTTGCTGGCCCAGTGGGCGCTGTGGGAGAGCACGCTGGCGTTGCTGGGCGTCGGGCTGTTGCTGCTGATCCCGGTGCTCGCCGCGCGCGGTGGAAAGCATCGTGTCGTGGCCGCCATCGCCCTGGTGGCCGGCGTCGTCTCGTCACTGTTCGGCGGCTTCGATCCCGTGGGCCTGGGCTTGGGAGTTGCGGCGGCGGTGCTGGCCTTCTTCAGCCTGAAGCGCCCGACCGCCCTGCCCGGCGCCTGGTTCGGCGTGCTGGCCACCGGCCTGCTGATTGCGGTCGCTCTGCAGGTCGCGGCGCCGTCGATGGCGGTGCTTGTCGCCTGGCCGCTGGCGCTGGCCCTCGTGGGAGCGTCGGCGACGGTTCTGGGCGGCCGGCTCGGCCTCTCCCGTACAGCGCTGCTGGCGATCCTTGCCGCTCTCGGCTGCGGCTGGCTGGCGGTCTACTTCCATGGCGTCGTCCAGGGTCTGGACCTCCCGGCGATCCTCGGGCTGTTTCTGTGGCTGGGCGGGCTGCTGCTGTGGCCGCTGGTCGCCGGTGACGGCCGCCGCGCCGCCTTCCCGGCCCTCGCCATGCTGACGCTCGGTCTGCTGTTGCTGATCGTGATCCGCTTCAACGATCCCTGGACGTCCCGTCATCCGCAAGCGACCGCGGCGTTCAACGTCATCGACGCCAAGGGCGCCGCGTGGCGCGTCTCCACCACCCGCGACCTCGATCCGTGGAGCCGCGACGCCTTGACCGTCGACGGTGGCAAGATCGAGCGCCGCAAGGACTTCCAGCCGCTGAGCCGACGCGAGATCTGGGCCGCCCCGGCCAGGCCAGCCGCCCTCGCCCGTCCGGCGGTTGAGACCACCAACGGCCCGGACGGCCGCGTGACCCTGCGCCTGCCGAACCTGCCCGATGGACGCCTGCTGATCGTCGATCTGAAGAGCGCGGCGAAGGTCAGCGAGGCGACCGTCAACGGCCGTCCCGCCCAAACCCTGTTCGGCAAGCCCGGCGCCTGGAGCCATGTCCGCTGGCAGAGTGGCGCGCCCCTGGAAATCAGCTTCAAGCCCGCCGGGCCGGGAACCGTCGAACTGCGCTACGCCGCTTTCACCGAAGCTCTGCCGCCCGGCGCCAGACCCTGGCCGAAACGGCCTGCCACGGCGATGCCGTTCGACATGTCGGACGCGACGGTGGTGCTGGGAGCGACGACCGCGCGCTGGTGATCGGCCTCTTGACCATCGCTCACATTTCTATATTTCTCGAATTATAGATTTATAGGAGCGGCCCGGTGAAGCGCCTGCATATGCACATCTCGGTCGACGACCTCGATCGCTCGATCGGCTTCTACTCGACCCTGTTCGGCGCACCACCGGCGGTGGTGAAGGACGACTACGCCAAATGGATGCTCGAGGATCCGCGAGTGAATCTCGCGATCTCGTCGCGCGGACGCCTGTCCGGCGTCGATCATGTCGGGATCCAGGCCGAAACCGCCGGTGAACTGGCCGAACTGGCTACCCGCCTGAAGTCGGCGGGTGAAACGACCTTCGACCAGGAAGCGACCATCTGCTGCTACGCCAAGTCCGACAAGAGCTGGGTCGTCGATCCCTCCGGTGTGCGCTGGGAGACGTTCCACACCCTCGACGAGGCCACGACCTACGGCGAGGAGGAGCCGGTCGCGGCCATCGAAGGCGCCGCCCCCGCCCGCTCAGCATGCTGCGGCTAGGCGCATGGACCAGCCCGAGGCCGTCGCCGCCCTTTCGGCCCTAGCCCACCCCGGCCGCCTGGCGGTATTCCGGCTGCTGGTGAAGGCCGGTGCGCCGGGCCTGCCCGCGGGCCGGATCGCCGAGGCGACGGGAAGCCTCACCAACACCCTGTCGGCCAACCTCAACATCCTGACCCAGTCGGGCCTCGCCAAATCACGGCGGGAGGGGCGGCAGATCATTTACACCGCCGATTACGAGGCCATGAGCGGACTGCTGGCCTTCCTCATGGAGGACTGCTGCGCGGGCGAGCCCGCCATCTGCGCCCCGCTCGCCGACATCGCCCGGACCGCCGCCTGCAAGCCCGGGATCTGCTAGGATGTCGATCTTCGAGCGCTACCTGACCGTCTGGGTCGCCCTGTGCATCATCGCTGGCGTAGCCCTGGGCCAGTTCTTCCCCGAGGTCTTCCAGGCCGTCGGCGGCATGGAGGTGGCCAAGGTCAACCTGCCGGTCGCGGGCCTGATCTGGCTGATGATCATCCCGATGCTGTTGCGCGTCGACTTCGCCGCCATGGCCGAGGTCGGCAAGTACTGGCGCGGCATCGGCGTCACCCTGTTCATCAACTGGGCGGTGAAGCCGTTCTCGATGGCCCTGCTCGGCTGGCTGTTCATCGGCACGCTGTTCCGGCCGTGGCTGCCGGCGGACCAGATCGACAGCTACATCGCCGGTTTGATCATCCTGGCCGCCGCGCCCTGCACGGCCATGGTCTTTGTCTGGAGCAACCTGACCAAGGGCGAGCCGCATTTCACCCTCAGCCAGGTGGCGCTGAACGACGCCATCATGATCATCGCCTTCGCGCCGATGGTGGCGCTGCTGCTGGGGCTGTCGGCGATCACCGTGCCCTGGGAGACGCTGCTGCTGTCGGTGGCGCTTTACATCGTCACACCGGTGATCATCGCCCAGGTCATCCGCCGCATGTTGCTGGCGAAAGGCGAGGCGGCGCTGCAGGGCGTACTCGCGCGTCTCGGGCCGGTCTCGATCGCGGCGCTGCTGCTGACCCTGGTGCTGCTGTTCGGGTTTCAGGGCGAGCAGATCATCGCCCAGCCGCTGGTCATCGCCCTGCTGGCCGTGCCGATCCTGATCCAGGTCTATTTCAACGCGGGTCTCGCCTATGTGCTGAACCGGGCGACCGGCGAGGCTCATTGCGTGGCCGGGCCCTCCGCCCTGATCGGGGCCAGCAACTTCTTCGAGCTGGCCGTCGCCGCCGCCATCAGCCTGTTCGGCTTCAAGTCCGGCGCCGCCCTGGCCACGGTGGTCGGAGTACTGGTCGAGGTGCCGGTCATGCTGACCGTGGTCGCCATCGTGAATCGGTCGAAGGGCTGGTACGAGCGCGGCTCGACTTCGAAGGACGCAATCCGATGACCGTCACCATCTTCCACAACCCCGCCTGCGGCACCTCACGCAACACCCTGGCCGCGATCCGCGAGAGCGGCGTCGAGCCGACCGTGGTCGAGTACCTGAAGACCGGGTGGACCAAGCCTCAGCTCACCGCTCTGTTGGCCCGCATGGGCAAAACCCCGCGCGACATCCTGCGGGTGCGCGGGACGCCAGCCGAAGAGTTGGGCCTGACCGATCCGACGGCAGCCGACGACGCCATTCTCGAGGCGATGACGCAGCATCCCGGCCTTGTCGAACGCCCCATCGTCGAGGCGCCGAAAGGCGTGGTCCTGGCCCGGCCTTCGGAGAAGGTGTTCGAGGTGCTCGACAACCCGCCGGCCGAGTTCGTCAAGGAAGATGGTGAACGGGTGAAGCCGCCCGTCTCGCCTCAGGGTTAACCACGGGCGTGACAAAAAGCCCGAACCACTGAATATTGCTTGCGTTTCGAGTGACGCGCCGGGCATGAACCGGCCCAAGGTTTGCTGGGGGGCACCCAGCCGTACCATTCTGACGCTTACGGCATCGCCAACGACGGGGGACCGATGCAGGAGTTTGATCCAAGGCGCCCGACGCTTCGTTTCGCGCCCCGGATTCTCGTCGCCGTCGCCGGTTTCGCGGCGCTCGGCTTTTGCTGGAAGCTGACCGCCGGTCCCGAGACGGTCGCCGCCCAGCCGCTCGATCCTGTCCAGCTCGCCGCCCTTCAGCACAGCGCCTTCGCCCAAGCCGAGGCCCAGCCCGGTTTCAATCGTGGCGAGAACGTCAGCGTCGAGGTTCGCCCCGGTGAAACCCTGACCGCCGCCGTCGCCCGCAGCGGCGTCGGCGACACCGAAGCCCGTCACGTGGTCGGCGTGCTCAGCCAGGCCATGGACACCGTCAACATCAAGGCCGGGATGGACTTCGTGGCCTCCGTGGCCCAACCCCGCGACCGCCGCGGCCCGGCTCGCCTGATCGGCCTGTCGATGCGCGCCGATTCCGCCCGCACCCTCACCGTCTCCCGCACCTTCGACGGCGCCCTGCGTCTGCGCGAGATGGAGGAGAAGGTCCGCAACGAGACCACGGTCGCCTGCGGCAAGATGGACGGCTCGTTCCACGAGAGCGCGGCGGCCATCGGCGCCAACTCCGGCATCGTCGCCGAGGCGTCCAAGCTGTTCGCCCACAAGATCGACTTCTCGCGCGACATCAAGGCCGGGGATCCGTTCTGCCTCGTCTTCGACCGCAAGGTCACCGAAAGCGGCCGCACCATCGAGGCCGGCGACCTGCAGTACGCCGAGATCAAGGGCCAGCGCTTCTACGGCTTCACCAACGCCCAGGGTAAGCGCACCTACCTCGACAGCGTCGGCAAGACCGTGAAGAGCATGTTCCTGCGCACGCCGGTCGATGGCGCGCGGATCACCTCGCGCTTCGGTTTCCGCCGCCATCCGATCCTCGGCTACAACAAGATGCACCAGGGCATCGACTTCGGGGCCGGCAGCGGCACGCCCGTCCTCGCCTCGGGCGACGGCGTGGTCGTCGAAGCCCGCCGCTGGGGCGGCTACGGCAACTGGGTCCGCATTCGTCACGGCGACGGCTACGAGACCGGCTACGCCCACCTGTCGCGTTACGCCAAGGGCCTCAAGCCCGGCCAGCGCGTCAGCCAGGGCCAGGTCATCGCTTACGTCGGCTCGACCGGCGCCTCCACCGGGCCGCACCTGCACTACGAGATCTGGCGCAAAGGCCAGCGGGTGAACCCGATGGGCGCCAAGATCGCGGTCGGCCAGAGCCAGGATCCGCGCGACGTCGCCGCCTTCAAGGCCGCCAAGGTCCGTCTCGACGCCATGCTCGCCCCGCAGCGCGCGGCGGTCGGGGCCCCCGCTCCCGTCGAGCCGGAAACGCCCGGCGCGACCAAAAAGCTGGCCAAGACCGACGTCACCCCCAGCGCAGCCGGCCTCAAGCCCCGCGCGGGCTAGAGCCTAGTTTCTGAACTCCGCCTCGTGGGCGGAGTCGAAATACTCATCGAGCCTGACGATGCGGCCATGGGCGACCGTGCAGAACAAGGCCGCCGGCAGCTCCACCTGCTTGCCGTCGGTGCGGGTGGCGACCAGCACATGCTGCTGCGCGAAGCCGCCGTCGAAGATCTTCAGGTCACGATTGGCGTAAGCCCGTCTCGGGAAGGCGCGGATCATGCCCCGAAGCACCTTCAGGTTCGCCTCACGCCCCTGCTCCAGCCGGTCGTAGTTGTGCCAGACGACGACGGACGGGTCGTAGCAGTCGGCGACCGTCTCCGCGTCGCCCGCTTCGATGGCGTCGAAAAACCGGTTGGCCAGGGCTTCGATATCGGCGGGGCTCAAGACGCGCACTCCCTCTCGCTGAGGCCGCAAGCGCTATCGCCCGGGGTCGTTCCGCGCAAGCCGTCCGGGCGCGGCATCGACAGGACGCGGCGGGGGCCTTAAACAGCGCCTCCTCCCGCCGCTGTCACGGATTGCCCCACCTTGCGTCTTCCCCAGGCCCGCCTCGATCAGGTGCTCGACCGCTTCCGCGAGATCGAAGCCCGCATGGGCGCCGCCTCGGACGGGGCCGAGATCGTCAAGCTGTCCAAGGAGCATGCCGAGCTCAAGCCGGTCGCCGACGCCGTAGAGGCCCTGCAGAAGGTCGAGAACGAGCGCCCCGAGCTGGAACTGATGGCCGCCGACGCCGATCCCGAAATCTCGGAAATGGCCCGTGAGGAACTGCGGGCCCTCGACGAACGCCTGCCCGAGATGCAGCGCGCCGTGGCCCTGCTGCTGGCCCCGCGCGACCGGGACGAGAACGCCTCGGCCATCCTCGAAGTTCGCGCGGGCACCGGCGGCGACGAGGCGGCCCTGTTCGCCGGCGACCTGTTCCGCATGTACCAGCGCTACGCCGCCAACCGCGGCTGGCGGGTCGAGGTCGACAGCGTCTCCGAGGGCGAGATGGGCGGCTACAAGGAAATCATCGCCTCGATCACCGGCGACGGCGTGTTCGGCCGGATGAAGTTCGAGAGCGGCGTGCACCGCGTGCAGCGCGTGCCAGCCACCGAGGCGCAGGGGCGGATCCACACCAGCGCCGCCACCGTCGCCGTTCTGCCCGAGGCCGAGGACGTCGACATCGTCATCAACGACGTCGATATCCGTATCGACACCTACCGCTCGAGCGGCGCGGGCGGCCAGCACGTCAACAAGACCGACTCCGCCGTCCGCATCACCCACCTGCCGACGGGCGTGGTGGTGACTTCCTCGGAAAAGTCGCAGCACGAGAACCGTCGCAAGGCGATGGCCAACCTGAAGGCGCGTCTCTACGACATGCAGCGTCAGGCCCTGGACGAGGCGCGCTCGGACGCCCGCAAGAGCCAGGTCGGCTCCGGCGATCGTTCGGAGCGTATCCGCACCTACAACTATCCGCAGGCGCGGGTCACCGACCACCGCATCAACCTGACCCTCTACAACCTGACCAAGATCATGGAGGGCGAGGCGCTCGACGACGTCATCGACCCGCTGATCAACGAGGATCAGGCCAACCGCCTGGCCAGCCTCGAAGACGAGTTCGGCTGAGGCGATTACCGATCGTTCAGTGGACGTCTCCGGCGGTTTGAGGCTTCCTCGCCGCCAGGGAGGCTGCGCCATGCGCTCATTGCTGATCGTCCTCGCCGCCGCCGTGGTCCTCTCCGGCTGCAATCGCCGCGTCGACATGCCCGACCCGCACGAGCTGAGCTGCCACATCGGCGTCTATCGCCTTGCTGACGGGACCCTGGTCGATGTCGCGCCCACCGATGATCCACGGCTGCGCTGGCGCAAGCTGGACGGAACCTTCGGCCGGCTGACCAAGGCCGAGGGCGGCGGCTGGACCAGCACGCTCGGCCTGACCGACCGCCCGGACGGCGTGAAGGTCGGCTTCGGCGGCTGCGCGAACGGCAGGATCACCTTCGCAGGTCAGACCGGCGCCCGCGTGCCACTGACCATCGGCGACACCCGCTTCACCAGCGGCGAGGAGACCTTGTTCGGTCGGCTGGTGCTGCCGGTCGGCGATGCGCCCGTGCCGGTGGTGGTCATGGTCCACGGCTCGGAGAAGACGGCCGCCTCGATCTTCAACTATCGCCAGCGGCTGTATCCGGCCGAGGGGGTCGGAGTGTTCGTCTACGACAAGCGCGGCACCGGGCAGTCGAGCGGCCGCTATAGCCAGGACTTCCACCGGCTCTCCGACGACGCCGCGGCGGCGCTGAAAGAGGCCCGAAAGCTCGCTGGCGCGCGGGCGGGCCGCGTGGGCTTTGAAGCCGGCAGTCAGGGCGGCTGGGTCGCCCCGCTCGCCGCGAGCAAGGTCCGGCCGGACTTCATCGTCGTCGGCTACGGCCTCGCCGAGGGCACGCTGGCCGAGGACCGCGAGGAGGTCATGCTCGGCCTGCGCGAGAAGGGCCATGGCCCCGAGGTGCTGAAGAAGGCCCGAGAGGTCACCGACGCCACCGGCGAAATCATGCGCAGCGACTATCGGAACGGCTGGGATGCGCTGAAGGCGGTCAGCGCAAGTACGGCAAGGAAGCCTGGTTCGAGGACCTGGAAGGCGAGTTCACCGGCCAGTTCGTGCACAATCCACCAATCTTCGTGCGCCTCATCGGGCCGATGCAGGATGTCGGCACGAGCTGGGAATACGACCCCATGCCCGTGCTGCGGAAACTGGACGTGCCCCTGCTCTGGGTGCTGGCCGCCCAAGATCGCGAGGCGCCGATCGCCGAGACACGTCGCCGGCTGGTGGCGCTGGCCGCGCTGGGCCGGCCGATCACGGTGCTCGAGTATCCGGATACCGACCACGGCATGTATCTGTTCGAGGTCGGGGCGGACGGAACGAGGACGCCGCTGCGCGTCACCGACGGTTTCACCCGGGCGGTGCTGGACTTCGCGCGGACGGGCCGACTCGAAGGCGACTACGGCGCGGCTAAGCGGCTGACGCCCTGATCTCATGGCGAGCGAACAGGCCTGCCGCAGGCGACACCTGTTCGACCGCATCAGGTGATGCGTTCAACGCAAAGCGCCTGCCTGGACGCTCGCCCCGCGATTAGGTCGCGGGATCCGAGGAGAGATCATGTCCAATCGTTCCAGGCTCGCCGTCCTCACGGCCTCGACCGCGCTCGCCCTGTTGTCCACCGCCGGCCCAAGCCTGGCTCAGGACATGAGCAGCCTGGGAGGTTTTGCTCGGACGCCCGATGGCTTCGACGGGCGAGATGTCCAGCTCAAGGCTTGCCTCGGGACAGCCGATCCTTGCGACCAGAAGGCGACCGGTCGGCCGTTCAACGAAGGCGGCATGTTCAGTCTCCAGGGCCCCCGCGGCGACTATGTCGTAACGGGTTGGCTGGACGTCGATCGCGACGGCAAGCTCAGCGATGGTGATCTGACCGGCGTCAGCGGCGGCGGGGCTCCGCTCCCTCCCGGCGGCATGACCAAGTACAGCTTCGACATGAAGCCCGTGACGATGCCTCGTCCCTCGCGCGGCGGTGGACGTGGCGAGGGAACCATCCACGGCATCGTGACCGGTCCGGCCGGCGCCAACATGGATCGCCTGGTCGCGGTCGCCTGTCCTGAGCCGTTGGACAACTGCAATGCCGACAGCGTCATGGCGCCGGTGAGGATGAACGGCGACCAGGGGCGCTACAGGATCGAAAACCTGCGGCCCGACCTCGGCTACGTCGTCATGGTCTGGCAGGACAATGACGGCGATGACAGTCCCAGCGACGGCGACCTCATGCGCTCCGCCAACAACGGCGAGCCCGTGATGCCGGGCTCCGGACCTCAAGACGTGCGGGTCGGCGTTTTCCACGGCGGGAAGATATACGGACGGCTGGAAGCCGTCCCCGGCGCGGACGCCTCGCCGCCACAGGAGAAGCCCACGGGCGGGAGCTGGGAACAGGGCGGCGGCTCCGGCGGCGGCATGACCGGTTCCTGGAGCCAGTCCTCCAGCGTCGCCGAGTTGATCATGATGCCGAAGGTCAAGGTCATGCCCGGGAGCGCGCCCGGGATCGGGACGGCCGTCGGAAGCATGGGCTCCGGCGGATCACACGTCACGACCATGATCGTGAACGAGTACGCCTCCGTGCCCGTCAACCGGCGCATGACCTTGGACGTGCAATCCGACGGCGCGTTCCGATGGATGATCACCCGGAGCCACACCGCCAGCGGCTCCTGCCGCATCACCGTCCGCGAGGAAAAGGCCGGCCGCCTCCAGATGTCCGGCGGACAGGTCACCTTCGCGATCAGCGGCGGCAGCGCCAGCTCCGAAAACAGCTGCAAGCCATCAGGCGACACGAGCACGACGCGCGGCTCCAGCAGCGAGAGCTACGACTACTCAGTCGCGGGGTCGACGCTTCGGATCAGGGGTTCGGGCGGGGTGAACTGGGTGTTCAACCGGCGCTAGGCCGCCGCCCCGAGCCCTGTTCCACAGGCCGCCCGCCTGACGGCGCGCGGCGCCGGCGCCACGGCGGATCGTCTCGCGCAGATGCAGCGGCTGACCGACGGTGTCGGCCATCGCGGCGCCGCGCTCACCCATCGGCTTCTCTGCGCCCGTGGTCGAGTCGATCGCGGTCTGATGCTCGATCTCGGCGTTCAGCTCGGCGCCGATCAGCAGGCACATGACCGAGAACCAGACCCACAGCATGAAGCCGACCACCGCGCCTAGCGGGCCATAGGTGGCGTCGAAATGGGCCACGTTGTTGACGTACCAGGAGAAGCCCAGCGACCCGAGCAGCCAGCCGACCGCGGCCAGAACCGCGCCCCAGGTCACCCAGCGCCACCTGGCCCTGCGACGGCTGGGTCCATAGCGGTAGACGAGGCTGAAGGCCCCGGCCGTGACCGCCGCCACCACCAGCCAGCGCAGCGGCGCCGCCAGACTGTCGAAGCGGTGGAAGCCGAGCGTCTCCATCACCAGAGGCAGGGCGACCAGCATGGCCGCCACCACCGCCAGGAAGATCAGCGCGCCCAGAGTCGAAGCGTAGGTGATGGCGGTGCGCAGGAAGAACGCCCGCTTCTCGACCTCGTCGTAGGCGATGTTCAGGCCCTCGAAGAGCGCCTTCATGCCGGCGTTGGCCGACCAGACCGAGATCAGCAGGCTAAGCAGCAGCGCCGCGCTGAGTTTGCCCGGATGCTGCCCCGCCAGCCGCAGCATCTGCTCGCCGATGATCTGGATGACGCTGGCCGGGAAAACGCCCGACAGCTCGCGAAGCTGTTTCTCGACGGCGGCGACGTCGGAGACGAGGCCGTAGAGCGACACGAACGCCGCGATCGCCGGGAAGATCGCCAGCAGCACATAGAAGGTCACGCCCCCCGCCGTGCTGGGCAGCTTGTCGCGCGAGATCTCCAGCACCGTACGCCAGAGGATGTCGCGCCAGCCGATCAGCGGGATGGTGTGCGGGTGATGGGCGGCACGGCCTCGACCGGGCTCGATGCGGTCGAAGGTCTCGGGCTTGAGGCACCGCTCCTCGCTCAGCCCCGGCACCGGTCTGCGGTTGCCCGGCCAGAGCACGAAGGCCGCGGTCAGGGCGATCCAGGGCACCAGGTGGAAGGGCCGCGACCGCCCCCACCGCAACGCCTGTTTCAGTCGCTCACCCACATCGCTATCCATCGCTGCCTGAACACCCCGGATGCCGTCCGCGTTCCGGGGCTTGCCCGGGTCCGGCGGCTGAGGCAGTGACGATAGTCATGACCGCCACGATCACCAGCCTGTACCGTCATCCCGTGAAGGGCTTCACGCCCGAGCGGCTGACCCATGCCGATCTGGCCGTCGGCGAAGGCTTTCCCTGCGACCGGCTGTATGCGGTGGAGAATGGCCCGAGCGGCTTCGATCCCGCCGCGCCCGTGTTCATCCCGAAGACCAGGTTCGCCGTGCTGATGCGTATCGCCGACGTCGCCAAGGCGCGTACGAGCTACGACGAGGCGACAGGCGTGCTCAGCGCCACGGCCGAGGGGCAGCCGCCGATCGCCGCCGATTTGACAACCGACGCGGGCCGCGAGGCCTTCGCCGTCTGGCTGGCGCAGCTGCTCGGCGAAGAGGCGCAGGGGCCCTTGAAGGTCATTCGCGCGCCCGGAAGCTGGCGGTTCATGGACAGCACCAAGGGTCACGTCTCGATCATCAACCTGGCCAGCGTCCGCGACCTGGAAGCCAGGATCGGTCTACCTCTCGACCCTCTGCGCTTCCGCGCCAACCTCTATGTCGAGGGCTGGGAGCCCTGGGTGGAGAACGAATGGCCCGAGCGACGCCTGAGGGTTGGAGGCGCGGAGACGACCGTCATCAAGCCGATCGTCCGCTGCGCCGCCACCCACGTCGACCCGACCACCGCCGAGCGCGACATCGATGTGGTCAGGGCGCTGTTCGACAACTACGGCCACATGTTCTGCGGTATCTACGTCCAGACCCTCGTGGCCGGCCGTGTGGCCGAGGGCGACCTTCTGGAGCTGATCTGATGACCACCCTGGTGAAGGCCTGGAAAGCCGGCCGCGAACAACTCGGCGCCGCCGCCATCGACCAGCCGGCGATCGACGCGCGGTTGATGCTGGAAGTGGCCGCCGGAGTCAGCCGCACCGAGATCATCACCGACCCGCACCGCGAGCTGACCGAGGAACAGACCTTCGCCTACGAGGAGTTCCTGGCCCGCCGCGCACGCCGCGAGCCAGTGAGCCATATCCTGGGCCGCAAGGGCTTCTGGAAGATCATGCTCAACGTCACCCCGGACGTGCTGACGCCCCGGCCCGACACCGAAGTGATTGTCGACGAGGCGCTGAAGGCATTCCCGGAGGCCATGGCCTTCAACATGCTCGACCTCGGCGTCGGCTCTGGCGCGATCCTGTTGTCGGTGCTGGCCGAGCGGCCGGCGGCCAAGGGCCTGGGCGTGGACGTCTCGTCCGAGGCGCTGGCGGTGGCGCGCGAGAACGCGGCCAATCTCGACCTCGACGGGCGGGTGGCTCTACTGCGCGGCGACTGGACGGCCGGGCTGGGCGACGCGACCTTCGACCTGGTGGTCTCCAATCCGCCCTACATCGCCACCGACGAGATCGAGACCCTCGATCCGGAGGTCCGCGATCATGAGCCCCGGCTGGCGCTGGACGGCGGCGCCGACGGCCTCGACGCCTACCGGCTGCTGGCCCCCGAGATCCTGCGGGTGCTCAAGGTCGGCGGCATGTTCGCCGTCGAGATCGGCCACACCCAGAGCACGGCGGTCGAGGCCCTGTTCCGCGAGGCCGGCGCCGCACAGGTGCGGACGATCAAGGACCTCGCCCTGCGTGACCGTGTTGTCGCGGGTGCGAAAAACCCCTTGGAAACAGGGGTCTGAGGCGCTACATCTCGAGTCGTTCCCTCCCAGATCGTTGAAGACCACAAGTCTCGACGACGGACGCGCGGGGCCCTTATGGGCCAGATCGCAGCGCTGGAAGCCGGGCGGGAACTCAGGAACAGCCAAGCGTCTTCGAGAACATCAAACCGGGCCCGAGCGCCCGAACAGGTCTCAGAACCAGCCGGCGCGATCCGTAAAAGCGGACGCTGCCCAGTCTAGGTCAAAGGTAATATGAGAGATTTCAAGGGTATGAAGCGTCAGCGCGGCCGCAATCGCGGCGGCGGCAACACTGGCGGCAAACCCCAGCACAACGCCAACCGCGCGTTCGATTCGAACGGCCCGGAGGGCATCAAGGTCCGGGGCGCCGCCCAGGGCGTCTTCGAGAAGTACCAGCAGCTCGCGCGCGACGCCTCTTCCGCCGGCGACCGGGTTCTGGCCGAGAACTACCTGCAGCACGCGGAGCACTACTTCCGCACCCTCCGGGCCATGCAGCCGCACCGCCCGGTCTCCGAGATCGTCGGCCGCGAGCAGTTTTCGTCCGGTTTCGACATCGACTTCGAGGCCGAGCCCGAGGAAGCGCCCGAGACCCCGGCCGAGGCCGAAGGGGCCGAGGGCGGCGACAACGGCAACAACAATGACGGCGGCCAGCGCCAGCGCGACCGGGACGATCGTCCGCGCGATCGCGATCGCGATCGTGACCAGGGCGGCCAGCGTTTCGAAGGCCGCAACCGCGACCGTGACGACCGCCCCCGGAACAACAACGACCAGCCGCGTAACGATCAGCCGCGCGAAGATCGCCCTCGCGACGACCGTCCCCGTGACGACCGCCAGCGCAACAACGATCCCCGCAACACCGAGCAGCCGCGCAACACCGACCAGCCCCGCGAAGACCGTGGCGAAGGCGGCGGTCGCCGCGACCGTTGGCGCGAGCGCGACGAGCGTCGGGAGCGTCAGGAACGCGCCGCCGCCGAGGCGCCCCGTGATCCGCTGGCCGTGGTCGAGCCGCAGGCCGCCGCGCCTCTGGCCGCCGAAGCGCCGGCGAAGGCGCCCGCCAAGGAGCCGCGGCGTCTGCGCGGCCAGGACGGCGCCGAGAGCGAGCTGCCGGCCTTCCTCGGCCGCTCCGCCGCCGCGCCGGCCCCTGCTCCCGCCGAAGAGGCCCCGGCCGCCGAAGCCAAGAAGCCCCGCCGTCGCCGCGCCCCGCGCAGCTTCGAAGGTGGTGAAGGCGCGCCGAACGAGACCGAAGAAGCCTGATCGCTTCTCCGGTTCCGGAATCAAAAAGGGCGCCTCGCGGCGCCCTTTTCTTTGTCCGAACGAGGCTGAGAGGCTGTCCTGTCAGCCTGTCATGCCGGCCACGGCCGCTGGCGCCGCCGGATCGGGCTTGCAGTAGACATAGCCTTCCATTTCGGTGCCGACCCGACTGCGCGACCCGACCCCGGCGCCACCGTAAACGTAGGTGGCGCCGGCGTAGTACTCGCTGGCCGTGACCCGGAAGACGTTGATCCGGTCGACGCCAGCGGCGCACAGCTCCGCCGCGCGCCGGTCGAAGAAGTCCTTCAGCATAGGTGGCGAGGCATTCCCCGGCATCTTGATCAGGACGGTGAAGCCCCCGTCCTTGCCCGCCCGGTCGCTGTAGCCGTGAGGAACCTCAGCGCTGATCGGCCCATACACCGCCGGTTTGGTGGTGCAGGCCTGCAGGAGCAGGCCCCCTACAGCCAGACCTGAGGCGAGGACGATCTGTCCGCGCCTCCGGGTCACTTCGATGCCTGCGGCGCGGCCGCCTTGATGCCCTTGATGTAGGTCGCGGTGCTCTTGGCGACGGCGATGGTGTTTCCGTAGGTGGCGAACTGCGTGACGTTGGCCGCGGAGCAGACGTAGGAGCCCGCCTCATGGCCCTTGCCGATGCGGCGCACCGTGCGCTGGTCGGCCGCCGTCTCGAGCAGCTCGTCCTCGCCGGAGAGCGACGGGATAGCCGTGCGGTTCATGTCCAGCGCAACATACCGGGCGATGAACTCCTGGGCGCGTTTGACCTCGGCCTTGATCATCTCGCCGTCATTGCGCAGCCATTCGCGCGTCAGGAACAACGAGGTCTCGTTAGGCGTCAGCTTGTCATCGTTGGCCAGCTCGATCTCGCGCTGCATGGCCTTGTACTCGGTCGAGTCCGCGACCGGCGCGGCGCCGGCGTCGTCCTCGGCGCTTTCGCGGATGTTGGCGATCAGGCGCTCGCGCAGTTCCGGTGTCAGGGTCGGGATCGGCAGCGGCGTCGAGTAGTAGGTGAAGGTGTTGCGATAGAGAGGACCCTTGGTCTCGCTCTTCGGCGTCGCCTTGGTGAAGGTATAGGGCGTTTTGTAGGGTATCGCCGCGTTGCTGTAGGTCACATACGCGACGATGCGGAGGACGCTCGAGTCCTCCGACAGCGTATAGGCGGTGGTGATCTCGACGGTGTCGTCCAGCGCGGCCGGGGTCACCGACTTGTAGGTCAGAACCACCTCCGGGAAGGTGACGCCGGAGGCTGCGGCCTTGCCGGCCTCGGTCTTCACCGTGGCGACCATCGAGTCGTTGAGATCCTGGACGCTCTGGACCTCCGCGACCTCATTGGCCTGCTTGTGCGCGCGCGCCGATGGCGCGGCATTGATGATCGCGGCCGCGATCGCACCGGCGATGGCGCCGATGAGGCCCATGCCGCCGCCGTTCACGTCGGTGTAGTACCAGGACTTGGCGACGCCCTGCTCAGCGCCCGTGACGCTCAGACGCGTCGGGCCGAGGGCTTCGATATTGGCTTGAGACAACGGACGGGCGTTCGGCACGGGCTCGACCGTCGCGCACGCCGCCATGGCCAGGCACAGGCCTGACGCCAGAATTCTTCGCATGATTATCCCCCCGGATACCGCCGCAACAATGAGGCAACAATTTCTCTGGTCGGTCAGCTGCCGACTGTCAATCCGCCCGGGGGAGGCATCGGATTTGTCTCGCGCTCTTCGCATGGCGAAGCCGCGCTTCCTTCCCCCAGCAGGAGAGAGAAGACAGGAATCGAGGACCGCGTGAGGGCGGCGGAGAAGGTCGAGACGCCTCCTGAAGCGTCTCGACCTGTCCTCGCTACTCGGCGGCGACGCGGGCGCCGCTGACGGCCATGCCGGACAGGCGACCGCGGATGATGTCCTCGGCTTCGCTGACCATGCGGTCGATCAGGTCCTTAACCGTCGGGACGTCGTGGATCAGGCCCTGGACCATGCCGGCCGACCAGATGCCGCCCTGGGTGTCGCCGTTGGCCAGGGCGTCGCGGCCGCGCGTTCCGGCGACCAGCGACTGCACGTCCTCGAACTTGGCGCCGCCGCGCTTTTCGATCTCGACCACCTGCTGGCTGACCTCGTTGCGCATGACGCGCGCGGTGTTGTGCAGGGTGCGGAAGATCAGGTCGGTCTGGCGTTCGTCGTTGGCGACCATCTGCTGCTTGAAGCTGTCGGGGATCGGCGCTTCCTGGGTGACGCAGAAGCGGGTGCCCATGTTGACGCCGTCGGCGCCCAGCGCCAGGGCCGCGACCAGGCCGCGCGCGTCGGCGATGCCGCCGGAGGCCAGCATCGGGATCTTCACCTTGTCGGCGGCGGCGGCGATCAGGATCAGGCCGGGGATGTCGTCCTCGCCCGGGTGACCGGCGCACTCGAAGCCGTCGATGGAGATGGCGTCGACGCCCATCCGCTCGGCGCTGAGCGCGTGACGGACGGCGGTGCATTTGTGGATCACCTTGATGCCGTGCGCCTTGAAGTGGTCGACGTGCTCCTGCGGCTTGTAGCCGGCGGTCTCGACCACCTTGATACCGGCGTCGATGATGGCGGCGCGGTACTCGGCGTAGGGCGGCGGCTTGATCGCCGGCAGGATGGTCAGGTTCACGCCGAACGGCTTGTCGGTCAGATCCTTGGTGCGCTGGATTTCCTTGGCCAGGTCTTCCGGCGTCGGCTGGGTCAGGGCGGTGATGAAGCCCAAGGCGCCGGCATTGGCGACCGCCGCCACGAGCTCGGCCTTGCCGACCCACTGCATGCCGCCCTGGGCGATGGGATGTTCGACCCCGAACATCTCGGTGAAGCGGGTCTTGATGGCCATGTCAGCTCTCCCAAACGTTTGTTTTGAAGAGACTGAGCCACGTCACCCCACGTCAGGCAATAGGCGCGAATGGCCGGCCGGCGGTCGCGGCTAGTCAGCCGTTTGTCTCAGAACTGTCGCATGGCCACGGCCCATATTGCTGTCTCGCCCCTTGGCCGCGCGCGGCCGCAAAATATGGGGGCACTACCTTGCTGTTCAGAAACACTCTGGCCTGTGGTTCGGCGATTGGCGCCGTTCTGGGCCTGACCGCTCTAGCATCGCCTGCGTTCGCGCAGACCGAACCGGCGGCGGCCGCCACCACGACGGCGGCGGATGACGCGTCGGAAGTCGAACAGGTCGTCGTCGTCGGGTCGCGCATTCGCCGCGACATCTTCAACTCGCCTTCGCCGGTTCAGGTGATCACACGCGAAGAATCGACCCTGGCGGGCTTCGCCTCGACCGCGTCGATCCTGCAAAGCACGTCGGTCACCGGCGGCGGCAGCCAGATCAACGACTCGTTCTCTGGCTACGTGACCACTGGCGGACCGGGCGCCAACACCCTGTCGCTGCGTAACCTCGGCCCGTCCCGGACCCTGGTGCTGTTGAACGGCCGGCGCGTTTCGCCGGCCGGCGCGCGCGGTTCGATCGGCTCCGCCGACCTCAACGTGCTGCCTAACGCCATCATCGAACGCGTCGACATCCTGCAGGACGGCGCCTCGTCGATATATGGCTCCGACGCTGTCGGCGGCGTGGTCAACATCGTCACCCGCAGCGAATCCGACGGCCTCACCGTCGAAGGCCAGTACAGCAAGACCGAGAGCGGCGGCGGCGACCAGAGCCGCTTTTCGATCGTCGGCGGCACGTCCGGCGACCGCTGGAACATCTCGGGCTCGTTCGAGGTCTACGAGCGCGCCGATCTGACGCTGGCCGACCGCGACTGGACGCGCTGTAACGCCGACGGGTTCAGGAACCCGACCACCGGCGCTTCGCTCGATTTCATCGATCCGCTGACCGGCCAGCCGAAATGCTACCCGATCACGGGCGGCGGCTCGAACGGCGTCACGATCAATACCATCGGCACCAGTACGGCCAACGGCTATGGGGCACCTGGCTCCGTGGTCGATCCTGTCACCGGGCAGGGCAATTTCAACCGCTGGCGCCCGAACTCGGCGATCACCGGCACCGGCGTCCTCAACGGCTTTGAAGGCGTCGGCGGCGGCAGCAACAACAGCAACGTCCGCGACACGTTCGAGCCGCGGATGCTCAAGCGCAACCTGATCTCGCCGGCGGAAATCTGGACCGGCTACATCCAGGGCGCGTACGAACTTCAGGCGCTGGGCGATGCCGAAGCCTATTTCGAAGTGCTGGTGAACAACCGCACCTCGAGCCAGAACAGTTATCGCCAGCTGTCCCTCGACTACTACAAGGGCAGCCCGCTTATCCCCGCACACCTGCAGTTCTCGACCTTCCAGACTCCGCCCACGACCCTGACCCCGGGCCGGGCGGTCGGCGTTCGCGCCTTCATCGGCTGGGGCGACTACACCAGCGATCAGAAAAACACCTTCCAGAAGTACACCGGCGGCATTCGTGGCGACTTCCTGCCGCTCGAAGGCTGGCGCTACGATGCCTATGCGTCCATCGCGCACTCCAGATCGATCTACGGCCTGGAAACCTTCCTGACCGATCGGATGATCGCCAGCCTCGACGTCGTGGCGGCGCCTGCGGGCACCAATCCCGCGCTGGTCCGCAACGGCTTCACCTGCCGGATCAACGTCACCAACCCCGGCTCCAACTGTATCTCGGCGCCGCCGCTGAACGCCCAGACCATCGGCGGCATCATGCCCGCCGACTGGAGGAACTACATCTGGGCGCGCGTCGTCGGTGAGACGACCTTCACGGAGAACACGGTCTCGGCCGTCATCGACGGCCCGATCTTCGACCTTCCGGCTGGCCCGCTCCAGGGCGCTTTCGGCTTCGAGACCCGCGGTTCGGAGATCGACGACAGTCCGTCGAACGCCAGCGTTACCGGCAACATGCTGGATCTTACCTCCGCCGCCATCACGCGGGGCGAGGATCGGGTCTGGGAACTTTACGGCGAACTGGACGTGCCGCTGATCAAGGACAAGTTCCTGGCGCAAAACCTGAACCTGTCGCTGTCGGCCCGCTACACCAACTACGACACCATCGGTGGCGACACGACCTACAAGGTCGGCCTGGTCTATTCACCGACCGACTGGCTGATGTTCCGCGGGGGCTACGGCACGTCGTTCCGGGCTCCGGCCCTGTTCGAGCAGTTCCTCGGCGCCACCACCAGCTTCGCCAACGCGGCCGGCGACCCGTGCAACAACTACGGCGTCAACGCCAACCCGACCGTCCGGGCCAACTGCGCGAGCGAGTTGAACAATCCGACGTTCAACCAGACGCGCGGCATCCTGGTCGTTCAGATCGGCGGCGAAGAAAACCAACTGGAGCCGGAAACCTCCACCAACGTCAGCTTCGGCGCCGTGTTCACCCCGAAACTGCCGGATGTGTTCGGCGACATTTCGTTCGCGGCGGACTACTACAAGGTCGAGATCGAGGATGGTGTCAGCCGCTTCGGGTCCGCCAACCTGTTGTCGCTCTGCTACACCGATCCGAACTTCCGGACGAGCGGCGCCTTCTGTGGCTTCAGCGAGCGTCGGGCAGACAATTCCCTGCGCGTCGACGACAGCTATCTGAACCTCTCGCTGACCATCACTGAAGGCATCGACTACAACCTGCGCTACATGCGTCAGCTTGGCGAAGGTTCGATCCGCCTCAACGCCAGGATCACCCAGTACCTCGATCAATCGACCCAGGTGACCCCGTTCTCGGCGCTCCGCGATGGCAACGGCACGCTGAACAATCCGGAGTTCACCGGTTCGTTCGACGCCACCTATCAGCAAGACGCCTGGCGCTTCCGCTGGGGCTTCGAATGGATCGCCGGCACTGACAGCTACGCCTGGTACGGTGTGAACCCGGCCACGTCGTTCTACGACCTGGAGGTGGGAGACTACTTCCTGCACAACCTGTCGGTTCAGTACAACGGCGCCCAGGACTGGACGGCGACCCTCGGCGTTCGCAACCTTGAAGACAAGGATCCTCCCCAGGTCTCCTCGGGGAGCCCGCTCAACCGGGTCGGCAACGCCCTTCTGTATTCGGGCTACGACTATGCGGGCCGTACGTTCTTCCTGAACGTCCGGAAGAGCTTCTAAACGACGCCCTCAGACCATGAGAGCGACTTGGGCGGCGCAGCGATGCGCCGCCCTTTTCTTTTGGGCGGAGGAGCGGCTTCGTCAGCCCTGGATGCGGGGCTCGCGGGCGAGGAGCCGTTCGAGACCCATCAGCACCTGCTTCCGCGCCTCTTTCGGCTCTTCCAGCTGCTTCAGCAGCCGCAGAGCAGCGACGTGGACCTGGACCGGCGGCAACTCGCAGCGGCCGCCGCGCTTCTGCCTGTCGGTCAGCTCGCAGAGACTGAAGGCGCCCGCGCACATGTCCTCCAGGCCGAACGGGCCGGACACATCCATCAGGCTGGACGCGAGGGCGTAGATTTCGTCCTGCCAGTCCCAGATGTCCCCGGTCGGCGCGGTGCGGGTCATGACTTCAAGCCGGCTCAGCACCGCCTCGACCTCGGCCATAGCCTCCGCTCGCATGTCGCGTGTCTGCTCCTCGGCGCCGCGCAGTGCGGCCTGGACCGTGGTGCCCCCACTGGCCTCGACCAGCTTCGACAGCCGCGACTTCTTCATGATCCAGGTGACGACGGTCATCAGTCGATCTCCCTCGAGGCGTCGCCATCGGCGCGGGATTCGAGCGCGGCCATCTGCGCCGCGAGCTGAGCTGCCTTGAGCATGTCCGCCCGGCGCTCGCCGATGTCCTTGGGCGGGCCGACGTCCTGGAAACGGCGGTCCGGACCGAAGTAATCGCCGGCCTGCAGCATCGGCCGCGGGTCCTTGGCCACCCACAGGATCCGTTCCAGCAACACCACCGGGCTCAGCGGCCGGGCGACGATGAAGTTGGCGCCGCAGTCGCGCGCCTTCAGCACCTTGGACTGCGGCGTATGTCCGGCGACCATGATGGCGGGAACCCAGGCGTTCTCCTGGCCGTAGCGGCGCATCCAGGAGACCAGGTCGTAGCCGTCCTTGCCCGGCATGTCGCAGTCCGTGACCAGCAGGTCGATGGGATACGATTTGAGCAGCCCGATGGCTTCTTCGGCCGAGGTGGTCTGGTGGCGGCTCTGAACCCCGAACCCGAGCAGGGTCTGGGTGGTCAGGCGCAGGGAGAAGGCGTTGTCGTCGACGACGAGAACCACCGCCTTGCTCAGATTGAAGATGGCGTTGCCGGCCAGCGACGAGTCCGCGAGGCCCGCCGGTAACTCTACTCCACTCGACTCGTCCACCAGGCATCCCCCAACGCACCGCGCTCAAGCCTTAGGGTGAGGGAGTAACTCAACCCCTAATGGCTGTTCACCAAACCGAGGATTATCGACCAACTGGGCGATCGGTGAATTCGGGCAGGCGCAGCTCCAGGCTTTCCATCCGGGCAGGGTCCCCGCCGCCCTCAAGCCGCCCTTCGGAAATCAGCGCGTCGATGCGGGCCTCGAGCGCTTCAGGCCCGATGTTCCAGATGCCGCGCCAGCCCTGTTCGCTGAGGACCATCGCCATGACCAGCGCCCGGCGCATCCAGTAGGGCGAGCACTGGTCGAGGATCGCTTCGTCGAAAAAGTCAGCTGGGGCGGAGACCAGCCGCCCGGCCTCGATCACTCGCAGCGGTGCGTTCTCCAATCTCAGCGCCTGCCAGTCCTCGATCAGATCGTCACGGGCATCGGTCGACAGCGGCGCGGCCCGGTCGAGCAGGCCCACGACCGCCTCTGACGCGAGCATGTCCAGCGGCGCGACGCCGGCGTGGGTGAGGTCGAGGACTTCGAAGTCCCTGTCGCCGGCTCGGGCGACGAAGGCCATCAGACCGGCGTACTGGCGGGCGACCCGGCGATCGGTCCAGACGATGCGGCGCGGCCCCGGCGCGAAGGCATCGGTCCAGGCGGGCTCGCCAAACCGCGCGTCCACATCGATCGGCCCGGCGGCGAGATCGTCCGGCAGGCTGAGGACCGTGTCGTCGCGGCCGGCGAGAGCCAGCGCGGCGCGCAGGACCTCCCCGCCGGTCTCGGTGAAGGTGATATGCAGGGTCGCCGCGGCCACGGGTGTCAGCCCCGCCGCGGCGCCGTCACGACAAGCCCTGGCGGCCGATGGCGTAGAAGCGCTCGGCTCGCTGGCTGACCAGCTGATCGGGGCCCATGTTGGAGAGGCTGGCCAGCTCCTCCTCGACGGCGTCGCCGACAGCCTTGATCGCCGCTTCCGGATCGGAGTGAGCCCCCCCCGCCGGTTCGGTGATGATGCGATCGACGACCCCGGTCTTGATCAGGTCCTGGGCGGTGATCTTCATCTGGTCGGCGGCGTCCTTGGCCCGGGCGCCGTCGCGCCACAGGATCGAGGCTGCGCCCTCGGGGCTGATCACCGAATAGATCGAGTGTTCGAGGATCAGCACCTTGTTGGCGCCGGCCAGAGCGATGGCGCCGCCGGACCCGCCCTCGCCCGTCACGGTGGCGATCATCGGCACGGTCAGCGTCAGGCAGCGCTCGGTCGAGCGGGCGATGGCCTCGGCCTGGCCGCGCTCCTCGGCGCCGAGACCCGGATAGGCGCCGGCGGTGTCGACGAAGCTGATCACCGGCAGATTGTACTGCTCGGCCATGTCCATCAGACGCACGGCCTTCCGGTAGCCTTCGGGCCGGGCCATGCCGAAGTTGTGCTTCAGACGGGTGGTAGTGTCGTGGCCCTTCTCGTGGCCCATGATCACGACCGGCTGACCCCGGAAGCGGCCAAGGCCGCCGATGATGGCCTGGTCGTCGGCGAACTTGCGGTCGCCACGCAGCTCGACGAACTCGTCGATCAGGCCGGCGACGTAATCGACGAAGTGCGGACGCTCGGGGTGGCGCGCGACCTGAGTCTTCTGCCAGGCGTCGAGCTTCGCATAGGCGTCACGACGAAGCGTATCGAGGCGCGAGCGCAGGGCGTCGATCTCGCTGTCGAACGATCCGGATCCGGCGGTTTCGGAGAGCTTGGACAGCTCCTCGATCTTGCCTTCCAGCTCGGCGATCGGCCGTTCGAATTCGAGATAGTGCTGGACCATGAATCGCCTAACGCCGGCCGCCCCGGAAAGGTGGCGAAACTAGAGCGCTCGAAGTTCAGGGGCAAGGCGGGCGTGACGGCCTGTTACGCGGCGCCCCTAGCCAATCGCCACCCAGCATGTGAAACAATCGTTTGAAACTGATAACGCAGGGGAAGCGACGCACATGGCGACTCTCGAGGGCCGCACGGCCATCATCACCGGCGCGGCGAGCGGCATCGGCCGCGCGGCGGCGCAGCTCTTCAGCCAGGCGGGCGCCGCCGTTGTGCTGGCCGACGTCTCCGAGAAGGTCGAGGACACGCTCGCGCTGGTCACGAAGGCCGGCGGGCGAGGCGAAACCATTGTCGGCGATGTCGCCACTTCCGAGATCGTCGACAAGGCGATCGCGGCCGCGGCCAAATTCGGCGAGCTCGACGTGATGTTCGCCAACGCGGGCGTCTCCGGCGGCCTGCCGGGCCTGTTCGACCTGACCGCCGAGCAATGGAACGAAGTGCTTCGCATCAACACCGTCGGCGTCTTCCTGGCTGTCCAGGCGGCGGCGAAGGTGATGGTCCCGCGCGGCAAGGGCTCGATCATCTGCACCGCCAGCGTCGCCGGCATCCGCTCGGGCGCGGGCGGCATGCCCTACAGCGCGTCCAAGGCCGGGGTGATCAGCATCGTCCAGACCGGCGCCAACCAGCTGGCCGGCACCGGCGTACGCATCAACGCCGTCTGCCCCGGCCTGACCGAGACCGGCATGACCCAGTACGTCTTCGATCGCGCCCGCGAGCGCGGCACCGAAGGCAAGATCGGCCAGCTCAACCCGCTGCGTCGTGGCGCAGCGCCGGAAGAGATCGCCCGCGTGGCCCTGTTCCTGGCCTCGGACGACGCGTCCTACGTCAACGGTCAAGCCATCGCCGTCGACGGCGGCCTGTCGAGCAGCCACCCGGTCGTTCCAGGCAAGATGGCTTAGAGGATTCGGGGGGACGGAGCCGTGGCAGCCTACCTTGTTCTCGACTTCTCGATCACGAACCTCCCCCGCTTTCTTCCCTATGCCGAGGGCATCCCGGCCTTCATCGAGAAGCATGGCGGGCGCTACATCGTGCGCGGCGTCGAGCCGACCGTGATGGAAGGCGACTGGACGCCGGAGCGGCTGGTGATCCTCGAGTTCCCGTCCAGCGAGAACGCGAAGGCCTTCCTGGCCGACCCCGAGGCGCAGCGGCTGTTCGCGCTGCGCCACAAGACGACGGTCAGCCGACTGATCCTGGCCGAGGGCTGCGAGGCGTAGACACAATCCGAAGCAAGACATGATTTGAGCCTCCGACCGGCCGAGCCGTATTTCGCCGTTCTCTGGAGGAACACCATGACGCTCTTCACCGGCCTTTCAGCCTTCCCCATCACGCCCGCCACGCCTGACGGCCGGGTGATCGAGGGCGATCTGCGCAGACTGCTGCAGGCCATCGAGGCCGGCGGCGCGGACTCGATCGGCCTGCTGGGCAGCACCGGGACCTACATGTTCCTGGATCGCGACCAACGCCGCCGCGCGATCGCCGTCGCGGTTGAGACCCTGGCGTCCACGCCGGTGATCGCCGGTATCGGCGCGCTGCGGACCGACCAGGCCCAGGCGCTGGCGAAGGACGCGGCGGCGGAAGGCGCGTCGGGCCTGCTGCTCGCTCCGGTCAGCTATGCCCCGCTGACGGAGGAGGAAGTGTTCCGGCACTTCGTCGCCGTGGCGTCTGTCACCGACACGCCGATCTGCATCTACAACAACCCGACCACCACCAACTTCACCTTCAGGCCCGAGCTGGTCGCCCGGCTGGCCGAGGCGATCCCGAGCGTGGCGGCGATCAAACTGCCGCTGCCCAAAGGCGACCTCGCCGCCGACCTCAAGGCCTATCGCGAGGCTGCGCCGCGGTTGTCGATCGGGTACAGCGGCGACTGGGGTTGCAAGGACGGCCTGCTGGCCGGCGCCGACGCCTGGTTCAGCGTCGCGGGCGGCCTGTTCACGCAGCGCGCCGTCGCCCTGACCGCCGCCGCCCGACGCGGCGACCGGGACGAGGCCGACCGGCTGGACGCCGAGTTCGCGCCGCTGTGGGAGGTGTTCCGCGCCGTCGGCGGCATGCGGGCAGCGTACGCCGTGGCCAATCACCTCGGCCTGACCACCGCTCAGCCGCCCTTGCCGGTTCTGCCGCTGGAGGGCGACGTGCGCGCCAGGGCGATCGCGGCCGTTCCCGGCTAGAGGCTACTCCCCGCCTCTCACCCGGACAATCACCGACTGGCTGGCCACGGCCATCAGCTCGCCGGTCTCGGCGAAGAGGTTCATCGAGCCGTGGCCGACCCCGGCGTGGATGCCGCTGATCGCAATCTCGGCCAGCACCCACCGGGTCGGCACGATCTTCAGCACCCTCAGGGTGTTGTCGAGGCTGTTGCCGCCCGCCTGAAGGCCAAGCGCATGGCCGAAGCCAGAGGGGACGTAGTCGGCGAACACGGCCAGCAGGCTGGCGTCGACCGGATGTTCCTCGACCGTGCGCATCCACATCTGCATACGGCCGTCCTCGCTGATCTGGCCGGTCCGGTTCTTGAGGTCGTAGCGACCACCCTCGGCCCGACGCTCGATCCGGCGATTGAGATTGTCGCCGTCGTCCGGCCACAGCATCACGGGGTCGCAGTCCTCTGGCCGCGCGATCTTGGGCATCTTTGGCCACTGGTGATCATGCGTGTCCGGTCGCGCGCCCAGCGCGGCGTTGACGGTGATGATCTCGCTGTCGCCGACATGGCCCTTTACCCGCGCCTGGGTCGTGTACTTGCCGCCCACGGGGATCGAGACGTCGAAATCCACCACCGATGGGGGCCGGGCGTAGGACAGGTACTGCGCGGTGGCCCAGACCACCGGCCGGCCGCAGGTCTGCTCCAGCGCCGAGATCGCGGCGGCAAGACCGACGCCGCCGTACATGAACATCCCACCGGGCGGCCCGACGCAGACGCCAGGAGTCAGCGGCAGGTGCCAGCGGTGCGGATTGTGCGATCCGCGCAGGTCGAAGAACGGAGAGGTCATGGCTCTTCATAGCGGAGGCGCGGCGTGCGTCGATGCTCACGCTGGGTCAGGGAACCAGGGGCTAGGGATCAGGGGCTAGGGGCCAGAGAAGGTCAGCGCTGATCTAGCCCCTAAACCCTCGCCCCTGGCCTCTCCCGCCGTTAGACTCCGCCCAACCCAGCGGAGCCCCCATGGACGCCCTCGCCCGCCCGATCGTTCCGCCCGCGCCCTTCGTGCATCCGCAGGAGCTGCCGATGTGGCGGCTGGTGCTGGAGACGACCAAGAACTCGCTGGGCAACTGGGCCGACAGCAGCTTCGAGGCCCTGCTCGGCCGGCGGACGGTGTTCGGGATCGACAGCCTGCTGGTCAATGATCCGAAGTGGGTCCGGCATGTGCTGCACGCCAACCTCGCCAACTATGTGAAGCCGCCGGCCATGGTCCGCCCGGTGCGTCCGCTGGCCGGCGAAGGCGTGCTGCTGGCGGAGGGGCCGGAGTGGAAGCGCCAGCGACGCATGCTCGCCCCCGCCTTCACACCCGCCAGCGTCAACCTCCTGCTGCCCCATTTCGCGGCGGCTGCGGAGGCGATGGCGACGCGGCTGGAGAAGACGCCGCGCGCGGATCTGTCGGCGACCTTCCACCAGGCGGCGCTGGACGCGGTGCTGCGGGCGTTGTTCTCGCTGCCGGCCGACGAGGGGCGCTCCGGCCTGGCCCGGATCGTCCGCGACTATCTGGAGGGCCCCGGCCGCCCGAACGTGTTCGATGGCTTCGCCCAGGCCGAGGGCGACTTCGGCTTCGCGCTGGCCAAGCGCCGACGGTTCCAGAAGGCCTGGTTCGAGGCCGTCGACGCGATCATCGCCGCGCGCAAGGCCGCACCGCCCGCCGAGGCCCACGCCGACCTCCTCGACCTGCTGCTGGCCGTCCGCGATCCGGAGACCGGGGCGCCGCTGAGCGACACAGAGGTCCGGGACCAGTGCGCCACCATGCTGCTGGCCGGGTTCGAAACCACCTCGCGGCTGCTGTTCTGGTCCAGCTATCTGCTGACGCTCGACCCTGCCGAGCAGACCCGCCTGCGCAAGGAAATCGCCGCCTTCCCGCCCGACCGGGTCCAAACGCTGGAGGACCTGCAGCACTGGCCGCGCCTCAAGCAGGTGCTGTGCGAAACGCTGCGTCTCTATCCCCCAGTGCCGGTGATGCTGCGGCGGGCACTGGGGCCGGACACGATCGGCGAATACGAGATCGGCGCCGGGACGCTGCTGTGGATCAGCCCCTGGGTCATCCACCGTCATCGGGGGTTCTGGGAACAGCCGACGGCCTTCATGCCCGACCGCTTCGCCGGCAAGGCCGCGCCTTGGGTCACGGAGCCCGCATTCCTGCCCTTCTCCGCCGGGCCGCGCATCTGTATCGGCGCCAGCTTTGCCATGGCCGAGGCCTCGATCATCCTGGCCACGCTGCTGTCCCGGTTCGAGCTGTCGCTGGACAGCGCCCGGCCCGTGCTGCCGGTCGGCGGGGTCACCACCTCGCCGGACCACGAGCCGCTGTTCAGCGTCGAAGCGGTTAGGGAGTAGGGAGTAGCGGTTCTCTGACCTTCCTACTCCCTACTCCCTATTCCCTATGCGCTATCACCGGCTAGAACCGCCGCCGAGGGGGACCGCATGGGCAAATTCCACGAAGACACCGCCGTCATCGACCGCGACGGCGAGCTGACCGCCGAGCTGTCGCGCGACTGGGAAATCTGGGGTCCGAACGGCGGCTATGTCGCGGCCATCGCCCTGCGCGCGGCCGGGGTGCGCGCGCCGGAGGGCCACCGCCCGGCCAGCTTCTCCTGCCAGTACCTGTCGGTCGGCAAGTTCGCGCCGGCGAAGGCGGAAGTGCGGGTGCTGAAGACAGGGCGCTCGGCGTCGTGTCTCGCCGTGGAGCTGTCGCAGGACGACAAGGTCTTCCTCACCGCCCAGGTCTGGACCACCAACCGCGAGGACGGGCCGGAAAGGGCGACGATCGAACCGCCCGCCGTCGTGTCACCCGCCGAAGCGCCGGACATGACGGCCCTGCTGCCCACCGATGCGCCCCGTCACAGCTTCTGGCGCAATTTCGAGAACCGCCCGATCGACTGGGTGCGGGATGGCTCGCCCGAGTTGGCCGGCAAACCGCTGCGGCAATGGTCGCGGTTCCTCGACTTCGAGCCGGTGGACGCCTTCGCCGATGGCGCGCGGTCGCTGGTGCTCATCGATACCATGCTGTGGCCAGCCCATTGGCGTGGCGAAACAAAGGTCGACTACATCGCTCCGAGCCTCGATCTCAGCGTCTGGTTCCACGCCCCGAAGCCAGCGGGCGACTGGCTGCTTATCGACGCCGTCTCTCCGACCGCCGGCGCGGGCCTGATCCACGGAACCGCGCGGACCTGGAGCGAGGATGGCCGCCTGATCGCGAGCGGCGGCGGGGGCATGCTGCACACGCAGATGCGGCCTCAGAGGTAGGGGCGAGGGAGTAGCGGGCGCTGGTCCCTAGCCCCTCGTCCCTCGTCCCTCGTCCCTCGTCCCTCGTCCCTCGACTGCTAACCCAGCAGCGCCACGCCGAACCAGCCCTTCGGGTCGGTCCACAGCTGCTCCACGGCCCAGCCGCCGTCGGCCGCGAGCCTGGCGATGCGCTCGGGCGTGTATTTGTACGAGCTCTCGGTGTGGATGGTTTCGCCCTCGGCGAAGTCGAAGGTGTGGCCGTCGAGGTGCGCGGCGGTCGGCTTCACCGCGCGCAGGTGCATCTCGATCCGGGAGGCCTCGACGTTCCAGCGCGCCTCGTGGGCGAAGGCGTCGAGGTCGAAGTCGGCGCCCAGTTCGCGGTTGGCCCGCACCAGCAGATTCTTGTTGAAATCGGCCGTCACGCCGGCGGCGTCGTCGTAGGCGGCCTCCAGAATGTCGCCGTCCTTCACCAGGTCGACGCCGAGCAGCAGCTTGGCGCCCGGACCCAGATGCTCGCGCATGTCGGCGAGCAGAACACCCGCGTCGGCGGGATCAAAGTTGCCGATCGTCGAGCCGGGGAAGAAGCCGAGGCGCCGACCGGCGGGGCCGGCCGGGGTATGGACGTCCAGCGCCGTGAAGTCCCCCGCCACGCCCTTCGTGGGCAGACCGGGGAAGTAGGCGGCCATGAAGTCGGCGGTGGCGCGAGCGGCATCGGGATCGATCTCGACGCAGACATAGGCGGCCGGGTCCTTCAAGGCCGACAGCAGCAGCGTCGCCTTCTCAGCCGAGCCCGAGCCGTACTCGACGACCGAGCGATCCGACCCCACGGCCTCGGCGATGCGCGGTCCGACCTCGGCCAACAGGGCCAGCTCGGTGCGGGTCGGATAGTACTCGGGCAGCTGGGTGATCTGTCCGAACAGCGCCGAGCCCTCGGCGTCGTAGAACCACTTCGGCGGCGTCGCCTTGGGCGTTGCCGACAGACCCTCGATCAGGTCCGAGGCGAACAGGGCCCGCGAAAGGTCGGCGGTAAGCGAGACGGCGCGGTTCATGTCAGATCCTTGGCCAGTCGGAGGCCGGAGAACATCCAGCGCTGGTGCGGGTGGTAGAAGTTTCTGTAGGCGGCCCTGATGTGGGGAGCCGGCGTCACGCAGCAACCGCCGCGCAGCACGAACTGCCGGGCCATGAACTTGCCGTTGTACTCGCCGAGCGCCCCGGCGGCGGGCTTGAAGCCCGGGTAAGGCGCGTAGGCGCTGGCGGTCCATTCCCACAGGTCGCCGAACAGCTGATCGCCGTCGGCGGGTCGAGGACGCAGGACTTCATCGTCCATGAAGTTGCCGCGGGTGGAGCGTCCGGCGCCGATGATTTCCCACTCCGCCTCAGTCGGCAGACGGCCGCCGGCCCAGGTCGCGTAGGCGTCGGCTTCGTAGAAGCTGACGTGCTGCACCGGCGCGGCGGGGTCGATAGCCTCAAGGCCCGCCAGCGTCGCCTGGCCGCCGTCGCGCCAGTACTCCGGCGCCCGCCAGCCGAGCGCGCGGACCGTGTCCCAGCCTTCGGACAGCCACAGGGCCGCATTCTCGTAGCCGCCATCGGCGATGAATTCCGCCCACTCGCCATTGGTCACCAGCCGGTCGGCAAGCGCGAAGGGCTCCAGCCAGACCTTGTGGCGCGGCTGCTCGTTGTCGAAGGAGAAGCCGTCCTTCACCGCTCCGATCTCGACCAGTCCGCCGCCGTGCTCGACCCAGCGCGCCGGGCGCTGGGCCGGACCGGTCGCCAGCTTCAGGTCGGTGCGGTAGGCGGGACTGTCGGGATGCTTGGCCAGCAGGCTGAGGACGTCCATCAGGAACAGCTCCTGGTGCTGCTCCTCGTGGGCGATGCCGAGCTCGATCAGCGGCGCCACTCGGGCGAAGGCGGCGTTGTCGGCCTCACGCACATAGCGCTCCAGCGCCGCGTCCACGCGCCGGCGCCAGTCGACGATCTCGTCCAGCGGCGGCCGGGTGATCAGGCCGCGCTCGGGCCGGGGCTGCCGGTCGCCGATGGTCTCGTAGTAGCTATTGAACAGATACTGGGCCGAGGCCGGCCTCTCGGGGGCAAGGCCAGCCGGCGACAGCAGGAATTCGTCGAAGAACCAGGTGACGTGCGCCAGGTGCCACTTGCCGGGACTGGCGTCGGGCATCGACTGTGATTGCATGTCTTCCGCCGACAAAGGCGCGGCAAGGTCGAGCGTGCGACGACGCGCGGCGCCAAGCGCCTGCGCCCATCCGTCCCGGTCGCTGATATCCCAGGCCATGGAGCCGCCCTCGCCCATTTCGATCCGCATTGAACGCGAAGGGAACGATAGGGCTCCGCCGTAACGACGTCTTGCCAATTCCGACGGTTGAAAATCCGCTGCTGACAGCCTTTGTCAGCAAGGCTCGGTCCGGGATCAGAAGCCGTACAGCGTCGCGTACTCGGGATCCTTGGCCGCGATTTGCCGGGCGCAGTCGACCATGACCTTGGCCTGTTTCCAGGTGGCGTCGTCCTGCATCTTGCCGTCGAGCATGACCACGCCGCTGCCGTCGGGCATCGCCTCGAGAATGCGCTTGGCGAAGATGACCTCGCCGGGGTCGGGCGAGAACACCTTCTTGGCGATGGCGATCTGGTTGGGGTGCAGGCTCCAGGCGCCGACGCAGCCGAGCAGGAAGGCGTTGCGGAACTGCTGCTCGCAGGCCTCGCTGTCGGAGATGTCGCCGAACGGGCCGTAGAAGGCGCTGAGGCCGTGGGCGGCGCAGGCGTCGACCATCTTCGCGAAGGTGTAGTGCCAGATGTCCTGCTGTGCGGCGGCGCGCGGACCGCCGTCCTCGCGCGGGTCCTCGATGACCTTGTAGAACGGGTGGCCGCCGCCGACCCGGGTGGTCTTCATGCGGCGGCTGGCGGCGAGGTCGGCCGGGCCGAGGCTTATGCCCTGCATGCGCGGGCTGGCTGCGCAGATGGCCTCGACATTGTTCACGCCCTCGGCGGTCTCGAGGATGGCGTGCAGCAGGATCGGCTTCTTGAGGCCGTGTTTGGCCTCGAGCAGGGCCAGCTGCTGGTCCATGTAGTGGATGTCCCACGGTCCCTCGACCTTGGGCACCATCATCACGTCCAGCCGGTCGCCGACGCCGGCGACGATGTCGGCCACGTCCTGCAGATGCCAGGGCGAGTTCAGGCAGTTGATGCGGGTCCACAGACCGACGCCGAGCGCGGCGAAGTCGGTGGCGTTGGCCATCTCGATGAAACCGGCGCGGGCGGCGTCCTTGGCGTCGGCAGGGATGGCGTCCTCGAGGTTGCCCAGCACCACATCGACCGTTGGGGCGATCTCGGGAACCTTGGCGCGGACCTTTTCCAGATGCGTCGGGATGAAGTGGATCATCCGCTCGACCCTGACCGGCAGGTCACGCAGCGGGGCCGGGGCTCCGATGGCGAGAGGTTTGAAATACCCGCGCGGCGTCTTCATGGCTCGATCCCGTCGTCTCTTTCGCAGTTGCGAGAGCAATGCGGCGACGCCGGGGAAGCGTCAAGCGGGAGGCTTGCGCGCCGATTCCGGATCATCGTGGCCGGGCGCCAGCGTGTCCTCGACCGCATCGTTGGTCGAGGCGCGACGACGCCGGCTCTTGGCCTTGGACGCGGCGCTCTCGAGCTTGAGCGTACCCCGAGCGTCGTCGGCCTCCTCGCCGAAGATCGAGCGCAGGTGCAGGTCACGCTGCGGGTTCGGCACCTCAATGCCGGCGTTGCGCAGGGCGTCGTCGATGGCCCAGGTATAGGCGGCCTGGATGGCGTTGGGACGCTTCACAGCCTCGAGCCTCGGCCAGACCACCAGTTCGTAGTTGAGGGCGGACTCGCCGAAACTGACAAGCCAGACCTGGGTGCGGTAGGTGGCGCTGTCCGGCAGGGTGAAGGGCACGGCCTTGGCCGCCTCCAGCACCGCGTCGCGGACCTTGTCCTTGTCGACCCCGTAGGCGGCGCGGAACGGGATGCGGATACGCCGCGTGTGGCCGCGCAAGGTCCAGTTGGTCACCGTCCCCTGGATCAGCTGGCTGTTGGGAATGAGAATGTCGACGCTGTCGTTGTTGCGGATCCGGGTCGCCCGGGCGCCGATCTCGTGGACCACGCCGCGCTGGCCGCTTTCGAGCTCGATGTAGTCGCCGACGCGCAGTTCCTCGTCGAAGATCAGGACGATGCCGGAGACGAACTCCTTGACCACGCCCTGCAGGCCGAGGCCGACGCCGACGCCGAGCGCGCCGCCGAACACCGCCAGCGACGACAGGTCGACGCCGAGCGTCGAGACCCCGGCGATGATCCCGAACACGATCAGGCCGTAGGTGGTCAGCTTCTCGACGATGTAGAGGGCGGCGGTCCCGCGCTTGGCCCGGTCGCGCACGCGCTTCAGCGCCGCGCTGATCAGCCGGGCGGCGACGAAGGCGATGACGATAGTCAGCAGCGCCGCGATCAGCCCACCGACGCTGACCGGCGTCTTGCCGATGCTGAACAGGATCAGCTTGTCGAGATGTTCGAGCTTGTCGACGTCCTGCGGCGAGGTCTGCACGGTCTAGGCTTTCTTGACGAACTCGGTCCGGAGCACGAGACCCTTCACCTTGTCGACGTTGGCCTCGATCTCGTCGGGGTCGCCGGTCAGGCGGATCTTCTTGACCAGTGTACCGCGTTTCAGCGTCACCCCGCCTGATCCTTTGACCTTGAGGTCCTTGATCAGGGTGACGGAGTCGCCGTCGGCGAGGATAGCGCCGTTGCTGTCGCGGGTTTCGGTCACGTTTGTTCCTAATAGCCGCGCGCAGGCGCGTTGAAGGGGATGGTCAGCCTCACCGACTCACCATCGACAGGCTGCCCTTCGACGACCAGCGGGCGGGCCGTCACGGCTTCCCGCTTGGCCATCAGCAAGCTGGCGTCGCCAAAGCCGAAGTCAGCGGGCGACTCGGAAACGACTGCGCAGGCCTCGAGCAGGCCGCTAGCGAGCAGACGGCATTGCAGCACCACCTCCCCGCTGACCTTCAGGCGCGTCGCTCGCTCAGGGAAATAAGGGCCGGGCCCGCCATAGACCCGGTAGTTGCGCGGATGCTTGGCGTAGATGGGCTCGACGATGCGGGCGTTCGCGGCCGTCACGGTCAAGCCGGGCAGGTCCGTCGGCGTCTCGGCAGCATGGGCCGAGCCAGCCAGCAGAGTCGCGAGCACCAGGCCAAAACTCAGTGTCGAAATGGACGTCATGTCTTCCCCCATGGATGACGAATGCCGCTTATCGCGATGCGGACGGCCTACGGCTAGTCCTTGCGCGCCAGCGGATGTTTGCTCCTTACCACCTCGGCCAGCCGGTCGCCCGCGACGTGGGTGTAGATCTGGGTAGTGGCGATGTCGGAATGGCCGAGCAGGGTCTGGACCACGCGCAGGTCGGCGCCGCCCTCGAGCAGATGGGTGGCGAAGGCGTGGCGCAGGACGTGCGGGCTGACCTTGGCCGGGTCGATGCCGGCGACGATCGCCGCCTCCTCCAGCAGCTGCGAGAAGCGCCGGGCGGTAAAGCGGCCGCCCTTGCCGCGCGACGGGAACAGCCAGGGATTGGCGGCGTCGCCCTTCGGCGTGAAGTCCTTGCGCACCTCCAGCCAGGCCTTTACCGCCGTGCGGGCGGCGTCGTTGAGCGGGGCGAGCCGTTCCTTGCCGCCCTTGCCCTTGACGATCAGGTAGGCGGGATCGCGCGCCACGGCGACCAGCGGCAGGCCGATGACCTCCGAGACGCGCATCCCCGAGGCGTAGGTCAGCTCGATCAGCGCAGCCAGCCGCAGCCCCTGGCCGCCGTCCTTGGCGGCCGCCGCCGCGATCAGGCGCTCGACCTCGTCGCGCGACAGCACCTTGGGTAGCGGCCGCCCCTGGCGCGGCGCTTCGACACGGCGGGAGGGATCGTCATCCCGCCAGCCCTCGCCGAGCACGAAGCGATAGAACTGCCGCACCGCCGCCCGACGCCGCGCGGCCGTGGCCGGCGACAGGCCGGCGGCGCCGAGGTTGGAAAAATAGGCCTCGATATCCTCGGCCGACGCCGTCGACAGGTCCCGGCCCTTCCCCTTCAGGTAGGCGGAGGCGTCGATCAGGTCCTTGCCGTAGGCGGTCAGGGTGTTGCGGGCCGAGGCGCGCTCGACCGCCATCATCTCCAGGAACGCCTCCGTCCAGGCCTGGCTCATTGGACCTGGAGGGCGGTCAGGGCCTCGTCGGCGAAGCGCACTGCGTCCTCGGTGAGGCCGACTTTGATGAGCGCCGCGACCACGCGGGCGGAGTCCGCCGCCTTCAGGGGCTTGCCGCCGGCCTCGGCGGAGATGGCCAGCACATGCAGCGCCGCCTCGCCCTTCAGCCCGGCCGCCGCCGCCAGATCAAGCGCCGCCAGCCTGCCTGGCGAGACCGAGCCGGCGGGAATGGCGAACCCGGCCAGCGCCGCGCGCTGGCCCTCGGTGAGCGGCGCGCCGAGAGCCGACGCGATCAGGGCGCCAGACTGCCAGCGGGCGGCCGCCTTGGCGTCGGAAACGGTGGTCTGGACGAACAGGGCGTCGACCTCGGCGACCACGCCCTGTGTCGCCGCGAGGCGGGCAGCGAGGCGCGACGGATCGACAGGCGTGTCGGCGGCGGGCGCCTCGATCGCCGCCAGCACGGCGGGCGCGGCGCCTTTCAGGGCCGGGGTCAGGTCGAGGGCGAGCCGCTTCGACAGTGCGTACTCCAGCGGCGAGCGCAGGGACGCCGCACCGGGATCGCCGGCGCCGGCGATGACCGCGCCGATCAGACGCGAGACGATCGGATCGCGAGCCTTCTCGCTGGCCAGGGTCAGGGTCAGCTGGGCGGCGTCGACCTGGCCGGCACGGGCCTGGCAGTAGGCGCGGAGCCGCAACCAGTAGACCTCGCCCCGCTCGGCGGTGAGCTGGTCGGAAATGCGGCAGGCCGCGTCGTCGTCACCGGCCAGCAGCGCGGCGTCGGCGGCGGCCTGGGACAGGGCGGGGCTGGTCGGCAGGCCCGGCGCGCGTTCGACGGCGGCCCATCCGGCGCGGGGCCGGCCGAGCGCGAGCAGCGCCTGCACCCGCGCGGCGGCAAGCGCCGGGTCGCGGCCTGCCTCTCCAGGTCCGTTGGCGCCCGTGGCCAGCACGCGGCGGGCCAACGCCGTGGCGGCGGGGCTGAGCGGCTTGCTCGCCAGCACCGGGATCACCGCCTGGGCGACGGCGGGCGAGCTGCCGCGCCAAAGGTCCTGCGACAGGCCGGCCTCGCGGTCGCCGAGCGAGAAGTAGTCCGGCGCCGCGAGCGGCTGGACCTCCACCTGGGCGGCGACGGGCGTGGAGATCAGGGCGGCGGCGAGAGCGAGCATCAACGGGCGCATGGCTGGAGCCTAGCACCACCGAGGGTAAAAACGGGAGGGGAGAAGGGATGACGGCGCCGCCCCCTGTCGTGTAAGCGAAATACGGCCATGACCGCGGACCCAAGACTTCGTCGCAAGACCATCGCTCTCGTCGGCCTCATGGGGGTGGGCAAGAGCAGTATCGGACGGCGCCTGGCGCTGGCCCTCGACCTGCCGTTCCGCGATGCCGACAGCGAGGTCGAGAACGCCGCCGGCCGCTCGATCACCGAGATCTTCGAAGCCTACGGCGAGGAATCCTTCCGGGACGGCGAGCGCAAGGTCATCGCCCGGCTGATGGATGACGGCCCACACGTGCTGGCCACCGGCGGCGGCGCCTTCATCAACGACGAGACCCGGGGCCTGATCAAGGGCCGCGCCATCTCGATCTGGCTGAAGGCGGACCTGGAGCTGCTGGCCCGCCGGGTCGGCCGCAAGGACACCCGCCCGCTGCTGCGCGGCAAGGACCCGCTTGAGGTGCTCCGCACCCTGTCCGAGACTCGCTACCCCATCTACGCCGAGGCCGATCTGTCGGTCGAAACCGGCGACACCCCGCATCACGAGGCGGTCGACGCTGTGATCCGCGCCCTCACCCAACACCTGGCCGGAGCCGAGGCTTGATCCGCAACATTCCCGTGGGGCTTGGCGCCCGCGCCTATGACGTCGTCGTCGGACCGGGCCTGATCGACCGCGCCGGCGAGCACATCGCGCCGCTTCTCAAGACCAAGCGCACCGCCATCGTCACCGACAGCAACGTCGGCGAGCATCACGGCGAGCGGCTGGCCGTCTCGCTGGAGAAGGCGGGCGTGGCCGTCGACGTCATCACCGTGCCGGCCGGCGAGGAGAGCAAGAGCTTCGAGGGCCTCGCCTCCCTGTCCGACCAGCTGCTCGACCTCGAGCTCGACCGGGGCGACATCATCGTCGCCTTCGGCGGCGGCGTGGTCGGTGATCTCACCGGGTTTGCGGCCTCGATCTACAAGCGTGGCATCGACTTCATCCAGGTCCCGACCAGCCTGCTGGCCCAGGTCGACAGCTCGGTCGGCGGCAAGACCGCCATCGACACCCCGCGCGGCAAGAACCTGATCGGCGCCTTCCACCAGCCGCGGCTGGTGCTGGCCGACCTCGACGTGCTCGCGACCCTGCCCGCCCGTGAGATGGCCTGCGGCTACGCCGAGGTGATCAAGTACGGCATGCTCGGCGACGCCGACTTCTTCGCCTGGCTCGAGGCCCACAGCCACGCCGTGCTCGAACGCGAGGTCGAGGCGCTGACCTACGCCGTCGCGCGTTCCGTCGAAATGAAGGCCGAGATCGTCGCCGAGGACGAGAAGGAACAGGGACGCCGCGCCCTGCTCAACCTCGGCCATACCTTCGGTCATGCGCTGGAAGCGGAGACCGGCTTCGGCGAGGAACTCAAGCACGGCGAGGCCGTCGGGGCCGGCTGCGCTTTGGCCTTCCGTTTCTCCGCCGCCCTGGGACTGTGCCCGCCGGAGGACGCCGATCGGGTCGAACGCGCGCTGCGCGCGGCGCACCTGCCGACGCGCCTCGCCGACCTGCCGGCCGCGTCGTTCAACGCCGACCGCCTAATCGCCCACATGGGCCAGGACAAGAAGGCCGAAGGCGGCGCGCTGACCTTCATTCTGGCCCGCCGCATCGGCGAGGCGTTCACCGCCAAGGGCGTCGATCCGGCGCCGCTGCGGGATTTCCTGATCACTGAAGGAGCCCTGCCGTGATCATCGCCATTCTCGGCGCGCTGGCCCCGGCCCTGATCATCCTGCTCGGCATCGGGGCGCTGATCTCCGCCGCCGAGACCTCGATGACGGCGGCCAGTCGCGGCCGCATGCACCAGCTCGAGCGCGACGGCGATCGCGCGGCCGGCCGCGTGAACCGACTGATGGGCAATCAGGAGACCATGATCGGGGCGATCCTGCTCTCGAACAATGTGGTCAACATCGGCGCCTCGGCCCTGACCACCAGCGTGCTGGCCGTGGCCTTCCCCGGCCCGATCGGGGTCGTGGCCTCGACAGTGCTGATGACGGTGCTGGTGGTGATCTTCGGCGAGATCCTGCCCAAGACTCTGGCCATCACCCGGCCCGAGACGGTCGCCCGGACGCTGTCGGCCCCGACCTACTGGGTGGTGAAGATCTTCGGCCCGCTGGCCAACGGCGCCCAGTGGGTGGTGCGCCAGACCCTGCGGCCGTTCGGGATCAACCTGTCGATGGAAACCGACGTCCTCGCGGCCCACGAGGAGATCCGTGGCGCGGTCGAGTACCACCACTCCGAAGGCGTGGTCGAAAGCGGCGATCGCCGCATGCTCGGCGGCGTGCTCGACCTCAGCGAGATGGACGTCAGCGAGGTCATGGTCCACCGCAAGTCGGTGGAGATGCTCGACATCGACCAGCCCGCCCGCGAACTGGTCAAGGCGGCGATGGAGCTGGGTCACAGCCGTCTGCCGCTCTATCGGGACGACCCCGACAACGTCATCGGCGTGCTGCACGTCAAGGACCTGATCAAGGTCATGGCGCAGAACGACGGCGGCATCGACGATCTCGACATCCCGGCCATCGCCCGCAAGCCGTGGTTCATCCCCGACACCACCAAGCTGAAGGACCAGCTTAACGCCTTCCTCAAAAAGCGCAGCCACTTCGCGCTGGTCGTGGACGAGTACGGCGTGCTGCAGGGCGTGGTCACCCTCGAGGATATCCTCGAGGAGATCGTTGGCGAGATCGACGACGAGCACGACATGGCCGTGGCCGGGGTGAAGCCGCAGACCGATGGCTGGTTCGCGGTGGACGGCACGGTCACCGTCCGCGACCTCAACCGCGCCCTCGACTGGGACCTGCCCGACGACCAGGCGGTCACCATCGCCGGCCTGGTCATCCACGAGGCCCAGACCATCCCCGAGGAAGGCCAGACCTTCATCTTCCACAGCCATCGCTTCCAGGTGCTGAAGCGCCGACGTAACCAGATCACGTCGTTGCGCATAAGCCCGCGCCTCGACGCCGAGGGTGACTGGCTCTCAACGCAATCGGGTTAAACCCGGAACCGTATCGACGAATGAGCGTTGGGGGTTCCACGCGTGCTGTATGCGTGTGGGGGACTGGCGTGGACAATCGAGAGCCAAGCGTCGAAGCGGAGCATGGCGAGTACGCCGGCGCTCGCGTCGATGCGCTCGAAGCCGCGTTGGCCGAGCTGGAAACCCGTCGACGGACAGAGGCCGCGCTCGGCGAAGACCTCCATTTCGCCCTCAGCGCCGCCCGCCTCGGCTCCTGGAAACTGGATGTCGCCACCGGAGCCTACGAGGCCTCGGATCTGTGCAAGGCCAACTACGGCCGCCGGCCGGACGAAGACTTCGGCTTCGAAGACCTGGTCGCCTCCGTCCATCCCGAAGACCGCGAGCGGATGCGTCAGGCGATCGACGCCGCCATCCGCGACGGCTCCGACTACGACATCGAGTATCGCGCCATCATTCCAGGCGGCGACGTGCGCTGGGTTCATGTTCGCGGCCGCGCCGACCTGATCGTCGAGGGCGGCAGCGCACGGCGCATGGCCGGTGTCTCGCTGGACATCACCGAGCGTCGCCGCGCCGAGGCGCGCCAGACGCTGCTGCTCAACGAGCTGAACCACCGGGTGAAGAACACCCTCGCGGCGGTGCAGTCGATCGCCTACCAGACCCTGCGCTCGGCGCGGACGCCGGCCGACTTCCGCGACGCCTTCGAGTCGCGGCTGCTGGCGCTGTCCCAGACCCACAACCTGCTGACCCGGGAGAACTGGGAAGGCGCCAGCCTGAGCGATGTGCTGCAGGCGGAGTTCGACGCCTTCGGCGGCGACGGGCGGACCATTGTCGAGGGCCCGGACATCCATCTGTCGCCCAAGGCGGCGGTGGCCATCGGCATGGCCTTCCACGAGCTGGCGACCAACGCGACCAAGTATGGCGCGCTGTCGACGCCGCAGGGCGCGGTGAAGGTCACGTGGCGGGTCGACGGCGACAAGTTGCAGCTGGATTGGCAGGAGCAGGGCGGCCCGACGGTCGATGTCCCGCACCGCCGGGGCTTCGGCTCGCGCCTGCTCGAACAGGGCCTCTCCGCCGAACTGGGCGGTGACGTGAGAATCGTATTCGCGGCGCAGGGTGTTTCCTGCGCCGTGCGCCTGCCATTGGCGGCGCTGGAACGGAAGGACTGAGGGTGGGAAGCGAACTTCTGAAGGGGCTGCGCGTGCTGGTGGTCGAGGACGAGATGCTCGTCTCGATGCTGGTCGAGGACATGCTCGCCGACTTCGGCTGCCTGGTCGTGGGACCGGCGCCGGACTTCGACGAGGCCATGGCGCTGGCCGGATCGGCCGAGATCGACGCGGCGCTGCTCGACGTGAACCTGGCGGGCAAGCCGATCTTCCCGGTCGCCGACGCTCTCAAGGCCCGTGGCGTGCCGTTCGCCTTCGCCAGCGGCTACGGCCAGGCCGGCCTCGCCGAGGGCCACCGCGACGCGCCCGTGCTGCAGAAGCCGTTCCGTCAGTCCGACCTGGAACGGGCCCTCAACGGCCTGATGACGCCGGCGGTCTAGGCCTCGCCCGGGGCGAGGGCCTTCACCGACAGCGCGTGAACCGGCCCTGCCAGTTCCTCGGTGAGGGCGGCGTAGACCTGGCGCTGACGGGCGACACGGCCGACCCCGGCGAAGGCGCCGGCCTCGATCAGAACGTTGAAATGGCTCTCGCCGCCGGCCCTCGCGCCCTCGTGGCCAGCGTGCCGGGCGGAGTCGTCGACGACCTCCAGACGGCTCGGCGCGAAGGCCCGGGTGAGTTTGTCGCGGATTAAGTCGGTTACGGAGGCCATTTTCCCAAGGTCAATTCTTGAAAGCGAAAGGTTGCGCATCATACTTCAGCGCATGGCCGCCGACTTTCAATATCGTCCCAAATTCGTGGACATCCGGGTTCGCCCTCCCAAAGCGGACGAGGAAGCGGCCGAAGCGGACGTGAATCACCTGAAGAAGGGTGAGCGCCGCTGCGAGCATCCCGACTGCCTGACCGTGGCCACGGCGCGGGCGCCGAAGGCCCGCGACATGCCGGGCCAGTTCTACTGGTTCTGCCAGCCGCACGCCGCCCAGTACAACAAGAGCTGGAACTTCTTCGCCGGGATGAGCGACGACGCCATCGCCCAGGCCCAGGCCGCGCGCCACACCGGCGAGCGTCCGACCTGGAGCTTCAAGGCCTCGAACAAGTCCCGGGAATCGATGGCCCAGGCCAAGGGGCCGATGGGCTGGAACGACCCGTTCAGCCTGTTCGGCTTCAGCCGCGGCGACCGCTCGGGCATCGACGCCCCGCCGGCCCGCGCCGATGGCCGCCAGCTGGGCAAGATGGAACGCAACGCCCTCGCCGACCTCGACCTGCCTGACACGGCCGAGAAGGCGCAGATCCGCGTGCGCTACACCGAGCTGGTCAAGAAGTGCCACCCGGACAGCAACGGCGGCGACCGCAGCGCCGAGCACAAGCTTCAGCGCGTGCTCAAGGCCTGGAAGGTGCTGAAGAAGACGGGTCTGGCTTAAGCCCCTACCGTAGCTCCGCCTGCGAGATCGTGCCCTTGGCGTCGAGCGGGTGGAGACGGTCCCAGGTCTGCACCGCCAACCACCAGCCCAGCGCCCAGGCCGCGCCGACGCACCAGCCGGCCAGCACATCCGACGGCCAGTGGACGCCCAGGTAGACGCGGCTCATCCCCACCGTCAGCGCGATCACCAGGGCGCCGACCATGGCGAACACCTTGACCCGCCGCTTCTGCGCGAACCGCGACACCAGCGCGCCCAGGGTCAGATAGACCACCGCCGACAGCATGGCGTGGCCGCTCGGGAAGCTGGCGTTGATGGCCTCGACCAGCCGCAGGCTCTCTTCCGGGCGATCGCGGCCGAAGACCAGCTTGAGACCTTGGCTGATCGCCACCCCGCCGCCGGCCGCCAGCACCATCACCAGCGCCTCGCGCCAGCGGCGCAGCGCCGCGAACAGCCCAGCCACGAACAGCACCAGCAGGCCCAGCACCGTCACCGAGCCCAGCGCCGTGATGTCCATCGCCGCCGTGGTCAACCAGTGTGGCCCCAGCGGCACGGAGGGATCGTCGAGCCCGCGCAGGCTCATCAGGATGGCGCGGTCGATCTGGTGGGTGTCGCCCTCCGCTACGTCATCGGCGATCTCCAGGAACGAGAGCACGGCCACGGCCAGGGCCAGCAGCGCGGCCAGCAGGCCCACCTCGCGCCGCGCCAGAGCCAGCCATCCTCGCAGTCTTTGCCCTGAGATCACCCGCGCCCCTCCTTTTTTGCCGAACGAATGTTTGCTGAACGCCGATAAGGCGCTAATCGATCAAACCATCATGGCCGACATTTCCGACACCACCGCCGCTTTCGATCCGCTGCTGACGCTTGTCCCCGACAAGCAGGTCTCCGTCCGCGAGATCTTCGGCGTCGATTCCGACATGAAGGTTCCCTACTTCAGCCAGCACGATCCGCATGTGCCGGAAGTCGACGAGTCGTACCGCTTCGACCCGCAGACCACGCTGGCGATCGTCGCGGGCCTGGCCTTTGACCGCCGGGTGATGGTGCAGGGCTACCACGGCACCGGCAAGTCGACCCACATCGAGCAGGTCTGCGCCCGGCTGAACTGGCCGATGGTCCGCGTGAACCTCGACAGCCACGTCAGCCGCATCGACCTCGTCGGCAAGGACGCCATCGTCCTGAAGGACGGCAAGCAGATCACCGAATTCCGCGAAGGCATCCTGCCGTGGTGCCTGCAGCGTCCGATGGCGCTGGTGTTCGACGAGTATGACGCCGGCCGTCCGGACGTGATGTTCGTGATCCAGCGCGTGCTCGAGGCGGGCGGCAAGCTGACCCTGCTCGACCAGAACCGCGTGATCCGGGCCAACCCGTATTTCCGCCTGTTCTCGACGACCAACACCATCGGTCTGGGCGACACCACCGGCCTCTATCACGGCACCCAGCAGATCAATCAGGGCCAGATGGACCGCTGGTCGATCGTGACCACGCTCAACTACCTCGACCACGACGCCGAGGCCGAGATCGTGCTGGCCAAGAACCCGCAGTACGCCACGCCGGAAGGCCGCCGCACCCTGGCCGCCATGGTCCGCGTCGCCGACATGACCCGCAACGCCTTCATGAACGGCGACATCTCGACGGTCATGAGCCCGCGCACGGTGATCACCTGGGCCCAGAACGCCGAGATATTCGGCGGCGACCTGGCGCTGGCCTTCCGCCTGACCTTCCTGAACAAGTGCGACGAACTGGAGCGCCCGACGGTCGCCGAGTTCTACCAGCGCGCGTTCGGCGAAGATCTGCCGGAGAGCGCGGCTCGGGTTAAGGTGGCTTAAGCTTCCTTCTCCCTGAGGGAGAAGGTGGCCCGCGCAGCGGGTCGGATGAGGGGGCGATGCGGTCTCCGCTTCGCCCCCTTCTCGTTGCTGCCGACTACGAAACCCTCATCCGTCGGCTTCGCCGACACCTTCTCCCGACCGGGAGAAGGTTGGGTTCTTCGCCTTTCTATTTCTTCGCCAGCACCAGCGTCCCGCCGCCCGCGTTCAGGCGCAGCGTCCCGCCGCTCACCGTGAACCGGTAGGTCTCGGTCCCACCGCCGGCCATCGGGGTGCTGCTGGCGCTAGACGCGTCGCAGCTGTTTCCCTTGCGCTCGACGGCGTCCTCGATGGTGAACACCATCGCGTCGCCCTCGACGCGGATGCGGCCGCTCTTTTCCTGCACGGTGCTGACGCGGCAGGACTGGTTGGTCGGCGAGGCGGCGCGTTCCTGGGCGCCGATCATGGTGAAGCGGCCATCGGGACGGATGGTTAGGGTCGTACCGATGACGACGCTCATCGGCATCTCCTTGTCCTTCATCGTGTGGATTACGCGCGAGCCGGACGAGCCGGCGCCGCCCATGGCCCAGCCGGAGCCGGCGTTGCGGGTGAAGGCCGACTTGCTTTCCATCACCGGCACACGGACCAGCTTGGTGACAGCGCTTTCCGCTGACCAACGGCCCTGAAGCGCGGCGGGCGGGGCGCCCTTTTCGGCGGCGACGGCGGCGGTGGAGCCGACGGTCAGGAGCGCGGCGAGGGCCAACAGGGGACGGGACATGAGATCTCCGGGGGATGACGGGGGATCGGGCCATCAAGGGCCGGCCTCACCTCGCCGCAACCGCCGCCCGACCAAGACCGCCCGTTCGTCGATGCATCGCGCTGGATCGACGCCGGTCGCCGCACCAACTCGGCCATTCGTCGCACGTCGCGCCCCCGCTCTCCGCCCGCGCGGCAAACAGCGCGGATGACCCGTTCAGCGCTCCCCCTCGCCCTCGTCGCCGCCCTCACTGTCGGCGCCGCCCAGGCCCAGCAGTACGACCCGATGAACCCCGGCGCGACACCGCCGCCGGCCCCAGCCGCCGCGGCTTCCAAGCCCAGGACCGTCGTGCCCATCGCGCCCGGCAAGGATCTGCCCGCCGGGGTCGGCTACGCCCGCCAGCTGTTCGCCAAGGACGGCCTCTGGGAAGTGCGCCGCCGTGACGCGCAGCAACGCACGGTCAACCTGGACAAGCCGATCGGCACGCTGTGCATCACCGGCGCCGTGCAGCAGCAGGTCGACTATGTCCGCTTCCGCTGGATCGGTCGGAGCATGAAGAACTACGTCGAGACCACGACCCCGACCAAGGACGGCTTCACCGCCGGCTTCGTCGGCCAGCCCTACATGCACGCGGCACATGCCCGTCCGCGGGTGCTGGTCACCGCCGTGGTCACGCCCGACCGGGTGATCCTCGACAAGCAGGAAGACGCCGTCGACGCCGAGGGTCGCGCGCTGATGATGGCCGGGGAAGAGGACAAGTACTTCAAGCCCGCCACCAAGGACGCGCCGCGGATGATGGCCGAGGGCCTCGACCACCGCTGGGTCTCCGCCACCTGCCCTGCCGATCTCCAGCCCGGTCAGGGACGCTCTCCGCTGGCCGACTGGACCTTCGACATGATCAAGGGCGGCAAGGCGCGGTAAGCCGCGCCTTGCCGCCCTCGGCCCGCTAGCCGGCGGCGGCGCCGCCGCCCAGGCCTTGCGACGGATCGCCGGTGCTGTCGCCACAGCCGGAGCCGCCGTCGACGTTGAGAATGGCGCCGTTGATGTAGCGGGCGGCGTCGGAGCTCAGGAACAGCGCGGCGTCGCCGATCTCATCCTTGGTGCCATAGCGGCGCAGCGGGATACGTCCCGTCACCCGGGCCTCGGCTTCCTGCGTCGGCGCGAGGCGCAGCATACCCTCGGTGTCGGCGATCGGACCCGGCGAGATGGCGTTCACGCGCACGCCGCTGGGACCCCACTCCAGCGCCAGACACTGGGTCAGCATGTTGATCCCGGCCTTGGCGGCGCAGACGTGAGCTTGGAACATCGAGGCGCGCACGGCCTGGCCGGCGGTGATCGAGATCAGCGAGGCGCCCGGCTTGCGCAGGAACTCGTAGGAGGCGCGCAGCACGTTGAAGGTGCCGATCAGGTCGATGTCGACCACGGTCTTGAAGCCGTTGGCTGACATGCCCAGCGCCGGCGCGACGAAATTGCCGGCGGCCCCGGAGATCACGGTGTCGATGTCGCCGAACTTGTCGTGGGCCGCCTTCAGCGCGGCCTCGACGGCGGCGTAGTCGCGAACGTCGGCGGCGATGCCGATCGCGCGGCCGCCGTTGATCCCGGCGATCTCGGCGGCGGCGGCGGCGATCTTCTCGGGGCTGCGGCTGATCAGGGCGACGTTGGCCCCTTCGCGCGCGAAGCTGCGGGCGATGCCCAGGTTGATGCCGCTCGATCCGCCCGCCACGAACAGCGTCTTGCCAGCCTGACTGTCACCCATGGTCTCTCTCCCGTTTGTTGGTTGTCGAGGAGAGTTGGCGACCTGCCGTTGCGAGACGCAAGCGATGCGTGGCGGCGGCAGATGCGATGACCGGAGACCTTGGTCGCGATGCCGGAGGCTGCTCGTCGCAGGCTGCTGGCGGACCGGACTTTCGACGTGAACCAAGGCGGGCAAGGCTTGTAAGGCGAGACCTCTGGATGATCCGCGCGCTGTTCGTCACCTCGGCCCTCGCCGGCATGGTCGTCCTGGCCGGAGTCGCCTGGGCCCAGATCGATCCCCTGAACCCGGATGCACCACGCCCGGCCGCCCCTCCGCCCAAGCCGGCGCCGAATGCGGGCATCGGCACGCCCGCAGCGAGGTCCGGCCTCCCCGGCACGGTCTTCCAGAATTACGTCGCCGGCCTGGGGTATTCGCGGCAGATATTCGCCAGGGAAGGCCTTTGGGAGTTTCGCTACCGACGAGACGCGAAGACCGATACCAGCGAAGTCGGCCACATCTGCATGAACCAGGCTATCCAGCAGAAGGTGGACTACATCCGGTTCCACTGGATCAACTTCAGGAAGAGCCTCTGCACTGAAACAACAACGAAGACTGCCCAGGGCTTCGACGTCACCTACTTCTGCCCATCCTACGAGTATGCGCCCCTGGCCCATCCTCGCTTGCGGGTGATGGCCAGGGTCGAACCCGAACTCGTGGTGATCGACGTGATCGAGGATTACATCGATCCGCAGGGAAGGCTCCTGATGCATACGACCGAGCGCGACGGCTACTACCGGCCCGCCACCGCGGACGCCCCCAAGCCGATGACGAGCGGCTTCGAGCATCGCTACGTCGGCCCGACCTGTCCCGCGGACCTGAAGATCGGCTGGGGCCGTCTCCCCGGCGACTACCAGTTCAAAGTCCACAAGATGGGCGAGAAGGTCGCGGAGTGGGCGCGCTAAGGCCGCGGCTTTTCTCGCGGCGGCCAACGCGCTAGCCAAGAGCTATGTGCAACAACTACGCGCTCCACGTCGCGGTGACAGATTTGCGGGACGCGTTCCGCGACCACATTGATCACTGGATAGATGAGGTCGCGCTGCCCAATCTCGCGGCCAGCGACGACATCCGCCCGACCGACCTGGCGGCGGTGGTCCTGCAATCGGCTGATGGCGCCAGGCTCACGCGTCTGAAATGGGGCCTGGTCCCGCAGCAGCCCAAACGGCCGCCAGTGATCAACTATCGCTCCGAGGGGCGGGCGTTCGAGCGCGGGCGGTGCCTGATCCCGGCCTCGTCCTTCTTCGAGTTCACCGGGACGAAGACGCCCAAGACCCGCTGGCGCTTCACGCGGACGGACGGCGACTGGTTCTGCATCGCCGGCTTCCAGGCCGGCGCCGGCGAGGATCAGCGCTTCAGCATGCTGACCTGCGACCCCGGCCCCGACATCGCGCCGATCCACGATCGCCAGATCGTGGTGCTCGACCGCCGCGACTGGGCGAGCTGGATGGCCGGCGCGCCGGCGGCGGAGCTGCTGGTCCCTTCGCCGGCGGGGACCTGGACGGTGACCGAGGCGCCGCGAGAGGCCCAAGGGAGCCTCCTGTAACGCGCCATCCTCCCCCGCAGGGGGAGGGGGACCGCCGGGACGGCGGTGGAGGGGCAGCGCCGAAGCTGGACGACTAACCGCCATGCACCGCGCCCAGTCCTGAACCGCTGGCGCTGCCCCTCCACCACGCTCCGCGTGGTCCCCCTCCCCGCGAGCGGGGAGGAAAGGCGGACTCCAAAAGCGAGACTCTCGAGACAGATACTGTCGAGACAAAGCGAGACATTTCGCCCCTTTGTGGGACATCTGGATGCGGGGACGAACGGCGTTTCATCCCCCTCTCCGCCGGCGCTTGTATGATCATGTCATGACGACCACGCGATCCTTGAAAAGTCCTTGTTCCGCGCCGCCGACAGCACAACCGCGTCCGGCATGCGCCGGCATTCGAGCGCATCGCCCGCGTCTCGAACACGGGGGGACGAAAACTCCGGTCGCGGCCCGCTTTCACCCCCGTGAATGGAATGAAGACAGACGAGACAACGAAACCTCGTTCGCCCTCGTCCGAATCCGCCTTGCCCTGATCGTCTCCCCTGCTAGAAGCCGCCCAACGTTCCCAGCGCGAAGAGTCGTCCGATGAAGCTGCTTGCAGGCAACTCCAACCGCACGCTCGCAACCGCGATAGCGGAATACCTCGACGCCCCGCTGACGCGGGCCCAGGTCCGGCGCTTCGCCGACAACGAGGTCTTCGTCACCATCGACGAGAACGTGCGCGGCGAGGATGTCTTCATCATCCAGTCGACCAGCTACCCCGCCAACGACAACCTGATGGAACTGCTGATCTGCGTCGACGCGCTGAAGCGCGCCTCGGCCCGGCGGATCACGGCGGTGGTGCCCTACTTCGGCTACGCGCGTCAGGACCGGAAGACCGGCGGCCGCACGCCGATCTCGGCCAAGCTGGTCGCCAACCTGATCACCCGCGCCGGCGCCGACCGGGTGCTGACGATGGATCTGCACGCCGGCCAGATTCAGGGCTTCTTCGACATCCCCACCGACAACCTGCTGCCGGTGCCGCTGCTCGCCAACGACATCCGCGACCACTACGGCAAGGCCGATGACCTGCTGATCGTCTCGCCGGACGTCGGCGGCGTGGTTCGCGCCCGGGCGCTGGCCAAGCGCATCGACGCCGACCTGGCCATCGTCGACAAGCGCCGCTCCGCCCCCGGCGAGAGCGAGGTGATGAACATCATCGGCGACGTCGAAGGCCGCCGCTGCATCCTGTTCGACGACATCGTCGATTCGGCCGGCACCCTGTGCAACGCCGCCAAGGCGCTGATGGACAAGGGCGCGACCGAGGTCAGCGCCTACGTCACCCACGGCGTGCTCTCGGGCGCCGCCGCCGACCGCGTCACCAATTCGGTGATGAAGGAACTGGTGGTCACCGACTCGATCGAGTTCTCGGACCCGGTGAAGGCCTGCAAGAAGATCCGCAGCGTCAGCTGTGCTCCCCTGATTGGCGAGGCCATCCGCCGGATCGCGAACGAAGAGTCCGTCTCAAAGCTTTTTGATTGATAAGGTTCTGGAAACTCTCGCCTGCGCAAAAGATGGTTAATGCGCGGTGACATATTCTCGCCGCTGGGCCGAGTTCTATTGACTTCATCGGGCGCCGATGGGGGAGTTGAGACCATGAAATCATTCCTGACCGCACGTCTGGCGCCTGGCGCCGTACTGGCCGCGCTGCTGTTCCTGGCCGCGTGCAAGACCACCGAGGCCCCACCGCCTCCGCCGCCACCGCCGCCGCCGCCGCCGCCCATCACCCTGGCGCCGAAGCTGATCGAGGAGGCCAGCGCCTGGCGGTCGTACATGACCCGCGTGGGCGCGATCTCGCCGGCCTTCGCCGACGGCCCCCAGATCGCCGGCGCGCTGAAGCTCGCCGCCGCCTACGAGCCCCGACAGTACCAGCGCGGCGCGGTCGCCTATGCCGCCATCCTGGCGCTGCAGGACCCGACCTTCGTGCAGACGGTGCGCACCTACGCCGCCGATCCGGCCAACCGCCTGACCCTGCGCGACCAGATCATCGCCAACCCCAACACCGTCGTGAACCTGGCCGGCGCCGAGAGCGCCGCGGGTCTGATTCTCACCGGCCTCGGCGGCGAAGGTCAGCGCATGCTGATCAGCGGCCGCGCCGTGAAGCAGGCCGCCTATGACGTTCAGCGCCAGGCCTGGTCGAAGAAGGAAGTGCCGGATCGCAGCGGCCGCCTGATCGAGGACCGCAATCTCGGCTCCGCCCCGATGCTGGGCGAGGCCAACGACGTGCTGATGCTGTCCCAGGCCTATAACGGCGCCGCCCCGATGAGCGTCATCGGCCAGCATGCGCCGGCGCCCTGGTCGCCGCTGGTGATCCGCGGCCTGGCCGTGGCCGCCATGGCCGCCCTTGGCGAGGCCGGCGAAGCCAACTTCACCAACATCGACGCGATGACCGAAGAGCAGTCGAGCGGCTACTGCCTGAAGATGGCCAAGCTGAACCTCTACCAGTGTCTGGCCGTCTCAAAGCCGCACTACGAGGACGTCTTCTGCCTTGGCCAGCACATCATGATCGACACCGGTCAGTGCATGATCAAGGCCTCGGGCGCGGTCATGCCTCCGGAGCCGCCCAAGCCGGTCGCGCCGGTGAAGACCACCGCCTCGGCCACGCCCAAGAAGCCGGCCGCCCGCCGCTGAAGTCGTTGTTCTGACTCACGTTGCACCCGCGCACTAAAGGGTGTATCGAGCGCAACCCTGAATTCACCGACCGTCGCCGCGCGGAGCTCTTCTGCCGCGGCGACTTCGTTTTGAGAACCTTGAGACCATGGCCGAGATCGTTCTGAACGTCGAAGTCCGCGAGCGCACCGGCACTGGCGGCGCCCGCGAAGCCCGCCGCGCCGGCCTGGTGCCCGGGACCCTGTACGGCGGCACGCAAGCGCCCGTGTCGATCGCCGTGAAGTCCAACGAGTTCCGCAAGTCGCTCTACACCGGCAAGCTGCTCGGCCACCTGGTCACGCTGAAGTACGGCAGCGAGAGCCAGCCGGTCATCGCCAAGGACATCCAGTTCCACCCGGTGACCGACGAGCCCGTCCACTTCGACCTGTATCGCGTCGAGAAGGGCTCGAGCGTCAAGATCGCCGTGCCGGTTCACTTCATCAATCACGAAGCGTCGCCGGGCATGAAGTCGGGCGGCTCGCTCGAAATCGTCCGTCACGACGTCGAGCTGAACGCTCCGGCCACCTCGATCCCGGAAGAGATCGTCGTCGACCTGACCGGCCGCGAAATGGGCGACACCATCCGCGCCAGCGACCTGCCGCTGCCGAAGGGCGTCACCCTGGCCCTGACCGAGCGCGACTTCGTCATCGCCACCCTGAAGATCTCGTCGGCCGCGCTGTCTGAAGCCGCTGACGAAGCCGCTTCGGGCGGTGAAGCCGCCGCCACCGAAGAGTAGTCTTCGCCGGCATCGCTACACGTTTACGGGCGGGCCTAGGCTCGCCCGTTTTCGTTTCTGGAGGTCGCTCGTGACCCTCATCCTCGTCGGCCAGGGCAACCCGGGTCCCAAGTACGAGAAGAACCGGCACAACGTCGGCTTCATGGCGCTGGACGCCATCGCCGCCCGGCATGCGACAGCGCCCTGGCGCGCGCGCTTCCAGGGCCTGGCCTGCGAGGGCTCGGTCGAGACCCCGGCGGGTCCGGTGAAGCTGCTGATGATGAAGCCGCAGACCTTCTACAACGAGACCGGCCGCGCAGTCGGCGAGGCGGTGCGGTTCTTCAAGCTGAAGCCGACCGACGTCATCGTCTTCCACGACGAGATCGACCTCGCCCCCGGCCGCTTCCGGATGAAGGCCGGCGGCGGCGCGGCGGGCAACAACGGCATCCGCTCGATCTCGGCCCAGGTCGGCGCCGACATCCGTCGCGGCCGCATCGGCGTCGGCCATCCCGGCGACAAGGACGCGGTCATGCACTATGTGCTCGGCGACCTGGACAAGGCCGAGAAGGTCTGGCTGGACCCGATGCTGGAGGCCATGGCCGACGCCCTGCCCTTCGCCGCCGCCGGCGACGACGAGCGCTACCAGGCCGAAGTCATGCGCCTCGCTCCTGCCCCCAAGGCAGATCCGCGAAAACTGGCGCGGGAAGGATAGCCTTTCCGTATCGTTTGACAGAAAGTTATTTCTGTAGAACTCATAACGCGGGAGGTATCCATGACCGCCGTCGTTCAGTTTCCAGCTCCGATCGCCCCATCGCCGGCAGCGCCACAGCATCAGCGCCTGCGGCTGGCCAGCCGCACCCTGGCCTGGCTTTTCACCGCCCTCCTGATCCTGGTCGGCGCGGGCGCCACGGTGCTGATCCTGGGTGTGCTGGTCTATCCCGGGGACGACTACCGCATCGGCTCGAACGCCGTCTGGATCGGGAAAGGCTCGGCCGATTCCGTGGCCTTCCACAGCCTCTCTCTGCCCCACCGCCTGGTCTATGCCGCGATCGGCGCCGTACGCATCGCGCCCAGCCTGATGATCCTGTGGCATCTCCGCGCCCTGTTCGGCCTCTACGCGCGCGGCGAGGTGTTCGGGCGCGGCAACAGCCGCCACATCGGCCGTGTCGGCGTCTGGCTGTGCGCCTACGCGGTCACCCCGTTCCTCTGCCACCTGGTTCTCCGGGCCACCGGCTACGAGATTGACAGGAAGTGGCTGCACCTTTCCAGCATCCAGGCGCTGGTGCTCGGCCTGCTGGTCTTCGTGATCGCCCGCGTCATGCAGGTCGGGCACGAGATCGAGGAAGAGCGGAAGGCCTTCATCTGATGCCCATCGTCATGCGCCTCGACGTGATGCTGGCCCGGCGCAAGATGCGCTCGAACACCCTGGCCCGACTGATCGGCATAACCGACGCCAACCTCTCGCTGCTGAAGTCCGGCAAGGTAAAAGGCCTGCGCTTCGCGACGCTGGAGGCGATCTGCACCGCCCTGGACTGCCAGCCGGGCGACATCCTCGAATATCAGCCGGACGAAGCGACCCAGAGAATCCGGCTGACCGGCTGATCCCCTAGAGCGGAGACACACCCCATGCGCTTCCTTTCAACGCCCGCCTGGGCGATCGCGACCCTGTGCCTGCTGCTCGGGGGCGGTGCGGCCGACGCCGAGCCCGTCTTCGTCGATGTCGAGGGCGGTAGACTGGCCTACGAGACCTGCGGCAACGGCCCGCGGACCATCGTGCTGCTGCACGACGGAATCCTGCACTCGGCGGCATGGGATGACGCCTGGCCGATCCTCTGCGAGCGCTACCGCGTTATACGCTACGATCGCCGCGGCTACGGCGCCTCGCCGGCCTCCGCCACGCCCTACAATCCGGCCAGGGATCTGGAACAACTGCTGGCCGCGACCCACACGGCCAGCGCCACCTTCGTCGGCTCCTCGGCAGGCGGCGGACTGGCGGTCGATTTCGCGCTGCTGCACCCGGAGGCGGTGGAAGGTCTGGTGCTGGTCGGGCCCTGGGTGGCCGGCTTCAAGCCCTCGATCGGCTTCACCGCGCGAAACCTAAAGCTGCTGGCGCTGTTCAAGGCTGGGAACATCGAGCAGGCGGCGAAGGACCCCTACATCCTGACCAAGGGCGCGGAGGCGGAGCGCGAACGCGTCGTGGCCTGGCTGCGCGCCCACCCGGGCAATGTCACCGCCGGCGCGAAGGAGCGGTTCATCATCCTCGCCAAGCCGCGTCTCGGAGAGATCAAGGCGCCCACCCTGATCCTCGTCGGCGATACCGACATCCGTGACGTGCGTGATCAGGCCGCCGAGATCGAGTCCCTGATCCCCGGCGCCCGCCGCGAAGTCGTCCCGGCCGTCGGGCACTTCCTGTATCTTGAGAAGCCAGGAGCGTTCACGAACAGGGTCGCTGACTTCCTCCAGGCTCTACCGCGCGAACCGGATTGACGGCGCGCGCCAAGGTTGGATTGTAGCGTCCGCTTGTAGGGGGCGCTTCAATGATTCCAGCGATCGGGCTTTCGCTGATCTTCGCGGTTGGGCTGTGCGTGCACGTCGTGCGCACCGGTCGAGAGATGTACTGGCTGTTCATCATCCTCGCCTTCCAGCCGCTGGGCGGGGTGGTTTACTTCGTCCTCAACGTCCTGCCCGACCTGACCGGCGGCTCGACCGCCCGGCGACTGGGCCAGGCCGCCCAGAAGGCCCTCGACCCTCAACGCGAGTACCGCGAGGCAAAGCTGGCGGTCGATGACAGCGCCACGGTCGGCAACCGTATGCGACTAGCTTCGGCCGCCGTGGAGCTGGAGCGCTATGACGAGGCGGAGCGGCTCTATGCCGAAGCGGCTGTCGGGATCCATGCGGACGATCCCGCCCTGCTACTCGGCCGCGCCCGGGCGCTTTTGGAGCTCAACCGCGCAGGCGAGGCTCTGCCGTTGCTCGAGCAGTTGGGCGAACAGGGTGACGTCGGCCGCACCCCGCAGGCTGCGCTGGCTATGGGCCGCGCCTACCACGCGCTGGGCCGCACCGCCGAGGCCGACACCGCCTATCAATGGGCCGCCGGACGGCTGCCAGGTCTGGAGGGTCTCGCACGCTACACAGCCTTCCTCGCCGAGGTCGGCCGTATCGAGGAAGCCCGGGAGGCCTTGATCGAGATAGATAAGCGCGCAGCCAAGGCTACCTCGCATTTCCGCAGGGAGGCCCGCGCCTGGCGCGACTTCGCCGCCCAGGCCGTGGGCTAGTCGGGGAGACGCCGCGTGCGGCAAGCGTTGAGATTGCGGACCAAAGCCGTATAAGACGCGCCAACTCGCCGGCCGCGCCGGCCCAACGCTTCCCGGAATTCCGATGGCCCTGAAAGTCGCGATCGTCGGCCTGCCCAACGTGGGCAAGTCGACCCTGTTCAACGCCCTGACCCAGACGGCGTCGGCCCAGGCGGCCAACTATCCGTTCTGCACCATCGAGCCGAACACCGGCGACGTGGCCGTGCCCGAGCCGCGCCTGGACGAGCTGGCGAAGATCGCCGGCTCCAAGGAGATCATCCCTTCGCGGATCAACTTCGTCGACATCGCCGGCCTCGTGCGTGGCGCATCCAAGGGCGAGGGCCTGGGCAACCAGTTCCTGGCCAACATCCGCGACTGCGACGCCGTGGCCTTCGTCGCCCGCTGCTTCGAGGACGGCGACATCACCCACGTCGAGGGCCGGATCGACCCGATCGCCGACCTGGAGATCATCGAGACCGAGTTGATGCTGGCCGACCTCGAAAGCCTCGAGAAGCGCAAGCCGAACGTCGAGAAGAAGGCCAAGTCCGGCGGCGACAAGGATGCCGCCATCACCCTGCGCCTGATCAACCTGGCGCTGGAGCAGCTGAACGCCGGCCGGCCCGCCCGCGCCGCCGACGTCAGCAAGGACGACTACAAGGCCTGGCACATGCTGCAGCTGCTGACCGCGCTGCCGGCGCTGTACGTCTGCAACGTCGATGAGGGCTCGGCCGACAAGGGGAACGCCTTCTCCGACCTGGTCGCCGAACGCGCCAAGCGCGACAACGCCAAGAGCGTGGTCATCTCCGCCCAGATCGAGAGCGAGATCGCTCTGCTGGACGCCGCCGAGCGCAGCGAATTCCTCGAGACCCTCGGTCTGACCGAGCCGGGCCTGAACCGCCTGATCCGCGAGGCCTACGCCCTGCTCGGCCTGCAGAGCTACTTTACGGTCGGCCCCAAGGAAGCCCGCGCCTGGACCATCGAGGTCGGGACCACCGCGCCGCAGGCGGCCGGGGTGATCCACAACGACTTCGAGAAGGGCTTCATCCGCGCCGAGACCATCGCCTACGACGACTTCGTCAAGCTCGGCGGCGAAAACGGCGCCAAGGAAGCCGGCAAGATGCGGTCCGAAGGCAAGGAGTACATCGTCAAGGACGGCGACGTGATGCACTTCCGGTTCAACGTCTAGGCTTGCTAGGTTGAGGGCATGGCCCTCCGAGACGAACTCGCCCGCATGATCGACGACGCCGAGCGCGTGGTGGTGTTCACCGGCGCCGGCATCTCCACCGAGTCCGGCATCCCCGACTTCCGCAGCCCGGGCGGGGTGTGGTCGAAGATGAAGCCGATCTATTTCCAGGAGTTCGTCGGCGACGAGGCCAGGCGCCGCGAGGCCTGGGAACGAGTGTTCGCCGGCACGGCCGGCTGGACCGGCCGCGCGCCGAACGCCGGCCATGACGCGGTCGCGCGGCTGGTGGCGACCGGCAAGGTCTCCAGCGTCATCACCCAGAACGTCGACAACCTGCACCAGGACAGCGGCATCCCCGACGACCGGGTGATTGAGCTGCACGGCAACGCGTCCTACGCGACCTGCCTGACCTGCGGATTACGGCACGAGTTCAAGGACCTGCGGCCGATCTTCGTCGAGGGCGGCGAGATCCCGACCTGCCGGAGCTGCGGCAACCTGGTGAAGAGCGCCACCATCTCGTTCGGCCAGGCTATGCCCGAGGACCCGATGCTGCGCGCCGAGGACGAAACCCTGGCCTGCGACCTGTTCCTGGTGCTGGGGTCGTCGCTGGTCGTATTCCCGGCCGCCGGCTTCCCGCTGCTGGCCAAACGCAACGGCGCGAAACTGGCCATCGTCAACCGCGAGCCCACCGACATGGACGGCTACGCCGACCTGGTGCTGCACGACGAGATCGGGCCGCTGATGAGCGAGATCGTGCCCGCGCTCACCTAGGGTCAGGCTGGACCCGCCCGGTCGCCCGGGGCTACGTCATCGCCAACGACACGAAGGGGCGCCCCATGGCCGAGACCATCACGCTGAAGTCCGCGATCGACGGCTTCGAATTCGACGCGCTGCACGCGGACGCCGAAGGCGCGCGCAAAGGCGGGGTCATCGTCATCCAGGAGATCTTCGGCCTCGACAGTTACGTCCAGGCCGACGTCGCCCGCTGGGCGGCCAAGGGCTTCGAGGCCGTCGCGCCGTCGATGTTCGACCGTCAGGAGAAGGGCTTCGTCGCCCAGCACGACCCGGCCGGCTTCGAGACCGGCATCAAGCATCTGATGGCCAACGGCTTCGACAACCCGATCAGCGACGTCCAGGCGGCGATCGACTACCTCAGCCCGCGCGGGCCGGTGTTCATCGTCGGCTACTGCTATGGCGGCGTCATCGCCTGGCTCGCCGCCGGCAAGACCACCGGCCTCGCCGCGGCCTCGTCCTACTATGGCGGCCGCGTCGCCCAGAGCCTGCATGTCGCGCCAAAGGTCCCGGTGATCTGCCACTTCGGCCGCAAGGACGAGCACATCCCGGCCGACGAGACCAAGGCCGCGATCAACGCCGCCTATCCGGACATCCCGGTCTACATCTACGAAGCCTCCGGCCACGGCTTCAACAACGACGGCCGCCCCGACTCCGACCTCGCCGACGCCGAGCTGGCCCGGCAGCGGACCGTGGCGCTGTTCGAGGCCAACGGAGCGGCCTGACCATGGGCGAGCGGATCACGCTGACCACCCGGACCGGCGAGCGGCTGGCGGCTTACCACGCCCCGGCTCTCGAGGCCCGGCGCGGCGACCTGGTGATCCTGCACGCTATCTGGGGCGTCACCCCTCACATTCGCGAGCTGTCGGACACGCTGGCCGCCGAGGGCTGGGAGGTGATCGCCCCCAGCCTGCTGGACGGCGAGGCGGCCTTCCCGGACCAGAACGTGACGTTCGAGATTCTGTCCGAGCGCATGGCTCTGGGTGAAGCCAGCGGCTGGGGCGAGCTCTGTGTCGGCAAGATCCAGGCGGCGATCGACGCCTTGCAGGGACCGGTGTTCGCCATGGGTTTCTGCTTCGGCGGCTCGACGACCTGGGTCGCGGCCGCCTTCTGCGACGGGCTGCAGGCGGCGGTCTGCTTCTACGGTGGGGCTATCATCGATCACATAGACATGACGCCGAAGGTCCCGACCCTGCTCCACTTTGGCAAGACCGACGAGACCATCCCCCCCTCGGCCGTCGAGGCGATCTCGGCGGCGCATCCTGATCTGCCGCTGTATCTCTACGACGCCGGCCATGCCTTCGTGGCCCCGGGCAGTGGTCACCACGCGGACAGCGCCAAGCTGGCCATGCTCCGCACCCTGAAGCACTTCCAGCGAAGCGGCGGGGCCAGGGGCGAGGTCTAGCCTCGTTGTCCTCTCCCTTTTGGGAGAGGTGGCCCGGCGGAGCCGGGTCGGAGAGGGACACGCTCCCGGCGACTGGTTGGCATCGGTGTTCGTCGCTCTACTGTCCCGAATGCCCCTGCATGCGGGAGCGCTTCCCGCTCCACCATGCTTCGCATGGCCCCCCTCTCCCAAGAGGGAGAGGATTAGCGGGCGCGCAGCACCCGGCCCGCCACCGCGTCCAACTTGGCTGCCATCTTCGGATCCCGCGCGCCCGGCGCGGTGATGATCGCGCCGTCCAGGCAGCGGTCGATCGGCGAGGCTTCGCGACGCTCGGGCAGGCTCAAAGCCAGTTTTCGGATCAGCACCTTCGCTCGGGCGGTGTTGGCGGCCATGACCTCAAGGATGTGGCCGACCTCCACGGCCGCCTCGCCCTCGCGCCAGCAGTCGTAGTCGGTGACCATGCAGATCGAGGCGTAGGGCAGCTCCGCCTCGCGGGCGAGCTTGGCCTCCGGCATGTTGGTCATCCCGATCACGCTGCAGCCCCAGGCGCGGTAGAGCTCGCTCTCGGCGCGGGTGGAGAACTGCGGCCCCTCCATGGCCAGATAGGTCCCGCCCTCGACCACCGTCGCGCCGGCGGTCCGTCCGGCCTCGGCGGCCAGCGCGGCCAATCGGGGGCAGACCGGATCGGCCATCGAGACGTGAGCGGTCAGGCCCGGGCCGAAGAAGCTGCGCTCCCGGCCGACGGTGCGGTCGATGTACTGGTCGACGGCGACGAAGGTCCCCGGCGGCAGATCCTCGCGCAGCGAACCCACCGCCGACAGCGACAGGATGTCGGTGCAGCCGGCCCGCTTCAGGGCGTCGATGTTGGCGCGGCCGTTAATGTCGCTGGGCGGCAGGCGGTGGCCGACGCCGTGGCGGGGCAGGAACACCAGCCGCGTCGCGCCGATACGACCGATGACCAACTCGCCCGACGGCGCGCCGAACGGGCTTTCGATCGTCAGCACCGCGCGGTCCTCGAGGCCGTCCAGGTCGTAGAGACCCGATCCGCCGATCACTCCCAACGTCCAGCCCGCCATGCTCACCCCTCCGCCCGGTTTGCTTATCGCCGCAGGAACCCGGCTTGGCTAGGATGCCGGCATGCGCGCATCGCCCCTCCTGCTGGCCGTGATTCTGACGGGAACCGGCGTGGGCGGCGCGCGGGCGGCGGAGACTGCCTGCTGGTTCGAAAATGGCGCGGTGGTGGTCCCGGCAGAGATCGGCGGCGTCGCCGGCGATTGGCTGATCGACCCGTCCGCGCCTCGCACCCTGCTGCACGAAACCAGGGCCGACATGGCTGGCCTGCCGCGCATGTTCACCGCACCCGGCTCTCTGGCGGGACAGCGGCTGGCGCCGGTCGAGGTTATGGTGGCGGATCTCGACGACCGCGCGCCGGGCTTCGTCACCCCCATCGCTGGGATCATCGGCGCCGATCTGCTGGCGCGATTCACGGTCGACCTCGACTTCGCCCCCTGCCGGCTCCGCCTGACTCAGGGACGAGCGCCGCTGTTCCGCGCCGTGCAGCGTTTTTCGGTCCGGATGGTGGCCGGGTCGCCGGTGCTGGAAGCGGGCGTCGCCGACGACCGCCGGGCGCGGCGCGGGCTGTTCGCCCTCGACTGGAGCTCCGGGGCCGCCGTGCGGCTCTCCAGCGCCGAGCTGAGGCCCGCGCGCAATGGTCTGGACCCGAGCCTGCGCAGTCGCGCCCCCGCCCGCCTGAGAGCCCTCTCGCTCGGCGGACAGCTGTACGAGGAGCAGAGCGCCGCCGTGGCGTCCGGACTGGACCCGGCCTTGGCGGGAACCCTGGGCACCGACCTGTGGTCGCGCTGGCGGCTGAGGCTCGATATCGCCCACGGCGCCTTGCTGCTGGCGCGCAAATGAAAAGGCCCGGGATCGCTCCCGGGCCTTTCCGTATTCAGGAAGCGTCGAAGGCCTAGTGGCTCTCGTTCGCCCACACCCGGCGGTAGCTCGCGTAGAGCAGGCCGGAGAAGATCACCAGGAAGATGAGGACCGCGGCGCCCATCTGCTTGCGCTCTTCCAGCTTCGGCTCGGCGGCCTACATCAGGAAGGCGCCGACGTCGGTGGCCTGCTGCTTCACCGTCGACGGCGTACCGTCGTCGAAGGTCACCAGACCGGCCTTCAGCGGCGCGGCCATGGCGATGAAGCCGCCGGCGGGCGGATGGTGGGGGTCGCCCTTCCAGCCGGCCGAGACGTCGCCCGGGAAGTGGTCGTTGTAGTGCTGACCGGTCGGGACCGTCAGACCCGCGGGCGGGGCGACATAGCCCTGCAGAAGGCCGGCGACGTATTCCGGACCGCCGCTGCGGGCCTTGGCCATCAGCGACAAGTCGGGCGGCAGAGCGCCGCCGTTGCTGGCGCGGGCAGCCACGGCGTTGGGGAACGGATCCGGGAAGCGGTCGGCGGGAATGCCGGCGCGTTTGATGGGATCACCCGTCTCGTTGTCGATGTCGTTGATCTGGGCTTCCGCCGCGATCGCCTTCACCACCGGGTTGTCGTTCGCGTTCTTGTACTTCGGATTATAGAACGGGCCGCCGCGGTCGCCGAGGTTGCGGAACGCCAGCAGGTTCATGCTGTGGCACGCCGCGCAAACCTCGCGGTAGACCTTGTAGCCCCGTTGCAGCTGAGCCTGGTCGAAGGTCCCGAAGGGGCCTTCGTAGCTGTAGGCGATGTCGGCCGGCGCCTTGGCGTGGCCGGCGGCGAGCGCCGGGCCAGCCAACAGAGCGACGGCCGCTGCGATGAAGGTGATTTTGCGCAGCATGGTCGGCTTAGCCCTTCATCTCGGGAGCGGCGGTCGCCTCGGCCGGAACCGTGGCGGGGTGGGACAGCGCCGGGGTGGCGATGGTTTCCGGAACCGCGAGCGGCTTTTCCGTCAGACCCAGCACCGGCATGATCACCAGGAAGTAGGCGAAGTAGTAGAGGGTCGCGAGGCGGGACAGCCAGACGAAGCTGTTCAGCGGCGAGTCCACCAGGGTGAAGGTGGTCAGGCCCGGGATGACCTGATCGTCCGGCAGCTTGGCGCCGCAGAAGCCCAGGATCACGCACACCACCAGGAAGATGACGAAGTAGAGCTTCGCCTGCGGCCGGTAGCGCATCGAGCGCACCTTGGAGGTGTCGAGCCAGGGCAGCGCGAACAGGCAGCCGATGGCGCCGAACATGGCCAGCACGCCCATCAGCTTGTCCGGCACGGCGCGCAGGATCGCGTAGAACGGCAGGAAGTACCATTCCGGAACGATGTGCGACGGCGTCACCAGCGGGTTGGCCGGCACATAGTTGTCGGCGTGGCCCAGGGCGTTCGGCATGTAGAAGACGAAGATCGCGAAGAGGATCAGGAAGACGCTGACCGCGAACCCGTCCTTCACCGTCGCATACGGGGTGAAGGGCAGGGTGTCGGCCTTCGACTTCGGATCGACGCCGGTCGGGTTGTTCTGCCCGACCACGTGCAGCGCCCAGATGTGCAGGATCACCACGCCGGCGATCATGAAGGGCAGCAGGTAGTGCAGCGAGAAGAAGCGCTTCAGCGTCGGCTCGTCGACCGCGAAGCCGCCCCACAGCAGGGTGGTGATGGTCTCGCCGACGATCGGGAAGGCGCCCAGCAGGTTGGTGATGACCACCGCGCCGTGGAAGCTCATCTGACCCCAGGGCAGGACGTAACCCATGAAGGCCGTGGCCATCATCAGGCCGTAGATCACGCAGCCGAGGATCCAGAGGATCTCGCGCGGGGCCTTGTAGGAGCCGTAGTAGAGGCCGCGCAGCATGTGCAGGTAGACGGCGATGAAGAACATCGAGGCGCCGTTGGCGTGCATGTAGCGGATCAGCCAACCGTAGTTGACGTTCCGCATGATGTGCTCGACCGACGAGAAGGCGGCCGCCGCGCTCGGCGTGTAGTGCATGGCCAGCACGATCCCGGTGAGGATCTGCACGCCCAGGCACAGGCTGAGGATGGCGCCGAAGGTCCACCAGTAGTTCAGGTTCCGCGGCGTCGGATAATCGACGAAGCTGTCCCAGACCAGGCGGCCCACCGGCAGGCGTTGGTCCATCCAGCGGCTGAAGCCGCTCTTCGGTTGATAGGTCGAATGTCCGCTCATGGTCAGCCGATCTTCACCTTGGTGTCGGAAAGGAAGGCGTACTCGGGCACCACCAGGTTCTTCGGCGCCGGGCCTTTGCGGATACGGCCGGAAGTGTCGTAGTGCGAGCCGTGGCACGGGCAGAACCAGCCGCCGTAGTCACCGCCGCCGACCGTGGGCACGCAGCCCAGGTGGGTGCAGGAGCCGACCAGGACCAGCCAGTTGGCCTTACCGTCCTTGTGACGTTCGGCGTCCGGCTGCGGGTCGGGCATCGAGGCGCCGTCATCCTTCACCGCCGACGCAATCTGCTCGGGCGTGCGGTTGCGGATGAACAGCGGCTTGCCGCGCCAGTTGATGGTCACCTGCAGGCCGGGTTCGATCTTGGTCAGATCGTACTCGACGCTGGCGAGGGCCAGGGTGTCCGCCGACGGGTTCATCTGGGCGATGAACGGCCAGGCGACCGCGCCGGCTGCGCCGGCGGCGGCCGTGATGGCGGCGATATGGATAAAGTCACGGCGGGACGGATCGTCGCCGGCCGGATGGGATGCTGCGTTCGCGGCGGGGTCGGCCACCTGGAGATCACCCTTCGAAAGCGCCGCGGTGGAAGAACGCGGCCTGGCAATTGCGTAGGGAGGTCGAAGCGGCGCGTACGGGTCACCCCGCATAAGTCTCGCCGCCCCGTGAATGTCCCGTGGCGAGACCGATTAGTGCGCGTCACAACCTTTTTCAACAGACCATGTCGGGAATATGGATATCCGCGCTGCATGGACGCACGCGGCCAAGGCTGTAAAAGGCCCGCCATGACCGACGCCGAAGCCCTTGAAGTCCGCAAGACCCGCGCCCAGGCGTGGTTCGAGCAGCTCCGCGATCGCCTCGTCGCCGCCTTCGAGGCGATGGAAGACGAAGCGCCCTCCGATCTCTATCCGGGCGCTCCGGCGCGCTTCGAACGCAAACCCTGGGTACGCGAAGCGGGCGGCGGCGGCGTCATGTCGATGATGCACGGCCGTTTCTTCGAGAAGGTCGGAGTTCACACCTCCGTGGTGCACGGGACCTTCACCCCGGAAATGGCCGCCACCATCCCCGGCGCGGCCGAGGATCCGCGCTTCTTCGCCACCGGCGTGTCATTGATCGCCCACATGCGCAGCCCGCGCGTGCCGGCGGTGCATATGAACACCCGCTTCATCTGCACGACCAAGGGCTGGTTCGGCGGCGGCGGCGACCTGACCCCCCTGCTCGCCTACCAGCGCGACCAGGCCTTCCCGGACGCCATCGACTTCCACGCCGCCTTCAAGGCCGCCTGCGACCGCCACGACCCGACCTGGCACGCGAAGTACAAGGCCTGGTGCGACGAGTACTTCTTCCTGCCCCACCGCAACGAGCCGCGCGGCATCGGCGGCATCTTCTACGACCACCACGACAGCGGCGACTGGGATCGCGACTTCGCCTTCACCCGCGACGTCGGCGAGGCCTTCCTCGACATCTATCCGAAGATCGTCCGCGGCCGCATGCACGAGCCCTGGACTGAGGCGGAGCGCGAGGAACAGCTGATCCGACGCGGCCGCTATGTCGAATTCAACCTGCTCTATGACCGCGGCACCACCTTCGGGCTGAAAACAGGCGGCAACGTCGACTCGATCCTGAGTTCGATGCCGCCCGAGGTGAAGTGGCCGTAACAGGCCTCCGCCGCAGCAAATCCGCCGTTCGGCTCAATCCGGCCCACGCCGCTGCCGCCTCATGCTTACGAGGCTGGGCAATCCGTGGAGACGTCGATGAAGCTCATGATCCCCGGCGCCTTGGCGCTGACCGTCATCACCCTGGCCGGCGTCGTGTCCGCCTGCGCCGAGCCGGCTCCGGCTCCGAATCCGGCCGCCACAGCCGCGAAGGTGACCGGCCGCGCGGCCGCGAAGTGGGGCATGACCCCGGCCGAGGTGGTCAAGGCCGTCGGCGGCGGCGCGAAGCTCTCGAAAGGAACCGGTGGGGCTGCCAGCGGGTCAACGGATGTGGTCAGCGCCGAGGCGATCGAAGGCCTGACACGGACCTTTGAGTATCAGTTCGACTACAACACCAAGAAGCTGGCCGCCTATCACGTCCTGTTCCCCGGCAGCCTGCCGTCTTGCCAGGCGCTGCGCAAGAAACTCGACGCACGCTACGGCCAGCCCTTCTACACCTCAGGCGGCATTGGTCAGGGCTGGATCAACAGCGTGTGGTACGACGCCGCGCTTCCCGGCCAGATCGAGCTGTTCTCGCAAGGGGAAGAAGGCGACGTGACCTGCCGGCTCACCTTCATGGACGAGATGGCCGCCAACGCCAGAGCGGCGGACGGGCGGACCCGTCACGAAGGCAATCCCACGCCGCGCCCCGAGTACAAGCCCTACCGTCCGCCAGCTGGCTAGGCCGGGCACACCGCGCCGGTGTCGATCCAGGCCTTGATCAGCTCGCCGAAGCGGGCCTGGGTGCCGGGGACCGGCGCGCGGCCTTCGCCCGGCGTCCAGCCCCAGCCGACCAGCGTGTCGTTGGCCATGTGGTCGTGGATTTCGGCCAGGGTCTTGCCGTGGTTGCGGGCCGGGTCCTTGATCTGACGGCAGATGTCGCCGAGCGACTTGCCCTGCCAGGCCATCTCAGCCGGCGCCAGCGCCCATTTGGGATTGCCCGGGATGCTGCGCGTGTCCTCGCCGCCGACCGCGAAGTTGGTCGCGCCGTGACAGGCGGTGCACTTCAGGCCTGCAACGCCCTTGCCCTCGGTCCCGCCGAACATCGGCGGATTGTGCGGATGCCCGTCGAGACCCTGACGCGGCCGGCCGTCGACGGGGTGACAGTTCACGCAGCGCGGATGCTGGATGACCTTGCCGGCTTCTTCGATGAGGGCCAGCGAGCGTGCCTTGGGATCCTGGATCGAGGCGAAGGCGCTGACCGGCTTCAGGTCGGTCGGCTTGTGCAGAGCCGCCTCGCGCTTCGTCAATTGCGGCTCGTCCCGCGACTGACTGTGCGACACGCCGCCAAGCACGGCCGCTCCGAAGACGGCGAGGCTGACGATCGGAAAGGCGAAGCTGAGAAGGCGCATAACGCTGTAACGGCGCCAGGTCGTCCGAAGTTGCGTGGCCTAGTAGACCATGCCCTGGGCCACGGCCTTCAGTCGCTCCACCGTCGCCAGCTTGTCGTCGATGAAGTCGAGATCGATCCACCAGTCCTCGACCTCGCGCATGACCTGTCCGACCAGCGGCCCCTTGGGCACGCCGGCGGCGATCACCTCCTCGCCGGTCAACGGGAACGGCGGCGGGGACCAGGATTCAGCCAGCGGAATCAGGCTGCGCCACTGGGTAGCGGCCGCGTTGCGGTCCGAAGCGGCCCAAGCCAGCTTGACCCGATCGACGAAGGCGCGCGCGCCGATGGCGTAGACGCCACGGCGGGTCTCGCGCGGACTCATCCAGGAGACGATGCGCGGCGTCTTGCCGGCCGCCGCGACCAGCCGGTCCTTGACCGCGTTCGAGAGTCGAAGCCGCTCAGCCATGTCGGCCGCGATCTTGGGGTCGTCCGGAATCATCGCCGCCAGCCGCAGCTCGGGATCGTTTTCGAACAGCTGCTCGGTCTCGATGGCGACCAGGTTTTCGAACCGGGTCAGGGCCTTCACCTGCGGCAGCACCGCGCCGAGCACCCCGGTCGCCGCCATCAGGCGCAGCGAGGCTCGGGGATCGTCGGCGGCCAGCAGCTTGAGCAGTTCCTTCTGCGTCCGCTCGGCGGCGCGGCCAGACAGCGAGCCCTTCAGCGCCTTGCAGGCGGCGAGGGCGGCGTTGTCCGGATCGCCCTTGCCGTACCAGGCCTGGAAGCGGAAAAACCGCAGAATCCGCAGGTAGTCCTCGCGGATCCGGGTCATGGCGTCACCGACGAACACGATGCGGCCGGCCAGGGCGTCGGCCACGCCTTCGCCGGTCGGATCGAAGATGCGGCCTTCGGCGTCGGCGTAGAGAGCGTTGAGGCGGAAGTCGCGACGGATCGCGTCCTCCTCCCAGGTCTGGGTGAAGGCCACCACCGCCCGGCGGCCGTCGGTCGAGACGTCCTTGCGCAGCGTGGTGATCTCGTAGGGCCGCCCCTCGGCCACCGCCGTCACCGTGCCGTGGTCGACGCCGGTTGGCACCGCCTTGATCCCGGCTGCCTCCAGCGCCTCGGTGACCTGGTCGGGGGTCAGGGTGGTGGCGATGTCGATGTCGTCGATCGGCTGCTTCAGCAGGCTGTTGCGGACGCAGCCCCCGACAAAGCGCGCACAACCGGCATAGCCGCGGGCTTCCAGCGCCGCCATCACCGCGCGGGTGGCGGACAGCGTCATCCAGGGCTGCTGGCCGATGGTGTCGGGCAAGGTCGTCATGGCCAACGGCTTAGGGCGTCCCGACGCCGCTGAAAAGTGACCTTGGCGTCATCTTCGTCGCGCCCGGGCCCCGTTGGTCGCTAAGCCAGCGCCGCGCCGTAAAGCCGCTCATAGAGCGCGCGCAGCATCCCGGCCGTCGCGCCCCAGATCAGCTGGTTCTCCCAGCTGGCGGCGTAGAAGTGCCGGCGTTGCCCGTCGGGCATGTCGTAGAAGCGCCGCTCGTAGTTGCTCGGGTCCATCAGGAAACCGAACGGGGTCTCGAAAATCTCCGCGACTTCGTCGGGGCTGGGGACGAGCGCCAGGTCCGGCGGCACAAAGCCGACCACGGGCGTGACCAGGAAGCCTGTCCCCGTGCGGTAGGGCGTCGACAGGCCGGCGACGCTGACGTGGGACCGGTGCAGCCCGATCTCTTCCTCGGCCTCGCGCAGGGCGGCTTCGCGGACAGTTTCACCGGGGTCGAGGCGGCCACCCGGGAAGGCGACCTGGCCACTATGGCTGCGCAGGGCGTCGGCCCGACGGGTGAGAATGACCGACATCCCCTCCGGCCGCTCGACCAGCGGCACCAGCACCGCCGCCGGCTTCACCGCCATCGGCTGGCCGGCGTTCATCATCGGATTGAGATCGTAGTCGGAGTTGGCGGGCCGGCTCGGCTCGGAATCGACCGGGTCGAGGTGACGGGAAATCCAGTCGCGCAGCTCGGCGGGCGTGGCCTTGGGATTCACGCGGCGGGCCCCACGGCGAACCAGGCTCCGTTGGACTCGACGCCCATGACGCCGTCGCGCTCGGCGGCCATCTCGACCAGCTCGTAGAACACGGGCCGCGCGATCAGGGCCTCGAGCCCGCGTCGGACATGGACATAGGGTCGTGGCTCGCCGGTCTCTGCGTCGACCTCGACGCGGATGGGGTTGTCGGCGCTCGCCTCGACCTCGTCGCCGACGTTGGTCAGGAAACGTAAGCCCTCGCCGTCACGATCAACGCGGGTGGCGATGAAGGGCGCATCCTCGACCTCGATCTTCATCTTCTCGACGGGCGTGACCAGATGATAGCCGTCCGGGTCAAGCCGCAGCACCGTCGAGAACAGCCGCACCAGCGCCTCGCGCCCGATGGGCGTGCCTTCGTGGAACCAGACCCCGTCCTTGCGGATGCGGATGTCGATCTCGCCGCAATGCTCCGGATGCCACAGATGCACCGGCGGCAACCCTCGCCCGGGCGCCTGCTTGGCCGCCGCGATCACGCCGTCGAGGCCGGGTTTGGGATTGGTCATGCGCAGACTCTAGCGCGCTTCCGGGTGGGGAAGGCAAACCCAAACTCCCCGTCTCCCTCCCCTTTATGGGGAGGGAGGCTAAGACGTCACCAATCCGCCCATCCCCTCGGCCCCACCTTCGCGCAACGCCTTCAGCAGCACGCGCCGCTGGTCTACCGGCCCCGGCATGACGACATGCCTCGCCGGCTCGGCCTCGAAGCCCACGCGGCCGAAGTAGGGCGCGTCACCGACGAGCAGCACCGCGCGCCAGCCGGCCTCCGCCGACGCCTCGCAGGCCATTTCCACGAGCGTCTGACCGATCCTGTGCTTGCGCATCTCGGCCTCGACAGCGATCGGACCGAGGAACACCACCGGCGCGTCGCCGATCAGCACCGGCCACATCCGCACCGACCCGACCAGGCGCTCGCCCTCCCAGGCGGTGAAGCTGAGCTTGGGGATCAGGCGGTTGCCTTCGCGCAGGCGGTCGGCGGCCTTGGCGTGGCGGCCAGGGCCGAAGGCGCGATGGATCAGGGCGTCGATGAGGGAAGCGTCGTCGGGCCGCTCGGGCCGGTAGGCGATGGAGGTCATGTCTGGCTTGTCGGAGAAGATACGAGAACGGGCCCCAAGCCGAAGGGCCGGGGGCGGCTAGAGTTCCGCGCGCGCCGCGCGGCGGGTCGTTCGTCGGAGGCTGCGCATGCGACCCTCGTCTCCTCGCCAGTAGAGGTCGGCGCACATACGGTTCGCGACCGTTCGCGTCAACGACGGTTGCGAGACATCGCTTCCGGGCGCAAAGGGAAAAGTACTGATGTCAGAGTCCCCTGCCCCCGACACGTCCATGCGCGCCCTGCTCAGGCAGGGCGATTTCGTTCTTTTCTGGCTGTCGCGCTGGACCGCGGTGCTGGGGGTCCAGATCCAGTCGGTGGCGCTGGGCTGGCATATCTACAGCATCGCCCGACAGACCCAGGACGTGAAGCAGTCGGCCTTCATGGTCAGCCTGCTGGGACTGGTCTCGTTCGTGCCGGTGCTGCTGCTGGCCCTGCCCGCCGGAGAGACCGCCGACCGCTACGACCGTCGCCGGATCCTCAAGTACACATATGCGGGCGAGATCATCATCGCCTCGGTGCTGGCGATCATGACCGTGACCGGTCACGCCTCGATCGGCCTGCTGCTGTTCAGCGCGGCGCTGTTCGGGGTGTCGCGAGCCTTCTTCGCCCCGGCCAACACCGCCATGGCCCCCATGCTGGTCCCGCGGGAGCTGCTGCCCCGGGCGATCGCCTGGAACTCGCTGGCCTGGCAGACCGCCTCGATCGCCGGACCGGCCATCGGCGGCATCCTCGTCGCGATCTCGCCGTCCCTCTCCTACGGCGTGGCCGCCGGGCTCTACATCGTCGCCGCCCTGACCATCCTGCTGATCCGGTCCAACACCCAGCCCCAGGTCCAGCCGGGCTCGCGCTGGGCGTTGATGAAGGAGGGGCTGGCCTACGTCTGGAACAACAAGATCGTCTTCGGCGCCATCTCGCTGGATCTCGCCGCCGTTATCCTGGCGGGCGCCACGGCCATGCTGCCGGTCTACGCCAAGGACGTTCTGCACGTCGGCCCCGAGGGTTTCGGCCTGCTCCGCGCCGCGCCCGCGATCGGCGCCGCCGCCATGGCCTTCTACCTCGCCGCCGCCGCCATCCGCCGCCGGGCGGGGGCCATCATGTTCGTCTCGGTCGCCATCTTCGCCATCGGCACTGTTGTCTTCGGCCTGTCGAAGGTGATGTGGTTGTCGGTCGCCGCGCTGGTGGTGCTGGGCGCGGCGGACATGATCAGCGTCTACATCCGCCAGACGCTGATCCAGCTGGCTACGCCGGACCACATGCGCGGCCGGGTGGCGACGGTGTCGTCGCTGTTCATCGGGGCCTCCAACGAACTCGGCGAGTTTCGTGGCGGTGTCGTCGCCCGGTTCATCGGACCGGTGGCGGCGGTGGTCTGGGGCGGCGTCGGGGCGCTGGTGGTCACGGCCGCCTGGGCGAAGCTGTTCCCCGATCTTCGCAAGGCCGACAGGCTTGCCTGACGCTACGTTGAACGCCTAGACGAGCGTCAACGAGCAAGAAACATCCAAGGGAGAGCCATCGTGGGCGTGCTTGAGGGCAAGGTCGTTCTGGTCACCGGCGCCGCCGGCGGCATCGGCAAGGAGTGCGCCCTGCTGGCCGCTCGCGAAGGCGCCAAGGTGGTGGTCAACGACCTGGGCGGCGGCCTGTCCGGCGCCGACGCCGGCGACGCGGGCCCGGCCGAAGCCACCGCCGCCGAGATCCGCGCGGCCGGCGGCGAGGCGGTCTCCAACTCCGACAGCGTCACCGACATGGATGCGGTCAAGGGCATGGTCCAGCAGGCCATCGACACCTTCGGCGGTCTGCACGCCGTGGTGAACCCGGCCGGCATCCTGCGCGACCGCATGTTCCACAAGATGGACGACGGCGACTGGGACAAGGTCATCGAGGTCCATCTGCGCGGCGCCTACAACGTCAGCCGGGCCACGGTCGAGCACTTCCGCAACCAGGGCGAGGGCTCCTACGTCCACTTCACCTCGACCACCGGTCTGATCGGCAACATCGGCCAGGCCAACTACGCCGCCGCCAAGCTCGGCGTCGCCGGCCTGTCGCGGATCATCGCCATGGAGGGCGGCGCCAAGGGCGTGCGCTCCAACGTCATCGCCCCGTTCGCATGGACGCGGATGATCGCCTCGATCCCTGTCACCGACGAAGCCAGCGCCCAGCGGGTCGGCCGGATGCGCGACTCGATGCGCGCCGATCAGGTCGCCCAGCTGACCATCGCGCTGGCCTCGCCGGAATCCAGCGCCGTCAACGGCCAGATCTTCGGCGTGCGCGGCAACGAGGTGATCCTGTTCAGCCAGCCCCGCCCGGTCCGCAACATGGCCAACACCGAAGGCTGGACCCCCCGCTCGCTGCTCGACGTCGCCCTGCCGGCGATGAAGAACAGCTTCTTCGACGCCGGCGCCAGCGCGTCCGTGTTCCCCTACGACCCGATCTAAGGAGCGCCCATGCGCCGCGTCGCCATCGTCAGCCCGATCCGCACCGCCGTGGGCAAGTTCCAGGGCGGGCTCTCCAGCATGACCGCCGGCGATCTCGGCGCGGTGATCCTGCGCGCCCTGGTCGAGCGCACCAAGCTGGACCCGGAGCGCGTCGACGACGTGATCTTCGCCCAGGGCTACGGCAACGGCGAGGCGCCCTGCATCGCCCGCTGGTCCCTGCTGGCCGCCGACTTCCCGATCACGGTGCCCGGCTATCAGCTCGACCGCCGCTGCGGCTCGGGCCTGCAGGCGATCATCGACGCGGCGATGATGATCCAGACCGGCGCGGCCGACGTGGTCATCGCCGGCGGCGTCGAGAGCATGAGCAACACCGAGTACTACAGCCTCGACATGCGCAACGGCGCCCGCGCCGGCCCCGTGACCATGCACGACCGCCTCGCCCGCGGCCGCGTCATGAGCCAGCCGATCAGCCGCTTCGGCGTGATCAGCGGCATGATCGAGACCGCCGACAACCTCGCCCGCGACTGGAACATCACCCGCGAGCAGTCGGACGAGTACGCGGTCATGAGCCACCAGCGCGCGACCAAGGCCTGGGCCGACGGCAAGTTCGACGACGAACTGGTCAAGGTCGCCGTGCCTCAGAAAAAGGGCGACCCCGTCATCTTCGAGAAGGACGAGGGCTTCCGCCCCGACGCCACGCTCGAGAGCCTCGGCAAGCTGCGCGCGATCGAGAAGGACGGCGTGGTCACCGCCGGCAACGCCAGCCAGCAGAACGACGCCGCCGCCGCCTGCATCGTCGTCGCCGAGGACAAGCTCGACGAGCTGGGTCTCGAGCCGATGGGCTGGTTCCACAGCTGGGCCGCCGCCGGCTGCGATCCCTCGCGCATGGGTATCGGCCCGGTCCCGGCCGTCGAGCGCCTGTTCAAGCGCACGGGCCTGGGCTGGAACGACATCGACCTGGTCGAGCTGAACGAGGCCTTCGCGCCGCAGGTGCTGGCCGTGCTCAAGGGCTGGGGCTGGGACGACCGCGACAAGCTGAACGTCAACGGCTCGGGCATCAGCCTCGGCCACCCGATCGGCGCCACGGGCGGCCGCATCCTCGCCAACCTGCTGCGCGAGCTGCACCGTCGCGACGGCAAATACGGCCTCGAGACCATGTGCATCGGCGGCGGCCAGGGCATCGCCGCGGTGTTCGAGAAGGCCTGATGCTCGAGGCGATCCGGCGTCTTCTGGGACTGGCTCCGCCGTTCTGGGACGCGGGACTGGCCGCCCGGCTGCCCGGTCGCTACGTGCTCGTCGGCATCACCTATACCGATGCCGACGGGGCCCCGCAGCGGCTGGAGCAAAAACACGGCGTCGTCGTGCTGGCCGACCGGGAGCAAGGGATCGCCATCGAACTCCAGGGGAGCGGTCACGGCGAGACCTATTGGCTGCCACCCCAGACCTCGAACCTGCATCGCGCCAAGGCGGGGACCTATCGACTGAAGGCGTCCGGGGACGTCATCGAAAATCCGGACTATCTGTCGAACTGGACGATCGCCCCACCTGACCCGGGCGATGCCTAGCCCCACCGCTCCATCCACTGCTCGCGGGTGATCTCCCAGTAGAGCGACTGGCGCTTCACGCCGTCGGGGCGCACCGACTCGCGGACACCCATGGCGACGAAGCCAGCGCCCTCGATCAGCCGGGCGGAGCGCACGTTCTCGGGGGCGGCGGTCAGGCACATCAGCCGCACGCCGAGCGTCTCGAAGATCCAGCCGAAGACGTTGATGGCCCCGGAGCCACCCTGCCCTTCGTTCTGACGCGAGGCGCTGATAGCGCCGGCCAGCTCCGCCGCCGAGCGCTCCGGCCACACCGTGATGCCGCTGTAGCCGACGATCTGGCCGGTCTCGTCGCGGGTGATAATCAGCAGGCGGCGACCGGCCCGCCACTCCGTTTCGCTGTCGACGATCCAGCGCCGGACGTTGGCCTCGGTCAGAGGGCGCGGCAGGTCGTAGATCGCGTCGGATACGGCGGGGTCCGACAGGAAGGCGGTCAGCTCGGCCGCGTCTGACGGCCGGGCGATGCTCCGCCCGAGACCCAGTGCGGCAAGATCGGCGGTGGCCACGGCCATGCGGATGGCGGCGGCCTCCTCGTCCGGGACCTCGAGCACCGTCTTCGGCGGCGCGCTCATAGGCGGGCGCTCGCCAGCGTCGCCAGCGCCTCCCCGTCCAGCCGCCAGATGGCGTGCTCCTGCGGTTCGGCCCCGAGCCGGTCGTAGAAGGCCTTACCGCCGTCGTTGTCGCCTTGCACCGCCCATTCGATCCGCGCCAGATCCTCGGCGATGCAGCGCCGCGCCAGAGCGGCTATCAGCGCCTTGCCGGCTCCCGTCCCGCGCGCCGCGTCGGTGACGAACAGGTCTTCCAGATAGATCCCCCGTCGTCCGGTCCAGCTCGACCAGCTGTAGAACCAGGTGGTGATCCCGAGGACCCGGCCGTCCTGTTCGGCGATGTCGCTGAAGGCGTGCGGCGTCGGCCCGAACAGCGCCGCCTCGATCTCCGCCAGCGTGGTCTTCACCTCGTGGTGGTCGTGGTGGGCGGCCAGGTCGAGGACAAACCGGTGAATGGTGGCGGCGTCCTCCGCCGTGGCGGGCCTGATGACGAGGGTCTTGGCTTGGAGCGACATGGGCAGACCTGCGTGGGGGGTGGAGCTCCTTCTAAACCGCTCTCCCGCCCGTGGGGAGATCGGTCGCGGAAACGTGGTTGCGTACTTCGAGACGCGGCTTCACCGCTCCTCAGGATGACGAACTCAGAGCCAGTCATCCTGAGGAGCGCGCAGCGCGTCCCGAAGGACGCAGGGCGCCTCAGCCCACCGTCTCTTCCGACAACGCCCACAGACGGTCGGCGCTGGCCGCATCCAGCGCATAGGGCATCACGCCTTCCCAGCCCTTGTCCTTGCTCCAGGGCAGCGCTTCCGCGCAGTTCTCCAGATACAGCCCGCCGACGCCTTCCAGCTCTGGGCCCACCGCGGCCCAGACGCTGGTCGAGGCGCCCTGCTCGGTGGTCTTGAAGCCGTCACGGACCTTGCCGTTCTCGTCGATCCAGCCCATCGCCCGCTGCTCCTCGATCGGCAGGTGGCGCTGCAGTGGAGTCATGATGCCGCCGGGCATGACCGCGTTGGCGGTGACGCCCTGATCCTTGAAGCGCTGATGGAAGCCGACCGCGAACAGGCTGTTGGCGGTCTTGGCCTGGCCGTAGCTCTCCCACTTCTCGTAGGGCCGGGTGAGATAGTTGGGGTCTTCCCAGTTGATGTCCGAGCGGCGGTGGCCGATCGACGACAGGCTGACCAGCCGCGAGGTCTTTCCCGAGCCCTGTGCGCCCGCCACCAGCGCCGGAGCCAGCAGCGTCCCGAGCAGAAAATGGCCGAAGTGGTTGGTGCCAATCTGCATCTCGAAGCCGTCGTGGGTGCGGTCCAGCGGACAGGCCATGACGGCGGCGTTGTTGATCAGGATGTTCAGCGGCTTGCCGGCCCAGCGCTCGGCGAAGGCGCGGATCGAGGCCAGTTCGGACAGGTCCAGCATCTCGAAGCGGGTCTTGCCCGGCGCGGTCCTGTCGATGTCGGCGATGGCGGCGGCGGCCAGGTCCGGCTTGCGCGCGGCGATGACGACGTCGGCGCCGGCCTCGGCCAGGGCGCGGGCGGTCTCGACGCCGATGCCGGTGGCGGCGCCGGTGACGATGGCGGTGCGGCCGCTAAGGTCATGGCCGGCGACGACCTCGCGCGCCGGCGTGAAGGCCCCGAAAGGCGAGGTGATGCGGTCGGTCATGGGTAGCTCCCTGGTCTCGCGGCCTCTTGCCGGGCCGATGCGTTCCGGCTCAGATAGCCGGACAACGGACCCGATCGGCTTCCTTGGGGAGAAGACCATGCTGGATCTCGTGCTCGCCATCCTGCACCACATCCTGGCGTTCGGCCTAGTGGCCATGCTGATGGCCGAGAGCGTGCTGGTGAAGCCGGGAATGACCGGCGAGACCGCCCGGCGCGTGGCGGGACTCGACGCCGGCTACGGCGCGGCCTCGGTGCTGCTGATCCTGGTCGGGTTCGCGCGCGTGTTCATGGCCGCCAAGGGCTGGGACTATTACCAGGCCAATCCGTGGTTCTGGGCAAAGATCGTGACCTTCCTCGCCGTCGGCCTGCTCTCGGTTCCGCCGACGCTGCGGTACCTGCGCTGGCGCAAGGCCTTCGCCGCCGACGCCGCCTGGACTCCCGACACCGCCGAGATCGCCGGCGTACGCCGCTTCATCGGCCTGCAGTTCGCCGGCATCCTGCTGATCATCGCCTTCGCGACGACCATGGCGCGATATCAGGGCCTGCCGGGCTAGGTCCGTGTCCCGAGAGTCTCGGTTTCGGCTTTCGGCGCTCCTCATAGGGCGCCCCGGTAGAGTCGAACGACGCTTCATCCCCCCAGTATAGGTCCGCGACGGAGGGGGTGGAGATGCGGCAGAAACCGGCGGAGTTTCAGCAGTTTGAAACTCTGGAAACCCCCGGATCCCCGAGCTCCGGGAGATGCCGGCGCTGCTTCTGGACCACGTCAGACACGCTTCGCGGCGTGATCTCGCAGGGGTCTATTGTCTCCAAATGTCCCGCTTTGTCCCGGGATTATCTGTCTCGAGAGTCTCACCTCAGAGCAGTCAGTCGACGACCAGCCTTCGTAAGCCGCGCGATCGAGGCCCGCTTATACGATCGGAGGAAGCGGCCGACGAACGCAACACAGCGGATTGGCCGGATCCCTCTCCTATGCCCCCGAGCGCGGCTTTGACGCGTTGGCCCTGCATGACCAACGACACGAGCCCCGCGATCACCACCCTACACTCGCGAACGGCAGAGCTGATCGTCGAGCATGCGCGCGACTACGCGATCTTCACCATGGAGCTCGGCGGGCGGATCACCAGCTGGAACACCGGCGCCGAGCGCATTACCGGCTACGCCGCCGACGAGGCGATCGGGATGCAGTTCGACGCCTTCTTTACGGCCTCCGACCGTTCCGCAGGCCAGGCCCAGATCGAGCTCGACAAAGCCTGGACTGAAGGCCGGGCCGAGGACACCCGCTGGCACATCCGCAAAGGTGGCGAGCGATTCTGGGCTAACGGCGTCACCTCGTCCTACATCGACGGCGAGACCAGGGGCCTGATCAAGGTGATGCGCGACGAGACCCGCAACCGGCTCGCCGACGAGCAGCGCATCCTGCTGCTGAACGAGTTGAACCACCGCATCAACAACACCCTCGTCACGGTGCAGTCTCTGGTCGAACAGACGCTGCGGGCTACCGACATCGACCGCAGCGTGCGGGAGAACCTGACCGCCCGGCTACTGGCCCTGGCCGACGCTCACAAGCTTCTCGTCGACCAGAACTGGGCCGGCGCCGACCTTCAGACGATCCTCGAGAAAGCCGTGTCGCCCTACCAGGCCGGTAACCACCAACGCCTGCGCGCCGACGGACCCGGCGTGCGGTTAAGCCCGCAACAGGCGGTGTCGATGACGCTGGTCATCCACGAGCTGACCACCAACGCGGTCAAGTACGGGGCCCTTTCCGTACCGGACGGGTACGTCGAGACAGCCTGGAACCTGCACTACGACGAGCGCGGCGCGCGCCACATGACCTTCCTGTGGGAAGAGCATGACGGCCCGCCGGTCTCGATCCCGGAGCGCAGCGGCTTCGGCACCCGCCTGATCGCGCGAAGCCTCGGCGACGATGCCGGCGGCCGGGCGCGGGTCGAGTACGCCTCCGGCGGCGTCCGCTGCAGCATCAACCTGCCGCTGATCACGCCTGCGGAGACGGAGATTCTCGACCCCGCCGCCCCGATCGGGGGTTAACCCAGCTTCGAGAAATCCGCCGGGCGGCGCTGCATGAAGGCGGCGAAGGCTTCGGCGGCCTCGGGCGTCTTCAGGCGGGCGGCGAAGTGGGCGCCTTCCTCATCCATGCGGGTCGCCAGCTGTTGGGCGTCGCGCATCAGGCTCTTGGAGATGGTCAAGGCGCCGAGCGGACGCTTGGCCAGCGTCTGGGCGGCCTGGAGCGCGCGGGCGTCGACCTGGTCTTCGGGCAGGGACTCGTTGGCGATGCCCCAGGCTTCGGCCTTCTTGCCATCCACCGCCTCGCCCAGCGCGAACATGGCGTAGGCGCGGGCGTGGCCGATGCGGCTGGGCAGGGTCAGGCTGGACGCGGCTTCCGGCACCAGCGCCAGGTTCACGAACGGCACCGTCAGCTTGGCGGTGTCGGCGATGTAGACCAGGTCGCAGTGCAGCAGCATGGTCGTGCCGACGCCGACGCCGAGGCCGCGCACGGCGGCGACCAGCGGCTTGTTCGCGCGGGCCAGGCATTTCAGGAACCGGCCGACATTGCGCTCGTCGCCGATGGCGCCGCTGGCCGTGCCCGCGTTGGCGGCGGCGAAGTCCATCAGATCGTTACCGGAGGTGAAGCTGTCGCCGACGCTGTTGAACAACACCACGCGGATCGCCGGGTCGGTTTCGGCGCGGGTCAGGCCATCGGCCAGCACGCCGTACATGGCGTCGGTGATGGCATTCTTCTTGTCCGGACGGTTGAAGGTCAGCGTCATGACGCCGTCCTGGACGGCGACGAGCACGTGGTCGGTCATGGGGATCATCTCCGGGGAAATTTTGTCTGCAGGCTGGTCAGCCAGCGGGCGATGGCGTCGACCTCGGCTTCGGTGAAGCCTTCGGTCAGCGTGGTGTTGAGGGTGTTGAGGCCGGTCAGCGCGACGGTCCGCGCCTCGCGGCCGGCGTCGGTGAGATGCAACCGCTGCGCCCGGCCGTCGTCTGGATCGGAACGACGCTCGACCAGGCCGGAGCGCTCCATGCGGTCGACCAGACCGGTCATGGCCGAGGGGGCGACATCTAGCGCCTCCGCGGCCTCGCCGATCAGGGCGCCGTCCGGCTTGCCGAGGAAGAACAGCAGTCCCGCCTGGGCGCCGGTCAGCCCGCCCTTGTCCGCCATCTCCGCCTCGATCCAGCGCTGCACGCGCCGATTGGCGGCGCTGAGCAGGAAGAACAGACGGCGGTTGGGCGCGGCGGGCATGAGGGCGGTATATAGTTCACGTGCGAAATATCAAGTTCGCATGTGAAGTAAAATGATCCTCTCCGCTTGCGGGGAGGTGGCCCGGCAGAGCCGGGTCGGAGGGGTAGCGCCGACGCTGAGCACTTGAGAACAAAGAAAGAACAATGCAGAGTGGCGCAATGCACCAAACCTCAACCATAGCGCTAGCGCGTAGCCTGCGAAAATCGATGACTCCCTCGGAGCAGCGGCTATGGCACGCACTTCGCGGCAAGCGCCTCAACGCAATCCGATTCCGCAGGCAGCATGTGCTTGGACCATACGTGACTGACTTTTTCTGCTCATCCGCACGGTTGGCTATCGAGATCGATGGCGGCGTTCACGACGATGAGGACAGGCAGGCGCGAGACGCTAACCGCGACCAGTGGATGGCCAGCCAAGGGGTGCGTGTCCTGCGGATCCCAAACCGCCTGGTAGAGGACAATATCGACGCTGCGCTGCGAATGATCGTTGAGGCTGTCGAGCGCGCTGAGCGGCGCCTTCCCTGACCGTCGGCACTACCCCTCCGACCCGGCTTCGCCAGGCCACCTCCCCGCGAGCGGGGAGGAAGGCCGATCCTAAGCCGCCCGGTACCAGATCACGCCGTGTTCGTCGGCTTCCGCCACCGCCGTGCCGCGCTCGATCAGGCAGTTGATGTGGGCGAGGCCCTCGCCGGTAGCCATGCCGAGCAGTTCGGGACCGATCGCACGGGCGAACAAAGCGCCGAAGACGTCGATGGCGCGCTTGGGTTCCTTCTCGAGCAGCTTGCGCAGCCGGCCCAGCGATCGCTCGTGGCCGTTGATCAGGTGGTCGAGCCGGGCGTGCAGGCCGTGGAACGGATCGTTGTGCGCCGGCAGCACCAGCACGTCGTCGGGCACCGCAGCCTTGACCTTGGCGCAGCTGCTCATCCAGTCGAGCAGCGGATCGGCGTCGGGTTCGGTCGGGAACACCGACACGTTGGACGAAATCCTCGGCAGCACCTGGTCGCCACTGATCAGCAGCTTCAGCTCCGGGCACCAGAGGCAGGCGTGGTCGGGCGAGTGACCGTTGCCGGTGACGACTCGCCACTCATGGTCGCCGATGCGGAACGCATCGCCGTCGGTGAGCCGACGATAGCTGTCGGGAAGCTGGTAGATGGCCTTGCCGAAGCCGCCGAAGCGGGTGCGGTAGTTCTCAATCGCGTCCTCGTCCCAACCGGCCGCCTTGTAGAAGTTGAGGCCGTCCTCGGGCGCTTCGCGGCCGGTGTCTGCGATCAGCATCCTGCACTGCATGTATTCGAGACGGGTCATCCACAGACGACATTGGAACTTGCGGGTCATCCAGCCGGCCAGGCCGATGTGGTCCGGATGCAGGTGGGTGACGATCACGCGCGTGATCGGCTTGCCCTCGAGTCCGTCCTTGAAAGCCGCACGCCAGGCCTGCGCCGTCTCACGGGTCTGCAGGCCGGTATCAACGACCGCCCAGCCCTCGCCGTCGGCGATCGCCCAGACGTTGATGAACTCCAGCGACCCGCCCAGCGGCATGCGCAGCCACTTCACCCCCGGCGCCACCTCGCGCACATCGCCGGTCCCGACCTCCGGCCCCTCCTCGAAGGGGTAGTCCAGCTTGGGCCGTTTGATCGGCTGTTCCAGATCTTCAATGCCGTCCCGCAACGCGCCTACTCCCAGGTGAACACCGCCATCATCGGCCGTTCAGTCGCGCGCCGCAATTACGACCCAGCGTAAGGGCCATCTTGACCCCCGAAACCGGCCCGCGTTTAAGTCCGCGCGAGGAATACGCCAGGAGTGCAGAAAATGAGGTTCACCGGGATCGGCCTAGCCGCAGCCCTTGCGGTCGCCGTACTGACGCCCGCCGCCGTGATGGCAGCCAAAAAGCCCGCCGCACCAGCCGCGGCCGGCGTCGACGCCAAGTCCCGTGAAAAGGGCATGGCCGACGCGCCCGCCCTGGTCACCGCGGGCGGCCTGGCCTGCACCGTCTCCGACGCCCGCTTCATCGGCGAGGACAAGAAGGGCGGCCAGAGCTTCTACGAGATCGCTTGCTCTCCCGGCATTGGCGGCGTCCTGCTGACCAAGAAGGATGTGCCCGCGCCGCAGTTCTTCACCTGCCTCGAAACCAGCAAGCCGACCCCGGACGGCAAGCCCAACTCCCTGGCCTGCCAGCTGCCCGCCAACGCCGACCCGATCCAGGCCCTGGCCCCGCTGATCGCCAAGTCGGGCACCGCCTGCACCATCGAGAAGGCCCGCGCCATCGGCGCCAGCCCGACCAACAGCTTCTTCGAAGTCGCCTGCGCCGGCGGCGCCGGCTACATCGTCCAGGCCTCGGCTCCGGTCGATCCCGCCAAGGACGTCAAGCTGAACCCCTGCCTGGCCTACGAGCCGGGCGGCAATCTGTCCTGTGAACTGACCGACCGCACCGCCCAGCTGGCCGTGGTCGACGGCCTGGCCGCCAGCTCGGGCAAGAACTGCGCGATCAAGGACAAGCGCTACGTCCTCGCCACCACCACCGGCTCGAGCTGGTTCGAGGTCGCTTGCCAGGACGGCAAGGGCTACATGCTGGAACAGTCCGCCGACGGCAAACTGGCCCGTTCGGTCGATTGCGCCCAGGCCAGCTTCGTCGGCGGCGGCTGCACCTTCACCGACACCACCGCCGCCCTGACCGAGCAGAACAACCTCTACTCGGGCCTGGCCACCAAGGCGGGCTTCGCCTGCAAGGTCGAGAAGTACGGCATCCTGCCGTCGCAGCGCGCCTCGCAGGAAGTTGTCGAGTTGAAGTGCTCGGACCGTCCGGACGGCGTCATCGCCATCTTCGACGGCGCCAACAGCGCCTTCCTCAACTGCGCCATCTCGGAAGCCCAGGGCTACCGCTGCTCCTTCACCAAGAAGGACGTGGCCTTCGCCAAGGTGACCGCTGACCTGAAGGCCCAGGGCAAGTCCGACTGCACGGTCTCCGAGACCCGCGCCATGGACAAACGCACCACCGACGCCAACTACCTGGAAGTCGCCTGCTCCGACGGCCTGCCCGGCTGGGTGATAGGCTACGCGCCGGGCACCGCCAAGCCCAAGGAAGTGCTGAGCTGCCTGCAGGGCGAAAGCCTGGGGGGCTGCAAGCTCCCGACCAACAAGCGCAAGAAGGCGTAAGCCTTTTACCAGCGTGAATGAACGAGGCCCGCCGGATCGCTCCGGCGGGCCTTTTTCTTTGATCGCTGACGGGGATATGCATCCGCGAAGCGGTGCGTGTCCCCTAGACTTACAGCGCTGCCTCGATGAAGCACGGCCCCTTGCGGCTCATCGCCCGCTCGAAGGCCGCATCGAACTCGTCCGGCGTCGAAGCGCGTTCAGCGGGGAGACCCAGACCGCCGGCGACGCCCAGCCAGTCGATGCGCGGGTCGCCGAGGTCGAGCAGCTTCTTCGCCGCCGGGCCAGGGTTGCCGGCGCCTGTGCGGCCCATCTCGATGCTGAGAATGCGGTAGGCGTGGTTGGCGAACACCACCACGCAGACATCGAGCTGCTCTCGCGCGATCGTCCACAGGCCCTGGACCGTGTACATCGCAGCGCCGTCGCCGTTCAGGCTCAGCACCTTGCGGTCCGGACAGGCCACGGCCGCGCCGATCGCCGCCGGGATGCCCTGGCCGATCGCGCCGCCGGTCAGGAACAGCCAGTCGTGCGCCCGCGCCGCCTTCGTGGCCTGGAAAACCGGCAGGCCGGCGGTGACGGCGTCGTCGCTGATGATGGCGCTCTCCGGCATGTGCCGGGCGATCGAGGCGCCGATGGTGTGGGGGTTCTGGCCGCCGCCGGGCTTGGCCGGCAGCGCCAGCGCCTCGACCGGCCCCGCCTCGGGCGCGCCGAGCGCGTCGCCGAGCGCCCGCAGCGCCGCCGGGCCGTCGCCCTCGCGGCCGCACAGGCTGACGGTCTCGCAGCCCTCGGGGACCAACAGGCTGGGCCGGTCCGGATAGGCGAAGAAGGCGGCGGGCTCGACCGTCTCGACCAGCACCATCAGGTCGACGCCCTCGAGGTCGGCCAGCGCCATCTCCCCGAAGTAGAGCATCTTGTCCGGCGCATAGCGGCCCGCGCCGCGTGACAGCCGGGCGACGAAGGTGTCGGTCAGCACCCGCACCCCGGCGGCGGACAGGCGGCCGGCGGCGGCGATGCCCGCTTCGCGGCAGGTGGAGCCGCCCATCAGGATCACCGGCTTCTTCGCCGCCTTGATCCGCGCGGCGATCGTGTCGACCTCGTCGGCGGAGGGCGTCACGCGCGGCGTGGGGGTCAGCACCGGTCCCGCGACCGTGGTCTCGCTCCAGGCGCTGTCGGCCGGCAGGATCAGGCTGGCGCAGCCGCCGGGCGCGCCGAAGCTGGCCTGCACCGCCTCGGCGGTCAGTGGCCCGACGCTGTCGGCGGTGTCGGCCGACTTCACCCACAGGGAGTTGGGCGCGGCCCAGCCGGCGATGTCGCTGTTCAGCGGCGCGTCGTACTGGCGGTGATAGGTGGCGTGATCGCCGATGACGTTGACCACCGGCGTCGCCGCGCGGCGGGCGTTGTGCAGGTTGGCCCCGCCGTTGGCGTAGCCGGCGCCCAGGTGCAGCAGGGTGCAGGCCGGGGTCCCGGTCATGCGGCCGTAACCGTCCGCCGCCCCGGTCGCCACGCCCTCGAACAGGCACAGCACCGAGCGCATGCGCGGCTCGCGATCGAGGGCCGAGACAAACTGCATCTCGCTGGTGCCGGGGTTGGCGAAACAGGCGGTGACGCCGTTGTCGGCCAGCGTCGTGATCAGGGCGTCGGCGCCGTTCATGAGAGTCCCTTCCCTATCGTTGGTTAGGCCGTACCCTTCGACGCAGGGGCGACTCAAGGGGGAGCGACGAATGGATCGGCGGATCACGCTGACGAAACTGGTGCTGGCGGCCTCGGTCGTCGGCGGAGTGAGCTATGTCGGCAGCTGGGGGCTGGACCTGTCCCAGACGGCCAGCCTGGCCTGGAAGGGTACGGGCGTCGGGCTGCTGGCGGTCTATGCGGCGCTGAAGGCGAAGGATCTGGACGGCTGGCTGCTGGCCGCCGTGATGCTGTTCGGCGTTCTCGGCGATGTGCTGCTGGGCGTGAACTTCATCGTCGGCGCGGTGGCGTTCCTGGTCGGCCACGCCATCGCCATCGGCCTTTACTTGCGCAACCGCCGCAAGGTTCTCCAGAGGAGCCAGCTGGCGCTCGCCGTGGTGCTCGTACCCGCCACGGTGGCGATCTCGTACATGCTGCCGGCGGATCGCGCCGGCGCGCCGGGGGTGGCCTTCTATTCGCTGGGGCTGGCGCTGATGGCCGCCGCCGCCTGGACCAGCCGCTTCCCGCGCTTCACCGTCGGCATCGGCGCGGTGATGTTCCTGGTCAGCGACCTGCTGATCTTCGGCCGGATGGGTCCGCTGCCGGACGTGTTCGTGGTCGGGCTGGGCGTGTGGGGACTGTACTACGGCGGCCAGTTGCTGATCTGCATCGGCGTCGTCGGGGCGCTGGAGCACTGGCGCGAGAGTGGGGCGAAGGAACGGGTGTTTGGCGGATGACGATCCTCCCCGCTCGCGGGGAGGGGGACCGCGCGAAGCGTGGTGGAGGGGTAGCGCTGGCGGGTCAGAATTGAGCACTGTGCACGGCGGCCAGCCGTCCAGCTTCAGAGCAACCCCTCAGTCAGGCTCCGCCTGACAGCTCCCCACGCGTGGGGAGCATCGGCGGCGCTAGAACGTCAGCACCCCTTCATCCGGCGCATCCGCGAACAGCCGTGCCACCTCCGCCGGCCGGCGGTCCCGCGCCATGGCCTGGTTGATATAGCCCTTGTCGGTCAGCTCGCCGCTGGCCGCGTCGGGAGCGCCTTCCAGGATCAGCGCGCGCCACACACGCCCGCCGCCGCCTTTGGCCGCCGCGTTCATGCGTTCGAGTCCCTCCTGGACCGCCGCCCGCATGGCCTCCGCGCTGCCCAGCTTCGCGGCACCCGCCGGATCGACGAAGATCATCAGCCCGACGCCGTCCTGCCCTTCGCCGCAGACGACCGCGTCGCTGGCCGCGCCGCCGATGGCCGAGACGGCCGTTACCCGCAGCGCACCGGCCGCGACGAAGGTCCCGCTCGCCAGCTTGAAGTTCTCGACCAGCCGGCCGTCGAACATCAGTCCCGCTTCCGGGTCGGCCGGATCGATCGCCCGGGCAGCATCGCCGAGGCGGTAGAAGCCTTCCTCGTCAAAGGCGGCCGCCGACAGCTCCGGCTCGCCCAAGTAACCGGGCGAGATCTGCGGGCCCTTCACGCGGATCTCGAACTTCTCGCCGGCCGGAACCAGCTTCACCGCCGTGCCCGGCACCGGCAGGCCGATCATGCCGGAGCGCGCGTTGAGCCAGTGGATGTTGCAGGCCGTCGGCCCGGTCTCGGTCGAACCGTAGCCTGTCGCGAAGGTGACCCGCTCGCCGATGATCCGGATCGCCACCGCCTGCACCCGGTCGAGGATGCTCTGGGCCATGGAGGCGCCGCCGTACTGCAGCACCCGCACCCGCGAGAAGAAGGTTCGGGCAAGGTCGTCGTCCTTCTCGAGCTCGCTGACGAACAGCCCCCAGCCGGCCGGAACCATGTTGTGATAGGTCGGCGCCACTTCGCGCAGGTTGCGCACGGTCTCGGCCATCCTCGCCGGGGTCGGCTGACCCGCGTCGATGTAGAGCGTCCCGCCCCGGTGCAGCACCATGTGCAGAATGGCGTTGGCGCCGAGGCTGTGGCTCCAGGGCGCGGCGTTGACCACCACCGGCGGGTCGGGGTCGTCGAAACAGGCGGCGATCTGGGCGGCGTTGACGGCGATGTTGCGGTGCAGGCCGATCACGGCCTTGGGCCGTCCGGTCGAGCCGGACGTAAGCAGCAGCTTGGCGGTGTCGTCGGGCTTGGCGACCGAAGGCGTCGGCGCGGACGAGAGCAGGCTCTCGAAAGTCACGTCGCTTGGCCGCGCATTGGCGCTGACGACGACCGGCAGACCCTTGATGAAGTCCGCTTCCAGCGCACCGGCGAAAGCCGTGGCGTCGTCCGCATAGACGGCGTCGGGCTTCAGCACCCCGCAGGCATAGGCCAGCCGCGACAGGTCGGCGCCCGCCAGTCCATACTGCGGCGACACCGGCGCCACCGCCGCGCCCAGGCTCATGGTCGCGTAAGAGATCAGGGCGTGATCGACGCCGTTGCGGGCCAGGATCAGCAGGCAGTCGCCGCGCTTGAGACCCAGCGCCCGAAGCCCGCCCGCCAGCGCCGCGACCTGCCGCGCCGCCTGGGCATAGGTGATTTCGCGCCAGCCATCGTCGGCGCGTTCGGCCAGCCAAACCCGGTCCGGCGCCTCGACACTCCAGCGATCCAGCGCCTGCAGCGTTGTGGTGAAGGCGTCCGAGTAGGGCGTCGGGTTGGCGAGCACCAACTCACCGCCATCGCGGCGTTCGATGTCCAGCCGTCGCGGTGAATAGCGAGCGTCGCGGAAGGGTGCGGTGGGGAGATCGGTGTTTCCGTCCATGACGCGGTTATCGGGCGCCGTAGAACGGGGTTCAACCCGCGTCCCCACCACTCTGTAGTGGCCGTCAGTAAGTCATCACTGGCCGCACCTCGACCTTGCCGCCGGCGATGACCGGGACTCGTCGCGCCACCACCAGAGCCGCGTCGAGATCGGCGACCTCGATGGCGTAGTAGCCGCCCAGCTGTTCCTTCGTTTCGGCGAACGGTCCGTCGTGCAGAAACTGCTCACCGCCCAGGCTGGTGACGACCGTGGTCGCCGTGCTCACGCCCTCCAGCCCGTCGCCGCCGAGCAGCACGCCCTCCGCGCGCAGTTCCTCCGACAGGGCCATGTGCTTGCCGACGATCTCGGTCAGCGCGGCCTCGTCGGCATCGGCGTAGGCCGCCTCGGGTTCGTAGATCAGAAGCAGATACTGCATGCGGGCCTCTTGGCTTGGACGCGTCCTTCGCGACGTCTCTCAGGATAAGACGAGGGAGGCGAGGCTGATCCTACAGGGCGACAGCGGAAATCGCGCCGATGTCCAAGATTGCGCGGTTTGTGTTATTCTCGACCCAAGGAGCAAGCTCATGAACGTCTCGCTGACCACAGAACTCGAAGCCTTCGTCGAAGCCGCCGTGAAGTCGGGCCGCTACGGTTCCGCCTCCGAAGCCGTCCGCGAAGGCCTGCGCCTGCTCCAGGAGCGGGAGGCGAAGTTCCTGCGGCTGAAGCGGGACATTCAAGACGGCATCGACAGTGGGGAGGGCCGCGAGTTTACCGAAGCGGTGCTCGAAGAGATCAAGGCGGCAGGCCGAGCTCGTTTGGCCGCCCGTGTCGCCGCCGAATGAGCTTCATGATCTCGCCGCAGGCCGAAATCGATCTGGCCGAGATCTGGGACTACATCGCGGCGGACAGCCCAAATGCCGCCGACGTCTTGATCGGACGTGTGCTGGAACATGCGAGACTAGTTGGCAGCCAGCCGCGCATGGGAAAACCAAGATGGGATCTGGCGCCTGAGATACGGTCATTTCCCGTCGGCCCGTATCTGCTTTTCTACAGGCCCCGTGAGACCAACGGCATCTGGATCGTCCGCATCCTTCACAGCCGCCGCGACATCACCGCCCGCCATGTTCTAGCTGGCCAGCGTCTCCGCGAACCGGACCGGCTCGCCGGCGCCGTGGAGGACGATCTCGTCGTCACGCATGACCACCTTGCCGCGGATGATCGTCGCCACCGGCCAGGCTTTGGCCTCGAAGCCGTCGAAGGGGGTCCAGCCAACGCGGCTGGCGGTGTCGGCGTGGCGGATAGTGCGGCGGGCCTTGAGGTCTACGATGGTGAAGTCGGCGTCGTAGCCGACCGCCATCCGACCCTTGTCGGCGAGGCCGAAGACGCGATTGACGCCGTGGCTGGTCAGATCGACGAACCGCTCCAGCGTCAGCCGGCCCTCGACGACATGGGTCAGCATCACCGGCACCAGGGTCTGCACGCCCGGCATGCCCGACGGCGAGGCCGGATAGGGCCGCGCCTTCTCCTCGGCCGTGTGCGGCGCGTGATCGGAGCCGAGCACGTCGGCGACGCCGAGCGCCACGCCGCGCCAAAGGCCGGCGCGGTGATGGGCGTCGCGGATCGGCGGGTTCATCTGGGCGTAGCCTTTGAGCCGCTCGTAGTCCTGCGGCCCTTCCAGGGTCAGGTGCTGCGGCGTCACCTCGACGCTGGCGACATCCTTGTGCAGGGCCAGGAACTCGATCTCGTCGGCGGTTGTCACGTGCAAAACGTGGATGCGCTTGCCCAGCCGCTGGGCGATGCCGACCAGCCGGCGGGTCGACATGATCGCGCTCTCGGCGTCGCGGACCTCGGGGTGGCTGGTCCAGTCGCCGGTGCGGGCCAGCGGCCGGCGGTCTTCCAGGCGGTACTCGTCTTCGGAGTGGAAGGTGCCGCGGCGCTTGATGCTGCTCAGCACCGCCTCGACGCCCGCATCGTCCTTGATCAGCAAGGTGCCGGTCGAGGCGCCCATGAACACCTTGATGCCGCAGCAGCCGGGCAGCCGCTCCAGTTCGCCGAGGAACCGGGCGTTCTCGTGGGTGCCGCCGACGTAAAAGGCGTGGTCGCAGCTCATCCGGCCTTTGGCGCGGTGCAGCTTGTCGGCCAGCGCGTCGGGGTCTGTGGTGGTCGGCTCGGTGTTCGGCATCTCGAACACGGCGGTGACCCCGCCCAGCACCGCGCCGTCGGCGCCGGTCTGCAGGTCTTCCTTCCACTCGAGCCCGGGCTCGCGGAAGTGGACCTGGCTGTCGATGACGCCGGGCAGCACGGTCAGGCCCGAGGCGTCGAAAACTTCGCCCGCCGAGGCCTGGCCCAGGTCGCCGATGGCGACAACCTTGCCGCAACGCACGCCGACATCGGTAAAGCCGCGTCCCGCGTGGTTCACCACTTCGCCGCCGCGAATGATCAGGTCGTAGGTCTCAGGCATCGCCGTCTTCCGCTTCGGTTTCTTCCAGCAACTCTTTCGCCGCGGCGACCACCTTGGCCACCGGCAGGTCCGTCATGTGGCCGATGGCCTGGTTGAGGCCGGGGTCGACCTGCTTGAATTGCTCGAACTCGCGCGGTCCCCGCACCACGCGGGTGTGCGGGCCCCAGGGCGCGTACAGCCGGTCGTCGGAGGGACCGAACAGCCCCACGGTCGGGGTCCCGGCGGCGGCGGCCAGATGCATCAGGCCGGAGTCGTTGCCGACGAACAGCCGCACGCGCTTGAGGCAGGCATAGGCGGTCAGCAGGTCGGCCTGGCCGGTCAGGTCGATCAGCCGGTCACGCGGCATCGCCTGGGTCAGGGGCTCGACGTAGCGCACGTCCTCCGGCCCGCCGAGGATCATCAGCCGGCCGCCGGCCATCGGCCCGTGCGCGTCGAGCAGCTCGTTGGCCAGCCGGCCGAAGCGGTCGATCGGCCAGGCCTTGCCCATCCAGTTGGCGGCAGGGCCCATGGCCAGGATCGGGCCGCCACGGCCGACGAGCTCATCGGCGCGGGCCTCGATCTCGTCGTTGGTGAACAGGTACGGCGCCGGCGGATCGCTCTCGAGGGTCAGCAGCCGCGCCGCCTCGATGACCTTGTGCACCGGCTCGGCCGACTTCTTGTGCACCGCCCGGCGGTCGCGACGCAGGAAGCCGCTGATCGCGGAGCCGCGCATGTCGACGACCAGGCTCCACTTGGTGTGACGGACCTTGTTCCAGAGGGAGAACCAGTGGCCGGAGCCCTTGCGCTTCTCCATCACGATCAGGGCGTCGAGGTTCGGCACCTCGCGGAACAGGGGTGCGGCGGCGGGGCCGACGGCGATGGTGAATCGCGCGCCGGGCGCCTCGTCGGCGAGCTTCTTGATCAGGCCGGACGCCAGCACGGCGTCGCCGATGCGTCCGGGACCAATGATCAGAATCGGGAAGGGTCTGGTGACCATCCGGCTAGGTATAGGTCGGTATGCTCTGGCGCTCCACCGCCTGAGAGGCCACATCAGCGTCATGAGCGAGTTCCCGTCCTTCGCCCGCCTCGAAAGCCGCGCCCTGGTCCGGGTCACCGGCCCCGACTGGCGTAGTCTTCTGCAGGGCCTGCTGACCCAGGATGTCGACACCCTGGCGCCCGGCGAGTTGCGCTTCGCGGCGCTGCTGACGCCGCAGGGGCGGCTGCTGTACGACCTGTTCGTGCTCGGGGAGGACGACGGCGCCCTGCTCGATGTGGCGGCTGACAAGCGCGAGGCGCTGATCGTGCGGCTGTCGATGTACCGGCTGCGGGCCAAGGCGGAGATCGCGGCGGACGAACGGTCCGTGTCCGTCCTGTTCCCGGCGGACGGCGCGGAGGGTTTCGTGGCCGACCCCCGCCTCCCCGCCCTGGGCCTGCGCGGCTACGGCGCCGAACCGCCCGTCGGCGCGATGCTCGTTGACGAAGTGGCCTACGACGCCCACCGCCTGGCGCTGGGCGTACCGGACACGGCCGACTGGGGCGAGGAGAAGACCTATCCGATCGAGGCCAACTTCGACCTACTCGGCGGCATCGACTTCAAGAAGGGCTGCTTCGTCGGCCAGGAAACCACCAGCCGCATGAAGCGGCGCGGTCAGATCAAGACCCGCATGCTGCCGATCAGCTTCGACGGCCCGCCGCCGTCGCCGGGCGCCGAGGTTCTCGTCGGGGAGCTGCGCGCCGGCGAGGTGCTGTCCGGCGCCGACGGCCGCGCCATCGCCGCCCTGCGGCTGGACCGCATCGAGGGCGCGGCCCTGACCGTGGACGGACGCCCGGTGACGGTCGAGCGGCCGGGGTGGTTCGAGGCCTCCTAGGGCCCGCATTCCCAGCGGCCGACGAAGGTGCGGCTGGCGCCGTCGGCTCGGTCGTAGGTCAGCGTCGCGGGAATCGGCGGCGACTCGCCGCCGCCCTCCGCGGGCGCGGTCAGGGTGATGCGGACGGTCTTGCCGGCGCCGGAGTAGGTCGCGCCCTTCAGCGCCGCGTTGAAGCCGCCCGGCGCGGCCACCCGCTCGACATAGTCGCCGACCTTGACAAGCCCTTGCGAGGGCTCCTTCGCCGCGACATTGCCCTTGATCACCAGCAACGGTGAGGCCGTGTCCGTCGAGAAGGCGCAGCCCAGTTCACCCGGCAGCTTCGCCGCCTCGATCTCGTCGGCCGACAGCTGGGACAGCTGAATCTCGGATCCGTCGCCGCCGACGGTCGGGCTGTCCGGAGCCGCCGGCGCCTGCGGCGCGGGCGCGGCGGCGACAGGCGTCGGCGTCGCGGGCGCGGCCGGGTCCGCCGCTTCCTCCTTCGAACAGGCGCCGAGGGCGAGAACGGCCGCCAAGGCGATCCAGGAGATGTGACGTCCACGGTGTCCAGTCATGGTGCGATCCTTGTTCCTGTGAAATCTAGGGGGCGGGCGTCGATGACGCGGCACCGGCCGTTCCGGTCTTCAGTCCGATGGTCGCGGCGACATAGTCCCACAGCGCGGCGATCTCGCGCGCCGCGTGGCGGTCCGAGCTCTCCTCGGCCGACCGGCCGCGTTCGAGCGCGACCTGGTAGATCGCCCGCGACCTCAGGACCACGGGGGCGACGTCCACCTTCATGTAGTCGAGGCCCTTCATGGCGCGCTTGACCAGCGGGGCTTCGACATTCTCGCGGGCGACGGGGGCCTGGTTCACAACCACGGCGCAGGGCTTGCCGAGACGGCGCACGAGCATCAGTGAACGGGCCAGACCCGACAGGTCGATCAGCGTCGGGCGCGCGACCAGCAGCACGAAGTCGGCGATGACGATCGCCTCGCCGACGGCCTCGACGGCGCCGGCGGCGGTGTCGACGATCAGCAGGTCCTTGCGCTCGGCCAGCGCCGCGAACTGGGCGGCAAGCACGTTGCGCCCCGACGATTCCACATAGGCCGGACCCGCCGTCTCGCGGGCGCCGAGGATATCCCGCGCCGAGAACTGGGGATCGGTATCGACCATCAGCGTATCGAGCCCGCGCAGATGCGCGGCCAGCGCCAGGTGGGTCGCCACCGTGGTCTTGCCCGAGCCCCCCTTGAGGGCGATGACCGCCAAAGTCTTCAAGCCTGCTCCGCTCAATATCGCGCCAGAGGGTTCTGGCCTTCAATCTTGACCCGTTCGGGGCGAGCCGTCGCTTGTCGATACGACAACCGGCTGTAGAGTTTCCAGCGACGGGGGACCCTATGCATCACACACGCCGCGCCATGATCGCCGGCCTTGCCGCGGCGCCGCTGCTGCCTTCGCTGGTCCGCGCGGCCGAGGCCGGCGTGCCGCCGCCGGATCTGGAGCGGCGCGTGGCGGTGAAGGGCGGCAGCCTCTACGTCCGAGTCAACGGCGACCTGGCGTCGGGCAAGCCGCCGCTGCTGCTGGTCCACGGCGGGCCTGGTGGGGCGCTGTGGCAGTTCTTCCCGGCCCTGCCGCTGGCCTCCGACCGCGCCATCATCCTCTACGACCAGCTTGACAGCGGCCGATCGGATGCGCCGGGCGATCCCGCCAACTGGACGGTTGAGCGCTATGTCTCGGAGATCGACGCCGTCCGCATGGCGCTCGGCGTCGAGGATCTTCACCTTCTGGGTCACAGCTGGGGCGGGATCCTCGCGACCCGCTACGCCGCCGCCTTGCCCAAGGGCCTGCACAGCCTGATCCTGCAAGGAACGCCGCTGTCTGCGGCGAGCGCGAAGGCCGACATCGAGCGTTTGCTCGACGCCCTGCCGGACGGCGCCGGAGCAACAATCCGCAAACACGAGGCCGCCGGAACGCTGGAAGATCCGGCCTATGGCGAAGCGATGATGCTGTTCGTGCGCAAGCACCTCAACCGCACCAGCGTCCGGGCGCTCGCCATGCCCTACATGGAAGCGACCCCACCAGACCGGGGCGACGCCCTCGCCATGGCCATAACCGGCGGCAGCCTGACCCAGGGCTTCGGCGGCGTGCTGAAGGGGTTCGACGACACGCCGCTGCTGCCGCGCATCACCGCGCCGACGCTGGTGCTCGACGGCGAGTTCGACATCGTCACGCCAGCGACAGCAAAAGCCCACGCGGCGGCGTTGAAGCGCGGGACCTTCGAAGAGCTCAAGGGCGCCGGACACATGGCCCAGTTCGACCAGCCCGACGCCTGGCGCACATCGGTCCAGCGGTTCATCGCGGCGCGAGACGTTTAGGCCGAGAGGTCTGGCCCCGTCTCTGCGGCCTGAGGCATAGTCGCGCCATGACCGAGACCCCGACTCGCTGCACCTGGCCCGGCGCCACCGACGCCCAGTACATCGCCTATCACGACGACGAGTGGGGCGTGCCCGAGTACGACAGCCGCGCACTTTGGGAGAAGCTGGTTCTGGACGGCTTCCAGGCCGGGCTCGCCTGGATCACCATTCTGCGCAAGCGCGAGGGCTTCCGCGCCGCCTTCGACGATTTCGATCCGGAGAAGGTGGCGCTCTATGGCGCCGAGGATCGCGCGCGGCTGATGGCCGACGCCGGCATCGTTCGATCCAACGCCAAAATCGACGCCGCGATCAGCGGGGCGAAGATCTTCCTGGAGATGCGCGACAACGGCGAGGATTTCAGCGAGTTCCTCTGGGCCTTCGTCGACGGCAAGCCGATCGACAGGGCCTGGCCGACCACGGGCGAGGTGCCGGTGACCTGCCCCGAGGCCGAGGCGATGTCGAAGGCGCTCAAGAAACGGGGCTTCAAGTTCGTCGGGCCGGTGATCGTGTATGCTTTCATGCAGGCCACCGGAATGGTGAACGATCACCTCGCCGGCTGCTTCCGCCACGAGCCCGTTCGTCGTATGGCGCGCTGACATGACCAAGTCCCTCGGCCCCCACTTCATGCTCGAGAAGGCCTGCCCGGCGCCCGTCTGCGGCGTCGACGAGGCGGGCCGTGGACCATGGGCGGGGCCGGTCTGCGCGGCGGCGGTGATCCTTGATCCGCGTCGCACGCCCCAGGGGCTGGACGACTCCAAGAAGCTGACCCACCTCAAGCGCGAGGCCCTGGAGATCGAGATCAAGGCCAAGGCCGTGTCCTGGGCCGTGGGCTTCGCCTCGGTCGAGGAGATCGAGGAGCACAACATCCTGCAGGCCACCGGCATCGCCATGTGCCGCGCGGTCGAGGGTCTGTCGGTGACGCCGGTGTTCGCATTGGTAGATGGAAATTACCGCTTCAAGCTGCCCTGCGACATCAAGACGGTGATCGGCGGAGACGGCCTGTCGAAGTCGATCGCCGCCGCCTCGATCCTCGCCAAGACCGCGCGCGACCGTCTTATGGTCGAGATGGACGGCCTCTATCCCGGCTACGGCTTCGCGGCCCACAAAGGCTATCACGCGCCGGTCCATGTCGAGGCGCTGAAGACCCTCGGCCCGTCGCCGATCCACCGCATGGGCTGGAGCCCGTTGCGCAACCTGCTGGACGCCTGACCGGATGAATCGTCGCCAGGTGATCGGCGTGGGGCTCGCCGCCGTGATGGCCGGCGCCGCGGGCCCGACGCGGTTCGGGCCGGACACGGTGCCGCAGATCGCCAGGCGTCTGTCGCGCAAGCCCTACGTCTCGGCGGAGACGCCGCTGCCGCCCTCGCTGGCGGCGCTCGATTACGACGGCTATCGTCGCATCCGCTTCCGCGAGGACCATGCCCTCTGGCGCGGTCATGGCCTGCCGTTCCAGGCTCACTTCTTCCATCGCGGCGGACTGGCCAGAAACCGGGTCGAGATGTTCGAGGTGGTCGATGGCCGCGCCTCGCTGATCGACTATTCGCCCAGCCTGTTCAGCTTCGAGGGGGCTCCGCCGGAGGGACTGGAGGGCCATCCAGACCTCGGCTTCACCGGCTTGCGCCTGCTCAATCCAATCAACAGCGCCGACAAGTTCGATGAAATCGCCGCCTTCATCGGCGCCAGCTACTTCCGGGGCGTGGCCAGGGGCGGCGCCTACGGCCTGTCGGCCCGGGGCCTCGCGATCGGGGCCGGCGAGTGGCCCGAGGAGTTTCCGGTGTTCCGCGCCTGGTGGCTGGAGCGGCCGGCGGCCGGCGCCACGAGCGTGGTCCTGCACGGGCTGATGGACAGCCAGAGCCTGACCGGCGCCTACCGCTTCGTGGTGACGCCGGGCGTCACCACGGTGATGGAGGTCCAGGCGACGCTGTTCCCGCGCGTCGATGTCGCCCGGGTCGGGTTCGCGCCGCTGACCAGCATGTTCCTGTTCGATCAGGAAACCGGCCACCGCTACGACGACTTCCGCCCGGCGGTACATGACAGCGACGGGTTCGCGGTGGCCGACGCCGACGGCGCGCGCATCTGGCGGCCGCTGTTCAATCCACCGGCGACGCGGATCAGCACCCATCCCGGCGGCGCCGGCTTCGGTCTCGTCCAGCGCAAGACGGCCTTCGCCGACTACGAGGACCTCGAGGCCCGCTACGACCTGCGGCCAAGCCTGTGGGTCGAGCCGACAACGCCCTTCCCGGCCGGAGCAGCGCGGCTGGTCGAACTGCACGCTCGGAGCGAGGCCGACGACAACCTGGTCGCCGAATGGCGCGCTTCGGCGCCGCTGAAGGCGCATCATCCGGTCAGCCTCGCCTACCGCCTGCACTGGGGGCCGGACCACACTGATCCGACGCTGGCGAGGGCTCTGACCTGGCGCGTGGGCGCGGGCGACAGCGCCGGCTGGCGACGACTGATCATCGACTTCGGCCCCGTGGCCGGCGACGGCGCGCTGGAGGCCAAGGTCGACATCAGCCAGGGCGAGGTGCGCTCCGTGGTGCTGCAGCCGAACGCCGTGACCGGCGGGGTGCGGCTGGGGCTGAACTTCAAGCCGGGTCCGCTGGTGACGACGGAGCTGCGGGCGGTGCTGACGCGCGGTGGCAAGGTGGTGTCCGAGACGTGGGTTTATCCGTGGGTGGGGTGAGGCTCTATCCTCCCCGCTCGCGGGGAGGTGGCCCGGCAGAGCCGGGTCGGAGGGGCTGCGCCGACGGGTCAGAAATGAGCGCCGTGCACAGCGGCTAGCCGTCCAGCTCGGTGCTGCCCCTCCACCGCCGTCCCGGCGGTCCCCCTCCCCCTGCGGGGGAGGACAGTCGTTCTCAAATCCCCATCTGCCGCGCCGCAAGATCGCGCATGATCTCCTCCGACCCGCCGCCGATCGCGTTCACCCGCACCTCGCGGTAGATCCGCTCCACCCGCGACCCACGCATATAGCCGGCGCCGCCCATGATCTGCATCGCCTCACGGGCGCAGTATTCCATGGTCTCGGTGGCCTGGACCTTGAGCAGGGCGATCTCGGCGATCGGGGATTCGCCCTGCTGGATGCGCCAGGCCAGAGTCTCCAGCCAAGCCTGCGTCGCGCTGATGCGCTTGTACATGTCGGCCAGCTTGTGGCGGATGACCTGGTGGTCGGCGAGGCGCTTGCCAAAGGTCTTGCGCTCGCGGGCCCAGTCAATGGCGTCGTCGAGACAGACCTTGGACGAGCCGACCGCGCCGGCGCTCATGCCGATGCGCTCGCCGTTGAAGTTCTCCATGATCCCGGCGAAGCCTCGGTTCTCCTGGCCGATCAGGTTTTCGACCGGCACGCGGACATCGTCGAAATAGAGCGCCGCCGTGTCGCTCGCCCACCAGCCCTGCTTCTTCAGCGGGGTGCGGGCGAAGCCCTCGCGCTCGCGCTCGATCAGCAGCAGCGAGACGCCGCCCGCCCCCTCCCCGCCGGTGCGGACGGCGACGGTGTAGTAGTCGGCGCGCATGCCGCTGGTGATGAACATCTTGGAGCCGTTGACGACGTAGTGGTCGCCGTCGAGCCGCGCGGTGGTCTGCAGGTTGGCGACGTCAGAGCCGCCCGACGGCTCGGTGATGGCCAGGGCCGAGATCTTCTCGCCGGACAGCACCTGCGGGATGATGCGATCCTTCATCTCCTGGCTGCCCAGACGACGGATCGGCGGCAGGCCGATGCCGTGGCTCATCAGGCTGGCGCTGATGCCGCCGGCGCCCGAGCGCGCCATCTCCTGGCTGGTGACGATCGACAGGAACGGGTCGGACGGCACGCCGCCGTACTCCTCCGGCCAGCCGAGCCGCAGCAAGCCCACGTCCGAGGCCTTACGGTAGAGCTCGCGCGGAAACTCACCGGCCTCGTCCCATTCGTCGGCGAAGGGCATGATCTCCGCCTCGACCCAGCGCCGCAGCGTGTCGCGCCAGGCGTGGTGATGGGCCTCGTAGAACGGGCTCATGCGGCTTTCGTTGAGCGCAGCGAGGGGGCTGGGCATCGGCGGTCCTCCAAGGGCGGCGCTTCTGCTCGAGCACCTTTCCCATATGGTCTCCGCCATTCCGCAGCGGCAGTCGAGGCCGTGCTTTGTGGTGGGAACTTTTCTTCTGTTTGAGCGTCTAGACGCTCGGGGGTGGAGCGTCTTGTCGACCGAGACGGCCCTCATAGATCGCCAGGGACCCTTCGACGATGACGACAGCGACTGCGCTTCAAGCCGAAGGTTCGGCCAAGACCGGCATAGAGGGTCTGGACGACATCCTCGCCGGCGGCCTCGCGCGACATCGCGTCTACCTGCTCGAAGGCAGTCCCGGCACCGGCAAAACCACCATGGCGATGCGGTTCCTCATCGAGGGCGCGAAACAAGGTGAGGTCGGTCTTTACATCACCTTGTCCGAGACCGAGGTCGAACTGCAGGAGACCGCCCGGTCGCACGGCTGGTCCCTTGATGGCGTGAACCTGTTCGAGCTGGTGCCGCCCGAGAACCTGCTCGACGAACTTCAGCAGCAGAGCCTGCTCTATTCGTCCGACCTCGAGCTGGGCGAAACCACCCGGGTGATCTTCGAGACCGTCGAGCGGTTGAGGCCGACGCGGGTGGTCATAGACAGCCTGTCCGAGATCCGGCTGCTGGCCCAGAGCTCGCTGCGCTACCGCCGCCAGGTGCTGGCCCTGAAACACTACTTCGCCAAGAACGGCGCCACGGTGCTGCTGCTCGACGACCTGACCACCGAGGCGCTCGACAAGACCGTCCATTCGGTCGCCCATGGCGTCATCCGGCTGGAGGAGAGCGCCCCGGACTATGGCGCGGAACGTCGGCGTCTGCGGGTGCTCAAGTATCGCGGCCGGCGTTTCCGGGGTGGCTATCACGACTTCAACATCGTCACCGGCGGAGTGGAAGTTTATCCCCGGCTCGTGGCGCTCGAACACCGCACCGAATTCGAGCGCGCCGATCTGACGACGGGAATCTCGGCCCTGGACGAGCTGCTGGGCGGCGGGGTCGGGCGAGGCTCCAGCGTCCTGATTCTGGGCCCGGCCGGGACCGGTAAGTCGCTGCTGACCCTGACGTTCGTGATGGACGCCATCCGCCGCGGCGAGAAGGCGGCGATGTTCCTGTTCGACGAGGAAATGGGGCTGCTCCTGCGCCGCACCCTCGACCTCGGGTTGGACCTGCAGAAACACATCGACGAAGGCTCGCTGATCCTGCAGCAGGTCGACGCCGCCGAACTGGCGCCAGGCGAGTTCGCCCACCGCGTCCGCCGATGTGTCGAGGACGGAGGCGTCCAGACGGTCGTGATCGACAGCCTCAACGGCTATCAGGCCTCGATGCCGGAGGAGTCCTACCTTGTACTGCACATGCACGAGCTGCTGCAGTACCTGAACCGCCAGGGCGCCACGACCTTCCTGACCGTGGCCCAGCACGGCCTGGTCGGCGAGATGAAGTCGCCGGTCGACGTCACCTACCTGGCCGACACCGTGATCCTGCTGCGCTACTTCGAGGCCGCCGGCGAAGTGCGGCGCGCGATCTCGATCATCAAGAAGCGCACCGGCCCGCACGAGAAGACCATTCGCGAGTACCAGATCGACAGCCGCGGCCTGACAGTCGGCAATGCCCTGAACGGCTTCCAGGGCGTACTACGCGGCGTGCCCACCTTCGTCGGAGCCGACGGGGCGCTGATGGAGAGCGCCAAGGCGTGACCGCCCCGCCAACAGATCCGCAGCGTATCCTGGTCCTGACGCCGCACGGCCGTGACTCCGTTGTCGCCGCCTCACTGCTGGCCGAGGGGGGCATGACCTCCGCAGTCTGCGCCGATGTCGGCCAACTGGTCGTTGGGATGCGCTCGGACCCCGGGGCGGTGCTTGTGGTCGAGGAGTCGCTGCGCAACGCCGACCTGGCCGAAGTCTTCGCCTGGATCGAGGCGCAGCCGCCCTGGAGCGACCTTCCATTCGTGGTGCTCACGGCGCGCGGCGGCGGGCCGGAGCGCAATCCCGCAGCGCTGCGGCTGAGCCAGACGCTCGGCAACGTCTCCTTCCTCGAACGCCCCTTCCACCCGACCACATTGATCAGCGTCCTGCAGGTCGCCCTGCGCGGTCGAGGGCGTCAGTACGAGGCGCGGGAGCGGATCGAGACCATCCGCGCGGCCGAAGAGGCTCTGCGCGAGGCCAACGCCAACCTTGAGGAACGGGTCGAGGAACGGACCGCCCGGCTGGCGGAGACCGAGGCAGCGCTGCGTCAGGCCCAGAAACTGGAGGCCATCGGCCAGCTCACCGGCGGCATCGCTCACGACTTCAACAATCTGCTGCTGGTAATCTCGGGCGGGCTCGAGGTCATGGACCGCCAGAAGGATCCGGCCCGCCGCACCCGCATCGTCGATGGCATGCGCCAGGCCGCCGATCGCGGCGCCCGCCTGACCAAGCAACTGCTGGCCTTCTCGCGCCACCAGCCGCTGAAGGCGGAGCCGGTCGATCTAGTCACCCACATCGAGGGCATGCGCACCCTGCTCGATCACGCCCTGGCCGGGGATGTGACCATCGACACCGACCTGCCGGCGGACCTTTGGCCGGTGGAGGTCGACCCGACCGAGCTGGAGCTGGTGGTCCTGAACCTGTGCGTGAACGCGCGCGACGCCATGCCCGGGGGCGGGCGCATCCGCATCCATGCCACCAATGTCGCCATGGCCCGCGATCGCGGCGGAGACTTCGTCCGGCTGGTGATCTCCGACCCCGGCGTCGGCATGAGTCCCGAACTCACCGCGCGGGTGTTCGAGCCGTTCTTCACCACCAAGGACATCGGCAAGGGCTCCGGCCTCGGTTTGGCCCAGGTGTACGGCTTCGCCCAGCAGAGTGGCGGCTCGGTGGAGATCGACAGCGCGGTCGGGGTCGGCACCTCGATCATCCTCTGCCTGCCACGTGCCGCGCGCGGGCCGGCCACGGCCGACGACGCCGACGACGCGCCCATGGTCGCGACGGGGGACGGCCGCTCGATCCTGGTGGTCGAGGACGACGACGAGGTCGCGGCCCTGGTCACCGAGATGCTCGGGCAGCAGGGCTTCGACTGCACGCGCGTGGCCAGCGCCGAGGCGGCGCTCGGCGCGCTCGCCGACGGCCGCCATATCGACGGAGTGTTCTCCGACGTGATGATGCCCGGCGGCGTTGACGGCGTGGAGTTGGCCACCGAGTTGCGCCGTCGGCGACCCGAGCTGCCGATCGTGCTGACCTCGGGCTATGCCGACGCCTTCGCGCCTCGCGCCGCGGCGGAGGGACTGACCCTGCTGCCCAAGCCCTACACCTCTGCCGAGCTCGCCGTGGTTCTCAACCGCGCCCTCGAAGGCGTAGAGTCTCCGGACGAGGCTCCATCGGACATGAGGAAACGCCATGTGTGACGACGACATCCACCCCGGCCTGATCGTCGATCCGACCGTCTCGCGCCGCACCTTCGGCCTGATGACCGTCGCCGCGGCCGGGATCGCGACCGCCGCCCATGCGGGCGTTCCGGTGGTCGAGAAGGACGTCGAGATCAAGACCGCCGACGGCGTCGCCGACGCGGCGCTCTACTATCCCGAGGGCAAGGGGAGCTGGCCGGCGGTGCTGATCTGGCCGGACGTGGTCAGCCTGCGCCCGGCCTTCCGCGAGATGGGTCGCCGCCTCGCCGGCGAGGGCTATGTCGTGCTGGTCCCCAACCTCTACTACCGGGTCAGGAAGGCCCCGGTGGTCGAGAGCACGTTCAACTTCGCCAACCCCGAGGACCGGGCCAAGCTCGGGCCGCTGCGCGCCAGCGTCACGCCCGAGGGCACGGATCGCGACGCCGCGACCTACCTCGCCTACCTAGACGCCCAGCCGCAGACGGCGAAAAAGAAGAAGGCCGGGGTGCAGGGCTACTGCATGGGCGGACCGCTTTCGGTCCGCACCGCCGCCGCTGTCCCGGACCGCATCGGCGCGGTGGCCAGCTTCCACGGCGGCGGGCTCTACACCGACCAGGCGACCAGCCCGCACCTGCTGTTCCCGAAGACCAAGGCCTCGTACCTGATCGCGGTGGCGAAGAACGACGACGCCAAGGAGCCGGAGATCAAGGGCAAGGTCAAAGCCGCCCTCGACGCCGCCGGCCGGCCGAACACGGTCGAGGTCTACCCCGCCGATCACGGTTGGTGCGTGAAGGGCAGCGCCGTCTACGACGAGGCGCAGGCGGAGAAGGCCTGGGCCGAGCTTCTGGCCCTCTACAAGCGCACGCTGAGGTAGCCGCCCCGTCGAAGAACGGCGTTTCCATTTCGCGCCATTGGTGTAGCCTTCCCGCCTGAGTTGTGGCGGGGGCTGACATGAAGACTTTCACTCGGATCGCGGCAATGTCGGCGGCGGCGTTGACCTTGGCCGGCGTGCTGACCGCCGGCACACTGGCCCGGCAGCCGGCCGCGCCGGTTCCGGAAGGGTCTTGCGGCCGCTTCGACATCACCAAGAGCACCGCCTACGACACCCCCGCCTCGCCGATCGGCTACCCCTGGCGGCGTGACCTGCCGCAGGCGGCCGGCGACGGCGCGCACGCGTGGGACGGCAAGCAACCTCAGGACTGGGAAGCCTACATGGCGGCCTTCCTGAGCGAGGTCCGCGCCGGCGGTCTGACCATCGAGAACGGCAAGGCGGCGATGAAGGCCGACGCCGAATGGTGGACGGCGCCGTGGATGGATTACGGCGACAACGGCCGCGAGAAGAACCTGGGCCTGACCAAGGAGCGCAAGCCCGGCAAGGGCGACCTGGCTCCGGGATCCGGCACGGGCCGTCAGGTCTGGGCCGTCGGCTTCTACAATCGCGAGGGCGCCCGGGCGCTGGGCCAGGTGTTCAGCGATCCCTGCAACCCACAGGTTCCTGTCAGCGGCTGGACGATGCCCGAGGGCGCGGCTTCGTTCAAACTGCTGTTCACCACCGCCACCGGCGGCGACGCGAGCTACCTGACCGGCTCGCCGGAGGTGCTGGCCTTTGTCGACGGCGGCGCCGGTCAGCGCACCCAGCAGACCCTGCGCCTGCTGCAGATGGACATCGCCGTCCGCGACTCCAGCTCGCCGTCGGGCTGGGTGATGGGCACCTACATCTGGCAGGGCCCGAAGAAGGGCGACGGCCTGTTCGACAACCTGGTGCCGGTCGGACTGATGTGGGGCAATGACGGCGCGGCCGCCGCCTCGCCGCGCGACGCCATGGCCACGCTGACCGAGACCCGCCTGAACCCGGCTCTGGCCGGCGTCGTCTGGCGTGGCCCCGGACAGACCTGGGACGAACGGCCCTGGCCCGGCTTCCAGGGCCGGCTGAACGGACCGGCCGACAACATGCTCTCGACCTGCCTGTCCTGCCACGCGCTGGCGCAGTGGCCTCGGTCCAAGGCGCTCAGCATCCTGCCGCTCGGCCCGAAGTACACCATGGCCACGCTGAACGACGCCGACGTCCGGGCGGATCTGGCCAGGGACTACCTGCGCAACGTCCCCGGCGGGACCCTGACCGAGCCCGCCGAGGCGACGCCGACGGCCACCTGGGGCGGCGCGCGGCCGCTGGACTATTCGCTGCAGCTGGAGGCCGCCTTTACCCGCATGTGCAGCGCCTGCCTTGACGGCGCCCTGACCGGCCCGACCCCGGCCATGTGCCAGATCAAGGGCGCGGCCAACTATGTGTCGACGCCGAACTGCAAGGGCGGCAATCCGCTGCGCGCGCTGATTGAGAAGGTGACCACCGACAGGCCGTCGCGGCAGTAGATGGGCGCGCAAGTGATAAACCTAGACCTGCATCTAGGTTTCTTGTAAACAGTCGTGGCGACCGCGTTTCACAGCCGCCGGCTCTACCGGGTGGTCGTCTACGCGAACGATCATCCGCCGCCGCATGTGCATGCTGTCGGCAAAGGCTGCGAGGCGCGGTTCAAGCTCAACTGCCCCAATGGGGCGGTCGAGTTATGGGACTACGCCGGCGACTGGACCCTGGCGCATATCAACGAGCTCGGCGTCGAGATTGCTCCCCGTCTCGATGCCTGTTGTGGGCTCTGGAGCGAGATTCATGGCTGAGTTCAAGACGCTCGACGACGACGCCTTCCAACGAGCCGCCGCCAGACCCGGCAAGGCGACTCCGGTTGCGGTCTCTGCCCGGTTCGACCGCCGCAGCCGCCGCGTGTCCATCAGCCTCAGCACCGGCATCGACTTTTCCTTCGATCCGAAGGACGCTTACGGCCTAGAGCACGCCGCCCCGGACGATCTGGTCGGCGTCAGCGTAGAGGGCGCGGGCGACACCCTCCATTTCCCCCGCCTGGACGCTGACTTCTCCGTGGCTCGGCTGCTCGAAGGCTTCCTCGGCCCACAGGACTGGACCCGACGACTGGCCCGCGCGGCGGCGTCTCGGGAAAATGGCAAGCGAGGCGGGCGTCCCCGAAAGATCGTCGCCGAAGCCACCTGATCGCAGGCGTGCCCGGACAATTAACTCCTCGCTAACCACGTCCTTGCACGCCCCCTTAACCGTAAGGGCCCGAGAATCCTTGGACTCTCTCGCGTTCAGGAAGTGCAGCCATGTCGTTCGGGTCGGAAACCATCATCCAGGGCGACTGCATCGAGCAGCTCAAGAAGATCCCCGACAAGTCGGTGGACCTCGTGTTCGCCGATCCCCCCTACAACCTGCAGCTCGGCGGCGACCTGCTGCGGCCGGACAATTCCAAGGTCGACGCGGTCGACGACCACTGGGACCAGTTCGAGAGCTTCAAGGCCTACGACGAATTCACCCGCGCCTGGATGGCCGAGTGCCAGCGCGTCCTGAAGGACGACGGCGCCCTGTGGGTGATCGGCAGCTACCACAACATCTTCCGGGTCGGCACAGTGCTGCAGGACCTCGGGTTCTGGATCCTGAACGACGTCGTCTGGCGCAAGACCAACCCGATGCCGAACTTCAAGGGCACCCGCTTCGCCAACGCCCACGAGACCCTGATCTGGGCGTCCAAGAGCCGGGGCGGCAAGCGCTACACCTTCAACTACGACGCCATGAAGATGGCCAACGACGACGTGCAGATGCGGTCCGACTGGACGCTGTCGCTGTGCACCGGCGAGGAACGCATCAAGGGCGCCGACGGCCTGAAGGCGCACCCGACCCAGAAGCCCGAAGCCCTGCTCTACCGGGTGATCCTGTCGTCCAGTCGTCCGGGCGACGTGATCCTGGATCCGTTCTTCGGGGTCGGCACCACCGGCGCCGCCGCCAAGCGCCTCGGCCGTCGCTTCATCGGCATCGAGCGTGAAAGCGACTACATCGCCCACGCCAAGGAACGCATCCGCAAGGTCGTCCCGATCGCCCCCGCCGACCTCGAGGTCATGGGCAGCAAGAAGTCCGAGCCGCGCGTGCCCTTCGGCACCATCGTCGAGGCCGGTCTGCTCAATCCCGGCGACACCGTCTGGTGCCCCAAGGGCCTGCGCTCGGCCAAGGTCCGCGCCGACGGCTCGCTGGCCACCGGCGAGCTGACCGGCTCGATCCACAAGGTCGGGGCGATGATCCAGAGCCAGCCGGCGTGCAACGGCTGGACCTACTGGCACTTCAAGTCAGATAAGGGCCTCGCCCCCATCGACGTGCTGCGCACCAAGGTGCGTGCGGAGATGGCGGCCTAGTCACTGTGTGGTTCGAGACGCCGGCCCAAGTGTCCGCGTCTCGAACCACGTAACACCTCAACGCCGCTCCGAAACCGCCGCGTCACCGTAGGCCGCCTTCAGCTTCCGCGTCGCGATCCAGTCGCCGAGCACCTCGAAGTAGCCCGGCGCCGTGCGGCCCAGGCGCTTGCCCGCGTCGTCCACGGCGATGATGCCGTGGTCGGCGTTCGGGAACACCACCAGATCGATCGGCGAGCCTTGGGCCTGCAGGCGTTTGAGGATGGTGATCGTCGCCTTCGAAGGCGCTCCGGTATCCTTGCCGGCGAGCACCCAGAGCATCGGGACCTTCAGCTTTTCCAGCGTCGGAACCGGGTCGTAGTGAGGCTCGAAGCCGATGCTGAACGCCGGCTTGATATCCCCCATCTTCTCGCGCGGGATGCTGGTCAGCAGGCCGGTGTAGTCGCCGCCCAGCCCGTTGCGCCACGGCGCGCCGGCGGAGGCGGCCTTGAGATGTTCCAACTCGTCGATGCCGTCGGTGAAGCCGCTGTCGAGCACATTGGTCGCCGCGTCGTGCAGGGCCTCGCCCTGGGCGAGAACGTCGGGACCGTAGCCGCGCGAGACCAGGCTCTGCTCGACCTCGGAGCGGTCCTCTTCGACGATGCTGACGGCAAGGCCGTAGCTGACGACCACGAAGTCCACCTTGGTCCTGACGGCCGTCAGCGGCGCGACCCAGCCGCCTTGGCTTTCCCCCATCAGTCCGAGCGGAACGCCCTTCAGCTCCGGCAGGGCGCGGATCGCCTCGACGGCGGCGACCATGTCGCCGGCCATCAGGCCGAAGTGGGCGGTGTACTGGCCCGTCGACCGCCCGGTGCCGCGCTTGTCGAACACAAAGACGGCGATGTCCTTTAGCGGCAGCAGGTGCTGGACGTAGTTGTTGGCGACGGCGGACTCGTCGCCGGATCCATACTGCAGCACGACCACCGCCTTCGGCTTGCCACGCAGCGGCATGACCAGCTCGCCGTACAGCGTCGCATCACCACTCCCAAAGCTGACCGGGGTCGTTCTCAGGGCGATGCGACGACCCTCGACGGCGCGGCCGTCGCGCTCGAAGCGCACCCGTCCCGCGGCGCAGGGGCCAAACGTCGCCCGGGTGGTCACGGGCTCACGCGCCGACCAGCCCTCGCCGCCGGCATAGGCGCCCTCTCCCGCCGGGAACAGTTTTCCCGCCGTCCCGTCGAGCATGCGCCAGCGCAGGTTGGGCAAGTCGCTGGGCTGGAGCACCAGCTCGCGCCCGTCGGCCAGAACGTAGGCGCCGCTGTGACAGGAGGCGGTCTCCACGGGCGGCTCGGTCGCCATCGCGACGACCGGCGCCAACAGCGCGACCGCCATGGCCGCCACACTCGATATCGTCCTGATCATCGCAGTCCCTCGAATGCCGGTCACAACAGGTAGTGGCATGCAGGGGCTCGCGGGGATGCAGGTTCGTGCATGAAGTTTCGGTAATGCCTCAAACCAATCGCAGCAGCCCAGCCTTCGCCGCCTTGAGGAACACGCTCGGCAGGGCGTCCAGGCCCGCGCGAGGCGTGCACTCCGCCTCGGCCATCGTCCCCTCGGCGCGGAACACGCGGAGCGTCAGGGCGAAGTGGGTGAAGACGTGGTCGATCTCTCCGGCGTCCCGCCAGCCGGCGGCGACGGGGGCGGCTGCCACTGCCTCCGCGTCGGTCCAGGGCGTCGCTCGCCAGTCGCTGGTCGGCAAGCCCAGCATGCCGCCGAGCAGCCCTTTCGGCGGTCGCCGCACCAGCGCCACCCGGTCGCCATCGGTCAGCAGGTAGGCGACGCCATGACGACGCGGCCGGTCGGCCTTCTTCGTCTTGCGCGGGAAGGTGTCCTGGTCGCCGCGCGCGAAAGCGGCGCAGAAGGCCGAGACCGGACAGAGTTCGCATAGCGGCTGCTTCGGCCGGCAAACGGTGGCGCCCAGGTCCATCAGCGCCTGTGCCCAGTCGCCGGGGCGGTCGGCGGTGACCAGCGAGCCCGCCAGCGCTTTCAGCTCCGGCTTGCTGTCGGGCATCAGGGCTTCGACCGCGAACAGGCGCGACATCACCCGCTCGACATTGCCGTCGACGACATTGGCCTCGCGGTCAAAGGCGATCGCGGCCACGGCGGCGGCCGTGTAGGCGCCCACGCCCGGCAGGGCCCGCAGACCTTCCTCGGTGTCCGGGAAGACGCCGTCGTGATGCGCCGCAACGGCGCGGGCGCAGGCCAGCAGGTTGCGGGCGCGGGCGTAGTAGCCGAGCCCCGCCCAGGCGGCCATAACCTCGCCGTCAGCCTCGGCGGCCAGGGCGCTGACGGTCGGCCAGCGGCGGGTGAAGGTCAGGAAGTACGGCGTCGCGTGCGGGACGGTGGTCTGCTGCAGCATCACCTCCGACAGCCACACCCGGTAGGGGTCGGCCAGCGGCCGCTGGTGCGGCCCCACGCGCCACGGCAGGCTCCGCGCATTGGCGTCGTACCAGTCGAGCAGCGCGGCGCGGAGGGCGGGGACGTTCATCGAGCGCTCCCTAGCATTCGTTGTGATATGTGGGGAGCATGTACCGCCGCCGTCTCCCCACCCTCGAGGAAGCCGCCGAGATCCTCTCGCGCCGTCGCACGCGGCCGCCGGTGCGGCCGGCGCCGCCCGTCGGGCGGGCGCTGGCCCCGGTGCTGAAGACGCTGGAAGCGCGCTTCGGCCAGGGGCCGGGCCAGCTGCAGATGCGCTGGAAGGAGATCGTCGGCGAGGCGCTGGCGAAGCACACCGAGCCGGTGAAGCTGGTCAAGGGACGCGGCAATGCGCCGGGCGTGCTGGAGCTACGCGTCGCCGGCCCCGCCGCCGCCATCGTTCAGCACCAGGCGCCGGAGATCCTGCAGCGGGTATCGATGCTGCTGGGCGAAGGCTCGATCGGCAAGCTGCGCATCATCCAGGGTCCGGTCCGCGCCCACGCCGGCAAACCGCAGGCGAAGCGCCGCCGCATGAAGGGCCCGCTCGACGCCGCCGCGGAGAAGGCGCTGGCCGAGGGCCTGGACAAGCAGCCGGACGGCCCGCTCAAGCTGGCGCTCACCACCCTGGGTCGCGAAATCCTGCGCGGTCGGGACAGTTGACAACGGCCCGTCCGCCGGGCTGTTGCGCCCCAGAAACGCCGTCTTATTCAAGCCTGTGGAATCGGGCTTAAATCACCGTTCGACCTTAGGGGGACTTCCCGACATGCGCAGCCTCGACCGCCGCTCCATCCTCGTTCTCGGGGCCAGCGCCCTGGCCCTCGCCGCCTGCGGCCCGACCGGCGGAACCACCGTCACCTCGGACGACATGAGCCTGGGCAAGGCCGACGCGCCGGTGACCATGATCGAGTACGCCTCGATGTCCTGCGGTCACTGCGCGGCCTGGAACAAGGAAATCTTCCCGGCCTTCAAGGCCAAGTACATCGACACCGGCAAGGTGCGGTACGTGTTCCGCGAGTTCAGCACCCCGCCGCCGGAGCTGGCCACGGCCGGCGCCCTGCTGGCGCGCTGCGCTGGTAAGGACAAGTACTTCAGCGTCGTCGACGCGGTCTTCCACGGCCATGACGAGATCGCCCAGACCGGCGACATGCGCGGCGTGCTGCTGCGGGTCGCCAACTCCGCCGGCCTGAACGAGGACCAGTTCATGGCCTGCGTCGGCGACGAGAAGGCGCTGAACGACTTCAACGACCGCATCACCAAGTACCAAAAGGAGGCGAACATCCAGAGCACGCCGACCTTCGTGATCAACGGCGAGAAGTACGAGGAAGGCGCCCTGACCATGGCCCAGATCGACGCCGCCTACGCCAAGGCCCTGGCCGCGGCCAAGAAGTAGGAGTCCGGACCACCCCGTGCACTTCCAGAGGCTTCGCCTTTCCGGGTTCAAGTCCTTCGTCGATCCGACCGAGTTCCGGATCGAGCCCGGACTCACGGGCATCGTCGGACCGAACGGCTGCGGCAAGTCGAACCTTCTGGAAGCTTTGCGCTGGGTGATGGGCGCCAACTCCGCCAAGGCCATGCGGGCCGGCGGCATGGACGAGGTGATCTTCAACGGCACTGGCTCGCGCCCCTCGCGCAACCATGCCGAGGTCACCCTGACCATCGACAACAGCGACCACACCGCCCCGGCGCAGTTCAACCAGCACGGGGTCATCGAGGTCGTCCGCCGCATCGATCGCGGCGAGGGCTCGACCTACCGGGTCAACGGCCGCGAGGTCCGGGCCCGGGACGTGCAGCTGCTGTTCGCCGACGCCTCGACCGGGGCCAACTCCCCGGCCCTGGTCCGGCAGGGCCAGATCAGCGAGCTGATCGCCGCCAAGCCGCAGAACCGCCGCCGCATCCTCGAGGAGGCCGGCGGCGTCTCGGGCCTGCACACCCGGCGGCATGAGGCCGAGCTGCGGCTGCGGGCGGCGGAGACCAACCTCAACCGCCTCGACGACGTCATCCGCGAGCTCGACGCCACCCTCGGCCGGTTGCGCCGCGAAGCTCGGGCGGCCGAGAAGTACAAGCGTCTGTCGGCCGAGATCCGCGCCGTCCAGGGCGCGGTGCTGTTCGCGCGCTGGACCGAGGCCCGCGACACTCTCGTCCGTGTCGAGGCCGAGAACAGCGAGTCCGCCCGCGCCGTCGAGACCACCGCCCGCGACGCCGCCACGGCGATGACCGAGGCGCTCAAGGCCGAAGAGGCGATCAAGCCGCTGCGCGAGGAAGAGACGGTCGCCGCCGCTGTCCTCAACCGGCTGGAGATCGAGAAGGATCGTCTCGAACGCGAGCACGAGACCGCCGCCGCCGAGGTCGAGCGCCTGACCAACGAGTTCGCCCGCATCGACGCCGACGCCGCCCGCGAGACCCAGATCGTCGAGGACGCCGGCGTGGCTCTCGCCCGCCTGGCCGAAGAGCTGGAAATCGTCGAAGCCGAGGTGAAGTCCGCGCCTTCGCGCCTGCCGGAACTTCAGGCCGCGTTGAAAGAGGCCGAGGAGACCCGCGCCGCCGCCGACCGCGAGGTCGAGACCCTTGCCGCCGGGGTCGCCGCCGACGAGGCCCGCCGCCGCGCCGCCCAGGCTCGTGTCGCCGACGCCGAGGGCCGCCTGAGCCGCACCGTCCGCGCGCTGGACCAGGCCAAGGCCGACCGCGCCGCGCTGGGTCCGTCCGAGGATCCCCGCGCCGCCGACGCCAAGGCCAGGCTGGAGACCGCCGAGGCCGCCCTCGCCGCCGCCCGCGCCGCCCAGGAAACCGCCGAAACCGAACGCACCGAGTCCGCCCGCGCCGAGGGCGCCGCTCGCGACGCCGCCCGGCAGATCGAGGACAAGCTTGGCCGCTCGAAGACCGAGGCTCGCGGCCTGGCCCAGCTTTCCGCCCCGCGCGGCAAGAGCGGCTTCGCCCCTGCCCTCGACGCCGTCACCCCCGACCGGGGTTACGAGGCCGCCCTTGCAGCCGCGCTCGGGGACGACCTCGAAGCGGCGCTCGACGCCAAGGCGCCCTCCTATTGGGGCGGCCGCGACGCCGCCGCGCCGGCGTGGCCGGACGGGGCCAAGGCCCTCGGCCCGTTGATCAAGGCGCCGCCGGAACTGGCCGCGCGCCTCGCCTTCACCGCCGTGGTCGAACGCAAGGACGGCGAGCGCCTGCAGGCGCAGCTGGCGCCCGGGGCCCGCCTGGTCTCCCGTGAGGGTGACCTGTGGCGCTGGGACGGCTTCACCGCCCGCGCCGAGGCGCCCAAGCCCGCCGCGATCCGGCTGGAGCAGCGCACCCGCCTGGCCGAGGTCGAGTCCGAGATCGAGACGTTGACGCCGCAGAACGACGCGGCCTCCGCCACGCTGAAGGCCGCCCAGACGCGCTTCCGCGCCGCCGAGGAGGTCCTGCGCGACGCCCGCCGCGCGCCTCAGGAGGCCGAGCGCGCGCTACAGGCCGCCCGCACCAGCGTCGAGCAGCTGGCCCACGAGGCCGCCCGCCGCGAGGCTCGCGCCCAGTCGCTGGACGAGACCATCGCCCGCTTCGAAGCCGAGCGCGCCGAGGCCGAGAGCGCCCTGAACGCCGCTCGCGCCGATGCGTCCGAGGACGGCTCGGGCGAGAACCTGTCGCCGATGCTGGACGCAGCCCGGGCTTCGGCCGGTGTCGCCCGCGAGGCCGCGTCTCAGGCCCGCGCAGCCGTCGACATCGAGACCCGCGAGCGCGACGGCCGCACCCGTCGGCTGGACAGCCTGCGCCGCGACCGTGACGACTGGACCCGCCGCTCCGGCGCCGCGAAGAAGCGTATCGAAACCCTGGCCGAGGCTCGACAGGCGACCGACGCCGCCCTGGTCGCCGCCCGCGAGGCTCCGATCACGCTCGGCGCCCGCACCGAGAAGCTGCTCGACGAGTACGCCGCCGCCGAGGCCCGCCGCGCCAAGTCCAGCGACGCGCTGGAACAGGGCGAGGCCGCCCGCCTGACCGCCGACCGCGCCAGCCGCGCCGCCGAAGCCGCCGCCGCCGAGGCCCGCGAGCATCGTGCCGGCCTCTCCGCCCGGCTGGACGCCGCCCGCGAACGCTTCGGCGAGATCGCCGGCAACATTCGCGAGTCGGCCAAGATGGAGCCCGAGGAACTGGGCCGCTCAATCGCCGACGAGGCCATCGCCATCCCGACCAACGCCGGCGGCGTCGAAGCCCACCTCTACAACCTCGAGCGCGAGCGCGACGCGATCGGCCTCGTCAACCTGCGGGCCGAGGAAGAGACCACCGAGCAGACCGACCGGCTTCAGACCATGAAGACCGAGCGCGCCGACCTGACCGGCGCCATCAACAAGCTGCGCGAGGGCATCGAGGAGCTGAACGCCGAGGGCCGCACCCGCCTGCTGGCCGCCTTCGACATCATCAACGGCCACTTCCAGGCGCTGTTCCAGGCCCTGTTCGGCGGCGGTCAGGCCGAGCTGCGCCTGATCGAGTCCGACGACCCGCTGGAAGCCGGCCTCGAGATCTTCGCCTGTCCGCCGGGCAAGCGCCTGTCGACCATGAGCCTGATGAGCGGCGGCGAGCAGGCCCTGACGGCCTCGGCCCTGATCTTCGGCGTGTTCCTCGCCAACCCAGCCCCGATCTGCGTGCTCGACGAAGTCGACGCCCCGCTCGACGACGCCAACGTCGACCGCTTCTGCTCGATGCTCGACGAGATGCGCCAGCGCACCCAGACCCGCTTCATCGCCATCACCCATAATCCGGTGACCATGAGCCGCATGGACCGCCTGTTCGGCGTCACCATGGGCGAGCGCGGGGTGTCGCAGCTGGTGAGCGTGGACCTGCAGCAGGCGGAACAGCTGGTGGCTTGAGGGCTTCTACTCCCTCCCCTTTATGGGGAGGGACGGCCGCGCAGCGGCCAGGGTGGGGCACGGCTTGGCAATCGGGATAGGTGGTTGGCCGTTACGCACCCCACCCTGACGGCTTCGCCGTCTGTCCCTTCCCATAAAGGGGAGGGAGACTTTCCGTCCTACTTCGGGAACGGCCCGGCCCGCGTCAGCGACGACGCCGGGACCTTGTCGATCTTTCCGCCGATCCAGTGAGCGGTGTCGATGAGCTTGCCGAGGTCGTAGCTGGTTTCGAAGCCTGCGCGCTCCAGCATGTAGACCAGATCCTCGGTGCCGATGTTGCCCGTGGCGTTCGGCGCGAACGGACAGCCGCCGAGGCCGCCGACGCTGGCGTCGAGGATGCTCACGCCCGCCTCGACCGAGGCGTAGGCGTTGGCGATGCCGGTGTTGCGGGTGTCGTGGAAGTGCATGCGCAGCGGGATGTCGCCGACCACCGCCTGCACCGCCTCGATGCGCTTGCGCACGGTCCAGGGGTCGGCGACGCCGATGGTGTCGGCCAGCGCGATCTCGGCGACGTGGAGCGCCGCGGCCTCGCGGGCGATGGCGACGATCTGGTCCTGAGGCACCTCGCCCTCGAACGGACAGCCGAAGGCGACCGAGATGGTGCAGCTGATCGGCGGCCCGCCCTGCGCGGCGCGTTTGCCGGCGATCGCGGTCAGGGTGGCGATCTGTTCGGCGACCGAGGCGCCCTGGTTGCGGATGCCGAACTCGTTGCTGGCGCAGACGACGACATTGGCCTCGTCGCATTGGCTCGCCACCGCGCGGTCCCAACCACGCTCGTTGAGCACCAGTCCGATGCGCGAGCGGGTCTCGCTCCCGGCCAGCTCGGCCATCATCTCTTCGGCCCAGGCCATCTGCGGCACGCGCTTGGGATTGACGAAGCTAACCACCTCCTGGCGGCGGGCGCCGGCGGCGTCGAGACGGCGGACCAGCTCGATCTTGTCGGCGGCCTCGAGCACGACCTTCTCGTTCTGCAGCCCGTCGCGGGCTCCGACTTCGACGATCTCGATAAAGCGGCTCATCTACTCACTCCCAGGCACGGCGACGGTGCGCGCGGGCGCTGTCTGCGCCTGTCCCCGATACAGGGTCAGAGCCATGTCGTCACCGTTGGAATAGTCAATCCCTTTGACGGTTTTCACGGCGCGCGGGGTCAAGTCCGCCTTGCGCATGGCGGCCAGGAACTCGGCCTCCTCACGCTTCTCAACCACGGCGGGCCGGCCCTCGGCGATCGCCTCGACGGCGTCCTTCGCCCCGCCCAGACCCGTGGTGGTGCCGAGGGCGAAGACAAGGCTGGGCTCGGCGTAGCCGGCGACCTCGACAGGCCCGGGCACGACACCCTTGCGCGGCGACAGGCCGCTGCTGGCCAGCGCCAGCGCCACCCGCTCCGACAGCCACAACGGCTCCAGCCGCGGGGCCAGTTGGCCGAAGAAGACCGCGTGCGCCAGCACCCCGACGGCGCCGGCCGCGATCAGCGCCGTACCGGCTGCCTTGCGGAAGATCAGCACGCCGCCGACCAGCGCCGTTGTCACGAACAGGCCAACGGCGATCACCGCCCAGGTCAGGTCTCCGCCATCGCCGTACTCGGCCAGAGCGGCGATGCTGATGGCTGAGAAGACGAGGCTGGCGAAGCCCAGCAGCGCCACGCCGGCGACGCGGCTGATCCGGCCCAGCGGCTCGCGCAGCGCGGCGGCCATCAGCCAGAACAGCGGCGCGTGGGCCGGCAGGGTGTAGTGGGCCAGCTTGGTCGGCAGCAGCTCGAACATCAGCCAGGTCGGGATCAACCAGCACAGGGCAAAGCGCACGCCGGGTTCGGCCCGCGCCTTCCAGCCGAGCACAAGACCGGCCGGGATCAGCAGACTGGCCGGGAAGGTCAGCATCGGCGCCAGCAACAGGTGGTAGCCGGGCAGACCGCCGTGGCGCTCGTGCCCGCCGGCGATCTTCGGCGTCAGGTCGCCGCCGATGGCCGCGCCCCAGAAGGCGCCGTCGCTGGCCACAGTGATCGCCCAGGCCCAGGGGCCGACGATCGCCAGCACCACCAGCGGACCCCAGGTCCAGCCCAGCGTCTTCACCCAGCCGATCTTCCGGTCCGACGCCCACAGCGCCAGGATCGTCAGCAGCGCCACCAGCGGCCCGACCGGTCCCTTGACCAGCATGGCCACGGCGATGCCGAGCCAGAACAGTAGCTTGGTCCGCCAGCCGACCGGCGCGCCGCCCTCTTTCGAGGCGGCGTAGATTCGGCCCAGCGCCGCCAGCGCCAGAGCGATGGTCCCGGCCTGCACTGCGTCGGTCTTGGCGATGAAGGCTTCGGTGGACAGCAGGAAGCTGGATCCCAGCATCGCCCCCGCCAGCAGCCCGGCTCTCGGCCCGAAGAAGGCCGCCGCGCCCCAGGCGCAGGCGGCCGCCGCCAGCATGGCGCCGAGCAGAGAGGGAATGCGGTAAGGCCAGATGTCCCGGTCGGCGGAGTCCGAGAGCAGCGACACACTGGCCGCCTGCAGCCAGTGGATGCCGACCGGCTTCTTGGCCCTCGGCTGATCCTGGTAGTTGATCGAGACGTAGTCACGGCTCTCCAGCATCTGGGCCGTGGCCTGGGCGAAGCGTGATTCGTCCCGGTCCAGCGGCGGCACCGCGAACAGGCCGGGCAGGCCGGCGACCATGGCGATCAGGGCGGCCAGCAGCGGCCCGCGCCAGCCGCGGCTCCAAGCGTCGAGACGGGATTCGAGCGTCATGTCGCACCTGATAGCACGATCCTTACGTGGCACAGCTTTTCGGCTATGAGAGGGCATGACCGAAGCGACCTCGAAACGCGCACCCAAGGCGGCCGCCAACGCCGCCCCGAAATCGGCCGCCAAGCCGGCGGCCAAGCCTGCCGTCGCGCGCAAGCCCGCGACTCCGACCGGCGCGCCCGATTTCTCGGTGGTCGTGCCGGTGTTCGACGAGGGCGAGGCCGCCCCCGCCCTGGCCCGCGAGATCGCCGGCGCCTTCGGGGACCGGAACTACGAGATGGTGTTCGTCAACGACGCCAGCCGGGACGACACCCTGCAGCGCCTGATCGACCTCAAGAAGGAGCTGCCGCAGCTCCGCGTGCTGTCGCACCGCAAGAACTCCGGCCAGAGCCGCTCGATCCGCAGCGGCATCATCGCCGCCCGGGCGCCGATCATCGTGACCATGGACGGCGACGGCCAGAACGATCCCGCGGACGCCCCGCGCCTGGCCGAGCGGCTGAAGGGCGCGCCCGAGACCCTGGCCCTGGTCGGCGGCGAGCGAGTGAAACGCCAGGACAGCGCCGCCAAGCGCTACGCCTCCAAGTTCGGCAACGGCGTACGCAACTGGATGCTCAAGGACGGCGCCGCCGACACCGGCTGCGGGCTGAAGGCCTTCCGACGCGAGGCGTTCCTGCGTCTGCCCTACTTCGATCACATCCACCGCTACATCCCGGCTCTGATGCGCCGCGAGGGCTACGACATCGCCTTCGAGCCGGTGAACCACCGCCACCGTGAGACCGGGGTGTCGAAGTACACCAACTTCGGCCGCCTCAAGGCCTCGGTGAGCGACCTGCTCGGGGTGATGTGGCTGCAGACCCGCGCCCGCAACCCGCAGGGCGTCGACGAGGCTTGACCTCAACCTGAGATTGTTCTTTGTTTGTTCCGAGACGGCAGGGCGGACGGAGATGGTCTTCGCGGAACTTGATCGGCGGGCGCGATGGGAGCGATCGCATCGCATGAAGCTCGCGGTGCAGATGCTGACGACGTTCGCCTATGCATCGTTGGGCATCTCAGTCGCGGATCCCGTGCTGAAGGGGGCGACCTTCGGGCTAGGTAATCTAGCCGCCGCTGGGTTTGGACTAGTTTGCGCCTTCCTGGCTCTCTATCTTGTTCCAGAAGGAGAGCGCCATGGAGCCGTTTGATCTTTCGGACGCTGGCATCATGATCGGTCTGATCGGCGTGGCCATAGGCATCTACGGACTCTACGAGAAATTCCAGATCAGGAAACTCGACCGCATTATCGCCGAGAAGGAAGCGGCGATGAACGCAGCCGACCAGCCCGCCTCCACCGCCCGCTAGGCCGCGACAGTCCAGAATCCGCGCAACGCCTCGGCCAGGAAGGCCGGGTTGTCTTCCTGCACGTTGTGGCCGGCGCCGGGCGCGATCGCGAGACGGGCTCGGGGGACACGCTCCGCGAAGCCGACGGCCGAAGGCGCGTCGAGCAGCCGGCTGCGCTCGCCCCTGACCAGCAGAACCGGCATCCCGGCCTCGGTGCAGAGTCGGTCCAGTACGCCGATGCGCTCGAACAGCGCTGGATAATGCGGCGCCGAGTCGCTGTCCCGCTTCCAGCGCCAGCGGCCTTCGGGGGTCTCCTTGAGCAGGGTCTCCATGCGATAGGCGACCCGTTCGCGGTCGCGACCGGGGCTGACCCGCAACGCCGCCTCGACCACGACATCGACACTGTCGACCTCGACGACGCTGGCGACGAAGCCTCGCATGACGTCCGTGCCGCCGGGCTCCACGCCGGGCGCGATGTCGATCAGGGTCAGGGTCGTGAATCGCTCCGGCCGGGCATGCGCCGTCATCGCCGCGACGACGCCGCCCATCGACATTCCGACGAGGTGACAGCGCTCAAGCCCAAGACTGTCGATCACGGCCTCCACGTCGCCGACGTAGTCTTCCAGCGCGTATTGCTCCGCCCAATGGCTGTCGCCGTGGCCCCTGAGGTCGAGCGCGATCAGCCGCCATTCGTGGCGCAGGGCCAGGCAGACGAAGTCCCAGGTCCGGGCCGTCAGCGCGCCGCCATGCAGCAGCAGGACCGCAGGCCCCTTCCCGCCCCAGTCGAGCAGATGCAGCGGACCGTCACGGCCATGAATGATCCGGCTCGTGGGCGCCGAAAGGTCGTCCACCCGCACGCCGACCTTGGCCCCCAGGCTGCCCAACCGATCCTCATCCCAACGCATGCCGCTCTCCTTCGTCACGCTACTTTGACTAGTCTAAGTATGAGGGGCGTGCAAGTTGGGGAGGCGGGCTGCTTGAACCCCGCCCGCGATCGAGGATGAGCATGACGGAACCGCGCAAGCGGGTGCGCCGCAGTGTCGAGGCGTCACGACTGGCGATCCTGGAAATGGCGGAACGGCATCTGATCGCCGAAGGGCCGGGCGGCGTCCGGGTCCAGAAGGTCGCGCGCGACCTCGGCCTCACCGACGCCGCCGTGCACTACCATTTCCGGGGCCGGCAGGAGCTGATGGAGACGCTGCTACGGTTCTCAGGACGTCGCTTCGTCGATCAGCTGGGCGAGGCGCTGGCCGCGACAGCCGATGGCGGGTTCGACCTTGACCAAGCCGCGGGCCTGCTGCGGGACTTCTACCAGCGCCAGGGCGCCGGACGACTGATCGTCTGGCTCAGCCTCGAGGGTTGGACGCCGGAAGGATCCGGCTTCCTGGAGCCGCTCGCCGACCGTCTCCATGCAGCCCGTGCAGCAATGGCGACCGCCGAGGGCGCGCCGGCGCCGGATCGACGCGACAGCCAGATGGCGGTGGCGACCCTCAACGCCGTGGCGCTGGTGCAGTCACTGACCGGCGACGCGCTCCAGCGCAGCGTCGCTCTGGATGATGGAAATCCGGACACCCTGATCGGGTGGATCGCGGCTCTGGCCGAAGGGCGACCGCCCGCCTCCACTACCCTCCAGGCGAGCCCGCTTCACCGAAGGCCGGAAAGGCGTTAACCCTTGCGAACCGGGTTATCCGGGTTTGGGGAGGGCCTTGCTCGATGTTCGCCGCGTTTCCGCTGCTGGCGCTGCCGGTGCTGGTCTATAATCTCGTCGCCCTGACCCTGGCGGGAGGCTTCGCCTCGATCGCAGCCACGGGCCGGTTCAACGAGCCGCTGTTCAACATCGCCATGACCTCGGGCGCGCCCTGGCCGATCAGCCTGTCGGACCTGCTGCTGGCCTTCGCGCTGGTGGTGCTGTTCATCGAGCTGCTGAAGTCGACCACCAGCCGGCGGATCGCGATCATCAACCACTCGCTGTCGATGATCCTGTTCATCGTCTGCCTGGTCGAGTTCCTGCTCGCGCCGGCGTTCGCGACCTCGACCTTCTTCCTGATGACGCTGATGGTGCTGCTCGACGTCCTCGCCGGCTTCATCGTCACCATCATCGCCGCCCGCCGCGACATCGACCTGGCGGGCAACGCGGACATCTGAAGCAGGGAATGCTCTAGGTGAAGACCGTGAACAGTACGGTGACCAGGGCGACGTCTAACAGGCGGATGGCGAAGGACACGGGCGGAGACTCCGGCTCGGGATTCACCTCCGGTTAAGCAAGACCCGGGCCAGTTCGATCCATGGCGCTCTTCTTCGATCAAGACTGGTTCGATGCGCGGCTTGCCGAGCGCGGGCTCACACGCGCGGTGCTGGCCGCTGTCTCAGGGATGAGCGAGGCCGACCTCGCCCTGGTCTGGAAGGACCAGCGTGAACTGTCCGCCACCGAGGTGGCGATCCTGGCCGAACTGCTGGGGGTGACGGGCGTCGAGCTCGCCAATCGCGCGGGGATATCCACGCCGACGCCGGGCGGCGATCCGCTGTCCCGCATCGCGGCGCTTGAACGGCGCGTAGGCCAACTCGAAGCCGAACTGGCCGTGCTGCGAAAGCGCTAGATCTCGGTCTTTTTCAGCAGGCCCTTGGGCGGCCGGCGGTCGTCGGAACCGGAAAACTCGGTCTCGAGATAGGCGGAGCGGGCGGCGTCGAGCACCGGCTTGCCGCCACGCAGGCCACGGCGTTGTTCGCTCTGTCCGTAGATGTGGGCGGCGAAGGCGGTGTGCGCCTCCGGCTTGGCCGGCTCGGCGTGATGCGGCGCGTCCTGGACCTCGATCACGACCGGCAGATTCGTCCCGCCGTCGGCAGAGGGCGCCGGGCGATTGGCGTCCTCGGCGCGGCGGCGCGATTGGCGCCGTTCGCCGTAGGGCCGGATGGAGTCGATCGGACCGGTCATGATCGCCAAGGTAGCCCGCGAGTCCTTAACTCATCCCTTGGAGGCGAGCTTTTCCAGCTGGGCCTGCATGGCGGCCATCTGCTTCTTGAGCTCGTCCAGAGCCTCGCCCTCGCCGGCCGGAGCCGCCGCGGGTGTCTCGGCCGGCTTGGCGCCCGCCTCGCCGGCGCCCGCCGCGCCCGGCGCGTAGGGGAAGGGCGAGAACATCTTCATGGCCCGATCGAACAGCGCCATGTTCTGGCGAATCTGCTCCTCGTAGGCGCCGAGGCCCGCTGTGCTCATAGTGGCGTTGGGAGCCATCGCGCCGAACTGGCTGCGGAAGCGCTCCTGCTGCTTGGAGAAGCTTTCCAGGCTCATTTCCAGATAGCTGGGCACGAAGGCCTGCATCTGGTTGCCGTAGAAGCCGATCAGCTGGCGCAGGAACTGGATCGGCAACAGGTTCTGGCCGCCGCCCCGGTTCTCTTCCTCGAAGATGATCTGGGTCAGGACCGAGCGGGTGATGTCTTCGCCGCTCTTGGCGTCATAGACCACGAAGTCGACGCCTTCCTTGACCATGTCGGACAGGTGTTCGAGCGTGACGTAGGAGCTGGACGCGGTGTTGTAGAGCCGGCGGTTCGCATACTTCTTGATGACGACGCGCTCGCCGCCGTTTTTTGCACCGGCGGCGTTTTCACCGGTCTGGGGCTGTTCGGACATTTCCATTCCCTAAGTAACGCTTCCCGCGCTTTTTGGCGCCGCACTATCGCGGATGCAAAGGCATGGCGCCAGTAGGGCTTTCCGCTCGCGTGATGTTGCAGTGCAAGAAAGAGCGCGTGACGAACAGCATATGACTGGGCATGGTGCCGCAACGTCACAAAAACGAGCGTTCCGGCCATGAGCTGGAACACCGCGCCAGGGAACGACGGAGAACAATTTCATGAGCGACATCGTCATCGTTTCTGCCGCCCGCACGCCGGTCGGCTCCTTCAACGGCGCGCTGTCCAGCCTGCCGGCGCACGAACTGGGCAGGATCGCCATCCAGGCCGCCGTCGAGCGCGCCGGCGTCGCCCCGGCGGACGTGGACGAGGTGATCATGGGCCAGGTGCTGCAGGCCGGCGCCGGCCAGGGCCCCGCTCGCCAGGCCGCCATCAACGCCGGCATACCGGTCGAAAGCCCGGCCTGGAGCCTGAACCAGCTGTGCGGCTCCGGCCTGCGCGCGGTCGCTCTCGCGGCGCAGCAAATCGCCGACGGCTCGGCCAATATCGTCGTCGCCGGCGGCCAGGAAAGCATGAGCCAGTCGCCGCACGCAGCCCACATCCGCAACGGCCAGAAGATGGGCGACCTGGGCTTCCAGGACACCATGATCAAGGACGGCCTCTGGGACGCCTTCCACGGCTACCACATGGGCCAGACCGCCGAGAACATCGCCAACCGCTGGCAGATCACCCGTGAGGACCAGGACCGCTTCGCCGTCGCCTCGCAGAACCGCGCCGAGGCCGCCCAGAAGGCCGGCAAGTTCGTGGGCGAGATCGCGCCGGTCACCGTCAAGGGTCGTAAGGGCGACACCATCGTCGACCAGGACGAGTACATCCGCCACGGGGCGACCTATGAAAGCCTGTCGGGCCTGCGTCCGGCCTTCACCAAGGACGGCACGGTCACCGCCGCCAACGCCTCCGGCCTCAACGACGGCGCCGCGGCCCTGGTGCTGATGACCGCCGATGAAGCGAAGAAGCGCGGCCTGACCCCGCTCGCCCGCATCGCCTCCTGGGCCAACGCCGGCGTCGAGCCCGAGATCATGGGCACCGGCCCCATCCCGGCCATGAAGAAGGCGCTGGAGAAGGCGGGCTGGACGGTCAGCGACCTCGACCTCGTCGAGTCCAATGAAGCCTTCGCCGCGCAGTCGTTGTCGGTGGTGCGCGAGCTGGGCCTCGATCCCGAGAAGACCAACGTCAATGGCGGCGCGATCGCCATCGGCCACCCGATCGGCGCCTCCGGCGCACGGATCCTGACCACCCTGCTGCACGAGATGAAGCGCTCGGGCGCCAAGAAAGGGGCCGCGACCCTCTGCGTCGGCGGCGGCATGGGCGTGGCCATGTGCCTGGAAGCCATCTAGCTTGAGATAACAAGAAACCAGAACGACGGCAGGGAACAGCGCAATGACGACCAGGGTTGCTTTCGTCACGGGCGGGACGCGCGGTATCGGCCGCGCCATCGTCGAACGTCTCAAGTCAGACGGCATGAACGTCGCCGCCGGCTATTCCGGCAATGACGAGGCCGCCGCCCTCTGCGCGAAGGAGCTGGGCGTGATGGTGGTCAAGGGCAACGTCGGCAACTTCGAGGACTGCCAGCGCGCGGCCGCTGAAGTGGCCGCCGAGCTCGGCCCCATTGACGTGCTGGTCAACAACGCCGGCATCACCCGCGACGGCTTCTTCCACAAGATGTCCTACGAGCAGTGGTCCGAGGTCATCCGCGTCAACATGGACAGCGCCTTCAACATGACCCGCCAGGTCATCGACGGCATGCGCGAGCGCAACTGGGGCCGGGTGGTCAACATCAGCTCGATCAACGGCCAGAAGGGCCAGGTCGGCCAGACCAACTACTCCGCCGCCAAGGCCGGCCTGATCGGCTTCACCAAGGCGCTGGCGCTCGAGAATGCCAAGAAGGGCATCACCGTCAACGTGATCTGCCCGGGCTACATCGACACCGAGATGGTCCAGGCCGTGCCGGAGAACGTGCTGCAGGGCATCATCGCCGGCATTCCGGTGGGTCGCCTGGGCAAGGGTGAGGAAATCGCCGACATGGTCGCCTACCTGTCGGGCGAGCGCGCGGGCTTCGTCACGGGCGCAACCTTCACGCTCAACGGCGGCCAGTACCTGGCCGCCTAAGGGCTGAGACCTTTTCGCAACGCCCTGTGGCGCCTTGATCGGCGCCTGGAACCCGTCCAAGATTCGCCCCAGTCGCCGTGCATGGCTGGGGGAATGGCGAGGACGGATTTCCGGTTATCTGTGGCGGCCGCGTGCATTTTGGCCGTCGCCCTGACGCTGCTCCTCGCGGCGGCGCCGGCCCATGCCCAGAGCGGATCACTCAAGGACTTCCTGTTCGGCGACAAGGCGACCGAGAACCAGCGCCGCGCTCCGGCGCCGCCCGTGGCGCGGTACGTGTCCGAATCCGGCGAGGGCTTCATCCTCGACCGCAGCTCGGGCCGCCCGCTGCTGAAGTTCGAGAGCAACTACGAGGTCTGGGCGCTCCAGCCCGAGGTCGGACCGCGCGGCGATATCAACTACAAGAACGACCTCGGCCAGCTGATCCTGCGCGCCACCAAGCTGGGCGGCTTCACCCTGTTCACCCGCAAGCGCCCTGGCGGCGCCTCGGCCGAGGTGACGGGCGTGGCCCCGGCCCTGCGGCTCAAGCCGGTCAGCCCGCTGGCGCTCTACCAGCTGATGCGACTGTCCAGCGGCCGGGCCAGCAAGGCGTCGGGCCGGGTGATCGGCTTCGAGGCCGACGCCTCCGCCGCCTCCTCTGCCCTGGTCGCCGACGCGGCCATCATCGCCTCCGAGGCCATCGTGCGGCTGTCTTCCACGCCCAAGGGCCAGGTTCAGCTCGAGAAGATCGCCAAGGTCGTGGTCGTCGAGGGGGCGCGGCCGTCGGTGGTGCTCAAGAACGGCATCCTGCTGATCGTCGTCACGCCCGGCCAGGGCCTCGCCGGCCGGCCGTCATCGGAACGCATCGTCCACGTCGCCAGTCGATAGCGTGCGCGGGCGCTAAGGCTCCCAGCCCTCCGGGGCCATCTCGAAGTTGGCGAAGTCGAAGCCCGGCGCGACGGTGCAGCCGACCAGAGTCCAGTCCCCCAGCGATCGCGCCTTCTGCCACGCTCCGGCCGGCACGATGCCCTGGGGCCGCTCGCCGGTGGCGAGGTCGGCCCCCAACGTCACCGTCTCCGCGCCCACGCTCAGCAGTAGCGGCGCCCCGGCGTGAAAATGCCAGATCTCCACCGAGCCATGGACGCGGTGCCAGCGACTCTCCTGCCCTGCCTCGAGCAGGAAATAGATCGCCGTCGAGGTCTCGTCCTTGAAGGTCTGGCGATACCAGCCGCCCTCGGGATGACGCTCAAGCCCGAGCAAGGCGATGATTTCGGCCGCGGTCAGGCCTGGAGCCGTCATCAGGGCCGGACCGCCGCCTTGAACTCTGGATCCTCAAGGAGCTGGGTGACCAGCTTGCTATAGAGTCCAGTGTAGCGGTCCAGCGCCATAGGTATGGCGATAGCCCCATAGAAGCTCGACACCCAGGTCTCCTCGACGCGCAACGCCTTGCGATAGACCTCGCGGCCGTCGCGGGTGACCGTGAACATGGCGCCGAGCTTGGCCACTCCGACATCTATGCCGGCGGCTGCCTCGCTCTCGGTGAGCTGGCCGGCGATGACGACGCCGGAAGTCGCATTGAGCTTTCCGGCCGCCTGCAACTCGGCCGCAAGGGTCTCCTTGAGAAACAGCGCGTAAGAGCCACCGTTCGGCGAAGTGACGGTGGAGCCCCGGACATTGACCCTTCGATCCATGGCGTCCGGCAGGCCCGGCGCCAGTCGGAATTCACTCAGCGCCATCGACAGCACCTCCGCCTTGCGGAGGCGTTGAAGGTTGTCGATCGACGGTCCGGGCGCCGCCATGGGGGTCGCACAGGCCGCCGCCGTCAGACTGACGACGGCCAGCAGGAGAAGCGCGGGAGTCCTCATTGGACGGGCGTCGAAGACGGGGTCTCTGCCGCCGCGGGCTCAGGCGCCGGCGTTTGCACGAGCGGGGCCGCTTCGGCGGGAGTCGCCGCAAGCGCCGGAGCAGCCGGCGCGATTCCGCCAAAGGCGGGATCGGAAGCCACCTGGTTCAGCGGATTCGAAACCGCCTGACGCGCCATGGTGGTCACCGCCTCCATGATGTTCTTGGATTTCACCATGCCTTCGGGAGCCGCCTTGAGGCCGATCGTCGTGTGAATGGCGTGGTTCACGGAACGGCTGATCTTCTCCGCGTCCGGGCCGCTCACATACTCAACCGTGCCGGTGTAGTAGTCCGTGACCAGTGAGCCCTTCAAGCCGAAGGTCAGGCCGGTGACAAACCCTTGAGCGGTGGCGTCCTTGAGATCCTTCACGACGTTGTTGAGGGTCACGCTGATGACCGCTCCGTTGGCGGCGGGCGTCTCGGTCACCTCGGAGAACAGGCCGCTGGCGATCACTGTGTCGATCACCTGCTTCTTCAGCACCTTGGTCGCGCGCTCGTTCGGCGCGCCATCGGTCTGGAACTGAAACAGGATCTGGACCGGCTGCGGATTGGCGACGGTGACGCGGGCTTCCGCCGGAACGTCCTTGAGCGCGGGATCGACATAGCTGGCAGCGACGGCGGACTGACCGCCAAATACGACCAGCGCGAACCCGAAGCACAGGCTCGCGATCAGCGCCCGCAGGCGCAGTTTTGCAGTAAACATGGATTCCCCCCAGGAATTAGGCGGGGGACTATCGCTCTCCGCAACACCGGCGCCAAGTCTAGAGGCGATCTATCCCTGAAAACTGTCCTTGGCCGCCCGCACCGCGCCGAAGGCCTCTGCCGGGTCGGCGATGTCCGGGCGCAGCAGGGGCGCGCGCAGGAACGGGTTGGTGGCCTTCTCCAGGCCGATGCTGGTCGGCACCGTCCACTCGCCGCGCTCGCGAGCGGCGAAGATCTGGTCTGCCCGCGCCTTCAGCGCCGGATCGGCGTCCACCGACAGCGCGAAGCGGGCGTTGGCTGCCGTGTATTCGTGGGCGCAGTAGACGGTGACATCGTCGGGCAGGGCCGCCAGTTTCTCCAGGCTGGCCCACATCTGCTGCGGCGTGCCCTCGAACAGCCGGCCGCAGCCGAGCGCGAACAGGGTGTCGCCGACGAAGGCCACATGGCCGTCGGCGTCGTAGTAGGCGATGTGCCCGAGCGTATGGCCGCCGGTGTTGATGACCTCGAACGTGGTCTCGCCGAGGAGGACCACATCGCCCTCGTCCACCACGCGGTCGGGCGCCGTGCCGATCCGCTCGACCTCGGCCGGGCCGATCACGGTGCAGCCGGTTTCCGCCTTGATGCGGGCGTTGCCGCCGGCGTGATCGGGGTGCCAGTGGGTGTTGAGGATCAGATCCAGCGTCCAGCCGAGCTTCGCCAGCTCGGCCAGGATCGCGTCGGCGTCGGGCGTGTCGATGCAGGCGGCCTTGCCGGTCGCCTCGTCGCGCACAAGAAAGCCGTAGTTGTCGGACAGGCAGGGAAACTGGTGGACGGTGATCGGCATGGCGGCCTCGGACGCGTGACGGCGGGAGAGAACCCACCTTACAGTGTTAGTGACCGCGTAAGGAGACGGCATGCGCCGTGACGTTCTGGAGCTTCGCGCCTTCTACGCCTCCGCACGGGGTCGAGCGGCGCGCGAGATGATCGGCCGCAAGCTGGCCGAGGCCTGGGGCGATCCGCGCGGGCTGGAGTTCCTCGGCCTCGGCTACGCCACCCCCTACCTGGAATCGATTCGCGAACGGGCCCGGCGGACGGTGGCGGTGATGCCGGCGACGCAGGGGGTCGAGGTCTGGCCCGCCGAGGGTCGCAACCTCGCCTTCCTCTCCGACGAGACCAGCCTGCCCCTGCCCAACGCCCTGTTCGACCGGGTGGTCTGCGTCCATGCGCTGGAAGAGGCCGAGGACGCCATCGCCCTGATGCAGGAGGTCTGCCGCGTGCTGGCCCCCTCCGGCCGCGTGATCGTCGCCGTCGCCGCCCGCAACGGCCTATGGTCGAACGCCGAGGGCACGCCCTTCGGTCACGGACGTCCCTGGAGCCGCCGCCAGCTCGAGAACGTGCTGCGCGAAGCCGACCTGGAGCCGTCCGGCTGGACTCGCGCCCTCTACGCTCCGCCCTTCGCCTGGACCGCGCGCTGGGCCGAGGGCTTCGAGCAGGCCGGCGCCTGGCTGTGGCCGCCGTTCGCCGGGGTGATCCTGATGGAGGCGGTGAAACAGACTTTTGCCGTCAAACCGCGTGGCGCTCGAGCTCGCGCCCGCGTGTTCGCCCCGGTCGGGCTCGTCACCACGCCGCCGGCGCCTGCTGGACGGGCGCCCGTGGACAGCAAACGCCAAGACCCCTTGGCCCCGAACCGTCTTTCCCCTTAGTTTTGCACTGCACCACGTTTGTTGCGGGGTGGGAGAGTCGCCGCCATGAAGATGATCATCGCCGTCATCAAGCCCAGCCGCCTCGACGCGGTGCTCGAGGGTGTCACCGAAGCCGGGGCCTCCGGCCTGACCGTCACCGAGGTCCGGGGCTACGGGCGACAGAAGGGCAAGACCGAGGTCTACCGCGGCGCCGAATACGAGGTGAAGCTGCTGCCCAAGGTGAAGCTCGAGATCGCCGCCTCGGACGACGTCGTCCAGCCGGTGATCGACGCGATCATCCGAACCGCCAATACCGGCAAGATCGGCGACGGCAAGGTGTTCGTCATCGACCTGGAGCAGGCCCTGCGCATCCGCACAGGTGAGACCGGCGCGGCGGCGATCGCGGGATAGCCCGACGCACGGAGCCGTCACCCCTCGTCGCGCGTTGCTGCGACGAACGGCGGGTGTAAAGGGGCGGCATGGCCGGACAGATTCTGCGCGAAGGCGATACGGTTTGGCGAACCGGACGGGCCGACGCCGTCTCGTTCCTCGTCGATGGCGCCGACTATTTCTCTGCGGTGAAGGCCTCGCTGCTCGGCGCCAAGCGGTCGATCTGGCTGCTGGCCTGGACCTTCGACGCCCTTACCCGCATGCAGCCCGACCGCATCGAGCGCAGCGGCGATCCCGAAACCGCCGACCGGCTGGGCCTGTTGCTGCGGCGGATGTCGGCGCTGAACCCGGCGCTCGACATCCGCATCCTCTGCTGGGACACGCCGCCGCCGATCGCCGCCCCGGGCGGCTTCGCTCCACAACGGGCGGCCGCCTACTTCATGGGCTCCAAGGTCAAGTTCAAGCTCGACTCGAGCCTGCCGCTGAGCGCCTGCCATCACCAGAAGGTGCTGATCGTCGATAGCAAGCTGGCCTTCGTCAGCGGCGGCGACCTGAGCACCGACCGCTGGGACACCTGCGACCACGACGACGCCGATCCCCGTCGCCGCCTGCCCAACAGCAAGCGCTATCCGGCCCGCCACGACATCGCGGCGATGATGGAGGGCCCGATCGCCATGGACTGCGGTCATCTGTTCGCGGACCGCTGGGAAGGCGCCGGCGGCGGACGGCTGGACGTGCCGCCACCCGACTATTCCGAGGAGTCACCCTGGCCGCGCGGCGTCACGCCGGACCTGATAGGCCAGACCGTGGGCCTGGCCCGCACCCAGCCGAAGTGGAAGGGCGACGTCACCATCCAGGAGGGCCTGAGGCTGCATCTGGCGACGATCGCGGCCGCCCGGAAGACCCTCTACATCGAGAACCAGTACCTGACCTCGCCGACCATCGTCGAAGCGATCTGCCGCCGCCTGCGCGAGCCGGACGGGCCGGAGATCATCGCCATCGGCCCCGAGGCCAGCCCCAGCTTCTTCGACCGGATGACCATGGACAGCGCCAGGGCCCGGGCGATCGACCGAATCGAGGAAGCCGACGTCCACGATCGTTTCCATGCCTATTCCGCCCGCACGCGGTCGGACCTGCCGATCATCGTCCACTCCAAGGTGATGATCGCCGACGACAATTTCCTTCGGATCGGCTCGGCCAACCTGAACAACCGCTCGGGCGGGCTCGACACCGAGTGCGACATGGCCATCGAAGCCGAGGACGGCGAGCAGGGCGCGGAGACCCGCGAGACCATCGTCACCTTCCGCAACATGCTGATCGGCCACTATCTCGACCGCAACCTGCTCGAGGTCGAAGCGGCTCTGGCGCGAGCGGGGACGCTGGCCGGCGCCATCGCCCTGCTCGATCACAAGCCGGCGCGGCTGAAGCCGGTGGCGTCACGCAAGCTGACGGCGATGGAGCGTTTCGTCAGCGGGCTGAGCCTGGGGGATCCGACGTTCCCCGGCGACGCCTGGAGGCCCTGGCGGCGGAAGCATTGCCTCAAGGTTCAGCTGGGCCTGATCGACGAGGTGACGCCGCCACTTCCAGCTCCAGAACCAGCGGCAGATGATCCGACGCCACCCGCGCGCGCGGGTCGAATGGCGACTCGATAGAGAGGACCTTGATGTCGCCGGCCAGGAACACATGGTCGATGCGCATGAAGGGGAAGCCGGACGGGAAGGTCGCGGTCGGGGCGCGGACGCCGCCGACCTGGCCGTCGCGGATCACCGACGACAGCATCCGGTAGGTCTTCGAGAACGGCGAGGCGTTGAAGTCGCCCAGCAGCACGGCGGGGGCGGTGAAGGCGTCAGAGGCCATCCACTCCTCGCCGATCAGGGCGGCGGCCTGGCGCTGCTGCTCCTTGGGCACGAGACCCAGGTGGGTGTTGATGATCTGCAGCTCGACGCCGTCGCCGATATCCACCGCGATCCAGATCGCGCCGCGCGGCTCCAGTCCCTTCAGTCTGGGCATCCCAGGCAACCCGCCGGCCTTGACCAGCCGCTCGGGCAGATGGGTGAGGATGGCGTCGCCGTAGTGCTCGGCCTCAACCTTCATCGCGGGATGGAAGTGCGAGCGCATGCGCAGCAGATCGGCAAGTCGCTGGGCCTGATCAACGCCCTGCGTACGCTTGCGGCCGACATCCAGTTCCTGGAGCGCGACCACGTCCGCGCGGCAGGCGGCGATCACTTCCGCCACCCGTTCCACGTCGAGTTTCTTGTCCACGCCCACGCAGCGGTGGACGTTGTAGGTCATGAGGCGAAGCTTCATCCGCCAAAGAGATCGTCCGGGAGAGGATCTGGTTCCCCTCCGTCCGATCTGCGGGTCAGCAGAAACAGCGCCGCCTCGGCCCGCCAGTTCTCGATTTTCCTGGACGGATCCATCGGCCGGGCTGCCTTGCCGTCGGCCAGGGCCGCGCTGGCCTCGATGCGCAGGCCGAGGTCTTCGACCAGGGCGGTGAAGTCGGCGAGCGTGCAGAGGTGGATGTTGGGCGTCGACCACCAGGGCTCCGGCAGCGACCGCGTCTCCGGCATCCGGCCGTCGCGCAGCAGCGACCAGCGCACCCGCCAGTGGCCGAAGTTGGGGAAGCTGACCACGGCCCGGTCGGCGATGCGCATCAGCTCGATCAGCACCTGCCGCGGGTTGCGGGTCGCCTGCAGGGTCTGGGACAGGATCGCGTAGTCGAAGGCGCCGGTCGGGAACTGGTCGAGGTCACGGTCGGCGTCGCCCTGCATCACCGCCAGGCCGCGCGCCAGGCAGGCGGAGACGCCCTGGTGGCTGATCTCGACGCCGCGGCCATCGACCTGCTTCTCGCGGGTCAGCAGTTCGAGCAGCTCGCCGCCGCCGCAGCCGACATCGAGCACTCGGGAACCGGGCCGCACCAGCCGCAGAATCTCGCGGAAGTCCTCACGCACGCCGTTCACTTGAGCCCCCGGGCGGTCGCCACCGAATCGAGGAAGCCGGCCAGGGCCGAGTCCATCACCGGCTCGTCGAGCAGGAAGGCGTCATGGCCCTTGTCGCTCTCGATCTCGACGAAGCTGGCCCGGGCTCCGGCGGCATTCAGCGCCCGCACGATGTGCCGGCTTTCGGCTGTCGGATAGAGCCAGTCGGATGTGAAGGAGAGCACGCAGAAGCGCACGTCCCGCGCCTTGCGGAACGCTTCGGCCAGAACGCCGCCGTGCGCGGCGCCAAGGTCGAAATAGTCCATGGCCCGGGTGATGTAGAGATAGCTGTTGGCGTCGAAGCGATCGACGAAGCTGGCGCCCTGGTAGCGCAGGTAGCTCTCTACCTGGAAGTCGGCGTCGAAGCCCCAGCTCAGCCCGTCACGCTGCAACTCGCGCCCGAACTTGCGCTGCAGCGCCGCCTCGGAGAGGTAGGTGATGTGCGCGGCCATCCGCGCGACCGCGAGGCCCTTCTCCGGCCGGGTGCCGTGCAGGGCGTAGTCGCCGCCGCGCCAGTCGGGGTCGGCCATGATCGCCTGACGGCCGACCTCGTGGAAGGCGATGTTCTGGGCCGAATGGCGCGGGGCCGAGGCCACGACCACGGCGCTGAACATCCGCTCGGGATAGTCCGCCGCCCACTGCAGCACCTGCATGCCGCCCATGGAGCCGCCGACGACCGCCAGCAGAGTGTCGATGCCGAGCGCCTCGACGAGCATCGCCTGGGCGCGGACCATGTCGCCGATGGTGATGACCGGGAACGACAGCCCCCAGGCCTTGCCGGTCGCGGGGTTGGTCGAGGTCGGGCCGGTCGAGCCCATGCAGCCGCCGACGACGTTGACGCAGATGATGAAGTGCCGGGCCGGGTCCAGCGTCTTGCCCGGGCCGACCAGCCGCGTCCACCAGCCGGGCTTGCCGGTGGTCGGATGGGTCCCCGCGACATACTGGTCCAGCGTCAGGGCGTGGCAGATGAGGACGGCGTTGGACTTGTCGGCGTTGAGCCGGCCGTAGCTGCGCCAGGCCAGCTCGAGCCCGTCGATCCGAGCCCCGGATTCAAGCACGAGCGGTCGCTCGGGCGGGAAGGTCCAGGTCCCTCCGTCCTGCTCGATCGCTTCGGGCTCGGCCGCGATGGTCATGAGGCCTTGGACCGCCACGCGCGACGACTGTCAACCGCCGCTTCCGGCGAGGCGCTCCGCCGTCTAAGAGGGTCGTGATGAAACGACTGATCCTCATGCGGCACGGCAAGGCCGAACGCAGCAATCCTGGCGGCGACTTCGCGCGCGCCCTGACCGAGCGTGGCCGGCTGGACGCCGCCCTCATGGGCCGCCTGCTGGCTGACGAGACACTGGTTCCGGACCTTGTTCTGGTCTCCGCCGCGCAGCGGACCCAGGACACATGGGAGGAGGTCTCCAAGGCCTTCCCCGCCGCGGGATCGCGGACCCTGCCGGGGCTGTACCACGCGCCCGCCGACCGCATCTTGTTCGAGGTCGAGGCGGTGATGGACGAGGCCGAGTCGATCCTGGTCGTCGGCCACAACCCCGGCATCCACGAGCTGACCCTCATCCTGCTACGCCAAGGAGGAGCCGGATCAGCGCTGGTGATGCGGGCGGAGAGCCGGTTCCCGACCTCCAGCGTCGCCGCCTTCACCTTCGACGCCGCCGGACGCCCCTGCTACGACGGACTGTTCTACGCCGCCGACCACGGCGGAGGCGGCGGCGAATGACCCGGGTCTACAAGATCCTCTCCCGCGCCGAGTGGGACGCCGCCCTGGCCAAGGGCGCGTTCGAGGGCTCGGCGGTCGATCTGGCCGACGGCTTCATCCACTTCTCCTCGGCGAGCCAGGCGGCGGAGACCGCCCGCAAATATTTCGCCGGCCAGCCGGACCTGCTGCTGGTCGGCTTCGAGGCCGAGGCGCTGGGCGATGCGCTGAAGTGGGAGCCGTCGCGAGGCGGCGACCTGTTCCCACACCTGTACGCGACCCTGCCGACGGCGCTGGCGGTGGAGGCACGGGTCGTGGCGCTGGATGTCGATGGCGTGCCGGTGCTTGGAGACCTGGCGGAATGATCCACGACCTCGCCGCTCGCGCTTTGCACCTCATCGACCCGGAAGACGCTCACGGCGTCACCATCCAGGCCTTGAAGGCCTGCCTGGGTCCGGCGGATCACTTCAATGACCCGATCCTCGCGACCAACCTCGCCGGCCTGACCCTGCCTTCGCCGGTCGGTCTCGCCGCCGGCTTCGACAAGAACGCCGAGGTTCCGGACGCCATGCTGCGGGCCGGGTTCGGCTTCGTGGAGTGCGGCACCGTCACCCCCCTGCCCCAAGCCGGCAATCCACGCCCGCGTCTGTTCCGGCTCAACGAGGACCGGGCGGTGATCAACCGCATGGGCTTCAACAACGCCGGGCTGGACGTCTTCGGCGAGCGGCTGAACCGTCGGCGTCGCAAGGGCGTGGTCGGGGCCAACATCGGGGCCAACAAGGACGCCACGGACCGCATCGGCGACTACGTCACCGGTCTCGAGCGCCTGTGGGGCCTGGCCAACTACTTCACCGTCAACATCTCCTCGCCCAATACGCCGGGCCTGCGCGCGCTACAGACCAAGGCGGCGCTGGAGGAATTGCTCGGCCGGCTGGCCGAGGCCCGGGCCGCCCTCGAAGCGCCCCAGTCGCAGCCGATCTTCCTGAAGGTCGCGCCGGACCTCGAGGACGGCGAGGTCGAGACCATCGTCGAGGCCGTCGCCGGCTTCAGTCTGCAGGGGATCATCGTGTCGAACACGACCGTCTCGCGTCCGGACGCCCTCGTCAGCTTAAGGAAAAGCGAGACCGGCGGCCTGTCGGGCCCGCCGCTGATGAGCCTGTCGACGCAGGTGTTGCGCCGCTTCCACGCCGCCAACGACAAGGGTCTTGTCCTGATCGGCGCCGGCGGGATTGCGTCGGGCGCGGATGCGCTCGCGAAGATCAGGGCCGGCGCTTCGGCGGTGCAGTTCTATTCGGCGATGGTGTTCGAAGGGCCCGGCATGATCGGCCGCGTGAAACGCGACCTCGCCGCTCGTCTGAAGGCGGAGGGTTTCGCCTCTGTGGCCGAGGCCGTGGGCGCCGGATGACCGCGCGAACGCCGCAAAAGGCTTCGCGAGGCGCCCGCGCCTTGATCATGCTTGCCTATTTCGCCCAAGGCGCGAACTCTGGTCGCGTTGCCGATCGGGCAGACGTGAAGTAACCCATGGGCATGGCCGACGTCCCGCCGCTTCCGACGGAGACGACCGCACCGGCGGACCGGCCCTCGCGGCGCTGGATTTGGCCGGGCGGTCTGTCCGCTCGACTGCTGATCCTCACGGTCATGTTCGTGGCCGGCGCCGGGCTGTTCGTGCTGCCGGCGGCCCTGGCGGCCTTCGAGGAGCAGTGGCTACTCGACCGCATCCGCGCCGCCGAACTGGCCTCGACCATCGCAGAGGCCGATCCGGGCAGGAAGGTCACCGCTCCCGTCCGTCAGCAGCTACTGGAAAACGCCGGCGTGGTGTCGGTGGCGATCCAGACCGACGGCATGCGCCGGCTGATCCTGGCCGCCCCGCGCGACCTGCGCTCGCCCTACCTCGTCGACCTGCGCGACCAGAAGCCGATCAGCTGGATGGCGGCGCCGTTCTACACCCTGTTCGGCGGCGACGACCGCATGGTCCGGGTCATCGCCGAGCCGCGTTTCCGCTCCGGCGAGTTCATCGACATCGTCATGCCCGAGCAGCCGCTGAAGGAGGCGCTGCGCACCTATCTGAGCCGGCTGCTGCTGATCACCCTGTTCGTGTCTCTGCTGGCCGGGCTGGCGGTCTATCTAACCCTCAACGCCTTCCTCGTGCGGCCGATGCAGAAGATCACCCTGGCCATGGAGCGGTTCCGCGCCGATCCGGGAGACCCGCGCTCGCGGCTGCAGCCGTCCGGCCGCCGCGACGAGATCGGCCGCGCCGAGGCCGAGCTCGATCGGATGCAGGAAGACCTCGTCGCCGCCCTGTCCTCCCGCGCCCGACTGGCGGCGTTGGGCGAGGCGGTGGCCAAGATCAATCACGACCTGCGCAACATGCTGACCAGCGCCCAGATGGCGTCCGACCGCCTCGCCGCCATCGGTGATCCCAAGGTCGCCCAGGCGATGCCACGCCTCGAACGCGCCCTGGACCGCGCCGTCACCCTGGCCACCGACGTGCTCGCCTACGGCAAGACCGCCGAGGCCGCGCCGCAGCTCCAGCCCATCGACCTGCGCCCCGCGCTCGACGCGGCCGCCGAGGACGCGGGCCTCAGCGACAGCGGCGTGCGGCTCGACGCCGAGATCGCCGGTGACGCCCAGATCAGCGCCGACCCGGACCAGCTGCACCGCATCCTGGTCAATCTGTTGCGCAACGCCCGCGAGGCGATGGAGGACAAGGGCGGCCGTCCGGGCCGCGTCAGCGCCGCCCTGCGGGTCGAGGACGGCCAGAGCATCCTGCGCCTGTCCGACGACGGCCCGGGCCTGCCTGACCGCGCGCTCGCCCACCTGTTCCAGCCCTTCACCGGGTCGGCGCGGCGCGGCGGCACCGGTCTGGGCCTCGCCATCTCTCGCGAGCTGGCCCAGGCCCACGGCGGCGACCTGCGCCTTGTCGAGACCGGCGACAGCGGCTCGGTGTTCGAACTGGCTCTGCCGGGCGTGGTCGAAGCGGCCAAGCCGAAGCGGACCCGAAAGAAAAAGGACGCCGAGGCCTAGTAGCCTCGCGCCACGCCCTCGCGCCGCGAGTCCGCCGCACCCTCGAGTACGCCGCCCGGCCGCACCACCACGCCGTGCAGGCCGGAGTTCTCGCCGGCGACATTGTTGAACGTCAGCCCTCGCGCCTTCAGCCCCTCGACCACGCCCGGTGCGTAGAGTTCCGGTTCGCTGGAGAAGTAGGTCCCCTTGGCGACCAGATTGGGCAGCTCGAAGGCGTCGGCCAGCGGCATCTCCCAGTCGAACAGCGCGATCAAGGCCTTGAGATTGTAGGACAGGATCGCGGTGCCGCCCGGCGAACCGAGCGCCGCCACCAGTCGCCCCTCGCGGTCCAGCACGATCACCGGGGCCATCGACGAGCGCGGCCGCTTGCCGGGAGCCACAGCGTTGGCGGCCGGGGCTCCGTCCGCCTCGGTGGGGGCGAAGTTGAAGTCGGTCAGCTGGTTGTTGAGGAAGAAGCCGTGGACCATGCGGCCGGTGCCGAACACCGCCTCGACGGTGGTGGTCATCGACACCGCGTTGCCCCAGCGGTCGACGATGACAAAGTGGCTGGTGCCGGCCGGCTCCAGGGTCCGGTCCTTCGCGCGAGCGGGCGCGCCCGGCGGCGTTCCAGCCTCTGGCGCCGGCCCGATGCGGTCGCCGATGGCCGTGGCGCGGGCAGCGACATAGGCCGGGTCGAGCAGGCCTTTCACCGGCACGTCCACGAACTTCGGATCACCGACGTAGCGATCCCGGTCGGCGTAGAGCAGCCGCTCGGCTTCGGCCAGCTTCACCCAGGCGACCGGATCGATCGCCGAGCGGTCGGCGATGTCGGTCTTCTCCAGCATCATCAGCCCCTGCAGCAGGGCTACGCCGCTCGACGGCGGTGGCGGAACGCAGACGGTGTAGACGCGGAACGGCCTGCACAGAGCTTCGTGCTTCAGCGGGCGATAGGCGCGGATGTCGGCCGTGGTCATGGTCCCGGCCAGCGGCGCCTGGGTGGAGCGGGCGACGATCGCCTCGGCGATCGGCCCCTCGTAGAGCGCGCCGGCGCCGTCACGAGCCAGGATACGGACAGTCTCGGCATAGGGCTTGTTGACCAGCAGGTCGCCGGCCGCGAGCTTCGCGCCGTCGGGCTTGGAGAAGTAGCGGATCACGTCCGGCGCGGCGTTCTGGGGCACGCGGCTGGAGGCGATCATGCCTGCCAGCCGAGGACTGACGATGAAGCCGTCGTCGCCGAGCCGCTCGGCCTCGCCGAACAGCGTCGACCACGGCCGCTTGCCGTGTTCCTTCTGCGCCAGGGCCAGCATCGCCATGGCGCCGGGGACGCCGGTCGCCCGACCGCTGAGCAGCGCCTGGGCGTAGGGCAGAGGCTTGCCGTCTGGCCCGATGAACATGTCGGCCGTCGCCCCGGCCGGCGCTGTCTCGCGGCCATCGTAAGCGCTCACTGTCCGGGTGCTGGCATCGTAGTAGACGAGGAAGGCCCCGCCCCCGAGGCTGGAGCTCTGCGGCTCGACGAGACCCAGCACGGCCTGCACCGCCACGGCGGCGTCGATGGCCGTACCGCCTTCCTTCAGCACCCGCAGGCCCGCTTCGACCGCGTGAGGGTTGGCGGCCGAGACCATGGCCGCGGGGCCGGCGGCCCGCGTAACCGGCGGCGTGACGCTCTCGCGGGGAAGCTGCGAGCAGCCGGCGAGGAACAGGGCGGCGAGTAGGCCGAACAGACGCATGGGAGCTCCGGGACAAGGCCAGCCACAATAGGGACCGGTCCGGCGAGGGAAACCCCCGGGCGATGGACAAGTTCTGAGGCTCATGCGAGGTCGGCTGCATGACAAAGGCCCGCCCCGGTCCGCGCAACCTGATCACCGACGTGCCTGGCCTCGCCGTCGGCCAGGCGCAGGACGAAGCCGTCCGCACCGGCGTCACCGTCATCTTGCCCGATGAGCGCGCCGTCTGCGCCGTCGACGTGCGCGGCGGCGGTCCCGGCACGCGGGAGACCGACGCCCTCTCGCCCGAGACCCTTGTCGAGGCCATCGACGCCGTCGTCCTGTCCGGCGGCTCGATGTACGGGCTCGGGGCCGCCGACGGCGTCGCCGCCTGGCTGGGCGCCCAGGGACGTGGCTACGGCCTCAACCGGGCGCCCGGGGTGCCGCGATCGCCTATCGTGCCGGCCGCCATCCTCTACGACCTCGCCAACGGCGGCGAAAAGGCCTGGGGACTGGAGCCGCCCTACCGCCGCCTCGGGCTCGAAGCCATCGGGTCGGCCGGCCTCGACTTCGCGCTCGGGACGGCCGGCGCGGGCTACGGCGCCCGGGCGGGTCAGCTGAAGGGCGGCCTCGGCTCGGCTTCGATCGTCACTCATGACGGCATCACCGTCGGCGCCTTGGCGGCGGTCAATAGCTTCGGCTCCGTGGTCGGCGGCGACGGCCGCAGCTTCTGGGCCGCGCCGTTCGAGATCGACGGAGAGTTCGGCGGCCTCGGCTGCGCCGGCCTGCCGATCGGAGCCGACGACTGGGGACTGGCCAAGATCAATCCTGGCGCCCGCGAGAACACCACCATCGCCTGCGTCGCCACCGACGTCGCCCTCACCCCCGCCCAGGCGAAGCGGATAGCGATCATGGCCCAGGCCGGCATGGCGCAGTCCATCCGGCCGGTCCACGCGCCGTTCGACGGCGACGTGGTTTTCGCCCTGTCGACCGGCCGCCAGCCGCTCGGCGACGGCGGCGACCAGCTCGTCGCGCGGATCGGGGCGCTCGTCGCCGACTGCCTTGCCCGGGCGGTGGCGCGAGGGGTCTATGAGGCCAGATCGCTTCCCGACGGACCGCGAGACTGGCGGAGCCTACCCAAGGTTGACACCCCGTGATCCCCGCGCGACGGGCCTAGAAGTCTCGCCAGGAAGGCCGGCGAGATGGACATTTGGCGCAGCTCAGACGCGCCAACGCCCTGCGGTTTCCAGGCCCATTGCCAAGGGCCATAAAAAACAGCTTCGGACGGCTTGCCTTTCGCGAAGAGCCCGCCTAGGTTCCGCGCCCTCGCTGGAGCCCAGATCGGCCCCAACGCAGTGCGCGCCCGTAGCTCAGCTGGATAGAGCATCAGACTACGAATCTGAGGGTCGGACGTTCGAATCGTTCCGGGCGCGCCATTTTTCTTCCACCCGTTCCAAAGCATCGTGTCTGCCCTTCCCGACCAGGTTGGTCAGGAACTGGTCGCGTTTCGACGCGGGATGTGATCACCGCCGATCGCGATGCGAACGATGATCCAGGACCTGGCCGGGGCCAGCCGCCCCTGCGTAATCTGCGACATCGATGCGGGCCCCCAGGTCTTCGGCTCCCGGCTCGACATCTGCGGGCTTGGCGCGGTGACTTTCGGCGTTCGCTGCTGCGCGGCCTGCGGCATGGTCCAGCAGAGCCCCGCTGTCGGCGCCGAGGTGCTTGCTCAGCAATATCGCCTGTTTTCCAACTATACCCAGTTCGAGCAGGGCGACCCGCCGCTCAGTGCGCCCACCGCGCGCATGCTGGCGCTGCTGGAGCGGCACGAGATCGCGCCGGGATCGGTCTATGACGTAGGCGCGGCGACCGGTGCGGCCCTGTGGCACTTTCGCCGTCGCGGCTGGGCGGCAGCGGGCTGCGACCCCTCGCCCAAGGCCGTCGAACAAGCCCTGCTGCGCAATGGAATCACCGTGGATCTGGGCGACGAGCACGAAGCTCTGCCGCCGCTCTCGGACATCGACCTGATCATCTTTTCCCACGTGATCGAGCACCTGTTCCATCCCAGGCAGGCCCTGGCGCGGGCCCGGCAGGCCCTCTCGCCCGGCGGCCTGCTGCTGTTTGAAGTGCCATGCCTGGTGGCGCCGGAGATCAACCCTCCCGGCCTGTTCATGCTGGAGCACCTCAGCTATTTCGACGCGGCGTCGGTGCGGAACCTGCTGGCCGCCACCGGGTTCGAGGCGCTCGACAGCCAGGTCACCCTCGACCACTGGCCCTTTCCGGTCATCACCGTTCTGGCGCGGCGGACGCCGGACGACGCCCCCGCCGCTCCGCTGGCATCGGGCTTTGCCGCCGCGCGAGACTTCTGCGACAGCTACGCCGCCGCCGACGATGCGGCCTGGGCCCGGAGCGACGCGCGCCTGCGCTCCGCCATCGCGCCCGGCGAGGCGGTCTGTGTCTGGGGCGCCGGCATCCACACTTCGACCCTGCTCGAGCGGACCTCTCTGGCAACCTACGCCCGCCTCGTCGCCATCACCGATCGCGACCAGCAAAAGCATGGCCACAACCTTGGCCCCTATCGCATCGTGCCGCCCGAGGAGGTGCTGGCGCAGGGCGTCAAGATTGTCATCTCCAGCTACGTGTCCGAAGCCGCCATCGCCCGCGCCCTCCTGGCCGGCGGCCTCCCGCCCGAACGGATCATCCGGCTATATACCGCCGGCGACTGATGGCGGAGCCTGCTCCACACGCGCTCTAGTCAGGCGCGACGCTGGCGGGAACCCGCGAAACGCTGATGGGCGACCCCAGGTCGCCCTCGCCGGCGTAGGCTTGGAGAGGCGGGACACTCGACGTCGTTCCGAGCGCGCCATTCTCTCCAGGAATTTCGAGACGCTTGCATTGGGCCGTGTCGGCCCGAACGGCTCACCCACAGCTCACTGACCACCAAAGGCGACCCTCGCCTCAGCTGGTTCAAGGCCGGGGGCGCTAGGCCTCCCCGCGTTAACCCGCTAGCGTCCCCGTCACCACATCCCGAGGTTCCCGCGTTCGTGTCGCCCATCTACTCCTGCTTCGACTTCCGGCTGCGCTCGGAGATTCCGCTGGGCGAGCTGACGGCGGCGGACGATCCCGACGATCTGCGTCCGATCGTCGAAATCCGGCTGGGGACGGTCCCTGCATCCTTGCCCGACGCGCGCCACGGCGATCACAACCTGCAGGTCTCGGGCGAGGATGCGCTGTTCGGGATGGCCGACGTCGCCCGTTATCTGGTCCGGGCCGGCCGGGAGATCGTCGTCGAACCGGTCCCGGGCGGGTCCGAGCGCAACATGCGGCTGTTCCTGCTCGGCTCGGCCCTGGGCATCCTCTGCCACCAGCGCGGGCTGCTGCCGCTGCACGCCAACGCCATCGTCACCGACGGAGGGGCCGTCGCCTTCGCGGGACATTCCGGGGCCGGCAAGTCGACCCTCGCCGCCCACTTCCAGAAGAGCGGCTACGAGGTTCTCTGCGACGACGTCTGCATGATCAGCTTTGACGCCGACGGCCGCCCGTCCGCCTGGCCCGGCCTCCCGCGCCTGAAACTTTGGGGCGACGCCGCGACCGCCTTCGGCCACGATCGCCGCGACCTCGACCAGGCCATCGAGGGCATGGACAAGTACCACGTCCCCCTGACCGGCGGCGCGGTCGCCCGGCCGATCCCGTTTCGCCGCCTCTACCTGCTGAGCAGGGCCGCCGAGGGCGAGGACGGCGACGTCGTCCGGCTGCGCGGCCACAAGGCCATGGAGGCCTTGATGACCCAGACCTACCGTGGCCTCTACCTCGGCCCGATGGGGCTGAAGGGGCGGCAGTTCCGGCAGTGCGCGGCGCTGCTCGAACACGCCGAGGTCTATGCCGCCTCGCGGGCCTGGGGCTACGATGTGTTCGAACGCGAGGCGGCGCGGCTCGAGCGGCATGTGCTCGCGCCGGCCTAAGCTGTCCAGGGAGACTATAACCATGAAGCCAGCCGCGAGCCTGACCGGCGCCGATGTCGTGGTCCGCAACGACGACCTGCTGAGCACCGAGGTCGATGGCGAACTCGTCGCCATGAGCATCGAGAACGGTGTCTGCTACGGGCTCAACGCCGTCGGCACGCGGATCTGGGCGCTGATCGCCGAGCCGCGCTCGATCGACAGCCTCTGCACCCAGCTGCTTGGGGAGTTCGCCGTGGACGCGGAAACCTGCCGGGCGGAGGTCACCGGCCTGCTGACGACGCTGCGGGACGAAGCCCTGGTGAGCGTAACGCCGGGCTAGAGGTTCGGAGCAGGCGGGCCCAGTGCCAAAATGCCCCAATCGCTTCAAATGTTACCGACATTTCACATGACGGGTGTTTTTCGGATGCGTTCGTAAAAGTTTCGGATATCATCGCGATACCAATCTGAGGGAACCGCTATGAACGATCAAACGAAGGCCGCCGAGACCGTCGCGGATGTGCGTGAACTGGCGGCTTGGGAAACTCCGGAGCTTCGTCGTCTCGAAGCCAGCGAAGCCGAAGGCGCCGGCGGCGTGGGCGTCGACAACGTCGTCTTCTCCTAAGATTTCAGACCAAGATCAGTACTGACAGAGCCGGTCGCGTGGACACCCACGCGGCCGGTCTCTATCGTTGGGTGATGCAGACCGGGACAGGTGGGAGTGGGTCTCAAGGTCCCGCGATGTCGATGCACACCAAAGCTCCTGAAAGACGCGCTTAGATGTCCGCCCTCGCCGGGTATTGGGGTTTCGACGGCAGGCCCGACGCGGCTCAATGCTGCCGGCGCATGCTCGGCGCGCAGGAGGTCTATGGCCCCCACGGCTCGGCCGACTGGGACGGCGGCGAGATCGCCCTGGGCCGTCGCCTCTACGACATCCTTCCTGAAGACGCTCACGACCGACAGCCGTTGATCGGCGGAGGCGGCCGTTACGCGCTCGTCGCCGACCTCCGGCTGGACAACCGCGAGGACCTTGCCCGCGATCTCGGGATATCCCCGGGCGAGGCTGCGTACATGCCCGACGCCGCCTTCCTGCTCGCGGCCTGGGAGCGGTGGGGGCAGGACGTCTTCGATTACATCCACGGCGACTATGCCTTCGCGCTGTGGGACGGCGCCGAACGCCGCCTGTTCCTCGCTCGCGATCCGGTCGGCGCAAGGCCCCTGCACTATCACCTGGGCGCCGGCTTCATGGCCTTCGCCTCGATGCCCAAGGGCCTGCACGCCCTGCCGGATATCCCCTACGCTCCGGACGAGGAGCGCGCCGCCGAACTGCTGGCGTTGCTTCCCGAAACAGGGCCGCGCAGCTTCTTCAAGGACGTCAGCCGGGTCGAGGCGGGCCATGTCGTCGCCGTCACCGCCGCCGGCGCGGCCTCGCGTCGGCACTGGAATCCCAAGTCCGCGACACTGAAGCTGTCGGGGCGCGGAGAGTATGCCGAGGCCGCCCGTCATCATCTCGACAACGCCGTCCGGGTTCGCCTCCGCGGCGCCGGTCGACGCGTCGGCGCTCACCTCAGCGCGGGTCTGGACAGCTCGGCGATCGCGGCGACCGCCGCCCGGCTGATGGCCCCCACGGGTGGCGAGGTGCTCGCTTTCACCTCCGTGCCGCGCCGCGGCTACGAGGTGAGCGCGGACGCCTCGCGCATCGGCGATGAGGGCGCGCTCGCCGCCGCCACGGCAGCGCTCTATCCGAACATGGAGCACGTCCTGATCCGGCCGGACGGTCGCGGCGTCCTGGATACCCTGGACCGGGACTTCTTCCTGTTCGAACGCCCGATCGTAAATACCTGCAACCACCGCTGGCTGAACGCCATCAACGCCGAGGCGGGCAAGCGGGGCGTCAATGTCATGCTCAACGGGACGCTGGGAAACTACTCGCTGAGCTACGACGGCTTTCAGCTGCTGCCCGAACTGGCCGCCAGGGGGCGCTGGCTGCGCCTGTTCAACGAGTCGCGGGCGCTGGTGAAGGCGCGCCACGCCAGTTGGGCCGGCGCTCTGGTCGCCAGTTTCGGACCCTGGGCGCCCGATCCTCTCTGGCGCGCGCTAGGCCGCCTGATCAAGGGCTTCCAGGGCGAGGTGGAAGACTACACGGCGCTGAACCCCGCCCGCCGGCGCGCGCTGGATATCGACGCGCGCGCTCGGGACCGTGGCCTGGACGTCCTCTACCGGCCACGCGGGAACGCGGTCGAGTACCGTCTCTGGGCCCTGGGCCGCGTGGATCTGGGCAACAGCAACAAGGGTGCCCTGGGCGGTTGGGGCGTGGATCTGCGCGATCCCATGGGCGACCAGAAGCTGCTGGAGTTCTGCCTCTCCCTGCCCACCGAAGCCTTCCTGGCGGACGGCGTTCCGCGCGCCCTGGCTCGCGACGCGTTGGCGGACCGGCTTCCGGCGGAGGTGCTGACCGAGCGCCGGCGCGGGGCCCAGGCGGTCGACTGGCACGAGGCCATGAGCGCATCCCGCGACCGCCTCGGCGAGGAGGTCGAACGGCTCCGGGACGTCCCCGCCGCGGCGACAGCCCTGGACCTCGAGCGGATGCAGACGCTGGTCAAGGACTGGCCGACGGAAGGCTGGGAGACCGCGTCCGTCGAACAGGCCTACCGCCTGGCCCTGCTCCGCGGCGTGACCAGCGGCTTCTTCCTGCGCAAGGCCTCGCGCAGCAACGCCTGACCCATGATTCCGGCACAACGAAAAACGCCCCGGACGATGTCCGGGGCGCGTCTCGTTCCGTGGAAGGACGATCTACTTCTTGAGGACCACCGCGCCGGTGAAGGTCCCGTCCGCCGTGTTGCCGGCGAACGCGTTGTCGCCGAACGACTGCAGGGTGCTGGACCCCGCGGCCAGGACGCCGGTGACGTTGTTGGCGATAGTATTGCCGCCCGCACGCATCGTCACGTTGGCGCCGTTGGTGATGATGCCGACGCCGGTGTTGTTGGCGATGGTGTTGCCGGTCAGGGCGCCCGTAATCACCGGCGTGCCGGAGGCGATGAAGGCCAGGCCGACGCCGCTTCCGGTGAAGTTGCTGTCGGTGATCGCCAGCTGGACGCCGGCGCCAGTGGAGCCGGTGGTGTCGACGCGCACGGAGCTGTTGAAGTTGTTCTCCACCTGCACGTTGGTCAGCGTGACCTTGGCCGAACCCGTTCCGGTCGGCTTGACCTCGATGCCGCCGCCGCCGCCCGATGAGCCATTGTCGGCAATGATCGTGTCGGTGATGAACAGTTCGGCGTTGGACGACGGGATGAAGGACACACCCAGCCCGCTGGTGCTGTTGAACCTGCGGATCGAGGAGTCGGTGATGTGCAGCGCGGCGCCGTTGAGGAAGCGCACGCCGTTCATGGCGTTGGATACGCCGAAGATGTCGAGGCCGCTCAGAACGACCACGTCGGTCGCGGCGGCGTTGATGGTGATGCCGTTCGTTCCGCCGACCAATACCCCGCCGATGACGCCCACACAGTTGAGGACCAGGGACTTGGTGATGGTCACGCCGCCGAAGCCTGCGGAATCGAGGCAGTTGATTTCGCCACCGGCGGCCGTCTTCGAGATCGCGCCCGCGAAGGTCTTGCACGGCGCCGTGCGGCTGCACGGATTGGCGTCGTCGCCCACGCCCGAGATCCAGGTGCGGGTCGCCTGAGCGGCGGCCGGGGCGGCGTAGACCGCCGTCGTCGCCACAATGGCCGAGCCGATCATGGCCGTCAGTTTTCCGATGTAGGACATTTTGCCTCTTTCCCCCCGCCCTCAGGCGTACTGATTCATCAAGAGGCAATACCTAACATCCGGCGCAACGCGCGAATACCCGATTTTCGTGCAACATAGCGTCGCAACCAGAACGGTCCGCCAGACAGCCAACAGAATATACAACGGAAAACGCCCCGAACGACTGTCCGGAGCGTCTTCGAGTTTCTTTTATGGGTGGCGTTATTTCTTGAGAAGAACCGCGCCGGTGAAGACCCCATCCGACGTATTTCCCGCAAGAAGGTTGTCGCCGAACGACAGCAGGCTGCTCGACCCCGCGGCGAGAACGCCCGTAGCGTTGTTGACGATCATGTTCCCGCTCATCCGCACCGTGGCGGCGGAACCGTTGGTGACGATGCCGATGCTGGTGTTGTTGGCGATCACGGAGTTGCTGATCGTTCCCGTGATAATGGGTGAGGCCGACGCCACGATGCCTATGCCCGAGGCGCTGCCGGCGAAGCTGCTGTCCTTCAACGCCAGCTGGACTCCTGACCCGGTCGAGCCCGCTGTATCGACGCGGAGGCCGACGTTGACGTTGTTGTTGAGGCTGGCGCCTTGCAGCGTGACCTTGGCGGAGCCGGTCCCGGTCGGCTTGACTTCGATACCGGCCCCGGAGCCGACCGCCCCGTTCGAGGTGATTATGGTGTTGGTCACGAACAGTTCCGCATTGCCCGACGGTGCGAACAGGATCCCGTTCCCGTTGGGCGCCGCGCCGGTGAAGTTCCGGATCACCGTGTCTGTGATGTAGAGGGCGCCCCCGGCAAGGAAGCGGATGCCGTTCAGGCCGGGCGAGCCGGGAGGAGCCCCGTTGATGTCCAACCCCTTGATGAACACCGTGTCCGTGGCGGCGGCGTTGACGGTGATGCCGTTCGTCGAACTCGCCAGAACCCCGGCTGTGACTCCGACGCAGTCGAGCGTGATCGACTTGGTAATGGTCACGGCGCCATAGGCGCCTTGATCGATGCAGTTGATCTCGCCGCCCGCGGCCGTCTTCGAGATTGCGCCTGCGAAAGTCTTGCACGGCGCCGTGCGGCTGCACGGGTTGACGTCGTCGCCCACGCCCGACACCCAGGTGCGGGTCGCTTGGGCGGCGGCGGGCGCGGCCCAGCTCGCTGCGGTCGCCACGATGATCGACCCGAAGAGGGCCGTGAACTTTCCGATGTTGGACATTGTTTGGTCTCCCCGGCGCCTCTGCGCCTGCGGTTGGTCCCCGAGAGTCTGAAATAGCACCGGTCAATCATTCCGAATACCCGCGTTGTGCGAAATATTGCAATTGATGCATCGACGAACGCGCCACTCCGACCACGTGACTTGTCGTCGCCGGGGGGCCAGCGCTAACTGCCTGCTTCGCCCCGGCCGCCTCTGACAGGTCCGGGGCAGCGGGGAGCCGGAATGACGACACTGACGCAGGGCTGCCTTCGGTTCGCGGCCGCGGTGGCCCGACATGCCGGGCGGCGCGGCGTCGAGGCGACCGTGTGGGTGGCGCTGGGGGCCGTTCTCGAGGGCGTCGGCGTACTACTGCTCGTGCCGCTGCTGGCGACCCTGTTCGACGCCGACCTTGGCGGCGCCCTGTCGGCGCCGGCGGCCATGATCGCCCGGTTCGCGCCCGACCTGCCCCCGATCACCCGCCTGGGCTTGATCCTGGCCCTTTTCGCCGGGCTCATGATCCTTCGCAATCTGGTGCTGTGGCGTCGCGACGTCGTGCTCGGCCAGCTGCAGATCGGCTTCGTCGAGGCCCTGCGCGGCAACATCGCCCGACGCCTCGCCGCGACACGCTGGCAGACCCTGGCGAGCCTGGGGCGCGGCCGCGTTACCCATGTGATGAGCGGCGACATCCAGCGTTGCGGCGCCGGCGTTCACTTCCTGCTGCAGGGCGGCGTGGCGGTGGTCATGCTCCTGGTCCAGGGCGTGGTCGTCTTTACCCTCGCGCCCGTCCTCGCCGCGCTGGCCGTCGCCATGATGGCCGCCGGCGCGCTGGCGATGAGCCTGCTGTTGCGGCGGTCCCACGACGCCGGACGCCAGGTCACCGACGCCAATCTAGCCCTGATCACCGGGCTCGGCCACTTCCTGTCCGGCATGAAGCTGGCGATCAGCCAGAACCTCCAGGACCGGTTCGTCGCCGGCTTCGAGCGCGAGCTGGAAACCGGCGCCCGCCGACAGATCGCCTTCATCGGCCAACAGGCGGTGCTGCGTGGGCTTTGGGCCTTTCTGGCCGCCGTCGTGGCCGGCACGACGATGCTGATCGGCTACGGCGTGATGGGGCTGCCGGCGCCGATGCTGATCACCCTGCTTGTCGTCCTCGGCCGCATGAGCGGGCCGGCGTCCCAGATCCAGCTGGGGCTGCAGCAGATCGCCTACAGCCTGCCGGCCTGGGAAGCGGCGACAGCGCTGGAACAGGACTTGCGGGCCGCCGCCGCGTCGCCGCGACCATCCGTCGCCAGGCCGAGGCTGAAGGGCGCGATCGCTCTGCGGGACGTCGTCTATCGTCATGGTGACGATCCCGCGCGCGAGTCGGGCGTAAACGGCCTGACCCTCGACCTGAAGCCGGGCGAGTTGATCGGCGTGGCCGGCGCCTCGGGCGCGGGCAAGACCACCCTCGCCGACCTGCTGGCCGGCCTGATCCATCCGCAGTCCGGCCATATCAGCATCGGCGGCGTCGCCCTGACCGAAGACAACGCTATCGGCTGGCGGGACCAGGTCGCCTACGTCGCGCAGGACGCTGTACTCTTCAACGACACGGTGCGCAGCAACCTGCTGTGGGCCAATCCCGACGCAGGGGAGGATGCCGTGGCCGCCGCGCTCGCGCTGGTCGGCGCCGATCGCGTGACGGCCAGGCTTCCGGGCGGTCTAGACACTGTCGTCGGCGAGAACGGAGGCCTGATCTCCGGCGGCGAGCGCCAGCGCCTCGCCCTCGCCCGCGCCTTGCTGCGCGCGCCCGACATCCTCATCCTCGACGAGGCGACCAACGCCATCGACGTCGCCGGCGAGCGCGATATCCTGCAGCGGCTGACCGCCCTGCCCGACCGCCCGACGATCGTAATGATCGCACACCGCGAGCAGAGCCTGGCCTTCTGCGATCGCATCATCTCTCTGGTCGACGGACGGCTCGTCGACGAAAGCAGGCGGACAGCGCCCGCGGTGTTCCAGTCCGGCCGGGAGGCCCTTACGTGAGCATGACCCTGTCGCCGGAAATGATGCTGACCGCCGCCTGCTGCCGCTGGCCGCCGTCGCCCGAGCGCGAGGCGGCGGTTCGCGCGGCGGCGATCGGAGTCGACTGGGATCGGTTCGAACGCGTGGTCGCCCGTAACCGGGTGGTCGCCCTCGTCCATGACGGCCTGCGCCGCGCCGGCGTGGCTCCGCCCCCCGAACTGGCCCGGCGGCTCGCCACGGGCGCCGCGACGGCGGGTCGGACGGCCCTGAGCATGGCTCACGAGACCTTGCGACTGCAGAGGCTGTTCGAAGCCGCCGGCCTGCCGGTCGTCTTCATCAAGGGCTCGAGCCTGGCCCTGCTCGCCTACGGTGACCTCGGCATAAAGCAGTCCTGGGACATCGACCTGCTGACCACGCCCGACGCCGCCCTCGCCGGTCGCCGCGTACTGGAGGCGGCCGGCTACGAGCTGGTCGTTCCGCCCGACCTCGACGACGCGCGGTTCGCCACCCTGGTCGCCCTGTCGATCGAGTGCGTCTTCATGCACCCCAAGCTGAACACCTCGGTCGAGCTTCACTGGCGGCTGGTCTACAACGAACAGGCCGTGCCCGGGATCGACGCCCGCTCGCCCACCCAACTCGTCCCCCTCGCCGGCGCCGGTATCCGGACCTTCGAGGACGCCGCCCTGTTCGCCTACATCTGCGTTCACGGGACCATGCACGGCTGGTCGCGGATCAAATGGCTCGCCGATGTCGGCGCCCTGCTCGGCCGCCGTGACCCAGCCGAGATCGAGCGCCTGTACCGGGCCTCGCTCGCCGTGGGCGGCGGCCGCACACCCGCCGTGGCGCTGCTGCTGTGTCACCGCCTGTTCGGCCTCGCGCTGCCGGACGCGCTGCTGGCCGAACTGCGCGCCGATCGCGCCAACCTCTTCATCGAGTCCGCATGCCTTGGCTGCATCGGTTTCGGCGGCGGCGAGGAGATTTTCACGCCCTATTCCCGCATCGGGCTCAAGCTCACCGTGGCGCAGTTTCTGCTTGTCCCGACCGGGCGCTATTTCCGGCGGGAAGCCCGGATCAGATGGACCTCGGCCCATGATCAGCTGACCCTTCACCTGACCGGCCCGGCGCGGGTCCTGCATCACCTCCTGCGCCTGCCGCGGTTCGCCTGGCGCCTGGTCAGCGTTCAGATGCGTCGGCGAAATGCATGACCGTCACGGCGCTCAAGACCGTGACGACCCGGCTGCGCCTCGTGGTCCTGCTGGCTGAGGCGATGATGGTGCTGGCGGCGGCGGCCTTCACCGTCGCCTTTGTCCCTTTCCGGAGAACCGCCGCCTTCGCCTGCCGCACCCCGACCCGGGCCTGCGCCGTCGAAGCAGAGCGGACGCGCCGGATCGGGGCGGTGCGTTGGGCGGTCTCGGCCGGCGCGCGCCGCGCGCCGTGGCGGGCGATGTGCTTCGAGAAAGGCCTGGCCGCGCAGTGGATGCTGCGGCGTCGGGGCGTGGCCGCCACACTTCACTACGGCATCGCCAAGCGGCCCGACGGCCTGGCGGCCCATGTCTGGGTGCTGGCCGGCGAAACCGAGGTGGTCGGCTGCGAGATCCGCGACCAGTACGCCGAGCTCGCCCGCTTCCCGGCCGACGACCGGTGACCCCGCGCGGCCGCCGCGGCTTCTCGGTGATCGAGGCGCTGGTTGTGCTGATGATCACCGGCACGGCGCTGCTGCTGGTGTTCGAGATCGGGGTGAAGGGCGCGGAGACCGGCTTTCGCATGGGTCGCCGGGCTCTGGACGCCGCCGACGCCGAGCCGGGGCTCGACAGCCTGCGCATCATCATCCGCGGCGCGCGGTTCGGCGATCGCCCCCGCGCCTTCGTCCGCCCCGCCGCCGGCGATGCCCGCGGCTTCGCCGCCGATGTCAGCCTCGACCGCGCCGGCGTCTGCGGCCCGGCGGGACCGATCGGACGGCTGGAGCTGCGCCTCACCGCCAGCCAGGGCGGCGACCTGCTGACCTGCGGCCGCGCCGGCGAGCGGCCGCGCGTGGTGCTCGACCTCAGCCCCGCCCGGGGCCGGTTCAGCTATTCCGACGACGGCGCGGTCTGGCGAAATACGGCCGGCGGCGACCGTGCTCGGGCCGCCTCGAACCGCAAGCTCTACGTCCGGCTGACCAGTGACGACGGCGCGCTCGACCTCGTCGAGGAGACCGCGCCCTTCCCCGCGCCGGTGGTGCAGGCCGTTCCACCGCCCCCGGAGGTGCCGCTGTGACGAAGGCCGGCTTCGCGCTTCCAGCCGTTTTGGCCATCACCGGGGTCGTCTGCCTGGCGCTGCTGGCGGCGGTGACGGCGGTCGACAGCCTGGCGCGATCGGCCCGCGAGGCTCGCGACCGCAGCGCCTTCGAGGAGACGGCGCTCAGCGTCGAGGCTCGCACCACCCTCTCCGCCCTGACCCTACCGGTGACCACCGACTCGATCCTGGTCCCCGACGGTCGCGGCCAGACCGCGCCGCTGCTGCTCGACGGCGCGCCCTACGCCGCCTCCGGCCTGGAGGTGTCGCTGCAGGACGAGGCCGGGCTGATCAACCTCGACACCCTGCCCAGCAGGACCCTGCCGAGGCTGGTCGAGCAATTCGGGGTCGAGCCGAGGCTGGCGCCGGCGCTGGCCGCGCGGCTGGCCGACTTCCTCGATCCCGACGACCTCGTGCGGGCCGGCGGGGCCGAGCGCGACGCCTACCGCGCCGCCGGACGGCCGCCGCCGCCGAACGGTCCGCTGCGGGGCCGGGCCGAGCTGCTAGGGGTGCTGGGCTGGGAAGAGGCCGCGCCGAAGGGCTCCTGGCGCGCGGTACGGTCGCTGGTCGTCACCGACAGCGTCAACGTCGGCGTCAACATCAACACCACCCCCGCCACCGTGCTGCAGGTCCTCTACGGCCTCACGCCGGATCAGGCAGAGCGCGCCGTCGCCCGGCGCCGCATCGCTCCCTTCGCGACCCTGGAAGACCTCGGCCGCGCGGCGGGCGTGGCGCTGGTCGGCGACGCCGAGCGCAGCGTGATCCGACCCAGCAACCGGCTGCAGTTCGGCGCCGCCTCGGCCCGCGCCCGCCAGGCCTACGCCAGCCGCCTGGTGCTGACACCGGACGATCCGTCGCGGCCCTTCCATGTCGAGGATCGGGCCATCGCCTTGCTGCCCGCCGAAAAAGCGGGTCAATCTCCCCGCCATGTTGCTCCCCTCCCTGTCCCCCGCGATTGAGCGCCTGAGCGCCGACGGCCACTTCGGACAGGCCTATGGCGATGCGGGACGTGGACCGGCGGTGGCGCTGCTGCCGCGCGAGATCTGCGCTTTTGAGCGCTTCGAGCCTGGCGGCTCTACCGGATCGGCGGCGCTCACGGCGGCGCGGCTGCATGCGGGGCAGGCTTCGCCGTTCCTGAGAGCCGGAGCGCTGGTGCGCCGCGAGAGCCGAGGCTTCGCGATCTGGTGGTGGGATCTCGACGCCGTCGAGCGGCCGCTGCGCGAACGATTCGGCGAGGCTCCGCCGCGGATGCTGCCGATCAGCCTCGCCCACCCGGCCGGCGACGGCTGGCGCATCGTGCGGCTGGAGCCGGGCTACGAGGCGCAGCTGTGGCGCGACGGCGCACTGCTCGCCTCGACCTGGCGGAGCGAACCGTTCGATCAGGCCGCCTGGACCGCCTTCGTCCGCGTTCAGCGCGACCCCGACGCGCCCGAGACGCCGCCGACGGCCACGCCGCTGCCACTGGTCCCGTCCCGCGTCGCCGCCGCCCTGGCGCGGGAGCTGACGCGGCAGGAGATCGCCGCGACCGCTGTGGCCGTGGTCGCCGGACTGCTGGTCCTGACCACCGCCTTCCTCGTCGGACAGGGTCTGCGGCTGGGCGACCAGACCAGGGCCCTGACCGCCGAAGCCGCGCTGATCGCCCCGGCGCGGCCCACCGCCGCCGGCGGAGACATGCAGCGGCTGGCCGCCTGGCGTGCACTGTCACAGCGTCCGGACGCCGTCACCGCCCTGGCCCGCGCCATCGGGGTGGTGGAGCTGTACGGGGCCACGCCCACGGCCTGGGCGGCCGACACGCGGCAGGTCACCCTGACCATCCCCTACACCGCCATCTCCAGCCTGAACCGCATCGCGGTGGAGCTGAAGGGCACGGGCCTGTTCTCGGAGATCCGCCCGACCACCGACACCGAGCGCGGCGTCATCGAGCTACGGCTGGCCCTGGTCGGGGCGGCTCCGGTCAGTCCCGGCGAATGAAGCGGCATGCGCCGTCCTCGCTGATCAGGTGCATGACCACCTCTCCGTCCCGCGCGACCTCGGCGACGACGGCCTCGCAGACCCCGCCGGGCGAGATCGTCAGCGGTCGGTTCAGACGATAGGACCAGGACGGCGGCAGCCGCAGGACCGAGGCGTCCGATTCCGGATTGGCGGGATCGGCGGCGACGGTAATCCCGGCTTCGGTGCGGTAGGCTTCGCGGCGCAGGTCGGAGACCTCCCGCTGCAGTTCGAAGAAGACGACGTGGGTCATGATCCGGTCGAGCATCTTCAGGCCGCTCGGCGCCACGATGGCCGCGCCCATGGCCATGATCGCCAGAACGACCAGCACCTCCAGGATCGAGTAGCCGGCCTTGGGCTCGGGGCTATGGCGCTGCGGGGGCATCGCGGATGTCCGCCGCCAGGCCGGTTCCGCCCGGCTTGCCGTCGGAGCCGTTGCTGAACACGTCCGGACGCCCGTCGGGGTCGACGGAGGCCTTATAGCCGTATGCGTTGCCCCACGGATCCTGCGGCAGGCCGCTGCTCAGATACGGACCATACCAGCCGACCACCGCCTTGGGATCGGCGCGAACCAGCAGGTCGAGCCCCTCGCCGTCGCGCGGGTAGCGGCCGACGTCCAGACGCAGGGTGTCGAGCGCGGTCTGCAACGACTTCACCTGCACCTTGGCGGCCGTGACCTTTGAGCGGTCGAACTGCCCAAGCAGGCGCGGACCGACGATGGCGACGATCAGGGCGATGATGCTCAGCACGATGAGCACCTCGAGCAGGCTGTAGCCCGCCTTGGCCTCGAGGGCGGGATGCTCCGGTCGTCGCGGCCGTTGAACAGGCATGGGGATGGCGGGCTCCATTGCCGCAGCGGGGATGCGTGGCTGCAACGATTGTTTCATGCGACTATCGCCGATACGCGAGCGGGGAGGAAGTCGCGGGTGAACAGCGCGACACAGGGGACGATCGAGCGGATGGCGACGGCGTGGCGCGGGCTTGCGCCGCGTGAGCGCTGGCTGCTGGCCCTGCTGACGCTCGTCGGCCTTGTCGCGGTGACGGTGATGGCCGCCGACTGGCGCGATCGCCGGGCCGAGGTCCACGCCCTGGCCACCGCCGATCTGGCTGCCCGCCGCGACATCGCCGCAGCCGGCCGTCGGGGCGCCACCTCCGCGGACGCCGACCAGCTGCGCATCGCGGCCGCACGCTCGATTCGCGGGACCGACATCTGGATGGCGCGGGTCGATCTCGAGCAGCACCTCAGCGCCGCGGTGACCGCCGCCGGGGTCGCCACCCCACGCATCGTTGTCGCCGAAGAGGCCGAGGACGGGCCCGACGCCCAGGTTCTTCGCGCCGAGATCACAGCCCCCTACGACGGCGGCGCCCTGGTCCGGCTGCTCGAAGCCCTGTCGGCCGATCCGCGCGCCTACTTCGTCGACAGCCTCAGCGTCGACAAGGGCGAGGCCCCGGAGTTCCGGCTGGCCCTGTCCTTCCCCGTTCAGGTAACGCCCGGAGCGCCCGGCGCATGAGGTGGATCCTGGTCAGCCTGGCGCCGCTCCCGGTCGTCGCCGCCGTGCTCACCGGCTGGCTCTACCCCGGCGCGCCGGCCGAGACGGTGTCCGCCGAGCGGGTCGGCCGCGCCGGTCTCGCACGAGGTGCGGTCATCGACGGCGGCGGTGAAGGCGCGGGTCTGTCCGAACTCGCCGCCTATCTCGCAGACGATCACTACACGCCGCCCGCCAGCGGCGGCGACTCTGGCGGCGATCCACCGCCGTTCGTGGAGGGCGCCGCCCCGCCGGCCGTGGACGAAGCCGCCCCGCCACCGCCCGCGCCGCCTCCACCGCCACCGCCGCCTCCCGACGTCGGCCTCGTGTTCCGGCGGCAGGTCAGCGCGGTGGTGACCGAGCCCGGCGGCAAGCTGGCCGTGCTGCTGGCCGACCGGGCCTCGGGCGCCCGCCGCCTGCGGGTCGGCGACCGCTTCGACGCGGAATGGACCCTGATCAGTTTGACGAGAGAGGCCGCCGTGCTCAGCAACGGCGACCGTATGCGCCGCGTGCCCTTCTTTGGCGGACCGGTCACCGAGGAGGGCGCGAGCCGTGGTTGAGTATCTGAAGCGTGGGGGCCTGCGCGCCGCGGCCATCACCGGCCTGGCCGGACTGGCCCTGGCCGGCTGCGAGACCACGTCCGTGGCCACGCCCGCTCCGACCGAACCGACCGCCGCCTCGGTGATCGCCGACAGCCTCGGCCGCGCCCAGCCGACCGCCGCCGCGCCCGCCGTCGAAGCCACCCCGCAGGCCATCGCCGCCCTGGTCTCCGCCGATCCGGTGGACGTCACCCTGCCGCCGCAGCCGCTGCCGCAAATGCTGGACACCGTGTTCGGCGGCATCCTCGGCCTGCCCTACGCGCTCGGTCCCAACGTCGGCGCGCGTCAGGACATCGTCACCCTGCGGACGGGTCGCGGCCTGACCAAGCGCGAGCTGTTCCGGCAAGTGCAGACCACCCTCGACGGCTATGGCCTCAAGGTCCGCATTCAGGCCGGCACGGTCCAGGTGGTCGAGGCGGCCGCCCCGACCGGCGCCCTGACCCTCAACGCGCGCGGCCAGTCGGCCACGCCCGAGGCGACCCGGACGATCAGCCAGGTCCACCGCGTCCGCGCCGTGTCGCCGGACGCCCTGACGGCCCTGATGACCGACGTGTTCCCGTCCGGCGGCCTGTCCTTCGCCGCCGACACGGTCAGCGACAGCGTCACCGTCTCCGGCTCCCCCCGCGACGTCGCCCAGGCCGTCGGCATCCTCAACGCTCTCGATCAGCCGCGTTTCGCCGGGGTCTCCGTGGTCCGCGCGCAGCCGGTCTACTGGAGCGCCGAAAGCCTGGCCGCGTCCCTGCGCGACAGCTTGGCCAGCGAGGGCTACCGGATCTCGGACTCGCCGGCCTCGGCGCGGTCGGTGTTCGTGCTCGCCGCGCCCGGGGCCAACCAGGTGCTGGTCTTCGCCGGCGATCCCACGGCGCTGCAGAGCGCCCGCACCTGGATCACCCGCCTCGACCGGCCCGACGCCCTCGGCGGCCGAACCACCACGTTCCTCTACCAGGTGCGCAACACCGACGCCGGAACCCTGGCCGAGCTGATCACCGCCTCGCGCGGCAAGCCCGACGCGCTGGCGGCGCCGCTCCAGGCCGGCCTGCCTGGACAGCCGCCGCTCGACCCGGCGATGGCCAACGAAGCCCGGCCGGTGGCCACCGGCTCCTTCGGCGAAGGCCGGCTGGCGGTGGACGAGTCCGGCAACCGCATCATTTTCACCGGCACCGCCGAGGACTTCACCGACCTGCGCGGCCTGCTCACCGCCCTCGACACCCCGCGACCGCAGGTGCTGGTCGAGGTCACGGTGGCCGAGGTCACCCTGACCGACGAGACCCGCGCCGGGCTGGAATGGTTCTTCAACAACTCGATGTCCGACGGCGTGCTCAGCGGCGGCACCAAGGGCGGGCTGGAGCTCGGCGGCGGCGGGCTGACGCTGAACTACAACGGCCTGCCCGACCTGCAGATCGCCTTCAACGCGTTCGCCTCCAACAACAAGGTCAACATTCTCTCGCGCCCCCGGCTGGTTGCGCGCAGCGGCGACGAGGCCAAGATCCAGGTCGGCACCGACGTGCCGATCATCACCTCGCGCGCCAACAGCTCGACTTCGACCGGCGGCAACACCGACATCCTGCAGACCATCCAGTACCGCCAGACCGGCGTGATCCTGACCATCAAGCCGATCATCTTCAGCGACGGCCGCATCGACCTGCAGATCACGCAGGAGGTCTCCAGCCAGCAGCCGAACGCCAACGCCACCATCGCCAGCCCGCTGATCCTGAACCGCAGCGTGACCACGCGGCTTTCCCTGGACGAAGGCGCGACGGCGGTGATCGGCGGCCTGATCGACGACAGCTACAGCAAGACCAACAACGGCATCCCGTTCCTGAAGGACATCCCGATCCTGGGCCTGCCGTTCCGGGTCGACAGCATCTCGGGCGGCAAGACCGAGCTGGTGATCCTGGTGACGCCGCACATCCTGCGCGACGGCGGCGAGATGGCGTTCTGGACCCAAAAGGCTTCGGGCGAGCTGAACGCGGCCTTCGCGGTCGGGCGCGGCTGGTCCTACACCCTGACGCCGTTCAGCCGCCGCGACATGCGACTGGATCCTATCGCCCCGGCCGCCCCGCGCTGAGAGGCCGCCAGCCGACCCGGTCGAAGGTCATCACCGCCGCCGGCCGGCCGTCGGGTTCGATCAGCGTGACTTCCATCACGTAGAGCCGCGCCTGGTGGCGGCCGCCGGTGACGAGCTTGAAGTCGCCCTTCGGCGTCGCCCGCCAGACCAGCCTGCGCTTCCCGGCCAGGGCGCGGGAGCCGCGCGGCTCCGCGGCGGGATTGATGTCGCGGACCAGCACCAGCGCCGTCCGCTTGCGCTCGGCGAGACTGAGCGCGCGTTCGTAGCGCACCTCGGCCAGCGCCATCTGCTGCTGCAGGCCATAGGCGGCGAGCAGCACCAGCGAGGCGATGATCAAAGCCGTCATCGCCTCGATCAGGCTGAAACCGGCCTTGGCGGTCATGACGGCCATCGCGCCAGTCCGGCCGTGACCAAGGCCGGCAGCGCCATCGCCGTCCCGAACGGAACCGCCGCCGTGCGTCCGCCGCCTCGCGCCAGGCCATACAGCAGCCCCAGCACCGCCGCCGCGATCACGATCCAGAGGATGTCGCGGGGTCCAGCCACGGCGCCGAGAGCGGCCGCCAGCTTGACGTCGCCGAGGCCTAAGCCTTCCAGCCCCCGCGTGCGCCTGTAGAAATGGCGCACGCCCCAGAGCAGTCCGCCGCCCAGTACGGCGCCGAGGGCGGCCTGCGGCAGCGGCGGCGCCAGCGGGCCGACGAGGCCGAGCACGGCGACGCCGAGCACATGGATGTCCGGGATCAGCATGTGGCCGGCGTCGACGATCGCCATGGCGGTCAGGATCGCGGCCAGCAGCCCCAGCCCCAGCGCCACGTCCCTGGGCAGGATCGCCTGCGCGCCGGCGAACAGGGTGAGACCGGCGACGGCGGCGGCCAGCGTCAGCCACAGGCCCGGCCGCCAGACCGCCGCGTCCTCGCGCAACGCCTGCAGCATCCTCTGCGGCGCCAGGCCCATCACGGCGGCGACGACCACGATCGCCCCCACCGCTTCGGCGAGACGCAGCGCGGTCATTGCACCAGGTCGTAGACGGTGGAGAGGGTCGTCACGAGCGCGAAGGCCACCACCGCCACCACGATCGCCACCCCGGCGATGGCCAGCGGCTCGACCAGCGCCGTCAGCCGCTTCATGCCGTCGCGCAGCTGGTCGTCGTAGCTGTCGGCCAGGGCTCCGAGCATGGCGGCGAGCGCGCCCGAGCGCTGGCCGGCGCGAACCAGGCCGATGTCCATCGGGGTCAACTGTCCGCCCCGCGCCAGAGCCTCATCGAAGCCGCGCCCGGCCCGCAGGTCCGGCTCGACCCCGGCCAGGGCGACGCGGAAGGGTCCGGGCGGGACCGTCTCCAGCGCCAGGGCGACGGCGGGAAGCAGGCCGACGCCGTGGGACAGCGTGAAGCTGGTCAGCCGCGCCCAGATGGCGATCTCCCGCGCTTTCAGCACCGGCCCGACCGCGGGCAGTTGCCTGGCCAAGGCGTAGAGGCCGGTCCGGACCTCGGGCCGGGTCCCGGCCACGGCCGCGCCGACGACCAGCAGGCCCAGCGTGATCACCGTCGCCCAGCCATGCGCCTGCAAGAAGCCGCCGGCGCCGAGGATGGCCCGTGACAGAAATGGGAGATCGTCGGTGCGGTCGCCGACGATGGCCGCGAACCGGGGGGCGATCTGGGTCAGGATGAAGGCGATCGCCGCCACCCCGGCGACGGCGAGAAAGGCGGGATAGATCAGGGCGTTGACGAGGTCGCGGCGCAGGCGGTCCTCATAGGCCATCTGATCTGCGGCCTGGCGCAGCACTTCGCCCAGCCGTCCGGAGGACTCGCCGACCCGCAGCATCGCCTGAAGGTATCCCGGGAAGCCCGGCGCCTCTGCGGCGATGGCGGCGGCGAAGGTCTGGCCCTGGCGCAGCGACGCGGCGACGGCCTCGAGCTGGCGACGCCCGCGCGCCGCCTCGACGCCCAGCGTCACCGCCGACAACGCCTCCAGCAGCGGCACACCCGCCTCGAGCATCAGCGCCATCTGCCGCAGCAGCAGCACCCGCTCGCCGAAGCGCAGGTCACGGTCCGCCGTGCGGGCGGCTGGAGCGCTCATCCGGAGACGGTCTCGGCGGGCTCGAATCGCACCGCGTCGTCGGCGCCGAGCACGCGGGCGACCTCGGCCAGCGTGGTCAGTCCGGCGCGCGCCTTGGCGTAGCCGTCCTCGGCGAGGCTGACGAAACCGGCCTGGCGGACCACCGCCTCAAGATCCGCCTCCCCGGCCTGGCGGCGGACGGCGGACGACAGCGCCGGCTCGAAGCGGACGATCTCGAACAACCCGAGCCGCCCACGATAGCCGGAGCCGCTGCAGCGCGGACAGCCCTTCGGTTCTCGCCAGGCCGCCTTGCCAGTGGCTCGGAAGGTCGCGGGCCGCGCCGCCTCGTGTTCGGCCGCCTGGGCCCTGGTGCTCGGCTCGGCGCAGTCACAGAGCCGCCGGCCCAGCCGCTGGCCGACCAGCCCCTGCAGCACGTCGGCGAGCAGGAAGGTCTCGACGCCCAGATCGACCAGGCGGGCCACGGCCGCGAGAGCGGAGTTGGTGTGGGCGGTGGCGATGACCAGATGGCCGGTCAGCGCCGCCTGCACGGCGATGCGCGCGGTCTGCGGGTCGCGGATCTCACCGACCATGATCACGTCCGGGTCCTGGCGCAGCATCGCCCGCAAGCCGGCGGCGAAAGTCAGGCCGATCTCGGGCCGCGCCTGCATCTGGATCACGCCGGGGAGGTCGAACTCGATCGGATCCTCGACGGTGATGATCTTACGGGCGCCGTTGTTGAGGTGGGTCAGCAGCCGGTAGATGGTCGTGGTCTTGCCCGAGCCGGTCGGACCCGTGAGCAGCACGATGCCGTTGGGCCGCTCGACCAACGCCGTCAGCGCGCCCGCCTGGTCGGCGGCCAGACCCAGCTCCTCCAGCTCCGGCAGCCGGTCCGACTTGCCGAGCAGGCGCAGCACCAGCGACTCCCCCCAGGCCGACGGTAGGGTCGAGACCCGCAGGTCGAGTTCGCGCCCGGCGACGCGGATCGACTGGCGACCGTCCTGCGGCAGGCGCCGCTCGCCGATATCCATCGCCGACAGCAGCTTGATCCGCGAGCAGACCGCGTCGAACCGCGCGCGCGGCGCCTGGCGGACGGTGACCAGCAGGCCGTCGATGCGCATGCGGACCACGAAGTGATCCTCGTAGGGCTCGATGTGCAGATCCGAGGCGCGGCGGGCCAAGGCGTCGGAGAAGATGCCGTTGACGAAGTCGATGACCGGCGCTTCCTGCGCCATCTCGCGGATGCGGGCGACCTCGTCGCCGCCGGTCGAGACGCCGAGCGTGTCCGGCAAGGCCGAAGGCGCGAGATCCTCGACGAAACCGGCCACGGTGGCGCGCGGCGCCAGGCGGTAGCTGACCCCCTCGCCGACCGTCGCGAGACGATCGCGCAGGGCCGGGTCGAGCGGATGGGCGGCGGCGCAGATCACCGCGCCGGTCTCGGTCCGCCAGGCGGCGGCGTGACGGTCGATCCACCAGCCGGAGGGCGAGCGCAGCTCGGTGAGGAAGGCGGCGACCTGTCCCGGCGCCGGGCCGTCGTCCGGTCCCTGGATCGGCAGGTCGAGCTGGGCCGCCAGCACGGGCAGCAGGTCGACCTCGGCCAGCGCGCCGACGCGGACGAGCAGCAGTCCCAGCAGCTCGCCGGTCTGTTGCTGGAGCATGAGCGCCGCCACGAGGTCGTGTTCGGAGATCAGCCCCCGGGCCAGCAGTATCTCGCCCAGTCGTCGCGTATCCATGCGCACGACCCTAGCCCCTGTCGCGCTCGGGAGAAAAGCCGTCACACCGCGAAAGGCTAACGGCGACCCGGTCGCCTCCGCCTCCGCCTCCGCATGGGGGCCAACGCCCCGCAATTTCCCGTTGGCCGCCGCTAGGGCAACGGGCGCATTGAATCAGGACGCAATGAAAGGGACAGTCGCCGGCACAAGGCGACGGCCCGTGGGAGAGACGTCATGGATATTCTGGCCGCGGTCGCCACGGGCGCCGGCAAGCCGTTCGAGATGCGTACACTGACGCTGGACGATCCGCGCGACGACGAAGTGCTGGTGCGCATCGTCGGGGTCGGGGTCTGTCACACCGACATCGTCTTCAAGGAAAGCCAGACCATCCCGCCGCCGGCGGTGCTGGGCCACGAAGGCTCCGGGATCGTCGAGAAGGTCGGCGCCAAGGTCACCAAGGTCGGCGTGGGCGACCGTGTCGCCCTGACCTTCCGGTCCTGCGGCCACTGCTCGCGCTGCGATCGTGGCGACGCGCCCTATTGCGAGACCATGCCGCTGCTGAACTACATCGGCATGCGCCCGGACGGGACCAAAGCGCTGCGCGAGGGCGAGACGCCGATCGCCAGCAACTTCTTCGGCCAGTCCTCCTTCGGCGCCCACGCCCTCACCTACGAGCGTAACCTCGTGAAGGTGCCCGACGACCTGCCGCTGGAGCTGGTCGGGCCGCTCGGCTGCGGCATCCAGACCGGCGCGGGCGGCATCATGCGATCACTGGCTTGCGAGGCCGGTTCGACGCTGCTCATCACCGGCGGCGGTCCCGTTGGCCTCAGCGCCGTCATGGGCGGCAAGATCCAGGGCTGCGCGACGATCATCCTGGTCGAGCCGCACGCCGGCCGTCGTGCGCTGGCGCTGGAGTTCGGGGCCACCCACGTCATCGATCCCGCAGAGGCGCCGGATCTGGTCGCCGCCGTGCGCGTGATCCTGCCCAAGGGCGTCGACTACGCCTTCGACACCACCGGCGTTCCGGCCGTGCTGTCCGCCGTCCCAGGTACGCTGGCGTCGAAGGGCGTGTTCGGCATCGTCGGCATCGCGCCGCCGGGAACGCCGACCCCGGGCGACCTCGGCACGGTCATGACCTTCGGCCACACCATCAAGGGCATCATCGAGGGCGACAGCGACCCGGATGTCTTCCTGCCCGAACTGATGGAACACTGGCGGGCCGGCCGGCTGCCCTTCGACCGCATGATCAAGACCTTCCCGTTCAGCCAGATCAACGAGGCTATCGCCGCCCAGCATCACGGCGACTGCATCAAGGTCGTGCTGCTGATGGACGCCTGAAGGCGCCTTCCAACCCCACCGCTTCGCCGATATGGCGTGACCTATCGAGACAGAGGAAACCCTTCCCCATGAAGACCCAGATCACCGAACTCTTCGGCATCGAGCACCCGATCATCCAGGGCGGCATGCACTACGTCGGGTTCGCCGAGATGGCGGCCGCGGTGTCGAACGCCGGCGGACTGGGCATCATCACCGGCCTGACCCTGGGCACGCCCGAGAAGTTGGCCGCCGAGATCGAGCGCTGCAAGGCGATGACCGACAAGCCGTTCGGCGTGAACCTGACCTTCCTGCCGTCGGTCAATCAGCCGGACTATCCGGGCCTGGTGAAGGTGATCATCGACAGCGGCGTCAAGGCGGTCGAGACGGCCGGCAACAACCCCGCCAAATGGCTGCCGGGGCTGAAGGAAGCCGGCATCAAGGTGATCCACAAATGCACCTCGGTCCGCCACTCGCTGAAGGCCGAGTCGATCGGCTGCGACGCGGTCAGCGTCGACGGCTTCGAGTGCGGCGGCCACCCGGGCGAGGACGACGTGGGTAACTGGGTGCTGCTGCCCCGCGCCGCCGAGGAGCTGAAGATCCCGTTCGTGGCCTCCGGCGGCGTCGGCAACGGCGCGCAGCTGGTCGCCGCGCTGGCCATGGGCGCCGAGGGCATCAACATGGGCACCCGCTTCATCGCCACCAAAGAAGCGCCGGTCCACCAGAACGTGAAGGACACCATCGTCGCGGCCAGCGAGCTCGACACCCGCCTGGTCATGCGTCCGCTGCGCAACACCGAGCGCGTGCTGACCAACGCCGGCGTCGAGCGGCTGCTCCAGAAGGAGAAGGAGCTGGGCGCGAACATCAAGTTCGAGGACATCGCGCCGGAAGTGGCCGGGGTCTATCCGCGCATCCTGGTCGGCGGCGAGATGGATGCCGGGGCCTGGTCCTGCGGCCAGGTCGCAGGCCTGATCCACGACATCCCGACGGTGAAGGAACTGATCGACCGGATCATGGCCGACGCCCACGAGATCATCGGCGGCCGCCTCGCCCGCTTCAACGCCTGATCGGCGGACTGCGCGCCTAGGGCTCGGAATAGCCCTTGGCGCGCAGCCTGATCTCTCCCTGTCGCGGGTCGGTCTCGAAGTAGAGACCGCCTTCGCGGGAGGACTTGTCGGCAATGAAGTCGAAGCTGGCTTCCGCCGTCTCCGACGGCCCCGACGGCGGCGTCAGCTCGCCCTCGACGACGACGCCGGCGGCCGGCGATCCGCCGTCGTTGTGAACCCGCACGACCATGTGGAAGCCGCCGGGGATCGCCTCGACACTCACCGTTCGGATTGTAAACCGGGGCGGCGTGTCGTCGGCACGGAACAGCTCCGAGCCGACAATCCCCAGGGTGGCCAGGATCAGCACCAGCCCCACCCCCGCCGACAGCCATTCCAGCAGCGGTGTGCGATCCACGGCGCCGGCCGCCGACTTTCGCTTGGGGGCGGGCTTGGGCGCCGCGCGCTTTGCGGTTGTCTTGGAGCGGGGCGATTGAGCCATCAGGTCACCAGACGGGCGGTGGCGGCGCCGAGCGCCGCGGGGAAGCCGAGCACGACGGCCATCGTCGCCTGCTCATGCAAGGCGACGTCGTCGAAGCGGCCGAAGGTCCATAGGCAGTAGGCGCTGATCGCCAGGCCGATGGCGTAGCCGGGGATGGTGTAGGTGAAGAAGGTGCGGCCAAGGCCGCCGGCTTCCAGACGTCGGTCCTGCCCCGGAAAGCCGAGAGCGTAGACGAAGCCGTGCAGCACCAGCACCGAGGCGGTCATCAGCACCAGCGTGTGGACCGGCCCCATCAGATGGCTGATCAGGAAAACCTCCTCGGTCGGGGCGACGTTGAAGGCCAGGAACACCGCGCCTACGGCCATCAGGAACAGCGCCGCGCCGTGGCCGCCGTGGCTGGGTCGCTGCGCCGTCATGCCGTTCGCCTGGAACTGCTTGCCCGCCAGTAGCGCGCCGATCGCCGCCGGCACGGTGCAGATGGCGATCTTACCGATCAGGTCGGCGGGGGTGAAGGCGGGGTCGAGGACACCGAACATCGCCAGGGCGACGGCGGAAATGACAAAGCCCACGGCGAACGCCGCCAAGGCGTCGAGCACTTCGTCGAGCAGGTCGAAGGTCGGCTCGAAACCGACATAGTAGGAAAGGCCGAGCAACATCGGCAGGCTGGCGATCAGGAAGATCAGCAGCCGGGTCCGGTCCATGACGAACCCGCCCAGAGACCACATCTCCGAGGTCATCAGAAGCGGCAGCGCGAACAGCAGCGCTCCGCCGAAGGCGCGGACCAATCCCTGGAGGTACAGGCGATTGGAGGCATCAATCATGCCCGACGCCCTTGTCGCGGCGCGCTCAACCATGATCGGCCGGGTACTTGGTGAAAAGCCGGAAGGCGGCGGGCGGCAACGGCAAGACAGTCCCCTCTGTTGGCGGCTGAACAGGCCTAGAAGCGGAAAGGTTCCTGACGGTCCCGTTGTCCATGCGACGAACAGAAAAAAAGGGCCGCTCGCGCGGCCCCTTCCGTGTGCGCGAGGTGCGCGGACTACTTGGCTTCAGGCGACCACTTGGACGGCTTGATCTTGCCGTTCAGGGCCTCGAAGGCTTCCTTCGTGGACGGGCTGAGGTTCGGGCGACCCGCGATGACGCCGATCGAGATGCCGAACTGCAGATAGTAGACCTCGCCAGCCTCGACCTCGATCGGGGTGATGTCCTTGGCTTCCGAGTGGACCACGAACTCGTGCACGCCCGGATCGAAATCCTGGAAGAAGTAGACGCCGTTGCTCAGCTTGCCGAGCTCGACGTCGTTCTCGCGAACCTTGAAGCTCAAGGCCGCGCCCATCAGCTTGGACTGGCGATAGAACACGACCTGACCCTTGCCCGGGGCCGGCTTGCCCAGCTCGGCGGCGACGGCGGGAGCCACGGCGGCCGGCGCCTCTTCGGCCGGAGCAGCCGCGGCGGCGGCGGGCGCGGGCGCCGCTTCGGCGGCCGGAACCTCTTGAGCGTCCTGGGCCGAGGCCTGGACGGCATAGGCCGAGGCGGCCAGGAGAACGGCGCAGCTGATGGCCGCTCCCCGCAGTTGCTTGGTCATGAGTTTTCCCTCTGGAGGCTGGAACTAAGGCGTTGCGTCCGACGCGGGCGCGGCGGACGGAGACAAGGGTTGCGGCGGCGCCGGCGCGATCGGCGACAGCGTCACATCAGCAGCCAGCTTGGCATTGGCGCGGGAGCCGGCCGGCAGCTGGACCTCGCCGCCGGGAATGAACATCAGCAGCCCGACGACCATCGAGCCTGCCAGCGCCAAGGCGGCGTTGTCTCGACCGGCGACCCCCAGCTTCATGCCCTTGAGCGGGATGCGCTGATCGCCGTGCTGGAGAAAGCGAGCCGCCAGGATCAGCTCGCCCGGCTTGCCGCCGAACGAGGAGCCGGCGGCGTGAACGACTTCACCCAGTCCCGTGACACCAGCGGGAAGCAGGGTCTGCCCTTCGAGCACGATCGGTTCGGCCAACCGGATTTCAAACTTGTCGCCCCGCTTGACGGTCTTGGTGCTGAGCAGCGGCACGACCTCGAGGTCGATGACCGTGCCCGCCGCTGCGACACAGCAGGCCGTCGCGGGTGTCTCGATGGAGGTGACGGCTGCGGAAACGACCGGCGCCGGTGGCGCGGTTACGTCCTGTGCCGCAACAGGCGTACACAGAAAGGCGAGCGGCAGAACCGCTCTCACGAGACTCTTTTGATACATACGCCCCCCGGCATCGAGAATCCGGCGTAGCCGAGCTCGCCGGGGCTGCCAAGCCAATTCGCCTGCCGCGACTCCACGGCGCCTTGCTGGATGCCGGGTCGCCCCCCATCTGTGCGACCGAACGGCAGAATCCCGATAGGGTCACCTGGCCGAGCTTCGAGCCTGGGGGACGCGTGCAACCGATCATTTCCGTGAAGGGTCTGGCCAAGACCTACGCCGGAGGATTCCAGGCGCTGAAGGGCGTGGACCTCGACATCAAGCAGGGCGAGATCTTCGCGCTGCTCGGCCCCAACGGCGCCGGCAAGACCACGCTGATCAGCATCATCTGCGGCATCGTCAATCCCAGCGTCGGTACGGTGCTGGCCGACGGTCACGACATCCAGCGCGACTATCGCTCCGCCCGCACCAAGATCGGGCTGGTGCCTCAGGAGCTGAATACCGACGCCTTCGAGACCGTCTGGGCGACGGTGAAGTTCAGCCGCGGCCTGTTCGGCAAGCCGCGCAACGACGCCTACCTCGAGAAGATCCTTCGCGACCTCAGCCTATGGGACAAGAAGGACAGCAAGATCATGGCCCTCTCCGGCGGCATGAAGCGCCGGGTGATGATCGCCAAGGCGCTCAGCCACGAGCCCAAAATCCTGTTCCTGGACGAGCCCACCGCCGGGGTGGATGTCGAGCTGCGCCGCGACATGTGGGAGATGGTCAGGGGCCTGCGCGAGAGCGGCGTCACCATCATCCTGACCACCCACTACATCGAGGAGGCCGAGGAGATGGCCGACCGGATCGGGGTGATCAGCAAGGGCGAGATCATCCTGGTCGAGGACAAGGACGTCCTCATGCGCAAGCTCGGCAAGAAACAGCTGACCCTGCAGCTTCAGACGCCGCTGGAGGCGGTGCCCGCCGCCCTGGCGGATGCGGCGCTGGAGCTGTCCGAGGACGGCCTGTCGCTGACCTACAGCTTCGACACCGCCGCCGAGGACACCGGCATCGCCGCGCTGCTGCGGCGGCTCCACGACGCCGGCGTCGACTTCAAGGACCTGCGGACCCAAGAAAGTTCGCTCGAGGAAATCTTCGTCAGCCTGGTGAGGTCGCGCGCGTGAACATCCATGGCATCAAGGCGATCTACACCTTCGAGCTGGCCCGCTGGTTCCGGACGCTCATGCAGAGCATCCTGTCGCCGGTGATCTCGACATCGCTGTACTTCGTGGTCTTCGGCTCGGCGATCGGCTCGCGCATGGCCTCGATCGACGGCATCAGCTACGGCGCCTACATCGTTCCCGGCCTGATCATGCTGTCGCTGCTGACCGAGAGCATCTCCAACGCCTCGTTCGGCATCTACATGCCCAAGTGGTCGGGGACGATCTACGAGCTGCTGTCGGCCCCGGTCTCCTGGATCGAAACGGTGATCGGCTATGTCGGCGCGGCGGCGACCAAATCGGTGTTGCTGGGCCTGCTGATCCTGGCGACGGCCCGACTGTTCGTGCCGTTCGAGATCGCCCACCCGATCTGGATGCTCGGCTTCCTGATCCTGACCGCCCTGACCTTCAGCCTGTTCGGCTTCATCATCGGGGTCTGGGCCGACGGCTTCGAGAAGCTGCAGATCGTGCCGTTGCTGATCGTGACGCCGCTGACGTTCCTGGGCGGCAGCTTCTACTCGATCAGCATGCTGCCGCCGATCTGGCAGAAGATCACCCTGTTCAACCCGGTGGTCTATCTGGTCAGCGGCTTCCGCTGGAGTTTCTACGGCGTGTCCGACGTCAATGTCGGGGTCAGCCTGGCGGCGACAGTCGGCTTCATGGCGCTTTGCCTGGCCACGATCTGGTGGATCTTCCGCACCGGCTACCGGCTCAAGGTCTAGCAACCCCCGCTGAGTTTTCGTCGATCCGGAGAACCACTCGGTCGCAGCGGAGGCTCTCCGTAATCTAACCGAGTTTCAATTGTCATCCGCGCGTGCAAGCTTCTCGTGCAACGCTGTGGAGGCCACGGCGTTAGCGGGATATGACCGCGATGCGCTGGGGACTGCTGATCGCCGCTTCGACTCTTCTGGCCGCGCCTCTGGCGCAGGCCCAAGAGCCTGATGCGGCCTTGTCCGGTCTCAAGCTGCGCTTCCCCGGCGCCGACTTCACCACCCCGCCAGAACAGTTCGCTCCCGGCGCCAGCTGGGATGAGCCGCAGCTCGCCCCCAACGACATCGCGCCGAAACTCGGCGTGCAATGGCGCGGATCTAACGATGAGTGGGACGTCTCGGCCGCGGTCGCCTTCGTGAAGGAGAGCCGGCTCAACGCCGCCGACTTCCAGACCGGCGGCCTGTTCGAAACCGAGGCGGCCGTGGTTCGCCGCTTCGGCGACTTCCGCATCGGCGCGGTCGGCTACACGGCCCGTGACGCCGGCGAAGGCGTCGGCCGGGGCCCCAAGCTCGGCCAGTCCCGCTGGCGCGGAAGCGCCGCCGGTCCGGTGGTCGGCTATGACACCAAGCTGGTGGGGCAGCCCACCACCGTGTCGCTGCGCTGGTATCGCGAGATCGGCACCCCGGGCGAGAACGGCGACACCGTCTCGGCGGCCTTCGCGCTCAAGTTCTAGGGTTCACGCCGCCTTCGGCGCCCCGTCGCGGAACTTCCACTTCAAGGTCAGGATGACGGCCGACAGGGCCAGGCAGACGCCGTTCGACACAGCGATCGGCCAACTGCCCAGAAGCACGCCGTAGATCGTCCACAGCACGAAGGCTGTGACCGTCAGCATGAACATCCGCAGGGAGACGGCGGAGGCGTCCTTCTCGCGCCAGATCTTGAAGATTTGCGGCGTGAAGCTGGTCATGGAGCAGAGAGCCGCCCCAACGCCGACGACGTTGACCCAGATGTCCGGCACTAGGCCGACTGAGCCATATCGCCCAGCCCCCAGCGCTCAGCCCACTCCGGGGCGAGCTGGAAGCCGACGGGGGGCAGTCCAGGGGCGCGGCCTTCCCTCAGGCAAACTTTGAGGAAGTTGAGCGCGGTCTTCACACCGTGCTCGGAATAGGGCTTGCCGATGACGCCGCAGGCGCCGGCGAAGTCGGCCGGAAGGCGCTTCACGTTCGCGGTCATGAACAGCGCGATTCCACCGCAGTCGGCGGCGATCCTGCGCGCGACCTCGATGCCCGTGGGGCCGTCGCGCAGATGCACATCGACCAGCGCCAGATCCGGCTTCAAGGCCGAGGCCAGGGCGATCGCTTCGTCCGAGCTCATGGCGTGGCCGACATCGCGGCAGCCGACCTCCTCGATCAGGAAGCTCAGTTCGGTCGCCAGCAGCACTTCGTCCTCGACGATCAGGACGTTAAGCGGGTGGGTCGTCTCCATACGGGTAACTCAGTGTTTGCCGTTCACGGGGAGCCGGATCACGGTCCGGACGCCGGGATTGGCGTTTGTGGTTTCGCAGTCCGCGCGAAGCTGTTCGCACAGCAGCTTGATGATCGTTTGTCCGAAGCCAGGTCGAACGTCCTCAGTCTCAGTTCCAACGCCGTCGTCGGCGACTTCGATCCGAAAATGAGCATTTTCCCGGACCGCGGAGATCGAAATCTCGCCGGGGCGGCCGTCCGGGAACGCATGCCGGATCGCGTTGCCGAGCAGTTCGCTGAACAGCAGCGCCAGAGGCGCCGCCTTGACCGCCGGCACGTCGATCCGCTCCAGATTCAGGGTCGCCTTGATGTCGTGCCGGCCCGAGGCCCCGACCACGTCGCTGACCAGATCACGAATGAAGGCGGAGACGTCAAACCTCTCGACGTCCTCGCTCTGGAACAGTCGGCGATGGACGGTTGCCACGGCGTTGACCCGCTCCAGCATACCCTGCAGCGCCGACCTCACTGCGGGGTCTGGCGTGCGTCGCGCCTGCATCAGCAGCAGAGAGGAAATGAGCTGGAGGTTGTTCTTGACCCGGTGTTCGACCTCATGGAGCAGAGCCGTCTTCTGATCCAGCGCCTGCTGCAGCTCACGGGCCAAACTCTCGCCCGAGCGCTGGGACTTCAGATCATGATCGGTCATGCAGTCCTTCGACGCGGGTTAACTCCGTGCGATCAGAAACGAGAAAGGCGCCACCCGGTTCCCGACCGGATGGCGCCTTTCCTATTCTTAATCCGGCGAGTCGAAATCAGCCGGGTTTGTAGATCTTGTCGAAGATGCCGCCGTCGGCGAAGTGCAGCTTCTGGGCCTTGGCCCAACCGCCGAAGGTGTCATCGATAGTGACCAGCGGGATCTTCTTGAACTTGGCGCCGTACTTCGCCGCCGCCGCGGCGTTGCGCGGACGGTAGTGGTTCTTGCCGATCAGGTCCTGGGCCAGCGGGCTGTAGAGGAAGTTCAGATAGCCCTCGGCCACGGTGCGGGTCTTCTTGCGGTCGACGACCTTGTCGACCACGGCGACCGGCGGTTCGGCGAGGATCGACAATGACGGATAGACGATGTCGAACTTCGGTCCGAACTCCTCACCGGCCAGGTAGGCCTCGTTCTCCCAGGCCAGCAGCACATCGCCGAGGCCGCGCTGGGCGAAGGTGGTGGTGGAGCCGCGAGCGCCGGTGTCGAGCACCGGCACGTGCTTGAACAGCTCGGCGACGAAGGCCTGCGCCTTGGCGGCGTTGCCGCCCGGTTGCTTGAGCGCCCAGGCCCAGGCCGCCAGGTAGTTCCAGCGGGCGCCGCCCGAGGTCTTGGGGTTCGGCGTGATCACGTCGATGCCCGGCTTGATCAGGTCACCCCAGTCCTTGATCTTCCAGGGGTTGCCCTTGCGGACTAGGAACACGATCGTCGAGGTGTAGGGCGTCGAGTTCTGCGGCAGACGGGTCTGCCAGTTCGCCGGCAGCAGCTTGGCCTTCTGCGAGATCTCGTCGATGTCGTAGCCTAGCGCCAGGGTGACGACGTCGGCCTGGAGGCCGTCGATCACCGAGCGGGCCTGCTTGCCCGATCCGCCGTGGCTTTGCTGGATGTTGATCGTCTGGCCGGTCTTCTCTTTCCAGTACTTGATGTAGGCGGCGTTGATGTCCTTGTAGAGCTCACGCGTCGGATCGTAGCTGACGTTGAGCAGGGTGAGCGGCTTGGCTTGCGCCTGGACCGCACCGGCCCCCACCATTGCGGCGGGGCCGGCCAGGGCCGCGGCGCTGAGCAGGCCGCGACGTGAAGGATGACGAAGGTCTTCGGTCATTGTCTGGATTCTCCAGCGTTGCGGCCCTGGGCGGCTAACGCACTAGAACGCGTATTGGGTGCGAAGCGAGTAGATGTTGAGGTCCTGGCCGACCTGTTCGCCGATGGCCGGGGTGAAGACGCCCGTGCCGTAGGCGTTGGCGGCCCCCGTGGAGGTCCGGTCCACCGACACATTGCGGTAGGTGGCCTGCACCAGGACGGCGTTGTTCAGGTACCAGTTGAGACCGACCGAGAAGATGTCCTGCTCCCCGCCGCGAATGCCGCCCAGCGCGGGAAGCTCGTTCTCGTCGTGGTTCAGGTCGATGGTCGAGTAGCGCAGACCCAGTTCCCAGGCGCCCCAGGTCCCGTTCTTCAGGCTGAAAGGCTTTTCAACCCTGGGGCCATCGAAGCCGCCGGCCGCGTTGTAGCGACGCGACTGCCCGGTCAGGATCCAGCTGCCCTGGACGTACCAGCCGGAGAAGCTGGGGTCGGAGAAGGCGCTGGCGCGACGCTCGAGGTCGATGTCGAAGTATTCGGCCTGGACGTAGAAGTTCTTGTACTGGGCGCCGAACTCGGCCCCGAGGGCGGTCAGGCCGTCGGCATCAATGTTGCCGGTATCGACGAGACGCGTGCCATCGACGCGGAACTCCGGCCGGTCGCGCAGGCGGATCGGCGACAGCGGACCTGTGCCGCCCGCGACATCAAGACGGTTCGCGGCGGGGGTGAGAACGAGGTTGGCGTTGGCGCCGAGGTGGATCAGCGAGTTTTCACGCTTGTAGGGGACATAGGTGACGCGGCCGACGAAGCCGACCTGCTCGTCGTAGGTCGAGGTGCCGATCACGTTGCCGGTCAGGACGCCGGCGGCGGTCCAGCGCTCGCCATTGCTGTAGAGGCCGATGCCGGTCCGGCCGTCGCCGCCCGAGATGCTGCGAACCGTCTCGGCGATCGAGGCGCGCTCGGAGAACAGCGAGGTGGCGTTGGAGGCGGCATCCTCGAGGCCAGTCGGCGGCGGGAAGGCGCCGACGCGAATCTTGGCGAAGCCGAGGCCATTGTATTGCAGCCAGGCAGCGCTGATCTTGCCACCCTCTTCGGTGCCCGACCCGCCGAAGTCATAGAGGAAGTTGTACTCGAAATCGCCGAAGGCCTTGCCTTCGATGCCGATGCGGACGCGGCGGAAGTTGGCGCCGTCCGACAGGTCGCGGGCGCGATCCGCCTCGGCGGCGTCACCGAACGAACCCCGGCGGAAGTCGGTCGTCGCCGGCCCGGCGTCGTCCTGGTCGTAGATGCCGCCGTCGAGCTGGAACACGCCGCGGAAGTTGGCGGTGAACTGGCCGTCGCCGCTGGAAATGGCGGGCCTGCCATTCGCGAGGGTGACGGTGGTGGCTTGCTGGGTGGAACGGACCTGGGCGACGCTGGCGGCCGTCGAGGCCTTCAGGTCGGCCAGCTGGCCCTGCAGTTCCTGAAGCGCGGATTCGAGGCGCGCGATGCGCTCTTCCGATGTTTCCTGAGCGTGGGCGACACCGCCGACGCAGGCAATTGCGGCGCCGGCGAGCAACGCAGCGCGAAGTGTTCGATAGGCCTTCATTAGATCCCCTCAGACCCGCCTGTTTCCGACCGGCGGTGAACGATGTTCAACAAAACACCGAAAACCCATCGGACCAATGGAGTTTAACTCCGTGGGGTTTCAGCGTTTCTGAGGGGTCGTCCGCTTCGGTTAATACATTACGCGGCCGCTGATCTGCAGATTGTAGCGGTCTTCACCGTCTACAGCTTCGTACTCGCCCTCAAGGGCGACGTAGGACATCGCGGTGCCGGCCTTGAGCGAAAGGCCGAGCACGATCGCACCGTCGCCGGGCTCAGTGGCCACAAGGGTTACCGGCACGCCGCCCTTGAAGTTGAAGACCGTGTCGCCGACTTCGCCGGCGAGATGCTGGCGGTAGCCGACGCGGACTTCAGGACGCCACCAGAGATCGCGACCATACGTCGCGCCGAAGGCGAGCTCGGCCATGGCCGACAGGCGGCTGCTGGTGCGCTCATCGATATCGAGCTCGGTGGCTTCGCTGGTGCCGTTCTCGCTCCGCGCACCTTCGCGCAGGTAGAGATAGTCGAGGCTGGCGGTCGGTCGCAGATAGTAGCGGCCGAACTCGGCTTCGTAAGCGGCGCTCAGACTGCCGGCGGCGGTGAAGCCGTTCCATTCGGCGGTCGAGGTTTCGATCTCGCCCTCGGCCGGGTCCACGAAGACGCGGTCGCCGTTCAGCCAGGCGTAACCGGCGGAGCCGCGGGCGTTCAGGGTGAACTGGCCGATTGAACGGCGCCAGTACACACCGGCCTCAAGCAGGGCGATGTTGGTCTCTTCGCCGACCTGGGCGACGTCGTCCTTTTCCTCGGCGCTGATGAAGGCCAGCGTAGCGCCCAGAGCGCCGCCGTCGGGGCCCATGGCCTCGTAGCCCCCGACAAAGCCGAAGGCCTTGGTCTCGGAGCCAATGGTGACGCCGGTCTCGCGCATCACCTGGACGTTCACTTCCTGGATCCAGAAGCTGTCCGGCCCGTAGCGCTGCTGGCGGTCCGGACGGGTCGCAGTCAGGCGCGACACCGTGCGGGTCAGCATGTCGAGCGAGGAGAACAGGCCTTCGCCCTGGTCGGGCAGCAGCTGGTCGTAGAGGGCCAGGAATTCCTTGCGGGTCTGCGCCCCGAGGAAAGAGTCGCGAACGTCGTCGTCGTTGCCCAGCGCCGCGTAGACAGCGCCCAGGGCCGCACCCTGATTAGCGGTCATCGCCATCTCGGAGGCGGTGCGCTGGCGCAGGTCGACATAGACTTCGCCGGCGGCGACGTCGGCGCGAGCCGTAGCCACGAAGATGTAGGGCGAGTTGCCCAGCAGGCTTTGGTCGAGCGTGCCGACGGTCAGGCCGCCAGCGCCGGTCTTGATGACGGTGTAGGTTTCCGGGCCGTCGATCAGGTCGGTGACGGTCAGACCGATCTTGGCGCCGGTGGCGATGTTGGCGGTGTCGACTTCCAGGCGGGTGTTAGTCCCGGCGTTGGGATCGGCGGTGAAGATGATGGCGCCGCCCGCGCCGACGGTCAGGGCGGTGCCCTGAATGGTCGTGGCGTTGGTGATCGTCAGCTTGCCGCGCGTGACGTTGAGCGTCAGGTCGCCGTCGCCGCTGTTGATCGCGCCGATGGCCTCGGCCGAGGTGGTGGCGGTGCCGATGTTGTAGACGTCCGCGCCGGCGCCGAAGTTAATGTCGCCGACGTAGGTGCCGTTTTCGAGCTCAAAGCGGTCCGCGAAAGCGCCGAAGCGGATGTCGCCGATCATGGTGGGCTCATCGGCGTCATCGACGCCGTCGCCGTCCGCGTCGGGATCGGTGGTCTCGGGCTTCTTGTCGTCGTCGCCGTCGATCACGCCGTACTGGCGAACGCGGACGCCGGCCGTGGCGGCGGCGACATCGATGGCGATGTTCTTGCCGGTGACGACCTCGTTGCTGGGATCGTTGTCGGCGTCATCCGTGTCCAACGTGTCGTCGGTCGCGTTGACGATGGTGATGATCTTGCCGGTGTTCTCGATGTAGTCGAGCTCTCCACCGAGATCCCGGATGGCGACGGCGTCGCTCTTCTCGCCATTAGCGATGACCGTGGTGGTGCCCTTGTGAACCACGCGGTTCACGACGGCGCCCTGATCGATCAAAAGCCCCACGGCCGTGAAGGCGCCCTCGGTCGCCATCGGCTTGGAGTTGGCCGCGACGACGGAGAAGGTGATGCCTTCCAGGTCAATCTGGTCGGCGATCGCGCCACGCGACAGATAGAAGCTGCGGGCGTTGGCGTTGTAGGCCTGCGCGGTGACCGTGCCCTGGACGCGCATGCCGCCCTCGAGCGTGGTCGTGAAGGCCGAGGACTGGCCGGAGCCGATCTGGATGGCCGTCGCGTCGAAATTGTCGAACAGGCCGTTGGCGGCGACCGTGCCCCGGATCACCAGACCGCGGGCGTCCGCACCGGTTCCGACTTCCTCGATCAGGAGCGCCTGGGTGCTCGAGCCGATCAGCAGGGCGGGCGCGGAGCCGAACACCGTGAGGCTGGACGAGCCTTCAAGGCTGTCATCGACGCCGTCGTTGTCGAGATCCTTGTCGTCCTTGTCGAGAATGCCATCGTTGTCGTCGTCGGTATCCGTGTCGTTGAGGATGCCGTCGTTGTCGTAATCCAGACCCGCCTGCGGGGCGATGTCGAGCAGCACGCCCTTGGTGACGTTGCCGGCGATGCGCAGGGCGGGACCGCCGAGCAGCAGATCGTCCGGATCCAGCTTGTCGCGATCCTCGAGGCTCGGCGGACGGGAGGAATAACGGAAGCCGCGCGCGGCGATCCCGCCCTGGATCAGCACCGCGCCGGTGACATTGTCGTCCAGCGCGACGCCGACCGCGTTCTCGCCAAGAGCGTTGACGCTCCCGCGCACGGTGACATTCCCGGTCACCGACTCGGCGACGTGGATGCCGTAGATGTTGTCGCCGGTGACGGAGATGGCGCCGCGATTGATCAGGTTGCCGACCAGGGCGCTCTCGACGCTGATGCCGGCCGAGTTGTTGCCCTCGACGGTGATCGAACCGCCGATGTCGTTGATGATGTCGCCGGTCATCGTGCCGCCCGGGGCGACGCGGATGCCGAAGCGGTTGGTCCCGGTGGCGAACTCGCCGTCGAGGTTGCCGTCCTTGTCATCATCCTTCGCTTCGTAGGAGCTCAGGATGCTGATGGTGCCCTTGTTGGTGATCGTCGTCGTCAGGCCCGGATTGACCAGGATGCCGGTCGAGTTGTCGACGTCGTTGGTCGAGATCTCGCCTTCGTTGATGACGTTGTCGCTGGTGGCGACGGTCACCGCCGCCCCCGCGATCGTCGGCTTAATTTTGCCGGCCCCGGCGATCTTGATGTCGTCGGGCGCGCCACTGGCGATCGTCGCCGTGCTCACGCCGGCGGTGCGGGTATCCGAGATGGTCGTCTCGGCCAACGCGGAACTGGCGAAGACCAGCAGCGGTGCGACAGCGGCGGTAGCGACCAAACGCTTGCGGAACATGAACTGAAAACCCCGGACCTTAGACGGCGACACGTTCGTCCCCTGTCGATGCGGCGAAATTGCGTCAGCCGTCATGAACCATCCCCAGGGACCTCGGCCTCGTCTATCGCAAGGCTTACAAGGGCGCCATATCTCTCGCGCACCATAGCCGGACGATTATCGCGAATCGAGGCTTTCCCGCCATGCCGCCACGAGGCGACGAGACACTGCACCGGCCCACCCTGTTCGCCGGCCTCGTGGGGGCCGCCGCCCCGCTGGCGCTCGCCTTCACGGGCCAGGCCCAGACGGGGCCGGCCATCGCCCTGTCGCTGCTGGCGGGGGGGGCCGCGCTGGGTCTGGCCCGCCGCGTCGCCCGCCGCGCCGTCGCGCCGCGATCGACGCCGAACCAGCCCGCGCCGGCGGTAGCGACGATTCCCTTCGCCGCCATCCTCGAGGATCTCTCCGATCCGGTGATGGTGATCGAAGCGGGCGAGGGCCTGGAGGTGACCGGCCACAGGCTGATCTTCGCCAACGCCGCCGCCCGCGACATCTTCCGAGTCCATCGCCCCGACGCCCGCCTGATCACCGCCATCCGCAACCCCCAGGTCATCGAACTGGTGGAGGAGGCGCTGTTCGGCGGCGTCGCCGGCCAGGTCGCCTTCGAGGCCGGCGGGGCGCAGGAGCGGCTGTGGACGGCCGTGGCGCGCCCGCTGGGGGCGACGCCCTGGAACGCGCGCCTGGCGCTGCTGATTCTGCGCGACCAGACCGACCTGCGCCGCGCCGAGCGCATGCGGGCCGACTTCCTGGCCAATGCCAGTCATGAACTGCGCACGCCCCTGGCCTCGCTGTCGGGCTTCATCGAGACGCTCAGAGGTCCGGCCCGCGACGACGTCGCCGCTCGCGACAAGTTCCTGGGCATCATGCAGGCCCAGGCCGAACGGATGGCGCGCCTGATCGACGATCTGATGAGCCTGTCGCGGATCGAGCTGAACGAACACATCGCGCCACTGGGGCGGGTCGATCTCGCCTGCGCGGTCACCGACGTCACCGACGCTCTGACGCCGGTTGTGAAGGCCAAGGGCGTGCGGATCGACTGGACCTCGCCGCCGCGCGACTCGGTGACCGTGGAAGGCGACCGCGACCAGATCATCCAGGTGATCCAGAACCTGGTCGACAACGCCGTGAAGTACACGCCGCGCGACGGCGTCATCCGTATCGACCTGACCGCGCCGGTGAAGGGCGACCCGCCGCCGCCCCGCGACGCCGAGGCCGCGCGCCTAGCCCTGCTCAGTCCCGAGCACCGCGCCGGCGAGCACTACGCCCTGCTCAACATCTCCGACGAAGGCCCGGGCATGCCCCGTGACGCCCTGCCCCGGCTGACCGAGCGCTTCTACCGGGTCGAGGGACAGAAGAGCGGCGACAAGTCGGGCACGGGCCTGGGCCTGGCCATCGTCAAGCACATCGTCAACCGACACAAAGGCGGCCTCGCCGCCGAGACCGCGACCGACCGAGGCTCGACCTTCTCGGTCTGGCTGCCGCTGGCTGAAGCCTTGGCGCCCGCGGAATCGGCCGGGCCGGAGGCTGTCGTAAAACTGTCGTAGGATTGTCGCATAGCAGCAGCGTTCGGCGGGCAGGTTCCGCCTCGCTCTTCCCCGCCGCCGCTTTCCGGAAACGCGATGACCGTACTGATCGCCCTGGCCCTGCTCGCCGCCTTCTCGGCCGGCGTGTTCCTGATGGGACGCAGGCGCGCCGTGGCCCTGGCCGGCGGGACGTCCGTCTCGCTCCACTCCCTCCCCGGCTACCACGGGACCTGGGTGGCGCTGTGGGCCGGCGCTCCGGCCGCCCTGATCCTGATCCTGTTCGCCGTCTTCGGCGGCCGCCTTGAGGACGCCGCCCTGCGCGCCCAGGTGCCCGCCGCGGTCTCCCAGCTTCCGGCTGAACGCCAGCAGGTCTTCTGGGGCGACGCCCAGGCCCTGTCCAAGGGGCGGACCACCAGCGAAGTCGCCTGGGAAGGCCCGGCCAAGGAAGCCCTGGCTCAGAAGGCGGCCGAGGCCAGCCGCATCAACCTGATCGGCATCATCGCGGCCATCGCCCTGGCCGGCGTGCTCGCCCTGTGCGGCTTCCTGCTCGCCTTCCCGCGCCTGTCGAAGGACTTCCGCGCCCGCAACCGGGTCGAGGGCTGGACCGGCATCCTGCTGATCGCCTGCTCGACCCTCGCGGTCCTCACTACCCTCGGCATCGTGCTGTCGCTGGTCTGGGAGAGCGCCCGCTTCTTCCAGGCGGTGTCGCCGATCGACTTCCTGTTCGGGACCGAGTGGAACCCGCAGATCGCCATGCGCAGCGACCAGGTCGCCGCCTCCGGCGCCTTCGGGGCCGTGCCGCTGTTCGCCGGCACCTTCCTGGTGATGCTGATCGCCATGGCGGTGGCCGCGCCGGTCGGCCTCTACTCGGCCATCTACCTGTCGGAGTACGCCGGGCGGACGACCCGGGCGGTGGTCAAGCCGCTGCTCGAAATCCTCGCCGGCGTGCCGACCGTGGTCTACGGCTTCTTCGCCGCCCTGACCGTCGGCCCGACTTTCCGCGCCTTCTTCAACTTGATCGGCGGCTTTCTTGTCGGTGGTCCGATGGACACGCTCGGCCAGTATCTGATGACCGTGCAGAACCAGATGGCCCTGACCGCCGGGGTGGTGATGGGGATCATGCTGATCCCGTTCGTCTCCTCGCTGTCCGACGACATCATCAACGCGGTGCCGCAAAGCCTGCGCGACGGCAGCTACGCCATGGGCGCCACCAAGTCCGAGACGGTGCGTAACGTGATCCTGCCCGCCGCCTTGCCCGGCGTCGTCGCCGCCCTGCTGCTGGCCGTGTCCCGCGCCATCGGCGAGACCATGATCGTGACCATGGCGGCCGGCCTTCAGGCCAAGCTCACCGCCAATCCGCTCGACACCGTCACCACGGTGACCGTGCAGATCGTCACCCTGCTCACCGGTGACCAGGAGTTCGACAGCCCCAAGACGCTGGCGGCCTTCGGTCTCGGCCTCACCCTCTTCGTCGTCACCCTTGCGCTCAACATCGTCGCGCTCGGCATCGTGCGGAAGTACCGCGAACAATATGACTGACGCCGCCCCCACCAAACCCGATCGCAGCGCCCATCTGAAGAAGCGCTACGCCGCCGAGTTCCGGTTCAAACTCTACGGCCGGATCGCGATCGTCATCGCCTTGGCGTTCCTGACGCTGCTGATGGGACGGATCGTCCTGCAGGGCTACTCGACCTTCACCACCCACACGGTGTCGCTGCCGGTCTATCTCGACCCGCAGAAGATCGACGCCACGGCGCTGGAGGGGGCGAACTACGACTATCTCGTCGCCCTCTCGCTGCTGAAGAAGCTGGGCGAGACCGAGGACGAGTACGGGACCAATTCCGGCGAGGCCATGGACCTGGTCAGCCGCGATCTCGGCTTCCAGATCCTCAACCGCCTGAAAGCCGACCCGTCGCTGATCGGCAAGACGGTGACGATCACCGGTCCGATGAAGGCCGACGCCGACCTCTACTACAAAGGCGAGCTCAAGCGGGCGACCGACGAGGCCGACCGCAAGCTCAACAACCGGCAGCTCGATTGGCTCGACACGCTCCAGAAGGACGGCTCGGTGAAGGGCGGCTTCAACGTCGCCTTCTTCCAGAACGCCGACTCCACCGAGCCTGAACAAGCCGGCATCCTTGGGGCCGTGATCGGCTCGGCGATGATGCTGCTGATCACCGCCCTGATCGCCGTGCCCATGGGCGTCCTGGCCGCTGTCTGGCTCGAGGAGTTCGCGCCGAAGAACCGCTGGACCGACCTGATCGAGGTCAACATCAACAACCTCGCGGCGGTGCCCTCGATCGTCTACGGCCTGCTCGGCCTGGCGGTGGTCATCAACTGGCTGGGTGCCCCCCGCGGCGCTCCCATCACCGGCGGCATCGTGCTGGCCCTGATGTCGCTGCCGACCATCATCATCGCCACCCGCTCGGCGCTGAAGGCGGTGCCGCCCTCGATCCGGGAAGCGGCCCTGGGCGTCGGCGCCTCGCGCACCCAGACCGTCTTCCACCACGTCCTGCCCCAGGCCATGCCCGGGGTGATGACGGGGACCATCCTCTCGCTCGCCCACGCCCTGGGTGAAACGGCGCCCCTGCTGATGATCGGCATGATCGCCTTCAACCCCGGCATCCCCGAAGGCTTCACCAGCAGCGCCAGCGTGCTGCCCGTGCAAGTCTTCATCTGGGAGAACGCGTCCGAGCGCGCCTTCCACGAACGCACCGCCGCAGCCATCATCGTGCTGCTGGCCTTCATGATCGCGATGAACGCGGCCGCGGTTATCCTGCGCCGCCGCTTCGAACGCAGGTGGTAAAAGAATGACCGTCCAACCGCCCCTCATCCGCACCGCCGCGCCGCACAGCCTGACGCCCGCGCAGCTCGACCCGACCAAGATCATGGTCAGGGACGTCAACGTCTTCTACGGCGACAAGCAGGCGCTCGACGCCGTCTCGATCGACATCCCCGGCAAGGCGGTCACCGCCTTCATCGGTCCGTCGGGCTGCGGCAAGTCGACCTTCCTGCGCTGCATCAACCGCATGAACGACACCATCCCCGGCGCCCGCGTCGAGGGGAAGATCGAGATCGACGGCGACGACGTGAACGCCAAGTCGGTCGACCCGGTGATCCTGCGCGCCAAGGTCGGGATGGTCTTCCAGAAGCCCAACCCGTTCCCGAAGACGATCTTCGAGAACGTCGCCTACGGCCCGCGCATCCACGGCCTCTCCTCGAGCAAGGAGGAGCTGGAAGGCATCGTCGAGGCGTCGCTGAAGAAGGCCGGCCTCTGGAACGAGGTCTCCGACCGCCTGCATCAGCCCGGCACCGGCCTTTCCGGCGGTCAGCAGCAGCGCCTGGTCATCGCCCGCGCCATCGCGGTCGAGCCCGAGGTGATCCTGATGGACGAGCCCTGCTCGGCGCTGGACCCCATCGCCACGGCCAAGATCGAAGAGCTGATCGACGATCTGCGCCAGCAGTACTGCATCGTCATCGTCACCCACTCGATGGCCCAGGCCGCCCGGGTGTCGCAGCGCACCGCCTTCTTCCACCTCGGCAAGCTGGTCGAGGTCGGTTCGACCGAAGAGATCTTCACGAACCCGCGCGAGACCCGCACCCAGGACTACATCACCGGCCGCTTCGGCTGAGGACCCCGACATGAACGGACATATCGTCAAATCCTACGAGGAAGAGCTCAACCAGCTGGCCGCCGAAGTGGTCCGCATGGGTGGCCTCGCCGAAGCCCAGGTGAACGACGCCATCGGCGCCTTCGCCCGTCGTGACGTGCCGCTGGCCCAGGCCATCGTCGGCAAGGACGAGAAGCTGGATATCGCCGAGGTCGAGATCGAGCGGGCAGCCATCCGCCTGATCGCCTTGCGCCAGCCGATGGCCAACGACCTGCGTCGCGCGATGTCGGCGATGAAGATCGCCATGAACCTGGAACGCTGCGGCGACCTGGCCAAGAATATCGCCAAGCGCACCCTGATCCTGGCCGAGGCCGAGCCCGCCGGGCCCGTGACCCGCTCGATCGAGCGCATGGGCAAGCTGGTCGCCGGCCGGCTCAAGGAGGTGCTCGACGCCTACACCGCTTCCGAGGTCGATCGCGCCGTGGCCGTCTGGACCCGCGACACCGAGGTCGACGAACACTACGAAAGCCTCTTCCGCGAACTTCTCACCTATATGATGGGTGATCCCCGGACGATCACCGCCGGGGCCCACCTGCTGTTCGTGGCCAAGAACCTCGAACGGATCGGCGACCACGCCACCAACATCGCCGAGATCGTGCACTACGAGATCACCGGGCAGGAGATCGTCTCCGAGCGGCCCAAGATGGATGCGTTGAGCCAATGACCCCGACGGTTCTGGTGGTCGAGGACGAGGACGCCCTCGCCACCCTGCTTCAGTACAATCTGGAGAAGGAAGGCTATCGCGTCGTCCACGCCGGCGACGGCGAGGAGGCGTTGATGCTGGCCCAGGAGCAGCAGCCTGATCTGGTGGTGCTCGACTGGATGCTGCCCAAGGTCTCCGGCATCGAGGTCTGCCGCCGCCTGCGGCAGCGCCCCGAGAGCCGCAACCTGCCGATCCTGATGCTGACCGCCCGCGGCGAGGAGAGCGACCGCGTCCGCGGCCTCGACACCGGCGCCGACGACTATGTGGTCAAGCCGTTCGCGATGACCGAGCTGACCGCCCGCATCCGCGCCGTGATGCGCCGGATCCGTCCGGGTCTGGCCGACGACCGCGTCACTTGCGGCGACATCGTCATCGACCGCGTCGCCCACCGGGTGAAGCGCGACGGCAAGGAAATCCACCTCGGCCCGACCGAGTTCCGGCTGCTCGACCACCTGATGCAGCATCCCGGACGGGTGTTCAGCCGCGAGCAGCTGCTCGACGCGGTCTGGGGCTCGGACGTCTATGTCGAGGCCCGCACCGTCGACGTCCACATCGGCCGCCTGCGCAAGGCGCTGAACCGCGACGCGGACATGGATCCGATCCGCACCGTCCGCTCGGCCGGCTATTCGCTGGATCTGGCGGGGTAGCGCTTCCTCCCTCCCTTTACGGGGAGGGAGACTCTGGCGCTTGACGCCCCCGCCCCCACAGGCAAAACCACCCGCCCATGAACATTCTCCTCGTCGGGTCGGGCGGTCGCGAACATGCGCTGGCCTGGAAGATCGCTCAGTCGCCGCTGCTGAAGCGGCTGGTCACGGCGCCCGGCAATCCCGGCATCGACGGTCTCTGCGAGACCCGTCCGGTAAAGGTCACCGACGTCGACGCCCTCGTCGCCCTGGCCCAGGAGATCGCCGCCGATCTCGTCGTCGTCGGCCCGGAATCGGCGCTGGAAGTGGGGCTCGCCGACCGGCTGGCCGAGCTCGGCATTCCCTGCTTCGGGCCTTCCGCCTCCGCCGCACGACTGGAGACGTCGAAGGCCTTCACCAAGGACTTCTGCGCCCGTCACAACCTGCCCACCGCCGGCTACGGCGTGTTCGAGACCGCCGATGCGGCCGCCACCTTCCTCGACACCCAGACCGCGCCGTTCGTGATCAAGGCCGACGGCCTCGCCGCCGGCAAGGGCGTGGTCATCGCCGAGACCCGGGCAGCTGCCGACGCCGCCGTCACCGACATGCTCGGCGGCCGCTTCGGGACCGCCGGCGCGCGGGTCGTCATCGAGGAGTTCATGCACGGCGAGGAGGCCTCGTTCTTCGCGCTCTGCGACGGCGAGACCGCGATCCCGTTCGGCTTCGCCCAGGATCACAAGCGCGCCTATGACGGCGACGAAGGTCCCAACACCGGCGGCATGGGCACCTACAGCCCCGCCCCCGTCCTGACCGAGGCCCTTGCCCGCCGTGCCTTCGACGAAGCCGTGCTGCCGGCCATCAAGGGCATGGCCGCCGAGGGCAATCCCTATCGCGGGGTGCTCTACGCCGGGCTGATGCTCACGAACGAAGGACCCAAGCTGGTCGAGTTCAACGCCCGCTTCGGCGATCCCGAGTGCCAGGTGCTGATGCTGCGCCTCGCCGACGACATCATCCCCTACCTGAAGGCCTCGGCCGAGGGGACGCTGGCGAGCCTTCCCGCGCCGAGGTGGCGCGAGGAAAGCGCCCTCTGCGTGGTCTATGCGGCCGAGGGTTATCCGGACGCGCCCGTGAACGGCGCCCCCATCCACGGGGCCGATTCCGACTTCGGCGACGAGGCCGTTATATTCCATGCCGGCACCGTCCGTGACACCGATGGAACTCTGAGATCGGCCGGTGGACGCGTGCTCAACATCTGCGCCCTCGGTGCGACCTTGCACGAGGCCCGCGACATCGCCTATGCCGCCTTGGGGGCGATCGACTTCCCGGGCGGCTTCTATCGCTCGGACATCGGCTGGCGGGCTCTCTAGTCAATCTTGGGGTGTCGCACCCGTTTGCGACAGGCAATACTCCCCTTGGAGTTGAGCCGAACCGGTTGCGCGTCGGGGGGCGTAATGACCTTTAAGCTTGTCGAGTTCTTCCGTTGTCTCGTGCGTGGCCACGACAACACCAACAGCAAGTCCAAGCGGGGCTACATGACCTGTACCCGCTGCGGTTACCGCCGGAAGTGGCGCTGACCCCAAGGCATCCTTGCGCCTCGCGCGCGAGCCCCTAAACTCGCGCGCTTCAAACAAGCGTACGAAATGGGGAAATGTTCATGGCCGACGACGCGCCCACCGCGCAGGACCTGAACTCCGGCACCAAGCCGGTCGACGAGCGCCACCGCATTGACGAGGCCAAGCTCGAAGCCTGGCTCAAGGCCAACGTCGAGGGTTTCCAGGGACCGCTGGAAGTCCGTCAGTTCAAGGGCGGCCAGTCGAACCCGACCTATCAGCTGGTCACGCCGAACAAGCGCTACGTCCTGCGCCGCAAGCCGCCCGGCAAGCTGCTGCCCTCGGCCCATGCCGTCGACCGCGAGTTCAAGGTCATCTCGGCCCTCGGCAAGACCGGCTTCCCGGTTGCTCATGCCTACGCCCTGTGCACGGACGAGGACGTCCTCGGCACGATGTTCTACGTGATGGACAACGTCGAAGGCCGGATCCTCTGGGACCAGACCCTGCCCGACTACCAGCCGGCCGAACGCACGGCGATCTACAAGGCCAAGATCGGAACCCTCGCGGCCCTGCACAACACCGACTACGAGGCCATCGGCCTGGGCGACTACGGCCGTCCGGGCAACTATTTCAGCCGCCAGATCGACCGCTGGATCAAGCAGTACAAAGCGTCCGAGACCGCCAACATTCCGTCGATGAACCGGCTCATGGAGTGGCTCCCCGCGACCACTCCGGGCGATGACCGGACCTCCATCGTCCACGGCGACTACCGTCTCGACAACATGGTGCTGCACCCGACCGAGCCCAAGGTCGCCGCGGTGCTCGACTGGGAGCTGTCGACGCTCGGCGATCCGCTGGCCGACTTCACCTATCTGCTGATGCACTGGGTGATGCCGGGCAGTGAGCGCGCCTCGCTCTCGAACATCGAGGATCTGAAGGCCTGGGGTATCCCGACCGTCGAGGAAGCCGTGCAGCAGTATTGCGCGGCGACGAACCGTGACGGTCTGCCGAACCTCGACTGGTACTTTGCCTACAACATGTTCCGCCTGGCCGGCATCTGCCAGGGCATCGTCGGCCGGGTCCGCGACGGCACCGCCGCCAGCGCCCACGCCACCACCATGGAGGCTCGCGTCCCGGCCCTGGCCGACGCGGCGCTGGTCTTCGCCAAGCGCGCGGGAGCCTGAGGACATGGCCGGGGGGATGAAGCGGGCGCTCGCGGGCGCGGTTCTGGGCGTGTTCGCCATCGCGGCCGGCATAGGCCTGGCGCAGGCGCAGTCGACGCCGGCCGCTGCTCCTCTCACCTATGTCCAGGCGGGACGGCTGCTCGCCGACCCCGCCGGCGGCAAGGTCGAGACCGGCAAGACCCTGGTGGTCCAGGACGGCAAGGTCCTGCGCATCGAGGACGGCTACACCTCGGCCCCCGGCGCGAAGATCGTGAATCTGCAGGACAGCTTCGTGCTGCCGGGCCTGATCGACAGCCATGTCCACCTGACCGGCGAGAACGGCCCGAACCAGCGCATCGAGCGGTTCACCAAGACCAAATCCGACCTGGCCCTCGACGGCGCCTGGTACGCGCTGAAGACCCTTAAGGCCGGCTTCACCACGGTCGCGGACCTCGGCGGCCCGAACGAGTCGGTCTTCGCCCTGCGTGACGCCATCAAGGCCGGCCGCATCCCTGGGCCGCGTATCATCGCCGCCGGATCGGCGATCTCGGTCCATGGCGGCCACGGCGATCCCGGAAACGGCGTCCCGGAGGACCTCGTCCACGTCTTCCGTCCCAGCTCTGTCTGCTCCGGGGCCGACGACTGCCGCCGCGCGGTGCGGGAACAGGTCCGCGCCGGCGCCGACATCATCAAGATCACGGCCACCGGCGGCGTGCTGTCGCCCACGGCCGCCGGCCTCGCCAAGCAGTTCTCGGACGAGGAGCTGAAAGCGATCATCGAGGCCGCCCATTCCATGGGCCGCAAGGTCACCGCCCACGCCCACGGTGTCGACGGCATCAACGCCTTCCTGCGCGCCGGCGGCGACTCGATCGAGCACGGCACCTATGTCGACGCTGACTCGATCAAGCTGCTCAAGGCCAGCGGCGGCTGGCTGGTCCCGACCCTGATGGCCGGCGACTTCGTGTTCCGCGAAGCGAGCAAGCCGAACACCTATCTGCTGCCCTCCCAGCGCGACAAGGCGCTGATCGCGGGACCGCTGATGGTGGAGATGACCCGCCGCGCCTATGCCGGCGGGGTCAGGATCGCCTTCGGCACCGACACCGGCGTCTCGGCCCACGGCGACAACGCCGGCGAGTTCGCGCTGCTGGTCAAGGCGGGCTTCACGCCGCTCGACGCCATCCGCAGCGCCACCGTCGGCGCCGCCGAGCACTTCGGCCTGTCAGCGCTGATCGGTTCGCTCGCCCCCGGCAAGCAGGCGGACCTGATCGCGGTGAAGGGCGACCCTCTCACCGACGTCACCGAACTGACCCGCGTACGCTTCGTGATGCGCGGCGGGACGGTTTACCGCGCTGACTGAAGCAGGCCGTCGAGAGCCCCCTCGTCCTCGAACCGCGCCCGCACCGGCCAGTACGCGATCCGCTCGCGCCATTCCGACGGCAGCCGGACCCAGTCCTTCTCGGTGGTGACCAGACCGGCGTCGAAGTCCTCCGCGCGGCGAACGAGGGCCTTCAGCGTCGCCTCGTCATAGGCGCCATGATCTGGGAAGGGCGCGAAGTCCTTGAGGTCACAACCGGCGGCGACGAGCGAGCGCTCCACCTTCCACGGCTTGCCGACCCCCGCGAACCCGACCTGCGGTCCCGTCGGCGGCGGCGCGGCCGGCTCCAGCCGCGCGATCAGCACCGGGGTGTCGCCGAACAGCGCGACCAGTTCCGGATCCGGCTCGGCGAGGTCGGCCGGCATCAGCAGCACCACGGCATCGGCCCGCGCCAGCCCGACGGCCAGCGGCTCGCGCATCGGTCCGGCCGGGAACACCGCGCCGTCGCCGAACGGCCACTCGTTGTTGCGGGTCTCACCGTCGACCACCACCAGCGACAGCGCCTTCTTCAGCGACGGGTTCTGGTGGCCGTCGTCCATGACCACGACCTGCGCCCCGCCGGCCTTGGCCGCCCGCGCGCCGGCGGGGCGGTCGGGTGAAATCCAGATTGGGAAGTCCACGGCCAGCATCAGCGGCTCGTCGCCGACATCGGCGGCGGTGTGGACAGCGGGATCGACCCTTAGCGGTCCCTTCAGCCTGCCGCCGTAGCCCCGCGAGAGCCCGTGCGCCGCCTTCCCCTGAACCGTCAGCACCCGCAGCAGCTCGCGCACGATCGGCGTCTTGCCCGTGCCGCCGGCGGTGAGATTGCCGACGCAGATCACCGGCAGGCCGGCGTCCTCGGGAACGGTCCTGGCGATGCGGTTTGCGGTGACGCCGGCCCAGATCCAGGACAGCGGCGTCAGCAGCATCCGGCTTACCCGGCCCGGCGCATCCTCGCGGACATACCACCAGCGCGGCGTCGACAGCTTCATGGCAGCAGCGGCTCCAGCTTGGCCCAGGCCTCGTCGAGCGCCGCTGACCGCGCACGTGCGAAGGCGCGGGCCGTGGCCCCGGTGCGTTTGGCCCGTGCGGCATCGACCAGCAGGCCGTGCATCAGCCGGGTCAGGTCTTCAGGCCCATCCGCCAGTAGCGCCGCCTGCTCGGCGAACATCTCGGCGTAGACGTCGGTGAAGTTGAAAGCGTGCGGCCCGGTGATCGCCGGCACGCCGAGCCGCGCCGGCTCGAGCGGATTATGGCCCCCAATGCCGTTCACGAAGCCTCCGCCCATCACCGCCACATCGGCCAGTCGGAACAGCAGCCCCATCTCGCCGAGAGTGTCGGCGACATAGGCGTCCGTTCGCGCCGTGACCGGTTCGCCGGCCGACCGCCGGGTCGCCGCCCAACCCTCGGCGCGCAGCCGCTCGACCACCTCGGCGCCGCGCTCGGGATGCCGTGGGGCGACGATCAGCAGCGGCTGTATCGGCAGGATCGGCATCGCCCGGAAGGCGGCGGCGATGAGTGTCTCCTCGCCGGGATGGGTGCTGGCGGCCAGCACCACGGGCCGGTCGCCGATCTGGGCCTGCAGCCGCGCCAGTTCCCCCTCGTCGCAGGTCAGGGGCTCGCCGATGAACTTGAGGTTCACCCGGCCGTCGCTCGCTGCGCCGAAGCGGACCAGCCGCTGCTCGGTGGCGATGTCCTGCGGCAGGACCAGGTCGAAGGCCGACAGCACCTGCCGGACCAGACCCGGCGCGCGCTTCCAGCCCTTGGCGGTCTTCTCGGTGACCCGGGCCGACAGCAGCACCAGCTTCGTCCCCCGCGCCTTGGCGCCGAGGATCAGGTTCGGCCAGAACTCGCTCTCGACGAAGATCGCCAGATCGGGTCGCCAGTGGTCGAGAAACCGCTTGGCCGCGCCGGGCGTGTCTAGCGGCGCATACTGGTGGATGGCGCCCTCGGGCAGCCGCTCGGCGAGCAGGGTCGCGGAGGTCACGGTGGCGGAGGTCACCAGCACGGTGGTCTCGGGACGTTGCTCACGCAGTCGCGCGACCAGCGGCAGGACCGACAGGCTTTCGCCGACGCTAACCGCATGGATCCAGACCAGCGGGCCATCGGGCCGCGCCGCGCCCGGCGTTCCCAGCCGCTCATACAAACGCGCCGGGTCTTCCTTCCCGCGTCTGGCCCGCCCCTGAAGGATGCCGGGCGTGAAGGGCTCCAGCAGCGCCGTGGCCAGCCGGTAGAGGGGCAGCGCCGCCGACACGGCTCAGACCACGTGCGACGGCGCGAGATGACAGTCATGGCCGCCCTCGCCGGTCTCGACCTGCAGCGTCGGGTGGCCGATGCGGAAGGTCTTCGCCAGGCCCGCGGCGGTCTCGCGCAGGAAGACGTCGCACTCGGCGTTGTCCGGCCGGATCAGGTGGGCGGTCAGGGCGGTCTCGGTGGTGCTCATGGCCCAGATATGCAGGTCGTGAACTTCGGTGACGCCGGGCCGCTCGGCCAGCCAGTCGCGGACCTTGGCGGTGTCGATCGCGCGCGGCGCCGCGTCGAGGGCAAGGTCCAGGGAGTCGCGCAGCAGGCCCCAGGTGCCGATCACGATCACCACCGCGATCACCATGCTGATCGCCGGGTCGATCCAGAACCAGCCGGTGAACAGGATCGCCACCGCCGCCAGCACAACGCCCAGCGACACGGCCGCGTCGGCGGCCATGTGCAGGAAGGCGCCGCGAACGTTGAGGTCGTCATGACCCTTCATGAACATCAGGGCGGTGGCGGTGTTGATAACCACGCCGATGGCGGCCACGACCATCACCGGGCCCGGCTCGATCGGATCGGGCGAGCCGAACCGGCGCACCGCTTCCCAGACGATCGCGCCCACCGCCAGCAGCAGCAGGCCGGCGTTGGCCAGCGACGCAAGGATGGTGCCCTTCCGGTAGCCGTAGGTCCGCCGCAGCGTCGGGGCCTTCTTGGCCATTTCGGCGGCCGCCCAGGCCAGCAGCAGGCTGAGCACGTCGGACAGATTGTGGCCGGCGTCGGCGAGCAGGGCCAGCGACCCGGTCCACAGACCGGCGGCCGCCTCCGCAGCGACGAAGGCGATGTTCAGCCCGGCGCCGATCGCGAAGGCGCGGCCGAAGTCGGCCGGGGCGTGGCTGTGGCCGTGACCGCCGTGCGCATGGCTATGGCCATGGTCGTGGTGATCGTGGTCGTGCCCATGATCGTGATCGTGGCTGGAGTGGTCGTGCGCCATAGGTCCTAGAGTCTCATTGCCCGGAGGGTGCGTCCAGCATCGCCTCGGCCCGTTCGGTCACGGCCGTCAGCCGCACGGCCCAGTCGACGGCCAGCGCCTCGAGATCGTCGTCGCGGCCAGCGTACACCGGACCGTCCCAGACCATCGCGCCCTTGGAGAACGGCAACGGGATTACCGTGCGGTCCCAGCTGCCGATGCGGATCGAGGGCTTGCTGGCGAGGCCGACAAACAGCACCGGCGCGCCGGTCACCCTGGCCAGCGTCGGCGTGCCGGCCTGCATCACCTGGGCTGGGCCGCGCGGACCGTCGGGGGTGATGGCCATGCCGCCGCCGCCCTTCACCCATTTGATCATGTCGCGGAAGGCCTGCTCGCCGTGCTTGTTCTTGCCGGGGTCGGAGCCCTTCTTCGACGAGCCACGGATGGCCGGAAAGCCGATTTTCTGCACGGTCAGGGCGATGAACTCGCCATCGGCCGAGCGCGAGATCAGGGCGCGCATGTCCTGCTTGTCCGGTCCCTGCGGCCAGCTTTGCGGGCCGAGCGGAATGCGGGCGTGCCAGAAGCACAGGATGGCGCCGCCACCGGATGCCCAGACCGCCTGCGCCCGCTCCTGCCCTTCGCGCTCCCAGCGCAGGGTGGCGTAGCAGAGGCGAAGCCAGCCGGCGAAGACGGCGGCGAGGAAACCCTGGACGGCGGCGGACCGGAAGAAAGCCTTCACCTCAAACCGCTCCGCCGGCGCCCTCGGGCGCGGTATCCAGATCCTGAGCCTTGGCGAGGCGGGCATAGAGCCCCTTCTCGGCCACCAGCGACGCGTGGTCGCCGCTCTCGACGATGCGGCCCTTGTCGATGACGTAGATGCGGTCCGCGCCCTTCACCGTCGACAGGCGGTGGGCGATGACGATGGTCGTGCGGCCGGCCATCAGCCGCTCCAGCGCGTCCTGGACCTGGGCCTCGCTCTCGGTGTCGAGCGCGCTGGTGGCCTCGTCGAGCAACAGGATCGGGGCGTCCTTCAGGAAGGCGCGGGCGATGGCGATGCGCTGGCGCTGGCCGCCGCTGAGCCGCGAGGCCGCCTCGCCGACCACGGTGTCGTAGCCTTCCGAGAGCTCAAGGATGAACTCGTGGGCGGCGGCCTGGCGAGCGGCCGCCTCGATCTCCTCGTCGGTCGCCTCGGGCCGGGCATAGGCGATGTTGGCGCGCACAGTGTCATCGAACAGGAACGGCTCCTGGGTGACCAGGGCGATACGCGCCCGCAGGTCGGCGATGGCGACGTCGCGGACGTCGACACCGTCGATGGTCACCGTGCCGCTGGTGGCGTCGTAGAAGCGCGGGATCAGCGACAGCACCGTGCTCTTGCCACCGCCGGACGGCCCGACCAGCGCGACCATCTCGCCCTGCCCCGCTTCCAGCGTGATCCCGTTCAGCGCCGCGGAGCCGCCGGCGTAGGTGAAGGCCACCTCGTCCAGCCGGACATGCGCCCTGCCGTCGGTCGGCAAGGTCTTCGGACTCGCGGGCTCGACCACCTCGGGCTCGACGTCCATGGCGGCGAACAGGCGGCGGGCGGCGGTGGAGCCCTCGGTGAACACGGTCTGCAGGTTGGCCAGCTGGCGCAGCGACTGCCCCGCCATCATCAGGGCGAGCACGAACTCCAGCAGCGCGCCGGCGGTGATGCCGCCATGCTGGGCGCGCCAGCCGGCGTAGAGGAACACCGCGGCGACGACGATCATGCTGATCATCTCGGTCACCGGAGCAGCCTGGGACTTGGCGTTGGAGCCCTTGGTCAGATGCTTCTGGCGACGCTTGACCACGGCGGCCACACGGGCCTCCTCGTAGTCCTCGCGGTTCTCCATCTTGACGATCCGGATACCGTCGAGGGCCTCCATGATCGCGGTGGACAGGGCCGAGGTCTCGCCCATGGCGCCCTTGGTCGCCTTGCGGGCGCGCTTCGAGAAGCGGCGCAGCAGCAGGCTGGCGGCCGGCGCGATCAGCACCACGGCGGCGGTCAGCCACGGGTCGTTGCGGAACATCGTCACCACGGCCCCGACCACGATCAGGAACTCGCGCGTGTAGTTGACCACGCCGCTGGTCGAGGCCTCGCGGATCAGGCCCGCGTCGTAGAGCATCGACGAGATGTAGGAGCCAGAGTGGGTGTTCCGCAGCCGGGCGAGATCGGCGCGGATCAGCCGGCCGAACAGCTGCACCTGCACCGCGCCGACGACACGGTTGCCGATACGGTTGATCAGCCGCGACTGCAGGATCTGCAACGCCGCCCGCGCGATCGCCAGGGCGATGATGGTCAGCGGGATGATGTAGAGAGCGCTGGAATTGCGGTTGGTGACCAGGTCGTCCACCGCCGGCCGGATCATCTGCAGCAGCCGGGTGTTGAGCACCGCGATCAGCGCCGCGCACACCAGCGCGATCGCCAGCCCGTGCCAGCGCGGCTTGAGATACTCGCGCCAGACCCGCGCGATCAGGGCGCGGCCTGTCATTTCCGTGGGCGCGGACATCAGGCGGGGAATCAACCTTCGAGGTTTGCCGTTCGGCGTCAGGAGCCCTACTTAGGACGCTCTTCCAGGGAGCGCCACTTGTCCGGCCACGACCTTTCTACCCGGTGGGGCCGGTTCAAGGCCTATTGGAGCTCGATCTGGGGCGACCACGCCTTCCTGCGCGTCGGCTTCTCCAACGCCCACTGGATCGGACCGGACATGGTCCGCGCCGCCCAGCCGTGGCCGTACCAGCTGGCCTACTGGAAGCGCGACGGCATCAAGACCATCGTCAACCTCCGCGGCGGCATCGGCGCCAGCTTCTATGCGCTGGAAAAGGACGCCTGCGAGCGTCTGGGCCTGAACTTCGAGGACTTCGTCATCACCTCGCGCGAGGTCCCGAGCCGTGACCGGGTGCTGGGCGCCAAGGCGCTGTTCGAGCGGATCGAGTATCCGGCTCTCATGCACTGCAAGTCCGGGGCGGACCGCGCCGGGATCATGAGCGTCTTCTACCGGCACTTTCATCTCGGCGTGCCGATCCGGCAGGCGATGACCGAGCTCGGCCTGCGCACCCTGCATGTGAAACAGGGCAAGACCGGCGTGCTCGACTACGTCTTCGAGCGCTACCTGGAAGAGGCCGAGCCCAAGGGGATCAGCTTCATCGACTGGGTGATGAGCGACGCCTACGATCCGAAGGCGATCAAGGCCGACTTCAAGGCGAGCTGGTGGGGCACGGCCCTCACCGACAAGCTTCTGCGCCGCGAATAGAAGCGCCTCAGGCGGCGCCGTCGACCGCGCTGACGGCCATCATCGCGATACCGAAGGCCACGAACAGAACCGCGCCGAACAGACTTTCCAGCATGAGGAAGCCTCCCTTTGATGGGGGCTACCTATCTGCGTCGTGTGACGGGCGCATCACCGTCGAACGACGTTTCTTCGCACACGACCCGTCCGCCCCTAACGCATAGCCAGAACCGCGAATCTGAGCGTCTGTCGAAGAGTGTCCATTCCGGCTGGCCCGACGCCAGCATGCTCGAGACAACATGCAGACCGTTGGACAGGCCGATATCGATCTCCGGCAGGCGACCCGCCAACGACAAGCTCGCCACCTCGGCCCCGAGCAGCCTGTCGAGCGCCTTGCCCCAAAGCCGCTCCTCGGTGTCGCTGCCACCGAGGATCGAACGAGGACCTTCGATCCGCCAGCCCGAGTCGATCATCAGGCCCATCTCGCCCGACGGCCCCATCTCAGAACCGTCCCGCCGCTGCTTGGGATGCAGCAGTCGGCCGAACTCAAGAAAAATCGCAGCCCCATAGCCGCGCCAGACGCGGGATATCGGCATGCCGACAAGCGCGGACTCAAAGGCGCCGAAGTGATCAGCGCGTTGGGCTGGCCTCACACTCAGTGCTGATAGTCCGACGAGGACGGGTCCAGCAGCTTGTGGGCGTGGATGATGAAGTAGCGGGCGTGGGCGTTGTCCACGGTCGCCTGGGCCTTGGCCTTCCAGGCGGCGTGGGCTTCGGCGTGGTTGGGGTAGGCGCCCACGAACTCGACCTGCGAGAGGTCGCGGAACTCGGTCCCGGCGACATCCTTGAGTTCGCCGCCGATGACGAGGTGAACGAGTTGTTTGTCGGTCATGTGCGGTGGCCCTTCCGCGGATGAAGTCAGTTGGAGCGCTCGATATGCCGGACGCGCGCCAGGATCAACGGGTGCAGTCCCGGAGCAGCGCAGACAAGGCTGGGTTCCTTGGGATCAGGACGATTGTAGCTGTAGCTCCGTCCCTTGTGATCGGTCACCACAGCGCCGGCCTCGGTGCAGATCAGGTCGGCGGCGGCCAGGTCCCATTCGTTCTTCGAGGTCAGGGCGATGGCGGCGTCGAAGCGGCCGTCGGCGACCAGGCACATGCGATAGGCGATCGAGTTGCGGGTTTCGATACGCATCTCCGGCCACGGCTCGGGCCAGGCCGGGTGCTTGAACATCGGCCCGTCGCCGAGCATGCCGCATCCCTCGACCGCGTCGCAGACGCTGGCCCGGATCGGCGCGCCATTCAGGAACGCCCCGCCGCCGAGGGTGGCGGTGAAGGTCTCGTCCAGCTCGGGCGCGTGAACCACGCCGGCGGTGACCTTGCCATCCTCGACCACGGCGATCGACACCGCCCACCAGGGCTTTTCCTTGAAGAAGGCCACGGTGCCGTCGATCGGATCGACCACGAACAGCCGCGACTGCGCGAGCCGCGCGGGGTCGTCGGCGGTCTCCTCCGAGAGCCAGCCGTAGTCCGGCCGCGCCGCGCCCAGCCGTTCCTTGAGCAGGGTGTCGACGGCGAGATCGGCGTTGGTCACCGGCGAGCCGCCGTCCTTGGACCAGACCTTCAGGCCCTCGGCCTTCATGCGCATGGCGACGACGCCGGCGTCGCGGGCGGCAGTCTCGATAAGGGCGAGGTCGTCGGTGCTCATCGGCCGGCGATCGCCAGGCCGTCGACCAGGATCGACGGGGCGTTGGAAGAGCCGCGCAGCTCCAGATCCGCGCCCGGGACAAGGCGGCCGTAGATGTCGATCAGGTCGCCGGCGACGGTGATCTCGGTGACCGGATAGGCCAGCTCGCCATTTTCGAACCAGAAGCCCGAACAGCCCACCGACCAGTCGCCGGTGTTGCCGTTCAGCGACGGGCCGAACATCGAAGTGATCAGCAGGCCGTCCTTCGCATCGGCCATCAGGCCGGCGAGGTCGCGGGTGCCCGGCTCCAGCGTCAGGTTGCCGGTCGACACGCCGGGCGGTCCGGCAAGGCCGCGCGAGGCGTGGCCGGTGGTCTCCATACCCAACTGCCGGGCCGAGGCGACGTTGAGCAGCCAGGTGGTCAGCACGCCGTCGTCGATCAGGGCCATGCGCTGGTTGGCGACGCCCTCGTCGTCGAACGGCGACGAGCCGAGCCCGCGCACGCGGTGGGGGTCGTCGACGACGCTGACGCCCTTGGCGAACAGCGGCTGGCCGAGGTGGTTCTTGAGGAAGCTGACGCCCCGGGCCACGGCGGGTCCCGAGATGGCGCCGATCAGCGGGCCGAGCAGCGAGGCGGCAAGGCGGTTCTCGAAGATCACCGGCGCGGTGGTCGAGGCAATCTTGCGGGCGCCCAGGCGCTGGACCGCCCGGCGGCCGGCCTCGGCGCCGACGTCGGTCGCGCCGGGCAGGTCGGCGCCGTGGCGGGTGGTGCGCCCTTCCCCGCCCCGCTCCATCGACGAGCCCTCGCCGGCCACGGCCGAGGCCGACAGCGAGAAGGCCGAGGCCTGATGCGGACCGTAGAAGCCGTCGCTGGTGGCGTAGCGCCAGGACGAGGTCGACCAGGCGGCCGATCCGCCGTCGGAGTTGGTCACCCCCTCGATCGAGCGAGCCCCGATCTCGGCTTCGCGGGCGCGGACTTCCAGCGTCTCGGGCGAGGGTTCGGCGGCGTCGTAGAGGTCGAGCTCGGGCAGCACGCCTTTGGCCAGCCGCTCGCGCGGCGCGAGGCCTGCGTAGGGGTCTTCAGGGGCCAGCCGGGCCATGGCCACAGCGCGCTCGATCAGCTTGCGACGGCCGTCGGCGGAGATGTCGGAGCCGGACACCGTCGCCTGACGCTGGCCGACGAAGACGCGCAGGCCCAGGTCCCGCGATTCCTCGCGCTCGACCTCTTCCAGCGCGCCGTTGCGCACGTTCACGGACAGGGACTGACGCTCGGCGAACACGACCTCGGCCACGTCGGCGCCGGCCTTCAGCGCGGCCGCGACCGCCTCATGCAACTGGTTTTCATCCATGCCCCGGTTATGGGGAGACCGCAGCCCGGGGGCAAGGGCGCGACGGCGGCTAGAGCACGGCCGTGAACAGCGTCGCCGCGATCAGGAACACATAGGCCAGCCAGGTCAGGGTCATGCCGATCGAGCGGGCGACGGAGACGCCGCCGCTGGCCGACAGCCCGACCGCGTGGGTCACCCGCCCCGCCAACAGCAGCGCGCCCGCGACATGGACCAGCAGCGGCGAGGCGCCGGCGACGTCGAGCACGATCAGTCCGGCGAGACCGGCCGGGATGTATTCGCTGGCGTTACCGAAGGCGCGGACGGCCTGGGCGACTTCGGGAATGCCCTCGTCACCGAACAGGATCTTGTGCTTCTGCCGCTGGCGCACGACCAGCGCCGACAGCACCAGCATGAGCAGCAGGTGAAGGCCGACCCAGAGGGCGGCCGCATGTCCCGCGTTCGTTACGTCCATCGCTCACCCCTGACAGAAATGGTCGTTTCTAGCGGTCGGGGATTAGCCGTCGTTTCTCTCCCGAGGGCAAGCCTGTGCGCTCGGAAGAGAAACGGTCGCGCGTGGGGCTGACTAGAACTCGCTCCAGCCGTCGTCGGCCGCGACCTGCTGGCGCGGCGCCGCGGAGACACCGCGACCGCCGACGGTCTTCAGCGCCGGCGCGGCATGACGCTGCACGGCAGCGGCGGGACGGGCGGCGGGCGCGGCGCGACGGGTCTCCTCGACCCGGGTCTCGCCGATGCGGAAGCGCCCGACCAGGCCCGACAGCGCCGCCGTCTCCTGGGCGAGGGCCTGGCTGGCGGCGGTGGACTCCTCGACCATGGCGGCGTTCTGCTGGGTCATCTGGTCCATGTGGTTCACGGCCGTATTGACCTGGACCAGGCCAGAGGCCTGTTCCTGCGCCGAGGCGGCGATGCCGGTGACCAGGCTGCTGATCTCGGAGACCTCTTCGACCACCCGCTTGAGGGCGGCGCCGGTCTGGGCGACCAGCTTGACGCCCTGGTCAACCTGGCTGGAGCTGGAGGCGATCAGGGCCTTGATCTCCTTGGCCGCTTCGGCGGAGCGCTGGGCCAAAGCCCGCACTTCCGAGGCGACGACCGCGAAGCCCTTGCCGGCGTCGCCGGCGCGAGCGGCTTCGACGCCCGCGTTAAGGGCCAGCAGATTGGTCTGGAAAGCGATCTCGTCGATGACGCCGGTGATCTGGGCGATCTGGCTGGACGAAGTCTCGATGGCGCGCATCGCCTCAACGGCTTCACCGACCACGAGGCCGCTCTTCTCGGCGCCCTTGCGGGCCTCCTCGACGACGCCACGGGCGCGCTCGGCGCCTTCCGCGGTCTGTTTCACGGTGGCGGTGATCTCGTCGAGCGCGGCGGCGGTCTCCTCGAGGCTGGCGGCCTGCTGCTCGGTGCGGCGCGACAGGTCGTTGGCGGCGTCGCTGATCTCGCCGGTGGTCGAGCGGATTCCGGCGGCGTTGCCGACGATGACCATCATCGCGTCCTGCAGCTTGCCGATGGCGCCGTTGAAGTCGTCGCGGAGCTTTTGATAGTCCTCGGGGAAGGCGGCGGTCAGGCGGTAGGTCAGATCGCCGGCCGAGAGCTTCTCGAGCCCCTCGCCCACCGAGGTGACCACGAAGCGCTGCTGCTCCTCGGCGACCCGACGGACCTCGTCGTTGCGGCGGCGCTCTTCCTCGCCGGCGGCGCGCGAACGCTCCTGCTCGGTGCGGAGGCGGCCGGTCTCGGCCAGGTCGTGGCGGAAGCCTTCCAGCGCCCGGGCGATGCCGCCCAGTTCGTCGGCGGAGTCAGTCCCTTCGATCGGCTCGTCGTAGCGGCCGGCGCCCATGGCGGCGACGGCGGCGCTCAGACGCGACAGTGGCCGGCGCACGACGAGGTTGGTCGCCGCGAACAACGCCGCCAGCACCAGCGCCAGGATCACCAGCCCGCCGATCATCAGGGCGAAGGCCAGTCGGTCGGCGGGGCCGTTGATGGTCTTGGTCGGAATGTCGGTGACCAGCGCCCAGCTGGAGTTCAGCCCGTCCAGCGGCGCGGGCGAGATCAGGCGATCGACCTCGTCACCTTCCGCGTTCTTCACGCCCCTGATGTGGATCGGCTTGCCGTCGGCGATCGCGGCCTTGACCTCGGCGCCGCCCGCGTCGGCATAGGCCTTGGTGCGGACCTTGGCGTCTGGGTGCGAGACCCACTTGGCGTCGGACGACAGCAGCATCACCTCGCCGGTCCCGAACGGCTTCATCTTGCCGAGCATGCCGGAGATGTCGCCCAGCGCCAGGTCGATGCCGGCGACGCCGATCAGCTTGCCGTTCGAATAAACCGGGTGCGAGATGGTGGTGATCAGGGTCGGCTTGCCCTCGATGTCGTACGAGTACGGCTCGATCAGCGCGGTCTTGCCGCTGCTGTAGGGGGCCTTGAAGTAGGGCTCATCGTAGTCGGTGGCGTTGTCGAGCGGCTCCATGATCAGCTTGCCCGCCGACTTCACCCAGTAGGGCGCGAAGGCGCCCTTGCTGTTGGAGCCGAGCGCGGTGTTGCCGATGAACGCGGCGTCGTTGCCGTCGAAGGCGTTCGGGGTGGCCATGAACCAGCTGGCCAGCACGATCGGCGTCGCGTCGGCGTTGGGCTTCAGCATGGTCATGATGGTGGCGCGATCGCGGACGCCGGAGGCGTGGGCCCCGCCGATGCCGGCGGCCATGGCCCGCACCACGCCGCCGACCTCGATCAGCCGGCCTTCGACATCGGCCGCGGCCTGGCCGCCAAGGGCTTCGGCATAGTCACTCGATAGGGTCTGGGCGACCCCTCGCGTATGCTGCGAAACCGCGAAGGCCGCCAGCAACAGCAGGACCCCGACGACGGCGCCGCCGGCGGTAAGCATCTTCCCGGAGACGGAAAGCTTTTGGAACGCACGCATGAGACCCCTCCCAGACTTTCGTCTCGTCTAGGAGGGAGATACTTAACAGGGCGCTTACTTTGAGAAATGCGCTCCATTTCGGAGAATTATTTCTCGCGACCCACCGGGTAGAGCTGGAAGCGGTCATCGTAGAAGGGCGTACGCTCGTAGAACCACGACAGCCGCGCGTCGGCGTCGGCGGCGAACGCGGGCTCGGCGGCCAGCTTGGCCTCGAACTCGGCCTTCAGCGCCGGATCCGCGGCGAGCATGCGGTCGGCCAGCGGGGCGACCGCGTAGCCCTCGATGTACTCGACGCGGTTCAGCACCTCCGGGATCATGCCCCAGGCGAAGAAGCTCTCCGACGACTGCGGCTCGAGTAGAAGCACGGCGATGTCGCCCAGCGGCTGATCGGTCGGCACGCGCACAGACCCGGCCGGGTAGACCCAGGCACGGCGTTGCGGCGTCACCGTGGTCACCGAGATCGGCACATGGCCCTCGTTGGTGGTCGGCGAAACCTTGGGGTCTTCCAGGCGCAACATCTCGACCGAGACCGTCTTCGGCGCGGTCAGGGTCTCCATCTCCAGCCCGTGGATGCGCAGCCGCTCGATCAGGTCGGCGCGGTAGCCGGGCACCCAGTAGGCCACGGGACGCTTAAGGCTCACCGTCGAGCGTGAGCCGTAGAACGGCATCTGCCAGAGCTCCGGGTCCGGCTTGCCCAGCCAGCGCAGTTCCTGGCCACCCGAGGCGGCGCTGTCATAGCGCTCGAACTGGATGCCCTTGAAGGCCCGGGTCGTGACCGGCTTTTCAGTGGAGACGAAGTTGGTCAGCACCTCAGCAGGGCGCAGGGCGCGGTCCTTGTCGATCGCCGCGCGCAGGTCGCCGCCCCTGGCCGCCAGCAGCCGCAGCGCCTCCTCGATGAAGACATAGGTGCCAAGCACCCGCTGCTCGTGCGGCTTGAGGCTGTGGTTCTCGATCAGGATGGTCGGGACGTGGGCCGCCGAGCCCCAGCCGTTGGAGAAGCGCTCGCCGAGCCCGCCATCGAACAGGCCCTTTTTCGGGTCGCGGTCGTCGAGGGCGAAGACCAGTTCGCCCGGGATGTGGCCCTGGGCCTCCAGCGCCCGGTACATCGCCGGCTTGAAGGCCTCGTCCAGCCACTTCGCCGAAGCAGGCGAGCGCGACCAGACGCCGTCTTCGCCGTTGTACCCGAAGGTGACATCGTACTGGTAGTCGATGCCGTCGGTGACGTGGACGTCGACGTACAGGTCCGGCCGGTACTTATTGGCGAAGGCGCGCACGGCCCGCATCTCGGGCTGGTCGAGCTTCATGTAGTCGCGGTTGAGGTTCTGGTTGGTCGCCGTGTTACGCCAGCCCTGGATGCGCGGCCCGCGCTGGTTCGGCCGCGAATAGGCCCCCGACCGCTCGTGGCCGTCGACCGACAGGATCGGGATCAGGATCAGGTTCACCCGGTCGAGCAGGGCGTCCTTGCCGTAGAAGGCGATGTCGCGGAGCAGCATCATGCCCGCGTCCTTGCCGTCGATCTCGCCTGGGTGGATTCCGGCCTGGACCAGCAGCACCGGCTTCTTGGGATCGAGGGTCTTGCCGTCCTTGCTGGCGATCACCGCATAGATCGGCCGGCCTTCGGGCGAGACGCCGAACTGCTCGAGGCGGATCAGGTCGGAGGCGGCGTCCAGCTTGTCGAACCACTTGCGGGTGTCGACGTAGTCGGGGCTGAAGTCGTGCTCCGGATCCTGTTCGAAGCCGCTGGCCCAGGGATCGCTCGCCGGTCGCAACAGCGCCTTGCTGGCCCCGTCCCACGCCGGCGCGGGCGGCAGGAACGGCTGGTCCCAGGGCTTGGTGTTGGGGATGGCGTTCGACGACTCGGACATGGCGGGACTCACGGCCAGAAGGGAGAGAAGGGCCCACAGGGCGGTCATACGCATGGGACACCCCGGCTAAGACGGCGCGAGACTAAACCCATTCGTCACGGGATCAGAAGACGCGCTGAGGACTCACACTAACGCGTTTGGGCCAGCGCGGCCGCCGCTCCCGTCTCGATCCAGCGCGTTCCGGCCCAGCCGGTGTTCGAAAGGGCGATGACGACGGCGTCCTTGTCCGGGAACCTGCGGAACGTGCTGATGTAGCCGTCGAGGCCGCCGGTGTGGCCGTGACTCGGCAGTCCCTCGCGATCACCCACCATGAAGCCCAGACCGTGATAGGCGCCCGGATTGGAGGCCGACAACGCGATCTTCTGTTCGATCATCATCGACCAGGTGGTGGCGCTGACCACCCTGTTCTCGGCGAGGGCCCGGTCGAGGGCGAGCATGTCGGCCATGCTGACGTGAACCGCGGCCGCGCCGAGTTGGATGAAGGCGTAGCTGACCGCCTCCAGGGTCTGGTCCCGCCTGCCGTCGTACTCACGCTTCCAGCTCTTCACGAGGCGGGGATCAGGGACGGAGGTGAAGGTCTTGCCCCTCCCCTGTCCGAGCTCGACGACCGCATCCGCCATCCCCGCCGGCCGCAGGACCAACCGCGTCAGCACCTTGTCGAAGCTCTCGCCCGAGACCCTGGCCGCCGCGTCGGCGAGCAGCTCGTAGCCGAAGTGGTTGTAGCGGTATCCGGACCCCGGCGCCTTGTTCGGGGAGGCCTTGCGTACATCGCGGCGCTTCAGGAAGCTGCGCATCGCCGAGGCGTGGTCGGTCCTGAAGTTCTCCATGAACTCGTCGCTGTGGTCGTGGAGGCCGGACGTGTGGTTGAGCAGCTCGCGGACCGTCACTTCTCGCCAAAGCGGCGGCAGATCGGGGATGTAGGTCACCACCGGCGCGTCCAGCGACATGCGGCCGTCCTCGACCAGCTTCATCACTGCGAGGGCGGTCAGCATCTTGCTGGCGGACAGCAGCTTGAAGCGCGCGTCCGGCGCAAAGGGGCCGCCGCAGCTATGACCGTAGACGGGCTCGCCGGCGACGGCGACGGTGATGATCCCACCGAACTCGCCGGACGCGCACTCCGCCTTCACGGCTCTGTCGAAGACGGTGAAGTCGGGCGCTTGAGCCCTCGCCGACAGCGGAGACAGGACCAGCGCGGTGGCGGCCATGGCTCCCATAATTGCTCGCACGACGCCCTCCGACTTCACATGGGCGAAAGCAGCACAGGCGCGGGGGGATGCATACGGCGCGGACCGCCGTTCGTCGCAAGCCCAAGGGGCTCCGTCGCCTATGAGGCCGGCGCGTCTCTCATCGACCAGGGCTCGCCCTGGAACAGGATCGTCGCCGACCGCGTGACCTGGAAGCCCTGGTAGAGCACCAGCAGGATCAGCACGCCGAGCACCAGCCGGCGGCGCGAAGCGAGCGCCGCGACCAGGGTGCCGATGCTGAAGAGCGCCAGTCCGCCCCAGAAAATCCACGACAGGTTGATGAGCCGCATCTCGCCGTTCAGCCCCCCGACCAGGAAGTAGACCACGACCATGGTCAGGTTCGCCGCGAGAACGCTGAGCAGCACCAGCCGCTTGTGCGCCCAGAAGTGCTCGTCGAGATCTAAACCGGCCTTCAGATGTCGCGGAAACACCAGGGTCGCGGCGACGTAGAAAACGCTGGCGACGACCAGACCCAGGATCAGCAGGGCGTAATTGTACGGCGCATTGCGGAAGATGACCCAGGCCTGGTTCCAGAAGGTGGCGATGTCGATCGCCACGAACACCGCCAGCAGCGGCGTCAGCAGCCCGAAGCGCACCTCGCGCCGATCGTGCAGCGTCCGCGCGAACCCGCCGACCAACTCGGCGACCGAGAAACCCAGCAGCAGGCCGTAGAAGCTGAAGAAGAACTCGAACGGACTCATCGGAACAGACCCACGAGGAGCAGCGCCACGATCCCCGCCAGACCGACCCGCTGGACAGTGCGCGAGGCGAAGGGGATCAGCAGCAACGGCGCGGCGACCCGCAGACCGACCCAGATGCTCGACCAGTCGAGCCCCAGCGTCCGGGTGACCAGGGCGGCGTTGATCAGCGAGAAGATCGGCGACAGCGCGAGCACGATCAGGATGATCCGCCGGTGCTCGAGATAGTGCTCCTCGAGCGACCGCGTCTCGCCGGCCGGCTGGAACATGGCGCGGCTGAGGAAGACGTAGGGCAGCGCCACGCAGGTCATGTTGATCAGCGCCCAGGCGCCGAATTCGACACTGTCGCGAACCGCCCAGAAGCGCAGCCACAGGTTCATCGAGCCCAGCAGGATGATCAGCGCCAGCAGCGGTGGACTGACCCCGACGGCGACAACCCGCCGCTCGCGCCACATATCCGCGAACCCCGTCGCGACATTGGCCGCGGCGAGCCCGAGCAGCAGGCCGTAGAAACTGAACAGATACTCGAAGTCGTCCATGCGGCCCCCCGACCTCGATTACGCGGACAGCCTACTTCCAGATCGGCTTGCCGTCGCCCGGCAATCCCAGGCTGCTCCAGATGTCGCTGACGCGATCGACAACGTCCTGGTCCATGCGGATCTGCTCCCCCCATTCGCGGTGCGTCTCGGGCGGCAGCTTGTTGGTGGCGTCGAGGCCGATCTTGCTGCCCAGGCCGCTCTCGGGGCTGGCGAAGTCGAGGTAGTCGATCGGGGTGTTCTCGATGACGGTGATGTCGCGGGCCGGGTCCATGCGGGTGCTTAGCGCCCACATCACGTCCTTCCAGTCGCGGGCGTCGATGTCGTCGTCCACGATGATCACCCACTTGGTGTACATGAACTGGCGCAGGTAGCTCCAGACGCCGAGCATGATGCGCTTGGCGTGGCCGGGGTAGGCCTTCTTCATCGACACCACGGCGATGCGGTAGCTGCAGCCCTCGGGCGGCAGCCAGAAGTCGACGACCTCCGGGAACTGCTGCTGGAACAGCGGGATGAAGACCTCGTTCAGCGCCTCGCCCAGCACGCTCGGCTCGTCGGGCGGACGACCGGTGAAGGTGGTGTGGTAGATAGCGTCCTTGCGCATGGTGATGGCGCTGACCTTGAACACCGGGAAGCGCTCGACGCTGTTGTAGTAGCCGGTGTGGTCGCCGTAGGGCCCCTCGTCCTCGAACTCGTCGAGCATGACGTGGCCCTCGATGACGATCTCGGCCTGGGCCGGCACCATCAGCGGCACGGTCTTGGCCGGCACCAGGTCGACCTTGGATCCGCGCAGAAGACCGGCGAATTGGTACTCCGACAGGGTGTCCGGCACCGGGGTCACGGCGGCCAGGATCACGCCCGGATCGGCGCCGATCACGGCGCAGGCAGGCAGCGGGTCGCGGCGACCGGCCTTCTTGTGGCGACCGTAGTGCTGGGCTCCGCCGCGGTGGGCCAGCCAGCGCATGATCGCCTTGTCCTTGCCCAGCACCTGCATGCGGTAGATGCCGAGGTTGAAGTCGTCTTCGCGCGCGTCCGAGGGCCCCTTGGTGACCACCAGCGGCCAGGTGATCAACGGCGCCGGCTCGCCCGGCCAGCAGGTCTGGACAGGCAGCTTGCCGAGATCGATGTCGTCGCCCTTCCAGACCACCTGCTGCACCGGCGCGGTCTTCACCACCTTGGGCCGCATGCTGAGCACCGTCTGTGCCAGGGGCAGCATGTCGATCGCGCCCTTGAGGCCGCGCGGCGGTTCCGGCTGACGGAGGAACGCCAGCAGCTCGCCGACCTCGCGCAGCTCGCCGGCCGTGGTCCGCGGCTCGCCGCCGAGAGTCACGCCCATCGCCACCCGCTTCACCGTGCCGAACAGGTTGGCCAGGCACGGCATCGGCGAGATCGTGCCATCGGGGTTCACCGGCTTTTCGAACAGCACCGCCGGTCCGCCGTTGGCCAGCAGCCGGGTACAGATCTCGGTCATCTCCAGCACCGTGGAGACCGGCTCGGTCACCCGGACCAGCTCGCCGTCCGCTTCGAGTTTGGCGATGAATTCCCGCAGCGACCGATAGGCCAAAATCTTGCTCCCGTTACGCGCGGCGGAAGCTAGGGGGATGCGGCGCGGCTGTCACGCGGTCTGACGTTCGGATCGCCCCATCACCCGGTCGAGGCCGACGACCAGCAGGCCGGCGAACAGGAAGAACGCCAGCAGCGCGACCATGCTGATCGCCACCCCGGGGTAGCCGAGCTTGACCACATCGAGGAAGGGGTAGGGGTAGAAGCCGCCGATCGCTCCGTAGATCAGCACCCAGACGCCGTAGACCGCCGGCACGATCAGCCACGCCGCCGCGTCTCGCCACTTCAGCAACCGCTTGGGGGCGAACAGCAGCCAGTCGAGGATGACGATCACCGGGTCGACATAGTGCAGCGTGTAGTCGACCACCTTCTGCAGGCCCTGCGGATCCCAGATGCCGCGCAGCAGGAAATGGTAGGTGACCATGACCACGGCGATGAAGGCCGTGATCCCGCCGCGCACCGCCGGCCGGCTCCACCAGCGGCCGACGCCCTCCGGCGCCAGCAGCGGCAGCGTCAGGGCCAGCGCCGCCATCAGGTTCACGAGGATGGTGAAGTAGCTGAAGAAGTTGACCGTGAGCACCGCGACCTCGGCCGGCGGCTTGCCCTGGATCATCAGCCCGTACTGCCCGATCAGGGCGGCCCAGACGATGACGGCGGCGATCGCGCGATAGAGCTTCATGACATCCTCCCGCTTTGGAAGGACGCTATGGATTCATTCCCCGTCTGTCGACCGTTCCGCGTCCCACGCCTTTTCCATCGCCTTGGTCGCCATCTTTCGCCACTGCCGTTCGAGCAGGACCCGCGCCTGCGCCGGGTCGAGGGTGTTCAGCCGCGCCAGCACCATCGGGTAACCGCGATAGTGGTCGGTATAATGGAAGGTCTGCGGCTCCATCTCGATCAGCAGGTCACGCTCGTCGTGCGGCACGCACTGAAGCACGGCGCTGTCGTCCTCGGCGCGGACGCGGGTGAAGAACTTGCCCCGCACCTTGAACGACGGCTCGCCGTAGCTGGTCCCCTCCTCGGCGCCGGGGAACGACAGGACGATGGCGGTGAATTCTTCGCGGGTCATGCGACTATCCCAACGACGTGGCGCGGGGACCGAGCAGGATGATGCCGGCCCCGATCAGACAGACCAGTGCTCCGATGGCGTCCCAGCGATCGGGCCGCATGCCCTCGACCGCCCACAGCCAGCCGAGCGAGGCGAGAATGTAGATGCCGCCATAGGCCGCATAGGCGCGCCCCGCCGCCTCGGTCTCGACCAGGGTCAGCAGCCAGGCGAAGGCGATCAGGGCGGCGATGCCCGGCACGACCCACCAAACGCTGCGGCCCAGCCGCAGCCAGCTCCAGAACGCGAAGCAACCACCGATCTCCGTCAGCGCCGCGAGGGCGTAGATGCCGAACGACTTCATGCAAACCTCAGGGGGCCGGCGGCGCGCAGGCGTCGTCTGTCAGAGCGTCGTTGTAAGGCTTGTCGAAGCAACGTCCCAGCCGCTCCAGCGCCTTGGCGTTCATGTCGTCGCCCGTGGTCTTGCGGGCGCGGAGGGTCGAGGTCGCCGCGTCGAGGCCCGGCCGATCCTTGACGAAGAAGGCCCGCATGCCGTCGACAAAGCTGTTCCAGTCGATGTGGTAGTCGGCCGGGAGGTCGGCGCGACGGCCCAGCGGCACGATCCGCGCGGCGCTACGCTCATCGCCCGCCGAGGCCAGATACTGGGCCATATGGAAGGCCATGATCGCCCGCTGCCCCGGTTCGGCGACGGGGCCGTAAGCGAGGTAGTCCTCAGTCGCGTCCGCCGCCTCGCGATAGCAGCCGGCGGCGCCGAGCGACCGGGCGTTTGACGGAAGTGTCGGCCGTTGGTCGAAGTCGGGGAACGACAGCTTGCGGTTGGCCACCTTGTCCTCGGCGGTCAGCACGCAGGCCGACGCATTGGCGGGCACAGGTTGGTGCGTATGCTCGCCGGAGAGCAGCATCAGTAGCAGACCGATCATGTGTCCCCGCCGTTCAACACGTTGAGCGTCCTGACTACGCGGCAGTACTCTCCATCCATATTGGCCAGCGACATGTCGTGCACATCCTGCGCCGAGCGCGGCACGCCGCCGTGGTCACGGCGGGCGAAGGTGAAGCAGGCGTCTTCGACCAGCCGCACGTCGAAACCGAGGTTACCCGCGTGACGGACCGTGGTCTCGACCGAGTTGTTGGTGATCACGCCGGCGATCATCAGGATCGTGACGCCGTCGGCCCGCAACCGCGCCTCCAGATCCGTGCCGACGAAGGCGCTGTGCACCCGCTTGCTGACCACGGCCTCGCCCGGCAGCGGCGCCGCCTCGGGCTTGAAATCGCGACCTGGTCCGTCGGCGTAATAGGATGAGTCCGGATTGCCGGAGTCGTGGCGGACGTGGATCACCGGCCGCCCCTGATTGCGCCAGTGGGCCAGCAGGGCGGCGATGTTGGCCTCGGCGCCCGGGTTGTTGCGCGGCCCCGCCGCCGCCCAGCGCGGATCATCGATGGCGCGCTGGACGTCGATGATCAGCAGGACAGCGGTCGCGAGATCGTCGCTCATCAATAGGCCAACGCCACGCCGTCCTTGCGCATTTCAGTGGCGGCGGCGTAGCGGCCGGGCCAGCGTTCGATGGCTTGGTAGCCGCCATAGCCTCCGGGGTTGAGGCCGAGCTTCCAGCCGATCGCCTGCAGCGCCCTGCGAGTTGCTTCCGGCACACCCGTCTCCAGATGCAGCTCGCCGGGCTGGCCGAGCAGTTGGCCGGTGGGCTCGGTTCCGCCCTCGTGGTGCCAGCGCGGACTGTCGCCGGCCGCCTGCAGATCGAGGCCGAAGTCGACCATGTTGCTGATGATCTGGGCCTGCCCCTGGGGCTGCATGTCGCCGCCCATGACGCCGAAAGCCAGCCACGGCTCACCGCCGCGCGTGGCGAAGCCGGGGATGATGGTCTGGAACGGCCGCTTGCCCGGTGCATAGAGATTGGGATGGCCGTCGGTCAGGCTGAACAGTTCGCCCCGATCCTGCAGCATGAAGCCAAGGCCGTCGGGGACCAGGCCCGAGCCCATGCCCCGATAGTTGGACTGGATGATCGAGACCATCATCCCGTCCTTGTCCGAGGTGCAGAAGTAGGTGGTGTCGCCCTTGGACGGCGCCTGGCCGGCATGAACCGGATTGAGGATGCGGTCGGGCCGGATCAGCTTCGCCCGTTCGGCGGCATAGGCCTTGGAGTTCAGCCACTCGACCGGGACCTTGCTGAATTGCGGGTCGGCGAAGTAGCGGCCGCGATCCTCGTAGGCCAGGCGCTTGGCCTCGACGGCGTGGTGGATTGCGGCGGCGGACTGGAAGCCCATCGCCTTGACGTCGAAGGTCTCGAGGATGTTGAGCAGCTGCAGGGTGGACAGGCCCTGGCTGTTGGGCGCGAGACCGTAGACGTCGACGCCGCGATAACCACTGACCAGCGGCGTGGTCCATTCACTGTGATGGGCCTTCAGGTCGGCGCGGGTCATCCAGCCGCCGATGCGCTTGAAGTAGGCGTCGATCGTGTCGGCGATCGGGCCGTCGTAAAAGGCGTCGCGACCGCCCTCGGCGATCAGGCGGTAGGTCTTCGCCAAATCCGGGTTGCGGAATACCTCGCCTTCGCGCGGCGCGCGGCCTTCTGGGCCCCAGACCTTGTTGAAGTTGGCGACCTCCTCCAGGCCCGAGGCCGGGTCGTTGAAGCGCTTGTGCGAGCCGGCCAGGTAGTAGGCGACGTTCTGCGCGACGGGCGCACCCGCCTCGGCCTGGGCGATGGCGGGGTCGAACAGGTCCTTCCACGGCAGCTTGCCGTACTTCTGGTGCAGGTCCCACCAGGCCTGCACCGCGCCAGGGACGCTGACGCTGATCGCGCCCCAGCTGGGGATGCGGCCGTTCTTCGACCGGGCCCGGACCGTCTCCAGCGACAGCCCCTTCGGCGAGCGGCCCGAGCCGTTGAGGCCTATGACTTTCTTGGTCTTGGGGTCCCACAGCATCACGAAACAGTCGCCGCCGATGCCACAGGCGATCGGCTCCAGCAGACCGAGACAGGCGTTAGCCGCGATCGCCGCGTCCATGGCCGACCCGCCCTTCTTCAGGGTCTCGATCGCCGCCAGCGTCGCCTGCGGATGCGCCGTCGCCGCCGCGCCATGGATGCCCCAGGCGGCCGAGCGGCTGGCGTAGGTTGCGCCGTCGACGCGATCGCCGCCGTGCATGTCCGGCCGATCCAGGTTGGGATTGGTGGGCCGGCTCTGGGCCAGGGCCTGACCCGCGAAAGCGGCGGCCGGCAGGGCGGCGAGAAAGGTGCGGCGACGCATGCGGAGGAGCCCCTGAGACTGAACAGGAGGGGACTATAGGCCGGTGGTCGGGAGGGGCTAGGGGCTAGGGAGTAGGACCCAATGGCGCCCGCCGCTTCCGCGAGCGCCCTATTCCCTATTCCCTATTCCCTACACGCTATCGCTCAGTACCATCGCATACGGCCGCAGTTCACCCTCGACGGTGGCGTAGCCGCTGACGATCTTGTGGTCGGGGTTGATGAGGCCCAGGTCGACGTCCTCGTGCGGGAAGATCACGAAGCGCCGGTCGCCGACGCTGACGACCAGCTGGTAGGCCTCCTCCGCCCGCACCGACATCGCCTTGATCCGTCGGTAGTAGGGCTCGCGGCGCCACGCCATCGGGCCGCTCGGCTCGACCACCACGTTGAGCCGGCGGCCGCTTTCGTCCGCATACATCACGAACTTCGCGCGGGTCGGCTTCCAGGCCTCGTCCAGCCGATCCGAGGTCAGCCACATGCAGGTGAAGACGCGGCAAGCGTCCGGCCGGGTGTCGTAGACGCCGCAACCGCCGCCGCCCTTGCGGAAGTGGGAGCACCACTGGCCGTTGGTCTTGCCCAGCGCCTCGATGGCCAGCAGCTTGCAGCACAGGCCGCAGTCGCCGCAGCTCTTTCCGACCTCGCCCATGGAAACCCCGAATGCTCAGGTGCCGGAGTTTAGCTCTGGCTTATGACAGTTCTTCAGGGGGCTCCGACCACACCGCCAGCTCGTTGCCGGCGGGGTCGCGGAAGTGAAAACGGCGGCCGCCGGGGAAGCTGAAGATCGGCTTCACCACCTCGCCGCCGGCGGCCTCGACCTTGGCCAGCATGGCTTCCAGATCGTGGGCATAGAGGATCACCAGCGGCGGCTTGCCGGCGACCTCGGCGTCGGCGTCGAAGCCGCCGTCCAGGCCCTGGTCGAAGGCGGCGTATTCCGGGCCGTAGTCGATGAAGCTCCAGCCGAACGCGGCGGCGTAAAAGGCCTTGGTCCCGGGCAGCGCGCCGCCGGGCATTTCCACATAGTCGATCTTGCCGTCTGCACGCATGGCGGAGCTCCTGCCTGTTCTTTTTATGTTCTATTCACACAAGGCGGCGAGTCAACGCTCAGGGCACGGCCCAGACGCTGGTCTTCTTCACTTCGAAGTCCTCGAGCTCGCGGGTCGTCTGCACCTGATACTCGGCCAGGAAGGTCAGGCCCTGACGCGGAAAGTAGGTCCGGCCGGGATCGCCGATCAGAACCGTCTTGCCTTCCGCGCGCGCCGCGTGGAGCCAGGCCAGGACCTGCTCGGCCAACGGCTTCTCGTAGCAGATGTCGCCGGCGAGGATCACGTCCGCCTCGGCCGGCGGCGGGCTGTCCAGCAGGTTCACCTCGGTGAAGTCGATGGCGACCCCGTTCTCAGCCGCGTTCAGCGAGATCGCCGCCCCGCAGAAAACGTCGATGTCCGCCGCCAGCACGCTCGCCGCGCCCGCCTTCATCGCCGCGATCGCGACCAGGCCGGAGCCGGAGGCGAAGTCGATCACCCGCTTGCCGGCGACGACCTCGGGATGGTCGAGGACATAGCGCGCCAGCGCCTGTCCGCCGGCCCAGGCGAAGGCCCAGAACGGGGGCGGCAGGCCGATCTTCTCCAGCTCCTCCTCGGTCAGCCGCCAGATCGGCGTGACCTCGTCGGCGAGGTGCAGTCGCAGCTCCGGCGTATGCGGCGGCGGCTGCAGCCGGGTGTTGGCGACAATGAAGGCGCGGTGGTCGGTGATCATTTTCAAAGAAGCGCGACCTTTTTGCACTCGCGTTGTCGCGCGGGCAGAGTAGCCTGACGCAATGCCCGCGTGTCCTGCGGGAGGGGGGAACTATGTCTAATATCAATCAGCGCCTCGTCGGCGCGATGGCGATCGCCTGCGTCCTTGTAGCGGGTTCTTCCGCGCAGGCCCAAGCAATGACGGAAGCTTCCGCCACGCCGGCGGTGGCGACGGCAGTCGCCCCGGCCGCAACGATCGAGCTACCGGAAGGCGCCGAGCTCCGCATCCGCTTTAACGAAAAGCTGTCGTCCGCGACGGCCGCGGCGGGCGACCGCTTCACCGTCACGCTGGATGAGCCGATCCAGCTCAGCAACGGCGTCGTTATTCCCGCAGGCTATCGCGGCTTGGGCGAAGTCACCGTGGCCGACAAGAAGGGCTTCATGGGCAAGGCCGGGCAGCTGAACGTGCGGCTCGACTATCTGCGCATCGGCGACACCCGCGTCCGGCTACGCGCCAGCAAGGGCCAGGAGGGCAAGGGCGCCATGGGCGCGACGATCGCCCTGACCGTACTGTTCGGCCCGCTCGGCCTGCTCAAGCGCGGCCATGACATCGAGATCCAGCCGGGCCAGTCGCTCATCGCCTATGTGGACTCGCCGACCATCGTGCCGACGCCGCTCGCGCCGCCGCCGGTCAACTGATCCATGGTTCGGCGGGGGCTTCACCGCCCTCGCCGAGGCTGTCCCGTCCGCGCGTCTCGAACGCCGCCCCTGACATGACCTCGCGAACCCCTTACACTGGGGGGCGCGGGGGTTTCGGTTCGGGCGAACGGGATCATGAAGACAGTGGCTTCGCCAAACACGGCCACGCGCCTTCGGGCGCGCTTCGCACCCCAACGGGCGTCGGTCATCACCGTGCTCGTGGTCGTGGCGCTGGTGGATATCCTCTTCACCCTGGACGCGGCGGCGCGGGGCCGAGGCCCGAAGCTGTCGCATATTCCGGCGGAAGCGCTGATCTATCTGACGCTCAGCGCCATCAGCTATCTGCTCTACATGACGATCCAGGCGGCGGCCGGCCTTCGGCTGGCGCCGCGGCTGCTGGTCATCTTCGTCGCCTGCGTCATCTGCGGGATCATCTACCAGCCGGTCGTGCGCGTCATTCTCGACGCCCTGACGGACCAACCCATCCCCCCTTGGCAGGGGCCGACGCTGCGCGGCATTCACGTCAACACCATGCTGTACCTGTTCACGGCGGCGGCGCTGGTGGCGGTGGACTATCACCGCGCGGTCCGCGAGCGGGAAGATCAGCTCGCGCGAAGCCAGGCCCTCGCGGAAGAAGCGCATCGGCTGGCCCTGCGCTACGAGATCAATCCGCACTTCCTGTTCAACGCCCTGAACTCGGTCTCGACCCTGGTGCTCGCCCACCGGAACGAGGCGGCCGAAGACATGCTCATGCGGTTGTCGGACTTCTTCCGGCAGACACTCGATACCGTGGATGACCGCATGATCTCGCTCGGCGAGGAGATCGACCTGCAGGAGGCCTACCTGCATGTCGAGCAGGCGCGTTTCGGCGACCAGGTCTCCACCCAGATCAATGTGCCGACGCCACTGCTGGACGCACAGGTGCCGGCCCTGATCCTTCAGCCACTGGTCGAGAACGCCGTAAAGCACGGCGCGCCGCCAAGCGGCGCCACGAGCCTGATCATCATCCGCGCCGTGGCCGAGAACGGGCAGCTGGTGCTCGAAGTGATCAATCCCGTCAGCGGCCTCGGCCAGGCCGGAACCGGGACCGGCCTCAAGAACGTACGCGACCGGCTGGTGTCCCACTTCGGCGCCGCCGGCGCCCTGACCGCCGACACGCCCGAGCCCGGCGTCCATCGGGCCAGGCTGACGCTGCCGCTGGTCCTGGCCGAGCCCGAGCCCGCCTGATCGTCAGCGCGCGGCTTCCGGGGCCCGCGCCGACGCTTCCTTCAACACCGTCAGATATCCGGGCGTGGTCAGCATCCGGTCGAGCACGCCCTTCTGCTTCAGCAGTCTGTGCGCCCTGGGCAGGTTCCAGCAGGGCATATGCATGAACATGTGATGTTCGCAGTGGTAGTTCACGTAGTAGGGCGCGATCAGCAGCCGCTCGACGGGACCCACCAGCGTGGTGCGAGCATGGCGCAGCGGATCGGGCTGGTTCTCGCCGACCAGCGCGTGCTCGGCGATGTTCCGCAGCCGCGTCACCAGCGGATACCAGGTCGCCATCGGCAGCAGCCACAGCACCGGCCAGGCCCACCACAGGCCGAACGCCGACAGCACGATGATCAGCGGGATGTGGAAGATCAGGAACGGCTTCCAGAACGCCAGCACGCCCTTCAGCGTCCTGCCGAACGGAACGCCCTTGCGGCCGCCCTGCACGAAGGCGTCGATGGTCGGCTGGATGCGCTGCTTGTAGAAGGTCTGGCCGGTCAGGTCGCGGACCACCTTGCGCCACAACGAGGCGCGGGTGGTCGGGAACGGCTTTGAGAGGCCCAGGTCCGGGTCTTCCTGCTGCTGCGCGAACTTGTGGTGCTGCAGGTGGTAGTCGCGATAGCGCGGCAGGTCGGCGTTGGTCGGGGCCCCGGCCAGCCAGTGGCCGACCCAGTCGTTGACCTTGAGATTGGGATGCAGGCAGCCGTGGGCGCCGTCGTGCATCAGGATCGCCAGACCCAGCTGCCGGGCGCCGATGACCATCACCGCGAACACCAGGGTGATCGGGTTCGGCCAGACCACGAACAAGGCGCCGGCCGCGATGATGGTCAGCCAGGCATGGGCGATCATCCAGATGCCCTTCCACGACGACCGCGCCGCGAGGGGCGCCCATTCCTCGTCGGTGAAGAAGTCCTTCGGTTTTACGCGTGCTGCGACGGCCATGCAGCGATTGTCTCACTTCCGCGCCGGGAAGGGTAGGACGATGCACGGGATCAGGTTGCGGCAAAGCGGTCATGCCGAACGGCAGCTAGGGATGGAACGTGGACCTTGCGTCCGAAAAAACCGCGAAGCAGTGTGGCATGATGGAGATGCCCGATCTGCCTCGCGGCCATATCGTCGAGTTTCGGTACAGGCATCGTCCGTATCCCGATCGGCCAACGCTTTCCTTGACGATGCTTTCCTCGCGAGAGGGAACTGCTGACGAGTCCGTGGTCGTGTTCGACGGTGTTAGTGATTTGAAGGTCACCAACCTGAACCACCTTTCCAGCGGTGAGAGCATTCTTCAGGCGCGGGATGTCCGGAATTGGCAGCACGATGGCGTGCGATATGTCATTTCTGACACCGAGGATGAACTACTCACCTTCAAATGCTTGTCTTGGCGCTATCCGGGCTGAATGTCCGCACGGTTCGCGACCTGACATTGGCTTGGAGGGCGGCAGATAGTGGCGGAGGCCTTGAGCCCACGTAAGCACCCGATCGAAGGCCGCCCCAGCGTTTGACTCGCCCTCAGAACGCCATCAACGGCTTCCAAACCCCGACAGCGAAGGCCGCGACGAGGATCAGTCCCGCCACGCTGTTGGACTTGAACAGGGCCAGCGCGCCGCGCCCGTCCTCGACGTCGAGCCGAGCGGCTTGCCGAGACAGATGCACCGCGAACAGCGCCGCCGGCGGCAGGAACATCGGTCCCAATCCACCGACCCAGGCGGCGGCGACGACCAGAGCGAAACAGACGGCGTAGAAGCCGAGCACCGCCTTCGGCGCATTGGCGCCGAGCCGCAGGGCCGACGACTTCACCCCGGCCAGGGCGTCGTCCTCGAGGTCTTGCACCGCGTAGATGGTGTCATAGCCGAGGGTCCAGAACACCAGCCCCGCGTAGAGCAGGATCGCCGGCCAGCCCGGGGCGCCGGCGACGGCGGCGAAGCCCAGCAGCGCGCCCCAGTTGAAGGTCAGGCCCAGCCAGGCCTGCGGCCACCAGGTGATCCGCTTCATGAACGGATAGGCCGCGACCAGCGCCAGCGAGGCGACGCCCAGGCCGATCGCCCAGAGGTTCAGGGTCAGCAGGATGATGAGGCTGACCAGCGAGCAGCCGACCAGAAAGGCCCAGGCCTGTTTGACGCTGATCTGGCCCGACGGGATCGGTCGGCCGGCGGTGCGGGCGACCTTGGCGTCGATGTCGCGATCGACGATGTCGTTGTAGGCGCAGCCCGCCGCCCGCATCAGCGCCGCGCCGAGGAAGATCAGGAGCAGCAGCAGCGGATCGGGCGCCCGGCCCTGCATCGCGCAGGCCAGGGCCACGCCCATCCAGCCGGGCAGCATCAGCAGCCAGATTCCCGCGGGCCGGTCGAACCGGCCCAGCTTCAGCCACGGCCGCAGCGCGGGCGGGGCATGGCGGTCCACCCAGTTGGTCGGCGCGGCGTCGGGCAGGATCGTGGTCATGTCCGCATGGATAGCGGCGGCGACGCTTCTGGCCAACGCATTGATATTTGTCCGGGACGCGACGGCGCTGTCGTCGCATTGTGGGGTCGATGGAGTCCCCCCCGCCGCCTCGTCGTCGCCAGCGTTCCCGCGCGTCCCACTGGATGCTCGACAGCCTCGGCATGGCGCTGGTCGCCATCGGGGCCGTCGGCGTGGTCACGCCGGGCCTGCCGACGACGGTGTTCTGGATCGGCGCGGTAGTCTGCTTCCTTAAGACCCGGCCCTGGGCGGTGCGACCGCTGCTGAAGACCCCGGTGGTCGGGCCGGCGATCATCGGGTTCCTGAGGTGGCGGCCGTTTGGGGGTGGACGGAAGAAACGCGGTTAGGCGTTGCGTCCTTCGAGACGCGGTGGAGTTTATCCTCGGGTCGGCCTTCGGCCGAGCCCGGGGGCCGCTCCTCAGGATGACTGGGTCAGAAATCAGTCAGGGTGAGGAGCGAGCCTCAAGCGAGCGTCTCGAACCACGCACGGCCTGTCACCGCAAAACCCCATCACGCCTAAATCACCCCCGCCCTCTCCCGCGAAACACCGTTCGCGCCTATCTGACCGCGAGGTCTTTCCATGAGCGAACAGTACGAAGACGAGGAGGAAACCCGCGAGCGGGTGCTCTCCAACGGCCAGGTCATGGCCTTCATCGCCGGCTTCTGGCTGCGGCGGCGATGGCTGCTGCTCGGCTCGGCGGGGCTGATGCTCGTCGCCGTGGGCTTCGACATCCTGATGCCGACGGCGGCCAAGGCGCTGATCGACGCGGTCGCCGATCCGGTGCGCGATCCCGACCGCGCCTGGCGGGCCTGGGCGCTGTTCGTCGGGGTCTACGTGGCCTTCGTGATCACCCGCAACATCGCGTTCCGGTTCTGGAACCCGATGGCCGCCCGCAACATGAAGGAGCTCAGCGACGAGGGCTTCCGCCGGGTTCAGGGCTTCTCCGCCGACTGGCACGCCGACACCTTCGCCGGCGCCACGGTGCGACGACTGTCACGGGCGATGTGGGGCTACGACTCGGCGTCGGACGCGCTGGTGCTGTGGCTGGGTCCGGCGCTCTTGGTGCTGTTCGGGCTGTCGATCCAGATGGCGATCAAATGGCCGCTGGTCGGGGCGCTGTCGTTCGCCGTGGTCGTCGCCTTCCTGTGGCTGAACCTGAGCATGGTGAAGCTCTATGTGCGGCCCGCCAACCTGAAGTCCAACGCGCTGGACAGCCGCATCGGCGGGGCGCTGGCCGACGCCATCACCTCCAACCCGACCGTGAAGAGCTTCGGCGCCGAGGCGCGCGAAGAGCAGCGCTTCGCCGGCGTGACCAACGCCTGGAGCCGCGCCGTCCAGGTCACCTGGGCCCGGTTCATGGACGTCTGGGTGCTGCAGAACGTGCTGATGGTGATCCTGCAGGCGGGCATGACCGGCATCCTGCTGAATCTCTGGGTCCAGGGCCGCGCCACGCCCGGCGACATCGCCTTCGCCATCACCACCTTCATGCTGATGAGCGGATACCTGCGCAACATCGGCGAGAACGTGCGGATGATGCAGAAGGGCCTGGACGACGTGGAAGACGTCGCCAACTACGCCCGCATGACACCGCAGGTGGCCAATGCTTCGGGCGCCCGGCCATTCGCCGGCGTCGAGGGCGAGATCGTCTTCGACCACGTCACCTTCCGCTACAAGAGCGCCGAGGAGCCGCTCTACGACGGCTTCAACCTGACCATCGCCCCGGGCGAGCGGGTGGCGCTGGTCGGGCCGACAGGCGCGGGCAAATCGACGTTCGTCAAGCTGGTCCAGCGGCTCTACGACCTGCAGGGCGGCGCCATCGTCATCGACGGCCAGGACATCGCGGGCGTCGAGCAGGGTAGCCTGCGCCGCGCCATCGCCGTGGTGCCGCAGGACCCGGCCCTGTTCCACCGCACCATCGCCGAAAACATCGGCTATGCCCGTCCCGACGCCACGCTGGAAGAGGTCCGGCTGGCGGCCAGGCGCGCCCACGCTCACGACTTCATCGAGAAGCTGCCCAAGGGCTACGATACCCTGGTCGGGGAGCGCGGCGTGAAGCTGTCGGGCGGCGAGCGCCAGCGCGTGGCCATCGCCCGCGCCTTCCTGGCCGACGCCCCGATCCTGGTGTTCGACGAGGCCACCAGCTCGCTCGACGTCGAGACCGAGCGCTGGGTGCAGGCGGCAATGGAAGAGCTGATGGCCGGCCGCACCACCATCGTCATCGCCCACCGCCTGTCGACCATTCGCGGCGCCGATCGCATCCTCGTCTTCGACAAGGGCCGCATCGTCGAGGAAGGAAAGCACGCCGAGCTGAAGGCGCGAGGCGGGGCGTACGCGCGGCTGGCGGCGATGGCCGAGGGGACGGCCTAGGCTTTGCGTCCTTCGAGACGCGCTTCGCGCTCCTCAGGATGACACTCTATGAGTCCGTCATGGTGAGGAGCGAGCCTCAAGCGAGCGTCTCGAACCACGCAACGCGCTCGACCTTCCCTTCCCCATCGGCGCCCGATAGTACGGCTTCAGAGCATTTCTGGACGGGGGCGCTGCATGCGTATTCTGGGCGTAATGGGGCTGGCGGCGACGCTGGCGTTTAGCGGCATGGCGACGGCGGCGATCGCTGCGGAGCCCGACGCAAAGGCCGAGGCCAAGAAGGCCGACAGCGACCTGCTCCCCTTCCCCGCCGACGCGTCGGTCAAGCAGACCACTCGCGTGGCCGGCAAGACGCTGAGCTATACTGCTACCGTCGGCTCGCTGCCGGTGCGCGACGAAAAGGGCAAGAAGATCGGCGAGGTGGTGTTCACCGCCTACACGCTGGACGGCCCGCGCAACCCCAACCGCCCGGTGACCTTCGCCTTCAATGGCGGCCCCGGCGCGGCCAGCGTCTATCTCAACCTCGGCGCCATCGGGCCCAAGCGCGTGCAGTTCGGCGCCCAGGGCGACGCGCCGTCGGATTCGGCGGTGCTGCAGGACAACCCGTTCACCTGGCTCGACTTCACCGACATGGTCTTCATCGACCCGATCGGCACCGGCTTCTCGCGCTCGCTGGTCGACAAGGAGCAGAGCAAGAAGGCCTTCTTCGGGGTGAAACAGGACATTAGCTACCTGTCGCGGATCGTCTACGATTGGCTGCTCAAGAACGAGCGCATGACCTCGCCCAAGTACATCACCGGCGAGAGCTACGGCGGCTTCCGCGGCCCGCGCCTGACCCACTATCTGCAGACCGAGCTCGGCGTCGGCGTGAACGGCGTGATCCTGGTCTCGCCGTTCTTCGACGGCACCAGCTGGGCCGGCGGCGACTTCTCGCCGATCCCCTGGGCGATGACCCTGCCGTCGATGGCGGCGGCGAACTACGAGCGCCAGGGCAAGGCCCTGAGCCCCGAACAGATGGCCGAGGTCGAGACCTACGTCCGCGGCGAGTTCATGACCGACTTCATGAAGGGCCGCAGCGACCAGCCAGCGCTGGACCGGCTGGTGACCCGCGTCGCCGCCTACACCGGCCTGCCGGTGAACGTGGTCCGCGAGATGGGCGGCCGCGTCGACAGCCGCGCCTTCCTGCGCGAGCTCTATCGCGGCGAGGGCCGGATCGGCAGCTGGTACGACTCCAACGTCACCGCCTACGACCCCTATCCCTGGGCCCCGAGCCAGCGCAGCGGCGACCCGATCCTCGACGCCCTGATCGCCCCCACCACCAGCGCCATCGTCGACTTCACCACCCGCATCGTCGGCTGGAAGGTCGACGCCCGCTACGAGGCGCTGAGCGGCTCGGTGAACGAGGCCTGGGAGGACGAGCTGACCACGATCGAGTCGGTGTCGCAGCTGCGCAAGGCGCTGGCCAACGACCCGAAGATGAAGGTGCTGATCGTCCACGGCTACAACGACCTCAGCTGCCCCTACTTCGTGTCGAAGACGGTGGTCGACCAGCTGCCGCCGATGGGCAATCCGAACCGGGTGCAGGTGAAGGCCTACCCGGGCGGGCACATGTTCTACAGCCGCCCCGACAGCGGCGTGCAGATGCGCCGCGACGTGATGAGCGTTTACGGGGCGGGTTAGCTACAGGGACGGTCGTAGTTGGTATTCTGGTATTTCGATCGAGGTGGCATGTGAGCCTTACAAGCACGGACGCGGAAGACACAGGCAGATCGAAGCCTTCCGTTCGTCGGCGCGCCAAGGAAATCGCGCCGTTCCGATGCAAGAACCTGATCGCGGTCATTGAGAATCCGACCGACATCAAGAACATCGGCACGGTCATCCGGAATGTGAACGCTCTCGGCGTCGAGAAGGTCTATGTCGTTGATCCCAAACGGGCATTGCCCGACGACTGGGAAGATCTCAGAGAGCGGCCGGCGGTTTCGAAGACCTCGGTTTCGGCCGTGAAATGGACCTTCGTGAAGCGGTTCGACAGCACGGAAGCCTGTTTCGAGCACCTCGAACGCAAGAACTTCGTCTCGATCGTCACCTCGCCTCATGTGAAGGGGAAAGCGAGCATCTTCCTCGACGAAGGTGACTTCACCGCTCACGCCAAGCTGGCGGTTTGGTTCGGCAGCGAGGCGATCGGGATTAGCGATCTCGCCGTTTCACGTAGCGAGATGTGCGTCAGCATTCCCATGTTCGGGATGATCGAGAGCCTCAATCTTGGGACCAGTTCAGGCATCGTCCTCTACGAGGTCACCAAGCAGCGGCGCGCCTATCAGAGCCAGTATGAAAAGCGGAACAAACGCCTGCCCCGCACCATACCGCTTCCAACCAGGATCGAACTGAAGGCCTAGGTCTAGGCCGCCGCGAACAGCAGGCGCCCCACGTCCATCGCCGGCCGCAGCACGCCGAGGTCCGCCTGGCTCAGCGCGAAACAGCCGAGCGAGCGGCCGAGTTTGCCTTCGCGGCTGAGGAACTCCGGCTCGCAGTAGTCGGCGGCGTGGACGATGATCGCCCGGTCGCGGGCCTGGTCGTTGGTCGGCTCCAGCCCGTCGAGCAGGACGTTTGCGCCGTGCTTGGCCCCGCTGCTCATCCCGGCCGTGGCATAGGCGCCGACCGAGGATTCGCCGGAGTCCTTCACGTTGGAGAAGCGGCGCGCGAAGCCGGTGTGGGCGGGATCGGAGTTACGGCCGTGAGCGGTGCGCCAGGCCTCGACTTCACCGGTGACCATGTCGAGCCGGAACAGGCGCGGGTCGCGGGAGTGCTGCCTGAAATCGACGAGGTAGATCTGGTCCTTGCGGGCGACGCGGTCGCCGTGACGCTTCAGCGCGACCAGGGCGTCGTCGAGCAGATCCTTGCGGATCAGGCCCTTTGGATCGAGCGTCACGGCGGCCTGCGGCGACGGCATCAGCAGCGGCTCGGTCGGCACGACAAGCGGCGCCGGGACGGTGGCGACCACGGTCGTCCGCTTGCTGGCGGTGGCGCAGGAGGCGGTCAGGGCGGCGAGGCCGACAACCAGTCCGCGACGCGACAGGCGCGTGTTCAGTGCCTTCATGAGCGATGCTCCCGGTTGCGCCCCCGCGCGGCCAGTGGCGTGCTGGATACCCTTTCAGGTTGCCGGCGCGAACCGGTCAGGGCGTCGCACCCTGCTCACGTTTTCGACATTGCCGCCTTCAGAGGCGCCGCGAGGTCGCCCTTCTGGACGATCTCGACGTCGTCGAGGCGCAGCCATTTCGCCATGCGGCGCAGCTCGACGGCAAGCGCCGCCGGCGTGTCCGGCCCGGCGCCCGGTTCGGCGTGGGAAGCTTGCACACGCAGCACCTTCGCCTCGCGGTCGGCCTTGAGATCGACGCGGGCCGTGACCGTCTCCCCCTCCAGGAACGGCATCACATAGTAGCCGTGGGTGCGCTTGTGGGCGGGAGTGTAGATCTCCAGCCGCACCGTGATGTCGAACAGGCGCTCGGTGCGGTCGCGGAACCAGATCAGGTTGTCGAACGGCGACAGCAGGGCGTGGGCGTCGACCCCGCGCGGCGTCTTCGCGTCGCGGTGCAGATAGCCCGGCTTGGCCCAGCCCTCGACCGCGACCGGGATCAGGTCCCCGGCCTCGACCAGCTCGCGCACCGTGCGGCGGGAGATTTCCAGCGGCAGGCGGTAGTAGTCGCGCAGGTCGGCCTCGGTGGCGACGCCCATGACTTTGGCGGACAGCCGGACCAGCTCGCGCTGGGCCTCGGCCTCGTCCGGCGTCGGCAGGTTGACGATGGCCGACGGCAGCGCCCGCTCGGTCAGGTCGTAGACCCGCTCGAAGCCGCGCCGCGTGGCGGTGGTGATGTAGCCGGCCCAGAACAGCCACTCGAGCGCGGTCTTGCCGTCCGACCACGACCACCAGCCCGGCGCGCCGCGCGGCCCCGTCGCGAAGTCGCCGCCGGTGACCGGCCCGCGCTTCTCGATCTCGGCGAGGATGCCGTCGATGTAGTCGCGCCGCTCGCGTCCGAAGCGGGCGAAGCCGCTCCACATCTCGCCGGCCTCGGCGCGGGCCATGCGCCAGCGGAACAGCGGCTGCATCTCCATCGGCATCAGCGAGGCGGCATGGCCCCAGTACTCGAACAGTGTCCGCTTTTTCCCCCAAGCCTCCTGGTCGAGCAGCTCCTGCGGATAGTCCCCCTGGCGCGAGAAGGCCGGCATGTAGTGGGTGCGGGTGACGACGTTGACGCTGTCGAGCTGGAGCACGCCGAGCCGCTGCGCCGTCTTGCGGAACTGCGCGCGGCCGGGCGCCGCGTGGCGGCGGGACTCGGCAAAGCCCTGGGCGGCCAGCGCGATGCGCCGCGCCTGCTTCGCGGAGAGGTCGAAGGCCTTCTTCATCGGTCCATCCGGTGAACGTCACACCACGGCAACGTAACAATTGTAGGGTCGCGCCATCGTCGCCCGAGAGTGAACAGTGGCCTATCTGACAACCGAGTCGCTACGTCTGGCGCTGCGCGACCTCGACAGCGACGTCTCCAGCCATCACCTGACCCGCTATGCCGGCAAGGTCGACGGCTATCTGGTCACGGCCAAGAACTCCGGCACCCACGGCCTGCGGTTCATGCTCAGCACCGCCATCGCCCACCATCTCGAACTGCCTGCCCCGACCCGCTCCAGCGGCCCCGACAGCAACGCCTTCATAGGCCATCCGAAGAACGGCTGGGCCTATGACCGGGCGCCGAAGATCGGCAGCTCGCACAACATTCCCTCGCGGCTCATCAGCGTGCTCGGAGCCACCGACATCATGCAGCTGCCGCCGACGGTGGTGCTGGTGCGCGACATCCGCGAGGCGCTGCTGTCCTACTATGTGAAGTGGGCCGAGCGGTACGAGCTGGGGACGCTGAGCGACTACATCCGCCGCCCCGCCCCGGGCGAAAAGCGCATCGACGACGTCTGGTGGTTCATCCGCTTCTTCAACCGCTGGGGCGAGGCCCGGGCGACGCGCGACATCCTCGTGGTCCGGCACGAACAGCTGAAGAGCGATCCCGGCGCCCTGGTGCGCCGCGTCTGGGCCCACTGGGGCGTGACCCTCACCGACGCCGACGTCGCCGCGGCGGCAGCCGTGTCCGGCCGCGACGCCGTCGTCCGCACGCTCGACCCCGACCATGCCGAGACCATCGTGCCGGAACGCGCGCGGCGAGACGCCGTGGTGCTGTCAGCCGAGGATGAGGTCTATCTGGCCGAGGTCTTCGGACGGCATCTGAAGTACGACTTCGGCTACGGCCTTATCGCGCCAGCCGGCCGTCACTGAGGGCTTCGGCCTCGAACGGGAACAGGATGGCGGGGTCCGGCGCGCCGAGGCCCTTGCGCAGCTTCGCCGGCGACATCTCCTGCAGCAGATGGCGGATGATCTCCAGCCGCGCGGTCTTCTTGTCATTGGCCCGCACGCAGAACCACGGCGCGGCCTCGCTGTTGGTCCGCACCAGCATCTCGTCACGGGCGGACGAATAGGCATTCCATTTCGACTGGGCGACCTCGTCCAGGGGGCTGACCTTCAGGGCCTTCAGCGGATCGGTGCGGCGCGCCTCCAGCCGATCGGCCTGCTCGTCCTTGTCGATGTCGAGCCACAGCTTGATCACCTTGACCCCGCTTTCGACCAGCATCAGCTCGAAGCCGGGCACGTCGCGCAGGAAGGTCTCGTGCTGGGCCTTGGTGCAGAAGTGATTGACCGGCTCGACCCCGGCCCGGTTGTACCAGGAGCGGTTGAAGATCACGATCTGGCCGGCGTGCGGCAGATGCGAGACGTAGCGCTGAAAGTACCACTGCGTCTGCTCGGTCTCGGTCGGCTTGGGCAGCGCCACGACCCGCGTCGCGCGGATCGAGAGGTGCTCGACGATGCGCTTGATCGCCCCGTCCTTGCCGGCGGTGTCGCGGCCTTCGAAGATGACCAGCACCTTGTCGCCGCGCTCCATGGCCAGCTGCTGCCAACGGACCAGCGCGACCTGGAGCTTTTCGAGCGTCTTGTCGTAAGCCTTGTCACCCATATCGAGAGCTAAACACGACGCGGTTACCCGCGCTACAACAGACGCATGATCCGTCTGTTCGTCCCCGATCCCCTGTCCGCCGGCGCGCCGGTCAATCCGGCTCCGGAGCAGAACCGCTATCTGGTCGCCGTCATGCGCCTGGCCGTCGGCGCGGAGGTGCTGCTGTTCAACGGCCGCGACGGCGAGTGGCGCGCCACCGTGGTCGAAGCCGGCAAGCGCGTCTGCCGACTGGTGGTCGTGACGCAGGAAAGGCCCCAGACCACGGGCCCCGACCTCGACCTGGTCGTGGCGCTGGTGAAACGCGGACCGCTGGAGACGATCGTCGAAAAGGCCGCCGAACTGGGCGCTCGCCGCGTGCGGCTGGTCGTCACACGGCGGACCAACGCCGACCGCGCCAAACTCGAACGCCTGCAGGCCATCGCCACCGAGGCGGCGGAGCAGACCGGCCGCCTCGACGTCCCCGAGATCGTCGAGCCGGTGAAGCTGGACAAGCTGCTCGACACCTGGGGCGACGACCGGCGGCTGATGTTCTGTGACGAGGGCGGCTCGGTCCCGCCGGTGCTGCAGGCCCTGTCCGGGCAGGCGGCCGGACCCTGGGCGGTGCTGATCGGACCCGAGGGCGGCTTCGACCCGGAGGAGGCCAAACGCCTGCACGGCCTGGCCTTCGTCACCCCGGTGTCGCTGGGTCCGCGCATCCTGCGGGCCGATACCGCCGCCATCGCCGCCCTGACCCTTTGGCAGGCGGCGCTTGGAGATTGGCTGGGGGCCCCTTGAGAGATCAGGGTTTGTCTCCCACCTGCTGAGCAGCGTAAAGATCGCCGCCGGTCGAGGACGAGGCCTCCTCAGCCAGATGCGAACGGCGTGCCTGTGTGTGTCACCCGATAAGAGACTGCCTGGGGAGGCGATGAATGGCCGAGACCAAGACCGACGACCGGCCTTTGACGCTCGAGGATCTGACCGCCTACTTCTCCGACGGCTGCAAGCCGCAGGACCAGTGGCGCGTGGGCGCCGAGCACGAGAAGTTCGGCTTCCGCCTGAACACCCATGAGACCGTCGGCTATGACGGGCCCTCCGGCATCGAGGCGATGCTCAAGGGCCTGATGCGGTTCGGCTGGGAAGGCGTCTACGAGGATCGCGCCGACGGCGGCCAGACCCTGATCGCCCTGAACCGGGGCGGCGCCAACGTCAGCCTCGAACCCGGCGGCCAGTTGGAGCTCAGCGGCGCCCCGCTGAACTCGATGCATGAAATCTGCGAAGAGACCGGCAATCACCTCCAGGAGGTGAAGACCGTCGCCGACGAGCTCGGCATCGGCTTCCTCGGCCTCGGCTTCCATCCGACTCTCAAGCGCGAGGACGCGGCCGTGATGCCCAAGGGGCGTTACGTGATCATGCGCCGCTACATGCCGCTGGTCGGCGGGCTCGGCCTCGACATGATGTTCCGCACCTGCACCGTGCAGGCCAATCTCGACTTCTCGTCCGAGACGGACATGGCGGCGAAGTTCCGCACCAGCCTGGCGCTGCAGCCGATCGCCACCGCCCTGTTCGCCAACTCGCCGTTCACCGAGGGCAAGCCGAACGGCTTCCTATCGGCCCGCGCCAACGTCTGGACCGACACCGATCCCGACCGCACCGGCATGCTCGGCTTCGTGTTCGAGGACGGTTTCGACTTCGAGCGCTACGCCCGCTATGCGCTGGACGTTCCGATGTACTTCGTGAAGCGCAACGGCCTCTACATCGACGTCGCCGGCCGCTCGTTCCGCGACTTCATCGACGGCAAGCTGCCGGAACTGCCCGGCGTGCGCGCGACGATGAAGGATTGGGCCGACCACACCACCACCATCTTCCCGGAAGTGCGGCTGAAGTCGTACCTGGAGATGCGCGGCGCCGACGGCGGCCCCTGGAGCCGGCTCTGCGCCCTGCCCGCGCTATGGACCGGCATCTTCTACGACAGCGCCGCCCTGGCCGCAGCCTGGGACCTCTGCAAGGACTGGACGACGGAGGAGCGCGAGGCGGTCCGCCGCGACGTGAATCGCCTGGGCCTGAAGGCCGTGGTCCACGGCCGCACCGTCCAGGACATCGCCAAGGACATGATCGCCATCAGCCGCGAGGGCCTCAAGCGCCGCGCGCGCCTCGACGGCAGTTTTATCGACGAGACCACCTACCTCGGCGAACTGGAGCAGATCGCCGACAGCGGCCTGACCCCCGCCGAACGCCTGCTGGAGAAGTTCCACGGCCCCTGGGCCGGCGACATCAGCCGCGTGTTCGAGGAATGCGCCTATTAGGGCGTTCTCACGATCCCTCTCTCTTTGAGAGAGGGATTTCGCGCGGTGGCTCCTACCTGCCAGCAGGGCTTCGAAGGTCCCACGCCCACCCCTTGCAGACGCGGATGGCGCCCGTTTTCCGGCATAGCAGCCAAGGCCGCTTTCGGAGCCAAAGCTCAGGACCGAGATCGACCCTTAGGAGACATTCGGAAGTTCGGCTGCGAGGCGGAGGCGCCGAAAACCTCGCCGTCACCAGAAAGCCACAGCCCAGTTTTCGAGCTGAGCGCCCCCCAACGCCGCATGCTGGTTAGCTAAGGGCCCACGCAGTCGGAGGCACCGTTTTGCCCTTCGCTAGCTTTCGGCCCGGCGAACCATAGAACTCTGCCGCGCGGCGCTTGCCGCGAATGTCCTCAACGTAAGTCGAGAAGCGCCTAAGCACTCCTAGGTGTGATCGCTCGACGAAAAACTTGATCAGCACAGCTTTGGGGGTGGGCTCCAAACCTCCATACGGCGCAGCGAACGAAGCAAGTAGGCGGGGACCGTGCTGGATCGCCTCAACCACCTCTGGTGAAGAGGCGCCCCTCGTCAGCTTCCCCCCGAGCAGATCGATCTCCAGCACGCCTTCCTCACTGGTCGAGGCATCGCGATAGACGTCGATGCCCCAAAGATTGAATACCAAGCTTTCGCCGCTCCCCAGAGAGTCCGCGATGTCATGAGCGATGTTGGCAAGGACGTCGATTTTCACGGCCGCAGGATAGCAGTCCGGGTCTCAACGTTCATAGTCCGTGATGTCCGCTTCCCACCGCATGCAGACATTTGCGACGCCGGCTATGAAAGCGTGATGATCGACCAATTAGCGGCTCTCAAACAAATTGCTCGTTTCTGCGTGAAGCGAGACGCCGTCGATGAACTGGCGGCGGCAACCCTTGAATGGGACGAGGACAACAAGCACTTGCGCGTGACCTTCTTCCTCGAAGGTACCGCGCCGGACATCGACCTCGCGCCCCTAGACCTTGCCCTCGGTGAAATTGTGGGCGCCCGCTGGCAGTCCATCGAAACGGCGGGAGCTGTTTACGTTTTTGATCGGGTGCTACTAGCCGAGGCGTTGACTAGCGCCGCTCTGATCTTCAGGCGCTGACATCCGCTTCCCACCCACCCCAGACAATCAGCATGTCCGCTCCCGGCTAGAGTTCCCAGCGCTGCCCTTCAGAATCCGGGCGCGGAAAAGCGAGACTCTCGAGACCTATAATCTCGAGACAAAGCGAGACATTGCGAGACAATCGACGACTTCGACACGCCCCTCGCAGGCCGGCGCCGGACCCGCCCACGCGCCCCCACGGCCTTGCCGGGCCCCGGCATCGCGGACAACGCGAAATCGTTTCAGCGAAACCAAGCCGCTGTTTTCACTGGATTTAGCCGCGCGAACGCACCCTCCCGCCCACGGCGCCATACTGGATAGCCAGGCGGCGTCGCGATGACGTCGCCGGACGGCGAACGGAGTGGGTCAGCGTGAAAGTGAGACAGTCTGCCTTACTCGGTATAGGGCGGGTCCATCGGCGGGACGTGGCGGATCGGCTGCACCGTGCCGTCAGTCTCCAGATCCACGTGTTGCGGGGCGAAGGCGATGTAGTCGCTGATCACGTTGGCGTCGTCGTCGGGCCGCTCGTAGGACCAGGCCACGTCCTCAACGATCTTGGCGTCGCGCATGATCGTGAACCAAGTCGCGGGGCCCCAAGGACCGCTGGTCACATGGTCATTGGCCTCCAGCACCGACATCTGGACGTCTTCCCGGGGGAAGTAGACCACCGGCTCCTGGCCGGCCTCGCTGAGGACCAGCGCCCTGGCGCTGTCGGCCACTTCATGACCCTCGAACAGCGCTCGAACCCGTCCGGGTCCGGCGGCGATGGTGAATTGGGGACGAACTTCTGACATGCGCTACCTCCCCGGGCGTAACGCCTCACAGGCGAATACGGCTCCATCCGGCGGCGGGCGCGAAAGCCGTTGCTTGTGAAACCGTACGACGCGTGATTTTCTCGCGCGCAAATCGGGGCGGTTGAGGGGGAATCTTGCCGCGCCCGTGGCGCTGAAGCCAAAGATTACAGGGTAGGCAGTATGAACATCGTCATTGCGCTGGGGATCTTGATCACCCTGGCCACCGGCATCCCGGTGCTTCTGCAGATGCGGAACCAGCCGCGAGGGCTGATCATCCTCTTCTTCGCGGAGATGTGGGAGCGGTTCTCCTACTACGGGATGCGAGCCATCCTGATCTTCTATCTCACGCAGCACTTCCTCTTCTCCGACGAGTTCGCCAGCGGTCTGTACGGCTCCTACGCCTCGCTGGTCTACCTGCTGCCGCTGATCGGCGGCCTGCTGGCCGACCGCTACCTCGGCACCCGCAAGGCGATCGCCTTCGGCGCCCTGCTGCTGGTGGCCGGTCACGGCATGATGGCCGTCGAGGGCCGTCCCGCGACCCAGGCCCTGAACTACCAGGGCGCGGCCTATGAGCTCGTGGTTGAGGACACTGTCTCCAAGATCAAGGTCGGCGACGCCACCTACACCTTCGGCGCCGGCGCCAACGGCGGCCTGGCGATCAACAACCTGCCGGCCGATGCGCCGCTGCCCGCGCAACTCGCCAAGGGCTCGTACGAGGTCAAGGCCGAGCGCGACAGCACCTACGTCGGCATCTTCTATCTCGCGATTTCGCTGATCATCATGGGCGTCGGCTTCCTGAAGCCGAACATCTCCACGATCGTCGGGCAGCTCTATCCGCAGGGCGATCCGCGCCGCGACCAGGGCTTCAGCCTCTACTACTACGGCATCAACCTCGGCGCCTTCTGGGCCTCGATCCTCTGCGGCTATCTCGGCCAGACCGTCGGCTGGTGGGCGGGCTTCGGCCTGGCCGGCGTCGGCATGCTGGTCGGCTTCATCGTCTTCGTGCTCGGCAAGCCGCTGCTCGAGGGCAAGGGCGAGCCCCCCAATCCCGAACTTCTGGCCAGGAAGATCGCCGGGCCGGTCAACCGCGAAGGCCTGATCTACATCAGCGGCATCCTCGGCGTCGGCGGGATCTGGTGGCTGGTCCAGAGCCACACGCTCGTCGGCTGGGCCCTGGGCCTGAGCACCGTCGCCGCGCTCGCCTTCATCGCCTGGTTCATCGCCGTGAAGTGCGACAAGGTCGCTCGCGAGCGGATGCTGCTGGCCGTGGTGCTGATCTTCGGCTCGGTGGTCTTCTGGACCCTGTTCGAGCAGGCCGGCACGTCGCTCAACCTGTTCGCGGACCGCAACGTCGACCTCGCTCTGATCAGCGCGCCGACGACGATCAGCTTCCTCGGCAAGGACTTCCTCCTCGCCAGCCACGCCATGTATCAGGCGGCCGGCTCGCCGACGGACGTGATCTGGATCGACATGGGCCTGACCGCGTCACAGACGCAGTCGTTCAACGCCGGCTTCATCCTGATCTTCGCGCCGATCTTCGCCGCGATGTGGCTGTTCCTCGGCCGCACCGGCCGCGATCCGAACCCGGTGATGAAGTTCGGCCTCGCCCTTGGGCAGGTCGGCCTCGGCTTCCTGGTCGTGGTCTGGGCGGCCAAGGCCGGCTGGGTCAACGAGTCCTTCCAGATGCCGCTGCTGGCGCTGGCCGCGCTCTACCTGCTGCACACCACCGGCGAGCTGTTCCTGTCACCGGTCGGGCTGTCGGAGATCACCAAGCTGTCGGTGGCCTCGATCGTCTCCTTCATGATGGCCGTCTGGTTCCTGTCCAGCTCGATCGCCCACTTCATCGGCGCCCAGATCGCCGGCAGCCTGGGTTCGGCGACGGTCGGCGGCCAGGTGCTGGATCCCAAGGGGGCGCTGGAAACCTCGCTCGGCGGTTTCCACTGGCTTGGCTGGGTCGGCGTCGGCCTGGGCGTGGTCTTCGTGCTGCTCAGCTTCCTGATCAAGCACTGGGCCCACGGCGCCAACGAGGCCTCGGGCCACGCGACTCCGGAAACCTCGGCGGACGGTCGGACGCACCACTAGATCGATCCGCATCCGAAAAGACGAAGGGCCCCGGGGAAACCCCGGGGCCCTTTTCTTTGGGACGTCGAAAGCGTGGGCGCCTAGCCGAACGTCTTGCGGAACCGCAGATAGAGCATCATGCCGTTGTTGTACTGACGGCGGTCCCGCATCTCGAGCCCGCTGGTGTCCCGCGGACCCGCGTAGGAGTCCTGGATACGGACGAGGTCGCGCTGGGTGAAGTTCTGCAGCTGCGCCAGGAACATCATGTCGGGACGCGGCTTGTACTCGATGAACGGCACCACGAAGGTCCGCAGCTTGGTCGTCTCGACGCGGTTGTAGCGGTAATAGGTCTCTTCCCACGCCCCGAACACGTCGACGCCCCAGTTGAACTTCTTCGACGGCACATCCTGGGTGAAGTGCAGTTCCCACTCCACCGGACGCTCGCCGCTGATCCGGCGCGGATCGAAGGTGGTCGGATCGACGACCTCGGAATCGCGCCAGATCACGAAGCCACGAAGCGTCGCCCCCTTAAGCCCGAGCTTCGCCAGCGGCAGAGTGAAGTCGATCTGGGCCTCGTCGCGGGTCCCGTCGCCGATGTTGGCGGGCTGATCGAAGCGGGTGCAGGCCGGCGAGGTCAGGTCGGGCACGCCGCCCACCAGCGGGCAGCTGGCCACCACCACCACCGGCGCGCGGTCGATGGCGTCGGTCAGCTCGGCGTGGCTAAGCGTGAGGGTGACGGCGCCGCTTTCCCAGAACCGCCGCTCGTAGGCGATCTCGGCTACCCAGGCCTGCTGCGGATTGAGATCGGGGTTGCCGGTCGTCACCGAACCACCGCTTGAGATCTGCGAGCTGGCGACAAAATCACCGAAGTTCAGCTGGCTGACCTCGCGCTCGACGCGGGCGCGCAGCTGGTTGGACGTGTTGGGCGACCAGGTCGCCACCAGCCGCGGCTTGGCGAACTGCAGGCTCTTCTCGAGGCTGACGTCGCCCTCGGACATGATCTGAGAGTACTCGTAGCGCAGGCCGGTCTCGAGGCTGAGCGCGCTCCACGGTTTCCAGGTCGCCGTGCCGAAGACCTCGCCGCGCTTCTCCTCGACCCGCACATTGGCGGCCGGCAGCACGATGGCGGTTCCGTTGACGCTGTAGCGGGTCTCGCTCTCGAGCCAGTTGAAGGCGCCCTCGCCGCCGGCCTCTAACGACAGCACGTCCGACTGGCGGAAGTTCACCGAAGCGCGGCCGATGGTTTCGCCGAGGGTGCGCTCGTTGCTGTACAGCTCCTCGTCGCCGCCGGCCTGGAAGCGCAGGCCGAAGTCCTGGCTCTTCCATTGCTGGATAAACAGGGTCTCGAGCTTGGTGCGAGGGCCGAGGTCGCGGCCGTAGCGGGCGCCGATCTCGGTCTCAAGCCGCTCCTCCAGCTCACGGTCCTTGGCGATGACCGGGCTCAGCTCGAAGGTGTCGTGCTCGCCGAAATAGAAGCGCTGGAAGAACGCGCGGCCGTTGATGCGGAACTTGCCGCCGGCCAGCGGGGTCTCGTAGGCGGCGGTGCCGACGTACTGGCCGCCGTCGCCCTCGCTCTCGATTTTGGCGCGGTCGATCAGGGCGCCGGTGGCGTCCCGCTGGACCAGTTCGCCGTCCCCGACGCCGTCGTCGGTGAAGGCGGCCATGACCAGAGAGCCTTCGAGGGCCTTGCCGTCGGCGCGCCGGGCGCCTTCCAGCCGGATGCCCGGGCCGTTGCGGCCGTCGTAGACGAACTGGTTGACGATCGAGATCAGGCCCGTGGTCGACGCGCCCTTCTTGCGGATGATGTTGGCGAGGACGGTCTTGCCCTGCATGTCGATGCCGGGCGCCCCGCCGCGGATGACGTCGATGCGCTCGACCTGGCCGGAGGGGATGCGGCGCAGCAAGCTGACGAGGTCGTCGCTCTTGGTCGTGGGCCGCTCGCCGTCGATGAGCACGTTGCCCGCCGCGCCGGCAAAGCCGCGCACGCCCGAACCCTGGTCCAGCACAAAGCCGGGCAGACGCTGGACCATGTCGTGGGCGGTGTTGAGCTGGGCGGCGGCGAAGAAGGAGGTTGGATAGGCGATGACGCCCTGGCTCTCGGCGTCGGGCGCGACCGTCTGAAGCGGAGCGGTGTCGGCCGTCTGGGCGGCCGCGACCCCGGGCAGGGCGATCACGGCGGCGGCGGCGAACAACAACGACTTACGCATGGACATCCCCTTCAAGACCTTCCCCGGCCTCGTGCGGATGCAACCTGCTGCGCGCCCTTTCGGAGGGCACGTTACAACGCAGAAATGTGGATTAAATCGGCGAAAGGTTAGCGCCGATCACGGATCGAAATACCTTACACCGCCGTGCCGCCGACCGTCAGGCCAGTGATCTTCAGCGAGGGCTGTGCGACGCCGACCGGCACGCCCTGTCCCGCCTTGCCGCAGACACCGATGCCGGGATCGAGCGCGAAGTCATCACCGATCATCGTGATCGTGTTCATCGCCGACGGCCCGTCGCCGATCAGGGTCGCGCCCTTCACCGGCCGGGTCAGCTTGCCGTCCTCGATCAGGTAGGCCTCGGTACACTGGAAGACGAACTTGCCGTTGGTGATGTCCACCTGCCCGCCGCCGAGGTGCGAGCAGAAGATGCCGCGCTTAGTCGAAGCGATCATCTCCGCCTGGGGCGTGGAGCCGCCGAGCATGCCGGTGTTGGTCATGCGCGGCATCGGCATATGGGCGTAGGACTGGCGACGCGCGTTGCCGGTCGGAGTCATGCCCATCAGCCGCGCCGACATGCGGTCGTGCATGTAGCCGACGAGGATGCCGTCCTCGATCAAGATCGTGCGTTCGGTCGGCGTACCCTCGTCATCGACGGTCAGGGAGCCGCGCCGGCCGGGAATGGTGCCGTCGTCGAAGACGGTGACGCCCGGCGAGGCGACGCGTTCGCCGATGCGACCGGAGAAGGCCGACAGGCCTTTGCGGTTGAAGTCGCCTTCAAGCCCGTGACCGACGGCCTCGTGCAGCAGCACGCCATTCCAGCCCGGGCCGAGCACTACGTCCATCTCGCCGGCCGGGCAGTCGACCGCGTCGAGATTGACCAGCGCCTGGCGCAGCGCCTCGTCGACCTGGCCCTGCCACTTGTCGGGCGAGATCCAGGCTTCGAAGCCGGCGCGGCCGCCGGCGCCGGAAGTGCCGGTCTCGCGGCGGCCGTCCCGCTCGACGGTGACCTGGACGTTGACGCGGACCAGAGGTCGTACGTCGCGGATCAGCCGGCCGTCGGCGCGCAGGATCTCGACCGTGCGCCGCTCGCCGGCCATCGAGGCCATGACCTGGACCACGCGCGGGTCCCGGCCACGGGCGAAAGCGTCGATCTCCTGCAGCAGGGAGACCTTGTCCGAGAAGCCCGGCGAGGCGACGGGATCATCCTCGCCATAGAGACGGGTGTTGGTGGCGCGGGGCGCTTCCGCGGCGGTTCCGGCATAGCCGCGACGGGCGAGACCGGCGGACGACGACGCACGCCGGATGGCGGCTTCCGAGATCTCGCTGGAATGGGCGTAGCCAGCCGTCTCGCCGGCGACGACACGAAGACCGAAGCCCTCACCCGAATCATAGCTGGCGGTCTTCAGTCGGCCGTCGTCGAAGACGAACGCCTCGCTCTCGGAGCGTTCGAGGAACAGCTCGCCGTCGTCGGCCCCGGCCAGGGCGTCGCCCAGGATTTCGCGGGCGCGGTCGGGGTCGACGCCGGCGGCGTCCAGCAGGGAGGGGGCGAGTACGGAAGCGGTCATGGCCTACAGGTAGGGGCTTTGATCGCGTCCGTCATCAGTTCGAGGTGTGAAGTTCGCCCGATCCGTCGATCTGGCTCTCCAAGGCCGCCGGCTTGGTCGCGAGGCGCACATCGCCGCTGCCGGCGATCTCGACCTTGGCCGCGCCGGTCGGCGCCACCGTGGTCTCGCCGCTGCCGACAACCTTAATGTTGGCGTCGCTGACCTGAACACTGCCCAGATCGGCCTCGCCCGAGCCGGAAACGGTCACCGCCAGTCGATCGGCGCGGCCCTCGCCCCGGACCTTGCCGCTGCCGTTGACCTGAACCGTGAGGTTTTCCTGATCGTAGCCCTCGAAACGAAGATCGCCTGAGCCGTTGACGACAAAGGTGCGCACCGACGGCGCGACGATCTCGACGCGAACGTCGTCGCCGGGAGCCAGGCCCAGCGCCTCACCTTCCTTGGTCAGGGACAAGCGGCCGTCCTCGAGCACGATGTGCTTGATCAGCGCTTCAGGGCCGTGGATGCGGACCTCGGCCTCGGCGCCCTGCGTGTAATGGACGTCACTTTCGAAATCGATCTGGAGGGTGTCACCACCGCTCCAGGTCAGGTCGCGAGTCTGACCGACGGTATCGACCCCATCGGGGGCGCTGCTGACGTGGATTCCGTAGTCCCGCCATTTCTCCGGCCAGACCCATCCGTTGGCGGCGAGGTCACGGCCGCCGATCGCGGCGGCGCCGGCGAAGCATGCGAGCGCCAGGACGAAGCTGGCGACGGCGATGATGACAAGTGTGCGGATCATGGCGTGCCCCTCAGCGCTGCGGTTCGATCGCCGGCTTCAGCAGCCGGTAGTGAAGACGGGCGTACCAGACGAGCGCGTTGACCAGCCCGACAGTGACCAGCGACAGGACCGCGCCCAACGAAGTGGCGCCGGCCATCAGCCCGATGCCGACCAGAATGGCGGTCGCGGCGCCCCCCGGCGGGTCGGTGAACGGTCCTGCCGCGAACACCACGCCGCCGGCGACGACGATGCCGATGACCGCGACGAATAGTCCAAACAGCGTCCCGATCACGCCCATCAGGATGGGCAGCAAAATCAGGATATCGATGGCGCCCAGGCCGAGCACCGCGAACACTGCGCCGGCCGCGGCGCTGGGGTTCTTCTGCTCTTCCCAGCGCTTCAACCCCGCCTCGGCCCGCAGTTCCCGCGAGAGGCGGTCCGGATTGCCGAGCGCCTCGGCGACCTCGGCCTCGGTGCGACCGGCGGCGATGCCGTCGTCGAAGTGGGCATTATAGTCGGCGACGATGTCGGCGATCGCCGTGGCCGGAATCCCGGCCAACCCGCGGCTCAGCCGCCCCATGAAGTCTGCGCGCGTCATGCCTTTGCCCCAAGAATCGCGTCGACGGCGCTGGTGAAGGTTGCCCATTCGTCCTTCTGCTGGACGAAGCTGGCCTTACCGGCGTCAGTCAGACGGTAGTATTTGCGCGGCGGGCCGCTGGGCGACTCCACCAGATAGGTCTCCACCAGGCCGTCGGTCTGCAGACGGCGCATGAGCGGATAGATGGTCCCCTCGCCCATATCGATGTCCGTCGCGAGACGGCTGGCGATCTCGTAGGCGTAGCTGTCGGCGCGCGACAGCATGGCCAGCACGCACAGCGCCAGCACGCCTTTCTTGAGTTGAATTTCGATGGCTTCGGGCACGGCGTCCTGATCCCAGTTTCGCCGCTCTTGTATCGCACGATAGTGATCAATGCAAGGTAGCTATCGAAACACGGTAGCGGCGCCCCGCAACGCCTTGCGGGGCCTGGCGTTGAGAGTCACTCGCATATACCGCCGATATCGTCAGGAGCTGTGACGGTCAGGCGCTTGGCAAGGGGGGATGATCCGCGTATTCACCCCCCCGTTGGGCGAGGAGGGGCGCCGTCAGGGGCTCGCGCACGCGGGGACCGGGGCGCCTTAACCGAGCCAAGGATTTAGCCGGCTACGACGGACCGAATTTACGGCCGCCGCCGGCGGAACGGGCCAGAGAGGGTCATGAAGGCGAAGTTTCAAGGTATCGCCGGTCTGATGGCGGGCGCCAGTGCGGCGATGTGGGGCTCAGTCGCCTTCGCCGAAGATCTGTTGGGTCAACCCACGCCGGGCGGAATCGGGCTGCAGCCAGCGGCATCGCCGCTGAAGCACTCGGCTCACTTCTTCCACGATGTGATCCTGCTGCCCCTGATCACGCTCATCTGCGTGTTCGTGCTGGGTCTGCTGATCTGGGTCGTTGTCCGCTACAACAAGCGGTCCAACCCGACCCCGGCCAAGTGGAGCCACAACACGCTGGTTGAGGTGATCTGGACCCTGGTCCCGGTCCTGATCCTGATGGTGATCTCGATCTTCTCGTTCCAGCTGCTCTTCCAGTACCACAACATGCCCAAGCCCGACCTCACGGTTAAGGCGGTCGGCTATCAGTGGAACTGGGGTTACGAGTACCCCGACCAGAAGATCCCGGAGTTCATCTCCAACATGCTGCCCGAGGAAGAAGTCGCCAAGCGCGGCATGCCTCACAGCCTGTATCGTCTGGCCGCGACCGAGGCGATGGTCGTGCCGGTGAACAAGGTGGTCCGGGTCCAGGTCACCGCCGCCGACGTGATCCACGCCTTCGCCCTGCCGGCCTTCGGTCTGAAGACCGACGCGGTTCCGGGTCGCCTGAACGAAACCTGGTTCAAGGCCGAAAAGATCGGCACCTACTACGGCCAGTGCTCGGAACTGTGCGGCGTCGACCACGCCTTCATGCCGATCGAGATCAAGGTTGTGAGCCAGGCCGATTTCGACGCCTGGGTCGCGACCAAGGCTCCGGCCGCCGCGCCCGTCGCGGCTCCGGTCGAGGGCGCGGCTCCCGCCGCGGCCCCGGCCGCTGAAGGCGCCGCCGCTCCCGCCCCGACCCCGACGGCCGCTCCGGCGGCCCCCGCCGCCGGCGCCGCGCCGGCCGCCAAGCTCTGATTCCAAGGTAGACCGATGGCTAGCGCCGCCGCTCACGACTCTCACGATGAAGCCGAGCACATCCCCGGCTTCTTCACCCGCTGGTTCTTCTCCACGAACCACAAGGACATCGGCACCCTGTACCTGCTGTTCGCCATCATGGCGGGCCTGGTCGGCGGAGCGCTGTCGGGCCTGATCCGCTGGGAACTGTTCGAACCGGGGATCCAGATCTTCGGCCCGAACTCCTCGGTCAGCCTGCTCGGCCTGATCGACCAGTCCAAGCACGGCTACAACGCCGTGGTCACCGCCCACGCCCTGATCATGATCTTCTTCATGGTCATGCCGGCGATGATCGGCGGCTTCGGCAACTGGTTCGTGCCGCTGATGATCGGCGCGCCGGACATGGCCTTCCCGCGGATGAACAACATCTCGTTCTGGCTGCTGGTCGCCGCCTGGGTGCTGCTGCTGACCTCGATGTTCGTCGACGGCGGCCCGGGACACGGCTTCGGCGGCGGCTGGACGATCTATCCGCCGCTTTCCACCACCGGCCACACCGGCCCGTCGATGGACCTGGCGATCTTCTCGCTCCACCTCGCGGGCGCCAGCTCGATCCTGGGCGCGATCAACTTCATCACCACCATCTTCAACATGCGCGCGCCGGGCATGACCCTGCACCGCATGCCGCTGTTCGTGTGGTCGATCCTGGTCACCGTCTTCCTGCTGCTGCTGTCGCTGCCCGTGCTGGCCGGCGCCATCACCATGCTGCTGACCGACCGCAACTTCGGCACCCACTTCTTCGATCCCGCCGGCGGCGGCGATCCGGTGATGTTCCAGCACCTGTTCTGGTTCTTCGGTCACCCGGAAGTGTACATCCTGATCCTGCCGGGGTTCGGCATGATCAGCCACATCGTCTCGACCTTCTCCAAGAAGCCCGTCTTCGGCTACCTCGCCATGGCCTACGCCATGGTCGCCATCGGCTTCGTCGGCTTCATCGTCTGGGCCCACCACATGTACACCGTGGGCATGGGCATCAACCTGCGGGCCTACTTCGTGGCCGCAACGATGGTCATCGCGGTTCCGACCGGCGTGAAGATCTTCAGCTGGATCGCCACGATGTGGGGCGGCTCGATCACCTTCAAGACGCCGATGCTGTGGGCGATGGGCTTCATCTTCCTGTTCACCGTCGGCGGCGTCACCGGCGTCGTCCTGGCCAACGCCGGCATCGATTACAGCCTGCACGACACCTACTACGTGGTCGCTCACTTCCACTACGTGCTGTCGCTGGGCGCCGTGTTCGCGATCTTCGCGGGCTTCTTCTACTGGTTCGAGAAGATCTGGGGCGTGAAGTACAACGAGTTCCTCGGCGCGCTTCAGTTCTGGGTCATGTTCGTGGGCGTGAACCTGGTGTTCTTCCCGCAGCACTTCCTCGGCCTGCAGGGCATGCCACGTCGCTACGTCGACTATCCGGACGCCTTCACCCTGTGGAACCAGGTGTCGACCATCGGCTACCTGATCACCGCGGCCGGCGTCGGCATCTTCCTGATCACGCTGCTGGAAGCCTTCATCCGTCGCCGTCCGGCGGAAGCCAATCCCTGGGGCGAAGGCGCCACGACGCTGGAGTGGACGCTGTCCTCGCCGCCGCCGTTCCACCAGTTCAACGAACTGCCGGTCATCAAGCCGGACCACCACTAAGGTCCTGCTACAATCGGAAGCACCAAAAGGGCGCGTCGGGGTTGGACCCCGGCGCGCCCTTCGCCTATTAAGCCTCCACAAATGACAAAGCCCGCCGCCATCGAAGGCCGCGCCGTCCAACCGGCGCTGTGGTCCGACTACCTGCAGCTGCTGAAGCCCCGCGTCATGTCGCTGGTGGTGTTCACCGCGGCCACCGGGCTGGTCTGCGCCAACACCCCGATCAATCCCGTGCTGGCTGCCGTCGCCATCCTCTGCATCGCCATCGGCGCCGGAGCTTCCGGCTCGCTGAACATGTGGTTCGACGCCGACATCGACGCCGAGATGCGCCGGACCCGCGGCCGTCCCGTGCCGATGGGCAAGGTCAAGGGCGCCGAGGCGGCGTCCCTGGGCATCGCCCTGTCGCTGTTCTCGGTGATGATGCTGGGCATCACCACCAACTGGCTGGCCGCCGGGATGCTGGCCTTCACCATCTTCTTCTACGCCGTGGTCTATACGATGTGGCTGAAGCGCTGGACGCCCCAGAACATCGTCATCGGCGGCCTCGCGGGCGCCCTGCCCCCGGCCATCGGCTGGGCCGCCGCCGCCGGCGAGGCGCCGCTGAACGCCTGGCTGATGGTGCTGATCATCTTCATGTGGACGCCGCCCCACGCCTGGGCGCTGGCCCTCTACACCTCGCACGACTACGCCAAGGTCGGGGTGCCGATGATGCCCGTGGCCCGGGGCGCGGCCTCGACCCGCAAGCAGATCTTCGTCTACTCGCTGCTGTTCGTGCCGATCTGCCTGATCCCGGCCTTCACCGGCCTGGGCGGCCCGCTGTACCTCGGTATCGCGGCGCTGGGCGGGGCGGTGTTCCTGTTGCTGGCCTGGCGGGTGTTCCGTTCCAAGGCCGGCGACGCGCCCGACGACCGGGTCGAGGGCGAGGACCGCCTCTATGCCGTCCGCGCCGGGGCCAAGGACGCCCGCAACCTGTTCGCCTTCTCGATCCTCTACCTGACCCTGCTGTTCGCCGCGCTGCTCGCCGAGCACCTGATCGGCGTCACGCCCCTGGAGCTGCTGTCGTGAGCGAGCCCGAGACCAACACCCCGCCGCAACCGGTGGACCGCGCCGCCTTCGAGAAGGCCCGCCGCGGACGTAACATCGCCCTGGCCCTGGGCTTGGTCGCCTTCATCGTGATCGTGTTCGTGGTCACCGTGATCCGCATGGGAGGCAGCGTTGTCGAACGGACCTTCTGATCGGAAGAAGACCCCCATCAGCCGCAACGCGCGGCTGGGCATCATCTGCGCCGCCGCCTTCTTCGGCATGGTCGGGGTCGCCTACGCCTCGGTGCCGCTGTACCGCGCCTTCTGCCAGCTGACCGGCTTCGACGGCACCGTCCGCAAGGCCGATGCCGCGCCGACCAAGATCCTCGACCGCAAGCTGACCATCCGCTTCGACGCCAACGTCCGGGACATTCCCTGGAGCTTCGCGCCCGAGCAGGTCAGCCAGGAGGTCAAGATCGGCGACACCGGCCTGGCCTTCTACAAGGTGACCAACAACGGCAAGGAGCCGATCACGGGGCGGGCGACCTACAACGTGATCCCCGAATCGGCCGGTCTCTACTTCCAGAAGCTCGAATGCTTCTGTTTCACCGACCAGACCATCCAGCCCGGGCAGACGATGGAGTTCCCCGTCGTCTACTTCGTGGACCCGAAATTCGCGGAGGATTTCGAGACCAAAGGCACTCAGGAAGTCACACTCTCCTACACCTTCTTCCGTTCCACGGAAGGAAGCGGCGCGGCGCCTCTTGGCGGAACCGCCGACGCGAGGCTATAGCACACGGGAATTTTCGGGACGGCGCGCCGTCCTGGGGGAATTAGAGGTTCAGGCACGATCATGGCCCACGGCGCCGTCAAGCACGACTACCACCTGGTGAACCCTTCGCCCTGGCCCTTCGTGGGCTCGCTGGCGGCGACGATCATGATGATCGGCGCGGTGGTGTGGATGAAGGGCCTCGTGCCCGTCGACGAGAAGGACGGCCTGTCCCTCGCCGAACTGTTCCTGGGCGACGGTTCGCCCTGGCTCTGCCTCGGCGGCCTGGGCGGCGTTCTGCTGACCATGTTCGGCTGGTGGAAGAATGTCATCGACGAAGCCAACGCCGGCGACCACACCCCGATCGTGAACCTGCACCTGCGCTACGGCATGATCATGTTCATCGCTTCGGAAGTGATGTTCTTCGTGGCCTGGTTCTGGATCTTCTTCGAGATGGTCCTGTTCCAGGAGCACCGCACCCTGACCCCGGCCATCGGCAACTTCGAAGGCGTGGCCGAGGCCTGGAAGCAGTGGCCGCCCAAGGGCATCGAACTGGTCCCCGCCTTCCACCTGCCGCTGGTCAACACCCTGACCCTGCTGCTGTCGGGCACCACCGTCACCTGGGCGCACCACGCGCTGCAACAGGGCGACCGCAAGGGCGCGAAGCTGGCCCTGGGCCTGACCATCGTGCTCGGCATCCTGTTCACCGCGATCCAGGTCTACGAGTACCAGCACATCCTGCATGAGAACCTGTTCTACTCGGAAGAGGCCGCCAACTCGGGCCTGTACGGTTCGTCCTTCTTCATGGCCACCGGCTTCCACGGCTTCCACGTGCTGATCGGCACCATCTTCCTGGCGGTCTGCTTCATCCGTCTGCTGAACGGCGCCTTCACCCCGAAGCAGCACTTCGGCTTCGAGGCGGCCGCCTGGTACTGGCACTTCGTCGACGTGGTGTGGCTGTTCCTGTTCGCCTTCATCTACGTGATCTTCGGGACCCCCTAGGATGACGAACCCTTACGCAGCTGGGGCGGCGGGCCGCTGCCCCAGCTGCGGCGAGGGCCACCTGTTCGAGGGCTTCCTCAAGGTGGCCCCCACCTGTGAAGCCTGCGGCTTCGACCTGAAAGCGGCCGACTCCGGAGACGGACCGGCCGTTTTCGTCATTCTGATCGGCGGCTTCCTGGTCGCGTTCGGCGCCGTCTTCACCCAGATCGCCTTCAGTCCCCCCGCCTGGCTGCAGCTGATCGTCTGGCTGCCGCTGACCGTCGTCGTCTGCGGCGGGCTGCTGCGCCCCTTCAAGGGCCTGATGATCGCCGCCCAGTTCGCCAACAAGGCGCGGGAGGCCGGCCGCGGCGATGTCTGACGCTCGTCCCCGTTTTCCGATCGGCCTGACCATCAGCACGGTCGTGGCGCTGATCATCCTGCTCGCACTGGGCACGTGGCAGCTGCAGCGGCTGGCCTGGAAGCAGGACGTCCTCGCCCGCATCGAAGCGACCAAGGCCCAGCCGGCCAAGCCGATCGGCCAGGTTCCGCTGACGCCGGCCTATCGTTTCACCCGCGTCACCCTCGACTGCCCGGGCCTGGCCACGGCTCGCTACGTCGAGCTCTATGCCCTGCGCGACGGCAAGGCCGGCTCAAGGCTGGTGTCGCTCTGCGCGCCCGTGGGCAGCCGCTCGCCGATCCTGGTCGATCGCGGCTTCGTTTCGGACACCATCTCCGCCCGACCGCCGGTCTCGCCGTCCAGCGACATCGTCCGGGTCACCGGCATCCTGCGCGAAGGCCAGACGCCCGGCCTGTTCACGCCGCCGGCCCGCGACGGCCTCTTCTACGCCCCCGACCTGACCGCCATGGCCCGAGCCCTGGGCGTCGTGCGGCACCCGCCGGTGATGGTCACGTCCGAGACCTCGTCCAATCCGGACTGGGCGGCGCTGGTCCCCGCGCCGCTGCCGACCGAGATCACCAACCGCCATCTCGAGTACGCCCTGACCTGGTACGGCCTCGCCGCCGCGCTGATCGGCGTCTACATCGCCCTCCTCCGTCGCAAGTTGAAGCCCGCATGAAGTACGTCTCCACCCGCATGGGCTCGACCGCCGACGCCGCGCCCGTTGGATTCCTCGACGCCGTCCTCGCGGGCTTGGCGCCGGACGGCGGGCTGTATGTCCCCGAGACCTGGCCGGAGCTGACGACCGAAGAAATCGCCGGCTTCGCGGGCAAGCCCTATGCCGAGGTCGCCGCCGATATCCTGTCGCGCTTCGCCGGCGCCGAGATCCCGCACGACGTGCTGCTGGAGATGTGCACCGAGGCCTACGGGACCTTCACCCACGCCGCGACCTGCCCGTTGAAGCAGCTGCGGCCGAACCACTATCTGCTCGAGCTGTTCCACGGCCCGTCGCTGGCCTTCAAGGACGTGGCCATGCAGCTGCTCGGGCGGCTGTACGACTACGCGCTGTCGCGGCAGGGCCGGACCATGACCGTGGTCTGCGCCACCTCGGGCGACACCGGCGGCGCCGCCGTCGAGGCGTTCCGCGGCCGGGCCAACGCCCGCATCGTCGCCCTCTTCCCTGAAGGCCGGATCAGCGAGGTCCAGCGCCGGTTCATGACCACGGTCGAGGACAAGAACGTCGCCTGCCTGTCGGTCGAAGGCACCTTCGACGACTGCCAGGCGATCGTGAAGGGCATGTTCGGCGACGACCAGTTCCGCCGCGCCGTCGACCTGTCGGGCGTCAACTCCATCAACTTCGCGCGCATCGTCGCCCAGGCGGTCTACTACTTCACCGCCGCCGCCTCGCTGGGGGCGCCCAAGCGGGAGATCGCCTTCGCCGTGCCGACCGGCAATTTCGGCGACGCCTTCGCCGGCTGGGTGGCCAAGCGTATGGGCCTGCCGATCTCGCGGATCATCGTCGCCACCAACAGCAACGACATCATGGCCCGCGCCTTCGAGGACGGCCGCTACGCCCGGGGCGTGGTCGCCGCGACCCAGTCGCCGGCAATGGACATCCAGATCGCTTCGAACTTCGAGCGCCTCTATTTCGAGACCACCCGCCGCGACGGGGTCGAGACCGACCGCGCCTTCCGCGCCTTTGCCGAGACCGGGGTCCTGGACCTGCCGCCGGCGACGCTGACGGCGATGCGCGAGACCTTCTCCGGCGCCTCGGTGAACGAGGCCGATACCGCCCGCACGATCCTGTCGACGCTGAACGAGACCGGCGAGGTCATCGACCCGCACACCGCCGTGGCGGTCGCCGCCGCCAACCGCATCGCGCCGAGTGCGACACCGCTGGTGATCCTGTCGACCGCGCACCCGGCCAAGTTCCCCGAAGCCGTCGAGGCGGCCACTGGATCCCCGCCGAAGACGCCCGCCGTGGCCCAGGGTCTCGCCGCCAGGCGCGAGCGCTTCGACCGGCTGCCGGCCGACGCCGAGGCGATCAAGACCTACGTCCGCGAGTTCGCAAAGTCTTGACCGCCCGCCTGCACCGGCTGGCGAACGGCGTCCGGGTGATCTGCGATCCGATGCCCGGACTCGAGACCCTGGCCCTGTCGGTCGTGGCCGGCCGCGGCGCGCGCTACGAAGACGAGCGGCGCTCAGGCTGGTCGCACCTGCTCGAACACATGGTCTTCAAGGGCGCCGGCAAGCGCTCGGCCCGCGAGATCGTCGAGGCGATCGAGAACGAGGGCGGCCAGCTGAACGCCGCCACCGGCTACGAGCGGACCAGCTTCCAGACCCGCGCCCTGGTCGGCGGCCTGCCCCTGGCCATGGAGATCACGGCTGACATGCTGCTGCGGCCGACCATGGATCCGGCCGACCTGACCAAGGAAAAGCAGGTCGTCCTGCAGGAGATCGCCGAGGCGGCCGACACGCCCGACGACCTGGTCTTCGAACTGGCCCAGGAGAAGGCCTTCGACGGCCAGTCGCTGGGCCGCCCGATCCTGGGCGTGGCGAAGTCGCTCAAACCCGCGACCGCCGAGACCATGTCCGACTGGCGCGCGGCGCTCTACGCCCCCGACCGGCTGGTGGTCAGCGCCGCAGGGGCGGTGGGCGAGGACGAGCTGCTGAAGCTGGCGGAGGAAGCCTTCGGCCATCTGCCGGCGACGCCGGGCGCGGCCGATCCCGGTCCGGCCGCCTTCGTCGGCGGCTCCGCCGCCAAGAGCCGCAAGCTGGAACAGGCGCATCTGGTGCTGCTGCTGCCGGCTGTCGGCGCGGCGGACGACGACTATTTCGTGCTGCGGCTGTTCGCCGAGGCGCTGGGCGGCGGCATGTCCTCGCGCCTGTTCCAGGAGGCCCGCGAAAACCGGGGCCTCGCCTACGCCATCGACGCCTATGCCGACACCTATTCCGACGTCGGCATGCTGGGGATCTACGCCGGCTGCGCGGCCGGCGACGCCGACGAACTGGCCAGGATCACCGCCGGCGAGATCGCCGCTCTGGCCTCGTCGGTCACCGACGCCGAGCTGGCCCGGTCGAAGGCGCAGCTGAAGGGCTCGCTATTCATGGGCCGCGAACAGCCGCTAACCCGGGCCGAGACCGCCGCCGGCCAGACCCTGCTGTTCGACAGGCTGTTCACCGCCGCCGACATCGCCGGCGCCATCGACGCGGTGACCCCGGCCGACTTCGCCCGCCTGGGCGAGCGGATGACGTCGAGCCGCCTGTCGGCCTCGGCGGTGCTGGGCTCCAAAGGGGCTCTGGGCGCCCCGGAAGCGTTCGAGCGCGCGCTGTTCACTTGACCTGAACCGTCGATCCGCCAATTTCGGGGCATGTCGCTGCTCGAATGGATCGCCCCGGAACCGAGTCTCGTCCTCCAGGGCGAGGGCGTGACCCTGCGCGCGCCACGCCGCAAGGACTACGCCGAATGGGCCGCGCTGCGGCAAGCCTCGCGGGGATTTCTGCAGCCGTGGGAACCGACCTGGTCTTCGGACGAGCTGACCCTCAACGCCTACCAACGGCGGCTGGCGGCGTGGAAACGCGGTCGCGAGATCGACCAGATGTATGCCTTCTTCGTGTTCCGGCAGAGCGACGGCGCGCTGAGCGGTGGGGTGACCCTGAACAACGTGCGCCGCGGCGTCGCCCAGATGGGCACCGTCGGCTACTGGTCCGGGCAAGCCACCGCGCGCAAGGGCAATACCCTGGCCGCCGTCCGGGCCCTGATCCCCTTCGCCTTCGGTCCGCTGGGGCTTCATCGCCTCGAAGCGGCCTGCCTGCCGACCAACGAAGCCTCCGGAAATCTGCTGCTCAAGGCCGGGTTCAACGAGGAGGGATACGCCAAGGGTTATCTGAAAATTAACGGCGAATGGCGAGACCATCGCCTGTTCGGGTTGATATCGCGCGGTGCTTCGCGTGGTCGCCCGCGGGAGGGCCTTCCGGGCTAAACCGGATGCGTCTGCAGGGACAAGAACGCCGAGTCTGGGATGCGGCCGCCACGCTCGAAGCGCTCGGCGGCGCACAGGTGGCTCTGTGGGTCTGGGAGCCCGAGGACGATCGCCTGCGCCTGTACGGCGCCGCCCGGCAGCTTGGCCTGGGTCCGCTGGCCCCCGAATGCTCCTCCGCCGCCTTCCGCGCCCTCGCCCTGCCGGCTGACCGCGCCTCGGCCGAGGAACTGCTTCGTCTTCAGGAGCCCGGCTCCGAGATCGCCATCCGCCTTCGCATGCGCGGCGGCGAGACCTGCCTGTGGCGGGGCGTCTGGCTCGAGGAGGGCGTGCGCGCCTCCGGCGTCGTCGCCCCCGAGACCCGGTTCGCGGCCTCAGAGGCCGACAACCTCACCGGCCTCCTCGACCGCAAGAGCTTCGTCGCCCGCGCCCGCGAGCGACTGACTGCCCCGATCCGCCAGACCCTCGTGGTCGCCGACCTCGACCGCCTGCGCCGGCTCAATGAGGCGCTGGGCCATGAGCGCGCCGATCTGGTGCTGGCCGCGCTCGGCTCCCGCCTGGCCGCGGCCTTCGGCGGCGACGCCCTGCTCGGCCGCATCGGCGAGGACGAGTTCGTGGTCATGGTCTCCGGCGACGCCGACCCGGCCGAGCGCCTGCGCCGGGCGCTGGAACAGCCGCTGCGCATCGCCGGCTTCGACATCCTGCCGACCCTGGCCATCGGCGCCGTCGAGGCCGAGGGCGGCGACCAGGCGCCCGACGCCGCGGAGCTGCTGCGCCGCGCGGAACTGGCCGTGGAATCGGCCAAGAGCGCCGGACGCGGCGGCGGGGCCGCCTACGGCCGCTCCATGGAAAGCGACGGCCTCTCGCAGCTGGCCCTCGAATCCGACCTGCGCGGCGCCGTCCAGCGCGGCGAGATCGTGCCCTTCTTCCAGCCGGTGGTGCGGCTGTCCGACGGCGCCCTGTCCGGCTTCGAGGCCCTGTGCCGCTGGCGTCACCCGCGCCGCGGCCTGATCCCGCCCGACGACTTCCTGCCGATGGCCGAGGAGCTGGGCATGATGGCCGAGCTGGGCGCGCACATGCTGCGCGCCTCGGCCCGCCAGCTGGCGACCTGGCGCCAGGGCCATGCCGCCGCCGGCGACCTGACCGTCAGCGTCAACCTCTCCACCGGCGAGATCCACCGTCCGGGCCTGGTCGAGGACGTCACCGGCCTGATCGCCAAGCATCGCCTGCCGTCCGGCTCGCTGAAGCTCGAGATCACCGAGAGCGACATCATGCGCGACCCGGAGGGCGCGGCGAGCGTGCTGCGGGCTCTGCGCGCCGGCGGCGCCGGCTTGGCGCTGGACGACTTCGGCACCGGCTTCTCGTCGCTCAGCTACCTGACACGCCTGCCCTTCGACACCCTGAAGATCGACCGCTACTTCGTGCGGACCATGGGCGCCAACGAGGGCTCGGCCAAGATCGTGCGCTCGGTGGTCAAGCTCGGCCAGGACCTGAACCTCGAAGTAGTCGCCGAGGGCGTCGAGAACTCGGTCATGGCCCGCCAGCTCATGGAGCTGGGCTGCGACTACGGCCAGGGCTTCGGCTACGCGCCCGCCCTGTCGCCGCAGGAAGCCGAGGTCTACCTCAACGAAAGCTATGTCGACGGCGCGGCTCCGGTGAGACAGCGGGGCTGATCCCGCCAAACTCCGCCTAAGGAACGAATGTCTCGCTCACCGCCATGCGCACGTTGCGTACGGCGCGACTGGCGTCCTCCCCCGCGCGCTCCGGTTCGAGCTTGAAGCCCAGCAACAGGGATCGTCGCCGGGCGCCCGAGCGGTTGCGGGTCGCGCCGTGCAACAGGTCGGCGTCGAACACCAGGATATCCCCGGCCTCGCCCGCCAGGGTCAGAGCCAGCGCTTCGTCCGGTTCACCCCGATCGAGAGAGCGCGGAACCACGCGGGTGGCGCCATTGGCCGGACCGTAGGGATCGAGGAAGACGAGGGCGGAGACCGCCTTCAAGCCCAGGCCGTCGCGGTGCAGGGGCTGATGGCCGTTGTCCGGCAGCGGTTCGCGGCCCTCGACCTGCGAGAAGAAGAAGGGACCACCCAGCATCTGTCCCGCGGCCGCCAGCAGCGATGGAAGACGGCAGGTCAGCTGCACCACGGGATCGAGATCCACGAGGGCGTGGCGCCAGCCGGGGCCTCTGGGCGCGACCCATTGGCCGGCGGGTCCCACACCGTCTTCGAAGGCCGCGCGCAGGGCGTCGCGCCAAGCCTCCGGGACGGCGCCACACAGCAGCAGATAGCCATCACGCTCTAGCGCGGCGGCCTGCGCCACATCCAGCCGATCGACCCTGGAGGGCGCGAGCAGATTGCTCATGACGTTCTCTGAAAGGGCAGTGCTGTTCGTCAGCCTAGGCGTTGCCGCCTTCCATCGCCAGCATCGCCGGGCTGATGCCGAGCTTCTCCAGCGCGTGGGACCATTTGTGCTCATGGTCGTCGCCGAACAGCAGCACCTCGTCCGGGTCACAGACCAGCCACACGCTCTCGCGCACCTCGCGGTCGAGCTGGCCGGGGCCCCAGCCGGCGTAGCCGAGGGCCAGGATCGCCTTGCGCGGGCCCTGGGTCCCGCCCATCACCTCGAGCACGTCGCGGGTGGTGGTCAGGGCCAGACCCTCCATCACCGGCACGCTGACGCCCTCGATCAGGTAGTCGTCGGTGTGCAGCACGAAGCCGCGCTCGCGCTCCACCGGCCCGCCCACGAGGACGGCCTCGTCGGCGACACGGCGGACCGGCGGCTCGACGCCGATCTTCTCCAGCAGCTCGGACAGCATCAGGCCATCGACCGGACGGTTCACGGCCAGGCCGACCGCGTGCTCGTCGTCGTGGGTGCAGAGGAAGACCACGGCGCGCTCGAAACGCGGGTCGCCGATGCCGGGCATGGCGATCAGCATGCGGCCGGCCAGGAATTCGGAACTGGTGGGCTCTGACATCCCTAGATGATTGGTCCTCGGCGGCACGGTTTCAAGGCGGCGGCTTGGCGGAACCCGCCGCTGCCTCTATTCGGATCACCGAGCGCGGTTTCGCGACAGGGAGAGAACAGATGACCATCAAGGCCGGCGATACGCTGCCCGACGCGACCTTCATGACCTCGAGCGCCGAGGGCCCGCGCCCGATCACCTCCGACGAGCTGTTCAAGGGCAAGACCGTCGCCCTGCTGGCCGTCCCGGGCGCCTTCACCCCGACCTGTTCGGCCAAGCACCTGCCGGGCTTCAAGGAGCACGCCGCCGAGCTGAAGGCCAAGGGCGTCGACACGATCGCCTGCGTCTCCGTCAACGACGTCTTCGTGATGAAGGCCTGGGGCGCCGATCAGGGCGTCGGCGAGGACATCATAATGCTGGCCGACGGCAACGGCGACTTCACCAAGGCCCTGGGCCTGGAGATGGACGGCAGCAAGTTCGGCATGGGCCTGCGCTCGCAGCGCTACTCGATGATCGTCAAGGACGGCGTCGTCGAGACGCTGAACGTCGAAGCCGGGGGTGAGTTCAAGGTGTCGGCGGCCGACTACATGCTGGCGCAGCTGTAAGGCATTGCGTGGTTCGAGACGCGGGCCCAAGGGCCCGCTCCTCACCATGACTGACTTCTGAGTCTGTCATCCTGAGGAGCGCCTGAAAGGCGCGTCTCGAAGGACGCACGGCTTCGCCGCCTCACGCTGACGAGCCATGAAGGTGGGGAGGTGGTGCGGAGCGCTCCGGTCTTGCCCGGATGTCTGTTTGTGAGAGTGCAAGATGAGCAGGACTGAAGGCGCTCCGCGAAGCTCGTTTTCCGGAAGCCGCCGGTAGGCAGCCCTGTTAGGGCTTAGCCGGCAGAAGCCTCCGACGGGCGGGGACCTTGGCAGGTCTCCCGGACCAGACGAGTAACCCCCTCGTCCCTGTCCCCGTTCGAACTCCATCCCCATCACCGCAAGGTCGCCGGCCGAGCGCCCTCCCCGTGTGATCGGGACGGCTTGAGAATACGGCGAGCGGAAACGGGGTGGATAAGTTCGGCCGTCGATGTCGGGGCTTTCGGAAAGCCTCTAGCTGAATCAGCCGGTTAGCCGCGGCGATCAACCACCAACGCACCGATCCTCTCCATGAAATGGGGAGGGGGACCACGCGGAGCGTGGTGGAGGGGTAGCGCCGGCGGTTCAGAAACAAGCGCAGTGCACAGCGGCCAACCGTCCAGCTCGGCGCTGCCCCTCCACCGCCGTCCCGGCGGTCCCCCTCCCCCTGCGGGGGAGGAAGAGCCCATGCTAGTCCTCCAGCACCGCCGCCCCCTGCGTCACCGCCGGCACTATCCCCGGAGCCCCGGCCAGCACCTGTTCGGCGTAGAAGGCGTACAGCCGCGCATAATCCTCGTCCGCCGCCGCCATCCGGGCCAGCAGCCAGCCGCCGACGACGTCGCCGCAGAGCTTCAGGAACGGCGTCGCGCCCGCCAGCGCATCCGGGTTCCCCTTGCCCTCGGCCAGCCAGGCGGCCGCCTCTTCCACCGCCACGATGCCGGCCAGCAGCCGCGCCTGACCCTCGGCGTCGGCGCGCATCTCCTCGATCAAAGACCGCATCGCCGCGCCGCCGGCCATCGACAGCTTGCGGCCGATCAGGTCGATGGCCTGGATGCCGTTGGTGCCCTCGTAGATCGGCAGGATGCGGGCGTCGCGATAGTGCTGGGCGGCGCCGGTCTCCTCGATGAAGCCCATGCCGCCATGGACCTGCAGGCCCAGCGAGGCGGCCTCGACGCCGACGTCGGTGGACCAGCCCTTGGCGATCGGGGTCAGAAGCTCCTCGCGCAGCTTGGCGGTTTCGCGCGCCTCCTCCGTCGCCGCGTGGCGCGACAGGTCGCCGGCGATGGCGGTGGCCAGGCAGATGGCGCGGGCGGCCTGGGTCTTGGCGCGGATCAGCATCAGGGTGCGGCGCACATCGGGGTGGTCGTAGATCGGCGCGGGGTTGGCGCCGGTCCAGGCCGAGCGGCCTTGCTTGCGCTCTTTCGAGAACTCCAGCGCCTGCTGGTAGGCGCGCTCGGCGATGCCGACGCCCTGGGCGCCGACCTGCAGGCGCGCGGCGTTCATCATCGTGAACATGGCGGCGAGGCCGTTATTCTCCTGGCCGACCAGTTCGGCCTTCGCGCCCTCGAACGCCATCACGCAGGTGGGCGAGGCGTGGATGCCGAGCTTGTGCTCGATGCCCACCGGCCGGGCGTCGTTGCGATGGCCGAGCGTCCCGTCGTCGCCGACCAGGATCTTGGGCGCAAGGAACAGGGAGATGCCTCGGCTCCCCGCCGGCGCATCCGGCAGCCGGGCCAGGACCAGGTGGACGATGTTGTCGGCGGCGTCGTGGTCGCCCCAGGTGATGAAGATCTTCTGGCCGATGAGGCGATAACCGCCCTCGCCGTCCGGCTCGGCCTTGGTGGTCAGGGCGGCGAGATCCGAACCGGCCTGGGGCTCGGTCAGGTTCATGGTCCCCGTCCATTCACCGCTGACCAGCTTCGGAAGGTAGAGGGCCTTCTGGCGGTCCGTGCCATGGGCGGTCAGCGCCTCGATGGCGCCCTGTGTCAGCATCGGGCAGAGGCCGAAGGCGAGACTGGCGCCCTGGATCATCTCGAAAACGCCGATCTCCAGCGCCTTCGGCAGCCCCTGGCCACCGAATTCCGGATCGGCCGAGAGGCTGTTCCAGCCGCCGACCGAGAACTGGCGGTAGGCGTCGGCATAGCCCGGCGCGGCGGTGACGGCGCCGTTGGCGTAACTCGCGCCGACGAGATCGCCCGGGCGGTTCAGCGGCGCGATCACGCCCGCCGCGAAGTCGCCGGCCGCTTCCAGGATCGCCGCGGCGGTCTCCGCGTCGGCGTCCGGGAAGGCCTCGGCAAGCCGGCCGTAGCCCGCGGCCTCGAGAGCGGCGGTCAGATCACGAAGCGGCGGCCGGTAGGTCATGGAGCGTCTCCTGTACCCGCGCGTTTTAAGCCGGTGGTCGCCGCCTCGTGAAGGCCTGCCCTTTCACGGCCTGATGCGGGGCCTATCTGATCACCGGCAGTTACAATTGAGTGGGGTCCCATGTTCCGTTCCGCCGCCGCAGCGCTCGCGCTGGTCCTCGTCACCGCGCCACTGGCGTCCGCCGCGCCGTCGATCGATCCGGCGGCGATGCCGGTCGGGACCTATGTCCTCGACAAGACCCACGCCAGCCTGATCGCAAGGGTCCGCCACATGGGCCTGTCGGACTTCACCCTGCGCTTCACCGACGTCGACGCCACCTACAGCTGGGATCCGAAGTCGCCGCAGACCGCAGAGGTCAAGGCGACCATCGCCGCCGCTTCGCTGGACACCGGCTTCCCCAAGACCAACGCCCAGTTCGCTGAGGAATTCCTGGCGGCGAGCAAGCACCCGACCATCACCTTCGTCTCGACCTCGATCCGCCCGAGCGCGGACGGCAAGGGCACGATGACCGGCGACCTGACCCTGCGGGGCGTGACCAAGCCGGTGACGCTGGACGTCACCTACAACGGCTTCGAAGCCGGTCAGCGCGGGTCCAAGTCGGGCTTCTCGGCCCGGACCACGATCAAGCGGTCCGAGTGGGGCGCCGACTATCTGGTCGGCAAGGGCCTGGGCGACGACGTCGAGATCATCCTCGAACTCGAGTTCGCCAAGAAGTAGGACCGGCGCCGACCATTGACCCTGCCCCTCGCCGTCGCCACTACGGCGGCGAGGACGGGACCGTGACCAACAGCCGAGACATCTCCGACAGCAACCGCGCCGACGTGACCGCGGCGGTTGAAGCCCTGCGCGCCGGCGGGCTGGTGATCCTGCCGACCGAGACCGTCTATGGCCTGGCCGCCGACGCGGCAAACGCGCTGGCCGTGGCGGCGGTTTACGAGGCCAAGGGCCGTCCCAGCTTCAATCCCCTGATCGCCCATGTCGCCGACGTCGAGGGCGCGCGCCGCATCGCCGTGCTCGACGATCGCGCCGAGGCGCTGGCGGCGGCCTTCTGGCCGGGCCCGCTGACGATCGTGGCGCCGGTGCGGGACACTTCGGCCGTCAGCGATCTGGCTCGGGCGGGGCTGGACACCGTCGCTGTGCGCGTGCCCGGCCATCCGCTATCGCGGGCGCTGCTGGACGCCTTTGGCGGGCCGGTCGTGGCGCCGTCCGCCAACCGCTCCGGCCGTCCGAGTCCGACCACCTACGCCGACGCCATGGAGGAGACCGGACCGTCGGCGGCCGCGTCGCTGGACGGCGGGCCGTGCCGGGTGGGGCTGGAATCCACCGTCGTCGCCCTGCTGCCGGACAGCCCGCCGCGACTGCTGCGGCCGGGCTCGGTGACGCGGGCGCAGATCGAGGCCGTGATCGGCCCGTTGGCAGAGGCCGACGGCGACGCCAGGCGCTCGCCCGGCCGGTTGGCCCTGCACTATGCGCCCGACGCGCCGGTGCGGATCAACGCGGAGACCGTGGCGCCCGGTGAAGTTCTGCTCGCCTTCGGACCGAGTGACAGCCCGTTCAACCTCAGCTCGACCCGCGATCTCGCCGAGGCCGCCGCGAACCTGTTCGCGATGCTGCGGGCGGCCGACCGGACCAAGCCGTCGGCCATCGTCGTCGCCCCGATCCCGGACGAGGGCCTGGGCGAGGCGATCAACGACCGCCTGAAGCGGGCCGCCGGCTACGTGGGCTGAAGCGCGGAGCGGACGTCAGTCAGGACGAAGTGATTGCCCTTGTAGAGCAGCGGCGCGCCCAGTTGCTTGGCCAGCGCATAGGCGAAGCAGTCGCCCATGTTCAGCCCCGCGCGGTGGACGCCCTTGCCGTACTGGAGATAGGCGGCGAGGGCATGGCCGGAGGTGACGGTATGCGTCTCCGCGACGTTCCGATCAGCGAGCCAGTCCTGGAACTGGGCGGGATTGAATACGCCCTCCCGCAAAACCAGGATCAGACCCGCTTCCATGATGTTGACCGGCGTCGCCCATCCCTGGACGCCATCGAGGGCGCCCATCATGGCGTCGGCCTCCGGCTCGCGCATGGCTATGGCGACGAGCGCCGAGGCGTCGACGACGATGGTCATGCGTCATCGATCTCAGGGATGCCCGTAGGCCACAGGGCGTCCCATTCCGCCTTGGTCACAGGCCTGACCGGCTGCTTGTCCAGCCCGGAGAGGCGACGGAAACGCTCGTTGGAGGCCTGCATCTCCGCCAGGGTGCGCAGCCGACGTGGCGGAGATGCTGCCGGCGCCTGCTCCCGGTCGAGCGCTGCCCGCGCCAGTTTGTCGATCACGCCGGTGATGGTGTCCCCTCGCGCCGCCGCCAGCGCGCGGACGACGCGTTCGGTCTCGGGGTTCTTGATGAAGATGCCCATGGCGATCCTTCGGTATATACCCGAGTATATACTCGTCAGACCCGCGCGAGAAGCGTAGGCTCCGCCCATGACCATCTCCGTGCCAGCAGACGTCATCTCCCGCCTCAAGGCCGTGCTCGGCGAGGGCGGCTGGAGTCAGGACCCGGAGCGGCTCGCGCCCAAGCTGGTCGAGTGGCGCGGGCGCTGGACCGGGCAGACGCCGTTGCTGGCCCTGCCGAAGAGCACCGCCGAGGTCTCCGCCGTGGTCGGCATCTGCGCCGAGGCCGGCGTCGCGATCACGCCGCAGGGCGGTAACACCGGCCTCGTCAGCGGCCAGATCCCGCAGGGCGAGATCCTGCTGTCCACCGAGCGGCTGCGGGCGATCCGCGACATCGACGGCTTCGACGACGTCATCGTCGCCGAGGCCGGGGTGACCCTGGCGGCGGTGCATGAGGCGGCCGACGCTATCCAGCGGCGCTTCCCTCTGGGCCTGGCGTCCGAGGGCTCGGCGACCGTGGGCGGCGTGATCTCGACCAACGCCGGCGGCACCCAGGTTCTGCGCTACGGCACCGCCCGCAACCTCGTGCTCGGCATCGAGGCGGTGCTGCCCAACGGCGAGATCTGGAACGGCCTCAAGCGGCTGCGCAAGGACAACACCGGCTACGACCTCAAGCAGCTGCTGATTGGCGCCGAGGGCACGCTCGGCGTGATCACGGCGGCGAGCCTGAAGCTGTTCCCGGTGCTGACCTCCCGGGCCACGGCGATCGTCGGTCTCAGCTCGCCGCACGACGCCATCAAGCTGCTGGCCCGGGCCAAGGACGTCACCGGCGGCGCTGTCGAGGCCTTCGAGCTGATGGGCCGCCTCGGCGTCGCCTTCGCCATCCGCAACATCCCCGGCCTGCGTGAGCCGCTCGAGGCCGAGCATCCCTGGTACGTGCTGGTCGAGACCGCCAGCGGCGAGCCCGGCGCCGCCGAGGGGGCCATGGAGCGGCTGCTCGGCCGGGCGCTCGAGGACGGGCTGATCCAGGACGCCGCCATCGCCCAGACGGCGGCGCAGTCGAAAGCCTTCTGGTCCGTGCGCGAGAACCAGTCCGGCGGCCAGAAGGCCGAGGGCGCGGCCTGGAAGCACGACGTCTCCGTGCCTGTCTCCCGCATCGCCGACTTCATCGACCAGGCCTCGGCCGCCGTGCTGGCGCTGGATCCAAGCCTGCGCATCGTCGCCTTCGGCCATGTCGGCGACGGCAACGTCCACTATGACGTGCTGCGGGCCGAGGGGGCGTCGGACGAGACACACAATGAACGCCGCGACGCCGGCTCGCTGATCGTCCACGACATCGTCGCCGACATGGACGGCTCGATCAGCGCCGAGCATGGCCTGGGCGCGGCCAAGACCGCCGACGCCCTGCGCTACAAGTCCGGTGTCGAGATCGAGGCCCTCAAGGCGATCCGCGCGGCGCTCGACCCGAAGCGGATCATGAACCCCCGGGTTCTGTTCTAGGTCTCCAGGGTCTTCTCGACCGTCACGGCCGGGGCCGGCGCGGGCGCTCCCGAGGCGCCGCCGTCCTTCAGGTGGAAGCCGACTACCTTCCACGCCTTGCTCTTGTCCTTCAACAGCACGGTCTCGGCCAGGACGACGCCGGACGGATAGCTGTAGGCGTGGACCAGATTGGCGCTGGTGACGCCGTTGTTGATGCTGATGTTCCAGCTGCGGTTGGCGATCGCCGTCGGCAGACCTTCCGGAAGCTCATGCTGAGCCTTCGCCAGCTCGGCCAGGGCTTCCGGCGTCTTGAGTTCCGGCCCGAGGTCCGGATTGGCGGCCAGGTCGCCGCCGGTGCGGACCTGTTCATAGAGGGCGCGCGCCTTGGCGTCGGCCTCCTTGTCCACGGTCGGCAGGCTGCAGGCGGAGAGCGCGACGCAGGCGGCGAGGGTCGTGACGATGGCGGCGATGGGGCGCATGGGGATGTCCTCGAATGGACGGCGATCCTGCGTGAGCTGAGGCCCCCTCGCAACCGCCCGTGCGACGACCGCGTTTGGTCGCCATGAACCAGCCCACCCCCATGGACCTTCCGGTCCACAACCCGTTCAACAAGCCGGATCGCCTGGGCGTGGTGCTGAGCGCCGGCGTGCCGGTGATCGCCGCCCTGCTCGCCAATCTGCTGATCTGGCTGACCGGCTGGAGCCAGGAGGACCAGGCCTACGACGCCGTCGCCTTCAGCCCGCCGGGCTGGGTGGTCGGGACGATCTGGATGGTGATCTTCCCGCTGTGGGGCTACGCGCGCTGGCGGGCCTGGCAGACAGGGCCTGCGGGACGCCGCGAGTCCTGGTGGGCGGTGGCGCTGATCTTCTGGGCCCTGGCCTACCCCGTGGCGGTGGTGTTCCTCGATACGCTCGGCAGCGCCTGGGCCAACGTCGCCTCGCTGGCGTTCGCGGCCTTCGTCTGCTGGCGGCTGTGGACGGTCTCGCGCGCCGCGGCCGGCTGGGTGGTCCCGTCGCTGATCTGGCTGACCTTCGCCTCGGTGCTCGGGTTCGCGGCGGTATCCACAGGCGTCTGACACCGACGACTCGCCATCGGCAGCCGGGCGGCTTATCTCCCGCCCATGCTGATGGTCATCTCGCCGGCGAAGGCGCTCAACTTCGAAGCGCCGACGCGATCCCTGCCGCTCACCACCCCGGCAATGAAGGACGACATCGCCGTCCTCGACACCATCACCCGCAAGCTGCGCGCCGCCGACCTGCGCAAGCTGATGGACATTTCCGAGCCGCTGGCCAAGCTGAACTACGAGCGTTTCCAGGCCTTCGACCCGTCGGTCGAGGAAGGTCTACAGGCCGCGATCGCCTTCAACGGCGACGTCTACAGCGGCCTGAACGCGCGGGACCTCGACCCCAAGGCCTTCGCCTGGGCCCAGAACCACCTGCGCATCCTGTCGGGCCTCTACGGCCTGCTGCGACCCGCCGACGCCATCCAGCCCTATCGCTTGGAGATGGGCGTGCGGCTGAAGACCAAGCGCGGCAAGAGCCTGTACGACTTCTGGGGCGACCGCATCTCGCTGGCGCTGAACGAAGCCGCCGAGGGCCACAAGGACCGGACCCTCATCAACCTGGCCAGCCAGGAATACTTCGGCGCCGTCGACGCCAAGGCGCTGAAGCTGCCGGTGATCACCTGCCGCTTCCTCGAGGAGAAGGCCGGGGTCTCGAAGCAGATCAGCTTCTTCGCCAAGAAGGCTCGAGGGATGATGGCCCGCTACGTCATCGACAACCGCCTCGACAAGGCCGCAGACTTGAAGGCCTTCGACGTGGCCGGCTATGCGTTCCGGGCCGACCTGTCGTCGGACGCCGACTGGGTGTTCCTGCGGCCTCAGGTCCCGCCCGCCGGATAGCAATTCACCAGACGATGAATTATATGCCCTCGCGATAAGCGTCGCGGGAACTTATGCTGCGCCGCAACATAAGAAGAAGGCAGCAAGCGTCATGGATTACGGGCTCAAGGGCCAAGTCGCCATCGTCACCGGCTCGACCAGCGGCATCGGACTCGGCCTCGCCGAGTCGCTCGCCCAGCAGGGCGTCAACATCGTGCTCAACGGCCTGGGCGATCACGAGGCCATCGAGGCCACGCGCGCCGGGATGTCGGCCCGCAACGGCGTCGAGGTACTGTACCATGACGCCGACATGACCCAGCCGCACCGGATCGCCGACATGGTGACGTCCACGCGCAGCGCCTTCGGCCGACTCGACATCCTGATCAACAACGCCGGCATCCAGCACGTCGCGCCGATCGAGGACTTCCCCGCCGAGCAGTGGGACCGGATCATCGCCATAAACCTGAGCTCGACCTTCCACGCCACCAAGGCGGCGATCCCGCCGATGAAGGCCGCCGGCCGCGGCCGCATCGTCAACATAGCCTCGGCCCACGGCCTGGTCGCCTCGCCGTTCAAGAGCGCCTATGTCGCCGCCAAGCACGGGGTCATCGGCTTCACCAAGTCCGCCGCCCTGGAACTGGCCCAGCACGGCGTCACCGCCAACGCCATCTGCCCCGGCTATGTGAAGACCCCGCTGGTCGAGGCCCAGATCGCCGACCAGGCCAAGACCCGCGGCATCAGCGAGGAGGAAGTCATGCGCGACGTCATCCTCGCCGCCCAGCCGACCAAGCAGTTCGTCACCGTCGAACAGCTGGCCGGGATGCTGCTCTATCTGGTCTCCGACGCCGGAGCGTCAGTGAACGGCGCGGCGCTGACCATCGACGGCGGCTGGACGGCCGCATGACCTCCCGCCCCATGAAGCCCGGGCCGATCAGCCTGGCGCTGCAGGGCGGCGGATCGCACGGCGCCTTCGAATGGGGCGTGATCGAGCGGCTGCTCGAGGAAGACAAGATCGAGATCAAGGCGGTGACCGCCGCCTCCGCCGGAGCCATGAACGCCGCCTGCCTGGTCAGCGGCCTGGCCACCGGCGGCCGCGAGGGGGCCAAGGCCTGCCTGGCCGGCTTCTGGAAGAAGGCCAGCAACAGCGACAGCCGCAACGGCACGGTCTTCGGCGACAGCAGTGTCTGGACGTCGATGATGCAGCCGGACTGGTTGAAGGCGACGCCCGCCTGGCGCTGGGCCGAAAGCTTCGGGGCGACGCTGAGCCCCTACGAGTTCAACCCCTTCAACCTCAATCCACTGAAGGACGTGCTCGAGACCACCGTCGATTTCGCGGCCATCCGCGAACACGGCGAGGTCGCCCTCTATGTCGCCGCCACCGGCGTGCGCACCGGCAAGGCCAAGGTGTTCAGGCGCGAGGAGCTGACGGTCGACCACCTGCTGGCCTCGGCCTGCCTGCCGACCCTGTTCCATGCGGTGGAGATCGAGGGCGAGCCCTACTGGGATGGCGGTTATCTCGCCAACCCGCCGCTGTGGCCGCTGTTCTACGCGGACACCCCGGACGACCTGCTGCTGGTCACGCTCAATCCGTTCGCCCGCGAGGATCTGCCGAAGACGCCCGGCGAGATCATGGACAGACTCAACGAGATCACGTTCAACGCCGCCCTCTCCGCCGAGCTGCGGGCGATCGCCTTCGTGCAGAAGCTGCTCGACGAAGGTCTGCTCAAGGACACCGCCAAGGGCCGCTACCGCCGCATGTTCATGCACGCCATCACCGCCGACGGCCGACTGCAGGAGCTGTCGATGGCCAGCAAGTTCAACACCGACTGGGCCTTCCTGTCAGACCTGCGCGAGCGCGGCCGCCAGGCCGCCGAAGAATGGCTGGAGGCCAACCTGAAGTTTGTCGGCGTGCAGTCCAGCGTCGATCTGAAAGCCGAGTTCCTGTGAGCATTCCTGGCGTTCCCCAGCGTCCCGTTCCCACCGTCGGCGTGGTCTGCCTGAAGGGCGACCAGGTGCTGCTGATCAAGCGCGGCACCCCGCCCCGGCTCGGCCAGTGGAGCCTGCCCGGCGGCCGCATCGAATGGGGCGAGGCGGTCGATGTCGCCGCCCTGCGCGAGCTGAAGGAGGAGACCGGCGTGGAGGCCGAGCTGACCGGCCTGCTCGACGTCGTCGACGGCCTGTTCACCTCGCGCGAGACCGGCGAGACCACGCGCCACTATGTGATGATCGACTATGCGGCCCGCTGGACCGGCGGCGAGCCCATGGCCGGCGACGACGCCGCCGACGCCCGCTTCTTCACGCTGGAGGAAGCCCTGGCCGTGGTCGAATGGGACGAGACCCGCCGGGTCATCGAAGAAGCCTTCACGCGCTTCGCGGCTTGACCGCCGGAACGTCACCCGCTTTCTGTCGCTCAAACAGATGTTCAAATCGGGAGTGACGACGCCATGGCCTACAAGCCCTTCGACCTGACCGGAAAAGTCTCGCTGGTGACCGGCGGCAACGGCGGCATCGGCCTGGGCATGGCCGAGGCGCTGGCCGCCTCCGGCTCGGACATCGTGATCTGGGGCTCCAACCCCGAGAAGACCCAGGCGGCGGAAGGCAAGCTGACCGCCTACGGCGTGCGGGTGAAGGCGCAGATCGTCGATTGCGCCGACGAGGCCCAGGTGGTCGCCGGCATGGCCGAGGCCGCCACGGCGATGGGCCGCATCGACACGGTGATCGCCAACGCCGGCCGCGGACGCGGCGCGAGCTCCTTCGCCGAGATGTCGACCGAGGTCTGGAACTACAACATGGCCCTCAACCTCGACGGCGTGTTCTGGACCCTGCGCGAGGCGGCCAAGCACATGGTCGAGCGGGCCAAGGCCGGCGATCCCGGCGGTTCGCTGATCGGCGTCGCCTCGCTGGCCGCCATCGAGGGCGCCGCGAAGAACGAAGCCTACGCCGCGACCAAGGGGGCGGTGATCTCGCTGATGAAGTCCATCGCGGTCGAACACGCCCGCTACGGCGTGCGCGCCAACTCGATCCTGCCCGGCTGGATCGCCACCGACATGACCGCCGGCGCCCAGGGCAACGACACCTTCACCACCAAGGTCATCAGCCGCGTGCCCGCCCGCCGCTGGGGCGAGCCCAAGGATTTCGGCGGCGTCGCCGTCTACCTGGCCTCGGACGCCAGCAGCTACCACTCCGGCGACACCTTCCTGATCGACGGCGGCTACGCGATCTTCTAGTTCGGCTTTCCTCCCCGCTCGCGGGGAGGGGGACCGCCGGGACGGCGGTGGAGGGGTAGCGCCGATGTCGGCCAAGAGACCCTGACCATCGTCGTTCCGGCTTGCACCCACCTCCCGCGCCGTCCCCTCCACCATGCTCCGCATGGTCCCCCTCCCCCTCGCTTCGCTCCGGGGAGGACAACGATAAAAAAGGAAACGCCCCATGTCTCTCCGCACGCCTCTCTGCGATCTGCTCGACATCGAGCATCCGATCCTGCTCGCCGGCATGGGCGGGGTCTCCTACGCCGAGTTGGCGGCGGCGGTCAGCAACGCCGGCGGCTACGGCGTGCTCGGCATGGCCGGGACCGGTCCCGACTTCATCCGTGAACAGATGCGCAAGGTCCGCTCGCTGACCGACCGCCCCTTCGGCGTCGACCTGCTGGCCGCTTCGCCGGAGAGCCTGACCGACAGCGTCGACGTGATCATCGAGGAAGGCGCCTCGTCCTTCATCGCGGGCCTGGGCGTGCCGATGCCGATCATGGAGAAGCTGAAGAAGGCCGGCCTCAAGGTGATGGTCGTCTGCGGCGCGGTGAAGCACGCGGTCAAGGCCGAGCAGGCCGGCTGCGACGCGGTCATCTGCCAGGGCGGCGAAGGTGGCGGCCACACCGGTCTCGTCGGCACGCTGCCGCTGATCGCCCAGGCGGTCGAGGCGGTGAAGATCCCGGTGGTCGGGGCCGGCGGCCTCTATGACGGCCGCGGTCTCGCCGCCTCCCTGGCCCTGGGCGCGCAGGGCGTGTGGATGGGCACCCGCTTCATCGCCAGCGCCGAAGCCCACGCCGGCGACCTCTACCGCCAGACCATCGTCGACGCCGCCGACGAGGATACCGTCCGCACCCGCTGCTACAGCGGCAAGCCGATGCGGGTAAAGAAGAACCCCTATGTCGAGGACTGGGAGAGCCGTCCCCAGGACATCCAGCCGTTCCCGATCCAGGCCGGCATCAGCGTCCGCAACAACGCGCTGGGCGGCATCGGCGGCCAGGTCGAGGGCCTCGACCCCGACAAGTCCTGCTTCGCCATGGGCCAGAGCGCCGGCGGCGTCCACGACGTGCTGCCGGCCGGCGACATCGTCCGCCGGATCATGGCCGAGGCCCACGCCGCCATCGGCGGCCTTTCCGCCCTGAACACGGCCAGCCCGGCGGGCGCGAAGGTCGCCGCCGGATAAGACGACGGTTATCGCAGCGGGAGCCGGGATCGTTCCCAGAACCCAGAGAAAACGGTCGCTTCGGCGGCCGTTTTTATTCGTACCGGGGCGCCGTTTGGGCGGCCAAGGTTATATTCCTTGCCGCGAGAGCCATTTTCTGAAATATTGGCGCTATCGAATTTCGATCTGGCTCGGCTGGACTCCCCGGATCGCTTAAGGCGCTACTCGGACGCCGCCCCTCCAAACATCGTGATTTTTGATCGATCGGCCACATATCGTGGGCCGAATACTATACCTATAAGGTTACTCTACTATGGCTACCGGTACTGTGAAGTGGTTCAACGCCACCAAGGGTTTTGGCTTCATCGAGCCTGAAAATGGCGGCGGCGACGTCTTCGTGCACATCTCGGCCGTCGAACGGTCGGGCCTGGGCTCGATCAACGAAGGCCAGAAGCTCAACTACGAAATCGAGAAAGATCCCCGCAGCGGCAAGTCGTCCGCGGGCCAACTCTCGGCCGCCTAAGGGCGAGCGATCCGCCTCGCGCGGATCACGACTACGGACGGGGCGGCCCGAGGCCGCCCCGCTCCTGACGACCAGACGCCGCGCACCGCGCGGGCGCGGCGTGCTCATCCAACCGCGCATCGGCCCTAGGAGCTGCGTCCATGAGCAAGAAGAAACAACCGCCCGCCCTGCCGCCGAGCCCCAGCATCGCCGACCTCCGCAACGCCATCGGCGCGGCGCTCGCCGACGGCATGAAGCGCAAGGACCTGGTCCTGCACCTCACCCTCCGCGACGAATCCCGCATCAAGCGCAGCCCCGACGTCGCCATGGACGAAGTCAGCTTCGAAGACGGCGGCATGTCGTTCCTCGGCATCCGCGTCATCAGCGGCGCCGTGACGGTCAGCATGCTCGACCGCGCCGACTCCGTGCAGGCCGCCGCAGCCGCGGCCGCCTAGCGCCTACACGCCATCCACGATCAACACCCGATACTCGGCGCCCTTCAGTCTGTCCTGGAGGGCGTCCTGGTATGCGGGGCTGTGGTACCAGGCCTGGGCTTCCTCGAAGGTCGGGAACTCCAGGATCACCACACCCTCGGCGTCCAGACCTTCCAGCACCTCGTGCCGGCCGTAGTAGGCGCGCGGCGTGATGGCATGGCCCTCGCGCGCGACCTTGGCTTTGGCGCCGTAGGCGGCGAAGGCCTCGGCGTCGATCATCTTGTCGCGGATCAGGATCACGTAGGCGGTCATGTCGGTCCTCGTCTTGGAAATTGATCTCTAGTTGCCCGGCCAGGCCTTCAGCGCCATCTCGGCGACCTGCTGCAGCTCGGCGCGGGTCGCGCCGCCGGCCGCCTGGATGCTCATGCCTTGGGTCACCGCGCCCAGATAGCGGGCGAAGCCGGCGGGATCGAGCCCGACCGGCAGGTCCCCCTCTTCCCTGGCGCGCTCGAAGCGAACGCGCAGCTGGCACTCCGGCGTCTTGCGCAACTCGGTCAGCTCCCCGGCCACGGCCTCGCCCCCGGCGCCGCAGGTCAGGCCGCTCTGCAGGATCAGGCAGCCGGCCGGCTTCTGCGGCTCGCCGCCGAACTCCGCCGAGCCGCGCAGATAGCGCTCGACCACCTGCCGCGAGGTGGGGGCGTCGAGGACGTCGTCCATGAAATTCGCGCGGCCCTCGCCGTAGCGATCAAGGACCGCCCGGAAGAGGCCTTCCTTGTTGCCGAACGCCGCGTAGAGGCTGGGCGGATTGATGCCCATCGCCTTGGTCAACTCGGCCAGCGACGCGCCCTCGTAGCCATGACGCCAGAAGACGTCCATCGCCTGGTCGAGGGCCTGGTCCCGGTCAAAGGCGCGGGGTCTGCCCATCGCCGCATCGTCTCCCTGAATTAATTTTAGCAATCACTACATAATGCCCTTGCGCCGGGATTTCCACTCCACATCTGTAGCGTCCACTACAGAACGGCCATCCTCACGAAACGCTCCCGCCCGACACCCGATAGCCACGGCAAGAACCGGGTCGCTGACGGTCGGCGCAATCCCTACCCCTCCCGCTCCCAAGAGCACTCAAGGACTACAGACATGAGCAAGCCCCTCTCCGGCAAAGTCGCCCTGGTCACCGGCGCCTCGCGCGGCATCGGCGCGGCGATCGCCCGCAAGCTGGCCGCCGACGGCGCCGACGTCGCCATCAGCTACAGCGCCTCCCCCGACAAGGCCAAGGCGGTCGTCGCCGAGCTCGAGGCCCTGGGCGTCCGCGCCGAGGCCTTCCAGGCCGACCAGGCCGACCAGACCCAGGTCGCGACCCTGGTCCGCACCGTGGCCGAGCGTTTCGGCAAGCTGGACATCCTCGTCAACAACGCCGGGGTCGCCACCGCGGGCGCCGTCGAAAGCCCGGTCGACGAGGCTGCGGTCGAGCGCCAGTTCGCGATCAACGTCAAGGCCGTGGCCACCGCCGTCCGCACCGCCGCGCCGCTGCTGCCGAACAAGGGCCGCGTGATCACGATCGGCTCGGTGGTCGCCGAGCGCGGCTTCGCGGGCATGGGCGACTACTCCGCCACCAAGGGCGCGGTGCAGGCCTACAACCGCGTCTGGGCCAAGGATCTCGGCGCGCGCGGCATCACCGTCAACGTCGTCCAGCCCGGACCGATCGACACCGACATGAACCCCGCCGACGGCGAGCTCGCGGCCTCGATGACGCCCGGCATTCCGCTCGGGCGCTACGGCCGGCCCGAGGAGATCGCCGCCGCCGTGGCGTTCCTGGCCAGCCCCTCGGCCTCGTTCATCACCGGCACGACCCTCAACGTCGACGGCGGCGCGGTCGCCTAGACCATAGCCAGTCTTGGCCCCCGGCGTTCGCGCCGGGGGTCCCTTTTTGTGTGTTCAGTACCCGGAGGGACTTCCGCGTGACGCCGCCCGCCTATGACGCCACGGTCGACGAGTTCGACCCCACGACCGCCGCAGCCGCCCCTTCCACCGGAGCCCAGCCTTGGCTCTTGCCGGTGCTGTCGATCGCCGTCGGCACCTTCGTGCTGGTGACCAGCGAGTTCCTCCCCGTCGGCCTGCTGACCGACATCGCCGCCAGCCTGAAGGTCACCGAAGGCCAGGCGGGTCTGTCCGTGACCGTGCCGGGCCTGGTCGCCGCCATCGCCGCCCCGGCCATCGCCATCGGCGCCGGACGGCTGGACCGCCGGGTGCTGCTGTGGGCGCTGATGGCGCTGCTGGTGGTGTCCAACGTCATTTCCACCTTCGCCACGAGCCTCGAGACCCTGGTCGCGGGCCGCACCCTGATGGGCGTCGGCGTCGGCGGTTTCTGGGCCATGGCCGGCGCGCTGGGCATGCGACTGGCGGGCGAGGTCAAGGGGCCGAGGGCCGTGGCCATCATCTTCGCCGGCGTCTCCGTCGGCACCGTGTTCGGCGTTCCCGCCGGGGCGCTGATCGGCGAGCTGGCCGGCTGGCGCACGGCCTTCGCCCTCGCCGCCGGCGTGGCGGTGCTGGTGTTGATCGCCCAGGTCTTCTTCCTGCCGCCGATGCCGCAGAACCAGGGCACCACCGCCCGCAACCTGATCGCGCCGTTCGCCATCCCCAAGGCGCGGCTGGGCCTCGTGGCGGCCCTGTTCCTGGCGGGCGGCCACTTCGCCTCCTACACCTACGTCCAGCCGTTCCTGCAGCAGGTCTCGCGCATGGACGCGGGACAGATCACCGGCCTGCTGCTGCTGTTCGGCCTCGGCGGGCTGATCGGCAACTTCCTGGGCGGCATCGCGGTCGAGCGGAACGTGCGGCCGGCCAAGATCGGCATGGCCGCGGCCCTGGGCAGCGCCATCCTGCTGCTGGCGGCCTTCGGCGAGAACCAGATCGCCGCCTCCGTCGCCATCGGCCTGTGGGGCCTGGCGTTCGGGGCGATGCCGATCTGCATCCAGACCTGGATGTTCAAGGCCGCGCCCGAGGCGATGGAGACCAGCGGCGCCCTCCTGGTGACCACCTTCCAGGTCGCCCTGGCCTCTGGAGCCCTGCTGGGCGGCGTTCTGGTCGATCATGTAGGCGTCACCCAGGCGATGCTGCTGGGCGGGCTCTCCGCGCTCGTGGCGGGTGCGCTGGTCTGGGGGTTCGGACATGACCGGGCTCTCCCGACCACGCCGCCCCACGAGTAGCCGCCCAGACTGCCTAGCCGGCGATCAGGATCCAGATCCCGATCCCGGCGAAGCAGGCCGCCGCCGCCCAGCGGATGTATTTCAACGGCAGGCGGGTCGCCGCCTTTTCGCCGAGCCAGACCGCCGGAGCGTTGGCCAGCATCATCCCCAGGGTGGTGCCGGCGGCGACCAGCAGGATGCTGTGGAATCGCGCGGCCAGGGCCACGGTCGCGACCTGGGTCTTGTCGCCCATCTCGACCAGGAAGAAGGCGACGGCCGTGGTCAGGAACACCGACCCCGCCGTCATCGTGCTCGGCGCCTCGTCGTCCTCGAACTTGTCGGGGATCAGGGCCCAGGCGCCGAAGGCGAGGAACAGCAGGCCCAGCACCCACTTCATCCAGGGCCCGGCCAGCCAGTCCCCGGCCAGCGAGCCGACCGCCGCCGCCAGGCCGTGGTTGGCCAGCGTCGCCACGAGGATGCCGGCCAGGATCGGCCAGGGTTTTCGGAATCGCGCCGCCAGCACGATGGCCAGCAGCATGGTCTTGTCGCCGATCTCGGCGATGGCCACGAGGCCGGTGGAGACGAGGAAGGCTTCCATGAATCGTACCTGGCGGGGCCGCGTTGGACAGACCATTGGCATACCGCGCCTCGGCCCCGCTGACCGCGCACGATAGCCAAAGGTCTCGCCAGGTCCTCTCGGACTGAATGCGCCATGGGGAACGATCCCCAAGTTTGTTGACGCATCCCCCGCTGATTGGTGCGGGCGGCTACTCCCCAGTGACGACGGGGTGCATACGGGGCGCGTGTTCCGATGACAAGCCGGGAGCGTCCATTCGGGGCGCCTGTTTGGTGTTCACCTCAGACGCGAACCTGATCATCACAGTGCCGCGACCACGCGTCGCGCACTCTTGCGCTAACCCTTTGACAGGCCTCGGAATGGCGGCGTCTATTAACACTTTGCTAACGAAAAAAGTCGCTTGGCGGACGATCTCCCCGTTGACGAGTCATTAGTGCTCGTGGCCCCATATAGTGGGTACAGGGGGCGCTTCGCCCACTACATGTAGGGGCAGGGTGAGTGGCGCGGCCACTCATGAAACCCCTTTTTGGTCACGGGTTTACGGTCATGATGGGCGAAGCGGCACGGCAAATTCCTCTCGGCGAAGCGGCGGGCGACGTCGCTTGGGACGCCGGCGGGCGCCCTCAGCTGGCGCTCGTGCAGAAGGTCGAGGTCGACCGCAGCCGTGACGCGCTGCTGACCGACTTCGGCAAGAAGACCCTCGAGGACCGCTATCTGCTGACCGGCGAGTCCTATCAGGACATGTTCGCCCGGGTCGCCACGGCCTACGCCGACGACTCCGAGCACGCCCAGCGCGTCTACGACTACATGAGCCGCCTGTGGTTCATGCCGGCCACTCCGGTGCTCTCCAACGGCGGCGCCGATCGCGGCCTGCCGATCAGCTGCTTCCTGAACTCGGTCGGCGACAGCCTCGACGGCATCGTCAACACCTGGAACGAGAACGTCTGGCTGGCGGCCAACGGCGGCGGCATCGGCACCTACTGGGGCGGCGTCCGCTCGATCGGCGAGAAGGTGAAGGGCGCGGGCCAGACCAGCGGCATCATCCCCTTCATCCGCGTGATGGACAGCCTCACCCTCGCCATCAGCCAGGGCAGCCTGCGCCGCGGTTCGGCGGCGGTCTACCTGGACATTCACCACCCGGAAATCGAGGAATTCCTCGAGATCCGCAAACCGTCGGGTGACTTCAACCGCAAGTCCCTGAACCTGCACCACGGCATCTCGATCAGCGACGAGTTCATGTTCGCGGTCCGCGACGGCGAGAAGTTCGGCCTGCGCTCGCCCAAGACCGGCGAAGTGCTGCGCGAGGTCGACGCCCGCGCCCTGTGGCAGAAGGTGCTCGAGCTGCGCCTCCAGACCGGCGAGCCGTACCTGATCTTCAGCGATCACGTGAACAAGGCGATGCCGCAGCACCAGAAGGATCTGGGCCTCAAGGTTCGCCAGTCGAACCTCTGCTCCGAGATCATGCTGCACACCGGCAAGGACCATCTGGGCGAAGAGCGCACCGCGGTCTGCTGCCTGTCGTCGGTGAACGCCGAGACCTTCATGGAGTGGCGCGACGAGCCCCGCTTCATCGAGGACGTCATGCGCTTCCTCGACAACGTGCTCGAGGACTTCATCAAGAACGCCCCGGTCGACGCCAAGGCCGCCGTCTACGCGGCCAAGCGCGAACGCTCGGTGGGCCTGGGCCTGATGGGCTTCCACACCTTCCTGCAGGCCCAGAACGTGCCGTTCGAAAGCGCGCTGGCCAAGTCGTGGAACATGCGCCTGTTCAAGCACCTGCGCCGCGAGGCCGACAAGGCGTCGGTCAAGCTCGCCGAGGAAAAGGGCGCCTGCCCCGACGCCGAAGAGCGCGGCGTGATGGAGCGCTTCTCGCACAAGCTGGCCATCGCCCCGACCGCCTCGATCAGCATCATCTGCGGCGGCACCAGCGCCGGCATCGAGCCGATCCCGGCCAACATCTATACCCACAAGACCCTGTCGGGCTCGTTCGCGGTCAAGAACCCCTACCTCGAGCGTCTGCTCGACCAGACCGGCCACAACACCGCGGCGATCTGGGACTCGATCCTCGAGAACGAGGGCTCGGTGCAGCACCTGGATTGCCTGAGCCAGGACGACAAGGACGTCTACAAGACCGCCTTCGAGATCGACCAGCGCTGGGTGGTCGAACTGGCCGCCGACCGTACCCCGGACATCTGCCAGAGCCAGTCGGTCAACCTGTTCATCCCGGGCGACGTGGATAAATGGGACCTGCACATGCTGCACTGGCAGGCCTGGGAACGCGGCATGAAGAGCCTCTACTACCTGCGCTCCAAGTCGGTTCAGCGCGCGGCCCACGCCGGCGCCGAGACGGTCGACACCTACAACCTCGAGGTCGGAGACAAGACCGACTACGAGGAATGCCTCGCCTGCCAGTAGGGGGTGCGTCCTTCGAGACGCGGGCCTGAAGGCCCGCTCCTCAGGATGACGAACACAGAGCCAGTCATGGTGAGGAGCGAGCTTCAGGCGAGCGTCTCGAACCACGCAATGAGACGGCCCCGGAGCGATCCGGGGCCTTTTTCACATTCCGCACTAGGGTAATGGGAAGGGAACGTCCCCTGCCCTCCCCGGGTTTGACCACCGAGCCAAACGGAGACCTGCCCCCATGCGCCATGCCCGCCTCGCCTTCGCCGCCGCCCTCGCCGCCGTCAGCCTGGCGGCCTGCGGAGGCTCCGACGAGGCGCCCTCGGCGGACCTGGAAGCGAAGCAGATCGCCGCCGCGCGCGACGCCGCCAACGTCCCGCTGCCGCCGGAGCAGGACAAGGCCACCGCCGACAAGCTGGCCAAGGATCTCGAGGCCTGGAAGTAGCGTCGGCGGGAACGCGAGGGGCCGCTGCCGGGTTGTCTAGCCGACATCCACGGGAGAGCCCCATGCGCCACGCCTTCACCACCACCCTCGCCGCCGCCGCCACCGCCCTGACGCTCGCCGCCTGCAGCGGCCCCGCCGAGGACGCCGGCCACCGCCAGGCCGATGCCGTCGAAGCCCAGGGCGAGGCCCAGGCCGACGCGCTCGAGAATCAGGCCGACGCGGTCGAAGCCGCCGCCGCGACCGGCACGTCCGCTGACAAGAAAGCCGCCGACGCCACCGCCGACGGCCTCGAGCGCCAGGCCGACGCCGTCGAAAACGCCGCCGACAAGAAGGCCGACGCGATCGAGAAGGACATCGACCGCAAGTATTGATCGCCCTAAGCGCCCTTCCTCCCCGCTCGCGGGGAGGGGGACCGCCGGGACGGCGGTGGAGGGGTAGCGCCGCCGTCGGCGGTCATGTCCTGAACGAAGTGCTTTTGGATAGCTGGCCACCGCCGGCGCTACCCCTCCACCACGCTCCGCGTGGTCCCCCTCCCCCTTCGGGAGAGGAAAATACGCGACGATGTAGCACCCAACCCGCGCCGTTCGTCCTATCCTGAGGAACACAGCCCCAAGGAGGATTTCCCATGGCTTACGTCGACGGCTTCCTGCTCGCGGTCCGCAAGGACAAGATCGAGGCCTATCGGGAAATGGCCGAGCTCGGCCGCAAGGTTTGGATGGAGCACGGCGCGCTCAGCTACGCCGAGAACATCGCCGAAGACGTGCCCTACGGCGAGCTGACCTCGTTCCCCCGCGCCGTCCAGGCAACCGACGACGAGGTGGTGTTCTTCTCCTGGATCACCTACCGCGACCGCGCGCACCGCGACGCGGTCAACGCCAAGGTCATGGCCGACCCGCGCATGAAGAGCGACCCGAACGACATGCCCTTCGACGGCAAGCGCATGATCTTCGGCGGCTTCGAGGGATTCGTGGAAGGATAGGGCTTTCCTCCCCGCAAGCGGGGAGGATGGCTTCGCCGCCTAGAACTTCACTCCGATGCCCGCGAACCAGCGCCGGCCCAGCACGTCGAACGCGCCGGGGTCGGTGTTGCTGTTGCTGTAGCTCGTATAGAAGGGCGGATCCTCGTCGGTGAGGTTGTTAACGCCCAGGCGGACGGTCACGCCCGGCTCCTCGAAGGTCCAGGAGCCCATCAGGTCGAAGATGTCATAGTTCGGCGTGTTGACGGCCGTGGGGCTGAACACCGGGATGCTCCGCGCGTCCTGCATGGCGTCGGTGTGGCGCCAGCGGACCACGGCCTTGGCCGGACCGACGGACCAGCTGGCCGAGACCACCGACTTCCATTCCGGGAAGGCGCCGCCGCTGAGGTCGCCGCCGATGCTGCCGGCATAGTCGATGAAGTCCGTGCCCGGACGGTTCTGGCGCTCGTAGCTTTCCAGCTTGCTGACCACGACGTTGAGATCGAAGCGGCCGGCGCCCGAGGGCAGGCCGAGGTCGGGCAGGTCGACGCCCCAGTCGAGCTGGAAGTCATAGCCGGCGGTGGTCAGGCCGGCGAGGTTGATCTGGGTCAGCTGCACCCCGGTGATCGACCCCGACGGCAGGCGGTCGAACAGGCCGCAGTAGAAGTTGTTCGCGTCGTAGGTGGGGTTGGAGCCGTCGGCGTTGAAGCAGCTGGTGACGATGGTCGAGACGCCGAGCGTGCCGACCGCGTCCTCGACCTCGATGCTGTAGTAGTCGAGCGAGACGCTGAAGCGGCGGAGCAGCGGGTGGTCGAAGCGTGGCGTCCAGACGAAGCCGGCGGTCCAGCTGTTGGCGGTCTCTTCGCTGAGGTTAGGGTTGCCGCCGCTGAGGGTCTCGACCTGGGTGTTGTTGTACTGGAAGGCCGGGTCGGTGACGCCCTGGGCGGTGCAGAGGGCGATGACGTTGGCGGCGTTGGCGCCCAGGCGGAACGAGGAGCGCACGTCGCAGGGGTCGCCGGCGGTGGTGCCGGCGCCGGGGGTGCCCAGGGCGTTGAAGGTCAGGGCCTGGGGCGAATAGAGCTCGGCCACGTTGGGCGCGCGCACCGCCTGCTGGGCGCCGCCGCGGATCAGCAGGCCGTCGACCGGCTTCCACAGGAAGTCGGCCTTCCAGGCCGTGGCCTGGCCGCTGGTGTTGTAGTCGGCGATGCGGCCGCCGAGGTTGAGGTCGAGGCTCTGCACGAACGGCAGGTCGGCCAGCACCGGGATCAGGACTTCGGCGTAGACCTCGCGCGAGCGGATGTCGCCATCGACCGGGACGGCCGGGTTGAAACCGACGATGTCCGGCCCCTGCAGCAGGGCGTCGGGGTCGTACTCGAAGCGGTCGTTGCGGGCCTGGGCGCCGAAGCTGGCCTTCAGCGGGCCGGCGGGCAGCTCGAACAGCGTGCCGGTGATGTTGCCTTCGACCACGACCTGTTCGATCGAGGTGTTGTTGGTGACGTCGCGGCTGATGTAGTCGGCGCAGCCGGCGCTGACCTTGTCGGCGCCGAAGATGTTGAAGCCACCGCAGATGGCGACGCCGCCGTCGGGGGCGAAGGTCAGCTCACGCATGGCCGCGCGACTGACGTTGCCGAACTGATCCTCGACGTGGTCCATCTGGCCGTAGGACAGGTAGAGGTCCCACTTCCAGTCGCCGGCGAGGTCGCCGCGCAGGCCGCCGACAACCTGAAGGGTCTCGTAGGTGTTCTCCGACAGCCGGCCGCCGACCTCGGTGAAGGCGCGGCGGGGATAGAAGGCCGCCGTCGGGTTGGCGCGGCTGGCGAGCAGGATGGCGAGGTCGGCGGGGATGAAGGGGTTGGTGGTCGGGACGACGATGTCCGGCCCCGGGAAGGCGCCGTCCGAGGCGGAGGCCGGGCCGAGCTGCCGCGAGACGTCGTAGGTGGTGTAGGCGAGCGTGCCATACGCCTCGATGCTGTCGTTCAGCTCGTAGCGGCCCGAGCCGAACAGACTGTACCGCTCCAGCGGCAGGTTCAGGTAGCGATAGCCGGCGCTGTTGAAGGTGTAGCTGGTCGACGAGAAGCCGGGCGTCTGGTCGCCGCGGAAGTTGCGCACCGGCGAGGTGGTGAACAGGGTGCCGTCGGCGTTGAAGCTGATGGCGCTGTTGCGGGCGACCGTGCCCGGAGCGATGCCGTAGCCGCCGAAGACGAGGTCCAGCGCGGCCTGGCTGGGGGTGTTGCTTGAGCCGCCCGCGTTGGAGGCCGGGTCGTAGCGGCCGTCGGGAATGGTCGCCGCGCCGGAGGGGGTCAGGCCCGTGGTCAGGATGCTGTAGCCGATCGCGGCCCAGTCGCGGTCGCTGGCCAGCAGCCCCTCGCGCTTGTCATAGGTCAGGGCCAGGGAGACGTTGCCGCGGCCTTCGTTGAGCTTGACGCCGCCGATCACCGACAGGGTGGTCTGGCCGGCGTCGCCTTCCGAGGTCTGGCTGTGCCAGGCGTCGACGGCGATGCCTTCGAAGTCGGTCTTGAGCTTGATGTTGACGACGCCGGCGATGGCGTCCGAGCCGTAGACCGCCGAGGCGCCGCCGGTGATGGTCTCGATGGTGTCGACCATGAAGGTCGGGACGATGTTGAGGTCGACGACGCCGTTGGGATTGCTGCTCACCACCCGGCGGCCGTCGATCAGCACCAGCGTCCGCGTGGGCCCAAGGCCGCGCAGGTTGGCGTAGGCCTGACCGGGCGTGGTCACGAAGTTGGTGGTGTTGGTGCCGGCGCCGTTGGACGGCGTGAACTGCGGCAGCTGGTTGAGCGTGTTCTCGACCGTGGTCATGCCGACGATCGCGATCTGGTCCTGGCCGACGGTGACGATCGGGCTTTCGGAGACGTAATCCTTCCGCGCGATCCGGCTGCCGGTGATGATGACCTCGCCGACCTCGGTCGTGGGCGCCGCGTCCTGCGCCACGGCGGGCGCGGCGTGGAGGGCGAAGGCCCCGGCGAGCGCGCTGGCGCACATCAGGACGGAGCGTTTGGCGGTGGTCATGATCATTCCCCCTCGGACGAAAACTGAAGCCTCGATCTCACATCACCCTGTGGTTGATTTTTCGTTCTGACCAGAGGGATCGACGCTCCATGATCATCGTTCCCGAACGACAATCGCCGGCCGTGGCTCTATAGACACGGCGAGGACCGGTTATCGGGCAGTCGGGGACGCGGATGCACTACGACACCGTCATCGTCGGCGGCGGCGCCGGGGGCCTGGAACTGGCCGCCCAGCTCGGCCGTGGGCTGGGCAGGAAGCGCGGACCCGAGCGCATCCTGCTGATCGACCGCAGCGTCTTCCACATCTGGAAACCGACCCTGCACGAGGTCGCGGCCGGCACGCTGGACGCGCACCAGGAGGGCCTCGGCTACCCGATCCTCGCCCGTCGCAACCGCTTCAGTTTCACGCTCGGCGAGATGATCGCGCTGGATCCGGTCGGCCGCCGGCTGACGCTGGCGGCGCTGGACGACCCCGACGGCCGGCCGCTGGTCCCGGAGCGGACCATCAGCTTCACCCGCTGCGTGCTCGCCATCGGCAGCGGCTCCAACTTCTTCGGCACGCCGGGCGCGACGGAGAACGCCCATGTGCTGGAGCGGACAGAGGACGCCGAGCGCTTCCACGCCCGCCTGCTGGCCGCCTTCATGCGCGCGTCGTTCTCGGCCGAGAAGGCGCTGGGCGTGGCCATCGTCGGCGGCGGCGCCACCGGGGTCGAGCTGTCCGCCGAGCTGATCGAGGCCCACAACGCGCTGGAAGAAGGCCAGGGTCCGGAACAGCGCTTCAGGCTCGACATCACCATCGTCGAGGCCGCCCCGCGCATCCTCGGCGCTCTGCCCGAGAAGATCTCCGCCCAGGCGCAGCTGGCGCTCGAGCGCAAGGGCGTGCGGGTGCTGACCGACACGAAGGTCGAGGCTGTCGAGCCCGACCGGCTGGTGACCAGCGCCGGCGACGTGCCGGCCGAGCTGATCGTCTGGGCCGCCGGCATCAAGGCCGCGGCCGGCAATACGAGCCTGGGGCTAGAGACCAATCGCCTCAACCAGTTCGTGGTCGACGACCGCCTGCGCACCGCCGTCGACGGCGTCTGGGCCATGGGCGACTGCGCCGCCGCGCCCTGGACCGAGGGCCGCAGCGTTCCCGCCCGCGCCCAGGCCGCTCACCAGCAGGCCGACTACCTCGCCGCCGCCATCCGGGCGGCGATGGCCGAGCGCAGCCTGGACCGACCGTTCCAGTACAAGGACTTCGGCTCGCTGGTGTCGCTGGGCGACAACCGCGGCGTCGGCTCGCTGATGGGCGGCCTCGGCGGACCCAACTTCTTCATCGAGGGCCTGGTCGCCAAGTGGGTCTACATGAGCCTGCACCTGATGCATCACCGGGCCATCCTGGGCACGGTGCGGACCGGGGTGCTGGCGCTGGCGAGGCTGCTGCAGACTCGGGTGGCGGGGCGGCTGAAGCTGCACTGAGGGCGGTGCTAGAGGGCCTTCAGCCAGGCCAGAACGTCCTTGGGGCGGCTCACGATGGACAGGCCCGCGGCCGCGCCCTGGGCGGCCAGCTGGCGCAGGCGGCCCGGCTGGATCTCGAACCGGGCGCGAAAGGCGCGGCTGAAATGGGCGTCGGATCGGAAGCCGTGCGCATAGGCCACCTCGGCCAGGCTTTGCCCGGCCGGCCCCTGCGCGATCAGCGCGTCGAACGCGCGATCCAGACGTCGGGCCCGCGTGAACGCCGCCACCCCGCCGACCGGTTCGAACGCCTGGTAGAGCAGGCTCCGGGATACGTTCAGTCGCCTGGCCAGGGCATCGGGCGTGAGGTCCGCATCGGCCAGGTGCTCGTCGATCAACGCGCGCGCGGCGGCCAGCACCCGCCTCGATGAGGGCCTGACGTCTTCCGTCGGATCTCCCGCCCGGGCGGCGAGAATGCCCGAGACCAGGGTGATCGCGGACGCGACGGCGGTCGCGCCCTCTCTCTCCGACATGCGATCGATCACGTCCCAGAGACCGCGCATCTGGGACGCGATCAGGTCGGCGTCCACGCTGTCCGGCGGGACCACCAGACCATGGATATGGAGAAGACTCTGGTCGCCCAGCAGAGCTCTCGGAAACACCAGGTTCAGGGTCTCGAAGGCGTCGGTCGTCAGGTCGAAGGGCCGCGCCATGTCCACGAAGCGGATCGACCCCGGCACGCCCTCGACGATGCGGCCATCGTAGAGTCCGCTCCAGCCGCCCTTGATCTGCAGAATGGCCTGAACCGTGTCGGTCGGATCGGCGGCGACATGGGCCCAGGTGCGGTTGAAGCGCTGGGCGACCGTCTCGCAGCGTCCAAAGAGCGCGCCGGACAGGTTGTAGCCGTCGGTCCGATTGTAGAACCGCTCCGGCGGCTCGTGGAGTTCAACGGCGAAGATCGGCTCGCACGCCTTGAGGTAGCGCTCGACGGCGTCGGCCTGGGTCGAAGCATCGAGAATCCAGAGGTCCCGGGGCAGGCGATCGGTCGTCGACGAAATGGCGGCCGCTCCTGCGAAACCTGACGCTGCAACAATTGTCACACTCGCGGAAAAGCTGATCCCGCAAGGTCTACAGTCGGAAGGATATGGACGGACGGTCAAGGATTCGCCAACGCGCAGTCAATGACTAACGCCGGTCGATGCGTGAGAACCCGGATGCCGTGGCCAAATGCTCGCGGCATCGGGGGAAGCCATGAATCTTGTTCGTCGTGTCGCCGGCGTGGCCGCCATCGCGGTTTCCCCTCGCCCATCCGTCGCATCGGCCTGGCGGCTCCTGGCCGCTTCGCTGCTGTTCGTGGTCGCGTTGCTCGGCGTGAGCCTCGGCGTCGCCAGCCCGGCCCTCGCCGCGCCGCCGACCGCCGGCAACTTCGGCCCCGGCGGCACCCTCTACAACGAGGGCTCCAATCCGCCGCTGGTGTTCAGCGTCCTCCCCCACGTCACGGGCGGCGCCACCAGCTTCGCCATGGTCTCGGCGGCGTCGGACATGGGCGGCACGGTCAGCATCACCAACGCCGGCACGATCACCTACATCCCGCCGGTCGGGTTCAAGGGCACCGATTGGGTCTACTACACCGCCAGCAACGCTGACGGGACGTCCCCCCCGGCGACCGTCCATATCAGCGTGAACTGGCCGAACATCGCCGTCGCCCTGCCTTCGAACTTTGGCCAGGTTGGCGTCCCCTACAACCCGGGCGCCACGCCGATCGCGATCTCGGGCGGCCACGCGCCCTACACGATCACCTTCTCCGATCCACTACCGGACGGCCTGTCGTACAATGCGGCGACCCGGGTGGTGTCCGGTACGCCGACGGACGCAGGCGGCTTCTCGGTCAACTACACCGTGTCCGACAGCTCCTATGGCCCGACGGGCAATCAGGTCGATAATCGCTCGTTTACCTTCAGCATCGCCGCCCCGACCATCACCTTGTCGCCGCCGACCCTGCCCGGCGCCGCCATCGGCGCGGCCTACAGCCAGACGCTCACGGCGTCCGGCGGGGCCGGCCCCTACAGTTACGCCGTGACCGCCGGCGCTCTCCCCGCCGGGCTGACGCTGTCGCCCGCCGGCGTGCTCAGCGGGACGCCGACCGCGGCGGGCGCCTTCAACGTCACCGTCAGAGCCATGGACAGCGCCTTCTACACCGGCTCGCAAGCCTATGCCCTGACCGTCGCGGCGCCGCCGATGACCGCCTCTCCCGGCGCCCTGCCCGGCGGCGCCCTCGGCACGCCCTACACAGCGTCCGTCACCGGCAGCGGCGCGACCGCACCCTACAGCTATCAGGTCACCGCCGGCGCACTGCCGGCCGGTCTGTCGCTGGCCACGTCGGGCGCCAACGCGGGCACGATCAGCGGCACGCCATCCGCCGGCGGAACCTTCAACTTCACGATCAGCGTCACCGACTCCAGCACCGGAACCAACGCGCCGTTCACTGTCGGCCGCATCTATGCGGTCGTGATCACCGCGCCCACCGTCACCGTGTCGCCCGCGGGGCTGCCCGGCGGCCAGATCGGTCAGGCCTACAACACCGGCATCACGGCGTCCGGCGCCCAGGCTCCCTATACCTTCGCGGTAACCGCCGGAGCCCTGCCCGCCGGACTGTCGCTCAGCCCTGGCGGCACGCTGACCGGCACGCCGACGGCGGCCGGAACCTTCAACGTCACCATCACCGCCACCGACAGCGCCGGCTTCCCCGCCACGGGGTCGCGCGCCTACAGCGTCCAGATCGTGGCGCCGAACCTGACCCTTCAGCCGGGCATCGTCCCCAACGCCGCGTTCGGCGAAGCCTACAGCATGTCCTTCACGGCGGGCGGCGGTTCAACTCCCTACAGCTACCAGGTCACCGCCGGCGCGCTGCCGGCCGGCGTCACCCTGTCCCCGGCAGGCGTACTCTCGGGGACGCCGACCACGCTTGGCACGTTCAACTTCACCGTCACGACGACGGACGCCACCACGGGGGCCGGTCCGTACAGCCTCGCGCGGGCCTACGCCCTCCTGGTCACGCTGCCGCCGCCGCCCATCGCGGGGCCGGGAGCGCTGACCCTGGCAGCCAACAGCCCCGGCGAACCGGTGGTCGTGACCCTCAGCGGCGGGATAGCGACGAGCCTCGCCGTCGGCGCCGTCACGCCGGCCCACGGCACGCTCAATATCGCCGGACTGACGATGACCTACGTGCCGGACCCGGGCTATTCGGGTCCCGACAGCTTCACCTACACGGCGGGCAACATCACCGGCCATTCGGCCGAGGAGACGGTGTCGATCACGGTCACGCCGCCGACCCTGACGCTCTCGGCGCTGCCGACGACGGGCCAGGTGGCCGCGTCTTACAGCGGGACCGCCACGGCCTCGCTGGGCACGGCCCCCTACAGCTTCGTCCGGACGGCCGGCGCCCTGCCGGAGGGTGTCACCCTGGCCGCCGACGGCACGCTGTCGGGCACGGCGACGGCCGCCGGGACCTTCAACTTCACCCTTCAGGCGACCGACGCGTACGGCGCCACCGGCTCACAGGCCTATGCCGTCACCATCGACGCGCCGACGGTCGCGATCACCGCCCCGGCCGCCGGCGCCCTGCCGGGTGTCGAGGCCGGTACCGCCTACAGCCAGTCCTTCACCGCGACCGGCGGACAGGGCGCGCACGGCTTCACCGTCACCGCCGGCGCACTGCCGCCGGGGCTGACGCTGTCCGTCGGCGGTGTTCTTTCCGGCACGCCGACCGCCTCGGGCACGTTCAACTTCAGCGTGACGCCGCAAGATTCCAGCGGCGCCCCGGGCCCCTACCTCGGTGCTCCGCGCACCTACAGCCTGACGGTCGCGGCGCCGACGATCGCGGTGACCCCGCCGTCGCTGCCGGCCGCCGCGACGGCGACCGCCTACAGCGCCACGCTCGTCGCCTCCGGCGGTGTCGGCGCCTATGACTATGCCGTCACCGCCGGCGCCCTGCCGGCCGGCCTGAGCCTCGGCGCCGGCGGGGCCCTGTCCGGGACCCTGACCGCCTCGGGAACCTTCAACTTCACCGTCACCGCAACCGACAGCCTCGGCTTCACCGGTACGCGCGCCTTCAGCGTGACGGTGTCGGACCCGGTGATCGCGGTGACGGCGCCCGCCGCCGGCGCTCTGCCGGCCGGCCAGGGCGGCGTCGCCTATAGCCAGACCTTCACCGCGACCGGCGGACAGGGTTCGCGCAGCTTCATCCTGGTTGGCGGCGCTCTGCCGGCGGGACTGTCGCTGTCGAGCGGCGGGGTGCTTTCGGGCACACCCACCGCTTCAGGCGCCTTCAGCTTCTCCATCCGCGCCACCGACGCCAGCCCGGCGCCGGGGCCGTTCTCGAGCCCGGCGGTGATCTACACGCTGCAGATCGCGGCGCCGACGATCGTGGTGAGCCCGGCGACGGGCGCCCTGCCCGGCGGCCTGATCACCGTGCCCTACAACCAGGCTGTCACCGCCAGCGGCGGCGCGGCCCCCTACGGCTTCGCGGTCACCGCCGGCGCCCTGCCGGGCGGCCTGACCCTGTCCGCCGCCGGCGCGCTCAGCGGCACGCCGACCCTGGCCGGGAGCTACGGCTTCTCGGTCGTGGCGACCGACGCCTTCGGCTTCAACCAGACGGCGGCCTACACCCTCGAGATCGGCACTCCGATCCCGGTGGTGACGGCCAAGACCGCGACCTTGATCGCCGGCCAGAGCGTCACCATCGACGCCACGGCGGGCGCCACCGGCACGCCGTTCACCGCCGTCACCGTGACCACGGCCCCGTCGCACGGGACGGCGGTCATCTCGGGTCTGACCATCGTCTACACCGCCGACGCGGCCTACACGGGCCCCGACAGCTTCGCCTACAGCCTGACCAACGCCGGCGGCCCGTCGCTGCCGGCCACGGTCTCGATCACGGTCAATCCGGCCATCGTCGCCGGTCCGCCGAAGACGGTGACCATCCTCGCCGGCCAGACCGCCACGGTCGAGCTGACCGAGGGAGCCACCGGCGCGCCGTTCACCGGCGCGGCGGTGGTGTCGCTGAGCCCCGCCGACGCCGGAACCGCGACCATCACCGGCCGCACCGGACCGGCGGGTCAGCTCTACGACCTGATCTTCAAGCCGGACAACGCCTTCACCGGGCAGGCGGTGGTGACCTACACCCTCAACAACGCCTTCGCGACCTCGGCCCCGGGTACGGTGACCATCACCGTCGAGCCGCGTCCGGACCCGACGGCGGACCCGGAAGTCTCGGCCCTGATCGCGGCCCAGACCGACACCGCGCGCCGCTTCGCCACCGCGCAGGTCTCCAACATCAACCGGCGCCTCGAGCGTCTTCACGGCGGCGGGGCCGGGGGTGAGGGCGGCTTCTCCAGCAGCCTCGGCTTCAGCGGCGGCAACAGTGCGCTCGGCGGCGGCCTGGCCTCGGACCCGAGCGAACTGCGCAGGATGCAGGACAGCTTCGGCGTCATCGGCGCGCTGACCGGCGGTCGCGGCCTCGGCTTCGACGGCGGGGCTCCGGCCGCGCGCGCCGAGGACAGCCGCGCCTACCCGGGCTCCGGCTATGGCGCCGGCTCCGGCCCGTGGAGCGTCTGGCTCTCCGGCGCCGTCAACTTCGGCACGTCCGATGCGGCCGCTAATCGCGAGGGCATCGAGTTCGACACCGACGGCCTGACCATCGGCGCCGACCGTCGCCTCGGCGACCGGCTGGTGATCGGCGTCGCCGTAGGCTGGGCCCACGACGTCAGCGAGATCGGCGACAACGGCACCCGCAGCGAGGCGGACGCCTGGAGCCTGTCGCTCTACGGCAGCTACCAACCGACCAAGGCCGCCTTCGTCGACGCGGTGCTGGGCTATGGCCAGCTCGACTTCGACAGCCGTCGCTACGTGACCGCCAACGGCGACTTCGCGTACGGCCAGCGTGACGGCGGGCAGTGGTACGGCGCACTGACGGCGGGCTGGGACTACAGCCACCCGCAAGGTCTGCGCCTGTCGCCCTACGGCCGTATCGAGGCCTCGCGCTCGACGCTGGACGCCTTCACCGAAGAGGGCGGCGGCATCTTCGCCCTGCACTATGACGAGCAGGCGACGACGACGGTGATCGGGGCCGTCGGCCTGAAGGGCGACTACGCCCTGAAGACCGGCTTCGGCCAGGCGATCCCCAGCTTCCGCATCGAGTACGCCTATGACCTCAAGGGGTCGGGCGCGGCGCGGATCCGCTACGCCGACTGGCTCGACGGCAATGTCTACAGCATGACGTCGACGCCCTACGGCAAGAACCGCATGCTCTACGGCCTCGGCCTCGACCTGCTCCGCAAGAGCGGCCTGCGCTTCGGGCTGGACTACGCGGGCATGCTCTCCGACGACCAGACCGGGCACACCGTGCGGATCCTGCTGCAGACGCCGTTCTAGATCCGGCTGTCCCAGACTCTCGGCCGCGCCGTTACGGTGCGGTCGAGGGCCTGGCGTAGGCCGCGCTCAGGTTCCGGTAAGACCGCGACTTGAACGCCAGGGCCGTGACCACGGTCCCGACCACCCCGGCCAGCGTGAACACCAGCGCGATGCCCCGCTCCGGACCGCGGCCGAACCAGTCGCCGATGGCGTCGGCCCCGGCGCCGTCGGTCATCAGCGGGATGAAGAAGAACTGCGCCAGCGGGCTGATCAGGAAGGCGGTCAGCGGTGAGGCGGCCTGCTCGACCGACTGGGCGAGGCCGAAGACGCGGCCCTGGCGCTCGAACGGCACGACCTTCTGCAGGGTCGTGTGCTCGGCGGCCTCGGCGTAGGGGCCGAGGAACATCCACACGAAGCAACCGGCCGCCAGCAGCCAGATCGACGACTGCACGGTGAAGACGCAGCACACTGCCCAGGAGATCAGGTTGACCAGCAGCAGGGTGTGCAGCGGATTCTTGCCCAGCCCGGTCCTGGCGATGACGATGCCGCTGAGGATGAAGGCGATGGAGATGGCGGCCCACAGCAGCCCCCACTGCTGTACCGACACCAGCGACAGGCCGTAGGCGTCCATCAGCGCCATGAAGATGCCGCCCAGGAAGTTGTTGAAGGTCGCGAACAGGATCAGCGCGAACAGGCCGGGCACGGCGGCGATGACGGCGATGGTGCCGCGGATGTCGACACGGCGGGGCTCGGCGGGAGTGTCGTCCTCGGCGTGAGCGGCCACGCGCGGCTCGTCCAGCGGCACGAGAAGCAGGTGCACGAACACCAGCGCTGTCAGGCCGAGGGCGAAGACCAGCGTGTAGAGCATGCCGCCCCAGGCGACGAGGAAGCCGCTGATCACCGAGGTGGTCAGGAAGCCGGTGCCGCTGACCATCCCGACCAGACCGTTGGCCTTGTCGCGCCGGTCCTCGGGCACCAGCAGCGTCACCAGCGTCGGCAGGGCGATGCCGCGGATGTTGCCGGCGATGACGCCGAGCATGACCAGGCCGATGAACAGCCACAGCCAGATGCCGGAGAGGTCGGTCAGGGCCCCTTTCGGCGCCAGCTGGTGGGCGGCCAGCGAGACGGCGTAGAGTCCGAACGACACCGCGCTCGACCCCAGCATCACCACCTTCTTGCGATGATGGTCGACGAGGCTGCCGAGCCAGAAGCCGGAGCCGGCGGTGAGCACCAGATAGACCCCGGCGATCATGCCGGTGGCGAACACCGATTTCGTTTCGAGATAGACCCAGAAGGTCAGCGCGAACCACACCGTGAAGTTGGTGATGTTGGCGACGAGGTTGTTGCGAGGATCTGGTGGAACGGAGTCATCGGAAGGCGAGGCCTGTGTACGCGGCCTCGCCGCCCTGTCTGTCGAGCGGCGTTCTACCAGCTATGGGCGCGAAGTCATCGGGAGCGGCGACCTCACGCTTCCGCCTCGAGCGCTTTCGACAACAGGCTGCACATCTGGGCGGCGGCCTCGCGGGTCATCGAGAAGGCGACCGGTCCTGGGCCAACCACGACCACCTCGCCGTCGACCAGCAGGATCGACGGCGGTTTGTCATAGGCAGGGGTTGGCATCAGGTCCTTGGCGACGAGCATGACTAAGTCCGGAACGGCGTCAGATGTCACAACCTGACACGCTATGTCGGATCACGTAACCCCATGCTCGAATGTAACCACATCAAGACGCCTGTATGTATTTGGGGTTCGCCAATCAGACGCTGAAGTCGTAAGTTGCAACTATCACCGCAGTAAGATCGGGTTGGCGGCGCACCCAATAGGGAGGCTGCATGGAATTTCGCAATTTTCTTCTGTCCTCACTTGGCGCTTCCGACCTGCAGGCGCTGATGCCCTCGCTCACGGAGGTTTCGCTGGCCCAGAGCCAGGTGCTCTACGAGGTCGGCGCGCCGGTCGAGGTCGTCTACTTCCCCAGTTCCGCCGTCACCTCGATCGTCACGGTGATGCGCGACGGCCGCTCGGTGGAGAGCAACACCATTGGTCGCGAAAGCGGAGTCGGCCTGCTCAACGCCGTCAGCCGCCAACCCATGGAAAGCCGGGTGTTCGTTCAGGTGGCGGGCGCCGCCTTCCGGGCGCCGGCGGCGGCGTTGCGGCGACGGCTGGCCGAGAGCCCCGACTTCACCGAGCTACTGCTGCGCCATGTCCACGCGGCGCTGATGCAGGCCGAGCAGTTCATCGCCTGCAACGCCCTTCACGACGCCGAGCAGCGGCTGGCGCGCTGGCTGATCATGACCTCGGACCGCACCGGCTCGCCCCGCTTCGATCTGACCCAGGAGTACATGGCGGTGATGACCGGGGTGCAGCGGACCACCGTCAGCGCCCTTGCGGCGGCGTTCAAGGCGCGCGGCCTGATCCGATACACGCGGGGCCATGTCGAAATCCTCGACCGCAAGGCGCTGGTCGAGGCCGCATGCGAATGCGCGGGGATCGCCCACGGCCAGTTCAAGGCGCTGCGCGAGGAAGCTCAGGCCCAGCGGCAGCCCAAGTCGGGCGTCGCCTAGGTCGCGGTCGCGGCCTTGCGGAAGCGGCCACGCGGGCCGCGCTCGGCCGGACCGGCGGGGTTGGAGGCGTCGACCAGGGCGGCCAGTTCCCGGCGCAGGGACAGCCCCGACAGGTGGCCCTCGATCTGCTGGTAGCCTTCGGATCGCAGGCGCTTGCGCAGATCGGAGAGACCGGCGCACTCCCCGGAGCGGGCGATCTGATAGGCGCGTTCGAGAAGGCTGGGAGGGTTGGCCGCGGGTTCGTGCAAGGACATCACCGACAGGCTAGCAGATTGGCGCGCGGCCGTGTGTCGGCCCGCCGACATCTCCCGTAACTCAGGTCTCCAGCGGCATCGCGAAGGTGAACCGCGTCTCGGCGGCGTCCGAGGTCGCCTCAAGCCGCCCCCCGTGCGCCCGCGCGATCTCCGAGGCGATGTAGAGGCCAAGACCCAGCCCCTGCGCACTGCCCCGTCCGGCGCCGCGGGCGAAGGGCTGGAACAGCTTGGGCAGCACCTCGGCATGGATCGGCGCCCCTGCGTTGGCGACCGACAGCAGCAGTCGTCCGTCCACGGTTCGGCCGCTGACGCTCACCGGCGCCTCGGGGTCGCCATGGGTCAGGGCGTTGGCGATCAGGTTCGACAACAGCTGGGCGAGGCGGCGGCTGTCGCAGGCGACGGGCTCGGTCAGCAGGATGTCGGCGACGATCGCCCGCCCGGGCTGGGCGCTGCGGAACTCGGAGATCACATGGTCGAGCGCCCCGGCCAGGGCGGGGTCGGCCTGGCGGTCGAGGTCGAGCCCGCCGCCGAGCCGGCCGCGCGCGAAGTCGAGGATGTTGTCGATCAGTCCGGCCATGCGCCCGACGCTGCCCAGCACCTGCCCGACCACCGCCGTCGCCCGCTCATCGAGGCTGGACTTCGACAGCAGCCGCGCCCCCCCATCGATGGCCGCAAGCGGGTTGCGCAGGTCGTGGCCGAGCACGGCGATGAACTGCTCGCGCAGCTCGGCGGTCTCGCGCTCGCTGAGCAGGGCGGCCTCGCTGCGGGCCAGACGCTCCTGGGCGTCGAGGTGGCTGCCGATCAGCTCGGCGAACAGCTCGAAGGTGGCGAGGGCGTCGTTACTCTTGAGTTCGGCCGGGTTCGGATCAATGGCGCAGAGGGTGCCGAAAAACTCGCCACGGTAGCGGATCGGCGTCGAGATGTAGCTCTGGAAGCCATATTGGGCCGGTGTGTGATGGTCGCGGAAGACGGGATCCTGGGCGACGCAGTCGATGACCACCGCCTCGCCGGAGTCGCGGATTTCGTCGCAGATGGTGGTGGCGATCTCGAGCTCACCACCCGGCTTCAGCCCAAAGGCGATGTCGTCCCGCACCGCGCAGGCGATCCAGCGGTCCTCTGTCACCCGCGCGACCGCCGCGAAGCCCATGCCGGTCGTGCGGCACACAACGTCGAGAATCTTCGGCACGACGTCCAGGCGGGCAATCGCCGCGATGTCGTCGGCAAACTGGTCGTTCATCTCGCGTCCGGCGTCCCTATTATGAGCCACCTTAGGCGACAGGGCCCCGTGCGTCACGCAGGCGCTGCGTGGCGACACGCGACCAAACCGCCCAGCACTGGAATTCCCTCCATGGGTGTAATGATTCGACAAAACAACCCCTGAGTCACGTCTAGCGCGTCGCAACGTCGGGGGGCGCGGGCAATGGACGTCGAGGAATTCATTGTGCGCTGGACGGCGCGCGAGGGTGGGGCGGAGCGCGCCAACTACCAGATGTTCCTGTCGGAGCTCTGCGACATTCTCGCGGTCGACCGCCCCACGCCGGCGGGGGCGGACCGGGCGCGCAACGACTACGTCTTCGAGCGGGCGGTGAGTTCTATCGATCCCGAAAGCGCCTCGACCCTGCGTATAGACCTCTACAAGCGAGACGCCTTCATCCTTGAGGCCAAGCAGTCGCGGACGCCGTCCGGGGGAAAGCTCGGTCCTGGAGAGCAGGCGCCCCTGCCCGATGAGGATGCGCCACGCGGGCGACGAACCGCGGTTGGCTGGGACGTACTGATGAAGAACGCCTTTAAGCAGGCACGGGACTACGCCCACCTTCTGCCCACGGATCATACCGCGCCGGTGTTCCTGATCGTCGCCGACGTCGGCCACTGCTTCGAACTGTACGCCGACTTCTCCGGGACAGGACGCGGGTATGCGCAGTTCCCCGACCGCCAGTCGTTCCGGGTCTACATGGACGACCTCCGCGACGACGCCGTGCGGGCGCGACTATCGGCGGTTTGGACCGACCCGGCCTCGCTCGATCCGACCCGGGAGTCGGTGCGGGTCACACGCCGTATCGCCGATCGCCTGGCCCAGGTCAGCAAGGCGCTCGAGGGCGACCATCCGCCCGAGGACGTCGCCCATTTCCTGATGCGTTGCATCTTCACGATGTTCGCCGAGGACGTGGACCTGTTGCCCAAGGGCGCCTTCACCCAGCTGCTCGAAGACTGCATCGACAGCCCGGGCGCCTTCGCGCCGATGCTGCAGGACCTGTGGGCGCGGATGGACGATCCCGATCACGACCGGCGCTTCTACTCGGCATTCAAGACCCATCTGCGCCACTTCAACGGCAACCTGTTCAAGAACGCTCGCGCCTTCCCGCTTCGGAGCGAGGAGATCGGAGAACTGCGCGCGGCGGCGGCGGTGGACTGGACCGAGGTCGATCCGGCCATCTTCGGCACGCTGCTGGAACAGGCGCTGGACAAGGATGAGCGTCGCAAGCTCGGCGCCCACTATACGCCACGCGCCTATGTCGAGCGCCTGGTCGGGGTGACCGTGATGGAGCCGCTGTGGAGCGACTGGGAAGCGGCCCTGTCCCGCGCCGAGGAAGCGATGGAGACCGGCGAGCGCGGCAAGGCCGTCGGCTTCCTGAAGGCCTTCCACCGACGCCTCTGCGACACCCGCGTGCTGGACCCGGCCTGCGGCACCGGCAACTTCCTCTATGTCTCGCTTGAATTGATGAAGAAGCTGGAGGGTGAGGTCCTCGAACGACTGGCCGAGCTGGGCGAGACCGGAAACATCGGTCTCGACACCGTCGATCCTCACCAGTTCCTGGGCCTGGAGCTGAACCCGCGGGCTGCGGCGATCGCCGAGCTGGTGGTCTGGATCGGCTATTTGCAGCAGCACTACCGGACCCACAGCGGCCATCCGGCCGAGCCGATCCTGCGCGCGTTCAAGAACATCAACGACGGCCAGCGCGACGGCTTCGACGCGGTACTGACCTGGGACGGTTATCCGCTGACGGCAGTCGTGGAGCGGGATGGCCGGCGGGTCGAAGCCTATCCCAATCCGCGACGGCCGGCATGGCCCGACGCGGAGTTCATCGTCGGCAACCCGCCTTTCATAGGCGGCAAGGATCTGCGCTCACGAATGGCTCCGGGCTACGCCGAGGCGTTGTGGGCGGCGCATCCGCAGATGAACGAGAGCGCCGACTTCGTGATGTACTGGTGGGACCGCGCAGCCGAACGTCTGGCCGGTAAGGGGACGCCCCTGCGCCGGTTCGGCCTAGTGACCACCAACTCGATCAGCCAGGTGTTTCAGCGCCGCGTGATGGAGCGGCGCCTCAACGCCAAGGCGCCCGTCAGCTTGGTGTACGCCATTCCGGACCATCCCTGGACCAAGGCAACGAAGGACAGCGCGGCGGTGAGGATCGCGATGACCGTGGCGGAGGCGGCGGCCCAAGAGGGCGTGCTGTGGGAGGTCGCGACCGAGGCGGGGCTGGACACGGACGAGCCGAAAATCACGCTTCGACAAGCCGTGGGACGGATCAATTCAGATCTGACCGTCGGCGTGGACGTCACCAAGGCCGGGTCGCTCCGGGCCAACACAGGGCTGAGTTCGCCCGGGGTCAAGCTGCACGGGGCGGGCTTCATCGTCACGCCAGCGGAAGCGGAAAATCTTGGCCTTGGAAGACACCCCGGCCTCGAACAGCATGTTCGACCCTACCGCAATGGGCGCGACCTTACCGCCCATCCCCGCAACATGATGGTAATCGATCTCTTCGGGCTGACGGCAGAGGTCGCGAGGGCAAACTATCCCGACATCTACCAGCATGTTCTGGCACGGGTGAAACCAGAGCGCGATACCAACAACCGAGCAGTCTATCGCGATACATGGTGGGTGTTTGGCGAGCCGCGGCGCGAGATAAGACCAGCCCTCGCCGGGCTGCCTCGCTTCATCGCTACGGTCGAGACGACCAAGCACCGCGTGTTCCAGTTCCTCGATGAGCGTATTTTGCCAGACAACATGATCATCGCTGTGGCCTCGGCGGACGCTGTTGATCTCGCGGTGCTTTCCAGCCGCATCCATACGACATGGGCGCCCATACTCGGCGGATGGCTCGGCATTGGGAACGACCCTCGCTACTCCAAGTCCCGCTGCTTCGACCCGTTCCCATTCCCCGACCCGTCCGAGACGCTCAAAGCCCGTCTCCGCACCCTCGGCGAGGAGCTCGACGCGACCCGCAAGAGGGTCCAGGCGGAGCATCCCGACCTCACCCTGACCGGCCTCTACAACGTACTCGAAAAGCTGAAGGCCGGGACCTCGCTCACGCCGGCCGAGACGGATGTGAAGACCCGGGGCCTTGGTGCTTATTCTCAAGGATCTGCACGCACAGATCGACGACCTGACCGCCGACGCCTACGGCTGGCCGCGCGACCTCGGTGACGAGCAGATCCTCGAACGCCTGGTCGCCCTGAACGCCGAACGCGCGCGAGAGGAAGCCGCGGGCCAGGTGCGCTGGCTTCGACCCGACTACCAGATCCCGCGCTTCGCCAAGGGCGCGGTCGCCAAGAGCGGCGATCTCGATCTCGGCGGCGCCGCCCCGGCGGTCGACAAAGGGCTGCCGGTGTTCCCGGCCGATCGCTACGAGCAGCCGCTGGCCGTGGAGGCCGTACTCGCCGCCGCCGGCCGGCCGATGGCGGCGGCCGAACTGGCGCGAGGGTTCCGACGCGGCGGTCGACGCATCGAGCAACGGACGGTGCAGGTGCTGACCACCCTGTCGCGGTACGGACGGGTGACCGCCCTGCCCGACGGCCGGTTCGCGGCGAGGCGGGCCGCCTGACCCAAATCGTCGCACCGCGAGCGTCGCCCGACGCCGGGCGGTTGCGGGGCGGCGGGGGCGGTTGCAGGGTGGTGGGATGATGATGCGATGGACCTTGGCGGCGGCGGCGCTGGCTGCCGCGACCGCCCTCTCCGGCGCCGGAGCCATGGCCCAGTCGGTAGAGGCGGCGCGGCCGAGCTTCGACTGCGCCAAGGCGCGCACGCTGGTCGAGCGGGAGATCTGCGCGGACCCGGTTCCGGCCGACCTCGATCGCGAGATGGCCGAGCTCTATGCCGAGGTGATGCGATCGACGCCGACCCCCGCGGCCGTGCGGCGACAACAGCAGGAATTCCTCGCCGGTCGAGGGGTGGGCGAGAACGGCGAGCCCGCCACGAGCATAAACGGTGACTTCCTGGTCGAGATCTACAGGAACCGGATCGCCGACCTGCGCGCGGAGCTGCAACGCGTTGATCGGGCCGACCGCCTGGACATCAAGCCGGGCGAGCTGTCGAAGCGCTGCGTTTTCGTCGGTATCGAAAACTGCCGGGTCGAGTCCTCGGGCGCGGTGGCCGGGATGCGCGCGGAGCACGGCCCCCCGCTGTTCTACCAGATCCAGCGCCCGAAGGCTGAGGACGAATACGGGCGCGGGGTTCTGATCCTGCGCAAGACCGACGGCGCGCTGCGGCCGTTCCTCTGGAACTACGACGTCGATTATCCCGAGGCGCCGCGTATGGTCGAGACGCCGGCGGGGCCGTTGCTGCTGCTGCCCGGGCGAGAGGCCGGCACCTCGACGATGAACGCCGAACTGATCCTGCATCCACTGCAAGGCGGGTGGCGCGATATCGATATCGACGCCTGGCGCGCGGCCTTCGACAAGCGGCTGCCCAAGGCGCTGATGGTGGTGAAGGGCGTGCTCTACGACTGGAAGACCCTGACCGCCCGCACCTCGCTGTGGACGGAGACCGACGCCAACTGCTGCGCGAGCGGCGGGATCGCTACGGTGCAGCTGGCGGTCGAGAACGACAGGCTGGTGTTCAAGGATATGCGGATCGAGCCGTCTCCGCCTCGCGACTAGGTTTCCGGCGTCGCCGTCGTCAGCTGGAGCGTGAGGACCACGAACTCGGCCGGCTTCACCGGCGCGAAGCCGACGAGGAGATTGGCGACGCCACGGTCCATGTCGTCCGGGGTTGTGGTGGTCTGGTCGCAGGTGACGAAGAAGCCGTCCGCCGCGGTCTCGCCGAGGATTGCGCCCTGCCGCCAGAGGTCGCTCATGAAGGTGGATACCTGCAGTCGCAGGGCTGACCACAGCGCTGGTCCATTGGGCTCGAACACCGCCCACTCGCTGCCCACGAGTATACTGCTCTCGATGTAGAGGGCCAGCCGCCGCACCGGAATGTACTTGTAGTCGTCGGCGAGGATGTCGGCGCCCCGCAGCGTCCGCGCGCCCCAGACGATCGGGCCGTACAGGGGGAAGACGCGCAGGGCGTTGATGCCCAGCGGATTGATCACCCCGTTCTCGTCGTCGGTCAGTTTGACGGCCAGGTCGACGATCCCGTTGAGGTTGGCGTCAACGCCAGCCGGCGCCTTCCAGACGCCGCGCCGGCTGTCGGTGCGCGCCCACAGTCCGGCGACGGCGCCGCTCGCGGGCAGCTCGCGCGGCACGCCCGAGCGCGATGGATCGGCCAGCACGCGCGGGAAGTAGACGGCGGCGTTACGGGCGACGTCGCCGTGGATGCCGAGATCGTCCGGCGTGATCTCGGCGAGACGGCCCTCGTCGTAGCGCTGCTTCCACGAGGTCGGGGGATCGACGATCAGCATCGCCCGCCGCTCGGCGCAGTAGGCGGCGGCGGCCTGCAGCACCGCGATGGGCGTGTCGCCGCCGACCGGGTCCGGCGGGATGCAGAGGATGTTGAAGCTCGCCACCGCTTCCAGGGCATGGAGGCCGGTGCGGGCGGCGCGGTCACCGACCAGGGTCTCGGCCGACAGCGGCGCGCCCGGGTTGGCGCCCGGCTCGACCAGCCGCACGATCACCGCCTCGCCCCCACCGTTGGCGAAGAAGGCGGCGACCGGCCAGTCGAGGCCATTGCCTGACGGGTCCGTGCCGAACCGCCGCTGATAGTCGGAGAGGCTGTAGATCGTGGTCGGCTCGAGCGGCCCTGTCTGCGTTCGCCCGACGAAGGCGGTGATCGACGTGGGAACGCCGATGATCGCCGTCGCTCCGGGGACCTCCTGCACATAGACGCCGGGGGTCTGGTACGTGGGCATGGCTTGCTCCGCGGCGTCGAGGCTGGAAACGACACCCTAGCGCGAGAAGGTGCGGGTCTTCTACCGTTCCCAGCCGGCCTCGAACGGGAAGCGCTCGTCCCAGAAACCCTTGAGGCGCGGGTCGGCGTCGACGCGCTTCACCACCGGCGTCATCTTCGGCGCCTCGCGATAGAAGCGGTTGCGGCCGGGGCCCCAGCGGCTGACCACGGTGACGTACAGGTCCAGCACCGTCAGCTCGTCGCCGAGGATGTAGCGGCCGGGCGTCACCTGGGCGTCCATCATCGCCCAGCAGTCGGCGATGCGCTCGGCGGTGGCGGCCTTGACCCGGGCCTGGGCCTCCGGGTCGGGACCGGCCAGCCGCGAGGGCTCGTCGCGGACCCAGAACATTGAATAGATCGAGGCCGGGATGAAGGTCATCCAGCGCAGGAACTGCGCCCGGCGCGGATCGCCCAGCGGCGGTCCCAGCAGCGCATCCGGATGGCGGTCGCTGAGCCAGGTGAGGATGGCGCCGCTCTCGGTGACGATCTCCCCGCCGGGCAGGATCAGGGCCGGGATCTGCTTCAGCGGATTGACGCCGGCGACCTTGGCCTGTTCGGCTTCGCCCTCCCACGTCGGGGCCTCGATGACCTCGAACGGCAGGCCGATCAGGGTCAACGCCGCTTCGACAGGCACGCTGCCCGATCCGAGGGCGCCGTAGATCGTGATTTTCTTTTCCACAGGCGTAACTCTATCTTGTGAATTGCGACGTTCAATCACACCAGATGTAGTAGCCAACGTCCGCACGTCGCCGCATAGTCGCCATAGTAGCTCGCCGTCCGATTCCTGTCCGCCGCCCGTCTCCGGAGTTCGCCACCGCCATGGCCCCGTCCAAGCTGATCCTTCCGACCACGCCCGGCCTGCTCACCGCCTCGGCGGCCTACAAGCCGTTCCGGTATCCGTGGGCCTACGACATGTGGAAGCGCCAGCAGCAGGTCCACTGGATGCCCGAGGAAGTGCCGCTCGGCGAGGACATGAAGGACTGGGCGGTCAATCTGAGCGACAGCGAACGCAACCTGCTGACCCAGATCTTCCGCTTCTTCACCCAGGCCGACATCGAGGTCGCCGACAACTACATGGAACGCTACGGCCGGGTGTTCAAACCGACCGAAGTGAAGATGATGCTGGCGTCCTTCGCCAACATGGAAACCATCCACATCGCCGCCTACGCGCTGCTGCTCGAGACGATCGGCATGCCGGAGAGCGAGTTCGCCGCCTTCCTCGAATACGAGGCGATGCGCGACAAGCACGACTTCATGCAGAAGTTCGGAGTCGAGACCAACGGCGACATCGCCCGCACCCTGGCCATGTTCGGCGGCTTCGCCGAGGGCCTGCAGCTGTTCGCGTCGTTCGCGATGCTGATGAACTTCCCGCGCTTCAACAAGATGAAGGGCATGGGCCAGATCGTCAGCTGGTCGGTGCGCGACGAGAGCCTCCACTGCGAAGGCATCATCAAGCTCTACCACGCCTTCAACAAGGAGACCGGCGCGGTCACCAAGGCCGTGGCCGACGACATCATCGACTGCTGCAAGACCGTGGTCGAGATGGAAGACAAGTTCATCGACCTGGCCTTCGAGATGGGCCCGGTGCAGGGCATGGTTCCCCAGGACATCAAGAACTACATCCGCTTCATCGCCGACTGGCGCCTGCGCCAGCTGCAGCTGCCGGAAGTCTACGGCGTCACCGAGAACCCGCTGCCGTGGCTGCAGTCGCTGCTCAGCGGCGTCGAGCACGCCAACTTCTTCGAGGCCCGCTCGACCGAGTACAGCAAGGCCGCGACCAAGGGTCAGTGGCACGGCGAAGAGGGCGTCTGGGGCGAGTTCGACCGCCTGATGTCGCGCCGCAACGAGAACCTGTTGCCCGCCGAATAGATCGATCCTTTCCGGGGGAGCGAGGAGGGGCGCGCACGAGCAACGTGTGCGCCCCTTTTTCGTTGTGCTAGCCTCGACGCAAGCGTCCACGGAGGGAATACCATGCTGATCGTCCGCCTGATCCTGCGCACCCTGGTCGGCATGCTCGGCCTGTGGCTGGCGGCCAGCTTCGTGCCCGGTGTGGCCATCACCGACACCACGACCCTGGTCGTCGCCGCCCTGATCATGGGCGTGGTCAACGCCATCGTGCGGCCGATCGTATTCGTCCTGACCCTGCCGATCACCTTCCTGACGCTGGGCCTGTTCCTGCTGGTGGTGAACGCGGCGATGTTCAGCCTGACCGCCTACTTCCTAGAGGGCTTTACCGTCGCGGGCTTCTGGCCGGCGCTGTTCGGTTCGCTGGTGATGGCGGTGGTGAGTTGGGTCGGCCAGATGGTGATCGGTCCGCGGGACGAACGGTGACATCAATCCTCCCCCACAGGGGGAGGGGGACCGCGCGGAGCGCGGTGGAGGGGGCTCCCCGGTAAGGCGCTACTCGTATGTCGGCGGCGTACGGGCCGCAGTCTCGATGAGCCTAAGCGCAGTCGCGATGTCGCTCAGCACCAGATCATTCGACACTCGCATCAGACGCAGGCGCTGAGCCCGAATCCACTCTTCGCGAGCCGCATCACGATGGCCGGCCTCTTCGTCGGAGTGCACCCCGCCATCGACCTCGACTACCAACCGCTGAGAGACGCAAAAGAAGTCGACGACGTAAGGACCGAGCGGATGTTGGCGACGGAAGCGTAGGCCGCCGAGTTGCTTGCGGCGCAAGACGCTCCAGAGCGCCACCTCGGCTGGAGTCATTCGTCTGCGCAGGCTTTTGGCCAATGCCAAAGATTTCGGGCAAGCGTCCACAATATACAATTATAGATTGTAGATCATGGGTTGCAATGTTCTTCGAGCTGCCCCCTCCACCATGCTCCGCATGGTCCCCCTCCCCCTGTGGGGGAGGATCGATAAAGAAAAAGGGCGGCTCCTTTCGGAGCCGCCCTTCGTCTTGTTCAGCCTGAGCTGAGCGTCTGGACTAGAAGTCCATGTCGCCCATGCCGCCCATGCCGCCGGGCATGCCGCCGGCCGGAGCGCTCTTCTTCGGGGCTTCGACGATCGCCGCTTCCGTGGTGATCAGCAGGCCCGAGACCGAGGCCGCGTCTTGCAGAGCCGTGCGCACGACCTTTGCGGGGTCGATGACGCCCATGGCGACCAGGTCGCCGTACTCTTCCGTCTGGGCGTTGAAGCCGAAGGTCGGGGAGCTGTTTTCCAGCACCTTGCCCACGACGATCGAGCCTTCGACGCCGGCGTTTTCCGAGATCTGACGGATCGGAGCCTGCAGGGCGCGACGGACGATGGCGATGCCGGCGGTCTGGTCGGCGTTGTCGCCGGTCAGGCCTTCCAGCACCAGCGAGGCCTTCAGCAGGGCGACGCCGCCGCCGGGGACGATGCCTTCTTCCACGGCCGCGCGGGTCGCGTTGAGGGCGTCGTCGACGCGGTCCTTCTTTTCCTTAACTTCGACTTCGGTCACGCCGCCGACGCGGACGACCGCGACGCCGCCGGCCAGCTTGGCCAGGCGCTCTTGCAGCTTTTCCTTGTCGTAGTCCGAGGTGGTGTCCTCGATCTGCTTCTTGATCTGCGAGATGCGGGCTTCGATGCCGGCCTTGTCGCCGAGGCCGTCCACGATCGTGGTGTCGTCCTTGGTGATGGTGACCTTCTTGGCCTTGCCGAGCATTTCAAGCGTGACGGTTTCGAGCTTGATGCCGAGGTCTTCGCTGATGACCTGGCCGCCGGTGAGGGTGGCGATGTCTTCCAGCATGGCCTTGCGGCGATCGCCGAAGCCCGGAGCCTTGACGGCGGCGACGCGCAGGCCGCCGCGCAGCTTGTTGACCACCAGGGTGGCCAGGGCTTCGCCTTCGATGTCCTCGGCGATGATCAGCAGGGGACGGCCCGACTGAACGACGGCTTCCAGCACCGGCAGCAGCGGCTGCAGGCCCGAGAGCTTCTTTTCGAACAGCAGGATCAGGGGCTCTTCGAGCACCGTTTCCATCTTGTCGGCGTTGGTGATGAAGTAGGGCGACAGGTAGCCGCGGTCGAACTGCATGCCTTCGACGACGTCGAGTTCGGTTTCGGCGGTCTTGGCTTCCTCGACGGTGATGACACCTTCGTTGCCGACCTTTTCCATGGCGCGAGCGATCATTTCGCCGACTTCCACGTCGCCGTTGGCCGAGATGGTGCCGACCTGGGCGATTTCGCTGTTGGCCGAGACCTTCTTGGAGGTCGACTTGATCTGCTCGACGACCTTGATCACGGCCTTGTCGATGCCGCGCTTCAGATCCATCGGGTTCATGCCGGCGGCGACCGACTTCAGGCCTTCGACGACGATGGCCTGGGCCAGGACGGTGGCGGTGGTGGTGCCGTCGCCGGCCTTGTCGTTGGTCTTGCTGGCGACTTCACGGATCAGCTGGGCGCCGAGGTTCTCGAAGCGATCGCTCAGTTCGATTTCCTTGGCGACCGAGACGCCGTCCTTGGTCGAGCGCGGGGCGCCGAAGGACTTTTCGATCACGACGTTGCGGCCCTTGGGGCCGAGGGTCACCTTCACCGCGTTGGCGAGGATGTTGACGCCGCGAAGCATGCGGTCACGGGCGTCGGAGGAGAAATAGACGTCTTTGGCGGCCATTTCGGTGCTCTCTTTCTAGGTCTCTCCCTGATCCGCTCGCGTCGGCGAAGGCCGGGGTCGAGATCGAAGGGAGAAGGGGTTCAGATAAATTGCGTGGATAGCGGAGCAGCTGGGTCCCGACAGGCGCCGGGACGATCGGAGGCTTAGGCCTCGACCACGCCCAGGATGTCGCTTTCCTTCATGATCAGCAGGTCCTGGCCGTCCACCTTCACTTCGGTGCCGGACCACTTGCCGAACAGGATCTTGTCGCCGACCGAGACGTCCGGCTTGATGTATTTGCCGTCTTCGTCACGCGCGCCGGGACCGACGGCGATCACTTCGCCTTCCTGCGGCTTTTCCTTGGCGGTATCGGGGATGATGATCCCGCCCTTGGTCTTTTCTTCTTCCTCGACGCGCTTCACCAGGACGCGGTCGCCAAGAGGACGAAACTTCATCGGGTCGTCTCCGTGGGTACGGTTGTTGAATGGTTCGTCAGCCCCGAAGCGCTGCCTGTTAGCAGTCACCCACTATGAGTGCCAACGAGGCGCTGGAGGTAGGTCCCGGGCCGGGGAGAGTCAAGGGAAGCAGAGCCGAGAGACTTGCCCCGACAGCGGTTATCTCCGTTAGACTGAGCGCCCGGCCAGAGGAGACAGCCATGCTCGACCATCTCGGCGCCACCGTCACCGATATCGCCCGCTCCCGGCGATTTTATGACGCCGCCCTCGCCCCGCTCGGAATCGCGGTGATCATGGAAGTGACGCCCGAGCAGACCGGCGGCACGACCCACCTGGGTTACGGGGACGGGCCCAAGCCCTACTTCTGGATCGGCGATGGCGGCGACAGCACCGGACGGATGCATGTCGCCTTCGCGGTCCCGACCCGGGCGGCGGTCGACGCCTTCCACGCCGCCGCCCTCGCGGCCGGCGGACAGGACAACGGCGCCCCAGGGCTTCGCCCGCACTATCATCCGAACTATTACGGGGCGTTCGTGCTCGACCCCGACGGCCTCAACGTCGAAGCGGTCTGTCACGCGCCGGAGTGAACCAGTCTTGATCCCCTATCTCGTCGCCGTGCTCGCCTGTTGCCTGGCCGGATCCCTGGGCGGCTACATTCTCGCCCGGCCGGAGGAGGCCCTCGCGCGCCGGGGCCTGTCGCACCTGGAGGGCGCCTCGCCGCTGGCGACCGCACGCAGCTATGGCGCGATGCTGTTGATGGCCCATGCCGGCACGGCCGGGCTGCTCGGCTATTATCCCAGCGTCGGGGCGGCGATGGCCTTGGGCCTGGCGCTGCTGTGGGCGGGGGCGGCGATCGGCCGGCTCTACTCCCACCTCGTCGACCGCCAGGGCGACCCGGCCTCGGTCCAGACCCTGATCGTCGAGGCGATGATGGCCCTGTGTCTGTCCCTGCCCTACTGGGCCAGCCGCCGCATCGACATCGTCGGCCCCACGATGACCGTCTAAGGCGCGCCAGGATCCGGCCTAGCGCGCTCGCGTCAACGTCAGTCCGAAGGCCCTGAGCACAGGCTTGCCGGCGGCGTCTGTCTCGAACGTCGCCGTCGCCCCGGTGTCGGCGGCGACCAGGGTCGTGGCGCTCACGGGGGTGAAGATCAGCGTGCCGCGGAAGGTGTCGAAGGCCATTCGACCGCCCTCGCGACGCAGGGTGAAGACCAGCGGCTGACCCTGGACGTCGGTCGCCCAGCGACCCTCGCGCGCCGTCAAAATCTCCGGATCCACGGCCGCGACGGCATGCTGTTCGGGTAGATAGTCCGGCCAGCCGTAGATCTTGGCCACCCCGCGAACGATCTCCATCATCAGACGGTCGCCGAGATCGCCATTGGTCATGACCGCCACCCCGTCGCCTGTGCGCGGATGGATCACCCAGAAGGCGTTGAAGCCGGCATTGGAACCGCCATGCGAGATCGTCACGGCGTCGCCCTCGCCGCGAACGCCGGGACCGAGGCCGTAGCCGCCCTTCACCGGCTTCATCATCGGCATCGCGATCGCCGGATCGAGCAGCGCGCCCGGCTTGCCGTTGTAGGCAGCCGACAGCGCCAGGCCGAACCGGGCCAGGTCCGTCGGCGTGGTCCAAAGGCCGGCCGAGGCGGATTCAGGATAGGTGTGCCAGCCGCCGGAGATCGGCCTGCCGTCATTGTCGTGCGCGAACGCGAAGCCGCCTTTCGCCGGCAGGACGTAGCCGCTCGCTGTCATGCCTGACGGCGTCAGCACCCGCGCCTGGACGACCTCGGCGAAGGTCTTGCCGGTCCTGTCCTCGATCATCTGCTGGACGATCTGGTAGCCTCCGCCGGAGTACTGCCACTGCTCGCCGGGCCTGGCCCAGGAGACCACGGCCCGGGTGCTGGCGGGCGCGGCGCCGGACAGCACCTGCACATTGGTCGGCAGGGCGGCGCCCTGGGCGTAGCCGGGGAAGCCGTGCACCGTGACTCCGGCGGTGTGCGAGAGCAGATCCCCGAGCGCCACCGGCCGCTCGGCGCTAAAGGCGCTGGCGGGGAGTTTCCAGGACGTCAGCACCGCATTGATGTCGCCGTCGAGCGTCAGCGTTCCGTCCTGGACCAGCGACAGGGCCGCGGTCGCGGCGACCGGCTTGCTGATCGAGGCGGCCTGGAAGCGGGTATCGGTCGTGACCGGCGCGGCCTCGCCGGCCGCGAGGACGCCGTAGCCCCTGGCCCAGGCCACCTTGCCGTCGTCGATCACGGCGATGCTGACGCCCGGGACGTTCCAGCGCGCCATGCGCGCCTCGATCGTCCACGCCTCGACCTTGCCGTCGAACACGGCGGCAGGCAGGAGGCCGCGCTCGACGGCGACCTGTCCGGCGGGCGGAAGCGCGATGGCCGGCGCGGCGAATACGGCAGCGCCGAATGCCAGGGTCAGAAACAGATGTCGCAAGATCGCCTCCCGATGCAGGGTGATCATGACCAGCGCGACCGCGAATAAGAACCCCGCCGGCGTCTCCACCGGCGGGGTTCGTCATCTCGGGACTACGCTTTTGTCGCTAACAGACGTCGGGGACTTCCAGGGCTTCGTCGCGCAAAGCCGCCACTCACTCGCCTCGGCGCGAAACTAAAACCATGGGTTGCGCCGGATACGCTTTCCACGCACTCTCGCCGGTGTCGAAGGCGACAGCGGGTGGCGATCATGAGGCTGATCAAGGGCAAGGTCCTCGCCGCGATGGCGCTCGCCGCCGTGCTCGGATCGCCAGCGGTCGCCCAGGCGCCGTCGGACGGCTACTGCGGCTGCACGGCCCGCTGCGTTGAGCGCTCGGCGCCGGCTTCACCTGCGTGGAATGCCTGCGAGAGCGACTGCGCGAGGCGCTTCTCACCCGCCCTCTGCCCGGACGCGGCGGGCGCGCCGCCCGGCGGCCGGATGTGCGTCGACCGACAGACCGCGACCCCGTCGTCAGACCTCGCCGCCCCCCGTGGCCAGGTCGCCGCCCGCGTCGCTGTCGTCGAGCAGCCCTCCCGCCGCGCACTCGAGCGCGGCGCGGAGCTTCGCCAGCGTCTCGAACCGGACGCCGCGGACCCTGCCCGTGCGCAGCAGGCTGAGCTGGGTCTCGGAGAGGCCGATACGCCGGGCGAGGTCCCGGGCCTTCATCTTTCGCCGGGCCAGCATGATGTCGAGGGTGACGATCACCGGCACGACTAGACGATTTCGTCGCTTTCGGTGCGCGGGGTCGTGGCCTTGTCCGGCACATCAAAGCCGGTCGGACGAGACATGGAATCGACAAAGCCGGTTCCCAAGGCTCTCCGGCTTTGGCACGCTGCCGCCCATGAATCTCAAGCCCAAGCTCCTCAAGGGCCGCCATGTGCGGCTGGAACCGATCACCCCCGACCACAAGGAGGAGCTGCGCGGCGCCGTCGACTGCGATCCCGAGTCCTGGGAGATCATGTCGGTCAATGGTTGCGGCGAGGGCTTCAGCGACTGGTGGGGCGCCCTGCAGGGCGAGACCGAACGCGGCGAGCGGATCGGTTATGCGATCCGGCGACTGTCGGACAAGCGCGTGGTCGGCACCTCGAGCTTCCTGAACATCCGTCGTCTGCACAAGGGCGTCGAGGTCGGCTCGACCTTCCTGCATCCCGACGCGCGGTCGGGCCCGGTGAACCCCGAGTCCAAGCGGCTGCTCCTGGGCCAGGCCTTCGACGCCGGCGCGGTGCGGGTCGAATTCCTGATCGACGAACGCAACGCCCGCAGCCAGGCGGCCGTCTACAAGCTGGGCGCCGAGCGCGAGGGCTCCTTGCGCAACCACAAGATCACCTGGACCGGCCATGTACGGGACACGGTGGTGATGTCGATCTGCGACTTCGACTGGCCGGCCGTGCGCGACCGACTCGACTTCCGACTGCAGGAAACCTTCGTCTAGCCTCAGGAGATCACGACCTTCCCCATGCACCTCGACTACCCGGTCCTGACGGGCCGTTTCGTGCGGCTGGAGCCGCTTGCCGAACAGCACCACGACGGCCTGCGGGCCTCGGCGGAAGCCGATCCGGAGATCTGGGACATCTATCCCTACTCCATGATCGGCGAGCACTTCGATCCGTTCTGGACGGGGATCACCGCCCGCCGCGACTCGGGGGCGGTGCTGCCCTACGCGGTGATGGCCGGCGACGATTGCATCGGCATCAGCTGCATCGTCCCGGACCTGCCCAACCGCACGGCCGAGATCGGCGGCACCTACTACCGGCCCGACGTGCGCGGTACGGCGATCAATCCCGAGAGCAAGCGGCTGCTGATGGCCCACCTGTTCGACAGCGGCGCGATCCGGGTCGGCTACAAGGTCGATGCCGTCAACGCGCGCTCGCGGGCCGCGGTGACCAAGCTGGGCGCACGGCAGGACGGCATCCTGCGGGCCGAGCGCATCACCTGGACCGGACGGGTGCGGGACACGGTCGTGTTCTCCATCCTCGCCGAGGAATGGCCGGAGATTCGTGACCGGCTGGACGCGCGGCTGGAGGCGCAGGCCTGAACGACGGGCCCTCGCCGACCGATCAGAGTAGCTCGATCAGGTGTCCCAGGCCGCCATAGGTCACGCGCCCGACCAGGCCCGCGTCGGCGGTGATCAGCGGCCGGCCGCGCTGTTCGGCGAGGGCCAGATAGACCCCCTCCTCCGCCGAGCAGCCGGTCGCCTTGGCCAGGGCGGCGGCGCGGGACACCAGCGGCGTGACCGGGACCGAGATGTCGAGCAGACCGCCCAGGTGGGCGACAGCGGCGGCGGCGATCTCCGGCGTGGTCTCGCCCCGGCGCGCCTTGAGGGCGGCGATGGCGGCGAACTCGGTGTGGATCAGATCGGGCGCCACCAGCCGCACGCCGGACGCGACCATCGGCTGGGCGATCTCCGAACCATCCTCGTGGAAGAAGCATTTGGCCGCCACCGTGGCGTCGAGGATCAGCTCATCGGCCACGGCGCATCTCCCGCAGCATCTCGACGCTGTCCGAGCCCGGCTGGTCGCTCCACTGGCCGGCGAACCAGTCGAGCACCGCGCGTCGGCGCTCCAGCCCGGCGGCGTTGAGGATCGCGGCGGCAGCTTCGGCCTCGGACAGGCCTTGCGTCTCGGCATGGTCGGCGACCAGTCGAACGGCGGCGCCGGTCAGCAGGTCGATGGGCAGGTTGAGGGGAACCGTCCGGTCGCTCATTTGCGGCGGGCCCGGAAGAAGCCGCGCAGCAGTTCCGCGCTCTCCTGCGCCAGCACGCCGCCGGTCACCTCGGGACGCGAGTGGCAGGTCGGCTGCTCGAAGAAGCGCGGGCCGTGGATCACGGCCCCGCCCTTGGGGTCCTCGGCGCCGAACACCACCCGGCCGATGCGGGCATGGCTGATGGCCCCGGCGCACATGGCGCAGGGCTCCAAGGTCACCACCAGGGTCAGGCCTGTGAGCCGGTAGTTGCCGAGCTTCGCCGCCGCCAGCCGCATCGCCGCGATCTCGGCGTGAGCCGTCGGGTCGTGCGCGCCGATCGGATGATTGCCGGCCTTGGCCACCACCTCGCCGGTGGCCGGGTCGACGATCACCGCTCCCACGGGCGTCTCGCCCGCCTCGGCGGCCGCGCGGGCCTCGTCGAGGGCGATCTGCATCGCGGTCTGGTCGGAAAGGGTCGTCACGTGGCGGCGTCCGGCATTTCGTGCTTTAGAGGATCCATCTCGCCGGGAGGCGACATCCATCCTTGTAGAGGAGCGCTGCCGTGGCCGCAGAGCAATCTTCCAATTCCGATACCACGTCGCAGGATTCGGGCGATAACGAGCGCGTCGCCAAGGTTCTTGCCCGCGCCGGCGTCGCCTCGCGGCGCGAGGTGGAGCGCCTCATAGAGGCCGGTCGCGTCGCGATCAACGGCGAGACCCTGACCACGCCGGCCGTGAAGGTCGAACCGGGCGACATCCTCACCGTCGACGGCGAGGTCATCGCCAGCGCCGAACCGACCCGCGTGTTCCGTTATCACAAGCCGCCCGGCCTGCTGACCAGCCACACCGACCCCAAGGGTCGGCCCACCGTCTTCCAGCATCTGCCCGATGGCCTGCCCCGGGTGATCTCGATCGGCCGCCTCGACCTGGCGTCGGAGGGACTGCTGCTGCTGACCAACGACGGCGAGCTGTCGCGGGCGCTGGAGATGCCGTCGAGCGGCTGGATCCGTCGCTACCGCGCCCGCGCCTTCGGCTACACCACGCAGGAGCGGCTCGACGTCCTCAAGGACGGCATCACCGTCGAGGGCGTGCGCTATGGCGCCATCGACGCCAAGCTCGACAAGGCCAGCCCCGAGCGCGAGGGCGGCCGCAACGTCTGGATCACCGTGACTCTGACCGAGGGCAAGAACCGCGAGGTCCGGCGGGTGCTGGAGGCCATCGGCCTGAAGGTGAACCGCCTGCTGCGCCTGAGCTACGGCCCGTTCTCGCTCGGCGACCTCGGTCCGGGCGAGGTCGAGGAGGTCGGCCCCCGCGTGATCCGCGAACTGCTCGACGGCGTGGTAGCGCCCGCAAACATGCCGACCGGCAGCGCGGTGCAGTTCAAGGCCGGCGTCGGCGCGGGCCGCCGTCGGCCGTCCGGCGGGACCGGCGCCGACGAGGCCGCGCCCGAGCGCAAGGCCCACCGTCCCCGTCCCGGCCAGGAGACCGGCATGCGCGCGGGCGAGCGCCAGCCGAAGAAGCCCGGCTGGGCCAAGGCCAAGCCCAAGCCCCCCGGCGGCCTGCGCACCCCCAAGGTTCGGAAGCCCGGCGAGGACGCCAAGAAGAAGTGGGTCGAGACGCCGAAGGGCTCGCGCCCCGTGGCCCCGCAACGCGACCGCGTGGACAATCCCTGGGCCAAGACGCCGGCGGGCACGGCGAAGTCGTTCGGGTCTCGCGGTCCGAGAGCCGAAGGCGCGGCCAGCGGGAAGCCCGCCGGCGCTGGGCGGCCGGCGGGAGCGGGAAAGCCTGTTGGGGCGGGAAAGCCGGCAGGGGCTGGAAAGCCGGCTGGAGCTGGTTTTGCCGGACCGCGGGGACCCAAGCCCGGCGGCAAGCCTTCTGGTCCGCGTCCGACCGGACCGAAGAAGCGCTGAACCCCTTCTCCCCTCACGGAGAAGGAAGAGAGTTACTGCCCCGCCTGCTTCGCCAGCCGTCGCGACAAGGTCCGCGTCCGCCGCACCACCGTCACCACCGTGCCCAGCGCGATCAGCGCCAGGCCGATGGTCAGCACGTGGCCTCGTCCGTTCCACAGCGGCTCCGTCGCGGCGATCACGCAGGTGACGGTGAGCGCGAACATCCGGTGCGGCTTGGCCATGGGACCTGAGAAGTCGGCCGGGAAGCCGAGGCCTCGGCCGAGCTCGCGGACATAGGCCGTCAGCACCGCCAGGAAGGCGCAGAGCCAGCCGAGCCAGACGCCGGCCGTCATCCCGGCGGTCCAGGCGCCGTAGCCGGCGGCGACCAGGAACAGGCCGTCGGCGACGCGGTCGGGCAGCTCGTTCCAGATCGGCCCCGCGGGTCCACCGAGGCCATGCTCCACCGCCACCATGCCGTCGAGCATGTTGGCCAGCAACCGCAGCTGGATACAGACCGCCGCCAGCAGCAGCGCGATCGACCGGCCCACGCCTTCCGACAGGCCGCTGGTCAGCAGGCAGACCGCCCCGACCACGGCGAACACCACCGAGAACAACGAGATGGTGTCCGGGCTGATCTTCGCCCGGCCCAGCGCTCCGGCGAGGTTTCCGGCCCAGGCCTTGGAGCGGGTCTTCAGCGGGCGGCGATTCTCGGGAGATTCTGTGATCATGCGGCCTTCCGGCGTTCTGAGACGAGGCGGGCGTTGTAGACCACGGCGTAGAGCGTCGACACCGTCCACGGGAAGGCGATGGTGGCGACCAGCTCCGGGGTGCCGATCAGCCGGTGGATCAAGGTCAGCACCAGCAGGATCGAGCCCGCGGTGATCGCCGGCGGAGCGACGAAGGCCAGCGCCCCGGCCAGCTTGCCGTCGAGCGTCTCCAGCGTCTTCTTCAGCAGGCCGGTGAGCACGCCGGAGAGGCCCCCCTGCACCAGCGCCGGCAGCCAGGCGGCGGCCAGGCCGTGCTCGCGATTGGCGAAAAGGGTCCAGCCGCCCATCAGCAGAAAACCGAAGGCGACGTGGACGAGGCTGGACTTCAGAACGCGTTCCATGCGCTGGAGCCTTGACCGGAACGCCGCGCTCGGCAAGCTCTGTCCGGTAACGGCGCGGGTCGCTCGGGAAACAGCTTGGACATCATCGAACGCTTCCTCGCCGGACAGCCGCCGGCCCTGATCTGGGGCCTGGCCGGAGTGTTCGGGATCCTGGTCCTGGGCGGGATCATCGCCGCCGTGCTGACGGCGACGCGGCCCTCCAAGGATTACAAGGAGCTGCGCCAGCGTATCGCCAGCTGGTGGGTGATGATCGCCTTCCTGGCCGCGGCGCTGCTGCTCGGCTGGCAGGCCACCGTGCTGCTGTTCATGGTGGTCTCGTTCATCGCCCTGCGAGAGTTCCTGTCCCTGGCCCCCACGCGGCGCGAGGACCGGCTGATCATCCTCGCCGCCTACCTGGCGATCCCGGTCAACTACGCCTTCATCGCGCTCGACATCTACGGCGTCTACCTGGTGCTGATCCCGGTCTACGCCTTCCTGATCACGCCGTGGCTGATGGCGGTGATCGGGCAGACCAAGGGCTACCTCGCCAGCGTGGCGATGTTCCACTGGGGTCTGATGACCTGCGTCTACAACGTCGGCTACGCGGCCTATCTGATGCGCGCGCCGGGCTGGGAGGCGCCGGCCGGGGCGGCGGGGATGGTGTTCTTCCTGCTGGTCGCCACCGAATTCAACGACGTCGCCCAGTACGTCTGGGGCAAGCTGTTCGGACGCCACAAGATCATCCCCAAGGTCAGCCCCAACAAGACCTGGGAAGGGTTCCTCGGCGGCTGGGCGACGACGGCGGCGCTGATCTGGTTCGCGGGTCCGCTGTTCACCCCGCTGCACGGCGTCGGCCTGGCGGTGATGGCGCTGGTGCTGCCGGTGGCGGGCTTCGCCGGCGACGTGACCATGAGCGCGATCAAGCGCGACCTGGGGGTCAAGGACACCTCGCACTTCATCCCCGGACACGGCGGCATCCTCGACCGCATCGACAGCCTGACCTTCACCGCCCCGATCTACTTCCATCTGCTGGCGTGGTTCGCCCTGGACAAGTTCTGATGATGGCGACCCTGCGCTGGCTGCTGCTGCTGCTGATCGCCCGGCCGATCGCCCGCTTCCTGACCGGGGCGGACGTGACCGGGCGCGAGCATCTGCCGCTGAAGGGCCCGGCGATCGTCGCGGCCAACCACAACAGCCACATGGACACGCTGCTGCTCTTGACGATCTTCCCGGCCAGGGCGATGAGCCGGGTCCGGCCGGCGGCGGCCTCGGACTACTTCCTCAAGGACCCGGTGATCGGCTGGTTCTCGCGCAACCTGATCGGCATCGTGCCGGTGGCGCGGGACAAGGTCGGAACCGGCGAGGACGTGCTCGCCCCCGCCCGCGAGGCGCTGGCCGCCGGCGACATCATTGTCGTCTTCCCGGAGGGCACGCGCGGCAACGCCGACGACGAGATGGCCAGGCTGAAGAGCGGCGTCGCACGCCTCGCCGAGGCCTTCCCCGACGCGCCGGTTACGCCGATCTGGATCCAGGGCGCCGGCCGGGTTCTGCCCAAGGGCGAGATCATCCCGGTGCCGATGAACTGTGCCGTGCTGATCGGCGAGCCGGTGCACTGGAACGGCCGCCGCACCGAGTTCATGGACGGCCTGCGCGAGGCGATGCTCAAGCTGAAGGAACAGGCGCCGCCGCTGCGGTGGAGCTGACCTCCGCCCCCGTCCAGCGCCGCAATGGCGTCCAGCGGGCCACCGCCTCGATGACCACCACCAGCACGGCGCTGGCCAGCAGGTCGACGGCGACCGCGCCCCAGGTGGTGACGACGGAGGTGTCGAGGTTGGACGACAGCGTCGACATGAACAGCGCGATCATCAGGTTGTTGGCGGTATGGGCGCCGATGCTGAATTCCAGCCCGCCCAGCCGCAGGGCGGCCCAGCTGAGCACCAGCCCTGTCGCCAGCCGTGAAACGTTGCGGCCCAGGTCCGGGTCCAGGTGCAGGGCCGAGAAGATCAGGCCGTTGACCAGCAGGATCGGGATCACGTTGCGGGTGAAGGCGGCGGTCTGCTGCATCAGCCAGCCGCGGCAGAGGATCTCCTCGAACGCGGCGGCCACCGGCAGGGCCAGCAGCACGATGGCGAGGTAGGTGAGCCGCACCGCGATCGGCTCGGCGGAGTCGAACAACGGCGGCCGGATGCTGTCGTCGCCCAGGGCCACGGCGATCAACAGATAGACCGCCAGCACCGCGCAGTAGAGCAGCAGCCCGGCCAGCATCAGCCTCCAGCGGAACCGCGGCGCGGCGGTGATCCAGGTCCGCATTGGCCGGCCGAACATAAGGCGCAGCGCGCCGAGCACGCTGAGGGTCAGGCCGCCGAAAGTGACGCCCAGGGTCAGGACCATCACCGACTCCTCGAGCAGGGTGTCGATGCTGCCGCCGCCCGGGTCGGCCATGGCCATGATCACCCCGAGCGCTTCGGACGGGCCGCCGGCGCCGAACGCGGCCAGCAGCGCCGCGCCGAGGCCGATGGCGACGCCCATGGTCACGAACGACACCGCCAGGAAGCCGACGCCGATCGCGGCGATGACCAGCAGGATCCGCCACCAGCTGCGATCCTTCGGCCCGATCGCGGCGAGGAAGGCCGGCGGGCTGGTGAAGTTGAGCCAGCGGTCGAGACCGGTCCAGGTCGGGATCGTCCCCGTCTGCGTTTCCCCGGTCTGCATTTGAACGCACGCTCCTCGATCGGCTAAGGGTTCAGCCCTACCCCACTCTAGCGCCGAACCCCCGGCGATTCGCCAGCGGCAGGGCCTGATCCATGCGTATCGTCTCCGGCGCCCTTCGCGGTCGCAACCTCGTCACCCCCGCCGGCCAGGGCACGCGCCCGACCTCCGACCGCGCGCGGCAGGCGGTGTTCAACATTCTCGAGCATGCCGCCTGGGCGCCCGAGCTGCGCGACGCGCGGGTCATCGACCTGTTCGCCGGCTCCGGAGCGCTGGGCTTCGAGGCGATCTCGCGCGGCGCCGGCTTCTGCCTGTTCGTGGAGACCGACGAGGCGGCGCGCGGCGCCATCCGCGAGAACATCGACGCCTTCAGCCTGTTCGGCGCCACCCGCATCCACCGCCGCGACGCCACCGACCTGGGCGTCCGCCCCGCCAGCGCCGGCGCGCCCTTCGACCTCGCCTTCATGGACCCGCCCTACCGGCAAGGTCTGGCCGAGAAGGCGCTGGCCGGATTGGCGGCGGGCGATTGGCTGAAGCCGGGGGCGGTGGTCATGGTCGAGCGCGCGAGCGACGAGGCCGATCTCGCGCCGGACGGCTTCACGGCGTTGGACGCGCGCGACTACGGCGCCGCGCGCGTCCGGTTCCTGCGGTTTTCGGGGACAGTTTAAGGTGTCCCAAGGGACATCCTGAACTGTCCCCTCGCCTACCAGCTCTTCACCGTCACCCGGTTGTCGGGCCGAGCCCTGAGGTTCAGCAGGCCCTCGCGCGTGATGCGGTAGGGGCCGCCACCGCTGCTGGCGACGAAGCGGCGCTTCTTCAGGGCCTTGAAGACCGCGAGGGTGCAGTCGCTCAGCAGCCAGCCGTCACGGGTGGAGCATTCGACGCCCACGAGGACGCCGTGGTCGGCGCGTACGAGGGTGATCGCGCCGCCTTGGGCGAGTGCGTGCAGCGTGCGCTGCTGCGATTTGGAGATGTTCAATGGAATAGGTCCGTGGTCGAGACATGAGACGTCGCGCCCCCGTGGCGACGGGGACGGGCGGGTCATCGGGCGCTCGAACAGTCAGACCAGGCAGGTCAGACCGTCAGGCCCGGGTCTCGCTCACATTGGGAAGCATGATGCCTCGCGTTTTGGACGCCTCACCTCTAGCTAAGCGGCGAGGACGAGGCAAGCTGGGCGACTTGCACCACCTATACATCACGAAGACTTCTATACGAAACCACGATGACGCATATGTCGCATATCCGTCATATGATTTCTGTCATTGTACGGACGACCTGGTATTTCTACTCGTATCGGAATTCACTTTTGCTTAGCGGCGTCCGTGTTGTGTGAGCCCGGTATCGAGGGGGCGTCATGGGTTCCGATCTGTCGAGTCTGGCCACGAGGGCCGAGCCGGTCGCGCCCGAGACCCCGGGCGCGGAGGTCTATCGCCGCTTTCAGGCTGAGCCCGACCTGCTGGTCTTGCCGGTGGTCGGCGCCGACGGCCGCCCCGTCGGCATCGTCGACCGCAACGCCTTCTTCCTGAGCATGGCGGCCGAATACGGCCGCGCCCTCTACGCCCAGCGCCCGATCTCGATGCTGATGAACGCCGCGCCGCTGATCGCCGAAGGCTCGACCGCCGTGGTCCACTTCACCGGTGAGGCGCTGGACGAGCGGCCGTCGGAGCTGATGCAGGGCTTCATCGTCGTCGAGGACGGCGTCTACGTCGGCGTCGGCACCCTGCTCAGCCTGCTGCAGGCCACCAGCGCCGCCAACCGCGCCCATGCCGAGGAGATGACCCGCTTCGCCGAACGGCTGAACGTCGCCAAGGTCGAGGCCCAGGCCGCCCTGACCGCCAAGTCGCAGTTCCTGGCGGTGATGAGCCACGAAATCCGCACCCCGCTGAACGGCGTCCTCGCCATCGCCGACATTCTTGATCGCAAGCTCGCCCAGTCGGAGCTCAAGCCCTACGTCCACACCATCGTCGAGTCCGGCGAGACCCTGCTGCGGCTGCTGACCGACGCGCTCGACATCTCGCGGGCGGAGTCGGGGGTGATGGACCTGTCGGAGGACAGCTTCCACGTCCCGCGGCTGCTCGACGATCTCGACGACCTGTGGCGGTCGCGGGCCGAGCAGAAGGGGCTGACCCTGGCCTTCTCCTATCGCGGGACCAGCGATCAGTGGGCGCTCGGCGACGTGATCCGCTTCAAGCAGGTGTTCAACAACCTGATCGGCAACGCCCTGAAGTTCACCGAGCGCGGCATGGTCGAGGTGGCGCTGACCGCCGAACGTGATGGCCAGCACGTCAAGCTGGTCGGCGAGGTGCGCGACAGCGGCGTCGGGGTGCCGGCCGACCGGCTGCAGACCATCTTCAACCCCTTTTCCCAGACCGAGGTCGGGCGCTCGCAGGGCGGCGCGGGCCTGGGCCTGTCGATCTGCCGCGAGATCGTGGCGCGCATGGACGGCGACATCAGCGCGCGCAACAACCCCGGCTCGGGCACGACCTTCCGCTTCGAGGTGGTGCTGTTCGACGTGCCGCCCGAAGCCGCCGAGGCCGAGGGCGCCGCCGCGTCGCTGGTCATGGAGCGGCCACTGCACATCCTCATCGCCGACGACAACGCCACCAACCGCTTCGTCGCCGGGACCCTGGTCGAGATGTTCGGCTGCAGCCACGTCTGCGTCGACGACGGCGCGGCGGCGCTGGAGGCGGCGACCACCGGCTGCTTCGACCTGGTGCTCATGGACATCCGAATGCCGGTGATGGACGGGCTGGAAGCAACCCGCGCCATCCGCCGTCTGCCTGGCGTCGCCGGTAGCTTGCCGATCCTGGCCCTGACCGCCAACGCCGATCCCTGGGACGCGGCCCACTACCTCGCCGAAGGCATGGACGGCGTCGTCGAGAAGCCGATCAAGGCCGAGCTGCTGGCCGAGGCGATCGAGGCGGCGATGGCCAGGACCGAGCGGCCGGCAACCGCCCCGGCGTCGTCAGGCGTGAGCCCAGAAGCCGAACGCCTGGAACTGGTCGCCTAGATAGAAACTGTTGGCGCGGTAGCGGAAATTGACGCTGCCGGCCTGGCTGAGCAGCGGCCTGGTGACCTTGCCGCCGACGCGGGTCGCGGTCATGCCCACGGGCGCCCCAGGCTCGGGCGCGACGGCGGTGATGTGGCCGGAGCGGGAGAGGTCCTTGCGCTTGGCGCAGATCAGCACCGCCTCGCCGGCGTTGGCTGCCGCCTGCGCCTCGTCCGGCGTCGTCAGCCGCCGCCAGCCGTAGTCATCGCCCCAATGCGCCAGCCAGTCGTAGAGGCTGTTGGCGTTCATCTCGCGCACCGTTTCGCCGTAGGCGACCTCGGGCGTCTCGCCGCGAGCGATGGCCAGCAGCGCCTTGTCCATCCACCAAACGCGCGGCAGGTAGACCCCGGCCAGGTTGGCGTAGTCGTAGGCGTAGATGTTGCAGTAGGTCTTGCCGGCGCCGGGCGCGTAGCGGCCACCCGTGGGACTGTCGAGCCAGGCGATGGCGGCATGCAGGGCGACGACCTTCTTGGCGCTGGTGTCGCTCGGCTTGCGCGGAAGCGGCATGCCGGTCGCAGCCTTCAAGCCGGAAGCCATGGCTATCTGGGCGGTGCGCACGCCCTTGGGCGGGGTGAGATGCACGGCGGCCGGGATCACGGCCGCCAGGGCTGCTGGAACCGGTGGCGGCGCGGGGGCGGGGGCCGGCGTCAGGTGCGCCTTGCTGACGAAGCCTTTGAACACCGTGGCGCCGACCTTGGCCTCCACCTCGATCCAGCCCGGCGTGGTTGAACCGCCGAGTTGCCTGACCAGTTGGCCCTGATTGAGCGTCGCCAGCCGCGTCGATGGTTTCACCACCGGCCTGGACCGCAAATTGAGCGCCGTCGCCGTCACCTTGAACCAACTGGCCATCATCGCCTCCCGAGAAACCCCGGAGACTTTAGGTAGCAATCGGCGCCAACTCAACGAACATTGTTAGGCGGGTTCGGAGGGTGGATCGAAGCTCACCGTCACCGCATCGACCGAGCGCTTTGCCGGACCATGAAAGACCGCCTCGATATTGTTGCCGTCGGGATCGAACAGAAAGGCGGCATAGTAGCCCGGATGATAGGGCCGCTCGCCCGGCGCGCCGTTGTCAACGCCGCCGGCCTCAAGTCCGGCCGCGTACCAGCGATCCACCGTGGCCCGGTCAGACGTCTGGAACGCGACATGGACATGGCTGGGCTGCGGCCCGACGTCGATCCACAGCTCGTCGGCCTGGAGATGCGCATCGTCGGCGACCACCGCGATGCCGAGCACCTTCAGCGTCGCCGTGTAGAAGGCCGTGCTCGCCTTCAGATCCCGCGTCCGCAGATGCAGGTGATCGATCAGCCGTCCGCGCTTGAGATCCATGGGGCGTCTCCGGGTTGAGTGGGGAGAACGCGGGTCGGCAGGCATGGGTTCAGTGCTGGCCGAAGGGGACACCTTAAACTGTCCCCTTCTCCTCCCCCTCAGCGCCGCCCGAACAGACGCTCGATGTCCGCCAGCTTCAGTTCCACGTACGTCGGCCTCCCGTGGTTGCACTGGCCGCTGTGGGGGGTGGCTTCCATCTCGCGGAGCAGGGCGTTCATCTCGGCGCCGGTCAGACGGCGGCCGGCGCGGACAGAGCCATGGCAGGCCATGGTCGAGCAGACCTCCTCCAGCCGCTCCTTCAGCGCCAGCGCCTGGCCGTTCTCGGAGAGGTCGTCGGCGATGTCGCGGACCAGCCCGGCCGCGTCGGCGTCGCCGAGCATGGCCGGGGTCTCGCGAACCAGCACCGCGCCGGGCCCGAACGCCTCGATCACCAGCCCCAGCGTCGCCAGCTCGTCGGCCTTGGCGATGACGCGCTCGGCCTCGGCGGGGTCCAGCTCGACCACCTCGGGCAGCAGCAGAGTCTGACGGACGACACCGCCGGCCTCCATCTCGTGCTTCATCCGCTCGTAGACGAGGCGCTCGTGAGCGGCGTGCTGGTCGACGATGACGATGCCGTCGCGGGTCTGGGCGACGACATAGGTCTCGTGCACCTGCGCCCGGGCGGCGCCGAGCGGATAGTCCACGGGATCGAACACCGGCGCCGACGAGGGCTGGTCGATCGTCGACGGCGCCCAGTCACCCATCGGCTCGACGCGGGCGGTGGCCTCGGCGAGACCGGGCAACAGGCTGGGCGAGGGCTGGCGATAGCCGCTGCCCTGCGGCTGCCAGCCGCCCGCCTGCCAGGCGGAGAAGCCGGCGGCGGAGGGGCCGGGCTGATAACCGCCGCCCCCCTGGAAGCCGCTCCCTTCCGGCCTGAAGCCGGCCAGGGCGGCCGAGGCCACAGTGGTCGAGGCCCTATGCCCGGCGGCGGCCAGGGAGTGGCGCAGCGCCCCGACGATCAACCCCCGCACCAGCGCCGGATCGCGGAACCGGACCTCGGCCTTGGCCGGGTGAACGTTGACGTCGACCCAGTTGTTGTCGAGCTCGATGTAAAGCGCCGCCGTCGGATGGCGGTCGCGGGCCAGGTAGTCGGCATAGGCGGCGCGCAGGGCGCCCTGCAGCAGCCGGTCACGCACGGGCCGGCCGTTGACGAACAGGTACTGGTGCGCGGCGTTGCCGCGACTGTAGGTCGGCAGCCCCGCGAAGCCGGTCAGGCGGACGTTGTCGCGCTCGTGGTCGATGGCGATGGCGTTGTTCTGGAACTCGTGGCCAAGCACCGCCGACAGGCGTGCGAGGCGCCCGTCCGGCCCCGGATGCTCGGCGTTGAGGCGCAGGACCCGGCGGCCGTCCATGTCCAGCGTGAAGCCGACCGCCTCATGGGCCATCGCCTGGCGCTTCAGCTCCTCGGCGATGGCCATCTGTTCGGAGCGGGCCGACTTCATGAACTTCAGCCGCGCCGGGGTGGCGTAGAACAGGTCCCGAACTTCGACCCGCGCCCCGTGCGGGCCGGCGAAGGCCGAGGGGCCGACGTCACCGACCGCCCCGCCCTCGACGAGGATGGCATGGGCGTCGGACAGCCCCTTCGCGCGGCTGGAGATCGACAGCCGAGCCACCGAGCCGATCGACGGCAGCGCCTCGCCGCGGAAGCCCATGGTCGAGATGTTGAGCAGGTCCCAGCTGCCGTCTTCCTGCGGCTTCAGCTTGGAGGTGGCGTGGCGCTCGACGGCCAGCGACAGCTCGTCGGCGTTGAGGCCGCAGCCGTCGTCGCTGACCAGGATCCGGGTCAGGCCGCCGTTGTCGGCCTCGACCTCGACGCGGCTGGCGCCGGCGTCGAGCGCGTTCTCGACCAGCTCCTTGATCGCGCTCGCGGGACGTTCGACCACCTCGCCGGCGGCGATGCGGTTGACGGTCTCGGGGGGGAGGCGGCGGATGGTCATGGTCGTGCCTTGATGGGCCTGTGACTATAGGCCGATTCCGGAGCGCGCCGGGGATGGAGCACAGATAATGCGTCGAACGGCTTTCGCCGCACTCGTGATGATGGCGGTCGTCGCCGGACCTGTCGCCGCCCAGGCCCCCGCACCTCTACCCGACCCGGAAGAGACCCTGCTCGAGGAGCTGGTGGTCAACGCCAGGCTGCCCGGCCCGGCGTGGTGGCGGGTGTCCGACGCCGACACCACGATCTACATCCTCGGCACGCCGTCCGCCCTGCCGAAGGGCCAGGCCTGGGACCGGTCGGTGGTCGACAAGCGGCTGACCGGCGCCTTCGCCCTGATCACTCCGCCAAGCGCCAGCGCCGGCCTGCGCGACACGCCGGCCATCATCGCGCTGATGCGCGGCATGCGCAGCAAGACACCGCTGCTCGACGCCCTGCCGTCCGAGCAGGCCGCCCGCCTCACCGCCGCCCTCAAGCGCATGGGAAAATCCCCCAACGCCTACGAGAACTGGAAGCCGCTGGCGGCCGGAATGCTGCTGGCCCAGGACTTCCGCAAGTCGGCCAGGCTCGACTCCAGCGAACCAGACGCGACGATCCGGGCGATAGCCCGCAAGAAGAAGGTCAAGATCGTCCCCGCCGCGACCTACAAGGCCATGCCGGCCGCCAAGGCGATCGTGCGTGAGCATACGGCCGCGGTGGGCCTCGCCTGTTTCGACGTGGTGCTGGACGAGGTCGAGGCGGGCAGCGGCCGCCTGCGCGCGGCGGGCAAGGCCTGGGCCGACGGCGAGGTGCGCACCTCGATGTCCGGCGTGCGCGGCTACGAACGTTGCGCGGCGCAGCTGCCGGGCGCGACGGAGCTGAACCGCAAGGCCATGTCGGACCAGACCGAGGCCATCGCCCGGGCGCTGAAGACCCCCGGCCACGCGGTGGCGATCATGGGCGTGCGCCCGCTGGTCAGCGAGGACGGCGTCCTGGCCCGGCTGCGCGCGCGGGGGTTCACGGTGAGGACGCCGGGGGACTCGTAAGCGCCGAGCCCAAAGAAAAAGCCGCGGCTCATTGCTGAGCCGCGGCTTGGGTCCCCGCTTTCGCGGGGATGATCGGTAGCGGTGAGTCCTAGAGACCCGGCAGCTTCAGCCAGTTGGACTTCTCGCGGGCGATGATCACCGTCTTGCCGCCGGTGATCGTGCGCAGGCGGGCTTCCTCGGCGGCGGCGTCGACCAGGACCGGCGACGAACCGTCGGACACGGGCGCCGGGGTCGCCGGAGCGTCCTTACGCCAGAACATGACGCGGTCGGCGAAGCTCTTGTCTTTGTGCGCCAGGTCGCCGAACTCGTCGTCGACGACGTAGCGGATCAGCGGGTCGGACTTCTCGGCGCCGCTGCGGGCGACGAGCAGGCGCTCGCCGTCGGAGCGCTGGGCCGAAGCGGCCTGACCGGCCAGGGCGGCGCGGGCGGCGCTTTCCGGCTGCAGTTCCTGCGGACGGGGCTCACCCGGCGCAGGCGGACGCAGCGAGTAATCCGGCGGCACCACGAGGGGAGCCTTGGTCACCACGCGGAACTCGTCCGGCGTCACCTTGGCGACCCCGAGGGCCTTGGCCGTCGACTGGCAACCGCCAAGTCCGGCCGCGGCGGTCAGCGCCAGGACGCACAGAACGCGGGTAGAATTCATCGAGCCTAGCTCCAACAGACCGCCCCCGGCCAAAACAAGACGCCCTCGATACGCCAAAAGTTGGGCAGGGAGCAACGGGGTTAGCGTTTGACGTCTCGCCGCAGGCTGTCGATCAGCAGCAGCACGACGCCGATGCTGATCGCGCTGTCGGCGACATTGAAGACCCACGGGAAGTGCAGGGCCTTGAAGTCGAGGAAGTCGGCGACGGCGCCGAAGCGCACGCGGTCGATCAGATTGCCGACCGCGCCACCCATGACCAGGCCGATCGCGAAGCCCAGCAACGGCCGGTCGACCTTGCGCGCCCAGACGCCGAGGATGATGGCCACCACCAGCGAGAAGCCGGCCAGCGCCCAGCGCACCCAGTCGGCCTCGCCCCGGAACAGGCCGAAGCTGACACCCTGGTTCCAGACCATGGTCAGGTGAAAGGGCCCGAACACCGGCATGGTGCCGATCTCCGGCAGCTTCAGGCCGTAGAGGATCCACTGCTTGATCAGCTGATCAGCGAGAATCACCAGCAGCGCGATGGCAAAGGCGGTCGGCCCCTGCAGGCGGGCGGCGACGGGGGCCGACGGTTGGGTGGTCTCGGAACTCAAGCGGCGCTTTCCTTATGTTGTGCATCCCACCATGCCACGGCGTCGGCGTCGCGCAAGGACAGCTCCGGATAGCGCGCATCGGTTCCGACTTCCGGCAGGACCCGCCAGGAGCGGGCGCATTTGGAGCCCTCGGCGCGATTGGGCTCGACGGAGACGGCCTTGACCTCGGGCTGGCGGAAGGCGTCCGCCGGCCCCTCGTCGGCGACCAGGGTCGCGGCGCTGGTGCGGAACACCTCGGCGGCGTCGAGGCCATCGAAGGCCGCCAGCAGCTCGGCGTCGGCGACATGCACGATCGGAGCCGCCTCGAGGGCCGAGCCGATGCGCTTTTCACGACGCTCGACTTCGAGGGCGCCGGTGACGACGCCGACGACGGTTCCGACCTTCTCCCAGCGCGCAGCCTCGGCGTCGTTGCGCCAGGTCGCCGGCGTCTCCGGGAACACGCGCAGGCAGTTGGAGCCGGCGTCCGGGAAGCGCGTCGTCCAGGCCTCTTCCATGGTGAAGCTGATCAGCGGGCCGAGCCAGATGGTCAGGCGCTCGAAGATCGCGTCCAGCACGGTGCGATAGGCGCGGCGCTTCAGCTCCGTCGGCTTGTCGCAGTAGAGGCTGTCCTTGCGGATATCGAAGAAGAACACCGACAGGTCGCTCTGGCAGAAGTCGAGCAGCGGCCGCACCACCTCGTTGAAGCGGTAGTTCTCGTAGGCGGTGCGCACCTGGCCGTCGAGCTGCCACAGCCGGTGCAGGATGTACTGCTCCAGCGGCGGCATGTCGGCGGGAGCGACGCGCTCGTCGTCGCTGAAGCCCTCCAGCGCGCCGAGCAGGTAGCGCATGGTGTTGCGCAGCTTGCGGTAGGAGTCGGCGACCGTGGCCAGGATCGTCTTCCCGATCCGCTGGTCCTCCATGTAGTCCACCGTGGCGGTCCACAGGCGCAGGATCTCGGCCCCGGACTCGGCGATGACCACATGCGGATCGACGGTGTTGCCCACCGACTTGGACATCTTCTGTCCATTCTCGTCGAGGGTGAAGCCGTGGGTGACCAGGGTCTTGTAAGGCGCGCGGCCACGGGTGCCGCAGGACTCCAGCAGCGACGACTGGAACCAGCCGCGATGCTGGTCGGAGCCTTCGAGATAGAGGTCGGCGGGCCAGCCGCTGTCGTCGCGGCCTTCCAGTGTGAAGGCGTGGGTCGAGCCGGAGTCGAACCAGACGTCGAGGATGTCCTCGATCTTCTCGTACCGGTCCGGGTCGTGATCGCCGAGGAAGTCCGTGGCCGGACGGTTGAACCAGGCGTCGGCGCCCTCTTCGTGCATCAGCGCGACGATGCGGTCGTTGACGGCCTGGTCGCGCAGCGGTTCGCCGGTGTCCTTGTCGACGAACATCGCCAGCGGAGCGCCCCAGGCGCGCTGACGGCTGATTAGCCAGTCCGGACGCGTCTCGACCATGCCGCCGATGCGGTTGCGGCCGGCGTCCGGGTGGAAGGCGGTGGCGGCGATGGCCTTCACCGCGCGCTCGCGCAGGGTGTCGCCGTCCTCCAGCGCCTCGTCCATGCGGATGAACCACTGCGGAGTGTTGCGGAAGATCACCGGGGCCTTGGACCGCCAGCTGTGCGGATAGCTATGCTCCAGCCGCCCGCGCGCGAGCAGGTTGCCGGCCTCGATCAGCCGGTTCATGACCTCGGCGTTGGCCGGGCCGAACTTGCCGGACTTCTTGCCCTCGGTTTCCAGCACCTTGAGGCCCGCGAACAGCGGCACATGCGGATAGTAGGCGCCGTCGGGATCGACGGTCTCGGGGATGGCCGAGTCGATGCCGGCGGCGTCGAGCTGCTGTTTGCTCTTGAGCCAGATCAGGTAGTCGTCGGCGCCGTGGCCGGGCGCGGTGTGCACGAAGCCGGTGCCGGCGTCGTCGGTGACGTGGTCGCCGGCGAGCATGGGCACGGCGAAGCCGTAGCCGGCGTCGAGCTGGGCGAGCGGATGCTGCAGCGTCACGCCGTCGAGCTGGGCGGTTTCCACCCGCTTCCAGCGCGCGATCTTGGCGGTCTTGAAGACGTCCTCGGCGAGCTTGTCGGCGAGGATGAGTTTGTCGCCAGGCGCAGCCCAGGGCTCGAACTCCAGGCCCTCTTCGAGAGCCTCGACTTCATAGACGCCGTAATCGATGCGCGGGCTGTAGCTGACCGCGCGGTTGGCCGGGATCGTCCAGGGGGTGGTGGTCCAGATCACGACGGAGGCCCCGTCTTCCTTGAGAGCGCCGCCGGCCACCGGGAACTTCACCCACACCGTCGGGCTGTTGTGATCGGCGTACTCGACCTCGGCCTCGGCCAGGGCGGTGCGTTCGACCGGGCTCCACATCACCGGCTTGGAGCCGCGATAGAGCTGGCCCGACATAGCGAACTTGTGGAACTCGGCGACGATGGTCGCCTCGCTCCTGAAGTCCATGGTCGAGTAGCGGTTCTCCCAGTCGGCGAGCACGCCGAGGCGCTGGAAGCCCTTCATCTGCTCGCCGATCCAGTGACCGGCGTAGGCGCGGCATTCGGCGCGGAACTCGGCGGTCGGGACGTCGTCCTTGCGGCGGCCCTTGGCCTTGTAGTCCTTCTCGATCTGCCACTCGATCGGCAGGCCGTGGCAGTCCCAGCCGGGGATGAAGTCGACGTCGTAGCCGAGCGCGAAGCGGCTGCGGCAGGCGAAGTCCTTGAGCAGCTTGTTCAGCGCGTGGCCGATGTGGATCGCCCCGTTCGCGTAGGGCGGGCCGTCGTGGAACACGAACAGCGGCGCGCCGTCGGCCTGCCGCAGCTTGCGGATGCGGTGGTAGAGGTCCTGCTCGGCCCAGGCGGCCAGGATCTCCGGCTCCTTCTTGGGCAGGCCGCCGCGCATCGGGAACGGCGTGTCGGGGAGGAAGACGGTTTCGCGGTAATCGCGCGGGGAAGCGGCGTCGTCGGCCATGGGGACTTTCTCGGGATAGGTCGGAAGGGGTGCGGGGTCACGTCCCGACGTGCGCGGCCGTTCCCGGCGGCGTCACGCCGGGCGGATAATTCGCGAGGTCTTCCGAACCGAAGTCATGGGCGCGGGGTCTAGCAGAGGTTGGGGCGTGCTGTCATCCATGACACCGGCCATCCTCCTCGCTCGCGGGGAGGGGGACCATGCGGAGCATGGTGGAGGGGTGGCGCGAGAGTGTCCGGAGGAGACGCCGTGCAGAGCGGCCAGCCGTCCAGCGTCGGCGCTACCCCTCCACCGCCGTCCCGGCGGTCCCCCTCCCCATACGCTTCGCTATCGGGAGGATAGAATCCGGCGCGCGTCCGCCTCGTCCCGGCGGATCTGGTCGACCATCTCGTCGATCGACGCGAACTTCTCCTCGGGCCGCAGGAAAGAGACCAGCTGCGTCTCGATCACCTGGCCGTAGAGGTCTTCGTCGAAGTCGAACAACCAGGTCTCGAGCCGGGTCTCGACCTCGCCGGTGGTGGGGTTGTTGCCGAGGTTGGCGACGCCGGGGACGACGCGGCCGTCCGGCAGGCGCGTGCGGGTCGCGTAGACGCCGAGCTTGGGCACCACATAGTCGGCCATGAACACGTTGGCGGTCGGGAAGCCGAGGGTGCGGCCGAGCTGCTGACCGCGCCGGACCACGCCCTCGATCGCGAACGGCCGGCCGAGGATGGCGGCGGCGTCATCCGGACGGCCGTCGCGCAGGGCCTCGCGCACAGCGGTGGAGCTGTACTTCTCGGCGCCCTCGCCGACCGCTTCGGCCACCGAGACGGAGAAGCCCATCTGCTCGCCATACCTGGCCATCAACTCGGGACTGCCGGTGCGGCCCTTGCCGAAGGAGATGTCGAAGCCGACAGCGACGTGACGGATGCCCAGTCCTTCGTGCAGCACATGCCGCGCGAAGCCCTCGTCGGTGAAGTTGGCCATCTCGAAGTCGAACGGCAGCACATAGAGAACGTCCACGCCGAACGCCTCGAGCGCCCGCGCCTGCTGCTCGACGGTCATCAGGCGGAAGGCCGGCTCGTCGGGCTGGAACAGCCGCCGTGGGTGCGGATCGAAGGTGATGACGCCCAGAGGGACGCCCAGGCGGCGGGCGGCCTCCGCGGCGCCGGCGATCACCTGCTGGTGACCGCGATGGACGCCGTCGAAGTTGCCGAGCGCCACGGCCGCGCCGCGATCAGCCTCGGCGAGGCCCTTCCAGCCGTGGACGATGCGCAGGCTCATCAGCCGGCCTTGCGCGGGACCATGATCACCGCCTCGCCGTCGAGCACGGTCTTGCCGCCCACGCTGCAGACGGTGGAGAGCGTCGCGCGGGCCTTGGCGTCGTCGAGGCTGGTGATGGCGACGGTGACGGTGACCTCGTCGCCGATCTTGACCGGGCGTTTGAAGGTCAGGGTCTGGCCCAGGTAGATTGCGCCCGGCCCCGGCAGCTTGCCGGCGATCAGGGCGGAGATGTAGGCGGCCGACAGCATGCCGTGGGCGATGCGGGTCTTGAACGGCGTGGTCGCGGCGAAGGCCTCGTCGAGGTGCACCGGGTTGTGGTCGCCGCTGACGTCGGCGAAGGCCTGGATGGCCGCCTCGTCGACGGTGCGGGTCAGCTCGGCGGACTGGCCGACCGACAGGTCCTCAAAGAACAAAGCCGTCACGAACGCTCTCCCTCTTGTTGCCGTGGTCTACCAGACAAGGTCGGCCATGGCGTAAGTCGTCTTCACGCCCTCGGCGGCCAGCAGCGCATCGACACCGGCGGCGGACAGCTTGCCGTCCGGCCCCATCGCCGCCTCGCCATGGATGCCCCGGGCGATGAACAGGCAGTCGAGGCCTTGCTCTTCGGCGCCCTGGACGTCGGTGTGGACGCCGTCGCCGATGCAGAGCACGCGGCTCGGATCGACGTCACGACCGAGCAGGCGCGACGCCTCCTTGAGGCTGAGGTCGTAGATCGGGGCATAGGGCTTGCCGGCCATCAGCACCTCGCCGCCCATGTCCTTGTAGAGATCGGCCAGGGCGCCGCCGCAGTAGATCAGCTTGTCGCCGCGCTGCACGACCCGATCGGGGTTGGCGCAGATCATGGCCAGACCGCGCGAGGCGGGACCGGCGAAGCGTTCGCGGTAGTCCTCGGGCGTCTCGACCTCGTCGTCGTAGGGACCGGTGACGGTGATGAAGGCGGCGTCGTCGGGCTCGCCGAACTGGAGGCCGAGGCCTTCGTAGAGCGGGCCGTCGCGGTCGGGTCCGATGCGCCAGGCGGCGCCCGACGGCGCATGCTGGCCGAGCAGGACGCGGGTGGCGTCGCCGGAGGTGACGAACGCACTCCAGGCCTCGCGCGGCACGTTCAGCGCGTCGAGCTGGGCGACGACGTCGGTGGCCGGCCGGGGCGAGTTGGAGATCAGGACCACCGGGCCCTTCTCGGCGCGGAACTTCGCGAGCGCGGCGCAGGCGTCCGGGAAGCTTTCGCGGCCATTGTGGATCACGCCCCAGACGTCGCTGAGCAGGACATCGTAGCGGTCGGCGAGGTCGGCGAGGCCGTTGGGGAGCGCGGTCATGGGGTGGCGCTAGCGGCTGCGTGCGGCGGGGTCAACGGTATGGACGATCCTCCCCCGCAGGGGGAGGGGGACCGCGCGAAGCGTGGTGGAGGGGCAGCGGAGGAGTTGGACGGTTGGCCGCCATGCACAGCGCTCATTTCTGAACGGTCGGTGCTACCCCTCCACCATGCTCCGCATGGTTCCCCTCCCCGCGAGCGGGGAGGATCGCCCCGCCTTACGCCGCATCGTGGAAGATCACCCCCAGCACCCGCCGGCGTCCTGACCGCACCTCCGAAACCCCATGCCGCAGGATGCGGCGGTGCACGCCCCTCACGCCATCATACGGCCGTTCTCTCACCGCGAAGATCACGCCCTGCCCTTTCGTGAGCGGCACGACCTGCGGCGCCGACTGCTGGCGCGGGCGCTGTTCGACCAGCACGAACTCGCCGCCGTCGAAGTCCTCGCCCGGCTGATCGAGCAGGAAGGCGGCCTGCAGCGGAAAGACGTGCTCGCCGTAGAGGTCCTGATGCAGGCAGTTATAGTCGCCAGGGCCGTACTTCAGCAGCAGCGGCGTCGGCCGCGTCTGGCCGGCCGCGTGGCAGCGTTCAAGCATCTCAGCGGCCGTGTCCGGGAAGCGGTGCGCCTCGCCGAGCCGCGTCGCCCAGCGATTGGCGATCCAGGCCAGCGGCGGATACAGCCCCTCGCGCAGGGTCTGGACCGGCTCGGGCAGCGGGTAGCTGAAGTAGCGGTACTCGCCCTGGCCGAAGCCGTGCCGGGCCATGATCACCCGACTCCGGAAGCCGGCTTCCTGGTCGTAGAGTCCGGCAAGGTTCGCGCAGGCGTCGTCGTCCAGCACCAGTCCGGTCAAGGCCCAGCCGCGCGCGTCCAGCTCGGCGGCGATGCGTTTCCAGTCGAGGTCGAGGGTCATGCGGCCGGTATGCGGCGTCGGCTGAGGCGGCGCATTCCGGTTCTTGCGGTCGAGCGCGGAAATCCTCCCCGCAAGCGGGGAGGATTGGCGCGGACTACTTCTTCTCCGCCGTCCACCTGTCCATCCACGTCTCAACCACCGCGTACCACTGCACCGAGTTCTGCGGCTTGAACACCCAGTGATTCTCGTCCGGGAAGTGGAGGTACTGGGTCGGGATGCCGACGCGCTGGGCGGCGGTGTAAGCGCCGATGCCTTGGTCGAGCGGCACGCGGTAGTCGCGGGCGCCGTGGATGACCAGCATCGGGACTTTCCAGTCCTTGACGTGCAGGGCCGGGTTGAAGCGGTCGCCGGGCTCGGACGAGGTCCAGCTGTCGCCGCCGAACTGGGCGTCGGCGAAGCCGGGGATGTCGCTGGCGTAGGCGAAGGTGCGGGTGTCGAACAGGCCGGCGTGGTTGACCAGGCACTTCCACGGCTGCTTCCACTGGCTGGCGATCCAGGCGACCATGTAGCCGCCGTAGGAGCCGCCGAGCGCACAGGCGCGGTCGCCGTCAAGGTAGTCGTACTTACCCAGCGCCGCGGTCCAGCCCTTCTGCAGGTCTTCCAGCGGACGATCGCCCCAGTGGCCGACGATCGACTGCGCGAAGGCCGTGCCGTAGCCGGTCGAACCGTGGAAATCGACCATCACCACCGCATAGCCCATGCCGGCCCAGACCTGCGGGTTCCAGCGGTAGGACCAGCTGTTGCCGAAGCTGCCGTGCGGGCCGCCGTGGATCAGATAGGCGACGGGGTATTTCTTTCCGGCTTCGTACCCGGTCGGCTTGATCACGTAGCCGTACACGGTCTCGCCGTTCCAGCCGGCGAAGCTGAACTGCTCGGCGGCGGCCAACGGAGCCTCGGCCAGCACCGCCTTGCCGATCTCGGTCAGGGCGCGGGGCGAGCCGCCGTTCAGATCGTAGAGCTGGCCGTTCGAGGTCAGGCTGTCGCGGACATAGACGGTGGCGCCGGAGGCCAGATCGAAGTCGCTGACCGTGCCGTCAGCCACCACGGGGGTCACCTTGCCGCTAGCGACATCGACCGAGAACAGCTTCACCTGACCCAGGTCCTGGGCGGTGGCGTAGATCGACCGGCCGTCCGGAGCCCAGACGAGGCGGTTGACGCCTACGTCCCAGGTCGGCGCGATCTCGCGCACGGCGCCGCTCTTGAGGTCGCGGACCATCAGGGCGCTGCGCTGGTTGATCATCACCGAGCCGGCTTCGCGGATGTAGGCCAGCTTGGTTCCGTCCGGCGACAGCGTCGGGCGCCCCTCGGAGGCCTCGCTCTTCGGGTCCAGCCGCGTCGGCGCGGACGAACCGTCGGCGGGTGCGACGTACAGACTGGAGGGCGCGCCGGCGCCGTTGCTGGCGCCCGAGGCGATGGCGGCGAACCAGACGGTCTTGCCGTCCTTGCTGATTGCGAGATTGGCGTCGTCGCCGGCGTCGGCCTTGAAGCCTTTCATCAGCGGCGTGGCCGAGGCCGGAGCCCCGGGACCGTCTAGGCGGACGGTGTAGAGGCCGGCGAACTTCTCGTCCTCGTAGCTGTCCCAGGCTCGGGCAGGCGTGCCGTCGAAGAACTGGCCGCTGGCCTTGTCCTTGGCCTTGGCGTCTTCACGGCTCTTGGTGCAGTCGAGGTCGGCGCAGTCGGGGAACACGTCCTGGCCGAGCACGAGGGTGCGGCCGTCGGCCGACAGGCGGTAGAAGCCGATGTCGAGCGGCAGGGCGGTGATCTGGGTCTTGCCGCCACCGTTGGCGGCGACGCGCCAGACCTGCCGGGAGCCGGACTTCGATGACAGGAAATAGAGCCATTGACCGTCGGCCGACCAGCGCGCGGCGGTCGGGGCCCTCTCGTCGCCGGAGATCAGCACCGGCTTGGCGCCGGCGGTCTTGCGGTCGAGCAGCCACAGGGCGTTGACGCCCTTGTTGCCGTCCCAGTCGGTGGTGCGCAGGCTGTAGGCGACCCAGCGGCCGTCGGCTGAGAGCCGCGGATCGCCGACCCGGTCCAGCGTGGCCAGGTCCTTGGCCGTGAACGGCCGCGCGTCCGCCGCGCCCGCTGTCGTCATCAAGGCGAGCGCCAGGCCCGCCGCCGCGAAGATCCGCATACTGGGTAGTCCCCTCAGATAATATCCGCGCGCACGCTATGGGCGGCAGCGAGGAGGGGCAAGAGGACGTCGTCGAACGTTAGTAGCCGATCGCCTTGCGCATCGAGCTGCGCATGAAGTCGGCTGGGGGCTCGGACTCGGCGAGGATGGCGTCGCGGATGGCGCGGGGCTCGCCGAACAGGTGGCCCTGGCCGAAGGCGATCTCCAGCTCGAGCAGGTCGACGATCTGGCGCTCGCTTTCGACTTTTTCGATGATCACCTCGACGCCGTAGCGGCGGGTCAGGCGCGAGAAGTCGGAGGCGTGCAGGTCAGGGAGCGACTTGATCACCAGCCGGCCATCGGACTCCTCCAGCTGATCGAGCAGCATCTGTGCGCCGACCTTGATGAATTTCACGTCGGCGCGGCTGAGATCCTGGAAGTCGAGGTCGAGATCATTGACCTTGTCGAGGCTGAAGCGGAAGCCGAGATCGGCGAGGCGCGCCATGTTGCGAGCCTCGACAGAACCCCGACGATCGAACGCCGACTGCCCCAGTTCGAAGATCAGCGCGCCGGCCATGTCCTTGTTGGCCGACAGGAACTCCAGGAACTGCGGGAAGAAGCTCTCGTCGGCGAGGCTGGCCAGCGAGATGTTGCAGAAGATGCCGACCTTGCGGTCCTGCTTGGCCAGACGGCGGACGATCTGCACGCAGCGGAACAGCAGCAGGTTGTCGATCGCCGCGACCAGGCCCTCGGGCTCGGCCACCGACAGGTACTCGGCCGGCATCATCACCCGGCCGGTGTCGTCGCGCAGGCGCGAGAAGCTTTCGTAGAAGACGGTGCGGCGCTGCGGCAGCGACACCACCGGCTGCAGGTAGAGGTCGACGCGGTTATCGGCCAGCGCCGCCTTGACGGTGTCGAGCAGGGCTTCCGACTGCGGGCCGCGCCCGAAGGTGTGGCCGGGCGCGGCGGCGACGCGGCTGTGGAGCTGGGCCTCCATCTGCTCGGCCATGCGCTGGACGGTGTCCTCCAGCAGATGCACTTCGCTGGACAGCTCTTCTGAGCGGCGCAGGGCGTCGTCGGTGACGGTCTCGACCACCTCGGTCAGGCGGGCGTCGATCTTCTCCATCTGCTGGGCGAGGATCAGGTTGGCTTCACGGATGTTGCCGAGCTCGCCGCGAATGGCGCTGAAGTCGAATCCGCGGCGGACCAGCAGGTGCAGCACGCCCATCGCGGCCAGGCCGCCGACCAGCGCCGACAGTCCCGCCGCCCAGCCGCCGCCACTGCGCCAGATGGCCAGCGCGAGGCAGAGCGACAGCGTGACGTAAAAGCCGCCGAGGAAAAACTGGGTCAGTCGTTTCATCAGGCCCGCCCTACGAATCGCAGTGATTATCCGGCGCCGGGCATCATGGTGTCGAACGTATTAACGTCGCACTGCGAACGATGGTCTCAACACGCGGGGTTGCGTTGCATCGACAGCCCCCCATCTCGCTGATAATCACTCGCAATCTCCGGGCGTCGAAAGTGAAATCGTGAGCTGTCCTGACCGAAATCCAGCCAACAGGCTGCTGAGCGACTTCCATCCGGGACAGCGCGGCGTCATCGCCCGCGTCCATCCGCACGAGGACGCCCGCGGCGCTCTGACCGCGGAGGAACTGGAACGCCGGCTGCTAGAGCTGGGCTTCGTCGAGGGCGCCTCGGTCGAGGTGCTGCACGAAGGCGCGTTCGGGCGCGACCCGATGGCGATCCGCCTCGACGACATGCGTGTGGCCCTGCGCCGCCGTGAAGCCAGCGCCATCGAAATCGTTTCCGAGGCTGCCGCGTGACCGCCGCCGTCCTGGCCCCCGCCCGCGTCGCCCTCGTCGGCAATCCCAACACCGGCAAGACCGCGCTGTTCAACGCCCTGACCGGCGCCCGCCAGAAGGTCGCCAACTACGCCGGCGTCACCGTCGAGCGGAAGACCGGCGTGCTGACCTCGCCGTCGGGTCGGATCATCAACGTCATCGACCTGCCCGGGACCTATTCCCTGCGCGCCCGCAGCCCGGACGAGGTCGTCACCCGTGACGCCGTGCTCGGCCAGCTGGAAGGCGAGACCCCGCCGGACGTCATCGTCTGCGTCGCCGACGCCACCAACCTGCGGCTGGTGCTGCGGCTGGCGCTGGAGCTGAAGCAGGTCGGCCGCCCGTTCGTGCTGGCGCTGAACATGTACGACATCGCCCAGCGTCAGGGCCTGCGCATCGACCTCGAAGGTCTGTCGCGCGAGATCGGTGCCCCGATCGTGACCACCGTCGCCACCCGCAAGCGCGGCATCGCGGAACTGGTCGCCCAGGCCGAGGGCCTGGCCGACACCATCGCGCCGACCGAGAACGTCTGGCACGAGCCGAGCGCGGCCGAGCTGCGGCACGCGCACAGCGAAGCCCAGCGGATCCTCAAGGCCTACGTGCGGCCGCCCGAACGTCCCGACACCTGGACCGGCCGCATCGACGCCCTGCTGCTGCACCCCGTCGCCGGACTGCTGATCCTGTCGGCGATCCTGTTCGTGATGTTCCAGGCCGTGTTTGCCTGGGCGGCGCCGGCGATGGACGGCATCGAGGCCTTCTTCGGCTGGCTGGGCGGTCTCGTCGCCCTGGTCACGCCGGACGGCCTGTTGCGAAGCCTGATCGTCGATGGCCTGATCGGCGGCGTCGGCAGCGTGCTGGTGTTCCTGCCGCAGATCGCGATCGTGTTCCTGTTCATCTTGATCCTCGAAGACACCGGCTACATGGCCCGGGCCGCCTTCCTGATGGATCGGCTGATGGGCGCCGCCGGCCTGCACGGCCGTGCCTTCATCCCGCTGCTGTCGAGCCACGCCTGCGCCATTCCGGGCGTCATGGCCGCCCGCGTCATCGACCAGAAGCACGACCGGCTGACCACCATCCTGATCGCTCCGCTGATGACCTGCTCGGCGCGGATCCCGGTCTACACCCTGATCATCGGGGCGATGATCCCCGAGCGCACCGTCGCCGGCTTCCTGAACCTGCAGGGTCTGGTGATGTTCGGCCTCTATGCCTCGGGCATCGTCTCGGGCCTGATCGTCGCCTTCGTCATCCGCAAGGTGTTCTGGAGGTCCGCCTCCGAGCCCTTCATGATGGAGCTGCCGACCTACAAGCTGCCCGATGCGCAGAACGTCCTGCGGAACCTGTGGCAGAAGGTCTGGGTGTTCATCGAGCGCGCCGGCCGCATCATCCTGCCGCTGATGGTGCTGGTCTGGGTGCTGTCGACCTTCCCCTATCCGCCCGAGGGCGCGACCCAGCCGGCCATCGACTACAGCTTCGCCGGCATGATCGGCCACGCGATCCAGCCGCTGCTCGCGCCGATCGGCTTCAACTGGCAGATGTCGATCGCCCTGATCCCCGGCATGGCCGCCCGCGAGGTGGCCGTGGCCGCCCTGGGCACCGTCTATGCCGTCGGCGATGTCGAGGGCGCCGGAGGCGCGGCGCTGAGCAGCATCATCGCCGCCCAGTGGTCGCTGGCCACCGGCCTGTCGTTCCTGGCCTGGTACGTGTTCGCGCCGCAGTGCGTGGCGACCCTGGGCGTGGTCAAGCGCGAGACCAACGGCTGGCTGTGGCCGACGGTCATGTTCTTCTACATGTTCGCGCTGGCCTACCTGGCCTCGCTGGCGACCTACTGGAGCGCGGTGGCGATGGGCTGGGGATAGACAGGGGTCTCGCCGCCAGCCTCGTCGGCGGAGTCAGTCCTGATCGGCCCAGCCGCGGTCCATGCGGACGGCCACCCAATTGATGGCGTTTAGATAGGCGCGGCAGTTGTCGTCGTAGTCGCTGTACTGCTTGACCGTTCGGCGAGCGGCGCGGTGTTGCGCCAGTTCCCGCGCCACTTGAGCTTCGAACGTCGCTTCGGCTGGCTCAGCCGGCCGGTCGCGCCGCAACCGTGCAACCCCGAAACGGGTCCAGAAGGCGCGGTCCTTGCGCCCGCCGTCGAGAAGCGCTGTCGCATAGACGTCGTTCAATGTCGCTTGAGCGCCGGTAGCGGGTGCCTTCGTCTCGGCTTTCTCGAGGACGAGATACTCGTCCCAGGTCTCGGAGAAGGCCGCGCACCGAGCGGCCAGAATCCACATCGGCTGGCCCGCGAAATCAGGCAGGAACTCGCTGCCCTTGACGAACAGTTTGTCAGCCGCCCTCGCCTCGCCGGCCGCGGTCAGCAGCACAGCGGCCAGCCCCGTCACGATCATGAATCGAGCCATGAACATCCCCCCATCGAACGTCGAGAAGGCTAGCTCACGGCTCCAGCCGAGCTTCAGGCTTTCGATGGATGCAAGTCGCATCGCGACGAACAGCATGCTGACGGCGGCCTCGCGATCCTCCGCTAGACCTTCACGCCATACTCGGCGAGCAGATCGGCGAAGTCTCTGGGATTTTCACCCCCCTTGGCGATGTCGCTCTTCATGGTGCGCATGAGGTCCCGGGCGCCGAGGAACTGGTCATAACCAGCCTGGCCGGGCTTGAGGGCGACATATTCGCCGGCCACGGAATCGTAGGCGAGTTTCACTTCCACGCCCATCTCGTCGCTGATTTCCTGTTCGACCCGCGACAGATCGCCGATGTGCGTGATGCGCTCCCGGGTCGCCGCCGCTCTTTCGGCATCGCTGGCGGGAAGACGCCCAAGGACGCCGATCTGCTCGAGCGGAACTTCTTCCACGGCGATCATCTCCACCGTGTCAGGCAGGGAGGTCAGCCGCTCCCGGAACTCATTCGCGACAGGGTCCAGAAACGCGTCGATCTGCCCGCGATCGAGGGCGACATCCTGTGTCTGCAGCAGCGACTTCAGCGTCGACGGCGCCATGGCCTCCGATGCCTGCTGGGCCTTGTGACGGAAGACGCCCGGCGGATGCTCGACCTTCGTGGTCACACGAGTTTCCGACCGGCTGTTGGTCCCCGTCACGTCAACGTTGAAGCCGTTTATGGTGCGAACGTCGCCATCGTAGCGAATGGAGCCGGCGTTGCGCGCGCTGAACAGGTCCGCGGCGGCGTTCGCCGAGACGTAGTTCCCGTAGTAGCTGTTGCTCGGTATGGCCATCGACGGGCTCCTGGTGACGCCGGAGGAGCTCGCAACGGTTGTGCCAGATCAGACCAACCGCCCACTTGTTGCGACGGAGCGCAAATAGGCCCGCGCTACGTCAGACCTTGACGCCGTAGCGCTCCAGCACCTCGCGGAAGTCGCGGGCGACGTGGTCCATCTTGCCGAGGTCGCTCTTGACGGTCGACAGCTGATCCTGGGCCCCGCGAACGCGGTCGTAGCCGGCCTGCCCCGGCTTGAGCATCAGGTACTCTTCGGAGACCGGATCCCAGGCCAGCTTCACCGGCGCGCCATGTTCCTGGCTGAGCTCGCGTTCGATGTCGGCGAGGCGGCCGAGGCGATCGATCTGCTGTTCGATCTGGGCAATTTCTTCACCGCGGGACTGCGGCACGCGGTCGAAATAGCCTATGCCGTTGATCTGTTCGACCGGGACCTCCTCGGTGTGGACGATGTCCACGGTCTCGGGGACCGAGACCATATAGGCCTCGTCCGGAACCCGGCTCATGGCCTTTTCGATGTCGACGCGGTTCAGGGAGATCTCCTGCGTCTTCAGCGTCGACGAAAGCGCGGTGATGCCGAGCATGTTCGAGGTCGCTTCCGGCTTGTGAGTCCGGCCGCCGGACCCGGGCTGGAAGGCGGTGGTGGTCGTCTTCTGCGAGCGGGTGTTGGTCCCGGTCACATCGATGTTGAAGCCGTCCATGGCGCGGACATTGCCGGCGTTGACGATCGAGCCCGCGTTCCGCTGACGGAACCGGTCGGCGAGGCCGGAGAGGCTCGCATAGCCGACGTGGTTGGAGACGGAACTGACCATAAACAGGCTCCCTGCTGACGCGGGAGCACTCGCAATGGCTGTGCCAGATCGAACGGACGCCGCAGGTTTTGCGACGAAACCGGACTACCGCGTCGGAACGGGCACGTCGCCGCGGTAGTCGTAGAAGCCGCGGCCGACCTTCTTGCCCAGCCAGCCGGCCTCCACGTACTTCACCAGCAGCGGACAGGGGCGGTACTTGCTGTCCGCCAGGCCCTCATGCAGCACGTTCATGATCGACAACACGGTGTCGAGGCCGATGAAGTCGCCCAGCTCGAGCGGGCCCATCGGATGGTTGGCGCCCAGCTTCATGGCGGTGTCGATCGACTCCACCGTGCCGACGCCCTCGTACAGGGTGTAGATCGCCTCGTTGATCATCGGCACCAGCACGCGGTTGACGATGAAGGCGGGGAAGTCCTCGGCGTTGGTGGTGGTCTTGCCCAGCGACCGGGCGAAGGTCACGGCCCGCTCGTAGGTCACGCCGTCGGTGGCGATGCCGCGGATTACCTCGACCAGCTTCATCAGCGGGACGGGGTTCATGAAGTGCAGGCCGATGAAGCGTTCGGGCCGGTCGGTGGTCGAGGCCAGGCGCGTGATCGAGATCGACGAGGTGTTGCTGGCCAGCAGGGTCTCGGCGCTCAGGTGCGGCGCCAGGGCCCGGAAGATCGCCTTCTTGGTTTCTTCGTTCTCGGTCGCGGCCTCGATGGCGAGGCTGGTCTGACCGATCAGGGCCAGGCTCTCGGCCGGCTTGATGCGGCTAAGGGCGGCCTTCATAGCGGCGTCGTCGATGATGCCGCGGGCCACTTGGCGGCCGAGGTTGCCCTCGATGATCTTGATGCCGGCCTCGATCTTCGCGCCGTCGATGTCGTTCAGATACACGTCGTAGCCGGCGAGCGCGCAGACGTGCGCGATGCCCGATCCCATCTGACCCGCGCCGATGACGCCGACCGACTTGATATCCGCCATGAAGTCTCGCCCTTGACGTCGACGCGTTGAAAAACCGGGGAGGGTCCGCGCCTTTGGATTTGGTGGCGGCTTTCTAGCACGAGAGTCCGCACGCCCGCCAAGGGCTTTGCTGCGATGCAGCGTGAAGCCCCACGCCGAGCCCTGTCGCGACGGCGCGTATCGCCCGAGAGCGTCCTTTTCGACAACGCCCCTTTCGCCGTCGCCGCCGATACGCTCAATTGCCCGCCAATCCGGATCAACCGGGAGCGGGAGAGAAACATCATGACGACATCCTGGGAGTCAGGTCTGCAACTGCGGTCGCTGGTGACGTCGGCGGGCGAACTGCAGCTGTCGCTGGAACGCACCCCGACGCCGGCGCCGGCGGACGGCGAGGTGGTCGTCCAGGTCCAGGCCTCGCCGATCAATCCCTCGGACCTCGGGCTGCTGATCGGCCCCGCCGACATGAGCACCGCCCGCGTCACCGCCAATGACAACGGACCGGTGGTCACCGCCGACATTCCCGAGCGCTTCAGGCGAATGATGGCCGCGCGGGCCGATGAGAGCATGCCGGTCGGCAACGAGGGCTCGGGCGTCGTCGTGGCGGCGGGCGCTTCTCCCGAGGCGCAGGCGCTGCTGGGCAAGACAGTCGCGGTGCTGGGCGGAGCGATGTACGGCCAGTTCCGCACCCTGCCGGTAGCCTCGGTCATGGCCCTGCCGGACGGCACGGATCCGAAGGACGGCGCGTCCTGCTTCGTCAATCCGCTCACCGCCCTGAGCTTCCCCGAGACCATGAAGCGCGAGGGCTTCACCGGGCTGATCCATACGGCGGCCGCCTCGAACCTCGGCCAGATGCTGGTCAAGATCTGCCTCAAGGACGGCATCCCGCTGGTCAACATCGTGCGCAACGACGAGCAGGCGGCGATCCTGCGCGGCCTCGGCGCCACACACATCGTCGACTCCAGCAAGCCGACCTTCCTCGACGACCTGACCCAGGCGATCGTCGAGACCGGCGCCTATCTGGCCTTCGACGCCATCGGCGGCGGCAAGCTGTCCGGCCAGATCCTCAACTGCATGGAAATCGCCGCCAACAAGACGGCCAAGGTCTACAGCCGCTACGGCTCGACCCAGATGAAGCAGGCCTACGTCTACGGGGGCCTCGACACCGGACCGACCGAGCTGAACCGCGCCTTCGGCATGATGTGGGGCTTGGGCGGCTGGCTGCTGACGCCGTTCCTGATGAAGATCGGGCCGGTGGAGACCCAGAAGCTGCGCGACCGGGTCGTCGCCGAGCTGAAGACCACCTTCGCCAGCCACTATACGCGCGAAATCTCGCTGGCCGAGGCGCTCGATCCACAGGTCATCGCCGCCTACAACCGCAAGGCCACCGGCGAGAAGTTCCTGATCCGTCCGTAGCGGAATCCCATCGCTCTATCCTCCCCGCTCGCGGGGAGGGGGACCATGCGGAGCATGGTGGTGGGGTAGCGCCGGCGCTGGACGACTAGCCGCCATGCACCGCGCCTCTTCCTGACATCCCCGCGCCGCCCCCTCCGACCCGGCTCCGCCGGGCCACCTCCCCGCTCGCTGCGTTCCGGGGAGGATTGCGCTTACTCTAATTTCTGCTATTTCTGTCATGACAGAAATCAGTGAACACCATGAACCTGACCCCCGCCATGAAGCGCTACGTTCTCCACTGGGGGGAGATGGGCGCGCGCTGGGGCGCCAACCGGTCGGTGGCGCAGATCCATGCGCTGCTGTTCCTGGCCGACCGACCTCTCAATGCCGAGGACATCGTCGAGACTTTGGGCATCGCCCGGTCGAACGTCTCCAACAGCCTCAAGGAGCTGCAGGGCTGGGGCCTGGTGCGGCTGACCCATCTGGCCGAGGACCGCCGCGATCACTTCGAGGCCAAGGACGATCCCTGGGAGATGATGATGATCATCGTCGAGGGCCGGAAACGGCGCGAGATCGATCCGACGTTGGAGATGCTCGTCGCCTGCGTGGCGGAGGCCGACGCAGATCCCGCGACGCCGGCCAGCGTGAAGGCCAAGCTGCGCGACATGCAGGGCTTCGTCAGTCGCCTGGACGGCTGGTACGTCCAGGTCCGGCAGATCCCGAAGCCGACGCTGATCAAGCTGATGAACCTGGGCGGCAAGATCGCCGGCCTGCTGGGTCGTTAGGGGGGAACGCGATGGAACGGACGCTGACGGGTCTCGGAACGGCTGGAGCAGGCGTCCGGACAGCGGCGCCGACCATCCCCATCGACTTCGAACGGCTGCTCGGCCGCGCCGCCTGGCTGCGGCTGCCGACGGCGGTGCGGCATCGGTTCGGGCCGCACGCGGCAGGGGTGACCACCCTGTACGAGGGCCGGATGCTGGTCGCCGCCTCGCCGTTCGGACGGCTGCTGGCCCAGCTTTGCCGGCTGATCGGCACGCCGCTGGCGCCCTGGACCGGCGCCGACGTGCCGACCTCGGTGGACGTGCACCTGGACGCGCGTGGCGGGCTGGTCTGGGCCCGCACCTACCGCTTCGACCGCCACGCGCCGATCCTGGTCAGCTCGACCAAGCTGATGAGCGCCGACGGCGACCTGCTGGAGGTGGTGCGCGGCGGTCTCGGCATGGCGCTGGACGTCAGCGAGGAGGACGGCGCCCTGCACTTCCGCAGCCGCTGGTACTTCGCGAGCCTGTTTGGTCTGCAGCTACGGATTCCCGATCTGCTGACCCCGGGCCGCGCCCACGTCGTCCATCGCGACGAGGGCGGCGGGGCCTTCCGCTTCACGCTGCAATTCCAGCACCCCTGGCTGGGCCGGACCCTGTTCCAGGACGGACTTTTCCACGACCCGGCCTGAGGAGGCCCGCCATGACCGCCGTTCTCGTCGTGCTGATCTGCCAGGGCATCCTGGGGGCGATCGACACCCTCTGGCACCACGAGGCCACGGCGAAACTGCCCTCCAGCCCGACCGCCCGTGGCGAACTGGCGCTGCATGGGCTGCGCGAGGCCATCTACGCGGTCGTGTTCCTGACCCTGCCATGGCTGCGCTGGGAAGGGTGGCTGGCCTGGGGGCTGGCAGCGCTGCTGCTGGCCGAGATCTGGATCACCCTGCAGGACTTCCTGCTGGAGGATCGCACCCGCAGGCTGCCGCCGACCGAGCGGGTGCTGCACACGGTGATGGCCATCGGCTTCGGCGGGCTGCTGGTGCTGCTGGGGCCGGTGCTGATCGCCTGGGCCGGACGCCCAACGGGCTTCGTGGTCGAGAGTCATGGCGCGCTGTCGTGGATCGCCACGGCACTGGGCCTGGGCGTGCTGGCCTGGGCCGTGCGCGACGGGCTGGCGGCGACGCGAAGGCTGCCCGCGCCGCCTGAGCCCGCCGTGGCGCTGCGAGGCCAGACGGTGCTGGTCACTGGCGCGACCGGCTTCATCGGCGCCCCATTGGTCGCCCGACGGCTGGCGCGCGGCGACCGCGTGGTGGTGCTGGTGCGAGACGAGATCGCGGCCCGGCTCCGCTGGCCGAGCGGCGTGCTGATCGTCCGCGACCTCGCCGACCTGCCCGCCGAGCTGCGCATCGACGCCGTCGTCAATCTGGCCGGCGCGCCCGTCGCCGCCGGCCCCTGGACCCGGGCGCGGCGCAAGGTTCTGCTGGCCAGCCGCCTCGACACCACCCGCGCCGTCGGCCGACTGATCGAACGTCTGGAGCGGCCGCCGGAGGTGGTGGTCAACGCCTCGGCCATCGGCTTCTACGGAGACCGCGGCGACGAGGCCCTGCCCGAAGACGCCGAAGCCGGCATCGGCTTCATGGCCGATCTGGTCCGGGTCTGGGAGCGCGAAATGACGGCGCTGGAAGGCCTCGGCGTCCGGGTCTGCCGTCTGCGGTTGGGGATGGTGTTCGACTGGTCGGGCGGTCCGCTGGCGCTGCTCGGCCTGCCCGCCCGCTTCGGCGGCGCGGCGGTGATGGGCGATGGCCGGCAGTGGGCGCCGTGGATCCATCTGGAAGATGTCCTGCGCCTGATCGACACCGCCCTCGCCGACCGTCGCTACGAGGGCGCGATCAACGCCGTGGCTCCGGACCAGGTCACCCAGGGCGAGATGACCCACGCTCTGGTCTGGCATTTCCGCCGGCCGCAGTGGCTGCGCATCCCCGCCTGGCCGCTGAGGCTGATGCTGGGCGAGATGTCGGACCTGTTCCTGGCCAGCCAGAAGGTCGAGCCTCGCCGGCTGCAGGCGCTCGGCTTTCTCTGGACCCGGCCGACCCTGCCCGAGGCTTTCGTCAGCCCGCCTCCGGCGCCTGCCCGGCCTCTTCCAGCAGCCACGCGCGCAGCCTGAGCACCCGGGCCAGCTTCGGACTGTCGGCCCGCCAGACGTAGGTGTAGTTGGCCGCCGCCTGGACCGCGCCGGGTAATGGTCGCACCAGCCGACCGGTGGCGACGTCGTGCTCGACCAGGAACTCGCGGGCCAGGGCCAGGCCCAACCCCTGGATCGCCGCGTCGACCAGCACCACCGAGTCGTCGAAGCGCGGACCGCGCGGCAGCGTCGGCGTCTCTAGGCCTTGCCCCTCGAACCATAGGCTCCACGGGTATTCGGTGTGGTGAAGCAGAGGCGCCCTGGCGATGTCGTCCGGGCCGGTCACCGGATGACGCGCCAGGAAGTCCGGGCTGGCGACCGGGTACCAATGCTCGCTGAAGAGATGCTGCGACTCGACGCCCGGCCAGGGGCCGATCCCGTGGCGGATCGCGCAGTCGACGCCGTCGGTGACGAAGTTGGAGAGCTTGGCGTCAATCTTGACCTCGATCTGGCCGATCTCGGGCGGCAGACGCGACAGCCTGTGGGTCAGCCAGCGGCCGGCCATGGCGTGAACGGTGCTGATCACCAGCGGCGCCGACAGGGTCTCGGCGGCGAGTTCCTCGATCCCCGCGCGCAGCATCCTCGTGGCCTGCGCGACCCGATTGGCCAACTTCAACCCGGCCTCGGTCGGGTTCATCGCGTTGCCGTTGCGCGTGAACAGAGGCGCGCCGAACTCCTCCTCCAGTCGCCGGATCTGCTGGCTGACGGCGCCGTGGGTCACGTTCAATTCGTCCGCGGCCCGGCTGTAGCTCCGGTGACGCGCGGCGGCCTCGAGCGCGCGCAGGGCGGTGAAAGGCGGCAGACGAGTCATGTCCAGATGTTAGCTGACCTCACAACCGACGACAAAACCTATCGTTCGCGCGCCGACGTTCGGCGCCCCATGTTCCGTCTTGCGACGCCGCTTCCAACCCCTCCCCCCTCCGACCTCTGAAAGATCCAAGACCATGAAGACCCAGCTCCTCTCGCTGGCGGCCGGCGCCCTGCTGTCCGTCGCCTCTCTCGCCTCGGCCCAGGCCGCGACCGCCTCGGACCGTTGGCTCGCCGATGCCCGTGCGGCGCTGGAGGCCAAGGTGGCCGCCGCCGGCCTGCACGACGACGGCAAGGCCGTGGTGATCAAGATCAAGGCCACCGCCGACACCAAGCGCTACGCCCCGACCGTGGAGCGTTCCAGCGGCTCCGCCGACTTCGACGTCGCCGTCCGCGACGCGATCAAGGGCGTCAAGCTGGCCCCGCCGCCGGTTGAACTGAATGGCCGCGGCGTTTCCTTCACCCTCGGCCAGACCGTCGCCGGAGCCGCGGCCGCGTCGAACTGAGCGTGCGGCCGGGGGCGGGTCTGGACGCCCGCCTCCGGCCTTTTCTCCAGACAAAGAAAAAGGCCCGGAGCGTGAACTCCGGGCCTTCGTCGTTTCGGCGATGCCTTTGGGATTTAGCCCAGGGCGGCCATCAGTTCGGGGACGGCGGTCTTGTAGTCCGCCACCAGGCCGTAGTCGGCGACCTGGAAGATCGGCGCGTCGGCGTCCTTGTTGATCGCGACGATCACCTTGGAATCCTTCATGCCGGCGAGGTGCTGAATGGCGCCCGAGATGCCGATGGCGATGTAGAGGCCCGGCGCGACGACCTTGCCGGTCTGGCCGACCTGGTAGTCGTTCGGGGCATAGCCGGCGTCCACGGCGGCGCGCGAGGCGCCGACGGCGGCGCCGAGCTTGTCGGCCAGGGGCTCGATGACCTTCTGGAACTCTTCGGCCGAACCCATCGCACGGCCGCCGGAGACGACGATCTTGGCGGCGGTGAGTTCGGGACGGTCCGACTTGACCATCTCTTCGGACACGAAGCGCACGCCCGTCGCCGAAGCGCCGGCGGTCTTCTCGACGGAGGCCGAGCCGCCTTCACCAGCCGCCTTGAAGGCGGTCGGACGGACGGTCAGAACCTTGGTCTTGTCCGAGGTCTGGACGGTTTCCAGCGCGTTGCCGGCGTAGATCGGACGCACGAAGGTGTCGGCCGACACCACTTCGATGACGTCCGAGATCGGCGAGGCGTCGAGCTTGGCGGCGATGCGCGGGGCGAAGTTCTTGCCCGAGGCGGTGGCCGGGATCAGCACGGCGTCATAGCCGCCGGCAAGGCCGGAGACGGTTTCCGAGATCGCCTCGGCGACACCGTGACCGACGTCGGCGCCCTCGGCGTAGATGACCTTGCGGACACCTTCGATCTTGGCGGCGGAAGCGGCGACGGCGTCGGCGCCCTGGCCCAGGACCAGGATGTCGACTTCGCCCGACAGCGCCTTGGCGGCGGTGACGGTCTTGTGGGTGGTGTCGCGCAGGTGCGCGTTGTCGTTATCGGCGACGACGAGAACGGCCATCAGAGCACCCCCGCTTCGGTCTTCAGCTTGGCCACCAGCTCGGCGGCGTTTTCGACCTTCACGCCCGCCGAACGCTTGGCGGGCTCGGTCACCTTCAGCACCTTCAGGCGCGGAGCGGTGTCGACGCCGTAGTCGGCGGTGGTCTTGGTCGCGATCTCTTTCTTCTTCGCCTTCATGATGTTCGGCAGAGAAGCGTAGCGCGGCTCGTTGAGGCGCAGGTCGGCGGTGACGACCGCCGGCAGATCGACCTCGATGGTCTGCAGACCGCCGTCGACTTCACGGGTCACGCTGGCTTTGGAGCCGGCGATCTCGACCTTGGAAGCGTAGGTGGCTTGCGGCCAGCCGAGCAGCTGCGACAGCATCTGGCCGACGGCGTTGTTGTCGCCGTCGATGGCCTGCTTGCCCATCAGCACCAGGTCCGGCTTCTCCTCGGCCGCGACGGCGGCGAGCAGCTTGGCCACGGCCAGCGGCTCGACGTCGGTGTCGGACTGAATGAGAATGCCGCGGTCACCGCCCATGGCGAGCGCCGTGCGGATGGTTTCCTGAGCCTGGGCCGGGCCGATCGAAACGATCACGACCTCGGTCGCCACACCCTTTTCCTTGAGACGGACAGCCTCTTCGACCGCGATCTCGCAGAAGGGGTTCATAGACATTTTGACGTTGGCCAGGTCGACGCCCGACTGGTCGGGCTTCACCCGAGCCTTCACGTTGTAATCGATTACCCGTTTGACCGGGACCAGCACCTTCATAGGTTTCGTCCGCCCGTGTTGCGTTGCGAAAAATCTTGCGCGAACAGGCTGATACCGACTCCCGCGCGCAATGCAAGTTTCCCTCAAGGTCAATTGAACGCCGTGAAATTGCCGGACTGGCTCTGCTAGGCTGTCGGACGCCTTTCCGCTAAACGGCCAGCCATGAACCCCACCATCGACCGCCTCAAGCTTGTCTTCCTGGGCATCTTCGCCGTGATGTGCGCCGGACTATGGGCCTACCAGATCTTCTACGTCTGGCCCGCCAAGCGTTGCGACGCCGACGGCATGTGGTGGGACAGGAGCACGCGCATCTGCGCGCAGCCGATCTACGTCCCCAGCATCACCGGCCGGCCGGCTGGGATGAGCCGTAAGGAATGGTCGGAAAAGCAGGCCATCCGCCAGAACGAGCGCGACGCGGAGGGCTATCCCACCGAAGAGGTCGCACCGCCCCGGCCCGCGCCGAAAGCCGCACCGGCGGCGAAGGCCGCTCCCGCCGAGACGACGCCGGCGGCGAAATAGCGCCTACCGGTTGGCGCCGGGAACCCAGAGCACGTCGCCCGCGCCCTTGTCGTTGGCCCAGCGGGCGGCGACGAACAGTAGGTCGGACAGGCGGTTCAGATATTTCAGCGCCGCCGGACTGACGGGCTCGTCCGGCAGCGCGATCAGCGACACGCACAGGCGCTCGGCCCGCCGGCAGACCGTCCGGCCCAGGTGCAGCGCCGCCGCCGCCGGAGTCCCGCCGGGCAGCACGAACGAGGTCAGGGGCGAGAGCTCGCCGTTGAGCAGGTCGATTTCCTGCTCCAGCCGATCGACCTGAGACTGCAGGATGCGCAGCGGCTCCCACTCCAGCTTCTTGCCGCGATCGGGCGTGGCCAGGTCGGCGCCGAGGTCGAAGAGGTCGTTCTGGGCGCGGGCCAGGATGCCGTCGAGCACCGGGTCCGCCGCCGTGTGCAGCCGCGCCAGTCCGAGGAAGCTGTTGGTCTCGTCGACGGTGCCGTAGGCCTCGACCCGCAGGCTGTCCTTGGCCACGGGCTCGCCGCTCGAGAGCCGCGTGGTCCCGCCGTCGCCAGTGCGGGTGTAGATCCTGTTCAGGGTGACCATGGCCTCGCCCCTACGTCCGCGTCCGCCACCAGAAGGCGGCGACCAGCACGATCACGGCCACGAACTGCAGCAGCACCCGGAGCCGCATCAGCCTGTTGGAGTAGGAGCGGCCAAAGTCGCCGCCTTTATGCAGCGCAAACAGGCCCACGATCAGGGTCAGGAACACGGCGGCCAGAGCCACCGGGATCAGAAAATCGAAGATATCCATTGGCCGCACCCTAATCCCTTCCCGCCCCCCTCGCCACAGGCATGACAGCGGACGGAGACGGCGTTCGCCGAGCGCGTTCACCTGAGGCGAGTTGTCGCATAGGTAGTCGATATTGCAGCAGAAACCGGTTTCCTGAAACAAAATGGCCCAATTCTCACCTTGGAGAAATTGCTTGATCCGTACCTGCGTTCGCTGTACACGGCGCCTCACATCGCTCGTTGAGCATGTTCATTGAACGCGATCACCACCTCACCGCGGATCGCGCGCTTAACGGAAACGCGGGGAGGCCGAGGAGCTGCTCATGGGTCTTGCCCAGAGTTCCGCCGCCTTCCCGGCGACGGATCGAGATGAAACCATCGCCGAGGTTCGGCAGTTGATCGTGGACCTGCGCGACGCAGCGCAGGACGGCCGCGGTCTCGCAAGACGCTACGCCGATGCCCTGGTGAAGGTCATCGATGGTTACTGCGTTGAATTCGAAATGCGCGCCGAAGCGGCGCTGGCCCGTTTGGAGGCGGACCGATGAACCATATCCCCATGCGTATGAATGCCCCGGCCATCCGGCCGCAGAAGATGACCCGCCGCGCCATGGCCAAGCAGCAGACCCGCGAAAAGGTCCTGCAGGCCGCCCGCGACCTGTTCATCGAGCGCGGTTACGAGGGCGCCACCATCCGTGACATCGCCCGCGCCGCCGGCATGTCGACGGGCGCCGTGTTCGCCAGCTTTGCCGACAAGACCGAGCTGTTCGACGCCATCCTGAACGACGATTTCGCCGGCCTGCTCGATCCGATGCAGGATGCGTTCTCCGCCTCGACCACCGCCAAGGAAGCCCTGGTCGGCATGTTCGGCGCCGCCTATCGCGCCCACAGCGCGCAGCTGCCGCTGATCCAGGCCGCACTGGCCGCGTCCTGGACGCGCACGCCGGAAGCCGAGCGCCTGCGTCGGGAGAGCCTGCGGCCGATCCGCTCACTGGTCATCCAGACCCTTGAGCGCGGCGTGGAACGTGGCGAACTGGCCGCGAAGTTCGACCAGCGTCTGATCAGCGACATGCTCTGGGACCTCTACCTCGCCGGCTATCGCCCGGCGGCGTTCGAGGGACTCTCCGTCGAGAATCAGACCGACAGGCTCGCTGAACGGATCGAAGTGATCCTGACCGCGATCAAGGCCTGACACCAGAAAGCAGCCGCGCCCCCTTTGGGGAGGGGGCGCGGCGTCCGGGGGGACGGAATTTGGGCGTACGCGAGACCCAGAAGCTGGAGACACGCCGAAAGGTGCTGGAGTCAGCCCGCGATCTCTTCAACGAGATCGGCTACGAAGAGACGACCATCCGCGCGGTGGCCGAACGTGCCGGCGTGTCCGTCGGCAGCGTCTTCACCACCTTCGCCTCGAAGGCGGATGTCCTCAGCCAGGTCATGGACGACCGGGTTGAGCATCTCTACCGGGAGCTCGAACACGTCGCCAAGCACATGCGGGGCAGCACCGCCGACCGGCTGTGCTCGCTGTTCGCCATCCACTACGACTTCGAATGCCGCCGCGTACGGCTGTTCCTGGCCCACATCTCGGCCTCGTTCAGCCCCACGCTGGACCGCAACACCATCCCCTTCGGCCGCAACAGCCGTTTCCGGGGCATGATCATCGACATGCTGGCCGAAGGCGTCGAACGCGGCGAGATCTGCCCGATGACGGACCTCGAGCTGGTCCTCGACACGCTGATGGCCGCCTACGCCTGGAACTACCGGCTGGCGGCCGCTCAGGGTTGCGACGCCGCGACCATGACCGAGATCATGGATCGCCAGATCGCGTTGATCTTCAAGGGACTGAAGCCGCACTAACGGCTCAATTGCCATCCTCGAGCAGCCGCCGGGCGATGACCTGCGCCTGGATCTCTCCAGCGCCCTCGAAGATGTTGAGGATGCGGGCGTCGGCGAGGACGCGGCTGATCTCGTATTCCATCGCGAAGCCGTTGCCGCCGTGGATCTGCAGCGCGTTGTCCGCTGCCGCCCAGGCGACGCGAGCGGCGATCAGCTTGGCCATGCCGGCTTCGAGGTCGCAGCGCTTGCCCTCGTCCTTCTGGCGGGCGGCGTAGTAGGTCAGCTGGCGCACGGCCATCAGCTCCGCCGCGATCATCGCCAGCTTGTTGGCCACCCGCGGGAAGCCGAAGATCGGGCCGCCGAACTGCTTGCGGTCGAGGGCGTAGTTGAGGCCCAACTCCAGCGCGCGCTGGGCCACGCCGACGGCGCGGGCAGCGGTCTGGATGCGAGCGCTCTCGAAGGTCGCCATCAGCTGCTTGAAGCCCTGCCCCTCGACGCCGCCGAGCAGGTTCCCGGCCGGAACGGTGAAGCCGTCGAAGCCGATCTCGTATTCCTTCATGCCGCGATAGCCGATCACGCCGATCTCGCCGCCGCTCATGCCTTCGGTCGGGAACGGCTGCGCCTCGTCGCCGCGCAGCTTGGGCGCCAGCAGCATCGACAGGCCGCGATAGTCGGTGGTGTTGGGGTCGGTGCGGACCAGCAGGGTCATCACGTCGGCGCGGGCCGCGTGGGTGATCCATGTCTTGTTACCGGTCACCACGTACTTGTCGCCATCAAGGGCGGCGCGGGTACGCAGCGAGCCGAGGTCGGAGCCGGTGTTGGGTTCGGTAAACACGGCCGTCGGCAGGATCTCGGCCGAGGCGATCTTGGGCAGCCATTCGTCGCGCTGGGCCGGGGTGCCGCCGGTCAGGATCAGCTCGGCGGCGATCTCAGAGCGGGTGCCCAGCGAGCCGACGCCGATCCACGCGCGGGACAGCTCCTCCGAAACCACGCACATGGCCGTCTTGCCCAGACCCGAGCCGCCGTATTCCTCCGGAATGGTCAGGCCGAACACGCCCAGCGCGCCCAACTCCTCGAGCAGCTCCAGCGGGATCAGTTCGTCCTTGAGGTGCCATTGGTGGGCGTGCGGGACGACCTTCTCCTCGGCGAACGCGTGGAACTGGTCGCGGATCATCTCGAACATCTCGTCGAGGCCGGTGACCTCGACCGTGGCCTTGCCGCGCGCGGCGGCGACGAGATCGGCGAGCCGTGTCTTCACCGCCTGGCCGCCGCCGGCGTTGACCAGCGTCAGCAGCGGGGCAGCGAACAGTTTCTCTAGCGTGGCGGCCTCGACGCCGAGGTCGGCGGGGCGGACGACCTCGCCCTGGTTCATCGGGATGCCGCCGATCAGCTGGGCGCCGTATTCGGCGAACAGCAGCTGGGCCAGCAGCGCCTCGGTCTCGCCGAACTTGCCCTCGGCTTCCAGGCGTTCGGCCCAGCCGGCCACCTGGCTCATCAGCTCGCCATAGGAGGCGTACCAGCCGAAGCCGTGCACGGCGTGCTGCTCCGCATCGGCCAGCGACCGGTCGATCTTGCCGCTGGTGGAGACCCGCGCCTTCACCGCCGCCTTGGCCCCCGCCACGAAGGCGCCCGCCGCGTCGGCGGCCTGGCGCAGCAGCGGGACGAGACCCGGCAGGATCAGCGTGTCTGACGCGGTCTGGACGGCGGCGGCGCTCATGGGTGGATCTCCCCGTTTATTGTTGCGGCGCACTATATTCGTTTCGCAAGTGCACACAATCGCGCTGCCGCTGGGGCATGATTGTGCCGCGGTCGCCTGGCCCTATGGTGCTCGCCAACCATCATAACACCCAGGGAAAACCGCATGCTCGTCGTCCATCACCTCAACGAGTCGCGCTCCCAGCGCATCCTCTGGCTGATGGAGGAACTGGGCGTCCCCTACGAGATCAAGGCCTATGCCCGCGACGCCACGACCCGGCTCGCGCCGCCGGAGCTGACCGCGATCCACCCGCTGGGCAAATCGCCGGTGATCACCGACGGCGACCAGGTGATCCACGAGTCCGGAGCGATCATCGACTACGTCATCCGTCGCCACGGCGGCGGACGTCTGGCCCCGAACCCGTCCACGCCGGAATACGATGCCTACCAGCAGTGGCTGCATTACGCCGAGGGCAGCGCCATGCTGCCGCTGATGATGTTCATGTACGTCGCCCGCCTCGGCGAGGCCGGCGCGCCGCTGCACCCGCGCATCGAGGGCGAGATCGCCAACCACATGAGCTACATCGAGGCGCAGCTGGCGGGGAGGGATTTCCTGCTCGGCTCCGAGCTGAGCGGCGCCGACGTGCAGATGAGCTTCGTGCCCGAGGTGCTGAAGGCGTTCGGCAAACTCGCCGCCTATCCCAACATGAGCGCCTGGATCGAACGCCTGCACGCCCGCCCGGCGTGGCAGGCGGCGCTGGAGAAAAGCGGGCCGTATTTGATGGGGCGGTAGCTCACTGCGTCCTTCGAGACGCTCGCTTGAAGCTCGCTCCTCAGGATGACTGACTCAAAAGCTAGTCATGGTGAGGAGCGCGTAGCGCGTCTCGAACCACGCACCCGCCCCGCTACATCTCGTCCAGATACCCATCCAGGAAGTCGAACACCGCCGCCTTGAGCAGGCCATGCGGGATGGCGTTGAAGTGGTCGCAGCCGGCCAGCGAAATGGCCTTGGCCCCGCGTATGGCCGAAGCCAGATCCTGCGGATCACCCGCGAGATCGTCGCGGGAGCCGGCGGCGACCAGGGTCGGGGCGGCCACGGCGAACAGTTCGTCCCGATCGAAGGTCCGGGTCGCGGCGCGGGTGAAGGCGGCCAGGGCCAGGCGGTCCTCACCCTGCTCGTCGGCGAACTGGCGGAAGCTCTTCAGCAGCGGCTCGGAAATCGCGTCGACGCTGTCGGCTTCCATGGCCTGGGCCATCGGATCGCCGGGGATCAGCGGATCGAACAGCTTGCCGCCGATGCCGCCGAGGATCAGGTAACCGACGCGGTCCGGTGTCTCGAGCGCCAGCTGCAGCGCCACCCGGGCGCCCATCGAGTAACCGAAGACGTTGGCCCATTCGACGCCGAGATGGTCGAGCAGCCCGGTGACGTCGGCCAACAGGGTCTGCCGCGCGTAGGCCGCGGGATCGTGCGGCTTGCCGCTCTCACCATGGCCGCGCTGATCGAGGGCGATGATCCGCTGCCCGCGCTGGGCGAAGGCGGCGTACCAGCCGGTGCGCTTCCACGCCTCCTGCCGGTTGGACGAAAAGCCGTGGATCAGCAGCATCGGCCGCGCATCGGCGGGGCCGGTGTCGTCGTAAGCGATGGAGACGCCGTCGGAGGCGATGAATTCGGGCACTCAGCAGTCCTTCCCGCGCCGCGTTTCTGATGAACGCGTTCAGGGGATACCCTGCCGCGTGGAGACGGCGGGTCAAGCCCTATCGACTGACCGGGAACATGCGCTTTCGAGTGCATGTCCCCGCAGTCTCCTGGATCAGTCGCGCAGATCCGGCGGCGTGGCTTCGGCGGTGAGGATGGCGATGGCCTCCTCGATCGTGACCACCGTCTGGTCCTGCGAGCCGAGGCGACGCAGGGCGACCTTGCCCTCCTCCGCTTCGCGGGCGCCGACCACGGCGATCACCGGCACCTTGGCGACGCTGTGTTCGCGCACCTTGTAGCCGACCTTCTCGTTGCGCAGGTCGGCCTCGAAGCGCAGCCCGGCCTTGCGGAACTTCTCCGCCACCTCCTCGGCATAGCCGTCGGCGGCCTGGGTGATGGTCGCGACCACGCCCTGGACCGGCGCCAGCCACAGCGGGAAGGCCCCGGCGTAGTTCTCGATCATGATGCCGATGAAGCGCTCGAAGCTGCCCAGGATCGCCCTGTGCAGCATCACCGGCCGGTGCTTGGCGCCATCCTCGCCGATGTACTCCGCGCCCAGCCGCTCGGGCAGGACGTAGTCGAGCTGCAGCGTGCCGCAGGTCCACTCCCGGCCGATGGCGTCCTGGACGATGAAGTCGAGCTTGGGCGCGTAGAAGGCGCCGTCGCCCTCGGCGATCACCGGCTCGACCCCGGCCAGGCGCGCGGCCTCGGCCAGCATGCCCTCAGCCTTGTCCCAGAACTCGTCCGAGCCGGCGCGGACTTCAGGCCGCGTGGCCAGGGCGATGTATTTGGTCGTCATGCCGAGATCGGCGTGGATCATCTTGGTCAGACGGATGAAGCGCTCCGTCTCCTCGACGATCTGGTCCTCGCGGCAGAAGATGTGGGCGTCATCCTGGGTGAAGGCGCGAACCCGCATCAGGCCGTGCAGGGCTCCCGACGGCTCGTAGCGATGGCAGGCGCCGAACTCGGCCATGCGCATCGGCAGCTCGCGGTAGGAGCGCTGGCCGACATTCCAGATCTGCACGTGGCCCGGGCAGTTCATCGGCTTGAGCGAGAGCACCTCGCCCTCGACCGTCTCGCAGACGAACATGTTGGGGCGGTACTTGTCCCAGTGGCCCGACTTTTCCCAGAAGTTCTTGTCGAGCACCTGGGGCGTCTTCACCTCGATGTAGCCGGCCTTGTCCAGCTGACGGCGCATGTAGGCTTCCAGCGTCTGCCACAGCGTCCAGCCCTTGGGGTGCCAGAAGACCATGCCCCGGCCCTCTTCCTGCATGTGGAAGAGACCCATCTGGCGGCCGAGCTTGCGGTGGTCGCGCTTCTCCGCCTCCTCGATGCGCTTGAGGTAGGCGTCGAGGTCTTCCTGCGTGGCCCAGGAGGTGCCGTAGATGCGCTGAAGCTGGGCGTTGTTCTGGTCGCCGCGCCAGTAGGCGCCGGCCAGCTTGGTCAGCTTGAAGGCCTTGCCGACGTGCTTCGTCGACGGCAGGTGGGGTCCACGGCAGAGGTCGGCCCAGGCGCCCTGGTGGTAGACGCTGACCTCCTGGTCGGCGGGGATGCCCTCGATGATCTCGGCCTTGTAGTGCTCGCCCTTGCCCTGGAAGTAGGCGATGGCGGCGTCACGGGGCATGACCTCGCGCGTGATCTTCTCGTCGCGGTCGACGATCTCGGCCATGCGCTTTTCGATGGCGGCGAAGTCGTCGGTGCTGAACGGCTCTTCGCGGGCGAAGTCGTAGTAGAAGCCGTCCTCGACGTTCGGGCCGATCGTCACCTGGGTCCCGGGGAACAGCTCCTGCACCGCCTCGGCCAGCACGTGGGCCGTGTCGTGGCGGATGGTGTCGAGGGCCTCGGGATCATTGCGGTCGACGAACTCGACCTTGCCGCCCGTGTCGGGCAGCGGGCGGTCGAAGTCGTAGAGGTGCCCGTTCAGCCGCACGAGCAGCGTGCGCTTGGCCAGCGAGGGCGAGATGGCGCTGGCGACGTCGCGGCCGCTGGAGCCCTGCGGATACTGACGGACGGAGCCGTCGGGGAATTGAAGATCGATCATTGTGTCGGTTCGCACTTTCGCGGCGGGACCGGGTCGAAGCCGGAGCCGCCGAAGGGATGGCATTTGCAAAGACGCTTCGTGGCGAGCCAGCCGCCGGCGAGGGGTCCGTGCACGATCAGGGCCTCACGCGCGTAGTCCGAACAGGTCGGCAGGAAGCGGCATTGGCGCCCGATCAACGGGGACAGCGTCAGCTTGTAGGCGCGGTGCGCCAGCGTGATGCTGCGTTCGTAAAGGGACATGCCGACGCGTGGGGTGGGTGAACGAGTCCCGGCGCTTATCGACGCGCCAGCGCGCGCGATCAAGCCGCGTCGGCGCCGCTAGTTCGCGCGCTTGCTTGCCGGACAGCGTCCAGCGCGGCCTCGAACGCCAGCAGCGTCGAGGCATAACGGGCGGGATAGTCCTTCACGGGCGCCAGCACGGCCAGATCCTCGAACCGTCCGGACGGCGCGGGGCCGCCGGACTTCAACATCGCCCCAAGCTGATCGCGCGCGGTTTCGATTTCGTCAAGGCTGGCGCCGATCGCATGGGCGCCGAGCACCGAGGCGGCGGCCTGGCCGAGCGCGCAGGCCTTCACGTCCTGGGCGAAGTCGGCGATGCGGCCGTCGGCGTCCAGCGCGACGTCGACGACGATGCGACTGCCGCACAGCTTGGCCACGCGCTCGGACGAGCCATCAGGCGCGGCAAGGCGACCGATCCGCGGGATGTTCGCGGTCAGGGCCAGGACCTTGGCGCTGTAGAGGTCGTCGATCATGGGCTCTATTTGGCGCTGACCTGCCGCTCGTTCCAGATGATCTCGGACTTTTCCTTGATCGCCTGGTTCAGGTTGTCGAACCCTTCGAGCAGCGGATTGCGGAGCTTGCGGGCGATCGAGGGGCCCATCCAGCCGTCGAACAGCTCACCGTTGGAGAAGATGACGTTGGTCGGGCCCATCTTCTCGATCTCGAGATAACGGACCGAGCGGGCCCAGCCGCGCATCATCCGCAGCTGCCAGTGGATGTGGTCGTAGGGGACCCAGTCGAGGATCACCGGATTGATCGTCCGCAGCGGCTGGCCGCGCAGCGCCACGTCCAGCTCCCACGCGGCGCCGATGCGCAGCTCGCCCTGGGCGCGCGGGTACATGGCGTTCCACGTCGGCCAGTTGGGAATGTCCGCCAGCACTTCCCAGACCACCTCGTCGGGCGCGGCGATGCCGATACGGCGCTCGAATTTTATGCTCATTTCAACCCAACCCCATCCGCCTAGGCAGGTTCCTTGAGGCGCCATGTAGCGCCGTTGGCGCCGTCCATGACGATCACGCCCATGGCGTCAAGCTCGCCGCGAATGCGGTCGGCCTCGGCCCAATCCTTGTTCGCACGGGCGGCGACGCGGGCCTCGAGCAGGGCCTCGACCTTGCCCTTGAGCTCTTCGTCGGCCCCGCCGGCGAACCAGACGTCGGGGTCGGCGTCGAGGAAGCCGAGGAGATTGGCGGCGGCCAGCAGGTCGGCCTTGGCCTGGACCTTGGCCTCGCCGTGGGCGGTCTCCAGGGTCTTGGCCAGGGCGAACAGCTCGGCATAGGCCTTGGGCGTGTTGAGATCGTCGGTCAGCGCCTCGATGAAGGCGGCGGGCGCTTCGCCGTCCGGGGCGTCGAGGCCCTTCACCCGCTGCAGGGCGCCGTACAGGCGGTCGAGCGCCGCGCGGCTCTGTTCGAGCAGCGTCGGGTTCCAGTCGAGCGGCTGGCGATAGTGGCCCGACAGCAGCGCCCAACGGATGACCTCGCCCGGGACCGTCTCCAGCAGCTCGTGCGGGATGATGACGTTGCCGAGGCTCTTGCTCATCTTCTCGCCGGCCATGTCGAGGAAGCCGTTGTGCATCCAGTAGCGGGCGTAGGTCGGCAGGTCGTGGGCGCAGCGGCCCTGGGCCAGCTCGTTCTCATGGTGCGGGAAGGCCAGGTCGATGCCGCCGCCGTGGATATCGATCGGCAGGCCGAGCTGGGCCTCGATCATCGCCGAACATTCGATATGCCAGCCCGGCCGACCGGCGCCCCAGGGGCTCTCCCAGACCGGCTCGCCTTCCTTGGACGGCTTCCACAGCACGAAGTCGGCCGGATGGCGCTTGTAGGGGGCGACCTCGACGCGGGCGCCGGCGATCATCTCGTCCATCTGCCGGCCCGAGAGCTGGCCGTAGTCGGGGAAGCTCTGGGTGTCGAACAGCACATGGCCCTCGGCCGCATAGGCCGCGCCCCGCTCGACCAGGGCGGCGATCTGCGCCTGCATGGCGTCGATGTGCTCGGTGGCGCGCGGGCTCAGCGTCGGCGGCAGCGCGCCGAGGCCGGCGGCGTCGGCTTCGTAGGCCGCGAGATAACGGTCGGTGATGACGCGGATGTCGACGCCCTCGTCGGCCGCCTTCTTGTTGATCTTGTCGTCGACGTCGGTGACGTTGCGCGCATAGACCACCGCATCCTGGCCGTAGACGTGCCGGAGCAGGCGGAACAGCGTGTCGAACACCACCACCGGCCGGAAGTTGCCGATGTGGGCGTAGCCGTAGACCGTCGGCCCACAGACATACATCGTCACCCGGTCCGGATCGGCGGGAACGAAGGGCCGCTTCTCGCGGGCCATGGTGTCATAAAGCTTCAGGGTCATTGTCGATTGACGTCGCGTGAGAGGTTGCCGGGTCGGCGGGCTGTCCCATATAGCTTTCAGCAGCGGGCGAAGCCACGGCTCCCTGCGCAGACATTTGGGTGGCACGCGTAATTCCGGAACGACGGGCGTTCCGGCGCAACTCAGCCCAGGAAAGACCCTTTTCCTCCATGGATTCCAACGAGCGAACCCTGACCGCTGTGTCCGGTCTTGATCTTGAACCCGTCTCGCGTCCCTCGCGTGAAGAGGCCATGGAGGCGGTCCGCACCCTGATCGCCTGGGCCGGCGACGACCCCCGCCGCGAAGGCGTGATCGACACCCCCAAGCGGGTCGTCGACGCCTATGGCGAATGGTTCGAAGGCTACCGCGCCGATCCGGCCAAGGAACTGAGCCGCATCTTCGAAGACGTTCAGGGCTACGACGACATCGTCTTCCTGAACAACATCGAGGTCGAGAGCCACTGCGAGCACCACATGGCGCCGTTCCTGGGCAAGGCCTACGTCGCCTACATGCCGACCAACCGCGTCGTCGGCATCAGCAAGCTGGCGCGCGTCGTCGAGATCTTCGCCAAGCGCCTGCAGACGCAGGAAACCATGACCCAGCAGATCGCGGACGCCATCTGCGACAGCCTCAAGCCCGCCGGCGTGGCCATCCTGATCGACGCCGAGCACCAGTGCATGACCACCCGCGGCGTCCACCACCGCGACGTCTCGACCATCACCACCCAGTTCCGCGGCGTCTTCAAGACCGACGCCAGCCTGCGCCAGCGGTTCCTGGACTTCGTCAACAAGCGCTAGAACGTCCTTCTCCCAATCGGGGGCGGATAAGGGGTCGCGGCGGTCATCGCCTCGACCCCTTTTCATGCCGCCTTTGGCCGGTGCACGAGCGTCACCAGCACGAAGCTGAGCAGCATCAGCAGATACCAGCTGCCCATCTTGGCCAGCGAGACCATCCGCCAGCCGTCGTGCTGGTCCGGATAGATCCAGGCGCCGGCGAAGGTGGCCAGGTTCTCCGCCAGCCAGATGAAGAAGGCGACCAGACCGAAGCCCAGCAGCATCGGCATCCGCAGCGTCGTCCGGTCCGGCGTGAACCGGAACCACGCCCGGCCGAACAGCGCCGCCGACAGCGCGAACAGCAGCCAGCGAAGGTCCGGCCCGTAATGGTGGCCGAAGAAGTTCAGATAGGCGCCCGCCGCCAGAAGCCAGGTCGCCCACACCGGCGGATAGCGGTCGAAGCGCAGGTCCAGCAGTCGCCAGGCGCGGGCGATGTAGCTGCCGACACAGGCGTACATGAACCCCGAGAACAGCGGCACGCCGCCGATCCGCAGCAGGCTGGGCTCGGGATAGACCCACGAGCCGTGCGCGGTCTTAAATATCTCCATCACCGTGCCGACGGCGTGGAAGACGAAGATCACCAGCGCCTCTTCGGGCCGTTCGAGCCGGGTCACGAGCAGCAGCACCTGGATGCAGAGCGCGGCGATGACCAGGAAGTCGTAGCGGGCCAGCGCCGCGCCGTCCGGCCACCACAGGCTGGTGCCGACCAGCAGCGCCAGCATCAGCCCGCCGTAGAGACAGGCCCAGGCCTGCTTCAACCCGAACAGCAGGAACGCGTAGACTCCCGCCCGCATCGGCGATCGCTCGGCCCAGGGCCGCAGCCGGCGGTCGAGCGCCGCGACCACCGCCGCCGCCCGGCCGTTCAGGCTGTTTCCGCCACTCCGGGCGACTGAAGGCTCTAGCTCCATCGCCCCTCGCGGCGCCATATGTCGATCATGACCGAGCCTCTCTTCCCTTCCGCTTCCGACACCCAGGCGCTGGAACGCGGCGCCGTGCTGGCTCCGCGCTTCGACGCCTCCGGCCTAGTCGCGGCAGTGGCCCAGCACGCCGACACCGGCGAGGTGCTGATGCTCGCCTGGATGAACGCCGAGGCCCTGAAGCTCACGCTCGACACCGGCCAGGCCCACTACTTCAGCCGCTCGCGCAATGCGCTCTGGAAGAAGGGGGAAACCAGCGGCCAGCTCCAGGATGTCGTCGAACTGCGCGTGGACTGCGACCAGGACGCGGTGCTGATCAAAGTGCGTCCGCGTGGAGACGGCGGCGCCTGCCACGTGGGCTTCCGGTCCTGCTTCTATCGAGCGGCGGTGCAGGGCGGGGCTCTGGAGGAGCGGCCGTGACCGTCGTCCAGGCGCTGCTCGCCTTCTCCGTCGCCGCCGCGCTGCTGACCATCACACCCGGGCTCGACACCGCCCTGATCCTGCGCACCGCCGCTGTCGAGGGGCCGCGCAAGGCGCTGGCGGCGGCGCTGGGCATCTGCCTGGGCTGCCTGATCTGGGGCGCGGCCGTGGCGGTGGGTCTGGGCGCGCTGCTGACCGCCTCGCAGACGGCCTTCACCCTGCTCAAATGGGCGGGCGCGGCCTACCTTGCGTGGATGGGACTGAACCTGCTGCTCAAACCCCGCAAGAGCTTCGAGGCCGCGAGAAGCGAGACGCCTTCACCGGCCGGCGGCTGGTTCCGGCGCGGGTTGCTGACCAATCTGCTGAACCCCAAGATCGGAGTGTTCTACGTGTCGTTCCTGCCGCAGTTCGTGCCGGCGACGGCCCTCGCCGCGCCGTTCATATTCGGCCTGGCGGCGATGCATTCGGTGATCGGCGGCGCCTGGTCCTGCGCCCTGATCGCCGCGACACGACCAATCGCCAGCGCGCTGAAGAAGCAGGGCGTGGTCACCTGGCTCGACCGGGTCACCGGCGGGGTGTTCATGGCCTTCGCGGCGAAGCTGGCGCTGTCGCGGGCATAGCCAGCGCGTCTTCGCGCACGTGCACCACCGCCACATCGTCCGCGTACAGCCGCATCCACCCCGGCTTCGCGTCCATCAACCGGACCATCGGGTGATCGGGCTGCAGCAGGGTCCAGGCGATCCCGTGCTTGGCGAAAGCCGCATCCACTGCCGCGGGCTCCGGAGTCGCGACCGCCGCGTAGTCCTTCATGAAGGCGTCGCCGTACATGTCGGCGCGGCCGTCGATGTAGGGCCGGACGCCTTCGAAGATCAGGTACCCGCCAAAGCCGTACTCGTTGAACACCGGCGTCTTGCGCAGCGCCGCGGGAACATGGGCCAGCGCCGTCTTCGGCGTGGTCGGGGCGTCGGTCCGCGTGATCGGCCACGACAGCCTCAGCGCCGACAGCGCGAGGGCCACGGCCAGCCCGACGGCGGCCCACAGCGCCCAGGTCCTGCGATCGGCGACCGCGCCCGGCCGGTTGCCGAGCGCCTCGGCGAGATACGGCGCCAGGATCATCGGCGCGATCACGGCCAGCACGATCTGGTGCCGCACATGCTGCAGCGACATGTGCAGCAACAGCAGCAGGACCAGCAGCCGCAACAGCGGGATCCGCATCCCGCGGGAGAAGCCGACGAACAGCGTCGCCAGCAGGGCGACCTCCAGCGGCTCGAGCTTGCTGAAGTCGGCGCCGCGCCACTCGGCGATGATCGGCAGACTGGTCATGCCCATCAGCTGGAACGGGAACAGCAGCCCCGTCGGCCCGTGCGGCGTGATCATGGCGCAGACCAGGGCCAGGACTCCGAAGGTTCCCCAAGCGCGGACCACCTTCCAGCGGTCGGCGGGCGCGGCGGCGATCAGGGCCTCCAGCGCGAACGGCCCGATCAGGGCGAGGCCGAGCACATAGCCGCCGTGCATGTTGGCCCACAGGATCACGAGCGGCGCCAGCCACAGCCTCGGCGCCCGGCCCTCGTCCCGCGCCGCCAGCAGGCCGATGACCCAGGCGACCAGGATCGGCAGCGTCAGCACATGCGGCCGCGCCAGCAGGCTGGGAGCGACGACCGCGAGGCCGACCACCAAAGTCACGACGAGGCTCAGGCCGCCCAGAGATTTCGCCAGCCGGCTGGTCAGCAGCCCGGCCGCCAGCGCCGTTGCGCCGCCGATCAGGATCATCAGCCCGCTCCAGCCGCCGGCCTTGAAGGCAAGGCTCATCAGTACATCGGACAGCCACTCGTGCGCCTGCCACGGCGCGCCGGGCATGGTGTGGGAGAAGGGGTCGGCGTGGGGCACGGCGCGGTGAGCTAGGATCCAGTCCCCGGTCGCCAGATGCCACCAGGTGTCGCCGTCGTTCAGCACCTGCGGCGCGAACAGCATCACCGCGAAGGCGGCAAGCGCGGCCAGCAGCGGAACGGTCACGGTCTGGGACGGTCGGCTCATGGGGTCTGGTTAACGGGGGAACTGTTGAAGGGGGGTGAACTGGTTGGACGCACAACGCTACCGCCGCCCTCCACACGCTGGTAACCCTTTCAGCCGACTCTCCCCGCAACCACCGCCGAGAGGAGCCGCGCCGCATGGAGCGCGTCGTCTACGACCGCATCCGGGTGCTGGAGCAGAGCCACTGGTGGTTCGCCGGCCGACGGAAAATCCTGACCGGGCTCATCGACGACCTGGCGTTGCCGGAGCGCGCGCGGATCCTCGAGGTCGGCTGCGGCGCGGGCGGCAACATCGAGATGCTGCGCCGGTTCGGGGCCGTGCGGGCGATGGAGCCCGACGCGCCCTCCCGCGCCTACGCCTCAGAACGCCACGGCATGACCGTCGACGACGGCCTGCTCCCGGACGGCGCGCCCTACGCCCCCGCCAGCTTCGACGCGGTCTGCGCCTTCGACGTGGTCGAGCATGTCGACGACGACGCGGCCACGGTTCGGGCGCTGGCCCGGCTGCTCGACCGTGACGGCTATCTGGTCGTCACGGTCCCGGCCTACGGCTGGATGTGGAGCGGCCACGACGAGGCCCACCACCACAAGCGCCGCTACGACCGCCGGGCGATGGAGCAATTGTTCGAAAAGGCCGGGCTCGAGATCGTCCGGGCCAGCTACTTCAACAGCCTGCTGTTGCCGATGGCGGCCGGGGTGCGACTGGCCAAGCGCGTACTCGGCATCCGCACCGAGGACGACGCCATGCCGCCGGCGACGATCAACCGGCTGCTGGCTCGGGTGTTCGGCTCCGAGGCCGGCTGGCTGCGTCGCCGCTCCCTGCCCTTCGGCCTTTCGATCGTCGTCATCGGGCGGCGCCGCGCTTGAGCTGGAAGCGGCATATCAGCGGCTATGCCGTCGTCGGCGCCGTGGCCACGGCGGTGCATTTCGCGGTGGCGCTGGGCTTCGCCAGGTTCCTGAACTTCACCCCGCTGGGCGCCAACGCCTGCGCCTTCCTGGCGGCGCTGGCGACCTCCTACGTCGGCAACGCGGTGATCACCTTCGGCTCGCCGATCCGAAGTCGCGACGCCTTCCTGAAGTACTGCGCCGCCTCGCTGCTGGCCTTCGCGCTGAACCAGCTGATCGTGCATCTGCTGACCGACCGGCTCGGCGTGCCGTTCGTGGCCTCGCTGTTCGTGGTGCTGTTCACGGTGCCGCCGGTGACCTTCCTGCTGGCGAAGTTCTGGGCGTTCAAGCCGAAGCCGGACGCCTGAAAACATCTGTCATCCCGGACGGCCCGCAGGGACGGTCCGGGACCCAGGGCCGCCGCAGTGAGCTGGGTCCCGGCTCGGCGCTTCGCTTGGCCGGGATGACAATCAGTTTGGCTACGCGCTGAGCCGCTCCGCCCATGCCGGCTGCGGCGCCTCGGCGCGGACCACCGGCGCCACGACCTCCTCGAAGCCGAAGGTCTCGTCGATGATGTACAGCGGGCGACCCTTCACCTCGGTGTAGGTGCGGCCCAGGTACTCGCCGATAATGCCGAGCGACAGCAGGTTCAGCCCGCCGAACATCAGCACCATGACCATCAGCGACGCATAGCCGGGCACATCGGCGCCGAAGGCGATGGTGCGCACGATCAGGAAACCGGCGTAGGCGAAGGCCGACAGGGCCGCCAGCCCGCCGAGGTAGGTCCAGATGCGCAACGGCACGGTGCTGGAGCTGGTGATGCCGTCGATGGCGAAGTTCCAGAGCTTCCAGTAGCGCCACTTGGTCGTCCCGGTCTCGCGCTCGGCGCGGACGTAGTCGACGTGGCAGCTCTTGAAGCCGACCCAGGAGAACAGGCCCTTCATGAAGCGGGCGCGTTCCGGGAAGCGGTTGAGGACCTCGACCACCCGTCGGCTGAGCAGCCGGAAGTCGCCGGCGTTCTCCAGGATCGGCCGGTCGGCGATGCCGTTGAACACACGATAGAAGCCGCCGGCGGTGGTGCGCTTGAGCCAGCTATCGCTGGAGCGGTCGGCGCGGCGGGCGGTGACCACGTCGAAGCCCGCAAGCCAGCGCTCGACCATCTGCGGGATCACCTCGGGCGGATCCTGCAAATCGACGTCGATGGGGATCACGGCGAGGCCCGTGGCGTGCTCCAGGCCGGCGGCCAGGGCGGTGTCCTTGCCGAAGTTGCGCGACAGCGAGACGATGCGGATACGCGCGTCCGCGACGCGCGCCTCACGTAGTTCCGCGAGAGTGGCGTCGGTCGAGCCGTCGTTGACGAACAGGATCTCGAAGCTCGCCGCCGGACCGAACGGCCGGGTGATCTGCTCCAGCACCGGCCGGGCGCGGTCGAGGAAGGGCGTAATGCCGCCGACCTCGTTGTGCACGGGCACGATCAGGCTGAGAACGATCTTGGCGGTCATGGCCGCAGCTTGCCTCGCGGGCTCTAAGAAAGGCTGAACCGGCGCCCGGTGAGAAACACCGGCGACAGCGCGAGGGCGATGAAGGCGAGCGCGCCGATGGCGCCCAGCCACGGCAGGGTGGCGACGGTCAGCAGCAGCAGGCCGATGAAGCCGCCGATCCACCGCGGACGATCAAGGCTCCCCAGCGCCAGCCAGATGGCCGCGGGGGCGAACAGGGCGGCGTCGTAGAATATGGCGTAGGGCGTGACCATCAGGCCGCCGCCGATCAACGCCGCCAGTCGCCGAGCCGGATCGTCCGTCCGGCGGAAGGTCATCACGACCAGCGCCGCTCCGATCAGCGCGAAGGCGCCGCGCCATGCTCCCAGAACCAGGCCGTCCAGCCCCAGCTGCTGGGCCAGTCCTGTCGGGGTAAGGGCCCCGGGGAGCAGACCTTCGTGGTCGCGGACCAGCGCCGAGAATCGCGGGAGCGCGGCGAGCCAGTCGAACCAGAGCTGTGGTCCAAACGCCGCCAGGGATGCGAGGCCCGTCAACGCGCCCGTCACGCCGGCGGCGAGCAGCGCGCGCCAGTGGCCGCCGCCGATCAGGGCCAAGGGGGCCAGCACCATGACTTGGGGCTTGATGGCCGCCGCCAGCCCGAGCAGCACCCCCGCCGCGATAGGCCGCGCCTTCAGCCACACCACGGCGAGCAATGTCATAGCGGTGATCAGGAAGGTGGTCTGACCCACGAGCAGGACCGTGGCGCAGGGCGACAATACCAGGGCCAGAACCGCCGCCAGCACCGGACGAGCAGGCGCGAACCGGGCGATGAGGGCGGCGCACAACAACGCGGTCGTCAGCGTCCACAGAGGGTACGCCGCCCCGAACGGCAACAGACCGAATGGCGCGAACAGCAGCAACGCCGACGGCGGATAGACGAAGGGACGCACGACGCCTCGCGCCTCGATCAGCCATCCCTGCCGCCCGGTGATGGCAGCGAAGTCGTAGAGGTCGGAGCGTCCGGCCAGGACGTCGCGGGCGGCGGTCCACATCGGCAGGAAGTCGAGGCCCAGGGGCTGCGACCTGGCGATGACGAAGCCTTCCCCCACCGCCGTCAGGGCGAGCAGCGCCGCAAGCACCCAAAGCGCCGCCAGTCGGAACCGGAGATCGGCGGGGCTGACGGCGGCGTCTGGAGTCACAAGGAGGTCCGGAGCGAGGGTTGTCGGCGTCGAATCTAGCCGCCTATTCCCTCATCAACCGCTAACCCTGATCAGGCCTCGCGCAGCGGGCTGACGCCACCGCCGGCCACGGGGCTTACGGCGAAGGCCTTCACGGCCGAGGCGGTATAGTCCTGCGCATAGATGGTCGAGACGGCGATCATCTCGGCCTTGGCCTCCGCCTTGGTCAGGGTCAGGAGCACGAAGCCCTTGGCGGCGGAGTTGGCGTACTTCACCTCCGGGTTCCGTTCGACCAGGGCCGTGCCCAGCGGCGCGCCCTGGAGGATGTCCTCGAAGCCCGGGCTGGTGACGCCGGTGGTCCCGAATTCGGCGGCGACCAGGGTCTTGCGGCCGTTGTCCCAGAGCTCGTTGGCCCAGAAGCTGTGGCTGTCGCCCGAGAGCACGATCGGCCGCGCCTTCGCAGCCTTGAACATGTCGTAGACCCGCTCGCGCTGGACCGGATAGCCGTCCCAGGAGTCCAGGCCGACGGGGATGTCGATCGGCGACAGGGACGCCGACCGCAGCACCGGCTCGCGGGCGTAGTCGGGAAGCTTGGCGAACAGTTCGTTCCAGGCCTTCTCGCCCATCACCTTGGGCAGGTTCGGTGCGCAGATGCGGCCCATGACGATCTGGTTGCCGAACAGCTGCCATGTCTCGCCGGCCTTGACCGAGCGGTCGAGTTCACCGGCCAGCCACCGCTCCTGGCGCTCGCCGAGCAGGCGGCGGGACGGGTCCTGCCAGATCTTCATGAAGTGGGCGATGTCGGGCTTGCCATCGACCACGGGCAGGGTCGTGGCGTCGTAGTCCAGCGGCTTGTCGCGCGCCGCCAGCCGGGTCTCGACCATGATCAGGCTGGCCAGATCGCCGAAGCGGAAGCTGCGCCAGCTCGACTCCAGCAGGGCGCCGGGGGCCGGATCGCGGATCGGCATCCATTCGTAATAGGCCTTCAGCGCCGCCGCCTTGCGCGCGGCCCAGTCGCCCTCGCCCTTGTCGGGGTTGTGGTTCTCGGCCCCGCCGACCCAGCTGTCGTTGGCGGTCTCGTGATCGTCCCAGACGACGATCCAGGGCGCGCGGGCGTGAGCGGCCTGAAGCTGGGGGTCAGCCTTGTACTGGGCGTGGCGCGTCCGGTAGTCGGCGAGGGTGACGATCTCGTGCGGGGGTTCGTGGATGCGCTGCTGCGACACCGGCCCGCCCATGCCGTACTCGCCTGGCGCGCCGCCATACTCGTAGATGTAGTCGCCCAGGTGCAGGACCGCGTCGACCCGCTCCAGCTTGGCGATCGCTCCGTAGGCGTTGAAGTAGCCGGCGGGGTGTAGCGAGCATGAGGCGACGGCCAGGACCACGTCCTCGACCGCCCCTTCCGGCAGGGTGCGGGCCTTGCCGACCGGCGAGGCGAAGCCGTCGAACTCGAAGCGATACCAGTAGTCCGTGCCCGGCTTCAGGCCATCGACGTCGGCCTTCACGGTCCAGTCGCGATCCGCGCCCGTGGTCACGGGGATCGACCGCGCGCCTTTCAGGTCGGCGGTGGTTCCGACCCGCAGCTTGCCCGGATAGGGGCCGGCGAAGCCTGGCGAGGACGGGGTGACCCGGGTCCAGAAAACGATGCGGTCCTGCAGCGGATCGCCGCTGGCGACGCCGTGACGATAGCTGACCGCCGCCAGCTTCGTCGCCCGCGCGGGACTGGCCGCCGCGCCGCCGAGCCCAAGAAGGGCCAGCGCCCCACGCCTGCTGATCCGCATGTCCGTGTCTCCCCGATGTCCGCTCGCGCCGACCTCTTGCACGGGTCGGCTACAGCCGCATGACGCACCCGCCGCGCGAAAAAGAAAAGCCCCGGCGCGGCGGTCGCCGGCCGGGGCCTGTCGATCGTCCGTCGGCGGCTAGTACTTCCAGCCGACCGAGAAGCCGTACATCCGCGGGCGGCCCGGGATGAAGGTCGGCAAGCCGAGCGAGTCGCCGGTGTTGCCGGCGTCGAGCTTGTAGCCCTCATCCGTCAGGTTGGTGACGAAGGCGCCCAGGGTCCAGGAACCCTCCGCCGGCCGGTAGCTGGCGCGCAGGTTCAGCAGGCCGTAGCCCTCCTGGACCTCGTCCTGGATGTTGTCCGGCAGGAACGCGGCCGGCGGCTGCTGGAACTCCGCGCGGTCGTTGTTGTCGTCGAAGAACACCTTCGACTGCCAGCTGTAGCTCGGGCGGATGGAGACCTCGCCACCGAGCGCGTCGAAGGTCCAGTTCGCGGCGATCGAGACGACATGGTCCGGCGACAGACGGAAGCGGTTGCCCTCGTAGGCCCCTTCGTCGAAGCGCGCATGGTTGTAGGAATAGGTCGCGTAGAGATCGAGGCCCCGCAGGACCCGCCACTCGACCTGGCCCTCGAAGCCGTAGGCCGTGGCCTGGCCGGCATTGGTGACCACGAACAGGGTGCCGTCCTGCTCGACCGTCTGGAAGTTCTCGTAGGCGTAGTAATAGACCGACCCGTCGAGACGCACGGACCGGTCGAACAGCGCGGTCTTGAGGCCGACCTCGTAGCTGTTCACCGTCTCGGCCTCGACATCGTAGAAGCGCGGCGCGCCGTAGGGCGCGGACGGGCCGGCGGCGCCAAGCACCGGGCCACGGCGGCCACGGGCGTAGCTGGCGTAGACGTTGGTATCGTCGCCGAGCTCGTAGCGGCCGACCAGTCGCCAGGTGAAGTCGCCGTCGCTGGCCACGCGCGTCGAGACGTCGCCATTGTTGGCCGTCGGCTGGAAGGTGATGCCGAAGTTCGGCAGGAGCGCGGCCGGGATCGCCTGCACCGCCGGACTTTGCAGGGCGCCCAGGATTCCGTTCGCCTGGCCGACCAGGATGTTGCCGGTGGCGATGTTGCCCGGGGTTCCCGTTGCGATGAGGGCGCGGCCATTGTTGTACAGGGTGGTGGCGCCGATCACGCCGCCGAGGACGCTGCGGCCTCCGATAGTGCGCGAGCCGAAGCTGGAGACCCGTTCGTCCGCGGTGTAGCGCACGCCGCCCGAGATCTCGAACCGGTCGGTGACGTCGAAGGTGACGTCGGCGAACAGGTCGTAGGACTCGATCGTGCTGGCGGCGGTCGTTTCCTCGACGTGGTTTCCGCGCAGGTTGGCGGCGATCGCCTGGGCCTGGGCGGGCGTGAGCACGATGCCGTTGCCGGTCGAGGACGCCACCAGGCCGCGCACTAGGGCGCCGGTGAAGGCGGTGTTGCCGAAGAAGGCCTGCGCCCCCGGATTGTTCGCCGGCAGACCCGAGCCGGCCGCGCCCGCGTTGAGCTGGCCGGTCACCAGCGCCAGGGCGACGCGCTCGTCGATCTGGATCGGGATGATGTTTTCCGACTTTTCGCGGAAGTAGCTGGCGCCGGCGAAGGCCTTGATGCGCCCGCCGTTGTCGTAGTTCAGGCGAAACTCCTGGCTGAACTGTTCGTTGGTCGCCCCGTTCTGGCCGGTCAGGATCGGCAGCGAAATGCCGTCGGCGTCGAACACCTCGACGCTGTCGAACTCCCGCCACGCGGTGATCGAATTGAGCGTGAAGGCCTCGTTCAGCTCGGCGCTGACCAGGCCGGTGACGCCCCAGACGCTGCGGTCGACGCCGAGGTCCTTGCCGCCCTGGAAGCCGGGCGCGGCGGCCAGCGCGGCGGGCTCGCCGATACCGGTTCCACCCAGCGCCGCGCCGGTGACCGGGTTGGTCGGCAGATAGGTCAGCGACTTGAACGCCGTGCCGGTCGGGCTGTCTTCCTGGTAGTTGAAGATCAGGTCGGCGCGGATCGCATCGGTCGGCTCGAAGCCGAGCGAAACGCGGGCCGCCCAGGTGTCGAGCGACTGGAAGTCGTCGCCGCCCAGCGGGTTCTCGACGTAGCCGTCACGCTGGCGGATGCGGGCGCCGACGCGCAGCGACAGGGTGTCCGACAGCGCCGCGTTGAACACGCCTTCGCCCTGGACGTAGCCGTAGTCGCCGCCCTCCAGGCTCAGCGAGCCCGAGGTCTGGCCGATCACCGCCTTGTTCTGGATGATGTTGATGGCGCCGATCAGCGCGCCGCGGCCGTACAGGGTCGACTGCGGCCCCTTGGCCACCTCGACGCGCTGCAGGTCGAACAGCTCGACGTAGGAGCCCTGGCTCTTGGAAATCGACACGCCATCCTGGAACACCGACACGCGGGGCTCGGAATAGGGGTCGGTCGAGTCCGAGGTGATGCCGCGCACGACATAGCCGGGGTTATTCGGCGACTGGTCCTGGACCACCAGGCCCGGCGTGAACTTGGCCAGATCGGCCATGTCGCGCACGCCGAGGCTTTCCAGGCGCTCGCCGCTGTAGGCGGTCAGGGCCATGGGCACGTCCAGAGCCTGCTGCTCGCGCTTCTGGGCAGTGACCACGATCTCTTCAACGGCGGTCTCGCCGGCGGCCGCGTCCTGGGCCTGCGCGGCGCCGGCGGTCATCATCGCGGAAAGACCCGCTGCGCAAAGCAGCAGGCGACGGTAGGTCGACGTCATAGTTCGTATCCCCTCGAACCTGAACACTGTTCACCTCTGGCCTAGCGAGCGTCGATGACAGAGGGAAGACGGCGCCGTGACGGAAACCACGAAATTGGGGATCAAACCGCGCAACCCTTGCCGGAAAAGGGAGTTTCAGCGTCGACTTGCCGACTGTCGTCGCCGTCCGCGCTGGGCGACAGGCCGTGCGAGGTTCGTCGATCCCACAAGGAGCATTGCCGCATGTCGAGCGAAGGCCTGCACGTCCCCCGCGAGAAACTGCAGAAGAAGACGCTGCTGCAGCACTACGCGATCACCTCGCTGATCGAGGAGCTCGAGGCCGTCGACTGGTACCGTCAGCGCGCGGACGACTGCGAGGACGAGGAACTGCGCAAGATCCTGCTGCACAACGCCCGCGAGGAGCTGGAGCACGCGGCGATGGCCCTGGAGTGGCTGCGCCGCAGCGACCCCGAGACCGACGAGAACCTGCGCGAGTACCTGTTCAAGGAAGGCTCGATCACTGGTCACGAAGAGGACGCCACGGGCAAGGGCTGACCGCCACGGGGCGCCCGCCGGCATAACGACAGGCTATGCCCTTCCGCAGTCTTGCCGCCTGTCGCGGCATGGGCCCGACGCGCTACCTTGGTCGCCAGTCAGGCGTTCGGGGATACGGATCATGCGCGGAAGACAGGCGGCGTTGATGCTCGCGGCGGGAGTCGCGACCTGTCTTCTGCTCTCGGGGGCCGGTGCGGCCTCGGCCCAACCGGAGGCGCCCGCCAAGGCGGCGCCGACCTTCGACGTCGGCCGCGCCTACTTCGGTCCGACCCAGTACATCGAGTACCTGCCGGGCAACGCGCCGGTGATCCTGACCGCCCCCCACGGCGGCGACCTGGCGCCGGACCAGATCCCCGATCGCGTCAACGCCAACTGCGGCGGCGCCCGGGTAGTGGTCGTGAGAGACACCAACACCGCCGAGCTGGTCCTCGCCATGCGCGAGGCGTTCCATGCCAAACATGGCGTCTATCCGCATGTGATCATCAACCGTCTCTCGCGTCGCAAGCTCGATGCGAACCGTCCCGTGGCGGACGCGGCTTGCGGCAATGCCGAGGCGATCGCGGCCTTCAAGGAGTGGCACGCCTTCATCAACATCGCCAAGGCGCAGGTGCTCAAGACCAGCGGGCGCGGCTGGTACATGGACATGCATGGCCACGGCCACCCGCTCCAGCGTCTCGAGCTCGGCTACCTGCTCGACGCCGACAAGCTGAACGCGCCGGACAAGGCGCTGGACGCCGACAAGGCCGCCCGCGACCGGGTGAGCATCCGGTCCCTGCTCGATCACACCCCGGCGACGTCGCTGTCGGAGCTGTTGCGCGGCCCTTCCAGCCTCGGCGCGCTCTACGCCAGGGCCGGCTTCCCGTCGGTGCCCAGCGACGCCGACCGGCGTCCGGGGGACGACAAGTACTTCAACGGCGGCGAGAACACGCGTCGGCATACCTGCGGCGACGAGGCGGACGCCCGCGGCGGCAAGACGGCCGGTCCCATCTGCGGTGTCCAGATCGAGGCCAACTACAAGGGCGTGCGCGATACGCCCGAGAGCCGCAAGCGCTTCGGCGAGGTCACCGCGGAGGTGCTCGGCGAATACCTTCAGACCCGCTGGGGCCTGCGGGTGGGCGCGCCCGTTCCGGCGGCCGCGAAGTAGGCGATTTCCCATTCGCGCGGCGGCCCTGTACGACGGGCCGCAAGATGATCGCCGCCGACGCCCAGCCCGACGAAGACGAAGAGCCCCTCGATCCCGGTCCGCCGGGCGTGCGGGTGATCGAGGTCGCCGCTGACCAGGCCGGCGGCCGGCTGGACAAGACCCTGGCCGAGCGCGCGGCGGAGCTGTCGCGCGGCCGCATCCAGGCGCTGATGGCGGCCGGACTGATCAGCTTCGAGGACTCGGTGGTCACCGACGCCTCGTCGAAGGCGAAGGAAGGCCTCTACACCATCCTGATCCCGCCGGCCGCGCCGGCCGAGCCGCAGCCCGAGGCGATCCCGCTGACGGTGCTGTTCGAGGACCAGCACCTGATCGTGGTCGACAAGCCCGCCGGCATGGCCGCTCACCCGGGCCCCGGCACCGAGAGCGGGACCCTGGTCAACGCCCTGCTCCACCACTGCGGCGACAGCCTGTCCGGGATCGGCGGCGTCGCCCGGCCGGGCATCGTCCACCGCCTCGACAAGGACACCAGCGGCGTCATGGTCGCGGCCAAGACCGACGCCGCCCACCAGGGTCTGTCGGCCCTGTTCGCCGCCCACGACATCGACCGGCTCTACGTCGCGCTGGTCCGCGGCGCGCCCTCCCCCGCCAAGGGCACGATCCAGAACCGCCTCGGCCGCAGCCAGCACGATCGCAAGAAGATCGCCGTGCTCAAGACCGGCGGCCGCGAGGCGACCACCCACTATCGCGTCGAACGAACCTTCGGCCTCGCCGACAAGCCGGTGGCGGCGCGCGTCGCCTGCCAGCTCGAGACCGGCCGGACCCACCAGATCCGCGTCCACATGGCCAGCAAGGGCAGCCCCTGCCTCGGCGATCCCGCCTACGGCTCCGGCCCGCCGGCCCAGCCTGTGCGGGAGGCGATGGCGGCGTCGGGCTTGATGCGTCAGGCGCTGCACGCGGCGGTGCTGGGCTTCATCCACCCGATCACCGGCGAGACGCTGCGCTTCGAAACCCCGCTGCCCGACGACATGCGCGAGCTGGAAGAGCGGCTGGCCAGCCTCTGATGTAGCCTTCTCCCGCGAGGGAGAAGGAGGGGCCCGCGCCGAAGGCGTGGGAGGATGAGGGGTTACGCACCTTCCCACCGCTGCGCGACGGGCCCCTTCCTCTCCCTCCGGGAGAGGAGTTTGCGGGCGGCGGAACGTTCAAGACCTCGATGGTTTTCGGACAGAGCGTGGCGGTGCGAAGACACCCCACCGCAACGCGGTGCATCTTTTCTGACAACGCACCGCCATAATCTCGATATCCGACTGCCACAGTCGGAGATTACAAATCGGTCACTGGCCTTTCAAAGGCCGGACGAGTTCCTATCTGGGAACCTGAAGGGGGCGGACGACGGAATTTTGTGTGCCGTGGGTCCGCTAAGTACGAAGGGGATAGATCAACATGGCCACGTCACTCACCGTCATGACGCCCGAGGGCGGTCTGTCGCGCTACCTCACCGAAATCCGCAAGTTCCCGATGCTGCCCAAGGACGAGGAGTTCATGCTCGCCCAGCGCTGGAAAGAGCATCAGGACTCCGAAGCCGCCCACAAGATGGTCACCAGCCACCTGCGCCTCGTGGCCAAGATCGCCATGGGCTATCGCGGCTACGGCCTGCCGATCGGGGAAGTGATCTCCGAAGGCAACGTCGGCCTCATGCAGGCTGTGAAGAAGTTCGAGCCCGACAAGGGCTTCCGCCTGGCGACCTACGCCATGTGGTGGATCCGCGCCTCGATCCAGGAATACATCCTGCGCAGCTGGTCGCTCGTGAAGATGGGCACCACCGCGGCGCAGAAGAAGCTGTTCTTCAACCTGCGCAAGGCCAAGAGCCAGATCAGCGCCTTCGAGGAAGGCGACCTGCACCACGAGCATGTGACGACCATCGCCACCAAGCTCGGCGTGCTGGAAGAAGAAGTCATCTCGATGAACCGCCGGCTGTCCGGCGGGGACGCCTCGCTGAACGCGCCGATGCGCGCCGACGGCGAGAGCGAGTGGCAGGACTGGCTGGCCGACGACACCGCGGTCTCTCAGGAAACCCAGCTGGCCGAGAGCGAAGAGCACTCGGTGCGGATGGACCTGCTCGGCGAAGCGATGGGCGAACTCACCGATCGTGAGAAGCACATCCTGACCGAGCGCCGCCTGAAGGACAGTCCGACCACCCTCGAGGACCTGGCCGCTCAGTACGGCGTCAGCCGCGAGCGCGTGCGCCAGATCGAGGTCCGGGCGTTCGAGAAGCTGCAGAAGTCGATGCGCGCCGCCGCCCTCGAGCGGAACCTCGTCGACGCGTAAGGCAGATCGCCGAACAGAAAGAAGCCGCCGCGTCTCATGGCGCGGCGGCTTTTTCTTTGGCTGGTGTCAGGCCGCGCGGGGCGCGGCGTCGTCCTTGGGCATGAACTCCAGCAGAGCCAGGATCGCCCGGCGCAGGGCCGACTTGTCCGGCTCGCCCTCGGGCGGGAGGTGCTGCGCCATGGCGCCGGCCGCCTCGACCAGACGCAGGTCGCCGACGGCGGCGCCTGCTTGCTGCAGGTCGTGGGCCTGGGCCGCCAGCGCGCGGCGGGCCTGCATCCAGTCGCTGTCCAGCGATCCGGCCGCGGCGCGGACGATCTTCAGGGCCTGAAGCACGCGGGCCTTGTCCGGGGTCGCCGGCTCGTCGGTCTTGCGCTTGCGCGGCCCGGCGTATTCGCCCGAGTTGAAGCGCCGACGATCGGGGCCGATGTACTGCACCGCCTCGACCCAGTCGCGCTGCTTGAGCACCACCGCCTCCAGCCGCCGAAGCAGGTCCTTCATCGTGTAGGGCTTGCGCAGGAACTCGTGCACGCCCGCGTCGCGGGCGCCGAGGATCGCCTGGGCCGTGGCCTCGGCGGTGACCATGATGATCGGGACCTTGCGGCAGTTCAGTTCGCTGCGGCGGATGGCCTTGGCGACGCGCAGGCCGTCCATGCCGGGACCCGCGTATTCGACGAAGATGATCTGCGGATCCATGCTCTGGACCGCGACCATCGCCTTGGCGTCGGTGCTGGCGGTGACGACCTGACCCTGCGAGATGGTCCGGAGCAGCTCCTGCAGCAGCTTTACGGCTGCCGGCTGCGGCTCGACGACGAGCACCCGCTGCAGCTGCGGAGCCAGTTTCTGGAAGAGCTTCTGTTCGTCGTTGAACACGGGGACACGGCCTCAAGGTCGATTCGTGATCATCCTGGCCCGGATCGGGTAAAGAACCGCTTGACGATGTTTCAGACCAGCAACGGTTCGCCGAGGCTGGCTTCGAAATCCTGGAGAATGTCCACGGCCTCATCGACCGAGGCCACCGGCGGGCGGCCCTCCGGGAAGCGGTAACGCCAGAAGCTGGCGATGTGCGACGCCGCGCCGACCTTCTCGCCGAGCGACAGGAACATGCGCGGCGCGTCGAGCAGGAAGTTGCGGAAGCCCTTGGGCTCGCCCCGCTCGGTCAGGCCGGCGAAAGCGGCGTCGTAGACACTGAGGGTGCGGTCGACCTGGGCCCGCTGGGCCAGGATCGACTTCTTCAACCGCCGCTTGGCCCCGTCGATATAGAGGCCGATCTCGATGTCGCGGGGACCCGAGACCGCCAGATTGGTGATCTCGTTGACCACCGCATGCAGCTGCGGCTGCAGGGTGGTGAGCATCCATTTGTAGTAGAGGAAGCCCTTCCAGCTGAAGACGCCCTCGCGGAAGTCCTCGCCCTGCAGCATCAGGGTCGCGCGCAGGGGCTCGAGGCGTTCGTCGACATCGGTCGACAGCAGCGCCTCTACCAGCCGGGCCGTGTAGGTCCCGCCGCCGCTGGACTTGGTGTAGGCAAGCCGGATCAGCTCCTCGATCTGCATGGCCACGTAGCCCTGCATCGACTCCAGGTCCCCCTGGGAGATGGCGAAGTAGCAGGGGGCGACGACATGGTCGTGCCGCCGCAGGTGCTCGCGCAGCAGGAACGGGTCGAGCGACGGCAGCTTGTCGAGCAGCCGCAGGATGCGGACGTCCTGGTCGAGGGAGCGGCTGTCGGTGCAGGCTTCCTTGAGCAGGCTCATCCAGCCGCGCTGGCCGACGAAGAACGACTGCCCGCCGAGGCCGAGGTCCTTGCGCTCGAACGGCACGATGACCTTGGTCGCCGCCGTGCGGTAGTCGTCGAACAGGTAGGTCTCGTCCGGCCGCACGCGGTGCTTGAGGATCATCGAGGCGTTGAGCACGCGGTTGCCGAACAGCGGCTGCTCTTCCCAGTCCTCGCGATGACCATGGGCGTTGGCCACGGCCAGGAGGTTGAGCACGCGGCTCGTCGACGCCGTCCGCTCGAGCGCCTTCAGGCTGCGCGACGACCGATCGGCGCTGATCGCCAGCCCTGTCCTGCGTTTAGCCGCCACCTCGTCCCCCAGGTCCAGCGCAGGACACTAGGGGGCAGGTCATAACAATCCCTAACCGTCGTTCAGTCAGCCCTGGAAGGGGTCGCGCATGAGGATGGTGTCGTCGCGCTCCGGGCTGGTGGAGAGCAGCGCGACGGGGGCCTCGATAAGTTCCTCGATCCGCCGCACGTACTTGATGGCGTTGGCATTGAGGTCCTTGAACGAGCGGGCGCCGGCGGTGCTTTCGCTCCAGCCGTCCATCTCCTCGTAGATCGGCGTGGCGGCGGCCTGGTCGCGCATGCCGGCGGGCAGGTAGTCGACCGTGCGATCGCCGATCCGGTAGCCGACGCAGATCTTCAGCGTCTTGAGCCCGTCGAGCACGTCGAGCTTGGTCAGGGCGATGCCGTGGATGCCGTTGATGGCCACCGACTGGCGCACCAGCACCGCGTCGAACCAGCCGCAGCGACGCGGACGGCCGGTGTTCACGCCCACTTCGCGGCCGACGGTGGCCAGGTGCTTGCCGACCTCGTCGTCGAGCTCGGCCGCGAACGGACCCTCGCCGACGCGGGTGGTGTAGGCCTTGACGATGCCGAGGATATAGCCCGGCCCCTTGGGACCCATGCCCGAGCCCGCCGCGGCCTGGCCGGCGACGGTGTTGGACGAGGTTACGAACGGATAGGTGCCATGATCGACGTCGAGCAGCGCGCCCTGAGCGCCCTCGAACAGGATCCGCTTGCCATCCTTGTAGGCCTTGTCCAGCAGCCGCCAGGCGGGCTGGGCGAAGGGCAGGATCTTCGGCGCGATCTCGATCAGGGCGTCGAACAGCGCCTGGCCGTCGGCGCCTTCGAGGCCGAGGCCCCGGCGCAGCGCGTCGTGGTGAGCGAGCAGCCGCTCGATCTTGGGCTTCAGCGCTTCGGGATCGGCGAGGTCGGCGACGCGGATGGCGCGACGGCCGACCTTGTCCTCGTAGGCCGGGCCGATGCCGCGGCCGGTGGTGCCGATCTTCTGGGTCGAGGCGGCCTCGCGAGCCTGGTCGAGGTCCTTGTGCAGCGGCAGGATCAGGCAGGCGTTGTCGGCCAGGACCAGCAGCTCGGGGCCGATGTGAACGCCCTGGGCGCCGATCTTCTCGATCTCGCCGAGCAGGTGCCACGGATCGACGACGACGCCGTTGCCGATGACCGACAGCTTGCCCTGGACCACGCCCGAGGGCAGCAGCGCCAGCTTGTAGACCTTGCCATCCACGACCAGCGTATGGCCGGCGTTGTGGCCGCCCTGGAACCGCACGACGACGTCGGCGCGGTTGCTGAGCCAGTCGACGATCTTGCCCTTGCCCTCGTCACCCCACTGGGCGCCGACAACGGTCACATTGGCCATGGATACGATCCTCCCGCCTGCCGAGGCTATCCAGCGCGCCCTTCGACAGGCTCCTCGGCGCGTGGACTTGGATCAATTGTAGGGCCGCGCGAAGCAGCCGGGGCGGCGTATAGCGGGGTCGCGCGAAGACGTCCAGCCGGAAGGATAGGGCCTAGGACCCCGCGCCGCCCACGGCGTTCCACGAGCGCGCCTGGCCGGTGGGCTGGCGTTCGGTGGCGGCCTTGAGCCAGGCGACGTTGTTGGCGACCTGTTCGGGCGGCAGGTCCTGGCGAACCAGCTGCTCGGCCTCGGCCACGCGCCCCTGCAGCCCGACGACCAACGCCAGGTTCATCCGCACCTTCGGATCCGCGCGTGACAGCGACGCGGCGGTGCGCAGCAGCTGTTCGGCGCGCGGCAGGTCGCCATGGCCGGCGTAGTAGAGGGCCATGTTGGTGATCGGGCCCGGATCGTTGGGGGCCAGGGTCATGGCCTGGGCGTGATAGGCGCGCGCCTCCTCGTCCCGACCGGTCTGTTCCATGGCCACGCCAAGCAGCGACACCGGTCGCCAGTCGCGAGGGCTCAGCGCCTGCGCCTTCTTGGCCGGCTCGATGGCGTAGAAGCCCTGGCCGCGACCGATCTGGGCGCGGGCCGACTCCAGCAGGGCGTCGATGCTGTCGGGGGCGACGATCAGCACCCGGCCGACGGCGTCGGCGGCTTCTTCGTTACGGCCCATCTGGCGCAGGGCCTGGGACATGCCGACACCGGCCTCGACGTCACGGCCGTCGATCTCCAGCTCGCGGGCCCAGAAGGCGGCGCGGGCGAGCGGGTCGAGACGGCGAGCCTCGGCGCGCTGGGCGGCGGTCACCTTGGCGGGCGCGGCGGCGGGCGCAGGCGCGATGGGCTTGGGTTGTTCGGCGGCCAGAACCGGCGAGGTCAGCAGGGCCAGGACTGTTGCGGCGAGAGCCGGCGTGCGACACATGGAAGACAAGCCTTTGCGCGAGCGTGGCGGACAGCTTCCCTCGCGCGGCTCAAGGAATCGTTAAGCATAATCTCGAGGCCATGACCGAAGTCCTGCTCACCGCCGCCGAGGGCGAGACCATCCCCGTTTCCGTGATCGCGGAGGGCGCGCTCGAGGGCCTGTCGGCGTTCGAGGCCGGCCTCGCCGCCACGGCGGAGTTCAAGGGCAAGGCAGTTCAGATCCTGGCCGTCCCGGGCCCCGACGGCCGCACCGCGCGGGTGCTGTTCGGGATCGGTGATCCGACAAGGGCCCAGGCGATGGCCTTCCGCGCCCTGCCCGCGAAGCTGGCCGTCGGCGACTATCGCATCGAGAACGCGCCGGAAACGCTGGATCCGGCCCAGGTCGCCCTGGCCTTCGCGCTGGGCAGCTACGGCTTCGACCGCTATCGCAAGAAGCGTGAGCACCACGCCCGGCTGGTCGTCGCTGAAGGCGTCGATGTCGCCGAGGTCCGCGAGATCGCCCACGCCTGTGCGCTGGCCAAGGACATGGTCAACACCCCGGCCAACGACATGGGGCCGCTGCAGATCGAGACCATCGCGCGCGAGATCGCCGAGCGTCATGGGGCGACGGTGTCGGTGATCACCGGCGACGAGCTGCTGGCCGAGGGCTATCCCTCGATCCACGCCGTCGGCCGCGCCGCCCACCCGAGCCGCGCCCCGCGCATGATCGAGATTGCCTGGGGCGAGCCCGGCCGGCCGCTGGTCGCCATCGTCGGCAAGGGCGTGGTCTTCGACACCGGCGGCCTCGACATCAAGCCCTCGTCCGGCATGCGCAACATGAAGAAGGACATGGGCGGCGCCGCCCACGCCCTGGCGCTCGGCCGGATGATCATGGCCGCGAAGCTGCCGGTGCGGCTGGCGGTGCTGGTCCCGGTGGTCGAGAACGCCATCAGCGGCGACGCCATGCGCCCGGGCGATGTGCTCGACACCCGCAAGGGCCTGACCGTCGAGGTCGGCAACACCGATGCGGAAGGCCGGCTGATCCTGTCCGACGCCCTGACCCGCGCCGGCGAGCTGGAGCCGGTGCTGACCATCGACCTGGCCACGCTGACCGGCGCCGCGCGGATCGCGCTGGGGCCGCAGGTGATCCCCTTCTACACCGACGACGACCAGCTGGCCGACGACATCGCCGCCGCCTCGAAGACCACCGCCGACCCGCTGTGGCGGATGCCGCTGTGGGCCGGCTACGAGGAGGCGCTGGACGGCGACGTCGCTGACCTGAAGAACGATCCCGACGGCTGGGCCCAGGCGGGCTCGGTTACCGCCGGCCTGTTCCTGAAGCGCTTCGCCCCGACAGTGGGAAGTTGGGTGCACCTGGATATCTTCGCCTGGAATCCGAAGGGCCGGCCCGGCCATCCGGTCGGCGGCGAGGCCCAGGCCATCCGCGCTCTCTACGCCATGATCAAGGGGCGCTTCGCGTGACCGCCTTCGATCGCCGCCTGACCCTGGCACGCGACGGCGTCGCCGCCCGGACGCTGGAAGGCGTGCTTCCGGCCGAGCGCTATCTCGATCCGACCGCGCGCCAGTGCGCCGTGACCGCCGCCTCGATTCGCAAGACGCCCGCGCCGGACGCCGAGCAGGAGGACCAGCTGCTGTTCGGCGAGGTCTTCGACGTGCTGCTGGAAGACGGTGGCTTTTCCTTCGGCCAGGCCCGCCGCGACGGCTACGTCGGCTGGGTCGAGACGGCGGCGCTGCACAGCCCGGTGGAGGCGGCCACGCACCGGGTCCACGCGCTGCGCAGCTATGCGTTCAGCCGCCCGGACATCAAGTCGACGCCGATCGGCCTCTATTCAATGAACGCCCTGATCACGGTCGAAGCCCGCGAAGGCCGGTTCGTGAAGGCGATCGGCTCGGGCTGGTTCGTCGAGTCACAGCTCGCCCCCGTGGCGCTGGCGCTATCGACGGACCCTGCCTCGGTGGCCGAACAGTTCCTCGGCGCCGCCTATCAGTGGGGCGGACGCGAGAGCCTGGGCCTCGATTGCTCAGCGCTGGTTCAGCAGGCCCTGCACGCCTGCGGCCGCGGCTGCCCGCGCGACACCGACATGCAGCGCGACGGCCTCGGCGCGGCGCTGCAAGGCAATGCGCTGCGGCGCGGGGACCTGGTGTTCTGGAAGGGCCACGTGGCGATGATGCTGGACGGCGAGCGGATGATCCACGCCAACGCTCACTACATGGCCGTAACCATCGAGCCTCTAGCCGGCGCCATCGACCGCATCCGCGCGGCGGGTGGCGGCGAGCCGACGGCGTATCGACGGCCTTAGGTCTTCCGTTTCCCCGCCGAAGGGCGGGGCCCAGTCGGGGGTCTCAGGACTCGGGTCCATCTCCCCAATCGCTGACATGCTGGATCCCGGCCTTCGCCGGGAACGCGGACAAGAAAAAGGGCTCGGCGAAATTTCGCCGAGCCCTTTGATCTTTCAGTCCGGAATGACCGGCCTCTAGTGCTTCGGCGCGGGGGCCTCGACCGGACCGGTCGGAGTCGGGGCGCCGGCGGTCGGAGCCGGAGTCGCGGTCGAGCCGGTGGCGGTCGGCGTGGTCGCCGACGGAGCGGCGCCATCGGCCGGAGCAGCGCCTTCAGCGGGCGCGGCCGCGGCGGGCTTGGGCGCCGGAACCGGCAGGGTCGAACCCAGGCTGTGCAGGTAGGCGATCATCGCGATCCGCTCTTCCTGCTTCTTCAGACCGATGAAGGTCATCTTGGTGCCGGGGGTGTGCTTCTGCGGCGCCTTCAGGAAGGCGTCGAGTTCATCATAATCCCAGATCGGGTGCGAAGCGCCCTCGGCGGTCATGGCCGCCGAGTAGGCGAAGCCCGCGTGCGTACCCGGCTTCTTGCCGAGCGTGCCGTACAGGTTCGGACCGGTGCCGTTGGCGCCGCCTTGCGTGAAGGTGTGGCAGGAAGCGCACTTGGCGCTCACGGCCTGACCGGCGGTGATGTTGGCCGGCAGAAGCAGGACCGAACCCCAGTCGGGCGCGACTTCCGCCGCGGGGCCGCCGGCATCGGCTTCCTCGGCCACCGCCACGGCATAGCCGGCCTTTTCAGGCGGGTGGTTCTGGAACGCGATGGTGGTCACTTCACGCAGGCCGAAAATGACGAGTCCGGTCGCCAGCAGCCCGCCGGCGATCTTGTTGAACGTCAGGTCGCTCATGTCAGCCGTCTTCGTCCTCTAGAGGGCCCTGGGCGAGGGCCTGTACCGGCGTCGCCCGGAATCCCGACGACGCGCCCTGTGTTGCGCCGGGCTCTCTTACACGCTACCGCCCCTCGCGCAAGCCGGGCCAGGGGGTCCGGATCGCCGCATCGGCTCGACAACGAGATCATGAACCCGATCGTCCTCATTCCCGCGCGCATGGCGGCGACCCGCCTGCCGAACAAGCCGCTGGCCGACATCGGCGGCCTGCCGATGATCGTCAGGGTGCTGCGCCAGGCCGAAGCCGCGGGCGTCGGCCCGGTGGCCGTCGCCGCCGGCGACGCCGAGATCGTCGAGGCCGTGCGGGCCGCCGGCGGCCGGGCGGTGCTGACCGATCCGAATCTCCCGTCCGGCTCCGACCGCATCCAGGCTGCGCTCGAAGCGCTGGACCCGACCGGCGCCCACGATGCCGTGATCAACCTGCAGGGCGACATGCCGTTCGTCCCGGCCTCGATCGTCGCCGCCTGCGCCAGATTGCTGGCAGACCAGCCGGGCTGTGACGTCGCCACCGTGGTCGCCGCCGAAGCCTCTGCCGCCGATCGCTCCAACCCGGACGTGGTCAAGGCGGTGCTGGCGCTCACCCAGGGCGAGACCGCCGGCCGCGCCCTCTATTTCACCCGCTCGACCCTGTACGGCGACGCCCCCGTCTGGCGGCACGTCGGCATCTACGGATATCGCCGCGAGGCCCTGGCGCGATTTATCGCCGCTCCGCCCTCGCCGCTCGAAACGCGCGAGAAGCTGGAGCAACTGCGGGGCCTGGAAATGGGCCTCTCGTACTGGGCCGCCGTCGCCGACGAGGCCCCGATCTCCGTAGACAACCCGGCCGACCTCGAGGCCGCCCGGGCTTTCGCGAAAGCACATGACGATGAGCTCGCTCCCTAAGATCGCCTTCCAGGGCGAACCCGGCGCCAACAGCGACGAGGCCTGCCGGACCCACTTCCCCGACCACCAGCCGCTGGCCTGCGCCACCTTCGAGGAGGCCTTCGAGGCGGTGAAGTCCGGCGAGGCCGAGCTGGGGATGATCCCGGTCGAGAACTCGATCGCCGGCCGCGTGGCCGACGTTCACCACCTGCTGCCCTCGTCGGGCCTGAAGATCGTCGGCGAGCGCTTCAAGGCGATCCGCTTCCAGCTGATGGCCAACCCGGGCGTGAAGCTGGAGGACCTGAAGACGGCTGCGTCGATGCCGATCGCCCTGGCCCAGTGTCGCAATACCTTGCGCCCCTATGGCCTGAAGTTCGTCGCCACCGGCGACACGGCCGGCGCGGCCAAGGAGCTGTCCGAGCATCCCGACCCGACCCGGGCGGCGGTATCCCCGCGCCTGGCGGCGGAGATCTACGGGCTCGACATCCTGCTCGAGGACATCGAGGACGAGCACAACAACACCACCCGCTTCCTGGTGATGTCCCGCGACGCCGTTGAGCCTCCGGCCGACGTCGCTTGCGTGACCAGCTTCGTGTTCCGCGTCCGCAATATCCCGGCGGCGCTCTACAAGGCGATGGGCGGGTTCGCGACCAACGGCGTCAACATGACCAAGCTTGAAAGCTACATGGAGGGCGGCGCCTTCACGGCGACCTTCTTCTACGCCGAGGTCGACGGCCGCCCCAGCGACCCTGGCCTGGCCCTGGCGCTGGAGGAACTGAAGTTCTTCTCCGAGAAAATCGAGATGCTCGGCGTGTTCCCGGCCGATCCCTTCCGTAACTAGCAAATGTCAGGGTAGCGCGCAGGCCCGCCCTGCGCGCTACCCCTTACCCGCTATGGGCCCGTACCCCGACGTCAGGCTTCCGCAACGGGAATTCCCGGTTTAGCCTGCCCGGATAACAACGGTCGGGGAGGGCCGAGCCATGTCTATCTGGAGTTCGCTGATGGCGCCGATTCTGGCGCTGATCGCCTGGTCGCTGGTCGTCTGGCTGTGGATGTACGCCACGCGGCTTCCCGCGATGAGCGCCGCCAAGCTCGACCCGCAGTCGGCGCGTTTCCCGGGTTCGCTGAACGTGCTGCCGGACAGCACGCGGCAGGTGGCCGACAACTACAACCACCTGATGGAACAGCCGACGATCTTCTATGCGCTGGCCTTCTACAGTTACCTGTCGGGGCATCAGAACGAGCTGACCGGCGGCCTCGCCTGGGGCTACGTTGGCCTGCGCATTTTGCACAGCCTGATCCAGGGGACGGTCAACCGGGTGCCGCTGCGCTTCCTGGTGTTCGCGCTGTCGACGATCGTGCTGATCATCTGGACCGGCTACGAGGTCGCCAACTACCAGGGCTTCCCGGTCATCGACGCCCCGAACTAGGTCTCTTCCGACCAGCTTTTCAGCAGCTGGTGAGCGATGGCGAGCGGCGGCGGCGCGAAGCAGCCGTCGTAGCCGCCGGCGATCAGCTGGCGCGCCTCGTCGCGGGTGAACCAGCGCACTTCTTCGAGCTCGGTCTGGTCCGGCCGGGCGTCCTCGCTGTCGACCTCGGCGAACAGTCCGATCATCAGCGAGTTGGGGTAGGGCCAGGGCTGGGTCGAGTGGTAACGGACGCTGGTCGCGGTCAGCCCCGCCTCTTCCATGACCTCGCGGGCGCAGGCCTCCTCGATGCTCTCGCCGGGCTCGAGGAAGCCGGCCAGGGCCGAGAACATGCCCTTGGGCCAGATCGACTGGCGGCCCATCAGGCACTTGTCGCCCTTGACCGGCAGCATGATCACCACCGGATCGGTGCGCGGGAAGTGCTCGACGCGACAGGACGGGCAGGTGCGCTTCCAGCCACCGTCGCTGACCTGGCTGGGCTCGCCGCAGCTCGCGCAGAAGCGGTGCTTGCGCCGCCATTCGAACATGCCCTTGGCCGTGGCCGCGATCGCCGCCTCGGCGGGAACCAGCGCCATCGCCACCTGGCGAAGGTCGGCGAACTTGCCGAGACCGTTCAACGGCCCGTCGGTCGGATCGGGCGCGCCCTCCATGTCGACGGCGAAGACGGCGGTGTCCTTCCACAGTCCCATGAACAGCAGCCGCTCCCAGCCGCCGGCCAGCTCGTTGGCCATGCCGCCGGGCACGTAGGCGAGCTGGACCTTGCCGTCCGCCGTCGTCTCGGTGAGCGGCGAGCCGTTCCAGAGCGGAAGACACAGGGTGTCGTCGTTCTTCTGCAGCCCCTCGAGCCAGGCGACGTCGCCGCGCCGCTCGCTGGCCCTGTTCAGGGGGTTGCCGGAGAAGACATTGTTGATCGCGGAAAGAGGCATGGCCGACTTGGTGGCGCAAAGTTGCGAAGGCGGCAAGCTTGCATCCCCGACCCCGATCCACGATATAGGCCTTGGAACCGGTGTGGGCGGACGCCTCGCCAATCTGGTCAGGGCCGGAAGGCAGCAGCCACAACGAGATTTGCTCCGGGTCGCGCCGGTTCCACCTCATCACATCGCTGAAACGCCTTGCGTGGTTCGAGACGCTCGCTTGAAGCTCGCTCCTCACCATGACTAGCTTTTGAGTCAGTCATCCTGAGGAGCGATCCCTCAGGATCGCGTCTCGAAGGACGCAACGCGCTGGCGACCCCGCCTCGCGATGACGTAGGATGCCCCTCTCGGGATTCTCCGTCCCGACCCCAAGGACCCGCCGACCCGAATGGCCGACACCGACGCCCCGCTGGAACCGCCGCCCTGGGATGAGGACGAAGCCCTCCCCGAGCGCGACCCCAATACGGTGGACATCTTCGGCGCGCCCGAGCCTCAAGCCGCCCAGCCCCCCACGCCTGCCCCGCAGCCGCCGGAAGGCCAGGCCGAGGGCCAGGCGCCGGGCGACGGCGAGGCCTACACGGTGCTGGCGCGGAAATACCGGCCGCGCACCTTCGAGGACCTGATCGGCCAGGAGGCCATGGTCAGGACCCTGACCAACGCCTTCGCCACCGGCCGCATCGCCCATGCCTTCATGCTCACCGGCGTGCGCGGGGTCGGCAAGACCACGACCGCGCGGCTGCTGGCCCGGGCCCTGAACTTCGAGAGCGACACGGTCCACCAGCCGTCGGTCGATCTCAGCACCTACGGCCGCCACTGCCGCGCCATTGTCGAGGGCCGGCACATGGACGTGCTCGAGCTCGACGCCGCCAGCCGCACCAAGGTCGACGAGATGCGCGAGCTGCTGGACGGGGTGCGCTACGCCCCGACCGAGGCGCGCTACAAGGTCTACGTCATCGACGAAGTGCACATGCTGTCGACGGCGGCGTTCAACGCGCTGCTGAAGACGCTGGAAGAGCCGCCGCCGCACGCCAAGTTCATCTTCGCCACCACCGAGATCCGCAAGGTGCCGGTGACCATCCTCAGCCGCTGCCAGCGTTTCGACCTGCGGCGCGTCGAGCCCGAGGTCCTGGTCAAACACCTGGGCGGCATCGCCGAGAAGGAAGGCGTCCGCGTCGACGCCGACGGCCTGGCCCTGATCGCGCGCTCGGCCGAGGGCTCGGTCCGCGACGGCCTGTCCCTGCTCGACCAGGCCATCGTCCAGGGCGAGCGCGGCGAGACTGTCGGCGCCGCCGTGGTCCGCGACATGCTCGGTCTCGCCGACCGCATCCAGACCATCGAGCTGTTCGAGAACGTCATGAAGGGCGACACCGCGGCCGCCCTGATGGGCTTCCGCACCCTGTGGGGCTACGGCGCCGACGCGGCCCAGGTGATGCTCGACCTGCTTGAGCACTGCCACGGGGCTTCGGTCGCCAAGGCGCTCGGGCCCGACGCCCTGCACCTACCCAAGGACCAGGCCGCCAAGCTGGCCGGCGTCGGCGCAACGGCCTCCGCCGGCACCCTGTCGCGGGTCTGGCAGATGCTGATGAAGGCCTACGAGGAGGTGCGTCGCGCGCCCGACCCGTCGGCCGCCGTCGAGATGGCGCTGATCCGGATCTGCTACGCCGCCGACCTGCCGGGTCCGGAAGAGGCGCTGAAGGCCCTGCGCGATGGCGACCCGATCCCTGGCGCTCCCGGCGGCGGCTCGGTCCCCTCGGGCGGCGGTGGCGGCGGCGCTTCGGCCGGCGGTTCGGGCGGCGCCTTCGCGGCGGCCCAGCCGCGCATGGCCTCGGCCCCTCAGGCCGCGCCCCAGGCGACCACGGCCCTGGCCTCGTTCGACGACGTGCTGCGGCTGATCCAGACCAAGCGCGAGATCGCGCTGCTGATGGACGTGCAGCGCTTCGTGCGGCCGATCAGCTTCCGCCCCGGAGCCATCGAATTCGAGCCCGCCCCGCGCGCGCCCGCCGACCTGACCCGGCGCCTGGCGCTCAAGCTCAAGGAATGGACCGGCCAGACCTGGCTGGTCGCCACCGCCGGCGGCGGCGGCGCCGAGAGCGCCTGGGAACGGGAGAAGCGCGAGGAGAAGGAAGCCAAGGCCGCCATCCTCGCCGACCCGTTCGTGATGTCGGTCATGGAAGCCTTCCCTGGTGCGGAACTGCTCGGCGTGAAGCAGCTTGTGGTTCCGCAGGGTGATGCGGTTACGGATGCTCCCGAAGAGCCGGACGAGGACTGATCCTCACTGCGTGGTTCGAGACGCGATCCTAAAGAGATCGCTCCTCACCATGACTATCGGGGTTAGCCCTCCCCACGCTCGTCATCCTGAGGAGTGAGCCTCAAGCGAGCGTCTCGAAGGACGCAATCCGGATCAGCGCCATCAGAGCGCGGGCCGGGAAAAGGGAGCTGACACATGACCAAGGCCAACGGCCGCAAGGCGATCTTCATCACTGGCGCCGCGAGCGGCATGGGCCTCGAGACGGCCCGGTTGTTCGCCAAGGAGGGCTGGTTCGTCGGCGGCGTCGACGTCAACGAGGCCGGCCTCGACGCGTTGCGCACCGAGCTCGGCGCCGACAACTGCCTGATCAGCCGCCTCGACGTCACCGATCGTGACGCCTACCGCGCCACGCTCGATGCGTTCGCCAAGGCCACCGACGGCAAGCTCGATGTGCTGTTCAACAACGCCGGCATCGGCCGGGGCGGTCCCTTCGCGGACATGTCCTGGGAAGACTGCATGGCGGTGATCAACATCAACCTGGTGGCGGTGCTGAGCGGCATCCACCTGGCCATCCCGCTGCTCAAGGCGACGCCCAATTCGCTGTGCTTCTCGACCTCGTCGAGCAGCGCCATCTTCGGGATCGCCAACATCGCCGTCTATTCGGCGACCAAGCACGCGGTGAAGGGGTTCACCGAGGCGCTGTCGGTCGAGCTGAAGGCCGCCGGCGTGCGCGTGGCTGACACCCTGCCCGGCCTGATCGACACCCCGATCCTGCCGGACGAGGCCAAGGTCAACGCCCCGACCGAAGGCATGTGGCGCCTGACGCCGCCGCGCGAAGTCGCCGAAGCGGTCTGGGGGGCCTACCACAAGGACAAGATCCACTGGTATGTCCCCTCCGAACTGGAGGCCTACGACCTCGTCGTCACCCAGCATCCGGAGATGATCCGGGACGAGATGGCGAAGCAGGGCCTCTTCAACAGCGCGGAACAGTAGAAGGGCTTTGCCATGAAGGATCTCGGCGGACTTATGAAGCAGGCCCAGGCCATGCAGCAGAAGATGGCCGAGGCCCAGGAGCGGCTGAAGCTGATCGAGGTCGAGGGCACCGCCGGCGGCGGCATGGTCAAGGTCACCCTGGTCGGCTCCGGCGACCTCAAGGGTGTGGTGCTCGATGAGGAGCTGCTCCAGCCCGGCGAAGGCGAGGTCATCGCCGACCTGCTGGTGGCGGCCCACGCCGACGCCAAGAAGAAGCTCGACGCGAAACAGGCCGAGATGCTGAAGGAAGTCGCCGGCCCGCTGGCCGGGATGAACATCCCGGGCCTGAAGTTCTGACGACGGCTTTCCTCCCCGATCGCGGGGAGGGGGACCGCCGGGACGGCGCTGCCCCTCCACCATGCCCCGCATGGTCCCCCTCCCCCTGCGGGGGGGGATTGTCTAAGTAGGGTGAATGGCCGCTTCCGCAGGACCCGAGATCGAACGCCTCATCGCCCTGCTGGGAAAGCTCCCCGGCCTTGGCCCCCGTTCGGCGCGGCGGGCGGCGCTGGCGCTGCTGAAGCGGCGGGAACAGCTGCTCGACCCGCTGACCACCGCCATGATCGAGGCGCAGGCCAAGGTCCGCACCTGCACCACCTGTGGCTCGCTCGACACCTCCGATCCCTGCGCCATTTGCGCCGATGGTTCGCGTGACCGTGCGCTGATCTGCGTCGTCGAGGAGGTCGGGTCGGTCTGGGCCATGGAGCGCGGCAACGCCTTCCGCGGCCGCTACCATGTGATGGGCGGCCTGCTGTCGGCGCTGGACGGCGTAGGGCCGGACCAGCTGCGGGTCGCCGATCTGGTCGCCCGCGCATCGGACGGGACCGTGCGCGAGGTCATCCTCGCCCTCCCCGCCACCGTCGACGGCCAGACCACGGCCCACTACCTCGCCGAACGGCTGAGTCCCGCAGGGGTATCGGTGACGATGCTGGCGCGGGGGGTGCCTGTGGGCGGCGATCTGGACTGGCTGGACGACGGGACGATCGCACAGGCGCTCAGGGCGCGGCGGCCGGCCTAATCTCTTTCCTCCCCGCTTGCGGGGAGGGGGACCACGCGGAGCGTGGTGGAGGGGTAGCACTGGCATGTCAGGACTGAGCGCGGTGCACGGCGGCTAGCCATCCAGCTCCCGCGCTGCCCCTCCACCGCCGTCCCGGCGGTCCCCCTGCCCCTGCGGGGGAGGAAAGCCAGCGCGAAAGCGAGACACTCGAGACAGATACTCTGGAGACAAAGCGGGACATTTGACCCCTTTGCGAGACACCCTGAGCGGGGGACAGGGCGCGTTTCATCCACCCTCGCCGCGACGGCGTCATACTACCTGTATGACCTGCTCGCCCGACCTTCCAAACCACCGCCATGCCCTTTTCCGGCAGGCCTTCAGCCGTGTGACGCCGATGGCCGCGATGGTTTCCGCAGACCGGACCGCTTTATCAGCCCCGTCGCGAACCCCGCCGTGCTCAGGCGAACCAGTTTTCGGGAATCCACCACTTTTCGCGTTTCGAGACACTGGAGACTCCGAGATCTCACCAAACCGCCACCACCCGCCTTTCCCGATGACGCCCCCTGCGATTCCCGCTAGGAACGGAGCATGAACAGCCTCGACCCCTTCCTGATCCTTGCCATCGCCGCCGGCGTGCTCGCGCTCGCCATGCTGGCCTGGGCGCTGATGGAGCGGCGACGGGCCGGGGCGGCGGAGACCCGGAACTGGGAGCTGCGCGAACGCTACGCCGACACCGAGGCCCGCATGCGGCTGTTCGAGGACCAGTCGGCCGCCCAGAGCGAGTACCTGCGCGCCCAGGCCCAGCAGCAGGCCGGCGCCGTGGCCGAGGAGCTGCTCAAGCGCACCGACGAGACCTTCCGCAATCGCGAGCTGATGGCCCAGCAGCGGCTCGACGCCCAGCTCAAGCCGGTGGCCGAGACCCTGGCCAAGTTCGAGGCCCAGGTGCAGGCGGTCGAGAAGGTTCGCGCCGAGGAGACCGGCGGCCTCAAGCAGCAGATCGCCGCCCTGATGGAGGCCTCGACGGCCACGCAACACGAGGCCCGCAAACTGTCCGCCGCCCTGCGTCGCGGGGCCGGAGTCCAGGGCCGCTGGGGCGAGCAGACCCTGCGCAACGTGCTCGAGGCCGCCGGCCTGACCGCGCAGTACGACTTCCTCGAACAGTTCAGCCTCGATACCGAGGAGGGTCGCCGCCGGCCCGACGTGAAGGTGAAGATGCCGGCCGGGGCGGTGTTCGCGATCGACGCCAAATGTTCGCTGAACGCGTTCCTGGACGCCCAGGAGCATACGGACGAGGCCCTGCGCGAAGCCGCCTTCGTGCGTCACGCCCAGAGCGTGCGCGCCCACATGCAGGGACTTTCCGCTAAGGCCTACTGGGACCAGTTCGCCGGCGAACGCTCGCCCGACTTCGTGGCCATGTTCGTGCCCGGCGACGGCTTCCTGGCCGCGGCCTTGGACCGGATGCCGGACCTGATGACCGAAGCCATGGACAAGCGGGTGCTGCTGGTCACGCCGACGACGCTGTTCGCGCTGTGCAAGGCGGTGGCCTACGGCTGGCGGGTCGAGGAGCAGGCGGCCAACGCCGACAAGATCGCCGCCCTGGGCCGCGAGCTCTACAAGCGGCTGTCGGTGATGGGCGGCCATGCCTCCAGCGTCGGCAAGGCTCTGGAGGCGGCGGTCAGCCGCTACAACCAGTTCGTCGGCTCGCTGGAGACCCAGGTCCTGACCCAGGCGCGCCGCTTCGAGGAGCTCAAGGTCGACCACGAAGGCCGCGAAATCCCCGAGATCGCCCACGTCGAGACGGCGGTGCGACCGCTGTCAAAGCTGTCCAGCGGCGATACGCCCGCCTTGACGGTTTCGGGCGCCGCCCCTACCTCCTGAGCGCAATGACCGTCCGCCGCATCCTCACCGTCGACAACGCCGCCGATATCGCGGTGCTCAAACGCGTCTCCACCCCCGTCGAGGCGGTGACCGACGAGCATCGTGCGCTGATGGACGACATGCTCGAGACCATGTACGCGGCCCCCGGCATCGGCCTGGCCGCCGTGCAGGTCGGCGTCGACCAGCGGATCATCGTCATGGACCTGGGCGATCGCGACGGCGCGGCCGAGGACGACGAGGAAGGCGCGAAGCATCCGCGCTACTTCGTGAACCCGGAGATCACCTGGAAGTCCGAGGAGCTCTTCACCTACGAGGAAGGCTGCCTGTCGGTGCCTGAGATCTTCGACGCCGTCGAACGCCCGGCCAAGGTCAAGCTGCGCTACCTGAACTACCAGGGAGAGCCGGTCGAGGAAGAGGCCGTCGGCATGTACGCCGTCTGCATCCAGCACGAGATGGACCACCTCGAAGGCGTTTTGTTCATCGACCATCTGTCGCGCCTGAAGCGCGAGCGGGCGATCACCCGCGTGAAAAAGGCCGCTCGCGCGGCCTGATCCATCTCCGGATTTTCGGAAAGCTTATTTCTTTTCGGTGGTGGTCGTGTCGCCCGAGGCGGCGCGGGCTTCTTCGGCTTCCTGACGGGCTTCGGCCGAGGCGTCGGCAACGCCTTCCTGGACTTCGCCGGCGGCTTCCTTCACCGCGCCGGCGGCTTCCTTGCCGGCTTCACCGATGGCCGCGCCGGCTTCCTTGACATCCGGATCGTTGGCGATGTCGGTGGCGGCTTCCTTGACCTCAGAGCCGGCGGCCTTCGCGCCTTCGCCGATCTCGGCGCGGTCTTCGCGAGAGCAGGCGGCAAGGGTCAGGCCGGCGATGGCGACGGTGATGATGGCGAGTTTGCGCATGGGTAGTCCCCCGTAATGACGATGATCCACCGATCAACGATCCGTGAAGCCTACGGTTCCCGACGCTTCCTGTCAGCCTCCCACCCCGCTAAACCCCGCTGATGCGCCTCGCCTTCCTGGGAACTCCCGACTTCGCGGTCCACAGCCTCGCCGCCCTCATCGAGGCGGGGCACGAGATCGCCTGCGTCTACAGCCAGCCGCCGAAGCCGCGCGGGCGGGGCCAGACGCTGCAGCCCTCCCCGGTCCACGCCTTCGCCGAAGCCAGAGGCCTGACGGTGCGCACCCCGGTCTCGATGAAGACGCCGGAGGAGGTCGCTGCATTCGCCGCGCTGGACCTGGATGCGGCCGTGGTCGTGGCCTTCGGCCAGATCCTGCTGCGTGAGGTGCTGGAGGCGCCGAGGCTCGGCTGTTTCAACGTCCATGCCTCGTTGCTGCCGCGCTGGCGCGGGGCCGCGCCGATCCAGCGCGCGATCATGGCCGGCGACGACGTCACCGGGGTCCAGGTCATGCGCATGAGCGAAGGCCTCGACGAGGGCGACGTCATCGCCACAGCCACGGTCCGCATCGGCCCGCTCGACACCGCGGGAACCCTGACCGCGCGCCTGGCCGAGGCCGGCGCCGCGCTGCTGTCCCCGACCCTGGCCGCGATCGAGGCGGGGACCGCCGTCGAAACGCCGCAAGCCGCCGAGGGCGTAACCTACGCCAGGAAGATCAAGCCGGCCGAGGCCCGCATCGACTGGACGCGCCCGGCGGCGGAGATCGACTGCCACATCCGCGGCCTGTCGCCTTTCCCCGGCGCCTGGTTCGAGGCGCCCTCGGACAAGGGGCCGGTGCGGGTGAAGGCGCTGCTGTCGCGGGTCGAGGACGCCTCGGGCGCGGCCGGCCAGACGCTGGACGACGAGCTGCTGATCGCCTGTGGTGACGGCGCGGTGCGGTTGCTGCGGGCACAGCGCGAGGGCAAGGGCGCGCAGGACGCCGCCGACTTCCTGCGCGGCTTCCCGCTGGCCGCCGGGATGGCGCTGAGCTGATGGCGCGTTACCGCCTGACGATCGAGTACGACGGCCGGCCCTACAAGGGCTACCAGGCCCAGGACGGCCTGCCGAGCGTGCAGGGCGCGATCGAGAAGGCGGTGCTCGGCTTCTGCGGCGAGGCGGTGCGCGTCCACGCCGCCGGCCGCACCGACACGGGCGTTCATGCCACCGGCCAGGTGATCCACATAGACCTCACCAAGGCCTGGCGGGCCGAGGTCGTGCGCGACGCCATCAATGCCCACCTAGTCCCCGAACCGATCGCGGTGCTCGACGCCCAGCTGGTGGACGACGACTGGCATGCGCGGTTCTCGGCGAACGAGCGGCGCTATCTCTACCGCATCCTGAACCGCCTTGGCCCACCGGCGCTGGACAAGGGCCGCGTCTGGCACATCAAAAAGCCGCTCGACGCCGAGGCCATGCACGAGGCCGCCCAGGTGTTGGTCGGCCACCACGACTTCACCACGTTTCGCGACATGCAGTGCCAGGCGAAGTCGCCGGTGAAGACCCTCGACGTCGCCAGGTGCCGGCAGGTCGGCGAGGAGGTGCACGTCGTCTTCGCCTCCCGCTCGTTCCTGCACCGGCAGGTCCGGTCGATGGTCGGGTCGATCGCCGAGGTCGGTGTCGGCCGCTGGACGAAGGATGACCTGCGCGCCGCGCTGGAAGCGAAGGACCGTCGCGCCTGCGGACCGGTGGCCCCGGCGGACGGCCTCTACCTCACGGGCGTGGGATACTAATCCAGCAGGTTGGCCGGCACCTTGCCGCCGTTCTCGGACAGCTTCTTCAGCACCTGCTTGTGCAGCCAGATGTTCATGGCGGCGCTGTCGGACTTGTCGGCGGTGTAGCCCAGTTCGTCGGCCAGCTCCTTGCGCTCGGTCAGGCTGCTTTCCATCCCGACCAGCTTCATCAGATCGACGATCGAGGTCCGCCAGTTGAGCTTCTGCGGATTGTTCTCGGCGAGGTCGTCGAGCACCGCCTCGATATCCACGGGCTGGGCGGCGGCCGGCGCGGCGGCGGGCGCAGGCGTCGGCGCGGACGGCGTCGGCTGGGCGGTCGGGGTCGGCGCGGGGGCTGCCTTGGGCTTGTGCCCGAAGATCTTGCCCAGAATATTGCTGAAAATGCCCATGACACGGCTCGCTTTCTCGGAGGGTTGCACTGCCACCGAAACGCCGCGCTGGAGTGGAGGTTCAGACCTCTGGCGAAGACTTCGGAAACGGCGTCACGAACTGCTGTCCGGTCGCCTTGGCCATCAGCTCGCCGTCCTCGCGCCGGAACTCGACCTCGGCCCAGATCAGCGACCGCGAGCGGCTCGTGACCCGCCCCTCGATCAGCAGCGGATGCGCGCGGCCGATCTTGAAGAACCGAACCTGAAGGTCGGTGGTGCGGAAGGCGCAGGGATCCTCGATCACGGTCATGGCGGTGAAGGCCAGCATCTGGTCGGCCAGCGCCGCGAGATAGCCGCCGAACATCGAACCGTCGCCGTTGAGGATGTCCGCGTGCGGCTCCCAGCGCTTCCGCGCCCAGCCCTCGCCCCAGGCGTCGACCAAGCCGAGGCGCAGGGTGGTGACGACGGGTGGCGGCCCTGCGCTCCCGGCGATCAGCGCGTCCAGACGATCAGTGGCCCAGGTCATGCGAAACCCTCTTCGTTTCCGAGATCACAAATGTGAGGCTTGCTCGGATTTGAAGGGACTCGCATGTCGGACGCCGCCGCCTACGCCCGCCGCAGCCCGCGCCAGGGACGGTCGAAGGCCACTGTCGACGCCATTCTCGAGGCGGCAACTCGCATTCTGGAAGCCGGCGAGATCTTCACCACCAACCACGTCGCCGAACGCGCGGGTGTCAGCGTCGGCACGCTCTACCAGTACTTTCCGGACAAGACGGCGATCCTGCAGGCGCTGGGCGCGCGGGAGCGGGCGTTGATCGCCGACGCTACCCGGACGGCGATCGCCGAGGGTGTCGAGCCGGCCAGGGCGGCGATCCGCGCCCAGCTCGCCGCCTTCGACGGCCGCCATACGGCGCGGCGGGCCGTGCTGGAGGCGATCCTGCGCGACCCGGAGACGCCGGGCATGGCGGCGGAGATCGATGCCGGCGTGGCGCCCCTGGCCCGCGAGGGCGAGCGGCCGGTCCACGCCTTCGTGCTGTCACGCGCGATCATGGGCGTGGTGCGGGCGGCGGTGCTGGAAGAATCGCCCCTGCTAGGAACGCCGGATCTCGAGGACGCGCTGGTGCGCCTCGTGCGTGGCTACGTCGAGGCGTCGCCGAAGCGGGCGAAGTAGCGGTCGATGATGGTCTCGTAGGCCGTCTGCAGCTGGCGCAGCTCGGCGGTCGGGACCTGCTCGTCGACGGCGTGCATGGTCGTACCGACGAGGCCGAACTCGACCACCGGGCAGAGGCTGCGGATGAAGCGCGCGTCCGAGGTTCCGCCGGTGGTGGAGAGGTCCGGCTCCTCGCCGGTGGCTTCGCGTACAGCCGCCGCGACGACCTCGGTGAAGTCGCCCTGCCGCGTGAGAAAAGCCTCGCCGCTGATCATGGTCCGGACATCCACCGCGCCGGCAAAGCCTTCACCAGCGGCCCGGGCCTGCTCCTCGATCCAGGCTTGCAGCTCCGCGCCCTTGTGAGCGGGGTTGAAGCGGATGTTCACCCGGGCCTTGGCCTCGGCCGGAATGATGTTGGTGGCGGTGTTGCCGACGTCGATGGTGGTGACCTCGAGGTTCGACGGCTGGAAGCCCTCGTAGCCGTCGTCGAGCACGCGCGCCTGCAGACGCGAGAGGATGTCGACCAGAACCGGGATCGGGTTGGCGGCGCGGTGGGGATAGGCGACGTGGCCCTGTTTCCCGGCGACGGTGATCCAGCTGTTCACGCTGCCCCGTCGGCCGATCTTGATCATGTCGCCCAGCCGCGCGGCGCTGCTCGGTTCGCCGACGATGCAGTGGTCGATAACCTCGCCCTCGGCGGCCAGGACCTCGACCACCTTGCGGGTGCCGTCGAGGGCTACGCCCTCCTCGTCGCCCGTGATCAGGAAGCTGATCGAGCCGGCCGGCTCGCCCTTGGCCAGCACCGCCGACACGGCGGCGACGAAGGCGGCGATCGCGCCCTTCATGTCGACTGCGCCACGGCCGATCAGGACGTCATCGCTGACGGTCGCGTCGAACGGACCGCTGGTCCAGGCGGCGGCGTCGCCGACAGGGACGACATCGGTGTGGCCGGCGAAGCAGAGATTGGGCCGGGCGGTCCCGCGTCGGGCGTAGAGATTCTCGATCTCACCGAACTTCATCCGCCGACAGGCGAAGCCGAGCCCCTCCAGCGCGCGCTGAAGCACATCCATGGCGCCCTCGTCAGCGGGGGTGACCGAGGGCCGCCGGATCAGGGCGCGGGCGAGATCGAGGGCGTCGAGGGCGGACATCGAAAATTCGTTTAGGGCCCCTCGCCGCCCGGCGCAAACAGCCAGTCCCGACCGGGCGGCGAACTGCCGATTTTCAACCGTCTCAGCGCCCATTCCGGGCCGCCCGGAATGGGCTGACGCTTCATTGAGCGGGGCCCGTCGCCGCTGCCACATCGCCTGGCCCTCACGGAGACCGGCCATGCAACTGCTCGATCACCACCTTCCGCCCCCCGCCCTGTTCGCCCTGTTCGGCCGCACGCCTCCAAGACGTGACGGTCTGCCCAAGAAGGGCGCAGACAGCGGTCGCCCGGGCGAGGCGCGGTCCGACCGCTTCTTCCTGCACGTGCGCTCTGTGTCGGCCGACGGCTTCGCCCACCTGTTCCAGTTCGCGCTGGTCGACGACTACGGCAACGTCACGGTCAGCGTCTTCGTGCGGGGCCGCAGCCCGGTCGGGGACGAGCCTGTGGATGCCGACGACGGCCCGCCGCCGATCCCGGCCATCACCTGGGACCAGCTCGAGGAGGCCCTGCAGCCCTGCAAGAACGCCTGGATCGTCGCCTTCGGCCGGGTCCTGCACGGCAGCTTCCTGCCCGAGGCCATTCGTGGGGAGATCGCCAGCCTCGACTGCGCCCGGGCGCGCTTCACCAAGGTCGCCCGCCGTCGCGGCATCCATGTCGGGCCAACGGATCTGAGCGACGTCAACGACGCCCGCCGGCTGATCGGTCTGCCGCCGGTGCGCTCGCCCGACGCGGCTCTGCGAGCGCTGGGCCTGCGCGAATTGTGGCGGTGGATGGATGCGGTCGAAGAAGGCTAGTCCGGTTTGACCCCGTCCCAGAACAGCGGGCTGAGCGCGAAGAAGAACTGGTCGATGTCGCTGGCCGGGCCCGTATAGTAGAGCCCGTCCTCCTCGCGCACGACCAGGCCGCGCTCGGCCAGCGCCGCCAGCTTGCGGCGGACGGTCTCGCGAGGGACGCGGGTGATCTCCGCCAGGCTGAGGACGTTCAGCCCGCGCCGCCGCACGATCACGTTCTGCGCGCCCTTCGCCTTGGCCTCCGCCGCGTGATTGGCCGAGGCCAGATCGGTGAGCATGAAGACGAGGTGCAGCAGGAACTGGTCCAGATCGCCGTCATAGCGGACGCGCAGCCGAACCAGGACTGACGAGAACGATCCGCCCCACTTGTAGAAGAAGCGAGCGACATCGCGGCCGAGGTAGTCGTCGACCCACTGGCTCGTTTCAGGAGGCGGGGCCGTTCGGTTTTCAACAGTGGCAGGCCGCACATCGGCCGCCGGTCCGTTGAAGTGTTTAAGATTAACGCCCGTAAACCCTGTTTCCGCTTCGGGAACGCGCGTGTAATCGATGGCGAGTCCGCCCTTCGCGTACATAGTAGTACCTGCCTTATCGTGCGGTGTTCTTCTCCCCGAGCCCCGACGACAGGCACAAAGCCGGATGCGACCGCTCGCCGCAAGCGCGAACAGGTCGCCCCACTACCTTTCTTGTGGACAGTGACTGTGCAGCGTTACCCGCCGCCGCAATCATTATCGAAGACCTGAATCTTCGAACGCGGATCGGTTACATTCGGAGCAATCCGGCTGCGCCTTGTCTCGTCGCCCGGCGGACGCCCGGGGCCGTGACCCGTTATGCTCCGGCCTTGCGACCCGAGACCGGCTCTTCGCCGAAGCGATTGGCGCCGCGGGTCCCACGCAGCCAGCCGAGGTCGATGAAGCTCCATAGGCCCAGGCCCGTGGACGCGAGCGCCATCAGTAGCGCCACCAGCAACCCATCGCGCATGATCGCGTCGGCGGCCTGATCCAGCAGAAACGGCGCCAGCACGAACGGGATCAGCCACCAGGCGGTGCGGTTGCGGTCGTGCAGGCGGCGCACGGTCGTAGCCAGAACGGCAACCGCCAGCGGCGCCATGAGCAGGAAGAAGAGGCCGCCGACGACGGGATGGAGGTGTGCGCCGAGCAGGGTCAGGCACACGACGGCAGCCCAGCCCAGAGGCAGGACGATGAACACGCGCCAATAGCTCAAGCGCGTGGACCGTCCACGAAATGACAACAGTGACTTCAGCCGATCCATAACGCCCCCCAGCGCCGTTCGCCGCTACCTTAGTCCCGAAGCAGGTCGTTGATCGAGGTCTTCGAGCGGGTCTGGGCGTCGACCGTCTTGACGATGACCGCGCAGTAGAGGCTCGGGCCGCCGTTGGGATCGGGCAGGCTGCCCGGCACCACGACGCTGTAGGGCGGCACCTTGCCGACGTGGACCTGGCCGGTCTTGCGATCGACGATCTTGGTGGTCGCCGACAGGTAGACGCCCATCGACAGCACCGCGCCCTGGCCGACGACAACGCCCTCGACGACCTCGGAGCGAGCGCCGATGAAGCAGTCGTCCTCGATGATGGTCGGGTTGGCCTGCAGCGGCTCGAGCACGCCGCCGATGCCGACGCCGCCGCTCAGGTGCACGCGCTTGCCGATCTGGGCGCAGCTGCCGACCGTCACCCAGGTGTCGACCATCGTGCCTTCATCGACATAGCCGCCGATGTTCACGAACGAGGGCATCAGGATCACGTTCTTGGCCACATAGGCGCCGCGACGGACAATGGCGCCGGGGACGGCGCGGAAACCCGCCTCCTCGAACTGCGGCGCTTCCCAGCCGTCGAACTTGTTCGGCACCTTGTCCCACCAGGGACCGACGGCGCCGCCGAGCGTGCCGGCGCGCATGATCTGGTTGGGGTTCAGGCGGAACGACAGCAGCACCGCCTTCTTGGCCCACTGCCGGACGATCCACGCGTCGCCGACCTTCTCGGCCACGCGAACCTTGCCGGAGTCGAGCAGGGAGAGGGTCTCATCGACCGCCGTGCGGACGGGACCCTGGGTCGCGGCCGAAACGCCGTCGCGGGCTTCCCAGGCGGCTTCGATTTCCAGTTCGAGGTCGGCGAGGCTGACGGTGCTCATGCGGGGATTTCCCTTACTTTGGCGCCGGTCAGGAAGCCGGGCAGGTCGTTGGTGCGGTGGTGGACGAAGTCCGCGGTCGAGGCGGCGGCGTGAGCGCCGACCAGTACGGTGGTCATGCCCAGCAGGGCGGCCGGCGCGAGGTTCTTCTCGCTGTCCTCGAAGAAAGCCGAGCCGGCGGCGGCGACGCCGTGGCGAGCCATCATCTTCTCGAAGGTCACCGGCGAGGGCTTGGGAATGTAGTCGGCGGCCGAGATGTGGAAGACGTCCTCGAAGGCGTCGGCGATCTGCAGCCGCTCCAGCACCCGCTCGGCATGGGCGGCGGAGCCGTTGGTGAACACCAGCCGGCGGCCAGGCAGTGCATGTAGCGCCGCCGCCAGGTTGGCGTCGGGCGTCAGGCGGTCGAGCGAGACGTCGTGGACCTCGGTCAGGAAATCCTCGGGATCGAGCCCGTGGTTGTTGGCCATCAGTCCGGCCAGGGTCGTGCCGTGCTCGTGGTAGTAGGCCTTCTGGATCGCCCGGGCCTCGTCGCGCGGCAGGCCGGTCACCTTCTCCATGAAGTCGGTCATGCGCCCCTCGATCAGGGTCATGAACTCGGTCTCGAGCGGGTAGAGGGTGTTGTCGAGGTCGAACAGCCAGGTGTCGATGTGGGTGAGATCGGTCACGCCTGGATCAGCGTCCCGGCGCCGTGCTCGGTGAACAGCTCGACCAGCATCGCGTGCGGACGGCGACCGTCGAGGATGACGACCGCCTCGACCCCGGCGTCGATGGCCGCGATCGCGGTCTCGAGCTTGGGGATCATGCCGCCGTTGGCGACGCCGGTGCGGATCAGGTCGAACGCCTCGGCCACCGACATCTGCCGGATCAGCTCGCCGTTGGCGTCCTTCACCCCGGCGACGTCGGTCAGCAGCAGCATACGCTTGGCCTTCAGCGCCCCGGCCAGGGCGCCGGCCACGGTGTCGGCGTTGATGTTGTAGGTCTGGCCCGACTCCGACACGCCGATCGGCGCGATCACCGGGATGTAGTCCTTCTCGGAGTTGATCAGCACCTCGATCAGCTCGGCGTCGACCTTCTGCGGCTCGCCGACGAAGCCCAGGTCCACGACCTGTTCGATGTTGCTGTCCGGGTCCTTTTTGACCCGCTTGGCCTTGGTCACCGTGATCAGCCGGGCGTCCTTGCCCGAGAGGCCGACGCCGCGCACGTCTGCCTCGCGGCCGGCCAGGGTTATCCAGCTGGCGATTTCCTTGTTGATGGCGCCGGAGAGGACCATCTCGGCCACCTCCATGGTCGCCTCGTCGGTCACGCGCAGGCCGTCGATGAAGGTCGACTTCACGCCGGCGCGGTCGAGCATCCGCGAGATCTGCGGCCCGCCGCCGTGGACCACCACCGGGTGAAGGCCCATCAGCTTGAGCAGCACGGCGTCGGCGGCGAACAGCTTGGCCACCTCGTCCTCACCCATGGCGTGGCCGCCGTATTTGATCACCACCGTCTCGCGGTCGTAGATCTGGATGTAGGGCAGCGCCTCGGCCAGGGTCTTGGCGGTGGCCCAACCCGCTTCTTCGGACTTGGTGATCAAGGCTTTCAGACTCCGTCGCGGCGGCGCTGCGATAGCGGATGAGGGACGGCCTGTCACGTGGCGGGGCAAGGGCAGGAAGTCTCGTTTCCGGCTGCGGGCGCGACATTCGGCGGACAGCGGCCCTTCAACCCGGCGGGGCCCACGCCGGCGTAAGGCTTCGGCGTGCGCGCCATAGCGGGCGCGGGCGAGGCCCACGGAGAGGCCCCCGCTCGTGATCTCCCCTTGCCGGCATGGGCTGATACGCGCGTTTGGTAGATGTGCGAGACCCTTCACGCCGACAGTCTAGCGCCGCCCCGGATGAGGGGGACAAATCCGCGCCCATCCCCCCATTCGGGAGGGGCGGAATGTCTCGCGATGTCCCCATTTGTCTCGAGAGTATATGTCTCGAGAGTCTCGCTTTCGGAGCCCGCGCATGACCATCCTGACCACCACCTTCGCCAGCTTCGACGACGCGCCGATCGCGGTGCATGAGCTCGGCGAGGGACGGCCGACGCTGATGCTGCACGGCTTTATCGCCAACGCCGAGCTGAACTGGGTGCTGCCGGGCATAGCCGCCAAGGTCGCGGCGGCCGGACGGCGGGTGATCATGCCTGACTTGCGCGGCCACGGCGCCTCCGCCGCCCCGACCGACGCGGCGGCCTGGGGCCCCGACATCCTGGCGAAGGACCAGGAGGCGCTGATCGCCCACCTGGGTCTCACCGACTACGATCTCGTCGGCTACTCGCTCGGCGCGCGGACGGCGGTTCGGATGCTGGTTCGCGGCGCCCGACCAGGGCGCGTGACGCTGGGCGGCATGGGCGACAGCGGCATCATGCAGGCCGGCGCCCGAGCGGCGATGTTCGAGGACTCGATCCGTAACGGCGAGGCCGCCGCCGATCCTCGCGCCGGTAAGGTCATCCAGGCCCGCATCCGCCAGGGCGGCTTCAAGCCGGACGCGCTGCTCGGCGTGCTGGCCAGTTTCGTGCCGACGACCGAGGCGGACCTGGCGGCGCTAGACCTGCCGATCCTCGCCGTCTGCGGCGAGAACGACGCCGACAACGGCTCGCCCGAACGGCTGGCGGCGCTGCTGCCGCGAGGCGAGGCCGCCCGCGTCCCCGGCGACCACCTCAGCGCCGTCGGCGAGCCGGCCCTGGCCGAGGCGATCGTGCGGTTCCTGGAAGCGTAACCCCGGCTGTCGTCAGCGGTAGGGAAGCGCGAGCCGCCTGGCGCGTTCCAGATCGACCAGTCTGCTCAGCGCCTCGAAGAATTCTTCGACAGAGGCGATCTCGCCCGTCCGTCGGTAGTCGGCAAGACGGTCTCGCGCGACGGACCAGTCGTCCTCCTCGCGCAGGCCGGCGTGGAGAGCGCCTTCAGGGACACGCTGGTCCGAAGACTTTTCCGGATCACCCATAGGTTGAGATTTGCCCGCTCGCGAGCAGACGTCAAGCTCTACCTGAACGGGGGCTCGTCGAAGGCTCGCAGCTTGCGAGAGTGCAGGTTCGGCCCCTCCGCGCGGAGCAGGTCGATGGTCGCGATGCCGATCTGCAGGTGCTGGCTGATAGCCCGCTCGTAGAAGGCGTTGGCCTGCCCGGGCAGCTTGATCTCGCCGTGCAGCGGCTTGTCCGACACACAGAGCAGCGTCCCGTACGGCACCCGGAAGCGATAACCCTGGGCGGCGATGGTGGCGCTCTCCATGTCGATCGCCACCGCCCGACTCTGGTTGAAGCGCAGAGCCGAGGATGTGAAGCGCAGCTCCCAGTTCCGGTCGTCGGTGGTGACCACCGTGCCGGTGCGCAGGCGCCGCTTGAGGCTCTCGCCGCTCTCGCCGCTGACCAGCTTGGCCGCGTCGTAGAGGGCGCGCTGGACCTCGGCGATCGAGGGGATGGGGATGTCCGGCGGCAGGACCTCGTCCAGGACATGGTCGTCGCGCAGATAGGCGTGGGCCAGCACGTAGTCGCCGATCGTCTGGCTGCCGCGCAGGCCGCCGCAGTGGCCGATCATCAGCCAGGCTTCCGGCCGCATGACCGCCAGGTGATCGGTGATGGTCTTGGCGTTGGATGGGCCGACGCCGATGTTGACCAGGGTGATGCCCCGGCCGCCGGGCGCCATCAGGTGATAGGCCGGCATCTGGTGACGCCGCCACGGGCCGCTGGCCACGGCCATCTCCGGGTCCGGCGTGTCGGCGGTGACGACGATGTTCCCGGGCGCCGACAACGCCGTGTAGGGCGTCCCCGGCGTCTTCAGCTGCTCGCAGCCCCAGCGCACGAACTCGTCGACGTAGCGGTGGTAGTTGGTGAACAGGATGTACTGCTGAACGTGCTCGGCCGGGGCGCCGGTGTAGTGCTTCAGCCGCGCCAGCGAAAAGTCGGTGCGCAGACCGTCGAACAGCGCCAGCGGACGGTCGTCATCAAGGGCCGAGTCCCACAGGCCGTCCGCCAGTTCGTCGCCGATATGGGCCAGTTCCGTGGTCGGGAACCAGCGCGCGATCTCCGCCGCGCTGACGTCGGCCATGGCGATGTCGCCGCCGTCCAGCACGTAGGGGAACGGGATCTCCTGCATCGAGCGACCGACATCGAGTTCGACGCCGAAGTCCTGGATCAGCAGGGCCAGCTGCTCGACCAGATAGTCACGGAACATGGCCGGGCGGGTGACGGTGGTCGCGTAGCTGCCGGGCACGCCGATGCGGGCGTAGGCGCGGCTGATACGCGGATAACCGCTGTCGCCGCTCCAGTGCAGCCTAAGCTCGGGATAGGCGAAGGAGCCATCGATCCGCGCGTTGGGATCGGGTCGTGTTCCGTCTGTCAGGAAGGCTTTGAGGGCGGCCCGAAGGGCGGAGACGGATCGGTCGTATTCTTGGATAAGCCGTTCGACGATGACGGCTGCTTCTTTCTCATGGTTCATGGCTACTTATAGCGACCTGACGTGACCATGGCGAGACAGGCGTCTTGAAGGCGCGAGAACCGGGGCCACATAAGGGCTCATGAACAACACCGTCCGCACCTTCATGCTTCTGGCCGGCCTCACGGCCATCTTCGTGGTCGCCGGCTATCTGATCGGCGGGACCGCCGGCATAGTCATCGCCCTGGTCCTGGCCGGCGGCATGAACCTGTTCAGCTACTGGAACGCCGACAAGATCGTGCTGAAGATGTACGGCGCCATCGCCGTCGACGAGGCGCATCCCGATCCGCTGATCCGCAACTATGTGCTCGACACCCTGGAGCTGGCCGATCGCGCCGGCATGCCCCGGCCCAAGGTCTATGTGATCCAGACCGACCAGCCCAACGCCTTCGCCACCGGCCGCAATCCGGAGAACGCCGCCGTCGCCGCCACGGTCGGCCTGCTGCGCCTGCTCGACCGCCGCGAGATCCGCGGCGTGATGGCGCACGAGCTGGCCCACGTGAAGAACCGCGACACCCTGACGATGACGGTCACGGCGACCATCGCCGGCGCGATCTCGGCGCTGGCCAACATCGCCTTCTTCTTCGGCGGCGACCGCGACCGGCCGATGGGCATGATCGGGACCATCCTGATCGCGGTGCTGGCGCCCGTCGCCGCCGCGCTTGTGCAGATGGCGATCAGCCGCCGTCGCGAGTACGAGGCCGACCGCGAGGGCGCCGAGATCAGCGGTGATCCCCAAGCCCTGGCAGATGCCCTCAGCAAGATGGAGTCCTATGTCCATCGCGGCGCGGCCAACGAGACCGCCGAGCGCAATCCGGCCACCGGCCAGATGTTCATCATCAACCCGCTGGTCGGCCGCGGCGCCGACAACCTGTTCTCGACCCACCCCAACACCGCCAACCGCGTCGAGGCGCTGCGCGCCATGACCGGCGCCCGCCCGAGAACCAGCAGCGGCACGGCGGTGCCCCGGACGGCCGCCCGACGCCAGGGGCCGTGGAGCTAGGCCCGGCGGGTCAGTCCATGAGCTGCTGGGTGAAGAAGATGTACTCCATCGCCGTCACCATGGAGTTGGCTTCCGGGCCGACGTTGCCGCCATGCCCGCCGTCCGTGCTCTCGTAATAGAGATAGTCGTAGCCGTACGCCTTGAGCCGCGCGGCGGTCTTTCGGGCATGAACGGGGTGAACACGGTCGTCCGTGCTCGAGGTCTGGAGGAAGACCTTCGGGTAGGCCTTGCCCGGCCTGAGGTTGGAGTAGGGATCGTAGGCGGCGAGAACCGCTCGCTCTTCCGGCTTCGCCGGATCGCCGTATTCGCTGATCCAGGATGCGCCCATGCCGAACCGCGTGTAATTGAGCATGTCCAGCAGCGGCACCTGCGGGATGATCGCGTTGTACAGATCCGGCCGCTGGGTCAGGGCCACGCCCATCAGCAGGCCGCCGTTGGAATTGCCGATCGCGCCGAGGCGACGGGGCGAAGTGATCTTGCGAGCAATCAGATCCTTGGAGACCGCGAAGAAGTCGTCGTAGACGTTCTGACGCTTCGCCTTCACCCCCGCCTGATGCCAGGCTGGGCCATACTCGCCGCCACCCCGGATGTTGGCGATGACGAAGACGCCACCGTGCTCCATCCACAGCTTTCCGGCCACCGGCAGGTAGCCCGGCGACATTGAGAACTGGAAACCGCCATAGGCCGTAATGATCGTCGGGGCTGACCCGTCGTACCGGAGCGCCTTGGGCCGGACGACGAAGTAGGGAACCCTGGTCCCGTCCTTCGAGGTCGCGAAGAGCTGCTCGACCAGGTGAGTGCTTGCGTCGAAGCGCTCAGGAGCGGTTTTGAGCGTCTCCATCTTTCCGCTGGCGGCATCGACCAGCCAATGGGTGGCCGGAGTCAGGTAGTTGGTGACCGACGCGATCAGCCGGTCGTCCGCCAGAGAGGCGGTCGTGACCGTGATCGAGGCGTTGGTCGGCAGGTCCAGGTCTTTGCGCGCCCAGCCCTCGCGGCCGGGCGTGAACACCGTCGCCTTGCTGGTGACATCCTCCAGCAGCGACACCACCAGCGTGTTTCGGGTGTTGCTGACGCCTTCGATCGACTGGCGTGCGGTCGGCCGCAGGATCAGGGTGGCCCTGGCGTTGACGGGGTCAGCCTTGAGGTCAGCGAGGTCAAAGGCGGCGAGATCACCCTGCTTGAGACCCTGCTCGGCCCAGTCGGTATCGAGCTGGACGATCAGCTTCCCGGCTACGAGGCCGACGACGAGGCTCTTGCTCGGGAATGGCCAGCGCACCGGCCCCTTGTCCGTGAGATGGTGAAGCTCGAACTCCATGATGCTGGTCGCGCGCAGGGCCAGCGTCGCTTGGTGGATACCGTCCGGATCGCGCAGGACGAGGGCCATCGTCCTCACGTCCTGCGGCGTGCCGCGGAACACTTCCTTGGCCTCAGCCAGCGGCGTCCCCCGCTTCCAGCGTTTGATCACGAACGGATAGCCGGAAGGGGTCATGGTCCCCTCGCCCCAGTTCCGGGCGACGAGCAGGGTGTCCTTGTCCTCCCACGCCGCGACCTGAATGCCTTCGGGGAGAACGAAGCCGTCCTTTACGAAAGCCTTCGAAACGCTGTCGAATTCTCGTTGTATCGAGGCGTCCTTGCCGCCGTCCGACAGCGGAATCATGCAGTGTCGCTCGTCGGGCAACAGGCAGTTCCGACCTTGCGCGACCCAGTTGCGCCCCTCGGCCTTCCCCAGGGCGTCGAGGTCTAGAATGGTCTCCCAGACCGGCTGCGCGGTGCGATAGCTGGCCAGCGTCGTCCGCCGCCACACACCCTTGGGATTGTCCTGATCGCGCCAGAAGTTGTGGAGCTGGCCTCCCGTGAAGCTCACGCCCGGAATGCGGTCCTTGGCGCCGAGGATAGCCAGCGTTTCGCGGTACAGCCCTTCGTAGCGGGCGTCGCCCTTCAGCACTGCGAGCGACCGGGTATTTTCCGAGGCTGCCCAGGCCAGCGCCTGTTTGCCCTCGATCTCTTCCGCCCAAGCGTCGACCGCGGCCGGCGCCGGCGTTTGAGCGATGGCGACGCCGCCGGCCGCGAGGCCCAGGACGACGGTCAGAAGCAGAATGCGCAAGGGGCTCTATCCGGTCGGAGGGATCAAGAGCGCCATGCTCCCCCGCTGGACGACCCGATCGAAGCCGCCCGCGACGAAGCCCCGACTTGTCGCGGCGAAGCCCCCGTCGGCGCCGCGCGGCATGACCCTGCCAACATTCGGAATACCCCGACCGGCCCCACCCTCGCGCAAGCGCATGGACGGACGGACAAATCCCGGCGAAAGAGGCGTTGAAGCTTCCGTCGGGGATCCCGCATGAATCGTCTGTTCACCGCCTTCATCGTCGCCTCCATGGTGCTCGGGATCGGCGTCGGCTGGGTCTGCCACCTGACCCTCGATGCGGATCAGACCGCCTCGGCCGTCGGCTGGTTCAAGGTGGTGACCGACGTGTTCCTGCGGCTGATCAAGATGATCATCGCCCCGCTGGTGTTCTCGACCCTGGTCGCCGGCATCGCGCACATGGGCGACGCCGCCAGCGTCGGCCGGGTCGGGGCCAAGACCATGGGCTGGTTCATCACCGCCTCGGTGTTCTCGCTGCTGCTGGGCCTGGCCATGGTCCATCTGCTGCAGCCGGGCGTGGGCCTGACGCTGCCGGTGCCCGAAGCCTCGGCCGCCGCCGTCGACGCCTCCAAGCTGACGCTGCAGGAGTTCATCACCCACGTCTTCCCGTCGTCGATCTTCGACGCCATGGCCAAGAACGAGATCCTGCAGATCGTGGTGTTCTCGATCTTCGTCGGCGTCGCCGTGGCGGCGCTGGACGACAAGGCCCCGGCGATCCTGAACCTGGTCGAGCAGCTGGCCGCGATCATGCTGAAGGTGACCGGCTACGTGATGAAGCTGGCCCCGCTGGCGATCTTCGCCGCGCTCGCGGGCACGGTGACCAAGTACGGCATCGACATCCTCGGCATCTACGCCAAGTTCATCGGCGGCTTCTACATCTCGCTCGGCGTGCTCTGGGGCCTGCTGGCCCTGGCCGGGTTCATCATTGTCGGCCCGCGCATCCTCAAGCTGCTGGGCATGGTCCGCCAGCCGACGCTGCTGGCCTTCGCCACCGCCAGCTCGGAAGCCGCCTACCCGCGCACCCTGGAGCAGCTGGAGAAGTTCGGCGTCTCCAAGAAGGTCGCCTCGTTCGTGCTGCCGCTGGGCTACTCGTTCAATCTGGACGGGTCGATGATGTACTGCACCTTCGCCACCCTGTTCATCGCCCAGATCTACGGCGTCGACATGACCATCGGCCAGCAGATCACCATGCTGCTGCTGCTGATGGTGACCTCAAAGGGCATGGCTGGGGTGCCCCGCGCCTCGCTTGTGGTGATCGCCGCCACCCTCGCCTACTTCGACCTGCCCGAGGCGGGCATCGCCCTGATCCTGGCCGTCGACCATCTGCTCGACATGGGCCGCAGCGCCACCAACGTGGTCGGCAACTCCGTCGCCGCCGCCGTGGTCGCCAAGTGGGAGGGTCAGCTCGGCGAGGGGGAACCGGATGCCGTGGCCGCCTCCCGCTAGATAGTTTCCAAAAAGGACTTGCTTTCCCCGCACGGCGCCCATTCATCTTGGATCCGACTTTCCGATCCGGGGTGAACCGCCATGACCATCGAGAACGCCCCCGTCTTCGCCGAGCGCCAGAAGGGGACCCTGCCCGGCCTGCTCGGTCTGGAGTGGGAGACCGTCCAGCCCGGCCTGGTGCGCGGCAGCTTCGTCATCCAGCCGCACCACATGGCCCCCAACGGTTTCCTGCATGCCGCCAGCATCATCACCCTGGCCGACAGCGCCTGCGGCTACGGGTCGTTCACCTCGCTGCCCGAGGGCGCCAGCAACTTCACCACCATCGAGCTGAAGACCAACTTCATGGGCACGGCCCGCGAGGGCGTCGTCGCCGTCGAGGCGAAGATGGTCCACGGCGGCCGCACCACCCAGGTCTGGGATGCCGTCGTCACCCACCGCGACACCGGCAAGACCATGGCCCTGTTCCGCTGCACCCAGAGCGTTCTCTGGCCCAGGGCCTGACGCGTTTTCACGGCGTGGCAAACAGGCGCTTGCGAAATCGGGACCGCACCGCTAGGTTCCGCGCCTTCGCACTCAGGAGGTCCTTCGAGGCCTCCACACCCGGCGTTACGGAGAGGTGGCAGAGTGGTCGAATGTACCGCACTCGAAATGCGGCGTGCCTGGAAGGGCACCGTGGGTTCGAATCCCACCCTCTCCGCCACTTCCTTGAGCATCGCGACATAGCCGGCCCATCGCGGTGATCGGGCGGGAGACGGTTTCGTAAAGCCGTGGTATGCGCTCCTGGATGTTGAGGACGGCCCGGCACATGATCCGACGGTTCGGTTTCGTCAGCGCCCTGCTGCTGGCGCTGACGACCGTGACGCTGTCCGTCGAGGTTCAGGCCTGCGCGCCTGACCGGGACGCCGCCGCGTCCGCCGCCTTCACCGTCGCCGCCGATGCCGTTCAGGCCGATCCCTGCGCGTCCGACGAATGCCGCGACTGCGGCCTCTCCTGCACGCACGGCTGCTGCCACGCCTCGCATGTCGGCGTGGTCGAGATCACCGCGTCTCCGGTCGCGCCCGCCAGCTTCCGGTCGCCTGCGTCGTGGCCTGATGTTCTCGGGGCTCCGCTTGGCGCGCCCTCGGGTCTCGAGCGACCGCCCCGAGTCTGACGGGTCCGCGCGGTCGCTGAGCGACCGTTCCGACCTCCCTCCATGAATGAAGCGACCTCGCGCGCCGACGCCCTGCGTCCGCGCGGGTCATGACCTGGACATTCAGTCCGGCCTCCAGCCGCGAGCGCGGCGGGCCGACGAGGACCGAGATGAACATCGAGAGACATTGGCTGCTGACCGGCGTCGCCGTGGTCGCCGCCCTGGGCCTGGGCTTCGGCGCCGCCCGGCTGATTCCCGCCCCCGACGCCCCTGGCCACGCCGAGGAAGGGGGCCACGCTGAAGACGACGGCCACGAGGAGGGCCATGAAGGCGAGGCCGGCGAGGAGGGCTTCGTCGCCCTCGCCGCGACCGCCGCCGCTCAAGCCGGCGTCACCATCGTCACCGTCCAGCGTGGAGGCGGCGCCGAGCTGATGCTGCCCGGCCGGGTCGAGTTCGCGCCGGGAGCGGAGGCCGTCGTCGACGCGCCGCTCCCGGGCGCAGTGCTGCAGGTCCATGTCGGCCCCGGCAGTCCCGTCAGGGCCGGCTCGCCGCTGATCACCCTGCGCAGTCCCGAAGGCGCCGGGGCGCGGGCCACCGTGGACGCGGCCGCGGCCTCCGCCGACGCGGCCCGCGCCGCCGTCGGTCGCGACCGGGCGCTGTTCGAGCGCGGCTATGTCGCCCGCTCGCGGCTCGACATCACCGAGGCCGAGTCCCGTCGAACCGAGGCCGAGCTGCGCGCCGCGCGCGCGCGCCTGGCCGTCTACGGATCCCCAGGATCTGATGGCCGCGTGGTCGTGCGCAGCCCGATCGCCGGCGTGGTCACGCGCCTGGCCACCTCGCCCGGACAGGTGCTGCACGAGGAAGACCAGGAGGTCGCCGCCGTCTCCGACGCCGGCCGTGTCGAGCTGGTGTTCGACGCCCCGCCGGCGACGTCGGGACTTCTGCGTGTCGGCGATACCGTCAACGGCCGCACGGCTGACGGCCAGGCCGTCGCCGGGGTAGTCACCGCCATCGCCCCCGCCAACGCGGGCGGAACGGTCACCGTCCGCGCCCGACCGAGCGGCCCCATCCCACCGGCCGGCGCGGTGATCTCCGCCCGCCTCGCCGCGAGCCGGGGGACCGGCGCGCTCGTCGTCCCCAGCGAGGCCGTCCAGACAGTCGAGGGAACGCCGTCGATCTTCGTGGTCGAGGGCAAGGGCTTCCGGGTCCGCCCCGTCGTCACCGGCCGCACGGCAGAGGGCCGCATCGAGATCCTCGACGGGCTGACCGGGACCGAACGCATCGCCGGCGCCGGCGCCTTCCTGCTCAAGGCCGAACTGGCCAAGGGCGAAGCCGAGCACGGACACTGACCATGCTGGACAGGATCATCGACGCCTCGGTGCGTCTGCGCTGGCTGGTCGTGCTGCTGGCCGCCGTCCTCGCCGTCCTCGGCGCACGGGAGCTCATGAAGCTGCCGATCGACGCCGTTCCGGACATCACCAACCGCCAGGTGCAGATCACCACCGTCGCCCCGGCGCTGGGGCCGGAGGAGGTCGAGCGCCAGGTCACCTTCCCGCTGGAAACGGCGCTGGCCGGGCTACCCGGTCTGACCGAGACCCGTTCGCTGTCGCGGCACGGGTTCTCGCAGATCACGGCCGTCTTCACCGACCGCACCGACATCTATTTCGCCCGCAATCTGGTCGGCGAGCGCATCCAGGCTGCGCGCGAGGACCTGCCGGACGGGCTGACACCGTCCATGGGCCCGGTCGTGACCGGCCTGGGCGAGGTCTACATCTGGACCATCGAGTTCAAGGGTCGCCCGGCCCAGGCCGGCGCCCCCTACATCACGCCCGAAGGCGAGCGGCTGGTCACCGACGAGGAGAAGGCCACCTATCTGCGCACGGTCCAGGACTGGATCGTCGCCCCGCAGCTGAAGACCGTGCAAGGCGTCGCCGGCGTCGATGTGCTCGGCGGCTACGTGAAGGAGTACGCAGTCCATCCCGATCCCGCCCGTCTCGCCGCCTACGGGGTCGGGCTGGTGCAGCTCGTCGAGGCGCTCGAGCACGCCAACCGCATCGCCGGCGCCGGCTACGTCAACCGCGCCGGCGAAGCCTACATCGTCCGCGCCGACGCCCGGGTGAAGAGCTTGCAGGAGCTGGCCCAGACCCCGATCCTCAATCGCGGCGGCCAGGTCATCCGCGTCTCCGACGTCGCCAAGGTCGAGATCGGCCGCGCGCCCCGTCTCGGCTCGGCCAGCGCCAACGGCCGCGAGACCGTGGTCGGCACCGCCCTGATGCTTCAGGGCGAGAACTCCCGCGAGGTCGCCAAACGCGTCGGCGACCGGCTGCAGAAAATCGGCCCGAGCCTGCCGCCCGACATCATGATCCGGCCCGCGCTCGACCGCACCCGCCTGGTCGAGGCCACGATCCGCACCGTCGAGCACAACCTCGCCCTCGGCGCGGCGCTGGTCATCGCGGTGCTGTTCTTCGCGCTGGGCAACGTTCGGGCGGCGATCATCACCGCCCTGGTGATCCCGCTCAGCTTCCTGTTCGCCGCCTCGGCGATGAACCGGTTCGGGATCAGCGCCAACCTGCTCAGCCTGGGGGCGCTCGACTTCGGCCTGATCGTCGACGGCGCGGTGGTGGTGATCGAGAACACCCTGCGGCGGCTGGGGTTGAAACGTGAGGCCGAGGGCCGCGCCCTGACGGTGACCGAACGGCTGTCCGTCGCCGCCTCCTCCGCCCGCGAGATGGCCCGCCCCGCCGCCTTCGGCCAGGCGATCATCCTGCTGGTCTACGCCCCGCTGCTGATGTTCGAGGGCGTCGAGGGCAAGATGTTCGGGCCGATGGCCGCGACCGTGATGCTGGCCCTGCTCGGCGCCTTCATCCTCAGCTTCACCTTCGTGCCGGCGATGGCCGCGCTGTGGGTTCGGGAGCCGAAGGCGGATCACGAGGAGACGCGGGCGACCCGGGCCGCCAAGGCCCGCTACGCGCCGCTGCTACGCCGGGCGATCGAGCGGCCTCGCGCCGTGCTGGCCGCAGCCGGCGTGGCCTTGCTGGCCGGGACCGTCGCCTTCCTGATGCTGGGCCGGGAGTTCGCGCCCACGCTCGACGAGGGCGACCTGATGGTCCAGGCGCTTCGCGTCCCCTCGACCTCGCTGGAACAGAGCCAGGCCATGCAGTTCCGTGTCGAGCGGACGCTGAAGGCGATGCCGGAGGTCGATCTGGTGTTCACGCGAACCGGCACGGCGGAGGTCGCTTCCGACCCGATGCCGCCCTCGATCTCCGACACCTTCGTCATGCTCAAGCCGCGCAAGGAATGGCCGAACCCGGGCCTTCCCAAGACCGAGCTGGTCAAGCGCATGGAGACCGAGCTCGGTAAACTGCTGGGCAACGCCTACGAGTTCACTCAGCCGATCGAGATGCGCTTCAACGAACTGATCGCCGGGGTCCGCTCGGACGTGGCGGTGAAGGTCTACGGCGACGACTTCGCCGCCATGACCCGCACGGCCGAGGAGGTGGCCGGCATCCTGCGCCGCATCGACGGCGCCGCCGATGTCCGCGTCGAGCAGGTGTCCGGCCAGCCGACCATCACCGCCACCGTCGATCGCACGGTCGCCGCCGCCCAGGGCATCCACGCCAGCGACGCCGCCGACGCCCTGTCCATAGGCCTGGCCGGTCGCGAGGCCGGGCATGTGCTGGAAGGCGACCGCCGCTTCGACGTCGTCGTCCGTCTCGCCGACGAGCTGCGCAACGACCCCGCGGTTATGGCCCAGCTGCCGGTGATGCCGGAAGAGGCCGAGCCCGGCGCACCGACCGTGCCGCTCTCGGCCGTGGCCCGCTTCGACACCTCCGAGGGCCCCAACCAGATCAGCCGCGAGAACGGCAAGCGCCGCATCGTGGTCCAGGCCAACGTCCGCGGCCGTGATCTGGGCGGGTTCGTGAAAGAGGCCCAGGCGGCCATCGACGGCAAGGTCAAGCCGCCGGCGGGCGGATGGCTGGACTGGGGCGGGCAGTTCGAGAACCTCGAACGCGCCAGCGCCCGGCTGGCCCTGATCGTGCCGATCGTGTTCCTGACCATCGGCGGACTGCTGGTGCTGGCGCTGCGCTCGTTGAGGGACGCGGTGCTGGTCTTCGCCGGCGTGCCGCTGGCGCTGGTCGGTGGAGCTCTCGCCCTGCTGCTCAGGGGCATGCCGCTGTCGATCAGCGCCGCCGTCGGCTTCATCGCCGTGTCCGGCGTGGTCACCCTCAACGGGCTGGTGCTGATGCAGGCGATCCGTCAGCGACTCGATGACGGCCTGCCGCCGGCCGAGGCGGCGCTGGAGGGCGCGGTGAGCCGGCTGCGCGCGGTGCTGACCACCGCGCTGGTGGCGGTGCTGGGCTTCGTGCCGATGGCCTTCGCCTTCGGTCCCGGCGCCGAGGTGCAGAAGCCGTTGGCCACGGTGGTCATCGGCGGCCTGACCACCGCCACGCTGCTGACCCTGATCGTCCTGCCCGTCCTCGTCGCCTTGCCCTGGAGGTGGGCCGGCGCTCGACGGGCGTCCCCGGCCGACGAGGTGCGATAGGGGCTGCGGGCATCGCCACGGCCAGGTAACCTTGGGGGATGCGCATTGCTCTGTTCCAGCCTGCCATCCCCCAGAACGTCGGCGCCTGCATCCGGCTGTCGGCCTGTTTCGGGGTCGAGCTGCATGTGATCGAGCCCACGGGCTTCGCGTTCGACGATCGCGCCATGAAGCGGGCGGCGCTGGACTATGGGCCGTTGGCGCACATGACCCGGCATGCCGACTGGGACGCGTTCCAGCGGGACCGGGCGCCGGGGCGGATCGTGCTGTTCACGACCAAGGGCGCGACGCGGCTGGATGCGTTCGCCTTCGAGCCTGACGACGTGCTGCTGTTCGGCAGCGAGACGGCCGGCGCGCCGGACTTCGTCCATGCCGCCGCCGATGCGCGGGTGGTGATCCCGATCATGGCCGGGGCGCGGTCCGCCAACCTGTCGGTGAGCGCGGGGATCGGGCTGTTCGAGGGGCTGCGGCAGACCGGCGGCCTGCCCTCCAGCTAGCCGGCGCCGCCGCAACATTTTCGTTGCATTTTCAATGCTCCTTAAACCCGCGCCTGCGATCCTGTGCCTCGGAAACACCGGGACGGGCCATGGCAGAAGCCAACGTATTCGCGGCGATCGCGCTCGCACGCGCCAAGGACATGCCGGCGCGGCTTGGCTTCGGGCTGTTCATCGGCGCCGTCGGCTGGCTGCTGATCGGCGGCCTCGCCCCTCTGATCTGGTACGGCGTCATGGTCGTGGGCCAGATGATCGACAGCTGGATCAGCGCGCCGATGCGCCGCACGCCCGACGCGACCGTCAGCCGCTCCCGCCGGATCGCCTACACCGTCAGCATCTCGGCCAACGCCGCCATCTACTCCGCCCTGGCGGCGTTGGTGTTCTTCGAGGGCGGGACCGCCGGCAAGATCTTCGCCGTGCTGTCCTGCTGCGGCTCGATCATCAACACCGCCCTGCAGATGGAGCATACGCCACACGGGCTGGGACCGGTCTGGGCGCCGCACATCCTGTACCTGATCGGCCTGCCCATCACCGGCGCCCTGATCAGCCCCGAGGTCGATCTGCTGCCGATGTCGCTGGTCAGCCTCGGCGGCGCGGTGTTCATCCTGCACGGCTGGATCACCGTGAAACGGATCCGCGACAGCAACGGGCAGATGGCCCAGGCCGTGGCCATCGCCGACCGGGCCAACGCCGCCAAGTCCGATTTCCTGGCCACCATCAGCCACGAGATCCGCACGCCGATGAACGCCGTGGTCGCAGCCGGCAGTCTGCTGCGGCGGACCGACATGGACCGAGAGCAGGCCTCGCACGTCGACATGCTGGCCAACGCCTCCGAGGTGCTGCTGGGGCTGCTGAACGACGTCCTCGACCTGTCGCGGATCGAGTCCGGCAAGCTGGAGGTCTCGGTCGCGCCGTTCGACCTGACCGACAAGCTGGCGGCGGCGGTCGACCTGTGGCGAGCCAAGGCGCCGGAGACGGTGTCGGTGCGCTTCGAGCCCGAGGGGCTGCCGACGCGGATCCTGGCCGACCCGCTGCGGCTGCAGCAGATCGTCTCCAACCTGCTTTCCAACGCCACCAAGTTCACCGCCCGCGGCGAGATCGTCGTTCGCGGCGGCCAGATCGAAAGCCTCAGGGGCCCACGGCTCTGGATCGAGGTCCAGGACAGCGGCTGCGGCATGGACGCCGAGACCGCCGACCGCGTGTTCATGAGCTTCGAGCAGGGCAGTACCGGCGTCACCCGCGAACACGGCGGCACCGGCCTGGGCCTGGCCATCAGCCGCCGCCTGGCCGAACTGATGGGCGGCCGGCTGACGGTGCGCAGCGAAGCGGGCGAGGGCTCGGTGTTCCGGCTCGAATGCCCCCTGGTCCTGGCCGAGGCCGCGCCCGCGCAGGAGCCTGGGATCGATGACGATGTCCTTGCCGGCGGGACCGCTTCGGTGCTGCTGGCCGAGGATCATGTCGTCAACCAGCGCATCGTCCGGCTGATGCTCGAGCCGCTCGGCTTCGCGGTCACCACCGCCGCCAACGGCGCCGAGGCGGTCGAGATGGCCGGCCTGCAGACCTTCGACGTGATCCTGATGGACATGCAGATGCCGGTGATGGGCGGGATCGAGGCCACCGCCCGCATCCGCGCAGCCGGCCCCAACGCGGCGACGCCGATCCTGGCCCTGACCGCCAACGCCCTGGCCGAGCACCGGGCGCAGTGGACGGCCGTCGGCGTCGACACCTTCCTGACCAAGCCGATCGCGATGGAGATGCTGGTCGAGAACGTGGCGGCGGCGGTGTCACGGAACCGGCAGGCCCGCGCCAAGGCCGCGTAGGTCTCCGGCGTCCATTGCAGTCAAACTGTCACAAAACTCGTTCAGGAGAGGCCAGCCTTCCGCGCGCGACCATCGCGCCTTGACCGGAGACTCCCCCCGATGCGTACGCTCCTCACCCTCGCGGCTTCCGCCGCTGTCCTGATGGTCGCCGCCTGCGGCGACAGCGGCGACAAGGCTCCGGCCGCCAAGTCCGGCGGCGCGACCAGCGGCGGACAGCGTTCCGCGCCCTGGGCCGCCGGCTCCTCGACCGTGTTCCCGTTCGCCTCGCGCGTGGCTGAGAACACCTCGCGCACCAGCGGCGGCGCGGCGGCCAAGATCGAATCGCTCGGCACCGGCGGCGGCATCAAGCTGTTCTGCGGCGGCGCCGGCCCGGCCTTCCCGGACATCGCCAACGCCTCGCGTCCGATGAAGAAGTCCGAGTTCGAGCAGTGCGCCGCCAACGGCGTCACCGACATCATCGAGCTCAAGGTCGGCTATGACGGCGTTGTCGTGGCCACCGCCAAGAGCGGCGCCGACTTCGACCTGTCGCTGGAAAACCTCTACCGCGCCCTCGCCGCCGACCTGCCCAGCGGCTCTGGCTTCGCCGCCAACACCGCCGCCCGGTGGAGCGACGTCGCCGCCGGCCTGCCCGCCACCCGTATCCAGGTCTACGGCCCGCCGCCGACCTCGGGCACCCGTGACGCCTTCGTCGAGCTGGCGATGGACGCCGGCGCCGCCAAGATCCCGGCGCTCAAGGCGCTCAAGGACAGCAACGAAGACGAGTTCAAGAAGCGCGCGGGCACCATCCGCACCGGCGCCTGGATCGACGCGGGGGAGAACGATAACGCCATCGTCGGCACCCTGACCAAGACCCCGGGCGCCGTCGGCGTGTTCGGCTACTCGTTCCTCGACAACAGCCGCGACCAGGTGAAGGCCGTGTCGATCGGCGGCGTGCAGCCGTCCATCGCCACCATCGCCGACGGCTCCTACCCGCTGTCGCGTTCGCTGTTCATCTACGTCAAGAAGTCCAACCTCGACGTGACCCCGGGCCTCAAGGCCTTCGTCACCGACTTCATCTCCGACGCGGCCAGCGGCCGGGGCGGCTATCTGCAGGATCGCGGCCTGATCGCCCTGACCGAGCCGGAGCGCGCGGCCCAGAAGAAGACCCTCGCCGACCTGACCGCGATGACGGCCCCGACGAAGTAGGTCTTCAGGACCAAAGCTTAAAACGGTGCGGCCCGCCTCCAGACCGGAGGCGGGCCGTTTCCGTTCCGACCTGGCCGGTCAGCTCTTCAACCAGGCCAGGATGTCGGGGTTGATCACATCGGCATGGCTCGCGGGCATGCCGTGCGGATAGCCTTCGTAGACCTTCAGCGTGCCCTGCTTGAGCAGCTTGGCGGTCTTGGGCGCCGAGGCGACCAGCGGCACGATCTGATCGTCGTCGCCGTGCAGGACCAGCACCGGGATGTCGATCTTCTTGAGGTCCTCGGTGAAGTCGGTTTCCGAGAAGGCCTTGATGCAGTCGTAGTGGGCCTTGAGCCCGCCGGACATGCCCTGAAGCCACCACTTCTCCTGCAGGCCCTTGTTCTCGGGCGCGCCGGGACGGTTGGCGCCGTAGAAGGGAACCGGGAACTGGCGATAGGTGCCCGAGCGGTCGGCCAGGACGTTGGCGCGGATGCCGTCGAAGACCTCGATCGGCAGGCCCTCGGGGTTGGCGGCGGTCTTCAGCATCAACGGCGGGACCGCGTTCAGCAGCACCGCGCGGGCGGCGCGCTTGGTCCCGTGACGGCCGAGGTAGCGGGCGACCTCGCCGCCGCCGGTCGAGTGGCCCATGTGGATGGCGTCCTTGAGGTCGAGATGCTCCACCAGCGCCAGCAGGTCGTCGGCGTAGGTGTCCATGTCGTTGCCGTCCCAGGTCTGGGTCGAGCGGCCGTGACCGCGGCGGTCGTGGGCGATGACGCGATAGCCCTTGGAGCCGAAGAACATCATCTGGGCGTCCCAGTCGTCGGCGGTCAGCGGCCAGCCGTGGCTGAACACGATCGGCTGACCCTTGCCCCAGTCCTTGTAGTAGATCTGCGCGCCGTCCTTGGCCGTGATGTAAGGCATGGTCGAATCTCCGTGGCTGGGGGTGTGGGCGGCCGCCTGGGCGACCATCGGCAGAGTCGTGGCGAGGACGAGACCGGCGCCGCCGAGCATGACATCCCGGCGGGAGGCGCCGTCTGCGTCGGTGGTGTTGCTGGTCATGGCGAGCCCCTGTCCGTGTCCGTTTGTAGGGACACAATGCGCCGGACCAATGACGCACGACATTCTACGGAGGGCGCAAGCGTCTAGCGCCTGCGGCCTAGCGGCTCATACCTCGGTATAGGCGCGGCTCAGCCTTGGTCCGGGATCGGCAGGGTGAAGGCGAACACCGCTCCGCCCCCTTCGCCCGAGTGCGCCTGGATGCGGCCGCCATGCGCCTCGACGATCGATTTGCAGATCGACAGCCCCATGCCCATCCCGGTCGCCTTGGTGGTGAAGAAGGCGTTGAACAGCCGGTCGGCGTCGTCCGCCGCGATGCCGGGACCGGTGTCGGCCACCTCGATCAGCACGGCATCGCCCTCGCGCCGGGCGATCAGGGTCAGGTCGCGCGCGGCGCCGGCCTGCTGCGCCATCGCCTGGACGGCGTTGACGGCGAGGTTGATGACCAGCTGCTGGATCTGGACGCGGTCGGCCTTCACCGCCGGCAGATCGGTCGGCAGCGCCAGGTGCAGCTTCACGTCGTGCGAGACCAGCTCTCGCCGCACCAGCAGCATGGCGTCGTCGATCAGCGTCGCCAGGTCGAGCAGCTCCGGCTCCGGGGCGGTCTTGGTCGCCATGGCGCGGATGCGGCTGATGATGTCGGAGGCGCGCTGGCCCTCGCCGATCATCCGGTCGATAGCGGCCCTGGCCTCGCCGAGGTCCGGCTCCGGCCGATTGAGCCAGCGCAAGCTGGCCTCGCCGTTGGTGACGATGGCGGCCAGGGGCTGATTGACCTCGTGGGCGATGGAGGCGGTCAGTTCGCCGAGGGTCGAAACGCGGGCGGCATGCGCCAGTTCGGCCTGCACCCTGTGCAGCGCGTCCTGCGCCTTGAGCCGGTCGGTGATGTCGACGATGCCGACCAGGATCGTGCCCTTGGCCACGCTCTCGCGCGGGAAGCAGCAGGTGAACAGGCCATCGAACTCGCTGCCGTCCAGCCGCCGGAACTTGGCCTCCGCCTCGTAGTGCGGCCGGTGATCGAGCACGGCGAGGATGCTCTCGGCGAACACGGCCTCGCTGCTGCGCGACCAGAACGGCTCGACCGAGCCTAGGAAGCTCTCACGCGTGCCGCCGAAGAGCTGAAGCGTCTTCTCGTTGACGTCGACGGTGCGGCTGAGCGTCATCATCCGCCGGACCAGCCCCGGCGTCCGCGCCAGATGTCCGGCGAAGTCGGTGACGCCGTCCGCCCGGAGCTGCTGCAGCATCATGCCGACGCGGCTGAAGTCGACTTCCCAGAAGGCCACGGCCATGGCCTGGAAGACGTTGCGGTAGCGGAACTCGCTGCGGCGCAGGGCGTCGACCTGACGGGCGACGTCGGAGACCAGGACGTAGAAGCCCTCGAACCCGTTCGCACCCATGCGCGGCACATAGCGGATGTCAGCGTCGCGCAGGTCGCCGTCTCGGTGCGGCACCTGGGCATCGAACTCGACCCGCTCGCCCAGGGCGACCCGGTCGAGGAACGGCTTGCGCTTCTCGTAGTGCTCGGCCCCGATGAAGTCGCTCATGTGCTTGCCGACCAGATCGGCGGGCAGGCGGCCGTACCAGTTCTCGTGGAAGGCGTTGGCGAAACGACAGACGTGGTCGGGGTCATAGTAGGAGATCAGGGCGGGGATCGCGTCGGTGACGGCGCGCAGTTCGGCGGCGCCTTCGGGCGTGAATGCCGCCAGTGTCCCTGAAGCCTGCCCTGTCATCCGATCCCCCGCCTTGCCTTTATTGACGAGGCCGGGTGTCTGGTCCAGCAATCCCCCCATGAGCACGCCCATCGTCCATGTCATCGACGACGACCCGTCCCTGCGAACGGCGCTCGACAGCCTGTTCCGCTCGGTCGGACTGGAGACACGGCTGTTCGGCTCGGCGCCGGAGTTCCTGCAGTCGGGCCAGACTGGGGCGGCCGGCTGCCTGGTTCTGGACGTGCGGCTGCCGGGCCTCAGCGGTCTCGATTTCCAGGCCCAGCTAGCGAGCGCCAACATCCACATGCCGGTGGTGCTGATGACCGGCCACGGCGACATCCCGATGTCCGTGCGCGGCATGAAGGCCGGGGCCGTGGACTTCCTGACCAAGCCGTTCCGCGACCAGGACATGCTCGACGCGGTGACCGTGGCCATCGAGCGCGACCGCGCCACCCGCGCCGAAAACAGCGGCCTGGAAGGCCTTCGCGCCCTGCACGCCGAGCTCAGTCCGCGTGAGAAGCAGGTCATGGCGCTGGTCGCCACCGGCCTGATGAACAAGCAGATCGCCTTCGAACTGGGCCTCAGCGAAATCACCGTGAAGATTCATCGCGGCGCGGCGATGCGGAAGATGAACGCCAAATCGCTGGCCGACCTGGTGAAGATGGCCGAAGCGCTGAAGCTGACGCCCTCCCCTGCGGCGGGTTGACGCTAAACCTCTGTATGATTTCAAGGCGCCGGCAAATCGGGCAAACCGGTTTCAACGGTGACGATTTCAGATCGCCGGATCGCGCCAAGGATTCCCATTGTCCGTTTCCCCGCTCATCAGCGTCGTCGATGACGATGCGTCGGTTCGCGTCTCCCTCGAGGGACTGATCCGGTCGCTCGGCTATCGGGTGGCGAGCTTCGACTGCGCCTCGGCCTTCCTGGCGTCCGAGACGCGGGGCGAGACCGCCTGCGTGATCAGCGACGTGCAGATGCCGGGCATGACCGGGTTCGAATTGGCCCAGACCCTGCGCGCCGAAGCCGCCACGCCGCCGGTGATCCTGATGAGCGCCTTCGCCGACGAGGGCGCGAGGGCCAGGGCCGACCAGGCCGGGGCGGTCTGTTTCCTGAAGAAGCCGTTCAGCGGCGACAGCCTGATCGGCTGCATCGAGCGCGCGCTCGCGGCCTAGGGCGCGGCGGCGCGGCCGGGCTCGTTCGCCGGGATCAGCACCTCGACCAGGCGCCGGTGCAAGTCGGCGGGCGCGACCGGCTTGTGCAGCAGCGCCACCCCGGTGGCCCGGGCCTCGCGCAGTCGTTCCGGCGCCGTGTCGCCAGTGACCAGCAGCGCCGGCAGCGGCCACCCGACGGCCGCGCGCAGGGCGATGATCGCCTCGGCCCCGGTCTCCGCGCCGCGCAGGCGGTAGTCGCTGATCACCAGACCCGGCGGCCGGGTCCTGGCCAGAGCCAGGGCGGCCTCGATCGATTCCACCGCGTCGCACTCAAAGCCCCAGTCGGTGAGCAGTCCGACCATCCCCATCCGCACCGCGTCGTCGTCGTCGATGACCAGCACCCGCGTCCTCGGGAACACCCTGCCCTCGCCGGCTCCGGACGCCGGCCGTTCGAGCGCTGCCGGCGGCGCGTCCGAGACCGGCACGGTCAGCCGGAACACGCTGCCGCGCTCGGGCTCGGAGGACAGCGACAGGCGGTGTCCCAACGTGCGGGCGAGGCCGAACGCGATCGAGAGCCCCAGCCCCAGCCCGTTGCGACGGTCGCGCTCGGCGTTGCCGAGCTGGTGGAACTCGCGGAACACGTCGGCCTGATGGTCTTGGGCGATGCCGATGCCGGTGTCCCAGACCTCGATCACCGCCTCGCCGCCCCGTCGGCGACAGCCGACCAGCACCCCGCCCCGGTGGGTGTAGCGGATGGCGTTGGAAACAAAGTTGCGCAGGATCAGGTCGACCAGCGCCGGGTCCGACCAGACCACGACGTCGGTCTCGCGCGAGCGGTAGGTGATGCTTTTGGCGTCCGCCTGCGGGGCCAGTTCGTTCTCGATCTTGTTGAGCAGCGGCTGCAGGGCGAAGGCCTTGCGCTGCGGCTCGACCACGCCGGCCTCGATACGGGAGAAGTCGAGCAGGGTGTTCAGCATCTCCGCCGAGGCTTCCGAGGCCTTGCGCGCGCTGGACAGCACCTGGCGCTGGGCCAGCGAGAGCGGTCCCCGGCCGAGAACCTCGAGGAACAGGCCCAGGGCGTGGACCGGCTGGCGCAGGTCATGGCTGGCGGCGGCGAGGAACTTGGACTTTGCCGTGTTGGCGGCGGCAGCCTCGCGCTGGGCGCCCCGGGCGTTCTCGACCTCGACGCCGAGTTTCTCGACAAGGGCCTGGTTCTGGAACCGCAGTTCGATCGCCGAATGGGCGGCGCGGCCCATGACCCCAGCCTGGGTGTAGAGACCGACGACGTAGATCACGCAGCCCACCGCAAGCACATAGTGCCCGGGCGTGGCCCCGATCAGCGTCTGCGCCGCCAGGGGTAGAAGAAGGCAGGCCAGAAAGGTGAGATAGGCTTGCCGGACCGGCGCCATCACCGCCATCGAGCTGCTGAGGACGCCGGCCAGGATGGCGATGACGAGAACGTCGTCGGCGGGATCCGGCGTCGGTGGAACCGCCCAGCTCAGCAGTCCCCAGGCAAAACCGGACAAGGCGCTGGCGACGATGGCCTCACGCGTCTGCGCGCGAAGCTCCGCGAAGGTGGTCCGTCGGCCCAGATAGTAGCGGGCGCGCAGGATGCCGGTGAGGCGCATGACCAGCACGAAGGCGCCCCAGGCGAACAGCTGGGGCATCGCCGTGAATCCGGAGAAGGCGCCAAAGGTCACGATGAGGAAGGAGATCAGCACGAAGGCCGCGGGGATCGAGCCGGCCGCATTGGCCCACATCATGCGCATGCGCTCGACAAGGATGCGCTGCTCCATGATCGTCGCCGCGTCGTCGGCCGCGACCGTCATCCGACCAGGCCCCGCTGGCGGGCCGCGAAGGCCGCTTCCGACCGGCTGGAGACATGCAGGTGGCGCAGCACCGACTGGACGTGGCCCCGCACGGTGAACTCCGACAGCTCGAGCCGGCGGGCGATGACCTTGTTCGACAACCCCTGGCACAGCAGATCGAGCACCTCGCACTGGCGCGGGGTCAGTCTGGCGTCTTCCGGCGTGGCGGTCTCGTCCGGCTGCGGTTCGATGGCCTCGCCGACGCCGTAGAGCGCCTGGCGGACCACGGCGACGATGCGGTCGGCGGTCTCGGCCTTGGACACGAACGCCGCGGCGCCGCGGCCCAGCGCCAGGCGCACGGTCTCCGGCCCGTGGTTGGCCGACAGCATCACCACCGGCACGCCCGGCCAGCGGCTCTTGATCAGGGTCAGGCCTTCGAGGCCGCTCAGCCCTTCCAGCTGGATGTCGAGCAGCACCAGCGCCGGCGGCTCGGGCGCGGCCTTGAAGCCGTCCTCGATCGAGGCGGCCTCCAGCACCTGCAATCCGGGCAGACTGCCGTCGAGGACCAGCGCCAGTCCTGAGCGGAACAGGGCATGATCGTCGATCAGCAGGACGCGTAACGGCGGCATGACCAAGACAAGCCTCCGGTCCCTTGCCAGGGCAAGCGCTTTCAGCGGTTACCAGTCAGTATTGACTGGTCGCTGTCGATCTCCTGCGTCAGGCCGCGATGGCCGGTTTCCGCCTGGGGTTGGAGAACTCCATGACCTTGTCGTCGACAGCCCCGAACTTCAGGGTGACGATGTCGAGGGCGTAGTTCTGGTACAGCTTCCAGGGCGTCTTCGAGCCCTGCTTGGGGAAGGCGCCGATCGAGCGCTGGACGTAGCCCGAGGAGAAGTCCAGCCAGGGCTCCTCGGCCATGTCGGGGTCGGTATTACGCGGCGTCGCCTGACGCACGCCGATGCGGTCCATGTGGTTCAGCAGCCGGGTCAGGTACTCGCACGTCAGGTCGCACTTCAGCGTCCAGGACGCGTTGGTGTAGCCGAACGACGAGGCCATGTTCGGGATGTCGCTGTACATCATGCCCTTGTAGGTCATGGTCTTCGACGGATCGATCTTCACCCCGTCGACCGTGAACTCCAGGCCGTTGAGCACCTGCAGGTTCAGGCCGGTGGCGGTGACCACCACGTCGGCGTCTAGGGTCGCGCCCGACGTCAGCTTCAGGCCGGTCGGGGTGAAGGTCTCGATCTGGTCGGTCGCCACCGAGGCGCGGCCGTCCTTGATCGACTGGAACAGGTCGCTGTCCGGCACCAGGCAAAGGCGCTGGTCCCAGGGATTGTAGCGCGGCGTGAAGTGGGCGACGTCGTAGTCGGGGCCGAGCTGCTCACGGACCAGCCCGATCAGCCGCTCCTTGGTCTTCGCCGGGTTCTTGCGCGCCATGCGGTAGAACAGCATGCCCAGCAGGACGTTCTTCCAGCGCGTGATCCGATAGGCGGTCATGGCCGGCAGCTTGGCGCGCAGCCAGTTGGCGGCGCCGTCCTCGGCCGGCCGCGAAACCACATAGGTCGGCGACCGCTGCAGCATGGTGACATGGGCGGCGGTCTTGGCCATCTCCGGCACCAGTGTCACCGCCGTCGCGCCGCTGCCGATCACGACGACCTTCTTGCCACTGTAGTCTAGGTCCTCAGGCCACTTCTGCGGATGGACGATGCGGCCCTTGAAGTCGGCGGTCCCGGCGAAGTCGGGCGTGTAGCCGGCCTCGTACTTGTAGTAGCCGCCGCACAGGAACAGGAAGTTGCAGGTGAAGCTGCGGGTCTCGCCGCCGCTGACCGTCTCGACGGTCCAGGCCGCGTCCTGCGTGGACCAGGACGCGCTCTTCACGTGGTGGCCGAAGCGGATGTGGCGGTCGATGCCGTACTCGCTGGCGGTCTCCTTGACGTAGCGCAGGATCGAGGGGCCGTCGGCAATGGCCTTGGCCTCTCGCCACGGCTTGAAGGCGTAGCCGAGCGTGTACATGTCGGAGTCGGAGCGGATGCCCGGATAGCGGAACAGATCCCAGGTGCCGCCGATCGTGTCGCGGCCTTCCAGGATCACGTAGGACTTGCCCGGAGACTTGTCCTGCAGGTGATAGCCGGCGCCGATGCCCGACAGGCCCGCGCCCACGATCACAACGTCGAAATGCTCCGCCGTCCCCGTCTTCGTCATCCCGTCATCTCCCGCCCGATTTTATGTTTACAGCGATCATGTACCGAAAGATCGATTTTGAACAGCCGTTTGGACGTTACGTCACCCTGAGGCGATGACGGTTGTCGCGGAGGTGCCGGCGCCCTAACCAGATCGGGAGGGCCAGCGCCCGCGTGGGAGAAGCTTCTGATGGCCGGTTTCGAGACCTGGAAGACCATCGACATCGCCGGTGACGAAGGCGAACTCGTCATTCGTTGCCGCGCCGGCGTACCGCCACCCATGAAGCGCGAGAAGCTTCCGCACCTGATCATGGTCGGCTGGGCCTACGAGGACACGGCCAAGACAGGCATGCCGCCGGCCGATGAGCTGCGGCAGATGGAGACGCTCGAGGCCGCCGTGGACAAGGCCCTGGACGCGGCCGGCGCCGGCATCCTGGTGGCGAGCGTCACCGGTCAAGGAGCGCGCGAGTGGCGCTACTACACCGCCGATCCGGACGCTTTCATGGACGCGCTCAACGAGGCGCTCGACGACCAACCGGAATACCCGCTCGACTTCAAAGCGTTCGAGGACCCGGAGTGGGGCGCGCTGCTCGAACTCCTCGAGGACTAGGTCGGCGCCAGGGTCTTCGGCGCCTCGATGCGGCGGAAGAAGGCCTCGAACACTCCGAACAGGCCGAAGGCGATCAGCCCGGCCGCGATGGCGCCCAGGATCAGCGAGCCGTAGGGCTGGGCTTCCAGCGTCTGCAACGCGTCGCCCCAGCTCCGCGCCTCCGATGATCGCGCCTCGATCCCCGCCCGCATCAGGAAGACGCCCGCCGGCAGGGTGGCGAGACCGCGACCGATATAGCCGACGCGGGCGAGCGGCACCGCCCAGCGGCACAGCGCCTCCGAACAGTCGAGCCTCTTGGAGAAGTCCTGCACCGCGCCCTGGATCAGGTTGCCGATGCCGACGCCGATCAGGGCGAGGCCGACCGCGATCATGATCCAGTCACCGTGCGGCAGGGCCAGCACCTCGGCCGCGAAGGTCTTCGCCGAGTCGCTTTCGTCGGCTTCGCCGATGTCCTCGAAGCCATCGAGCAGTTCCAGGGTCGAGAACGCCAGGGCGCCGTAGGCGATGCCGCTGACCGCCTGGCCAACCCTGACCGCCAGACCCTTGGCGTCAGCGCCGTGGTTGTCGGCGTCGAACACGGCCTGAAGGAAGCGCCAGACCGAGAAGGCGATCAGGCAGCCGGCGACGCCGGTGATCAGCACCAACCCGAGCGGCCACTGGGCCCAGGCCTCGATTGCCCCACCCGTCCCGGCGGCGCGCGGCGTCAAATCCAGGGCCGCGAGCAAAGCGATGGCGCCGACGCTCAGATAGACGAGACCTCGCGCTCCGTATCCGAAGCGCGAGGTCGTTTCGAGCGCCTTGCGTGCTCTCTTGGGGAGCCGCGCCGCCAATCGTCAGCGGTACTTTTTGTATTGGTTGTAGGCGAGGCCGCCGGCGGCGATCGCCGCTCCACGGGCGCGCTTGTTGAACAGCAGGGTCAGACCGACGCCGACGCCGAGCAGGATCAGCGCGGGCGGGATCGGCTTCTCGCGAACCCGGGTGGCGACGGCGCCGGCGGCTTGCCGAGCGGTGTCGGTCAGCTCACGGCCACGGGCCTGGACCTCTGGCGCGCGCGTCCGGAAGGTGTCCCGGATTGCGTCGATGATGCCGTCAATCCCGCCGCGGCGGGTGTCGGGGAAGGTGTAGGGCGTATCGAAACCGCTCATGGCAAATCTCCTCTTCGGGGGAGTAACGTCGCGGGCCGAGGATTGATCCCCCGCAACCGCGCACGAGCCGGAATGTTCTAGGTCCATGAACAACGACGTCATCGCCGCCCTGGAAACCGAGATGGCCCGCGCCGTCGCGGACGAGGATTTCGAGATCGCCGCCGCCCTGCGCGACCGCATCGCGGCGATGCGGGAAGGTCCCTCGACCGGGTCGATGCTGCGGCGACAGGAGCCGGGCAAGATGGGGCTGGGCACGGACCAGCAGGCCTACATTCCTCCCGAGGGTTGGGTGAAGCCCAGGCGCCCCGATCCGATGACCAAGGGCCACAAGCCCGGCGGGCGGCGCTCGACCTAGCGAGTCTTAGCGGCGGCAGGCGTCGTCGAGCCCTTCACGGGCGCGCCCTTGTTGCGGCTCTGGGCCATGATCGTCCCGCAGTCGGCGTCCTTGGCCAGGCCGGGCTCGACGAAGGCGAAGATGGCGGCGATCGGGTTGATCAGCGCGCCCAGCGCCAGGCCGATGCCGCCTTGGGCGATGGCGTTGCCGGTCTCCAGGTCGATCGCGGGCTTGGTCAGCGGGCCATCGATGTTGATCGGCACGAACAGGCGCAGCAGGCGCGGCTTCTTCGAGTCGCCCTCGATACGCAGGTTCAGCCGCTCGTTCCGCAGGTCGATGCTGCCCGAACCGGTGACGAGGACGACATCGGTGTCGGCGATGATGCGCGTCGATTTGGCGATGCCCTTGGTGACCTTGAAGTCGGCCACGGCGCAACGCAGCGGCGTCTGGCGCGGATCTTCCGACAGCAACAACAGCAGGCCCTTGGAGATGTTCACGCCGAGCAGTTCGGCGAACGCTTGCCGCACCTCGCCGCGCGGGACCACGAAGGTGATCGTGCCGTCGGCACTGGCCATCGCCTTCCGCACCGAGTTGCCGTAGCCGGTCAGCTTGGCGCGTCCGGCCATCTGCCCTTCGATCACGGGCTGGCCGCCGAAACGCTGGGTAATCCAGTCCTCGAGCCGGCCGTTGGTCAGGCGCAGATCGACGTCGGTGCGCGGGATGCTGCCGCTGGCGTCGAGCTTGGCCTTGCCGCTCAGGGTGCCCCGCGAGAAGGTCAGGGAGACCGGATCAGCGGTCAACACGCCATCCTTCAGCGCCAGATCGAGCGCGACCTTGCTGAGCGGCAGGTTGGGCGCGTTCACGGTCTCGGCCCGGTACTTCACCTTGGCGTCCATGGCGCGGATACGTTCGACCTGCAGGGTCGAGTCCGGGAAGATCCGCCGTTCCGCCGCCAGCTTGCCGCCGATCGCCGCCTGCTGCGCCGACACGACCTCGCCCTTGCCACGCTTGGGCGCGCCGCCGAAGATCGAGGCCAGGTCGTCGAAGTCTAGGCGGCGCGAGCGCAGGTCGGCGGTGAGGAACGGCTTGTCGCCCCGCGTCTCGACGCTGAGGTTGCCGCTGATGTCACTGTCGCCGATACGGCCGCTGGCCTTCTCGAACTCCCACCGCGTGCGCACACGGGTCAGGTCGCCGGACACCCTGTAGGGCGGGGTGTTGGGCAGGGCCAGGCCGGTCAGGCCGTAGAGATCGTTGAGGTCGGCCCCGGTGATGGTCAGCTTCGTCGTGAACCGGCCGAGGTCGAAGGGCCGGGTGATCTGGCCCTTGGCGAGGATGCGGGTGGCGCCGGCGCGCACGTCGGCGTCGAACGGATAGGGCCGTGAGGGCGAGACATTGAGCAGCGGGGCGCCGGTGACCGCGGCGATGAAGCGCTCGCCGTTCAGCCGCCCCTCGCCGCGCAGGGCGAACACGCCGCGATCGGCGCCCTCGGCCTTCTCGTCGGTGTAGATGGTGCCGCTGAAGGTGGTCTTGCGGACGGCGTCGTTCAGCTCAAGCTTGCCCTCGTCGATGATGAACCGGCGGATGGCCGGCAGCTTCATGCCGCCCTTGCCGCCGCTGTTGCCGAACTTCCAGTTCGAGCGCTCGTCGGCCAGGCGCATCAGCTTCACGTCGGGCTTGCGGATCTCGAGATAGGGCATCACCACGCGGCCGAGCAGCAACGGCGGCAGTTCGATCTGGAAGGCCACCCGATCGACCGTCGCCATGTCGCCCTTGGCCCAGCTCGGCTGGCTGACGCGAATGCCGTGCACCTCGACCTTCGGCTTCAGCGACCAAGGGTGGACGTCGAGATCACCGGTTATGGCGACCGTGCGGTTCAGGCGCGCCGAGGCGATCGACGACACCGGTCCGCGCAGCCAGTTCCAGTCGAAGATGACGAGGAAGAAAACCACCAGGGCGAACAGCAGCAGCGCCGTGATCAGGCCCCAGCGACGGCGTGGCGGAGCCGCGTTCCAGCGCTCCCGCGTGCGGGTCAGGTAGGCGCGGATGTCGGACGGCTGGAAGGACGGCAACTGTCGCTCGCTTCGGCTGGACCCCGGCGGTTAAGCGCGGGGCGTCCCGATGCGTTCCGACAGCGAACGTCGTCAGTAGACCAGGTTCATCCCGGTCAGGGCCGCGGCGGCGGCCAGGAACACGACGATGGCGATGATCTCGTAACCCTTGAACAGGGGTCCGCTCGGCGAACGCATGTCGTCTCCTCTTGTCTCGTTTCGATCCAGTGCAGAGGATGGGCGGCAAGGCGTGGGCCATCCGGCGACACGGGCGCGAGACGGAGCAGGACGATGATCGCAAGACGGGACCTGCTGCTGGGCATGGGTGCTTCGCTCGCCCCCGGTCTGGCGCTGGCGCAGACGCCGCTGACCGTGTTCGCGGCGGCGTCCCTGCAGGAGGCGGCTACCGCCGCCGGCGAGGCCTGGACCAAGACCACGGGCGGCCAGGTCCGCTTCAGCTTCGGCGCCTCGTCGGCCATGGCGCGACAGATCGGCCAGGGCGCCCCGGCCGACGTGTTCCTGTCCGCCGATCTGGAATGGATGGACTGGCTGGCGGAGCGGAAGCTGATCGTGCCGGCCTCGCGGCGCAACCTGCTGTCCAACAGCCTGGTGCTGATCGCGCCGGCAAGTTCGAAGACCACGCTGAAGATCGCCAAGGGCATGCCGCTGGCCAAGGCGCTCGGAAGCGGCCGACTGGCGGTGGCGGATGTCTCGGCGGTCCCGGCCGGCAAATACGCCAAGGCCTCGCTGACCGCGCTGGGGGTCTGGCCGTCGGTGGAGGGCAAGCTGCTGCCCGGCGAGAATGTTCGCGCCGCCCTGGCCTACGTCTCGCGCGGCGAGGCCCCGCTGGGCATCGTCTACGCCACCGACGCCAGGGCCGATCCGAAGGTGCGGGTCGTCGGGACCTTCCCGGCCGGCAGTCACGCGCCGATCGTCTATCCGGGCGCGGTGACCGCGAGTTCGCGCAATCCCCGCGCGGCGGCTCTGCTGGGCTTCCTGCAGGGACCGGAAGCCGGCGCGGTGTTCAGGCGCTACGGTTTCGGCGTGCTGGCGCGACCGGCCTAGGCGGCTAGTCCTCGACCTTACCGGGCCAGGTCAGGTAGCCGGCCCGGTCCGTGCCGGCGGGACCGCCGCGACGCACGCGACCGTCGCGATCTTCATAATAGAGCGCGGTGGAGTGGCCATAGCTGGAGCCGGAGACGACGTCGCCCCGCGAGCCGTAGCGGCTGGAGGATTCGCTGTAGCGGCGGCGTTCGGAAAAGCTTTCGCTTTCCTCGACCGAAACGCTGACGCCGGAGACGGCGCGACCAGAACTGCCGTAGCGACCGCCGTAACGACCGTCCGCCTCAGCGTAGCGGCCCGCGGAGCGCTCGCTGTAGCGCTGGCCGTAGCCATCTTCGGAGCGGCGATGGTCGCGCTTGGCATAGCCATAGGAGCCGCCATCGTCACGACGGTCGTAGGATCCGCCGGCCAGGACCTCTTGGCGATCCGGCCTGGCGTACTCGCGGGTCTGCGAGGATTGTGAGCGGGACGCGGTCGTATAGGTGCGCGAAGACGCCGCTTCACGACGAACCTGGGCCCTGGCCGGCTTGTGCGCGACCTGGCGGGTCGCGGCGCGGCCGGCGGAACGGGTGTCGCCCGATGCGGCCACGTCGTCCGAGGGCGCGGAGTCGGTCGAACAGACCTTGCAGCAACAGTCTCTCGACGCCTGCGCCACGGGCGCGGCGGCGGCGGCCTTCGGCTTCTGGCCCGGCAGGTCGCAGCCGGTCAGGGCGAGCGCGGCGAGCGCGGCGAGCGAAATGCGGACGGACATGGAGCGGCCTCGGATACTGGTGGTCAGGCCCTAGGATAACGCCGCGAGCGGATGTCCCGCCGATCATTCACCCCGGGCGCGAGACTTAACCTTGATCGCTTCCCGAATGGCGAGCGCCAGGCCAAGGCCGGCGATGATGCCGACGCTGTTGGCCACCGCATCGAGAACCTCGCCTTGACGGCCCAGGTCCATCACCATCTGAAGCCACTCGATGCCGATACCGAGGACGAACAGGATCGCCGCGCCGCGCCAGAGCCTCTCCGGGAAGGCAAAGCCCCCGGCCAGCATTAGCACGAAGTAGGCGGCGGCGTGCTTGGCCTTGTCCCAGAGATTGACCGCGGGCAGCGACTCCCCTGGGGCCAGCGACAGCCACAGCACCACGGCGCAGCCGAGAACAAACAGAGCGATACGGGCTGGACGGGGAATCATGCGGCCTTCGGGTTGCGCGGGCGGGGGCTGGTCTCTAGCGTCCGCGCCGTAAAACAAGGGGAGCGGACGTGACGGTTTCTGCGGTGATCTGGGATTTCGGCGGAGTGATTACCTCCTCGCCATTCGAAGCTTTCAACGTCTATGAGGCGGAAAAGGGCCTGCCGCGCGATTTCATTCGCGGCGTCAACGCCACCAACCCGGATTCCAACGCCTGGGCGCTGTTCGAGCGCAACGAGATCGACACGGCCGGGTTCGACGCCAAATTCCTCGAAGAGGCTACCGCGCTCGGTCACGCGGTGCGCGGCGCTGACATCCTGCCCCGGCTGTCGGGCGACGTCCGTCCGCGGATGGTGGCGGCGCTGGAACAGTGCAAGCAGCACTTCAAGGTCGGCTGCATCACCAACAACGTCCAGACCGGCCATGGCGCCGGCATGGCCGAGACCTCCGACAAGGCCGCTCAGGTGACGGCTGTGATGGCCCTGTTCGACGCCGTCATCGAGAGCTCCAAGGCCGGCGTGCGCAAGCCCGACCCGCGCATCTACGAGATGATGTGTGAGCTGCTGGACGTCGAGGCGAGCGAGTGCGTCTACCTCGACGACCTCGGCATCAACTGCAAGCCGGCGGCGATGCTGGGCATGCGGGCGATCAAGGTCGGCGGCGTCGATCAGGCGCTGGCAGAGCTGTCCGCCGCCACCGGCCTGATCTTCGAATAGGAGCCAGTCAGATGACCGCTAGCCAGGGCCGGGTCGCCGGCAAGAAGGCCTTCATCACCGGCGCCGCCCAAGGGCTGGGCGCGGCCATGGCGCGACGCCTGGCCGAGGAGGGCGCCAGGGTCAGCCTCGCCGACCTCAACCACGACGGTGCCAAGGCCGTGGCGGCGGAGATCAACGCGGCGCACGGCGAGGGGACGGCCTTCGCCTTCCCGCTCGACGTGACCCGGGAAGATCAGTGGATCTTCGCTCTGGAAGAGGCCGACGCGGCCATGGGCGGCATCTCGGTGCTGGTGAACAACGCCGGCATCGGGCTGGGCGGCAACCTTGACCAGTGCACGCTCGAGGACTTCCGGAAGGTGATGTCGGTGAATGTCGACTCGGTCTTCCTCGGGGCCAAGCACGCGCTGAAGTACATGCGCGAGAACCAGCCGGGATCGATCATCAACGTCAGCTCGATCGCCGGCCTGATCGCGAACCACAGCGACCCGTCCTACAACGCTTCCAAGGCGGCGGTCTGGCTGCTGAGCAAGAACGTGGCGCTCTACTGCGCCAAGCAGAAGCTCGCCATCCGCAGCAACAGCATCCACCCGACCTACATCGACACCCCGATCCTCGATCCGCTGAGGCAGGCGTTCGGCAAGGAAGAGGCGGAGGCCAAGCTCGGCCGCCAGGTCCCGCTCGGCCACATCGGCGAGACGCTCGATGTCGCCAATGCCGTGCTCTACCTGGCCAGCGAAGAGAGCAAGTTCATGACCGGGGCCGAGCTGAAGCTGGACGGCGGCATCTCGGCGATGTGATCAGTTGATCAGGATCGTCCCGAGCAGGAACTTCGCGCCCTTCGCGCCCAGGGTCTGGTCGGTGACGCGCTGGAGTTCGCGGCTGAGGTAGTCGGCGTCCGGAAGGGCCGAGGCCGGCATGCCGGCGGCATAGGTCTGGACGAAGGCCGCATAGGCGGCGCGCAGGCGTGGCTGCGAGGCGTTGGCCTTCTCGCGCAGACGCTCGTTGGCGACATCGATGCCGCATTCCACGGTGATGACCCCTCGCGTGCCGTCGCGCCGCATGATCGTGGCCATCACGGCGCGGATCTGGATGAAGCTTAATCCGCCACCCTTCTTCTTCTCGCCGCCCGAGGCCAGGGCGACGGCGGGAACGAGGCCGAAGACGGCGGCGAGGGCGAGGCGGCGGTTCATCGAAGACCTTTGCCGCGGTTGTGGTTGATGGGCCGTTTACGACGTCATCCCAGATGCCCGCACTCCGGCGCTAGGCCGCGAGTCCGGCCGTCTGCATAAGGCCGCGAACCTTGTCGAAGGTCTCGGGGACCTGGGCCAGCTCCTCGCGGACGCCGGGCGTCTTGACCAGCTTCATCGCCTCGGCGCGGGCGCGGTCGGCGACGGGACCCAACGGCGCGGTCTCGCCGACCGCCAGCCGCAACAGCAGGTTCAGACGATGACCGACCGGCGCGGGAGCGCGGGCGATCAGGGCCACCAGCCGGCCGTCGGCCTCGATCAGCCCGCCGATCTCGCCGATCTTGGCCTTGATCGGACCGGCGTCCTCGGCCACCAGGCCGGCGCGGGCGACCAGCTTCTGCAGGGCGGCCAGAGCGGCCAGCTTGGTCGCCGGGGTGTCCGGGCCGTAGCGAAGCTCCTTCTCGAACCGCAGCGACGAGACGTTGGCGTTCAGCCAGCGCGCCGCCTGGCGCTTGTTGGCGGCGCCGGTGACGTTCTCGGAGAGCTTGATCAACATCTCGACCTCCTCGCGGGAGGACATGTCGGCGCCGAGCAGGGCGTCGACGAAATCGCCGGTGACCAGGCTTTTGGAGCGGGCGGTGAAGGCGTTGTGGATGTCTTCAATCGAAAGCACCCGGCCGCCGGCGGCGGTCAGGGCCATGGCCAGGCCGCGCAGCAGCTCGATCTCGCGCTCGGCCTCTCCGGGCTTGAGGCGACGGGGCCCGGTCAGCTCGCGCAGCACCCGCTGGGCGATGGCGGCGCGGGAGGTCTCGAAATGTGGGCCGCCGAGCCAGTTGGCCAGCCGCGCGGCGGGCTTGTTCAGTTCCGGCATCACCCGGGCGACCGAGGCTTCCATACCGATCAGCGCCTCGACGGCGTCGGCGCCGGCCAGCCGGGTCATGGCCGCCAGCTGCCCGCCGAGGTCCAGCTCGGGACCCAGCAGGTCCATAAGGCCGGCCTTGGAGCCGAGGATTTCGGTCAGCGGCTGCTCGAGCACCGACAGGGCGGCGGCGCGGGCCTGCGGATGGGTCGGGGCGGCGTCGGCGAGGTCGAGCAGCAGCCCCACCTTCTCGGCCCAGCCACGGGCAGGGGCGATCGAGGCGGCGACGCCGGCGCCGAGCAGATAGGCGCGATCGGGTTGGGAGATCAGCCGCTCGGCGGCGGCCGCGAAGCCTTCCTTGTCCAGGTTCGGCAGATTGCCCTTCCTGGCGTCCTTGAGGATCCGCTCGATGGCGCGCTCGGCCAGCTTCTGGAACGAGCGCATGATCTCGTGGACGCCGATGCCCCGGGCCTGGGCCTCGGGAATGGCGACCTTCTGGATGGCGTGCTGAAGCTCGACGCCGGACGCCTCCAGCCTCTCGACCAGATCCGGCCGGTGCAGCAGTTCGAACGGCGTCGCCTTCTGGCGCGTCAGCCAGCCGTCGAGCAGGCGGCCGATACGTTCGCGGGCGTGACAGGTGTAGAGGTCGCTGGGACTGACGCAGAGCGGCGCGCTGTCGTCACGGACCTTCTTGGGCTTGCTGCGGTCGGGCACGCCCTTGGTCATGATGGTGACGGAGCTGAACTCCATCGTGTCCTCGTTGAGGAGTTCCTTGGTCACCCGCACGGCGGCGGCGCGGCCCTCGGCAAGCGCCTCCTCGGCCGTTTCGAGCGCGCGGGCGCGATCCTCCGTCGCGAGATCCAGCACCCAGCTCGAATTCGGCTGCCGCCGGACGAAGAGTTCGTAATGCACCCGACCACCCATGTAACATTTGTAGCGAACAAGGTTCTAAGCGGTGGTTTACGAGGGCTCCGCCGCATTGACGCCATTCTATGGGGGGATTTGCTCGCCCTAGGGACGTTGTCGCGTTAGGTGTTGCACCTGCTGCGACCAAGTCATTCAGAAGGACTTCGATGGCTAAAATCACTCTGGTGGACGACGACGAGAACATCGTTGCTTCCGTTTCGCTGGCGCTGGAAAGCCACGGCCACACCGTCAATGCCTGCTACGACGGCGCCGCCGGTCTTGAATCCCTGCAGACCTCGCCGCCCGACCTGGCGATCCTCGACGTGAAGATGCCGCGGATGGACGGGATGGAGCTGCTGCGGCGGCTTCGCCAGACCTCCGACATGCCGGTCATCATGCTGACCTCGAAGGACGAGGAGATCGACGAGATCCTCGGCTTCAACCTCGGCGCCGACGACTACATCCACAAGCCCTTCAGCCAGCGCCTGCTGCTGGAGCGGGTCAAGGCGGTGCTGCGCCGCGCCGACGTCATCGAACCGGACGCCATCGGCGGTGGGCCGGTCGAGCCCGGCGCCAAGGCGATGAAGCGCGGCAAGCTGACCCTCGACCCCGAGCGCCACGACAGCCTCTGGGACGGCAAGCCGGTGCGGCTGACCGTCACCGAATTCCTGCTGCTGCAATCGCTGGCCCAGCGTCCCGGCTTCGTGAAGAGCCGCGACAACCTGATGGACGCCGCCTACGACGATCAGGTCTACGTCGACGACCGCACCATCGACAGCCACATCAAGCGGATGCGCAAGAAGTTCCGCCAGGTGGACCCCACGTTCGACGCGATCGAGACCCTGTATGGCGTCGGATACCGCTACCGCGAGTCCTGAGCCGGAGGCGCCCGCGCGCCGCTGGTTCATACCCAAGGGCTCCCGCCTTGGCCGGCTGATCATCGCGCTGAACCTGCTCAGCCTGGCGATCCTGGTCGGCGGGGCGCTGACGCTCAACGAGATGCGCCGCGGCCTGGTCAACGCCCGGATCGAGAGCCTGATCACCCAGGGCGAATGGATCGCCCGGATCCTCGACGACGCCGCCACCGTGGGCGAGCCGGAGCCCGCGCTGCAGCCCGAACGCGCGGCCTATCTGCTGCAGCTGCTGCACCTGCCCAAGGACGTCCGCGTCCGCCTGTTCGACCAGAACGGCCGGATGATCGCCGACTCCTATTTCGTCGCCGATCGCGTCGAGTGGAAGCCGCTGCCACCGGCCCGCAAGCCTGGCCAGAAGCCGTCTTCCGATCGCCCCTCCCGGGTGGAGGAGGACGCCGCCCGCGAGCTGCAGGCCGAGCTCAAGGCCGCGCGCCTGGGCGAGCCGGTCAAGGGCCGCCGCGTCGCCGAGAGCGGCGAGCAGATGATCTCCGTCTCGCTGCCGATCAAGCGGGTGCGGGCGGTGCTGGGGGTGCTGACCCTGGAAGCCGGCGACGTCGATCAGATCATCGCCCGCGAACGCGCCAACCTGATCCCCTTCATCCTCATCGCCACCGGGGTCACCCTGCTGTCGTCGGTGCTGCTGAGCATGCTGGTAGCGCGGCCGATCCTGCGACTGGCGCGCGCGGCCGACCGGGTGAAGATGGCCAGGGCGCGGTCAATCTCCCTGCCCGACCTCGCCCGTCGCGACGACGAGATCGGCGACCTGTCGCGTTCGCTGGAGGCGATGACCGACACCCAGTCGGAGCGGATGGACGCCATCGAGCGCTTCGCCGCCGACGTCGCCCACGAGATCCGCAACCCGCTGACCTCGATCCGCTCGGCCATCGAGACGCTCGACCTGGTCAAGGACGCCAAGCCGCGCGAGCGGCTGATGAACATCCTCAAGCAGGACGTCGGCCGGCTCGACCGGCTGGTCACCGACATTTCCAACGCCTCGCGCCTCGACGCCGAGCTCTCGCGCAACGAACCCAAGGTCATCGACCTTGGCCGGCTACTCGCAGACATCGTCGCCGTCTACGACTCGGCCCTGAAGCCTGGTGAGGTCAGCGTCCGCCTGACGCTGCCGGAAACGCCGGCGACGGTGTCGGGCCGCGAAGGGCCGCTGGGCCAGGTGTTCCGCAACCTGATCGACAACGCCCGCTCGTTCAGCCCCGCCGGCGGCGAGGTTCGCGTCAGCCTCGTCCACGACAAGGGCCGGGCGCGGGTGCTGGTCGAGGACGACGGCCCGGGCGTCCCGCATGACAACCTCGAGACCGTGTTCGAGCGCTTCTACACCTCACGGCCCAAGGGCACGGCGTTCGGCGGCAATTCGGGGCTCGGCCTTTCCATCGCCCGCCAGATCGTCGAGGCGCACGGCGGCGAAATCCATGCCGAAAATCGTCGAGAAATCGCCGGAGATCCGCCGGAGATCGGCGAGAAAAAGATCGAGAACGGCGAGAAGATCTCGGGCGCGCGATTCGTCGTCTCCCTTCCCGAGCGGAAGGCGTGATCCGTCACGCGGGCCTGGTCGCGCTGCGCCTGGGCGGGTTCTGGCGCGGCGCCCTGATCGAGGGGCCGTCGGGCTCCGGCAAGAGCGACCTGGCGCTGCGATCACTGCGCGAGGGCCTCAGCCTGGTGGCCGACGACCGGGTGTTGCTGTGGACCTCCGGCGAGGCGCTGTACGGCCGCGCGCCGGATCCACTGACCGGACTGCTGGAAAGCCGGGGCCTGGGCGTGCTGCCAAATCCGGCCCAGCCGCTGGCGCGCGTGGTGCTGGCGATCCGCTGCGAGGCCTCGGCGGAAGCCGTGGAGCGCTTTCCGACCGACGAAACGCTGGAGCTTCTGGGGACCGTGCTGCCGGTTCGCCCCCTGTGGCCTTTTGATCCCGCCGCCCCCGCGAAACTAAGTCGTGCGCTACAGCATCTTGGACACGGCCCTTAACGGGCGTATTGAGGCGCCTTCGCGGTCTGGCCCGCGTTTCATCGGGCAGGGGATTCCCGGTTTTGATCATCACAGGTTTCTCGGCCCGCACATGATTGGGCTCGTGATCGTCACCCACGGTCGGCTGGCGGACGAGTTCGTCCTTGCCATGGAACATGTGGTCGGCCCGCAGCAGGCGGTGGTGCCGATCTGCATTGGTCCCGACGACGACATGGAAAAGCGCCGCAAGGACATCCTCAAGGCCTGCGCCGAGGTCGACACCGGCGCGGGCGTGATCCTGCTCACCGACATGTTCGGCGGCACGCCCTCCAACCTGGCCATCAGCGTCATGGAACAGACCCGGGCCGAGGTCATCGCGGGGCTGAACCTGCCGATGCTGATCAAGCTGGCCTCCCTGCGGACCCGCCAGAACCTCGAAGAGTGCGTGCACAGCGCCCAGGAGGCCGGGCGCAAGTACATCTCTGTCGCTTCCTATGTGCTCGCAGGGGAAAAATGACGGCGAGGCGCACGGTCGAGATCGTCAACGAACGGGGCCTGCATGCGCGGGCCTCGGCGAAGTTCGTCAAGATGGCCGCCGGCTACGACGCCGAGGTCAAGGTCAGCCGCGACGGCTCCACCGTCGACGCCCGCTCGATCATGGGCCTGATGATGCTCGCCGCCGGCATCGGCTCCAGCATCGAGATCAGCGCCGAGGGCCCGGAGGCAGAGGCGGCGCTGGAAGCGCTGTGCGAACTGGTCGCGGCGCGGTTCGACGAGGAGCGGTAGGCGGCCATGGTCAAGCCGCCGCCTCGCGGCCATCTTCTGTTGGCGGGACTGGCCACGATCGCCTTCGCGATCGTCACCGGACTGGACCAAGGCGTGACCTGGAGGCTTCTACTCGGCTGCCTCGTCATCTTCTTCGGGGCGCTGGGCACGCTGTGGTTCGCAGCGCTGTTCGACAAGAAGCCACCCTCTCGGGAAGGCGAGTAGAAGCGAAACACATCGCCTTGATTAGTAGCGCACTACGCTCGAGGGTCGGCTGGCCTACCGGGTGAATGGATGAGGTTCTGCTCCGCGAGCTACTTGAAGAACCGCGCCGGCTCCGACCCGTCCCAGCCCTCGGCGGCCCGCCGGATATGCTCGAAGGTCCGGCCCTTGGTCCCGCTGATGTCGGAGATCTCGACCACGGTCCCCGGGTGCCCTTGCGTGTCGAAGTAGGCGAACCGGCCCTTCTCGCCGCCGATCTGACCCTCGTGGCCGACGACGTAGCCGAGCGACAGCGCCTTGTCGTGGAGCGCCTGATAGTCGTCGGTCCAATAGGACATGTGCTGCAGCCCCTCGAAGCCGGCGTCGAGGAACTCGCGATACATCGACGGAGCGTCGTTGCGCTGCTGGATGAGCTCGATCTGCAGGTCGCCCGAGTTGGCGAGGGCGATCGACATCTTCACGTCCGAAGGCGCCCCGCGATGGCGGAACCAGTCGGTCTTCACATCCTCGATGTAGAACCACGGGCCGACGCCCATGACCTCGATCCAGTGCGTCATCGTCGCCTCGATATCGCGGACGACGTAGCCGTTCTGGCAGACCTTGCCGAAGATGCGGCTCATTGAGCGCCTCCGTCAGCCCGCGCGACGGCGGACTTTCACACTACTCAGCGACCGGGGCGTCGAGACGATCAGCGGTCCTGCGCGGCGACAGGACGAAGGCGGCCTCGGCGGTCGCGACGCGGCCTTCCGCGGCCTCGCCGAACGGGCGCAGGTCGAGGTCCTTCATCAGCAGGCTGTCCTGGTCCATGCCAGGCAGCGGGGTGGTCAGCAGCTTGCCGCCAACGAAGATCGAATTGGCCCCGGCCATGAAGCAGAGGGCCTGAAGTTCGCGGCTCATGTCGTCGCGGCCGGCCGACAGTCGAACCATCGACTTGGGGCAGACCAGGCGGGCGACGGCGACGGTGCGCACGAACTCGATGCCGTCGATCTCGCCCTCGCGCTTGATGCGGTCGCCCAGCGGCGTGCCGGCGACCGGGACCAGGGCGTTGACCGGCAGGCTGTCCGGATGGGCCGGCAAGGTGGCGAGCTGGTGCAGGAAGCTGGCGCGGTCCTTACGGCTCTCGCCCATGCCGACGATCCCGCCGCAGCAGGTCGACATGCCGGCGTCGCGCACGTGCTGGAGGGTGTCCAGGCGGTCCTGGTAGGTCCGGGTGGTGACGACCTCGCCATAGTACTCCGGCGAGGTGTCGAGGTTGTGGTTGTAGTAGTCGAGGCCCGCTTCCTTCAGCGCCACGGCCTGCTCGGCCTTGAGCATGCCCAGCGTGACGCAGGTTTCCATGCCCAGCGCCTTCACCTCGGTGATCATGGCGGAGACCTTGGGCAGATCGCGATCCTTCAGGTCGCGCCAGGCCGCGCCCATGCAGAACCGCTGCGCGCCGCCGGCCTTGGCCGCCTTGGCCGCGACGATGACGGTGTCGAGGTCCATCAGCTTCTCGGCCTTGAGACCGGTCTTGAACGAGGCCGACTGGCTGCAGTAGCCGCAGTTCTCGGCGCAGCCGCCGGTCTTGATAGAGAGCAACTGCGACAGCTGCACCTCGCTCGGGTCGAACCAGCGGCGGTGGACCTGGGCGGCCTGGAAGACCAGCTCCATGAACGGCAGGTCGAACAGCGCCTCCACTTCGGCGCGCGTCCAGTCGTGGCGCGGCAGGGCGGGGTCGGCGAAGCGGACGGGAGCGTTCATGGACAGGGCCTCCTGTTAGGCGCCGCCCTTGTAGACACGGCCGCCCTTCATCACAAACCCGACTTTCTTGAGTACCGTCACGTCAGCCAGCGGATCTCCGTCCACGGCGATCACATCCGCTTGTTTTCCAGGCTCCAGCGAGCCGATCAGGGCGGACAGGCCGAGCAGATCGGCGGCGTTGACGGTGGCGGCCTTGATCGCCTCCATCGGGGTCAGGCCATACTTGACCAGCAGCTCGAACTCGTCGGCGTTGCGGCCGTGCTTGGAGACGCCGGCGTCGGTGCCGAAGGCGATCTTCACACCGCGCGGATGGGCCTTGAGCAGCGACTGGCCGGTGATGCCGATGCGCCAGTCGATCTTGGCCCGGACATCCGGGGCGTAGGCGTTGGGGTCCTTGGCGATGCGCTCGAGGTAGCCGTTCACGGTCGACAGGGTCGGCACGTAGTAGGCGCCGGTCTTGAGGAACAGCTTGATGGTTTCCTCGTCCATCATGGTGCCGTGCTCGATCGAGTCGGCGCCGTAGCGCAGGGCCAGCTTGATGCCGTCCTCGCCATGGGCGTGGACCGCGACCTTCCTGCCATAAAGGTGGGCGGTCTCGATCAGGGCCTTGGCCTCGTCGTCGAACATCTGGGCGCCCAGGCCGGCGCCGATGCGGCTATTCACGCCGCCGGTGGTGGCGATCTTGATGACGTCGGCGCCACGGCCGATCTGGCGGCGGACGGCTTCGCGGCAGGACTCGGGGCCGTCGCAGACGTTGTCGTGAGCCACGGCGCGTTCGAAGGTCTCGTTGAAGCCCAGCCGCCCGTCCATGTGGCCAGAGGTCGTCGAGATCGATGACGCGGCATCGACGATGCGCGGCCCCTCGACCTTGCCGGCGGCGATGGCGTCGCGCAGCGCCAGAGTGACGCCTCCGTCGTCGCCGAGATTGCGCACGGTGGTGAACCCGGCCCTCAGCGTCTTCTGGCCATTCCAGGCGGCCTCATAGGCGAAGTCGGCGAGACTGTCGGTGACTCCGGCTAGCTGCCCTTCGACGCCGGCGCGGTCGGAAGTCAGGTGCACATGGCTGTCGATCAGACCGGGCAACACGAACTTCGTCGACAGGTCGACGACCTTGGCGCCAGGGAATTCCGAAGCGGGGACGAAACCGTCGCGGACAGCTTCGATCTTGCCGCCGCGGATGATCAGGCTGGCAGTCTTGCGCGGCGCCTGTCCGGGCCGGTCGAGCAAGGTCCCGGCATGGACGATGGTCACCGGCTCAGGGGCCGATTGCTGCGCGGAAGCGGACGCGGCGAGAGAAATCACCGCCGCACAGACCAGACCGATGAGCCGCATTCGTCCAATCCCCACCAACACGTTACGCGAAAAGCTTCCTAGCTTATCCGGCAGGTTCCAACCAGTTTCTTTGTTTACTTTATGTAAACCAAGAAACCGATGTTTTTTATGTGTATTCGGAACCGAATTCTGAATCGATTTCTTATCCGCTTAGAAGCAGTGGAAGGAAATGCTCATGACCTCTCTACAACAAATCAGCAAGCAACTGATGCGCGGCGCCGCGTGCGCCGCTCTTCTCTCCGTGGCGGCCTGCGGGTCGAGCCATGGTTTCTCTCTTGCGGCCGGTGAAGGTCTCGGCGCCTCAGGCGGCGGCGGTTCGTCCGACGGCGGAGGGTCCGGCGGCGGCGGCTCGGGCGGCTCGGGTTCCGGTGGTTCAGGCTCCGGCTCGGGCTCGGGCGGCTCCGGCGGTGCGGGCGGCCTGCTCGGCGGCCTGACCGGCTCCGGCGGCGTTGGCGCTATCGTCACGGGATCCGACGGCAAGGTGTCCGTGGTTCCGAACGTGACCGCCGGCATCGGGTCCGGCCTGCTGCAGACCGGCGGCAACGTCGCCCTGACAGGCGGCGCGACCGTCGACACTCTTGGCCGAGGCCTGCCCACTGCCGGCCTGACCACCGCCGTCGGCGGCACAGTGGCCGGCGTCGGCGCGACCCTCAACGCCGCCGCCAACGTCAACCAGAACGGCGTCAACGCGAACGCCAACGCGGGCTTGAACGGCGTAACCGGCGCTCTCAACGGCGTCACAGGCACGGCGACCTCCGTGCTCGGCGGGACCGGCGCCGGCGGCCTCGTCAGCGGCGTCACGGGCGGCCAGAGCCTGCTCGGCGTCAAGGCAGGCGACGCGACGGTCATCGGCTCGAACGGCAAGCCGGTCATCGGCGCCGCCGTCCTGGGCAATCAGGCGCCCACGGGATCGCTGGCCACGGCCGGTGTCCTCAACGCAGGTCAGGTCGTCAACGCGACGCTCAACACCGCCACCACACCGGTGACGTCGATCGCCGCGCCGGTCACCAACCTGCTGTCGCCGAAGTAAGAGCGCGTGGTGGCGCGTGTCCCGCGACACGCGCCACCAGCCTCGTCCAGAGAACCCTCCATGAAAGCCATCCTCGTGCTCGCGGCGGTCGCCGCCGCGGCGCCGGGCTTCGCCGACGCCCAGCCTTCACGGCCGGGCGTCGAGCAGAGCCGGCCCAAGCCGCTGCCGCGCAAGCGTCAAGCTCCGCCGCCCAAGCCGAAACTGGCTCCGCCGACACCCGAACCCACCGCCTTCGCGCCGTTCGTGGTCAGTCAGGTGGCTGTCCAGGGCTCGACCGCGCCGCCCGAACTGATCGCCTCGGCCTCGCGCCCCTTCATCGGCCAGACCCTCGACGAGGCCGGGCTCAAGAAGCTGGTCCAGGCCGTGGTCCAGGCCTACGCCAAGACCGACGCGGCGCTCTACACGATCGCCGTGCCGCAGCAAGACTTCGCCGACGGCCGAGTGGTGCTGATCGCCATCGAGGGCTACATCGGCGAATACACGATCGAACCCGCTCCCCCTGGCGCGGACATGCGGCTGATCAAGGCCTACGCCGAGAAGCTCCGGGCTCAGCGACCGCTGCGCAAGCCGACCCTCGAGCGCTATCTGTCGCTGATGCGCGACATCCCTGGCACGACCGTGGAGATGGATCTTCAGCGTACCGACCAACCCGCCAAGGTACGGCTCGTGCTCAAGCCCAAGGTCCGGCGTTGGGAAGTCGGCCTGGGGATCAACACCCGCGGCGCGGCGCTGCTCGGCCGCACCCAGCTGTCGGTGGACGCCATCGGCAACAGTCTGCTGGCCCAGGGCGATCGCGCCCAGGCCACGTTCGCGGCGCCGACCGACTTCGACCGCTTCCAGTACTACGCCCTGTCCTACCAGATCCCGGTCGGGACCGAGGGGACGATGGCCAGCCTCTCCGGCGCCTATCTGCGAACCAAGCCGAAGGGGTCTAGCGTCACGGGCGATGCTCGCATCGCCGCCCTTCAAATCACCCATCCCTGGATCCGGGGCTACGAGAGCGACACCTACCTGACCGCCTCGCTCGAGGGCGTGAACAGCGCCAACGCCCTGTTCGGTCAGACCCTCAGTGACGAGCGCACGCGCGTCGCCCGGGCCGGCGCGATCTACACGCGGACCAAGGCCAAAAGCCAACTGGTGCTGAAGGCCACCGCCTCGTTCGGCATCGATGGACTTGGCGCGCGGACCGATGACCCAACGATCGCGAAGCCGGACTTCCGTAAGGCGGTCGCCGACGTGGCCTGGAACCGCAGCCTGACGCCGCCGCTGTCGCTGCGCCTGCGGGCCATGGGCCAGGCAACCGAGGACCCGTTGCCGGCGTCGGAACAGGTCTCGCTCGGCGGGGACGACTTCGGGCGGGCCTTCGAGGCCTCGACCTTGGTAGGAGATCGCGGCGTCGGCGCTTCGGCGGAGCTAGGGTACGCGCCACGAAAGCTGCCCAAGGCCATCGCCGGCTCCGAAGTCTACGGCTTCGTCGATGGCGGCAAGGTCTGGAGCAAGGGCCGTTCCGGCCTCCCGGACAGCTCCGATTCGCTGGCCTCGGCCGGCGGCGGGGTGCGGCTGTCGGCCTTCACCAAGACGGTGGTCGAGCTCGAGGGCGCGCGGGCGCTGGAATCTCCCTCCGGTCGCGACGACGAATGGCGCATGATCGTGTCGTTCCGGACCCGGCTGGACTGAGGCCTCGGAAAGCGCGACAGCGGAAGGCATGAGCACGCCCAATCGCGAGATCGAGCTGAAGTTCCTGCTGACGCCGGAAGGCGCGGCGGCGATCCTCAAGGCCCTGCCCCACGGCGAGGCCGTGATGAAGGACCTCGTCGCGGTCTATTACGACACCGCCGACCATTGGCTGAGCCGCCACGGTTTCGGCCTGCGGGTCCGGCGTTCAGGAGAGACCCTGACGCAGACGCTGAAGTCGGCGGTCGGCGACGACGGCGGTCGCGACGAATGGGACTGGACGGTCGAGGCCGAGACGCCAGACCCGGCGCTGCTCACCGACACTCCGGCCGCCCTGCCCGCCGGTGCGCGGCTCGAGCCCATGTTCACCGTCCGCAGCCGCCGCGCCTTGCGCATCGTCCAGGAGGAGGGCGGAGAGATCGAGCTGGTCATCGACGACGCCAGCGTCTCGGCCAACGGCCGGTCGGAGACCTTCCTTGAACTCGAACTCGAACTGAAGTCGGGCGATCCGGCGGCGTTGGATATCCTCGCCGAACGCCTCTCGGCCCATGCCGAGCTGACCCCGAGCGCGGTAACCAAGGCAGAGCGCGGCTTCAGGCTGCTGCGCGCCTGACCAGCGGACATAAGGATATCTTTATATCCTCGTTGCGATATGCGTCCGGGGCCGCTATAGAGCGCGCACATCACAATTAGGAGCTTCCGCGTGACCGAGAGCATCGTGCGCGACATGTCCCTGGCCGATTTCGGCCGCAAGGAAATCGCGATCGCCGAAACCGAAATGCCGGGCCTGATGGCGCTGCGCGAGGAATTCGGCAAGGACCAGCCGCTGAAGGGCGCCCGCATCGCCGGCTCGCTCCACATGACCATCCAGACCGCCGTGCTGATCGAGACGCTCAAGGCGCTCGGCGCCGACGTGCGCTGGGCCAGCTGCAACATCTTCTCGACCCAGGACCACGCCGCGGCCGGCATCGCCGCCACCGGCACCCCGGTCTTCGCGATCAAGGGCGAGACCCTCTACGAGTACTGGCAGTACACCCACAAGATCTTCGAGTGGTCGGACGGCGGCTACCCGAACCTGATCCTCGACGACGGCGGCGACGCCACCCTGCTGACGGTTCTGGGCCCCAAGGCCGAGAAGGATCCCTCGATCCTCAACAACCCGCAGAACGAGGAAGAAGAAGCCCTCTATGCGGTGATGAAGACCTACCTGCAGGACAAGCCCGGCTTCTACTCGGCCATCGCCGCCGCCATCACCGGCGTGTCGGAGGAAACCACCACCGGCGTCCACCGCCTGTACCAGATGGCGGAACGGGGCGAGCTTCCCTACCCGGCCATCAATGTCAACGACAGCGTCACCAAGTCGAAGTTCGACAACCTGTACGGCTGCCGTGAATCGCTGGTCGACGCGATCCGTCGCGGCACCGACGTCATGCTGTCCGGCAAGGTCGCCGTGGTCTGCGGCTACGGCGACGTGGGCAAGGGCTCGGCCGCCTCGCTGCGCCAGGGCGGCGCCCGCGTGATCGTCACCGAAATCGACCCGATCTGCGCCCTGCAGGCGGCGATGGAAGGCTATGACGTCCAGACCCTCGACGACGTCGCCGACAAGGCCGACATCTTCGTCACCGCGACCGGCAACAAGGACGTCATCACCGTCGACCACATGCGCCGCATGCGGAACAACGCCATCGTCTGCAACATCGGTCACTTCGACTCGGAGATTCAGGTCGCCGGCCTGAAGAACTTCAAGTGGGATGAGATCAAGCCGCAGGTGCACCACATCGAGTTCCCGGGCGGGAACAAGATCATTCTGCTGTCGGAAGGCCGCCTGGTGAACCTGGGCAACGCGACGGGTCACCCGTCGTTCGTGATGTCCGCTTCGTTCACCAACCAGACCCTGGCCCAGATCGAACTCTGGACCAACCTGAAGGCCTACGAGAACCAGGTCTACACCCTGCCCAAGCACCTCGACGAGAAGGTCGCCATGCTCCACCTCGGCAAGCTGGGCGCCAAGCTCACCGTGCTGAGCCAGGAACAGGCCGACTACATCAGCGTGCCGACCGAAGGCCCCTTCAAGCCGGCCCACTACCGCTACTAGGACCCCGTCCGAAGCGAACGACGAAGGGCGGTGGCCGCTGGCCGCCGCCCTTTTTCGTGGCCGAAAGCCGACGCGGTTTCGTCGCGAAGCGAGCCCGCCGCGTCGCGCCCCCCTTTCCGGGCCTAGCGGACGGCGCGCGCCTCCGCTAAGCCCGTCGCATGCCCATGGCCCTCATCCTGTCGAGCCACGTCGCAGGCAGCCGCGTCGGCGGCTCAGCGCAGGCGCTCGCGCTTACCCAGTTCAAAATCGACCCCGTGGTCGTGCCCACCGTCCTGTATGGTCGTCATCCCGGCTGGGGCGCGCCCGGCGGCGCCCAGGTGCCGGTGGACGCGTTCGAGGGCATGCTCGACGGCATCGAGGCCAACGGTCTGTTCGGGATGATGGATCTGGTCATCACCGGCTATTTCGCCAGCGTCGAGCAGGTGCGGGCCGCCGCCCGCGCCATCGACGCCGTCCGCGCCGCGCCGCGCGAGGGCGCCTTTAACCGCAAGCCGCTGGTGGTGATCGACCCGGTCATGGGTGACGCCGGCAAGGGCCTGTTCGTGCCGCCGGAGGTGGCCAAAGCGATCCAGGACGACCTGCTGCCCAAGGCTGACCTGATCGCGCCCAACAGCTGGGAGCTGCAGCGGATCACCGGGACCGACGCGCGCAGCCCCGACGCCGCCGTCCGCGCCGCGCGGCTGACCGGCAAACCGGTTCTGGTCTCGTCCGTCCACCGCGGCGACGAGATTGGCGTGGTCTATGCCGACAAGAAGGAAGCCTGGCTGGCCGCGCACCAGAAGGGGACCGCGACCGTGCCCAGCGGCACCGGAGATCTGCTGACCGCCCTGTTCGCCGCCGCCCTGCTCGAAGGGCAGACGCCGTCGTTCGGCTTGTCACGGGCCGTCGGCGGCCTGGCGGAGACCATCACCTCGGCCGGCATCTGGGCTGCGCCCGAACTGCCGATCGTCGCCATGGGCCCGCGCATCAAGCAGGCCAGCCCAACCGTCCGCATAGAGAGACTGGCATGAGTATCGAAATCCACGGGACCGTCGCGCCGGGCTTCGAGGGCGTCCGCGACGCCTTCGCCACCAACTTCGACGAGGGCACGGAACTGGGCGCGCGGTTCGCTTTCTCCGTCGAGGGCGAGATCGTCGCCGACCTGTGGGGCGGCTGGGCCGACCGCAAGCAGACCGTCCCGTTCGACGACCGGACGCTGACCCTCATCTTCTCGACCACCAAGGGAGTGGCCGCGACCATGATCGGCCGCCTCGTCGAGACCGGTAAGCTCCGCTACGACCAGCCGGTCGCCGAGGTGTGGCCGGAGTTCGCGGCGAACGGCAAGGAAGCGATCACCGTTGAGCAGGTGCTGTCGCACCAGGCCGGCCTGCCCGGCTTTCTCGAACAGATCGACCCCAAGCTCTGGTACGAGCCGGACACCATCGCGGCCATGCTCGCGGCCAAGGCGCCGATGTGGACGCCGGGCAGCGCCAGCGGCTACCACGCGCTGACCGTCGGCTATCTGGTCGGCGAGATCTATCGCCGCGCCGACGGCCGCAGCCTGGGCAGCGCCCTGCGCGAGGACATCACCGGCCCGGCGGGCCTCGACCTGTGGGTCGGCCTGCCCGACAGCGAGCACGGCCGCGTCTCCGACCTGAAGCCGCCGAGCGGCTACGCGAAGTTCGCCGGCGAGCCGACCGATCCCCAGCGCGCGGCCTTCCTGTCGCCGTGGGCCAGCCCCAGCGGCCGCGACAGCGGCGACTGGCGACGGATCGAAGTGCCCTCCGCCAACGGCCACGCGACCGCCGAGGCCCTGGCCCGGTTCTTCGGCGCCCTGGCCACCGACGGAAAGATCGGCAACGTGCATGTGCTCTCGCCCGAGGTGATCGTCGAGGCGAGCCGTGAGCGTATCCGCAACGTCGACTTCGTACTGCCCTTCGAGATGAGCTGGGGCGGCGGCTTCATGCGCAACGAGCCGAACGCCTTCTTCGGTCCGACGCCGACCACCATCGGCCATACCGGCTTTGGCGGCAGCTGCGCCTTCGCCGACCGCGAGCGCCGTGTCGCCGGGGCCTATGTGATGAACAAGCAGGACGTCCACCTGGCCGGCGATCCACGCAGCCTTCGCCTGATCGACGCGGCCTACGCGGCGCTCTGATCAGGCCTCCTGCGCCGCGACCATGATGGCGATGTCGCGGCTCAGGTCCTTCACGAAGGGCGAGTCGTAGTTGCCGAGAATCGAGCAGGCCCAGCCGGTCTCCTTGACGATCCAGCTGTCGCCGTCGATGCCGGAGCCAGGGCCGCCGCCGCTGTGGCCATAGGTCTTACGGCCGGATATCGCGCGGACCTGGAAGCCCAGGCCATATTCGCCGTATCCGCCCACGATCTGGGTGGTCATCAGATCGACGAGCGTAGCCGGGACCAGCTTCCCCGCCCGCAGAGCGCGCAGATAGGCGGTCATGTCCGCGACTGTCGAATAGCCGCCGCCGCAGCTGTTGCCGCGATAACCTTGGAACGCCCAATTCGGCTGGCGCTCGCCTACGCCGATAATGTCGTCGTCGCCATAGAGATACCCGACGGCGCGTCCGGGCACGGTTTCATCAAGGGTAAAGTGGCCGCTGCGCGTCATGCCGCTGGGGGCGTAGATATGCTTGGCGAGTTGATCGTACCAAGTCTGACCCGTGAGCGTCTCAACCATGGCGCCGAGCACCAGGAAGCCCTCGTTGCTGTAGCCGGAACTTGTCCCCGGCTCGTAGCGCGGCGCCTCGGCCCAGAAATAGGGCAGCAGCTCGGTCACCGTGGTGTTGGGCTTATGCTTGTCGTAGCCCTTCCGCTCAAAGAGCATGCCGAGGCCGGCGCTGTGGCTTAGCAGGTGTCGAACGGTGATCTTCGCTGCCGCGTCGCGGTTGGCGTAGGCCGGCAGCACCTCGATGATCTTTGTGTCCAGGGTCAGTTTCCCCGCGTCGATCAGCCGACCTATCAGCAGGGCGGTGAAGCTCTTGTCGGCGGACGCCAGATGGAAGCGGTCGGTAGTCTTGATCGGCGTGCCGGTGTCCCGATTGGCGATGCCGTGGGCGGCCTCAAGGAATACCTGACCATCCGGCGTCAGGATGCGGATTGCCCCGGAGAACTCGTCGCGGTCAGTCGCGAACTTCACCCGGGCCGCGATCGCGTCACGCAGGGCTTCGCGGGTCATCGGCTTGTCGGGAACGCCGGGGTCGTACCGGACGGGCCGTGGCCGGATGTTGAGAGAGGAGACCTTGCCCGGGGCCTTGGGATCGAGGAACAGCACCAGATCGCGTTCGAAAGACTGGCGCCGGGTTTTGACCCGAATACGCACGGAGTTCGCGCCGGTCCACGATCGCACGAAATCGACGCCGCCCGAGGTCGTGCGGATCTTGTCCATCATCTCCAGCCATTCTGCTTCGGGTCGCGCTTTCAGCCCGGCTTCCGAGGCGTGGACGGCGATGAACGGCTTGCGAGCGAGCGGTTCGTTGATGGCAGCGACGAAAGCGGTAGCCAGCAGGTCCGCGGCGGGCTGTGCTCGCGCCAGCGCCGGCACGGCGGAAAGAGCGATCGTGGCGCCGATCAGGCGACGGCGGTCCATCATGGAATCCAACATGTCTCGAACCTTCGGAAAAACGTCCCGAAAGTCCGATAACGTTGCAACTCGAGTGCGCCAGTTAAATGCGATTAACCTGGCGTCATCGCCCGGCGCGTCCGGCGCCAGGCTCCCAGCGCGAACACGCCCGCGCCGATCCAGATGAACACGAAGGCCAGCGCCCGTAGCGGCGTCACCGCCTCGCCGGCCCAGACGCCGACCAGGAACTGCAGGGTCGGGGCGATGAACTGCAGGAAGCCCATCCACACCAGCGGCATCCGCCGGGCGGCCCAGGCGAACAGCGCCAGCGGGGCTACGGTCAGCGGCCCGGCGACGAGAATCAGCAGGGTGGTCTTGGTATCCTGGCCGAAGTGGCCGAGGCCCTGGTTCTGCAGCCAGATCACATAGGCCAGCGCCGGCAGGGTCAGGATCGCGGCCTCGACGAACAAGCCCGTCTGGGCATCGGCGCGGACCTGCTTTCGGATCAGGCCGTAGGCGCAGAAGGTCAGGGCCAGCCCGATCGACAACAGCGGAGGGTGGCCGACGGCGATGGTCTGGAAGCCCACGCCGACCGCCGCCAGGGCGATGGCGACGTAGCCCCAGCGGTCGATCCGCTCACGGAAGAACAGCGCTCCCGCCGCCATGTTCATCAGCGGGTTGATGTAGTAGCCGAGGCTGGCCTCCAGGGTGCGGCCGCCGTTCACCGCGATCACATAGATCAGCCAGTTGGCCCCGATCAGCAGCGCCGAGGCGAACAGCAGCCCCAGCGTCCTCGGCTCACGGACGACCCGGCCGAGCTCGGGCAGCTTGCGGGCGATCAGCACCAGGCCGGCGGCCCACAGCACCGCCCAGACCGCGCGCTGGGCGGTGATCTCCATCGGCCCGACGCCCACGCCCTTGAGCGCGTACATCCACAGCGGCAGCAGGCCCCAGAGAGTGTAGCAGGCCAGCCCAGAGATCAGGGCGGCGCGGCTTTCATCCTTCATGGGGGCGGCGAGGTCGGACACTTGTAGCGCTCCAAAAGAAAAGAGGCCCGGAACTAGGTCCCGGGCCCTCAAATCTCCACCCGCTTCTTGCGGGGCTCGAGGTTTAGGCCGGCACCTTGCCGATCAGGCCGCGCTCGTGCAGCAGCTGCGCGATCTGGATGGCGTTGAGCGCCGCGCCCTTGCGCAGATTGTCGGAGACCACCCACAGGCTCAGGCCGTGCTCGAGGCTCGGGTCGTTGCGGATCCGCGAGACGTAGACCGGGAATTCGCCCTGGACGTCCTTGGGGGTCGCGTAGCCGCCGTCCTCGCGCTTGTCGATCACCACCACGCCGTCGGCTTCACGCAGGATCTCGCGAGCCTCGTCGTCGTCGATGGCGTTCTCGAACTCGATGTTCACCGTCTCGCCGTGGCCGACGAAGACCGGCACCCGAACCGAGGTCGTCGAGACGCGGATGTTGGGGTCGAGGATCTTGTGGGTCTCGTCCGACATCTTGCGCTCTTCCTTGGTGTCGCCCGAGCCGTCGTCCAAGAAGACGTCGCACTGGGGGATCACGTTGAAGGCGATCTGCTTGTGATAGACCTTGGGCTCGGGCGCGCCGAGGACGAAGACGCCCTTGGTCTGCTCCCACAGCTCGTCCATGGCCGCCTTGCCGGTGCCGGAAACGGACTGATAGGTCGAGACCACGATCCGCTTGATCTTGGCGGCGCGGTGCAGCGGCGCGATCGCCACCAGCAGCCCCATGGTCGTGCAGTTGGGGTTGGCGATGATGTTCTTCTTGCGGAAGCCCTCGACCGCGTCCGGATTCACCTCGGGGATGACCAGCGGAACGTCGGGATCCATGCGCCAGGTCGAGCTGTTGTCGATGACGATGGCGCCGGCCTTGCCGATCTTCTCGGACCAGGCCTTGGACACGGTCCCGCCCGCGCTCATCAGCACGATGTCGACGGTGGAGAAGTCGAACTGCTCGATGTCCTCGCACTTGAGGATCTTCTCGCCGAAGGACACTTCGACACCGATGGATTTACGGCTGGCGATGGCGTGAATCTTGTCGACGGGGAAGTTCACTTCCTCGAGGATGTTGAACAGTTCACGGCCCACGTTGCCCGTGGCGCCGACGACGGCGACCCGGTAACCCATCGGGATCTCTCCTACAGTCTGATCAGGGAGCGGGACCGATACGCCCCTCACCCCGCGCTGGCAAGGCGAGGAAAGCTCGCAGGGTCGTTAGGGGATCAGGCGTCGACCCATCCCGCCGCGCGCCGCGCCTTCAGGAAGTCGACGAACGCCCGCAGCGGCGCGGGCATGTGCCGGCGACTGGGGTAGTAGAGCCTCGGCCCGGTGAACGGCGTCGACCAGTCCTCCAGCACCAGCTCCAGCCGCCCGGCGGCCACGGCCTGGGCGACGAAGCCGTCGAAGGTGTGGATCAGGCCGAGGCCCGCCTCCGCCGCCCGGATGGCCAGCTCGGGGACGTTGCCGATCAGCGGTCCGGTCGGCTGGACATTGATGATCTCCCCGGCCCGCTCGAATTCCCACGACAGGGCGACGCCGCTCAGGAACCGGTGGCGGATGCAGGCGTGGTCGAGCACCTGACGCGGATGCGTCGGCCGCCCGTGGGTGGCGAAATAGGCGGGCGCTCCGGCGGTGACGTAGCGCTGGTCCGGCCCCATCGGCACGGCGATCATGTCCTTTTCCAGCCGCTCCTCGTAGCGCACCCCGGCGTCGAAGCCGGCGGCCAGCACGTCGACGAAGCTGTCCTCGGCGACGATGTCGAGGGTGATGCCCGGATGCGCCTCAAGGAACGGCGCGATCAGGCCAGGCGTGACCAGCCTGGCCGCCACGCTGGGCATGTTGATGCGCAGGGTTCCGGTCGGGCTGTCGCGGAAAGTGTTCACCTCATCCAGCGCCTGGCCGAGCTCGGCGAGCGCGGGGGAGAGCCGGGCCAGAAGCCGTTCGCCGGCCTCGGTCGGAGTGACGCTGCGGGTGGTGCGGTTGAGCAGGCGGACCTGGAGCCGCTCCTCCAGCCTGCGCACCGCCTGGCTCAGGCTGGAGGCCGAGACCCCGCGCCGGGCCGCCGCACCACGGAAGCTGCGCGTCCGGGCGACGCTGGCGAAGGCGTCGAGGTCGGCGAGATCAGGATCGGCCATTGTGCATAATTCAGAACAACTTGTGCTTGGATGGCCAGATTATCGCACAGCGTTTTGAGGCGCATAACCCCGTCATCGCAAGACGGAGAGCCCTCATGAAAACGCTTCAACTCGGAACCACCGGCCCCAGGGTCTCGGCCATCGGCCTCGGCGCCATGGGCATGTCGGACATGTACGGCCCCAGCGACCGCGCCGAGAGCCTGGCCACCCTGGCCGCCGCCGTCGAGGCCGGCGTCACCCTGATCGACACCGGCGACTTCTACGGCATGGGTCACAACGAGATGCTGATCGGCGAAGCGCTTAAGACGCTGGACCGCGACAAGCTGACCATCAGCGTAAAGACCGGCGCCCTGCGCTCGCCGGACGGCGCCTTCCTCGGCTACGACGGTCGGCCAGCGGCGATAAAGAACTTCCTCTCCTATTCGCTGAAGCGTCTGGGTGTCGATCACATCGACGTCTACCGCCCCTCGCGCCTCGATCCGGACGTGCCGATCGAGGACACCATCGGCGCCATCACCGAGATGGTCCAGGCCGGCTACGTGCGCCACATCGGCCTGTCGGAGGTGGGCGCCGACACCATCCGCCGCGCCGCCGCCGTGCATCCGATCGCCGACCTCCAGATCGAATATTCGCTGATCTCACGCGGCATCGAGGACAGCATCCTGCCGACCACGCGCGCGCTGGGCATCGGCATCACCGCCTACGGCGTGCTGTCCCGAGGACTGATCAGCGGCCACTACAGCCGCGAGAAGGCCAACGGCGCCGGCGACTTCCGCAGCCGCAGCCCGCGCTTCCAGGGCGAAAATCTCGACCACAACCTCGCCATCGCCGAGACGATCGGGCGGCTGGCGGCGGAGAAGGGCGTGACCACCGCCCAGCTGGCCATCGCCTGGGTCGCTTCGCGCGGCGACGACATCGTGCCGCTGATCGGCGCCCGCCGCCGCGACCGCCTGACCGAGGCGATGGGTGCGCTGGAGGTCACCCTGACGCCGGAGGACCTCGCGGCGCTGGACTCGGCGGTGCCGAAGGACTCGGCGGCCGGCACGCGCTACGCCGAGGCGATGATGGCGCATCTGGATAGTGAGAAGTGAAGGCTAGGGGCTAGGGGCGGCGAGGGCCGCGACACTGTCGCCCGGCGCCTCCGCCCGCTCCGCCATCCCGTAGTCGCGCACCACCTGCGCCACCCGAAGCCGGTAGTCCGCGAACACCCGTCCACGGCCGTCGGCCTGGGCGATGCGGTGCTCGCCGAGCCGCCGCCACTCAGCCACCGCCGCCTCGTCGCGCCAGAAGGACAGAGACAGAACCTTCCCCGGCGTGGCCAGGCTCTCGAACCGCTCGATACTCACGAACCCGTCGATGCCGTCCAGCAGCGGCCTCAGCCGGGCTGCGGTGGCGAGGTAGTCGTCGCGCAGGCCTTCGCGTGGCTCGACCTCGAAAATCACCGCGATCATGCCGTCACCGGCGCCAGGAAGCTGCGCTCCTCGCTGAGGATGAACCTCTTCTCCTGCGCCATGGCGAAGTTGGCCGCGCCGGCGGGGTCGGTCTTCAACCGGGCGCGGTAGGCCTCGTAGGCAGCCAGGCTTTCGAACCCGATCATCGCCAGGGCCACGTTGTTCGTCCCCTCGTGCGGCAGGAAATAGCCGAGCAGGTCGCCGCCGCAGGCCGGGATGATGGTCAGCCAGTTCCGGGCATAGGCCTCGAAAGCGTCGCGCTGGAAGGGATCGATGACGTAGCGGATGCAGCAGGTAACGGTCATGGCGTGGGCCCTCATGGTTCGCCCAAGACAGTTCAGGCGCGGCCGAACTGTTAGCGCCTGTTCGCGTCGCGATGTTTCGGTCAGGATCGAACCATGAAGGTTGGTCCCGACATCGCCCTCGTCGCCGCACTGCTCGGCGACCCTGCCCGCGCCAACATGCTGACCGCGCTGATGGGCGGACAGGCGCTGACGGCGGGGGAACTGGCGCGGGAGGCGGGCGTCTCGCCCCAAACCGCCAGCGGTCACCTGGCGCGACTGGAGTCGGGCGGGCTGGTCAGCGGACGGCGTCAGGGTCGCCACGCCTATTTCACGCTGTCGGGGGACGATGTCGCCGGCGTGCTGGAAGCACTGATGGGCCTGGCCGCCCGCACCGGCCATGCCCGTGTCCGGCCGGGACCGAAGGAGCCGGCGCTGCGCCGCGCGCGGGTCTGCTACGACCACCTCGCCGGTGATCTCGGGGTGGCGATGCTCGACGGGCTGATCGTCAGTAAACGGATCATTGGCGACGAAGACTTGGTGCTGACTGCCGACGGTGAGACCTTCTTCACCGGCTTCGGCGTCGATCTGACAGCTCTGGGCCGAAGCCGACGGCCGCTCTGCAAGCGCTGCCTCGACTGGAGCGTTCGCCGCAGCCATCTGGCAGGCGGCCTCGGCAAGGCGGTGCTCGACCGGATCTATGCCCTCGGCTGGGCGAAACGCGTCGAGGGGGCGAGGATCGTGTCCTTCACCCCCTCGGGTCTTCTGGCGTTCGAGCGAACGTTTACGAGCTAGGCCGCACCGCGCAGGAAGGCGCCGATCTTGGCGCGGGCGGCGTGGACCGGGTTGCGGTCCGCCACGTACGAGGTCTCTTCGCCGTCGCCGAGCCGGAAGCGTCCGACCAGCACCGCCAGCTCGCTGGCTTCGCCCTTGAGCGAGTGGGTGGCGGCGGTGCTTTCCTCGACCATGGCGGCGTTCTGCTGAACCACCTGGTCCATCTGGTTGACGGCCGAGTTGACCTCGTGGAGGCCGGTCGCCTGCTCGGCGGCCGAGGCGGCGATCTCGTTGACCAGGCGGTCGATGTCGGCGACCTGCTTGACGATCTGCTGCAGGGCGGCCCCGGTCTGGCCGACCAGATCCACGCCCGACTTGACCTGGCTGGTCGAGGTCGAGATCAGGCTCTTGATCTCCTTGGCGGCGTCGGCCGAGCGCTGGGCCAGGGCCCGCACCTCGGAGGCGACGACCGCGAAGCCCTTGCCGGCGTCGCCGGCGCGGGCGGCTTCGACACCGGCGTTCAGGGCCAGCAGGTTGGTCTGGAAGGCGATCTCGTCGATGACGCCGATGATCTGGCTGATCTGCTCGGAGGAGCTTTCGATCTCACCCATGGCGGCGACGGCCTCGTGCACGATCCGGCCCGACTGCTCGGCGCCCTTGCGGGCGTCGCCGACGATGGCGGCGGCGTCACGGGCGCCCGAGGCGGTCTTGCGGACCGTGGCGGTGATCTCGTCGAGCGCCGCGGCGGTCTCTTCGAGGCTCGCGGCCTGCTGCTCCGTGCGGCGCGACAGGTCGTCGGCGGCCATGGCGATCTCGTCGGAGCCGTTGCTGATCCCGCCGGTCGAGCCGCTGATAGCCTGCATGGCTTCCTGCAGCTTGGCGACGGCAGCGTTGAAATCTGTCTTCAGTGTCTCGGAGCGCTGGGCGAACGGGATGTTGATGCGGTGGGTGAGGTCACCCGACGCCATGGCGTTCAGGGCGTCGGCCAGCGCGCCCATGGCGGTGGCGTCCTCGGCGGCCTGTTCGGCCTTCTGTTGTTCGCGTTCGGCGCGCTCGCGCTCGGACAGCTGGCGATGGCCGGCGGCTTCGCCCTCGACGCGGATCTTCTCGATGGCGGCTTCCTTGAACACCAGGACGGCGGCGGCCATGTCGCCGATCTCGTCGCGACGATCGGTGTGCGGCACCTCGACGGTGTTGTCGCCGGCGGCCAGCTTGCGCATCACGGCGGTCATGGCGTTGACGGGGGTGGCGACGGCTCGGGCGAGCATCAACGCCATGGCCACGGCGATGGCGATCGAAGCCAGGCCGCCGACGATCAGGGCGGTGATCGCGGTCGTCATCGCCGCCTCACGCTCGACCTTGCGCAGCGCGACCCGCGCGGCGGCGGCTTCGGTGATGGCGTTCTTGGCGACGCGGATGGGCTTGAACGAGGGCTTGCCGGCGAGAGCGCGGGCCTGCTCGATGGTGGCCGGATCCTTGGCCAGGGCGATGATCGGCGCGCCGACCTCGTCGTGCCAAGCGGCCATCGCCTTGCGCATGTCCTGCGCGCGGTCCTTCTGTTCCTGAACCTGGGTCAGCGCTTCGAACTCGTTCAGGCGCTTGGCGACGGACGCTTGGGCTTCGGCGTAGTCGGCCAACTGGCTGACCTGGCTGGGATTGGCCACGAAGGCCCGCATGGAGTTCTGCTGATCGGTCATGTCGGCCATGACGATCTCGATCTCGCGAGACAGCGTCAGGCTGCGTTCCGTCGAGGTCGCCGCCGCTTCGATCTTCTGAAGACTGAAGAACAGGACCACGGAGGAGGCCGCGAAAGCCAGGATCAACGCCGCGAAGGCGATCGTCAGTTTGGTCGAAATGCGAAGGTTGTTCATGTCCCACCCAGAGCAGCGGGACGCCCAGAGCACCCGATCCCGCCCTAGGCTTGTCTCATCGGCGAGTTAACCAATTCTCACTTCCGAGAATTCAATTCTCTGCTCGGGAATGCCGCGACAATCCGCCCTAGGCGAACCAGCGCAGGCGGTAGGCGTTGATGGCCGTCTCGCCGAGCTGCTCGACCAGCCGCCAGTTGACGATGGCCCCCACGGGGGCGCCGACGACCGGCAACAGCTGCGCCATCTTGGCGAGGTCGATGTAGTCCCGGTACTCCTGCTGGAACCGCCGCCAGTCGAAGGTCTCTGGCGAAGTCGGCTGGTCGGGCGAGATCATCGCCTCATAGACCGCCTTGCGGTGGTCGGCGCTCGAGAACGCCAGCTGGAAGATCGACAGGATGTAGAGCCGCTCCCGCCAGTCGACCCCGTCGTGGCCGTAAAGCGCGGCGATCTCGAACAGCAGCTTGATCTTGATCGCGATCAACGCCGGGAAGTCCGCCGCCGCCAGCAGGAAACCGCCGGCGCCGGCGACACCGCCCTCGGCCGAGGCCACGTTGCGGTAGCCGGTGATCGCCTTGCGGACCAGCGCCTCGCGTTCCTCTAGCGACAGCCCGGCGCGTGGCGGCGGGGTGACGAAGTCCGAGCCGATCAGGATGCCGCGGGTCATCTGCTCGATCACCGCCGTGACCGCCTGATGCACCTTCTCGGGGATCATGCTGTTGATCTGAGTCTGTAGTCCCTTGGCCGCCTTCGCCAGCGCGCCAGGCGGCCGCAGCACCTTCTCGCGCCAGGCGGCGAGCTCGGCGCGGGCGATACGGTCGTGGGCGGTGTCGGTGGTGCTCATGCCGTCAGGCTAGCGCACTTTGCCCATTCAGGCGGACAGAACCGCCAGCACCGCGTCGCCCATCTCCACGGTCGACAGCGTGCCGCCGATGTCCCGCGTGCGCGCGCCGTTGGCCAGCGCCGCCTCAACGGCGGCCTTGAGCCGGTCAGCCTCGAGTTCCCGCTCAAGCGACCACCGCAGGGCCATCTCGAACGACAGCATGGCCGCCAGCGGATTGGCGACGCCCTGGCCGGCGATGTCCGGCGCCGAGCCATGGATGGGCTCGTACAGGCCCGGCTGGCCGGCCGCGCCGAGCGCCGCCGAAGGCAGCATGCCCAGCGACCCCGTCAGCTGCGCCGCCTCGTCCGAGAGCACGTCGCCGAACAGGTTGTCGGTCAGGATGACGTCGAACTGGGTCGGCTGGCGGACCAGCTGCATGGCGGCATTGTCGGCCAGCATGTGCTCCAGCGTCACGTCGGCGTAGTCGCGGGCGTGCAGCTCGGTGACCACCTGGCGCCACAGCAGGCCGGTCTCCATCACGTTCGACTTCTCGAGCGAGTGGACCTTGTTGCCGCGCTTGCGGGCCAGTTCGAAGGCGACGCGGCTGACGCGTTCGATCTCGCTGGTGGTGTAGACCTGGGTGTCGACGGCGCGGCGCTGGCCGTCGGCCAAGGTCTCGATGAAGCGCGGCTCGCCGAAATAGACGCCACCCGTCAGTTCACGGACGAACATGATGTCCAGGCCCGCGACCAGCTCGCGCTTGAGACTGGAGGCGTCGGCCAGGGCGTCGAAGCACAGCGCCGGACGAAGGTTGGCGTAGACGTCCATCGCCTTGCGCAGGCCGAGCAGGCCCATCTCTGGTCGCTTGCTGCGCTCGACACCGGCCCACTGCGGTCCGCCGACGGCGCCCATCAGCACCGCGTCGGAGGCCTTCGCCGCCGCGATCGCCTCGTCGGTGATCGGCACCCCGTGGCGGTCGTAGCTGATGCCGCCGAAGTCGCGCTCGTCCAGCGCCAGGTCGGGCGTCAGGACGGCGGCCACGCGGCGGACCTGCGCGATCACTTCAGGGCCGATGCCGTCGCCGGGCAGGAGGAGCAGGGTCTGGGTCATGAAGGCGTTCTCAGGTCGGCTCGGGCTCGCCGGCCTCGTAGAGGACCAGGTCGCGATCGGTGATGGAAAGGTGCGGGAACTCGGCGCGCCAGGTGGCGAGGTGCGGGGTGTCGAAGTGGGCGGCCAGGGCCTCGCGGTCGCGCCAGGCCTCCGTCACCCGGATCAGGCCCGGGTCGAGCAGATCCTGCGAATAGGCGTAGTTCAGGCAACCGTCCTCGGCCCGGCTGGCGGTCATCATCGCCGCCATGGCCGGCCGCGCGCGCGAAAGCTTTTCCGGCGGCACGCGGATGGTCCCGAGGACGAGGATGGTCACGCCTCCATCCACGGCCGGCTGAGCGCGCCTTTGCTCTCGTAGACATCGATGTCGATGGCGTGCTGAAGGGTCTCGCCGATGGCGTCGAGGCCCTTCAGCATCTTCTCGCGGCGGCCGGCTTCGATCTCGAAGTGGTATTTGGCGCCCGACGGGGCGGTCACGGTCTGGGTCTCGAGATCGACGGTGAAGGTGTGGTTGCCGCCCTTGGCCTCTTCCATCAGCGCCTCGACCTCTTCCGGTTTCAGCACCACCGGCAGCAGGCCGTTGTTGAAGCAGTTGCCGTAGAAGATGTCGGCGAAGGACGAGGAGATCACGCAGTCGATGCCGAAGTCCTGCAGCGCCCAGGGCGCGTGCTCGCGCGAGCTGCCGCAACCGAAGTTGTCGCCGGCGATCAGGATGTGGGCGCCCTTGTACTCCGGCCGATTGAGCACGAAATCGCTCTTCTCGCGCCCCTGCTCATCGAAGCGGAAGTCGTAGAACAGGCCCTTGGCCAGACCCTCGCGCTCCACTGTCTTGAGGAACTGCTTGGGGATGATCTGGTCGGTGTCGATGTTGGCCAGGCTCAGCGGCGCGGCGCGACCATCAAGGCGGGTGAAGGCTTTCATGGTTGGCTCACCAGGGTTTGGGTGATCACGGTGCGCTCGGTGCGCACGCCGGTCTTTCCGTCCGCGACGGTCGTGGTCTTCATGTCGCATGCAGCCTTGGCCGTGAGGCCGGTCTTCAAGTCCACGGCGTAGGCGCAAACGAGGGTCCGATCCATGCGGAGATCCTTCGGCACGCTCTTGGCGCCGCCGGCTTTCACGACATCGCCCATGGCCGCCTCCATCGAGCGGCGGGCGGACGCCGGGTCCAAGGTCTGGGTGCTGCGGATCACTGCGCGGGAGGTCGCCTGATCGATGCTGACCAGCTCGACGCGGAAGAGGCTGTCGATCGGGGGGCCGCCCAGGGGATTGGGAACCTGTTGCCGCTCCTCAATCATCTCCCCCTGATCAATGCCTAGCATCTGCGGCACGGCCAGCGTGCTCTGCTCCTTAAGCAGGACCTGCGCGGCCACCTCCGGACCCATGCTCATGAACAATTGTCGAACCTGGCTCATCGACGCTTTGAACTTCTCCGGAGAAGCCTTGGCAATCAGTTCCAGTATCCGATCAATGGTGGTCGGCCAGTCCACGATCTCGACCGGGGTCAACGCCTCGTCGGTGAGGTAGGAGATTTCGGAGGCTGCGGCCAGTATCTGGTTTTCTTGCTGACTGGGTTGAACGCCGGGTGGAAAGCTCGCGCCGGTCATCACCTGACGGACGCGATAGCCTCTGCCTTCGGGAGTCAGCGTCTGGCGATAGCGGAAAGTGGCCGAAGCAGCGGGCCGGCCCTGAGCGTCGCGGACCTCTCCAGTCGTTTTCTCCACGACGAGGTCGATGGTGGCGCCCTCAGCCAGCTCGATCGGGACGCTGAAGCCTTCGGCTGACACAGGCGCGGGAAACGCCGCCAGGATGGCGACCGCGGTCAACACCGCCGACATTCGGACCGTCATTGCGCCGGTCCGATCACCAGGGTCGGCACGCCGCCTGGCGCCCCGAGGACGGTGAAGACGGCGGTGCCGGGCTTGCGGCCCTTGCGAATGCTGGAGACCTCGATCCGGTCGCCAATCCGGTGATGGGCGGCGACGACGTTGGCCACGCGCCAGCTGAGGCCCCAGGGCGTATCCGGCCCGGCCGAGACGCCGCCCTTCAACTCGTGGGCTACCTCGACGACCATGTCGCCGGCCTTGAAGAACATCAGCCGCATGCCCCAGTCGGGGTTGGAACGGTCCAGTTTCATGTCGAGGCCCAGTCGGGCCCCGTAGAGGGCTGCGGCGCGTTCGGGGTCGGCGGTCTTGACCACGACATGGTCGAGACCGTTGACCGAGGAGCCCTCATCAACGGTGATCGGCGAGACAGGCCAGACCTCGGCCTCCGGTTTCTGCTCAACCAGGAAGATATTGGTCCCGTGGGTCGCCTTCGGGTTGGCGACCGAGGTCATCCAGCGGCGCTTCTCGCCGGTCTCGGGATGGGTCGAGCGGATCGGCAGCGGGTCCGACGACGCCACCCCCACCCGCTCCAGCCGATGGCGGGCGGCGGCCATGTCCGGGGTCGCGAAGGCCAGAGCCCAGATTCCCTCGCCGTGGCTGGCGAGGCGGGCGCTGATCTGGCTGCCGGTGTGGCCCTCGCCGGTTGGGGCGATGATGTCGAGCGCGGTGTTGCCTAGCTGGAACCACGCGTGGTGAGCGCCGCCGTCGGCGCCCCGCCAGTTCGGTGCGCGACCGAGAATGCGACGATAGCCGGCTATCGCCGCCTCCAGGTCGTGGACGACCAGGGCGACGTGATCGAGTCCAGTAATCACAGGAAGTCCCGTACGTCCGCGATGTGTCCGGCGATCGCAGCCGCCGCGGCCATCGCCGGGCTCATCAGGTGGGTGCGGCCGCCGCGGCCCTGGCGGCCTTCGAAGTTGCGGTTGCTGGTCGAGGCGCAACGTTCGCCCGGCTCGAGCTTGTCGGGGTTCATCCCCAGGCACATCGAGCAACCCGGTTCGCGCCAGTCGAAGCCGGCGGCCTTGAAGATCGCGTCCAGTCCTTCGGACTCGGCCTGTTCCTTCACCAGGCCCGAGCCCGGCACGACCATGGCGCTGACGTGCGGCGCCACCAGCCGGCCGTTGAGGAAGGCGGCCTGGACCACGGCGGCGGCGGCGCGCAGGTCCTCGATGCGGCTGTTGGTGCAACTGCCGATGAAGACGCGGTCGATGCGGGCGTCGGTGATCGGCTGACCCGCGGTCAGGCCCATGTAGTCCAGCGCCCGCTCGACGGCGGCGCGCTTGTCGGGCGTGGCGAAGTCGGCCGGGTCGGGCACGATGCCGGTGACTGGAACGACGTCCTCGGGGCTGGTGCCCCAGGTCACCGACGGTGCGATCTGCGCGGCGTCGAGCCGGATAACGCGGTCGAAGACGGCGTCGTCATCGCTGACGAACGTCTTCCAGTAGGAGAGCGCCATCTCCCAGGCCGCGCCCTTGGGCGTGGCTGGACGGCCCATCAGATAGTCGAAGGTCTTCTGGTCGGGGGCGATCAGACCGGCGCGGGCGCCGCCCTCGATGGTCAGGTTGCAGAGGGTCATGCGGCCCTCCATCGACAGGTCGGTGACCGCGTCGCCGGCGTACTCGATGACGTAGCCGGTGCCGCCGGCGGTGCCGATCTCGCCGATCACGGCCAGGGCGTAGTCCTTGGCCCCGACGCCGGGACCGGGCGTCCCCTCGATCACCACCCGCATGTTCTTCGACTTGCGGGCGCGCAGGGTCTGGCTGGCGAGGACGTGCTCGACCTCCGAGGTACCGATGCCGTGGGCCAGGGCCCCGAAGGCGCCGTGGGTCGAGGTGTGGCTGTCGCCGCAGACCACGGTCATCCCCGGCTGGGTGCGGCCCTGCTCGGGCCCGACGACATGGACGATGCCGTTGCGGATGTCGCCCATCTCGAAATATTCGATACCGGCGTCGGCGACGTTGCGGCCGAGCGTCTGCAACTGCAGCCGCGCCTCCTGGTCCTCGACCGCGTCGACGCCGAGCGCCTGCTTCTCGGTCGGGGTGTTGTGGTCCGCCACCGCGAGCGTGCGGTCGGGACGACGCACCTTGCGACCCGCCGCGCGAAGGCCGGCGAAGGCCTGGGGCGTGGTCACCTCGTGGATCAGGTGCAGGTCGATGTAGAGGATCGCCTCGCCGGCGTCGGTAGCGACGACGTGGGCGTCCCAGATCTTGTCGTAGAGGGTGCGTGCAGTCTTTTGGCCGGACATGCGCGGGATGTAGGGCGTGACATGCCCTTCCGTCTAGTGCCGCGCCGCACCAGCGGGCATGATCTTGCCCACGATGGCGTTGCCGGCCCCTCATCGCGCCGAAGGTGGCCGCCCTGTAACGTGACAGTCCGGAAGAACCGTGGCCTCCTCCCGCCAAATCATCCGGGGAGCTTTCCACCTTGTCCCATCTCGTCATCAACCGTCGCCTGGCGCTGGCCGGACTCATGCTGTCCGCGCCGATGGCGTCGACCGCCTTCGCCGCCGACAGCGAGGATGCGCGCTTCACCGCCTTCCTCGACGCCGCCTTCGACGAGCGGCTGGCGCTGAGTCCCGAGTCCCTGACCGGCCTCGGCATCAAGCAGCAGTACGACAAGCTCGACGATTACACCGACGCCGGTCAGGAGGCTTCGCTGAAGCTGGCCGTCGCCCAGCTGGCCCGGATGAAGGCCCAGTTCGACCCGGCTAAACTGAGCCCGGCGTCGCGCATCTCCTGGCGGATGTTCGAGGAGCAGATCGCGATCGAGCAGGAAGGTCGCCGCTGGCGCTTCCATGGTTACATCGCCAACACCCAGGGCAGCCCCGCCGGCCAGTTCCCGGTGTTCCTGATCAACCAGCACGCCATCGACAGTGAATCCGACGCCCGCGCCTACATCGCCCGCCTGCGCGACGTGAAGCGGGCGATGGCCGAAATCTCCGACAACATCCGGGCGTCCGCGGCCCAGGGCGTCGTGGCGCCGGACTTCACCTTCGACCCTGTCGAGAAGGACGCCCGTCGGGTCATCAGCGGCGCCCCGTTCGACGGCGGGCCCGACACCGCCCTCTGGGCCGACATCCAGAAGAAGGTCGGCGCGCTCAAGATCGCCGACGACGCCAAGGCCAAACTTCTGGCCGACGCCAAGGCGGCGCTGACCGGCGACTTCAAGGCCGGCTACGAGCAGTTCCTCGCCACCCAGGCGGACATGCGCAAGCTGTCGAAGGGCGCCAACGGCGTCTGGTCGCTGCCTGACGGCGACGCCTTCTATGCGTACTGCCTCAAGGCCTCGACCACCACCAACCTGACCGCCGACCAGATCCACGAGACCGGCCTGTCGGAGCTGAAGCGCATCCAGATCGAGATGCAGACGATCATGGACAAGGTCGCCTTCAAGGGCTCGCTGCAGGACTTCTTCAAGCTGCTGAAGACCGACGCCCGCTTTCAGTACCCGAACACGCCGGAGGGCAAGGCCGCCTATCTGAAGGACGCCACCACCTTTATCGACCAGGCCATGGCCAAGGCGCCGCAGTACTTCTCGCGCCTGCCGAAATCGAAGCTGGAAGTCCGCAAGGTCGAGGCCTGGCGCGAAGCGACGGCGGGCATCGCCTTCTACAACCGCCCGGCCCCCGACGGCTCGCGACCGGCGATCTACTACGTCAACCTGTCGGACATGACCCAGGTGCTGAAGCCCCAGATCGAGGGCATCAGCTATCATGAGGGCGCGCCGGGCCATCACTTCCAGATCGCGCTGGCGCAGGAGACCACCGGCCTGCCGAAGTTCCGCAAGTTCGGCGGCTACGGCGCCTACGTCGAGGGCTGGGGACTCTATGCCGAGCGACTGGGCAAGGAGATGGGCTTCTACCAGGATCCCTACTCGGACTTCGGCCGGCTGACGACCGAGGCCTGGCGCGCGGTGCGCCTGGTCACCGACACCGGCCTGCACCACAAGAAGTGGACTCGCGAGCAGGCGCAGACCTTCTTCCGCGCGAACACCCTGCTCAGCGAGCGGGACATCGTGAAGGAGGTCGACCGCTACATCTGCTGGCCCGGGCAGGCGACCAGCTACAAGGTCGGCGAACTGAAGATCCGCGAACTGCGGGCCAGGGCGGAGAAGACGCTGGGCGCGAAGTTCGACATCCGCGGCTTCCACGACGCGGTGCTCAAGGACGGAGCCCTGCCGCTCGACGTCCTCGACGAGCAGGTCACGGCCTGGATCGCGACCGCGAAGGGTTAGTCTGCGGCGACTGGCTGATCGGCGGCGATCTCGCCGATCAGCCAGTCCCGGAATCGTCTGATCTTGGCCACCCGGGCGCGGTGCTGCGGATAGACGATCCAGTAGGCGAGGCCCAGCGTCGAGACCTGCGGGAACAGCTGCACCAGCCGCCCGTCGGCCGTGTCGTTCTTCCAGAAGAACGGCGTCAGCATGGCGATGCCCTGCCCCGCCATCGCCGCATGGCCGTCGTTGGCCTGGGTGTCGAGGCGCACGCCCTGGAGCGGGCCGACCGCCTCGTCCGCCAGGCTGGCGTCGCTCAGCCATTGCATCCAGGCCGGATCGTGCGGGCTGATGAGCGGCAGCCTGAGAAGATCGCGCGGGGCCAGCGTCCCGCCCTGGGCTTTCAGGAAGGCGGGGCTGCACATCGGGGTGTATTCCTGGGTCAGCAGCCGATGCGCCTCCAGGCCCGGCCATGGTCCCTGTCCGCCGCGAACGGCGACATCGAAGCCCGAGGTCGAAAGGTCTGCGACCGTGTTCTCCGCCGACAGCCGCACGGCGATGTCGGGATGAGCCAGCTGAAAGCCGCCCAGCTTCCAGGCCAGCCAGGTGTTGGCGAAGGTCACGGTGGTGGTGACGGCCAGGGTGCCCTCGTCATCGGCGCGAAGCTCGGCAAAGGCCGCCTCGATCTCGTCCAGTCCGCGCCCGACGCCGACGGCGGCCCTGCGCCCGGCCTCGGTCAGGATCACGCGCTGCTTCTCGCGCCGGAAAAGCTTCTGGCCCAGCCGCTCCTCGATCAGCCGGATCTGGTAGCTGACGGCGGCCTGGGTCATGCTCAGTTCCTCGGCGGCGGCGGTGAAGTTCTCGTGCCGGGCCGCGGCCTCGAAGACCCTCACGGCGCTGAGCGGCGGTAGCTGACGCATACCGAGATCATAAGGCTGACTTATGACCTCTGTCGATGCTTTCGTTGGCGGGAAGAGGCGCTGTTCGGCAGGTTCAGGTCGCCCCCACAGGAGACCGATCATGACCACCCTGACCGCCATTCATCGCAATTCATCGCCGGCCGCGCCGCTGCGCCGCGTCTTCGAGCACCTCGCCGACAACCTCCACAAGATCGGGACAGCCCAGGCCCGCATCGAATTCAATCGGCCGTGGCAGCGGGATTCGAAGGCCTAGCCCCCTCAATCCTCCTCGCAGCGCCGACGAAAAAGCCCCGGACGTTCCCGTCCGGGGCTTTTGTCGTTCGGCGATGCCGATAAAGCCTAGGCTTCTTCGGTGGTCGCGGTGGTTTCTTCCTTGCGGACCATCTGGCGCTCGGCGATCCGGGCCGACTTACCGCGACGGTCGCGCAGATAGTAGAGCTTGGCGCGACGGACGACGCCGCGACGCTTCACTTCGATGCTTTCGATCATCGGCGACATGATCGGGAAGACCCGCTCGACGCCTTCGCCGAAGCTGATCTTGCGGACGGTGAAGCTCTCGTGGAGGCCCGAGCCCTGACGGGCGATGCAGACGCCCTCATAGGCCTGAACGCGCTCGCGTTCGCCTTCCTTGATCTTCACGTTGACGCGGACGGTGTCGCCCGGCTGGAAATCGGGGGTCTTGCGGATCTCGGCGAGACGGGCGGTCTCTTCCTGCTCGAGCTCGGCGATGATGTTCTTGGCCATGTGTCGTTCCTATTCGTCGTCGGGCTTCATTTGCCCTTTGGTTGTCGATTGGCGAGGTGACGGTCCCAAAGATCGGGGCGTCGCTCGCGGGTCGTCTCGTCACGCATGTCCTGCCGCCATTGGGCGACCTTCTTGTGGTCGCCGGACAGCAGCACCTCGGGAATGTCGTGGCCCTCGAACGTCCGCGGTCGCGTGTACTGCGGATGCTCGAGGAGACCGTCCTCGAAGCTTTCTTCACTCAGCGAAGCCGCCTGTCCCAGAACTCCCGGAACCAGTCGGACGCACGCCTCGATCGCCACCATTGCCGCCGCCTCGCCACCGGCGAGCACCGCGTCTCCGACGGAGACCTCCTCGAACCCCCGGGCGTCGAGCACCCGCTGGTCCACCCCCTCGAACCGGCCGCAGAGGACGATGATCCCCGGCGTCTCGGCCCATTCTTTGACTCGCGCCTGGGTCAGGGGCCGACCCCGGGCGCTCATGTACAAAAGCGGCCGTCCCGCGAGGTCGACACTGTCGAGCGCCGCCGCGATTACGTCCGCCTTCATCACCTGTCCAGGACCGCCACCCGCGGGGGTGTCGTCGAGGAAGCCGCGCTTATCCTTGGAAAAGGCGCGAATGTCCACTGTTTCAAGGCGCCACAGGTCCTGCTCGCGCCAGGCCGTGCCGATCAGCGAGACGCCGAGCGGCCCCGGAAAGGCCTCGGGGAACATGGTCAGGACGGTGGCGGTGAACGGCATGGCGGCGTCTTTAGCGGGTGACGGTCCAATTCGCGAATCCTCCCCGCTCGCGGGGAGGGGGACCATGCGGAGCATGGTGGAGGAGTAGCGCCGACCACTCAGAAATAGGCGCCGTGCACGGCGGCCAAACGTCCAGCTTCAGCGCAACCCCTCAGTCAGGCTCCGCCTGACAGCTCCCCACGAGTGGGGAGCATCCCGGCCCTACTGCGCGCCCATGCGGATGTTGATCTTCTCGGCGAAGTCCGGCGCCGGCGGCTTGGGCCAGTCGATCCGGCTCATCCGCTCGGTCACGCACTGGGCGGTCGGGTGGTCGCTGGTGTGGCGTACCGCCTCGAAGCGGCCGGCCTTGAAGCTCAGCACGACGGTGAAGTCGGGCCGGCCCGTCGGGCTGGCGCCGGGCGCGCAGGCGTCGAAGATGGCCGGCATGGCCTTGCCGAACACCGGAGACAGGATGGTGGTGCGGTACTGCTCCGCCGCCGGGTCCTTGTCGTAGCGCTCGGCCCTGGCCAGCGCCTCGGCATAGGCCAGCGCGGTGTCGGGCGACTGGGCGAACAGGAACGTGGCGGCGGCGAAGGTGGACAGGAACAAGGCGGGGTCTCCAGACTGCGGCCAAATTGCACCGCCCGCCGTGGCGACAGCAAGGCGTCTTGCCCCCTCCCCGTCACGGGCCTAATCGTCGCGAATGCTAGAGAGCGAAAACCTCATCGAGACCCTGTCCCTCGAACCGATCGAGATGAACCTGTTCCGGGGCGTGTCGCCCAACGACGGGTTCCCGAGGATCTTCGGGGGGCTGGTCATCGCCCAGGCGCTGATGGCCGCCTACGAGACGGTCGAGGACCGGGTCTGCCACAGCCTGCACGCCTACTTCATCCGCCCGGGCGACGTCAGCATTCCGGTGCTCTACGAGGTCGATCGCTCGCGCGACGGCGGCAGCTTCACCACGCGCCGCGTGATCGCCATCCAGAACGGCAAGCAGATCTTCAACCTGGCCGCCTCGTTCCAGGTGCCAGAGGACGGTCTCGACTACCAGTCGCCGATGCCGATCCATCCGACGCCGGAGTCCGTCGCGACCGAGATGGAGCAGGCCATCGCCAGCAACAAGGACGTCCCGGCCCAGGTGCTTGAGCACATGAAGCGCCGGCCCGTCGAAGTGCGCTGGCCCGATCCCCAGAACCTGTTCAAGCCGGAACCCAAGGAACCGCGCAAGCAGGTCTGGATGCGCGCCAAGGCCCCGATCGGCGACAGCATCAAGCTGCAGCAGGCGGCGCTGGCTTATGCGTCCGACATGGCCTTCATGGAGACCGCGTTGCGGGTCCACGGCCTGACCTGGCGCACCAAAGGGCTGCAGTCGGCCAGCCTCGACCACGCCATGTGGTTCCACCGGCCCGCCGACTTCAACGACTGGATGCTGTTCGACCAGGACTGCCCGAGCACCTCGCAGGGGCGCGGCTTCATTCGCGGCGAGATGTACACCCGCGACGGCCACCTCGTCGCCTCGGTCGCCCAGGAATGCCTGATGCGGGTGAAGCCGAAGGACTAGAGCGCTTCGTCCAGCGCCGCGCGCGGATCGGCGCGGGCTTCGGTCAACTCCTTCTCCGACTTCGGCGTCGAGACCGTCGGCTTGGCGATGGCCAGCGCGCGCCTGTAGGCCTCGGTCAGCGCCTCTTGCGGCGGGGTCGGCACATCCGGCTTGATGCCGACGCCTTCCCAGTTGGTCCCGGTCGTGGGATGGATCACCCGGCCATTGGGGATAAACACCGCCAGCCCGGCGCCCAGGTTGCCCGGCCGGTTGCTGGGGTTGGCGCCGCCGCGCGAATTCTCGCCGACGATCATCACCCGCTTAGCGGCCTGGAGGGCGTAGGCGACCCCCTCGGCCGCCGAGAAGGTGCGCTTCGCGACCAGGACATAGACCGGCTTTTCGGGATACAGCGGCCCAGTCGCCGGAACCGTCGGCTTGCGGGTCTCGGTGGTGAAGCTGCCGTTGGCGCCGCGCCAGTGGATCACAGCCATCGGGATCGGCTCGCGCGACAGATGGCCGATGAGACGGGTGTCGGACTCGCCACCACCGCCGCCGTTCTCGCGCAGGTCGATGATCAGGGCGTCGGCGTCCTTGAGCATCCACATCGCGTGGTCGATCAGGGTCGCCCCGTCCGCGTCGCCGGCGAAGTAGGCGAGCTTCAGATAGCCGATGTTGCCCGGCAAGCGGCGGATGGTGAGCAGGCCATGGGCCAGCCGGCCCTGGAGCAACTGCTCCTCGGCCTCTGTCAGGCGAGCGGCCTGGGCCGAGGTGGTCCTGACCGAAACCTTCAGATGCAGGTCGTTGGTGGCGGCGAAGAGATCTTTGGACACCGCCTCGGCGAAGGCCTGGCGGTCGCCGAGCGTGAGGTAGCGCTTACGGCCCGCGCGGACGGCGGCGCGGGCCTTCTCGCCGACGTCCGGGTCTATGTAGCCGCGCAGGCCCTCGTCGAGCACGTCCAGCGCCCTTGCCGCGTCGGCGGATGAGAGGACGCCGGCCAGGGCGGCGGCGGGCAGGGCGGCGAAGGCGGCCGCGAGGGACAGGGCGGTGCGACGGTTCATGTGACGATGCTTGCCACCCGAGCGCCAGGTGGCCAGTTAAACCCTCGTCATGCGACGGAAGCGGACTTCCGCCCGACCAGCAGGAAGGCGCAGAGGCCGGCGATGACTGAGGCGACGGCGCAGACCACGGCCGCGACGCGGAAGCCGCCGATCAGCTCCGCCCCGCTCGCCGCCAGCACCGCCCCCAGCAGCGCCGTGGCGATCAGGCCGCCGGTTCGCGCCACGGCGCTGTTGAGCCCCGAGGCGGCGCCGGTGTGACGATCGTTGACCGAGGTCAGGACCGCGTTGGTGAGAGGCGCGACGGCGCCGGCCATGCCGATGGCGATGACCAGGATGGCAGGCAGCACCGTGGTCCAGTAGTCGCCCTCGGCGGTGATCCTCAGGGTCAGCAGGAAGCCGACGGCGACCACCATCGGTCCGATGGTAAGCGGCAGGCGCGAACCGATCCGGCCGGCCAGTCCGCCCATGATCGGCGAGGTCACGGCCAGGATCAGCGGGAAGGGCAGCAGCGCCGCCCCCGCCGCCGTGCCTGAATAGCCGCCCGCCTCCATCAGCACATAGGGGACGAGCGTCAGCAGACCTCCCAGCGCGCCGTAGAGCAGCAGCGTCAGAATGGTCAGGCCGATGAAGCTGGGCGAGCCGAACAGCGCCAGCGGGGCCATCGCCCTGTCGCCGCGATGGTGCTCGACCCACAGGAAAGCGCCGGAAAGAACGGCGCCCAGCGCCACGGCCACGACGGCGGACGGGGTCCAGCCCGCCGGACCCGAGCCGATCGTCAGGCCCCAGGTCAGGGCGCCCAGCGCCAGGGTGGCGAGCACGCCGCCGAGCCAGTCGAGCGCCTGTGGCTTTTCCTCTCGCGCCGGCTCGCGCACGAAGGCCAGGGCCAGGACGATGGCCGCCGCCGCTAGCGGCAGGTTGAGCAGGAAGATCGCCCGCCAGCCGGTGGTGTCGATCAGCCAGCCGCCGAGCACCGGGCCGATGGCGCCGGCCACCGCGCCCATCGCCGCCCAGGTCCCGATCGCCCGCCCCCGCGCCTCCCCCGAGAAGGACGCGCCGAGGATGGCCAGGCTGTTGGGCATCAGCAGCGCCGCGCCCAATCCCTGCAAGCCCCGCATGGCCAGCAGCCAGGGCAGGCTGGGCGCGAGAGCGCAGCCCAGCGAGGCGATGGCGAAGACGATGGTCCCGATGACGAGCAGGCGGCGACGTCCGAAGCGGTCGCCCGCCGCTCCGCCGAGCAGCAGCAGCGCGCTGAGCGGCAGCAGGTAGGCGTTGATCACCCACTGCAGATCCCCGGCGCCCGCCGCGAAACTGGCCCGGATCGCCGGCAGCCCGACATTGACCACCGAGCCGTCGATGAAGGCGAGGCTGGACGCGAGGATCGTGGCCGTCAGCACCCAGGCCGCGTGCGGAGTCTTGATCCCCGACGTTTCAGCTGGACGATCGCAGGTCGTGTGGATGACCGAACTCATGGCTCACCCTAGGCTGATCGCGAGACCGGCGTCAGTCCTCGACGCGGATCTCGACGCGGTCCGGATAGAAGGCGAGATGGTCCTTGATCGCTTCGACCGCCTCAAAAGGCGCTTCATAGGTCCAGACCGCCGCCTCTCCGGTCGCACCGCCCTCGGGAATGCTGAAGTAGGCGCAGTCGCCCTTGTAGGGGCAGTAGGTCGCCTGCGGGCCGCGCTGCAACCGGGTCATGTCGACATCCTCGCGTGGGATGTACTGCACGGGCGGATAGCTGGCCTCCCGGAGGGTCAGGGCGCGACGGGTGTCGGCCAGAACCGCGCCGCCGACGCTGACGACGACGCGTCCGCCCTGCGGCTGGATGGTGATGGGATGGTCAGGTCCGGGAATGCGGACGGGATTGTCGGTCATGGTCGTGCTCCGGCGTAGGCAGCACAGATGGGGCGGCGCCCCGCGCGCGTCTACTCGACCTCGGTCGGGCGGACGGCGATCAGTTCGCCCTGGGCGATGCGCACCTCGGGCACGGCCTCCCGGGTGAAGGGAAGGTACCAGGTCGGCCCACCCTCCTCGGGGCTGATCTCGAGGATGTCGCCGGCGCCGAAATCCTGCACGGACTTCACCTTGCCGATGCGCTCGCCTTCGGGCGTCAGCACGGCGACGTCGATGAGGTCGGCCAGGTAAAACTCGTCCTCCTCGGGCTCCGGCAGGGAGTCCCGCGAGACGAACAGGCGCAGGCCGCGCAGGGCGTCGGCCTGTTCCTTGGACTCCACGCCTTCGCAGCGAACGACAACGCCGCCCTTGGCTTCACGCGCGGACAGAATGACGAGAGCGGGGGATCCGTCCTGGCGCTTGAGCGCGCGATAGCGGCCCAGCGCCAGGGGATCTTCCGTGAAGGCGGTGATCCGCACTTCACCGCGGACGCCGAAGGCGCCCGCCACGCGGCCGACAGCAATGAGGCGGTCGGCCGACATGCGGTCTTAGGCTTTTTCTTCGGTCGCTTCGGCAGCCGGGGCTTCCTCGGCGGCAGGAGCGTCTTCAGCAGCGGCTTCCGGCGCGGCTTCGGCGGCGGGAGCCGCTTCTTCGGCGGCAGCTTCCGGAGCAGCGGCTTCCTCGGCGGCGGCTTCGGCCGGGGCGGCCTCTTCAGCAGCGGGAGCCTCGACTTCAGCAGCCGGGGCTTCGACTTCGGGTTCCGGTTCCGGAGCCGGCGGGTTGGCGGCGAGCTCGGCGGCGGCGGCGGCGCGGTCTTCTTCACGCTTGGCGCGCTCGGCGGCGCGTTCTTCGGCCTTCTTGCCCGGCTTGGCCTTGTTCGGGTTGTTGCCGTGGGCCCACTGGCCGACGCCTTCGGCCGCCAGGAAGCGGGCGACGCGGTCGGTCGGCTGGGCGCCCTTGGCGATCCAGGCCTGGATCGACTCGAGCTTCAGGGTGACGCGCGGGGTCGGGCCGTCCTTGGGCAGGAGCGGGTTGTAGGTGCCGACCTTCTCGATGAAGCGGCCGTCGCGGGGCGAGTGGCTGTCGGCGACGACGATCGAGTAGTAGGGGCGCTTCTTGGCGCCGCCACGGGCGAGACGGATCTTCAGCATTACGGGTAGTCCTCTGTCTTAAGTCTATTTCTTGAAGGGGTTGAAGCCGGGAGGCAGCGCGGGGCCACCGAGGCCGGGAAGGCCTCCCGGAACGGATGCGCCGCCGCCTAGGCCCTGGAGCTTCTGCTGCAGCTGTTGGAGTTCCTGAGGATCGGGTTCGGCCATCTTGCCCCCGCCCAGGTTCTTGAGGCGGCCCATGCCGCCGCCGCCGAGCATGCCGGCCATCTTGGCCAGGCCCGCGCCGCCGTTGCGGGTCATCATCTTCATGGCGTCGGCCATCTGGCGATGCTGCTTGAGCAGGCGATTGACCTCGGCCACATCGACCCCGGCGCCGGCCGCGATGCGGCGCTTGCGCGAGGCGGCGAGAATGTCGGGCTTCTTGCGCTCGGCCTTGGTCATCGAGCCGATGATGGCGCGCTGACGCTTGATCATGCGGTCGTCCATCCCGGACTCGCTGATCTGCTTCTTCATCTTCTGGACGCCGGGCAGCATGCCCATCAGGCCTTCCAGACCGCCCATCTTTTCCATCTGGGCCAACTGGTCGGACATCATCTCGAGGTCGAACTGGCCCTTGGCCAGCTTCTTGGCCATGGCCTCGGTCTTGGCCTGGTCGAGGTCGGCCGAAGCCTTCTCGACCAGCGCCACGACGTCGCCCTGGCCGAGGATGCGGCCGGCTACGCGGCGGGCGTCGAAGACTTCGAGCGCTTCGACCTTCTCGCCGGCGCCGAGGAACTTGATCGGCAGGCCGGTGACGGCCCGCATCGACAGGGCGGCGCCGCCGCGCCCGTCGCCGTCGGCGCGGGTCAGGACCAGGCCGGTCAGGGGCAGGCGTTCGTGGAAGGCCTTGGCGGTGCGCACCGCGTCCTGGCCGGTCAGGCTGTCGGCGACCAGCAGGGTCTCGGTCGGCTGGGCGATCTGCGCGATCTGCGCCGCCTCGGACATCATCTGTTCGTCGAGGGTGGTGCGGCCGGCGGTGTCGAGGATAACGACGTCATAGGCCGACAGCTTGGCCGCCTGCAGCGCCCGCTTGGCAATCTCGGTGGCGCCCTGGCCGGCGACGATCGGCAGAGTGTCGACGCCGATCTGCTTGCCCAGGGTGGCCAGCTGCTCCATCGCCGCCGGGCGACGGGTATCCAGCGAGGCCATCAGGACCTTCTGACGGTCCATCTTGGTCAGGCGCAGCGCCAACTTGGCGGCGGTGGTGGTCTTGCCCGACCCCTGGAGGCCGGCCATCAGGATCACCGACGGCGGGTTGAGCGCGAGCTTGAGGCCTTCGGGCTCCTCGCCGCCGAGCATCTCGACGAGGCCGTCGTAGACGATCTTTACGACCTGGTCGGCGGGACGGATCGAGCGGATCACCGCCTCGCCGGTCGCGCTTTCCTTGGCCTTGGCGATGAAGTCCTTGACCACCGGCAGCGCGACGTCGGCCTCGAGCAGCGCCACGCGGACTTCCCGCATCGCCTCGTCGATGTCCTTCTCGCCGAGGACGCCGCGACCGGAGAGCCGGTCGAAGACGTCGCCAAGCCGTTCTGTAAGGCCTTCGAACATTCGCTACCTCAAATGGACAAACGCAATTCGCCCCCGTGGACGATCACGTCGACGGGGGGCCTCGCCGTCCTCGTCCTGTCCATTTAGTCCGGTCAGGGGTCGTGACGGTGGAGGGCGCTGAACTGCATCTGCGCCGGAAGGCGGGCCTTATGCGCGGAAAGCCGGGGAAAATCAAGTTTCGGAGTGGAGCCTCACCCAAAAGCCGAAAGTTCGAGCCGACGGTTCGGGCGTTACCCTTCAGGAGAGGCGGTCTCGCTCGCCGTTGGGACGGCAGCGGTATCAAGCACCGTCATTTTGAATGCCGTCCGCGCCATATCCAATAGCTTAGGAACCATAACCTCTGCTTCGCTTGGCAGCGAAAGCAGTACGAGCAGCAGCACTGCCTCGCCATAATCGACGTAGAGACAGTGTTCCCGACCGAATGGCTTAGCGCCGATGGCTGCGGTCCGAAGCAACGCCTCGCGTGAACTGCCATCGCGGCAGACCAACTCCAGATGCTCGAAATCGAAGGTGGAGTCAGGTTCGTCAGCGAGCGTGTTAGCTTGGTGTGGGGCGGCAATCTCGTCGAGCGTCGCCTCGGCGAAAGGCTTGGAGAGGATGTTGGCATAGCTGAAAGCTGCCAGACGCCTCGCTGATTCCAGCGTGTGGCCAAGTGGGTACATAGCGACCAAAGCGCCTCCATCCCTTTGGGTCAGCTCATCGTCGGCGATCCACCCCGACGGCGGCTCCAACCAGATGCCGAAAGCCCCACGCCAGATAAGTGGCGCACCCAAACGCTGGTAGTCCGACAAGCGGTCCGGGGGGAGGATCTGCAAATCAATCCCTGGCTCGCCCTCGGCGCGGGCCAAGGCACCCGACGTATAGCCCTTGGTCGTAATGAGGATGCCGGTGCGCACACCCAAATCATCCAGCATGCCCAAGAACGCCTCGACGTGTTTCACGTCGACCTTTCGGCCATAACACTTGCAGTCGATGACGAGGGGGCGCGCCGTCTCGACGAGAATATCGATCTGGCGAGCGATACCGCTCTTGCGACCTTTGATGCGTACATCGCAGGTAACTTTCGTCCCGACGAACCGGCGACTGAGGATTCCCGCCACATAGGACTCGTAAGAGCGCCAATCGCCCGGCTTCAGCCAAAGATCATCCTGTTCGCTCATCGTCTAACTGTAGGGCCGATCTCAGCTCGGCTGTAGGGGCGGCCCGCGACGCCTACCCCCGCAGCTCCAGCCCATTCCCTTCCGGATCTGTCAGGTAGAGCGACACGCCCTCCCCGCCCGCGCCGTAGCGCACGCCGTCCTCGCCGAGGGCGACGCCGTGGGCTTGCAGGTGCGCCTTCACAGCCTCGAGGTCGAAGCCGCGCACGTTGAGACAGAAGTGGTCGAGGTTGCGACCCTCCGCCCCCGGCGCGGCGCCGCCCATCTTGCCGAGCTTGCCATCCACCGAGACGATGTCGATCAGGCTCGAGCCCGCCCGCAGCTGAGTGAGGCCGAGGGCCTCCTGCCGCTTCTCGACAGTGAGGCCCAGCACGTCGGTGTAGAAGGCGATCAGCGCCTCGGCGTCGCGGGCGCGCAGGACCAGATGGTCGATGCCGGTGATCTCGATCATGCGCGTGCCCTTCCCGCTCTCGACATGAAGACGAAGGGTGGCGGCCGACGCCGACAGTCCTCATGAAAAAGGGGCCGCGGCTCGTTCGAACCGCGGCCCCTCGTCAGGCTTGTTGGCGCCTAGTTGGTCGGGAAGCCCCGGACCTTCAGCAGCGCCTTCACGTCCGGGTCGCGACCGCGGAAAGCGCGATAGGCTTCCGCCCGGTCGGTACTGTTGCCCGGCGCCAGGATGATCGACTTGTAGCGCTTGGCGATGTCCGGATTGAACGGGTCGCCCGACTCCTCGAAGTAGGCCCAGGTGTCGGCGTCCATCACTTCCGACCAGAGGTAGGAGTAGTAGCCGGCCGAGTAGGCGTCCGAGGTGAAGAGGTGATTGAACTGCGGCAGGCGGTGCCGCATCACGATCTCCTTGGGCATGCCGTAGCGCTCGAGGCTCTCGCGTTCGAAGGCGTCGATGTCGGTCGGCGCGTCCGCGCGGGTGTGCAGGTCCATGTCGACCAGCGCCGACGACAGGTAGCTGACCGTCGTGTAGCCCTGGTTGAAGGTCTGCGAGGCCTCGATCTTCTCGACCAGCGCCTGCGGCATCGGCTTGCCGGTTTCGACGTGTTTCATGTAGCCGTCGAGGATCGGGCGGGTCAGCACCCAGTGCTCATGCACCTGCGAAGGATACTCGACGAAGTCGCGCGGCGTGTTGCCCAGCGCCGGATACGTCACCGTCGAGGACAGGTAGTGCAGCGCGTGGCCGAACTCGTGGAACAGCGTCTCGGCGTCGTCCAGCGAGATCAGCAGCGGCTGACCCTTCTCGGCCTTGATGAAGTTGTTGTTGTTCGAGGCGAGAACATTGCGGGCGCCGTCGAAGGTCGAATGCGCGCGGTAGGTGTTCATCCAGGCGCCGGAGCGCTTGCCGGGGCGGGCGAAGTCGTCGGAATAGAACAGGCCGACGTGCCGGCCGCTGGCCTTGTCCTTGACCTCGAACACCTCGACGTCCGGGTGGAAGGTCGGCACCGAACCGGCCGGGACCTTCGTGAACTCGAAGCCGTACAGGCGGCCGGCCATGTAGAAGGCGCCTTGCTTGACATTGTTCAGCTCGAAGTAGGGCTTCAGCTCGTTGGCATCGAGGTCGTACTTCGCCTTACGGACCTTCTCCGCGTAGTAGAGGTAGTCCCATGGCTCGATGTCGTGACCGGCGATCTTGCGCATGTCGGCCACTTCCTCGGCGACGCGCGCCTTGGCCGGGGCCCAGACGCGGTTCATCAGGTCGGTGGCGGCCGCCGGCGTCTTGGCCATGGTGTCCTGCATCCGCCAGGCGGCGTGATGCTCGAAGCCCAGCAGCCTGGCGCGTTGCGAGCGCAGCTTCACGATCTCGGCGATGACGGCGTTGGTGTCGTTGGCGTCCTTGTTGTCGCCCCGGTTCACGAACTTGCGCCAGACCTGCTCGCGCAGCCCGCGATCGTTGGCGAAGGTCAGGAACGGATCGACGCTGGAGCGGGTGTTGACGATCGCCCAACCCTGGACGCCGCGAGCCTTGGCGGCCGCCGCGGCGGCGGCCTTGTTCGACGCGGGCAGGCCGGCCGTGCCGGCTTCGGTCGGGATCACCGTCCAGGTCTTCTCGTCGCCCACGACCTTCTGGCCGAAGCTGGTGAAGGCGTTGGTCAGGGCGGTGTTGATGCGGCCAAGCTCGGCCTTGCCGGCGGCGTCGAGCGCGGCGCCGTTGCGCACGAAGGCGTCACGGCTGCGGGTCGCCACGCGGGCCTGCTCGGGCGCGAGCTTCGCGGCCGCGGCGCCGTCGGCGACGGCCTTGATGCGCTTGAACAGGGCTTCGTTGAAGGTGATCTCGTCGTTGGCCGCCGACAGCAGGGGAGAAATTTCGGTCTCCAGGGCCTGGTAGTCGTCGGAGCCGATGTTCGAGGTCATGACGTCGAACAGGGTCAGGGCGCGGTTCAGCGGCTCGCCGGCCATTTCCAGCGCGACCAGGGTATTGGCGAAGGTCGGCGCCGCCTTGTTGTTGGCGATGGCCTGGATCTCGGCGCGCTGCAGGTCGATGCCTTCGAGCACGGCTTCGCGCAGCTTCGGCGCGCTGACCTTGTCCCACGGCGGCACGCCGCCGTACGGGCCGGTCCAGACCTGGAGCAGCTCGGCCTTCGGCGTCTGCTTGGGCAGGACGGCGCGAGCCGCCGCGGCGTCGCGCTTCAGAGCGTCGGCGGACGGGGCGCCGGCCGCGGCGCCGGCGGCCGCGGCGATAGCCGGGGCGACGAGAAGGCTGGCGCCTCCGATGAGGACGTGGCGTCGATGCATGATAGCTCCGTGAGCAATGTCTTTGGGCGCGACCCTAGCGCCGAGTTACCCGAACGTCACATGAACGGGATGTAATGCAACGCGAATGCGCCGGATCCGCCTTCCGCTACGGCCAAGACGGCTCTAAAGCGGATCACATGTCCATCGGCGTTTTCGATTCCGGCGTGGGCGGCCTGTCCGTCCACAGAGCGCTCGTCGAGCGCTTCCCCACGGCAGATTTCGTCTATCTCGCCGACCAGGCCAACGCCCCCTACGGCGGCCGGCCCGGCGAGGAGATCGTCGAGTTGACCAAGGCCGGCTGCATCCGCCTGTTCGAGACCGGCGCCAGCCTGATCGTACTGGCCTGCAACACCGCCTCGGCCATCGCCCTGCGCAGGCTGCAGCAGACCTGGCTGCCCGGCTACCGGCGCGAGACCGGCCGCGCTCTGAACGTGCTCGGCATCATTGTCCCGACCATCGAGGCGGCCACAGGGCTGCCGTGGGAGCACGAGGCCGACCGCCGCGACGAGCAGGTTCAGAAGGTCGACATCCTTGGCGTCTTCTCCACCCCCGGCACCGCCAGCAGCCGAGTGTTCGAGATCGAGATCGACAAGCGCAAGCAGGATCTGGCCGTCTTCTCCGAGCCCTGCCCCAACCTCGCCCGCATGATCGAGGACGGCGCCGACCGCGACACGCTGAAGGCCGAGATCGAGGGCCACGCCTTGGCGCTGAAGCGCCGCATCGGCCGCTTCCCCGACCGCGCGGTGCTGGGCTGCACCCATTACGAGATCGTCGCCGACCTGTTCCGCGAGGCGCTGCCCGAAGGTACGCCGCTGATCCACCAGCCGGACTCCACCGCCGACGCCCTGGAGCGCTACTTCGCGCGGCATCCGGAGTACGTCTCCGGCGGCTCGGGCGAGCGCCGCTTCCTGACCACCGGCGCCCCGGGCGAGCAGAACGGCCTCGTCGCCGCCTTCTGGGGCGCACCCTTGCGGTTCGAGGCGGCCTGACGGCAGTCTGCCTCTCTCAAGAGGGAGGGCATCATGCGTGCAGCAATCCTGGCCGGCGCGGCGTTGGCGGCGATAGCCACGGTCCCGGCTCATGCCGAAGTGAAATGGATAAGCGAGACCGGCTTCCGGCTGGAGAACCGCGCCACCGTCGCGGCGACGCCGGACAAGGTCTACGCCGCGCTCGGACAGATCGGCGCCTGGTGGGACAGCGCCCATACTTACAGCGGCAAGGCCGGCAACATGACGCTGGAGCTCAAGCCCGGCGGCTGCTTCTGCGAGAGCCTCGAGAAGGGCGGCGGCGTCGAGCACGGCCGGGTGGTGATGGCCAGGCCCGGGCAGGTCCTGCGACTGGAGACGGCGCTCGGCCCGCTGCAGGACGAGGGCGTCAGCGGCGTCCTGACCTTCACCATAAAGCCCGCCGAAGCCGGCGGCGCCGAGGTGATCCAGACTTACAATGTCGGCGGCGTACGCGCGGACATGATGAAGAATACCCTGCTCATCGACCGCGTGGTCGGGAGCCAGCTGATCCGCTTCAAGACCTTCGTGGAGACGGGCAAGCCCGAGTAGGGGCCCGGGAGCCTCGCGCACGCTGGGGAGGGCATGGCGCGCGAGACCCCCGGACCACGCGGCGCCGGGGGGCGGGCGCCGCGTTGGGAGCCGCCTTGTCGCGCCAGGACGACCATAAATCCAATCGATCTTTTTTGCCGTGCCGATCGATGATCCCTATATTCACAATATGCTCCCCACGCTCCGCCAGCTGCAGTACCTCAAGCTCCTGTCCGACCACGGCTCGTTCAGCCGGGCGGCGGAGGCCGCGCACGTCACCCAGCCGACACTGTCCGCCGGCATCGCCGAGCTGGAGAAAATCCTCGGAGCGCCGGTGGTCGACCGCGCTCGCTCGGGCGTGATCCTGACCGCCGCCGGCGAAGAAGCGGTTCGCCGGGCCCGCGCCATCCTCGACCAGGCCGAGGATCTGGTTCAGGCGGCTCAGGGAGCCGGCCAGCCGCTGTCCGGCCGCTTCCGCCTCGGCGTCATTCCCACGGTCGCGCCGTTCCTGTTGCCGCGCGCCCTGCCTGTGCTGCGCGAGCGCTTCCCCAAACTGCGGCTGTTCCTGCGCGAGGATCTGACTCACCGGCTCATCGCCTCGCTGAAGGCCGGCGCGCTCGACGCCGCCCTGATCGCCCTGCCGTACGACATGACCGGCCTGGCCTGGGCGCATGTCGAGGACGATGAGCTGCTTGCAGCCGTGCCCAATGGCCACCCCATCCTCAAGCAGGCGAAGGTCAACCCGGAGAGCCTCGCGCCCTCGGACCTGATCCTGCTCGAGGACGGCCACTGCCTGCGCGATCATGCCCTCGCCGCCTGCGGGCTGGAACCGCCGCGGGCCAGCGACGAGGAGACCTTCGCCGCCACCTCCCTGCCGACCCTGGTGCAGATGGTCGGCTCGGGCCTGGGCGTCAGCTTCCTGCCGGCGATGGCGGTGCAGGCGGGCCTGACCGACCATGTCTCGGTGACCACCCGGCCGCTGCAGGCCGAGCATCCCAGCCGCGAGATCGTCGTCGCCTGGAGAGCGGGCTCCAGCCGCGCCGACGAGGGCAGACTGCTGGCGGAAACGCTGCAGGCCGTCTGAAGATCGCGGTTTTGTAGAACGTATTCCAACGTCAGGCATTGAAGGGGCGAACCGGAGCTGCCCCCACCATGAAATCCGCCCTGATCGCCCTGCCCTGCCTGGCGCTGATGCTGTCCGGCTGCGTAAGCCTGTCCCGCAGCGAAACCGTCCAGCCGATCAGCGCCGCCGACGCGGCCGGGGGACGGATCGAGACCGTCACCTTGCGACGTGGCGGCGATCTGAAGCTGACCCCCGGCTTCGACGCGCTGTTCAAGGCGCGGGTGAAGGCCAAGACCGACGCCTGCGCCACCGGCGCCCGGCCGCTGCGGCTGGAGGCCAGCCTCGAACGCTTCGACAAGGCCAACCCGGCCATGACCGCCATCATCGGCGGCGCCAACGTCATGCGCGGTGAGGCGCGGCTCGTCGATGTCCGCACGGGCAAGACCGTCGGCAGCTACAAGATCGGCAAGACCGTCGTCGGCGGCCGCTTCGCCGTGATCGTCATGGCCGAGGCAGAGGAACAGCTCAGCGACGCCTTCGGCGAAGAGCTCTGCGAGAAGGCGTTCGCCAAGCCGACGAGCTAGCCCAGCGCCTCGCTGTTTGCCGCCAGGAAGTCGCGCAGCGAGGTCGGGGTCTTTCCGCCCAGCCGTTCCACGGCATCGGTCACCACAGCGTGGTAGCCCTGCGCCGCCTCGACGTCGAAGGTGACCAGAACCTCGGCCATGACCGGCGGCAGACCGGCGGCGAGCAGCCCGGCTTTCAGCGCCGCCGCGTCGAGCGAGACGTGCGTCACCGACTTTCCGGACAGGTCCGACAACAGCGCAGCGAGCTCGTCGTGGGTGATCGCCGCCGGTCCCGTGACATCGACGACCTCGCGCCCCGTGCCCGTCAGCAACGCGCCGACGTCGGCGCGGGCGCAGTCCTCGCGGGTGATGTAAGCGCGGCCACGGCCGGCCGTGGCGCTGAACAGCTGGCCCGACGCCACCGCCTGCGGTCCACTCATCAGCACCAGATCCGCGTAGAGCGCATGACGCAGGAAGGTCCAGTCGAGGTCGGTCGCGGCGATCGCCTGCTCGGTCCAGAAGTGGTCGTCGATCACGCCGCCTCCGGCCTGCGGTCGTGGCGAGGGGGCGGAGGTGTAGGCGAGGTGCTTCACCCCGGCCCGCTGGGCGGCGGCGATGGCGGCGTGGTGCTGGGCGATACGACGGCCGGGCGCGTCAAGGGCGTCGGTGCTGATCAGCAGCAGGCGGTCAACGCCAGCGAAGGCGACGTCCAGCGAGGTGGGGTCGTCGAAGTCGGCATGGCGGACTTCCGCGCCGCGAGCGGCGAGGTCGGCCAGCTTCGAAGGGTCGCGGGTGGTGGCGATCACGTCGGCGCCTGCGTCCAGTAGCAGCTCGACAACCCGCCGGCCCAGCTGCCCGCCGGCGCCGGTGACGAGGAGGCGGGGACGTTGCGTGGTCATGGTTCGATCTCTCTGAATGTTGGTCTCGGAATGAGACCTGCTTCAAATGCGAGACCGCATCGCCTACTTAAAGGAGGCACGAGAACGTCACCTGGTTACACCGAGGGAACCGCTATGAACGCCGCCGCCAAGCTGTTCGAGGACTTCCGGCAATGGCAGGGCGTGACCCCGAGCTTCGGCGACTGTCCGGTGCGCGACGTCATCGACCACCTGGGCGACAAGTGGAGCACGCTGCTGATCACGGTGCTGTCCGGCGGGCCCCAACGGTTCAGCGCCATCCGTCGCGCGGTGCCGGACATTTCCCAGCGCATGCTGACCCAGACCCTGCGCACTCTGGAGCGCGATGGCCTGGTCCTGCGCCAGGTGTTTCCGATCAAGCCGCCGAGTGTCGAGTACCGGCTGTCGCCGCTGGGCGAGTCGTTCCTGGAGCCGCTGGCCAAGCTCACTGAATGGGCGCTGGCCTCCCATTCAGCGATCCGCGACGCACGAGCCGCTTTCGATCTCGACGCCGCAGCTTAGACTATTTTCGATATATCGCACTTGACGCCAGCCCATTCCGATATATCTATGCGTCCAGAAGTTAGATATATCGAATAAGGATCTAAACATGCATCGCCATCACGGCTTTCATCACCACCACCCCAACCACCCCCGCGGCCGTCACGGCTTCGGCGGCGAACATCACATGCGCGGCGGACGGGGCAGTCGCTTCGGCCGGTTCTTCGACCACGGCGATCTCAAGCTCGTCATCCTGCGCCTGATCGCCGACAAGCCGCGCCACGGCTACGAGCTGATCAAGGAGATCGAAGAACAGGCCGGCGGCGCCTACAGCCCCAGCCCCGGGGTGGTCTATCCGACCCTGACCTGGCTCGAGGAAATGGCATTCGTCACCGCCGCCGACGCGGCGGGCGGCCGCAAGCTCTATAGCATCACCGCCGAGGGCGAGGCGCATCTGCGCACCAACGAGGCTCAGTCGGCCGGCATCTTCCAGCGCATGGCCGAGGCCGCCGCCGCCAGCACCGCCTTCTCGCCGCAGATCCTGCGGGCGCGCGAGAACCTGCGCACGGCGCTGAAGCTCAAGACCACGGGCGGCGCTTTGACCAAGGAGCAGATCGAGACCATCGTCGACGCCCTCGACGCAGCCGCCGCCGCCGTGGAGCGTGCCTGATGCAAAGTATCGCCAGCGTCCCCACCACCAGCGCCTCTCGCTACCTGAGCCAGCTCTGCAAGCACTGGTCCCACAAGTTCGAGGTCGAATTCGACGCCCAGTCCGGCCGCATCGCGTTGCCGCTGGGCGTCTGCCGGCTGACGGCGGGCCCCGAGTCGCTAGGCCTCGTTCTCGAAGCCGAGGACGAGGCCGGGCTTGCAAAGATGGAGCAGGTGGTCGCCGACCACCTCAACCGCTTCGCCTTCCGCGAGGGCGAGTTGGTCTACGACTGGAGCCGAACCGCTTGAAACAGACGATCCGGGAACGGTCGACTTGAAACAAAAGTGTCAGGGAACCATCACCACGGCGTCTTGACCGCCCCCTATCCCCCACCCGTCACCGCGCCCTGAGCCCTCTCCCATGGGCCGGCGCGCCTTTGGGGGATATCCGAGATGAAGAAGACCGCGCTGTTCGCGCTGGCGGCGCTGGCGCCGCTGATGATCGCGAGCCAGGCCCTGGCCGCCGACGAGGCGATCGCCACCGCCGACGCCACCCCGACCAATGTCGAAGAACTGGTCGTTACTGGCGAGATCACCTATCGCAACCGTACGGACTCGGCCGCGCCGGTGCTGTCGTACGACCTCGAGTATTTCCAGAAGTTCGAGCCCCTGACCGCCGGCGACGCGCTGAAGCGCGTGCCCAGCGTGGCCTTCCTGTCGGACATCCTGGAGTCGGACGGCGTCCGCCTGCGTGGCCTCGACCCGGCCTATACCCAGATCCTGATCAACGGCGAGGAGATGCCGGGCGGCGGCGCCGACTCGGGCGCCTTCGGCAACGGCGCCGACCGCGCCTTCTTCGTCGACCGCATCCCGGCCGAGCTGATCGAGCGGGTCGAAATCGTCCGCAGCCCCTCGGCCAACCGCAGCGGCGACGCCGTGGCCGGCGCGATCAACATCGTGCTGCGCGACTCGCTGAAGCTGGATGGCGGCTACCTCCGCGCCGGCGGGCTCTACTTCGCCAACGACGAGGAGGTGAAGGGCACGCTGGGCGGCGTCTGGGGCGGTGATTTCGCCGGCGGCCGGCTGCTGGCCGGCTTCAACGTCCAGGGCCGTCACAACCCGAAGGACAAGGTCAGCCTGCGTTACGACGAGCCAGGCGACGACGTCGACAACAGCGAAGTACAGACCGACATCCGTGACGGGACCGACTATTCGTTCAACGCCGACTATACCGTGCCGGTCGGCTCGGGCGAGTTCGGCCTGAGCGGGTTCTACGTCTACACCGACCGCCAGCAGATCGAGAACTCGATCGAGTACGTCGATGGCGTCGAGGACGACGCCAACATCGACACCACCAACTTCAACCCGGTGGACATCGAACAGACCAGCTGGACGCTGAACGGCCGCATCTCGCAGGAGATGTTCGGCGGCACGACCAAGGTGAAGGTCGGCTATGCGATGTTCGACAACCAGGAAGTCGAGCTGGAAGAAGAGATCGCCTGGGACGGCGGCTTCCCTGGCAACGCCGACGAGCTGGAAGGCGAGCGGACGCTCAGCCAGATCGAGCAGAACCAGTGGTCGATCAAGCTCGAGCACGAGCGGAACCTGACCGACGATCTCAAGCTCGAGTTCGGCCTGCACTTCAACCGGCAGGAACGCGACAACGACATCCGCGTCGCCGAGATCGCCTTCGATCCCGACGTCGATCCGCGTCCGGCTTACGAGAACTACGAGATCGCGACCGGCGGCCTGAACACCATCACCGAAACTCGCTTCGACCCCTACGTGATGCTCTCCGGCGAGGCCGGCCCGGTGAAATGGGAAGCCGGTCTGCGTTACGAGAAGACCAAGGTGCTGGTCGAGGATCTCGACGCCGGAACTTCGGACAGCAATTCGTACGGCGTGCTGCTGCCGTCGGCGAACCTGCGCTGGAACCTGACCACCGAGGACCGGATCCACGCCTCGGTGGCCCGCACCATTCGCCGGCCGAGCTTCAGCTTCCTGTCGCCGGCGCTTCTTGAAGGCGAACTGGGCGACAACGACTTCTTCGGCAGCCCCAACCTCGATCCCGAAACCGCCTGGGGCGTGGACCTCGGCTACGAGCGCCAGCTGCCGGGCCGCGGCATCGTCGGCATCAACGTCTTCTACCGCGACGTGACCGACCTGATCGAAGTGATCAATACCGGCGACGAAGGTGACGATGGTCCGGGCAGCTGGATCTACACCGCGCGCAACGTCGGCGACGGCAAGGTCTGGGGCATCGAGTTCGATCTCTCGACCCCGCTGACCTTCGTGGGCCTGGAGAACACCGGCGTGTTCCTCAACTACAGCTGGCTCGACAGCGACGTTGACGACGATTTCGGCTCGCGCCGCTTCAACAGCCAGACCGACTATGTGTTCAACATCGGCTTCATCCAGGACCTGCCGAGTTTCGCCGCGTCGTTCGGCGTCACCTACCGCAAGCAGGGCGACGCCTACAGCCGGGTCGTCGGCGAGGAGGTCACCACCTCCTACGACGGTGACCTGGAGGCCTTCGTCGAGAAGCGCTTCGGCGACAGCTTCGTGGTTCGCCTGACCGGCTCCAACCTTCTGGACGGCGAGAAGAAGGAGGTGTTCGACAAGTTCAACACCATCCAGGATCAGGTCGATCGCGACTACGACGAGTACGAGGTCGAGGCCGAAAGCGCCGGCCCGGTGTTCCAGCTGATCGCGCGCTACGCGTTCTAGGCGGATCGTACCACCGACAAGACAAAGCCCCCGTCGCTCACGCGGCGGGGGCTTCTTTGTTTCCGGCCGTCAGTGGGTCAGTCGACCAGCTGCTGGCTCAGGTAGGTGTACTCGAGCGCGTAGCGCATCGCGGCCTCCTTGAGGTTGGCCGCGGCCGAGTGACCGCCGTCGATGTTCTCGTAGTAGAGGTAGTCGTAGCCGTACTCCTTGAGCCGCGCGGCGGCCTTGCGGGCGTGGGCCGGATGGACGCGGTCGTCCTTGGTCGAGGTCTCGATGAAGGCGCGCGGATACTTCTTGCCCGGCTTCAGGTTCGAGTAGGGATCGTAGGCCGCGATCCAGGCCCGCTCCTCCGGCTTGTCGGGGTCGCCGTACTCGCCGATCCAGGACGCGCCCGCACCGATGTGGCTGTAGTTGAGCATGTCGAACAGCGGCACCTGCACGACGATGGCGTTGTAGAGGTCCGGCCGCTGGGTCAGAGCCACGCCCATCAGCAGGCCGCCGTTGGAACCGCCCATGGCGCCGAGGTGGCGCGAGCTGGTGATCTTGCGCGCGATCAGGTCCTCGGAGACGGCGAAGAAGTCGTCATAGACCTTCTGGCGGTTGGCCTTGAGGCCGGCCTGGTGCCACGCGGGGCCGTACTCGCCGCCGCCGCGGATGTTGGCGACCACATAGACGCCGCCCTTCTCGAGCCACAGCTTGCCGACGGTAGCCGAGTAGCCGGGCGTCATCGACTGCTGGAAGCCGCCGTATGCGTAGAGCAGCGTCGGCGCCTTGCCGTCGTACTTCAGCGCCTTGGGCCGGACGACGAAGTAGGGGACCTTTGTCCCGTCCTTAGAGGTGGCGAAGAACTGCTCGACCACGTGAGTGCTGGCGTCGAACCGGGCCGGCGAGGCCTTGACCTTCTCCAGCTTGCCGGTGGCCGCATCGCCCAGCCAGTAGGTGGTCGGGGTCAGGTAGTTGGTCACCGTCAGCCAGACGCGGTCGTCGGTCTCGGAAGCCGAGCCGATGCCGATCGAGGCGTTGGCCGGCAGGTCGAGCGTGGTGCTGGTCCAGCTCTTGGCGCCCGGGGTGAAGACCAGCGCCTTGCCTTTCACGTCCTCGTACAGGGCGACGATCAGCTTGTTGCGACTGATGTTGACGCCTTCGACCGACTGACGCGCGGTCGGGCGCAGGATCAGGTGGGGCTTGGCGGTGTCCGGGCCGGCCTTGAGCGCGGCCAGGTCGAAGGCGGCGAGGTCGCCCTGCTTGAGGCCGTGGACAGCCCAGTCCTCTTCCAGGGTGAAGACCAGCTTGCCCTGGACCAGGCCCTGAATGTTGCTCTTCAGCGGGAACGGCAGCTTCACCGGGCCCTTGTCGGTGACCAGGTAGGTCTCGGCTTCGAAGAAGCTGACGGCGCGGTTGATCATCACCGCCTCGACCTTACCGTCCGCGTCGCGCAGCACGAACGGCGAGACCGAGACATCGTCAGCCGTGCCGCGGAACAGCTCCTTGGCCTCGGCGATCGGCGTTCCGCGCTTCCAGGTCTTGAGCACGAACGGATAGCTGGACTTGGTCATCGAGCCGTCGCCCCAGTCACGGGCGATCAGCAGGGTGTCCTTGTCCAGCCAGCTGACGTTCTGCTTGCCCTCGGGAGCCTCGAAGCCGCCCTTCACGAAGGTCTTCGTGTGACTGTCGAACTCGCGATAGACCACCGCATCCTTGCCGCCGTCGGACAGGACGACAAGACACAGGCGGTCGTCCGGCGAGAGGCAGGCCGCGCCGTTGTAGACCCAGTTCTTGTCCTCGGCCTTGGCCAGGGCGTCGACGTCGAGGATCGTCTCCCAGGCCGGCTCGGCGGTGCGGTAGCTCTCCAGCGTGGTCTTGCGCCAGATGCCGCGCACATGGGTCGCGTCCTGCCAGAAGTTGCTTAGCTTGCCGTCGCCGGAAAAGCTGACGCCGGCGATGCGGTCCTTGGCCTGGAGAATGGCCAGGGCCTCGTCGAGATAGCCTTGGTAGCGCGGATCCTTTTGCAGGACCGGCAGCGAGCGCTCGTTCTCGGCGCGAGCCCAGGCCAGCGGCTTCTCGCCCTCGATCTCCTCCATCCACTGGTAGGGATCGGCGGGGACGCGGGCCGGGGTCTCGGCGGACGCGGACAGGGCGGCGGCGCTCATGGCCGCTGCCAGCAACAGGGTACGCATAAGGTCATTTAGTCCATCAGCTGACGGGAGAGGTAGGCGTAGTGCATCGCCCAGCGCTTGGCGTTCGCGGTGGGATCGGCGGCGTTGGCGTGACCGCCGTCGGTGTTCTCGTAATAAAGATAGGGAGCCCCCACCTCGGCCAGCCGGGCAGAGAACTTGCGGGCGTGCCCCGGGTGGACGCGGTCGTCCTTGGTCGAGGTGGTGATGTAGGCCAGCGGGTACTTCACCCCCGGCTTGATGTTCTGCTGCGGCGAGTATTTCGCGATCCACGCGGCCTCTTCCGGCTTGGTCGGGTCGCCGTACTCGCCGATCCAGGACGCCCCGGCCGGCAGCAGGTGGTAGCGGAGCATGTCGAGCAGCGGGCTCTCGACGACCACTGCGTTCCACAAGTCCGGTCGCTGGGTCAGGGCCACGCCGGCGAGCAGGCCGCCGTTGGAGCGGCCATAGAAGCCCAGGCGCCGAGGGCTGGAGATCTTGCGGGCGATGACGTCCTCGGTCACCGCGAACAGGTCGTCGAAGGCGCGTTGGCGGTTGGCCTTCAGCGCCGCCTCGTGCCAGGCGGGGCCGAACTCGCCGCCGCCGCGGATGTTGGGCACGATCTGCACCCCGCCGCGCTCGAGCCAGAGCTTGCCGTTGATCGGGTCGTAGATCGGCAGCTTGCTGAGCTGGAAGCCGCCGTAGGCGAAGACTTGCGCGGGGTTGGAGCCATCGTACTTCAGACCCTTCTTGCGAACGACGAAGTAGGGGATTTTCGTCCCGTCCTTCGAGGTCGCCTCGAACTGGTCGACGGTCAGGTCATCGGCCGCGAAACGGGCCGGCATCGACTTGACCTCGACGCTCGTCGGCACGGCCGTCTCCGCCAGCATCAGTCGGGTCGGGGTGACGAAGTTCTCCTCCGAATAGAACAGGGCGTCGCCGTCATCGGCGGTCGCGCCCAAGGTGACCGAGGCGTTGGCGAGCCCGGCATAGGTCTGCTGGACCCAGCGGCCGTCCCGGGCGCGGCTGAAGGTCAGCAGGCTGCCACGCACGTTGTCGTACTGCACGGCGGCGACGCGGGTCTCGGTGACCTCGACCTGGTCGCGGTCGAGAGCCTGACGGCCCGTCGGGACATAAAGGGTTTCGACCGCTGAATGACCGGCGATGAGGGCGGGCGCGTTCACGGCCAGCAGCGATCCGGCCTTGTAGGTGACCCCGCCGACCGTCCAGTCCTGCTGGATGCCGACGATCAGGCGGCTGTCGAGATAGCCGTAGGTCGAGGCCCGGCTGGGCAGCGGCAAGGGGATCGCCTTGCCGTCGTCGGGCAGCAGGAACCAGGCGGTGTTGAAGAAGTCGAGGCCGCGATCGATCAGCACGATCCGACCACCCTTGCCGTCTCGATAGACGATCGGCGAGGCGCTGACATCCTTGGCCTCGCCCCGGAAGACCTCCTTGGCCGCCGCCAACGGCTGGCCGCGTTTGAGCGTCTTCACCACGAAGCCGTAGCCGGACTCGGTGGTCGTCCCGGCGCCCCAGTCGCGGGTCAGGATCAGGGTGTCGGCATCGAGCCAGGCGACGTTCTGCTTGCTCTCCGGCAGCCGGAAGCCGCCGTCGACGAAGCCCTTGGTCTTGAGGTCGAACTCGCGCTCCTCGACCGCATCCTTGCCGCCGTTGGACAGCGAGACCATGCAGCGGTCATGGGTGGTCGGACGGCAGTCGGCGCCCTTCCAGATCCAGTTGGCCTTCTCGGCCTTCGAAAGGGCGTCGACGTCGAGCACCGTCTCCCATGTCGGCGTCGCCGAGCGGTAGCCTTCGAGCGTCGTGCGCCGCCACAGGCCGCGGACGTTCGTGGCGTCCTGCCAGAAATTGTAGACGCCTTTGCCGTGGAAGCTGGGCGTCGGGATACGGTCCTTCGCCGACAATATGGCCAAAGCGTCTGAGTGCAGGCCGGCATAGCGCTTGTCGCCGGTCAGCACCGGCAGGGTCTTGGCGTTCTCCGCTTCGACCCACTGCATCGAGCGGGGAGCGTCCACGGCTTCCAGCCACTCGAACGGGGTCTCGGCGAAAGCGGGGGCGGCGCTGGCGAGCAGCAGGGCGACGGCGAACGCGGGTAGCTTCATATGCGGGGGCCCGAGGTGACGAGGGGCCGTCACCATACGGTCGCATCGGCGCGGAGCAAGAGGGGCCGTCTATGCCTCGTCGTTGGGGATGTTGAGCAGTTCGCCGCAGGCCTTGCAGTGGACCGCGTCGAGATCGTGCCGCTGAAGCCCGCAGGCGGGGCATGGGAACTTCACCTTGTGCGGCCGTACCAGCAGCTGCATCAGCCGGATGAACAACGACACCCCGAACAGCATCACGAAGATCGACAGCAGCCGGCCCCAGACGCCCGGGAGGGAGATGTCGCCGTAGCCGGTCGTGGTCAGGGTGGTGACGGTGAAATAGAGCGCGTCGACCCAGCCGCTGATGCCCTCATAGCGACCCATGAAGCTGGTGTAGACGAAGCCCGTGACCACGAAGACGAAGGTCACCAGCCGCACCACGGCCTTGGTGATCTCCTCGACCCGGGTGTCATCGTACTTGCGGCCGACCGTGCGCCAGAAGAACTCGCTGTCGACCAGGGTCCACAGCCGCACGACCCGCAGAAAGCCGAGGTTGGCCAGCCAGGCCGGGGCCAGCAGGGTGCCGAGGATGAACAGGTCCACCCAGGTCGTCGGCCGCTTGAGGAAGCTCTGCCAGCTCGGCCAGGCCAGACCCCGCGCCAGCAGGTCGCCGATCAGCACCACCGCGATGAGGTAGTCGATGACGTAGAACAGGTTGCCGTTGCCGCGCATGATCGGCGCGGCGATGAAGAAGGCGATGATCGCCAGATCGACGATGATGACGCCGAACCTGAACCGCACCGCCGTCGGCGAACTGCCATGATAGAGGCTGCGCAGCACCGCCCGCAGCCGGCGCAGCGGGGTCTTCGGCGGACAGTCTTCCTCGTCGGCGGCTGCGGTCATGCGCACTTTCATAGCCGCGCTATCTGACGAAGGCGACGGTTGCCTATATAGGACCGTTATGAGCCGTCCGTTCCTGAAGATGAACGGCCTGGGCAACGCGTTCGTCGTTGTCGAGGCGCGTGAAGAACCGTTCGATCCGTCGCCGGACGAGGTCCGCGCGATCAATGCCGACACGCCCTATGACCAGCTGATCTCGATCGAGCCGTCGCGCGCGGCCGGCGAGGCCGCTTTCGTGCGTTTCTGGAACAACACCGGCGAGGAAGTCGGCGCCTGCGGCAACGGCTCGCGGGCGGCGGCGTGGCTGCTGATGGAAGCCGGGGGCCTCGATGCGGTGTCCTTCGGCACCGACAGCGGACCACTCGACAGCCGCCGGGCCGGCGACAGGATCGTCACCATCGACATGGGCGCGCCCCGGCTGGAGTGGGACCAGATCCCGCTCGCCGAAGAGATGGACACCCGCAACATCGAGCTGCAGGTCGGCCCGATCGACGATCCTCACCTGCACACGCCCGGCGCGGTCAGCATGGGCAATCCCCACGTGGTCTTCTTCGTGGACGAAGAGCCCGACGACGCCTTGGTGCGCGGCGCCGGCAGCCTGATCGAGCGCCACCCGCTGTTTCCCGAAGGCGTCAACGTCGGCTTCGCCTGGGTGAAGGCGCGAGACCACATCCGCCTGCGCGTCTGGGAGCGCAGCGCCGGGCTGACCAAGGCCTGTGGCACCGGCGCCTGCGCGGCTCTGGTCGCTGCGGCGCGCCGCGGCCTGACCGACCGCCAGGCGACCCTGGAGCTGGACGGCGGCGAGCTGAGCGTGGAATGGTGCGAAAGCGATGGCCACGTGATCATGACCGGGCCGGTCGAGGTGGAGTTCTCGGGGCGGCTATAGCGCGGTGCGACCTGCCCCAAACCGTCTTCCCGGCGAAGGCCGGGACCCAGTCGGGGTCTCAGAATTCGGATGTAGTCCCTGAGCTCAGGCTAAGTTGGGCCCCGGCATTCGCCGGGGAAACGGGGCAAATTTAAAGCCGATACTCCCCCTCCAGCCGATACCGCGACCCCTCGCCGGTCTGGTGGCTGGAGTAGAGGCCAAAGCGATCCACCGCGAACGTGGGCGACCTGAGCAGGGCGTTGGCCTCCAGCCAGCCGGCGACGAAGGCCGGATCGACGCGGCGCAAGTAGGCCATCGTCACGTGCGGTGTGTATCGGCGCCCCTCGGTCTTCAGGCCGACACGGCGCGCGGCGGTCTCGCACTTGGCGGCCAGCGCGCGCAGCGGCTCACTCTCTGCGACCCCGGCCCAGACCGCGTGGATGTCCTCGCCCTCACCGAATGCCCCGACGCTGTCGAGGGTCAGGCCGAACGGCGCCGAGGCGATGCCGGACAGCGCATCGTCCAGGTCGTGCGCCACCCGCTCCGTCACATCGCCATAGAAGCGCAGGGTGATGTGCAGCGCCTCCAGCGGCCGCCATCGCGCGCCCTCGAGCCCATGCATGCGGGTCAGCAACGGCTGGCCGATGTCGTCGGGAATGGCGATGGCGGCGAACAGACGGGGCATTAGCTTACGGACAGGGGTTGGGCTGCTTCACGTGGATCGCGTCGACCGCCTTCTCAAGCTCCTCCGACCAGTCGAGATAGAACGCGTCGATGTCGGTCTTGAGCTGCTCCATCGAGGTGGCGCCGATGATGGTCGAGGTCACGAACGCGCGGGTGTCGCAGAATTTCAGCGCCAGCTGCGTCGGGTCGATACCACGCTCGCGGGCCAGGCCGATGTAGGCGCGAAACGCTTCCTCGGCCCCCGGTCCCTCATACCGCTGCATGCGGTTGTAGAGCACCTTGCGCGAACCCTCGGGCAGGGCGCCGTCGAGGTACTTGCCGGTCAGCCAGCCCTGGGCCAGCGGCGAATAGGCCAGCAGTCCGACATCCTCGCGCATGGCGATCTCGGCGAGGCCGTATTCGAACACGCGGTTGGCAAGATGGTAGGCATTCTGGATCGAAGCGATGCGCGGCAGTCCGTGGGCCTCGGACTCGGCGAGGAACTTCATCACGCCCCAGGGAAACTCGTTGGAGACCCCGATATGGCGGATACGGCCAGCCTTCACATGGCCGTCGAGCGCCTCCAGGATCGAGCGGAAGCTCTCGTAGTCCTGCTCGTAGTCCTTGAAGGTCATGCCGCCGAAGGTGCGCACGGGGCGGTCGGGCCAATGCAGCTGGTAGAGGTCGAGGTAGTCGGTCTGCAGCCGCTTCAGCGAGCCCTCGACCGCCTCGTCGATCTGGGCCTTCGTCTGGCGCGGCGTGGCCTTGTCCTTGCGGATCCAGTCGAGCCCGCCGAAGGCGCCGCCGCGACCGGCGACCTTGGAGGCCAGCACGATCTCGTGGCGCTTGCCGGTCTTCTTCAGCCAGGTCCCGATGTAGCGCTCGGTCGAGCCCTGCGTCTCGGCGCGCGGCGGCGAAGCGTACATCTCGGCGGTGTCCCAGAAGTTGACCCCGCGCCCCAGCGCGTAGTCCATCTGCTCGTGGGCCTCGGCCTCGGTGTTCTGCGACCCCCAGGTCATGGTGCCCAGGCACACGCGGCTGACATCGAGGCCGGTGCGGCCGAGCTTGGAATACTGCATCAGATATCCTTCGGGTGAGGTCAGCCGGCCTTCAACGCCTTCGCCACCACCGGCGCGAGGCGGGCGGCGATGATGACGACGCCGGCGGCGTTGGGGTGGATGCCGTCCCGCTGGTTCAGGCGCGGATTGCCCGCGACCCCGTCCAGCAGGTTCGAATAGAGGAGCACACCGTGCTTCTTGGCGAGGGTCGGGAACATCGCCCCGAAGTCGCGGGCGTAGGAGCGGCCAATGGCGTTGGGCGCGGTCAGGCCGGCGAGCACGACCTTGATCTTGCGCTGCTTCAGCCGGGTGATGATGCGGTCGAGGTTGTTTCGGGTCTGGGCGGGATCAAGACCCTGCAGCAGGTCGTTGCCGCCGAGGGCGACGACGCACACCTCGGTGTCCTGCTGGACGCTGAAGTCGACCCGCGCCAGGCCCCCGGCGCTGGTGTCGCCGCTGACCCCGGCGCCGCGCACCCGGGCATTCGGCGCGATGCGGATCAGGTGGCGCTCAAGCACGGCCGGCAGGGCGTCGCGGGCGGGCAGGCCGTAGCCGGCGGTGATCGAGTCCCCCAGCACAGTCACCACCTCGCGCTTCTGCTGGGCGCAGGCGGGCGCGGCGCCGGTCGCAAGCAGCAGGCCGGCAAAGGCGCGACGTGTGAAGGGTCCGTAAGGTGTGCTGGCCATGGCTTCGTCCTACATAGGGTGAACCGGTCCGCCGCAAAACGCCCGAACACAAAGACAGAGCCCAGATGTACGACGCCTCGACGCCGACCATGCCGCTTACCCTCGAAGGCGTGACCCTGACCCTGCCCTCGGCCGCGGGGCCGGTGGAGATTCTCAAGGGCGTCAGCCTGGAGGTCGATCCGGGCGAACGCGTGGCGGTGGTCGGGCCGTCGGGCTCGGGCAAGTCGTCGTTGATCGCCGTGGCCGCCGGACTGGAGCAGCCGACCTCGGGCAAGGTCCGCCTGTTCGGCCAGGAGTTGGGCAAGCTCAGCGAGGACGGGCGGGCGAAGCTGCGGCGCGGCAAGGTCTCGCTGGTCTTCCAGTCCTTCCACCTGCTGCCCAACATGACCGCCGAGGAAAACGTGGCCGCCCCGCTGGAGATCGCGGGCCGCGGCGGCGCGGCGCGGATCGCCAAGGAGTGGCTGGCCCGGGTCGGCCTCTCCGAACGACTGCGCCACTATCCGCACCAGCTCAGCGGCGGCGAGCAGCAGCGCGTGGCCCTGGCTCGCGCCCTGGCCGTGAAGCCTGAGCTGCTGTTCGCCGACGAGCCAACGGGCAACCTCGACGCCGCCAACGCCGGCGGCGTCGCCGACCTGATGTTTGACCTGGTGGCGGAAACCGGCGCCGCTCTGGTGCTGGTCACCCACGACCCGGCCCTGGCCGCCCGCGCCGACCGACGCGTGACTATGGCGGGCGGCCTCGTGGTCGATCCCGCGTGAGCAAGCTGCCGCTCTCCGTCCGCTTCGCCGCCCGCGAGCTGCGCTCCGGCGTCGCCGGCTTCCGCATCTTCCTGGCTTGCCTGGCGCTGGGCGTGGCGGCCATAGCCGCCGCCGGGTCGACCGCCGAGGCCTTCCGCCGGGGCCTGGCCTCGGAGGCCCAGGAGATCCTCGGCGGCGATCTGCGCGTCAGTGTCGACGGCAAGCGCTTCACCGCGGCGGAGCGCCTGCAGTTCGACGGCCTCGGCCGCACGGCCTACTCGGCCGCCGCCCAGGCCATGGCCGAAGCGCCTTCCGGCGAGCGGCGTCTAGTCGAGCTTCGCGGCGTCACCGACGGCTATCCGCTGGCCGGCGCCGTCGAGCTCAAGGGCGTCGGCAATCTCAAGGAGGCCTTCCGGCCGAAGGGCGACGTGCCCGGCGCGGCCGTCGAACAGGCGCTGCTGGATCGGCTGCACCTGAAGCTGGGTGACCAGTTCCTGATCGGCGAGGCGACATTCGTCGCCCGTGCGGTGCTGATGGCCGAACCCGACCGGCTCGGGCGCGGCTTCCAGCTAGGTCCGCGCGTGTTGACCAGCATGGACGCGATCGTCGCCGGCGGCTTCCTGCAGGAGGGCATGCCACGCACTGGCGAGACGGTTCGCATCGCGCTCGCTCCAGCCTCGGCGAGCAACGCCGAGGTCGAGCGGCTTGTGAAGACCTTCAAGAAACAGGGACTCGACGCGCGCGGCCGCAACGACGCGGCGGCGGGCATCAAGCGCCTCATTGATCAGCTGGAGTACTTCCTCGGCTTCATCGGCCTCGCCTCGCTGGTCGCCGGCGGCTTGGGGGTCGCCGGGGCGGTCTCGGCCTATCTCGAACAGCGCAAGCCTTCGATCGCGGTGCTCAAGGCGCTGGGCGCGGAGGGCGCGCTGATCCGGAACGTCTACCTGATCCAGATCGCGGCGCTGTCGACGCTCGGCGTGATCATCGGCCTGGCGGTCGGGGCCGTGGCGCCGCTGATCCTTGGTCAGATCGCCAAGGACCAGCTGCCTGTGCCGGCTCTGTTCGCGGTCTACCCAATGCCGCTGATCAAGGCCGCCGCGTTCGGCCTTCTCGCCGCCGCCGCCTTCAGCCTGGCGCCGCTGGCCCGGGCGCGGGCGACGCCGCCGTCGTCGCTGTTCCGTCGCGACCTGGGCGGGCGGCTGAAGTTTGGGCCCGAGCTGGTCGCGGCGGTGCTCGCCGGGATCGGACTGGCCGGGCTGGCCGTCGTCACCGCTCCGACGCCGATCGCGGCCGGGATCATGATCGCCGGCGTGGTCGTCGCCTTCGCCGTCCTCTGGGCGCTGGGACGCGCCGCGGCCTGGGGCGCGGGCAAGGCGCGAGGGCTGGCGCGAGGCTCGATCCGCATCGGTATCGCCAACCTCGCCGGTCCACGCTCGGCCGCGCGCACCGCCGCGCCGGCCATCGGCCTCGGCGTGGCGCTGCTGGCCGCCGTGGTGCTGATCCAGTCGTCGCTGCTCAGCCAGATCACCCAGGTCGCGCCCCGGACGGCGCCCGCCATGGTCTTCACCGAGATCCCCGGCGACCGCATCCCCGAGTTCGACGCCGCGGTGGCCAAGGCCTTCGCCGTCCCGCTGACCAACGAGAACTGGCTGCGCGCGCCGATCGCCACCGGCCGGATCCTTCGGACCAAGGGCCAGCTCGTCGACCTGTCGAAGGTCAAGGACGGCGAACGTTGGGCCTATGACAACGACCTGACGCTCTCGGTCATCGGTCCTGAACCGCAGGCGGCGGGCATCGTCGAGGGCAAATGGTGGCCCGCCGACTACGCCGGCCCTCCCCTTGTGGCGATGGAGGTCGATGCGGCGCGTGGCGGCGGTCTCAAGGGCGGCGACACCATCACCGTCTCGATTCTGGGGCGCGAGATCGACGCCAGGATCGCCGCGCTGCGCAAGGTGGAGTGGGGCGGTTTCAGCCCCGCCTTCACGATCGTCATCAGCCCTTCGGCGGTCGAGGGCGCGGTCCTGCGCCATGTCGCCATCGCCAAGGGGGATACGCAGCAGGAGGCGCGGGTGATCCGGGCGCTCGGCCAGTCGTTCCCGATGGTCAACGTCATCAGCGTGCGAGAGCAACTGGACGCCGCCACCGAGATGTTCGACCGCCTGGCCCTGGCCGTGCGCGGCGCAGCGGCCGTGGCGGCCCTGGCCGGGCTGCTGGTGCTGGCCGGCGCCATTGCCGCCGGCGCGCGGACGCGGGCGCGAGAAGCGGCGACTCTGAAAGTGCTGGGCGGCTCGCGCTGGCAGATCCTGGCGGCATACGGCGTCGAGTACGGCGCGGTCGGGCTGATCGCCGGCATCGCGGGCGTGGCGCTCGGCTATGCTGCCGCCTGGCCGGTCGTGGTCAAGGTTTTCGAGGCCGAATGGAGCGTCGACTGGGCCGGAGTCGCGGCCCTGCTCGGCGGCGCGGCGGGGCTTGCCACCCTTGGCGGACTGCTGGCGGCGATGCAGGCGCTGTCGAAACGACCGGCCCCGGTCCTGCGCACGGAGTAGCGCTGACGGAGCCGTTATGAGGTCACGTCTTGCGTCAAGGCGTCGCAACCCCGATATTTGCAAGGCGTCCGCCTCGGGCGCCTTGAAAGGGTTTTCTCAGATGAGCGACTTCGAACGCGGCGCTACGCGCTCGATTCCGCAAACGGCCGACATGTCGATCGACGCGGGACTGCGCGCCTTCATGCTCGGCGTGTACAACAAGATGGCCTTGGGCCTGCTGCTGTCGGCGGCCGTCGCCTACGCTGTGGCCACGATCCCGGCGATCCGCGACATCCTGTTCGTGGTGTCGGAAACGGGAGCCTTCCGCGGCTACACCCTGCCCGGCATGATCCTGGCCTTCGCCCCGCTGGCGCTGGTGCTGATCTCCGGCTTCGCGATGCGCAATCCCAGCCCGGCCGGCTCCGCTGCCCTGTACTGGACCATCGTCAGCGTCATCGGCGCCTCCAGCGCCGTCTGGGTGCTGCGCTACACTGGCGGCTCGATCGCCTCGACCTTCTTGATCACCGCCACCGCCTTCGGCGCGCTGAGCCTGTTCGGCTACACCACCAAGCGCGACCTGACCGGCATGGGCAGCTTCCTGATCATGGGCGTCTGGGGCCTGCTGCTGGCCTCGATCGTCAACATCTTCCTCAAGGCCCCGATGCTGCACTTCATCATCAGCGGCCTGGGCGTGCTGATCTTCGCGGGCCTCACCGCCTACGACACCCAGCGCCTGAAGATGACCTACTACCAGATCGGCGGCGACCAGACCGCCCTTGGCGTGGCGACCAACTACGGCGCGCTGAGCCTGTACCTGGACTTCATCAACCTGTTCCAGTTCCTGCTGGCCTTCCTCGGCGTTCGCCGGGACTAGCCTTCGGACCACAGGCTGAAGCCTTCAGAGGCCCCGTCGGGAAACCGGCGGGGTCTCTTCTTATTCCACCACCGTCAGCCGGCCCTTCTCGAACACCCGCAGCACCTGCTCAAGTTCGTGGCCGCGCTTGAGGATGTGGCCGCTCTGGGTCATCACCGCCCAGGCGCCCTGCTTGCGGGCCAGCGCCGGCCTCTTCTCGATACGGTAGAGGGGCGCTTCGCCCGACCGTCGGAAGATGCTGAACACCGCCGCCTCGGCGAGGCCGGCGATGCCGTAGTCGCGCCACTCGCCGGCCGCGACCATGCGGCCGTAGAGCCGTAGCAGCCGCTCCAGCTCGCGCCGCTCGAAGAAGACGGTGGCGGCGCGGGGCGCCGAAGATGTCGGATCAAACGCCATGCAGCTCGAAGGCTAGACCTGAATCGCCGGGTTTGGCGAGCGACCGATTGTCGCCGGATCGCAACCGACGGTCACCGAATGACCTCATTCCGAACAAGCGCCCGCCAGAGACGGATCCCAGATTAACACCTGTCGGCCGGTCAGGGCCTCCCGGTCTCGGATCCTGAACAGCCCCCCCAGCCCCTCCCGGATCGTGGGAACCCGGCCGGCCGACGCCTCTATCCCCTCCGACGAAATGAACCCGCGTTGCCTTCCCCTCCGGCAGCGCGGGTTTCTTTCTGTCCAAAGCACAACAGAGGGAAACGCCATGAGCAGACTTCAGGGCCGCGCGGCCATCGTCACGGGCGCCGCCAGCGGCATTGGTCGCGCCAGCGCCGAGCTGTTCGCCAGCGAGGGCGCCCTCGTACTCGCCGTCGACCGGCCGGGCGCCGAGCTCACCTTCGAGCATCCGTCGATCGAAAGCCTGGGCGTGGATATCGCCACCGACGCGGCGCCGGCGGCGATCGTGAAGGCGGCGGTGGACGCCTTCGGCCGCCTCGACATCGTCTACAACAACGCTGGCGTCTCCGGCTCGACCCCGGTGGGCGAGACCAGCGACGAAGAGTTCGACCGGCAGTACGGCGTCAACCTGCGCGGCGCCTTCCGCATCGCCCGCGACGCCGTCCCGCATCTGGTGAAGTCCGGAAACGGACGGCTGATCTTCACCGCCTCGATCATGGCCCGACACACCGACAACGGCCTGGTCGCCTATTCGGCGTCGAAGGCCGGCGTCGTCGGGATGATGCGCACCTTCGCCCTCGAGCTCGGCCGCCAGGGGGTGACCTCCAACGCCATCCTCCCCGGCGCCATCGCCACCGGCATGACCGCCGGCAGCTTCCAGCGCGACGACGTGGCGGCGCTGTGGGCCAAGAAGGCCGCGCTCAAGCGCCTCGGCCAGCCGATCGACATCGCGAGGGCGGCGCTGTTCCTGGCGTCGGACGACGGCGGCTTCGTGACGGGGCAGGCGCTGGGCGTGGATGGCGGGCTGATGCTGCGGGTGTAGCTACTTCGCCAACTGCCTAAATCCGACTTCTGCGAGCTCGTGCTATAGCCACGGCATGACTGATCGGAAGATCAACGCTGAACCGCGCCGCCATCACTATGTGCCACGCCTTCTCCTCAAAGGGTTTGCGATCGAGCGGAAGCGAGGAAGACATCAAACCAACGTGCTCGATAAGAGGACAGGCCGAGCCTTCCTTACTTCCATCGAGAACGTGATGGTTGAGGGCGATTTCAACGCCATCGAAACTGAGCGCGGTCGCGTTTCGTTGGAAAGCTATCTCTCCGGCCGAGAGTCCCAGGCTGCGCCGGTGATCGATCGCCTAATCGCTGCAGGCCGCCTTGATGTATTGACACCAGAGGATCGGAAAACGCTCTACCAATTTGCCGCCCTCCAGATGCTCCGGGGCACGGGGCATCGTGCGGCCTTCTTGGCGGCGTCAGAAAGTGTCGACGCTCGGTTCAAGGAGATGGGACTGGAGTTAGCTGAAGAGATCATCCCAACGACACTCGAGGTAAAGCTTTCAGGGTTGGCCTCGATTGCAAAAGACCTACCCACCTACGAAGCCCATATTGCTACGAAGGATTTGGTCCTATTTCGCGCGCCCCGAGGATCGGAATTTATCCTCGGCGACAATCCTGTCGCGTTGAACAATCGACCATCCACCGGCTTTTGGGGCAACCTCGGCCTGGCTTGCGAGGGGATCGAGATATACCTGCCGATAAGCTCGCATTTCTCCCTTGGCTTCTGGTGCCCATCACATAGGGAAAAGATCACGGCTGCGAGCAGTGAAACGCGGCGTACCATTGGAAATTTAAGAGCGCAGGCAACTCTTTCAGGCCGCCCTCTACCTCAAAAAATGAGCGCATTTCTGGAACAAGGCGACGATACTTTAGCTAGAATGGCACCTGTATTGGCGGCACTCGAGTTGGGACACGCCTTGGACATCACCCGAGAGAACGTGATTCACTTCAATTCTCTGCAAGTCGCGCATGCCGAGCGATATCTCGTCAGCCGCGACGGCGATTTCTCATTGCCGCACGAAATGATCAGTGAACACGCTAGCTACCGGACGGGACGTCGGTTCAAGATCAGCTAGTAGGACTAGGCGGCAGGTAACAAATCAGTCGGTCCAAACCTACTTCGCCAGCGCCGAGACGATCTTGCCGCCCTTAACGCCCTGGACGACGACGACCGTCTCCAGGCCCTCCTCGGTCGCCACGGGCATGCGCAGGGCGATCGGCTTGCCGCGCCAGCCGCCGAGGCGAACGATCTGGCGGACGACGTTGCGCTGAACCAGGGTCTGGCCGCGGTTGTCACCCTTCTTCGGCGTGACCTCCTGCTCGCGCGGGTCGTAGCGGATCAGCCAGACCTCGGCGCCGCCGCGCGGGACGGGGCCGGAGCCGACCGCCACCCGGCGGACACCCAGGAACATCATGTCGGGCGGATTGATCGGCGCCTTGGCGGCCTGATCGACGAGCGGCTCGATCCGTTCGGGCCGCACGCCCGAGGCCTGGACGGCCCCGTCGATGACGATCTGCGGGGTATAGACCTCGCGAATCCCGAGCTTGCGGGCATAGGCGCGCTGGCGCTCGGTGAAGGCCGGCTTGGCGAAGGTGTCCGGCCAGCCGAGATAATCCCAGTAGTCGACCGGGAAGGTCAGGGCGAGCACGTCGGGCCGGTCGGCCAGCTGCGACACGAGGGCGTTGGCTTTGCCGCAGGACGAGCAGCCCTGGGCCGTGAACAGTTCCACGACCACGGGCGGACGCGGCGACGCGGCCGGAGCCGCGGCGGGAGTCAGTAAAAGCAGGGAGAGGGCGAGGAGAGCGCGACGCATCGCGGCGCACTTAAGCCAAGAAGCGGGGGCGGCGCGTTTCACGAGGCCGTGAAGCGCGCCGCCCCCTGTCATTCTTACGCGGCGCCCTTGGCCAGGTTGCGCAGCACGTAAGGCATCACGCCGCCGGCCTGGAAGTATTCCAGCTCGGTCGGGCCATCGATGCGGCAACGGACCGGGAAGCGGGCGATGCGGCCGTCCGACGGGCGGTAGAGCTCGACGATCAGCTGCTTGCGGGGCGACAGGTCCTGCAGGCCGCGGATCGAAACGATCTCCTCGCCGGTCAGGCCCAGGCGCTGCCAGCCGTCCGACAGGAACTGCAGCGGCAGCACGCCCATCTGCACCAGGTTCGAGCGGTGGATGCGCTCGAAGGTCTCGGCGATGACGGCGCGGACGCCGAGCAGCTTGGCGCCCTTGGCCGCCCAGTCACGCGACGAGCCGGTGCCGTATTCCTTGCCCGCGAACACGACGGCCGGACGGCCCTCGTTCTCGTAGCGCATGGCGGCGTCGTAGATCGGCATCACTTCGCCCGAGGGGAAGTGCTTGGTCACGCCGCCTTCGATGTCCGGGGTGATCTTGTTGCGGATGCGGATGTTGGCGAAGGTGCCGCGCATCATCACTTCGTGGTTGCCGCGGCGCGAACCGTAGCCGTTGAAGTCCTCGAAGCGGACCTGATGGGACAGTAGATATTCACCCGCCGGCGAGGCCTTCTTGATGGAGCCGGCCGGGCTGATGTGGTCGGTGGTGATGGAATCGCCGAACACGCCCAGGACCCGGGCCTCGATGATGTCCTTCACCGCATCGGGGGTCATGGTCATGCCCTCGAAGTAGGGCGGGTTCTGCACGTAGGTGGAGCCCATGTCCCAGCTATAGGTCTGGCCGCCTTCGACCTTGATGGCCTGCCAGTTCTTGTCGCCCTTGAAGACGTCGCCGTAGCGCTTGGCGAACATCTCGCTGGTGACCGACTTGCGTTGCAGGTCGGCGATGTCCTTCGAGGTCGGCCAGATGTCCTTCAGGAAGACGTCGTTGCCCTTCTTGTCCTGGCCGATCGGCTGGGTGGCCAGGTCGATGCGCATCGAGCCGGCCAGGGCGTAGGCCACTACCAGCGGCGGCGAGGCCAGATAGTTGGCGCGGACGTCCGGGTTCACCCGGCCTTCGAAGTTGCGGTTGCCGGACAGCACCGAGCAGGCGACCAGGTCGCCTTCGTTGACGGCGGCGCTGATGGCCTCCGGCAGCGGGCCCGAGTTGCCGATGCAGGTGGTGCAGCCGTAGCCGACCAAGTTGAAGCCGAGCGCATCGAGATGCTTGGTCAGGCCGGCCTTGGCCAGGTAGTCGGTGACCACCTGCGAGCCGGGGGCCAGCGAGGTCTTCACCCAGGGCTTCACCTTCAGGCCCTTGGCCACCGCGTTCTTGGCCAGCAGGCCGGCGGCGATCAGGACGCTGGGGTTGGAGGTGTTGGTGCAGCTGGTGATGGCGGCGATGACCACGTCGCCGTGGCCGACGTCGAACTTCTCGCCGGCGACAGGCACGCGGCGGTCGGTCTGTTCCTTCTTGCCGAACTCTTCGCCCAGCGCCGTTTCGAAGGCGGCGGCGGAGTCGGTCAGCAGCACGCGGTCCTGCGGACGCTTCGGGCCGGCCAGCGACGACTGCACGCTGCCCAGATCGAGCTCGAGGATGTCGGTGAACACCGGCTCGGGCGCTTCGGGATCGAACCACATGCCCTGGGCCTTGGCGTAGGCCTCGACCAGGTTGACGCGCTGGGCGTCGCGGTTGGTGGCGCGCAGGTATTCGATGGTCGCCTGGCTGATCGGGAAGAAGCCGCAGGTGGCGCCGTATTCCGGAGCCATGTTGGCGATCGTCGCCTGGTCTTCGATGGTCAAGTTGGCGATGCCGGCGCCGAAGAACTCGACGAACTTGCCGACGACGCCCTTCTTGCGGAGCATCTGGGTGACGGTCAGCACCAGGTCGGTGGCGGTCGCGCCTTCCGGCAGGGCGCCGGTCAGGCGGAAGCCGATCACTTCCGGGATCAGCATCGGGATGGCCTGGCCGAGCATCGCGGCTTCAGCCTCGATGCCGCCGACGCCCCAGCCCAGGACCGACAGGCCGTTGACCATGGTGGTGTGGCTGTCGGTGCCGACGACGGTGTCGGGATAGGCGACCTCGGCTTCCAGGCCGGCGTCCTGGGCGGTCCAGACGGTCTGGGCCAGGTACTCCAGGTTCACCTGGTGGCAGATGCCGGTGCCGGGGGGCACCACGCGGAAGTTGTTGAAGGCCGACGAGCCCCAGCGCAGGAAGCGGTAGCGCTCGATGTTGCGCTCGTATTCCTTGTCGACGTTGGCGTCGTAGCTCTTGGCGTTACCGAAGAAGTCGACCATCACCGAGTGGTCGATGACCAGGTCGACGGGGATCAGCGGATTGATCTTGGTCGGGTCGGCGCCGAGGTTGTTCATGGCGTCGCGCATGGCGGCCAGGTCGACGACGGCGGGAACGCCGGTGAAGTCCTGCATCAGCACGCGGGCCGGGCGGAAGCTGATCTCGTGCTCCACCGTGCCCTTGTTCTCGATCCAGGCGGCGATTGCCTTCAGGTCCCGGTCGCTGGTGTCGCCACCGTTCTCGTTGCGGAGCAGGTTCTCGAGGAGGACCTTCATCGACACCGGAAGACGCGAAATTCCGGGAAGCCCGGCTTCTTCCGAAGCAGGAAGGCTGTAGTAGACGTAGGACGTCCCACCCACGGTGAGCGTGCGGCGGGTATGAAGGCTGTCGATAGACGCCATTTTCGGAGAGTCCTTTCCTTTTGTCGGCCGCCCGAAAACCACTTCCGGGATCGCGCGCTTTTCGGAGGGGACACACAGCGTCCCGCCCGGCGCGGCGGACGTCCGCGCGCGGACGCGCGGGGCCGATGGCGGGCTCTGTAACCCGCGTTTCGTTAAACGTCCATGTCGGCGTCAGGGGCTTTGCGAGCCACTCGCAGGTGGGTGCATGATTTCGCGAATCCTCGTCGAAGATGTCGCGATCCGCCGGGGCGAGCGGCTGCTGTTCGAGCACCTGCGTTTTACTGTCGCGGCGGGCGAGGCGGTGGCGCTGACCGGCCGCAACGGGGCCGGCAAGACCAGTCTGCTGCGCGCCGTGGCCGGATTGCTGCGCCCGGCCGCCGGCGTGATCCGCTTCGAGGGCGTCGACGAGGCCGCCGAAGCCCGAGCGCTCGCCCTGCATCTGCTCGGACATCTGGACGGCCTCAAGGGCGGACGCACGGCCTGGGAAGAGCTGCGATTCGCCGCGCTGTGGAGCGGCGGCTCCGAAGACTCTGCACGTGAGGCGGCGAAGACCCTGGAGCTCGACCGCTTGCTCGGTCTCGAGGTCCGCAAGCTGTCGGCCGGACAGCGACGACGGCTGGCCCTGGCGCGCCTGATCGCCGCGCCCCGGCCGGTGTGGCTGCTCGACGAACCGCTGGCGCCGCTGGACGCCGTCTGGCGGGCGCGGATGGGCGAGCTCATGGCGACCCACATCGCCGGTGGCGGCATGGTGCTGGCGGCGGTGCATGACCCTCTGCCCCTGCCCGCCCGAACGGTGGAGATCGGCGCGTGAAGCCGCTACTCACCCTGCTCAGCCGAGAGCTGGCCCTGACCTGGGGCCGTGGCGGCGGAGCGCTGCCGGCCCTCGCCTTCTATGCCGGGATAACCACCCTGCTGCCGTTCGCGGTCGGCGCGGACACCGCCCGTCTCGCCGTCATCGCCCCGGGCTTCGCCTGGCTGGCGCTATCACTGGCCTCGCTGCTGTCGCTTGAGCGACTGTTCGAGCGCGACCACGAGGATGGAACCCTGGACCTGCTGGCGCTGGGCCCGGTGGCGCTTGAGGCCGTCTGTGCGATCAAGTGTCTGGCCCAGTGGCTGGCGACGGGCCTGCCCCTGGCCCTGGCCGCCCCGGTCGCCGCCATCGCGCTTGGCGCGCCGGTGACGCTGGCGCCGCTGATCCTGGCCTGCGCTCTCGTCGGCGGACTGGCCTTCGCGTTCGTCGGAGGCCTGGGCGCGGCCCTGGCCCTGGGCAGCCGCCGGGGCGGACTGTTGATCGCGGTGATCGTGTTGCCACTGTTCGCGCCCCCCGTGATCTTCGGCGGCGGCGCGCTCAGCGAGGCAGCAGCTGGACTGCCATGGTCGGCGGGGCTGGCGCTGCTCGCCGCCTGGACCGCCGCCGCCGTCGCATTGGGCCCGCTGGCCATGGCCGCCGCCTGCCGCAACGCCATCGACTGATCCGCGTCAGCGCTGCAACAAAACAGCGTCATCCGGAAAAACTGCGGCCACAGTCCTGAACTAGGATCTCCGTCATACTGGTTGGAGACACCACGCCATGAAGCTCACCTTCGCCAAAGCCGCCCTGCTGGCCGGGGCCCTGACCGTCAGCGCCGCAACCTTCGCCGTCGCCGCTCCGCCCGCCGCGCCGGACGGACACCACCCAAGGATGGAGCGCGGCGGTACCGCCGGGCCTCGCCACAACCGCCACGATCCGGCCAAGCGCGCCGAACGTCTGCGCGCCGTGCTTCAGCTGACGCCGCAGCAGGAACCGGCCCTGCAGGCCTTCCTCGCCGCCTCGAAGCCGAAGGATCGCGGCGACTGGAAGCGTGACCGACGCGCCCCCGACGCCGCGCCGCTGACCACGCCCGAGCGGCTGGACCGCCAGGCCGCCCGTCTGGCCCAGCGTGAGCAGGCCTTCAGCCAGCGCGCCACCGCGACCAAGACCTTCTACGCCCAACTGACGGCGTCCCAACGCAAGGCCTTCGACGCCCTGCATAGCGGCCGCGAGGGTCAGCGCCACGGCAAGCGCCAGCGCGCCTGACACCGACAGGACGTTCGCCACGCTTGCACCGCCCGGCCCGTCGCCGTAAGCCGCGAGCATGTTCGCCTTCCTGGCCAATCCGGCGAAGTTCATGTCGTTCGCCAAGGTCGCGGCGCCCGTGCTGGGCGTCGCGGCGGCGGGCGCGCTCGCGCTCGGCCTCTGGCTCGGCTTCACCGCCCCGGAGGACTACCAGCAGGGCGACACCGTTCGGATCATGTTCATCCATGTGCCGGCGGCGATCCTGTCGATGTTCGTCTACCTGTGCCTGGGCGTCGCCAGCTTCCTGAGCCTCGTCTTTCGCCACGCGCTCGCCGACGCCGCCGCCAAGGCGGCCGCGCCGCTGGGCGCCGGCTTCACCGTCCTGGCCCTGGTCACCGGCTCGCTGTGGGGCAAGCCGATGTGGGGAACCTGGTGGGTCTGGGACGCGCGCCTGACCTCGGTGCTGGTGCTGCTGCTGTTCTACCTCGCCTACATGGCGCTGCGCTCGGCCATCGACGACGAAACCAAGGGCGGCCGGGCCGCCGCGATCCTGGCGCTGGTCGGGGTCATCAACCTGCCGATCATCAAGTTCTCGGTCGACTGGTGGAACAGCCTGCACCAGGGCCGCTCGACCCTGTTCGCGGCGCCGGGCGACGGCCTGCCGCCGATCTACGGCACGCCGCTGCTGATCATGGTGCTGGCCTATATGGGGTTGTTCGGATCGCTGTGGCTGGTCCGGATCCAGGCCGAGGTCCGTCGCCGTCGCGCCGGCGTGCTCGCCCTGAAGGCGGCGGAGGCCTGATGCCCGACCTCGACGCTGGCAAGTACGCCCTGTTCGTCTGGCCCGCCTTCGCCATCACGGCCGCCGTGCTCGGCTGGATGGTCGTCGACAGCCTGGCCCGCGCCCGAAAATGGAAGCGCGAGCTCGAGCGGCTCGAAGACCGGGACCGGCCGTGAAGCGCTGGCTGGCCTTTGCGCCGCTGATCGCCCTGGCGCTGCTCGGCGTCCTGTTCGCGGGCTACAGCCTCAAGCGTAATCCGCAGGTCCAGCCCAGCGCCACCATCGGCAAGCCGGTCCCGGCGCTGTCGCTGCCCCTGCTCGACAGCGGACAGCCGGTCGCCCTGCGCGAGGCGGTCCAGGGGCCGGTGCTGGTCAACTTCTTCGCCAGCTGGTGCGCGCCCTGCGAGATCGAGCACCCGGTGCTGATCGGCCTGAAGCAGCAGGGCGTTCGCATCGTCGGCGTCGCCTACAAGGACGCTCCGGAGAACTCCAAGGCCTTCCTCGGCCGGCTGGGCGATCCGTTCGCGACGCGGCTGGTCGATCGCGATGGCCGCGCCGGTCTCGAGTTCGGGGTCACGGGAGTTCCGGAGACCTATCTCGTCGGCTCCGACGGGACGATCGTGGCCAAGCACACCGGCGAGCTGACGCCGGAGACGGCGAAGGCGCTGCTGGCGAAAGCGCGTTAACGGGCGCTTCACGCGGAGCGGCGAAACCTGCTAGCCGTTAACCATGTTCGGAACCCGCCCGTGACCGTCGTCCGCCCGCCAGTCTGGCCCGCCGTAACGCCCCCTGCTTCGGGCGGCGCCGGCAATGCGCGGACGGCCGCCCAGCGCGCCTTCTTCGAGGCCGCCCTCGGCAAGGCCGGCGCGCCGACGGCTCAGCCGCAGGCGACGCAGGCCCCGGCCGTCCGGGTGGAGACCGCGCCGCAGCCTGCCGCCCAGCGGGTGCGGAACGAGTTCTTCCAGACGCCGACGGAGCAGCCGCAGAAGATTCTGCGGCCGGGATCGCTGCTGGATATCAAGGTCTGAGGCCTATTCCGCGGGTGCGGTCTCGGCCTTTGCGGCCTTCTTTTTCTTCTTCTTGCCGATCTTGCGGATGCGGTCCGGGTTCGACTCCCGGGCCGGCTTCTCGGGTTTAGGCGGCTTGACCTTCTTGACCGGGGCGACGCCGGCGGCGACGGCGTTCAGCGCTTCGAGGAAGCCCTCGCGCTTGCCCTTGGGCAGCAGCGCCAGCAGGCGGGCGTCGGCGGACAGCGCCTTGGGAGCCGTCTCCTCCAGGGCCAGGCGGCCGGCGTCGGTCAGGCGCACGGCGTTGGCGCGGGCGTCGAGGTTGGAGCGTTCGCGGGCCAGCAGGCCCTTGTCGAGCATGCGGGCGACCATGTCGGCCAGGGTCGAGCGATCGACGCCGGTGGCGGCCACCAGGTCCGCCTGGGCCGCGCCTTCGCGGGCGGAGACGGCGGCCAGCACCGCGTGCTGGCGCTGGGTCACCGATCCGGCGCCCGCTTCCTCGACGTAGAGATCCAGCGCTCGCTGGGCGGCGCGATGGAGGAGGTGTCCGATCGACGCCTCCACCGCGGGAGCGCGCTTAGCGGCCTTGTCCTTCGCCATGGTTCATCCCCTCCGGCTGACCGGTGGAAGCCTTAGCCCGGTTATACGTCGGAATGACGACAGGTGCTCCGTGTTCCGTCACACACCCGGATCGGGCGGCTCGGGCGCCTCGGCTTTGTCATCAGGCTGCTGCATGTGCTTCATCATGAAGGGCACCTGCGTCAGCGAGAACACGATCGCCAGCGGCAGCACGGCGATGCGGAAGCCGACCCAGAACTCGTCGCTCTGGGTGCGCCAGACCACCTCGTTGGCGATGGCGACCGCAACGAAATAGAGGCCGTAGCGGATGGTCAGCACCCGCCAGGCGGTGTCGTCCATCCGCATGCTGTCGCCGAGCAGCAGCTTCAGCGGATTCTTTTTCAGCAGCACCCCGCCGAGCAGGGCGGCAGCGAAGGCGGCGTTCTGGAAGGTCAGCTTCATCTTCACGAACATGTCGTCGTGGAAGATCAGGGTCAGCCCGCCGAACACCACCGCGAAGATGCCGGCGATCAGCGGCAGCGGCGCGATCCGGCGTTCGACCACCCAGCCGACCAGCACCGCCAGCACCGAGGCCGCCACCAGCACCCCCGTGGCCAGCAGCATGTCGCGACCGAAGCCGAAGAAGGTCACCGCGAAGGCGATCGGCGCGCCGTAGTCGACGGCGGTCCGCACCCAGCGCGTATTTTTCGAGGCCGTTGTCGCCATGCGCGTCTAGTTCTCCAGCCCGACCAGCGAGCGCGAGAACGCCCGCGCGTCGAAGGGTTGCAGGTCGTCGATGCCTTCGCCGACCCCGATCAGCTTGATGGGGGAGTCCGAGGCCTGGGCCACCGGCACCAGCACGCCCCCGCGCGCGGTGCCGTCGAGCTTGGTCATGACGATGCCCGAGACGCCGACCTGGTTGCCGAAAATCTTCTCCTGGGCCAGCGCATTGCGCCCGACCGTGGCGTCGAGCACCAGCAGGGTCTCGTGCGGCGCGTCGGCATCGACCTTCTTGATCACGCGGATGACCTTGAGAAGCTCGTTCATCAGGTCCTGCTTGTTCTGCAGGCGACCGGCGGTGTCGATCAGCACGACGTCGTAGCCCTCCGCCTTGGCGCGCTCGATGGCCTCGAAGGCCAGGGCGGCGGCGTCGGCGCCGGTCGGCCTGGACATGAAGTCGGCCCCGGCCCGGTCGGCCCAGACCTTCAGCTGTTCCACTGCGGCGGCGCGGAAGGTGTCGCCGGCGGCGATCAGCACCTTGGCGCCACGGTTCTTCAGGTCGGCGGCGATCTTGCCCAGCGTCGTGGTCTTGCCCGAGCCGTTCACCCCGATGAACAGCACGACATAGGGCCTCGGGCCCGAAAGCGGATCAAACACGCCCTCGCGATGGCCCAGTTCGTCGGCCACGGCGGCGGCCAGCGCTTCCTTGACCTCTTCTTCGGTGGAGGACTTGCCGAAGCGCGCCTCGCCGAAGGCCTTGGTGATGCGGGCGGCCGAGTGCGGACCGAGGTCGGCCTCGATCAGCATCTCCTCGAGCTGGTCGAGCTGCTCCTGGTCGAGCGGCTTCTTGGTGAAGGTCGCCGTGACCTGCTCGGTCATCTCCCGCGAGGTGCGCGAGAGGCCCGAGGTCAGCCGCTGGAACCAGCCTTTTTTCTGTTCAGCCATGAGGCGTCTCCTAGAGCCTTTCCGGCGCGAAGGAAATCTTCGCGGGCCGCGCGCCGCTCATCGCGTGACGGGGTCGCTTCGTCTCACGATCGACCACCACCGCGCGGCCACGTCCTAGCGAGAGGCGACCAAGGGAAACCCGACCATGAAATCTCTCCTCATCGGCCTGGCCGGCCTTCTGATCGCCGCTCCAGCCGCGCTCGCCCAGCAAACCCCGTCGCCGGCGCCGCCGCCGATCGACAACCTGTCGGACGAATTCGACAAGGCCGGCGCGCCGGTCGGCTGGAGCTGGTTCCACGAGGCCGAGGGCTTCCCGAACAAGGTGCTGTCGTCCGGCGTAAAAGACGGCGTCCTGACCGTCGTGCCCAACAGCTCCGGCTGGTTCGAGGACTATCAGGCCCCCTACCTGTTCAAGACCGTCAGCGGCAATTTCGACGTCCGCGCCCGGATCAAGGTCACCGGCCGCGCCGGCGAGGAGCCGACCGCAACCTGGTCGCTGGCCGGGATCATGGTCCGCGAACCGAAGACCACCAAGGCCGCCGACTGGAAGCCGCGCCACGAGAACTGGCTGTTCCTCACAACCGGCATCGCCCAGCCGCTGGACCAGCGGGTGTTCGAGACCAAGACCACCACCAACAGCGGCTCGAACCTGAAGCTGCGCCACGCCCAGAGCGGCTGGGTCGAGCTGCGGATCGTGCGGCTGCGCGGGGCCTTCTTCCTGATGACGCGCTACGAGGGCGAGGAGTGGGTCATCCGCGACCGCTTCTATCGCCCGCAGACGCCGGAGACCCTCCAGGTCGGCCTCAACGTCTATTCCGACGGCGACACCTCCGGATCGGAGTTCCCCGACGCGGCCTCGCAGAACGTGCGCGTGATCAACGGCAAGCCGGACGTGATCCTGCACGCCGACTGGATCCGCTTCACCCGGCCCAAGAGCGACCCGGCCAAGGTCGAGGCCCTGGCCCAGACCCTGGGCATGGCCGAGGTGAAACCGCTGCCCTACTTCACCCTCGGCCACCGGCTGACCGACTCCGACATCTCCGACAGCGTCATTCTCGACTTCATCGGGCGGTAGCCTCCGACCGCGTGGTCGTGGCACATCTGGGCCATGACCGCGCTCGAGACCGCCTTCGCCGTGTTCGACTACGCCGCCGTCGCCGTGTTCGCGGCGACCGGCGCGCTCGCTGCCGCGCGACGCCGGGATGATATCGTCACCTTCGCCTTCTTCGCCGCCATCACCGGCGTCGGCGGCGGCACGCTGCGCGACGTGCTCATCGACGCCCCGGTGTTCTGGATCGACAGCCCCGGCTACCTGATCGTCTGCCTGGGCGTGGCGGTGGCGGTGTGGATGGTCGGCGGGCGCGGCTGGCGGATGGGCGCCCTGCTCTGGCTCGATGCTGTCGGGATGGCGGCTTACGCCGTGGTCGGCGCGGCCAAGGCGCTGAGCCTGGGCGTGCACCCGATCCCGGCGACGGTCATGGGCGTGCTGACGGCGGCCTTCGGCGGCATCATTCGCGACGTGCTGGCCGGCGAGCCGTCGGTGCTGCTGCGGCGCGAGATCTACGTCACCGCCGCGCTGCTGGCCGCCGCCGTGTTCGTGGCGCTGGCCAGCCTGGGCGTCGACCGGCTGGTCGCCGGCGGCGTCGGCTTCGTCGCCGGCTTCGCCCTGAGGGCGGGCGCCCTGCGCTGGGGCTGGACCCTGCCGGCCTTCGGCAAGGCGAGCTAGTTCGGCGAGATCGGGCCACGAATGCTGGAATAGTCCCCGGAGTCTCGTTTCGCCTCCGCAGGCCGCGATTTGCAGTTTCCATATTTTTCGCGCCGCGGAGCTTTCGACGATATCCGCGCCCGGATACCCCGCCTGACGCCCCGCACGCACGCCGGCCCCGCGTACGCGGCAGCGGTCATGATCGCTGTCGCCACAACGGTTTGGCGCGGGCGGCGCGGGATGATGATCAGCCTTCATCCCCCATTATCCGACGTCTCTGGACAGGGTGGACGAACGCGGCGCTGTCCCCATGGCGTGAAGGGGCGGATTGTCTCGTGATGTCTCGCTTTGTCTCGAGATTACATGTCTCGAGAGTCTCGCTTTTTGCCCTTTCGCAGAGGACGGCCTTCAGGACTTCGCAGGCCAGACGCTTTCCTTCAGCGCGAAGGCCAGCAACACCATCCAGCCGACGGTCAGGCCCAGCATCATCAGCTTGCTGTAGGCGCCCGGATCGATCGCCGCCGCGGCCGTGCCGATGGCGGGCAGCACCATGGCCAGGCCGACGATCCAGCGCCTCGGCGCGACCCGCAGGCAGACGCCGGCCACCAGCAGTCCGTGCACGGCCAGGGCCGCGAACTTGGTCCAGGCCGCCGTCGAGGAGCGCGGCAGCAGGGCGCCGGCCTTGTCGAGGTCGACGGTCGCCGCCAGCAGCGTCCGAGTCTCGACCATATCGGCGACGAAGGCGAGGATGGCGGTCAGGATCGCCAACAGCACCAGCGGGGGCCGCGCCCCTCGGGCCGCGAAGATCGCGCCGAACACCGCGAACAGGGTGTAGGCGGGGATGTAGGCGACGACGTCGAGGCGATTGATGGCGTCCATTGCCGCCAGCGCAAGCGGCCGGCAGTCGCCGGTCCCGAACAGCGGCGAGGCCTCGGCGACGGTGCGCGCGAACTCGAAGGCTACCACCGGCGGGGTCTTGCCGTAGCAGCCGGCCGCCTGGCCGGCCACGACCTCGGGCAGGAGGGTGAAGGCGGTGGAGACCGTCACGACGGCGATGCCGCTCACGGCCGTCAGAATCGCCCAGGATCTCGTGGATGTGGTCATGGTCCGCCTCCCCGCGTCGAAGAACAGCGGTCAGTGTATGCGCGTCAAAGGTGCGACGGGAAGGCTTTGCGTGGTTCGAGACGCGCTGCGCGCTCCTCACCATGACGAACTCTGAGTAAGTCATCCTGAGGAGCGAGCCTCAAGCGAGCGTCTCGAAGGACGCACGGCCTGCGAGCACGGTCCCTTCCGCCGCAGCGCTCACGCCAGCTCGGCGACCACCTTCGTCCCGTCGACGCCCACAACCCGCATCGGCACGATCTCGCCATGCGGCGCTACGCCCGCGAAGACGATCTCGGTGAAGTCCTCGGCGCGGGCGAAACCGTCGCGCTCGACCAGGCCGTTCAGCACCCGGCCGACCTGACGCGCCAGGTGGCGTTGCAGGGCGCGGTCGCCGGCCTCGCGCAGGCGGCGGGCGCGGTCCTTGATCGCGGGGCCCTTCACCGGCGGCATCTTCGCGGCCGGGGTGCCGGGCCGGGCGCTGTAGGGGAAGACGTGCAGGAACGACAGCCCCGCCTCTTCGACCAACGCCAGGGTGTTCTCGAACGCCGCCTCGCTCTCGGTCGGGAAGCCGGCGATCAGATCGGCGCCGAAGGCGGTGTCGGGGCGCACCGCGCGGACCTCGGCGACCAGCTTCAGGGCGTCGGCGCGCAGATGGCGGCGCTTCATGCGCTTGAGGATCAGGTCGTCGCCGGCCTGCAGGCTCAGGTGCAGGTAGGGCATCAGCCGGGGCTCGTCCGCCAGGCAGCGCATCAGGTCGGGGTCGATCTCGGCGGCGTCGATGGAGCTGAGCCGCAGGCGCGGCAGGTCCGGGACCAGCTTCAGGATCCGCGAGACCAGCTGGCCCAGCGTCGGCTGGCCCGGCAGATCGGCGCCCCAGCTGGTGATGTCGACGCCGGTCAGCACCACCTCGCGGTAGCCCTCGGCGGTCAGGCGGCGGACCTGTTCGACCACCTCGCCGGCGGCGGCGCTGCGCGAGTTCCCGCGGCCGTAGGGGATGATGCAGAAGGTGCAGCGGTGGTCGCAGCCGTTCTGGACCTCGACATAGGCCCGCGCGCGATCCTTGAGCCCATCGACCAGATGGCCGGCGGTCTCGCGGATCGACATGATGTCGTTGACCCGCACCCGGGCGGTGGTGTCGCCGAGCGCGCCGGGCGCGGCCTTCTCGGCGTTGCCGAGCACCAGGTCCACCTCCGGCATGGCGGCGAAGGCGGCGGGATCGATCTGGGCCGCGCAGCCGGTGACGATCAGCCGGGCGCCGGGCCGCTCGCGCCGCGCCTTGCGGATCGCCTGCCGGGCCTGACGGACCGCCTCGTTGGTCACCGCGCAGGTGTTGAACACCACCGCGTCCTGCAAGCCGTCGGCCTCTGCGCGCGCGCGGATGGCCTCGCTCTCGTAGGCGTTCAGGCGGCAGCCGAAGGTGACGACCTGGACGTCGTCCTGTTCAGCGGCGTTGGGGGCGGCGAGGGTCATGGCTCGGAACGAAGACGGGCGGCCGATGTGGCCGCCCTGCGGGGCGTATAGCAGAAGAGGCTGTGGATGGGGAGATCACGCTCTCAATCGAAGGAGGCGACTCACGCTAGTATTTGACGATGGCAAATCGGCTTACAGCGCTTCTGCAAATGCCGACCCTAGACCGTCGGGAAACGGACTACGAAAGCGTCTATGACGAGTTGGTAGAGAGCGCTGGCGGACGCCGCGTCGCTTCCGCCTTCGCTATCCCCCCAAAGACGCTGAATGCGGACTACTACTTTGATCTGCCTGAGTTCGAGCTTGTTCTCGAGTTGAAGCAAACCGTGGTGTATCGCCGCGCAGACACTGTCGATGACTATATGTCCAAGCTCCTCCGAGGCGGGCGCGTGGCAAAGTTTGCCTCGATTGGACCCGGCCGCATTCGGATCGATCCCGACAGCCTGAGCTCTTCAGAATGGAACAGGTTCTATCGGCGGTTTCGTCCATCAGTGACGACTCATCTGGACAAGGCAGCAGCCCAACTCAAGGACACTGATGGATTAATCGGCACCACATCCAAGCGCCGGATCTTTGGCGTCGTGGTGGTCAATAGCGGCGACTACAATCTATCTGTTGATCTGCTCCATAGGCTGATCAGTTGGCGCGTCCAAAACAAATGGAAGGCAGGCCGGTACAGCAAGATCGATTTTGTGAGCTGTCTCGCAATGGATATGGCTGAGGAAGGCCGTCACCCTCTGCACAGCCGGCACATTTCTAGAGACGCGAGTGATCGGGGTATCGAGACCGCCATCCGTTTTCTGTTCGAGAGCTGGCTTCTCTACGGCGCGGACGCAGTCGGTGCAGAGGTGGTGTTTGATCCTGATGCAACGTCAGCGCCCGACCCGATAAATCTTGAGACCAAGATAAGCGGTAAGCGGCGTTGGGTGCTCGACAGCTCGCTTACTTGACACTTGCTGTCCCGGCAGTACGGCGGACTGCGCCCGGATGCCTTGGCGGAGCATGGCGCGGGCGGACGTCTTGCTCAAGGACCGGCTTCGCCGGCCGCGCAGCGGCGGCCCGAAGGGCCGTCCTTGACCAAGGCGACCGCTCGCGCTCCCATTCCATCAAGGCCTAAGGGCGAGTGTCATCAGGTCTCGAAGGATGGCGAGGGCGCCTAGCCACCCGCGCGCCAGTCCGGCTAAGACGATCACCACCACCCCCACGAGACCGCCCATGACCGACCGTCCCCGCCGAAGCGCCCTCTACATGCCCGCCTCGAACGCCAAGGCGATCGAGAAGGCGCGGACGCTGGCCTGCGACGTGGTCATCCTCGATCTCGAGGACGCAGTCGCGCCGGAGGCCAAGGAAACGGCCCGCGAGCAGGCCGTGCAAGCGATCCGCGACGGCGGCTTCGGCCGGCGCGAGATGGTCATTCGCATCAACGGCCTCGACACCCCCTGGGGCGAGGCCGACCTTCGCGCCGCCGCCGAGGCGCGGCCAGACGCGGTGCTGGTCCCCAAGGTCAACGGCCCCGCTGACGTCGCCGCCTGCTCTGCGCCGCTGCACGAAGCCACCGCGCTGTGGGCGATGATCGAGACCGGCCGGTCGATCTTCGCCATCGAGCAGATCGCCGCCGCCGCCGAGACCTCGCAGCTGACGACCTTCGTGATGGGCGTGAACGACCTGGCCAAGGAAACCCGCGCCCACATCACCCCGGGCCGCGAGCCGTTCCACGCCGCGCTGTCGCTGGCGGTGACGGCCGCGCGGATCCACGGCCTGACCATCCTCGACGGCGTCCACAACGACATCGAGGACCAGGCGTCGCTGGAGGCGGTCTGCCGCCAGGGCGTCGAGTTCGGCTTTGACGGCAAGACCCTGATCCACCCCAAACAGATCGACGTCTGCAACCTGGTGTTCTCGCCCTCGCCGGCCGAGGTCGACTGGTCACGGGCGGTGATCGCCGCCTTCGCGCTCCCGGAGAACGCTGGCAAGGGCGCGATCCGGGTCGAGGGCAAGATGGCGGAGCTGCTGCATCTGGCCCAGGCGGAGCGGCTGGTCGCCGTCGCCGACGCCATCCGCGCGGCGGAGGCTGCTTGAGAGCCGCCGCACCCGCTCTGCTGATCGCCCTGGTCCTGGCGTCCGCCGCCGGGGCGCAGGAGACCGCGCCCGTGCAGACCGCGCCGGTGGAGACGCTCGCGCCCGCCGATGCTCCGACGACGGACGACCCCATCGGCGCTCTGCTCCAGGACCTGCCGCCGGACCAGAGCACCGACATGGATGTCGAGGAGCCGGCGCCCCAGGCCCTGCCCGCCGCGCCGACGCCGAGCCTGCCGGTCCCGATCGCGCCGATGACGCTGCCGCCGCCAAAGCGGGACCCGGCGCCCGTGGTGACATCCCCGGCTTCGCCGCCGGCCGCCGCGCCTTACGTCTACACCCCGCCGGCGCCGCTGGTGATCCCGCGCCCGCCCCGGCCGACGCTCGACCGGCCGGTGATGATCGGCGAGACCGGCCGCTCGCCCGACGGGCCGCCGACCGAGATCGATATCGGCTACGAGAGCCGGCTGCGGTCGTCGTTTCAGTCGGCCCAGGGTCTGCAGGGCCCGCTCGACGGCGGCTGGACGATCCGCGCCCATGACGGCGCCGCGCTCTATGGCCTGCAACTGGTCGACAAGGGTTACGGCTATATGGCCGAGGGCGCCTGGCGGCTGATGAACGGCAGCGGCAAGGTCGGGCTGATCGACAGCCTCGATCGCCAGTCGACGATCCTGACCATTCGCATCACCCGCAGCTACGGGAAGCAGCCGGCCGTCCTGACCCTGACGCAGAACGCCGACGGAAGCTGGACGGGCGACCTCAACGACGAGGCCGGCACACGCCCGGTGACGATGAAGCGGAACTAGGTCCTAGAGACCCAACACCTTGCGCGCGGCCTCGACCGCGCGTTCAAGCGCCTTAGCCCCGTACGGCTCGCTCTTGCCCACGCCCCACACCGGCCCGGCCCAGGCCGCGTCGTCACTACGGCGGCCGACCACATGCACATGCAGCTGCGGGGTGACGTTGCCGAGCGCGCCGAGGTTCAGCTTCTCGACCGGACGGCCGAGCGCCTCGCCGACCGCGCGGACGGCGCCGCCGGCCAGCACCGATTCCTCGATCAGCCGGGCGCGGTCCGCCGGCGGCAGGTCCTCGATCTCGCGCAGGCCGTAGCGGCGCGGGATCAGCACGAGCCACGGCCAGCGGGCGTCGGCCTGCAGGCGCACGTGGCAGAGATGCAGCTCGCCGACATCGACGGAGGTGGCGAGGAAAGCCGGATCGACGGTGAAATCAGCCATGTTTCGGAACCGCCGCCCAATAATCGAAGTCCAGGATCACCTCCGGCGGATAGGCGCCGGCGTCGTCTTTATCCGGGAAGTCCGTACACGGACGGTCCTTGGTCGCCACCAGCCGCAGCCGCAGGGCGCCGATGCCTTCGCCGAGGTCGGCCTTGTCCAGCACCTCGCTCCAGGCGAACACCGTGGCCCCGGCGAAGTAGGGGTTCACGTGACGGCCGCCGTTGATGGCCAGCATCAGCCCGGCGTTCTGCAATCCGTTGAAACTCAGCGCCCTGGCGGTGGAAATCACCACCCCGCCGTAGACCAGCCGCCGGCCCGTCGGGTCCTTGGCGCGCTCATACTGGTTGAAGTGGACCTTGGCGGTGTTCTGGTAGAGGCGCGTGGCCATGGCGTGCTCGGCCTCCTCGATCACCATGCCGTCGACATGGTCGATCTTCTCGCCGATCGCGTAGTCCTCGAACGCGTGCGGGGCCCCGGCAAGGTCAAAGTCGTAGCGGCTGAAATCGAGGCCTTCGGGCAGCAGCAGGTCCCTGGCCGCCACGGCGCCGGCGAGGGTCGGGGTAGCCTGCTCCGAAACCTGAGCGTCCTCGCTCTTCTTGCGGACCATCACCCAGCGCACATAGCTCAGCACCCGCTCGCCGTGCTGGTTCTCGCCGACGGTGCGGACGTAGACGACGCCGGTTTTGCGGTTGGAGTTCTCCTTCAGCCCGATCACCTCCGACGTCGCCGTCAGGGTGTCGCCGGGCTGCACGGCCTTGAGGAACAGACCCTCGGCGTAGCCGAGGTTGGCCACGGCATTGAGGCTGATGTCCGGCACGGTCTTGCCGAAGACCATGTGGAAGGCGATCAGCGGATCGACCGGCGCCGCGACCTGACCGCACGACCGCGCGAACTCGTCCGACGAGAACAGCGCGAAACGCGGGCCGTAGAGGGCGTTGTAGAGGGCCACGTCCCCGGCCGTGACCGTGCGCGGGGTGGCGTGGCGCAGCACCTGTCCGAGCCGGAAGTCCTCGAAATAGTTGCCGGGGTCGGTCTTGGACATGGGGCCTCCGCTGCTGCCCAATCCTATTGCCGCGCTCTTCGCATCCGCGAAAGAGGGCTTGAGGCTGGCCCCCGCCGGGTCTAGACCGCCGCCGACCCTTTTCCACAGCACTGACGGAGACGCCCTAGATGGCTCGCGCGAAGATCGCCCTCATCGGCGCCGGCATGATCGGCGGCACCCTGGCCCACATCGCGGCCCGCGAAGAGCTGGGCGACATCATTCTGTTCGACATCGCCGAGGGCACGCCGCAGGGCAAGTCGCTCGACATCGCCGAAGCCAGTGCCGTGTTCGGCAAGGACATCACCCTGAAGGGCGCCAACGACTACGCCGACATCGCCGGGGCCGACGTTTGCATCGTCACCGCCGGCGTGCCGCGCAAGCCGGGCATGAGCCGCGACGACCTGCTCGGCATCAACCTGAAGGTCATGAAGGCCGTCGGCGAGGGCATCAAGGCCCACGCCCCCAACGCCTTCGTCATCTGCATCACCAACCCGCTCGACGCCATGGTCTGGGCCCTGCAGCAGTTCTCGGGCCTGCCCAAGGAGAAGGTCATCGGCATGGCCGGCGTGCTCGACTCGGCGCGCTTCGCCTACTTCCTGGCCGAGAAGACCGGCGTCTCGGTCGAAGACATCCACGCCTGGACCCTGGGCGGCCACGGCGACGACATGGTGCCGATGGTGCGCCACTCGACGGTCGGCGGCCTGCCGCTGCCGGAACTGGTCAAGCAAGGCTGGATGACCCAGGAAGAGCTCGACGGCATCGTCAAGCGCACCCGTGGCGGCGGCGGCGAGATCGTCGCGCTGCTGAAGACCGGCTCGGCCTTCTACGCCCCGGCCGAAAGCGCCATCGCCATGGCCACGAGCTACCTGAAGGACAAGAAGCGCGTCCTGCCCTGCGCCACCTTCCTGACCGGCCAGTACGGCCTGAAGGACCTGTACGTGGGCGTGCCGGTCGTGATCGGCGCCGGCGGCGCGGAGCGGGTCATCGAGTTCGAGACCAACGACGACGAGAAAGCGATGTTCGCCGCCTCGGTCGCCTCGGTCCAGGGCCTGATGGAAGCCTGCAAGCAGATCGACCCGTCGCTGAAATAGGCTTCGGTCACCGCGACAGGATACAGGATGAAGGGCGGCTCCGCGAGGGGCCGCCCTTTTTCGTTTGTGCGGTGCGTCCTTCGAGACGCGGCTTCGCCGCTCCTCAGGATGACCAACGTGGGTGCGCTTCAACAAAGTTCGTCATGGTGAGGAGCGAGCCCCCAGGCGAGCGTCTCGAACCACGCAAGATTTCAGTCCGGATACGCCGCCATGTCTTCCAGCTCCGCGATCCGCGCCTCGTAGACCTCGGCGACAGCGCGGGGGTTGTCACGGGCGGCGTCCTCGCGGGCGGCCAGCCAACGGCCCTGCTGGCGATCGAGCCGGCGGGGCGAGGCGCCGGCTTCGAGCGCTCGATCGTAGGCGCGGCGCAGGCGGGCGTCAGCGGCGCTGAGGCGCGGTTCTGCGCAAACCATGGCCTCGACGTCGCTGCGGGCATCGGCGCAGACGCGGTAGTCCGGGCCGCCGTCGCGCGGCATCGAGGTCCGTCGGATCGGGTCCGATCGCCCGAAAGGATCGGCGCCCGCCCGCGCCGGGGCGCTGACTCGGATCAGTGGCGCGGGCGGCGGCACGCCCTGGATCGGCGCCGGCAGCAGGGTGGTGGATTCAGGCAGCTTGCCCTCGTCGGCTAGACGCGTGTTGACGACGATGTCCAACCCTCCGTCGCCGGCCGCCGCGATCTGGATCGGCTTGCCGCCGGTGTAACGCTCGGCCGCCGGACGGTCGCCGAGCGTAGGCTTGAGCAGCAGGCCGAACAGCACCCCGGCGCCGACGGCGGCGATCAGGCCGGCGACGACGCGTTTGTCGCGCGGGGCCTGCTTGAGCTCTTCGATCGCCGCCGCCGCGGGCGAAAGCGGCGGCGGGGTGTGCGGTTCAGACATGATGGCGTCCCGGTTATCGACCCTCGGGCGACAGAACCGGTTCGAGGCCCGTGCGGTTGCATCACGATTGTCCCCGCCCAGAACGCCCCTTGCACTCGCGGCGAAATGCGGGCCGGAATCGGCCTGTTCAGGAGAGACGCCCATGCGCATCGCCATCACCTCCGCAATCGCCCTGCTGACCCTGACGCACCCTGCTATGGCGCAGATCGCCACGGCGCCGGCTGCCGCCACTATCGCCGACGCCGCCTGGCTGGCCGGGCGCTGGAAGGGCGAGGGTCTGGGCGGGGAGCTGCACGAAGGCCTGTCGGACCCGGTCGGAGGCCAGATGGTCGGCTACTTCACCCTGGCCAAGGGTGGGAAACCAGTCTTCCACGAGCTGATGCTGATCGAGGAACACGCGGGCGCGCTACGGGTGCGGGTCAAGCATTTCGGCCCCGATTTCGTCGGCTGGGAGGAGAAGGCCGAGGCGATGGACTTCCCGTTCGTTTCGGCCGCGCCGGGCGAGCTGGCCTTCAAGGGGCTGGCGTTCCGCAAGGAGGGCGCCGACGGCATGGCCATCACCATCCGCTTCAAGACCGCGGATGGGACTGGACGCGACGAGGTGCTGCGTTACAGACGAGTCCCATGATCGCTCCCGGCCCCACTCTCGAAACCGCCCGCCTGATCCTGCGTCCGACCGCCGAGGAAGACCTCGACGGCTGGGCCGAGATGATGGGCAAAGCCGAAACCTCCCGCTTCATCGGCGGCCCCATCGAACGGGCCGCCGCCTGGCGCGGCATGGCCTCGATGGCCGGCAGCTGGGCGATCAAGGGCTTCGGGATGTTCTCGCTGGTCGAGAAGGAGACCGGCCTGTGGGTCGGTCGCATCGGCCCGTGGCAGCCGGAGGGCTGGCCGGGCACCGAGGTCGGCTGGGGCTTGCACGGCCGCGCCCAGGGCAAGGGCTACGGGGTCGAGGCCGCCACCGCCGCCATCGACTGGGCCTTCGACACGCTCGGCTGGACCGAGGTCATTCACTGCATCGACCCGGACAACACGCCGTCACAGAAGCTCGCCGAGCGCATCGGCTCCTACAACCAGGGCCCGACCCAGATGCCGGCGCCCTTCCAGGACATGCCGGTCGACAAGTGGGGCCAGACCCGCGAGGAATGGATGACGCGCCGGGCCACCCGCTAGGGACCCTGGCGCCGGCGGGAGGCCGCGATGCTGCTGGAACTGCTGGTCGCCACCACGATGATCCTGCTGACGGTGATCGTGCACGCCGTCGGACTCTTCCTGATCAGCCACCTTCTGCGGGTCCAGCGCGTCGATCGCGACTTCGAATATCACCCGCTGTCGTGGAAGGGCTTCGGTCTGACCCTGACAATGGTGCTGTCGCTGTTCGTGCTGCACGGGCTGGAGATCTGGCTCTACGCGCTGCTGTTCCTCTGGACCGACGCCATCGAAACGCTGCGGACGGCGGTCTATTTCTCGACCATCTCCTACGCCGCCATCGGCTACAGCGACGCGGCCATCAATCCCCGGTGGGCGCTGGTCGCGGCGATCGAGGGCATCAACGGCCTGCTGCTGCTCGGCTGGTCGACGGCATTCTTTGTCACGGTGATGCAGCGCTTCAAGCGCTAGGGCCGCGACGGCGCCGCCCGACGCGGGTTGCTATCGCCGCGTACGGAGGGGTATCCGGGTGGGGTCGGATTCCCCGGCCCGTCAGGAAGCGCGCGCGATGACCACCGCCAGTTCCCGCGTCCGCAACACCGGCCGGGGCCGGCCGTCGAAGGGCGCGGGGGTCGATCTCAAGGAAGCGATCCTCGATTCCGCCGAGGGACTGTTCGCGCGCCACGGCTTCTACGGCGTCACCACCCGCCAGGTCGCGGCCGAGGCCGGCGTCGACACCGCCCTGATCCACTACTACTTCGGCGCCAAGCGCGAACTGTTCGACGCGGTGCTTCTGCGCCGGGCCGAGATCCTCAACCAGGACCGCGCCGAGGCGATGACCGCCTACGAGGCCGCCCACCCCGGAACCATGACCGCCGAGGGCGTCATCGCCGCCTTCATCGACCCGCTGATCCAGCGCGCCCTGACCGGCGGACAGGGCTGGAAGAACTGGTTCGCGCTGGTCGCCCAGATCAACATCACCCCAGCCTGGGGCGGCGAGGTCATGCACCGCTTCTTCGATCCGGTGGTGCGCCAGCTGGTCGAGACCCTGGGCAAGGCCCTGCCCGAGGCCGACCTGCCCGATCTCTACTGGTGCTACCAGTTCCTGACCGGCTCGATGATGCTGACCGTCGCCGAGACCGGCCGCATCGACCAGCTGTCGGACGGGCTGTGCCACTCGAGCGACCTGGAATCGGCCCGGCAGCGGCTCTACGCCTACTGCGCCGCGGGCTTCGAGGCGGTGGCCCGGCGCAAGCGGCCCTAAAGGCCCTCGCGCCCCGTGTGGCGCCAATTCATCACCTGGTGAAAAATAGCGACGTTCGCGCTCGCCGCCTCTTTCGCGCGCGCTCCTGTTCGCAGATGGTCACCACAATTCGCGATTTGATGAATTAGCAATCAACAGCGTCCGTCAACGGACCCGAGACATGACCGTGGTCATGACGAGACGCCTTTAGGGAGGGCGACACCATGAACAGCTTCTTGAAGGGCGCGCTGCTCGCCGGCGCCGCGTGGAGCACGCTAACCGCCGCCGCCTGGGCGCAGGACACGACCCCCGTCGATGCGACCGATGTCGGCGAGATCGTCGTCACCGCGCGCCGCACCGAGGAAAACCTGCAGGCCGTGCCGGCCGCCGTGTCCGCGTTCAACGAACGCGCGCTCGAACGCCTCCAGGCCGTCGACACCACCGGCCTGCAAGGCGCGGTGCCGAACCTGAACATCGTCCAGGGCCGCGGCTCCTCGAACTCGACCAACATCTACATCCGCGGCGTCGGCCAGCCCGATGCGCTGCAGACCTTCGACCCGGCCGTCGGCGTCTACATCGACGACGTCTATCTCTCGCGCATCCGTGGCAGCCAGATCGACCTGCTCGACCTCGAGCGCGTCGAGGTCCTGCGCGGCCCGCAAGGCACGCTGTACGGCAAGAACACCATCGGCGGCGCGCTGAAGTTCGTCAGCCGCAAGCCGGGCCAGGACCCGCGCGGCGCCTTCGCCGTCGGCTATGGCGACTACAACGCCCTGGAGCTGAAGGGTTCGGTCTCCGGCCCGCTGTCGGACACCCTGGCGGCGAGCTTCGCGGCCCTGAAGTCCAAGCGCGACGGCTTCGTCACCGACCCGGTCACCGGCGCGGAATACAACGACAAGAACACCACGGCGGTCCGTGGCCAGCTGGCCTGGACCCCGACCGACCGCTTCCGCGCCGACATCTCGGCCGACTGGTCGCAGGACGACGCCGCCATGACCGTCGGCCAGGCCACCAACTCGCTCTACACCTTCAGCAACCCGGTCGTGCCGATTTACGCCGTGCCGGTTCCGGCGCCGGAGTACGACTTCAAGACCCGCACCACCCCGGGCCTGCCCAACAGCACCAAGCTCAGCGCCTGGGGCGTTTCGGCCAACCTGTCCTATGAGCTGAGCGACGCGCTGACCCTGCGCTCGATCACCGCCTACCGGACGCTGGAAACCGACGACTACATCGACTTCGACGCCACCGAGCTCGAGATCGCCGACGCTTTCGTCGGAGTGAGCCAGAACCAGGTCAGCCAGGAATTCCAGCTGACCTACGACAACGGCGGCCCGCTGACCGCCGTGGGCGGCGTCTACTACCTGAAGGAAGAGGTCGGCTCGCACCAGGAGTCGTACAACGACGACCTGCTCGGCCCGCTGTACCTGAACTCCACCTTCCTGCGCACGATCGACGACGAGCTGACCACCACCAGCTGGGCCGCCTACGTCAACGGCAGCTACGCGATCACCGAGCGCCTGAACGTCTCGCTCGGCCTGCGCTACACGAAGGAAGAGAAGGACTACGACCGTACGACCTCGACCTTCTACGGCTCGCTGCCGGCCTTCAACCTGACCTACGCCTTCGCCCCGCCGACCGGCGAGTGGGAAGACGTCTCGCCGATGATCTCGGTCGACTACCAGCTGACCGACGACGCGATGGTTTATGCCCGCGTCTCCAAGGGCTTTAAGTCGGGCGGCTTCAACGGCCGCGCCAACAGCGCGCTCGAGGCGACCAAGTACGATCCGGAAACCGTGGTCGCCTACGAAGCCGGGGCCAAGACCACCTGGTTCGACAAGCGCCTGCGCGCCAACGCCACCGTCTTCTACAGCGACTACGAGGACTTCCAGGCCCGGGTCTCGGGTCTCGACACCGACCCGATCACCAACCTGCCCGCGCCTGTCCTCGGCGTGATCAACGCCGGCAAGCTGAAGATCCAGGGCGCCGAGCTGGAACTGCAGGCCAACCCGATCCGCGGCCTGCTGCTCGAAACCCAGATCGGCTACCTCGACGCCGAGTACGAAGACTTCGACGACGTCCGTTTCCCGGCCTTCGGCGGCAGCCGCGCCTTCCAGACCCCGGCCTTCTCGCCGGAATGGACCGCGCGCTACGCTGGCCAGTACGAGTTCGACATGGGCGCCCGGGGCTTCCTGACCGTCGGCGCGTCCGCGCGCTTCCGCTCGGAGATGGCCTTGGCGATCGACAACACCCCGGTCAACAGCGATGTCCGCCTGCCCGGCATGTGGCAGGGCGACTACTGGCTGTACGACGCCCGCATCGTCTGGGAGACGGCCGACCGCAACCTGTCGCTGGGCCTCTACGGCCAGAACCTCGGCGACGAGGTCTACAAGACCGACGCGCAGGAGTTTTCCTCGATCGGCAACATCCGCACCGCCTACTACGGCGCGCCCCAGACCTGGATGGCCCGGCTCGGCCTGAAGTTCTAAGCGGAGCCGCCTGCCCCAAGGGCACGCTTAGAGGCAACAAACAGACCCCGCCGGGCGACCGGCGGGGTTCTTCTTTCCTATTGGCCGCATCGGGTTGCGCCCGTCGCGCAGGCGCGCCTATAACGCCCGCGACCCGCGTCCGCGGGCTCTTTCCAGGCATCCGCGAGACCCCAAACCGCGATGAATATTCACGAGCATCAGGCCAAGGCCGTTCTGGCCGAATTCGGCGTCCCCGTTCCCAAAGGCTTTGCCGCCTTCACCCCCGACGAAGCCGAGATGGCCGCCGAGAAGCTCGGCACGCCGGTCTTCGTGGTGAAGAGTCAGATCCACGCCGGTGGCCGCGGCAAGGGCCGCTTCGAGGGCCTCGGCCCCGACTCCAAGGGCGGCGTCCGCGTCGTCAAGTCGGTCGAGGACGTCCGCAAGAACGCCGAGGAAATGCTCGGCCGCGTGCTGGTGACGCACCAGACCGGGCCCAAGGGCAAGCAGGTCAACCGCCTCTACATCGAAGAGGGCGCGGCGATCGCCAAGGAATTCTACCTCTCGCTGCTGGTCGACCGACAGACCAGCATGGTCTCCGTGGTCGCCTCCACCGAGGGCGGCATGGACATCGAGGAGGTCGCCCACGACACCCCCGAGAAGATCCACAACTTCTCCATCGACCCCGCCACCGGCGTGTGGCCGACCCACCAGCGCGCGCTGGCCAAGGCCCTCGGCCTGACCGGCGCCCTGGCCAAGGAAGCGGCCTCGCTGCTGGTCCAGCTGTATGAAGCCTTCATCGCCAAGGACATGGCGATGCTTGAGGTGAACCCGCTGATCGTGACCGAAGACGAGCACCTGCGCGTGCTCGACGCCAAGGTCTCGTTCGACGGCAACAGCCTGTTCCGTCACGCCGACATCCGCGCCCTGCGCGACGAGAGCGAGGAAGATCCCAAGGAGATCGAAGCCAGCAAGTACGACCTGGCCTACATCGCCCTGGACGGCGAGATCGGCTGCATGGTCAACGGCGCCGGCCTGGCCATGGCGACCATGGACATCATCAAGCTGTACGGCGCCGAGCCGGCCAACTTCCTCGATGTCGGCGGCGGCGCCTCCAAGGAAAAGGTCACCGCGGCCTTCAAGATCATCACCGCCGACCCGGCCGTCAAAGGCATCCTGGTCAACATCTTCGGCGGCATCATGCGCTGCGACATCATCGCCGAGGGCGTCGTCGCCGCGGTGAAGGAAGTCGGGCTTCAGGTTCCGCTGGTCGTCCGTCTCGAGGGCACCAACGTCGACCTGGGCAAGAAAATCATCAACGAAAGCGGCCTGAACGTCATCGCCGCCAACGATCTGTCGGACGGCGCGGAGAAGATCGTCGCCGCCGTGCGAGGCGCGAAGTAATGTCCATTCTCATCGGCACCAACACCAAGGTCATCTGCCAGGGCATCACCGGCGCCCAGGGCACCTTCCACTCCGAACAGGCCATCGCCTACGGCACCAAGATGGTCGGCGGCGTGACCCCCGGCAAAGGCGGCCAGTCGCACATCGGCCTGCCGGTGTTCGACACGGTCGGCGAAGCCAAGGAAGCCACCGGGGCCGACGCCTCGGTGATCTACGTCCCGCCGCCCTTCGCGGCCGACTCGATCCTGGAAGCCATCGACGCCGAGATCCCGCTGATCGTCTGCATCACCGAAGGCATCCCGGTGCTGGACATGGTCAAGGTCAAGAAGGCCCTGCAAGGCTCGCGCTCGCGCCTGATCGGCCCGAACTGCCCCGGCGTCCTGACCCCGAACCAGTGCAAGATCGGCATCATGCCGGGCGGCATCTTCTCGGAAGGCAGCGTCGGCGTCGTCTCGCGCTCCGGCACCCTGACCTATGAAGCCGTGTTCCAGACCACCAACGCCGGCCTCGGGCAGACCACGGCCGTCGGCATCGGCGGCGACCCGGTCAAGGGCACCGAGTTCATCGACGTGCTGGAACTCTTCCTCGCCGACGAAGCCACCAAGTCGATCGTCATGATCGGCGAGATCGGCGGCGCGGCCGAAGAGGACGCGGCGCAGTTCCTGATCGACGAAGCCAAGCGTGGCCGCAAGAAGCCGATGGTCGGCTTCATCGCCGGCCGCACCGCCCCTCCGGGACGTCACATGGGCCATGCCGGCGCCATCGTGTCCGGCGGCAAGGGCGGCGCCGAGGACAAGATCGCGGCCATGGAGGCGGCGGGCATCCGCGTGTCTCCGTCCCCGGCCAGGCTCGGCGAGACGCTTCTCGAAGTGCTCAAGGGTTAAGCTAACGACCCGGGCGGAAACGCCCGGGTTTTCTTTTGTGTGCGCCGGGGGCCGGTTTCCCCTAAGAAACCGGGCGCGACAGACTATATTTACCGTCCCGGCGCTATGGCCGTCGGGAACGGCTGAAAGCGCGAGATCGATGGCGGACGACGCAGGCATTATCAACCAGGTTCTGACCGAAACCTCCTTCCTCTACGGCGCCAACGGCGCGTTCGTGGAAGACCTGTATGCCCGCTGGGCTGAAAACCCCGGCTCGGTCGACGCCTCCTGGCAGAGCTTCTTCGCCTCGCTTCAGGACCGCGCAGACGAGGTCAAGGCCGCCGCCGTCAAGCCGGCCTGGACCCCCAACACCGTCGCTGCGGCGCGCCCCGACTGGCTGTCGGCCATCGACGGCCTCTGGCCCGCGGTCGAAGCCAAGCTCGGCAAGGCCATCGAGGCCAAGAAGCCCGCCGCGCCGGCCGGCGACGTCCGCGCCGCCACGCTCGACTCCCTGCGCGCCATCATGATGATCCGGGCCTTCCGGATGCGCGGCCACCTGCGCGCCAATCTCGACCCGCTTGGCCTGACCATTCCGCCCGGCGACGCCAGCGAGCTGGACCCGGCGACCTACGGCTTCACCGAGGCTGACTACGACCGCCCGATCTTCCTCGACTTCGTGCTCGGCCTCGAGACCTCGACCCTGCGCGAGATCCTCGAGATCCTGCGCCGCACCTACTGCGGAACCCTGGGCGTGCAGTACATGCACATCTCCGATCCGAAGGAGAAATCCTGGCTGCAGGAGCGGATCGAGGGCCGCGACAAGGAGATCGTGTTCTCCAAGGAGGGCAAGGTCGCCATCCTCAAGAAGCTGATCGAGGCCGAGGGCTTCGAACGCTTCCTGCATCGCCGTTTCCCCGGCACCAAGCGCTTCGGCCTCGACGGCGGTGAAGCCCTGGTCCCGGCCATGGAGCAGATCATCAAGCGCGGCGGCGCTTTGGGCGTGAAGGACATCGTGCTGGGCATGCCGCACCGCGGTCGCCTGAACGTCCTCGCCGCCGTGATGGGCAAGCCCTACCACGTCATCTTCCACGAGTTCCAAGGCGGCTCGTCGGTCCCTTCGGACATCGAGGGTTCGGGCGACGTGAAGTACCACATGGGCGCCTCGTCGGACCGTTCGTTCGACGACAACAGCGTCCACCTGTCGCTGACCGCCAACCCGTCGCACCTCGAGATCGTCAACCCGGTGGTGCTGGGCAAGGCTCGCGCCAAGCAGGCCTTCACCCTGCGCGATACGCCGGACGCCGGTCGCGGACACGTGCTGCCGCTGCTGCTGCACGGTGACGCCGCCTTCGCCGGCCAGGGCGTGGTCGCCGAGTGCTTCGCCATCTCCGGCGTGAAGGGCTTCCGCGTCGGCGGGACCATCCACTTCATCGTCAACAACCAGATCGGCTTCACCACCGCGCCGAGCTTCAGCCGCACCAGCCCCTATCCGTCGGATGTGGCCCTGATGGTCGAGGCCCCGATCTTCCACGTGAACGGTGACGACCCCGAGGCCGTGACCTTCGCCGCCAAGGTGGCCACCGAGTACCGCCAGCAGTTCGGCAAGGACGTCGTCATCGACATGTTCTGCTACCGGCGGTTCGGCCACAACGAGGGCGACGACCCCACGATGACGTCGCCGCTGATGTACGCGCGCATCAAGGACCAGCCGTCGACCCGTGAAATCTACGCCCGCCGCCTGGTCGGCGAAGGCGTGATCACCGAGGCTGAAGGCGAGGGCTGGGTCGAGGAGTTCGCGGCCTTCCTCGACGCCGAGTTCGACGCCGGCAAGACCTACAAGGCCAACAAGGCCGACTGGCTGGACGGCAAATGGGCCGGCCTGACCCTGCCCGGCGACGAGGACCGGCCCGGTCAGACCGGCGTGTCGATGCAGAAGCTGATCGACATCGGCAAGCGCATCACCACGATCCCCGAGAGCGTCGACGCCCACAAGACCGTCCGCCGCGTCATCGACGCGCGCCGCGCCGCCATCGAGGCCGGCGAGGGTCTGGACTGGGGCACCGCCGAGCATATGGCCTTCGGCAGCCTGCTCGACGAAGGCATCCCCGTGCGCCTGTCCGGCCAGGACAGCGTTCGCGGCACCTTCACCCAGCGCCACTCCGACGTCATCGACCAGACCAACGAGGAGCACTACACGCCCCTCAACAACATCCGTCCGGGCCAGGCCAACTACGAGGTCGTCGACTCGGCGCTGTCGGAAGAGGCGGTACTGGGCTTCGAGTACGGCTTCAGCCTCGCCGAGCCGAACACCCTGACCCTTTGGGAAGCCCAGTTCGGCGACTTCGTGAACGGCGCCCAGGTGGTCATCGACCAGTTCATCATCTCGGGCGAGCGCAAGTGGCTGCGGATGAGCGGCCTCGTCATGCTGCTGCCGCACGGCTACGAGGGCCAGGGTCCCGAGCACAGCTCCGCCCGTCTCGAGCGGTTCCTGCAGTCCTGCGCCGAGGACAACATGCAGGTCGTCAACTGCTCGACCCCGGCCAACTACTTCCACGCCCTGCGTCGCCAGATGCACCGCGAGTTCCGCAAGCCGCTGGTGGTGATGACCCCCAAGAGCCTGCTGCGCCACAAGAAGGCGGTCTCGAACATGGCCGACCTGGCGGAGGGCTCGTCCTTCCACCGCGTCATGGTCGACGGAGCGGAGGCGGGCTGCGACGTCGGCGGGATCACCCTCAAGGGCGACGACAAGATCAAGCGCGTGATCATGTGCTCGGGCAAGGTCTACTTCGACCTGATCGACGCCCGCGCCAAGACCGGCCGCGACGACGTCTACATCCTGCGCCTCGAGCAGTTCTATCCCTGGCCGCACAAGTCGGTCAGCCAGGTGCTGGCGCGGTTCAAGAACGCCGAACTGGTCTGGTGCCAGGAAGAGCCGAAGAACATGGGCGGCTGGACCTTCGTCGATCCCTGGCTTGAACTGACGCTCGACCGCCTCGACATCAAGGCCAAGCGCGCCCGCTATGTCGGTCGCCCCGCCTCCGCCTCCACCGCCGCCGGCCTGATGAGCCGGCACGTCAAAGAACTCGAGACGTTCCTGGCCGAAGCCTTCGCCTAGCGCGAGCCGCCGGAACCGACTGAAGCGAACGAACGAAAGAAGAGACCAAACCGATGGCCGACATCATGACCCCCGCCCTGGGCGAATCCGTCACCGAGGCGACGGTCGCCCGCTGGACGAAGAAGCCGGGTGACGCGGTCAAGAAGGACGAAATCCTCGTTGAGCTCGAAACCGACAAGGTCAGCCTCGAAGTCGCCTCCCCGGCCGACGGCGTGCTGGAAAGCATCGCCGCCGCCGACGGCGTCACGGTCGAACCCGGCGCGCTGCTGGGCAAGGTGAGCGCCGGCGCCACGGCCTCGGCCGCTGCACCCGCCGCCAAGCCTGCTGAAGCGACGCCGCCCCCGGCCGCCGCCGCCGCGCCCGCCGGCGAAGCCCAGCCCGAACCGGAGAAGGGCAAGGCCCCGCCGACCTCGGGTCCCGTGCCCGACACCAGCGCCTCGGCCCCGGCCGCCCTCGCCCCGTCGGTGCAGCGCATCGTCAGCGAGACCGGCCTGAACCCGGCCGGCGTCGCCGGGACCGGCAAGGACGGCCGCATCACCAAGGGCGACGCCCTCGCCGCCTTGGAGACCCGCGCCAACGCGCCGGCCGCCGCCCCGACGCCGTCGGCCCCGCGCGCCATCCACGAGCGCGAAGAGCGGGTGAAGATGACCCGCCTGCGCCAGACCATCGCGCGCCGCCTGAAGGAAGCCCAGAACAACGCCGCCATGCTGACGACCTTCAACGAGGTCGACATGACGGCGGTGATGGCCCTGCGCAACGCCTACAAGGACCAGTTCGAGAAGAAGCACGGCGTGAAGCTCGGCTTCATGAGCTTCTTCGTGAAGGCCTGCGTCGCCGCGCTGAAGCAGATCCCGGACGTCAACGCCGAGATCGACGGTACGGACCTGATCTACAAGAACCACTACGATATCGGCGTGGCCGTCGGCACCGAGAAGGGCCTCGTGGTCCCGGTCGTGCGCGACGCCGACGGCATGGACCTGGCCGGGATCGAGAAGGCCATCGGCGCCCTGGGCAAGAAGGCCCGCGACGGTCACCTGACCATCGAGGACATGCAGGGCGGCACCTTCACCATCTCCAACGGCGGGGTCTACGGCTCGCTGATGTCGACGCCGATCCTGAACGCGCCGCAGTCCGGCATCCTCGGCATGCACAAGATCCAGGAGCGGCCGATGGTCGTGAACGGTCAGATCGTGATCCGGCCGATGATGTACCTGGCCCTCAGCTACGACCACCGGGTCGTCGACGGCCAGGGCGCGGTGACCTTCCTGGTGAAGGTCAAGGAAGCCCTGGAAGATCCGCAGCGCCTGCTGCTGGACGTCTAGGTTTTGGCGAAGGACAAGCTGTTCCTGCTGGCGTCCGGGTTCGAGGACCCGGCGCTGGACGACGGCGGCAAGGGCTGGATCTGCGCCGCCTGCGCTATGGTCGAGGGCTACCTCGGCTATTTCCCGCAGCTGCGTGAACAGATCGACGTCGCCTACCTGCCATTCAAGCGACCACGCCAACCGATCATCGAACTGATCGGCGAAACCCGTCAGGGTATGCCGGTGCTGATCCTGGCCGAACCGAGCGCCGCCGACGGCGTCGAGACCTTGAACGGCCAGACCTTCATCGCCGACGAGAAGGCTATCCTTCGCTACCTCGCCGCCCAATACGGCGTCTCCGCCCCGCATCCGTGATCCTGGTCCCTCTCCCTGTGGGAGAGGTGAGCCTGCGAAGCCGAAGGCGAAGCAGGGTCGGAGTGGGAAGCACGGGGTCAACCGGCTATCCCGGTTCTTCCCACTCAGTCACGGCTTCGCCGTGACAGCTCTCCCACAGCGAGAGCAACTGGACGCGGGTCGCCATCACTCCCATCTTGCACGCATGGCCCTCGTCGAAGCCGCCCGGTTCCACACCCTCTCCGAAGCCCAGGTCGCCGCCTCGGTGCTGCACTCGGCCGGCATTCCCGCGTCGATCGCCGACGCGCACTTCGGCAGCGTCTTCTGGCTGCACCAGAACGCGCTGGGCGGCTATCGTTTGAGCGTCCCTGAAGAGGACGTGGCCGACGCCGCCGCCATGCTCGATGTTCCCATCCCGGCGCCGCTCGACGACGAGCCTGAAGAGCTCCTTTCGCCGGGCCGTCGTGTCGCCGCCGGGGCGCTGGCGTTGTGGCCGGAAGCGGGCTGGCTGGTCACCCGTCGGCTTGGCCCGACCCTAACCGAGGTCGGAACCGGATGGGTGCTCGCCGCCGTGGCGCTGGCTGTCGTCGGCGGGACGGCTTTCTTCGTGATCAGTTTCCTGTTCAAGCTGCTGTTCGCACCGCCGTAGCGGCAGCGGCTGCGCCGTGGCGCCTGTTTTCGGGGGCCGGCGTGTTGACCCACGGGCCTGACCCCTTAAACCGCCTCGCGAAAGGCGCGGCCGCGCCTATATATCCCTGCAGCATCAGGACAAGGCAGCTTCACTCATGGCTCAGTACGACGTCGTCATCATCGGGGGCGGCCCCGGCGGCTACAACGCGGCGATCCGCGCCGGCCAGCTGGGCCTGAAGGTCGCCTGCATCGAGGGCCGCGAGACCCTCGGCGGCACCTGCCTGAACGTCGGCTGCATGCCCTCCAAGGCGCTGTTGCACGCCTCCGAGCTGTTCGCCGCCGCCTCGGGCAAGGAGTTCGAGACCCTCGGCATCGAGGTGAAGCCGAAACTGAACCTGCCGCAGATGATGGTCCAGAAGCAGGACAGCGTGAACGCCCTGACCAAGGGCATCGAGTTCCTGTTCAAGAAGAACAAGGTCGAGTGGATCAAGGGCTGGGGCCGCATCGACGGACCCGGCAAGGTGGTCGTGAAGGCCGCCGACGGCGCCGAGACCACGCTCGAGGCCAAGGACATCATCATCGCCACCGGCTCCGAGCCGACCCCGCTGCCGGGCGTCGAGATCGACCAGAAGCGCATCGTCGACTCCACCGGCGCCCTGTCGCTGCCGGAAGTGCCCAGGAGCCTGATCGTCATCGGCGCCGGCGTCATCGGCCTCGAGCTCGGCTCGGTCTGGCGCCGTCTGGGCGCCGAGGTGACGGTGGTCGAGTTCCTCGATCGCATCGTCCCCGGCACCGACGAGGAGACCGCCAAGACCTTCCAGCGCTCGCTGACCAAGCAGGGCTTCCAGTTCAAGCTGGGCAGCAAGGTCACCGGCGCCAAGAACACCGGCAAGGGCGTCGAACTGACCGTCGAGCCGGTCGCCGGCGGCGCCGCCGAGACCCTGAAGGCCGACTACGTCCTGGTCGCCATCGGCCGCCGTCCCTACACCAAGGGCCTGGGTCTGGAGACCGTCGGCATCGAGGCCGACAAGCGCGGCGTGGTCCAGAACAACCACCACAAGACCACCGCCCCCGGCGTCTGGGTCGTCGGCGACGTCACCAGCGGCCCGATGCTGGCCCACAAGGCCGAGGACGAAGCCGTGGCCGCTGTCGAACTGATCGCGGGCAAGGCCGGCCACATCAATTACGACATCATCCCGGGCGTCATCTACACGGCCCCGGAAGTGGCCACGGTCGGCAAGACCGAGGAGGACCTCAAGGCCGCGGGCGTCGCCTACAAGGTCGGCAAGTTCCCGTTCAGCGCCAATAGCCGCGCCAAGATCAACCACGAGGGCGAGGGCTTCGTGAAGGTTCTGGCCGACGCCAAGACCGACAGGATCCTCGGCGTCCACATGATCGGCCCCAACGTCGGCGACATGATCGCCGAGTACTGCGTGGCCATGGAGTTCTCGGCCTCGTCCGAGGACGTCGCCCGCACCTGCCACCCGCACCCGACCCGCTCCGAGGCCCTGCGCCAGGCGGCCATGGGCGTCGAAGGCTGGACGATGCAGGCTTAGGTCCACGACTTCGCCAAGAGATGAGCACGGGCTCCAGTCGCAAGGCTGGAGCCCGTTTTCGTTGCGGAGGCCCCGCGTCCCGCCCTACCCTTTCGAAAACAAAGGGAGAGAGCGATGACCCATGGCGCGCCCGTGTGGAAGGATGCCGAGATCGCCGCCGTGCGCGGCCTCCTGGCCCAGATGAACAGCGTCGAGAACGGTCCGGGCGACTGGGCGACGCGGCGGGCCGGGATGGACGCCTTCGGCGACGCCGCCACCCTGCCTGAAGGCCTCAAGGTCGAGGCCATCGACATCGCAGGCCTGCCCGCCGAACTGCTGACGCCGCAGGGCGCGGACCCCGCCCGCGCTCTGCTCTACCTGCACGGCGGCGGCTACTGCCTCGGCAGCCCGCGCAGCCACCGGGCCCTGGCCGGCAAGCTGGCGGCCGCGATCGGCTGCGTGGCGCTGGTCCCTGACTATCGCCTGGCGCCGGAGCACCGTTTCCCCGCCGCCGTCGACGACGCGGTGAAGGCCTATCGCCACCTGCTCGGCGAAATGATCGAGCCCGGCCGCATCGTCATCGCCGGAGACTCCGCCGGCGGCGGCCTGACCATCGCCACCGCCATCGCCATCCGCGACAGCGGCCTGCCCCAGCCGGGCTGCCTGTTCGCGATCAGCCCCTGGGCCAACCTCGCCCAGACCGGCGCCGCCTACGCCGCCGTGCTGCACGACCCGATGCTGACCCGCGAAGGTCTGCAGGAATTCGCCGACGCCTATCTGCAGGGCGAGGGCCCGCACCATCCACTGGCCTCCCCGGCGCTGGCCGACCTGCACGACCTGCCGCCGATGCTGATCCATGCCGGCGGTCAGGAGATCCTGGCCAGCGACGCCGCCCTGCTGGCCGAGCGCGCCGGGCTGGCGGGCGTCGAGGTGCGGGTCGAGATCTGGCCGGAGATGATCCACGTCTGGCACGCCTTCGGCGACTGGCTGGGCGCGGGGCGCAAGGCGATCGCCGAGGCGGCGGTTTGGGTGAAGGGGAAGCTGGCTTAGGCGGCTCCGACCTCGAGATCAGGAGGTCGGGCGCTCGCTCCGGCGCCGCCGCATCCAGACAATGGCGCCCGCCACCAGGCCCGCGATGAGTAGCCCCCCGAGCCACAGAGGTTCACGCGACATCGGAAGATCGTCTCGGAGCTCGGCGCGCGAAACTTGGGGCTCCAGTCTCGCGACCTTTTCGATCGCGCCTGAGTACAGCCCCATGTGGCCGTTGTTGCGGGCGTTGAACCGTCCTTCGACGAGCGCGTATCGGCCCGTCAGCGCGAGGCGGCGCTGCTCATCCAGCCTTTCCGGTTTCTCGATCCAGACCGCGTCCCGGGTCTGCATCGCGTCGAAGGCGGTGCGATCGGTGTAGAGGCCGCTACCTTCGAATTCGAGATTCAGGAACCCTGTCACCCGCACAAGCTCACCGTCATGGGCGGCGGGGTTGGCGATCAGTGCGATCAACGAGACGTCCCGCGGGGGGGCCGCATCCTTCGGCGGCATCGGGGCTGCCGCGATCTGAAGGAAGGCGACGAGGATAAGAAGCCAGTAGCGCATGCCCGGAACGGAGCATGCATCGCGGCGCCCCGCAACGTGCGCCCAAATTGAGTGCTGGCCGCTTGCGGCAAAGTTGGAATGCGTTAGGATTTTCTCAGGCCGGGCAGGATCGCGGGGCAACCGCGACGGCGTCCGGGCGGAGGAAGACGCGATGGCCGATGGGTTCGTCCTGGAAATCCCCGAGCAGCTCGGTCTGCCCGATCCCGTTCGACGCAGTCCGCAGGCCGCGACCCGCGACTGGCCGTCGAGCACGCGGATCATCTCCGCCGACAGCCACATGCTGGAGACCGACTGCTGGATCGACCGCTTCCCGGACGATCTGAAGCACATGGCTCCGCGGATGGTCTTCAAGGACGGGGGCTGGGACTTCAGCATCGACGGCAAGTCGATGACGCCGCAGCTCATCGCCGCCGGCCTTTGCGACACCATGGAATGTTATCCGGGCCTGACCGACGTCGAGCACCGGCTGAAGGACCTCGACATCGAGGGCGTCGAGAAGGAGCTGATCTTCCCTCAGCGCCTGTTCGGCCTGCTGATGTTCCACGAAATCCTGCACCGCAAGCACGTCTTCGAGGCCTACAACGCCCACATCGGCGAGGTCTGCGCGGCGAGCGGCGGCCGGCTGTTCCCGGTGATGATCCCCGGTTACTGGGCCCCGGAAGCGGCGGCGGAGTCGGTGGCCCTCTGCGTGGCGCAGGGCGCGAAGTGCCTGATGGTCCCGATCAAGCCCGGCAAGTTCGAGGACGGCGCGACCATCCACTACAACGACCCACGCATGGATCCTTTGTGGGCGGCGATCGAGGCGTCCGGCCTGCCGCTGGCCTTCCACATCGGCGAGGCGATCCCGACGGCGGCTCCGGGCGCGGTTGGGACCATGGTGCTGACCCAGATGCAGGGCTTCCGGCAGAACTGGAGCCAGCTGGTGTTCGGCGGGGTCTTCGACCGTTTCCCGAAGCTGCGGGCGGTGTTCGTCGAGGGTGGCCTCGCCTGGGTGGCATCGATGCTCCACGACGCCGACATGATCTACAACCAGTTCCTCGGGACCATTAATCCAAGGCTGGAACACCCGCCGAGCTGGTACTGGCATAACTGCTGCTACGCGACCTTCATGACCGACCCGGTTGGCCTCAGCCTGCTCGACCGGATCGGCGCCGACCGGGTGATGTGGTCGTCGGACTATCCGCACCAGGAAAGCACCTTCGGCTACACCCGCAGCGCCATCGAGGCGGTGTTCAAGGCGACCAGCGTCGAGAACGCACAGCTGATCCTCGGCAAGACGGCGCTCGACGTCTTCGGGATGGAGTGATGGCCGGGACCGACTGGACCGCCGCCCGCGAGGCGTTCGAGCGCGACGGCGTCGTCTGCCTGCGCGGCGCGCTGGACGCCGACCAGCTGGCCGATGCGCTGAAGTCCTACGACTGGAGCCTGGCAAATCCGGGACGCGGGGCCTCGCGGATCAAGCAGGCGACCGAGGGGACCTTCTACAACGACCTCTACAATCCCGACGTCCTGACCGGCTATCGCGAGATGCTGGAGGCCTCGCCCCTGCCCAGCCAGATCGCCCGGCTCTGGGGCCACGGGCCGGTGTGGTTCATGTACGAGCAGGTGTTCCTCAAGGAAGGCGGCGAGGCGCGCCGCACGCCCTGGCACCAGGACTCGTCCTACCTCGCGATCACGGGGCCGGACCTGGTCGTGGCCTGGATACCGTTCGAGCCGCTGAGCGAGGCGGCTTCGCTGGAGTTCATCCGGGGCTCGCACAAGGGCCCGCTCTTCAACGGCTCCAGCTTCAAGCTCGGCGACGACACCGCGCCGCTGCATCCGGGATCGTCCCTGCCCCGCCTGCCCGACATCGAGGCGGAACGGGACCGGCACGACATCGTCGCCTTCGCCGTAGAGCCGGGCGACGTGGTCATGTTCCATCCGCAAATCCTGCACGGCGGCGCGCCCACCACGCGCGGCGCACGGCGGCGGACACTGACCCTGCGCTTCTTCGGCGAGGACAGCTTCTACGACCTGCGCGAGGGCGGCGCCGGCCCGCCGATCTCCGGCTTCCATCAGCGCATGAAGGTGGGGGACCGGTTCAGGGACCCGGTGTTTTTGGAGTTGCTGCCGTAAGGCTGTCGATCAGATTCCGTAGAGGGTGAGGCTGCCCTCATTCCCGGCTCGGTCCGTCAGCCAGCGGATGATCGTGCGAAGGTTCGACGCGACTTGAACGCCATCATCGCCGGCAGCACCGGCGATCTCGTCAATCGACCGTGCGATGTCGGATGCGAGTTCTCGCCAAGCTTCGTTTGTGATCGTCGTCAAACCGTATGGGTCTACCTCGGGACAGGCCCGCGCGATCATCGGAAACAGGAGGTCGAACAGCCCCTCCTCAATGACGAGGCTTTCGTCCCCTCGGTCGAGGTTCTCGGCGACCTGATAGGTGAGACCCGGCTCAAGACCAGTCGCCGTATAGACGCGATAGCGGCTCATGCCCGCGGATGCGCCTCCCCGTAAGCCGCCAGTAGCCCCGCCGCATCTACGGCCGTGTACTTCTGCGTCGTCGACAGGCTGGCGTGGCCGAGCAGCTCCTGGATCGAGCGCAGGTCGGCGCCGGCGCCCAGCAGGTGGGTGGCGAAGCTGTGGCGCAGGGCGTGGGGCGTGGCGCGCTCGGAGAGGCCCAGGCGCCCGCGCAGGCTCTGCATGGTCGCCTGGACGTGCCGGGGCGACAGCGGGCCGCCGCGTACGGCGCGGAACAGCGGTTCATCCGACGACAAGGCGAACGGCTGGGCGGCGACATAGGCGTCGATCGCTTCGCGCACGGCCGGCAGCACCGGCACGATCCGGGTCTTGGAGCCCTTGCCGAGGATGCGCAGGGTCTCACCCACCGGCGCGTCCGACCGCTTCAGCGACAACGCCTCGCTGATGCGCAGGCCGCAGCCCCAGAGCAGAGTCAGCACCGCCTCGTCGCGCAGGGCTTCCCAGCCGTCACGGTCGGGGTCTGTCGAGGCCTCCTCGATCAGGCCGCGCGCCTGGTCCTCACTGACCGGACGCGGGGCGCTGGGGCGGACCTTGGGGCCGCGCACCAGCGTCAGGGCGGTGTTGGGCGTGCCCAGCCGGCGATCGAGGAAGCCGTGGTACGAGCGGATCGCCGACAGGGCCTGGGACACCGACCGCGCCGCCAACGGACGATCGCCTTCGCGGCGATGGGCCAGGTAGGCGCGGATCTCGGCCGGCGTGACCGTACCCATGGCCGACAGGCTCTGGGTCTCGCCGCGATGCTGTTCGAGGAAGCTCAGATACGGCGAGACCGCGCCGAGGTAGGCTTCGATGGTGCGGGGCGAGGCGCGGCGCTCGTTGGCCAGATGGTCCAGCCAGGCCGCCATCGCCTCGCGCGCGGTGGTCACAGGACCGGCCAGCGCTCGGCGGTGCGCTCCACCACCCGGGCCAGGAAGGCGACCAGCTCGGCGCCCATGTCTTCGGTGAAGCCCTTCGCGTCCGGGGAGCCGAAGGCCAGCACGCCCTGGCGCGCGGGCTCCCAGATCGCCAGCCGGACCATGGCCATCGAGCGGACCTCCTCGCCCTTGTCCCCGAACAGGCCGCGGGCGGGGGCATGGAAGCCCATGCGCGACAGCTTGCTGGCGCCGAGGATCAGGTCGGTCTGCCCCTCGACCAGGCCATACCAGCCGGCCGGCACGCGTTCGGGACCTTCGAGGGCGATCACCGCCCCGGCGAGACCGAAACGCAGCACGGCCATCTCGTCGACGCGGCTGGCGAGGTCGGAGAGATTGCGCGCCTCGAGCATGTCGACCACGGCGGCGTGGGTCTGGGCCTGAGCCGAGAAGTTGGCGCGAGCGGTGCTCTCGAGCTTCTTGCGGACCGTCGATTCGCGCTTGTGGGCGGCGCTGACGCGGGCAAGCGCGGCGGGGCCGAAGTCGACCAGATTGGCGGCGTCGACCCGCAGGCCGAGATCTGCCAGCAGTTCGGCATCGTCGCGGATGATGTGCGGATGGGCGCGCAGCACCCGGCGCAGCTCCTCGGCGGCCGTTTCCTTGCGCTTCGCTTCGCTCATGTTCCGCCCCGGCCTTGCGGGGCGGCTCGCCCCTAGAGGATCGACTGACCGGTCTTGGCCCAGTCGCTCAGGAACTGTTGAAGACCCAACTCGGTTAACGGGTGCTTGAAGAGGGCCTCGAAGATCGCCGGCGGCAGGGTCGCGCAGTCGGATCCGGCCACCGCCACCTCGGTCACATGGGCGACCGTGCGGATCGAGGCCGAGAGGATTTCGGTGTCGAAGCCGAAGTTGTCGTAGATGGCGCGAATCTCGCTGATCAGCTCGATGCCCGAACCCGGGACCTGGTCGTCGAGACGGCCGATGAAGGGCGAGACGTAGGTCGCGCCGGCCTTGGCCGCGAGCAGCGCCTGGGCGGCCGAGAAGCACAGCGTCACGTTGGTCTGGATGCCTTCGCGGGCGAAGACGCTGGTGGCGATCAGGCCATCCCTGGTCAGCGGCAGCTTCACCACCACATTGGGAGCGATGCCCGCCAGCTTGCGCCCTTCGGCTACCATCGTCTCGGCGTCGGTGGCGACGGCCTCGGCGCTGACGGGCCCCTCGACCAGCTCGCAGATCTCGGCGATCACTTCGGCCATCGGCCGGCCGGACTTGGCGATCAGGGTGGGGTTGGTGGTCACGCCATCCACGAGGCCCGTGGCGGCGAGGTCCTTGAGGACGGCGGTGTCGGTGGTGTCGAGGAACAGCTGCATGGGGATGCTTTTAGCCGCTCATGCCGTATGGAACTACCCGTGACCCGCATCGCCTCCGTTCTTCTTCCCATGCCCCTGCCCGAGGCGTTCGACTACGCCGAGCCGGAGGGCATGGCGCTGGCCGTGGGAGACCACGTCGCCGTGCCGCTGGGTCCCAGGACTGCCCGCGGCGTGGTCACGGGCCTGCGCGACGGGACCGGCGGCAACCGACCGCTGAAACCGGTGCTGGAACGGCTCGACGACCCGCCGATGCCGGAGACGACGCTGCGCTTCGTGGAATGGGCGGCGCGGTATTCGGTGGAGCTGCCCGGCTATCCGCTGGCCATGGCCCTGCGCGGTCTGAGGGCGCCTAAGCCCAGGCCGATCAAGCTGGTCGAGGCGACCGGCCAGGCGCCGACGCGGATGACGCCGGCGCGCGAGAAGGTGATGACCGCCGCCGAGACGCCGATGACCGGGCCGGAGCTTGCGGAAAAGGCCGGCGTATCGACAGGCGTCATCAAGGGCCTCATCGACGACGGCGCGCTGGCTGTGCGGCTGCAGGTTCCCGAGACCCGGTTCGACGACCTCGACACCCGGTCGCCCGGCCCTGTGCTCAACCCCGGTCAGGCCGCCGCCGCCGAGGTGCTGGTCGGCATGGTCGGGACCGGGGGCTTCGAGGCCGCGCTGCTCGATGGCGTCACCGGTTCGGGCAAGACCGAGGTCTATCTGGAGGCCGTGGTCGCGGCGCTGAACGCCGATCCGACCGCCCAGGTGTTGGTGCTGTTGCCCGAGATCGCCCTGACCCAGGCCGTACTGGCCCGGTTCCAGGACCGCTTCGGCGCCGCGCCGGCGGAGTGGCACTCGGCCGTGCCGCCGCCGCGCCGTCGCCAGGTCTGGGAGGGCGTCGCCGACGGCCGGGTCAGGATCGTGGTCGGGGCCCGTTCGGCGCTGTTTCTGCCCTACAAGAACCTGCGGCTGATCGTGGTCGATGAGGAGCACGACGGCTCCTACAAGCAGGAAGAGGGCTTCATCTACCAGGCCCGCGACATGGCCGTGGCCCGCGCTCATCTGGAGAAGTGCGCCATCGTCCTGGCCTCGGCGACGCCGTCTCTGGAGACGCTGTGGAACGCCCAGCAGGGCCGCTATCGCTGGCTGCGGCTGGCGGCGCGGCACGGGGCGGCGCAACTGCCCGACATCGGCCTGATCGACATGCGCGAGACGCCGCCGGAGACCGGGCGCTGGCTGTCGCGGCCGCTTGTCGAGGCGATGGCCGAGACCTTCGCCCGTGGCGAGCAGACCTTGCTGTTCCTCAATCGCCGGGGCTATGCGCCGCTGGTGCTGTGCCGGGCCTGCGGCGAGCGGATGAAGGCGCCGGACACCGACAGTTGGCTGGTCGAGCACCGCTACACCGGCCGCCTGGTCTGCCACCTGACCGGCTTCTCGATGCCGCGACCGGACAAGTGCCCCCACTGCGGAGCCAAGGACAGCCTGGTCTCGATCGGCCCCGGGGTGGAGCGGGTCGAGGAGGAGGTCCGCGAGCTGTTTCCGCAGGCGCGGGTGGCGGTGTTCTCGTCCGACACCGTGTTCGACGCCGACGGCGCCCGGTCGCTGATCGCGACCATGGCGGCGGGCGACATCGACGTGCTGGTCGCCACCCAGGCGGCGGCCAAGGGCCACGACTTTCCGAATTTGACCCTGGTGGGCGTGGTCGACGCCGACCTCGGCCTGCGCGGCGGCGACCTGCGCGCCGGGGAGCGGACCTTCCAGCTTCTGGCCCAGGCCAGCGGCCGGGCAGGGCGTCGCGACCGGCCCGGCCGCGCGCTGCTGCAGACCTACGCCCCCGACCATCCGGTGATGCAGGCGCTCAAGGACCAGGACCGCGACGCCTTCATCGAGGCCGAGATGGCGGGCCGCGAGCTGGCCGTGCTGCCGCCGTACGGCCGGCTGGCGGCGCTGGTGGTGTCGGGCCCCGATCCGCAGGCGCTGGACCTTTATGTGCGGGCGCTGGCCTCGGCCGTGCCCAACACCGACGGCGTCGATGTCTTTGGCCCCGCAGACGCCCCGCTGGCCCTGATCCGCGGCCGTCGGCGCAAGCGCTTCCTGGTCAGGGCCGACCGGGGCGTGGATTTGCAAGGCTTCCTCGCCGCCTGGCGCGCGCGGGCCAGGCCCCCGGGCGCGATCCGTCTGACGGTTGACGTGGATCCCTACAGCTTCCTGTAGCGCGCATGGAAAAGGGCGCGGCCGGTCAGCCGCGCCCTTCCCGTGTTTCCGTGAACGGCTGCTAGTGCGCCTGAGGCGGGACGCCTGCTTCGGCGGCCTGGACGGCCTTCTTCGCCGCGCTCCTGCGTGAAGCCATGTTGAGCCCCTCGACCAGGGCCGAGAAGGCCATGGCGGCGTAGATGTAGCCCTTGGGGACGTGGACGCCGAAGCCGTCGGCGATCAGCACCAGGCCGATCATCAGCAGGAAGCCGAGGGCCAGCATGACCACGGTCGGGTTGTTGTGGATGAAGTTGGCCAGCGGGTCGGCGGCCAGGAACATGACGCCGACGGCGATGATCACGGCGATGATCATGACCGGCACATGGTCGGTCATGCCGACGGCGGTCAGGATCGAGTCGATCGAGAACACCAGGTCCAGCAGGATGATCTGGAAGATCGCCGAGCCGAAGTTGGAGATGACCACGTTCTTGGTGTCCATCGCGCCGCCGGTCGGGGCCGGGTCGACGGTGTGGTGGATTTCCTTGGTCGCCTTCCACAGCAGGAACAGGCCGCCGGCGATCAGGATCAGGTCACGCCAGGAGAAGGCGGTATCGAAGCTGGGCTCGCCGTGCTCACCGACCGGGCCGGTGATGCCGAGGTCGAAGACCGGCTGGGTCAGGCCGACGATCCAGGCGATCGAGAACAGCAGCGCGATGCGCATGAGCAGGGCCAGCGACAGGCCGATCCGGCGCGCGTTCTGGCGTTGATGCTCGGGCAGCTTGTTCGAGAGGATCGAGATGAAGACCAGATTGTCGATGCCGAGCACGATCTCCATCACCACCAGGGTGATGAGCGCCGCCCATACGGCGGGATCGGCGGCGAGCTGAAGCAGGCTGTCCATGGTCGGGTTTCTTGGCCTTCACGTCTGATGAACCGGGTTTCGTCTATGTAACGCCTGAAGCGGCCACGTGAACCGAAAACGGACACGACCGCCCGGGGACGACGAGGAGACCGCCATGAACGACGCCGCCAACATCCGGCCGCTGACCTCGTTGCGCTTCTTCGCGGCGCTCTGGGTGGTGCTCTACACCTATTGGCAGAACCTGGCTGGCGTGGACTTTACGCCCGCTGTGATCGGCAAGGGTTACCTCGGCGTCGAGCTGTTTTTCACCCTGTCGGGCTTCGTCCTTTGCCACGTCTATCTGACGGCCTTCGGCGAGGGACGGTTCAAGTACGGGTCGTTTCTGTGGAACCGGCTGGCGCGCGTATATCCGCTGCATCTGGCGACGCTGCTGGGCGTGATCGCGCTAGGCGTGACGGCGGCGACGATCGGGATACAGGCAGACCCGAACATGACGCGTTGGGACGCCCTGCCGGCGAACCTGCTGCTGCTCCACGCCTGGGGCCTCGCGCCCGTCTCGGCCTTCAACCATCCGTCCTGGTCGATCTCGGCGGAGTGGTTCGCCTACCTGACCTTCCCGGCGTTCGCCTTCGTCGCCTGGCGGCTGCGGACCCGGCCCTGGCTGTTCACGGCGCTGACCCTGGCGGCGATCGCGATTCTTTATCCGACCTTCCAGGCGCTCAGCGGCTTCTCCCTGACACAGGCGACGATCTACTGGGGCGCGTTGCGGATCGTGCCCTGCTTCCTGCTCGGCTGCGCCATGCACGGCCTGTGGAAATCCGGAGCGGTGAAGAGCCTGCGCACCGCCGCCCTGGGCGCCGCTTTTTCAGGCGCCGGGGCGCTTCTGGCGACCGGATTCGGCGCGCCGGACATGGTCGCCGTAGCCTGTTTCGGGGGACTGATCCTGTCGCTCGCGGGCCTTGCCCAGCACGGCTCCAGCTTCGCCTCGCAAGCGCCTTTCGTGTATCTCGGCGAGATCAGCTATTCGACCTACATGATCTGTGCGCCCTGGCAGATCATCTTCGTGAATGCAGTGGGCAAGATGCTCAATCTGCCCGACGGAAAGCTGCCCCTCGGCCTGTGGATAGTCTTCCTGATCAGTGTGATTCCACTGTCCGCGATCTCGTATCATCTGATCGAGAAACCAGCCCGAACCCGGCTGAAACTGATGGCTGACTCATGGCGAGCGCGGCGCACGGTCGCGGCCGAAGCCTGAAAAGACTCTTTTCATTCGTCCGTGACATAGGTATCCCCCTAATTCGTGTGACGGGGGAGTGATCCTTAGATGCGCCAACGGACGAGAACCTTTGTGGGTTCCCTCGCCGCCGCAGCGGTGCTCAGCCTGACGCCTACGGCGAATGCGCTGGCAGACATCTACTGGCAATGCGTGCCCTTCGCCCGACTGCTGTCGGGGATCCAGATCTATGGCGACGCCCGTACGTGGTGGGGCCAGGCGATCGGGAAGTATGAGACCGGCCGCGATCCGCGCCTGGGCTCGGTGCTCGCCTTCAAGCCGACCGGACGCATGCAGCTGGGCCACGTCGCGGTGGTCAGCCAGGTACTGACCGACCGCGTCATCCAGATCACCCACGCCAACTGGTCGCGAATCGGCGGCGCCCGCGGTCAGATCGAAAAAGACGTCACCGTCATCGACGTGTCCCCGTCGGGCGACTGGTCGATGGTCAAGGTCTGGTACGATCCGATCCGCGATCTCGGCACCTCGACCTATCCGACCCACGGTTTCATCTACCAGAACACCCAGGCTCAGCGCCTCGCCCAGACCGATTCGAAGTACTGGTCGGCCCAGGGCGTGACCATGGCCCGCAACACGGCCAACCAGGCCGCCAGCGGCGCTGGACCGCTGCCGTCGCCGCTCGGCATCATCAACCAGGCCGCCGACGCCACCGATCGCATCGCCGCCCTGATTCAGGCCGCCACCGGCCAGGGTCAGTCGAGCCAGCCCTCGGCCGAAAGCCAGGACTGATCCACGATCATTGACGGGCCTCTCAGGTCGCTCCATTCCATGGGGCGATCCAGGGAGGTCTTGTCTTCATGCTCAGGGTTCTCCGCGCCGGCGCCGGCGGACTGCAGGAGGTCGATGAGACCGGTCCCGACTGGGGCCTGCCCGACGACGCCGCCTGGATCGACCTCGACACCCCCACCCGCGAGCAGGAGATCGCCGCCGAGCGTGCGCTGGGCGTGCTGCTGCCTACTCGCGAGGAAATGATCGAGATCGAGGTCTCCTCGCGCCTCTACCAGGAGGACGGGGCGACCTTCATGACCGCCTTCGTGCTGGTCGGGGCCGACGACGCCCTGCCGGCCCTGGAGCCGGTCACCTTCGTGCTGGCCAAGGGCAAGCTGGCCACCGTCCGCTACGTCGAGCCGCGCGCCTTCAAGGCCTACACCGCCCAGGCCCTGCGCGACCCGGATTTCTGCGTCGGCGGCGTCAGCGCCTTCCTCGGCCTGCTCGACGCCCTCGTCGACCGGTTGGCCGACATCCTCGAAAAGACCTCCGCCGAGGTCGAGGACACCTCCGTCGAGATATTCTCGCCCAAGCGCAAGACCGGCTTCAAGCCGATCCTGCGCCGCCTGGGCCGCAGCCAGTCGGTCGCCGCCAAGGCGCGCAGCAGCCTGGTCAGCATCGGCCGGGTGCTGTCGTTCGCGACGCTGTCCGAGGAGATCTCGGGCGGCAAGGACCACCGCGACCGCCTGCGCTCGCTGCAGCGGGACGTGCAGTCGCTGACCGACCACTCCGCCTATCTGACGGAGAACGTGACCTTCCTGCTGGATTCGGCCACCGGCCTGATCAACACCGACCAGAACGAGATCATGAAGGTGTTCTCGGTCTGGGCCGTGGTGCTGATGCCGCCAACGCTGATCGGATCGATCTACGGCATGAACTTCGAGCACATGCCGGAGCTGCGTTCGGTGTACGGCTATCCGCTGGCCCTGGTGGCGATGGTGGCCGCCATGGCCGTGCCGCTATGGTTGTTCAAGCGGAAAGGCTGGCTTTAGGCTCGCGATGAAGATCACCGACGAAATGCTGATCGCCTACATCCAGGGCGACGTCTCCCCCGCCGACCGCGCCATCGTCGAGAAGGCGGTCGCCGCCGATCCCGAGGTGGCCGAGCGGCTGCGCGGCCACCGTGTCATCGGCCGGCTCAAGCACGGTGCGCTGAAGGCCGCGCCAAAGCGGGCAGCCAACGGCGCGGCGCCGGTGGTGTCACTGGACGCGGCGCGAACCAGACGGGCGGAGCCGGAGAAGAAGGCCAAGCCAAAGGCGGTAGCGACAAATCTGCCCGCCATCAACACCCGCTGGGCCGGTATCGCCGTCGCCCTGGTCGCCGGGATCGCCATCGGCGTGTTCGCGCCACGGTTCGAAACCGGCCTGATGACCTCGGACATGAAGGCCGCGGGCGCCCTGAAGGTGGTTCTCGACAGCCGGCTGGCCGCGACCCAGCCCGCCGATGCCGATATTCGCGTCGGCCTCGCCTTCCGCAACCCGGCGGGCGCCTGGTGTCGCAGCTTCGTCTCCGAGGCGCTGTCCGGCGTCGCCTGTCGCGAGGGCGACGGCTGGCAGGTGCGGATGGCCGAGCGGGGGCCATCCTCTACCGCCCTCACCCAGGCCATCGCCACCCTGCAACCCGGCCAGCCGATCAGCGCCGAGGCCGAGAAGAAGGCCCTCGCCGCCGGCTGGCGCTAGGGTGCTACATGCCCTTGCGCAGGGGCAGCAGGTCGGGGAATACCGGATCGCGCTTCTCCTGGCGGCCGGCGAAGGCTTCGGCCATGTGCGGGCCGGAGAACATGCCGACCTGCCACAGGGCGATGTAGTCGAGCGCGTCCTTGATGGTGTGGTCGCGGGCGTAATTGATCATCACCTTCGATCCGGCCACCGCCAGCGGCGACTTCCTGGCGATCTCGCGGGCCGTGGCCAGGGCATGGGCGACGACAGCGTCATGGTCGGGCAGCACCTCGTTGACCAGGCCTATTTCCTTCGCGCGCTGAGCCGGCAGCTTGCCGCCGGTGTAGGCCAGCTCGCGCACCCAGCCCTCGGGGATAAGCTTGCACAGACGTGGGAAGGTGCCGACGTCGGCGGTCATGCCGATGTTGATCTCCATGATCGTGAAGTAGGCGTCCTCGCTGCAGTAGCGAATGTCGCAGGCGCTGGTGAAATCCACCGCCCCGCCGATGCAGCCGCCGTGGATGGCGGCGATCACCGGCATCCGCGCTTCGTCCAGACAGCTGAAGGTGTCCTGCAGGTGGTGGACGTGGCGACGGAAGCTCTCGCCGGCCACATGGCGGTCGACCGGTCCCGCGTCGCGGTCGCCGACATTGGCGAACACCTGCAGGTCCATGCCGGCGCAGAAGTGCTTTCCGGTCGACGAGATCACGATGGCCCGGGCGCGGGCGTTGTCGTCGATGTCGCGGATGATCGCCGGCAGCTCGTTCCAGAACGCCGTGTTCATGGTGTTCATCGCCTCGGGCCGCGACATGCGGATGTGGGCGACGCCGTCGTCGATGGAGACCTCGAAACAGGTCCAGGGCGTGTCGGTGGCCGAGGCGGCGGCATGGGCGGTCATCGTGTTTCTCCCGGTGTTTTCGGCAGTGTCGCCCGGTGACGCCGGGAAAGCCAAGAGCACGCCCCCCGAACGAAGGATGCCGTCGGACCTCGTCGGCGATTGGATGAGGGCATGGACACGCTCGACATCCTGCCGCGCCTGCTCGGCGCCTTCTATCTGTTCGGCGGCTGGATGGGGCTGAAGGCCCTGGCCATGGACGACGCGCTCGATCGCATGCTGGGCGCGCTCAGCGCCGAACCGGCGACGGACAAGGAGACCCTCCGGCGCCGGGTGCTGGCCGCCTGTGTGCTGCTGACCGCCCTCAGTGGCGTCGCCCTGATGCTGATGAGCCGGCTGGCGCTGCCGCTCTTCGTTCTCAACCTCGTCGCCCAGGCGGGCTGGCTGCTGTGGGCGCGAACGGCCTTCCCGCCCGAGGACGCCGAGGACGCCCTCGGCCGGCGGCGGTCGAGGAACGCGGCGATCATCTGGGTGGCGGCGACTCTGTTCGTAGCCTGGCTCGACAGGCAGGGACGTTTCGCCCCCTTCGCCGATCCGATCCCAGCCGTGGTGGTGGGCCTGGCCGCGCTGATCCTTGGCGGCTGGGCGATCAGGCAGCTGAGCTGGGATCCGGGGTCCCTGCCGGAGGACATAAACACGCTTCCGGATTTCGAGCCGCCCGAGATCCGGCATCCGAGCCGTATCCGGCTGGCGCCGATGATCGGCGACTGGTCGATCTGGGATGCCGACGACGGCCGCGGGCTCCACGCCTACGCCTACCTGCCGCTCGATCTTGCCGATCGTATCGAAGACTGGGCGGCCGAATACGAGGCGGCTCTGGACCCGTACGATCTCCAGTCCCCGCCGCGCTTCGCCACGGCGGCAGCCGAGCGGAAGCATCGCGCGGCCACCGCCGAAATCATCGCGTTGCTGGAGGCGATTTATGGTCCGGATTCGGTCGAGGGACCCAGCTATGCGGATGCGCCGAATGCGGACGAGCACTAGCCGAAGGATCGGAAGGTCGCGGCAGGTCTTCGCACAATCCCGTGAAGCATGGCCTTGGAATGGCCACGGAATCCACTTTCGTCGCTCTCAGGTATAGTTTCGTCGCAAGACAAACTCGTCACGGAGAGAGAACGCCATGCGCAGTGCGATTACAGCCTCGATCATTCTGGCCGCCGTCACGGTCCTTCCCGGCGTCGCGCAGGCGCGCGGCGTCTTCGGCTGCGACTCGGCCGGCGGGAAGCAGGAAGGCGGCGCCGTCATCGGCGCCATCGTCGGCGGGATCATCGGCAACCAGGTCGCCAAGAACGAGCGCGGCATCGGCACCGCCGTCGGCGCCGGCCTCGGCGCGGCGGCCGGCTCGGCGATCGGCTGCAAGGTTCAGGAAGACGACCAGCGCAAGGCCGAGGCCGCCCTCGAACAGGCCCTGCAGACCGGCTACGCCCAGAACTGGCGCAACCCCAAGACCGGCTCGCGCGGGGATGTCGCGGTCGAGCCCTGGAGCACCTACGGCGACGGCTACGGCGAGCCCTACAGCCTGCAGAGCGTCAGCTTCGCCGGCGGCGTCACGCCCCAGCGTAGCTGGGAAGGCGGCGGCGGCTGGTGGCGCACCAACAACACCGTGAACCTGCGCGGCACGCCCTCCACCAAGGGCCGCATCGTCGGCAAGCTGGCCGGCGGTCAGGACTTCCAGGTCCTCGCCAAGGTTCGCGGCCAACCGTGGCTTCTGGTCGGCCAGAACGGGTACGCCACCGGCTATGTCGCCGAATCCGTGGTCCGTCCGCGCGGTGGCGACACCGGCGACTGCCGCCGCATCACCCAGACCATCTACACCAAGAAGTACGGCGCCGAGAGCGAACGCTTCCGCGCCTGCCGCAAGCCGAGCGGCCACTGGGACCTGACCAAGATCTGAGGTCGCTCGACTAACCCAGCGTGAGCAGGATAGGCAGGGGGCGATGAGCATCGCCCCCTCGCCGACCGCCCTGCCTGACATGGCGCCCGCCCGACGCCGCGCCATCGCCGTCCCCGGCGGCGAGATGGCCGCCCTGGAGTTCGGCCCCGCCGACCGACCGCTGGACGTCCTGTTCCTGCACGCCAACGGTTTCAACGCCGCGACCTACCGCAGCATCCTCGCGCCCTTGGCCGGCGCCTTGCGGATCCTGGCCGTGGACCAGCGCGGTCACGGGCGCACGACGCTCCCCGCCGTCCCGTTCGCCACCAACGTCTGGCGCGAGTACGGAAACGACCTGCTGGCGCTGATCGAGGCGCTGGGCGAGACGCCGACGGTGCTGTCCGGGCACTCCATGGGCGGAACCGCCTGCCTTCTAGCCGCCGCCGAGCGACCAGACGCCGCGAAGGCGCTGGTGCTGTTCGATCCGGTGATCATTACGCCCGAGCGCGCCGCCGTGCTGGGCGAGGAGGGCATGAAGAGCTCCCCGCTGGCTCTGGGCGCCCTGAAGCGGCGCTCGATCTTCGCCGACCGGCAGGCGGCTTTCGACGGCTATCGCGGACGCGGGGCGTTCAGGAGCTGGTCCGACGAGATGCTGGCCGACTATCTCGCCGACGGCCTGGTCGAGACCGACGATGGCCAGACGCGGCTGACCTGCGCGCCGGAATGGGAGAGCGCCAACTTCTCCACCCCCTCGCCCGACGCCGTCGGCGGCATCCCCCGCATCCAGGCGCCGGTGCGCATCCTCAAGGCCGAGCACGCCTCGACCGCCCAGTTCGAGGTGCATGAGGCGATGGTGCTGGCGAGCGGCGTGACGATCGAGACCGTGGCGGGGACCAGCCACTTCCTGCCGATGGAACGGCCGGAGCTGGTGCGGGAGTCTTTGGGGGCGGCCGCCGGATAAGCCTTGCGTGGTTCGGGACGCGCTGCGCGCTCCTCACCATGACTAACTTTGCGGAAGCCCACCCACCTCAGTCATCCTGAGGAGCGAGCCTGAAGCGAGCATCTCGAAGGACGCACTCCGCTAGAGCGCCAACCCCGCCGTCGCCTGCTTCAGCAGTTCGGCCCGCGCCGCGTCGCTGATCGGGACGATCTTGCGCGCATCCAGGTCCAGGGTGATCGCCACCGCTTCCGACGTGCCCCAGGCCTTGCCGGTCTCGGGATCGAGCATCCAGTGGACCATGGTCTTGGTGCGGGCGTCGGCGGTCTTGAGACCGGAGCGGATCTGCAGCCGCTGGCCGGCGCGAGGCCAATCGAGGTGGATCAGCCGGTACTCCAGCACGGCGCCGCCGACCCGCCTGGGCTTGTCGGCGGCGTCGCCGCTGACCGTCTCGCGGAAGCTGCGCACAAGGCGCGGGATGCCGTCGGAGACCCGGCCGATGAACTGCTCGGGCCGCATCCGTCCGAACACGTCGCAGTCGGCGGGCGAGACCGCGCCCTGGGCGATGGTGATCAGGTTCAGGGCCTCGGCCCGTTCGGCGCTGGCGATAGACTGGACCGGGTCCAGCGAGACGCTGCGGGCCGCGGCCTGGTCGGGCAACGCCATCTTCAGCGCCTCGGCGCGCTCGCGGGTCCTGGAGCCCCAGGGGAACGGACGGCCCTCGTCGGGGGTGACGTGGGCGACCACGGTCTGGAAGCTGGCGGCCAGGGCTCCGGTCTCGCTGTGCCAAAGCAACTGCACCAGCCGCGCCTCGTCCTCGCCCATCTCGATGACGCCGCCGGTCATGTGCAACGCCGCGCCGGCATGGGCCTCGCGCAGGAAGCGGATGTGCTGCTCGCGGATCATCAGAGTCGATCCGGCGTGGGCGGAGAAGGCGTGCGGCAGGCCGAGCGCGGCGGCCATGCCGACCAGACCCTCGGCGGCTCGGGCGACGTAGAAGCGCACGTTCATGTGCCCCATCTCGTCGCATTCCCAGGTGTTGACGCCCCCGCGCCAGATTTCGACCCCCGTGTCGGTCATCCGGCCGCGCAGTCCTGGCAGAGGCCGTGAGCCTCGACCGTCAACGACTTGAGGGCGAAGCCCTGGGCCCCGGCGAGGCGCTCGATCTCGGCGGCGCCGACCGGCGCGATCTCCCGGGTACGGCCGCAGCAGTCGCAGATCAGGAAGGCGGCCGCGTGGTCGTCGGCGGTTCCGCCGCAGGCGATATAGGCGTTCAGACTCTCGATGCGGTGGGCGAAGCCCTGCTTCGAGAGGAAGTCTAGCGCGCGATAGACCGTCGGCGGCTTCGCCGGCTCGCCCTCGGTCCCGAAGGCGGCGATCAGGTCGTACGCCTTCACCGGCTGGCCGGCCTGCAACAGCAGCTCCAGCACCCGCTTGCGCGGGGCGGTCAGGCGCTGGCCGGCGACTTCGCAGCGCGCCTCGGCCGCCGCTAATCCAGCCATCAGCGCGCCGCCGGCAAGGCCGTGGCCATCGTGATCGTGCTCGCAGGCGTGGGCGTGTTGAGCCATGCCCCAGAGGTAGAGACCCGGACCGGTCAGGGCAAGGCGTGAGCGCTTACCAGGCCGGCTGAGCGAGCAGCGCGGCCTCGGCGTCACAGGCGGCGATCGGCTGGGCCTTCGCCCGCAGCGCCGCCAGCTCCACGCGGGCCGCGTCCATGTCCGCCCGGAACTCCGGAGAGCCGTGCAGGGCCGCGACCACCGCCGCGCCGTTGGTGCGACCGGCCTCGACCGCGCTGGCGTTGTGCACACCGCAGACGACCCGGCTTTCCCCGAAGACCCGGGCCCGTTGCAGGATGGGCCCGGCGCGCTCGGGGACGAGGTCGGCGAGGATCAGCCCCACGGCCCAGCCCCAACTGGCGTGGCCGGACGGATAGTCCGGGCTGGCGGCGAGCTTGTCGCTCTTCTCGACGCAGATATCGCCCTCGTCGACGAGATAAGGGCGCTTGCGGTTGTAGGCGGCCTTGGGCCGGTCGACCGCGTGGGTAAGGTCCGGCGCGACGCGGATCAGCACCTTGGTCAGCTTGGGCGAGTTCACCATCGTCACCTCGGCGCCGATGGCGCAGGCCATGTTGGAGACGATCTTGCGCTCGTCGACATCGACCACCGCCAAATCCCAGCGCGGCGTGCCCTTGAGCGCGCGGGTGGCCTTGAAGATGGCGCGGTCGGCCTCGGCCTGCGGTGAGCCAGGCTGCGGAGCGGGCGGCACCACGGGCGTGGTGTCGGGCATGGCGTCGCCCAGATAGCCCTTGAATGGGAACTGCGCCCCGGCCAGCCCGGCTGCGCCGGTCATGACCAGCCCCGCCGCGATCGCGATCATCATCCGTATACGGCTCATATCAACCCTCCCCTGCGCGGCCTTGGCGACCGTCGTCTTGTCAGCGCTTGGTCGCCCAGATCACCTGGACGCTGCTTCCGCCGTCAGCCGCCGAGGCGATAACCTGCAAGGCCTTGCCCGAGGCCTCGTCGCCGGCGGCGAACATGTTGGCGGCGCCCATGTTGGCGTCCATCTCGGTCTTGAATCCTTCGGCGGCGGCCTTCTGCTTGTAGAAGGCGACCACGGCATCGGGCTTGGCCGCGACCTTGTAGACCAATGTGCCGCCGTCGGCCTTGTCGTTGCCGATCCCGGCCACGGAGCTCTCGACCTTGGCGCCCGGATAGAGCGGTGCGAAATCCGGAGCCTTGGCGGCGGCGGCGGCCTTGCCGGTGACGACGGTCGCGGAACCATCCTTCGACGTCACCGTGTAGCCGTCCTTGGTGACCTGAACGGCGGGCTGCTGGCGCTTCTCCTCGGCCTTGCCGCAGGCGGCGAGCGAGACGGCGGCGACAGCCGTGGCGACGAGGACGAGACGCATTTCGGGAACCCAAAGAAAAAGCCGCGCGAGGGGCTGACCCTCGCGCGGCTTCGTCAGGTTGGCAACCAGTCGCCGTCGCCTAGGCGAACAGCTTCTGCCAGCGACGCTTCTCGCGGCTCTTCCAGGCGCCGCGGTGATAGGCGTCGGAGCCGATCAGCGGCACCACGGTGGTGGCTTCGGCGAAGACCATCTGTTCGAAGGTGGTGTCCACCTTGCCCCAGCTGGCGGCTTCCTTGAGCGTCGAGGAGCTGCAGGCGCCGTCGCGCACGTCAGCGACGGTGATCTGGACCGCGTACTTGTGCATCTCGGCCTCGACGCCGAGGATCTCGGCGCAGACCACGGTGTCCTGGGCGAAGTTCTTGGGCACGCCGCCGCCGACCATGAACAGGCCGGTGGTGCCGGCCGCGATCTTGATGTCGGTCAGCTCACGGAAGTCGGCGATGGCGTCGAGCATCATGTAGGGCTGCTTGGCTGCGGCGCGTTCCTTCTGGTGCTTGACCAGGCCAAAGCCGGCCGAGCTGTCGACGAAGGCCGGGCAGAAGATCGGCACGCCTTCTTCGTAGGCGGTCTGGATCAGCGAGCCGGGCTTCTTGGCGTTACCTTCCGAGAGCCACTTGCCCATCTCCCAGATGAACTCGCGCGAGGAATAGCCGCGCGGCTCGAGACGGTTGGCGATCTCCAGGATGGTGTGGTCGCAGGCCTGGAGCTCTTCCTCGTCGATGTAGGTGTCGTAGATGCGGTCGATGTAGTTCTCGCGCAATACGTTGTCGTCGACGGGGCCGGCGGCCTGATAGTGCTTGAAGCCAAGGGCCTCGAAGAAATCCATGTCGACGATCGAGGCGCCGGTGGCGACCACCGCGTCGATCATCCCGAACTTCACCATGTCCCGATAGACGTGCATGCAGCCGCCGGCCGAGGTCGAGCCGGCCAGGATCAGCCACGGCGAGCAGTCCTTGTCTTCCAGCGCCATGTTGAAGATGTCGGCGGCGCGCGCGGTGTCGCGCGAGCTGAAGCTCATCTTGCGCATCGCGTCGATCACCGGACGGGCGTCGTAGGCGGTGATGTCGACGTGCTCGACGACGTTCTGCAGCAGCTCGGCTTTGGCGTTCGGAACGGGAGCGTTCATTGGTCGGGTTTCCCTGATCTTTTGAGCGCCCGTCCAATGGCTATAGGCGCCAGCCCGGACGGAGCGACGGGCTGGCGCTGATAACGTTTCAGTCGCGGACTATTTCCGCCGACGCTTCTTGCTACGGGCCCGCGACAGCTTCACGACGTTCTCCACCGCGGTGCGGGGCGTCGGGATCGAACGACGGGCGAGGCCGAACATCGAGGCCATCGGAGCGTCGCCGACCTCGACCGTCTCGACAGCGCCGAAGCCGTTGAAGCGGGTCGACATGGCCACGCCGTAGGCGCCCAGCATGCCGATCTCGACGAAGTCGCCCTCGCGCACATCCTCCGGCAGCCAGAACGGGCCGGGCATGTGGTCGATGGAGTCGCAGGTCGGGCCATAGAACTGGAACGGCTTCAGATTGCCTTCGAGTTCGCAGGCCTCGTCGCCGCCACGGTAGCTCTTCACCGGGAAGGGCCACTTGCTGTGGGCGGCGTCGAACAGCGAGCCGTAGGCGCCGTCGTTCAGGTACAGGGCGTCGCCCTTGCGCAGCTCGACGCGGGTCAGCAGCGAGGTCGACTCGGCGACGAGGGCCCGGCCGGGTTCGCACCACAGCTCGGTCGTCTCCGACACCGGCATCTCGTTGAAGCCACGGTCGATGGCGGCGATGTAGTCGCTCATGTCCGGCGGGATCATGCCGGGATAGACCGACGGGAAGCCGCCGCCGACGTCGATGACGTCAGCGAACACGCCGGCGCGAACCAGGGCGCGGCCGGTCTGGGCCATGGCGGCCTGGAACGCGGTCGGACGCATGCACTGGCTGCCGACGTGGAAGGACACGCCCATCAGCTCCTGCGTCGCGCGACGGGCGGCCAGCATCAGGGCCGGAGCCTGATGACTCTCGACGCCGAACTTGCCCGACAGCGAGTAGGCCGCGCCCTCCGCCGAAACGCCCATGCGGACGATCAGGTTGAGATCCTTCGCCTGGCCCGTGGCGTCGAGAATCTTCTCGAGCTCCTCGTGCGTGTCGAAGGAGAAGGTGCGGACGCCGTGGTCGAAGTAGGCGGCCGAAATCGAGGCACGGCTCTTCACCGGGTGCATGAACGCCATGCGGGATCCCGGCGCGTGTTCCGCCACCAGCTCGATCTCGGGGACCGAAGCGACATCAAAGCCGGAGACGCCATTGGCTACGAGGGTCTTGATGACCCAAGGCGAAGGATTGGCCTTCACCGCGTAGAGGACGTCGCCCTTGAAGTTTTCCTGGAACCAGCGCGCCGCTACGGCAACGGTGTCTTGACGCACGAGTGCGACAGGACGTTCCGGAGACCGCTCACGGACCAGGTCCAGGGGCTTATGGTACGTGTGCAATTCACGTAACCCCCATTGATAGTTGAACCCAGACCGGCGTTAGCAGCGCAGATGGACACGGGGTCCGCCGGAGGAGGGGGGAGATAAGGACAGACGGCCGGGATGTAAAGCGCAAATTTTCCCTTGCCCCGTCAGGGGGCGACTGACACAGCGTCGCACTCGCCGGGTACGGAAGTTTCGTGTAAGGCGCGCCATGGCCCTTAAGGGCCGCCCGCAAAAGGCCGGGGAGGATATTGCCTCCCGTCACGAAACTTTCGCATGCCCCTTCCATGGAAGCCGGGCTTCTGTGTTAAGGACTCTCCCCGAAAGCCATGACGTCGGACGCAGTTCTCTCCATTCGCTCGGTCTCGAAGACCTTTGGCCCCCGGCGCGCGCTCGACGGGGTGTCGCTGGACGTCGCCCGGGGCGAGATGGTCGCCCTGATCGGCCCGTCGGGTTCGGGCAAGTCCACCCTGCTCCGCTCGATCGACGGCCTGCAGACGATTGACGCCGGCGGCGTCATCGAGGCCTTCGGCGGCAAGGTCCAGGACAAGGGCCGCGTCAGCGACAAGGTCCGCGACGCCCGCATCCGCATCGGCTTCATCGCCCAGCAGTTCAACCTGGTCGGCCGGCTGACCCTGTTCACCAACGTCGCCCTCGGCTCGCTCGGCCGGATCAGCTATTTCCGCGGCCTGTTCGGCAAATGGCCGGAAGAGACCCGGCAGGCGGCCATGGCTGCCCTGCATCGCGTCGGCGTCTCCGACTATGCCGGCCAGCGCGCCAACACCCTGTCCGGCGGCCAGCAGCAGCGCGGCGCGATCGCCCGGGCGCTGGTTCAGCGGGCCAAGATTATCCTCGCGGACGAACCGGTCGCCTCGCTCGACCCCGTGGCCGCCCGCAAGGTGATGGAGATCCTGAAGGATCTGAACGCCACCGACGGCCTGACCGTCATCGTCACCCTTCACCAGGTCGACTACGCGCTGAAGTACTGCAACCGCGTCGTCGCCCTGAAGGCCGGCAAGGTCGTCTATGACGGCCCCAGCAGCGACCTGAAGCGTGACAAGCTCATCGACATCTACGGCCCGGAATTCGAAGACGTCTTCTGGGAAGGAGCCCCGACATGATCGTTCGCCGTTCGCTGATCGCCCTCGGGGCCGTCGCGGCGCTGGCCCTCGCCGGTTGCGGCGGCAAGGGCGAGTCCAAGGGCGCGGCCCAGGACACCGTCACCTTCTCGATCCTCTCGACCGAGGCCGCCCAGAACATGGAGTCCTACTGGGCCCCGGTGCTGGTCGACATGGAGAAGAGCACCGGCCTGAAGGTGAAGCCGTTCTTCTCGTCGAGCTACAGCGCCCTGATCGAGGCCATGCGCTTCAAGCAGGTCGATTTCGGCTGGTTCTCGAATGCTTCGGGCCTTGAGGCCGTGCGCCGCTCGAACGGCGAGGTCTTCGCCCGCACCTTCGATCCGTCCGGCGAGGATGGCTACAAGTCGGTGATCATCGTCCCCAAGGACAGCCCGATCCGCACGATCGAAGACCTGCTGAAGTGCGACAAGACGCTGAACTTCGGCATGGGCGACAAGAAATCCACCTCCGGCACCCTGGCCCCGATGACCTATGTCTTCATCCCGGCCGGCAAGAAGCCCGAGAACTGCTTCAAGACCGTGACCAGCGCCAACGCCGGTCCGAACCTGTTCGCGGTCGCCAACGGCCGCCTCGACGCGGCGACCAACAACTCCACCGCCATCGCCCTCAACGCCGAACGCGGCGACGGCCAGGCCGAGAAGGTCCGGGTGATCTGGGCGTCCGACACCCTGCCGGAAGATCCGATCGTCTGGCGCAAGGACCTCGATCCCGCGATCAAGGAGAAGCTGCGCCAGTTCTTCCTGACCTACGGCCAGGGCGACACGCCCGAGGCCGCTCGTCAGCGCGCCAACCTCGCCAAGATCAGCATCGGCGGCTTCCTGCCGGCGGACGACAGCCACCTGCTGGTGGTCCGCAAGATGGAAGCGCTGGAGGCCGTCGGCCTGGCCCGCGAAGCCGGCGACGCCGCCAAGATCGCCGCCGCGCAGAAGACTCTCGACGACCTGCAGGCGCAGATCGCCAACCGCCCGGCGGCCGCCACCAGCGCCGCCGCGACCCCGGCCCGCTGATCCGATGACCACGGCCGACCCCGCCTTCCTGCCGCCGCAGCGTCCGCTCTCCGCGCGGATGTTCGACTTCGCCCTCTGGGGCGGCGTTGCGGTGCTGCTGATCATCAGCTTCGGCCCCGCCGAGATCGGCAAGTTCCCGATGCTGTTCAGCCGCGAGAGCGGCATGGGCGAGTTCGTCAGCGACTTTTTCGCGCCGTTCCGGTTCTGGGACGCCGACTGGACCCTGATCGATCTCACCGGCAACGCCTGGGGCGTCTACGTCAGCAAGATGTGGCAGACGATCCAGATGGCGCTGTGGGGCACTGCACTGGCGATCATCGTCGCCGTGCCCTTCGGCCTGCTCGGCGCCAGCAACATCACGCCGGCCTGGATTCAGCAGCCCGTCCGCCGGCTGCTCGACCTGATCCGCTCGATTCCCGACCTGGTCGTGGCCATCATCTTCATCACCGCCGTGGGCCTGGGCCCGTTCGCCGGCGTCATGGCGATGATGTTCAACACCGGCGGCGTCCTGGCCAAGCTGTTCTCGGAAGCCGTCGAGTCGATCGACAAGGGCCCGGTCGAGGGCGTGCGCGCCACCGGCGCCGGCCGACTGGCCGAGATCGTCTGGGGGGTTATCCCGCAGGTCGCGCCGCTGTGGACCAGCTATGCCCTGTACCGCTTCGAATCCAACAGCCGCGCCGCCACCGTGCTCGGCCTGATCGGCGCCGGCGGCATCGGCCAGGTGCTGATCGACTCGACCAGCAGCTTCAAATACGGCGAGACCGGCTGCATCGTGCTGGTCATCGTCGTCGCGGTCTCGGCCATCGACCTGCTGTCACAGGCGATCCGCAGCCGCCTCCTCTGACCGCTTTCTGTGTGAATTCGGCCACACCGGTTCCGAGGGTGGCCGATCTAGCGCAAAGCCTTTTCCCGTAAGGTCCTTCGCGTGACTGGACGGTCCGGCGCCGGATCGACTGTCACAATACCGACGTTACGCTGTCATCGAACCTTGCGGTGTCTGTCGCCCAAGCGTCGTGCCCCGGGCCTAGAGCGAGGTCCGCGCCCCCACACGAGGGGCAGGGGATATCGACAAGGATCCGACAATGAACACGAAGACCTCGCTGGTGTGCGGGTCTGCGCTGGGCGCGCTTATGGCGCTGGCCCTCGCTTCGGGCGCGCAGGCTCAAGAAACCACCACCGCCTGGAAGGGCGCTCCGCAGTTTCAGAACGACAGCCTGACCTTCAAGGTCCGCGGTCGCGTTTACATGGACTTCGTCAGCCAGGAAGTCGATCAGGACGGCTCGGCCAACGACTTCAGCTCGCAGGTCAGCCGCGTGCGCACCGCCCGTCTGGGCGTCGAAGGCACCTGGAACTCGAACTGGGCCTACAAGGCCGAAGCGACGATCTCTTCCACGGGTGGCACGACCCAATGGGAAGACGTGGTCCTGGAATACAAGCCGAACGACTACAGCTCGATCATGGTCGGTAACTTCAAGACCGTCTCGCTCGAGAACATCTCGTCCTCGCGCTACACCACCTTCATGGAACGCGGCGCGTTCAACGACGTGCTCGACATCGGCCGCGTCATGAACATCTCCGCCAAGATGAACGGCGAGAACTGGACCCTGCAGGGCGCCGTCTCGGGCGACTCCATCAACGGCGCCGACCCCACGGTCGTCGGCGACGACGGCGGCAGCGAGCAAATCAGCGTCAACGCCCGCGCCACCTGGGCGCCGGTGATGACCGACACCCAGACCCTCCACCTCGGCATCTGGGGCCGCCAACGCGATCGCGGCGACCAGGGCGGCTTCACCTACCAGACCCGCAACAACAGCAACTACGGCGCGCGCTACCTCACCAGCGGCGCGGTCGGCGACAGCGACACCATGATCGGCGTGGAAGCGCTCTGGATCGCGGGTCCGTTCTCGCTGCAGGGCGAGTACGCCAACATCGACGTCAACCGCACCACCGCCGGCCTCGGCGATGCGAGCGGCAAGACCTTCTACGCCGCCGCCAGCTGGTTCGTGACCGGCGAGCAGCGCAGCATGGACGTCAAGAAGGGCGAACTGGGCCGCACCAAGATCCTGGCGCCGGTCACCGGCGGCGGCTGGGGCGCCTTCGAACTGGCGGCCCGTTACGACTCGGTCGATCTGACCGACTTCTACCGCGCCACGCCTCTGCCGGTCGTCAGCCCCCGCGGCGGCGAGTACACCGCCATCACCCTGGGCGCCAACTGGTACCCGTTCCCGTACGTTCGCTTCATGGCCAACTACACCAAGGCCGAGAACGACAACCCGCTGACCGCGAACGACGCCGACGTCGACACGCTGCAGTTCCGCGCCCAGTTCGACTTCTGATCACGACACCGGAGATCATCACATGAACAAACTTCTCGGTTCGGTCGCCGCTATCGCGGTCATGGCCGTCGCCTCGCAGGCCCACGCGGCTCGCGACTACGTCTGGGCCGCCGGCTCCTCGACCGTGTTCCCCTTCACCACCCGCGTGGCGGAGAACTTCTCGAAGAAGACCGGCTCCAAGGCGCCCAAGGTTGAATCGCTCGGCACCGGCGGCGGCATCAAGCTGTTCTGCGGCGGCACCGGCGACGGCTTCCCGGACATCGCCAACGCCTCGCGCCCGATGAAGAAGTCGGAGTTCGACGCCTGCGCCGCCAAGGGCGTGAAGGACATCGTCGCCATCAAGATCGGCTTCGACGGCATCGTCATCGCCGCCGACAAGGACGGCCCGGACTACAACTTCAAGCTCGAGCACCTGTACCTGGGCCTGTCGTCCAAGGTCCTGCGCTTCGGCAAGTTCGTCGCCAACCCCTACAAGACCTGGGACGAAGTCGGCACCGGCCTGCCGGGCAACCGCATTGTGGTCTACGGCCCGCCGCCCACGTCCGGCACCCGTGACGCCTTCCTCGAACTCGGCGTCGAAGCCGGGGCCCGCAAGTATCCGGTCCTCGACGAAATGCGCTCGAACAACGAGAAGGGCTTCAAGGGCCTGGTCGACCCGCTGCGCGGCGACGGCTGGATCGACGCCGGCGAGAACGACAACGCCATCGTCCAGACCCTGACCCGCACCCCGGGCTCGGTCGGCGTGTTCGGCTTCTCGTTCCTCGACGAAAACCGCGACAAGGTGAAGGGCGCCACCATCAATGGCGTCGCCCCGACCACCACGACGATCGCCAACGGCTCCTACCCGCTGTCGCGCTCGCTCTTCATCTACGTGAAGAAGTCCCAGATCGGCGTCACGCCGGGCCTGAAGGAATTCGTCGCGGAGTACACCTCCGACGCGGCCAGCGGCCGTGGCGGCTATCTCCAGGGCCGCGGTCTGATCCCGCTGCCGGCCGCTCAGCACGAGGCCAACAAGGTCGCGGCGGCGGCGGGCAAGACGATGACCCGTCCCGCCTCCTGATCCCGACACTCCCCCTGTCGTGAACCACTGCGCCGCGGACCTTCTGGTCCGCGGCGCTTCTTTTTGTGGGCTGTCGCGCCGCTTGGCCGGTCCATCTCTGGGTGGGTTGAACGCGGGGATTCGGCCTGCGACCATGAGGGCTTGGCAGTCCCGGGAACAGCATGCGCGGCGCGATGATCACCGGCGGGGTCCTGGTCGTGCTGGCGGCGGCCGTCGGCCTTCACCTGTCACGTTCCCAGACGACGCCCGCTCCATCGCAGGCCTACGCCGCGGCGCCGCCGGCCCGTCCGATCGCTGAAGGACGCGCCATCGCCCGGCTGGATGGCGTCGCGGTCTATGACAACGGCCCGCTCTTCACCGCCTCGCACGGCCGGAATCGCGCCGTCGACGGCTATTACTTCGGCCAGAAGTGGCAGTGCGTGGAGTTCGTCAAACGCTACCTCTACGAGGCGCGCGGACATCGCATGCCCGAGGTCATGGGCCACGCCATCAGCTTCTTCGACCTGCGCACGCCCCACGGCGCCATCAACGCGCAGCGCGGCATGGTCCAGTACAGACAAGGCGGCGATGAGCCCCCCACCCCCGGCGACCTGATCGTCTTCAGCGGCGTGAAGGGGTACGGCCATGTCGCCATCGTCGCCGCTCGAGGCGATGGCTTCATCGAGGTGGTCCAGCAGAACAAGGCTCCGGCGCGTGAACGCCTGACGCTTCGTCGCACGGGGAAGGGTTACGCCGTCCAGAGCCGACTGCCCGCGCTCGGATGGCTGCGCGCATCACGATCATGACCGGCGGCGCCGCACCCCCATGGTCCGTGGCGTCTCTTTTGTTGTAGTCTATCCACATAGGCTCCCGTCGCCTTCAAGCCGGGGCGTCCGGGCCTGTACCCGTCGACGCATCAAGCGCCTAAGGGGCCATGTCTTTCATCGCTATCGTCGTCGTTCTGCTCCTCGTTGTCCTCAACGGGGTTTTCGCCATGTCCGAGCTCGCGGTCGTCTCGTCCAAGAGAGGCCGCCTGCAGGCCATGGCCGAGCGGGGCGACAAGGCCGCCCAGGTCGTGCTCGACCTGGCCGAACACCCCACTCGCTTCCTCTCGGCCGTCCAGATCGGCATCACCCTGATCGGCATCCTCGCCGGCGCCTATGGCCAGGCGACGATCGCCGGGGCCCTGGACATCTGGCTCGAAGGCAACGTGCCGGCCCTGGCTCCGTGGTCCGAGGGCATCGCCACGGCGGTGGTCGTGGTCCTGATCACCTATGTGTCGCTGGTCATCGGCGAGTTGGTCCCCAAGCGGCTGGCGCTGCTGCACCCCGAGCCCATCGCCCGCCTGATCGCGCCGCCGCTGTCGCTGCTGGCGACGGTGCTGAAGCCGTTCGTCCTGCTGCTGACCGCCTCGACCAACGGCATCCTGCGGATCATGGGTGTCAAGGAACGCGAGGGCAGCGGCATCACCTCGGAGGAGGTCGAGATCATGCTGGCCGAAGGCGCCGATGCGGGCCTGATCGAGCCCGCCGAGCGCACCATGATGCAGGAAATCATGCGCCTGGGCGATCGGCCGGTTCGCGTGGCCATGACCCCGCGCCGGGAGATCTTCTGGGTCTCCCTGGCCGACCCGGCGAAGCAGCTGCTGGCCGAGATCCGCGAGTGCCCCTACTCCCGCGTGGTCGTGGCCACAGGGCCGGACCTGGACGGCGAACTGGGCGTGGTCACCAAGAAGGATCTGCTCGACTCGGCGCTGTCCGGCGGCGTGGTCGATCCCGCCGCGCACGTGGTCACACCGATCGCCATCCCGGAATCGATGTCGCTGCTGCGGGCGATGGAGATGTTCAAGCAGACGCCGCTGCACTTCGCCTTCGTGGTCGACGAGTTCGGCTCGCTGGAAGGCGTGGTCACCGCCATCGACCTGCTGGAAATGATCGCCGGCGATTTCAACGAGTCGCATGATGACGGCCACGGCCGCCTGCTGCGCCGCGAGGACGGCAGCTGGCTGGTCGACGGCCGACTGGACATCGAGGACCTGCGCGCGGCGCTGGGCGAGGCGTTCGCGGTGGGTGGCGGCTATCACACCGTCGCCGGCCTGATCCTGCATACCGCCGGGCATATTCCAGTCGAGGGCGAGATCGTCGCGCTGGACGGCTACAACGCCGAGATCATCGACATGGACGGCACCCGCATCGACAAGCTGCTGCTGACGGCCCGCGCGACGACGGCCGGCGGCATCAGCGGCTAGGCTGCCTCGCGCTTGCGGCGCAGGCGGGCGAGACGCCGCAGCCTGCGCCAGAAGCGGGTCTTCTCGGGCTCGGGATAGGGCTCGAGGTTCTTCACGAACTGCTCGGCGCAGGCGCGCCAGCTGAAGCCCTCGGCGAAGCGGCGGACGACGTCGCGGTCGAGGTCGAGGCAGGCGATGCAGGCTTCGCGCAGGCCGTCGGTGCGGCCCGGTGCCAGCACGCCAGCGTCGGATCCGGGGACGATGTCGGCCGGACCCGGCGCGTTGAAGCCCGCGACGGGCGAGCCGGTGGCCATGGCCTCCAGGATCACCAGCCCGAAGGTGTCGGTCAGGGACGGGAAGACGAAGACGTCGGCGCTGTTGAAGTGGGCCGCCAGCTCGTCGCCGAACTTGGCGCCGGTGAAGACAACGTCGGGGTATTTGGTCTCGAGCTCGGCCTTCTGCGGCCCGTCGCCGACCACCACCTTGGTCCCGGGCAGGTCAAGGGCGGCGAAAGCCTCGATGTTCTTCTCGACGGCCACCCGGCCGACATTGAGGAAGATCGGCCTCGCCAGGTGGGCGAAGACATCGGTCTCGTCCGGGCGGCGCGGATGGAAGATGTCGGTGTCGACGCCGCGCGACCAGGCCGAGATGTTGCGGAAGCCGTGCTTCTCGAGCTCCTCGCGCATGGTGTCGGTGGCCACCATCATCCGTCCGGACGGCTTGTGGAACCACTTCATGTAGGCGTAGCCGGCCGCCAGCGGCACCGGCAGCCGGGCCGAGACATACTCGGGGAAACGGGTGTGATAGCTGGTCGTGAACGGCAGCTTCCACTCGACGCAGACGCGCCGCGCGGCCAGGCCCACGGGTCCTTCGGTGGCGATGTGGATCGCCTCTGGCTCGAAGGACTTGAACTTCTCCTGCACCGGCTCGTAGGCGCCGACGGCGAGCTTGATCTCGGAATAGGTGGGCAGCGGGACAGTGTTGAACTGGTCGGGGCTGATCACCTCGACCTCGTGGCCCATGGCGCGCATCTCGTCGACCACGCGCGTCAGCGTGCGGACGACGCCGTTGACCTGGGGCTCCCAGGCGTCGGTGGCCAAGAGAATTCGCATCAGGCGGCGACGGGCTCCGGCAGGGCGACGGGATTCGCCCGCGGGATGTTGGACCAGGAACGGCTCCCGGCCCACTCGATAATTTCAAGACGGCCGTCATGGTGTTCGACCAGGGCCGTGCAGCTTTCCACCCAGTCGCCGTCGTTCACGTAGAGTATCCCGCCCATATCCCGCATCTCGGCCTTGTGGATGTGGCCGCAAATGACCCCATCCACGCCGCGCCGACGAGCCTCGTCGGTCACGGCCTGTTCGAAGTTCTCGATGAACTGCAGCGCGTTCTTCACCTTGACCTTCAGATAGGCCGAGAAACTCCAGTACCCCAAACCCATGCGGTGACGCGCGCGCGCCACCAATGTGTTCAGCATCAGGAGGGTTCTATAGGACCAATCGCCGAGGAAGGCGAGCCAGCGGGCGTGCTGGACGATGCCGTCGAACTCGTCGCCATGGACGACCAGGAACCTGCGGCCGTCGGCGGTCTGGTGGATGGCGTCGCGCACCACCACCACACCGCCGAAGTGTACGCCGCAGAAGTCGCGGGCGACCTCGTCATGGTTGCCGGGAACGTAGGTCACCGTCACGCCCTTGCGGGCCATGCGCAGCACCTTCTGGACCACGTCGTTGTGGCTCTGCGGCCAGTGCCAGCCGCTCTTCAGCTTCCAGCCGTCGATGATGTCGCCGACAAGATAGAGCTGCTCGCACTCCAGGTGCCGGATGAAATCGAGCAGCAACTCGGCCTGGCATCCGCGGGTCCCGAGATGGACGTCGCTGATGAACACGGTGCGGCAGCTTAAAATCTGGGCGTCGGCTTCCATCGTCGCTCCCCCGGCAGGCGCCGATAGGTCCCGAGCTAGGCCGATTGCATGTCATTCTCATGAAGCTGGCCGCTGCTCTGTTGCGGCGCAACATCGCAGTCCCTAGATCAGAGCGTTATGTCCGAGTTGCTCCCCGTTCTCCGCGACACCCCCAAGTCCCGACGCACCCGCGCGCGGATCCTGGACGAGGCCGTGCGTGTCATCGCCGGCCAGGGCTACGCCGCCGCCACCAACGCGGCCGTGGCCGAGGCGGCGGGGATCACGCGCGGGGCGATGCTCTATCACTTCCCGACCCGCGAAAGCCTGCTCGAAGCGGCGATCCAGCATCTGCAGGCGCAGCGGGCGAGCCTGTTCCGGAATGCGACCGAGACCCTGCCGCCCGGCGGCGATGTCACCGAGCACGCCATCGAGAGCTACTGGGAGCTGCTGCACCGCGACCCGTTCGTGGCCTTCGCGGAACTCGAGACCGCCGGCCGCACCGACCCGATGATCCGCGACCTGCTCGCTCCGGCCCAGGCCGAATTCGACCGCGCCCAGATCGGCGACCACTTCCTGAAGATGCTGCATGCCGGCGCCGGCCCGCGCTTCCAGGCCAGCCGCGACCTCGCCCGCTTCATGCTCGAGGGCATGGCGAGAGCCAACGTCACCTATGACCGCGACCAGCGCATCGAGCTGCTGTTGAGCGTGATCAAGCGCGCCACGCACATGCTCAATCGCAAGGGCGGCGTCACCGACATCTGGCCGGAGTAGCGCTCCGCTTCATGACCGCGTCGTAAGTTGACCCCAGGCCGCGGCCGGGTTCATCACTGGCGCACACCGTGGACGCCGGAGCCCGCCATGAACCCCTTCACGCACCATCCCAAGACGGTCGACGAGACCTACGGCGAGCATTTCGGCGTCGCCACGAAGTTCGGCTTCACCCTGATCGGCGCGGGCGTCGCCTCGGTGCTGCACGGCGTCTTCCCGTGGATGTTCGAGACCACGGGCAGCCGAACGGTGAAGAAGCTCTACCACCAGATCACCGGCCGCGGCCCCGCCCAGCACGGCGCCGGCGACTGGGAAGGCGCCGGGGTCTAGCGCGGAGCCTCGACCAGAGGCATGGTCACCCATCGATTTATGGGGGCCTACCGATGAGTTTCCTCACCCGCCGAACCGCCATTGACGGCGACATCGGCCATATCGCCGGCTCCGGCCTGAAGGCCACGCTCGGCTGGCCGCATCTGGTCGCGCTCGGCGTCGGCGCCATCGTCGGCACCGGCATCTACACCCTGACCGGCGAGGCCGCGGGCCTGGCGGGTCCCGGCGCGATGCTGTCGTTCCTGATCGCCGGCGCGGTCTGCGCCGCCGCCGCCCTCTGCTACGCGGAGATGGCGACGCTGATGCCGCGCGCGGGCAGCGCCTATACCTACAGCTACGCGGTGATGGGCGAGACCATCGCCTGGATCGTCGGCTGGAGCCTGATCCTTGAATACACCGTGGTCTGCGCGGCCGTAGCCGTCGGCTGGGCCGGCTATGCGTCCGGCCTGCTGCTGCAGTATTTCCCGGACTTCCCGCAGGCGCTGCTCAACGGGCCGCACGCGGGAGGGATCGTGAACCTGCCGGCGGTGGTGATCGCGCTCGCCGTCGCCGCCCTGCTCTCGGCCGGCACCCGCGAGAGCGCCCGGGTCAACTTCGTGCTGGTCATCGTCAAGCTGGTCGCCCTGGCCGGTTTCATCGCCCTGGCCCTGCCCGCCTTCAACGGCGCCAACTTCACGCCCTTCATGCCGCACGGCTTCTGGGCGCATGAGGTCGACGGGGTGAAGATGGGGGTGATGGGCGCTGCGGCGATCATCTTCTTCGCCTTCTACGGCTTCGACGCCATTTCGACGGCCTCGGAGGAGACCAAGAACCCGTCCCGCGACCTGACCATCGGCATCGTCGGCTCGATGCTGCTCTGTACGCTGATCTACATGGGCGTGGCCGCCGCCGCGATCGGGGCGATGGCTCCGGCCGAGTTCGCCAAGTCCAAGGAACCGCTGGCCTTCATCATCCGCGAGCTGGGCCACGACCAGGCCGCCGGACTGATCGGTCTGGCCGCCGTCATCGCCATGCCGACGGTGATCATGGTCTTCATGTACGGCCAGACCCGGGTGTTCTTCGCCATGGCCCGCGACGGCCTGCTGCCCAAGTTCATGTCGCGCGTGAACAGCCGCACCGGCACGCCGATCCTGGTGACGATGTTCACCGGCGTCATCGCGGCGATCCTCGGCGGCGCCCTGCCGCTGGGCGAGATCGTGTCCCTGGCCAACGCCGGCACCCTGGCGGCCTTCATCGCCACGGCCATCGCCATGATGATCCTGCGGGTGCAGCAGCCGGCCCGGCCGCGCCGCTTCAAGACCCCGCTGTGGTTCATCGTCGGACCGTTCGCGGTGCTCGGCTGCGCTTATCTGTTCGCGGGCCTGCCGACCAAGACCATGGTCTTCTTCGTGATCTGGAACGCGATCGGCCTGGTGGTCTACCTGCTGTACAGCCGCCGCAAGAGCAACCTGACCACGCTGTGACCAGCGGTCCGCAGGTCATCGAAGGGGCCGGGCGCAGGCGACTGAGCGCCTGGCTCCTGTTCGGGATCATCCTGCTCCCGGGCCTGTTCTGCTGGTTCCTGCTGCGGCGCGGCTATTCGAACCAGCTGCGCTCGGGCGGCTTCGCCTATGCGGCGGTTACGCTGGTTTTCGGCCTGTCGCGGCTCGCGGAGCCCTACGGCTAGTCTTCAAGCCCGTCCCCGAGCGCGTCGAGCGCCGCTTCCATGGCGCTTTCGAGCACCGGACGCAGGCGGGCGGCGCGCGCGGGGTCGATGCGGCGGGTCGCGTCGTCCAGATGGGTGGTCTTGGCCAGCTCCATCTGGATGGCGTGGACGCCCTTGGCCGGCGCGCCGTAGCTGCGGGTGATGAAACCGCCCTTGAAGCGGCCGTCGAGCACGGCGTGGAAACCGCTGGCCCGGCAGACGCCGAACGCCGCCGCGCGGGCCTCCTCGCCGCAGGCCGCGCCGTCCGCCGTGCCCATGTTCAGGTCCGGCAGGGTCCCCTCGAACAGCTTGGGGACGACGGCGCTGATCGAGTGGGCGTCCCAGAGCAGGGCGAAGCCGTGGTCCTCGACCGCCGCCGCGATCGCCGCCTTCAGGGCGTCGTGATACGGCCGCCAATAGCGGTCACGTCGCGCGGCGATCTCGGCCTCGTCCGGCGCCGCGCCGAGATAGACCGACTCGCCATGGAAGGTCTCGAACGGCACCAGCCCCGCGCCCCACTGGCCCGGATAGAGCGGCTTGTTGTCGGGTGGACGGTTCACATCCACCACCAGCCGCGACCAGCGCGCGGTCACTGTCGCGGCTCCGAGCTCCTCGACGAAGTCGTACAGCGTCGGCTGCTCGAAGTCGGTGTCGTCGAGCCGCAGCGCCGCCGGCGTCATCCGCGCGGCGAGGTCGTCGGGGATGTCGGTCCCCACGTGCGGGAAGCTGACGATCAGCGGGCTGTCGCCCTGGGTGATGAAGACGTCGGTCATGCAATGCGTCCTTCGAGACGCGATCCCGAGAGATCGCTCCTCAGGATGACGGTCTCAGAGTTAGTCATGGTGAGGAGCGAGCCTCAAGCGAGCGTCTCGAACCACGCAACGCATCACGGCGCCACCAAGCCGTCGAACGCCCCGTCCAGCACCATCGCCGTCACCGCCGCGATGTCCGGCGCGAAGTAGCGGTCGCGGTCGTAGGCGGGGACGGCGGCGCGGATCAGCGCATGGGCCTCCTCCAGCGCCGGCGACGAGCGCAGCGGCCGGCGGAACTCGATCCCCTGCGCCGCCGCCAGCAGCTCGATGGCGACGATGGCGGCGGTGTTCTGGGCCATGTCGGTCAGGCGGCGGGCGGCGTAGGTGGCCATGGAGACATGGTCCTCCTGGTTGGCGCTGGTCGGCAGGCTGTCGGTGCTCGACGGATGGCTGAGGCTCTTGTTCTCGGAGGCCAGCGCCGCCGCCGTCACCTGGGCGATCATGAAGCCGGAATTGACCCCCGGCTCGGCGACCAGAAAGGCGGGCAGGCCGCTCATCACCGGATCTACCAGCAGCGCCGTGCGCCGCTCACTGAGGGCGCCGATCTCGGCGATCGCCAGCGCCAGCGTATCGGCCGCGAAGGCCACCGGCTCGGCATGGAAGTTGCCGCCCGACAGCGCCTCGCCAGTCTCGGGGAAGACCAGCGGATTGTCGGTCACGGCCCCGGCCTCGATCAGCAGGGTGCGCTGGGCGTTCTCCAGCAGGTCGAGCACCGCGCCCATCACCTGGGGCTGGCAGCGCAGGCTGTAGGGGTCCTGGACCCGGTCGCAGCCGACGTGGCTGTCGCGAATGCCGCTGCCGTCCAGCAGACTTCGAAGCCGACGGGCGACCTCGATCTGGCCGGGCTGGCCACGCGCGGCGTGGATGCGCGGGTCGAACGGCGTGTCGCTGCCGGCGGCGGCGTCGACGCTGAGGCCCCCGGCGACCAGCGCCGCGTCGAACGTGCGCCGGGCGAGGATCAGGCCCTTCAGCGCCAGGGCGGTCGAGGCCTGCGTCCCGTTGATGAGAGCCAGGCCCTCCTTGGCGCGCAGCGCGATGGGTTCGAGCCCGGCGCGCTTGAGGCCGTCAGCCGCCGCGATCGTCTCGCCGCGATGGCGCATTTCGCCGACGCCTAGCAGAGCCGCCGACATATGGGCCAGCGGCGCCAGGTCGCCCGAGGCGCCGACCGAACCCTTGGACGGGATCATCGGCAGGACGTCGGCTTCCAGCAGCGTCAGCAGCATGGCGATCAGCTGCGGCCGCACGCCCGAGAAGCCGCGCGCGAGACCCGCCGCTTTCAGCATCAGGATCAAGCGCACGACATCGTCCGGCAGCGGTTCGCCGACGCCGCAGCAGTGCGACAGGATCAGGTTGCGCTGCAGCTCGGCCAGCTGGTCCGGGCGGATGGTCTGTTTGGCCAGCAGACCGAAGCCGGTGTTGACGCCATAGACCGTGCGGCCTTCGGCGAGGATGGCTTCGATGGTCGCGCCCGACGTGGCGACGGCCTTGTCGGCGCCGGCGTCGAGCGATGCCTTCACCGGTCCCGCCAGGGCGGCCTTGATGTCGGCCAGGACGACGGGACGGTCGCCGAGTGTGACCTTGTGCATCAGCGCATCTCCAGGCTCGGCAGGTCGAGGCCCTGCTCGCGGGCGGCGTCGATGGCGATGTCATATCCGGCGTCGGCGTGACGCATGACGCCCGTACCGGGATCATTCCACAGCACCCGCTCCAGACGCTTCGCCGCCTCTGGGGTGCCGTCTGCGACAACGACCACCCCGGCGTGCTGGCTGTAGCCCATGCCGACCCCGCCGCCGTGGTGCAGCGACACCCAGGTGGCGCCGCTGGCGGTGTTGAGCAGGGCGTTGAGCAGCGGCCAGTCGCTGACCGCGTCCGACCCGTCCTGCATGGCCTCGGTCTCGCGGTTGGGGCTAGCCACCGAGCCGCTGTCCAGGTGGTCGCGTCCGATCACCACCGGCGCCTTGAGCTCGCCGCTGGCGACCATCTCGTTGAACTTCAGCCCCGCGAGGTGACGGTCGCCGAGGCCGATCCAGCAGATCCGGGCCGGCAGGCCCTGGAAAGCGATCCGCTCCCGCGCCATGTCCAGCCAGCGGTGCAGATGGACGTTGTCCGGGAACAGCTCTTTCATCGCCTGGTCGGTCTTGTAGATGTCCTCCGGATCACCGGACAGCGCCGCCCAGCGGAACGGTCCGACGCCCCGACAGAACAGCGGCCGGATATAGGCCGGCACGAAGCCCGGGAACTCGAAGGCGCCCTCAAGCCCCTCATCCAGCGCCACCTGGCGGATGTTGTTGCCGTAGTCGAGGGTCGGCACGCCCATGCGGTGGAAGTCGAGCATGGCCTGCACATGCGGCACGATCGACGCCCGCGCGGCACGGTCGACCGAGGCCGGATCGGCGAGACGAGCGGTCTCCCACTGCTCCACCGTCCAGCCCTTGGGCAGGTAGCCGTTGAAGGTGTCGTGGGCGCTGGTCTGGTCGGTGACCACATCCGGCCGCACGCCGCGACGGACCAGCTCGGGGAACACATCGGCGGCGTTGCCGAGCAGGCCGACGGAGATCGCCCTGCCCTCCTTGGTCGCCTTCTCGATCCGCGCCAGGGCGTCGTCGAGGTCCTCGGTGGCCTCGTCGAGGTAGCGGGTCTCCAGCCGCCGCTCGATGCAGCGGCGCTGGCATTCGACGGCCAGCATCGAGGCGCCGGCCATGGTCGCGGCCAGCGGCTGGGCGCCGCCCATGCCGCCCAGGCCCCCGGTCAGGATCCACTTGCCGGTCAGGTCGCCGCCGAAGTGCTGGCGGCCGACCTCGACAAAGGTCTCGTAGGTCCCCTGCACGATCCCCTGGCTGCCGATGTAGATCCAGCTGCCGGCGGTCATCTGGCCGTACATGGCCAGACCCTTCTTATCGAGCTCGTGGAAATGCTCCCACGTCGCCCATTTGGGCACCAGGTTGGAGTTGGCGATCAGCACCCGCGGCGCATCGGCATGGGTGCGGAACACCCCAACCGGCTTGCCCGACTGGACCAGCAGGGTCTCGTCGTCCTCGAGCCGGTTCAGGGTCGCGACGATGCGGTCGAAAGCGGGCCAGTCCCGTGCCGCCTTGCCGATGCCGCCGTAGACGACCAGGTCCTCGGGCCGCTCGGCGACGTCGGGGTCGAGATTATTCATCAGCATACGGACTGCCGCTTCCGTCTGCCAGGACTTGGCGGTGCGCTCGGGACCTCGGGCGGCCCGCACGATGCGGCTGTTGGAGGTGCTCACGGGATGTCTCCGAAGCGGCCGGCCAGCTGGAAGGCGTGGCCGGGGTGGATCAGGCGGGCGGCGGAGGCGACGCGCCCCCGGCTCCAGGTTCTGCGGGCGACGGTCAGGACCGGCGCGCTCTCGGCGAGGCGCAGCAGGCCCGCCGTGCGGACGTCGGCGGCCTCGGCCCGGACGATCTGCTCGCCGGCCTCGATCGGCGCGGCGGCGAGCAGGTGGGCGGCGGGGGTGCCGAGGGTGAAGTCCTGGGTCAGGTAGTCGGGGAAGATCTCGGGCGAGACCCAGCGGCGCTCCAGCTGGATCGGCGTCTCGCCCTCCCAGTGGATGACCTCGGAGCGGAACAGCGCCGCGCCCGGATCGACCGCAAACCAGCGGGCCAGGTCGGCGTCGGCGGTCGCGGGCTCCAGCGCCACGACCTCGGCGCGCCAGACGTGACCGCGGGCGGCGACCTCGGCGGCGATATCGCGGATTTCCAGCGGATGGCTCTCGGCCAGGGGCTCGCCGGCGACGAAGGCGCCGACCCCGGCGCGGCGGACCAGCAGGCCCTCCCGGGTCAGATCGTCGAGCGCCCGGCGCACGGTCATCCGCGCCACGCCGAGCTCGCGGACCAGTTCATGCTCGGAGGCGATGCGGTCGCCGGCGCGCCAGCGGCCGGTGCGGATCTCGCCCAGCACATGGCGCTTCACCTGCTGCCAGACGGCGCGAGGGGCGGTGCTCATGCGTTCAACTCGGCGATGGCGCGGCGATAGCGGGCGGCGATGGCGTCGCGGGCGACATGGCGGCCATTCTCGACAATGCGCTTGCCGCCGGACCAGACCTGATCGATGGCCCCGGACCCGCTGAAGATGAAGCTGTCGAGGATCAGGTCGCCCTCGCGGCCGGTCAGGGTCGGATAGTCCGTATCCAGCACCACCAGATCGCAGCTCATACCGACGGCGATCTCGCCGGTGCGACGCCCTGTTGGATTGGTCCCGGCCTTGGCGGCCGACAGCCACAGGCCGGCGCCGACGTTCTCGCTGACCCCGCCGCCCATCGTACGTTTGCGGGCCTGCAGCCGGCGGCCGTACTCGAACCAGCGTAGTTCCTCTGCGGCGTTGGTGGTCACATGGCTGTCGGACCCGATACCGAACGTCCCGCCCGCCCCCAGGAAGGCGTCGGCGTTGAAGAAACCGTCGCCGAGGTTGCCCTCCGTCGACGGACAGAGGGCCGCCGTGGCGCCCGCGCGGGCCAGGCCGGAGGCTTCGGCGTCGGTCATATGGGTGGCGTGGACCAGGGTCCAGCGGCTCGACATCGGGGCGTTGGCCAGCAGCCATTCCACCGGCCGCGCGCCCGACCAGGCCAGGCAGTCGTCGACCTCGCCGGTCTGTTCGGCGGCGTGGATGTGGATCGGCAGGGCCGGGTCGACGGCGGCCAGCACGTCGCGGATCTGCTCTGGCGTCACCGCCCGCAGGCTGTGGAAGGCGAAGGCCTCGGCCTGGCTCAGTTCCAGCAGGCGCAGGAAGTCGTCGGTGCTCTTGATGAAGCGGCGCTGGCCGTGCTTCGGGGCCAACCCGCCAAAGCCGCTGTGACTGTAGAGGACCGGGCACAGCGTCAGGCCAAAGCCTGCCGTCGCCGCCGCCCGTCGGTGGGCATGGGCGGTCTCGGCGGGGTCGGCGTAGGCGCGGCCGCCGGGGTCATTGTGCAGATAGTGGAACTCGACGATGCCGCCGTAGCCGCCCTCGGCCAGCTCGGCGTAGAGCATGGCGGCGATGGCCTCGATCTGCTCTGGCGTCAGTCGGTCGAGGAAGCGGTACATGGCCTCGCGCCAAGCCCAGAAGTCCTCGACGCCCGCCCTGGCCCGTTCGGCCAGCCCGGCCATGGCGCGCTGGAAGGCGTGGCTGTGCAGGTTGGTCATGGCTGGGACGGCCGCGCCCCTCACCCGCTCCGCGCCGGCCGGATCGGCGCCGGCCTGGATCGCCGTTATCACGCCGCCCTCGACGGTCAGCGCCACGTCGCGCGCCCAGCCTTCGGGCAGTCGCGCCTGGTCGAGATGAAGGGTCTTGGCCACTTGTCTAAGCCTGTCTAGGTTTGCTCACCCTATCCACGAACGACGCACACTGGCAAGACTGGCGCATGCAGCGGATCGACCTCCTCCTCACCGACTGCCGCGTGGCGACCATGGCGCCGGGCGAGACGCCCTATGGCGCAATCGAGGACGCCGCCATCGCCGTCCAGGACGGCCGCATCCTCTGGGTTGGCCCACGCGCCGAAAGCCCCGAGTTCAGCCCGATCAACACCGCCCGCCTCGACGGCCGCTGGGTGACGCCGGGCCTGATCGACTGCCACACCCACCTGGTCTTCGGCGGCGACCGCATCGGCGAGTTCGAGGCGCGGCTGGGCGGCGCGACCTACGAGGAGATCGCGCTGGCGGGCGGCGGCATCCGCTCCAGCGTGGCGGCGACCCGGACGGCGTCGGACAGCGAACTGATCAAGCGCGCCCGACGACGGCTGGCGAACTTCATCGCCGAGGGCGTGACCACGATCGAGATCAAGTCCGGCTATGGCCTCGACCTCGAGACCGAGCTGAAAATGCTGCGCGCCGCCCGCTACCTCGACGGCGACGTGCGGGTGGTGACCAGCTTCCTCGGCCTCCATGCGGTCCCCAAGAACCAGGACCGCGACGCCTATGTCAGCATGATCATCGACGACGCCCTGCCCGCGGCCAAGGCGGCCGGGCTGGTGGACATCGTCGACGCCTATCTCGAAGCCATCGCCTTCACTCCGGCCGAAGTCTCACGGCTGTTCGACAAGGCCAAGACGCTGGGCCTGCCGGTACGCCTGCACGCCGACCAACTGGCCGACGGCGGCGGCGCGGCGCTGGCCGCGAAGCACGGCGCGCTGTCGGCTGACCATCTCGAATACACGTCGCAACACGGCGTCGAAGCGATGGCGAAGGCAGGAACCGTCGCCGTGCTGCTGCCCGGCGCCTATGTGGCGCTGAAGGAGGCGCAGACGCCGCCGGTCGCCGCCCTGCGCGCGGCGGGCGTTGCCATGGCCGTTGCCAGCGACTGCAACCCCGGCACCTCGCCGATGCTGTCGCTGCGGGCGGCGATGAACCTGGCCTGCAGCCAGTTCCGCCTGACCCCCGAAGAGGCGCTCACCGGCGTCACTCGTCACGCCGCCAAGGCGTTGCGGCTCAGCGGCGAGACCGGGACGCTGGAAGCCGGCAAGGCCGCCGACCTCGCCGTCTGGGACATCGAACGTCCCGCCGAGCTCAGCTACTGGCTGGGCGGCGGCCTGCTCCACAAGAGCTGGCGGGAAGGCCGACCGATCGTGTCGCGATGAGGCGCGTCTGCCATCACTCGCTGTTGAAGTTGTAGTGCACGACGGTCTGGACCTTGTGCGTCACCCCCGGATCGTCCGGCGAGCTGATCGGCTTGCTCGGCGGGCTCCATGAGCCGCTGAAGGTCTTGGAGCCAGGCGGGATGACGAGGTCGAGCATGATGCTGTCGCCCTCCAGACCCTCGAACGTCTTGAACGGCGCGCGCGCAACCTTCCGGAAGTCGCTGTAGGTGGTCTTGGTCATGATGTTGCGCGGGCTCGGCTGCAGGAACAGCTGAACCTTGCCGGTTTTGACGTCGACGGTCGCACCGGCCGTGCAGCCGCCGCTGGTTCCGACGTGCAGGGCTTCCGCTTCATGCTCAGCCGAGATGGTGATCGTATAGACCTGGGCCGTCAGACTCTGGTCGAAGCCCTCGCCGAAGCCGTGGACCTTGGTGCGGCCGATGCAGGTCATCGCTTCCCAGGCCCGCAAATCGCCCTGAGGGGTCTCGTCATACCGGTCCTTTCCACGGCTGGGACCGACGTAATCGCCCATGAAGGGCGGCGGCTTGCTCGTTCCGCCACCGCAGCCTTCGGCTTCCCGCGACGCGGGAGGAGTCGCGCTGCACTTCTTGAACTTGGCCTCGCCGGCCCTGGTCGCCGCCGCCGTGCAGGTCCCCATCGCGACCGGATCGGTCTCCTTCTCGCAGGCTTTCCAGCCCTCGGCGATGTACTCGATCTCCTTGGTGGGCGGCAGCTGTTCCATCTCCGCCAGACCACCGGTCGTGTAGATCCCGCCGCCGTAGACGTATTTCAGACGGACCTTGCCGTCGAAACGGATCTTCTTGCGCCATTTCACATAGTTGCGGCCCGGAAACTGGGTGAAATGCTCGACATCGGAATCGACCGAGAAGGTGATCTCGGCGAAGTCGCGCTTGTTGGGATCGATCCGGTATTCCTTGGATTCGATCCCCTTCATGTGGTCCCCGACCGGGGGCGCATCAGTATCCTTGGGCGGCTGGGTCGTCTGGGGGATCTGGGTGACGATGGCCGGCGGCTGGGCAAGCGCGACGCCATCCAGGCAGACCAGTATCGCCACCGCGCAGACCAGGACCGAAGAGCGGATCTGTGATCTGAAGACGCTCACGGCGCCGCCGGAGAGGGCGGCGCGGATCGCCGAAAGGATGCTCATCGATTGAACCCGTCGTTCAGGAAAATGAACGTCCGGACTAGGTCGCAAGGTTGAGGCAGGGGAGGCCCAAGCCACCAGTACAGCTCACGCCGCGATCAAAACGGCTGCTGTGGGCGAACCCGAGCGCCCCCTAGTTCATCAGCGTCTGGCTGATCCGGAACCCGGCCGGCAGGATCAGGACCCCCATCAGGCAGGGGAAGATGAACAGGATCAGCGGAATCATCAGCTTGGCCGGCAGGGCCATCGCCTTCTCCTCCGCCCGCAGCATCCGTTTGGTGCGCATGTCGTCGGAGAAGACGGCCAGGGTCTCGCCCAGGCTGGTGCCCATCTCCTCGGCCTGACGCAGCATGGTCGCCAGCGAGCGGGCCTCGTCGAGGCCGAGACGCTCTGCGAACGAGGTCCAGGCGTCCTTGCGGGCGCGGCCGGCGCGCAGCTCCAGGGTCAGGAAGCGCATGTGTTCGGCCAGGTGCGGGTAGCGGCGGACGAGCTCGTCGGTGACCCGGCTGACGGCGGCGTCCAACGACAACCCCGCCTCCACCGACGCGACCAGCAGGTCGAGGAGGTCCGGGAAGCCCTCCATATACTCGAGCTCGAGCTTGCGGCGGCGGGTCTTGACCACCTGGTCGGGGCCCATGATCGCGGCGACGGCGAAGGCGGCGGCCAGGCAAATGGCAGCCATGCCGCCGCCACCGCTGATCGCCCAGGGCACGGTGAACAGGGTGGCGACGATGGCCGCGACCATCGCCACGGCCTTGGCTCCCAGGTACACGGCCACCGCCTCGCGGCTGAACCAGCCGGCCTGGACCAGCCTGGAGCGGATGTTGGATATCTGGGCCGGGTCCTGGATGGCCATGCGATCGCCGAGCCGCTTGACCCCGCTGAGCACGCCGGTGACCGCGGCGCTCTGGCCGCCGCCCACCGCCACGGTCTGGCCGGCCAACCGCGCCCGACGGCGGACGCCGGTCCGGGCCTCGCGCAGAGACAGCAGCAGGGCGCCGCCGACGCCGACGGTGATCAGGGCGCCGGCGGCCCAGGTCAGCAAGGTCTGAAGCTGTGTCGCGTCCATAGGGTCAGATCCGCATGTCGATCATGCGCCGCATGACCATGTTTCCGATGAACATCCAGGCCCCGAAGCCGGCCAGACCCATCTGCACCGCCTGCTCGTGGATGACGTCGCCGTAGAAGTGGGGGGCCGAGAAGGTGAGGATGCCCAGCACCCCGAAGGGCGCGGAGGTCAGGATCATGGCCGAGGCCCTGCCCTCGCTGGAGGCGGCCTTGATCTTCATCCGCATCTTGCTCCGCTCACGGACGGCCTTGGCGTTCATCTTCAGAAGGCCGGTCAGGTTGCCGCCGGACTTCTCCTGAAGACGGATGGTTGCCGCGAACAGATCGACGTCGGGGTGCCGGCAGCGGTCGGCGATCCGGCCCACGGCCTGTTCGAGGGTGGCGCCATAGGCGATCTCGTCCCCGGCCATGCCGAACTCGCTGCCCAGCGGATCGGGCATCTCGCGGCCGACGAGGGCGACGGCGGTCGGCACCGGGTGGCCGGCCTCGAGGCTGCGGACAATGATCTCCAGCGCGTTCGGCAGCTGGTCACCGATGGCCTTGGCGCGCTTGCCGGCCTTGAACTTCAGCACCATCAGCGGCAGGCCGAGCGAGACCACCGGCGCGGCGGCGAGACCGAACAGCGGATTGCGGGTCCACAGGAAGACCATCAGGTAGCCGACCAGCGCCAGGCCGGCGACATAGAGGAACCAGCGCCGAGGCTGGTAGCTGACGCCCGACCGCACCACGAGGTCGGAGAACCAGCGGACCATGATCCGGCTGTTGCCTTGCTCGTCGAGGCCGCGCTGCTTGCGCAACTCCAGGACCAGGTCGGCCAGAGAACCAGCGCCCTCGGCCACGGCCAGGCGGCGGTTGACCTTGCGCTTCATCCCGGCGTTGCGCGCCAGGCCCAGGATCGCCTGGCCGGCCGTGAACACGGCGGCGAAGATCAGGATCAGGAAGACGATGCGCGGGTCGGCGTTCTCCATCAGAGCGCTCTCTGCGGATCGAAGTTGGCGGTGTCGTAGTGCATGCCCTGGCGGACCATCTCGTCCAGGCACTTGGGCCGCAGGCCGGTGGCGCGGAACTCGCCGACGACCGTACCGTCCGCTTCAGTCCGGATGCGGTGGAAGGCGAAGATTTCCTGCATCTGGACGACGTTGCCCTCCATGCCGGTGATCTCGGTGACGCTCATCACCTTCCGCTTGCCGTCCGACAGACGCATCACCTGCACGACCATGCCGACGGCCGAGGCGATCTGGCCGCGCACGGCCTCGTTGCTCAGCTTCATGCCGCCCATGGCGACCATCTGTTCGAGGCGGGTGACGGCCTCGCGCGGATTGTTGGCGTGGATGGTGGCCATCGACCCCTCGTGGCCGGTGTTCATGGCCTGGAGCATGTCGAAGGCTTCCTCACCCCGGACTTCGCCGAGAATGACGCGGTCGGGCCGCATCCGCAGGGCGTTCTTGACCAGCTCGCGCTGGCGGATCTCACCCTTGCCCTCAATGTTGGGCGGCCGGGTTTCCATGCGCACGACGTGCGGCTGCTGCAGCTGCAGCTCGGCGGCGTCCTCGATGGTGATCAGCCGCTCGCCGTGGCTGATGGCGGCGGACAGGGCGTTGAGCAGGGTGGTCTTGCCCGAACCGGTGCCGCCGCTGATCACGGTGGAGACGCGGCTGCGGATGGCGCCATGCAGGAACTCCGACACGCAGGCCGGCATCGCCCCGACGTTGACCAGCCGCTCCAGGCTGAGCGGCTTCTTGGAGAACTTGCGGATCGAGACGCAGGCGCCGTCGATGGTGATCGGATGGATGGCGGCGTTGACCCGGCTGCCGTCGGCGAGGCGGGCGTCGACCATCGGCGAGCTCTCGTCGATGCGGCGGCCGACGGCGGCGACGATACGGTTGACGATACGCAGCAGGTGGTCGTTGTCGCGGAAGCGGACCGGGGTCAGTTCCAGCTCGCCACGCCGCTCGACGTACACCTGGAACGGGCCGTTGATCAGGATGTCGTTGATCGACTCGTCCTTGAGCAGCGGCTCGATGGGGCCGAGGCCGACCATCTCGTCGAACACCTCGGCGCCGAGCTGGTCCATCTCGGACGTGCTCAGTCCCAGGCGGCCGTCGCGCGCGAAGTCGCCGACCAGCTTGCGCACCTGACGCCGCATCTCGCCCTCGTCGAGTTCGCCGAGCTTGGAGAGGTCGATCTCCTCGATCAGCTTGGCGTGCAGCCGCAGCCGCATGTCGAGCAGGTCGTCGCTGACCGACGGCGGCGGTGGCGGCGGGGCCTCGGCGACCACGACCGGAGCGGCGGGCTCCGGCGTCTCGACAAGCGCGGGCTGGGCGGCGCGACGAAGGGAGAAACGGCTCATCAGGCGGCCTTGCCGGTTGCGCGCTGGGCGGGCTGGGCCATTAGCCGGTCAACCAGGTCGCCGACGTCCTTGACGATCCGCGACTTGGGCCGGTGCTGACTGATCGGTCCGCCGAGATTGGCGGATGCGGCGGCGGCCTCCCAGTCGGAGGTGATGCCGCCGGCGGCCTTGCGCTGCAGCGCCTTCTCGGCTTCGCCCATCGACGGGGCCGGCCCGAAGACCCGCTTGGCCAAACGGTTGAGCACCACCCGCGGAGGCGGGCCGTCGGGCAGCTCGGCCTCGACCTCGGCGGCCAGGGAGCGGGCCGCCAGCAGGGCCGGAACGGTCAGCTCGGAGACGACCAGGAACTCGTCGGAGCCGGCCAACACGTCCAGGGTCCAGGGCCGGCGGTGGCGCGGGGCGTCGACGACCACCGCGTCATAGACCTGGCAGGCGACCTCGAGGATGCGCAGCACCGCGTCGGTGGAGGTGGTGTCGAAGGCATGCGGATCGCGGGCCGCCGACAGCAGGTCGATGCCGCCGGGCGCGCCGGAGACGAAGCTGTCCAGCACCGAAGGGTCGATCCGCTCGGGCGCCTGGGAGGCGCGGGCCAGCATCAGGCTGGAGGGCGCGCCGAGATAGGCGGCGGCGGCGCCGTCGGCCAGGTTCAGGTCGATCAGGCAAACCCGGCGCGGACCGGGCAGCCGCACCGCCAGGGCGCAGGCGACCTCGATGGCCAGGGTGGTGGCGCCGGCCCCGCCGACCGCACCCATCACCGTCCAGCAGCGCGAGGGCTGGTTCGGAATCGGGGTGGCGACATGCGGCGCGATCAGGGGCGCGGCGGCAAGGGCGAGGTCGGCCGGCGAGAACGGCGCCTCGAGCACGTCCGAGCGCGGCAGGCGCATCAGGTTGCGGACCAGGCCGACCGGCAGGTGCGCCCCGACCAGCAGAGTGGCCGGCGGCGGCGCGGCCCGGCCGAGCGCGGCGATGGCGGCCGACAGGCTCTCCGGCGTCTCGGCGGCGGCGTCGATGACGACCAGGTCCGGCGCCTCGCCGAACGCCCAGCGGCTCTGCAGGCGGTCGGCGGCGCCGGTCTCGATGACGGCGTCACGGAAGGCCTGGCCGGCCAGTTCGGCGAGACCCTCGCCAACGATCAGGATACGGCGTCCGGCGAAACTCATAAGCGTGCCTTCAGGGAGCGGGTTGATCGGGGGCGTAGGAATCGACCGGCGCCGGCTTGATCGCGCGGTCCAGCGCCATGCCCTGGAAGATCAGGTCGATGGCGGTCGGCTCGCGGGCGACGGCGAACGGGTCGGGCGCCAGGCGGCGGCTCTGGGCGGCGGTGGTCAGGCGCGGCGTGACCAGGATGACCAGCTCGGTCTCCTGCTTACGCCAGCGAGCCGAACGGAACAGCGAGCCGAGGATCGGGATGTCGCCCGCCCACGGCACCTGGCGCAGCGCGGTGCTGTAGTCCTGCTGGAACAGGCCGGCGATGGCGAAGCTCTCGCCGTCCTTCAGCTCCACCGTGGTGGCGGCGCGGCGTACGGTCAGGCTGGGGACGTCGACGCCTGACAGGCGCAGGTTGGCCCGGTTGTCGAGCTGGCTGACCTCCGGCGCGACCTTCAGGCGGATCAGGCCGCCATCCTGAACGGTCGGCGTGAACTTCAGGGTTACGCCGAAGGGCTTGTAAGCGATGGTAATGTCGCCGTCGCCGCTGGGGATCGGATAGGGGAACTCGCCGCCGGCCAGGAAGGTCGCTTCCTCGCCGGAGATGGCGGCCAGGTTCGGACGCGCCAGGGTGCGGATGACGCCCTTTTCCTCGAGCGCCCGGAGCACCGCCTCGATGGTGACGGGGCCGACGTTGGTGCTGATGCCGAGCGTGCCCTGGGGCGGACTGATGCCGATCAGACCCTGACCCGAGCCGAACACGATGCCGGAGTTGTTCTGGATCGCCAGATCGACGCCGAAGTCCTTCAGGCTGGTGCGGTTGGCCTCGATGATGCGGACCTCGAGCATCACCTGCTGGGCCGCCTCGACGGTCAGTTCGGAGCTGACGCCCTGCGGCGCGTAGCGCTCGGCGATGGCCTTGGCGCGGCTGGCGATCGAGGAGGTGCTGACCTGTCCCGACAGCATGATGCCGCCGGCCAGGGCCGAGACCCGGATCGGCTCGCCCGGCAGGGCCGAGGCGAGGTCGGTCTGCAGCGAGGCCAGATCCTGCGCCACCCGCACGTCGATGACCTCGATCAGGCGATGGTCGCGGTCGTAGATCAGGATGTTGGTGGTGCCGAGGGTCTTGCCGCGCACATAGACGCTGCGGTCGGTGTTGGCGACGATCTCGGCGATGTCGGGCTGGGCGACGACGATCTCGCCGGCCCCGGCCATCAATCGGAAGGCCGAGGACTTATCCTTCGGCACAGTGATGACGCGGCTGGGCGCCATCTCGCCGATCAGGCTCTGGGAGACGAAGCCCTGGGCCGAGACTTGGGCGGGGGCGATGGCGCAGGCGAAGGCGGCCGCGCAGAGCAGGGCGATACGGCGCATGGTCAGCTCCCGACCCGTTCAGACGGTACGTTGACGACCGCGCTCTTGCCGCCCTGGGTGACGACCAGACCCGAGCGGGCCGGCGCGCGGGCAGGTCCGGCGTCGGCGGTCCGGCGCGGCGCGCGATAGGCGGGCGGGCGGGCGCCCACCCAGGCGTCGTTGAGGCTCATCTGCTTGGCCTCGGTCACCTCGCTGGCGCCTGTGCGGCGCAGGGCCAGGGACAGCGTCCCGGCCTCCTGGGCCACGGCCAGCTTGCCGGCGTCCATGACGTTGACCTCCAGGGTCGCGGTCTTGGGCGGGAATTTCTCGGTCGAGGCCGGGTCGGCGATCATGTCCATACCGAGGACGTGGACGTTCTGGATGACCAGCGACGAGACGTAGAGCTTCTGACGCGGCGCGCCCTCGACCGAGGCGCCCGAGCCCGGCATCTCCTGGGTCAGCAGCACGTCGACCCGGTCGCCGGGCAGCACATGTCCGCCGCCGCCGGCGACGTCGTTGACCTTGATGGTGTAGGCCCGCATGCCCTGGGCGATGACGGCGGCGACGGAGGGCTTGGCCCCGGCCCCGCTGATCTTCGACGGCAGGATCGGCTCGCGGGCGGACAGCGCCGCCAGCGTCACCGGCGCGCCGCCGTCCAGCTTTACGACCTGGTCGATGCTCGAATAGGCGCCTTCGGGCGCGGCCTCGGCCGGCAGGTGGATGAGGGTGAGATCCTTGGCTTCGAGCTTCTGGCCGAACGGCACGCCGATACGGGCGGCGACGATCGGCATGAGCTTCACCGACGGCGCGGCGGCGGCCGCCTGCGTCGGCCCGGCCTGGGTGCTGGGCAGCCAGACCTTGGCGACGAACAACGCTCCGACGCCCAGGACGGCGGACGCGCCCAGGCTGGCGATGGTGGCGACTCGCATGGAAGCGGACCCCGATACAGGAACGCCGGTTCTCGACGTTCTTCCCCGACTTTCGTCAGGAGACCCTGCGGTCTCGCTCTTGAGATATGTTCAACGAACACCGTCAACGGCCGTAAACCGTATGTGATTTCAAGGGATTAGACTTAACGGCCGTAAACCCTGTCAGGCTCTGGCGTGGGCGATCTCGCCGGCGACCCAGGTCTTGGCCACCGCGCGATCGTCGCCAAGGACCATAAGGGCTGACAGCATATCAGCGAGGCCGGTGACGCCCCTGAGCCTGCGTGCGAGCAGCGGCGTCGCCGCCAGGTCCAGGGCGACGAAGTCGGCTTCGCGGCCCGGCTGGAAGCTGCCGATGCGTTGATGCAGGCCCAGCGCCCGGGCGCCGCCCAATGTCGCCAGATAGAGCGCCCGCACCGGATCCAGCGCCCCGTCGCGCAGCCGGGCGACCTGGCAAGCCACGCCGGCGGTGCTCAGGATCGAGAAGCTGGTCCCCGCCCCGATGTCGGTTCCGAGCGCCGTCCTCACACCGTGGGCGTCGGCGCGCGCGAGATCGAGCAGGCCGCTGCCGAGGAACAGGTTCGAGGTCGGGCAGTGGGCGATCGCCGCCCCTGCTTCCGCCATCCGGTGCAGGGCGCGGTCGGACATGTGGATACAGTGGGCGAATACCGACCGGTCTCCGACCAGCCCGAAGCGGTCGTAGACGTCCAGATAGTCCCGCGCCTCCGGGAAGGCCCGGGCGACCTGCCGCACCTCGGCGGGGTTCTCGGCCAGGTGGGTCTGCAGCCAGACGTGATCGTGGCGGGCGAGGATGACGCCGGCGTCGGCCAGTTGCTCCGGGCTGGACGACAGGGCGTAGCGCGGCGTGACCGCGTAGCCGAGTCGCCCGCGCCGGCTCCAGTCCCGGATCAGGGCCTCGGTCTCATCGCGACCGGCGTCGACGGTTTCGTTCAGGCCTTTGGGCCCGAAATCCATCAGCGACTTGCCGGCGATCAGCCGCATGTTGCGGGCGAGCGCCGCCTCGAACAGCGCCTCGGTCGCGCAGACGTGGACGCTGCCGAAGACCATCGCCGTGGTCGTGCCGTTGCGCAGCAGTTCGTCGAGGAAATGCTCTGCCACCGTCCGGCAGTGGATCGGGTCGGCGAAGGCGCGCTCGGTCGGGAAGGTGCTCTGCTCCAGCCAGTCGAGAAGCTGGCCGCCGCCGGCGCCGATCATGTCGGTCTGGGGGAAGTGGATGTGGGCGTCGACGAAGCCCGGCGTCAGCAGATGGCCGGGCAGGTGCTCGACCGTCGCCTCCGCCGGTAGCGTCGACGACAGCGCCGCCCAGTCGCCGGCCGCCGCGACATGGCCGTCCTCGACCAGCAGCAGGCCATCGGGATGATGGACACAGGCCTCGGGACCGGCATCGCGGGGATCGGCGGTGAAATGGACCAGTTGGGCGCGATAGGCGCGAAGCTTCGACATCCCGCCAGCCTGACCGCGCATCGGCCCGGCTGGCAAGACGGCTACTTGGGGTCGCGGCCTTCGGCGCGGTCGCGCAGGCCGAAGCCGCCCTCGCCGTGACCGCCGAGGCTGGCCCAGCGGCCTTCCTCGGCCTTGTGGATGTACTGTTCGGCCACCAGCCACGCCTTCACCGGCCGCAGCGTGCCCAGGCAGCCGATGATCAAGGCCGGGAAGACGGTGACGAAATGCACCCAGATCGGCGGCTGCACCACCACCGCCACCCAGGCGAAGACAGCGATGACGATGATGCCGATGCCGGTCATCACGAAAAAGGCCGGGCCGTCCGCCGGTTCGGCGAAGCTGTAGTCGAGGCCGCAGCGGTCACAGCCATCGGCCAGGGTCAGGAAACCCTGGAACAGCTTGCCTTCGCCGCAGCGTGGACAGCGGCAGCGCAGGCCCGTCGAGAGGCTGGAGGGGCCGTCGTGAATGTGGTCGTGGGAGCTCATGGGCCTTGCCTACAATCCCGCAGATGATGCATACATTGCACGTGCAATGTATGCATTCAGACGCACGGGAGCAAGCTTGGACATCGATCACCCGTCGGCGCGCTGGTTGAAACGCGTCGCCGCCGCCGAGGGTCCGATATACCGGCGGCTGGTTTCGGCGCTGGCTGCGGCGATCCGCGAGGGCGAGCTTCAGGCCGGTGACCAACTGCCGCCACAGCGGACCGTCGCGGCCCTGCTCGACATCGACTTCACCACCGTCACCCGCGCCTATGCCGCCGCCCGCGAGCGCGGGCTGGTCGAGGGCGCGGTCGGGCGCGGCACCTTCGTGCGCGGCGGCCCGGCGGAAGACGAGGTCGGGCTGGTCGACCTGTCGATGAACCTGCCGCCGCCGCCGCGCGGCCTGTCGCTGGCGTCGCTGCTGCGCGAGACCACCCGCGCGATCCTGGAGCGTACCGATGTCGCCGCCCTGATGGCCTACCACCCCGGGGCCGGATCGCTGGGGCAGAGGACCGCGGGCGCCGCTTGGCTGGCGCCGGTGTTGGGCGAGGTGGCGCCGGAGCGGGTGCTGGTCTGCGGCGGGGCGCAGACGGCGTTGGCTGGACTGATCTCGACCTTGCTGAAGCCGGGCGACATGCTGGTGGTCGAGCCGCTGACCTATCCCGGCCTGCGCGCGCTCGCCGGGCAGTTCGGGATCCGGCTGGAGCCCTGTCCGGTCGATGACGACGGTCCGCTGCCCGAAGCTTTTGAGCGGCTCTGCGCGGCGGGAGCGAAGGCGATCTATCTGGTCCCGACCCTGCAGAACCCGACCACCACGACCACGAGCGCGGAACGCCGCCACGAGATCGCGCGCATCGCCGGGGCGGCCGACATCTGGATCCTGGAGGACGACCCCTACAGCCTGCTGCTGGATGCCCCGCCCCCGGCGATCGCGACCCTGTCGCCCGAGCGAACCTTCCATGTGGCGACGGTGTCGAAGGTGCTGTCGCCGGGTCTGCGCACCGCCTTCGTGGTCGCCCCCGACGTGATGCTGGCCGAACGACTCGGCGAGACCTTGCGGACCCTGTCGCAGATGCCTCCGCCGCTGATGACGGCGATCACGGCAAGCTGGATTCGAGAAGGTGTGGCGGCCGCCGTTCTGGGCGGTGTCAAACAGGAGGCGCGCGCCCGTCGCGCTCTGGCCGCAACGATTCTGCCCGCGGCCGTCGGCGGGGCGGAGAGCCTGCATGTCTGGCTTGATCTGCCTGCGGATCGGGACGGCGCAAGCTTTCGCGACCTCGGCCGCCGTCGCGGATTGTCGCTGGTTACGGCGGAGGCCTTCGCGGTGGGCGGGGCCGGCCGCAACGGCGTGCGTATCTCGCTGGGCGGACCCGCCAAGACCGCGACCCTGGAGACCGCGTTGCGCGGCGTCGCGCAGATGCTCTGAGCACAACGAAAAGCGGCGGCGATCCAAAGACCGCCGCCGCTCAACTCAGTGCCTAGGAGACGAGAAGCTTAGTGCTTCTGGTCGGCTTCCTTCTTGACGGCGTCGGCTTGCGCATCCGCGGTTTCGCGGGTCGCGTCGGCCTGGGCGTCGATGGCGCCGGCCTTGGCTTCGGCAGCCGGAGTGTCGGCGGCCGCAACGGCGTCAGCCTGGTTTTCCATGGCGTCGGCCTTCACGTCGGCGTTGGTTTCGATCGCGTCGGCCTTGGCGTCGGCGGTCTTCTCGGCCGGGCTGCCGCAGGCGGCGAGGCTCAGGGCGGCGATGGAAGCGGCGACGGTGATGAGAATACGCATTGGGCAGTCCCTCCTATTTGTTATCGGAGAGGTAAGCGCACGACTGCGTGATTGGTTCAGTCGAATTTCGTGATCGCCGTCGAACGGCGCGAGCGGCCGGCCAAGGCCGACCGCCACCGAACAATCTCAAACAAGGCAGGAGAGGAGATGGCGCACCCGACACGATTCGAACGTGTGACCTTTGCCTTCGGAGGGCAACGCTCTATCCAGCTGAGCTACGGGTGCGGATCGCTGGCGGAGGCGGGTCTTTAGCCGAAGTCTTCGGCTGATGCTAGCCCGCCGCCGCCGGACGAGGCGGCCGTGCTCACGGCTAGTCCTTTGTCGGGCTGAGCGCCCCCGGCGCATCATAGGTCAACGACAGGAACACGTCCTCGAGGTCGGGGTCCTCGGTGGCGATGTCCTTGATGTTCAGGCCGCTGGCCCGCACCGCCGCCAGCACCTGTTCGACGCTCGACTGGCCGGTCTTGTAGGTCACGGAGAACGAGCCGCCGCTGCGCAGCCTGGTCTCGAACCCGGTCAGGTCCGGGGCGACGCCCAGGGGTTCGTTCGGCGTCACCACGACATTGCGGGTGTCGAGCCGCTTGAGCAGCACCTCGGTCGGCTCGCAGGCCACGACTTCGCCGCGGTTGACGATGGCGATCTGGTCGCAGAGTTCCTGCGCCTCTTCGAGGTAGTGGGTGGTCAGGACGATGGTCACGCCCATCTTGTTGAGACTGACGACGTAGTTCCACAGCTGCCGGCGCAGCTCGACATCGACCCCGGCGGTCGGCTCGTCGAGGATCAGCACCGGCGGCTGGTGGACCATGGCCTTGGCGACCATCAGCCGGCGCTTCATGCCGCCCGACAGCATCCGCACATAGGCGCCGGCCTTGTCGCTGAGACCCAGGGCCGCCAGCAGCTCGTCGGTGCGACGCTCGGCCTTGGGCACGCCGTACATGCCGGCCTGAACCTCCAGCGACTCGCGCGGGGTGAAGAAGACGTCGGCGGCCAGCTCCTGCGGCACCACCCCGATGGCGGCGCGGGCGTCGCGCGAGCGCTCGTCGATGTCGCGGCCCCAGATCCGCACCGTACCAGAGGTCTTGCGGGTCAGGCCGGCGAGGATGTTGATGAAGGTCGACTTGCCCGCTCCGTTCGGCCCCAGCAGGCCGAAGATCGAGCCCCGCGGGATCTTCAGATCGATGCCGTTGAGGGCCAGCTTCGGCGGCGTTGTCTTGGTGCCGGCGTAGGTCTTGAAGAGACCTTCGGCCTCGATCGCGTAGTCGGGGAGATCCATGGGGACTCGAGCGTTCAATTGACGCCAAAGCGGCGCCTCGCATAGGTATGCCTCGCGCGCCGTCCAGCCAAGGCCGGCGCCGCGCTTTGCACGGAAGAGCTTCGATGGCCCGCAAGCCCAAGGGGACCGCCCCGACCAACACGCCGCTGCCGGAAGCGACCGCCTTCCCGGCGCCGGAGACCGTCCTGGTGCGCTCGCACCGGATCGCCTGCGAAGGCGTCGGCGGCGCGCTCGGCCATCCCCGGGTGTGGCTGGAGATGGGCGAGAGCGGCTTCGTCGACTGCGGCTACTGCGACCGCCGCTTCGTGGCCGCCACGGCCCCTGGCGACGAGGACGAGCGGCTTGCGCCGGGCGTCTATGAGGGTTCGGCCGGGCATTGAGGTCCGGATTCCGCCAGCCCCGGGGCTGACCGAACGCCGGTCGCTTCCTATGTTGGCGGGATGAGCACACACACCCCCGCCGAGACTTTCCACGCCCTGCACGCCGGGCCCGACATCCTCGTTCTGCCCAACGCCTGGGACGCCGGCTCCGCCCGGCTGATCGAGACGCTCGGCGCCAAGGCCGTGGCCACCTCCAGCGCCGCCGTCTGCTGGGCGCACGGCTATGCCGACGGCCATCACCTTCCGGTCGAGTTCCTGATCACGACGGTCAAGGAGATCACCCGCGTGGTCAGGGTCCCGGTGACCTGCGACTTCGAAGGCGGCTATTCCGACGACCTGGCCGCTGTCCGCGACAATGTCGCCAAGGTGATCGACGCCGGCGCGGTGGGCATCAACATCGAGGACGGCCGCGAGCCGCCCGAACAGCTGGCCGCCAAGATCGCGGTCGTACGAGAGGCGGCCGCGAAGGCCGGCGTTCCCCTGTTCGTCAACGCCCGCACCGACGTCTTTCTCAAGGGGCTGGCCGAGGGTGAGGCGGCGGTGGCCGAGAGCCTGCGCCGGGGCGCGCTGTATCGCGAGGCCGGCGCCGACGGCCTCTTCGTTCCCTATGTCGTCGAGCCCGGGCATATCCAGACCCTGGCCCGCGAGGCCGGCCTGCCGCTGAACGTCATGGCGCGACCGGGCCTGGTCCCGGCAGCCGAGCTGGCGGCGCTGGGCGCCCGCCGACTGTCCTCGGCCACGGGCCTGGCCCGCGCTGCGCTCTACGCACTGAAGACCGCGACCGTCGCCTTCCTCGAGACCGGCGACAGCAACGCTCTCAGCGCCGCCGGAGGCGACGGCGGTGATTACAACAAGCTGTTCGTCTAGTCGGCGGCAAAGCGCCAAGGCGGGCTGACCCGGGCGTTCGAAATCACTATCTTGCCGCCATGACCGATACCGCCGACGCGCCGCCCGCCGAAGATCGCCCGCTGACCCAGGATGGGCCGGCCCTGCGGCTCTATCTGATCGACGCCTCGGCCTACATCTTCCGCGCCTATCACGCGCTGCCGCCGCTCACGCGCAAGTCCGACGGCCTGCCGGTTGGGGCGGTGCAGGGCTACTGCAACATGCTGTGGAAGCTGCTGCGGGACATGAAAGGCGCCGATGGGCCAACCCACCTGGCGGCGATCTTCGACCATTCGGAGAAGACGTTCCGCAACGCCCTCTACGACCAGTACAAGGCCCACCGCCCGCCGCCGCCCGAGGACCTGATCCCGCAGTTCCAGCTGGTGCGCGAGGCCACCGCCGCGTTCGGCGTCCACTGCGTCGAGCTGCCCGGCTACGAGGCCGACGACCTGATCGCCACCTACGCCTGCAAGGCGCGCGACGCCGGCGGTGAAGCGGTGATCGTGTCCTCCGACAAGGACCTGATGCAGCTGATCGGCAACGGCGTCGTCATGTACGATCCGATGAAGGACAAGCGCCTCGCCGAGCCGGAAGTGTTCGAGAAGTTCGGCGTCGGGCCGGAGAAGATGGTCGATCTTCAGGCCCTGATCGGCGACAGCGTCGACAACGTCCCCGGCGCCCCGGGCATCGGACCCAAGACGGCGGCCCAACTGCTCGACGAGTACGGCGACCTGGACACGCTGCTCGCCCGCGCCGGCGAGATCAAGCAGCCCAAGCGCCGCGAGACGCTGATCGAGTTCCGCGACCAGATCCTGCTGAGCCGCGAGCTGGTCCGCCTGACCTGCGACGCCCCGGCGCCCGAACCGATCGACGACTTCGCCGTCCGCGATCCCGATCCCACGACCCTGTCGGCCTTCCTGGAGGCGATGGAGTTCCGCGGCCTTCAGCGCCGTGTCGGCGACGGCAAGGCCGAAGCCCACGACGGCCAGGCCTTCACCCAGCCCAAGGGACGCGCCGCGATCCCGACCGCGCCCGTCATCAGCCCCCGCTACGCACCCCAGGCCATCAACGCCGACGTCGTCGCCCAGACCTTCGATGTCGACAGCTATCACTGCATCCAGACCCTGGAGGCGCTCGACGCCTTCATCGCCCGGGCGACCGAGGCCGGGGTGGTCGGGTTCGATACCGAGACCGACGCCCTGTCGGCGACCCATGCCGGTCTCTGCGGCGTGTCGCTGGCCATCGGTCCCAACGACGCCTGCTACGTGCCGCTGACCCATGAGCACACGCCGATGGAAGGCGCCGGGGGCCTCGACTTCGGCGACACGACCGACACCCGCGAGCCGATCATCCAGCTCGACAAGCCCACGGCGCTCGCCCGGCTGAAGGTGCTGCTGGAGAACCCGGCGGTCCTGAAGGTCACCCAGAACGGCAAGTATGACATGGCGGTGATGGCGCGGCGCGGGGTCCGCGTGGCGCCGATCGACGACACCATGCTGATCTCCTACGTCCTCGAAGGCGGTCTGCACGGCCACGGCATGGACGAGCTGGCGCGGCTGCATCTCGGCCACGACCCGATCCCGTTCAAGCAGGTCGCCGGCGTCGGCAAGTCGCAGAAGTCGTTCAAGCATGTCGAGCTGAAGCCGGCGACTTGCTACGCCGCCGAGGACGCCGACGTCACCCTGCGGCTGTGGCGCATCCTCAAGCCGCGCCTGGTCCAGGAAGGTCTGGTCACCGTCTACGAGACGCTCGAACGCGGCATGCCCGCGGTGCTGGCGAACATGGAGCTGGAAGGCATCCGCGTCGATCCCGACCGCCTGCGCCGGCTCAGCCACGAGTTCGGCATGAAGATGGTCGAGCTGGAGGCCAAGGCCCACGAGCTGGCCGGCCGCCCGTTCAACCTCGGCAGCCCCAGGCAGATCGGCGACATCCTGTTCGGCGAGATGGCTCTGCCCGGCGGCAAGAAGACCGCCAGCGGCCAGTTCGGCACCGACGCCAGCGTGCTCGAGGATCTGGCCCTGACTCACGAGCTGCCGCGCACGCTGCTCGACTGGCGGCAGCTGAGCAAGCTGAAGGGCACCTATACCGACGCCCTGACCGCGGCGATGGATCCCGGCACCAACCGCGTGCACACCAGCTACCAGCTGGCCGCCGCCACCACCGGCCGGCTCGCGTCGTCGGATCCGAACCTGCAGAACATCCCGGTCCGCAACGAGATCGGCCGCCAGATCCGTCAGGCCTTCATCGCCAAGCCGGGCAATGTGCTGATCAGCGCCGACTACAGCCAGATCGAGCTGCGGCTGCTCGCCCACATCGGCGACATTCCCGAGCTCAAGCGCGCCTTCAAGGCAGGGCTCGACATTCACGCGGCCACCGCCTCGGAGATGTTCGGCGTTCCCGTCGAGGGCATGCCGGCCGAGACCCGCCGCCGGGCCAAGGCGATCAACTTCGGCATCGTCTACGGCATCAGCGCCTTCGGTCTGGCCAACCAGCTCGGCATCGACCAAGGCGAGGCCGGAGCCTACATCAAGACCTACTTCGAGCGCTTCCCCGGCATCCGCGACTACATGGACAAGACCAAGGCCGAGGTCCGCGCCGCCGGCTTCGTCTCGACCGTGTTCGGCCGCCGCATCCACATTCCGGCGATCCACTCCAAATCCGGCGCCGAGCGTCAGTTCGGCGAGCGCGCGGCGATCAACGCCCCGATCCAGGGCGCCGCCGCCGACATCATCCGCCGGGCGATGATGCGCATGCACGCGGCCCTCGCCGAGGCGGGCCTGTCCGACGTGAAGATGCTGCTGCAGGTGCACGACGAACTGGTCTTCGAGGCCCCCGAGACCAAGGCCGAGGAGGCCATGCGCCTGATCCGCTCGGTGATGGAAAAGGCAGCCGTACCCGCTGTCGACCTGTCGGTGCCGCTGGTCGTCGACGCCCGCGCCGCCGCCAATTGGGACGAGGCGCACTAGCGCGAGAGCAGCCTCGTCGGTGCGCGAAAGGCACCGCTACTCGACGACAGTCCTGTCGCGCGCCGCTGCCTGGATCGCGGTGAGTCGGCGGATCATGGTCACCAGCACAATGATGAGCGGGATCGTGACGAGATCGGAGGCCAACGTTACCTGGCCGGCTAGCTGCAGCGCCTGCACATGCTCGGCGCCAAATGAGAGCCGGCCTGCGGCATTGCCGAGGATGTTGCTCAGGATCCAGAGCGCCCACCATGCCGTCAGCAGTCCTGGCGTCTCCGACGTGCGAGCCGCGCCCGCGTACTTGGAGCTGATCCGCCAGATGAGCCTCATAACCTCGAACGGCTTCCATACGTTGGCGAACGGAACGAAGTACCAACCTACGGCCCAACCTGGCTTTATATCCGACCCTGGGCCGAAGCCCTTGGCGACCTTCGCCGCCCGATAAATCCACATCAGGGTTACGACGCCGGACACGACGAAGGTGATCACTTGGAACAACGCTGACAGGGCGACGACAGAGTCACTGGTAGCCGCTTTCGCTGCCGCCTGAGCGTCCCCAGCGGCGATGCCCGCCAGCACGATCTGCTCGAAGACGGTTGCGCCGATCGCCAGCACGGTGGCGGCAAGATAGGCCCAAAGCGCGAGTATCGCCGCGCGGCCATGATCGGCGGCTTCACGGGGCGGCATGGTCGTCGGAATTACGGCGTCGGTCATTGGAATCCCCCCGGATCACCTTCTGATGGCAGGCTTCCAGCCATGCACGCAAGAGCGTTGTGGAACCCCTTCGCTGGAGTCACGTTCGCTCCAAGGCTGGGAGTGGAGGGCTTATCGTGCGTGACGTGATGTACTGGACCCTGGCGGTGCCGATGACGGCGATCGCGGCGTTGATCGTGCTGAAGCTGATGCAGGCGGCGATCTAGGCCGCATGTCCGACGCGGAGCCTGTCGACACCCTCGTCATCGGCGCCGGTGTCGCCGGCCTGACGGCGGCAATGTACCTGGCCCGCTTCCGCCGCTCGGTCGTCGCAGTCCACGACGGCTCCAGCCGCGCCCTTCGCATCCCCAAGACCCACAACGCTCCCGGCTTTCCGGACGGTATCGACGGCGTCGAGCTGATCGACCGCATGACGCGGCACGCCGTCGAGTACGGCGCGCGGATCGTCACAGGCCGGGTAGCGGCGGTGACCCTCGACGGCGATATCTTCGTCGCCGAAGTCGAGGACGGCCCGTCCATACGGGGCCGGTCGGTGATCGTCGCCACCGGCATCAAGCTCAACGAGGTCGATCTGCCGCGCGAGGTCCACGAGCAGGCGATGCGCGACCACGTCCTGCGCTACTGCCCGATCTGCGACGGCTTCGAGGCCACCGGCAAGGCGATCGGCGTGCTCGGCCACGACAGCGGCGGCGCGGCCGAGGCGCTGTTCCTGCGCCAGTTCACCGACGACATCGTGCTGATGCCGCTGCATCACCCCGAGCTCGAGCCCGCTCAGACGGCCGAGCTGACCCGCGCCGGCATTCGCCTGGAGCGCGGCGCCCTGGAAGCGCTGGAGCCGAGCGCCGACAGGATGACCATCCACCTGGAAGGAGGCCGCGCCATCGCGGTCGACATCCTCTATCCCGCCCTCGGCTGCCGCCCGCGCAACGACCTCGCCCTCAGCCTCGGCCTGCTCGAAGGCGACAACGGCTGCGTCGACGCCCGCAGCCCGTTCGGCACGGACAGCGCCCCCGGCGTCTACGCCGCCGGCGACCTCGTCGAAGGCCTCGACCAGATCAGCGTCGCCATGGGCCACGGCGCGATCGCGGCCACGAAAGCGCATAACTGGCTGCGCGAGCGGGACAACAAGACGCTTCAGAACAGCTGACAAATCTCCGACGCCGGCGGCGACCGCCGCCGATCAAACCTGATTGTCGGAAGGGTCCCTGGTGGAGCCGAGGGGAATCGAACCCCTGACCTCCTCATTGCGAACGAGGCGCTCTACCATCTGAGCTACGGCCCCCTCCCCAGGACGAGGGAAGCGGGGCACATACGGCGACGGCCCTCGGCCTGTCAAGCAGACGCGGACAGGCGCCGGAGCATTCGTCGCTCCCTTGTCGCCCTTGGACGTGGCGGATAGAAGCGGGCTCAACCTTTCTGCGGAACCGCGTCCATGATCGCCATCGTCCAATTCGTCTTCTGGCTCGTCGACGCCGTGCTCGGGCTGCTGGTGCTGGCGTTGATCATCAACGCCATCCTGTCGTGGCTGGTAGCCTTCGACGTGATCAACCTGCGCAACAACTTCGTGCGCCAGTTCGCCTATTTCCTCGACGCGGTGACACGGCCGGTTCTGCGGCCGATCCAGCGGATCATGCCCAACCTGGGCGGCGTCGACATCAGCCCGATCATCGTCATCCTGCTGATCGAGGGCATCCGCCGCTTCCTGCTGCCGGCGCTGGCCGGCTCCATCCTCAACGCCCTGGCCTGATATGCGCCTGGCCGTCCGCCTCACGCCACGCGGGGGACGGGACGCAGTCGAGGGCTGGGCGACCGGCGCCGACGGCCGCACGCATCTGAAGGCCCGGGTCGCCGCGCCGCCGGTGGAGGGCGAGGCGAACGCGGCGCTCACCAGCCTGCTCGCGAAATCGCTGGGCGTCAGCAAGGGCGCCGTCCGCATCGCCGCCGGCCAGACCGGCCGCCTCAAACAGGTCGAGGTCGAGGGGCTGGACGAACGCGTCCTCGCCGCCGCCTTTGGACCCAGACCCGGAGCCTGACACCATGGCCGGAAGCCAGGACTTCGCCGCCGATCCGCGCAACGCAAATGCCCTGATCTGGCTGAACGGCCGTCTGGTCACTCGCGAGGAAGCCAAGGTCTCGGTGTTCGACGCCGGCTTCGTGGTCGGCGACGGCGTCTGGGAGGGCCTTCGGCTGCACAAGGGCCGGCTGATGTTCCTCGACGCCCACCTGGACCGGCTGTTCCAGGGGGGCGACGCCATCGCGCTGGACATCGGCATGAGCCGCCAGCAAGTGGCCGCCGCGCTCGACGAGCTGCTGCGCGCCAACCGCATGGACGACGGCGTCCACCTGCGGCTGATGGTGACGCGCGGCGAGAAGACCGGCGCCAACCAGGACCCGCGCAACGCGCTGGGCGTGCCGACCGTGGTCATCCTCGCCGAGTGGAAGGTCCCGAGCCCGTCCATCGTCACCTCGGGGCTGAAGCTGGCCACCGTCGGCATCCGCTGCACCCCGGCGCACATGTTCGACATGCGCCTGAACAGCCACAGCCGCCTGAACCTGATCATCGCCCTCAACGAGGCGATCCGGGCCGGCGCCGACGAGGCGCTGATGCTGGACCCGGACGGGTTCGTGTCGAGCTGCAACGCCACCAACTTCTTCTGGGTGAAGAACGGCGAGGTGCGCACCTCGACGGGCGAGTTCTGCTTCAACGGCGTCACCCGGGCCAACGTCATCGCCCTGTGCACGGCGAACAAGATCCCGCTGCGCATGGACAGCTTCCCGGTCGAGGACGCGCGCGACGCCGACGAGGCCTTCGTCACTGGCACCTTCGGCGGGCTGACGCCGGTGCGGGAGATCGACGGCCGCGCCCTGCCTCAGGCCCTGCCCGGCCCGCGCACCGCCCAGCTGCGGGCGCTGTACGAGGCGCTCAAGGACGCGGACGCGGCGAAGTGAGCGAGCCCATCCGCCTCTGCATGTGGTCGGGGCCGCGCAACATCTCCACGGCGATGATGCGGGCGTTCGAGAACCGGCCCGACACCGCTGTGGTCGATGAGCCGTTCTATGCCGCCTACCTGGCCGTAACCGGCCTCGACCATCCCATGCGCGAAGAGGTGCTCGCCTCCCAGCCGACCGACTGGCGCGCGGTCGCGGAGCAGCTGACCGGTCCGGTCCCCGGCGGGCGGGCGATCTTCTACCAGAAGCACATGACCCACCACATGCTGCCGGACTTCGGGCTGGACTGGTCGGACGGCGCCCGCCACGGCTTTCTCATTCGCGACCCGGCCCGGGTGCTGGCCTCCTACACAGTCAAGCGCGAGGACGTGACCCTGGCCGACATCGGCGTTGAGCGGCAGCGCGAGTTGTTCGAGCGCGAGGCCGACCGGCTGGGCAGCGCGCCACCTGTAATAGAGGGGCGCGACATCCTCGCCGATCCCGCCGGCAAGCTGGCGGTTCTGTGCGCGGCGATGGGCATCCCGTTCGACGAGGCCATGCTCGCCTGGCCGGCCGGTCGGCGGGACAGCGACGGGGTCTGGGCGCCGGCCTGGTACGACACCGTCGAGCGCTCCACCGGCTTTGGTCCGCCGCCGGACGAGTCCGCTCCGCCGCCGCTGACCGACGCCCTGCGGCGGATCGCCGACGCCGCCCGGCCGCACTACGAGAGGCTGGCCGCCTTCCGCCTGTAGGCGACTTTCACGGGCGGTTATCAATTGCCTGCTGTTGTGGCCCGGATGCGCTTTCGAGCGTCACAATCCGGGTCTAGGGTGACCGCCGATGACTGACCTTTCCAGCCCCGCCACCCACTACCCGACGGCCGGCGCCAAATGCGCCGACCTGATCGTGCACATCGTCGGCCTGGCCTTCGCCCTGTTCGGCGGCGGCATCCTGCTCGGCCTGTCGGTCGGGTTCGGGAGCCTGGGCCAGGTGGCGGCGATCGCCATCTACGCGGTCGGCATGATGACCATGCTGGGCTGCTCGATGGCCTACAACTTCGGCAAATGGTCGTGGCGGCCGATGCTGCGCCGGTTCGACCACGCCGGCATCTTCCTGATGATCGCCGGCAGCTACACCCCGTTCACGACCCAGAACCTGACCGGCGCCTGGTCGATCGGCATGACCACCGGCGTCTGGATCCTGGCGGGCCTGGGCATCGCCGGGAAACTGTTCCTGCCCGGCCTCGGCCGCGGCTTCTGGGTGGCGCTGTACATGGCGCTCGGCTGGATCGTGCTGGTCGCGATAAAGCCGATGATCGACGGCATGGGCTGGGTGGCGCTGATGCTGCTCGGCATCGGCGGACTGGTCTATTCGACCGGCGTGATCTTCTACCTGCAGAAGCGCTGGAAGTTCCGCCGCGCGGTCTGGCACGGACATGTCGTGGTCGGCGCCGCCGTGCAGTACGCGGCCGTGATGGTCGGCGTGGTGTTCGCGGGTTCGCACTAGGCTCGTTGCGTGGTTCGAGACGCGCTGCGCGCTCCTCACCATGACCAGCTTTGTGAATCAGTCATCCTGAGGAGCGAGCCTTAAGCGAGCGTCTCGAAGGATGCAGGGCCTCACCCCAATCGCTTGAGCACTCCTCGCGCCGCCGCCGCGCCTGTGGCGAAGCACGCTTGCAGCAGGTAGCCGCCGGTCGGGGCTTCCCAGTCCAGCATCTCGCCGGCGACGAACACGCCCGGCAGGCTCTTCAGCATCAGCTCGTCGTCGACCGCGTCCAGCGTCACCCCGCCGGCCGTGGAGATGGCGCGGTCGATCGGCGCGGTCCCGGTCAGCGTCACCGGCGAAGCCTTGATCCGCGCCGCCAGGGCGCCGGGGTCGAGGGGCAGGTCGACGCCGTGGACCTCCCGCAGCAGGTTGGTCTCCAGCGGCGACAGGTTGACCAGCTTGCGCAGGCGCGTGGCCACCGACTGGCCGCGCTCCCCACGGTGAAGCTTCGCGGTGAGAGCCTGGCGGGTCATCGACGGTCGCAGGTCGATCGTCAGGGTCGCGGAGCCGTCAGTGGTGATGGCGTCGCGCAGCGGCGCCGAAAGGGCGTAAACCGCGCCGCCTTCGAGACCATATCCGGCGACCATGGCGTCCCCCTTCACCGTGTGATCGCCGAGCGTCAGGGCCACGCCTTTCAGCGGCTGGCCGGCGAACCGTTCACGGAAGATGTCGCTCCAGGCGACGGTGAAGCCGCTGTTGGACGGCTTAAAGGGCTCAAGCGCCACCCCCTTGTCCGCCAGCCACGGCGCCCAGGCCCCGTCGGACCCCAGCCGAGCCCAGCTCGCGCCGCCAAGGGCGAGGACAGTGGCGTCGGGCGTCTCGGTGGTCTCGGCGCCGTCCGCGGCGCGGAAGCGCAAGCTCCCGGCGTCGTCCCAGCCCAGCCACTCGGAGCGGGTCCTCAGGACTACGCCTTGGGCTTCCAGCCGCGCCAGCCAGGCGCGGAGCAGCGGAGAGGCCTTAATGGCACGCGGGAAGATGCGGCCGCTGGACCCTAGAAAGGTTTGCTGGCCCAGCGCATTGGCCCAGGCGATCACGGCCGAAGGCGGCAGAGCGTCGAGCATCGGGACCAGCCGCGCCTGCGCTTCCGCATAGCGGCCCTTGAACGCGTCGAGGTCCTCGCTGTGGGTCAGGTTCAGACCGCCGCGTCCGGCCATCAGGAATTTGCGGCCCAGCGTCGGCATCTTCTCGTGCACGGTCACGGCGAGGCCGGCGGCGCTCAGCAGCTCGGCCGCCATCAAGCCGGCGGGGCCGCCGCCGATCACGGCGACGGTCTTGGGGGTGTTTGAGCTCATAGGCAGGGGGATGCGCTTTGGATGGCTGGAGAGCAAGCGCGGGACCTACTTCTTGGTTCGCTCACCCAACATCATCTGACCGATGAAGCCGAACCTCAGTTGTCATCCCGGCCGTAGCGAAGCGGAGAGCCGGGACCCAGCCTTCTGACTCAGCCCCGGGTCCCGGATCACCTACGGCGTCCGGGATGACAACGGTGGAGTCCGGCCATTCACGGGAGCTGAGCGCCTAAGTCCCCGTAAACTTCCCCGGACGCCGCTCGGCCACCGCCCTCACGCCCTCGGCGAAGTCGTTGGTGCCCCGAAGCTTGGCCTGTTCGGCGGCCTCGTGGTCGGTCTGGGCACGGATCGCCTCGACCAGCCCGGCGCGCAAGGTCGCGCGCGTCGCCTGCACCGCCAGCGGCGCGTTCTCGGCCAACTCGCGGGCCATGGCCAGGGCAGCGTCGCGCAGGTGCTTGAGCGGGGCCAGCTCGTCGACCAGCCCATAGGCCAGGGCCTGTTCGCCTGGCACGCGGCGGCTGGTCAGCAGCATCAACGCCGCCCTCTGCTCGCCGATCAGCCTCGGCAGGCTGGCGCTGATCCCGAAGCCGGGGTGGAAGCCGAGCTTGGTGAAGTTGGCGCTGAACCGCGCTTCCGGCGCGGCAACGCGGAAGTCGGCGGCCAGGGCCAGGCCCAGACCCGCGCCGACGGCGGCGCCCTGCACCGCCGCCACGATCGGCTTCTTCGTCCCGAAGAGCCGCGCGGCCTGGGCGTAGAGGGCGTGGGTTGAATCAACCACCGAGCCCCCCTCCCCCGCGGGTGAGACCAGGTCGGCCCCGCCGCAAAACACCCGGCCGGCCGTGGTCAGCACGCTGGCCCGGAGCACCGCCTCACCGTCGATGTCGTCGAGCGCGTCGGCCAGATCGCGGATCAGGTCGACGGTGACGTGGTTGTTGGGCGGCCGGTCGATCTCCAGCAGCGCCACATGGCCGTCGATGCTCAGCGCGACGTCGCCGTAACGGTCCCTCATTTGCGGGACCCGAGCAGGTTGCGGGCGATGACCCACTTATGGACCTCGGTCGGGCCGTCGTAGATGCGCATGGTGCGAAGCTTCGACTGCATCAGGTGCAGCGGCAGCTCGCGGGTCATGCCCATCGCGCCGAACACCTGCATCGCCTGGTCGACGACGTCGTAGGCCATCTCGGTGGCGTAGGCCTTGATCATCGAGATCTCGCTGCGCACGTCGCGGCCCTGGTCGAGCTTCCAGGCGCAGTCGTAGGTCATCAGCCGGGCGGCGTGGATGCGGGTGGCGGCGTCGGCGATCACCCACTGCACGCTCTGCCGCTCCGACAGCGGGGCGCCGAAGGTCGAGCGCTGCGGGGCGAACTCGATGATCATCTCCAGCGCCCGCTGGGCCATGCCGATCGACCAGCTGGCCATCTCGATGCGGCGGGTGCCGAGGCGAACCTGCATCGGCGCGAAGCCCTGGCCCTCCTTGCCGAGCAGCTTCCAGCCGGGAACGCGGCAGTTCTCCAGCAGGATCTCGAACGTCGACTGGCCGCCGAGCATCGGGATCTTGCGCAGGACGTTGAAGCCGGGCGTGTCCTGGTCGACGAGAAAGGCGGACATGCCGCCGCGCGCGCCCTTTTCGCGGTCCGTCACCGCCATGACGATGGTGAAGTGGGCGACGTCGGCCTTGGTGATCCAGATCTTGTTGCCGTTGAGGACCCAGTCGTCGCCGTCCCGGTCGGCTCGGGTCAGCATGCCGGCGGGGTCGGAGCCGGCGCCCGGCTCGGAGATGCCGATCGCCGAGATGGTCTCGCCACGAACGTAGGGAGCCAGGTAGGCCTCCCGCTGACGCTCGTCGACCGTCGCCATCAGCATGCGCAGGTTCGGGCTGTCGGGCGGCAGGGTGTAGGGGGTGACGGTCTTGCCGAGTTCCTCGTTGACCCCGACCATGGCCACCGCAGGCAGGTCGACGCCGCCGACGTCCTCGGGCGCGTCCAGGCCCCAGAGGCCGAGTTCGCGCGAGACCTTGTCGATCTTGGCGGTCTCATCGGGCGTCAGGTAGGTCGGGCCGCCGGACGCCTCGCGCTCCAGCACCGTGGTCTCCAGCGGCATCAGCTCGTCGTTGACGAACCGGCGCACCAGATCCTTGATCATCTGGTGCTCTTCGCTGAGCTGGAACTCCATGGCGCGCCGTCTCCCGTGTTTTGCGGGGACCATAGGCGCGCCGGTCATCCACGTGAATTGGTCACGCAACGTCAGCCGGAGGCGAAAGCGATCGGGAGGCCCCGCGGGCGCGGCGCCTCCCGGCCCGTCCTAGTCGACCTTCTGGAGTTCGGCTTCGATCACCAGGGTGACCTCGTCGCCGATGGCGGGAACATAGGTCTTGATGCCGAAGTCCGAGCGCTTGATCACGGCCCTGGCGTCGAAGCCGAGGGTATAGATCTTGCTCATGGGGTTCGGCCCCGCCTGGTTGAAGGTCGCCTTGACCACGACAGGCTTGGTCACGCCGTGCAGCGTCAGGTCGCCGGTGATGTCGGCGGTGCGCTCGCCGGTCTGCTTGACGGCGGTCGACTTGAACGTCGCGGTGGGGAACTTCTCGACGTCGAGGAAGTCGGCGGTCTTCAGGTGCTTGTCGAGCGCCTCGTCGAGCGTGCCGACTGCGGCGGTGTTGATGGTGACGTCGACGACCGACTTGCCGATGTCCTTGGCGTCCAGCTTCAGCGTGCCTTCCAGACGCGGAAACTGGCCGGTGTAGGTCGAGTAGCCGAAGTGGTTCACCGACCAGGTGATCTTGGCGTGGCTCGGCTCGAACTTGTAGGCGCCGGACTGCACTTCGGCGGGCGCGCGGGTCAGGGCGGCCTGCGCCTGAACGGCGAGCGGGGCCGCGACCAGCGTGGTGATCAGCCCGAAGGCGGCGAAGAGAGCGGTACGACGGTGCATGGAAAACTCCGGGAAATGAGAGGCTGGACATGGGAAGCCCCGCCATGATCTGCAACCAGACCAGTGTCGGTTTCCCGTGATCAGAGCTTTGGATCAAACGCCAGTCCGTCGGCGATGTCATCCTGCGCCGCCGCCCGCCTGCCGAGAATCAGCGCGAGGTTGAAGCCCGGGCGAGCCGTCGCGCGATCATATCGCTATTGCCCCGGCACGAGACCCCAGGCGCCCTGGCCGAGGATGCAGGTGGTGGCCTTGGGCGGGCAGAGTCCCTGCGACTTCTCGGCGTAGATCTGCTCGATGATCTCGGGGTTGGCGCGCAGGGCCTCGCCGCGCAGGCGGGTGGACTCGGCGATGCCGCGCGCGGTCTCGATGGCGGCCTCGGCGTTGGCCCTCGCTTCGGCGGCCTTCTGCTGGGCGGCGAGGGTGCGCTGCTCGGTCTGGGTGCGAGCCTCGACAGCGGCGGTGACGCTCTCGGGGTAGCGGATGGTGCCGACCCATTCCATCTGGCTGATCTCGACGCCCTCGACAGCCCATTTGCTCCTGACCCGCTGGAAGGCGCGCTGAATCACCTGCTGGCGGCCCGCCCCCATCAGCGAACCGACACAGCTGGTCGAGGGCGCCGGCGCGGCGGCCGGTGTCGGGGGCACGCCAGAGGCGGTCCCGACCGGATTGAGGTTGCAGGACACCGGCACCTGCTCGGTCTCCTTGGCGATGGCCGAGCGCACGTCGTTGCGGATCTGGCCGTCGAGCAGGTCGTCGAACGGCTGGCGCCAGCGGGCGTAGAGGTCGGCCGCCTTGTCGTCGCGTACGCGGATGGTGAGGTTGACGTCGGCGGTCATCGGCAGGCCGGTCTGATCGGCGAAGGCGATCTCCTCGTTCTCCTTGCCGTCGGCATTGGGCTCGCGCGTGTAGCTGTAGGTCCGTTGGCGGGTCGGATAGACGATGATGTCCTCGCCGATGCCCTTCCAGTGCCAGCCCGGCCGCAGCTCGACCGGCTGGACGCCCGGGTTGGGTCCGAACTTGGTGGTCTTGATGCCGGCCTCGCCGCTCTCGACCGTGGTGCTGCAGGCGGTGATCGTGCAGCCGCCCCCGACCAGCAGCAGGACCAGCACGCCGACAGTGGCGGTGACCTTGGCCGCGCGCGCCGTCGAGGTCGCTCGCGACAGCTTGGAGTCGTTGATGCTCATGACTGGATCCCCCCGCGTATGACCCCCACGGTTGCCCGGAAACGCCTGTCTCCGCAAGCGAGCCCCTCGGCCGGATTTCAGAAGTCGGCGACCAGGTTGACGAAGGCTCCGGTCCAGGACGGCGCATTCGCATTGACGATCGAGTCCACCCCGGCGCCGGGGATCGAGACGCTGATCCCGGCGGTCAGATAGAGGTTCGGGCGGAGCACGCGAATGTACTCGAGGAAGAGATCGTCCGAGAGGTGATGAGCGGTGACGCCCGCGATCGCGTCGAGGCCGCCGTCGCTGACGTCCACCCTCGTGGCCTGGCCGTACTGGATCGGGCTCCTGAGTTGGTCGGCGAGGATGTGGGCATAACGAAGGGTCAGGGTGTCGCGAGGGGTTGGGCTCAGTCGCAGGCTGATCTGGTGCGAGGCGACATTGGAATTGATGAACACCATCGACGACTTGGACCCCGTCGACCACGCGCTGGGACTACCCTCGTAGTAAAGGGGGTCGAAGCGCTCGAGCCTCGAGGTCGAGGGGTCGTCGCCGGAGAAGGTCTGGTAGCTGTAGACCAGAGTCGGCGACCACGGCCGGTCGGCGAAGACGTAGCCGATCTGGATGCGTCCGGCCCAGGCCTGAAGATCGATGTCGTCGTTCCGTTCCAGCGCCAGTTCCGCCGTCATGAACAGATTTTTCAGGGCGCCGTCGAAGGGGCGGGTCCGGCCATAGAGATCGATCAGCCTCAAGCCGTCGCGCGCCCCGGGGAGGATGCTGGGCACGCCGACGCCTCCCGGCGCCGCCTTGGGATAGGGCGCGGACGACGCCACCACCGTTGCCGCCGTCACCCCCGCGAAGCTGTCGTCCGAGGGCTGGTAGCGCAGGTCGACGCCGACGATGCGGGTGCCGGTGTCGCTGTCGGGGGCTTCGTTGGCGTCGAGATAGAAGGCCGTGGTCGTAACCTTGTCCCACGACAGCCGGCCCAGCGCGGCCACGGCCCAGGCCTTGTGAGGGCCAAGCTTGAGCGCCCCACGATCGAAACCACTGGAGCCGCCGTTGGCGATCAGCATCCCCGTGCCGGCGGTGAACTCGCGCGGACCGGCGGAGAGGTCGAAACCGGGGCCGTCCACGCCGTTGAACCGCAGGCCCAGATAACCCTCCTCAAGGGTCACGCCGCCGGTGTCACCCGTGTCGAAGGCGTCGGTCCCCAGCGTTCCGGACGCCACCAGCGACGCCTTGCCGTAGATCGTCAGGCCATCGTCGAGCGAACGCTCGAAGCTCAAGCCTGGCTTGAGGTAACCCTCGATCCATTCGGTGTCGGGATCGAACCCTGTGTCGGGCGCGAAGGTCCCGGAGAAGTTCCAGAACAGGTTCTGCTCGGTCACTGCGTTGACGCCGAGCTGAAGGTGACCGCGCACCACCAGACCATCGCCATCGTGCAGCAGGAACGGATCGGCCGGCTCCGCGAACGCGGCCGGCGCAGCCAGCAGGACAGCGGAGAGCAGCGCCCCGGCCATCCAGACCACCTGACCTGTGACGTTGTACGGCACGAGAATCCTCACGGGAGCCTCCTTACGCCGCATCAGCGTCGCACGACGGAGCATCCAGGACCATGCGGGTTTACCCCGAGGCCGTCCGACGGGCGCCTTGGCGACACGCGTCGATGCTGATGGATCGGCCCTACCGGTGCTGGAAGGAGTGGTGCCGCTTAGGTGACTCGAACACCTGACCCCCGCATTACGAATGCGGTGCTCTACCGGCTGAGCTAAAGCGGCCCTCAGAGAAGAGGTCCCCGGTAAGGGAGCGCCTATTTAGCGGCGAGACCGCCGCTTGCCAAGCGGCGGTTCATCACCCCCTTCCGAGCCGTTCGTCGCCACAACCCGTGGGGTCCGTCGTGAGCGGCTTGCCGAGCACCGGAACATCGCCCCTCTCGTACAGAACTCGGGAGAATGGCATGCGGCGACTGGGCGTCGGTCTTGGTGCGGCTTTGACGGTTTGGGCATCTGGCGCGGACGCGCAGGTCTACGATCCCATGTTCGGAACCCCGCCACCGTCGCCCGCCCCGCGGCCGGCGCAGGCCACTCCGGCGCCCGCCCTCGCTGTCGGGTCGGGGCGCGGCGCCAAGGCGTCGCCGACACGGTCCTATGGTCCCTTCGGCTGGCAAGGCCCCGAAGCGCCGGACATCCCCAATCCGCCGACGACGAAGCTGCTGACCACGGTGGGCGGGACGCCGCTGTACGAAGCGGCGCCCGCTACGGCCAGTCCCACGGCGGCCGTGACCTCCCGGCTGCTGCCGATCCGGCTCGACACCGGGCTGCCGCTTGGGGCGGGGATCGGCAGTCCTCACCTGGACGGCGGCGGCATCCGCTTCCTGCACCACTATCTGATCGACTTCTGGCGCAACTGGCCGGAGGCCAAGGTTCGCGGCGAGCCCGGATCGTCCCAGACGAAGCCAGGTTATGCGCCACCCAGCCTGGCCCAGCTGCAGATCACCAACAAGGAGGGCGTCCCGGCGTCGGCCGTTCCCGCGCTGCGGCGACAGGCGGACGCCCTCTATCAGGCGGTCCTCAAGCTGCCGATGATCCACAACAGCCAGGGCGTGATGATCAAGCCGCAGATGGAGGTGTTCCCTTCGCGCAGTCCGATGGGCGCGCAGGTCTACGGCTGGATGCTGTACGTGAAGTTCATCTCGCTCGATGGGCAGCTCACCGAGGTCGCGGGCCGCTGGCGCACCGAAGCCTGGGGCGACTATCCGGCGCTGGAGCTCTGTTCCAACTGTCGCATCCCCGAGCGCCCGCCCGTGGGTGTCTATCGCGGTACGCAGGTCCTCATCGCCCGTCGACAGTACGTCAACGACAAGGAGGAGCTCAACGCGCTGGTCGTGACCAACGGCCGTCCGCTCGTGACCCCCACGCGAGACGGCGCGAGCGAAGTTCCCAATCCGGACTTCTATGACCCCGCGCGGCCTAAGACCGACATCCAGATCCTGCTCGTTCAGCCCGCCGCCGGCACACCTGTCGAGCGCGACGCCGCCTTCATGGGCCAAGTGTCGCCGGCTTCGCCCTACGGCCGGATCGTGGCCGCGACCTTCTTGCCGGACTGGAAGACGCTGGTCGATCAGGTCAACAGCCCAGGAGCTCCGCGCGCCCAATGAGAGTCTCGCCGAAAGCCGCCTTGCTGGGCGCCGCGCTGCTGGCCACCAACGCCGGAGCCCAGACCTATGACCCGATGAATCCGGGCGCTGCCCCGCCGGCCTCCACGGCGCCGGCGGCGTTAGCCCAGCCCAAGACCGGCGCGGCCTATGATCCATACGGGACCTGGGAGAACACAACCATCAGCGACACCAATCCCACGGGTGGCGCAACGAAGCTGCTCAGCGTCATCGATGGGACGCCATTCTACGAAAAGGCCGACCACGGAGGATCCGATTCCACCGACCAACGCATGCTGCCGGTCTGGCGTGGCGGCGATCTTCCGGTCGACGCGGGCCCCAAGAGCCCCTTCCTGCCGGGCACCAAGCACCCGTTCCGCTACCACTACCTTATTGATTTCTGGAAGAAATGGCCGGACGCCAAGGTCCGGGCCGAGCCGGGGTCACCGGACGTTCTGCCGGGCTACGTTCCGCCCGACCTTTCTTACATGCGCATCGACAACGGGGGCGTCCCCGCCGAGGCCGTGCCGGTGCTCCGCCGACAGGCCGAGGCCGTGTACGCCGCTCTCATAAGAATTCCGATGATGCAGCGGGCCCAAGGCTTCAGCCTGAATGGCGCTTATCTCCGAGTGTTCCCCGTCAGAACCGAGTCCGGCGGCGTGGTCTACGCGTGGAGACTCAGAATTCCGTTCAATACTTTCGGTGGCAAGCGCACGCAGCGGCCCGACGGACGCTGGGTGGCCAACGGCGGCGGGCCCGCCGCCCTGGAAATCCGCACCAACGCGCGCACACCCGAAAGGCCTCCCCCCGGCGTCTATCACGGGACCCAGGTCGTCTACGTCCAGCAGATGAACGTCACGCTCGTCACGGAGCTCGGGGCCATGGTCACCAGCAGTGATCGTCCGCTCACGGCCTCCGAGTATCGAAACGGCGGAGGGGACACGATCGCCAATCCCGACTTCCTCGATCTCGGGCGGCCCAAGACCGACATTCAGTTCATGGCGGTCATCCCTGGGCCGGACAATCCGAGCGTACGGAGCGGCCCGCACCAGGGCTCGGAGTCTCCTGACGGCGTCTACGGCCGGATCGTCGCTTCCATCTTCCTCGTCGACTGGAAAGCCGTGGTCGACCAGGTCAACAGCCCCGGAGCCCCCCGCGCCAAATGACCCGCATCCAGAAAATCGCCCTGCTCTTCACCGCCTCCGCCGCCGTGGCCACCGTCGCCCTGGCCCAGGCCTACGACCCCATGAACCCCGGCGCGTCCCCTCCGCCCGCGCCCGTGGCGGCCGGTGCGGTCTCGCCTAAGGGTATGACCCCCAGCGCAGCGCCGACCGGCCTGCGCGAGTATCCCGTCCGCACGCCCGCGCCCGCCAATGCTGTCGAGAACTTAAGCAACGTTGATCCTACCCCGGGGAAGGTCCAGCTGATGCCCAACATGCCGGGCCACCGGCGGTTCCGGCCGCCATTCTTCCCCAACGCCGGCTGGGACAGCCCCGTGGAAGCGGGCGCCAAGGACTATGCCCGCTACCTGGAGGTCTACTGGCGCGCGCCCTACCTCGCCCCCGGCCCGGTGCCGAACTACGACGGCATGGAGATCAAGGGCTGGACCATGCCCCCGCCCTGGAAGGTGAACATCGTCCGCAGCAAGGCGACTCCGGCCGAGGAGGCGCTGTTCGAGAAGCGGCTCCAGCTCATTACCGAACGGGTGATGGCCTCGGCGCCGTTCGCCAATCCATATGGCGCCAGCATCGAGCCCGAAATCGTGCTCGACGGTTACGGCCTGTATGGTGACAAGAAGCCGCTGATGCAGGCCACGATCACTTTCAAGGTCAACATCATCCAGCCGCACACCGGCAAGAACGAGCGGATCGGCGACGCGGTGCGTTCGCACAACCCGGCCGCCTTCGTCACCGTGCTGCTCAACCCCAAGAGCGCCGACTGCGGGTTACCTTGGGGTGGGACCACCTTCAGCAGGAACTGCTTGTACGAGGGCGGCATCTACTGGAACACGGCTCGCAGCCCACTGAGGCCGGACCCGGCCAGCTCGTCACCGTTGGAACGCTTCGACAAAAGCATCTACGCCGACGGCAAGCCCTCGACGGATTTGCGGGTGATCGACGTCTCATACGGCGGCGGCAGCTTTGCCAGCAGCGAACTGGATCGCGGGCGCATGCATCCGCTGGATCCGTACGGCCGGGCCATCGGCGCGGTCCGATCGTTGGACTGGAACGCCATCCTCAAGGAGGCGGCGGCGATCCGCTGACCTATTTCGCGGCGCGACCCGCGCCGGCCAGCCGACGGCGGCGCGGGGCCGGCGGACGCGGCGGCGGATCGCCGGCCGGCGGGGCGTCGTAGTCGAGGATGCCTGGATCGTCCGGGATCGGCATCATCAGCGCCTCGCCCTCGGCGGCATGCACGAATGGCGTGGATTCCACATAGGCGGCGGGCAGTTCGGGCAGGTCGCTGATGGAGCGCTCGCGCCGCTCCAAACGCGGGTGGATCAGCTCGCCGGTCTCGCCGTAGGTGGCGACCAGACGCGTCCAGTCCTCGGGACGGTAGGCGAAGGCGCGGCCCTCCGGGTCGAGGTCGGACCAGTCCGGCTCCTGTGGCGCGGCGCTTCCCCGGGCGACCCAGGCGCGGGCTTCGTCGACGGCCTGGGCGGCGTTGGCGGCGCGGGCCTGCAGCCCGGCGAGGCGTTGAGTCAGGGGTTCGTTCGCCAACGCGGCGGCGCCCTCGCGAGCAATGCCGATGTCGCCGGCGATCAGGGCCTGCTCGACCTTGAGGATACGGCTTTCGCGATCGTCGGGATTGAGCGCGGCAAGGGCGGCGAGGCGCTTGGCCCGCTCTCGCGGGGTCTCGGCGGTCTTGAGGTCGCGATAGGCCAGCCACAGGGCGGGGTGCGGCGCGGTCTTCCAGGCGTTCTCGATCAGGCCGGCGGCGCGGGAGACCTTGCCGTCGGCGGCCAGCAGCCGGGCGGCCATGACCACGCCGGGGGCGAAGTCGGGCTTCAGCTTGGCCGACTGCTGGGCGAAGTCGCAGGCCTGGTCGCGCAGGCGCTGGTCCGGGCTGGTCTCGAGGCTTGCGGCGGAGGCGGCGAGCAGGGCCGCGCGCGTGCGGTCGGCGACGATAGGCGAGACGATCTTGCGCTCCTGCGCCCCGGTGACGAGGTCGAGAGCAGCGGCCCAGTCGCCGGCTTCCAATCGCGAGTCGACCAGCGCCCGCCAGGCCCAGCGAGCGGTCTTGGCAAGGCCGTACGCGCTCTCGGCGTGTCGGATGGCGGCGGGTTTGTCGCCCTCGGCCAGGGCCGTCTGCATCAGGCCCTTGAGGCCGGCCAGCCGCATGTCGGGGAAGCCGAGCATGGCCGAATAGGCGGCCTTGGCGGCAGGCAGGTCGCCGGCGGCCTCAGCTGCCTGGGCGGCGAGGACGCGGACCAGGGCGGGAGAGTCGTCGGCGAGCTCGGCCGACTTCTGGGCCAGGCGGCGGGCTTCGGAGCCGTCACCGGCGGCGGCGGCCAGGAACCCGCGCGCCAGCGCTTCCGCGCCCTGTTTGCGGCGAGCCTCGAGCCGGGCGCGGGCCGAACGGCGCGGCGCCTCAAGAATCCACTTCAGGCCGCTCCAGAACACGGTGGCCAGCAGCGAGACGAACAGCACCAGCAGGGCGGCCGCGGCGGCGGTCATGTCGACACGCCAGCCGCGCCAGATCAGCTGCGCCTGACCGGCGTCGCCGCCGAGCGCAAGCGCCGCGACGGCCAGGGCCGCGACCAGAAACAGGACGATGGCGACCCGGATCATGACCCCTCCCGCGAGACGGCCATCAGGTCGGACAGGGCCAGGGCGCGGACGGCCGCGACCTGACGATCGACGGCGATGCGCTGCTGCGCCCGGGCCCGCCAGGGCGCCATCGCCGCGGCGGCCTGTGGCGGCAAGCCGCGCAGGGTCTTGAGCGCCTCTTCGATGTCGCCCTCGGCGACGGCGTCCCCGGCCCGGGCCAGCACCGCGTCGGGGCTGTCCCCGGCGCCGCCGTCGACGCGGCGTATGGTGACGATAGCCGAGAGGGCGTGGCTGATGCGGGCCAGGAAGCTGCCGCGCTCACCCGGATCGCGGGCGGCGACGGCCGCCTTGGCGGCGACGTTGTTGAAGTCGGCGGCCAGGGCCGCGCGGCTTGGCGCCCCGGCCTCGGCGAACGGACGCAGCGACCGGACCTCGGCCGACAGCGGCAGCACCCGCTCCAGCGCGGCCAGTTCGGCCTCGAACGGACCCGAACCTTGCGTGGCCTCGGCCAACGAGGCGGCGGCGAGGGCAGCGGCGGCGGCGTTGACGGTGCGGGTCTGGCCGGTCTCCAGCGCCTCGACCCGCGCCTGAAGCGCGACCAGTTCCGCTGAGCCGGCGGCTGCCTGCGGCAGGGTGTCGGGCGTCTGAATAGCGGCGGGCGCCGGCGTCGCGGGGAGCGTCGCCAGTGCGGCGGCGGTTCCGGCCGGCGATGTCTCGACCGTGTCGGCGCGACCGATCCAAGCGGCCGGCACGACGCGCGACAGGCCGAAGCCGACGACGATGCAGATCAGGCAGAGGACGAGGATCGCCCAGCCCGCCAGCCCGAGACCGCCTCGCGGACGGGCGTAGGCGGCCGGATCTTTCGGCGGGGTGATTTCGGCGGGGTCCGGCGCGGTGGTCATGGCCTCTGTTCAGTGCCCCTTGGCGAAGACCGGCGCAATCCCGACGGACTGGCCTCTGCCGATGAGATTAAGCAGCGCCGCCTCGATGGGGAACGGGGCGCGGACCACTTCTCTCACTTTCGTGCGCGCCACCGGCTTCGCCACGGCCGGAGAGAGGCACAGCAGTCGCAGGTGAGACGCGTCTCGGCCCCGCAGGACGCCCGCCAGCGCCTTCGCCGCCTTGGGTGAATGCAGCAGGACGACATCCAGGTCCGCCAGGGCGTCGAAAAACGCCTTGGGCGGCGTCACGGCCACGGATTCGTACAGGGCGACGCCGCGCGCCTCGACCCCCGCCGCGGACAGGGCGCCGACCAGATCGCCGGCCGGTTCGGCGGCGCCGGGATGCAATACGCTGCCGCCCAGCTCGGCCTTGCGGGCGGCGATTCGCGCGGCGAGGGCGGCGACGTCGCCGTCGGCGGAATAGACCTGGCGGAAGCCGGCGATCTTGGCCGCCTCGGCGGTGCCGCCGCCGACCGCGAACACCTTCAGGTCCCGCGTGGCCTCACGCTCGGCGAAGGCTCGGACGCCGTTGGCGCTGGTGAAGGCCAGCGCGGCGACGCCGACCAGGGCGATCTCGGCATCGGGCAGCGATTGCACCCGCAGCAGCGGCGCCACGACCGGCCGCCAGCCCTGCGCCGCGACGCGGTCCGCGGTGGCGCCGGCGCCGGGTTCGGCTCTCGTGATCCAGACGGTAAGTTGTCGCTGCCCCATGGCGGCACCCTGCAACCGCGCGGCCAACGGATCAATCTTTCAGGACGAGCGCCTCGCCGCCTTCGTCGCGGACTTCCAGGCCCAGGCGCAGGCCCAGCGCATGAGCGTCCGCCCAGCCGTCGGCGCCCAGCACGATCTCGCCCTCGCGCCGGAAGCTGCGCGAGCCGTCCGGGATCAGGGCCTCGACCGACAGGCTCAGGCGGCGGCCGTCCAGCCTGGCAAAGGCGCCCATGGCCGTGCGGCAGGAGCCTTCCAGCGCGGTCAGCGCCCCGCGCTCGGCGGCGACGGTCAGGGTGGTGGTCTCGCAGCGCAGGGCGACGGCCCAGGGCGCATCCACATCCTCGACCCGGGTCTGGATCGCCAGGGCGCCTTGGCCCGGAGCCGGCGGGGCGATAAGCGGATCGAGGAAGCCGCGCGGCGTCGCGCCCAGGCCCATGCGGTTGAGACCCGAGGCGGCCAGCAGGATGGCGTCGGCCTCGCCGCGTTCGAGCTTGGCCAGCCGGGTATCGACGTTGCCGCGGATCATGACCACGTCGAGGTCCGGTCGCCGCACCAGCGCCTGGGCTTGGCGCCGCAGGGAGGCGGTGCCGAGGCGCGCGCCCTGCGGCAGCTCCTCGAACGAGGCGTGATGGATCGAGACGAAGGCGTCGCGTGGATCCTCGCGCTCGGGGATGGCGGCGATGGCCAGCCCAGCCGGCTGTTCGGCGGGCACGTCCTTCATCGAGTGCACGGCGACGTCGATGCGGCCCTCGAGAAGGGCCTCCTCGATCTCCTTGGTGAACAGCGCCTTGCCGCCCACCTCCAGCAGCCGGCGATCCTGGATGCGGTCGCCGGTGGTGACGATGGTGACGAGCTCGGCGACCTCGTCGTAGCGGTCTGGGGACGCGCCGAGAGAGGCGGCGATGCGGTCGCGCATCATGCCGCTCTGGGCCAGGGCGAGACGGGAGCCGCGGGTCCCGATCCGGATGGGCTGTTGCGAGGGCAAGGCTGGAACGTTACCTCGGGGTCTGAAAACGTACCCCGCTGCTATAGGAGGGGTCCCCAACCCGCAACCGGCATGACCGCCCTTACTGTCCTCGGCATCGAAACCAGCTGTGACGAAACCGCCGCCTCCGTGGTGCGGCGGGACGACGACGGCCGCGTCACGGTGCTGTCCAGCGTGATCAACAGCCAGATCGCCGAACACGCGCCCTACGGCGGCGTGGTGCCCGAGATCGCGGCCCGTTCGCACGTGGAATCGATCGACGGCATCGTCGCTCGGGCCATGGCCGACGCGGGCGCGGGCTGGGACGACCTGTCCGGCGTCGCGGCGACGGCGGGACCGGGCCTGGTCGGCGGCGTGATGGTGGGCCTGAGCTTCGGCAAGGCCGTGTCGCTGGCCCGCGATCTGCCGCTGGTGGCGGTGAACCACCTCGAGGGCCACGCCGTATCGGCGCGGCTCGGCGCGGACATTCCCTATCCCTTCCTGCTGCTGCTGGTCAGCGGCGGCCACTGCCAACTGCTTGAGGTCGCGGGCGTCGGCGCCTGCAAGCGCCTCGGCACCACCATCGACGACGCCGCCGGCGAGGCCTTCGACAAGATTGCCAAGACCATGGGCCTGCCCTACCCCGGCGGGCCCGAGCTGGAGAAGCTGGCGGTCGGCGGTGATCCCGAGCGCTTTCCGCTCCCGCGCGCCCTGCTCGGCCGCGAGGGTTTCGACTTTTCGTTCTCGGGCCTGAAGACCGCCGCCGCCCGCGCCGCCGAGGGCCTGACGGAAGATGGTGACCGCCGCGACCTCGCCGCCTCGGTCCAGTTCGCCATCGCCCGCCAGCTGGCAGAGCGCACCGACAGGGCCATGGCCGCCTATGGCGCCGGGCATGCGGGCGAGGGCCTGCGCTTCGTGGTCGCCGGCGGCGTCGCGGCCAACAAGGCCGTCCGCGACCGGCTGGAGACCCTGTGCGCCAAGCACGGCTTCAGCTTCCACGCCCCGCCGCTGAAATACTGCACCGACAACGCCGCCATGATCGCCCTGGCCGGGGCCGAGAGGCTGGCGCTGGGTATGACCGACAGCCTCGATGCAGCCGCCCGGCCCCGCTGGCCGTTGGACGAGGCGGCGGCGATCGCCAACCCCATTCACGGACCAGGCCGCAAGGGCGCCAAGGCATGAGCGACGGACTTCACTACGCGGGCGTGATCGGCGGCGGCGCATGGGGCACGGCCCTGGCCCAGGTCTGCGCCCGCGCCGGCCTCACCGTCACCCTGCAGGCCCGTGAGGCCGAGGTGGTCGAGGCGATCAACGCTCGCCACGAGAACGCGACCTTCCTGCCCGGCGTCGCCCTGGACCCGGTGATCGACGCCACCACCGAGCTCTCCGACCTGGCGCCCTGCGACTTTATCCTCGCCGTCGCTCCGGCCCAGCACCTGCGCTCGACGCTGGCGGCGCTGGCGCCGCACGTGCGCGACGGCGTACCGATCGTGCTCTGCGCCAAGGGCGTCGAGCAGGGCACGCTGAGCCTGATGACCCAGGTGCTGGCCGAGACCATCCCCGACGCCGCGCCGGCGGTGCTGTCGGGTCCGAGCTTCGCCGGCGAGGTCGCGCGCGGCCTGCCGACCGCCGTCACCCTGGCCTGTCCGGACGAGGATCTGGGCCGGGCGCTGGCCGAGGCCATCGCCACCCCGACCTTCCGGCCCTACCTGGCCCCCGACATGATCGGCGCCGAGGCCGGCGGGGCGATCAAGAACGTACTGGCGATCGCCTGCGGCATCGTCGAGGGCAAGGGCCTGGGCCGCAGCGCCCACGCCGCCCTGATCACCCGCGGCTTCGCCGAGATGACCCGCGTCGCCGAAGCCCTCGGCGGCGAGGCCGAGACGGTGGCCGGCCTCTGCGGCCTCGGCGACCTGGTCCTGACCTGCTCCAGCCCGCAGTCGCGCAACATGAGCGTCGGCCTGGCCCTCGGCGGCGGCCAGACCATCGAGGAAGCCCTGGCCGGCAAGCTGACAGTAGCCGAGGGCGTCGCCTCCGCCCCCGCCGTCCGCGCCCTGGCCCGCCGGCTCGGCGTCGAGACCCCCATCTGCGAGGCCGTCGCCTCGATCCTGGCCGGGGAGATCGGCGTCGACGAAGCCATCCTCGCCCTGCTGTCCCGCCCCCTGACCACCGAACGCTAGGAGTTCCGATGCCTCTCTTCGTCATCCAGTGGAAAGACAAGGCCGGCGAAGGCCCGGGCATCCGCGCCGCCACCCGCCCCGCGCATCTGGCGTGGCTGGCCGACAAGGTCGGCGTGGTGAAGCTGGCCGGGCCCTTCCTGGGCGCCGACGACGCCATGACCGGCTCGCTGCTGATCATCGAAGCCGAAAGCCTGGAAGCGGCCCAGGCCTTCCATGCCGAAGACCCTTACGCCAAGGCCGGCCTGTTCGATCACTCGACCATCGATGCGTGGCGAGCGCCGCCGGGGACCTTCGCCTGAATCCTGCCCGACCCGCTGCCGGAGCCACGCTCTGCCCGCTGGCGGAGATCGCCGATCCCGGCTCGAAGGACTTCCGTTTCCGCGTGGAGGACCGTCTGTTCGCCGGCTTCATCGTGCGACGCGGCGAGGCCGTGTTCGGCTACGTCGACAGCTGCCCCCACGCCGGCTGGCCGCTGGCCGGGCCGAGCGGTCGTCACCTGACGCGGGACGGCGGCAAGATCCTGTGCGCCGGGCATGGGGCGCTGTTCAGGATCGAAGACGGGCTGTGCACGTCCGGTCCGTGCGCGGACGACCGGCTGGAGCCGTGGCCAGTGGGGGTGGTCGATGGGGTTGTGGTGACAGCGTAGATAATCCTCTCCCTCGTGGGAGAGGTGGCCCGGCGGAGCCGGGTCGGAGAGGGAAGCGCTAACGTCGGTCAGCGTTGCACCAACCCTCAAATGAAAGCGCTTCCCTCTCAGTCACCGCTCCGCGGCGATAGCTCTCCCAAGAGGGAGAGCATCACCCTTCCGCTACTTCTTCAGCTTCGGCGTATCGAGATCGAGCTCGTCGATCTTGATGCTTTCCAGCCCCGGAAGCACCGTCGGGAGCTTGGCGCCGAACAGCTTGGCGTCACCGACCACAATCACGCTGGCCTTGCTCGGGTCGAAGATCTCCGTCGAGAAGCGGGTCACGTCGGCGGCTGTGACGGCCTCGACCTTGGCCGTGTAGGCCTGCACTTCCTTGAGATCGATGTCGTAGATCGCCAACCCGCCGAGGATGCCGGCGAGACCGCCGGTGGTGCCGAGATCGCGGCCGAAGTCGCCGACCAGCCCCGACTTGCGCGCCGCCAGTTCGGCTTCGGTCGCCGGTCGCGTGGCCATGCCCTTCATCTCGTCGCGGATCAGCACGATCACGTCGGAGACCGACTCGTTCTTGGTCTGGGTCGAGGCCGAGAAGCCGCCGACCACCTTGCGCGGCGACAGGCCGGCCCCGGCGCCGTAGGCGAGGCCGCGCTTGACCCGGATCTCCTGGTTCAGGCGGGCCGAATAACCGCCGCCAAGCACCTGGGCGGACACCAGGCCCGCATAGTAGCGCGGGTCGGTGCGGGCAATGCCGCGCCGGGTGACGACCACCGCCGCCTGGCCGGTGGCCGGGATGTCGATGGCGATGTTGCGCGGCGCGGCGACCGCGTCGGCGCCGGGCTGGGCCGGCAGCGCCGAGGCCGGCTTCTTCCAGCCGCCGAAGCTCTGCTCCGCCAGGGCGAAGCCGTCCTCGGCGCTGATGTCGCCGGTGATGACGAGGACCGCGTTGTCCGGCCGCCACCAGGTCTGGTGCACCGTCGTCAGGTCGGCGCGGGTGATCTTCGTCAGCGAGGTCGGGGTGCCGCTGGCGACATGGCCATAGGCGGTTCCGGCGTAGAGCACCGGGGCGCTGACCAGGCCGGCGACGCCGCCCGGACGCTTGAAGGCGACCTTCAGGCCGTCGAGCGACTGGTCACGAACGCGGCCGATCTCGTCCTCGGCGAAGGCCGGGTTGAGGGCGACGTCGGCCATGATCGCCATCGAGGCTTTCAGGTTCTGCGGCATCACATTGAGGACGACGCTGGAGAACTCCAGGCTCGAGCCGGCCGACAGCTCGGCGCCGAGCGCCTCGGTCTGGCTGGCGATCTGGGTCGAGCTGCGGGTGGTGGTGCCCTCTGTGAGCAGGTCGGCCATCATCGAGGCGGCGCCGGCGCGGCCGTCCGGATCGATCGAAGCCCCGGCCTTCACCGACAGCTGGGCAGTGACCAGCGGCAGGTCGCTGCTGCGGGCGACGATCACGCGCAGGCCGTTGGCGAGGATCTTCTCGGCCGGGGCCGGCAGGGCCGGCTGAACCGGCGTTCCCAGCGGGGGGGGCGCCTGACGCTGGCCTTCGGGCGCCAGCGCCCAGACCTTTCCGGTGAACTTCGTCGAGGCGACCGGCGCGGGCGGCGCTTCGGCGGCGGCGGCCCGGCCGGCGGGACGCTTGCTCTCGTCGAGATAGCGGATCGAGACCAGCCGATCGGCGGCGAGGTATTTCCTGGCCACGCGCTGGACGTCGGCGGCGGTCACGGCCTGGAGGTCGGCGATGCCGCTGTTGGCCTTGGCCGCGTCGCCCTCGAGCACCAGGGCCGAGCCGATAGCCATGGCGCGGCCGTCGATGGTCTCGCGTTCGCGCACCGCGCCGGCGACCATCTCGGTCTTGGCCTCGGCCAGCTCGGCGGCGGACGGCGGAGCGTCGCGCAGGCGCGCAACCTCGGTCAGCAACGCCTTCTCGCCCTCTTCAACGGTCTTGCCGTCGGCGAGGATGGCGCCGACGTAGAACAGGCCGGGCTGGGCGTTGCCGTCGTTGTTGGAGAAGGCCTGGGCGGCGAGTTGCTGCTCATAGACCAGGCTGTTGTAGAGCCGCGAGGACTTGCCGCCCGAGAGGATGGCGTCGAGCACGGTCAGGGCGGCGGTGTCCTTGTCGGACGCGGCCGGGCCCTGCCAGGTGATGGCCACGGCCGGCAGCGGCACGTTCGGGGCATAGGCGGTGACGGTCCTGGCCTGCGTGCGGGCCGGCTCCTTCACAGTCACCCGCGGCAGCGGCTTGGCGGGCGTCTTCAGCGGCGCGAAGTACTTGTCGACCCAGCCGTTCAGCTGCGCCTCGTCGAAGTTGCCGACCACGATCAGGGCGGCGTTGTCCGGCCGGTAGTAGGTCTCGTGGAAGGCCAGAACGTCGTCGATGGTGGCCGCGTCCAGCTCTTCGATCGAGCCGATGCCCGGACGCTTGTAGGGGTGGGTGGTGTAGGACGCCTTCGGGATCTCGATGCGGAAGAAGCGGCCGTAGGGATCGGCCAGGACCCGCTGGCGCAGCTCCTCCTTCACCACGTCGCGCTCCGACTTGAAGCTGGCCTCGTCGACGACCAGCGAGCCCAGGCGGCTGGCCTCGGCCCAGAGCAGGCGCTCAAGGTGATTGGCGGGAACGACCTCGTAGTAGGCGGTCATGTCGTCAGCGGTGAAGGCGTTGTTGAAGCCGCCGACGTCCTCGGTCATGCGGTCGAAGGTCTCCGACGGCAGGTCGTGGGTGGCCTTGAACATCAGGTGTTCGAACAGGTGGGCGAAGCCCGAGCGGCCGTTGGGATCGTCCTTGGAGCCGACGCTGTACCAGACCTGCACCGTCACGTTCGGGGTGGTGCGGTCGGTCGAGTAGAACACCTTGAGGCCGTTGGGCAGCACACGGCTCTTGAAGCCGATCGGCGGCACCTGGGTCTGGGCGCCGGCAGGCGCGGCGGCCTGGGCGAAGGCCACGGGAACGAGGGCGGTGGTCGAGAGGGCGAGCGCGAGGAACAGCGCCTTGGCCGGACGGTGCATGGGAAGCTCCGGAGAATGAGGTTGCCGGACCCTAGCATCCGGTTCGGGCCAGGAAGGTTACAGTCCTGTCATGTGAGACTTGCTAGCGGCCGCGCCCTTCGCTCTCCCGCCTCAGCGCCACCAGGGCGCGGGCGACGTCGCGGCGCATGGCGGCGCGGGTGACCACGGCGGGGAGGTCGAACGGCGAGGTGGCGCGGTTCTCGTAGATCACCCGCGTGCGGCCGCCGGGCAGCGGCTCGAGCCGCCACTGGCCGCGGCAGGCGACGTCGCCGCCTGTGCAGCGGAAACGGATACGGCCGGGCGGGTCGTAGTCCGACCGGAACACGGTGCTGAAGCTGGGCGTCAGCGGGCTCCAGCGCACGGTCAGCTCCCGCACGTCCCAGCGGCCGCCGGGTCCGGTGTCGGTGACATGGCAGGCGCGCACGCCGGGAGCCATGCGGCCGGCGCGGCTGCAGTCGCGGATGGTGTCCCAGACCACGGCCTGCGGGGCGGTGATGTCGACGGCGCCATGGACCACCCCGGAGGCGCCGCCGGGATCAGGTTTCACCTCCGCAAACACCGCGCCGGCGGCGAGCTTGCCGGCGACCGCGGCGTCAGGGTTCCAGTCCGCGCCCAGGGCGGAGCCGGGCGTGGCGATGAGCAGCAGCAGGAGGACGGGAAGAGCCATGCGCATCACCGTCCCTCCCCTGCCCGCCGCGATCAGCCGCCGGCCCGGTTCTTGACGAGATCGTCGACCACCGAGGGGTCGGCGAGGGTCGAGGTGTCGCCGAGGTTGGAGAGGTCGTTCTCGGCGACCTTGCGCAGGATGCGGCGCATGATCTTGCCCGACCGTGTTTTCGGCAGGCCCGGGGCCCACTGGATGGCGTCCGGCGCCGCGAACGGGCCGATCTCCTGGCGCACCCACAGCACCAGCGCCTTTCGTAGCTCCTCCGTCGATTGAACGTCGGCGTTGAGGGTCACATAGGCGTAGATGCCCTGGCCCTTGATGTCGTGCGGGAAGCCGACCACCGCCGCCTCGGCGACATCGTGGTGGGCGACCAGGGCGCTCTCGATCTCGGCGGTGCCGAGCCGGTGGCCGGAGACGTTGATGACGTCGTCGACCCGGCCGGTGATCCAGTAGTAGCCGTCCTCGTCCCGTCGGCAGCCATCGCCGGTGAAGTACTTCCCCGGGTAGGTCGAGAAGTAGGTGTCGAAGAAGCGCTGGTGATCGCCATAGACGGTGCGCATCTGACCGGGCCAGCTATCGGTGATGCAGAGGTTGCCGCTGACGGCCCCGTCCAGCACCCCGCCCTCGGCGTCGACCAGCTGCAGGAACACGCCCGGCAGTGGCTTGGTGGCCGAACCCGGTTTGAGCGCCGTCGCGCCGGGCAGCGGGCTGACCAGGCAGGCGCCGGTCTCGGTCTGCCACCAGGTGTCGACGATCGGGCAGCGACCCTCGCCGACGACGCGGTGATACCAGAGCCAGGCCTCCGGATTGATCGGCTCGCCGACCGTGCCGAGCAGGCGCAGGCTCTTGCGCGAGGTTTTCTGCACGGGCTCGTCGCCTTCCCGCATCAGCGCCCTGAGCGCGGTGGGGGCCGTGTAGAAGATCTCGACCTGATGCTTGTCGATCACCTCCCAGAAGCGGCTGGTGGTCGGGTAGTTGGGCACGCCCTCGAAGATCAGGCTGGTGGCGCCGTTCGCGAGCGGGCCGTAGACGATGTAGCTGTGGCCCGTGACCCAGCCCACGTCGGCCGTGCACCAGTAGATCTCGCCCGGGCGGTAGTCGAACACCAGCTCGTGCGTCCAGGCCGCCCAGGTCAGGTAGCCGCCGGTGGTGTGCAGAACGCCCTTCGGCTTCCCCGTCGAGCCCGAGGTGTAGAGGATGAACAGCGGGTCCTCGGCGCTCATCGGCTCGGGCGGACAGTCGGTCGAGGCCGCCTCGCGCTCGGGGCCATAGGCGATGTCGCGGCCGGCCTGGAGGGGCACGTCGGCGCCGGTGCGGGAGACGACCAGCACCTTGCCCACGTCCGGGCAGCTCTTCAGCGCCTCGGTCACGTTCTTCATCAGCGGCACGATGCGGCCACCCCGCAGGCCCTCGTCGGCGGTGATCACCAGCCGACTGTCGCAGTCCTGGATCCGGCCGGCGATGCTGTCGGGCGAGAAGCCGCCGAAGATCACCGAATGCACCGCCCCGATCCGGGCGCAGGCCAGCATGGCGTAGGCGGCCTCGGGGATCATCGGCAGGTAGATGGTGACCCGGTCGCCCTTGGCCACGCCATGGCTCTTGAGGACGTTGGCCATGCGGCACACTTCCTCGTGCGCCTCGCGATAGCTAATTTTGCGAGACTGCGAGGGATCGTCGCCTTCCCAGATGAAGCAGATGTCGTCGGCGCAGGTCGGCAGGTGCCGATCGAGGCAGTTGGCCGAGACGTTGAGCACGCCGTCGGCGAACCACTTGATGCGGAAGTCGGGCTTGTCGAAGGAGACGTCCTTCACCTGGGTGAAGGGCTCGATCCAGTCCAGGCGGCCGGCGACATCGGTCCAGAAGCCATCCGGGTCAGCCTGCACACGCTTCCAGGCGGCGTCGTAGCCCGCGGCGTCCATGTGGGCCCGCTTGGCCCAGGCGTCGGGCACCGGAAACACCTGCTCTTCACTCACGCTTCGCTCCCTTGGTCTTGTTGGCGGGGAGTTATGCGGACCAGAGCAGTCGTTGCAACGCCGTTGTGGCCGATCACCCGCGCGGACGGGCCTTGCGTGGTTCGAGACGCGGACTTGAGGGTCCGCTCCTCACCATGACTTGTTCAAGAAGCTAGTCATCCTGAGGAGCGAGCTTCAAGCGAGCGTCTCGAAGGACGCAGGGCGCCTCACCCAGGCTGCTTCGTCGTCCGCAGGTACGGCTTGTGGGTCGTCCAGCCGTTCGGGAACAGGCCCTTGGCGTCCTCGTCCGAGACGGCGGGGACGATGATCACGTCCTCGCCGGTCTTCCAGTCGGCCGGGGTGGCGACGCGGTGGGCCGAGGTCAGCTGCAGCGAGTCGATGATGCGCAGGATCTCGTCGAAGTTCCGGCCGGTGGTCATCGGATAGACGAGGATCACCTTGATGGTCTTGTCCGGGCCGATGATGAAGACGTTGCGGACCGTGGCGTTGTTGGCCGCCGTGCGGCCGTCGGAGCCGCCCTCGGTATCGGCCGGCAGCATGCCGTAGAGCTTGCTCACCGCCAGGTCGGTGTCGCCGATCATCGGGAAGTTGACCTTCGAGCCCTGGGTTTCCTCGATGTCGGCGGCCCACTTGCCGTGGTTCTCGACCGGGTCGACCGACAGGCCGATGACCTTGACGCCGCGCCTGTCGAAGTCCGGCTTCAGGCGGGCCACGGTTCCGAGCTCGGTGGTGCAGACCGGGGTGAAGTCCTTCGGGTGAGAGAACAGCACCGCCCACTTGCCGTCCAGCCAGTCGTGGAAGCGGATCGGGCCCTCGGTGGTCTGGGCTTCGAAATCGGGGGCGATCTGGTTGAGCGAGAGCGTCATGGCTATCTCCTAGTCGCGAGGGCGACTGGTGGTGTAACCCCGGCGACGGCGACCGACACCGTGAGGAATTTTCGAGATGCTGTTAGCGAAATCGACCTGGCCCGAGATCGAGGCCTTTCTCCAGCGCAGCAAGACGGTAGTGGTGCCGATCGGCTCCAACGAGCAGCACGGGCCCACCGGCCTGCTCGGCACCGACTGGATGTGCCCGGAGATCATCGCCCACGAGGCCCAGAAAGGCCGCGACGACCTGCTGATCGCCCCGACCTTCAACATCGGCATGGCCCAGCATCACCTCGAGTTTCCGGGGACCATCTTCCTGCGGCCGACGACCTTCATCGCCGCGATCGGCGACTGGTGCCGATCGCTCGGCGCGCACGGGTTCGAGCGGATCTATTTCCTCAACGGCCACGGCGGCAACGTGCACACCATCGAGGCGGCCTTCTCCGAGCTCTACGCCGAATCCAGCTTCGCCGGGCAGCGCCGGGGCTTCGCCTGCAAGCTGAAGAACTGGTGGGATCTCAGCGGCGTCAACGCCCTGGCCATGCGGCAATTCCCGGTCGGCCACGGCAGCCATGCGACGCCGTCGGAGATCGCGGTCACCCAATGGGCCTATCCGGACGCCATCAAGGCCGCGAACTACGCGCCGCAGATCGCCCCGACCGGCCCGATCCGGGAGGCCCTGGACTTCCGCGCCCGCTACGCCGACGGCCGCATGGGCAGCGACCCGGCCCTGGCCACCCCCGAGAAGGGCGGCGAGCTGGTCGCGCTGGCGGCCAAGGGACTGATCGAGGACGTGGCGGCGTTCGCGGCCGAAGTGACGCCCTAGCCCGCCGCCTTCCGGTACTCCGCCGGGGCGACGCCGAACCAGGTCTTGCAGGCGCGGCGCAGGCTGCGCGCGTCGGAGAATCCCAGCCGGGCGGCGACATCGTCCAGCGAATGCTCGGTGGCCAGCAGGCTGGCGGCGGCCTTGCGGCGTTCGTCCGAGGACAGCTCGCGGAATGAGGCCCCGGCCTCGGCCAGGCGACGGCGCAGGGTGGCGGTGCTCATGCCCAGCCGCCGTGCGGCGGCCGGCTCGCCCCAGGCGTCGGGGCCGATGACATCCCGCACCTGCTTGACGATGTCCGGCGCGGCCGCCTTCGGGGCGGCGTGCTCGCGGGCCGCCTCTTCCATCATGGCCGTGAACTCGCCGAGCTCATGGGCGCCCCAGTGGCGGTACTTCACCGGCTTCAGGGGCGCTTCGGCGTCGGCGACGTCGTAGGTGACGGTCACCCCCTGCCCGCGCCGCACCGCCGTACCGGCGATCACCGGCCTCAGCAGCGACGGGCCCAGCGGCGGCAATGCGGGCGCCACCCGCAGCGCGACCGGGCGCAGCTTCCGGCCGGTCAGCCAACGGAAGCCGCAATGGGCTGTGAGGGTGAATATCTCGATGACCAGGTCGCGGCGCGCGTCGCGCTCGCCCTCGTAGTCGAACGACAGGGCCAGGCCGCGTCGCGACTGGGTCAGCCGGGCGATCAGGTCGGGCCGCAGCATCGGCGTCGCGGCCACGAACCGCTGCAACGCCTCGGCGAAGGTGTCGCCCTGCGCGGCGGCAGCCAGCAGCAGGCCGAAAGTGCCGCGCGGAACCCTGATGGGACCGGCGCCGCAGGCCTCGTCGTCGGTGCGACGCATCTGCTCGAGGCAGAGATTCAGGAATAGCATCGACGGCAGCCGCTCGCCGTCGGCGGGGAACGCGGCGGAAGCTTCGGCCCGCGCGAGCAGCTCCGCCGCCGGTCCCGCCCCGACCATCAGATCGAGGTAGTGGCGAGGCACGCGGAAGCCCCCGGCGCCGAAAGCGCCGCCTCGTCCCCCGTCGCTTGCCCCCGTGGAACCGGTCATCACCCGCCCCTTAAGCCGGGTGACGCTACGGGGCGCAAGAAAAAGGGCGCGCCGCTCCCCGCGGCGCGCCCCTAAGGCCTGTGGCCCCTACGGGAGGTAAAAGGGCTGTGGCTGAGTCGCTTGGATCAGTACTTCAGGGTCAGCGAGACGCCGTAAGTGCGCGGCTGGCCCGGGAAGCGAACCACGGTGTTGGCGTTGCTGGCGACCGCGGTCCAGTAGTACTCGTCGGTCAGGTTGCGGCCCCAGAAGCTGGCTTCCCAGGCGCCGTTCTTGGCCGTGACCCCCAGGCTGCCATTGAGCAGGCCGTAGGCGGGGATCTCGTACAGCGGGTTTCCTTCCAGGTCGGCTTGCGACTCCTTCTGGTAGCGGCCGTTGAGCACCGCCTTCACGCCGAGGCCGTCGTTCAGCTCACGCTCGTAGACCAGCGTCAGGCTGCCGAGGAACTCCGGGCTGTAGAGGAACGCCGCGCCATCGTAGCTCTGGGGCTGGCCGGCGCCATTGGTGCCGACGAAGCCGTCGATCTCGGTGTGCAGGAAGGTCGCCGCACCGATGGCCGTGAAGTCGTCGGTCACGCGCCAGGTCACTTCGCCGTCCAGGCCGTAGGCGAACGACTCCGGAATGTTCTGCAGCCGCGCCAGGGCGGTGTAGAGGGCGTCCGGGTTGAACGTGCTCATCTGCTTGTCGGTGTAGTCGTAGTAGAAGGCCGAGATGTTGGCCTGCACACGACGGTCGAACAGACCGGCCTTCACACCGACTTCGTAGGAGAGGAGCTTCTCCTGCTGCACGGGCAGGTTCTGCTCATAGAGGCTGGCGGTGTTGACCGGCGCGCCACCCGACTTCGCGCCTTGCGAGACCGAGCCGTACAGCAGCACGTCATCCGTGGCGTTCCAGTTCAGGGCCAGACGCCAGGCGACGTTGTCTTCGTCGAGGCTGGTGATCACTTCACCGCGCGTGGCGGTCATGTTGTCCCAGTCGATTCGCGTGGTCGAGCAGCCATTCTGCACGACGTTGTCGGTGATCACGACACCGCCGTAGCGCAGGGCGTACAGGTACTTGTTGGTGAGGTTCAGGTTCACCAGCATCGAGCCGTTGACGTCACGCGAGCAGACATTGGCGTCCTGCTTGTCCTGCGTGTAGCGCAGGCCGGTGGTCAGGCTGAGCGTTTCGGACAGCTTCCAGTCGGCGCTGGCGAAGATGCTGGCCGTAGTCGTCTCGATCTTGCCGTCGTCGCGGTAGCTCTGGAAGGTGTTCTGGGCCTGGGCGAGGGTGTAGGTGCCGCCCGGGCCTTGGCCGCCCGGCAGCGGGCCGGTGTTGTACGGCGTGCCCAAAAGCTGGGCGCTGAGGAACTGGAACAGACGGACGTTGGCGTTGTCGCGGAACAGAGTGCGGTTGGTGTCGACGATGTCGTCCTTGCCGTAGTAGGCGCCGACCAGCCAGGTGACGCGGTCGTTGCCGCCCTGCAGGCGGATTTCCTGGGCAAACGACTCGATCTCGCCGTCGGCGTCCTGGATCAGCACGTTGTAGGGCGCGCCGGCCCAGTCCATCACGCCCTGGCGCTCGATCTTGTTGAGGCTGGTCAGCGACACGAGGGTCAGGTCGTCGTTGATGTCCCAGGCGATGTTCAGCTTGCCGGCCAGGAAGGTGGAGTCTTCCTCAAGCGGCTTGTCGATGCCCGGGAAACCGCCGACCGTCGAGGTGCGGCGCGAGGCCGGCGCCCAGTCGGCCGTGTCGTTGGACCACTTCTGGTTGGCGACGAAGGCAGGCAGGCCCGGAGCGTTGTGGAAGCCGGCGCCGAGCGGGTTGACCGCTTGCGGCGTCGTGCCCGGCGTGAAGCCGATGGCCTGGGCGGCCAGGGTGTCGCTCTTGTTGGCCCAGTAGCTCACCGAGGCGTCGATCGAGAGGGCGTCGGTCGGCTGGAAGGCCAGCGAACCGCGGATGCCGTAACGGTCGACCTCGCCCAGCGTCTCGTTGCGGGTCGCGGACTTCTGCCAGCCCTGGTTGCTGGTCTCCTTGCGGAAGGCGATCCGGCCCTGGAGGTTGTCGGTGATCGGGCCGCTGACCATGCCTTCGAAGTTGTAGGTCTCGTAATTGCCGAACTCGGCGACGCCGCGCGCCTGGAAGTCGCTGGTCGGCTTCTGGGTGACGAAGTTGATCAGGCCGGCGGTGGTGTTGCGGCCGTACAGCGTGCCCTGCGGACCCTTGAGCACTTCGACGCGCTCGAGGTCGAACACCGGGCCGCTCAGCATCATCGGATAGGCGTAGGCGACTTCGTCGACATAGGTGCCGACCGTCGAGGTGGCCGACATGTTGATGGTGTTGAAGCCGATGCCGCGCAGGGTGAAGGTCGGCACGCCCTGATAGGAGCGCGAGACGCTGAAGCTCGGGGCCACCGAGGACAGGTCCTGGACGTTGGTGACGCGCAGCGACTCGAGCTGCTCCGAGCCGAAGGCCTGGATGGCCATGCCGACGTCGTTCAGCGCCTGTTCGCGGCGGTTGGCGGTGACGACGATCTCGCCGACGGTGGCGTCGGCGGCCGGCGCCGAAGCGGGGGCCTCGGTCTGGGCCAGGGCCGGCGTGGCCAGAGCCGCCGCCAGGGTCATTGCCGATCCGGCAAGCAGGTACGCGCGCAGATTCATTACAGTCCTCCCTCGTGTCTTATGAGAGGGTCGGCCGCACGCGTCCGCATCGGTCGATGCGACTGCCCCCATTTTGCCGGGACCATGAAGCAAGGCCGGGCCGGAAGCGAGGACGCCCCCGCGCAAACTGGAGCGGACATTTTCGCTCACAGGTGCGCGCCCTCAAACCTCTCCGCTGTCCCCTCGGACGCAAAGGTCTTGCAATCGCACCCCGTTTCGCGGTGTCACCGATCCATGTCCGCCGCGCACATAGAACCGTTCCACGCCATCGCCATCAGCCGGCTGGCCCACCAGCTCAAGCTGGAAGGCCAATCGATCATCCACATGGAATTCGGCCAGCCCTCGACCGGGGCGCCGAAGGCCGCGATCGCGGCGGCGCATCATGTGCTCGACACCGACGGCATGGGCTACTGGGAGAGCCCGGCCCTGCGCGAGCGCATCGCGCGCCACTACGCCGACAGCTATGGCGTCGAGGTCGAGCCGGATCGCATCGTGCTGACCTGCGGGGCCTCGCCGGCTCTGGTGCTGGCGCTGCTGTCGGCGTTCCAGCCCGGCGATCAGGTCGCGCTGGCCCGGCCCGGCTACGTCGCCTACCGCAACACCCTCAAGGCCTTGCGGATGGAACCGGTGGAGATCGCCTGCGGGCCGGAGGATCGCTTCCAGCTGACCGCCGCGCATCTGGCCGCGCTCGATCCAGCGCCCAAGGGCGTGATCATCGCCAGCCCGGCCAACCCGACCGGAACCATCATAGAAGCCGACGAGCTGGCCCGGATCGCGCAGGTCTGTCGCGAACGCGGCATCCGCATCGTCTCCGACGAAATCTACCACGGCCTCAGCTACGTCGGCCCGTGCCGCTCGATTCTGGAGTTCGAGCCGACCGCCCTGGTGGTCAACAGCTTCTCGAAATACTTCAGCATGGTCGCCTGGCGCCTCGGCTGGCTGCTGGCGCCCCGCGACCTCGTCGCCGACGCCCGCGCCTATGTCGGCAACCTGTTCCTCACCGCGCCGTCGCTGAGCCAGCATGCGGGCCTGGCCGCCATGGACTGCCGCGACGAGCTGGAGGGCCATGTCGAGGTCTACGCCCGCAACCGGGCCCTGCTGCTCGACGCCCTGCCGGCGCTCGGCCTGCGTGAGATCGCCCCGCCCGACGGCGCCTTCTACATCTACGCCAGCGTGGCCCACCTGACTGACGACAGCCTCGAGTTCTGCAAGCAGCTGCTGCGGGACACCGGGGTGGCTACGGCGAGCGGCGTCGACTTCGACCCGGTCGAGGGACGCAGGTTCATCCGCATCAGCTTCGCGGTTTCGACCCTGGAGGTCGAGGAAGCGCTGCGGCGGCTGACGCCCTGGTTCATGGCGCGGGCGGCGGCGGCCTAAGATAACTCCCGCTGAAGCGCGGGTCGGCGATCTGATGCAGGATGGCGGCGGTCAGCATGACGATCCCGCCGAGGGCCACGGCGAGAAGGGTCAGGTGGCCTCCGCTGAGAAGCAGGCCGACGAGGCCAAAGCCAAACCAGCCCAGACCCACCCATAGACAGATCAGCTTTCCCCACCAGTAAGGCCGTCGCAGCAGGAACACGAACAGGTAGGCCATCGCCAGGGCTAGGACGCCGGCCGTCACGTTCATGGCCACCATCATCTCCCACCCCATGAAGTCCTGGGGGGTCTCGCCGACCAGAGCCAGCAACGCCTCCATGACCTTTCCCGAAGCCGTCAGGCCACCCACCAGCACGAGCGAGGCGATGGCCAGTCCGTAGGCGATCCTGAGCAGCAGGATGCTGCGGCCCGAACCGGTCGGCGGCGGCGCGAGCCGTCGTTGCTCGGCCTTCGCCCGTTGTTCCGGCGTGGGCGCCCGACCGAACTTCCAGAACCAGAGCACATAGATAGCGCCGAGCGGGATGCCGACGCCGAACGTCCCGCCACCGACGCTCCAGCTGAACGAGAAGCTGAACAGGGTGAGAAGCGCCCACAGCCATTTGCGCAGGAACTTGCGGCTCCTGAAGATGCAGACGAGCGCCGCGAGCCAGATCGCCAATCCGGCCAGCGCGATGGTCCAGAGCCACGGATAGGCCAGAAAAGACTCGACCACGATCACCCCCAATGTGGCTCAAGCCTGAGCTGTTCCACATTCGGGCTCAATCCCGCTGCGACGACCATATGGGTCGCTGTCGACAGGCCTCATGCACGGCCGCTCTTGCGCGACCACCCCGGCCCACGCTCAATTGCGGCAAAACAAAACAGGGAAAAGGACGCAGACAATGTTCTCGCACATCATGATCGGCACCAACGACGTCGAGCGGGCCAAGGGCTTCTACGACACGCTGCTGGCGACGCTGGACGTCGCCCCGGGGTTCGTCGACGGCGGCCGGCGGGTCTTCTATCGCACCGCGACGGGGTCGCTGGGGGTGAGCAAGCCGATCAACGGCGAGGACGCCTGTTTCGCCAACGGCGGCACCATCGGCTTCGCCTGTGGCTCGGCTGAACAGGTGGACGCCTGGCACGCCGCGGGCGTCGCCGCCGGCGGGGTCACCTGCGAGGATCCTCCGGGCGTCCGCGCCGGCCCGATGGGCGAGCTCTACCTCGCCTACCTGCGCGATCCGGACGGCAACAAGCTGTGCGGCCTGTACCGCGTCCCGGCGTAGCAAATCGGTCCCTCTCCCGGTGGGAGAGGTGGCCCGCGAAGCCGCAGGCGCAGCAGGGTCGGAGTGGGAGGCGCGGCGGCCAGTCGTTTGACCTCGTTCTTCCCACTCAGTCACCGCTGCGCGGCGACAGCTCTCCCAAGGGAAGAGTGACTGGCTGGCCGTAGCCGCCTAGTGCGGCGCCCGCTCGCTCCAGTCGTCGAGGTCAGGCTCGGCGCCCATCAGGGCCAGGCCGGTGGCGATCGAGACCAGCTCGGCGCCGCTTTCCATCTTCGCCGTTCCGAACCGGCGCTCGAAGATCTCCCGCACCGCCGGGACGAACGACGAGCCGCCGGTGAGGAAGACGCGATCGACGCCGGCCTCGGTGATGTTGGCGCGTTTGAGGGCCTCGTCGACCGCCCCCTCGATGGCCTTCAGCTCGGGCGATATCCAGCTTTCGAACGAGGCGCGCTTGACCGGCCCCTCGATGACCACGTCGCCGCCGCGGAAGCTGAACTCGGCCTCCTCGGCGCCCGACAGCCCCTCCTTCAGCCGCGAGACCGACTGGTAGAGACGATAGCCGTGGTTGTCGTCGAGCAGCTCGACCAGCCGCTCGATCTTGTCCGGCTCGGTGGCGGTGCGGACGAGCTTGCGGATGTCCTTCATGTCCTTGGACGCCCGTAGCAACGCCAGCTGCTCCCAGCGGGCGAATGCGGTGAAGTAGCGGTTGGGGATCGGCAGGATGTTGTCGAAGGCCTTGTAGCTGCTGCCCTTGCCGAGCCTGGGCGAGACCAGATGATCGATCAGCCGGTAGTCGAAGGCGTCACCCGCCACGCCGACGCCGGCGTTGGCCAGGGCGCGCGAGCGGATATGGCCGTTCTCGTGCGTGAACCGGACCAGCGAGAAGTCGCTGGTGCCGCCGCCAAAGTCGGCGACCAGCACGGTGGCGTCACCCTCCAGCCGCCGCGCGAAGAAGAAGGCCGCCGCGACCGGCTCCGGCACATAGCGGATGTCTTCGAAGCCCAGTCGGCGGAAGGCGGTCTCGTAGCGGGTCAGGGCCAGGGCGGTGTCCGGGCGGCTGCCGACGAAGGTCACGGGCCTTCCGACGATCACCCGTTTGGGCAGGTTCGCCAGCGCCTCGCCGCCGTGTTCCTTCACCTTCAGCAGGAAGGCGCTGAGCAGATCCTCGAAGCTGAACCGGCGGCGCAGGATCTCGGTGTCGGTGAACAGCGCGCTGGCGGCGTAGCTCTTGAACGACTGGATGAACCGCGTCTCCAGCGGCTCCTCGACATAGGCGTCGATCGCCCACGGCCCGGCGTCGATCTGGCGCGCGGTCGGGTCATGGTCGGGGGCGTGGAAGCTCAGGGCCGAGCGGAAGGCGTTGAACGGCGTCCCCTCATGGCTGAACGGAGCCAGATGCGCCTCGCCGTCCCGCTCCAGGGCGAGGACGGTGTTGGTGGTGCCGAAGTCGACGCCGAGCACGGCGTCGTTGGAGCGGGTCATGAGGAAGTCCTTGGAGCGAAAGCGGCGACGGCGCCGCCTTGCTCGAAGGGGCGCGCGCTAGACGATGGTGAAGTACGCGGATGACAACGGGCTGATCCTCATGCGGCCATGACCCTACTCCGCCGCGGGCTCTGCGGGCTGATCGTAAGCCGCCATCAGAGCCATGTTGAGGATCTTGGACACCGAGGCCGACAGCGGCGCGATCTGCACCGACTTGTTCAGGCCCAGCAGGATCGGCCCCAGCACCGTCGCCCCGCCCAGCGCCTGGACCAGCTTGGTCGAGATCGAGGCGGAGTGGATGGCCGGCATGACCAGGATGTTGGCCGGGCCGGTCAGGCGCATGAACGGATAGTTGCCCCGGCTCTCGGGCTCGAGCGCCAGTTCCGGCGGCATCTCGCCTTCGTACTCGAAGTCGACACCGTCCATCTCGTCGAGCATGGCCACGGCCTCGCGGACCTTCTCCGAGCGCAGGCCCATCGGGTTGCCGAAGGTCGAGTAGCTCATGAAGGCTACGCGCGGGGTGAAGCCCAGCCGGCGCACGGCGCTGGCCGCCTCGCAGGCGATCTCGACCAGCTCGTCCGCCTCGGGCATCTCGGTGACGTTGGTGTCGGCGATGAACAGGGTGTGGCCCTTGGCCAGCACGATCGACATGCCCATCACCCGGCCGCCGGGGGCCGGGTCGATGACGCGCAGCACCTCTTCCAGCGCCTGGTCGAAGCTGCGGGTCACGCCGGTGACCATGGCGTCGGCGTCGCCCAGCGCCACCATCGAGGCGGCAAAGCTGTTGCGGTCCTGGTTGATCAGCCGCTGCACGTCGCGCTTGAGGTAGCCCTCGCGCTGGAGCCGCGAATAGAGGTGATCAACGTAGTCCGGGTTGCGGTCCGACAGGCGGGCGTTGACCACCTGCAGGTGGACATCCCGAGGGTCGAGCCCGGCCAGCTTCATGTTCTCCTTCACCAGCTCCTCGCGGCCGACGAGGATGGCCTCGCCGAGCCCTTGCGTCTCGAAGGCGTAGGCGGCGCGGATCACGCTCGGCTCTTCGCCTTCAGCGAAGACCACGCGCTTCTTCTGGCCGCTGAGCACGGCGCCGCTGATCTTCTGCAGGAAGGCGGCGGTCGGATCGAGACGCTGGGCCAGCGACGCGCGGTAGGCGTCCATATCCTCGATCGGCTTGCGGGCCACGCCGGTGTCCATCGCCGCCTGGGCGATGAAGGGCGGGATGTAGCTGATCAGGCGCGGGTCGAATGGCGTCGGGATGATGTAGTCGCGGCCGAACTTCAGCTGGCGGCCGTGATAGGCGGCGGCGACCTCGTCGGGCACGTCCTCGCGGGCCAGCTGCGCCAGGGCGTTGGCGCAGGCGATCTTCATTTCCATGTTCACCCGCCGCGCGCGCACGTCGAGCGCACCGCGGAAGATGTAGGGGAAACCCAGCACGTTGTTGACCTGATTGACGTAGTCGGACCGGCCGGTGCCGACGATGGCGTCGCCACGGACCTCGGCCACCTCTTCCGGGGTGATCTCGGGGTCGGGGTTGGCCATGGCGAAGATCAGCGGATTGGGCGCCATCGAGGCGACCATCTCCTTGGTCAGCGCGCCCTTGGCCGACAGGCCGATGAAGACGTCGGCGCCGACGATGGCCTCGGCCAGGCTGCGGTGCGGGGTTTCGACTGCGTGAGCCGACTTCCACTGGTTCATGTCCTCGGTGCGGCCGCGATAGAGCACGCCCTTGCGGTCGACGGCGATGACGTTGGCCGGGTGCACGCCCATGGCCTTGATCAGCTCGAGCGTGGCTATGCCCGCCGCGCCCGGGCCGTTCAGCACCACCTTCACGTCGGCGATGTCGCGGCCGGTGATGAAGCAGGCGTTGATCAGGCCGGCGGCGCAGATGATCGCGGTGCCGTGCTGGTCGTCATGGAACACCGGGATGTCGAGCAGCTCCTGCAGCTCGGTCTCGATGCGGAAGCACTCGGGGCTCTTGATGTCCTCGAGGTTGATGCCGCCGAAGGTGACGCCGATGTTCTTGACCACCGTGATGATCTCGTCGGCGTCCTTGGACGTGATCTCGATGTCGATGGCGTCGACGTCGGCGAAGCGCTTGAACAGCACCGCCTTGCCTTCCATCACCGGCTTCGAGGCCAGGGCCCCGAGGTCGCCGAGGCCGAGGATCGCGGTGCCGTTGGAGATCACCCCGACGAGGTTGCCCTTGGAGGTGTAGTCGTAGGCGAGGTCCGGGTTCTCGGCGATGGCCAGAACCGGCACGGCGACGCCGGGCGAATAGGCGAGGCTGAGGTCACGCTGGGTGGCCATCGGCTTGGTGGCCTGCACACCGATTTTCCCGGGCGTGGGAAACTGGTGGAAGGCCAGGGCCTCTTCGTCGGTGAAGGTCTTCTTCTCGGCGTCACTCATGAGTGCTTACGGCGTCCCAACGCATGGCGGGACGCTTTGCCGGCCTTCGCCGTACGCCCCTTGGTCTGGAAAAAGGAGGCGCAACCTAACGGGCGCGTAAAGCCGGGACAACAGGGTGCGGCGGCATAATGGTTGGGCGGGGTATGGCGGAAGGGCATGGGGGAGGGCCATTGCCCTTCACTTCGTCATCCTGGGCCTTGTGCCCAGGACCCCTCGTTCAGCTTCCACGTGCGAGCGTACTTGCCTGCCGCACCTGCCGCCGACAGAGGGGTCCTCGCCACAGGGGCGAGGATGACGGCGTTTGAAATGCCAACGATTTGTTGGCGCCTTGTTGGCGCCTGCCAACGCCGTGTTGGCGCCGCCCGCTGACAATCCGGCCAACCAACGATAGACGTTGGTCATGACCGACGCCGCCACGCCCCCCGCCCCCGTGAAGATCGCCATCGCCGGCGCCCTGGGCCGTATGGGCCGGGCGGTGGCCGCCGCCGCCGAGGGCCGGGACGACGTCACCGTGGTCGCCCGCTACGAGCGACCGGGCGTGGACGGCGAGGGTCTGGTCTCGCTGGACGAGGCGCTCAGCCTCGCGGACGCGGTCGTAGACTTCACCACCCCCGAAGCCTCCGTCGCCCTGGCCGAGAAGGCCGCCGGCCGCGGCGGGGTCGCCCTGGTGATCGGCTCGACCGGCTTCTCGCCCGACCAGACCCGCCGCATCGACGAGGCCGCCGGACGCATCGCCATCGTCCGCGCCGGCAACTTCTCGCTCGGCGTCAACATGCTGATGGGCCTGGTCGAACAGGCCGCCCGGGCGCTCGACCCGCGAGACTTCGACATCGAGATCTTCGAGGCTCACCACCGCCGCAAGGTCGACGCGCCCTCCGGCACCGCCCTGATGCTCGGCGAAGCCGCCGCCGCCGGGCGCGGCGTGGTCCTGGCCGACGTGCTCCAGCCGGCGAGGCACGGCCTGACGGGCGCACGGCCCGAGGGCGAGATCGGCTTCTCGGTGTTGCGCGGCGGTGGCATCGTCGGCGAGCACAGCGTCACCTTCGCGGGCGAGGAAGAGATCCTGACCCTGAGCCACTCCGCGCGGGACCGCTCGCTGTTTGCGCGGGGCGCGCTGGTCGCGGCGAAGTGGGCCGGCGGCAAGGGCGCGGGGGCGTTTGATATGCAGGATGTGCTGGGGTTGAAGGGGTAAGCCCCGCGCGGACGATCATAAGACGCTCGAATTCACCCCTTCATCTCATCGTGAGACGATCGACGGCTGGCCGGTCCTACAGACGTCCATGAGATCGGAAGGACCCAATTCATGATCGCGCGGCTCTGGAAAACCGGGATCAAGCCCGGTCGCGCCGAGGCCTATGAAGCCTTCGCGCGCGAAGTGTCCCTGCCCATGTTCCGCGAGCAGATCGGTTTCGCCGGCTGCATCATGAGCCGTGATGGCGACAGCGCCTCGGTGCTGACGCTTTGGAGCGGCCCCGAAGCCGTGGAGGCGCTGAATGCCTCTTCCTCGTATCAAACGACCGTCGCGGCGATCCTGGCGGCCAATCTGCTTACCGGTGATCAGAGAACCGAGGTGAGCGAAGTCCACCTTATCGACCTCCCCAGAAGCTAGCGGCGGTGGAGGGGTAGCGCAGGAATGTCCGGAAGGGGCGTGGTGCAAAGCGGGTAGTCGAGCTCCAGCGCCGCCCCTCCTACCCGCCGCGCGCCACGAACCACTCGTTGAGGAAGCGCTTGTCGGCCTTGCCGTAGATGAACGGGGCGTCCTTGTAGCCGCGCACGCTGCCGCCGGCGCCTTCGAGGACGGCCTGGGCGGCGGCGATGTCCCACTCGCTGGTCGGGCCGTGGCGGGGGTAGATGTCGGCGACGCCTTCGGCGATGCGGCAGAGCTTGATCGAGCTGTCCAGAGCCAGGCGCTTGTCGAAGCCGTACTCGACGGCCAGGGCATCGACGGTCTCGGGCTTCATGGTGTGACTGATCAGGCAGACCGCCTCACCCTTCGGCCAGGCGCGGACATGGACCGGCGCCTCATCGGTCGAGCCGACGGCGCGCTTCATCGTGCCGCCGGCGGTGGTGAACCAAGTCTCGCCGCTGGCCGGAGCCGAAACCGCGCCGGCGACCGGACGGCCATCGACGATCAGGCCGATGTTCACGGTGAAGTTGGGATCGCCCTTCATGAAGGCCTTGGTGCCGTCGACCGGATCGACGAGGAAGAACCGCTCCCCCACCGCGTCGGGCGTGCCGTACTCGGCGGCATGTTCCTCGGCGACGATGTGGACGTCGGGAAACAGCTCGGCCAGGCGCGCGCAGATCAGTTTCTCACCGGCCTTGTCAGCCTCGGTGACCGGGCTGGAATCGACCTTGCTGGTGTGCGCGACGATTCCGCCGAGCGACCAGTAGGGCATGATGATCCGTCCAGCCTCCTCGACGATGTCGGCCAGGATCCTGCCGATATCGGCGTCGCTGCTGCTCATCTCAAGTCCCTCTATCGACTGTCTCTGGGGTCGTCGCCCACGAACACCAGCCTGACGACGCCGGTGTCGATGGTCTGTTTGCCGGCCTCTTCGAAGTCGACGGTGACGCGGGCGCCGACCACCGACTGCACCTGGCCCAGGCCCCAGTCCGCGCGATCCGGATGGCGCACCAGCGCGCCGGGTTCGAAGAACGGGTTCATGGCCCGTGTCGTAGGGGCGCTGCCCGCCTTTGCCAACGCTTCAAATCAGGGCAATTTCCAACGCCATGACCGACCAGCCCGCCTCCGACACGCCCGCCCCCGACGCCGAGCCCGCGGAGATCCTGCCGGACGCCGCGGAACTGGCCGCCCAGATCGCGGCGCGGCTGTGCCACGACTTCATCAGCCCGGCCTCCGCCATCGTCTCGGGTCTGGACCTGCTCGAGGATCCGACGGCCCAGGACATGCGCGAAGACGCCATGAACCTGATCGCCCAGAGCGCCCGCAAGCTGGCCGACCAGCTGCAGTTCGCCCGGATCGCGTTCGGGGCCTCGTCGAGCGCCGAGACCTTCGACCCGCGCGAGCTGGAGAAGCTGGCCCAGGGCGTCTACGCCCATGTGCGGCCCGAGCTGGACTGGAAGATCGAACCGGTGTCGGTCAACAAGCCGACCGCCCGCATCCTGATGAACCTGGCGCAAATCGCCGCGGGCGCGCTGCCGATGGGCGGCCTGGCGACGATCCGCGCGGTCGAGTCCGACGGCCGGGTGGCGATCAGCGTCGACGCCGCCGGCCCGCGCGCGCGCCTCAAGCCGGAAGTCGTGCGCGGCCTTGCCGGACAAGGCCGGGGCGATGCCGTGAGCGGCGCCTGGGTGCAGGCCTATTACCTCTACCTGATCGCTCGGCAGTCGGGCGGTCGCGTGGCGGCGGAGAGCGGCGAGGACCGGGTGACCCTGGTCGCCTTCGCCCCGGCCGACGGCTGAAATCGCCATTCTTAATACCGACCGTTAACCGGCTCGGCCCAGAACGGACAGGCTGGGAAGGAGCGTCCGCGCCGTGAAGACCTGTCTGCTCGTCGACGACAGTCGGGTGATCCGCAAGGTGGCCCGCCGCATCCTGGAGGACCTCGGCTTCGAGATCGCCGAGGCGTCCGACGGTCTGGAGGCGCTCGCCTGGTGCCGCGCGGCGATGCCGGACGCCATCCTGCTCGACTGGAACATGCCGGTGATGAACGGCCTCGACTTCCTGCGGCAGCTGCGCACCGAGCCGGGCGGCGACACGCCGGCGGTGATCTTCTGCACCGTCGAGAGCGAGCCGGACCGCATCCGCGAGGCGCTCGACGCCGGCGCCGCCGAGTACATCATGAAGCCGTTCGACGGCGACATCATCGCGGCCAAGTTCGCCGAGGTGGGCCTGGTCATGGACCGCGCCGCATGACGGCCGACGACATCCAGCTGCTGGTAGCTCTGTGCAAGGCGCGGGCGGGCCTCAGGGTCGACCCGGCCAAGACCTATCTCATGGAAAGCCGCCTCGGCCCGCTGGCCCGACGCGAGGGTTACAACTCCATCGACGACCTGATCGCGGGGCTGAAGGTCCGCCGCGAGGATGCGCTGATCTGGTCGGTGGTCGAGTCCATGACCCTGAACGAGACCGCTTTCTTCCGCGACCGCACGCCCTTCGACCAGGTTCGCGACGACATCCTGCCGACGCTATCGCGGCTGCGTGGCAACGAGCCGATCCGGATCTGGAGCGCCGGCTGCTCCACCGGCCAAGAAGCCTATTCCCTGGCCATGATCGCCGAGGAAGCCAAGGATCTCGAGACCGGGACCCGGGTCGAGATTTACGGCTCGGATGTCGCCGAACGCTGCCTGGAGAAGGCGCAGTCGGGCCTCTACACCCAGTTCGAGGTCCAGCGCGGCCTGCCGATCCGGTTGCTGGTCAAGCATTTTGAGAAGATCGAGGACAGCTGGCGGCTGTCGCCACGGATCCGGCAGCGGGTGCGCTGGCGGCGGATCAATCTGGCGGCCGACCTGTCGGCGGTAGGCCGGTTCGACATCATCTTCTGCCGCTACGTGCTGTCCGCCCTCGAAGAAGGCATCCGCCGACGGGTGCTGGAAGGCCTCGCCGCCGCCCTCCCCGCCGACGGCTTCCTGGTGCTCGGCAAGGGCGAAACCGCCGAGGGGATCACCGACGCCTTCCGGCCGGTCAGCGGCCGTCCGGGCCTGTTCGCCCGCGACCCCGCCTACAGGGTGGCCGCCTAGCCTTCAGAAGTGAACGCTGTTCACTTCCTCTTTGCTTCCGTGGCGTCACAGCGGCAAGCTTGGGTGGGGCAATGAAGGAAACCACCATGAGCGACGTAGATCGCATTCCGGACGACATCGCGGCCAAGGCCATCGACCCTCGGTCATACGCGGACGACAGCGTTCACGAGGCCTTCCGCTGGCTGCGGGAGAACAAGCCGCTGGGCAAGGCCGAGCTGCCGGGGATCTACCCGTTCTGGCTGGTGACCAAGCACGCCGACATTCTCGAGGTCAGCCGGCAGAACTACCTGTTCCATTCGGGCGACATGCCCTCGACCTTCACCACCATCGACGCCGACGAGGCCGTCCGCAAGATGACCGGCGGCAGCCCGCACCTGGTGCGGACCCTGGTCCAGATGGACGCCCCCGATCATCCCAAGTACCGGATCATGACGCAGGCCTGGTTCCTGCCGCAGAACATCCGCAAGCTCGAGGACCGCATCCGTCAGATCGCCAGAGAGCACGTCGACCGCATGGAAGCGCTCGGCGGCGAATGCGATTTCGTCAACGAGATCGCCCTCTACTATCCGCTGCGCGTGATCATGGAGATCCTCGGCGTCCCGGCCGAGGACGAACCGCGCATGCTGAAGCTGACGCAGGAGCTGTTCGGCGCCCAGGACCCGGAGATGAACCGGGCTCAGAAGGAGCAGCTGAGCCAGGCCGAGGGCATGGCCCAAATCCAGGCCGTGATCGCGGACTTCTTCATGTACTTCAAGGCGATCACCGATGATCGCAAGGCCAACCCGCGCGAAGACGTGGCCAGCGTGATCGCCAACGGCAAGCTCGACGGCGAGCCGATCAACGACTTCGAGGCGATGAGCTACTACGTCATCGTCGCCACCGCCGGCCACGACACCACCTCGTCCTCGACGGCGGGCGCGGTGTGGGGCCTGTGCGCCAATCCCGACCAGTTCGAGAAGGTGAAGGCTGACCCGTCCCTGATCCCGGGGCTGGTCGATGAGTCGATCCGCTGGATGACGCCGGTGAAGCACTTCATGCGCTCGGCGACCGAAGACACCGAACTGGGCGGCAAGAAGATCGCCAAGGGCGACTGGCTGTGGCTGGCCTATCCGTCGGGCAACCGCGACGAAGCGGTGTTCGAGAATCCGGACGCCTTCCAGGTCGATCGCAAGCCCAACAAGCACCTGGCCTTCGGCTATGGTGCCCACCTCTGCCTCGGCCAGCACCTGGCCAAGATGGAGATGCGGATCCTGTTCGAGGAACTGCTGCCGCGCCTGAAAACGCTGGAGTTCGCCGGCGATCCCAAGCTCAGCCAAGGCAACTTCGTCAGCGGCCCCAAAAGCCTGCCGATCCGCTACAGCTTCAACTAATCCCAAAACGAAAAAGGCCCTCCACCCGCGAGGATGGAGGGCCTTCTATCGGTTCGATCGCTTGGGACTACTTCGCGTCCTGAGCGGTTTCTTCCACGGCCGTACCAGCAGCCTTCACGTCACGGCCGGCGCCTTCAACGGTGTTGCAGGCCGAAACCAGCAGGGCGGTGGCCGCAGCGGCCAGAATGAGAACTTTGCGCATCACGAATCTCCTCGGCCCGTTCACGGGCAGTTGACTAGCAGTGGGGGAAACGCCCCCTGCCGTCTCAGGTTCCGCCCGGATGGGCCTCGGGCGTGGGAAATACCAGGCGGGCCGTCAAACCGTTCTGATCATTGGGTTCCAGCGTCGCCTGACCGCGCAGTTGGCGGGCGAAAGCGGTCATCAGGGTGCGGCCGACGCCCTTGATCTGAGATGGATCCGGCGACGTTCCGCGGCCTCCGCCATCGTCGGCGATGACCAGCTCGGCCTCCGCCCCCCGCACCATGAACTCGACCGTCAGCACGCCGCCACGCTCGGACAGCGCATGCTTCTGGGCGTTGGTCACCGCTTCCACCGCGAACAGGGCCAGCGGGGCCAGCTTGTCGGGGTCGATGATCAGCCGGTCGGCGCGCACCTCGGTGCGGATCTGGCCATGGGCGTTGAGGTCGCCCTGCAGTAGCTGGCCGGTCAGCTCCTCGAGGAAGGGCTTGAGATCGACGTGCTTGATGTCCTCGCCCTGGTAGAGGGCACGGTAGATCAGGGCCAAAGCCGTGATCCGCTGGCGGGTGTCATTCATCGCCATGCGCGCGGCGGGGTCGGTCAGGGCCCGTTCCTGCATGCTCAGCAGCGAGCTGATGACCTGCAGGTTGTTCTTCACCCGGTGATGGATTTCGCGCATGAGCGCGTCCTTCTGGGCGAGGTTCTCGTGCAGGGCATGGTCGCGGGCGACGATGGTCGCGGCCATGTGATCGAGAGTCTCCGCCAGTTCGCGGATTTCCGGCGGGGCCTTGTCCACTTGCAGCGGGCGAACGGTGAACCGGCCTTTGGCATAGATGGCGGCGACGCGCTGGAGATAGGCGATCCAGCGCCCGACCCCACGCTCGGCGGCGAACCAGACGGCGAACAACGCCACGACGAAGGCGATTAGCGGGAAGATGATGCCGCCCAGTGGATCCAGCCAGGCCGTCGAGAACAGACCACGCGAGGGCGCCGACAGCACCACGAACAGTTCGTCGCCGACCAGCGGCGCGGCCGAGTAGGCGCGACGGACCAGTTTCTTGTCGAAGGCGTAGCCGAGGAACGAGCCCTGGCTGGCGGCGCGGTCGATCCACGGCCCCATGTCGCTCGGGAAAGCCTGCTTGTCGGTGACCTGAAGGTAGCGGCCGCCGCGATCGACGATCGCCACCTGCGAACCGGCCGGCAGCGACCGGTCAACCGTTTCGGGCTTGAGGCTGGAGAGCGGAATAACCGCCGCCAGCACACCGAAGCCGGTCTCCGGGTCGACGGTGCGGGTGGCCGCGAACAGCGCCGGCTCGGACGCATAGCGCGCGCCTGGATCGACGGTCACGACCGAGGTCGCGCCAGCCTGAAGCTTGTGGAACCACTCGCGGTCACGCCGCTGCGGGTCGGCCGGCACGCTGTCTGCCGCGCAGGCGACGCGGCCGATGCGATCGAAGCGGATCAGGTTGGCATAGCCGGGCAGTCGCCGCCGGATGTCGGTCAGTCGCCGCGAGCAGTCCATGCCGATCGAACCGGGGCCGAGGGTCTCCAGCAGGACGCTGGCGGCCTCGATCCGGGCGCGAGCCGTGGCGGCGCTGCGTTGCGCCGCCAGCTGCAGGACCTGCTGCCGCCCCGCCGCTTCACGCTGGAAGGCGAGAAGCGACTGGCCGGCGCCGAGCAGAAGCACGGGCAGCAGGGCGAGCGCCAGGGCGACGCCCAGCCGAACACGAATCGTGGTCGCGGGTCCCCAGCGCAGCAGGTCTCCCCGCTTCACCGCGCGGCGCTCAGCCGCTCCGCATCGGCCAGAATGGAGCGCATGGCGTCACCCGCCTGCCCACCGTCCCGATCGTAGTCGCCCGTTTCGAGGATGCCCTGCAGCGCCTTGCGGGCGCGGCTGACGCGGCTCTTCACCGTGCCGACGGCGCAGCCGCAGATGTCGGCTGCTTCTTCGTAGGCGAAGCCGCCCGCGCCGACGAGGATCAGCGCTTCACGCTGTTCGTCGGGGAGCATGCCCATGGCCAGGCGCAATTCGTCGAGGGCGACGGGCGCCTCCGGATCATCGACGGCTACCAGGGTCCGCTCGGCGGCTTCCTGGTCGAGCTGGGTCGAGCGCCAGGAGCGGCGCTTGTCCGAATAGAACTGATTGCGCAGGATCATGAAGGTCCAGGCCTTCATGTTGGTGCCGAGCTGGAAGCTGTTGCGCGCATCCCAGGCCTTGATCATGGCGTCCTGCGCCAGGTCATCCGCCTGGGTGGCGTCGCCGGTCAGGGTCCGCGCGAAGGCGCGCAGATGCGGGATCAGCGTGACCAGCTCACGCTGGAAAATCTTGTCGCGTTCGGCGGGCGTCAGGTCGGAGCCCGTACGATCTGTCGGAGCCCCCATCAGCCTTCACCAGCCTTCTTGTCGGCCTGCCGAAGGATGTCGAGGAACTCGTCCGGAACGGGCTCATTCACGACTTCATCGAAAATCTGGCGCAGCTTCACGCCGATCGCGCGCTGACGCAGCCGCGCCTCATCCAGCGGGGCTGTCCCCTTGCGACGCTCTTCCATGGCTCTTTGTTCGATCATCCTGATCGGCGCGGCGCTGCGCCTGCCCCCTGTGCGGAACTAACAACTCGTAGGCCGTTCAACGCCGCACCGCGAAGCTGGTTCCCATAGCAATGTTCCGTATGATGCAGGAGGTCGCTTCACTTGGGAACCGAGTGTGCGATGGGGCGTTGCAGCCCGTAAGAAAGCCGCGTCCCGTCAGCGACGGGGGTTGGCGCGTGCTTTAGTCTTACTCGGGAGGGGTCATGAGTCTTCTTGCTCGTCTAGCGCCGCATCTGCCTTACATGCGTCGGTACGCCCGCGCGCTTACCGGCGACCAGACGACCGGCGATCAATATGTGCGGGTCGCGCTCGAAGCGCTGGCGGCGGGGGAAAAGACCCTCGACAACCGCCTGTCGCCGCGGGTCGCGCTTTATCACATCTTCCACGCCATCTGGTGCACCTCGGGCGCTCAGCTCGAGGACCGCAACCTCGAGAGCACGGGTCACGACCCGAGCCAGCGACTGCTGCGCATCGCGCCGCGCTCGCGTCAGGCGTTTCTGCTGACCGCCCTCGAAGGGTTCACCCCCAGCGAGGCCGCCCAGATTCTGGACGCCGACTTCCCTGAAGTCGAACGCCTGATCGCCGAAGCTCAGAACGAGATCGACGCCGAACTGGCGACCGACGTCCTGATCATCGAGGATGAGCCGGTCATCGCCGCCGACATCGAAGCCCTGGTCCGCGAACTCGGCCACAGCGTCGTCGACATCGCCGCCACCCGCACCGAAGCCGTGGCCGCCGTGGCCAACAAGATCCCCGGCCTGGTGCTGGCCGACATCCAGCTGGCCGACGGCTCGTCGGGCATCGACGCGGTGAAGGACATCCTGGGTCGCTACGACGTGCCGGTGATCTTCATCACCGCCTTCCCGGAACGCCTGCTCACTGGCGAGCGTCCCGAACCGACCTTCCTGATCACCAAGCCCTTCCAGCCGGAAACGGTGAAGGCGGCGATTGGCCAGGCGCTGTTCTTCCATCCGGGTCGCACTCGCAAGGCCGCCTAGGTCTTCAGCGTCGTTTCAAAAGGAAAGCCCCCGGCGAGGATCTCGCCGGGGGCTTTTTCTTGGCTACTTGGTCTCGTTCGACCCGGGAGGCGGGTTTTCGCGGACCGGTGAAGCCTGGCCACCCGAGGCCTGCGCCTCGGCCACGGTCGGCTTGCTCTCGGTGTTGGCGGCGCTGAGGTCGTTCGAGTGGAAGCCCCAGGCGCTGAACAATGCGATCGCGGCCAGGGCCGTCGAGATCACCAGCACCCAGAACACATGTCGGCCCCAGCGGCCCTGTCGGGCCTCGGTGGCTTCGAGCACCTCTCCGTCGCCGCGCGCGGCTTTCGGGAACCGGCTGAAGAATACGGCCATCTGACGCCTCCTTATTTCCTGTGTCTTGGAAACGGAAACGTTCGGGCGAGAGCGCTCGTTCCCTTGCGTATCAAGGGCCGCAGCGGCTTGCGAAAATAATTCGGCTATCAGGGGAACGCTTCTCGCGAAGCGGTGTTTTATCTTTGCGGAGGCGGCGACGCCCCCCCCGACTTGAGACTGGTGAAAGCCAGTCTGCCGTCTCCGCACCCCCTTTTCTCGATAATACGACTCAATGGGCGGCTCCGAGGAGCCGCCCATTTTTCGTGTTGTTCTTCGCCAGACTAGGGCTTGTCGCGGAAGGTGACTTCGGCCTGCCGGCGCAGGGGCTCCTGCTGACCTGTGGCGGTGACCGAGCCGGCCTCGCCCGCGCCGCCAAAGCGGACATTGCCGAAGCCGAGGCCGCCTAGAGCCGCTGTCACGATCTTGGCCCGCTGTTCCGAGAGCTGCAGGTTCTCACGGGAGGCGCCAGTCGCTCCGGCCAGTCCGACCACGTCGACCACGCCCATGGCGCAGGTTTTCCGCATCTCCGCCGCCTCGGCCAGAACGCTCCTGGCGTCCTTGGTCAGCTTCGAAGAGTACTGGTCGAAATAGATCGAGACCGTGAGGTCTTCGCAGGGGTTCGGCGTCGCAACCTTCTGCTTCGGCGTGGTCTCGCAGCCCGCGAGCGCGAGTCCGATGACGCCGACCAGCGCCAGGGCGCCCAGTTTCGAAAATCCGCTCATGCCAACCTCAGCCCATGAAAAAGGGACGGCCGATCTTTCGATCGACCGCCCCAATCATTCCTTGAAAGGACGCGCCCGGCAATCAGTTCCGGGGACGACCGTCTTCCCAGAAGTAACGGCCGCTGGCGGAGTCGTAGTAATAATAACGGCCCGCGGCTTCGTCGTAGTACTGGCGCTTGCTCGGAGCCTGGGCTCCACAGCCACCGTCTTCGTTGCAGCCCTTGATGGCGCCGGCGGTGCCGCCGAGCACAGCGCCAATGGCCGCGCCGGTTCCGGCGTCGCCGCTGCCGACGTTGTTGCCGATGATGGCGCCGGCCACGGCGCCCAGGGCGGCGCCGCCAGCGGCGTTACGTTCGACATTGCCGCTGGTGGTGCAGGCGGTGGTCAGAAGGCCGGCGCCGACGATAGCGATCAGGGTCTTGTACATAGAGACCTCTCCATAGTTCGATGAATCCCCCATCCGCAGCCCAACGCCTCCCCGTCGGGCCGGTTCCGGCCAAGGAACTCCCGGGGCCGGTTCCCGTTCAGGTGTGGCAAATGGGCGTCGGGGAGATATGCGCGTGACCACTGGTCTCAAGAGACCCAAGATCGAACGTGTCGCCGTGGTGGTGAACCCGTTGTCCGGCAGCGCCGGACCGGATGCCGCGGCGGAGGCCGAGCGCATCCTCGCCGAGCACGGCATTCAGGGCACGGTGCGTGCGCCGGACGAGCAGGGGCTGGAAGCCTGTCTGCGCGAGGCGCTGGCCGACAAGCCCGACCTGCTGGCGATCGTGGCCGGGGACGGCACCGCGCGCGCCGGAGCGGAGATGGCCGGCCCGAACGGGCCGCTGGTCGCGCCGCTGCCCGGCGGCACCATGAACATGCTGCCCAAGGCCCTCTACGGTGAGCTCGACTGGAAAGCGGCTCTGGCCGCGATCCTGACCGACGGCGTCGAGAAGAAGGTGTCCGGCGGCGAGGTCGAGGGTCGCAATTTCTATGTCGCCGCCATCCTCGGCTCTCCCGCGCTCTGGGCGCAGGCCCGCGAGGCGGCCCGGGAGGGCGACCTGTGGCGCGCGATCGCGCGGGCCCGTCGCGCCCTGAGCCGCGCGTTTTCCGGACGGCTGCGGTTCTCGCTGGACGGTCGGGCCAAGGTGAAGACCGAGGCGCTGGTGCTGATGTGTCCGCTGATCTCCAAGGCGCTGGACGAGGACGAGGGTTACCTCGAAGCCGCCGCGCTGGATCCGGCCAACGCGCTGGAGGTGTTCAGGCTGGGCGTCTACGCCGCGCGCGGCGACTGGCGGGCCGACCCCGCGGTGCAGGCCGGACGCTGTAAAAGCGGCCGGGCCTGGGCCAGCACCTACATCCCCGCCGTGCTCGACGGCGAGCCCGCGAGGCTCGATCCGACATCCGAGTTCCGCTTCCGCCCGGTGGCGTTCCGCGCCCTGGTGCCCGCGCCCGTGGAGGAAGGGCAGGAAGCGAAGACCGCATGACATCGATCCGCCTCGCCCATCTGTCCGATATCCATTTCGGCGGCGAGCACGTCGAGGCGGTTGCTGCCGCCAAGGTCTGGATCGCCGAGCAGCGGCCGGACCTGACCGTGATCACCGGCGATGTCACCCGCGAGGGCCTGCAGTCGGAGTTCGAGGCTGCAAAGGTCTGGATCGAGAGCCTGGCCTCTGAGACCCTGGTGGTCCCGGGCAATCACGACACGCCGTACCTGAACCTGTTCAAGCGGCTGTTCGCGCCCTGGGGGCGGTACGAGCGTTATTTCGGCAAGCTCGAGCATCTCGCCTTCCAGCGTCCGGGCCTGGCGATCGCCTCGATCAATACCGCCCGCGGCGTGCAGCTGCGCGCCAACTGGTCGAAGGGAGCCATTTCCGAGAGCCAGGTCCGGCGCGCGGCGGCGGCCCTGGCCGGCGCTCCCGCCGACGCCCTGCGCATCGTCGCCTGCCATCATCCCCTGATCGAGATGATCGGCGCGCCGATGAGCGGAAAAGTCCATGGCGGGCGGCAGGCGGCCGACGCCTTCGCCCGGGCTCGGGTGGATCTGGTGATGACGGGCCATGTCCATGCACCGTTCGCGCTGCCTTATCCGGGCGGCGACGGGCGCACCTGGGCAGTCGGCGCCAGCACGCTGTCTGTCCGGGAACGAGGTGTGCCGATCGGCTTCAACTGCATCGAGATCCGGGACGAGTGCGTCACCTGCACGGCCCTGGCCTGGACCGGCTCCAAGTTCGAGCCCTGGCGCACCTGGAACATGGACCGCCGTCTGGGCTGAACTCCGACGAACGACCGCAAACGAAAACGGCGGCGGGATGACCCGCCGCCGTTTCCTATGGCGCCGGTATCGGCGCCGCTAGGGCGCTCGACCCCGGACCAGATGCATGATCGCGGAGATCACGAACAGCACCAGGAAAATAAAGAACAGAATCTTGGCGATACCGACAGCGGTGCCGGCAAGTCCGCCGAAGCCCAGAACGGCCGCGACGATCGCGATAACCAGAAAAATTAGCGCCCATCTCAGCATGTGAGTTCCTCCACCATTTGGCCTCGGTGATCCGAACAGCCCGATGACTTCAGAACGCTTTGACAGGGCCCCTGTTCCGCCTGATCAGACCGGAGCGGGATAACGCCAAAGGTCGCCGTTTCCTTGGGCCGCCTTCAGCTGCGAAGCCGCCAGCGACCAGTTGGCCAGACCGTCGAACCAGGCTTCGAGGAAGCCCTTTCGGTTGTTCTGGTGGTCGAGATAGTAGGCGTGCTCCCACAGGTCACAGACCAGCAGCGGCGTGATCCCGGCCTTGGGCAGGGTGTCGTCGGCATCGTGGGTGGAGATCACCTTCAGCTTGCCCTCTTCGTGGACCAGCCAGACCCAGCCGGAAGCGAAGTGGCCGACACCCTCGGTGACGAAGGCTTCCTTGAGCTTGTCGAGACCGCCGAAAGCGTCATCGATCGCTTTGGCCAAATCGCCGGAGGGAGCGGCCTTCTCGGGCGTCATCGAGTCCCAGAAGAAGGCGTGGTTCCAGGCCTGAGCGGCGTTGTTGAACAGCTTCTTCTTCGACGCATCGCCGGCCACGGCGATCACCACCTCTTCGAGCGTCGCCGGGCTCTCGCCGGCGTCGGCGAGCAGCGTGTTCAGCGTATCGACGTAGGCCTTGTGGTGCTTGCCGTGGTGGAAGCTGAGCGTGCGGGCGGAAACCACCGGCTCCAGCGCGTCGGACGGATAGGGAAGGTCGGGAAGAACGAACATGAGTGCACTCCGGCTGTCCCGGCGTGCAACGCTTACCGCCGGGGTTTAGGTCCTTGGGGGCTGGACGGTTTGTCCATGAAGGCTCGCAGCACCGCCGCGGCCAGCGACGGGTTGCGCAGGGCATATAGGCCCGCGGCCACCGCGGCGCCCGCCGAGAGCAGCGGCCGTTCGCGAATAATGCCCATTACGGTGTCGAGAAGGCCGGCGTCCGGCGCGGCGGGCGGCGCATGATGCCGGTCGCCCTCAACCTTGCGCGCGGCAAGGAGGCCGGCGAGCCCGACAACGGACGCCGCCGTGACCGCGACGATCGCCGCGGCCCAGGGGGCGCCCAGATGCGGTTCCACCAACGCGTAAAGCGCGAAGAAGGCGGAAAAGACGCCAACGGCCGCAGCCGCCGCGATCGCGGCGGCGGCCGCCAAGGCCATCAGCGTCCGCTCAATCATCAGCGGCGGTCGCTACGGCCGGCCAGAAGCAGGCCGATGAGGAGACCAACGCCGACGCCGGCCAGAGTGGCCGTCACGGGGCGTTCCTTGACCCGCTCGACAACGTAGCGCTGGGCTTCGTCGAACTGCTGGGTGGCGGTGTCGGTGTAGGCGCGGCTTTGCGCGCGCAGGGTGTCGAGGCCTTCGCGAACGGCGGCTTCGGTGCGGGTGGCGGCTTCGGACAGGCGCTCACGCGCCTGATCGGCGACTTCCACGAAGCTGCGCTCGGCGTGCTTGGCGGCGTCCTTGAGGGCGGTCTTGGCCTGAGCGGCCTCACCCTTGGCGGCCGGCGTGATACCGGGGATGGAGTCGTTGGTCGGCATTTAGGAACCTCCAGGGTCACGGGCGCGCCTCATCCGGCGGCCCTCGGTATCGGGGGACAGCCGGGTCAACGCGGGCTCGAGATATCGGGTTCCACCCTAAACCGAACAAGGGTTCCAACGCCACGACTTCTCTCGTCTCGCGCGAGCGGAAAGGAGAGGCTATGCTTCACTCATGGATGACGCCGCGTCTCGGGCGCCCGATACCACGGAAGCCAAGCGCCTTCGGGCGCTCAGGGCTTTGCACGCTCTCGACAGCGGGTCCGACAGCCGCTTCGATCGCATCGCCAGAACCGCCGCGCTGATCTTCCAGGCCCCCCGCGCGGCTATCGTCCTCGTTGATGAGGACCGCCTTTGGCACAAGGCGCGCATCGGCATTCCCACCGGCCAGTATCCGCGTGAAGGCACGCTGGCCGACTATATGATCCGCTCGCCGGCTACGGTGATTTCCGGCGACATAGACGTCGACACCCGCTTCGCTTCGATCCGCGAGACCCTCACCAAGGTTGACGTCAAGTTCTACGCCTGCGCGCCGCTGATCGCGCCCGGTGGGGAGGCCATCGGCCTGCTGGTCGCCGGGGACACCCAGGCGCACGCGCAGCACACCGACGCCGAACGGCTGGCGCTGGAGGATCTCGCCTCCCTCGCGGTCGAGATGCTGGTTCACGACAGCCTGACCATCGAGGCCGAGCGCAGGGCCCTGATCGATCACCAGCGGGTGGAGCTGGCCCTCGACGCCGCCGGCCTGGGTGAATTCGAATGGGACATGGTCGAGGACCGCGTCTTCGTCAGCGACCGGATGAAGGCGCTGGTCGGGGTCAAACACTCGGCGCTGCCCGGCAAGGGCGGCAACGTCTCCTTCAGCTTCATCCATCCCGACGACGTCGTTGCGCTGCAGGCCAAGATCGACGAGGGCCTGAGGACCGAGGGCCGCTACAGCGCCGAATATCGGATGATCCGCCCCGACGATGGTCGCATGCGCTGGATGCATGGCTCGGGGGTGCTCGAGGTCGATCGCGCCGGCGTCGGCCGCCGGGTGATCGGCGTGGTCGGCGACATCACCGAGAAGAAGTCCGAGGAAGAGCATCGCGAGGTGCTGCTGGCCGAACTCGACCACCGGGTGAAGAACGTGCTGGCGGCGGTGCAGTCCCTGGCCACCCAGTCCGCGCGCCGGACCAGCTCGACCGAAGGCTTCCTGTCCGCCTTCGCCGGCCGGCTGAAGGCGATGGCCTCGGCCCATGAACTGCTCACCGCCACGCGCTGGCGCGGCGCCGACATGACCCACATCGCCGCCGCCGAGATGGGCGGTCTGGCGCCGGGACAGGCGCGCTGGGAAGGCCCGGACCTGATCCTAACCCCGCGCGCCGCCAACGCCGTCTCGCTGGCGTTGCACGAGCTGGCCACCAATGCCGTGAAGTACGGCGCGTTGTCGATCGAGAGCGGCCGCGTGGAGGTGATCTGGTCGACCTCGCCGGACGGCGGCTTCGAGCTGCGCTGGACCGAGCGAGGCGGACCGCCGGTGAAGCCGCCCGAGCGACTGGGCTTCGGCTCGACCCTGCTGGAGCGGGTCACCGGCCGCGAACTGGGCGGACACTGCAAGGTCGAGTACCGGCGCGACGGCGTTCGCGCCGTGCTGCGGGCCGACGCCCGGGCCATCGCCGAGCCGGTCGAGTCCCGCAAGGTCGTCGACACCGCGCCCGCCAAACCGGCCGACGCCGGCGCCTCACAAGGCGCCGCGACGGTGACAGGAGCGGACATCACCGGCCTCAAGCTGCTGATCGTCGAGGACGCCGTACTGCTGGCGCTGGAGCTTGAGGCCGGCCTGCAGGAAGCCGGGGCCGAGGTTCTGGGCTGCGCCGCCGAACTCGACGAGGCCATGGGCATGCTGTCCCTGCCGATCGACGCGGCGGTGCTGGACGCCAATCTCAACGGCGAGTCCGTGAGGCCCCTGGCCGAGGCGCTGTATGCGCGCGGTACGCCGTTCGTGTTCGCCACCGGCTATGGCGAGCGCGGCGCCCCGGAGGGCTTCGACGTGCCGGTGGTGCGCAAGCCCTACAACGTCCAGCAGATCGTCCGGGCGCTGGCCGAGGCCGTCGGCCGCTAGTCCGACTGCTTTCGACGAAAATCAGGAACCGCTCACGGGCGCGTCAGGTTCATGGCGCACTGGCCCGTCTCGGGACGGGCGCCTCATCTCTGGAGCCCTCCGATGAACCGCATGATCCTGCTCGCCGGCGCCGCCGCGCTGTCCTTGTCCCTCGCCGCCTGTGGCAAGCCGGCCGAGGATACCGACATGGCCGCCTCCCCTCCGCCCGTGGCTGTCGCGCCCGTCACCGTTCCGGCCGCCGGCGAGTCGACCTCGCCCGACTTCGTCGGTCGCGCGGCGGACAGCGACATGTTCGAGATCGAGTCTAGCAAGGTCGCCCTCGAGCGGACGAAGAACGCCGAGGTGAAGGCCTTCGCGCAGATGATGATCGAGATGCACACCAGGACCAGCGCCGACCTGAAGCAGGCGGTGGCCGATTCCGGCCTGGCGATCACCCCGCCGCCGACCCTGCCCGACGACAAGCAGGCGATCATCGCCAGCCTCAAGGCAACCGACGCCGCCGGCTTCGACAAGGCCTACATGGATGCCCAGATCGACGGCCACCAGGCGACGCTCGACCTGATGACCCGCTACAGCCAGACAGGCGACAACGCCGTCCTCAAGGCCGCCGCGACCAAGACCGCGCCGATCGTTCAGGAGCACCTGACGAAGGCCAAGGCGATCCGCGACGCCCTGATGTAGCCGTCAGTCGACCTTGGCGACGTTGTCGTCGGAGTTGCGGTCGATCAGGTAGTTGTAGGGATCGACCCCGGCGTACTTCGGCGCTTTAGCCACCGTGAAGGTCAGGGTCTGCGACCCTGACCGGATCGGCCGCTTCTCGAACAGGATGACCTTGCTCTTGTCGAAGCCCTCCTCGCCTGGCATCGCCGTGAACAGGCCGATGTCGAGCAGCTCGGCCATCGGCGCCGGCGCCTCGACGCCCTTGCCGTCGGCGTAGAGCTTGCGCGCCTGCACCGTCAGGGTGACGTCGAACCGGCCATCGCTCCGCTTCTTCACCGCCACGTCGCGGGTCTGGATGTCGTAGAGCGTGATCTTCTCGAACAGGTCGGTGATCAGGTCCTGCTTGTCGGCTGGAGCCTCGGCCCGAAGCGCGGCGATCAGGTCCAGCGAGGTCGGATAGGGCGCGCCCTTGAAGCTGTGGGCGGTGAGCACCCGGCGCAGGGCGCGGTTGACCGCCGCCTCGCCGATCTCGCGCTGCAGCCGGTACATGACCAGCGAACCCTTGCGATAGTGGATGTAGCCCTGGTTCTCGACGCGATAGAGCGGCAGTTCCTCGATCACCTCGCCGCCGCGCGACCGCAGGTAGCGATCGAGCTCGAACTTGAGGAACTTCCGGATCTGGTCCTCGCCGTACATGTGCTTCATGACCATCAGCGCCGAGTACTGGGCCAGGGTCTCCGACAGAACGGTCGACCCCTGCTGGTCGGCGCCGATGACCTGGTGCGCCCACCACTGGTGGCCGATCTCGTGGGCCCCGACGTAGGTGACCATGTCGATCTTCGAGGGGTCGCGGTAGTCGGCGACGAAGAACATGCCCTCGGACCAGGGCATGGTCCCGGCGAACGCCTGGGCGAAGTCCTCGTAGGCGGGGAATTCCAGGAAGCGCAGCTGCTTGAACTGGTAGGGGCTGAAGTTGGCCTGGAAGTAGTCCAGCGACGCCTTGGCCGCCGCCGTCATGCGGCCGACGTTCCAGGGGTGCTGCTTGTCCGAGTAGATCTCGATCTCGACGCCCTTGTAGGTCTCCCGCGCGATCTCGTAGCGGGCGGACTGCACCGAGAAGAACGGCATCACCGGCGCCTGGGTGGCGAACTTCACCGTGCGGCGACCGCCCTTGGTCACGTCCGAGACGACGTTGCCGGGCGCGACCGGGGTCTGGTTGGCGACGGTGGTGACGCTGATCTCGGCGGTGACGAAGTCGGCGTCATGGCGGATGTAGTTGAACTGGCGTGAGGGCGCGTCGCCGAGCTTGGGCGGGCGGATCTCGGCGGGCAGCCCGTACTTGCGGCGCTTGGCGCGGTCCTGCAGCAGGCCGCCGCGCTCCATGCCGAGCGTGGGGGCGAACTCGCCGTTGTTCAGGAAAGTCCCGTTGTCGACGACGCGGCTCTCGTTGCCGCGGTTGCGGAAGCCGCGCTGCGAGCGCTCGGTCGTGAAGGTGATCTCGCGGCGCTCGCCCGGGAGCATCGGGGTGTCGAGGGCGAAGATGCGGTAGTTGAAGCGGTCATAGGTGCGCTTGGGCCGGCCGCCCTGGATCGAGAGCGCCTTGACCTTCAGATCGCGGTCGAAGGCGACGTGGATTTCCTTCAGCGGCTCGCCGGTGCGGTTCTCGACCACATAGGCGCCCCAGACGGAAGCCCTCGGCTCGTGCGGATAGAGATCCACGTCGAGCTTCATCGAGACGATCTTGGGTCGCGGCGTGTGCTCGTAGCGAAGCAGGGTCTTCTCGAAGTCCGCCGACCACTTCTCGTTCTCGATGCTGGTCCGATACGGGTTCAGTACGTTGGTGTTGTAGTAGATCCAGACGCCCGAGGCGGCGAACACGACCAGCGCCGTGGCGAAGGTCACACCCGCTTTTCCGGTAATCCGGCGCGGCAGGCGGCGGAGGCGCGGCGCCAGCCGGGTCTCGGTCCCGCGCCGCCACAGGGCGTAGCTGAGCACCAGCAGGATGACCGCGAAGGCCGTCCAGTAGAACCGGAACCACGAGGCGCCGATCCAGAACTTGCCCTGGCTGTTCATGTCCGACAGCGGCACGCCGGGCACGCCGCCGTAGTTGTAGAGATTATGCTCGAAGCCGAGATTTCCCAGCGTGATCGAGGCGACCATGTAGATCACCATCAGACCCCAGCCGACGAACTTGTGCGGCGACAGCACCTGCAGGAAGACGGCCAGCACCGCGAGCAGGATGAAGTCCAGGCCTTGGGGCAGCACGTACCAGAGCAGGTAGTGGTCGAGCCGGATGTCGAAGAAACCCAGCGACACCTGCATGGCGACGGCGCCGATCACGCTGGCCACGAGGGTCGACAGCAGCACCAGCGAGATCGCGGCGACCTTGGGGGCGACGTAGGCCCAGTCCGGCACCGGGGTAGAATCGATGATCTCGTGGGTCTTCTTCTCGCGGTCCCGCCAGACCAGTTCGCCGGCGTAGTAGATCGAGATGATGATCGGGATCAGGCCAAAGCTGCCCATCAAGGCCGGGATCAGCGCCCGGGTGACCGGATAGATCTGGCCGCCGTAGCCGGTGTCCTTGGTGGCGAACCAGAGGCCGGCCATGGCGTTGGCCATGCCGATCGCGACCAGCACGCCGTAGGCCGGGCTGCCGAACACCTGATGCATGTCGAGCCGGGTCCGGGCCATCAGCTGGGCCCAGGCGGTGGTCGCCTTGAAGGTCGGCTTCGGCAGCGCGGTCAGCGGCGGCGGCGGCTCGTCCGGAGCGGCGGCGGCGACCAGCCGGTCGCGCTTGGCTTTCTTCCCGGACAGGGCCCCGGACTCAAAGCGGAACAGGGCGTAGGCGGTGGCGAGGAAGGCGGCGGCCAGCCCGACCGCGAACACCCGGTTCCACAGCAGAGCGCCCTCGAACGCCGGCACCAGCGTATTGCGCTCGGCGTTGGTCCAGTACTTGGTCAGCAGGCCGTAGGCGGACATGCCGAGCGGATCGAACAGGGCGACGGTCTTTTCGAAGGCCGGCTTGTCGAGCGCGATGTTGGTGAACAGGTAGACCACCACGAAGGCGATGGTGCCGACGTAGGTCCACATCATCGAGCGGGTGATGGTGGCCAGGCCGAAGAACAGCGCCGACGCCAGCAGCAGGTTCGGCAGCGCCAGCACGAAATAGGCGAAGACGTAGGCCTGCAGGCGGTTGGGGCCGATCAGCTCCGAATCCACCCAGGGCATGAAAGATCCCAGGAAGACGCCCAGTCCCACCACCATGAACGACAGGGCCGTCGCCGCGAAGGCGCCGGTGAACCGCCCGATCAGATAGTCGAACTTGCGCACCCGGGTGCTGCGCAGGATCGGCCCGAAGCCGGTCTCGTCGTCGCGCACCACGATGTTCGCGACGAAGGCGGTGATGATGAAGAGGTAGAACAGCCCGAAGGTCAGGTGGCCCAGCGCCAGGGCGAAGGGGCCGTTGCGATCGTCGTTGGGCCCCAGCCCGATCGAGATCTGCGAAACCGTCGTCACCCCGAAGGAGAACAGGGCGAAGAGGATGACCGCCACCCAGAACACGGGCTGGCGGGTCTGGTAGCGGAACTCGAAGGCCGCGATCTTGCCGAACATGTCCGGGCCCTCGCTCAGGCGGCCTTGCGGTGCGTCGACAGGGTGGAGAAGTAGACGTCCTCCAGATCCCCCTGTACCGGCGTGAAGCCGTCGCCAGGATCGCTGTCGGCGACCGCGTGGATCACCGTGCGGCCGGCGAAGAGGCGGGTGGAGATGACCTGGTAGCGGGCGCGATGAGCCTCGAGCTCGGTCTTGTCGATGACCTTCTTCCAGACCCGGCCCTGAAGGCCGCCGACCAGATCGGCGGGCGCGCCCTGACCGACGATGCGGCCGTCGCAGATTATGGCCATGGACGGGCAGAGGTCGGAGACGTCCTCGACGATGTGGGTCGAGAGGATGACCACCACGTTCTCGCCGATCTCGGCGAGCAGGTTGAGGAAGCGGTTGCGCTCTTCGGGGTCGAGACCGGCGGTGGGCTCGTCGACGATGATCAGGGACGGGTCGCCGATCAGGGCCTGGGCGATGCCGAAGCGCTGGCGCATGCCGCCGGAGAAGCCGGCGATGGCCTTGTTGCGAACTTTCCAGAGGTTGGTCTGGTTGAGCAGAGTCTCGACGGTTTCCTTACGGTCCTTGGCGTTCGAAACGCCCTTCAGGACCGCCATGTGGTCGAGCATGTCATAGGCGGAGACCCGGGGATAAACGCCGAAGTCCTGCGGCAGATAGCCGAGCGTCCGGCGCAGCTGTTCGGGGTCCTTGAGCACGTCGATCTCGCCGAAGCGGACATGGCCGGAGGTCGGCGACTGCAGCGTCGCGATCGTCCGCATCAGGGTCGACTTGCCCGCCCCGTTCGGTCCCAGCAGCCCGAACATGCCCTTGGGCACGGTGAGGCTCACCTCGTCGAGCGCCCGCGTTCCATTCGGATAGACGTGCGTCAGATTCTCGATAATCAGCATGACTGGATCCCGCCCCAGTGTTGAACTTTGTACGCCAGCACTCCCCGCTACCGTCATGGAGGCCACGGCGGGGGCGGGCAAGTGAAAGAACGGTAAGCTGACGTCGGGTCCGCCTCGCAATCGTCACGCGCGTTGGTTAGGAAGCAGGGCATGACCCGCAAATTCGCATTTGAATCGATCGAGAACTTCCGCGACTTCGGCGATTACGCCGCCGGGAGCCGCCGTTTGAAGAAGGGCGTGCTGTTCCGCGCCGCCCACCAGGCCGAAGCCTCCGACGCCGACCTCGAGGCGCTGGCCGCCTTGGGCCTGGCCGTCATCGTCGATCTGCGCCGGCCCAATGAGCGGACCCGCAGCCCCAGCCGCCGCTGGCAGAACTTCGCCGCCCAGGTGATCGAGAACGACATCGGCGGCGAGCAGGACGACCCTTGGCATCTGTTCATCAAGGGCTCCGACCTGAGCTCGCGGGCCTTCAACGACTACATGGTCGACTACTACCGCGAGGCCCCGTTCGTGGACCGCCACGTCGACCTCTACAGCCGCTACTTCCAGGCGCTGGCCCAGGCTGACGGTCCGGTGCTGATCCACTGCGCCGCGGGCAAGGACCGCACCGGCATCCTCGCCGCCCTGACCCACCACCTGGCCGGCGTGCACGAGGACGACATCCTCGCCGACTTCCTGCTGACCAACGATCCGGAGCGTTTCCAGCGCCGCGTGCCGTTCATGCGCGACGCCATCCGCGAGATGACCGGCCGCGAGCCGACCGACGAGGCGCTGGTCACGGCGCTGGGCGTCGACGCCCGTTACCTCGAGACCGCGTTCGCTTCGATCCACGACAAGCACCCCTCGCTCGACGCCTATATGGAGCAGGTTCTGGGCGTGGATTCGAAGACCCGCTCGGCGATCGAGGCCCGCATTCTCGACTAGCGGCGGATTGCCCCTGCGGCGCCCGTGACAAACGATCGTTTGCGGTCCACCGTGACCGTGAGGGGCCGCGTGAGTTGACGGTCTGTCCGGGAGCCAGACCGCATGACCAAGCCCACCTCGGCGGATATCGCCGCCGCGTCTTCCTCCCTGAGCGATCCGTTGCCGGGCAGTCTCGAACCGGCGGCGCAGGCCGGGGCCGATCCGGCGGGGTACGCACGGGCGAGTTTCGGCAACATGCCCAAGGGCGCATGGGCCTGGTCGCTGTTCCAGGGTGGTCGCGATCCTTATGTGATCCTGATCACCATCTATATCTGGGCGCCCTACTTCACGAGCGCGGTGGTCGGCGATCCGGTCAAGGGCCAGGCGATGATCGCCCTGGTCAGCACTCTCAACAGCGTCTTCATCGCCCTCACCGCGCCGTTCCTGGGCGCCGCGATCGACCGCTACGGCGCGCGCAAGCCGCTGATGTTCGCCATCGTCGCCCTGATGACGCCGCTGATCTTCTCGCTGTGGTTCGCCAAGCCCGGCGGCGAGGGCCTGTCGATGATGGCCGCGCTGTGGATCATCGGCCTGATCGGGATCCTGTTCGCCTACTGCGAGGTGGTGCACAACGCGATGCTGATGGACGCCGCCGGGCCGAGGCATGCGCCGCAGGCCTCGGGGCTCGCGCTTTCGGCGGGCAACTTCGTCTCCGTCATCACCCTCGTCTTCTGCCTGCTCGCGTTCGCCCTGCCCGGCAACCCGGCCACCGCCAACTGGCCGCTCATCCCCGACAAGCCGCTGTTCGGCCTAGACCCGCTGATGGCCGAGCCGTCGCGGATCGTGGCCCCGATCGCGGCCGTGCTGCTGGCGGTTCTGGCAATCCCGCTGTTCCTGTTCACCCCTGATGCGCCCCGCGCCGGCATTCCCTTCATCACCGCCCTGCGGCAGGGCGCCTCGCACCTGAAACAGACCATCCGCGGCCTGAAGGACGAGAAGGACGCGGCCGTCTATCTGTTCGCCCGGATGCTGTTCAACGACGGCATGACGGCGCTGCTGATCTTCGGCGGCATCTACGCCTCGGGTGTCATGCACTGGGGCGTGCTGGAATTGCTCGCCTACGGTATCCTGCTCAGTATCTTCGGCGTCATTGGCGGGTTCGCGGGGGCCTGGCTCGACAATCTGGTCGGCCCGCGCAATGCCGTGCGGATCGCGATCTCGGGCGCGCTGGTCTGCATCATCCTGCAGCTCGGCATGGCCCACGACCGCATCCTGTTCCTCTGGCCCTACGACGTGGCCGCGCATGCGCCGCTGTGGAACGGACCGGTGTTCACGCACCTGCCGGACCTCGTCTATCTGATCAACGGCTTCTTCGTGGCCATCTTCGTGGTCGCCCACTACGCCTCCAGCCGGACCCTGCTGACCCGCCTGGTGCCAGCCGAGAAGCTACCGTCGTTCTTCGGCCTGTACGCGCTGTCCGGCACGGTGACGGTTTGGATCGGCTCGCTGCTGGTCAGCATCTTCACGGCCCTGATCGGCACCCAGCAGGGAGGCTTCGTGCCTATCGCCGGGCTGCTGCTGGCGGGCCTGATCGGCATGTTCTTCGTCAAGGGCGGCGGCAAACAGATCACCTGACCCTTTGCGGCGGAGGCCGGGCGGCGCTATCTGCGCGCCATGTCCATGGCGGTCATCATCGAGAGGTCCTGGCGCGCGCCGGAGGCGGTGCTGGCCGCCTTCGCCGACGAGCCTTGGACCTGCGCCTTCCTGTCGGGCGGCGGCGGGCCGCGCGGACGCTGGTCCTATGTGCTGCGGTCGCCGGATGCGACCCTGACCCTGACGCCTGGGGATGACCGCGATGCGTTCGAGACGCTCAAGGTTCTGCTTGGAGAGCCGACCGAGACCCACCCTGACGGCCCGCCGTTCCAAGGCGGGCTGGCCGGATTGGCCGCCTACGAACTCGGAGACCGGATCGAGCCGCTGGGGCTGAAGCGCTCGCCCGACTGGCCGGACCTCGCCGTCGGCCGCTACCCGGCGCTGCTGGCCTTCGACCACGAGACCCGCCGCGTGCTGGCCATCGGCCGCGACGGCGCCCAGGCCGAGGCCGCCGCTGCCTGGCTCGACGCGCCCGAGCCGCCGGCCCGGCCCGGACGGCTGAGCGAGGCGCTCGACGCCCCCACCGCCGCCGACACCTACGAGGCCGCCGTCGCCGACGTCATCGCCCGCATCCACGGCGGCGAGTATTTCCAGGCCAACATCGCGCGATCCTGGGCCGGCCGGCTGGCCGGCGGCGCGACCCCGGCCGACCTGCTGCACCGCCTCGGCGGCCAAAGCGCCGCGCCCTTCGCCGGCTATCTTCGGACGCCGGGCCGCGCGGTTGTGTCCAACTCGCCGGAGCGGTTCGTGGCGGTGACGGCGGGGCGGGCGCTGGTCGTCGAGACCCGGCCGATCAAGGGCACCCGCCCGCGGGGCGCGACTCCGGAAACCGACGCCGCCCTCGCCGCCGAACTGGCCGACAGCGCCAAGGACCGGGCCGAGAACCTGATGATCGTCGACCTGATGCGCAACGACCTGTCGCGCGTCTGCGTCCCGGGGGCGGTGACCACGCCGGAGCTGTTCCGGGTCGAGAGCTTCGTCAATGTCCACCACCTGGTCTCGACCGTGCGCGGCGTGCTCGCCCCCGGCCTGACCGCCATCGACCTGCTGGCCGCAGCCTTCCCACCGGGATCGGTGACCGGCGCCCCGAAGGTGCAGGCGATGAAGACCATCGCCCGGCTCGAGGCCCCGCGCGGCCCCTATTGCGGCGCGCTGCTCTGGGCAGGCTTCGACGGGGCCTTCGACTCCAGCGTCCTGATCCGCACGGTAGGCCTCGTCGAGGATGGAGACGGCTGGCGGTTCGAAGCCCGCGCGGGCGCCGGCATCGTCGCCGACAGCGACCCCCGGGCCGAACGCCTGGAAACGGAAGACAAGATCGCGGCCCTGCTCCGCGCCCTCACGGAGACGGCCTCATGACCATGCCCCTGGACGACCGCGGCCTGCTGCTCGGCGACGGCCTGTTCGAGACCATCCTGGCCAAGGACTCGCGGCTGGTGCTGTTCGAGGACCACGTCGCCCGACTGCGCGCGGCTTGTCAGGCGATCGGCCTGCCCGCCCCCGGCGAGGACGAGGCGCGGGAGCTGTGCGAGCTGGCCATCGGCGACGTCGCCCCCTCGCCGCGCCTGGCGGTTCGGCTGACCCTGACCGCCGGTTCCGGCGGACGCGGGCTGGCGCGGCCCGATACGATCGAGCCCCATATCTTCGCCACCGCCGCGCCGGCGCCCAAACAAACCGAGCCGCTGGTGCTGGTCACCAGCCCGGTGCGTCGCAACGAGGGCTCGCCGACCGCCTGGCTGAAGAGCCTGTCCTACCTCGACAACGTCTTTGCCCGACAGCATGCGGCGCCGGCCGAGGCCTTGATGCTCAACAACGGCGGCGAGATCGCCTGCGGCGCGGCGGCCAATGTCTTCTGGGTTAAGGGCGGCGAGCTGTTCACCCCGGCGCTCGACTGCGGCGTTCTGGACGGCGTCATGCGTCGGCAGGTGACGGCGCTGGAGACCGTGCACGAGGTGCGGGCCCCGCGCGCGATGCTCGAGACCGCCGAGGCGGTGTTCCTGACCAGCAGCCTGATCGGCGTGCGGGCGGCGGCGACCCTCGACGGCGTGGTCCTGCGTCGTCATCCGCTGGTCGAGCGGCTCGCGCTCGCCCTGGCCGAGGTCAGCTAGTCCGGGTGACCTTGTCCGACTTCCGGGGCCGCAGATAGAACTTGCGGCTGAAGGTGACGGCGTTGGGCATGAAGAAGGTGACCGGCGAGGTGTAGCTGTAGGTCACCTCCGACATCACCACGCTCTGGCCCGAAGTCATCAGACCCGCGGGCACGTCCGTGACGGTCTGGTCCTTGCCCAGAGCGGTAAGACCCTCGCCGTTGCTCCAGTCGACCTTGGCCACGCCCTTGCTGTCGGCCGTCAGACTGCTGACCCGCATCTTCAGCTTCGAGACGTCCGAGTTGAAGGGCAGCATGATGGTGCGGGCGACGGAGAAGACGTCGGTGATCTCGCCGTTGCTGATCTGCGAACTCTGGGCCACCAGGTCGCCGACCGCCGAGGCGGCATGGCCGGCCCGCCGCTCCGCGAGCAGGGCCTGGGTGATCTCGGCCATGCCGAAGTAGAAGGCGATCATCGCCGGGGCGATGAGAGCGAACTCGACCGCCGACACGCCACGCCGGTCCTTCGCGAGGCGTTTCAGGAAACCGATCATGATGCGTACGGCTCGTTGCGGAAGGTCGCCGCGGTGGAGATCAGGCGCTTGCCGCCGCTCAGGGTCTCGAGGCCCTGGTTCAGGATCGGCGTGATCAGGCTCCACTCGTAGTAGACGCGGATCAGGACGATGTCCCCGGGCCCGCCGGCGATGAACTGGGTCTTGGTATCGTCGAAGACCTTGGGACCGGTCGGCTTCGAGGCGTCGGCGGGTTTGGTCGGGTTGTTGCCCGGGTCGTTCACGTGAGTGGAGACGTCGGAGAAGTTGGTGAACTTCCGCACGTCGAGGTGGACCTTGGAGGCGCAGTCCGAACCCAGCCAGTTCATCTCGCCGCAGATGGCGGCGGCGAAGCTGGCCCTGCTGCCGCCGCCGTTCTGGAACTCGCCGGTGCGGATCTTGCGGGAGACCGCATCGGTGGCGTTCTCGAGCGTTGTCGAAACCAGAAAGACGAGACCCAGCTCGAGCACGCCGAACACCAGGGTGATGAACGGCAGGGCGACGAAGCCGAACTCGACGGCCGTGGCGCCGCGCGTCGCGGCCGCGAAGCGCTTGAACCAGGACATGGGACGAAGGGCCTTGGTGGCCATGCCGATCAACTTCCCCCGAAGGACAGGGTGTGATCCTAGACCAGCCTCCCTAACCGGCCGTTTACTGGCCAGACGTTCTCGCGCCGGCCGCGGCGGCGTTGTTCGCCCGGTTGTTGTACGACGTGTAGGGCTTCTCGAATTCATCGTACGGCGGGCTGGGCTCGCCCGGCATCGGCGTGCGCTCGCAGCGCGGCGCGCAGGTGTAGTTGTGAATGTCCGTCCCGCGGAAGAACGAGATGCGGCCATCGTCGACCGCGGAGACCACGATCTGCCGATCGAGGATGGTGCGGCCGCGGCCATCGACCACGATCAGATTGGTGGCGCCGTAGCCCTTGCCGACCACGACCAGGTTGCGACCGTCGATGACGCTGACGTCGGCAATGGCCGGATTGCCGATCAGCACGTCGCGCGCGGTCGACGAAAGCGGCACCCGCGCCGCCTGATCGATGCGCACCGTCAGGTTCTGGGCCTGCGCCGCACCGGCGGCAGCGAGGGTCGCCAGGGCGGCGAGGACGGAAATGGAACGGCGCATGGGGAGCCTTGGGGCTTTTGATCGATGGCCCGAGACTCGGCCCGAATGGTCAACAAAGCCTGAAAAGTCCCCCCATACGCGGGCGCGCGATTCTTAAAGAGAACTCAGACCCCGATCTGAGGCCATGGTTAAGGGATAGTAATAGTAAACTTAAGTAAACCATAGAAAAAATCTGACGGCTTTCCGTTGTTTACTGGGCATTAAACGCACTCCCCCATAGTGGCCTTGTTTTCGGGGGTGAGCAGGCCAAGCGGCTTGGCCCGCCAACGCCAGCTTGCTGATTGAGGAGATACAGCAATGACCAAGTTCATGACTCGCTTCGCCAAAGACGAATCCGGCGCCACGGCCATCGAATACGGCCTGATCGTCGCCCTGATCGCGGTGGTCATCATCACCGCCGTGTCGACCCTGGGCGGCAAGCTCAACACCGCCTTCACGACCATCAACGGCAAGCTCTAAAAAGAGCGACGTCTTCGAAAACAGGGGGGCCGCGGAGACATCCGCGGCCCTTTCTGCTTTTGGGCCTCTGCTTGCGCTTCTGAACCAGCGTCAACGATCGGTTCACTGGAAGGCCCGATGATGGGCCTCCCGCTTCCCAACGCGACATTGTCATGCTGCAGCTTCTCCAGACCGCGTTCCTGTTCGCCTTCCCGGCGCTGGTGATCGTGGCCGGCATGCGCGACGCGGTCAGCTTCACCATCCCCAACTGGATTTCCATCGCCCTGGGCGCCGCCTTCTTCCCGGCGGCCCTGGCGATGGGCGCGTCCCCGGCAGAGATCGGCCTGTCGGCCGCCGTCGGCTTCGGCGCCCTGATCATCGGCATGGGCATGTTCGCCGTCGGCTGGATCGGCGGCGGAGACGCCAAGCTGTTCGCCGCGGCCGGGCTCTGGCTCGGCTGGCATGCACTTCTGCCCTTCGTCCTGATCACCGGCTTCGCCGGCGGCGCTCTCGCCCTGAGCCTGCTCGCCCTGCGCTCCGTGTGGCTGCGACCGATCGCCGCCGCCGGGCCTGGCTGGGTCGGCCGGCTGGCGACGCCCGGAGAGAGCGCTCCTTACGGCATAGCCATCGCCGTCGGCGCGCTCGCGGCCTTCCCGCAAAGCCTGTTGCCGATTCTGGCGCGAAGCCTTTCCGGCGCGGCTTAGGCCGTCGTTAACCATGCCCGCCGAAGGTGGGCCAGCCGGCAGAAGTACGGTGACGAATCGCCCTGCGTGACGCCTGACCGGTTGATCGCCCACAAGTTTCCTTCGGGGTCAGTACCGACCTTATGAGCGCCGCCCGACTCTTCATTCTGGTTATCGCCGCGATCGCCGCCATCGTGCTGGCGTTCGTGGTGCGCGGCGCGTTGGGCCCGAAAAAGCCGGACGCCCCTGTGGCCGCCGCGCCGGCCGCGACCACCAACCGCGTCCTCGTCGCCAAGCGCGACCTGCCCATCGGGACGCGCCTGGTGGCCGGCGACATGGGCTGGCAGGAGTGGCCGACCGCCGCGATGAATCCCGCCTACATCACCGACGGCGCGCCGGCCGCGCCGACGGAAACCGGGGCCAAGGGCGCGGTGAAGCAGGCCACCGGCGCGGCCGGCACGCTGTTTGGCGATCCCGCGCTTCAGTCCTTCGTCGGCGCGGTCGTCCGCGAGCCGATCCTCAACGGCGAGCCGATCATGGCCCGAAAGACCATCAAGTCGGGCGAAGGCAACTACATGTCGGTGGTTCTGACGCCGGGCCATCGCGCCATGGCCGTGCCGGTCACGGTCGATACCGCCGCCGGCGGCTTCATCATGCCCGGCGATCGGGTCGACGTTCTCTACAGCAAGCTTCCCGAAGGCGCGAAGCCCGCGACGACCAGCACCGTGATGCGCAACCTGCGCGTCCTCGCCATCGACCAGACCGCCGAGGCCGATCCCGCCGCCAAGGCGCTGGTTGGCGCCGTGGCGACGCTCGAGGTCGCCGCCGGCGACGCCGAGATCCTGGCCGGAGCCCAGGCCCAGGCCAAGGCGGGCGGCACGCTGGCGCTCAGTCTTCGCTCATACGCCGACGCCGGCGGCCCCTCGGGACGCGGTGGTTCGGTCAGCGGCGCCGGCTCCACGGTGCGTGTGTTCAGGGCCGGCCAGGCCAGCGAAGTGACGGTATCGCGATGAGTCAGCCCCGCATCCTGAAATCCGGGCCAGCCCTGATCGCCGCGGCCCTGCTTCTGACCGCGGCTCCCGCCGTTCAGGCCCAGACGCTTCCCATCGACTCCGCCGGCCTGTCCGGCGGCGCCGGATCGAGCGTGAACACCATCCGCGTCGATCTGTCGGCCGGGGCGGCGACGCAGTCTCTCGCCCTGCCCCGCGGCAAGTCGGCGATCATCGAACTGCCCGTCGACGTCCGCGACATCCTGGTCACCAACCCGGCCGTGGCCGACGCCGTGCCGCGCTCGCCACGCCGCATCTTCGTCATGGGCCTGACGGTGGGCCAGACCGACGCGGTGCTGTTCGACGCCGCCGGCCGCCGCGTCCTGTCGCTGAACATCCGCGTCGACGCCGACGCCGGCGCGCTGTCGGAGACCATCAACCGGATCATCCCGGGGGCCCGGGTGCGGGTCGAGACGTTGGGCGAAAGCGTCATCCTGACCGGCATGGTCGCCAATCCGATCGACGCCGACCGCGCCGGCCAGCTGGCCCTGCGCTACGTGTCCAAGCCCGAGCAGGTGCTGAACATGCTCAGCGTCGCCGGCAAGGACCAGGTGATGCTCAAGGTGCGGATCGTCGAGGTCCAGCGCAGCGTCGTCAAACAGCTCGGCGTGAATCTCAACGCGATCCTGCAGCAGGGCAGCGGCAGCTTCATCTTCAATCAGGTCGCCAACTTCAGCCTCAACGGCGTCCAGCCGGGCGGCGGCTCCATCGGCGGCTCCTACAATGACAACGGCGATGTCCTGAACGGCTCGATCCGCGCCTTCGAGCGGGTCGGGCTGGTGCGGACCATGGCCGAACCGAACCTGACGGCGGTGTCCGGCGAGGCGGCACGTTTCCTGGCCGGTGGCGAATATCCGATCCCGGTCGCCCTCGACGACGGCAAGGTCACCGTCGAGTACAAGCCTTTCGGCGTCGGCCTGGCCTTCACCCCGGTGGTGATGTCCGGCGGCCGCATCGCCCTGAAGATCTCCACCGAGATCTCGGAGTTGAGCACCCAGGGCGCCTTCACGGTCGGCGGCGGCGGCAACGCCAGCCTGACCATTCCGGCCCTGACCGTCCGTCGCGCCGAGACCTCCGTCGAACTGCCTTCCGGCGGGTCGATGATGATCGCCGGCCTGCTGCAACAGACGACGAAGGAAAACCTGGATCAGCTGCCGGGCGTCGGCTCGGTGCCGGTGATCGGCTCCCTGTTCCGGTCACGCGACTTCCTGTCCGGAGACACCGAGATGGTGGTGCTGGTCACCGCCTATGTCGTCGATCCCCAGAACCCGGGCGCCTTCCAGACTCCCGCCGACGGCCTGCGCTTCGCCAACGACGCCGACACCATCCTGTTCGGCAAGCTGAACAAGACCGTCAATGCGCCTCCGGGCGCCAACGCCGGCCGCACCTGGCAGGGTCCCATCGGATACGTGATCGAGTAGCCATGCCGATATCAGCCCCCCGTCTCGCCCCGATTCTCGCTCCGGCCATCGCCGCGCTGGCCCTCGCCGGCTGCGCCACCACCGCCGTCGCACCGCAGCAGACGGCCCAGTCGCGCAGCCCGCTCGACACCTGGGCCGACCGCGTCCAGGTCCAGGCCGAGGCCGACGAGATCCGTCTCGCCGCCCACGCCAGCGGCCTGTCGGGCAACCAGGCCCGCGCCCTGACCGAGTTCCATGGCCGCTGGATGCAGGCCGAGGGCGGCGCCATCACCATCGCCTCACCCTCCGCCGGACCTCGACAGGCCGGCGCCTATCGTGTCGGCAACGACGCCCGCCTCTGGCTGATCGGCCAGGGCGCGCCCGCCGACCGGGTCCACATCATCGGCTACGAGTCCGGCGGCGCGCCGGACGCGCCGGTGATCGTCGGTTTCCGGCGCTACGTCGCCGTGACCCCGACCTGCGGCGACTGGTCGTCGGTCACCCGCACTGCAAACAACGAGCCGCACGGCAACTTCGGCTGCGCCGTCAGCGCCAACATGGCCGCCCAGGTGGCCAACCCCGAGGATCTCGAACGCTCGCGCGCCATGGGGCCCGCGGACCCCGCCCGACGCAGCACCGTGTTCAAGGCCTATCGCGCCGGAGAGAAGACGTCTTCGGTTCGGGATGAGCAGGCGAGCGCCACCGTTTCTCAGGCGATCCAGTAGGCCATGACCCCCAGACCCGCCGATCAGGATCCATTCGACCTGGGCTTCGAGGCCGACGACGAATTCGCGCCGAGCCCGGGTGATCCCTGGCGCGATCCGGCGCCGGACGCCATGGGCGCCGCCGAGCCCGATCCCTTCGCCGACTTCCCGCCGGCCCGGTCACAGGTCGACGACGACCCGTTCGCCGGACTGCCGCCGGCGCGCGCGGCTCAGCCTGCCCCCGCCGTGCAGCAGGCCGTCGCGTCCGCCCGCTCCGCGCTCGTGTCCAACCCCGTCGGCGAGATGATCGCCGGGGCCGAGGCCGCGCTGGGCGACGCCGGCGTGCCGCGGATCACCATCCACATCTTCTGCGCCCGCCCCGACACCGCCGAGATGGCCGAACAGGCCTCGGCCGACCGGCGTATGGGCCGCGCCGCCACCCTGGTCCGTCCAGGCGGCATCCAGGCCGCTGTCGAGCACTACCAGAACCAGCCGACCCCCTCGCTGGTGATCGTCGAAAGCCTCGACCCCGCCCCGGAGCTGCTCGCCCAGCTCGATCGGCTGGCCGAGGTCTGCGATCCCGGCACCAAGGTCGTCTGCATCGGCTCGGCCAACGACATCGCCCTGTATCGCGAGCTGATGCGCCGGGGGGTCAGCGAGTATCTGGTGCCGCCGTTGAGCGCGCTGCAGATGATCCGCTCGATCACCAGCCTCTACGCCGATCCCGCCGCGCCGTTCACCGGCCGACAGATCGCCGTGGTCGGCGCCAAGGGCGGCGTCGGCGCCTCGACCCTGGCGCACAACCTCGCCTGGTCGCTGGCCGAGCGCATGCAGACCAGCACCGTGCTGGCCGACTTCGACCTGCCGTTCGGCACCGCCGGGCTGAACTTCAACCAGGACCCGCTGCAGGGCGTCGCCGACGCGCTCGGCCAGCCCGACCGGCTCGATCCCGTGCTGATGGACCGGATGATGGTGCGGGTCACCGACCGGCTGTCGCTGTTCGCCGCCCCGGCCACGCTGGACCAAGACTTCGACATCCAGCCCGAGGCCTTCGACGAGGTCGCCCAGAAGATCCGCGCCGCCGCGCCGTTCGTCGTGCTCGACCTGCCTCACGCCTGGAGCGCCTGGAAGCGCAAGATGCTGGTCAGCTCCGACGACCTGGTGATCGTCGCCACGCCGGACCTGGCCTCGCTGCGCAACGCCAAGAACATGGTCGACCTGGTCCGCCAGAGCCGTCCCAACGACGCCCCGCCACGGCTGGTCCTGAACCAGATGGGCGTGCCCGGCCGCCCCGAAATCCCGGCCAAGGACTTCGCCGAAGCCCTCGGCCTGCAGGTCTCGCTGGTGCTGCCGTTCGAACCCAAGGCTTTCGGCCAGGCCGCCAACCATGGCCAGATGATCTCCGAAGCCTCGCCCAAGTCGAAGGCGGCGGAGGGCATCGGCCAGCTGGCCCAGCTCATCGCCCGCCGCGATCCCCCGCCACAGCAGAAGACCTCCCTGCTGGCCGGCCTGTTCAAGAAGAAGTAGCGCCCCGTGTTCGGCAAAAGGTCAGATGGCGATACGGCCGAGGCTCGGCGGGCTCCCCCGCCCGCGCCCGCCGGCGCGCCGATCGCCACGCGTCCGCAGCCGGCCCCGGCCGCGCCCTCGAACCAGGCGACGCAGAAGGCCGACACCGTGGCCCTGGCCGGCGGCTCGACGCCGCGCACCTCGGCCAAGCCGATGCGCGGCCTCGACCAGTTGCGCGCCGCCCAGAACCCGACCGCCCAGATCGTCCGGGAACAGAGCGACTACTATCACGCCACCAAGACCACGATCTTCAACGCCCTGCTGAACACCATCGACCTCAGCCAGCTGGCGCAGCTGGACCAGAAGTCGGCGGCCGAGGAGATCAAGGACATCGTCGCCGAGCTGGTGGCGATCAAGAACGTCTCGATGTCGGTCGCCGAGACCGACCATCTGGTCCAGGACATCATCAACGACGTCCTCGGCTACGGCCCGCTCGAGCCGCTGCTGATCCGCGACGACATCGCCGACGTGATGGTCAACGGCGCCAACCGGGTGTTCATCGAAGTCGGCGGCAAGGTCCAGCTGACCAACGTCCGCTTCCGCGACAACGCCCAGCTGATGAACATCTGCCAGCGGATCGTGTCTCAGGTCGGCCGCCGCGTGGACGAGAGCAGCCCTATCTGCGACGCCCGCCTGCCGGACGGGTCGCGGGTCAACGTCATCGCGCCGCCGCTGGCGCTGGACGGGCCGACCTTGACCATCCGGAAGTTCAAGAAAGACAAGCTGACGATGAAGGACCTGGTGGACTTCTCGTCCATCAGTCCGGAAGGCGCGCGGGTCCTGGGCGTCATCGGCGCCTGCCGATGCAACGTCCTGATCAGCGGCGGTACGGGTTCGGGCAAGACCACCCTGCTCAACACCATGACCGCCTTCATCGATCCGACCGAGCGGGTCATCACCTGCGAGGACGCAGCCGAACTGCAGCTGCAGCAGCCGCATGTGGTGCGCCTGGAAACCCGGCCGCCGAACCTCGAGGGCCAGGGCATGATCACCATGCGCGACCTGGTGAAGAACTGTCTGCGGATGCGTCCCGAGCGGATCATCGTCGGCGAAGTCCGCGGCCCGGAGGCGTTCGACCTCCTCCAGGCCATGAACACCGGCCACGACGGCTCGATGGGCACCCTCCACGCCAACAGCCCGCGCGAAGCCATCAGCCGTATCGAGAGCATGATCACCATGGGCGGCTACGGCCTGCCCTCGCGCACCATTCGCGAGATGATCGTCGGCTCCGTCGACGTGATCATCCAGGCCGCTCGCCTGCGCGACGGTTCGCGCCGGATCACCCACGTCACCGAGGTCGTCGGCCTCGAAGGCGACGTGATCGTGACCCAGGACCTGTTCGTCTACGAGATGACCGGCGAAGACGATCAGGGACGCGTCACCGGCAAGTTCCGCTCCACCGGCATCGCCCGGCCACGCTTCTGGGACCGCGCCCGCTATTACGGCCTGGAGCGCGAGCTGGCCGAGGCCCTCGACGCGGCGGAATAGCCCGATGATGATGCTCCTCGCGGCCGTCCTCGCCTTCATCACCGTCGCCGGCCTCGGCTTCGTGTTCGCCGGCGGCGACTCCGCCAACACCAAGACCATCAAGCGCGCCCAGGCGATCGTCAGCGCCGGGCCTCGCGACACCCGCGCCCGGGGCGCGCGTGCGGCGGCCTCGGTCAACAACCAGGAAGTCCGCCGCAAGCAGATCCTGCAGACCCTCAAGGACCAGGATCGCAAGCAGAGGAAGGCCACCCTGGCCATCGCCGCCCGGCTTCAACAGGCCGGGCTGGCCACGAGCGTGAAAACGTTCTGGATCATGAGCAGCGGCTTCGGCCTGACCCTGGGCGCGATCGCCCTGCTGTTCACCCAGAAGCCGCTGATCGGCCTGGGCGTCGCCTTCGCCGCGGGCCTGGGCCTGCCGCGCTGGGTAGTGAGCTTCCTGGCCAAGCGCCGCATCAAGAAGTTCACCGAGGCCTTCTCCGACGCCATCGACATCATCGTCCGCGGCATCAAGTCCGGCCTGCCGGTGCACGACTGTCTGAAGATCATCGCCCGCGAGAGCCCCGAACCCCTGGCCAGCGAGTTCCAGCGCATGGTCGAGAACGTCGGCATGGGCGTGGCCATGGATCAGGCCCTGGAGAAGATGTACGAGCGCATGCCGACCTCGGAGCTGCGCTTCTTCACCATCGTGCTGGCCATCCAGCAGAAGGCCGGCGGCAACCTGGCCGAGGCGCTGAACAACCTCTCGGTCGTGCTCCGCGCCCGCAAGATGATGCGCGAGAAGATCAAGGCGCTGTCGTCCGAAGCCATCGCCTCGTCCTGGATCATCGGCTCGCTGCCGCCCGCGGTGGTGCTGCTGATCACGGTCACGACGCCCGCCTACATGGCGCCGATGTTCAGCGATCCGCGCGGTCACCTGATGCTGATGGGGGCAGGCTTCTGGATGAGCCTGGGCATCTTCGTGATGCGCAAGATGATCAACTTCAAGTTCTGACGGGGCGAGCGGATGGACATCGTCAGCATCCTGGTCGACCCGGACAACCTGCTCACCGCCTTCGTGGCGATCATCGCCTTCGCCACCATCGTCACCCTCGCGGCGCCGATGATGAAGGGGAGAGGGCTGGACGACAGGCTCAAGTCGGTCGCCAACCGCCGCGAGGAGCTGCGTCGCCGTTCGCGCGAGGCGATCGCGCAGAAGGGCGCCGGCTCCAGCATCCGCCAGGTGGATTCGGGCCTCTACAAGAAGGTCAACGAGCGCCTGCAGCTGTCGCGGCTGCTCGAAGACCCCAAGGTCGCCGACAAGATGGCCCAGGCCGGCTTCCGCGGGCCCAAGCCGATCAGCGCCTTCTACTTCTTCCGCTTCCTGATGCCGTTCGTGTTCGCGGTGATGACGGCGATGTACCTGTTCCTGATCAACGGCTTCGGCCTGCCGACCATGAGCAAGATCACCTTCTGCGTGGCGGCGCTGCTGGCCGGCTACTACGCGCCCAACCTCTACATCGGCAACATCGCCACCAAGCGCCGGGAATCGGTCGTCGCGGCCTTCCCCGACGCGCTCGACCTGTTGCTGATCTGCGTCGAGAGCGGGATGTCGATCGAGGCGGCGATCCAGAAGGTCAGCCAGGAAGTCGGCGGCACCTCGATCGAGCTGGCCGAGGAGCTGACCCTGCTGACCGCCGAGCTCAGCTACCTGCCCGAACGCCGCACCGCCTACGAGGGCTTGGCCAAGCGGACCAACCACCCGGGCGTGAAGGCGGTGACCACGGCAATGATCCAGGCCGAGCGCTACGGCACGCCGCTGGGCACGGCGCTGCGGGTGATGGCCAAGGAGAACCGCGAACTCCGCCTGGCCGCGGCCGAAAAGAAGGCCGCCGCCCTGCCCGCCAAGCTGACCGTGCCGATGATCCTGTTCTTCCTGCCGGTGCTGTTCGTGGTCATCCTCGGCCCGGCCATTATCAAGGTGCAGAACACCCTGGGCGGCGGGGGCGGCTAACCTACTCCGCCAGCGCGCCCGACAGCACCGCCTCGGCGAAGGCGCAGTGCATGGCGATGCCGCGGGCCATCACCTGCTCGTCCAGCGTCATCTTGTTGGAATGCAGCGCGCAGCAAGCGCGGTAGTCGCCGCCGACCCCGGTCGGCGCCGCGCCCAGGAACGCCATCAGCCCGGGCGCCTTCTGCAGGATGTAGGAGAAGTCCTCCGCTCCCATCATCGGCGTCGGCATCGTCATCCAGGCGCTCTCGCCATAGAGGGCCTTGGCGGTCTGTTCGGCGAGGTCGACTTCCGGCTGGGTGCAGACGGTCACCGGGAAGCCCTTGATGATCTCGACCTCGGCGGTGCAGCCGTGGGCGGCGGCGACATGCTCGGCGACCTTGCGGATACCCTCGTGCGCCTTGGCGCGAGCGCGCTCGGACAGGGTGCGCAGGGTGCCTTTCAGATGGGCGTCCTCGGGGATGATGTTGTTGGTGGTGCCGGCGACGATGTTGGCGATGGTGATCACCGCCGGGTCGAACACCGAGATGGTGCGGGTGACCATGGTCTGAAGGGCGGTGACGATCTCGCAGGCGACCGGGATCGGGTCGACGGCGTCCTGCGGCATCGAGGCGTGGCCGCCGGCGCCGACGACGCGGATCTCGATCACGTCAGACGAGGCCATCAGCGACCCGCCTTTGCTGGCGAAGACGCCGGTCGGCATGTTGGGCGAGATGTGCAGCGCGAAGGCGGCGTCCGGGATCGGGTCGATCAGGCCGTCGTCGAGCATGAAGCGGGCGCCGTGGTGGCCCTCCTCGCCCGGCTGGAACATGAACATCACGGTGCCGTTGAGCTGGTCGCGCTTGGCGCAGAGGGCGCGGGCGGCGCCGGCCAGCATGGCGACATGGGTGTCGTGGCCGCAGGCGTGCATCGCCCCGACGGTGCGCGAAGTGAACTCCAGGCCCGTGTCCTCGGTCAGCGGCAAGGCGTCCATGTCGCCGCGCAGCAGCACCGTGCGGCCGTTGGGCGAGCCGCGCAGGATCGCCAGCACCCCGGTGGTCGACGGTCCCTGGCGGATCTCCAGCGGCAACCCCTCCAGCGCCTTCAGCACCTTCTCGGTGGTCTTGGGCAGATGCAGGCCCAGCTCTGGCTCCATGTGGATGGCGCGGCGCAGCTCGATGGCGTCGTGAAGCAGGGCATCGCCGGCGGCGGTCCAGCCTTCGCGGTCGATGGTCAGGGCGTTCATAAACGGACTCCGTATGTGATCCCCCGCACCGTCGCGCTTTTCGCCGCGCGGGTCTAGGAGAGGCGCATGAGCACCGTGACCCTCGCCGACATTCAAGCCGCCGCCGCCCGTATCGAGGGCATGGCCGTCCACACCCCGCTGCTGGAAAGCGCGGCGCTGAACGCCGAGCTCGGGGCGCGGGTGCTGATCAAGCCCGAGACGCTGCAGCTGGCCGGCGCCTTCAAGTTCCGCGGCGCCATGAACAAGATCTCGCAGCTCACCGACGACCAGCGCCAGCGCGGCGTCGTCGCCTGCTCTTCCGGCAACCACGCCCAGGGCGTGGCGCTGGCGGCGAAGATGGTCGGCGCGCCGGCGGTGATCGTGATGCCCGCCGACGCCCCGGCGATGAAGGTCGCCAACACCAGGGGCTACGGCGCCGAAGTGGTCCATTACGATCGCTACAGCGAGGATCGCGAGGCGATCACCAACGCCATCGCCGCCGAGCGCGGCATGACCATCGTCTGGCCGTTCGACGACCTCGACATCATCGCCGGCCAGGGCACCGTCGGCCTAGAGCTGGTGCAGCAGGCGGAGGCGCTCGGCGCCCCGCTGGACCTGGTGATGATGCCGGTCGGCGGCGGCGGCCTGGCGGCCGGGATCTCGACCGCCGTGCGCAGGCTCTCCCCGCGCAGCGCCATCCTCGGGGTGGAGCCGGAAGCGTTCGACGATACCCGCCGCTCGCTCGAGAGCGGCACACGCGAGACGATCGACCCGGCGGCGCGCACGATCTGCGACGCGCTGCAGTCGCCCTCGCCCGGGGCCATCACCTTCCCGATCAATCAGACCAACCTCGACGGCGTCGCCACCGTCTCCGACGCCGAGGTCGCCGAGGCCATCCGCTTCGCCTATGCCTCGCTCAAGCTCGTGGTCGAGCCCGGCGGCGCCGTGGCGCTGGCGGCCCTGCTCTCGGGCAAGGTCAACATCGAAGGCCAGACTGCCTGCATCGTGCTGTCGGGCGGCAACGTCGACCCCGCCCTGTTCGCCCGCATCCTCGCCGGAGAGATTTGAGATGATCCCGGGTTTCGTTCCGCCGCAGACACCGCTCCTCGTGCTCCGCCGCGCGGCGCTGGCGCGGAATCTCGACACGATGCAGCGGCTCTGCGACGCCGCCGGGGTGCGGCTGCGGGCTCACGGCAAGACCCACAAATGTTCGACGCTCGGCCGGCAGCAGGTCGAGACCGGCGCGGTCGGCCTCTGCGCCCAGACCGTCGGCGAGGCCGAAGCCTTCGCGCGCGGCGGCATCAAGGACGTGCTCGTCACCGCGCCGCACCCGGCCTGGGGTGCAGCGCGCCTCGCCAGCCTGGCCCAAGGCGGCGGCCGGATCGGCGCGGCCGTGGACCATCGCGACCAGATCGCCCGGCTGGGCGAGGCCGCGCGGACGGCGGGCGTGACCCTCGACTGCGTCATCGACATCGATCCCGGCACCCACCGAACCGGCGTCCATCCCTCCAAGGTGGTCGAGCTCGCCGGCCTGGCCGCCGCGACCGAGGGACTGAACTACGCCGGAGTGCAGTGCTACGCCGGACATCTGCAGCACATCGCCGACGTCCCCGCCCGCAAGGCCGGCGACGCGGCCATGACCCGGACCCTGGCCGCGACCGTCGAGGACCTGCGCCGCGCCAACCTGGCCCCGGCCGTGGTCACCGGCGGCGGCACCGGCACCCACGCCTGGGACCTGGCTTCCGGGGTCTTCACCGAGCTGCAATGCGGCTCCTACGCGGTGATGGACGTCGAGTACGAGGACTGCTCGGCCCCGGAAGGCAGCTGGCCTTTCGAGCAGGCGCTGTTCGTGGTCGCTTCGACCATCTCCGCCAACCACAAGAGCCACGTCACCGTCGACGCCGGCTTCAAGGCCATGTCCGTCGACGGCCCGCCGGCGCGGGTGGCGCACGGCGCGGCCAGAGGCTCGCTTTGGCGGCCGATGGGCGATGAGCACGGCATGATCCTGCACCCGTCCGGTATCCCGGCGCTGAAGGGCGGAAACTTCGTCGAGGCAGTCGATACGCTGAATGCCGATGCCTCCGCGCCCTGGCCCGAGGATGCGCCGAAGCTGGGCGGTCTGGTCTGGCTGCAGCCCGGCCACTGCGACCCGACCATCAACCTCTACGACGCCTTCCATGTCGTCGACGAGGACGGCGTCGCCGAGCGCTGGGCCATCGACGCGCGGCGGGTCAGCTGAACGGTCGAATGAACCTCTGAAACAGCGCTTGGCGGAACGGGTGACGCGGCGATAGGGTCCCGCGCACAAAACCCCGCCACCAAGAGCGCCTGTTCCATGAAAAAGCTTCTTCTCGTCGCCGCGGCCTGCGCCGTCCCCATGTTCGCGGTCGCCGCGACGTCGGCTCCGACGGCCGACACCGCCCGCATCCGCGAGGACATCAAGGTGCTGTCGTCCGACGCCTTTGAAGGCCGGGCCCCGAACAGCGCCGGCGAAGAGAAGACGGTCGCTTATCTGGTCAAGCAACTGACGGCCATCGGAGCCCAGCCCGGCGGCGACCTGAAGAACGGCAAGCGCGTCTGGACCCAGGACGTGCCGCTCGGCCGCTTCGAGATCGTCGGCAAACCGACCCTGAGCGCCACCGTCAACGGCCTGTCCCGTCCGCTGGCGCAGGGCGAAGATCTGGCCATCCGCGCGGCGATGACCAACGTCGACCAGGTGACCTTCGCCAACGCGCCGCTGGTCTTCCTCGGCTATGGCGTGAAGGCCCCGGAACGGAACTGGGACGACTTCAAGGGCGTCGACCTGAAGGGCAAGATCGCCGTCGTCCTGATCAACGACCCCGACTTCGAGGGCGGTGAAGGCGACTTCGGCGGCAAGGCCATGACCTATTACGGCCGCTGGACCTACAAGTACGAGGAGGCCGCCCGCCAGGGCGCGCTGGGCCTGATCATCGTCCACGAGACCGAGGGCGCGTCCTACGGCTGGCCGACGGTCGCCAACTCCAACACCAATGAGATGTTCGACATCGTCCGCAAGGACCCGTCGGCCGCCCACCCGACCGTCGAAGGCTGGATGCAGCGCGGCCTCGCCGTCGAGCTGTTCAAGGCCGCCGGCCTCGACTTCGAGGCCCAGAAGGCCGCCGCCCGGACCAAGGCGTTCAAGCCGACCGAGCTCAAGGGCGTGACCCTGTCGGGCGACTACAAGGTCAAGCACGAGGTCATCGTCAGCAAGAACGTCGTCGCCCTGCTGCCGGGCAAGACCCGTCCGGACGAGACGGTGATGTACACCGCCCACTGGGACCACATCGGCGTCGGCGCGCCCGACGCGAAGGGCGACACGATCTACAACGGCGCCGTCGACAACGCGACGGGAACGGCCGGCCTGCTCGAGCTGGCCCGCCTGCACAAGGCCGCCGGCCCCGCCGACCGTTCGGTCGTGTTCCTTTGGGTGACGGCCGAGGAGAAGGGCCTGCTCGGCTCGGAATATTACGCGGCCAACCCGCTCTATCCGCTGGCCAAAACCGCGGGCGTGCTCAACGCCGACGGCATGAACGTCCAGACCCCGACCAGGGACTTCACCATCTCGGGCAGCACCAGGCTCGAGCTGCTTGACCTGCTGACCGCCGAGGCCGCCAAAGCCGGCCGCACCTATACCCCCGACCCCAACACCTATGCCGGCTACTTCTTCCGCTCCGACCACTTCTCGCTCGCCAAGCGCGGCGTGCCGGCGATCTCGTTCGGCGGCGGCCAAGACCGCGTCGAGGGCGGCATCGCGGCCGGCAAGGCCGACGCGGAAGCCTATCGCAAGGACCGCTATCACCAGCAGGCCGACAACTTCGACCCGAGCTGGCCGCTGACCGGCATGGCCGCCGACATCGGCCTGCTCTATCGCGTCGGCCGCGACCTCGCCGACTCGACCGAGTGGCCCGAATGGGGTGAAGGCGTCGAGTTCAAGGCCGCTCGCGACGCCACCAAGGCCGAGCGTAAATAGACTGACAGAGAAGGCCCCGGGGCCATGACCGTCAGCGTCTTCGACCTGTTCAAGCCCGGCGTCGGGCCGTCCAGTTCGCACACCATGGGGCCGATGACCGCCGCCGTGCGGTTCGTCGGGCTGCTGCGGGCGGACGGCCTGCTGCCGCGCGTCACGCGGGTCGAGGTCAAGCTCTACGCCTCGCTCGCCCTCACCGGACGGGGCCATGCCACCGACACCGCGACCATCCAGGGATTGATGGGCTTCGAGCCCGCTACTCTGGACCCGGACGCCGGCGAAGCCGCCCTCGCCGCCCTGCGCGAGACTGGCCGCATGGTCCTTGGCGGCGACGGTCCGGAGATCACCTTCGACGAGGCGGTCGATATCGTCTGGGCCGGCCGCGAGCGGCTGCCGCAGCATCCCAACGCCCTGACCTTCACCGCTTTCGCGGGTGCGGGCGAGAGCGCGACGGTGCTGGTGCAGCGGACCTGGTTCTCGGTCGGCGGCGGCTTCGTCCGCGACGAGGACGAGATCATGCGCAACACCGGCGACGAGGCCGGGCCGACCGTCCCCTACCCCTATGAATCCGGCGCCGAGCTGCTGGCGATGACCGCCGCCGCCGGGGTCACCATCGCCGAGGCGATGATGGCCAACGAGCTTGTCCGTCGCTCGGAAGCCGAGGTGATCGCCGGGCTCGAAACCATCCACAGCGCCATGGAGGCCTGTATCGATCGCGGCATGCGCATCGACGGCATCCTGCCCGGAGGGCTGAGCGTCAAGCGGCGGGCCAAACAGGTCCACACGGCGATCATGGCCAAGGTCGAGAAGTCGATCAGCGACCCGCTGGCGGCGATGGACTTCGTCAACCTCTGGGCGCTGGCGGTGAACGAGGAGAACGCGGCCGGCGGCCGGGTCGTCACCGCCCCGACCAACGGTGCGGCCGGGCTGCTGCCGGCGGTGCTGCGCTTCTACGACCGCTTCTACCAGGGCACGCCGGAGGGCCGCCGCACCTTCCTGCTGACCGCCGCCGCCATCGGCGCGCTCTACAAGAAGAACGCCTCGATCAGCGGAGCCGAGGTCGGCTGCCAGGGCGAGGTCGGCGTCGCCTGCTCGATGGCCGCCGCCGGCCTCTGCGCGGCGCTGGGCGGAACCAACAGCCAGATCGAGAACGCCGCCGAGATCGGCATGGAGCACAACCTCGGCCTCACCTGCGACCCGATCGGCGGCCTGGTTCAGATCCCCTGCATCGAGCGCAACGCCATGGGCGCCATCAAGGCCATCGACGCCGCGCGGCTGGCGCTGCTCGGCGACGGCGAGCACTCGGTGAGCCTCGACAAGGTCATCGCCACGATGAAGCGCACCGGCGAGGACATGAACGAGATCTACAAGGAGACCTCGCTGGGCGGCCTGGCCGTGGGGCTGGCGGTGAACCGGGTGGAGTGCTGAGCACGTTCATCCTCTCCCTCTTGGGAGAGGTGGCCTGGCGGAGCCAGGTCGGAGAGGGATGCGCGGCGGTAATTGGCTGACGAGCGGCCTCACGGCCAGCGCGATACTTCCCTCTCCACCATGCTCCGCATGGTCCCCCTCCCCCAAGAGGGGGAGGAAAGACGTTACCCGCCCCAGACCGCCTTCAGCTTCGCGTCACGGCCGCAGCCGGTGCGGTAGGCCGCATAGGCGAGCTTGTTCCGCTTGGCGTAGTCGCGGTGATATTCCTCGGCCGGGTAGAAGGTCGCGAGGTCGAGGACCGGGGTGACCATCTTGCCGCGCTTGAGGCGCTTGGCGGCCTCGGCGCGGGACTTCTCGGCCGCCGCGCGCTGGGCCGGGCCGCTGACGAAGACGGCGGTGCGGTACGACGGCCCGCGATCGCAGAACTGGCCACCGGCGTCGGTCGGGTCGACCAGCTTCCAGTAGCGGAACAGCAGGAAGCCGTAGTCGAGCTTCGCCGGATCGTAGGTCACCCGCACCGCCTCGTAATGGCCGCTCTTCTCGCTGGTGACGTCCCGGTAGGTCGGGTTCTTGAGATGGCCGCCGGTGTAGCCGCTCTCGACCCTCAGCACGCCGGGGATGCCACCCATGTCATGCTCCATGCACCAGAAGCAGCCGCCGGCGAACACCGCGGTCGCCCGCTGTGGCTTGGGCGCGGCCGCCGAGGCCGCAACCGGCATCAACAGCGTGGCGAGGGCGGCGAGGAGGAGGACGAGCTGGCGGCGGAGCATGGGGCGGTCCTGTCGGGCTGGGCTTTGGTTGATATGGTAACGCGCGCACGGTTTCGCCGCCTCACGCCGTTTGGCCATGAAGGTGGGGAGGTGGTGCGGAGCGCTCCGGTCTTGCCCGGATGTCTGTTGGTGCAAGGTCTGAGAAGAGCAGGACTGAAGGCGCTCCGCGAAGCTCGTTATCCGGAAGCCGCCGGTAGGCAGTGCTATTGGCACTTAGCCGGCAGAAGCCTCCGACGGGCGGGCGGCATGGCGGCCGTCCCGGACCGGACGAGTAACCCCCTCGTCCCTGTCCCCGTTCGAACTCCATCCCATTCACCGCAAGGTCGCCGGCCGAGCGCCCTCCCCGTGTGATCGGGACGGGTTGAGAATACGGCGAGCGGAAACGGAGTGGACAAGCTCGGCTGTCGATGTCGGAGCTTTCGGAAAGCCTCTAGCTGAATCAGCCGGTTAAGCGCCGCGATCCGCCAAAGCCGCGACAGTCCTCTCCGTTTGCTGGGAGAGGGGGACCATGCGGAGCATGGTGGAAAGGGAAGCGCTGTGGATAGGGGCTTGGCGGACGGTGATGGCGGCGAACACCGCGCCCAACCGCCGCTCACCGCATCCCTCTCCACCACCCTTCGGGTGGTCCCCCTCCCCAAAAGGGGGAGGATCACGCTCGAGATGGCCGATCAGAACCGTCATGGAGATCAATGGCGCGCTCAGGCGTTGACACATCTTCGGGCGCGGGCTGGTCTGCGCTCTCACATGGAGCTTTTCATGCGTCTCGCTCTCTGCACCCTCGCTGCCGTGACCGCCCTCTCCGGCGTCGCCCACGCCTCGTCGCCCGACGCCTGGGCCGACCTGCGCAAGCGCTCGGACAAGGCCTGCATCGCCAAGAGCCAGCTCAAGACCGCGCGGATCACCGGCTATGTCGACACCTTCGAGACCGTCACCGTCTCGATCGTCGAGGGCGCCTGGCCGCAGAAACACATGAAGGGCGCCAAGGCGAAATTCGCCTGCGTCTTCGACAAACGCACCGGCAAGGCCGAGGCGCAGGAACTGCAGAAGTGAACGAGGCAGCCCGCGCATGACCAGGTCGGAGTTTCTAGCCCGGTTCGATCAGCAGGTTTCCGCCGCCATCTCCGCCGCGGAGAGCCGGCTGGGCAAAGAGCTACCCTCTGAGCGCATCATTCGATTACACGGAGCCGGACTGGGCGGAAAGCCCGTCTCCGCGTCTGAAGCGGGGTCGCTGCTATGGTTGGGCGACGATCTCTTCTTCGGCATCATCGATATCGCCGTCACAGCGTACGATGGGACCACCGTCGAGCTGTTCGTGAGACCCAGTGGCCATCCTCCCGCGCCTTGGTCGCAGACTTGGGAGCCGGACGGCGCTGGGCCGTTTAAACAGATCGCATCGGCTGTGATCGAAGACCATGGGAGTTCGACATGACCGCAGGCCAGATCCGCGTCGGCGTCGGCGGCTGGACGTTCGAGCCGTGGCGCGGGGTGTTCTATCCCGACACGCTGAAGCAGAAGGACGAGCTGAGCTACATGGCGGGCCAGCTGCGGTCGATCGAGATCAACGGCACCTACTATTCCAGCTTCAAGCCCGACAGCTGGCAGAAGTGGCGCGACGCGACGCCGGACGGGTTCGTGTTCACGGTGAAGGGCTCGCGGTTCACCTCGAACCGGCGGGTTCTGGCCGAGGCCGGCGAGAGCATCGACAAGTTCATGAGCCAGGGCCTGAGCGAGCTCGGCGACAAGCTGGGCCCCATCTTCTGGCAGTTCGCCCCGACCAAGAAGTTCGACCCCGACGACTTCGGCGCCTTCCTGGAGCTGCTGCCCAGGAGCGTCGACGGCGTGAAGGTTCGGCACGCGGTCGAGGTGCGGCACGACAGCTTCTCATGTCCGGAGTTCCCGGCCCTGCTGCGCAAGCACGGCATCGGCAACGTCTATGCCGACCACAACACCTATCCCGAGATTGCCGACGTCACCGCCGACTTCGTCTATGCGCGGCTGCAGACCGGCTCCGACGATGTCGAGACCGCCTATGAGCCTGAGATGCTGAAGACCTGGGCGGGGCGGCTGAAGACTTGGAGCGAGGGCTCCGATCCGGACGGGCTGCCGATCGTCGACGCGGGCCACAAGGCCGACGGCAAGCCGAAGGACGTATTCGCCTACATCATCCACGAGGGAAAGGTGCGGGCGCCGCACGGGGCCCAGGCGCTGCAGGGGTTGGTGGATTAACGGCGATCCTCTCCCTCTTGGGAGAGGTGGCCCGGCGGAGCCGGGTCGGAGAGGGAGGCGCTGACGTCTGCCGAGGGCGGCGCCATCCCTTGAACCGTCCGTTCCTCCCTCTCAGTCACCGCTCCGCGGCGACAGCTCTCCCACTAGGAAGAGCATATCGGTCTCTTGCTCCGACTCCATGCTGCCACCATGCTGTCAGCATCAGCATGCGAGAGCTTCGATGAGACGCGCGGAAAGACTGTTCCAGATCATCCAGATTCTACGCCGGGGACGCGGGCCGATCACGGCCGACGCCCTGGCCCAGGAGCTGGAGACGTCGAAACGGTCGATCTATCGCGACATCGCCGCCCTCGTCGGCCAGCGCGCTCCCATCCGGGGTGAGGCGGGCGTCGGCTACATCCTGGAGGACGGCTACGACATGCCGCCGCTGATGCTGACGCCCGACGAGATCGAGGCCGCCGTGCTCGGGGCCCAGTGGGTGGCCGGGCGCGGGGACCCCGCACTGGCCCGCGCCGCCAACGACCTGATCGCCAAGATCGCCGAGGCAGTGCCCGACAACCTGCGGCCGATGGTGCTGGAGCCTTCCGGCCGGGCGCCGCCGCCTTGGCGAAACGCGCCCGACAACATCGACATGGCCCAGGTGCGGATCGCCATCCACGGCGGCCGCAAGATCAAGCTGTCCTACAAGGACGAGCAGGACCGCGCGAGTGACCGGACCATCTGGCCGGTCACCGTCGGCTACATGGAGACCAAGCGGCTGCTGATCGGCTGGTGCGAACTGCGGGCCGACTTCCGCAGCTTCCGCACCGACCGGGTGGCCGAGGCGTGGTTCCTCGACGACCGCTTCCCCGAGCGGCCGGGCGTTCTGCGCGCCAAGTGGCGGCGATCGATGGAAGAACGGCGGGCCGCGGAGATGGCGGCCTGGGACGCGACGAAGGGCGAACCGCCCGGCGGCCACTAGCGCCAGGCGTAGCTCGCGGCCTGAACTTCCGGCTCGTGGAGTTGGCCGCCGATCGACTTGCCGTCGATCTCGCAGACGGCGACGACCTGACCCGCCTCGTCTTTCCGGGTGCGGCAGACGGCCATCTTGGCCAGCGCGACCTGCATCAGCGCGCCGCGCGGATTGCTGTCGTCGCCGGCGGTAGAGGTCTTGCGGACCTTCGCCGGCTGCTGGGCGTCGGCGAGGCGCAGCTTGATCCAGCTATCGGTCTCGAAGCCCAGCGCGACGCACAGGGTCTCGCCGTCAATGATGTGCAGAACCGGTCCACGAATCTCGACGCCGGCGACGGGAGAGGGACCATTGCAGGGGGTTTGCGGCTGCATTGCCTGGGCGCTGCAAGCGGTCGCGGCGAACAGCAGGGCGCTTGAGACGCCCGCCGCCAGAACCAGATGCTTGACCTTGAACGCCATGAGACTTTTCCGCGACCTACATCACGTTAAGACTCGTAAACGCGGTTCGTTCCCGGTCAGGCGAAGATGTCGGAGAGGTCCGTGTCGTTAAGGATACGGTATTCGCCAGGGGGCAGATCATCGGGCAAAGCAAGCCCGCCCATGCGGTCTCTGTGCAGGGCGGTCACGTGGTTGCCGACCGCCGCGAACATGCGCCGGACCTGATGATAACGGCCCTCGGTCAAGGTCAGATACGCTTCCGTCGGCGACAGCGTCTCCATCGCCGCCGGCAGCAACGGCTTGGTCTCGCCGTCCAGCATCAGGCCGCCGGCTTCGAAGGTCGCGGCCTCCGTGCCGTTCAGCGGCCGGTCGAGGGTGACGCGATAACGCTTGGCGACGTGGTTCTTGGGCGAGATCACCCGGTGCAGCAGCGCCCCGTCGTCGGTCATCAGCAACAGGCCAGAGGTCTCCTTGTCGAGGCGGCCGATGGTCGAGATAGCCGGGTCGCGGACGCGCCAGCGGGTCGGCAGCAGGTCATAGACCAACGGCCCGGCTTCCTTGTGCGAACAGGTGACGCCGAGCGGCTTGTGGAGGAGCAAGGCAAAGCCCGGCACCGGGTCGATGGCGCGGCCGTCGATCTGGAGATGGTCGGGCAGGTCGCGGGCCAGGGCGATGCGCTTTTCCGCATCGCGCACGGGCTCGCCGTCCAGGGTGATGCGGCCGTTCTTGGCCAGCGCCTGCATCTCGCGCCGGGAGCCGTAGCCGAGGTTGGCCAGCAGCCGGTCGAGCCGCATGGTCTCCGGCTTGGCGCTCACTTTATGGCCTCGAAGACCTTGTAGCCGCCGGTGTCCTGGCGCGGGGTGGCGGTGCGGAACAGCTCGGCCAGCACCTTCTCGTAGGGCAGGTGGCGGTTGGCGACCAGCCACAGCACCCCGCCCCGGCGCAGCAGCGAGGCGGCCTGGCGGATGAAGGTCTGGCCGAGGTGGCGGTCCTCGGTCCCATCGGCGTGGAACGGCGGGTTCATGACCACGAAGTCGAGACTGGCCGGCGTGATGCCGGTCGAGCGCACGTCCGACCACAGGATCTCGGCGCGCGGATCGGCGACGTTGCGTTTCGCGGCCTCGACGGCGCGGCGATCGATGTCCACCAGTGTCAGCTTCTCGACCTTGGGCGAGCGCAGGATGGCGTGGGCCAGGAAGCCGACGCCGGCGCCGAGATCCGCGCCCTCCCCCGCCATCGGCGGCAGGTGCTTGACCAGCAGGGCGCTGCCCGGGTCGATGCGGTCCCAGCTGAAAACGCCGGGCTGGGTCCACAGGCCGAGGCCGTCATCGAGACGCGGCGCGCCCTCGGCGATGGCCTGGTCAAGACCGGTCACGGTTTCCGGCCGCTTGACGATACAGATGCGGTGATGGCGTCGGCTGTCCTCGGTCGGCGTGCAGCCGAACGCCTCCAGCTCCTTGCGCAGCCGCGAGCCGCCCTTGTCCTTGGGCGCGGCCAAGGTCAGCCGGCCGCCGACCGGCAGGGCGCGCAGAGCCAGGGCGACGGCATAGCGGCGCTCCACCGTTCCGGGCGGGGCGAGCATGGTCACGCGGGCCAGTGATCCGGGAGCGACGTCCTCCAGATTCTGCGAGCCGGGGACGAGGGGCGAATAGCGTGTCGCGCCGGCGGGCGTCTCGACGACATCGGCGGGCGGGGCGCCATAGACGGCGTGGGTGTCGGTTTGGTCGGTCACGGCGCGTCTATAGCCGCAGGTCGTTCCCGGGGACAGGCCGTGCGTCCCCTCCACGACCGCGCTTGTCCCCACAGGGAGGTTTTCGCGGCCCAGGCCTATAACTTTGGTTCTGAAATCGCGGAATACCGGGTCCGACGGGTGGACCGTGCCCGGAATTCCGCCGACTTGGCGTCAACTTCTTCCCGCCCAGTCGTTGGAAACACAGTCATGCAATTCAAGATCATCGCCGCCGCCGCTGCTCTCGCCGCCGTCGCCATCGCCTCGCCGGCCCTGGCCCAATCGACCGGTTCGGCCACCGGGACCGGCTCGATCACCGTGATCCGCCCGCTGACCGTGACCAAGAACG